>Ga0207905_1000001_pt1 | contig 1163122 bp, 1025 predicted proteins | sample LinPmetageLP49_FD_184060 | JGI IMG/M metagenome (GOLD analysis project Ga0207905, IMG submission 184060) | Marine viral communities from the Subarctic Pacific Ocean - LP-49 (SPAdes) | ecosystem: Environmental > Aquatic > Marine > Oceanic | place: Pacific Ocean | collected 2011-08-27 | reverse complement strand
ACGACGTAAACTTCACTGGTGAGTTCAAAGGAATTGATTGATATTAAGCTAGGGAATCAAGAGGAAAAATTATGTCAATGCTAGTCATTAAATACCTAGTATCAGCAGCAATTATAGTCTTGGTTTCCGAGCTGGCTAAGCAGAGTGATAGGGTGGGGGCGCTATTGGCGTCACTGCCTGTCGTTACACTAATGGTCTTGGTGTGGCTTTATTTTGAGGGCCAACCCACTGCCAAACTGGCCAATCATGCTTGGTATACCTTTTGGTATGTGCTCCCAACGCTGCCCATGTTCGCCTTATTCCCAGCAATGCTTGAGCGCTGGGGATTTTGGCTGGCTTTATTAGTGTCAGCTTTTTTGACCGTGTTTTGTTTTGCTCTGCTTGCTTTCTTGGTAAAACGCTGGGGAATTGATCTATGGTGAGGAAAGCGACTATTTTGCGGAAAATAGCCCAATCCTGTTTAGACTAATGTCGATTGCTGGCTGTCAGAATTCAATAATAGGCGTGTTATTTAGGCGTGGGTCAAATATGTGAGTATATTCTTCATAGAAAGAGTAGGTAGCCTGAATGCTTAGTTGAGCTCTAGATGTCACTTGGAGCGAAAACTCTCATTTAACGCATCAGCTATCATCTTGGTTCTGTCAGATCCTGGAGCCGGGAGCCCAATTTCTCCCAAGCCTCGCTGCATTCCTTGGTATAGCTATGGCGTTGATAGGTCCTTTTAACCCTATTTTCTTCGGTGTGGTTCAGGCAGCGTTCTGCGACTTCAGGAAGTACGCCTAGAGCGGTCATCATGGTTGCGCCGGTTCTGCGAAGGTCGTGAGGTGTCCACTTGCCACCGGGTAAACAAAGAGCTTGCGCGTTGTTAGTGCGATTGCTCATGGTGCCACTATTTGACGGGCGCTGTCGGTCAGAAAGCTGCTTGGTTATGGTTTTTGAGCAGAGAGGGCCGGTTTCCGCTCTGTTCGGGTAGCACCATGGGGACAGGCCTGTCATTTCCTGCAGCTGTTGGAAGAAACTGACAGAAAAGGCTGACAGGTGTACTTGATGAGGCTTGCCGTTCTTGCTGTTTTCGGCAGGAATAAGCCAAGTTCTTTGCTCTAGGTCAATATACTCCCAGCGTGCCGCCAGAAGTTCACCAATGCGGCAACAGGTGGAAAGTGCTATCCAGACAGCCAATTCAGAGGTTTTCAGCAGGTTGGCAGAGGGTAGGGCGTTTGTCAGTTGTCGAATCTCGTCCTCGGATAGCACTCGGTCACGTTCAGTCTCCTTACCTCCGATTTTGGCTTTCCGAATACTGCTGCTGGGGTCGAATTCAATGATGTCTCGGTCCACGGCAAAGCGGAACATCTGTCGCATCAGGCTGAATACGACTTTCACCATGCGGGTGACACCCCGTGCCGCCATGGCATCTGTCACCTGAGTGATGTGCCCTTTACGGATGTCTGCGACAAAGACTTGGCCAATGAGGGGGAGAACGTCCTTCTCGAACATGCGCCGGACTTCTGTACCCTTGTCTTTCCGGTGTGACACGTCAATTTCCATCCATCGCTCAAAGAGCTGGGAAACGGTTTGCCGAGAAGCCAGTGCAGCGGCCTCGGCCTCTTTTTGTGCCGCTTCTTGCTCAAGGCGTGATAGCTCTGCTTGCCTAGCGGCCTCTCGAGCGGCCCGTTCTGAGTTAAGGTGCTCTCCAATGTTCTTGATGCCTGAGACGTAGAGCCGCGATAACTCGCTGGCTTGGGTGCGGGCTTGCTTGAGAGTGAGCCCGGTGGTGCCAGTGCGTGAGTAAACTCCAAGCGGGTGAAACTGGCGTTTACCTGTCTGGTCACTGTAACGGAAGTAGAAGAGATGCTTCCCGTTTGGCTGAAGTCTGACCATGAATCGACCATGCCCACGTGGGCCGTCTTCGGTTAGCCAGGCATCTTTGGGCTCTTTTGGAGTGAGGTGTCTATCTGTGATGATGCCCATGTATGCTCCGAAATCTCGTCACCGTTCCGTCACCGTTCCGTCACCGTTTCTCAATCGCTTTCGGTGGATTCTAGTGGACGTTGTTGGACAATGCAAAGATGTATTTTTAACTAACTTACTGATATTTAATGGTTTGTAGATTCTGTTGGACGGCGACGGACAATCTGTAACCTTTATGGGGTGCAAGGGGTAGGAGGTTCGAATCCTCCCGTCCCGACCAATCGAGATACAAAAAAGCCCGGCTGGAAACAGTCGGGCTTTTTTGTGCCTGGCGTTTGAGGGCGGAGTGTTTTTCCAGAGGGGTACGCGGTGCGTCGCTTGAGGGGCACCCGATCAGGGTTTTCCCTTCGCTTTATACGCCGCTTTGCGTGCCTTCTTCTTTGCCTCTTTTTCTTCTTCTTTTTTACGCCGGATTTCCGCCACCTTTACATGCTCTTTCTCTGCCATGGCCGGGGTCTCAAGGGTGATGGGGCCGAGTTTGGCGCTGCGGTATTCGTTTATCAGCAGGGCGGCGGTGCGGTCGAAGTCCACGTGGCCGCCTTTGCCGATACAACCGCGTTGCTTGCCGATGGTTTCCAGGAAAGGTACGCCTTCATCCGGGAGAGCCTCCAGTTTGAAGCGCTCCTTCATTAACTCCGGGTAAGCCTGCATAAAGTATTCGGCGGCGAACAGGGCCACGTCGTCTTCCTGCATGGCGGTGGCTTTGATGGCACCGGAGAGAGCCAGGCGATAGCCGCTGTCCGGGTTCTCGATTTTCGGCCAGAGGATGCCTGGGGTGTCGATGAGCACCAGGCCGTTGCGCAGGTCGATACGTTGTTGGCGTTGGGTCACTGCCGGTTCATTCCCCGCTTTGGCGATGATGCGGCTGGCCAGATTGTTGATCAGGGTGGATTTGCCCACGTTGGGAATGCCGGTGATCAGGGCTGTGACGCTGGTGGCGCGATCCGTGCGTTTGCCGGCCATTTTCAGGGCGGTATCCACCAGCTTGCGGATTTGTTCCGGCTTTTCGGTGGTGATGGCCAGGGCGCGTACGCTTGGATCCTGTTCCAGATGGGCGAGCCATTGTTCGGTGACGGCGGGGTCGGCCAGGTCGCTTTTGCTAAGCAGTTTGAGACAGGGCTTGTCGGCCCGGAATTGCTCGATTACCGGGTTGGCGCTGCTATAGGGCAGGCGGGCGTCTACCACTTCGATGATCAGGTCCACCTTGGGAAGAATGTCGCGGATTTCGCGGATGGCCTTGTTCATGTGGCCGGGGAACCAGTTGATGCTCATGGGCGCCGTATCGTGTTCATTGAATGTGGAGGGAGTATAAACCAGGTGGGCGGGAGAATGTTGAGGGTTGGCTGGGGGCATATCGGAAACAGATTTCCCAGGTTTTGACGGTTTTGGCCAGCCCGGTGACACGAATCGTCATTAGTGTCTCATATGGCCTCCCGTACACTGACCTGATTGAGTCAATAAACAGTGGAGTGCGTCATGGATCTGCAGGTGCCGGAACAGGAAGCATCATTTCGGGATGAGGTGAGAACGTTTCTGGAGGAAAACCTCACCGATGAAATTCGCGAGGCAGGCAAGATGGTGACATCGGTGTTTTCACCGGTGAAAGAGGCCATGGCCTGGCAGACGATCCTGAATGACAAGGGCTGGGCGGCACCGCATTGGCCAAAAGAGTTTGGAGGCACCGGCTGGAGTGTGACCCAGCGGGCCATTTTCGCCGAAGAGTTGGTGCGTGCGGAAACGCCCCCGCTGGTACCCATGGGGCTGCACATGTGCGGGCCCTGCCTGATTGGCTGCGGCACCGAAGAGCAGCAGAAGGAATACCTGCCAAAGATCCTCAGTGGCGAACATTTCTGGTGTCAGGGGTACTCCGAGCCCGGAGCCGGTTCCGATCTGGCATCACTGAAAACCTTTGCCGAGAAAGACGGTGAGGACTACATCATCAATGGCACCAAGATCTGGACTACCTACGCGCACCATGCCAACAAGATGTTCGCGCTGGTGCGCACCCGCAAAGACGGCAAACCGCAACAGGGCATCACGTTTCTGTTGCTGGATATGGATCTGCCGGGCATTTCCATTGAGCCCATCGTGGGGCTGGATGAAGTCCCGGAGCAGTGCCAGGTCTTCTTCGACAATGTCCGCGTCCCGCAGAAGAACCGGGTCGGTGAAGAAAACGATGGCTGGACGGTGGCTAAATATCTGCTGACGTTCGAGCGTGGAGGTCAGGAGTATGCTCCTAGCCTTCATGTGCAGCTGGAGAAGATCAAGATGATGGCCTCCAGACAACAGACAGTGTTCGGTTCGTTGCAGGATGACCCGGTGTGGCAGTACAAGCTGGCTCAGCTGGAAGCGGATGTGCTGGCTCTGGAATTTACGGAAATGCGTATCAAGTCGGCACTGTCAGCCGGCAAGGACCCTGGCGCACTGTCATCCATGACCAAGATCCTGGGCACGGAATTGCTGCAGGCCATCACGGAGCTGCGAATTGAAACCCTGGGGGCACAGGCGACGATCTGGCAGCCCCAGGCGCTGGTGCCCGGTGACGAGCAGCCGATTATCGGGCCGGAATATGCGCTCACGGCGATGCCTCATTATCTCAATTCTCGAGCCTGCTCCATTTACGGCGGCTCCAACGAAGTCCAGCGCGGCATCATCGCCAAAGCTGTGCTGGGTTTGTAAACGTCCGCCAATAAAGGAGAGATCGTCATGAATTTTCAATTGAGTGAAGAGCAGCAGATGTTGGCGGACAGTGCCAAACGTTTTGTCCGTGACAACAGTAATGTGGAAAGCCATCGGCAGAATAAAAAACTGATGCCCCTGAATGAAGCCACCTGGCAGCAGCTTGCAGAGCTGGGCTGGCTGGCGGTGCCGTTTGAGGAAGAACACGGCGGCATGGGCATGGGGCCGTTGGAAACCATGGTGCTGTTAGAAGCCTTGGGCGAAGGTTTGATTATGTCGCCGTATATCGCAACCGTGGTGTTGGGCGGCGGGTTTCTGCGCCGGGCGGATGCTGCGACGCAAGCGAAAACCATTCCCGCCTTGATCGAAGGCCGTTTGCAGTTGGCGTTTGCCGCTGAAGAATACGAACGGGTTTTTAGCCTGGAAAACACGACTCTTCAGGGCGCAGTGAAAGGCAATGATGTAGTGCTGAATGGCACCAAGGCATCGGTCATGAATGGTGATCAGGCCGATTTGTTGGTGGTACTGGTCCGCACCGCGGGGCAGCTGGGTGACAAGGAGGGCTTGTCCCTGTTCCTGGTGGATGCCAATGCCGAAGGGATTGAGCGTGCGCCGCATCGCATGGTGGATGGTCGTCAGGGTGCGGAAATCCGCTTCGCTGACGTGAGCGTGTCTCAAGACGCATGCATTGGTGAATTGAACAAGGGCTACGACGTGGCAAAGGCGGTTCTGCAGGAAGGCTTGCTGGCCTTGTCGGCGGAGAGCGTGGGCAGCATGTCGGTATTACTTGATGATACGGTGGAATACACCAAGACCCGCAAACAGTTCGGCGTGCCGATCAGTAAGTTTCAGGTATTGCAGTTCCGTATGACGGATATGTTCATCGCCATGGAGCAGACCCGCTCCCTGTTGCTGGCGTCGACACTGAAATACGTGGAAGGTCACGCTGATGCGGATAAGGCCGTGCATGCCATGAAGGCCCAGTTGGGCCGCGCCGGGCGCAAGATTGGTCAGGAAGCGATCCAGATCCATGGGGGTATGGGCATGACCGATGAACTGGGTGTGGGCCATTTCGTGAAGCGTCTGACCGCAGCGGATGGGCTGTTTGGTAACGCCGATGTGCATTTAAGGGGGATGGTAAAGCCTGCCTGAATCGATGCCGTGGCGGGGGCCTGGCGGCCTCCGTCGTGTGTGATGATTGCGGGCCGGGAAGCCATAAGGTATATACCCCTGATGAGGGCGTTCGCTTGGGGTGCTCGTGTATCCGGTTTGAATCACAGGGAGTTGGAATGTCGCGTAAACATATCGCATCGGAGGCACTGCTCAAGAATATTCAGGTTCCCCAGGGCGACAAAACCTACGAGAAAATTCTCGATGCCGGGTTGGCGCTGTTTGTGGAATTCGGCCTGCGGCGTACCACCATGGAGGATGTGGCGACCCGGGCGGGCATTGGTCGGGCGACGGCCTATCGCCGCTTTGCGGACAAGGACCAGTTGATTCAGGTGGTGATTTTGCGCGAATGCCAGCAGCAACTGGCGATGATAGAGAGCGACCTGGAGAAAGTGGACGATGGTCTTGAACGCGTTCTAGAGTCCTTTGTACTGGCGGTAACCCGAGCCCATCGGCACCCGTTGCTGAAGCGGTTGCTGACCTCGGAACCGGAAACCATTTTGCCGTTACTGACGCAACGGCTGTGGCAAATGATGGGATTCTTTCGCATCTATCTGGCCGGGCTGTTGCAAGTGGAGCAAGACAACGGCGCCATACGGCAGCAGCCCATGGAGCCCATGGCTGAGCTGATGCTACGGCTTATGCAATCCATGGTGCTGTCCCCTGATGGCATATTGAACCCGGCCGATGCGGCCAGCGTTCGTCAGGTAGCAGAAGACTACCTGCGCCCGCTTCTGGCTCCTTGATAGCTTTCCTGACCCTCTTACTAACCCAATTCTTCCTGACTCAAAGTAACGGGTAATTGATCCTTTTGTTCTAAACATAATGCGGAAAGCTGTATGCATGGGTTGCTTTTCGGTCTGCGTGAGACGTATTTTTTAATTTGTCTCATAGCCAGTGATCGAATGTTTCATGACACAGACCGCCGAACAAACAGAACGACGCCTGGACCTTCAACCTTTAGGGCCTGATTCCCTGACCTGGCAGGATTTCGGTTCCTGGCGTTTTCATTTGATGCTGCCACAGGCTTTTGTGTTGCAGGTGGCGCACCCGATTATTGATGCGGGTGTGGGGGAACACTCCGTCTATAAAACGGACCCCTGGGGCCGCGCCAAACGGTCCACGGAATTGTTGTGGCCCATCGTGTATGCGCGCCCCCAGCGTGCGATCGAGATGGGTGTGAAACTGTACGACCTGCATCGCTCCATCAAGGGCGTCGACAAGCACGGCAAAAAGTACTTTGCGCTGGACCCGGAGGCCTACAGCTGGGTGCACATCACCGGTTACGACGCCACCCTTCGCATGCATGAGCTTTACGGCACGTCGCCCACCACCCGGCAGCGCCATGCGATGTTTGCCGAATGGCGGCAACTGGGAAAACTGATGGGCATCCGTGACAAGGACCTGCCCGCCACGGAGAGCGAATACTGGGATTACTTCCACGGCATGATCCGCGACAAGCTTGAGTGGGGAGCGGTGGTGCAGGATCTCATGCGCCCCGAGCATTATCTGGAAATCCCCAAGCCCCCAAACAGCAAGATACCCGATACCGCCTGGCGCATGATCCTCGCCGTGATGGGGCGCTTTATGCGATTCAATTTGCGCGCAACGCTGCCCGATGCGTTCCGCGAAACCTTCCATATTCCCTGGACGACTAATGACGAGCGCCTTTTCCGTCTGTGGTGTGGCACTTATCGCACCATGCATGCCCTGACACCGAAAAAGTGGCGATTGATTCCACTGGCCCGCAAAGCCTACACGGATGCGCAGCGCCATCCTGAAGCCTATAACAGCAATAACTGAAGGTGCTTTTTATGAAGTCGGATACTCGCCCCTGGTTGTCTACCTATGAATCGATGGGCTATGACTGGCACACCCTGCCAGAGCTGCCCGAGAAAACCCTGTCGGACTATGTGCGAGGGTATGCGGAGCAGTTTCCGGATCGCGAAGCGCTGGTGTTTCTGGGGCATGCCATGAGCTACCGGCAACTGGATGAGATGGCTGATCGCATGGCGGCGTTGTTTGTCGCGCAGGGCGCCAAAGCGGGCGACGTGCTGGGCCTGCAGATGCCAAACACCCCGCAATATGTGGTGGCCTTTATTGCGGCGGCGCGTCTGGGCATGGTCAGTACCAGCATCTCGCCTTTAATGACTCCGCCGGAAATTATTCACCAGGCCAGCGATGCCAGAGTAAAAATCCTGATGACGCTGATGCCGTTCTGGCAGACCTCCATTCCACTGGTATTGGGCAAGGTGGAGAGCCTGAGCACGGTAATCGTGTCCGGGCCCATGGATCTGGTTACTGGCCAGGGAGAAAGCGTGAAGGAATCCCGGGACGGTGTGAATGTTATGTCGTTGCATGACCACCTGCCGGCCAACGCGGATCCGGTCAACACGAAGGTAGCCATGGATGACGTGCTGTATCTGCAGTACACCGGTGGCACCACTGGTATGCCGAAAGGGGCCCGGCTCAGTTCGTTCAACCTGTTCATGAATAACCTGCAAGCCAACGTGTTCTATGGCTACCGCACCGGTGAAGAAACCGTCGCCTCGGCGTTCCCGCTGCTTCATATCGGCGGGGCGGCCGTGTTGTTCAATGCCCTGCGTACAGCGTCCACGTTCCTGCTGATCCCGGATCCCCGGGACATTGATCATTTTGTTGGCGAAATGCAGAAGCGGACACCGACGGTGCTGGCGGCGGTGCCGGCGTTGTACCAAATGCTGTGCGCTAACGACACCTTCAAATCACTGGATTTCAGCGGCTTGCGCATGGCCATTTCCGGTGCCGCACCGTTTGCCAAGGAAGAAGTACAGAAACTGGAAAGCGTGGTCGGTGCCGGCAAGTTTTGCGAAGTGTACGGCATGACGGAGACCAGCCCGGTGATCACGCTGAATCCGGCATCACACTTCAAGGAAGCCCACGTGGGGATTCCGCTGCCGGGCACGGATGTGCGCATCGTGGATGCTGAAAACGGCAATATCCCGATGCCCCTGGGCGAAGCCGGAGAAATCATCGCAGCGGGTCCACAGATCATGCAGGGCTATCTGGCCATGCCGGAAGCCTCTGAAAAAGCACTGCGGGTGATGGATGGTCAGACGTGGATGCACACCGGTGACATTGGCGTCATGGATGAAGACGGTTTTATTCGCGTCTGTGACCGCAGCAAGGACATGTTGATCGTCGGCGGCTACAAGGTGTTTTCCGTGGAAGTGGAAAGCAAGGTGCAGAGTCTGCCATGGGTTGCCATGTGCGCAGTTGTCGGTCGCCCGGATCATGACCGGCCGGGTAACGATGTGGTGCAGCTCTATATCCAGCGCATGCCGAACAATCAGGCGTCCGAGTCAGACCTTAAAGCCGAGTTGTCCACGTTCTGCAAAGCCAATATGTCGCCTTACAAGGTACCCAGAGAGGTTTTCTTCATTGATGCCATCCCTCTTACCTCCGTGGGCAAGATCGACAAGAAAGCCTTGCGAAAAACCGCATAAAAGCATCCCGAATACCAACAACAATCAGGTGAATGATGATGATCTCCTTGCTGCCTCAACAGGGTAAAAAAATGCTGTTGGTCCTGCTGCTTGGCCTGCAGGGCTGCTCTTCCCTACAAGAGTCGAGCTATGTGCCTACCTCTCCGGAAACACTGAATGAGTGGATGGTGGAAGGTCAGTTTGTGCTGCGTGCGGATGGCATAAAAAGCAAAAGCTATTTTTACTTCAAGCAGCTGGGAGAAAATTACCAGCTGGCCGTGTTGATGGATGATCCAGTGGGTGCCCCCAAGGCGGTGATCAGCGGCAATGTCTATGCGCCGCAAGAGGAAACGCTGGATGTGATCGGTGGGGCGAGCGCCAAGAAAGTGGCTGAGCACCTGCATGCCCAGCTCCAGGCGGGAGATCTGTCCTATTGGGTGCGGGGGCTGCCTGCCACCGCCAATGCGGTGATCTATCAGGAGAATCTATACCTGCCGGAGTCCATCGAAGAAAACGGGTGGAAGATTGCTTACCAGGATTACATGTCCGTGCAGGGGGGCTATCGCTTGCCTGCAGATATGGAAATGAAATCTGAGGGCGCGTCTCTGGATCTGGAACTGGTGCGAGCGGAAACCGGGTTTCTCACCAGCCCCTGTGATCAGGGCATAGCCGATGATCAGAAAACGGACAACCCTGACGGTGCTTATGACTATGCCAGCGATGATGCGGTGAAGCGGTTGGTGCCCGAAGATGGCAGCGCGCCGTTGCCGCTGTGGATTGATGAAGCCAACTTCTGTAAACAGCTGGCCAAGGTCCATAACAACAAAATGCCCAATCCCCGCGAGGGGCTTTTTGGCCCGGATTCCATGATGTGGAAACTGGATGGTTTGAGCGCGCCACCCGCCTTTGGTGCCGGTCGTGCACTGTTGTTGCAGGTAGCACACCCCTGGGTAACCGCAGGTATTGATCAGCACTCGGAAGTGCGTAATGACCCCATGGGGCGGGCTCGTCGTACTTTCTATCATATCTCCAGCATGGTGTTTGGCAGCATGCCCCAGGCGATGGCCTCGGCGAACCAGGTGCGGGATATCCATGAGGAAATTGACGGTGAAATGACTGAAGAGGCCGGTGCTTTCCACCGGGGTTCCGAATACCGGGCCAACGAAATCAACGCCATGATCTGGGTGCATGCAACACTGTGGGAAACCATCGTCCACATGTACGAAAAGCTGGAAGATGATCTGACCCCGGAAGAAAAAAACCAGTTCTACGAAGAAACCAAACTGTTTGCCATGTTGTTCGGGATTCCGGAAAGCGCGCTGCCTAAAGACTGGGATGCATTCATGGATTATAACCGTGCCATGTGGGCAAGCCCGCAGCTGACGGTAACGCCCAATGCCATGCAATTGAAGGAAGACCTGTTTGACGCCAAGTCCATCTGGATGATCGCGCCACTCTGGGGGCAGAAAATCATCACCGCTGCTGAATTGCCACCGCGTATTCGGGATCAGTACGACATGAAGTATGGCTGGTGGCAGAAATTCAACTATGGCTGGATTCGTGGCGCCACCTGGACCGCCCAGGTGTTGATGCCGAAGAGCATGGAGCATCACCCGATTTATCATGAGGCACAGGCGCGTCTGGAAGGTGAGCGGCTGGGCGGTTATAACCAGTGGTTGATTGAAGCCTTCTTCGATAAGGAGCGGCTGGTCAATTGAAGAGGCGCGGCATCAATCTGGTGATGACGGCGCTGTGGCTTGTCATGAGTGCGCAGACATTGGCGATCAGCGGCTATGATGAAACCGAGTTTATGACGGTGGATGCGTTTTTGTCCCAAGTCTATGGCGAGCCATTGCCGGGGATGTCTCTGTTGCCGTTACGTGGCGACCTGCGTGACCAGGTAGAGACGGCACTGGGGCACCGGTATCGCGGCCTGCGTTTGCGTTACTGGCAGCAGGGGAACGTGACGACCTGGATCATCGACGAGAAAAGCAAGGACATGCCGATGACCCTGGCCGTGGCCGTGGGGCCGGCCGGCATTACTTACCTGAACGTGTTGGTATACCGCGAACCCCGGGGCGGGGAAGTGCACCAGGCATTTTTCCGTCAGCAATTTGTCGGGATGACCCTGCAGGATGACCTGAGCCTGTCCCGTGAGGTGGATGGTATTACCGGCGCCACCCTGTCGGTGGATGCCGTCAGCCGCGTGGCGGCCATGGCCCTGCTGCTCCATCAACACGTCATAGCCTCACAGGCAGAACCGGCCACAGACTGAACCCCGGCCTTTCCAAACCCGCCCTGACGTCTCACTATCGAACCATTGACGCTGCCGACCCTCTAACGTTTATGGTTCGATTCTCCTCGCGCATGCTTCGCCGCTGGGCATATGGCTTGTTGTTACTGCTGGCCACCGTGCTGCTACTGATTCTGGTGGCGGTGGGCTGGGCCTATGGTGCAGGCGTGCGCGTCAGTGAACCGGGTTGGCAGCAAGGCCTGACACTGGGGCAGTGGCGCCTGATACGCGACGACTGTGTGGCCGCCCGTGGCACCGACCTGACGCTTGAGGGCGCCTGGCCGCTCAAGATCAAGCAGCGGGTGCTTGCCGTCTACGATTGCAGTGCCGGGAGTGCCCCGGGGGCTTCCAGTGAGGGGTTCCCCGACGGGCTTCCCTGGACGCCGCCCTTTGATCTGCAGGTTGCCGAGCTGGACCTGACTGCATTGATTGATACCCCCCTTCCCGTCATGGCGATGCAGCTTCATCAACAGGAACAACACTGGAAGCTGCAAGCGTCTGCACCGCAGGTGGCGCTACAGGCGCAATACCAACGCGCCGAGGGGCAATGGACAATCAACAGTGAAGGGGCGCTAAGCGCGCTGTTGCCGGATTGGCAGGGCCACTGGCAACTGCATGGCGAAGGGCGTTGGCAAGGAGAGCCAGACGGGGAGATACAGCTGGAGATGCGCTCGGCCGGACCGGTCACGCAATCGCAACGGGCGGACCTGATCGCGCAAGCCCATTTTCAGGGAGCCGACTGGCAGCTGCAGGCGGATCTGGCCCAGCCATTGGCGCTGAACAATGACTGGCAACTGACCGCTGCAGAGCCCCTTGAGGTGGCGGGCAACGGCCTCGCGCTGACGAACGCCAGGGGCAAGCTGCAACTGGCAGGCCCGCCGGGCACGGTGATATTTCAGGCTCATAATGATCCCGACGTAACCAACCCGGCGGGGCTTGAACAGGGCCGGGGGACGTTGCTGTTGCAGGGCGACAGCCTGGGCGGTCAGCTGGACTTTCATTGGCAGGATCGCGTGCTGGTGCTTGAGCCGGCGTCGCTGACCTTGCCGCAAAATCTTACCGCGCAGTGGCAGGAGCCACTGCAGATACCCATGGCCCGTTCCGGCCGGGCCGATCTGCCGTTGCGGTTGGGTTACGACGGCTTGAACGTGAAAACCGGTTCCAGTCAGATTCAGTGGCAACGGGCAGGGGCTGAAGATGCGAGTCAGCTCGATTGGCAGTGGGCCGGCGATCTGTCGCTGCAAGGCCAGTGGCAGGGCTACCAATGGCAAGGAGAGTGGCAGGGCGCTGTCGGCAGTAATGGGCTGGAGGGTGAGCCCGTCAAGCTCACGGCGTGGCAAGGGAGCGATCGTCTGAGCTTTCTGATGCCGGTAAATACCTTGCAGCAGGCCCCGTATGGTGCCGAGGCCAAGGTGAGCGGCAACATGTCCGGTTACCCGCTGGACGGCACCCTGGCTTTTGCCCAGTCCGGGGCCGGCTGGGCCGGTATGCTCCAGGCCAGCACCACCTTGCCGCAGTTTGAGCGTGGCGGGCAGGTGACGGTAAAGGCCCCCTGGTCGTTGGCGGATGGCACGGTTAGCGTGGCGGCAGGGAGTCGGGCGTCAATTTCCGAAGGGCTTATCGGGCAGGCCTTGATCCGGCCGGTATTGCTGCGTGCAACGGGGCCGTTGCAGATCAATGGACAGGGCATCACCGGCACCGTGGCGATTCATGGCGGTGGTTTGCTAGCCGCCCGCTGGCGCCTGCCGCCGATATCAGGAACGGCGACGATGAAAGGCAAGCGGGTGCAGAGCCGGTTAACCGTCAGTGAGTGGCAAAGCGAATTGCGGGCCAAGGGTGCGCTTGAGAATAATGGTGGTGCGAGCGGCACCTTGACCATGCGCAGCGCGCTGGTGCCAGCCATGGGGGTGGGCCTGGCCGCTACTCCACGGCAAGGTCAGCTGGAAGGCAGCGGCCGCTGGCAATGGCGGCAGACGCTGAAAGCTTCCGGGGATATCACGCTCACCGGTGCGGATCTGGACTGGGGCAGCGTGACGGTCCGTGGCGCTGCCGGGGTGCTTCATGGTGAATACGATAACGGCCAAGTGCAGCTTAGCAGCGCCGGCCCCGTGACGGTGGACACCCTGGATATCGGCACGCCGATCACTGATCTGGCTCTCACCGTGGATAGCGACCTGTCTCAATGGCAATTTACTGATATCCGGGCCGATCTGTTGGGCGGTTATTTGCGATCCCCGGCACTGGACTGGCCCTCCGCCCGCCCGCAACCGGTGGTGATCAGCCGTATTGATCTCGCCGAAGTGGCCGCATTGCAAAACCCGCCACCGGTGTCCCTGTCCGGGCGAATCGGCGGCTATGTCCCCTTGCAGTTGGGAGCGGATTTTCTGGTCATCGAACAGGGGCGATTAGCCAACGAAGAGCCTCTGTCGTTGATCATTCCTGCTTCGTCCAGCGTGCAAGCCATGGCCGACTCCAATCAGGCGGTGAAGTTGGCGCTGGACAGCCTTAGCACCCTGTTGATCAGCGACTTCCAGGCGCGTATGGCCATGGATAAAGTGGGTTGGCTGGATGCGGCGATCACCATTAAAGGGATAAACCCGCAAAGAAAAAGTCTGCCGGTAGTGTTTAACTACACACACCGGGAAAACGTGTTGGCGTTGATGCGCAGCTTGCGCATTGGCGATGAAATCACTGAACAACTGCGCACGGAGAATCGATGATGAAAAAACTCGGGCTGGGCACGGTGTTGCTGGCCGGCTGGCTGTTGGCGGCTTGTACGCCCACGGTGGCCCTGAAAGCACCGGAAGATCCCATCACTATTAACCTGAATGTGAAAATTGATCATGAAATCCGTTTGAAAGTGGAAAAGGATATCGATCAGTTGTTCAGTGAAGACAGCGACCTGTTTTAAGGAGTGGGTATGAAAATGTTGAAATCTGCATTGGCCATGGTGGCCTTGCTGCTGAGTATGGCCGCGTTTGCGCTGGATCTGGACGCAGCGAAAAGCCAGGGTCTGGTCGGTGAGCAGACGGATGGTTACCTGGGCGTTGTGAAAGCGACACCGGCGGCGGTGGAGCTGGCGGCGGATATTAATCAGAAACGTCGGGCCGCTTACGAACGCATTGCCAAACAAAACGGCATCACGCTGGAGCAGGTGGCCAGGCTGGCGGGCCAAAAAGCGATTGATAAAACCGAAGCCGGGCAGTACGTGAAGACGCCGGGTGGTCAGTGGGTTGAAAAATAATTGTATAAAAAAAGTTTTTCTACCAAAGCATTGGGATGAAAGTTCCAGGTAATGTTTTCGTACTAGTTTAGTGTAAACCGTTGATAGTAGAGGGGTTAAATTTCGGTAAATTCAGGGGGCTGGCGCCTCTTTGTGGCTGCTTGTTTTCCTTTCCAGTGTTTAAATTCCCTAAGAAATTCGGGAACAACTGGAAAGGAATCTGCCATGAAAACCTTTTTGCGTATGACCGCTGCGGTGCCTCTGCTGATCAGCCCCTTTGCATTCGCTGGGGAAAATGTGCCTGACAAATACGGGTACATCGGTGGGCATGCCAGCTACTATACTTTTTATGACAATGACGTCATCGGTAATGGTGGTGATGGCCTGGACGATGTGCCGTTTTATGGCGCTCAGCTGGGTTGGCGTTTCGCTCCAAACTGGTCCGTGCAGGGTTGGTACGAAGAAGTAGACGGTGACGCGGAGAGTAAATACAACTCCGGTCGTCGTCTGGACATGAAAAATTATTACGTCAGTGGCCGTTACCACTTTGATGACCATGGCCTGCTGGGTTTCGAACCCTATGCCGGTATCAATGTGGGCGAGCAGCTGATTGAAAGCCTGAATAACCCCAACAGTGACGATAACGACGAGCTGATGACCGGTGTGGAACTGGGTGTGCAGCGCGCGTTCTTCAAACACGTGATTCTGGATCTGGGTACCCGTCAGGCATACAGCCAGGACCGTGAATACTGGGAAGGCCAGGTTTATGCCGGTATTAATCTGGCGTTTGGCATCAGCGATGACGACGGTGGCAGCAGTGACGATGAAGTGGTTGCTGCAACCCCCGCGGAAGTGGTGACTGGCGACAGTGATGGCGATGGTGTCAATGACGACAAGGACCGCTGCCCGAACACCGCTTCCGGTGCGGTGGTGGATGCGGACGGCTGTCAGGTCTACGAGTCCATGCAGAATCGTGAAACCTCGGTGATCTACTTCGGCTTTGACCGCGACACCATTCAGGGTCAGTTCAGCGATGAAATCAAAGGTGTGGCAGATCGTCTGAATGCGGGCGAGCAAGGGCGCATCCGTGTGGAAGGCCATGCTGACAGCACTGGTCCGGCCGATTACAACCAGGGCCTGTCCGAGCGTCGTGCCCAGTCAGTGAAAGACCGCCTCATGAAGGACTTCTCCGTCGGGTCTGACAAGATCACCACGGAAGGTTTCGGTGAGAGCAAGCCGGTGGCCGACAACAGCACTGCTGACGGTCGTGCCAAGAACCGCCGCGCGGACATCATCGTGGAAACTGAAGAGAAAGAAGCGCAGTTCAAATAAACGCGTGATGTAGAAACAAAAAACGGGATGCTTCGGCATCCCGTTTTTTTATGCCGCTCTGCGGCCGCCACACGGTTCACGCAACAGGCAACACGCCATGAGCCTGCCGTTTTTTCAACTTTGCACTTTAAACTTTCAACTCAACCGTTCTGCCAACCCCGATGCCCGCCAGGTGCGTTTTTTCACCGCACTGTCCAGTACTGACGGTTTGCCGAACTCCAGCAAGGTGAAGCGATCCCGTGCACGGGTGACGGCGGTGTAGATGAGTTCCCGGGTGAGGAGCGGGTGGGGGGCGTCCGGCAGCACCAGCAGGGTGTGTCTGAATTCCGAGCCCTGGGATTTATGCACGGTCATGGCATAGACGGTTTCCACCCCGTCCAGGCGGCTGGGCAGTACCCACTTGATGCGCCCGTCCGGTAACTGGAACGCGACGCGCAGCAGTAACGCCGGTTTGCCATTTCTCTCTTCCCGCTTTTTGTCCTCAAGTAATGGCAGGGTCAGCCCCACATCGCCGTTCATCAAGCCCAGCTGATAATCGTTGCGCGTCATCATCACCGGGCGACCCGGATACCATTCCCGTTCCGGGGCCAGGGCCTGCTGTTGCAGGTGGCGGGTGATGCGCTGATTCAGTTGCTCCACCCCAAACGGCCCGCTGCGTAAACCGCTGAGCAGTTGTTGGTGGGTGAGTTGCTTGAGCAATGCGGCAGCCCAACCATCGAACTCTTCCCGTAGTGCCGGTGGTGTCGCCACCGCCTGAAACAGGGCACGCAAACCCGGGTGATCGCCACTGCCGTTCAGCAGCAGGGTTTCCAGTTGTTGGCCGTCGCTGCGCAGGGGGTGGCGATGCAGGCTGTCATCGTATTGTTGAAAGGCCTTGCGTACCTGGGGCAGGTTTTCCTCATTCACTGCCCGCGCCAGCTCGCCGATGCCGGGGCTGTCCTTGGAGCGCCAGTTGGTGCGCAGCATGGCGGTCTGCTGGGCGAGGGCGTTGCCCGGAGCCTGTTCGGTTTCCTGATAGTCGCTGATGTCGGCGCCGCAGCTGTCTCTGACAAATTCGATGGTGCTTTGTTGATAGCGGCCCTGGTGGGCATGGCGACACAGGTCGCCCATCACCGCGCCGGCTTCCACGCTGGCCAGCTGGTCCTTGTCGCCCAGCAGGATCAGCCGGGTGTGGGGACTCAGGGCTTCCAGCAGGCTGGCCATCATGTCCATGTCGATCATGCTGGCTTCGTCCACCACCACCAGATCCGCGTGCAGCGGATTGTCAGCGTGGTGACGGAAGTGACGGCTGTCCGGACGGGTGCCGAGCAGGCGGTGCAGGGTGGTGACTTCCGTGGGGATGGCGTCACGTACTGCGGCTTCCACCTCGAGTTTTTCTACCTGTTCGCCGATGGATTCTGTGAGCCGCGCCGCCGCCTTGCCGGTGGGGGCGGCGAGGCGAATACGCAGGCGCTGGTTGTCCGTCATGGCCAGGCTTTGCAGCAGCCCCAGCAGGCGAACCACGGTGGTGGTCTTGCCGGTACCGGGGCCGCCGGTAATGATGCCGATACCGCTGCGGCTGGCCAGCGCACAGGCCACCTGTTGCCAGTCGGTCTGGCCGTCGGTGCTCGGGAATAATCGGCCCAGGGCGTCGCGCAGGCGCTCGGCAGGCAATGGGCTGACCGTGGCCAGCCGTTGATCGATAGCCTCGGCAACAGCCACTTCCCGGGCCCAGTTACGGCGCAGGTAAAGGCGGCTGCCGTTCAGCACCAGTGGTGTGCTGCCGTTCTGACTGACCAGGGGGCTATGTTGCAGATCATGGAGCCAATCGTCCGGCTTGCCGGGCAGCAGGGAGACCAGTTCCGGCGGCGGGCTGGTGCCCCACAGCTGGGTGGCCAGTTCCTGATTTTTCAGATCCAGACAAAGGTGGCCGCTGACTTGTTGATTGCTGGTGAAGGCGGCAAGTAGCAGGACGGGATAACTTGCCTGCGGACATTGCTGTTTAAGAAAGCGGGCAATGGCCACGTCCAGATCGCGCAGCAAACTGTTGTCACGCAGCAGAAGCAGGGCATCTTCCCAGGTGAGGGCGGAGAACAGGTCAGATTGCATGGAAAGCCTCCGACCCAGTTGAAAGTTCAAAGTTCAAAGTTGAAACGCGGGAAAGCCCTGAGCTGGCCGAGCAGGGTCTACGCCGCGATTGATATGTTGTGGGGCACTGCATTGCAGTGGCAGAAGGGCGTGTTCGCGCTTTTAAACTTTGAACTTTCAACTTTTAACTCTCCCTTGCTTCAAACATCACATCAAGCGCTTCAATCAATCCTGTCGCCGGTCGATCGAACACCGTTCCCGCCGCCGGGCCTTGCAGGCCGCGCAGGAACACATAAACGGCGCCGCCCAGGTGCTGGTCGGGATCATAATCCGGCAGGCGGCTTTTCAGCAGGCGGTGCAGGGCCAGCAGGTAGAGTACGTATTGCACTTCGTAGCGTTTTTCCAGCACGGCGTCAGTCATGGCATCCAGGGTGTAGGCGCTGTCATCCACGCCCAGCCAGTTGGATTTGTAGTCGAGCACGTAGTATTTGCCGTCGTGCTCGAACACCAGATCGATAAAGCCCTTGAGCATGCCGTTGAGGGTATCGGCTTCCAGTCGCGGGCGCGGATGCTGTGGATGGATATGCTGGCGGATCAGGGTGTCCATCTCGGCCACTCTTACCTGGTGGGCAGGGAACAGGAATTCCAGTTCCGGCACATAGGTGTGCAGGGCATTGAGGGCGATCTGGTCATTTTCCAGCGGCAGGCTAGTGGTGACTGCCTGCTTCCACCAGTGGCGGATCACTTCCATAAAATCTTGCCAGCCCCGGGCCTGCAGTTTTTCTTCCACGCTGGTTTCAAACTCGGCGGGGTCGGCCAGGGTTTGCGTGAAGCTTTGGTTGGCGGCCTGCTCCAGCACATCGTGGAGCAGGGTGCCGGGTGCCGCGCCACGGGGGAAAGCGTGGATGGTATCTGGTAACGGCTCGGCGTCATCGATAACGGTGTCGTCCTGCTGCTCGGCCAGTTGATCGCCGCGCGGGTCCGCCGGGGCCAGGGTTTCCTGTACCTGTTTGAGGGCACTGTAGCTGGCAATCCACCAGGGTTGCCGTTGCCGTGCCACCGGAATCAGAGGCGTGCGCAGGGTCCGTGCTTGCGCTTTCGGTTGATAGCATTCCGGGTTGCTGTCTGGTGCGTTGATGATGGCGACCGCATCATCGGCCACCGGTGTCAGCGCAGTGCACAGGCCGTCGTTGGCCACGCCATTGCCGAACAGCAAACGGCCGATGGCGCTTTTCTCCAGCTGGTTCTGTTTGCCGCGGCCCTTGATGTAGGGTGCGATTCCCAGGGTGCAGGTATGGCAAGCGCGAGTCAGGGCCACGTAGAGCAGACGCATGTCTTCGGCGAGCCGTTCGTGGTCCGCCTTGTTTTCCACCGTCTCGTCCGGTTCCAGCGACACATTGAGATGATCGTTTTCGTGGTAACGCAGCGGCGGCTTGCTCTTGTCCGCCGGGCGGAAGCTACAGATAAAGGGCAGGTACACCAGCGGGTATTCCAGACCCTTGGATTTGTGGATGGTGATGACTTTGACCCGGTCGTCGTCACTTTCCAGGCGCAGGATGCTTTCCTTGCTGCTGCCCCGGCCTTCCTCAACCGTATCTTCCAGATAACGAATTAATGACTGTTCGCCATCCAGCTGGGTGGCGGCCTGCTGCAACAGTTCGGCCAGGTGCAGCAGGTTGGTCAGCGCACGTTCGCCGTCCAGGCTCTGGCTGAGCCGGGCGGGTACATGAAAATCCATCAGCAGGTTGCGCAACATGGGCAGCACGCCCTGGGTCTGCCATTGCTGGCGATAGCCGTGAAACTGCTCCACGGTTTCTTCCCAGCGCACTTCATCCTGATTGAGGGCATCCAGTTCCGCGTAGGCCAGGTCCAGCACAGCGCAGGCCAGGGCGCTGCGTACCCGGGTATCGGATTCCGGGGTGGCGCAGGCGTGCAGGATCAGCAGCAGGTCGTGGGCTTCGGGCTGGGCAAATACGGAATCCTGATCGGACAGATAAACGCTGCGTACCTGGCGTTCCATCAGCGCATCGCGGATGGCTTTGGCTTCGGTGCGATCGCGGACCAGGATGGCAATATCGTTGGGATGCAGGGGCCGGAAGCTGTCGGCTTTCCGGAAGCCGGTGACGCCTTTTACGGCACCGTTAAGCAGATGGGCAATTTCACTGGCGCAGCGGGCCGCCTGCTCATCGCGGTACTGGCCGGCGCTGACCGGTTTTTCCTGCTCGTCCACCCACAGGGTAATGCCGGATTTTTCGTTGTTGTCGACTAACAGAACGTCCTTGCGACCGTTGGCCTTTACCTCTTCAAAGGGAATGGCGTTGTCCATCATGAACACATCGCCAAAGGTATTCTGGCTGTAGCTGAACAGATGGTTCACGGCGTGGACCATGGCGTCGGCGCTGCGGAAGTTTTTGTCCAGGGTGTAGTGGTTGCCTGCGGTGGCCCGGCGGGCTTTCAGGTAGGTAAAGACGTCGGCGCCGCGGAACGCATAGATGGCCTGCTTGGGGTCACCGATCATGAACCAGCCAGTGCCTTCTTGCCCTTCATAGAGTGCGGAAAAGATCCCGTACTGAGTCGGGTCGGTATCCTGGAATTCGTCGATCAATGCCACCGGGAACTGGTCGCGGATGACTTGTGCCAGACGCTCACCGTTGCCGCCTTCCAAGGCATCGTGCAGGCGGCTGAGCATATCGTCGAAGCCCATGGTGGCGGTCTGGCGACGGACCTGATCCACGCGCCGGTCGATCCAGGCGGCGGCATGGGCAAGCAGGTCGGTGCGGGGCAGTTGCGTGTTCGCCCGGCCATCCATCACCGCATCCAGCTGCTGGCAGAAGGCAAAGTCCGGGCGGTGATCCTGCCCGGCCTTGGTGAGCTTCATGCCTCCATGGGAAAACTTTGCCAGGGTGTCGTAGGCCTTGTTGTTGAGTCGTTCACCGTTGGCGTAGCGCTGCAGGGTCTGCAACATGCCGGGCAGGCTGGTGGTGCGGTAGCTGTTGCCGTTGAGCCATTTGTTATCGCGGGCAGCGCGCACCCATTCGAGAAAGTCCGGCAGTTCGTCGGCCAGTTGCTGGCGGGCTTGTTGATCCTTGTCTGCCTGCGGGCCGGTTTGGGTGAGCCAGTGTGTGACGCTTTGCGGTAGTTCTTCCGGATCGGTTTCTTTCAAGCCGAGCAGTGGGCGGCAGGCCTCCAGCAGCGCATCCGGGTTGCCCAGGTTGTCGCTTTGTAAGGCATTGGCGGCGCTGACCGGGAATTTACTAATGATGGTGCGCCAGTAATCCCGCGCTGCCATTTGTTGTTCGTCGCTGGCGTCTTCCTGCAATTCCAGGCTGAACAGGCTGCCGGAATCGAAGGCGTGCTGTTTGAGCATGCGGTTGCAGAAACCATGGATGGTGTAGATGGCGGCTTCGTCCATCCACTGGGCGGCGGCGTCCAGGCGCTGGGCACAGCGGGCGCGGTCGTCCGGGTCGCTATAGTCGTTGAGTAATTCGGCCAGCACCGGGTCGTCGGCGCCGGCATTGGCATCGGCAAAGATACGTGCGGCATCGGCCAGCCGATCGCGGATTCGTTCGCGCAATTCTTCCGTGGCCGCTTCGGTGAAGGTCACCACCAGAATTTCCGGCGGCAGCAGCGGCCGCGAGAAGGCATTCTCTTCGCCATGACCGAGCACCAGACGCAGATAGAGGGCGGCCAGAGTAAAGGTCTTGCCGGTGCCGGCACTGGCTTCGATCAGCCGGGTGCCGTGCAGCGGGAAAGTGATCGGAAGCGGACGTTCAATGTTCATGCGTCATCCCCCGGTTCACTCCATTGAGCGTGCTGGTAGAGCGGGGCATAGAGTTGCTCGGTCCAGTAGGCGAAGGCGCTTTGGTCGCCGTTGCGAACCGCGAGCAGGGTGTCGAAGTCGGCCCAGGCGCGGGCAATGGCCGGTTCCTTTCCCTGTTCGCCGGTGTGCATGAAACCGGATTCGAACACCTTGAGGGCTTCGCTTTCCCCCCGCTCTTTTTCTTCCCCTTTCAGCCAGGCGAAGGCGGTGGCGCAGGCGATGGGTAAGGGTTCGCACAGGGCTTGTTGCCAGGCGTGGCCCAGTTGATCCAGGCAGTGCTGGGCGTCGCTGCGGTTCAGGTGGGGAAGGGTGATGCGGCCATCCTGTCCCTGGATGTGGGTGGTCAGCGGATGCCCGGCGGCGCAGGCTGCCAGGTGCAGGGTCCAGTCCCGGGTGAGTTTGTCGAAGCGTTCTTTCAGCTTGCCGGTGTGCAGTACCAGCCGTTGGGCATTCGCAGCGGAGCCGCGCAAATCCGTGAGCCAGTCTTCGATCTGCAAAGGGCCGGCGTTGAGGCGGATTTCCTGTTGCGGTTGCGGTGTGCCGCACTCGGCGAGCAGGGCAAAGTACTGCTCCAGTGGCTGCGACAGGGGCATCAGCAGGCTGTCACGGCTGCCCTCGTCAAAGGGCGCCAGGGGCAGGTCGCCGCTGCCGGCCAGGCGATCCAGAGTGTGGGTCATGGCGTCGCCGGCATGCTCGGGGCCGGCGCGCAGGGCTTCACTGAGCAACTGGTCCTGTAACTGGAAACGTTGCAGGCCGTCGAAGGAAAAGGGTTCGCTGTCGTCCAGGACCTGGCGTTGCTGTTTCAGGCGAGCTTTCAGCCGTTGCTCGAAAAAGTGCGCCACGGGTTGTTTGAGAAAGCGGCCCAAAGCGGCGCAGGTAATCGGTTCGTCGTTTTCCAGTGGCGGCAGGGGTTGGTCATTGCTGACCTTGTGTGCCTGACCATCGTGGAGGGCGCGCCATTCGTTGGCGTAGGTGTGTAGTGACGTATCGGGGACCGCATCCTGGTCGCTGTGGAAAAAATAGCGGGCGCTGAACGGTTGCAGCGGGTGCGCCACGGTGAGGGCATCCACCGGTTCGCCCTGTTCAGTGTGCCAGCGCTGGTTGATGTGGTCGCGCAGTTGCGCCACCAGCACCGAGGGCGGACGTTCGCTGTTGTCGCGCACGTTGCGACCGGTCCAGCTGATATAGAGGCTGTCGCGGGCGCTGAGCAGGGCTTCCAGAAACAGGTAGCGATCGTCGTCACGGCGGGAACGGTCGCCGGGGCGGTAGTTGCCCCATTGCCGCATCAGGTCGAAATCCATGGGCTGTTGCTGACGGGGGTAGTCGCCGTCCTTCATGCCCAGCAGGCAGACATGGCGGAAGGGAATGGCGCGCATGGGCATCAGGGTGCAGACGTTGATGCGCCCGGCCATGAATCGTTGCGACAGGCTTTCCGCATTCAGAGCATCGAGCAGGGGGCGGCGGGCCACAGTGAGTGGCAGGGGGCTGTCGAAGTCGGCCTCGGCGCAGGCCGCCAGCCAGTCGTTGAGGGCGTCGCGCAGGCCTGCGTCCAGGGTTTGGTCTGCTTCGTCCCCGGGGGCGAACAGGTCATCCAGCAATTGGGTAAAGCGTTGTTGCCACTGTCGGGCGCTGGCGTCTGTACGGCTTTGCTGCCAGTGCTGCTCCAGGGTGTCGAGCAGGCGGGACAGACGCCCGGCCAGCTCCGCGCCCAGGCCGGCCACTTCGTCCAGCGGCTCGATGCCCATCCAGGCCGGGCCGTCGCCGAGCAGGTAGCCGGCCAGCATCCGTTTCAGGCCGAAGGCCCAGCTGTTCTGCTCGAAGCCGGGCACGTCCAGGGTCTTGCGTTGCGGGCTGTTCAGGCCCCAGCGAATGCGCGCCTGGTCGATCCAGCGGGCCAGTTGCGGCAGGTCGCCTTCGTCGATGCCGAAGCGCTCGCGCACCGCGGGCACATCCAGCAGGTCGAGAATATCGGTGGCGGTGAAGCGCCATTGCGGCAGGTGCAGCAAGGATTCTACTGCCTGGGCCAGCGGCGAGGCGGCGCCGGCACTGCGGTCGCTGAGGGTGTAGGGCAGGTAGCGTGGATCGTCCCGTTCCAGTCGCCCGAATACCGCATCAATGTGCGGCGCGTAGGCTTCGATGTCTGGCACCATCACGATCACATCGCGGGGCTGCAGGGTAGGATCGTTGCTGAAACGGTCCAGCAGTTCATCCTGAAGGATTTCCACTTCACGCTGGGCGCTGTGGCCGATACGGAACTGAAGAGAGCTGTCCATTTCCAGGGGCGGACGCTGGTCCGGCACCGGCAGCGGCTCCAGCTCGAGAATGTCCTGCTGTAACTGTTGCAGCAGGGTATGCGGCTCGCGGTTTTCAAACAGATCGATCTGGTTCTGGAAGGCGCTGCGATAACTGTCCGGGTCATCGTGGTCGTAGAGCAGACCAATAAAGTCCCGGCCCTGTTTGCCCCAGGCGGCCAGCAGTGGATTGACCCGGTTTTCCGGCAGGGCGGTCAGGTGGCGTTTGCGGTTGTCCAGCTGGCGACGCAGCAGTTGTTTGTCTTCGACGATATCCGCCCAGTAATGCTGGCAGGGGTTTTGTACCAGCATCAGGATCTGGCAGTGCTGGCTGAGCGCGGCCAAGGCTTCCAGGGCCTGCTGGGGCAGGGCGCTGATACCGAAGATGATCAGTCGGCGTGGTAGCCCCGGCGGAGGCGTGTCCTGTTCCTGTTGTTGAGTGAGTGCAGCCATGAAATCACGGTGGATGGCGCTGCGGCTGAGGCCCTGCTTGCTGTCATCCATGTCCGCCAGCAGGGCACGCCACAAGTGCGCTTGCCATAACTGGCTGGCAGGAAAATCATCGAAGGTGTCGCGATCCTGGGCCTTGCGCAGGCGGTCGTTGCCGCTTTCCCAATCCGCCAGCCAGTCCGCCCGATACATTTGATAGGCATCGAACAGATCCGCCAGCCGTTCCGCCAGCTGATGGCGTTTGCGGCCATCCACGTCGTCGGCGAGAAAATGGCGCAGGGGGCCGAAGTGCTCGTTGTTCAGCAAGGCAGGCAGCAGCCGGTACAGACGCCATAGCAAGCGGGACTTGTCGAAGGGTGAGGTGCGCGGCACCTGGTCTTCGCCGAGCACGGTGCGGTAGGCGCCCCACAGGAACCGGGCGGGCATCTGGAACTGGAAACCGGCACTGATACCCAGGGCATCCGCCAGTTGCAGTTTCAGCCATTGGGCCATGCCGTTGGACTGCACCAGAAAGGTTTCCGTTTCCAGTGGTGGCAGTGGCTCACGCTGCAGCCAGTCCGCCACCAGCTCGGTGAGGGTTTCCAGACGGTTGCCGTGCAGCACCATCAGCCCGTTTTGCATGGACATTCCTTGCGCGAAATTGCGTTTGTGCGAAAGGGTCTAGCCTAAGGGAGAAGCGCTTGCCGTGCTACAACAGCTAGCCACATCTGGTGCAAAGGAGGGGATGCTAAAGGAGGGAGGTAGCCAGATTGTGTTGTGGGGAAATAATTGGGTGGCAGCGGCGAGTAACGAGTTTCGGGTCTCGAAAAGCAAAAACCATTCTTCGGTTGAAGGTTTTGACTTTCGCAACTCGCTCCTCGTCACTCGCCACTGAATCGCTACAGCACGCTCATCCACCAGTTAAGCCGTTCGCGCTCTTGCGGCTGTGGTTTTTCCTGCTGCTCTTGCGCTGGCGGGGTGCCGGCTTCACTGGCCTGGCTGGGCTGAATACCAAAGGTCGGATACAGCGATGCCACCAGCAGCACCGCCATGGCGCGATTAAAAGCGCGCAGACGCTGCCCCTGATGCAGCCAGTTCTTGAGCACCGCGCCAAACAGGTTCCAGCTGCTGATCAGCGGTAATCCGACAATCAGGAAGGTGCCAGCAATGATTGCGGCGCTAAGGGTAAAGTTCTGCGGCTGGGTAAAGGTGGCCACACCGGTGAGAATCATCATCCATGCCTTGGGGTTTACCCACTGAAACAGGGCCGCCTGCATGAAGGTCAGCGGTTTGGCGTTGTAGCGATTGCTTTTCAGGTTGCGGGTGCGGACCAGATGCCAGGCCAGATACAACAGATACAAGGCACCGCCCACACGCAGTGCGGTAACGGCTTGTGGGAAGCGGGTTAGTAGCTGACCGAGCCCCAGCGCTACGCACAGCAGTATTACCTGACAGCCGATGGCGATGCCCAGAATGTGCGGCAAGGAACGGCGGAAGCCGGCGTTGGCACCGGATGCCATCAGCATCAGGTTGTTGGGGCCGGGGGTGCCGGTCATCACGGCGACAAAGCCGATAAGTGCCACAAACTGTTCCGTCGACATGGCAGTGATCCTTCTTTTCTGAAGATGGTTCAACAGACTAGGTGGACAGCGCAGGTCAATACAGATATAAAAAAATTAAATTGGAGCGGTACAGGTTATGTGAATAGCCATCTGTGCCGCTTTTTTTGCAAAAAACTGTACCGGTAACAGGCCTTATGACTCTCTATCAAAGTTTGGCTGATCGTTTGCAGGGGCTGATCAGTGATCAGGTATACCCGGTGGGTAGCCGTCTGCCCGGCGTGCGGGTGTTGGCGGAACAGCAACAGGTCAGCGTGTCCACGGCGGTGAATGCGTGCCGGGAGCTGGAACAGCGCGGTGTGCTGGAGGCGCGCCCCCGCTCGGGGTATTACGTCCGGCAGCCGCCGGTGCTGCGCGAGCCGCCGCGGGTGGCGACGGCCAGCCGTAAACCTCGCAAGATCACCGGGCAGGAACAGGTGCTGCAGATGCTGCAGAACGTGAACAACCCGGCGGTGGTCAATCTCGGCGCGGCGGTGCCGGCGCCGGAATTTATGCCGGTGGCGGCCATGGAGCGGGTTTTTCATGGTGTGTTGCGTGAGCAACGGCGTCGTTGTGTGGGGTATGAATTCCCGCCCGGGGCACCGGAGTTGCGCACCCAGATCGCCCGTCGATTGGCGGGCATGCAATGCGCGGTGGCACCGGAAGAGGTGCTGATTACCAATAGCTGCCAGGAATCCGTGGCGATTGCCCTGAAGCTCACGACGCGCCCCGGCGATACCGTGGCGATTGAATCGCCCACGTATTACGGCCTGCTGCAGGTGATCGAATCTTTGGGGTTGAAGGCGCTGGAGATTCCCACCGACCCGGAGCAAGGGATCTCGCTGGAGGCGTTAACACTGGCCCTGGAGCGCTGGCCGGTGGCCGCCTGTGTGGTGGTGCCGAATTTTTCCAATCCGTTGGGCGTGTGTTTGTCTGATGCCCGCAAGCGGGCCCTGCTGACGTTGCTGGGCCGTTATCAGGTGCCCTTGGTTGAAGATGATATCTATGGGGATCTGCCGCTTTCCGGACCTCGTCCCCGGCCCATCAAAAGCTGGGATGATGACGGCCTGGTGTACTACTGCGCTTCATCGTCAAAAACCTTGTCTGCCGGGTTGCGGGTGGGCTGGCTGTTGTCGCCACCGGCGCAGCAGGAACGCGCAGAATATCTGCAGTTCATCAATACCGTTTCGGTGAATACGCCGGGGCAACTGGCCTTGGCAAAGTATCTGGAAACCGGGCGTTATGACCGTTTTCTTCGCCAGTTGTGCGGAGATCATGCATTGGGGGTGGCAAGAATGACGGAGCGGGTCACCCAGCTTTTTCCCCGGCAAACCCGGGTCAGCCGTCCGGCCGGCGGGTTCGTTCTGTGGGTAGAATTGCCCGACGACGTGGACACCACAGAGTTGATGGCGGCCGCGCTGGAAAAGGGCGTCAGCTTTGCGCCGGGGATTTTGTTTTCCGCGTCCGGGAAATTCAGCAATTGCCTGCGACTCAATTGTGCCGTGAAGTGGGATAACCGGGTGGAGCAGGCCCTGGTGACGCTGTCGAGGTTGTTGTAACGGCGGAATGGAATGCTACTTTGTCGTTACGAGTTACGAGTTACGAGTTACGAGTTACGAGTTACGAGTTACGAGAAGCGAGAAGCGAGAAGATAAAACCGGTTTTGCATTTCGCTTCTCGCAACTCGGATTCTTATGCCTTCGGCGACGTCGCCCGGGTTTGGCTTACATCATCACCGAGCCAAGCACTTCGCGCTTGTCGTCCTGCACTCTGATGACCTGCCCGCCTTCCTTGATCAGGGTATAACGTTCCTGCGTAGCGATGACCGAGATGGAACCATCGGCGTTATAGGTCAGTTCAGCTTCATTGCCCAACCCGTCGGTCACGGTCTCGGTGGTGCCAGCCACCTTGGCGCCTTCCTTGCTGATCGGGTTGGTGCCAGTCCAGAACTCGATGGAGTTAAAAATGATGATATCGCCCAGCAACGACAGGCCGTAAACGGGAATCCACCAGAAGGCAAAGGAAATCCCCTGATTGACGAACTTGTTGTTGGTGGCGTCTGCGTTCCAGTCCTGCACGGTATCGAACAGGGCATTCTGGCCAAGGCAGCCAGTCAGCAGAGCGGCGACAGATACGCTGGTGATGATCTTTTTCATCGGACTCTCCTCGGGTTTGGGTGAGTTCATTATTGCTGTCATTCAGCCACGAGGAAAAGAGGGGAAGCAGGGACAGTGAATAATTAATCGTTAATAACGACGCGATTTAAGTGTCGTGTTGTTGTAAACGCAAGAGGCCGCACCCGTACTCCGGGCGCGGCCTCTTGCATTTAAAGTTAACTACGCTCTCGCGCGCCGTTGTTAACTATTAATTATTAATTATTAATTGGCGTTACTCGCTTTCCATCTCCGCCAGCTCGTCTTCGAAGAAGAATTTCTCTTCACCGAAAGCGGGTTCCAGGTGGTTCAGCCAGGTGGCGTCTTCGTTGTACTTGGCGAAGAAGGGGCGTTGCACCCAGTCGTGGTTGCGGCCCTGAATGAAACGCAGGGCGAACACTTTCTCGCCGTTGATTTCGGTAACGCCCTGGATTTCCACCTTGCCCGGGTGGCTGGACATGCTCGGGCCTCGCGCGGTGCGGGCGATGCCGGATACCTGTTTCATGGCGTCGCGATAGATTTCCCAGGCCTTGGCCAGGGGCACTTCAAAGTAATGGCGGGCGCCGGTGTCGCGTTCCACAAACATGTAGTAAGGGATGATGCCCAGCTCGACCTGGGTCTGCCACAGGCGCGCCCAGTCGTCGGCGTTGTCGTTGATGTGTGCCAGCAGCGGGCCCTGGGCGCGAATCACCGCGCCGGTGGCGCGTACCCGCTTCACCGCTTCACGGGCGATGTCGGTTTCCAGTTCCTGCCAGTGGTTGTAGTGCGCCATCAGCGCCAGGTGTTTGCCGCTGGCGATCACTTCCTCGAACAGGTCCAGCAGGTCCTGGGCGTCGGCATCGGACACCACGCGTTGTGGCCAGAAGGTGAGTGCCTTGGAGCCGATGCGGATGGTGCGAATCTGTTCCAGTTCCAGCAGCGGCTCGATATGAGCCCGCAGGTTCTTGGTTTTCATTACCAGCGGGTCGCCACCGGTGATCAGCACATCGGAAATTTCCGGGTGGGCCTGAATGTATTTCTTCAGCTGGCCGGCTTCCTTGGTGGCGATTTTCAGATCGTTATCACCGATGAACTGGGCCCAGCGGAAGCAGAAGGTGCAATAGCTGTGACAGACCTGGCCCTGGCTGGGGAAAAACAGCACGGTCTCGTTGTACTTGTGCTGGACGCCATCGATCTTCTCGCCGTCCACTTCCGGCATGTTGTGTTCCATCTGCCCGGCGGGGTGCGGGTTCAGCGCTTCTCGTACTTCGGCGATGGTGGCCTTGATGACGGCCTTGTCACCGCCGCGCATGGCATCGGCCACTTTGTCGAAGTGTTCCGGAGCCAGCATGCCTTTCTGCGGGAAGGTGAGCTGGTAGATGGGGTCATTGGGGACATTGTCCCAGTTGATCAGCTCATTGATGACATATTCATTGACCCGAAACGGCAGCACATTGGCTACCACGTCCATGGCAAAGCGGGTCTCGTCGTCCAGGCGTTTGAGCGGCTCGATCTTGTCGAGCTGGCGGGCCGTGTAGACCTTGAACCGGCGGGGTTCGTCGTAGCCGTGTTCAAAAGATTGAGCCAGCTTGTCGGTGCTCTCGCGAGTGTCCTGGTGCAGCGGAATAACCGTATTGGTTTCGGGCATGGTATCGCTCCTCATCATGCGCCGGCATGACGATAACGCCGTCAACACCGGTACACTGGTTGCCTAAACCAGCGGAATTAGTCGTTACTACTGATGGCCAGCGGCGGCTGGCGCTGAGTCGGGCTTGTCTGGCCCGTTTAACGTGCGTCGGCAAGGCGACGCAGAGGACTTGGAACGGATCGCCCCCCAGCCTGATCGGGGAGGAGAGTGGTCATTTGCTGCACGCTGTTTAATAGGCGCCAGCCGACCAGTGTTCCAAAAGAGAGCGTATTCTAGGGAAGCGGCGCGCAAAGCGCAAAGCCCGGCGGATGCGGGTCTCGCCGGTTATGCTATCGTTGAGCGGATACCCGCTTCAGAGACGGAACTGAATGCCTTTGGATGTCACTTACTGGACCGCTGAAATCGACGCCTTACTGACGATGCTGGACCCCTATTGGCCCTATATGGCGGCGGCCATCAGTATCGGGTTGGCGGTGACGGTGACGGTGCATGTCGCTCAGAATAAGCAGGATGCCCGTGCGGCGGCGGCCTGGACCGGGCTGGTCTGGCTGGTGCCGGTGCTGGGTGCGCTGCTCTATTACATCCTGGGCGTCAATCGTATTCGCCGGCGGGCACGCCAGCTGACCGGTGGCCTGATTGACAGCAATGATGGCTGGCGCGTTGCAGCCGAGCCGGAACCGGACCTGAAACACCTGAAAATCCTCAGTCGCCTGGTGGGGCGGCTGACCCACTTGCCACTCACCGACGGCAACCGTATTACCCTGCTGGATGCCCCCGGTGCTTACCAGGCCATGTTAGACGCCATCGACAATGCCAATGAAAGCATTTATCTGGCCACCTATATTTTCGGCAACGATGCCGCCGGTAAACCGTTGGCCGATGCTCTCGCCTCGGCAGTGGCCCGTGGGGTCAAGGTGCGGGTGTTGGTGGACGGCGTCGGCGCGCTGTATTCCCTGCCGTCGGTGGTCTGGCGCCTGCGCCGTGGCAAGGTGCCGGTAGAGCGTTTTCTGTATTCCCTGGCCCCCTGGCGTATGCCGTACCTGAACCTGCGCAATCATCGTAAATTCATGGTGGTGGATCGCCGTTATGGCTTTACCGGTGGCATGAACATCCGCGCCGGCTATATACAACAACCGCCGAAGATTACTGACCTGCATGCCGGCATCGAAGGGCCGGTGGTGGGGCAGTTATTGCGCAGCTTTGCCGCAGACTGGTATTTCACCAGCGGTGAGTTGCTGGACACCAGTTACCGCGGCCCGGCCTGGCTGGGCGGTGTGCAGTCTCGGGGCATCAGTGCCGGCCCGGATGCGGATTTCGACAAGCGTCGCATGACGCTGCTGGCGGCCATTGGCAGCGCCGAATCCCGTATTCGCATCGTTACCCCGTATTTCGTGCCCGACCTGACCTTGCTGGCCACCCTGCAACTGGCGCTGCTGAAAGGGGTGCGGGTACAGATTGTGGTGCCCCGCAAGAACAACCTGCGCCTGGTGCACTGGGCCAGCTTGCATGCCCTGCGCTGGCTGGTCGCCGAAGGGGCTGAGCTCTATCTATCGCCGCCGCCATTTGATCACAGCAAGGTGATGACGGTGGATCAGCACTGGGTCATGTTGGGGTCGGGTAACTGGGATGCGCGCAGCCTGCGGCTGAATTTCGAGTTTGACCTGGAGTGTTACGGGGAGGCGCTGGCGGAGCAGATTGATGAAGCGCTGGATGAGCGGATTGCGCTTTCGCAACGGCTGGATCAGGCCGGCTTCCGGCAAATGGCGCCCTGGCGGCGGGTGCGCAATGCACTGGCGCACATGATGGAGCCTTATCTGTAGGCACGCAGGGATGGTGTGGCGAAGGGGTAGAGTTGAGTCGCAATGGCAAAATGCCATTATTTGTGTGGTCTTGATCACGGTCTCCCGGTTTTAAGGGATACATCGGCCGAACTCTTGGTTATAAAGTAGCCGATTAAACAGCGTGTTTAATCGCCGCCAAATATTGAACATTGCGTAACAGCGCGGACGTTGCGCGCAACACTGTCAGGACGATGATGATAAAAAAACTGACAACACTGCTATTGCTGGTGCTGGTAGCCATGCCGGCCCTGGCCAGCGATGGGGAATGGGTGCTGGTGACCGACCGGGACGGCATTCAGGTATTCCGCCAGGATGACGGGGACTCACGCCTGAAAACCTTCCGGGGCGTGGCCGATCTGCAGGTGAACGACTTTAACGCCATCGGCGCCTTGCTGGATGATTACGGCGCTGTGGCGTCGTTTATGCACATGGTGTCGGAAATCCGTGATTTGAAACGTAACTCCCCCTATCAACGGGACGTCTACGTGACGACACGCCTGCCGTGGCCGGTGAAAGACCGTGATGCCCCCCTGCGGGTGACCTTTTATCAGGAGCCGGACACGCTGGATCTGGTGATGCCCTTTGCGTTGCACGCAGCGGCTTACCCGGAGCAGGCGCACTATGTACGCATGCCGCAAATGGAAGGGTATTACCGGTTTTCCCCGGGCGAGGCGGGCAAGGTGCAGGTGACCATCGAAGTAGTGCTGGATCCGGGTGGCGCATTGCCGGCCTGGTTGGCCAACATCATTCTTCGGGATATTCCGTATTTCTCGCTACGCCGCTTGCAGCGCGTGATCAATCAGCCCCGTTTCCAGGGCATTGCCCACGGTTACTACCAGACGCCGGGCGCCTGGCAGCAAGCCGGTGAGGTTCGCGAGGTGGCGGATGCCTCCCGTGAAGCCAAGGCTAGCGCTTCAGGGGGGAGCCCGGCCCCATCAGAGCCCAGATAATCAGGCCGATCAGCGGCACAATCAGCACCAATAGCACCCACAGCACCTTGGCGCCGGTCTCTGCGGACGATTGGATAATCATTACGATGGCGTAAATCGCCACGGCCAGTTGTAACAGTCCCAGTAATTTCATCGACATTCCCTTTTTGTTCGACGTGAAACCTTAATCTAGTGGACTTGGGCGAAGCGGTAAATCACCGGGGTGTAAAACCCGGTCAACTTTCCTGACGATGGGGTTGCTGGCGGCGCGTTCCGACCAGCATCAAGCCGCTATAGAGCAGAGCCACCACTGCCAGCCCGGCCCCCAGCAGAACAACACCCCACCAGCCCTGGTGCTCGTAGGCAGCGGCAGACGCCAGTGAACCGGAGGCGCCCCCCAGGAAATACACAAACATGTAGCCGGAGTTGAGCCGGTTGCGGGCGCTTTCATCCAGCGAAAACACCATGTTCATATTGGTGATGTGCACGGCCTGAAGCGCCAGATCCAGCAGCAGGATCCCGGCGAGCAGTGCAATAAGCGAGGTGCCGCCCAGCCCCAGTAACCCCCAGGACAGCAGCAGGATAACGATGCCAATGATCGTCAGCCGCTGGCCGTGGCCACGGTCGGCCAGCACGCCGGCGTGGCGGGCCGACAGGGCGCCCGCTGCCCCGGCCAGGCCAAACAGGCCGATGGTGGCATCGTTGTAGCCCCAGGGTTCGGCGGACAACAGGAAGGCCAGGGATGTCCACAGCACGCTGAACATGGCAAAGCCCAGAAAGCCGAGTACGGAGCGCTGGCGATACATCTTGTACCGCAGAAACAATCCAGCGATGGAGGTAATCAGCTGACCATAGTGCAGCGAGGCGGGCTGGTGGTAGCGGGGCAGCAAGCGCCACAGGGCCAGCGTATTGAGCAACATCAACGCAGCGGCCACCCAGTAGACGGTATGCCAGTCGCCCAGGGAGGACAGGGCTCCCGCCACGGTGCGTGCCAGCAGAATGCCCAGCAACAGCCCGCTCATCACCGTGCCCACCACCTTGCCGCGGGTTTCCAGTGGCGCCAGCGTGGCGGCAAACGGCACCAGCACCTGTGCCACCACCGAAAACGCCCCGGTGATGGCGGTGCCGGCCAACAGCATCGGCAACGAACGGGCACTGGCGCTGATCAGCAACCCGATCATGGCCAGCAGCATCATGATAACAATCAAGCGGCGACGTTCGACCAGATCACCGAGTGGCACCAGCAGAATCAACCCCACGGCGTAGCTGGCCTGGGCGGTCGTGACAATAATGCCGGCTTTGGCGTAACTCAGGCTGAGTTGATCTGCGATGGTGTGCAGCAGCGGCTGGGCGTAATAGTTGCTGGCCACTACCAGACCGGTCGTGGTGGCCATCAGCAACACGAGAAGCGGGCTGAGTGGCGAAGAGGAGGGCGTGTCGTGGGTCATGCGGAATCCTGGTGTCCGTGCGCGGCGACAGTGTCTGGCAAAGGGGAAGGGGGAGCCAGAGTAGTTAGCTGATCGGATTGATAGAAAAAGGTGATGCAGACAAAAACGGAAAGATGGTGCCCCGGAGACGATTCGAACGTCCGACCTAGCGCTTAGGAGGCGCTTGCTCTATCCAACTGAGCTACCGGGGCTTTAAAGGGAGGTAATTGTAAGGACTTTTGGTTGTGGTGCCAGCCCTGGAATAGCAAGTGGCTATTATTAAACCGGCAATTGAATACGTTGGCTCATGCTCCTACAGCAAGAACCATGCTGGCCCTGCCTTTATATCCTTGCTACGGCATCGCCGCAAACAAGAGCGCCATTACTTGCACGGCATCCTGGGACGGCCCCTATATCGCCGGCCACTTTCACGTAACGTTTGCGACAAGCCTGCATCCAATTGATAGCATTAAGGAAATTGAAACAGGTGAAATATGCAGGACACCCACGATTTATTGGTGCGCAGCAGCACGGATTTTCCGCCACTGCGTCGCCATGCCACTTCCGTGTTGCAGGTAAACTTGGGGTATCTGTGCAACCTGAGTTGTGTGCACTGCCATGTGAATGCCGGCCCCACCCGCACCGAGCTGATGGACAAGGCCACCATCGACCTGATTCTTCAGGTCATCCGCAAGCGGGACATCAAGGTGATCGACCTGACCGGCGGCGCGCCGGAGATGAATCCCCACTTTCGCTACCTGGTGCGCGAATGCCATGCACTCGGTGTGGAGGTCATCGACCGCTGTAATCTCACCATTCTGCTCGAGCCGGGCTACGAGGATTTGCCACAGTTTTTGGCTGACCACGACGTACATGTGGTCGCGTCTCTGCCCTGTTATTCCGAAGAGAACGTGAACAAGCAGCGGGGCAAGGGCGTGTTTCAGGGCAGCCTTGAAGCCATTCGCCGCCTGAACGAGAAAGGCTACGGGGACGACAAGGTGCTGGACCTTGTTTATAACCCCACTGGCGCGTCGCTGCCGCCTCCCCAGGCGTCTCTGGAGGCTGACTATAAGCGTGAATTGATGACGCATTTCGGTTTGCGCTTCAATCATCTGCTGACGATTACCAACATGCCTATCAGTCGTTTCGGTGCGGTGTTGCTGGCCCACGATCAGTTCAACGATTACATGCAGCTGCTGCGCGATAGCTACAATCGCGAGACCCTGCCGGCCTTGATGTGCCGCTCCATGGTGAGCGTGGATTATCAGGGTTATCTCTACGATTGTGATTTCAACCAGATGCTGGACATGCCACAAGGTCACCATGAGGGCCATCAGCATTTGTCGAGCTTGTTGAAAGACGACATTGAGGGCGAGCCGATTTATGTGGCCGATCACTGCTTTGGTTGCACGGCGGGCGCAGGAAGCAGCTGTGGTGGCTCGCTGGAATGAGCCGCGTCAGTGTCATCGTACCGGTGCTCAATGAGGCGGACACTCTGGCCGAGTCGCTGACACGGCTACGCACGGCGCTGGCGGACGATGATGAGTTGATTGTGGTAGACGGCGGCAGTGTCGATCACAGCATCGATATTGCCCGGCAACTTGCCGATACGGTGCTCACCAGTGATCGGGGGCGCAGCCTTCAGATGAATACCGGCGCGGTATGCGCACGGGGCGTATGGCTCTGGTTCATCCATGCGGACACGGTGCTCAATGCCCGCCATCGCGAGGCGCTGGGTAGCCTGGCCAGTCGCACCCTGTGGGGGCGTTTTGACGTTCGGCTGAGCCAGCCCCGGCCGCTGTTTCGGGTTATAGCGTTCATGATGAATTGGCGTTCGCGTCTTACCGGGATCGCCACCGGCGATCAGGCCCTGTTTGTGCGCCGGGATGTGTTTCGTGAACAGGGCGGGTTTCCCGAGCAGCCATTGATGGAAGATATTGCCCTGTCGCGCCGCTTGCGTGCCCTGGCGCGCCCGGCGTGCCTGCGCCCGCCGGTGATCACCAGCAGCCGGCGCTGGGAGCGCCACGGTGCCTGGCGCACCATCTGGCTGATGTGGTCCCTGCGCTTTCGTTACTGGCGCGGGGCCAGCCCCGAAGCGTTGCACCGGGAGTATTACCGGGGGGATGCCGGGTGAACGACAAGCCCTTGCTGATCATTTTCGCCCGCGCCCTGCACGCGGGTCAGGTGAAAACCCGCCTGATCCCTGCTTTCGGGGCCGATGGTGCCCTGCAGATTTATCGGCAGCTACTGTGGCAGACGTTTGCTGCCGCAGAGGCGTTTCCCGGTGATGTGCAGCTGTGGCTCGACAAGCCGGATGCGCAGTTGCAGCAGGAGGCAGCGGCACGGGGCTGGTCCAGTTTTTTGCAGGAAGGTGAGGATCTGGGGGAACGCATGGCTGGGGCGTTATCACAGGGCTTGGGCCACGCTCCCCGGGTTTTGCTCATCGGCAGCGATTGCCTGCTGCTGGATCGGCCTTATTTCGAGCAGGCGCTGGATGCGCTGGGGCACACCCCTGTGGTGTTCGGCGCCAGTGAAGACGGTGGCTATGTGCTGCTGGGCAGCAGCCGGGCAGCGTTCTGGTCCTCTGGGCGTTTTCGGGGCGTGCGCTTCGGTGGTCCCCATGCGTTACAGGACAGCCGGGCCTGTTTTGCCCCGGAGCAAACCGGCGTGTTGGCGCCCCTGTGGGATGTGGATGAGCCGGGCGATGTGGCACGGGCCCGTTCATCCGGACTTTTACCGTCTGTCACTTTTTCCTGATTTGACGGGTGTCAGCGGTGCCCGTGCTTGCTTAAATTTCCAGCTTGTAACACATAACAGGGTTTCTGTAGCTGCTATGGTAGCCGCCGTAAAGGATGACGGAGCAGGTTGATGCACGATAGATCGGTCCTCGATGTCGAGGTCGTTTCCGAATTGCAGGATATTATGGGCCAGGATTTTCAGATGCTGGTCGAATCGTTCCAGCGCGATGGCGAGCAACGCCTGGCCGCGCTGGATCAGGCGTTTGCGGGGGACGATGCCGATACCCTGCGCAGCCAGGCGCACAGTTTCAAGGGTAGCAGCAGCAACCTGGGGGCCATTCATGTTGCAGGTCTGTGTATGGAGCTGGAAACGTTGGCTTCCAGCGGTGATCTTGCCAATGCGCCCGCTTTGATTCACTCCCTGAAACAGCATTTCCAGCAGGCCTGTGCGGCGTTAAACGCCACGTTGGCGTGAAATGGGGCCGTGCAGCGGCAAATTTCAGGCAAAAAAAACCCTCTTCCGAAATTGGGGTGGAAGAGGGGGGTTGTGAGCGCTATTGCTAGCGCCTTGGGGGGATACTGGTCGGCTTGGTGATGCTGTGTAACACCACGTTTTCCATAGAATTAATGCTACCCAGAAGTGTGACGTCGTGCTGTAAAAAGCAGTGAGGAAATGTAAAAGCTTGGGCGCCTTTTGGCGTCGGGATGTAGTCTTCTGGGGCGCGGGTCTGGTGCGGTGGGACGAGCTTGTAAGAGATCTCTTACAAGACTGTAGGAAAAAACAGTTTTTTTCTGCTGTTTTTGGCGTTCAAAAGCAAATCTTTAAAAGATAACCTTTTGTTTTTTATGCTGTTTTTCGGTTTTGTGTGGTTTTCACCCAGACTTTTAATATTTATTTTACCCACAGAGCAAAATACGGTTGATATAGTGTTTCCGTGCTTCAGGGAATTGAGCACAAGGATTTGCAAGGAATGCAGTACAGGGATGTTGCGGTGAGCGCAAAAGGGTCAGGATGACTCGACGCAAAAAGGGCGGCAGGATGCCGCCCTTTTATTTTGCCTGGAGAAAAGTGATCCGCGCTTAGCGGACCAGCTTCTCCCGCTTGTTCGGCACACCGTCCCACTCTTCCGCGTCGTCCGGCGCATCTTTCATTTCGGTAATGTTCGGCCACTTCTCTGCCAGATCCGCGTTGATCTCCAGGAAGTCCTGCTGGTCGTCCGGCAGTTCATCTTCCGAGAAGATCGCGTTAACCGGGCACTCCGGTTCACACAGTGCACAGTCGATACACTCGTCCGGGTGGATGACCAGAAAATTTTCGCCTTCGTAGAAACAGTCTACCGGGCACACTTCCACACAATCGGTGTGTTTGCAGTTAATGCAGTTCTCACCTACTACGAACGTCATATCCTGTCCTCGCCAGGTGTCTTCATTTTGTACAGCGCCAAGGGCTGATTATAGCAGCAATAGGCACGGTCTCGCTTGGGGTGGCGCTAGTCTAGCGATATGCCCAGAGGCAGGCAAACGCAGCGTTGATATAAGGTAATAGCCCAGAGTGTTATCAGGGGACAACTCGCCGGTTGCCCCTCCTGCAGGTGCGTCGCGCTCTGTGCCTTGCGGATAGCCAGAGTGTCGAGTTGCGAGAAGCGAGTTCCGAAAGGCAAACCCGAAAACACGGTAAAGTCTGACGGTTTTCGCTTCTCGTCACCGGGCTTGTCGCGCCACCAACCCAGCGCCGTTCCTGCAACGCTAGAGCAGTCCTCTCAGCTTGTAGAGTGCCTCCAGCGCCTGCTTCGGCGTCAAATCATCCGGGTCCAGCTCCTTGAGGGCGTGCTCCACGGCTCTGGGCTCACTGAAAAGGCTGGCCTGGGCAGGCGTTGCCGCCGCCGGTGTGGTGCTGGCGGGCGTGGTGTTCACGGCAGAGGCGGACGCCGCCAGGGGTTTGCCTTCTTCCAGCTCGCGCAGCTTGTTCCCCGCTTCATGGATGACGCTGGCCGGCACACCCGCCAGCTGCGCTACTTGCAGGCCATAGCTGCGGCTCGCCGGACCTTCCTGCACCCGATGCAGAAACACAATGCGGTTATCGTGTTCGCTGGCGGTGAGGTGGGCGTTATAGATGCCGGGCAGTTGCTCCGGCAACTGGGTCAGCTCGAAATAGTGGGTGGCGAACAGGGTGAACGCCTTGAGATTACGCGCCAGGTGCTCGGCGGCGGCCCAGGCCAGGCTCAGGCCATCAAAGGTACTGGTGCCCCGGCCGATCTCGTCCATCAGCACCAGACTCTTGGCGGTGGCGTTGTTGAGGATGTTGGCGGTTTCGGACATCTCCACCATAAAGGTGGAGCGCCCGCCGGCCAGATCATCGGACGAACCGATGCGGGTAAAGATGCGATCCAGGCTGCCGATGCGGGCACTGGCTGCAGGCACACAGCTGCCCAGGTGGGCAAGCAGGGCGATCAGCGCAGTCTGGCGCATGTAAGTGGATTTACCGCCCATGTTTGGGCCGGTAATGATCACCATGCGGCGTGCGTCATCCAGGTGCAGGCTGTTGGGCACAAAGGCATCGTCCAGCACCTGCTCGACCACCGGGTGGCGACCATCCACGATCTCGATAATGGCATCGTCATCCACCAGTTGCGGGCGCACCCAGTTCAGCGCTTCGGCGCGTTCGGCCAGGGATGTCAGTACATCCAGTTCGGCCACGGCGGCGGCGCTACGTTGCAGGGCATGCAGGTCGGCGGCCACTTTTTCCAGCAACGCTTCGTAGAGACGCTTCTCCAGGGCCAGTGCCTTGCTGGAGGCAGACAGCGCCTTGTCTTCAAACTCTTTCAGTTCCGGGGTGATAAAACGCTCGGCATTTTTCAGGGTTTGCCGGCGCTGGTAATCCGCCGGCGCCTGGTCCGATTCCCGGCGTGACAGCTCGATGTAATAGCCGTGCACGCGATTGTATTTCACCCGTAGGGTGGACAGCTGGGTGCGTTCGCGCTCGCGGGTTTCAATGTCTACTAGAATAGCACCGGCGTTTTCGCTGATGGAGCGCAGCTCATCCAGCTCTTCGCTGTAACCGGGGGCAATCACGCCGCCGTCGCGAATCAGCATGGGCGGATTTTCAATCACCGCGGTGCCTAGTAATTCCACCTGATTCGGAAACTGGCCGATACGCTCGATTAATTCGTAGAAGCAGTCGGCGGCGGGCAAAGTGCCAATCAACGGCGGTAGCGCCTTCAGGCTGGCATGCAAGCGAGTCAGGTCGCGGGGGCGAGCGGAGCGCAGGGCTACCCGGCCGAGAATACGCTCCATGTCGCCGATGTCATTGAGCACATCGCGGGCGGATTCGAAACACCAGCCCTGGCGCAGGGCGTCGATCTGGTCCTGTCGCTGGGTAAGCGTGGTGCGGTTACGCAGCGGCTGGTGCACCCAGCGCTTGAGCAGGCGCGCCCCCATGGCGGTTTGGGTGCTGTCGAGTACCCAGGCGAGGGTGTGCTGTTCCTGGCCATCCAGGGTTTCGGTTAGCTCCAGGTTGCGGCGGGTGGCTGCGTCCATGGCCACCGCGTCGTCAAAGCTCTCCACGGCCAGGCCGGTAATGTGCGGCAGCTCACCGCGCTGGGTCTCCTTGGCATACCCCAGCAGGGCGCCGGCAGCGGCGACCGCCACGGCGGTTGGCTCACCGAAACCGGCCAAATCCTGTACCTGAAATTGCTGACACAACTGGCGGCGGGCGGCGTCTTCGTCAAACTCCCAGCCGGGGCGTTTGCGGGTGCCCGGGCGCTCGGCCCAGCGGCCTGGCAGACCGTGTTCCTCGCTGAGCAGAAGCTCCGCCGGTGACCAGCGCTCCAGCAGGGCCTGCAGTTGCTCGGCACCTTCTACCTGAGTGACCACAAAGCGTCCGGCGGCCAAGTCCAGGCTGGCGCAGCCATACTGATTATTGTGATCAAAAACCGCGCACAGCAGATTGTCACGGCGTTCTTCCAGTAGTGCCTCGTCACTCACCGTGCCGGGGGTAACAATGCGCACCACCTTGCGTTCCACCGGCCCCTTGGCCAGCGCCGGGTCACCGATCTGCTCGGCAATTGCCACCGATTCACCCAGCTTCACCAGCCGCGCCAGGTAGTTCTCTGCCGCATGATAGGGGATCCCCGCCATGGGAATCGGCTTGCCGGCACTCTGGCCCCGTTGGGTCAGGGTAATGTCCAGCAACCGCGCCGCCTTCTGTGCATCACCAAAGAACAACTCGTAGAAATCGCCCATGCGGTAGAACACCAGCTGATCCGGGTGCTCGGCCTTGATACCGAGGTATTGCTGCATCATCGGCGTATGTTGGCTCAGGTCCGCGCTCACGCTTCCTCCGGGGGTATCAGTGGTAGAAATCAAAAGGGGGATGATATAGGGAATGGAGGAAGGAATCATGGGGTCGCTCATAGGGCAGAGGGAGCGGCCGGGGACTCTGTTGTTAGGCAGGTTGATCGGATAGCGGGGGAGATGAAATTAATGTTCCCCGCCCTTGTTACAGCCACCTGGCAAATCCACGGTAGCGATTATTTTGCCGGCATGCCCAAGAGGCTTGGTGTTTTTCGCGGCGGTCAATCGCTTATTGATGAAGTTGCGTTACGTTTTAGGCACAAAACCTGATGATATTGGAAAATATGCGCCCTTCTCCTCGTGTTCGTCTATCCGCCTCAATCGTTGATGTTTTGGATTCTTTCATCGAGTCCGTCAGACCGGAGCTTGTCGTCGACCGTAAGGTAGAAGATGGATGCTGTGATCTAACCTTGAATGAGCTGCGAGATCTAATAGAGGCGGCGGCTAGCTGTCAATCGCCGAAGGAGCCTCTGTCGATACAGCTGTTACGATACTTGCCAGTAACGGCGGCTGGTGACGTGGGCATCGCTTCGATGACAGCGGCAACTCTGGGAGAGGCGTTGGAGACAGGAGTGCGGTTTTTGCCGTTGGTCTTTACTCTTTTTGACTGCCATCAGTATTCTTCCGGCAATAAAGTCGTAGTGGAAATGCGCTGCCGGCATGATCTTGGAGAAACCTGTAATGCGGTTTTAACGGAGTTACAAGCGGGATTGTTTAGGAATATGGCATTTTTTGCTCAGCATGCCCCACAGTCTAGCAATAAGACCCGCTATAGGATGCGTTTGTCATTTTCCCATGAGCCTCAGGGTGATAAGCAGGCGTATCGTGAAATATTTGGCGAAGTTCCTGATTTTGGTCAAGCAACAAATTGCTTTTCCCTGAGTAAGCAAGTTCTTCGGCAGTCTTTGTTAACGGCTAACCGCGTTACTCATTCTGCGCTTATAAAAACCCTTGAGGAACGATTACATCGTTATGGAGTTTCTGAATCGGTTTCAGATAGAGTCCGGAATTTGATTCGGAAGGCTTTGGTTGAGGGTGAGTTGTTAACAAGCGAAGAGATGGCTCTTCGCTTGTTTATGTCATCTAGGACTCTAAATAGGCGGTTAGAAAAAGAAAATACTCATATAAGGCTCTTGATGGACCAGGCTCGACTCGAGTACGCCAAGCGGCTTCTTCAAACGACAAGCTTGCCAATTTCCACAGTTGCCAATAAATCTGGTTATAAAAACCCTTCTTCCTTTTCTCGCGCTTTCAAAAGGTATTTTGACGTTTCACCGGGTCAATGCCGCTCCTAAATAGAATGCCGACAGAAAATAATGGCGCCTTCTGCACATTGTTGGCAGCTCATGCACTGAATGCTCTGGTTAGACTCCGTGAAGATTTAAGTGGCATTGAATGGCCGCTAACGACGGAGAGAAAGATATGTCAAATCAGCTTGATAGTAGGTGGGATGCCATTGTTGTTGGAGCCGGGCTCGGGGGCATGAGTAGTGCGGCCTGTCTGGCTGCTGCAGGAAAGAAAACGTTGCTGATAGAGCGCCATACCGTCATAGGCGGTAGCTCCCATGTATTTCGCCGAAAAAAACAGTGGGAATACGACTGCGGGGTGCACTACATGGGCGGGTGCGGTCCTGGTGAGGCTGTGCCTGCGGTAATGCAAGGTTTGGGTCTTGATGACCGGATAGAGTGGCTGCAGTTAGACCCTAATGGTTTTGATACCGTGCGGGGGCCAGATTTGGAGTTCAAGGTCCCTGCTGGCTGGGATGCTTATCTCGATTCTCTCATCCGAACTTTCCCAAAACATGAAAAGAAGCTTCGGTTCTATATAAGGGTAATGCGGAAAATTGGTGAAGGGTTCGATCGTTCATCAATGAATTTGGGGCAGGGGTCTGCCTTTGCACGTTCAAGTGATGCGGCTAAAAAAGTAGGTTGGGCAATGCCCTTCTTTATGATGCCTCATGCCGCATTTCTTGCTAGTTGCGGCTTCGACCCTAAAACACTTCTCGCCCTTTCTGTTCAGGATGGGGCCTTGGCATCAACTCCTTTGGAGCTGCCAGTTGGTATGGCTGCAATCTTTCTTCAGGACTATGTTGGCGGCGGGGCCTGGTATCCAAAGGGCGGAGGACAGATGTTCTCCGCAGGATTTGCAGAGGTGATAGAAAGTCATGGCGGTACGATTCTCACTAACACAGAAGTGGAAAAAATAATTGTTGAAGGTGGGTCGGTAAAAGGTGTGAAGCTGAAAGGTGGTGAGGCATTGTCGGCGCCTGTTGTTGTCTCTGGAGGGGATATTAAGCGAACCTATGAAGACCTCGTTGGACGTGACGGAATGACGGATTCTATGGCTAAGAAAGTGGATAGAATGAAAATGTCCACACCCCTTATTAATGCCTTTTTTAGTGTAAAGCAGGATTTGAGGAAATCTGATAATAGTAACTATTTTATTATCCCTAGCTGGGATGATGCCGGATCACTAATGAGCTTGAAGGATATGGGCCAGCGATTGCTAAAGCCCAAGGGAAGAGAGCCAGTTGAATGGGCAATGGATTATGCAGCTAATCAACCAGCTTATGTTCAGTGCTCAACTAGGCGAGATCCGGACAATATGCGCAGTGCTCCATTGGGGCACGGAGTAGTAGAGGTGCAATCACTGGCTCCCTATGATCCTGCAATGTGGGGGATTAAAGGATTAGATGTTTCCAGTGGAGAATATCGCGATAGTAAAAAATATTTACAGGTTAAGGAAATCATAATCGAAGGTTTTGCGCGGCGCATGGAAAAAGCCTATCCGGGTTCTTCATTAAATGTGATTGATGCTGAACTGGGGACGCCAGCTGCACAGGAGAGATTCACGTTTACCAGTGGTGGTAGTGCGTTTGGCTTACAGCCTAACTGGCGCCAGATTGGGCCTTTCCGGCCTGGAACCAAGACGGAGATTAAAGGGCTGTTGTTAGCTGGAGCCAGTACTGTCTGGGGGCCGGGAACCGTGGGTTCAATATTGAGTGGGGTGCATGCCGCGAGTGTGGCCACCGGACGTGACCTTCTGAAAGAAATGCAATCCGGTGGAATGATTGCAGACCGATCACGAATGCGTCAATGGCCAAGTGACTTTGACCCACTTCTTGAGAGTCGCGGTTCGGCTGCAAGAAAAAAACGTGAGGCTAAAGGTCGTAAAAATAGTGCGATCTCGTAATTGGCGGGATACATCCGGCGGAATGATAGGTGACTGATATGACTGATGAATCACAAGAGGCTACAGCACACGGGCGCGAATTTGATGTGGTGGTGTTCGGCGCCTCAGGTTTCGTAGGGAGTTTGACAGCCCAATATTTAGCAGAACATGCACCACAAGGTGCAAGGGTCGCGTTGGCCGGCCGGTCGGAGTCTCGTCTTGCTGAAGTAAGGCAAGGACTTCCTGATGCGGCCCAGAATTGGCCGCTAATTGTTGCCGATGCCAATACGCAGCGTTCACTGGACTCCTTGGTATCCCGTACGAGAGTGATATGTACGACTGTAGGACCATATCTTCGCTACGGAAAACCACTGTTACTCGCTGCTGCGAAAGCGGGTACGGACTATGTTGATCTAACTGCCGAGGTGCCGTTTGTTCACTTTGCGATTGAGGAGGCGCATGAGATAGCCGAGCAGACAGGGGCCCGCATCGTTCATTCCTGTGGATTGGATTCAGTGCCATCAGACCTCGGTGTTCACTTGCTATATGAGCGTATGCGCCGTGATGGAGCGGGTGCGTTGACTGATACAACGATGGTCGTGAAATCCATGAGAGGTGGGGCCTCCGGCGGTAGTGTCGATACCTTGCGGGTCCTCACTGATCAGTCCGAAGACCCTGCTATTCAACAGTTAGTTACCAATCCGCATGCGCTATCTGGAAGCCCTGGCATTACCCCTGATATTCCGGCATCTCTTGAGCCCAGTGACCTTTCAATTATCAGAGGAAAACGGGTGGATCCATCGCTTAGAGGGACTTTGGCCCCGTTTCTTATGGCGTCGTATAACACCCGTATCGTTAGGCGTTCGAACGCATTACTGGGAAATGCTTATGGCGATGGATTCCATTACGCAGAAACCATGGCGATAACGAGTATCCCAGGGATATCAGGTATCGCAGCAAAAAGTGTTTATGCGGCGACAACCGCATTTGCAAGTGCAATGGGTTTCGGTCCAACTCGCTGGGTCCTGGACAAGATTCTTCCGAAACCCGGTGATGGTCCGAGTAGAGAAAGTCAGGAAAAAGGGCATCTCGTCACGGAAACGTTCACCAAGAGCACGGCAGGTAGAAGATACCGGTCTCAGGTCACCGTCAAAGGTGATCCTGGGTATGTCGGCACCGCAGTCATGCTTGGTGAAAGCGCATTGGCATTAGCGCTTGATAGAGACCGTCTTCCGAAAAAGTTTGGAGTCTTGACGCCAGCCGTCGCTATGGGAGCGATTTTGACAAAACGCCTCCAAGACGCAGGTTTTGAGCTAAATGTAACCGAATTGCACTAATGGAAGACTCGAAAATTAGTGGCGCCGCTTAATAAGGCGGCTGCGTTAATCAACATAAAAAGGCGAGCCATGAAATACTCTAAAACCGGTAAACACCCGGGTATTCCGGTCAGGAATGCAGATTTCGGTTTTGCTGATATCCCCAAGTATTGGTTTAACCGTGACCCTCTCTTTACTCATTATTTTACAGGGCTGTCAACGCTTTTTCCTGAAGGGGAGGCTTTTTTTGTTCGGTCTGTCAGGAAATTAAGAGCGAGGGTAAAGGGCAATGAAGAACTTGATAGTCGTATAGGCGCTTTTATCGGTCAGGAGGCAATGCATTCTCGTGAGCACGAAGCATTCCATGTCAGTGCACAAAAGCATGGCCTGGACCCTAAATCTCTGGAGGCTTGGACCGGAAAAATACTAGGATTTATGGAGCGTAATTTTAGCGAAAAGTCACAGCTTCTCATCACTACAGCTCTGGAGCACTACACGGCTGTCCTTGTCGTGGAGATGATGAAAGATATCCATGAAATGATGGATGATAAAAACGTTAGGGATTTATGGCTGTGGCATAGTATCGAGGAAACCGAGCATAAATCTGTGGCCTACGACATGTACGAATACATTTATGGAAAGGGATGGACGTCGTACTTTTCCAGAGTTTCTATGTATGGATTAAGTCTGTCTACTATCACCGTGGTTTCCTTGGTTTATGCTTTTGTTCTCATGAAAAGGGATGGGCAGCTTTTAAATATGAATTCATATCGACGTTTCTTGCCATTTGCTTTGAGAAGTTATGTGCGTTTTGCGCCAAAATTTTTAGCCTATCTTCGTCCTGGGTTTCATCCGGATGATTACAATGACGATATGCTGGTTGATAAAACCAAAAAAATGATAGGAATTAGCTGATTTTGAATTCTGCGTTAGTTAATTAAGTCTGTATTGGTCGAGCAATGTTTGTCAGTTTATGGAGGTTTCTGAGGCCATGCTTGTATTTTGGCAACGCAGACCGGCCAAAATTCCTTGGCAGCCCTTCAATAAGTAGAAGTTGGTTAAGAGTAAATAAGAAAAAAATGGGCTGTGTGGAATATGTAGGAAAGAATGATGAATGAGATGTAAACATGGGTGCTGCTAATTAGAGGCGGCACTGTCCAAAAGGTGTCTGGTTTGCCTGCTTGTGAACTAGTGGATTTTTTGGTGAGCTAGACGCACCTTCCATTGAGGAGATGAATGGGGAGTATTCAGCTAGTCTTCTTGCACAGCCTAGTTGGCTTTCTGGAGTGGCTGGTCCTCTCATGTTGAATAATCCTCTACAGTCCTGGGAATGTAAGGCTTTTCGACCGAGTGATAGCGATAAGGGTCGGCTAAATCAGCCTAAACACACCTGTGCATCATCGGTTTATGCTGGCTCAGGTCCGCGCTCACAGGTCCTCCGGGGGAGTGCATCATGGTTGAAGTCGGCCATCATAAAGGGATTGGGAAAAGGAAGCATGGGAGATCTTCACGGCCGTGAGGCGGTGAAGGATTCGGGGTTCGGATGCTGCGCGTTCTGCGGTTATCAATGCTTGGTATACAGTGCTACCTGGTCAAGGGGAATAGTGGTGGGGGTGTGCCAAGATGCTGCTGTCTTTCAGAAGTGTTCGCAGTAAACGGGGTAGAGACCCAAGTCCCTTGACCCGATTCCCATGGTTACGATGCTTGATCCATGCGCTATGCGTGCACGTCCAGGTTATCAATTATCTTTATATTCTGGGGGTTAGGCCTTTGTGTTTCATCCAGCGCTGTAAGTGGTTTTTCATGAGCTGCCTTACGGTTTTGTCGCAGTCGTTGCCAGTCCCACGGCGAGCAGTAATGCCGCTACCATCAGATAAGGCGCGCTTACCGACATGCTGTACACGAGAGTGCCGGCAATGGGGCCGAGAACAACCCCCAGCCCTTGCATGGCGGTGATGGTGCCGGCGGCGACGCCTTGCTCATGGGCTTCCACCGCATTGGCTGCCAGCGCCGACACGGACGGGTAAACCCAGCCCATCCCGGCTGCGGCGATAGCAAAGCCGAGCCAGAGCCCCCAGATCGTTGACGCTAGTGCAGTAGCGCCAAAACCTATAGCGGCGACAATGGCTCCAGTGCGAATCAGACGTGTCGGTTTCCATGCCAGCTTTGTTAGAGCACTCTGTGATAGCACCAGCGTGATACCAACGATTGCCAGGGCGATCCCTGCTGTCTGGGCGGCGGCACCCGGTTCTTGAGCGAGCCGGTCCAAGGCAAAGAAGCCCACGGTGACCTGCGCGATGGTCACACTGAAGGCCGCACTGAAGGCCACCAGCATGGGCAGGCGCAGGCGTGGATCATTCAGGCGCGGCGGTGTGGTGTGTGGTGGCGCATGGTGTTCCAAGCGGGGCAGAAGTTTCCACAAGGCAAGCAGGGCCAGAATGGGTAACACAGCGGTGATGTATAGGGGCAGGCTCAATCCCAAGGGTGAAAACAGTCCGACCAAACTTGGACCCAGCACCATGCCCGCACCGCTGGCAGCCCCCAATGTAGCCATGGCTCCCGCACGGTGTTCGGGTTCCACATGGTCGGCTACCAGAGCGGCTGATGTTGCTGGCACTGCCGCGTAGAATAACCCGACGAAGCCGCGCCCGAGGACCAGACCGGCCAATGCCACCCATGCTGGCAGCAGGGTGTTTAAGGCGGTGTCGATGAACTGGCACAGCAGTAGATAGCTAATCGCGAAACCGGTGAGCCCGGAAAGCATCACCGTGCGGCGTCCCCGTTGATCACTGAGCCGCCCCCACCACCGCGCCGTAGTAATCCATGCCAGGCCGCCGACAGTCATCGCCAACCCAACGTGCCAGGGGGCGAGGGAAAGTGTTCGTGCAATCGGGCCCGCCAACGCGACGAAAGCCATCATCGCCATGGTGCAGGTGAAGGTTTCAAACAGTAGAGGGCGAAGACTGAACGTTGTTCCTGTGGACACCGCGGGAGAAATGACTTGCTTCATGATCCATTACTGTTCCGGTGATGGAGGTAGCCTTCGTTGTCAGCAGGCGCGAAGGGTACTTTTGCTATCGATTGTATAGATAATGATTATCATTATCTTAAAAATAAAGAGGTACATTTCCGGATTGAATGAAAATCACCCTTTGCGACGTTAGGAGGTATCGCGAAGTCCATGTGTGCAGTAATCGAGTAATCGGGGACACGCGCCGGTTCGGCCATTGCCTGAAAAAATCAGCTCTTGGGCTGATGCTGGCTCGCCGTGCGTACCCCGATATTTCGCCTAACGGTTATTACCAGCGATAGTTAACCGTGCCGATAACGCTCCGTGTTTCTCCGTAATAACATTCGGCGTCATTGCAGTTGGAAAGATATTCTTTATTGGTCAGGTTGCGGGCGTTAACGGCTAGTTCCCAGGGGCCGGTTTGATAACCGATCAGCGCATCGATCAACGTATAGTCGGGAATTTTTGCTGGTGCTTCTTCATTGGCACCATAGGTTGATCCCGTATAGCGGGCTCCCGCGCCAAGCTTCAAACCAAAACCAAACGTGTAGTCAGACCATAACGAGAACTGGTGCTCGGCGTAGTTGAAGGAACGCTTGCCGATTTCGCTTGGGTTGGCGCTGTCGGTGACATCGGCTTCCGGGGTCCAGCTGTACGCGGCCTTGAGGTTTGTATTGGGCAGCACTTCTGCGACGGCTTCCAGTTCGATACCGCGAACGGTGACTTCACCGGTGTTGCGGGGGGCAAAGCCTGTATCGTAGGTGACGTAGTTTTGCCTCACCAGATCGAATGCCGCAATGCTGTAGGTGCTACTGGCGCCTGGCGGCTGGTAGCGCATGCCCATTTCGTATTGTCGGCCGGTTTCAGGATCAAAGGGGTTACCAGTGGCAGGATTGATTGTTGCCGTTGGAGAAAAGGATTCAGAGTAACTGATGTAGGGCGCGAGGCCGTTCCCTACAAGGTAAACCAACCCGGCGCGACCGCTAAAATGTTCATCGGATTGTTTGTCGTTTGAGTTGGTCAATTGGTCATCGTTTTCGATGACGGCGCGGTCAAAACGGCCGCCAAGGGCGAGTACCCAGTGTTCGTCGAACTTGATCTGATCCTGGAGATAAAAGCCAGTCTGTTTGAGTACGGTGTTGGCGTCGATGAACGGTGATGCGGTTAACGTGACTGGCGAGCCATAGACCGGGTTGAAGACATCAATGGGATCGACTGCGCCACCCCAGTAAGCGGTGACATCAAAATCGGAGCGCTGGTAATCCAGCCCCAATAATAGTGTGTGCTGCCAGCGGCCGGAGCGCCAGTGGGCTTCTACCTGGTTGTCCAGAGTGAGCTGGCTGGCGGATTCGTCACTGCCAAACGGTGTGCGGTCTAGCAGGCGTAAGTTCTCGGGGGCGCCGGGGTCTCCGGCATTGACGGTAACAAAACGTGGGCTATAGAAACTTTGATAGTCGGTATCGAACTCCCCGTAGCGAGCGTTCTGACGAAGGGTCCAGATGTCGTTGAGGTGGTGCTCGAACAAGTAGCCGATCATCCATTGTTTCTGGTTGTAGCGGCTGAAATCCGGCTCCCCCCAGAATGTGGAGGCGGGGATGTCGCCATTCGGATTGGACAGCAAGGTGCCCTCCAGGGGGAAGTTGCTCCAGTTGGAGGCCACTTTCATGTCCAGATATTCGGCCAACAACGTTAACTGGGTGTCGTTGGAGGGGCGCCAGGTCAGTGAGGGTGCAATGTAAGTCCGGTCATTGGGAAGATCATCACCGACGGACAGGTCGGCATCCCGTTTCAGGGCGGTCAACCGGTACAGCCATTTGCCATCATCGTCTGCTTGCCCTGACAGGTCGGTGGCAATTTGCTTGCGATTGTCTGTGCCAATCTGGGCGCTGATTTCACGAATCGGGTCTTGAGTCGGCCGCTTGCTGACCACATTGATCAAGCCGCCTGCGGAGTTCTGTCCATACAATACGGAGGATGGGCCTCGCAGATATTCAATGCGTTCGATACCGTAATTCTCGGTTTGCCACACAGCCCAGTTCCCGCTATTGCGTAATTGCAGGCCATCCTGATAAAAGCCCGGGGAATAGGCGTCAAAACCCCGTAGATAAATCCAGTCGTATTGCGAGTCGTTCCCCCAGGGGGTTGCGCTGACACCGGGGGTGTAGCTCAACGCTTCCTTGAGCGTGGTGGCGCCGGTGGTCTTGACCTGATCGGCGGTGATTACCGAAATGGATTGAGGGATTTCCAGAATCGGGGTGTCCGTTTTCGAGCCTGTCGCGCTTCGTTTTGCGGTAAACCCTTCTACCGGCCCGTAAGCGGACTCACCGATTCCTTCTGCATTGACGGTGACCGGCGCCAGAGTGACGGCGTTGTCTGTGGCTTGCGTCAGTGTCACCGTATTGCTGCCGGAAAACTGAAACTGGATTCCCGAGCCTGTAAGTAACTGCTGCAGCCCCTCTTGAACCGTATATTCCCCGGTTAATCCGTTACTTTTTTTGCCCTGTGTCAGTTCTCCCGCGCCCGCCAGATAAAGCCCGGTTTGTGCTGCAAAACGGTTCAAGGCGCTGGAAAGAGCACCAGCGGGAATATTGAAGCTGGTACGGGCTTGCGACTCTGCCTGGTTTTGTGCGGCGGCAGGTTGGGCCCACAGCAAGGGGCCTGCCAGCGTGATGGCGGTGAGTAGCCCGGTGCCTGCCAGGCGAGAAGCCCGCCTTGCAGGGCCAGTTTTATGCGGTAAATCGGTGGTCGGATACGGTTTGCCAGCGGGCATTTTCAAGACTCCCTCAATCGGTGAAATTTCTCGTTCTTTCCTTTACACGGGTGGGAGAGAAAAAGGGGAAGCCTGAATCGGCATTTTTTTGTAATTGGAAAATGTCAGTGATCGGGTTCCAGGGTTACCCACCACGGCAGCACGCGGCGGGTGCGTATCGGTAGAGCATTTTCCAGCATGGTCAATGTGTGGTCGGGCTTGTCGATGGGGTAAGTGCCCATCACTTTCAGGTTGGCTACCGATGCATCCACTGCCAGATAGCCGTGGCGATACCGGCTCAGCTCGTCCACCAGCTCTTGAAGTGAGATGTTGTCTGCGACAATCAGGCCCTGTTGCCAGGCGACACGTGAACGTTGCGCCTTGTGGGGCCTGGCTATTGCGCTGGCGGTGAAGGAGGTCTGCTCGCCGGCTTGCAGGGTGAGGCGTTGGCCGGTGGTGGCGTTGATTTCCACGGCGCCTTCATAGACCGATATCTGCGTATTTGCGTCCCTCTGCTGCACACTGAAACGGGTGCCAAGGGCGCGCAAGCTGCCTTGCAGTGTGGTCACCACGAAGGGGCGCGCGAGGGCATCTTTGGCGGTTTCAATGAGGATTTCGCCGTCCCTCAGTTTGATGTGACGAATCGTCTCGGTGTAGCTGATATCCACGGCGGTGGCGGTGTTGAGCCATAGTTGCCCGCCATCACTGAGTGTCAGTTGGCGTTGTTCGCCGGTGGCGGTGCGGTAATCCGCTGACAGGGTATGGGCCAGCTGACGGGCCGTGCCGGGCAGCGTTGTCTGGCTCCAGATCAGCCAGGTTGCCACGCTCGCGAGGCCGCCGCCAACCAGGGTTCGGCGCGTGATCCGGTTGCTGCGGGTGCCATCAATGATTTGCCGGGCGCCGGTTGTGCCGGCCTGTTGTTGAGCGTGCTGAAAGCGTTGCCCCACCTGTTCCACATAGCGCCAGGCGCGCTGATGCTCCGGGTGATCGTTCAGCCATGCCTGCCACTGATCCCGCTCTTGCTGACTCACGTCTTCGGCCAGCATGGTGGCAAACCACTGTGCGGCTTGTTGCAGTATGTGATGGGCGGGCAGGTCGGGTTGTGGCATCTAGCTCACCGAATGGTGGAAACGGGCTTCAATTAGCATGCACTCCAGCATTGCCTTGGCCATGTAGCTTTTGATCGTACGCTCTGACACATCCAGTTGTGCCGCGATTTGTTTGTAGGTGAGCCCGTCGATTTGTGAAAGCACGAAGGTCTTCGCTATTTTTTCCGGTAAACGGTGAAGCATTTCATCAATTTCGCAGAAGGTTTCCACGATGATCGCGTGCTCTTCTGGGGAGATGTCCAGCGCTTCCGGGCGGGCAGCGAGAACTTCCAACCAGGCCTGTTCCACGGATTGGCGGCGCCAAAGGTCGATGCAGAGGCGGCCCGCTACTGTACGCAGATAACTACGGGCGGCGCTCAGATTGTTCAGCGGGCGGGGATTGGCGAGCAGGCGGACAAAGGTGTCCTGGGCCAGATCAGCAGCGAGGGCTGGGCAGCCGACTCGGCGATTAAGCCAGTTTTGGAGCCAGCCATGATTCTCGTTGTACAGCGTTTCCACTGGCAGCGATCCTGTTGTCGCCGACATAAGGCCGCCCCCAGCTTGAATGATCGAATGATAAGCGGCGAGCATAAATGAGAATAGATATCATTACAATATCGAGCGCTCAGTGCTGGCTGGCTTGGAGGACCAACGCTGGGGCCTTTCTGACTTTGATGATCCAAAGGCAAGCGCAAACGCTTTAATGGGCGGGCAAGCTGGCCGGACAGGGCACCCTATCCTTTGTATTGCTCACGCTCTTATTTTTCCATGGATGCAGGGTTGCTGGTCCGAGCCTGGTCAAAGAAGGCCGCTGTTTTTAAGTTGTTGCCTGCCAATCCCGCCCTCCGATCCTCCCAATTGACCGTTGATAACCAAACGCAACCATTCTGGTAATGCTCTGCCACGAAAAACCCGGATGATAGGGCGTTTGCGGCTGCGTGTTTAAGCGCCCGGCTGTGAGGGAACGGATAACAATAAGGAGCAGGGAAAATGGCCCGTAAACTGTCCATTATGGATTCCGGCTGGCTGATGATGGAAACCCGTGAGACCCCGATGCATGTGGGTGGGCTGGCGTTGTTTGCCATTCCGGAGGATGCGCCCGCGGATTACATGGAAAGCATCTATCGCTACCTGGTGGAGGTGAATGGAATCTGCCGTCCCTTCAATCAGAAGATTCAGTCGCACTTGCCCATGCGCATGGACGCTGCCTGGGTGGAAGACAAGACTTTCGATATCGATTACCACGTGCGCCATTCCGCCTTGCCGCGCCCGGGACGGGTACGCGAGCTGCTGGCGCTGGTGTCGCGGCTGCACGCCCAGCGTCTGGATCCCAGCCGCCCACTGTGGGAGAGCTACTTGATTGAAGGGCTGGAAGGAAACCGCTTCGCCCTTTATACCAAGATGCACCACTCCATGGTGGACGGGGTGGCGGGTATGTACCTGATGCAGTCACGTCTGGCTAACAGTGCCGACGATCGCCTGCCGGTGCCCTGGTCTGGCGAATGGGATGCGGAGAAGAAGCCGAGAAAGAGCAGTGGTGCCCCTGCAGCAAATACGGGTATGAAAGGCACGGTGAATAACCTGCGCCGGGGCAGTGGCCAGCTGGTGGACCTGTTGCGCCAGCCCAAAGACGGCAATGTGAAGACTATCTATCGGGCACCGAAAACCCAGCTCAACCGGCGAGTGACCGGCGCCCGGCGCTTTGCCGCCCAGTCCTGGTCACTGCCTCGTATCAAGGCAGCGGCCAAACAACATGGCGGCACCGTCAATGATATGTTTCTGGCCATGTGTGGTGGGGCCCTGCGGCGTTACCTGTTGAGCCAGGACGCGTTACCGGACCAGCCGCTGGTGGCTCAGGTGCCGGTGTCGTTGCGCAGCGCGGATCAGGCGGGCGACGGTGGTAATGCGATCACCACCGTGCAGGTCAGCCTGGGAACGCATATCGCCGAGCCGCTGAACCGGCTGGCAGCCATTCAGGATTCCATGAAAGGGGTGAAGTCCCGGCTTGGCGATATGCAGAAATCCGAGATCGATGTCTATACCGTACTCACGAATGTGCCGCTGTCGCTTGGCCAGGTGACGGGCTTGTCCGGGCGGGTAAGCCCCATGTTCAATCTGGTGATTTCCAACGTGCCAGGGCCGAAGGATCCGCTGTATCTCAACGGCGCTGAAATGTTGGCGTCTTACCCTGTGTCGCTTGTGCTGCATGGCTATGCGTTGAACATCACCGTGGTGAGCTACAAGGACAGCCTGGAGTTCGGTGTTATCGGTTGCCGCGATACACTGCCGCATATCCAGCGCTTTCTGGATTACTTTGAAGAGTCGCTGGTTGAACTGGAAAGTTGATTCGGTAACCGTTTGCTGAGGGTCGGGATTGCGCCTGCAGCGCTTGCGGCTGAGTGGCCGCCTATGGGAGCAGGCGCCACTCAGCAGTGATGCAGGCCTTGAAGTTTTTAGTCCCGGAAGAACCAGCGCACGCCAACCTCGTATTCAGTCAAATCCAGATCATCGTAATCGCGCAGCGTGGCAGACAGCCCAACTTGCGGGGTGACTTTATAAATGCCTTCAATAAGCGAGGCGGTGTCGCGAAACAGCACATCGGATTCGCCGAGCTCAAGTCCAATCTGCCATTTTTCATTGAATTCGTGTCTGAGGCCGATGTGGTGGTACCAGCCGCGGTCGATAGAGCCGTTTTGTAGTTCAAGTTTGTTGTGGTCTGAGCCGGCAAAAATGGACGTTTTGGCGTTGAATGGATAGTGAACCCCCAAGCCAATGACTGACCAGGATTCTTGCTGTGCGTTTTCTTCTGGCAATCGGACATTACCCGCATGGTAACGACCGCGGGCGTGGAACCATTTAAAGGCTGAGACACTGGCCTTTACGGTGCCGGAGCTGCTGTCGCCAAAACCGGAGTAGTCTGTGTTCTGTCTGGAGTAGCCAATGTCGACGTAATCGAAGGTATTGGAAGCTTGTGCTAATGGGCTAAGGAGAAGAGGCGCTGCCAACGCAATGCGATAAAGGGTGTGCACGATAAGTCCTTGTCTATTTTATTTATGGCGGAGGGGGAGGATAGCGGAAATAGCGTCAGGAAGGGCAAGCCATTGCCGTTACCTGGTCAGAAAGGGCGTGCTTGTTGCCTGAGCGCTGCTTTCTCGTTCCATCCCTTGTTCTTCTTGTCCTCATCTTCCCCTAAAATATCCGGCAACCAATCTCTCTGGAGCAAGATCCGTATGGGCCGCGCCTACCAAAACCGTAAAGAGTCCATGGCGAAAACCTCGGACATGAAAGCCAAGGTGTACAGCCGTTATGGCCGGGAAATCTATGTCAGCGCGAAGTCTGGCGGCCTGGATCCCTCGGCGAATCTGGCGCTGCGCAGCCTGATTGACCGCGCGAAAAAAGACCAGGTGCCCGGCCATGTGATCGACAAGGCCATCGAGAAAGCCAAGGGCGGCGGCGGCGAGGATTATTCCCCGGCACGCTATGAAGGCTATGGCCCGGGCGGCAGCATGGCGTTGATCGAATGCCTGACGGACAACCCGAACCGTACCTTTGGCGATGTGCGTATGGCCTTCACCAAAACCAAATGCAAGATCGGCACACAAGGCACGGTGAGTCACATGTTCGATCACGTGGCCATTTTCGTCTTTGCCCATGAAGACGAAGATGCGGTGCTGGAAGCGCTGATGGACGCCGATGTGGATGTCAGCGAGATCGAAGATGACAACGGCACACTGACCGTCTTCACGCCCAATACGGAATACTTCAAGGCCAAGCAGGCGCTGACGGAAGCCTTCGGTGAACTGGACTTCGACGTGGATGAAATCCAGTTTGTCCCGCAGAGCTACACCACCATCAGTAACGAAGATATGGAGATGTTCGACAAATTCATGGCCATGCTGAATGATCTGGACGACGTGCAGAACGTGTATCACAACGTGGATCTGGGTTAGTCGCACATGCCAATTCGTGACGAAGAGATTCTCGCCGCCGCACAGGCCCTGGCCGGTTCGTTGGCGCAACAGCGGTTGCTGTTGACCACCGCGGAGTCGTGCACCGGCGGGGGCATTGCGGAAACCCTGACCGGTATCGCCGGTGCCTCGGCGTGGTTTGACCGGGGATTCGTGACGTATTCCAACGAGGCCAAGCTGTCGATGCTGGGCGTGTCGCAGTCTACGCTGGACAGATTCGGTGCCGTCAGTGAGGCGACCGCGCTGGAAATGGCGCGTGGCGCGATTAGTCACTCCGGTGCCCATGTCAGCGTGGCGGTGACCGGCATCGCCGGGCCTGACGGTGGGACCCCGGACAAGCCCGTGGGAACGGTCTGGATTGCCTGGGGCCAGAAGCTGGGCTATGCCGAGGCGCGCCGCTTCCAGTTTGACGGCGACCGCAATGCCGTCCGTCAGCAAGCCATCCTCGAAGCCATACTGGGCTTGAATGCCCGCCTCAAGTAGCCACAATCGGGCTATTCATCTTGACCCTGCCGAGGCGGGGTTACGGTAACAGCGATCTGGACAGAAACAGGGAGGTTGCAATGGGCTGCCAATGCTGTTCATAATACTGTCCATATTGTCAGCACTGGTCGAAAGGCCAGATAAGACAGATCAGATACGGTTGGCGTCAATGAGTGACGCGCCGAAAACGGAGAGGGGTCACAATGAGCGATAAAGGTAAGGCGCTGTCCGCCGCACTGTCACAGATTGAGCGCCAATTCGGCAAAGGTTCCGTCATGCGCATGGGCGACCGCAAGCGCGAGCGCATGCCGTCCATCTCCACCGGTTCGCTGGGGCTGGATGTAGCCCTGGGTATTGGTGGGTTGCCGAAAGGGCGGATCGTGGAAATCTACGGCCCTGAATCCTCTGGTAAAACCACCCTGACCCTGAGCGTGATTGCCCAGGCCCAGAAAAAAGGCGCCACCTGTGCCTTTGTGGACGCGGAGCACGCGCTGGACCCGGATTACGCGGAAAAGCTGGGTGTGAACGTGGATGATCTGATCGTTTCCCAGCCGGATACCGGTGAGCAGGCGCTGGAAATCACCGACATGCTGGTACGTTCCGGTGCCGTGGACGTGGTCATCGTGGATTCCGTGGCCGCCCTGGTGCCGAAAGCGGAAATTGAAGGCGAGATGGGTGACACCCATGTGGGGCTGCAGGCCCGCCTGATGAGCCAGGCGCTGCGTAAAATTACCGGTAATGTGAAAAACGCCAATACCCTGGTGGTGTTTATTAACCAGATTCGCATGAAGATTGGCGTAATGTTCGGTAACCCGGAAACCACCACTGGCGGTAATGCGCTGAAATTCTACTCCTCCGTGCGCCTGGATATCCGTCGTATCGGCGCAGTGAAGCAAGGGGACGAAGTCACCGGTAACGAAACCCGTGTGAAAGTGGTCAAGAACAAGGTATCCCCGCCGTTCCGTCAGGCCGAGTTCCAGATTCTCTACGGCCAGGGCATCAACCAGCTAGGCGAAGTGCTGGATCTGGGCGTGCAGCAGGGTCTGGTAGACAAGTCTGGCGCCTGGTACGCCTACAAGGGCGACAAGATCGGCCAGGGCAAGCAGAACGCCTGTGAGTACCTGCGTGAGAACCCGGCCATTGCCGAAGAAATCGAGACGGAAATCCGGGCGCGCTTGCTGCCGGACCCCACCGCTGAAGCGCCGGTGGAAGAGGAAGCTGCGGCTGACGATGAGTGAGCCGCTGACGGAGGCCGAGCTGCGCCAGCGGGCGGTTGCCCTGCTGGCCCGGCGCGATCATGCCCGTCGCGAACTGGTCACCAAGCTGCAGCAGCGGCTGGGTGACCAGCCGGCGCTGGCCGCCGTGCTCGCCTGGTGTGAAGAACACGGCTTTATTGATGACCGGCGCTTTGCCGGTTTTTTTGTGCGTGCCCGCATTGAACGTGGCCAGGGCGCTTTGCGTATTCGCCAGGAACTTCAGCTCAAAGGTGTGCAAAACGACTGGATCGCCGAAGCGCTGGAGAATGCGGAAGTAGACTGGTTTGCCCTGGCCCGAGAGGTTCGCGCCCGACGCTTTCGGCACTACCCCACTGACCAGAAAGAAAAGGCCAAACAGCTGCGCTTTCTGCAAAGCAGGGGGTTTGATGCTGAACAAAGTTTTGCGGCGCTGGACGCCTCAGAAGACGATTTGGACTGATTGCTGCTTGCTCCGGGGTGCTCGCTAAAACGCGGAGTGAACCGAATCTCAGCCACTGCGCTGATGTCTTGCTGCAGGAGCGTCGCTGGCGGCGCGATCCCCCAACCCCGGAAAGGCTGTTCACCACGTTCACCCCATAGGGGCAGAACTCACCGGGGAAGAACTGGGTTTTGCTCTGCGAACGTTGCCCCTTTGTGCTGCAAATGTTCTTGATCCAGGCATGAATCGCGCCACCAGCGAGGCTCCTGCGGCGCGCATGGTGGGTTCGGCTCGTATACAGCCCCTGTGCCTTCAACACGTTTTGCTGGCGGGTGGGTAAGGGTATCCTTGTGCTTTGTGAGCCCGGACTGGGAACCCCATGGAATATCTTTCAGACCCCTGGTTAGCGGCAGCGCTACTGGGCGCCGGTGTGCTGGCGGGGTTTATCAATACCCTGGCCGGGGGCGGTGGCCTGTTGATCCTGCCGTTGTTGATGCTCACGGGCATGGGCGCTGCGCTGGCCAACGGCACCATGCGGGTGGCGGTGCTGATTCAGAGCGCGGAAGCGGTTCGCCAGTTCAACAAACGGGGAACCATGCCCTTCGCCGCCTTACCGGCGATTTTGGTGCCGAGCCTGCTGGGCACCCTGGTGGGCGCCGTGGCGGCGGCGTTTCTTCCGGAAACCATCCTCAAACCGGTTCTGCTGACGACCCTGGTGGTGGTGGCTTTGCTGATGGTGCTGCGTCCGGCGCAAATGTCGCCGGGGCCGGATGCGATCCCGCTATCCCCGAACGCGAGCCTGTCCGGGTGGATCGGCCTGTTTCTGGCCGGTGCCTATGGCGGTTTTGTGCAGGCCGGAGTGGGTTTTGTGCTGCTGGCGGTGCTGGTCGGGCAACTGCAGTACGACCTGCTGCGCAGCAATGCCCTGAAACTGGCGATCACTGGCAGTTTTACCGTGCTTGCCCTGGGGATCTTCGTGGCCCGCGATCAGGTTGCCTGGTTGCCGGGGATGGTCGTTGCGCTGGGTAGCCTGCTGGGCGTGCGGCTGGGTGTGGGGTTCGCGCACAAGGTTTCCCCCCGTGTACTCAAACGCATCCTGCTGGTGATGGTGCTGGCGGTGTGTCTGGCGGCGGCGATCAAGGGCTAGAACCGAGCTATGAGCCGCTAGCGACTAGTTTCTAGCTGTTAGATTGAAGAGGGGCCGGCTTCTGGTTTCGGGTTTTTCTCGAAGCTCGAAGCTAGTCGCTTGCTGCTTACTGAACCATCGCAACCGGGCCTTGAGGGCGCTATACTCGGCCCTCTCTGACAGCCAGCCAATGATTGTTTCTCCTATGAAGAGTGCTGAACTACGCCAGGCCTTTCTGGATTACTTCGCCAGCCAGGGACACACCAAGGTGCCGTCCTCCTCGCTGGTGCCCCACAATGACCCGACCCTGTTGTTTACCAACGCGGGCATGAACCAGTTCAAGGATGTGTTTCTGGGCCGTGAATCCCGGGATTACACCCGTGCAACCAGCTCCCAGCGTTGTGTCCGCGCCGGTGGCAAGCACAACGACCTGGAAAACGTGGGTTATACGGCACGTCACCACACCTTCTTCGAGATGTTGGGTAACTTCAGCTTCGGTGATTACTTCAAGCGCGAAGCCATCAAGTTTGCCTGGGAGTTCCTGACGGGCACCCTGGGGCTGCCGGAAGATCGTCTGTGGGTCACGGTGCACGTGTCCGACGATGAAGCGGCGGATATCTGGCTCAAGGAAATGGGGGTCAGCGCTGAGCGTTTCTCCCGGCTGGACGAAGACAACTTCTGGCAGATGGGCGACACCGGCCCCTGTGGCCCAAGCTCGGAAATTTTCTATGACCACGGGGCGCATGTGCCCGGTGGGCCACCGGGATCCGAGGGCGAAGATCTGGACCGCTATATCGAGATCTGGAACCTGGTGTTCATGCAGTACGATCGCCAGCCGGATGGCGAATTGCAGCCGTTGCCCAAGCCGAGTGTGGATACCGGCATGGGCCTGGAGCGTATTGCGGCAGTATTGCAGGGCGTGCATTCCAACTACGAGATCGATCTGTTCCAGGCACTGCTGCAGGCCGCGTCAAAAGCCACCGGTTGCCCGGACCTGGAAGAGAAGTCACTGCGCGTGATTGCCGACCATATTCGTTCGGCCAGTTTCCTGATCTGCGATGGGGTAATTCCGTCGAACGAAGGGCGTGGCTATGTGCTGCGCCGCATCATTCGTCGGGCTCTTCGCCATGGCCACAAGCTGGGGCAGGACAAGCCGTTCTTCTCGACGATGGTATCCGCGCTGGTCGAACAGATGGGTGAGGCCTACCCGGAATTGGGGCGCGAGCAGGCCCGCATCGAAAAAGCCCTGCTGGCGGAAGAAGAGCAGTTTGGCCGCACCCTTGCCGCAGGCATGAAAGTGCTGGAAAGCGCCATTGAGCAACTCGATGGCAAGGTGCTGCCCGGCGAGGTGCTGTTCAACCTGTACGACACCCACGGCTTCCCGCCGGACCTGACCGCTGACGTGGCCCGTGAGCGTGCGTTGACTGTAGACATGGACGGCTTCGAAACCGCTATGGCTGCCCAGCGCGAGCGTGCCCGCGGGGCGGGCAGTTTCGCCAACGATTACAGTGATCGCCTGAATATTGACGCGGTGACCGATTTCTCCGGTTACGAAAAGTTGGCCGACGACGATGCGGTTGTCGCCCTGTACAAGGATGGCGACGCGGTAGAAACGCTTAACGCCGGCGAAGAAGGCATGGTGGTACTGGCGCGCACGCCGTTCTATGCCGAATCCGGGGGGCAGGTGGGAGACACCGGTGCCTTGATGGGAAGCGATGACTGTGAAACCCGCTTTCTGGTCACCGATACCCGCAAGCGCCAGGCGGCCCATGTGCATGTGGGCAAGCTGGAAAGCGGCACCCTGACGGTGGGCAGCAAGGTGTCGGCCTATGTGGATGTGGATCGTCGCCGTGCGGTGATGCGTAACCATTCCGCTACACACCTGATGCATGCTGCCCTGCGTGACGTGTTGGGCGAGCATGTGCAGCAGAAAGGTTCGCTGGTGGCGGCCGACTATCTGCGCTTTGACTTCTCCCATGGTGAAGCCGTCAGCGAAGCCCAGCGTGAGCAGATCGAGATTCTGGTGAATCGCCAGATTCTGGCCAACACCGCAGTGACCACCGAATTGATGGACATTGACGCTGCCCGTGAAGCGGGCGCCATGGCGCTGTTCGGCGAGAAATACGATGATCAGGTGCGCGTGCTGAGCATGGGCTGTGACGGTTTCTCCAAGGAGCTGTGTGGTGGCACCCACGTGAACCGTACCGGTGATATCGGGTTGTTCCGTATTACCCTGGAAGCCTCTGCGGCTGCCGGTGTGCGCCGTATCGAAGCCGTGACCGGTGAACACGCGCTGGCGGTGATGCGCCAGCAGGAGCGAGCGCTCAGCGAGATCGCCGCCACGGTGAAAAGCTCGCCGGACAACGCCGCCGATCGGGTGCGCAGCCAGGCGCAGAAAGTCCGTGAACTGGAAAAAGAGATCGAACGCCTCAAGCAAAAGCTGGCTAGCGGCGCCGGCGGCGACCTGACCAGCGATGTGCAGGATATTAATGGCGTGAAGGTACTGGCGACGCAAATTGACGGTGCCGATAGCAAGACCTTGCGGGTCACCATGGACAAGCTGAAAGACAAGCTGGGCTCTGCGGTGATTCTGCTGGCCGCAGTGGAAGGCGATAAAGTCGCGTTGGTGGCGGGTGTCACCAAGGACCTGACCGCCAGATACAAAGCGGGTGACCTGCTCAAGTTCGTGGCCGAGCAAGTGGACGGTCGTGGCGGCGGTCGCCCGGATATGGCCCAGGGTGGCGGTAATAATCCTGCTGCATTGCCCGGGGCACTGGAAAGTGTAAAGGGCTGGGTGGCCGGGTAGGGCGACTGGGCTGGAAATACCGGGTATTTCTGGCCTGAAAAACCCACTTTGGGGGCGGAAAAGGTCACAGATCAGGTCCGCCATACCACCTCAACATGAAATCCCGGCGCGTTTCTGTTAAGGTAGCGCGCTCTTTTTTGCAGAAAAAGCGACTTTATGGCTCTTATCGTGCAGAAATACGGCGGTACCTCAGTGGGTACGGTCGAACGCATCCAGGCCGTTGCCGAGAAGGTAGCTGGCTTCCATAAACAGGGTGACCAGGTGGTCGTCGTAGTCTCCGCCATGAGCGGGGAAACCAACCGGCTCATTGAGCTGGCCAACGGCGTTACCGACAAACCCTCTCCACGGGAAATGGACGTGCTGGTGTCTACCGGCGAGCAGGTCACCATTGCCTTGCTGTCCATGGCGCTGCAGAAGCAGGGTCTCAACGCCCGTTCCTATACCGGCAGCCAGATTCCCCTGCGCACCGATAATGCTTACTCCAAAGCCCGTATCGAAGAGATCGACGACAAGAAAGTGCGCGCCGATCTTGATGGCGGCAGTGTGGTGGTGGTGGCCGGTTTCCAGGGTGTCGATGGTGACGGCAACATTACCACGCTGGGTCGTGGTGGCTCGGATACCACGGCGGTGGCGCTGGCTGCTGCGTTGAAAGCGGACGAGTGCCAGATCTACACCGATGTGGATGGCGTCTATACCACCGACCCCCGTGTGGTGGATAACGCCCGTCGCCTGGACAGCATTACCTTTGAGGAAATGCTGGAGATGGCGAGTCAGGGCTCCAAAGTCTTGCAGATCCGTGCTGTGGAATTCGCCGGCAAATACAATGTGCCGCTGCGTGTCTTGTCCAGTTTCCAGGATGGCCCTGGGACTCTTATTTCCGTCGAAGACGAGGTTGATATGGAAAAGCCGGTAATCTCCGGAATTGCCTTTACCCGTGATGAAGCCAAGATCATCGTGCGTGGCGCCCCGGATACTCCGGGCATCGCCTACAAGATCCTCGGTCCGGTGAGCGCTGAAAACATCGAAGTGGACATGATCGTGCAGAACGTGGGCAAGGACGGCGCCGCCGACTTTACCTTCACCGTGCACCGCAACGATTTCGTCCGTGCCCAGGAAGCCCTGCGCAACGCCTCCGAAGAGCTGGGTAACCCGGAAATCATCGGTGACGACAAGATTGCCAAGGTCTCCCTGGTGGGTGTGGGTATGCGCTCTCACGCGGGTGTGGCCTCCAAGATGTTCGAAGCTCTGGCCAACGAAGGGGTGAACATCGAGATGATTTCCACCTCCGAGATCAAGGTGTCCGTGGTCATTGCCGAGAAGTACCTGGAGCTGGCAGTGCGTGCCCTGCACTCCGAGTTCGAGCTGGATCAGCCCGGCTCCTGATCGGCATACCGTCAGGTAGGTATGGGGCGACGACCGGTTGGTCTAGCCCCTCTCACGGCAAGACTTGAGAATCTGATTCAGGCATACTACCGGCCCCGTGCCAGGGGTGGGTAAATGGTCTCTGCACCAAGGAGTCGTCACGGACGGCAACCCGCGAGCCTCAGGTACGGAAAGCGCTCACGGAAATGAAAGGACCCCAGGAGGGATCATTATGTTAATTCTTACGCGTCGAGTTGGTGAGACCCTGATGGTCGGTGACGAAGTGACCGTCACTGTGCTGGGTGTAAAAGGCAATCAGGTTCGTATCGGTGTGAACGCACCGAAAGAAGTTGCCGTACACCGTGAAGAAATTTATCAGCGAATTCAGCACGAAAAATCGTCAGATAGCGAGTCTGCCTGATTTTTGAGCTGTATTTTGTTCGCAAAATCGTTATGATGCGCGGCGAGTTTGGTGACAGCGCCGATTAAGAGCGTTCACCACCAAACCACAAGCAGTACCGCATTCCGGAGAGGTGGGTGAGTGGCTGAAACCAGCTCCCTGCTAAGGAGCCATACGGGAAACTGTATCGCGGGTTCGAATCCCGCCCTCTCCGCCATATTAGAAAACGCCCCGCAATGCGGGGCGTTTTTGTTTGTGGCGCTTGTTCTTGCTGCTGGCGACTCTGTTGTTCCGGACAGATGTCGCCCGCAAGCGCGGTTCTCATATTCCTCGTGCTCTGCCTCGACACCAACTTGCGCTACACTACGCCCCCGAAACGCCCCACGAATCTCCACGGTAAAGAAGGTGACGCCATGACCGATACCCTGACCATTGCCCGTCCTGACGACTGGCATCTGCATTTCCGCGACGGTGATTTGCTGGCGGAAACCGTGCCGGCCACGGCCAATGTATTCGGTCGTGCCATCGTGATGCCCAACCTGAACCCGCCGGTGAACACGGTGGCCCAGGCCGCAGAGTATCGTGAGCGAATCATGGCGCAGGTGCCAGCAGGGGTGAGTTTTGAGCCATTAATGGTGCTGTATCTCACCGACAGCACCCCGGTGGAGGAAATGGAACGCGCGGCCAACAGTGATTTTGTGCATGCGTTCAAGCTGTATCCCGCCGGCGCGACCACCAACTCTGCCAGTGGAGTCACCGATCCGGGCAAGATTACCCATCTGTACGAGGCCATGGAAAAGCACGATGTGCCGTTGCTGGTGCACGGGGAAGTGACCGATGCGGACATCGATATTTTCGACCGTGAAAAGGTATTTATTGATCGTTACCTGAATACGATCCGCAGCCAGTTTCCGGCGTTGCGTATTGTGTTTGAACACGTGACCACCTCGGAAGGCGTCAACTTTGTGCGCGAAGCCAACGCGCTAACCGCAGCGACAGTGACCCCCCAGCACTTGTTGATGAACCGTAACGATCTGCTGGTGGGTGGCGTGCGCCCGCACAATTATTGCCTGCCGATTCTCAAGCGGCGCCAGCATCAGGAAGCCATTCAGAAAGCGGTGATTGACGGCCACAGCCGTTTCTTTCTGGGCACGGATTCCGCACCGCATGCCCGTAACAAGAAAGAAGCGGCCTGTGGCTGCGCGGGCTGTTACTCCGCGCGGGCGGCACTGCCGCTGTATGCCACCTTCCTGGAGCAGCACAACGCCCTGGATAAACTGGAAGGGTTCGCCAGCCACTTTGGTGCCGATTTCTATCGCCTGCCGCGCCACACCGACACCGTGACCCTGCAACGCAAGCCGTGGGAGGTGCCCGCCATCATCGATGCCGCCGGGGAGCCGGTGGTGCCGTTCTTTGCCGGTGAGCAGTTGCCCTGGTCGCTGGGCTGATTACCGTGGAAGAACGGATTCCGGTGGTGGTGCTCACCGGCTTTCTGGGCAGTGGCAAGACCACGCTGCTCAACCGCTGGCTGAGCGAGCGCAAGGATGTGGCCCTGATCATCAATGAGCTGGGTGATATCGGCATTGATCAGCATCTCACCGGCACTGACGGGGTGTCGGTCTCGTTGCTGGCTGGCGGCTGCCTTTGCTGCGTGATTCAGGGCTCCCTGTCCACTACGCTGCGCAACCTGTTCATGGCCCGTAAAAACGGGGAAATTCCCGCCTTCACCACGGTGGTGATTGAAACCAGCGGCGCGGCCGACCCCTTCGGTGTGGTGGCGCCACTGGAACAGGACCCCTGGTTGCGAAAGCGTTTTGTCTGCCAGTCGGTGCTGACCGTGGTCGATACCCGCGCCGGTGCCGAGGCGATTGCCGAGCACCCTGAGGTGCTGGAGCAAATCCACGGCGCCGATGTGCTGCTGCTTTCCAAGGCGGAACAGGCCGAGCCTCCTGCCGTGCAGGCGCTGCAGGCACAGCTGCACGGCCTGAATGCAACCGCCCGGCAATACCGGCTGGATACCGACTTTCCTGACGCGAGCTTGCTTGATGAATCGTTTCCGCGTCGTTGCCGGGTGACCGGCCTGTTTGCCCCTGTGGGGGGAGCGGTGCTTGCCGCTCAGTCGCTTGCGCTGGTACCCGCGGAGAAGCCGGCGTCCCGCCATAGTCTGTTCAGCGCTTCGCTGCGTTGGCCCCATGGTCTGGACTGGCCATTATGGCAGGCCGCGCTCCAGCAGCTGCAGGCACAATGTGGCGATGCATTGGTGCGAGTGAAAGGGTTGTTGCAGGTGAACGGGCTGGATGGCCCCATGCTGGTTCAGTGGGTGGCGCAACAGGCACCGGAGATGACACCACAGAACCGGTGGCCGGATCAGGACACCGACTCGCGCCTGGTACTGATTGTGCGCCATCCTCAGGCTGACTTCCCGGCCCGACTGCTGGCACACTGGGAGGCCTTGCTGAATCAGCTACAGGTTGCCCCTTCGGCCTGAATGTCCGGTCTGATCACTCGCCCGATTGTTGCGGAGTCCCTATGGGTTACCTGTATTTATCTATCGCCATTGTGGCTGAAGTGGTGGCTACCTCGGCGCTGAATGCGTCCCAGGGGTTCACCCGGTTGTGGCCATCGGTGACGCGGTGGTGGGCTATTGCGTTGCGTTTTATGCGCTTTCCCTGACCCTGCGCACTATTCCCATGGGGATAGCCTATGCGGTATGGGCTGGAGTGGGTATCGTACTGATTGCCCTGGTGGGGGCGCTGTTTTTCAAACAAACCCCGGATTTACCCGCCATGCTGGGCATGGGTTTTATTATTGCGGGTGTGGTGCTGGTCACGCTGGTGTCCAGCACCGCCAGCCATTGAATGGCGCTAATGCATGAATTGCGCTGAATGAATGACAAGGAGAGGTCGTGACGGATCGAATCAATCAGGTAGAGCAGGCGGTGGATCGGGTCATTGAGGCCACCGGTGGCGAGATTCGCCTGGCCATGCCGCTGGGGCTGGGTAAGCCCAACCGGTTTGTGAACGCACTTTATGCACGCGTGGAAGCGGACCCGTCCCTGAGCCTGGATATCTATACGGCCTTGTCCCTGGGCAAACCGGGGGCCGGCAGCGAGCTGGAGAAACGTTTTCTTAATCCCTTTGCGGATCGCTTGTTCGGCGATTATGAAGCGTTGAGCTACCTGGCGGCGCAAAAGCGTGGAAACCTGCCCGCCAACATTCGGGTGTTCGAGTTTTTCATGCAGCCCGGCAGCATGCTGGGCAGTGACGTAGCCCAGCAACATTACATCAGCAGTAACTACACGCATGTGGCGCGGGACCTTAACGCGCGAGGCGTGAATGTGGTGGCGCAATTGCTGGCTCACCGGCAGGTGGACGGTAACGACGAGTACAGTTTTTCCTGCAACCCGGAAGTGACGCTCGATCTGATGCCCTTGCTCAAGGCGCGCCGGGAAGCCGGTGAAACCATCGTGGCCGTGGGGCAGGTACATCGGGACCTGCCGTTTATGGGGAACGATGCCCGGGTGGATGACTGGCTGCCGGAGATGGACCTGTTGGTGGATGACCCGGAAGGTCATACCCGCCTGTTCAGCACCCCGAATATGCCAGTAAATATTCAGGATCATTTTGTCGGCCTGCACGCCAGTACGCTGGTGCGCGATGGCGGTACCTTGCAAATCGGTATCGGCGCCCTGGGTGATGCGCTGGTGCATCATCTGCGGCTGCGCGAACAGGATAACCCCCGCTACCTGAATGCGTTGAAGGCCTGGACTGTGCCGCCGGAGCATGATGCCTTGATCCAGCGGGAAGGGGGCACAGGCGTTTTTCGTGAGGGCCTCTACGGTTGCAGCGAAATGATGACCCATGGCCTGCTGACCTTGATCGACGATGGCATCATTCGCCGCCCGGTATATGACTGGGCACCACTGCAACGCCTGGAAATGCATAATCCGGCAACGCCGGGGCTGGCGCTGCTGGATGCCCTGCGCGAGCAATCGGCGATCAGCCGGCGGCTGGATCGCGCGCAGCTGCGTACCCTGAAACGGTTCGGCATTTTCCGCGACGGCATTAGCAAACACGGCGATGAACTACAGCTGCCCAATGACGTGACCGTGCCCAATGATCTGGACGATCGCACCACCCGTGAAGCCCTGAAAGCGGTGTTCGGCGAAAGCCTGACCGGTGGCGTGGTGATGCACGGTGGCTTTTTCCTGGGGCCCCGGGATTTCTACGCACGCTTGCGGGAGATGACGGACCAGGAGCGCGACAGAATCAACATGACGCGCATCAGTTTCATCAATCACCTTTACGGTGATGAAACCCTGAATCGTTTGCAGCGTCAGGATGCGCGTTTTATCAATACCGCATTCACGGTCACCTTGCTGGGCGCCGTGGCCTCGGACCAGATTGAAGACGGTCGTGTGCTCAGTGGTGTGGGCGGGCAATATAACTTCGTCAGCCAGGCCCATGAGCTGGAAGGCGCGCGTTCCATTTTGATGGTGCGGGCATGGCGCGAGCGCGGTGGTGAGGCCATGAGTAATGTGGTGTTCAGCTATGGGCACAACACCATTCCCCGACATCTGCGCGATATGGTGGTTACCGAATATGGTGTGGCGGATCTGCGTGGCAAGACCGATGAAGAAGTGGTCATGGCCATGCTGAACGTGGCCGATAGCCGTTTCCAGGTGGAGCTGATGGAGCAGGCCCAGGCGGCGGGGAAGCTGCGCCAGGATTATCAGATTCCCGAGGCGCACCGTCGCAATAATCCTGAGCATCTTCATGAGATTGCCGAACAGTACGGCAAGGAAAGCTTCCCGGTTTTCCCGTTGGGCACGGATTTCACCGAGGTAGAGCAGCGTTTGATGACGGCGCTCACCTGGCTGAAAGAGAAAGTCAGCCACAAGGAGTATTTGAAGCTGGGCCGCAAAGCCTTGTTCAACGAAGGCAGTCCAACCGAGTTTGCGGCGCAACTGGATCGTATGGCGCTGACGGATCCGGATGGGGTGCGTGAGCATATTTTCCAGCGTTTGTTGCTGACTGCACTGGAAGCTACGCAGGAAAAATAGCGTTGCCGATTAGCCAATAACGGTGGGGCGGCGGTGCCGCCCCATCGTTGCAAGGCCGTTATTTCTTGTCGTCTTTATGGCTGTCCGCAGGCGCTTTTTTCTCCGGGCGCGGGCGGCCCCCGGAAAGGGCGCGCCAGAAAGGAATGCGGCGGGTTACCGCAACCATTTCGTCAACGCTGTCGCTGATCCCTGACAGGCGATCCACCGTGTCACGCAAGCCCACCAGCTCATCCACATGTTCGGAGATTTTGAACACCACCATGTAGAACTCGAGCAGGGCTCGCAGCACCGATGCCGCGACCAGGAAGGTGAGTGGTGCGGCGAAGAAGAAGTAAAAAATCCCGCGCCAGGTGGATGCCATAAAGGCTTCCACGCACAGATACAGCAGGCCCATGGCGATGGCGGCAAGGGCAATGCCGTAGACCCCCGGCATGACCTGGATGATCATGTATTTATCGAACTTGAAGTTGAACAGTTCGCGCCAGTATTGCACTACCCAGAAGCATCCCCGGCGGACTTTTTCGTTGAATTTTTCCGGTGCGGGTGGCTGGAGGGTCTCCTCGCTGGCATCGCGTTGTTGATCTACCATTTTGCGTACTGCTCCTCGACAAAACCGTAGTGGCGTTCGATTGGCAGGCGGCGCCCGTCATCCAGGCGAAGCTCGCCATCGAAGTGACCAAACAGCTGGTTGAAATTGCTGGCAAACAGGCCCAGGTTGAGGCGCTCTTTGTGGTTTCCGTTGGGGGTGAACTGAAGGTGTACCCGGCCGCACAGGCTGCGGATTGTCCAGGGTTGCATCAGCTCGTCACGGTTGTAATCAAATATCACTCCGCCGGTGGGGACCATGACATCATCGATCCACAGGCAGTTTTCGGAAAAGGTTGTCTCATTGACACCACAGGACAGGTTGAGCCCGACCCGGGTATCACCAACCCGGGTAGACAGGCAGGCCCAGTTCCAGAATGTTTCACGGCGCATATAACCGGCGGAAAAATCATGGTGGCCGTTAGCGTCGATGGCGCTCAGGTCAGTGTGTTTGCCCTGGCGCTGTAGCGAGCCGGTGACGGCTTTGCCGGCTACCTTGTTGGCATAGACCCAGCCGCTAATACCGGTGCGGGTGCACAGGGACATGGGCTGGTATGTGGGGCCCTCGTCCATATGAGCATCCAGTGTCAGACCATCCAGCTTGATCGACAGACTTTTGCTCAATGCTCCCTGGTCGTCCTGCTGGTAGCCCAGTCGGATATCCACGTTTTTTTGCCGGAATACGCTTTCGCCCTGTTGCGGTGATGCGGACATGCGCAGATCTCTGCCCAGGGGGGAGCGCCAGGTGTATTCGTGCAGGGCGCCGGTTTGTGGTTCAAACAGGTAGAAAAAGGCCATGCCCAGGTAGCCGGTATGGGCAAAGGCGCAGCCGGTCAGCAGCTCATTACTGATGATGCCGAAATACTGGAACTGCTTGTAATGAAAATGCCGGGCAAAGGAAGAGGCCGGTTTGCCCATGGGCGTGCGGTAATCCGCCGCACGGCCGTTAATGTTTGCCACGGTTTCCGGGAACACACCGAAAGCAACTCGACCCTGGTTGTCCACCAGTGCCGGCGGTTGTTGTTGAAATGTCATGGGGTTGGCCAGCTGACAGGAACAATGAAGCCCGGTTGGTCATGGTGAGGGCCCGTGACCATGAGCGCGCGTGAATGGCTTTCAACATAGTCAATCACGGTGGCGCGATCAACGATATTGGTACCTTTGTCTGACATAAAAGGGGTGGGCCAGCACGGGCGCTCAATGATTGACCAGGGGGCGTCCTCCAGCTCGTCGGCGGTGCGCCACCAGCCTCGCTCGTGCCCGGGGTTTGGTTTCACACCGGTGGGAGGTATAGCGCGATGGTAGAAGAGCCTGCCGCGGGTCAGCAGAGCCTGGCCGTGCACCTCCCAGCCTTGTTCGGCCAGTTGGGCGCGGGCAATGTTCGATTGCGAGCGAGGCAGTTGCTGTTGGTAGAGGTGATGCGCCTTGCGGGCCAGGGTGTCGTGGCGATTGGGGCCATACCATTGCTCGGCGGTGGCCAGGTAGAACTTGAGCGCCAACTCCCAGTGCCACAGTTCGCCGCTCAGTCGGTCACGGACCAGCATGTCCAGCTCGCCCAGGGTGCGTCCTTGCTCGCGAATGGGCAAGTTGCTGGCAATGCGCTCCAGCCCCGGGCTGGCATCCACCAGTGCGGCGACCCACTGCTCGAAGATCAGCCCCAGGCGCCTCGGGGCGGAGTGGCTCTGTAGTTGAGCAGCGGCACGATGAAGTAATGCCGGATCGGCTTGCAGCTCTCGCTGCAGCAGGTGTCCGGCATCCAGAAAGGGGGGGCAGGGCAACAGGGCGGGAGCCTGAACCAGCCAGCCGAGCTGGCGGAGCAGGGTGTCTGTTGCGTTGTGGTTCATTACACCGATGTAGGCACCGATACGGGTCGTTCTTCACGTTTTTTCAGGGCACTGCGAACCTCGTCAGCCCAGTGCAACCAGGCTTGCTGATCAAGGATGCCCCGGCGCAGGGTCAGGTAGGTAAACAGGTCACGGTCGCGGCTGGTGTCATCCAGTTTGCTGGCCAGTGACTCGAAGGTGTTTAGCCGTTCACGGCGCAGGTCGGCCTGGTCATCCAGCTCGCGCAGTATGGACGCACTGTCGGACAGATCGCCGCCGGCAATCTTGACCATGAACGCATCTCGGATGCGTGGTGGTGCGGCTGGCTTGCGAAGCCAGCGAATCAACTCGTCGCGTCCTTCATCCGTGATCCGGTACAGTTTTTTGTCCGGTTTGCCGTCCTGGGGGATATGGCGATATTTCACCATGCTCTGGTCGTTGAGCTTCCCCAGCTCCAGATAAATCTGCTGGTGGGTGGCGTTCCATACCAGCCCAATACTGTTGGCAAATTCGCGAGCGAGGTCGTAACCGCTGGCTTCCTGGTCTTGTAGCAGGACAAGTATGGCATGGCGCAAAGACACGGCTCACTCCTCGTTTTTTTGTGATGTAATACCAATTTGATAGTAGAGAGCTGTGTAGTTGCTGCGCAATCCGTTGAATAAGTAGTTTTGTAAAAACTTGGTGAAGTTAGCCTACAAGACCCGGCAAGTGTAAGTATTTGTTATCAAAAGAGATGCACTGTGTAGGCCGTGTAGCGGATAAAGGAAAACGACGTTGCACTTCCATGTCAGTGCAACGTCAGCCGGGGGGTTGTCTTAGCGGGTGCGAGGGGGAAAGGAGAGCAGCATGCTCTCCTGATACTGCGCCGAGGCGAGCAGCTGCTCCGGCCCCAGCTTGGGGATCAGGTTGCTGATCAGGCTACGGCTGGCCTTGCGGGTGGTTTCCACGCCCACGTTGGCGACTTTGCGCAGCACCGGGCCGAAACCAAGCAGGGCCATGGGGCGCTGGAAGTACCAGTCGATCGCTTCATCGGTGAGCGTGAGCAGGTAGGCAGCCAGTTCGCGGCGGGCCTTGTCTTCTTCTCCCTCCTGGCATAAACGGATGACGTCCTTGCACTGGGCGCAGTGCGCCTCGCTGACGGGGAAGGCCACATACCAGTGGTCGCCATCGGTGGCAGGGTGACGCACCTGATCCATATAGTCGGCGGCGGCCTGGTTCTGTGTCAGGTCCATTTTTTTCGCACTGCGGCCGATCACCAGGTGAGTGGTTTTGCTGATGGTGCTGCAGGTCATGTTGACCACTTTGAACATGCCGGGGCTCAGATCCGCAGCCTGCGCTGCGCGGGTGATGAAGGCGGCCAGGGCTTCCTCGATAAACTGGGCCATGATGGCCTCAATTTCCTTGGGTTCCGGGCGTTTGGCGCCACCGTTCATGCGCTGGATAAAGGCATCAGTACGCTGATGAAGGCTGTCACTGGAGCGGAAGGCCACATGGGGAGTTGTCATTCTTTTATTCCTTTCAGGCAATCAGGCACGAAGCCCCCATCTTACCCAGCGGGTATTCAGGGATGAATGACCCAAAGTGGTGGCTGGGTGGCTATTTCTTTTTCCCGGCGAATGGCAGATGATTCGCGACCGGCAAGAAACCCGCGTGATGGCGGGCCTGAGGAGAATGTCATGTTAGGCGTCGTGAACGCGGATGCGGACCAGGTAAAACGCTGGTTGCAGCAGGCCAATATCCAGCACTATATCTGTGAGCACTGCCATGCGCTGCACCTGTCTGAGTTGCAGGGCCGTGAAGGGGTGGTGGATGCGCGGCTGTTCGTGGAGGACGATGGCATCTTGCTGACCAGTGAACTGGAAGTGCGCCCGGCCGCTTTGTTTGCAGTACAGGCGGAATTGAGCCGGCTAAACATGGCGTATCCGTCGGTGAAGCTGTTTCTGGACGTGAACGATGATTCCCTGCCCCGCCTGGTGGTGTGCGATCTGCTACTGGGGCGTAATGGGGTGACCTTCGAGCAGTTCATCTATTTTGTGCAGGCGACGGTGGATGCCACCTCGCAATTGCTGGATGAATGCCAGGAGGAAGGTTGGCTGCTATGGCCAGACGACTTTGATCCTGACGCCGGTGGGGCGTTGCACTAACAGCGAGAGGGCACAGCCAGTGCATGATAATGCGGATCTGTTGGGCGGGGTGGGCGGCAGCCCACTCGATGGCCTGATTGATGGGCTGGCCCGGCAGGGTTTCGCGGTGGCGCCCGGCTATTTCCCGGCGGCGCTGGTGCGGGCCTTGCGCGAGGAGGCGTGTTACAAGGACCAGCACGGCGAGTTTCGCCTTGCCGGCATTGGCCGTCGCCAGGAACACCAGAAGGATACCCGCGTTCGCAGCGACCGCACCTGTTGGCTAAAAGGTGACTCGCTGGCTCAGTGCCAGTTGTTTGAAGGGCTGGAAAGCCTGCGGCTGGCGGTCAATCGCGAGCTGTTCATGGGCCTGTTCGAGCTGGAATCCCATTTTGCCATTTACGGGCCGGGGGATTTCTACCAGCGCCACGTGGATGCCTTTAACGGCAACAATGGACGTTTGCTGTCCGTGGTGCTTTATCTCAACGATAACTGGCAAAGCGAATGGGGTGGGCGCCTGCGTATCTGGCCCGAGGCGGATGCAATCCGTGTGGCCACTGAGGTAGAGCCCCGTGCGGGCACGCTGGTGGCGTTCCTCAGCGAGAAAATTCCCCACGAAGTCTTGGCAGCTACCCGGGAACGCTACAGTATTGCCGGATGGTTTCGTTGCAACAACACTACCGCCGACTGGCTCGATCCGCCGCGCTGATACTGGGCTGCCTGCTACTGCCGCATCCGGTAGGCGCGGCGCTATGTGCCGAACCGGGTCGTGACGGCGCCATGTTGTCTGGCAGCACCATCAATGGTTATTTTTCCGGTCCGGACAACCAGGCGTTGCCCTCGGGCACCCGCACTCTGACGTTGTCCCATTCCCGTGGCCGGGCTGTGCTGCAGCCCGGCGATCTCGCCCTGTTAATGCAGGTTCAGGGCGCCCCCATCAACACATCGAATTCCCCGGCCTACGGTCAGGTGCGTGGCGATACGCCTGCAACCTGGGCGCAGGAGTGGGTGCGCATCGAACGGGTGGATGCCGATCAGGTGCGCATCCTCGGCGCGGGCCCGGGGGGTGGGCTGCTCCATCATTATGACAATGCCCCGGCTAACGAGGAACAGGGCCGTCGGCGCTGGCAGCTGGTGCGGGTGCCACAATTCGACAGCCTGAGCCTGGAGCAGGATGTGGCGGCGTTGCCCTGGAATGGCGTCACCGGTGGGGTATTGGCAGTGGATGTGCGCCGCCAGCTGGACCTCAATGGCCATACCCTGTCGGTGCGCGGAGCGGGTTTCCGCGGGGCGCCGGCGGTGTCGTTGCAGGGGGCGTTGGGGCGGCCGGATGACTGGCGCTACAGCACGCCCAGTGTGGACGATCAGGCGGCGGGCTATGGCCACCATGGCAGCAAGGGGGAGGGCCTGGCAGGCACCCCTTTACTGCTATTGCCCGCTGCGACGCTGGGCTACCCCCAGGGCGATATGGCCAGGGGCGCGCCCGCCAATGCCGGTGGCGGGGGGAATGGGCTGGATCTGGCGCACCAGCAGTTGGGTAACGGCGGTGGCGGCGGGAATGGTGGCGCCGGTGAGCAGGGTGCGCCGGAGCAGGGTGGCGGTGAGGGAGGCCACCCGGCGGTGGCAGGCTGGATACTGGGCGGCGGCGGTGGAGCGGCTGCCCGGCGCAACGGCGAGGGAGGAAACGGGGGATCGGGTGGCGGCCTGCTGGTGATTCGGACTGCGCGGCTTGTGGGCGATGGCCTGCTGGATCTGCGTGGTTTGCCGGGGCGCGCGATCACAGGTACAGGTCGGGCGGAGGCCATTGGCGGCGGTGGTGGTGCCGGTGGGACGCTCTGGCTGGATGCGCCTACGGCAACGACGGTATCGGCAAGCATTGAGCAAACCGGTGGCGCGGGTGGCGGTGCCGGGGGAGCTGGCGGGGCAGGCCAGCCGCTGGCGGCCCGGGATGGCATCATGCCGGCTCTGCGCCCGTTACCGGTTTCGGGTGTAGTGGCGGGCTATCGTTGTCGGCCGGCGGGCCACTGGATTACCGGGCAGCTGTTCGACGACAACGGCGCCGGGGAGCCGGCCCTGGCGTTTAACGGCCAGCCGGATCCGGGGGAGCGTCGTTTGGCGGGGTGGGCTGTGAGCCTGGCCGGTGCGGGCAACGAACCCGGCAGGATCAGCACAGTGGAAGGTGGGCATTTCCAGTTCCGGCTTTCTGAAGCTCGCAGCCAGGGGCAACCACTGGCCCTGACCCTGGCTCTGCCAGAACATTGGCACGTCCCGCAATTGCCGGGCCTTAACGGTCAGGCGGGCGAGCATGTCGGCGAGACGCTGCGTTGGGGTTTGCGTGCGTTGCCGGATCAACATTCCGGGCCGTTGTTATTGGGGCTGGTGTCCGAGCCGCTTTGGCGGGGGCCTGACAATCAGCATCTGGAAACGGGCAGCACCTCGGTGCTGCGGTTTGAATACCGTGCCAGCCTTAGCGGGCAGGTGCAGTTCGCCAGCGCCCACCCGGCGGTGCGCAGTTTGCTGATGGACCGCCACTGTTCTGGCAACAGTGAACAATGGCAGAGCGGTAAAAGCCCTGCCTGGCCGGTTACGGCGGGTGAGCGGGTCTGTGTGCGCGTACCGATTCTGTTTCAGGGAAAAGGCACGGCCATTTCCGTGACCGCAACCACTGTAGCTGCCGGTGCTCCTGACGGGTTCTCGCTGCCTCCCCAGACTGTCACGGTAAAAATTCTTCCTGCCCCTTGAAAGTAATTTGCAGGCCCCCATTTTCTTATCCAGTGACAACTGGCCGGTTGGAGCAATGCAGACAGTCTTGATGACTGCCGGCGGCTCCGTGTCACATCAACCATTTTTAAACCGTTCTCCAGCGGACGCCTGCGGGGTCTGCTGGTGAGATTGGAATGAGGATAGTGTGATGAATACCGGATTTTCCCTTGCCCCGTTGTTTCGCCATTCTGTGGGTTTTGACCGTTTTGATGAGCTGCTGGACGCGGCGCTGCGTGCTGACCAGTCCAATGGCTACCCCCCTTACGACATCATCCGCGAAAGTGATGGCCGCTACCGTATTGTCATGGCCATGGCCGGCTTTGCGCGCAGCGACCTGGATATCACCGTGCAGGAAAATGAACTGCGCATTCGCGGTAACCTGAAGACGGAACAGGACAGTGAGCGAACCTGGCTACACCGCGGTATTGCCCGCCGGGCTTTCGAGCGGACTTTCAAGCTGGCTGATCACGTGGAAGTGGAAGCGGCCGGGCTGGAGGATGGCCTGCTTACCGTGACGTTGACCCGCGTGGTGCCGGAAGAGAAAAAGCCCCGTGTGATCCCGGTTGACGGTGCGCCGACACCTACAAAAAGTAATTAATCGCTCACATTCTGTGACGCGGTTTTTGTGACACAGTAAAGGGGCCATTACGGCCCCTTTTTGTTAGTTTCAGGAGTAGTAAAGGCAACGGCTGCCCCAATAGCGCAATGGCATAACCGGTTGGAGCAGTCATCGCTAAAGGATCTGATCACGGCAGTGAGCGGTCTTCAGAAGCACTGCCGGTCAGGAAGACTGGCGCACAGTACGGTCCGCGTACTACACGCACAAAGCGGTCGATTGTTCGCTATTTGTTTGCCACAGGGAGAGGCAGCAATGAAACGACTCTACTATTTCACCAAATCACTCGCGTCCGTTCAGGGCATCACCGGTGAACTGCGTCAGGCAGGGATCGGTGAAAACCGCCTGCATGTCATGGGCACCGACACCATGGCCATCGCCCAGGCTCATGTACATGGCACCACCCCGTGGGAAGAAACCGACATCATGCATTCGGGGTTTCTCGGTGCGATTATCGGTATGGCGGCTGGCTTGTTCGGCGGCTTCTTGCTGGCAGGGCTTGATCCCTGGGGAACCAATCTGGAGAGTGGCGCCATTATCGGCGCGACCCTGTTTGGTACCTGTTTTGGTGCCTGGCTAGGTGGCTTGCGCGGCGTCTCGTCTACCAACCATCACTTGTCTCCCTATATCGACCGGGTCGAGCAGGGCGATTATCTGATGATGGTGGATGCCGATGACGATCTGCAGGCCACCAAGGTGGAAAAGGTCATGCATGGCCATCGCCATGAGGCGGAAGAGGCAGGTCGGGAAGAGCATTTCAGCCCGTTTGATTAGGACGCTTCACGCTACACGCAACAGGCCCGCACGCTGCAGGCCGCGTGTAGCGCCTATGCCGCCATCCAATAAGCCGCCACGTCCAGCATGCGGTGGCTGAACCCCCATTCGTTGTCGTACCAGGCCAGCAGTTTCAGCTGCGGGCCCAGTACCCGTGTGTGGTTGGTGTCCACCACACAGGAGTAGGGCAGGTGATTGAAGTCGCTGGAAACCAGCGCCAGATGGTTCATCGCCAATACCCCCTGTAAATCCCCATGGGCGGCATTGCTCAGGCTCTCATGGACACCTTCCACCGTGACGGGCTGTTCCAGCAGTAGCGTCATATCCACCAGCGACACATTCAGCGTGGGCACGCGCACGGCCATGCCGTCCAGTCGCCCGGCCAGGTGCGGGAGCACTTTGCCCACCGCCCTGGCGGCGCCGGTGCCGGTGGGGATCATGTTCACTGCCGCTGCACGCGCGCGCAGCAAATCGCCATGGGCCTTGTCCACCAGGTTCTGGTCATTGGTGTAGCTGTGGATCGTGGTCATCAGCCCCTGCTTGACGGTGAAAGCCCGGTCGAGCACATCCACCAGTGGCGCCAGGCAGTTGGTGGTGCAGGAGGCGTTGGAAACGATCTGCTGGCTATCATCAAGCAGGCCGTGGTTGACGCCGTAGACCACCATGGCGTCGGCATCGTCTACCGGGTAACTCACCAGCACGTGGCGGGCGCCAGCGTCCAGGTGGCCCTGGAGCTGTGCGCGCTGCTTGTAGCGACCACTGCACTCCAGCACCAGATCCACCGCGTGCTCGCCCCAGGGTAACTGGTCCAGATCGGTGGTGGCGTAGCAGGGTACCCGGCGGCCATCAATCTCCATGGCGTCGCCGTCATAATGCACGGAATAGGGCCAACGGCCATGGGTGGTATCGAAGGCAAGCAGGTGGGCAAGCACATTGAAATCGGCCAGGTCATTGATGGCGACCAGTTCAAAACGCTCCCGTGCCGGATGTTCACTGAGGGCCCGAACCAGGCAGCGGCCGATGCGGCCGAAACCATTGATGGCAATGCGAATGGTGGGATGGTTGTCCATGGTGCCTCCCTGTCCGCGGATAGGCAGGGCAGGGCGCTTGCGCCTTGCTGGCGGCCCTGCTCTTGCTACTTCGAGTGTAGTCCTGCGGCCAGGGCAGGGCCAGCCTGCTCAAGCTTTAGTCAGATGAACGCCCAGGCCCCGCTGTTCTCTTGCAATAGCCGTGGGCATTCGCCACAATGCGCGCTCGTTTCGCGGCTGCCATGCCCGAAGCGCGTTATGGTCGACCCGTCGGTCCCCCCGCAACGATAAGCTGCGAACCCCGCCAGGCCCGGAAGGGAGCAACGGTAGCAGTGGACTTGTGTGCCGGGGTGCGGCTGGCGGGAAGACCGCTCTAATTCCCCCGCTACACGCCGCTCGCTTTCACGTAACACGCTTCTCCCACTGTCCTCCCCCCGGGAACTTCGATAGCATAAGCGCTCTGATTCCAATCCCTTTGTATTGGTGGCCATGATTGCCGCTGGAGTGCTATGAGTTATCAGGTCCTTGCCCGTAAATACCGCCCCCGTACCTTCGATGAACTGGTGGGGCAGGAGCACGTTTCACGGGCCCTGATGCATGCCCTGGATCAGGATCGGCTACACCATGCCTACCTGTTCACCGGAACGCGCGGGGTGGGGAAAACCACCATTGCCCGTATTCTCTCCCGCTGCCTGAACTGCGAGCAGGGTGTCAGTGCACGTCCTTGCGGCGTATGCCCCACCTGTCAGGAGATTACCGACGGCCGCTTCGTGGACCTGATCGAAGTGGATGCGGCCAGCCGTACCAAGGTGGAAGACACCCGCGAGCTGCTCGACAACGTGCAGTACGCACCGACCCGGGGCCGCTACAAGGTGTACCTGATCGATGAGGTGCACATGCTCTCGGCGCATTCGTTCAATGCGTTGCTGAAAACCCTGGAAGAACCGCCTCCCCATGTGAAATTCCTGCTGGCCACCACCGACCCGCAGAAACTGCCGGTGACCGTGCTGTCCCGCTGTTTGCAGTTCAGCCTCAAGGCGTTGCCCGCCGAGCAGATTGCCGGGCACCTGAAAGCCTTGCTCGACAAGGAAATGATTCGCTACGAAGAGCCGGCGCTGCTGTCGTTGGGTAAAGCGGCTCAGGGTTCCATGCGGGATGCGTTGAGCCTGACAGATCAGGCGATCGCCTTCGGCAGTGAGCAACTCAGCAGTGAGGCGGTGAACGCCATGCTGGGTACGGTGGACCGCAACCACGTACTGACGCTGTTGGTGGCGCTGGCGGAGCAGGAGCCCGGTGGCGTGTTGCAGGCGCTGGCGACAGTCAGCGAGCATTGTCCCGGCGAGCTGGCCTTGCTGGATGAACTGATTAGCCAGCTTCACCAGCTGGCGGTGTGCCAGGCGGTGCCCGGCAGTTATGACGAGACCCAGCAACAGTTGGCAGCCGCACTCACTGCGGAACAGATTCAACTGTATTACGACGTGGCCCTGCGGGGCCGTCGTGATTTGCAGGATGCGCCGGATAGCCGTGCCGCACTGGAGATGTTGTTGTTGCGCATGGTGCTGTTTACGCCCAAGGGTGTGCTGGTGCAGGGGGACAGCCCCGCCGCAAAAAAGCCTGAAGCGGCAGCGCCGTCGGCAGAGCCCGGCGGTAAGCCGGATTTGCGTGCCCTGCTGAACAGTCAGCCTGCCGCTGCTTCTCACTCAGAACCTGCTGCGCGCCCTGCTGCTCAGCCCCCCGAGCGGGCCCCTGCCACGGTGACATCCGCGCCCGCTCAGCAAGCGGCTCCTGTAGAGGCGGCGGCACCTGCGTCTGCGGATGACGCCCCGCCCTGGGATGAGGGCCCGGCTTCTTCTTCTCCGTCAGCGTCGGCGGCCCTGGCCCAGGTAGAAGCGAATCAGCCAGAGCCTGCTGCCGAGGCTGCAGCGGCGGTGGCAGCCCAACCGCAGAGTGACCCTGAGCCAAACGCTGAGCCTGCCCCGGAATCCGAAAACCTGGCGCCATTGGCGGAGCCGACCAATGAGGCGGAAGTGGCCACCTGGTGGGCCGCCTTGTTGTTGCGCCTGGACGTGGATGGCACGGTGCGCAATATCGCTCGTAATGCGGTGTTGATCAGCCGTGAGGAAAGCGTCTGGACGCTGCGCATCAGCCCCGGGCATCAGGTGCTGGTCAACAAGGAGCGGCTGGAAGAATTGAGCGGTGCGCTGGGCAATTACTTCCAGCGACGCATTCAGGTTCAGGTGGAATTTGAGCAGCAGCCGGGCGAGACCCCGGAGCGAATGGCCGAAGCGCGTCGGCAGGAATTGCTGGCCCAGGCCAAGGATACCCTGCACGCCGACCCGGTGGTGCAGCAGTTGGTCACCACCTTTGCGGGGCGATTGGACGAAGAAAGCGTCACCCCGAAAGAGACAGTGGAATAAGTACGCCGGAAGCGAGACGCATGACGCCGGACGCTATAATCAAAATCACAAGCAAAGAACGCAAGAGACTTGACGCGGCAGCGATGCTTTTAGACTGATCATGCGTCATGCGTCATGCGTCATGCGTCATGCGTCATGCGTCATGCGTTAATTTGGAGCAAACCATGGATTTCGATATTAACAATCTCATGCAGCAGGCTCAGGCCATGCAGGAGAAGATGAAGAAAATGCAGGACGAGGCCGCCAACAGTGAAGTGGTGGGCGAGTCCGGTGCGGGCCTGGTGAAAGTCACCATGAACGGTCGGCACGATGTGAAAGGCGTGGATATTGATGCCAGCCTGATGAGCGAAGACAAGGAATTGCTGGAAGACCTGCTTGCCGCCGCGGTGAATGATGCGGTGCGCCGGGTGGAAAAACAGCAGCAGGACAACATGCAGAACATGGCGGGTGGCTTTCCCTTCCCGCCGGGCTTCAAACCTTAAGCATAGCCATAGCCATAGCCATAGCCATAGCCACGAGACGCCGAGATTGTGAAACACGCGCCGCTGGTCGACCAGCTGATCAATGCCTTCACCTGTTTGCCCGGAGTGGGCCCCCGTTCTGCCCAGCGCATGGCCTATGCGTTGCTGGACCGGGGGCGCGAATCCGGTCGCCGGTTAGGGGACGCCCTGCATGCGGCCATGGACGGCGTGCAGCATTGCCAGCGTTGCCGGAACTATGCTGAAGCAGAACTTTGCCCTGTCTGCGATGATCCGCGTCGCGATGCCTCGCTGGTCTGTATCGTTGCCACCCCCGGGGATGTGTTGGCATTTGAGCAGTCCGGCGAATACCGGGGCCAGTACTTCGTGCTGATGGGGGAGCTCTCGCCACTGGATGGCGTGGGGCCCCGTGAGCTGGGGCTGGATGTGCTTGAGCAACGCCTTAATGAAGGGCAGATCAGCGAGTTGATTCTGGCTACTGGCACGACTGTGGAAGGCGAAGCCACAGCCCATTATGTACTGGACCTGGCCCAGGACGCGGGAGTGGGTGTCAGCCGCATCGCCCAGGGGGTGCCCATGGGCGGTGAGCTTGAATTCGTTGATGGCGCTACCCTGGCACAGGCGCTGAGAGGCCGCAGGCCCTTTGACGCCTGATAAAGGGCACCTTCCAGGGTGTCTATCGAAAGCGTAAATCTCCTTTTCTATCCGTAAACACAAGCCGCGGTTTCGTCTGGTTTCCCTTGGCGGCTTTCTGTTATGGTTAAACCAAGCAAGCGCTAGGTTGTGCGCAATCCAATGAATCCAAGGAGGTCCAGTGAGCACCCTGAATTATTTCAATGAAACCCACCAGATGGTGCGAGATACCGTCCGCAAATTCGTTGAGCGGGAAATCCTCCCGGAGGTGGATGACTGGGAAGAAGCAGGGGAATTCCCCCGGGAGTTGTACAAGACGGCAGCGGATGCGGGCATTCTAGGCATCAATGCTCCGGAGGAGTTTGGTGGGACGGGCGAAGACGTCTTCATGAAAATCGCCGCCTGCGAAGAATTGGTGCGTTGCTCATCGGGCGGACTTTGCGCAAGCCTGGGATCGCTGGATATCGGGCTGCCACCGGTCTGGAAATGGGGCAGTGATGCCATGAAGCAACGGGTTATTCCCGAGGTGATCAATGGCGACAAAATTTCCGCCCTGGCCATCACTGAGCCCAATGGCGGTTCTGACGTGGCGAACCTGCAAACCCGTGCCGTGCGCGATGGCGACCACTATGTGGTGAACGGCGCCAAGACTTTTATCACCAGTGGTGTGCGAGCAGATTATTACACCGTGGCGGTCCGTACCGGCGACAAGGGATACGGCGGCATCAGCCTGTTGTTGATCGAGAAAGGGACGCCGGGCTTTACGGTGGGGCGCAAGCTGAAAAAAATGGGCTGGTGGGCTTCTGACACGGCCGAGCTGTTTTTCGAGGATTGCCGGGTGCCGGCGGAAAACCTGATTGGCCCGGAAAATGGTGGCTTCTATTGCATCATGAGCAATTTCCAGATGGAGCGTTTGATTCTGGCCGTGACGGCAAACAGCACGGCCCAGTTGGCGCTGGATGAAGCCATGAAGTATGTGAAGGAGCGGGAAGCCTTTGGCCGTCCTCTTGCCGGCTTCCAGGTGACACGCCACAAGCTGGCGGAAATGGCGACGGATGTGAAAGCCAGTACCGAGTTTACCTACCGGGTGGCAGCCCAGATCGCAGCCGGCGAAAACTGCGTGCTGGATGTGTCCATGGCAAAGAATGTGGCAACACGCTGTGCTGACAGGGTGACCTACGACGCCGTACAACTCTTCGGCGGCAGTGGTTACATGCGTGGCACGGTGGTGGAGCGTTTGTTCCGCGACAACCGGATTTTGTCCATTGGCGGTGGCACCCACGAAATCATGAACGAAGTGATCGCCAAGCAGTTGGGGCTTTAAGAGACGCGACACGCTTCATGCTGCACGCAACAGCGCGGGCCGAGAGTGTTGCAATCTGAAACGAAGGAGGCCGCGTCCATGAGTGTGGACGCGGCCTCCTTGTTGTTAAGCGTGCCTTGCGTGATGCATGCAGCGTGGTGCGTCTCCCTTTAAGTACACTCCGCCCGCGCCGGTTCCATCTTGCAGCGTACCTTGCGCAGCAGGGTCAGCATGTCCGGGTCGTAGTAGCCTTCGTCGCGAAGCTGGTTGCGGGCTTCCTGCATCATCACTTCGTACTCGGCCTTGTCTGCATCGGGGATTTCCACCCACCAACGCTTGTCCACGTGCTGGGCTTCTTTGTCCAGTTGATCGGTGATGCGGTGCAGGTTGTTGTAGAAATACTCCCGGGATTTTTGCGCCATGTCTGCCGGGAATTTGTCTTTCTTGGCGATCAGCTGAATGGTCAGCTGGGCCAGCGGATAATTGATGATGCCACCGTCCGGGCTCAGGCCCTTGTAGAGTTCCAGCGCGTTGTAGGCAACCAGTGGCGCAGCGATCACGTCTACCACCCCATTGTTGAACTTGGTGGAGAAGTTGGTGATGTCCGAGGCAACCGGTGTGGCGCCGACCTGGGAAACCAGCTTGGCCTGGGTTTCATCATATTCCAGCACTGCCACTTTCTTGCCGGCCGCTTTGGCCAGGGAGTTCACCTGGCGATCGTTAACGAATACATACGCAGCACCTGCAGGCGCAATCCCCATGATCTGGTAGGAGCCCTGTGACAGTTTGTCTGCGCTTTGGGGGTGAGAGAGAACCTGCAACACCACTTTCATGTGGTCCATGGAAGGGATGGCACCAATGGAATCAACCGTGCCGGCGTATTTGTTGAACGCCCGGCCGCGGATACCGGTAATCAAGGAGGCATCACAGACACCGGCTTTCAGATCTTCCGCCGCAATGGCCTCGTTGGTGTAGGGCACCAGCTCGGTTTCCAGGCCCCAGTCCAGTGCGGCGGCTTTCCAGTCTTTCATGGCACCCATTACCGGGCCCACATTACCGACAATATCGAATACACAGATTTTGCGTTTAATGGTCTCTGCCTGCACGGAGAGGGAGGCAGTGAGCGCACAGGCCGTGACAACGGCGGTGAACAGCTTCTTCATCAGTCTCTTCCTGATTGTTATTGCTAGTATTTTGGCTGACGCCGGGAGCGTTTCCCGATACTAGTGCCAGGATCGGGGAACGCAAAAACACCAAGCGTCAGGAATGCGGGATATTAAGTCAATGGCCCGGCTGAGAGGGTGTTTCGCCGTCGGGTACATTCTGGTGCTCTTCTTCTGCGCTGTCCCAGGAAGGGGGCGGTACTTTGGCGTTGCGGCGGACTTCTCCGGGGGTGTGCCCTGTCCAGCCCCGGTAGGCCTTGCTGAAACTGGCCTGGTCGCTGTAGCCCAGATACTCAGCAATTTTTTCCAGTGCCATATCGGTGTCCACCAGGTAGCGGGTGGCAAACATTTCACGAATTTCGTTGCGAAGGCCGCTGAAGGCAAACCCGGACAGGCTCAAATGGCGGCGTACAGAACGAGGGCTCATGCCCAGCTTGGCGGCTACCCGTTCCAGGGTGCTGTCACGGCCGGGAGCGTTGCGGATTTCATGGCGTACCTGAATGACGACCTTGAGGCTTTCATCGCCCTGGGCCTGCTCCTGGGACCGGGCCGTGGCCAGATAGTTGGCCACGGTGGCGTCATCATCACGAGCCTGGCGGCCGGATAGTGGCAGCAGTACGCGGTTGTGCTCACAGTTGAATTTCATTTCGATGCCTTCGCCAAGATGCTGGAAACTGGAAGCTTTGGCTGGGCACGGATAATCGTATTCAAACGTGAAACGGCGACAGACAAGCGATGCCAGTGCATGAATGCTGCCCATGTAGATGTTGGTGACAAAGGGTCTTAGTTCGCCTAGCTCCCAGCTGTCATGCAGGCGAATGGAGATGTCTTCGCCTGTGCAGTGGATTTCCATATCCATGATAGGCAATGAAACACGCAGATATTGCACCACCATATTAACCAGCTTGCGGTAATCCTGTTGGCGAAGCAGGGCAAAACCCAGCAGGCCATGACCCTGTAAATCCAGTTCCTGACCAAAGCGAAATGATGCGGTGTCGTCTTTGAGAAGGACGTCGGCATGACGGAGCATGGTGAGAAGCTGCCTCATGGTCAGAAAGGCATCCGGGTTATCCAATAAGGCGGGGTCGATGCGGGCTTCTTTGAGTACGATGGTTCCACTTATTCCGTGTTTTTGTGTGAACCGTAAAAAACGGCGGGCATAGCGAATAGAAATTAGCGGAACGTCCAGTGCCATTCCATTATTTTTCATTTTTCTGCCTCGGCCATGCGGCCTGACATTGTTGTTATTTTACTTGTGATACGCGTCTCATTGGACGCGTTATTGTTACTGGTTTAAACCAGTGTTGCCATTTTTAACAAAAAAATGGCCGCTTTGACTATTAAGTAAATCACGGTCCGTGTAGATCATTAGCACCGCTTTTCAACGCATAAAAATAATCATGGAGCGGGAAAATGCAACGGGAAAATGCATCTAACCTGAAAGCCCGATATCTGCCCCTTTCCAAGGTGTCGGTACCCATAATGCGAAGAATGTATGAGATCTACTCCGGGTACTACGAAAATATAAGCCTGGATATTTTTTGCCAGGATATGGTGGAAAAGAGCGGTATATTTTTAGTGGAGGAGAAAGCAACCAAGCGCGTGGTTGGTTTTTCTACCTTGAAAGTTATCGACATGAACGTGGAAGGTCGCCGGGTAAAGGGTGTGTTTAGTGGCGACACCATCATTGAAGAAAAATACTGGGGTAGCAAAGCGCTTCAAGTGAAGTTTTTCTTCCGGATGATTCGCGAAAAAATACGCCACCCGTTCCGCCCCATGTTTTGGTTGCTGATTTCCAAGGGATATAAAACCTATCTGTTGCTGGCGAATAATTTCCATAATTATTACCCCAACCCAGAGGGAAAGGATCAGCGGTTAGCGCCGCTGGTTGATGCGTACTGCCAATCTCTCTTTTCTGATTATTACTGCAATCAGCGCCGTCTTCTTGATTTTGGTGAGGGGTACACACATCTGAAATCCGATGTGGCGGGTATTTCTGACGAAATGCGTTTGGCGAACGAAAAAATCCAGTTTTTTGAAAAACAAAATCCATCCTGGCAGCGCGGTACGGAATTGCCCTGTATCGGACAGGTTAACCTGAAGCTCCTGGTTAGCTATCCGTTTCAGCTTTGGCAAAAAAAGCGCCGTAAAACCAAGCCTGCAGTGACCGCTGTGGCCTGCGAATAAGCCGGGAAATATCATGTTTGGACATCGTCTTCTGAAACTGGCCGCCTGGCCAGGTGAGCGTCGTTTTGCGGCTGGCCGTGAGCGGCTGGAATCGGTACAGCGACAGAAACAGGCCGCGCTGCTAAAGCGGGTGGCAGCCAGCCCGCTGGGGCATCGAAACGGCATTCGGGGTGACTGGTCGTGGGAGGCGTTTGCGGACCGGCAGCCGGTTACGGATTATGAGCAATGGGCGGATGCGATTACCTTGTCGCGCGAGCACGGTGATTGTCGCTTGATCGACTCCCCCCTGGTTCGCTGCCAGCCAACCAGTGGCTCCACGTCCGCGATTAAATGGATTCCCTATACACGCCAGTTTCTCGGTGAACTGGATGCGGCCATCAGCCCCTGGATTGTGGATTTGTACCGGCAGTACCCCCGGCTGGTGCAGGGGCGGCATTACTGGTCCATGTCCTGGGTGCCCACCTCGCTGCGCGACAATATGCGCGAGGATGTGAATGACGACATTCAGCTGATGTCCATGGGTAAGCGCTTGCTGGCCGGTGCGACCCAGTGTGTGCCGCAGGATGTGGCGCTGGCCAGAACCTCCGATGATTCCCTGTTTGCCACCCTTGCCTATCTGGTCAGCGATCCGGCCCTGTCCATGCTTTCGATCTGGAGTCCCACTTTCGGGTTGGGGATGCTGCGTGCCATGGCACAGTGGCGAGAGGAGCTGGCAGAGGTGCTTAACAGCGGATCCTGGGGGAACCGCATGCTTGGTGGTGCGGTGGATTCCTGCCCCTGGTCTCCGCAAGCGGCAGCCTTGTTGCGCGAGTGGGACGGCCGGTTAAACGCGGATTTCCTGATGGCGTTGTGGCCAAAGCTGGCGTTGGTGAGTGCCTGGGATACGGCGGCCTCCACGCCGTGGGCGAAAGAGCTGCATGCTTTACTTCCCCAGGCTGCGTTTCAGGGCAAAGGACTGTGGGCCACCGAAGGCGTGGTCACCATTCCCTATGCAGGGCGTTATCCACTGGCATATCGCAGTCACGCGTATGAATTTCAGGACCCTACCGATGGCCGTATCTTCGCGCCCTGGGAATTGGAGGCCGGGCAGCAGGTGATGCCGTTGCTGAGTACCGGCAGCGGTTTGTTGCGTTACCGGCTGAAAGATCTGGTGGAAGTGGATGATTTTGTCGGCGGTATTCCCAGCTTGCGTTTCCTTGGCCGAGCAGGAACCACTGATCTGGTCGGCGAAAAAATGACGGCGGCCGCTGTGGATGGTGCCATGGCCGCCCTGGCGTTACCGGAGGAATTGCTACCCGTATGCACGGTGGCGGTGGATCAATCCGCGCAGGGTTTGCCTGGCTATGTGCTGTTACTGGAAGGGGAGAACCCGGCAGTTGCCCAGCACATAGCGGTGCAAATGGAGTCGGCGTTGCAGTTGCACTTTCATTATCAGTTGGCGCGCAATCTGGGGCAGTTGGCGCCTTTGCGCTGCGTTATTCATCCGGGCATGCGTGAGCGTTATCTGCAGCATTGCCGTCAACGCGGCATGATCGAAGGCAACATCAAGATGGAGTCCCTGCAGTACTGGGCAGGGAGGGTGCCGACCTGGCTGGAAGCGCGCTCGGCACAAACAGAGGCACCCGGAGTGACGGTATGAGTTACCGCATCCGGCCTGCCTGTGACCAGGATAACGGGGCCATCCTGGCGCTGCTGCAGGGGACGCCCCAGCACGGCGCGGTGACCCTGAATTTTGAGCGGCATCCGGATTACTTCCGGGGTGCCCAGGTGACCTGCGAACAGCCGGACGTGTGGGTGGCTGAGCCCAAGGGCGGTGCCGGTGAACTGGGCGCTGTCTACAATGTGGGTTGGCGGCACCTGTGGGTGAATGGCGAGGTGAAACCGATTCGCTATGCTCACGATTTACGTATCGCGCCGCAATTCCGTAATGGCCTGGTGCTGCACCGCCTGTTTCGCCAGTTGCGCAAGCAACTGTCCGAGGGCGAGTGGATGCAGACCACGGTGCTGCGCGACAACGAGGCCTCGCTGGGCTCGGTGGCCAGTGGCCGTGCCGGGCTGCCCACCTATTACCCCCACGGCACGATCGAGACCAGCCTGGTGTATACCCGGGCGCGCCATCAGCGGCTGCCAAAAGATGTGCAAATCCGGCAAACCGGTGAAGCCGACCTGCCCGCCATGGCGGCATTGTTGCAACGCGAAGGGGCCAGCAAGCAGTTCTTCCCCTACTGGGATGTCAGCCGGGTACGCGGTGATGCCTATTGTTATGGACTGAACCCGGAAAGCTTTCTTGGGCTATGGGTCAAGGGGCAGCTCAAAGGGGTGCTGGGATTCTGGGATCAGCAGGGTATAAAGCAGACGCGCGTGTTGGGTTATGCCCGGGGCCTGCGGTTTCTACGCCACTTCTACAATACCCATAGCGTGTTGCGCGGTGGCATGAAGCTGCCTGCGCCCGGCGGCATTCTGTCTTATCTCACCTTGCACAGTGTGGTGGTGGAAGATAACCAGCCTGATTTGTTGCGTCTGTTGCTTGATCACGCGGTGGACCGTTTCCATGGCCGATATGATGCACTGGTGTGTGGCTTCTTTGCCCAGGATCCACTGGCAACGGTACCGGCCCGCTACCGCCGTCGTCTGTTGTTGAGCGATCACTTTCTGGTGAGTTATGACGGCGATCCCCGCGAGCAACTCGATGATCGCCTGCCCTATGTGGAAGTGGCGCGCCTGTGAATACCGTGTCGACCCGAACCCTGTCGTCCCGGCCGCCGGTGGATTATATCGGCATGTGGTATCGCGCCCGAGCCGGGCTGGGTATTGATGATCGCATCGAATTTATCTTTATCGATCCGTGCAGTGGTGAACGCGATACTGTCGCCCTGCGTCATCGGGACCATGATGGGGTGGGCGGTATTGCCCAGGCCCTGAAACAACGCGGGGTGGCACAGCCTCCCATGCCGTTGAGCCGCCAGAAGCAGGCACCGCGCTGGTGGCAGCGTTGGCAACGGTTGCCGGACGATCTGCCTGCGGTGGAACCGGTGTGGCGCCGCTGGCGGGCCTTGGCTGGGCAAGCAGAAGCTGAAGAAATCGAAGACAGCCCGGTCTGCGTGCAATGGTTGAATCCGGCGCAGACCCGTGCGCTGTATCAGCGGGCTCACCAAAACAAGGTGTCGGTGAACAGCTTGCTATTACTGGCGTTGCACCGGGCGGTCTGCGAGACCCTGATGTTGCACGGCATTGCCGGTAGCTGGTGCTTTCCGGTGAACATGCGCGGTGTGGTGCCCATGCTGCGCGCGGATATGAACCTGTCCAGCGCGTTCTATCTCACTGTGGATCATGAAGACAAGGCCGCCAGGCTGGACCGTTCCGTGCGTGGCTACCTCAAGGCCAATGTGCACTGGCGGTATTGGCATCTGGCGCGTATTGGACGCTTGATCGGCCAGCGGGGAGTGAACTGGTTGTGTGGGCGCCTGCAGAAAGGGACGCAGCACTGCGGGTCTTTTTCCAGCCTGGGTGAATGGGAGATCGACTTTGCCTCCGCAGGGATGCGGGAAGATACCGTGTTTGCCTGCTGCGGCCCGGGCAGCCCGAGCCATCCGGTCGCCAACGGTGTGATTGTGGTGAATGGCTGCATGAGCCTGTCCCTGAAAGTGCACTCATCCCTGGGCGCGCCGCAAGCCACGGTGCGCCAGTGCTTACAGCGCTGGGTTAATTGGCTGGGAGTGGTTGAATGAAGTTGCCTGCCGGTTTGCGTTCTCTCAGCTTGCGAACACTGGTGGCATTGCTGGCCACCCTGGCCATGGCGATGGCCGTTTTTTCGCTTTATCTGGTGCCACCGGCGCCGCCGCCGGCCAAGGCTCAGGATAGTGTGCTGGCCCTCAATACCATGACTGTGGACTGGCAGGATGTGGTGATTCCGGTGTTCAGTCAGGGCCAGGCCACGGCACGCCACGACCTGCCGTTGAGTCTTGAGGTCTCCGGGCGAATCCAGCAGGTGGCGCCGGCGTTTGCCGATGGTGGGCGAGTGGCTGCTGGCGATGTGTTGCTCAAGCTGGACCCGGAGCCTTTTGCTCTGGAGGTGACCTCGCGCCAGAACAATGTCCATGCGGCGCGTCTGCACCTGGCCCAAACCCGGGCCAAGGCGCGGGTATCCGGTGCGTCCGGGCGCTCATCGGCACTGGGGCGGTTCGAGCCGCAGCTGGACGAAGCCTTAAGCCGGCTGAGTGCCGCCCGTGCCAGCCTGCGGCAGGCTGAGCGCAATCAGGAACAGACCGAATTGCTGGCGCCGATCAGCGGGCGCCTGAAAGCCGTGCAGGTGATGGCGGGGCAACATGTGCAGGCCGGCAGCAAGCTGGCCCAGCTGTACCAGGAAGACCAGGTGGAAATTCGCCTGCCGGTCCGTGATGACTGGCTTGGCTTGCTGGGTATCGTGCCTGGTGATGACAGCACTCTGGAGGCGGTCAGCGTGATACTTACCGGCCGTTTTGCGGGCCGGGAGGGGCACTGGGAAGGCAAGGTGGTGCGCCGTGAAGGGGGGCTGAACCGCAACCAGATGATGTACCTGATCGTGCAGGTCGCCAATGACGGTCAGTCATTGCCACTGGAGCCCGGTGTACTGGTGCAGGCGGAACTGCGCGGTGCGGCGACGCCGGCGGTGGCGGTGTTGCCCCGTTCTGCCCAGGCCGGTGACCAGTCTGTCTGGGTGCTGGACGACGACCAGCGTCTGCGTCGTCAGTCGGTGGCGATACTGCATCAGGACAGTGACAACCTCTACCTCCACGATGGAGTCAACAGCGAGACGTCGGTGGTGTTGGCCGGGGATCTGCAATTGCTGGAAGGCATGCGGATCGATCCACGCCCGGCCCAGACCGGTCTGGCCCATCACAGCGAGAACAGTGGTGAGGGACATCCATGAATCGTTCCATTGCCTGGTTCGCCAGAAATGGGGCGGTTGCCAACCTGTTGATGATGACCCTGCTGCTGGCAGGGCTGCTGGCTATTCCCCATACCCGTCAGGAAACCCTGCCCAATGTGCCGCTGGACCGCATCGGCATTTATGTGGCTTATCCCCAGGCCACCCCGGAAACTGTGGAATCCCTGGTATGTACGCCGGTGGAAACGGCGGTGGACGATGTGGAGGGCGGCACTGAGCTGATCAGCGAATCCCGTGAGGGGTTGTGCAGCGTGCAGCTGGATGTGCTGGAAGGGCATGACACGGGCGATGTGCTGGAGCAGATCCGCACGCGCCTGGATGCTCTGGATAACCTGCCCAAGGGGGCTGCGCGCCCGCGGGTGCAGGAGCTGATTGTGCGTAACCGGGTGGTGCGGTTGCTGCTCAGCGGCTCCCTGTCTCGCACGGATCTGTACCAGCTGGGCAACCGGGTTCGCCGGCAGCTGCTCAACCGCGATGCTATTTCCAGCGTGGATATTGAAAACCTGCCGGAACGGGAAATGGCGCTGCTGGTCTCCCGTGATGACTTGTATCGCTACGAGCTGACGCTGGATGGTATTGCGGCTGCAGCCAGCCAGAGCGTGCAGCGCATCGCCGGCGGTGTGCTGCGCAGCGACAAGGGCGACTGGCTGCTGCAGACCGGCGAGCAACCCGGTGATGCCCGCGCTTATGAGCAACTGGTGATCCGCCAGTCGGAGCAGGGGGACTTGTTGAGCCTGGGCGATGTGGCCCAGGTGCAGGACGGTTTTTCCCGGGACACCCAGGCGGCCTGGCTGGATGGCAAACCGGCGGTGGCTTTGGATGTGTACCGGGTTGGCGATCAGAACGTGCTGGATGTGGCCGGGGCTGTGCGCGACTACCTGGCAGAAGCGGATCTGCCTCCCGGTGTCGGGTTACAGGTGTGGAGTGACGATGCTCGCCAGTTCAGTGAGCGCTCTAACCTGCTCTGGCGTAACGCCTTGCAAGGCCTGGTGCTGCTGACATTGATGCTGGCCATCTTCCTGACGCTGCGGCTGGCGGGCTGGGTGGCACTGGGGATTCCCGTGTGCATGCTTGGTGCCTGCGCCATGTTGCCGTTGCTGGGCGAGTCCTTCAACACCATCTCCCTGTTCGCCTTTATTCTGGTGCTGGGGATTGTGGTGGATGATGCGGTGATCGTGGGCGAAAGCATTGACCACCAACGCCGCCAGGGGCTGACCGGTGGGCAAGCCGCTATCAGTGGGGCGCAACGGGTGGCGAAACCGATTTTGTTTGCGGTCATGACCACGCTTTTTGCCTTTGCTCCCTTGTTGTTCCTGCCGGGGCCGGAAGGGGCATTGATGCGGGTTATCCCCATCGTCTCGATGACCATCCTGTTGCTGTCATTGGTGGAGTCGCTGTGGATTTTGCCGGCCCACTTGAGCCACGATCGCCCGGCGCGGGGGCTGTGGCTGAAATCCGAACAACTGGCTACGCGCCTTAACGATGGTCTGGAGCGCTGGCTGGACCAGCGTGCCCGGCCGATTCTGCAACGCTGCCTGCACTGGCGTTATGTGTTGGTGGTGGTATTCGTGGGCCTGTTTGTTTTCTGCTGCGCGTTGGTTAACAGCGGCTGGTTGACCATGGTGTTGTTCTCCCGGGTGGAAGGAGACCGGGTGATGGCGGAAGTGGTGTTCCCGCAGGGCACCGGTGATCCTCGTCTGGCACGGGAAGTAAGGGAGCTGGAAGATTCCGCCCAGGCGCTGGCTCGCCAGCTGGCAGGGGACGGTGAGGCTGCTCAAGCCGAGGCACCGATCCACATCGATGCGGTGTTTGCCGAACAGGGCGTGCGCCAGAAAACCTCCAACGCTCGTGATCCCGGTGCGCGATACCGGGTTCGGGTGACCCTGGCGATCAGCGGTGATACCAGCGCCATGCCGCCTCGGGAAATCGCGCGGCGGTGGCGCGATCAGCACGGGGTGATCGCCGATGCGTTGTCAGTGAAATTCCATGCCAGCCTGATGCAGGTGAAACCGGATATTCATATCAATCTGTTCCACCCGGACTTGACGACGCTACAGCGGATGAGCGAGCAGGCGGCGCTGGCGTTGGCGCGCATGGATGGGGTCCACGAGGTGGCCAATAATCTGCATGCCCAGCGAACCATTGTGGATATCAACCTGCGTGAAGAAGGGGAGCGAGCCGGTTTGCGGGCCGAGCAAGTGGGGGCGCAGGTGCGCAATGCGTTCCACGGCATCGAACTGGATCGCTGGTTTGAACAGGACCAGGAGGTGCCGGTGATGCTGCGGCTGGCCCAGGCCGACAGTCGCCAGATTACCGATCTGGAGCGAATGCCGGTGCAACTGGCGGACGGTGAAATGACCGTGCTCGCGGCCGTGGCCTCGCTATCGCGCCGGCAGGCGCCGGCTATGATTAGCCACTATGACGGTCGTCGCAGTGCCACGGTGAGTGCCTTTGTGGATGAACACACCACGTCTCCAGCTCTGGTGATGGCAGAGCTGCGCAAGGCGCTGCTGGATCCGATGATGGCGGCTGACGATAAAGCCGGCTGGACGGTGGCGGGCAAGCAGGCGGCGATCAAGGATTTCCTGTCACACCTGTCGATAAGCTACCTGATTGCGCTGGCGGCGATTTTCTTCCTGCTCACCATTCTGTTCGGCGGTTATGGGCAGCCCCTGTTGGTGATGGCGGCGATTCCGTTTGGGCTGGTGGGGGCCTTTATGGGGCACTTTCTGCTGGGTTACAGCGTGACACTGTGGTCGCTGGTGGGAATCATCGCGGTGAGTGGCGTGGTGGTGAATGACAACCTGGTATTGCTCGATGCCATCAACGACCTCCGGGATAAAGGCGCATCGTTACGGGATGCGGTCATTCGGGGGGTGAGCGGGCGGCTGCGACCAGTAATGTTGACGTCGATCACCACCTTTGCCGGTGTTGCACCGCTGATGCTGGAAACCAGCGTGCAAGCCCGCTTCCTGATACCCATGGCCGTCTCGCTGGCCTTCGGGGTGCTGTTTGCCACCCTGGTGAGCCTGTTGCTGGTGCCCAGCCTGTTGGTGGTATCCAATGATGTGAAAGGGCTGGTCACGCGCTGGCTGGCCCGCTGGCGAGCGCCGCAGGCATCGGAACAGGATACCGTGGAGATGGCCTATGAACGCGGCCGCTTGTATGCCGGATGGGGAGGGGCCAACCCGTATCACGATGCGGTGCTGGGCTCCGCCTGGGAGGCGGGCCGGCAGGATTATATGCAAGGCCAGGTAGGCGCGCAGTGATGCAGGTTTCTGGCGGGGCTTTGTGCGTTAGGCTTCTGGCGTCAGCCGTCCAGCAAACCCCATGAACGCAAGAGGCCGCACCCCAAACAGGGGCGCGGCCTCTTCGTTAACAGCAAGCTTTGCGGTTGTACGCGTTGTGGCGTGCCCCGCGAAGCCTGTTGCGTCTCTCTTTACGCCTTACCCTGATTGGCCACCGCTTCAGCTGCTTTCGCTGCCGCTTCTGCGTCACCCAGGTAGTAGTTCTTGATGGGCTTCAGGTTGTCGTCCAGCTCGTAGACCATCGGTACGCCGGTGGGGATGTTGAGCTTGACGATTTCCTCGTCGGAAATGTCACCCAGGTATTTCACCAGCGCGCGCAGGCTGTTGCCGTGGGCGCAGATCAGTACCTGTTTGCCGGCTTCGATTTGCGGTTTGATGTCGCTTTCGAAGTAAGGCACGAAGCGGTCGACCGTGTCTTTCAGGCTCTCTGACAGGGGAATCTGCGCTTCACTCAGGTTCTTGTACACCCGGAAGTTGCCGGCGTAGCGCTCGTCGTCCCGCTCCATTTTCGGCGGTGGTGTGTCGTAGCTACGACGCCAGATATGGACCTGATCGTCCCCGTACTTGGCGGCCGTTTCCGCCTTGTTCAGCCCCTGCAAGGCACCGTAGTGGCGCTCGTTCAGGCGATAGTCACGGATCACCGGGATCCACATCTGGTCCATGTTGTCCAGAATGCTCCACAGGGTGCGCACGGCACGCTTGAGCACCGAGGTGTAAGCCACATCGAACTCAAAGCCGGCTTCCTTCAGCAGCTCGCCTGCGGTGCGGGCTTCCTCGCGGCCTTGCTCGGTCAGATCCACGTCTTTCCAGCCGGTGAAGCGGTTTTCCTTGTTCCATACGCTCTGGCCGTGGCGGACCAGTACCAGTTTCGTGCTCATTAGCGTCATTCCTGTGCGATTTCAATGCGGCGCAAAGAGTAGCAGAAATGCGCCGGGAAATTGAGCGCCACAGCCCGTATAATCGTCGCAAATTCTGTTGCCGCTGCCGGCAAGGCCTGCCTTGTGTGTTTTTTTGCAGGCCATTTTGCCCTTTTCATTGCGCAGCGATGACCTGTGAAAGCCGCTTCAAGGGCTTTTTCATTCCCGGACAAGGCGAAAACATGGCGTATCTTTGGTGCGAGGACAATCAGGCAATCAGTGAATGGCAAGGTGGGCTGACGGCGGGGACCCCGCTGTATCTGGACACGGAATTCATGCGCGAACGCACCTTCTGGCCGCAATTGGCGCTGGTGCAGGTACACGACGGTGAACAAATTCGCCTGATTGATACCACCCGGGTGGATGGCCCCACGCTGTCTCCGGTATTTCAGCAGCACACCCTGGTCATGCATGCTTGCTCGGAAGATCTGGAAGCCATTGCCACCTTTACCGGCCAATACCCGGCAGCCATCGAAGATACCCAGATTGCCGCGGCACTGAGCGGGGAAGACATGCAGTGGGGCTACCAGAAAGTGGTGCAGATGCTGCTGGGTGTCGATTTGCCCAAAGGTGCGACGCGCACCAACTGGCTGAAACGGCCATTGAGCGACGAGCAGCTTCACTACGCCGAAGATGATGTGAAGTACCTGCCGGAAGTGGCGGCGATTCTTGCCGAGCGACTGGACAAGCTGGGGCGCCGTGCCTGGTGGCAGGAAGAGTGCGAACGTTTGTTGAACCAGGCTCGCAGTGTCACACCTGCCCAGAATGCCTGGCGCAACGTGAAGGGGGCGGGCCTGCTGCAGGGGGAAAGCCTGGCGGTGCTGGCGGCCCTGACACCCTGGCGAGACCAGATGGCCCGGGAGCGGAACCTGCCAAAGAGTTTCGTGCTCAAAGATGCCCAGCTACTGGACCTGGCCCGGGCCAGTCGTAGTGACCGGGGCTTGCTGGCGGATCTGGGCTTTCATCCTAAGCAAATTCGTCGCGATGGTGATGCCTTGCTGGCGCTGATGGAAGAGGGCCGCCGGCAGACTCCGCCGGACCCGTTGCCGGGCCCGCCGGATGCGGCACAGAAGAAACTCGCCAAGACCCTGCGCAACCGGGTAGGCGTGATCGCCGAAGAGATGGACATGAAGCCGGATGTATTGATGCGCCGGCGTTGGCTGGAAGCCCTTATCCGTCACCCGGACCGGGTGCCGGAGCCGTTGACCGGGTGGCGCCATGACATCGTCACCCAACCCCTGCTGGAGTTACTGTAGTGAGTGAGGGAGTGTTGAAAGGCAAGCTGTTTTGTTCGATCTACAAGAGTCGTCGCAAAAGCGGTATGTATTTGTATGTGGATCGTCAGAAGGGCCTGAAAGAGGTGCCAGAAATACTGATGGGGCAATTTGGCCATGCTGAACATGTGACCGACATGATCCTGAACCCGGAGCGGCCTTTGGCCCGGGCGGATGTGGAGCAGGTCATGGGTAAAATCCGCGAGCAGGGCTTTTATCTGCAGATGCCGCCGCCGCCGGATGAAGACCTGTTCATGGCCGATGGCCATCCGGACAAACCGGCCGGGCGTGATGCCTGAGGTGACCCTGCCACTGCGTGCGCAGTTCTGGACCCTGCCACTGGGCGAGCTCAATGCCCGCGAGTGGGAGGCGCTGTGCGATGGTTGTGGCCGTTGTTGTCTGGTCAAACTGGAAGATGAAGATAGCGGCGAGTTGGCGTTTACCAATCTGGCCTGCCGCTTTCTGGATAGCAAAAAATGTCAGTGTCGGGTGTATCCGGAGCGTTTTCAGCGGGTCCCTGACTGTATTCAAGTGACTGAAGCCATTGCCCGGGATACGGACTGGCTGCCGTCCACTTGTGCGTATCGTTTGCGCGCCCATGGCCAGCCGTTACCCGGCTGGCATCCGCTGCTCAGCGAAAATGCGGGCAGCGTGAAGCAGGCAGGTATCAGCGTGGCCGGGCGCGTGGTGTCCGAGCAGCTTGTGCCGGAAGACGATTGGGAAGAGCATATTGTTCACTGGATCGACTGAATGCAGGTGAGTGCCTGGCAGTGGGTTCAATCACACGTGTAGGAGAAGTTGTGACAACACAAGCATATCTATGGGGCTGGTTTGCCTACCTGATCGGCAGCGTCGGCGTATTGTTTGTCTGGTGGTGGCTGACACGCCCGCTGTCACGGTGGGGCAAGGTGCCACTGCGTACCGTGTTGACGGCCCTGTTGCTGACCCCCTGGTCTGTTTCCCCGCAACATGACGAATGGGCGCCGGCCTGGGTGGTCAGCCTGTTCGATGGCCTGGCGCAGGAAGACGTGAGCCTGTGGCGCGCTGGGGGGCCGCTGTTGGCCATGCTGGTGGTGGCATTGGTGGTGGCAGCATTTGAACTGTGGCGGCAGCGGCGCAAACAAGCGGCCATGCCGGTTCAGCAATGAGCCAGTGTATTTTCTGCCAGATCCAGGCGGGCACGTTGCCCGCCAGCGTGGTTTACCAAGATGAGCAGGCCATGGTGATTCTGGATCTTTTCCCGATCCGTGAAGCCCATTGCCTGGTCATTCCGCGTGAGCACGCGCCTCTGCTGGAAGGGCTGGACGCTGCGGTGACACACCACTTGATGGATCTGGCGCGGCGGACCATTGTCGCCCAGAAGCGGGCCGGCCTTGCGGTAAAGGCACACAACGTGGTGGTCAACGATGGCCGTGAGGCCAATCAGCATGTGCCCCATGTGCACGTGCACGTGATTCCCCGTCGCGGCGGCGATACGCTGGTAACGGCGCTGACCTGGGCAACCCGTCTACTCAATGTCTTCGGCATGGCGAAACGACGCAAGCGCCTGGATCGGCTGGCAGGCCTGCTGTCTGAGCACTTCCCCGACAGCGCCTGACGCTCGCTCGCGTGTCGCTTAATGGGGGCGCGGCTTTCGCCAGGCGCGCACCCGTAGTGGCCAGTGCACGGTGCGTGTCTGTGGCCCCCATTGTGTTCGCAGCGCTGCACTGAAGGGGGCCAGCGGACTCTGGCCGGCTCTGGCTGCATGTACCAGCGCGGACCAGGTACCCAGATAACCAATAAACGTCTCCACGGACCATTCCCGTTTTATGGTGGTATCCGCAAAGTGCAGGGCTGGCCAATGCAGCTGTGCCTGGGGGTAGCCAGCCACCACATCGGCGCGTTCCGCCGGCCACCATGGGCCCAGTGGGCCATCATGGAATGCCCTGACCATCCCTTCCAGACCCTCCACATCGCACAGGCCATAACTGACCAGGGCCAGTACCCCGCCGGGTTTCAGAACCCGCTCAGCCTCGGCAAAGAAGGCGGTTTTGTCGAACCAGTGAAATGCCTGGGCAACGGTGATCAGGTCCACACAGGTATCTGGCAGGGGAAGCTGATGGGCCTGCGTCGCCAGAAAGCTTGTGGCTGAGGCTGGCGCAGCCTGAAGTTGCCGAAGGCTGATATCGGTGCCGATCACATGCTGGAAGTGGGGTTCCAGGCCGCGGCTGGCCTGGCCGCTGCCACAGCCCACATCCACAGCAAGATGGGTGGCAGGGCTTTGGGCGCTGAGCCATTCAAAAAGCGTATCGGGGTAGGTGGGACGAAACTGCTGGTAGTGCTGGCCGCGTTGAAACAGGCTGTCAGTCACTGAAATAACCGGTGGTATCAAAATGCGCTGCCCACAGGCGTCCGTCCGCCCGTTCCAGGTCCAGGGCGACACCGGCCAGCAGGTGGCCTTCCGGGGCTGCGCACCAGGCAATGGTGCCGTAAAGGTGGTAGGTGCCGTGCTTTTCCAACAGGGCAACCCAGAGCTCAACATCCGTATTGGGCTTGATCGGCGCAGGCAACTCCACGCTGATCCCGGCGAGGGAAATATCGTGGGTGGTCAGATACAGGCGATCTTCCGGTGCCACGGCATCTGACCCGGCGGGCAGCAAGGTAAGAGACAGGTTCTCTTCACGGCTGATCCGGGGGTGGCGTCGGTTGTCCATTGCTGTAGCCATATGACTTACCCGTAAATCATTCTGTCAACAACGTAAGCGGCGGTGGCCATGGTGGCAACCACCCCGAACAGGAACAGCAAGAATAACAGGGCGGGCTTGATCGTTTTGGGAAGCGCTTCGGTTTCGCGTGAAGCGCGGGGTTCCTGCGTTTTACTCATCAGTTATCTCCCTGACATATCCGCATACTTTACAGTATCAGTTATTCCGGGACGATAGGAAACTGGGGCCTTGCAGGGCTGGCAACTTGAGCCCTGCAAGGGGTTTTGGCAGTTTGCGACGCTGATCACCCTGTGACGTCTATTTTCTGAAATAGCCAGTGATGCAGGCTGTCAGAAAGCAGCGGCACAAAGGCAACCAGCAACAGGGCCGTGAGCATGACGGCAATGGGCAACAGGTATTTTTCGTAGCGCCGGTAGAAAGAGCCATTGATGACTTTGGCGCTTTCCACCTCGTCATCACCGACGACCTGGCGCGTCAACAGGTGGTTAAGGGCGACGGGTGGAGACAGGTAGCCCAGCTCGAAGGCAACGAGGCTTATCATCCAGAAGTGCAATGGGGCGATGCCGTTATCGAACGCCACCTGGGCGATGGTCGCGTTCACCAGAATGACCGCCCCAAAGGGATCCATGATCATGCCAATAATGACCATGGTCACCACCAGCAGCGTCATGGCGACCCAGATCGAAGGGAACGTTTCCGGCAAGGCTTCCATGATCCCCGAGCGTTCCAATAGCCCCCCCATGCTGACGGTCAGTGCCATCAGCATGAGCAGCGCACCAATATGCCCGGTGGTTTCATTGGTGGAGAAGCGCAGAGAGCTTTCCAGGTTGGTTCCAACCCCTTCTTCCTTGGCTGGCAGTTCTGATACCTCGCCGTTGGGTTTGAACAGATAATGGATAAGCAGACTGATGCCGAGAATCAGGTTTCGCCAGAACAGCCCGGTTAACGTATCGGAAAGCTGGTTGGCGGAGGTGCCAGATGGAATATTGCCGGCATCCAGTGCGTTGCTGACCAACCAGGCGTCATAGCTTGAATGGATCAGCAGTAGAGCCAGTACCGCGGCGCACAGGTGCAGGAAATGACGGCTGAACTTCTCATAGATCAGCACGGCCAGCATGATCATCGGCAGGATGATGGGCGCATAGTTTTCGTTAAGTTGGGCTCCCAGGATATCTCTGAAAACCACCACCACGGTGCCAATGACAATGACGTAAGGCAGCAGGGGGACAAGCCGTTTCAGGCTTTCGGGAACCGCTTGTGAGAATGGGGCGATGCGTGCCGGTTCGGTGCGGGCAAACTGACTGTAAATGAAGAACAGTAATAGCGATAAACCGAAGACCTTGATGCCAGAAGTGAACAGTTCATCTGTGGTCACGCTGTTATTCAAGGCGGCGATAATGACCACCAGCAAACAGGGGCGCAGCACAACACCCATGGACCCGGACATGGCCGCCCCGGCCAGTGCCAACTGCTTTCTCGCGCCGGCGCGGACCAGCTCGTGGTATACGGTTGCACCGGCAGCGATGATAAAAATACCGGATGCGCCGGTATAGGCGGTGGGGATAGCGGTAACAGCAAGAATCACAAAGCACATCAGTTCGGGTGACATGCGCCAGGGGCGCAGCACATCGAAAACCAGATGCACCATCTTTGTCTGTCGCAGCATCATCCCTACCCAGATATAAAGCCCCAGGCTGAGAAACATGGTGGAAAATTCCATCATCATGCCCAGGTAGACGCTGGTGCCGTGCAGGTAGCCCTGAGACATGAACTGGATGCTGGCACTGAGGCACATATACGCGTACAGCGGAATCGTTAGCAGTGCCTTGCCCCAGCTACCGCCTTCTTCCAGATCCTTGGGTGGAGAAAAAAGCTGCCAGAGAGACGCGGCGCTGAGAATGGCGAAGCCGCCTATCCAGACTTGATGTAAATAAAAGTGGTTTACCTGGACGCCATCAGCCATCGCCTTGATTTCCTCACTGCGATAGATCAAGGCAGAAGCCAGAAGCAGCACATTGGCAGTGAGCTGGCCGAGGGTGGAGACCAGATGATCCTTACGGGTGCGTGCCGGGCGCAAAGCGATATGGTGACGGGTCAGGGTGGCCGTCGCCGCGCAAATGAGCAGCAGCAAGCAAAGAATCAGCCGCTTGTAGTCGCCCAGAATGCTGACCACCTGTGCCACGCCTCCCTCCAGGGTGCGAAAGGCAATGACGCCGGGGGTGACCTTTTCCTGGACCATTTGGTAGTTTGCCCACTTTTCACGGCACAGCGTTTGTGCGGACTCCAGGGACTGGCGCAACGCCTTTTCATCGATTTCGGTGCCAAAAAAACCGGCGAGGGGGTCGTCGGTCATTTTCTGTTTCTTTTCGGCAATGGCGCGCTCCAGCTCCCTGTCCAGGTCAGCATCCGCGTTGCAGGTGGGCTCATTCAGGGCGCCGGCACTACGCAGTTGAAAATAGTTGTCCCAGGTGTTTTCACCGATCGAGAGAAGTTGGGAATGAATAACCTGCCCGGAAGCCAGGAAAATCGTCAGCAATAGCAGCAGCAGGGTAGGCAGGGAGGAAAACCACTCTCGGGCGGTACGCCGTTCCATGCGCAGGGATGTGGCCATGTGTTGTCCTTGTTATTTTCCTGTGAGCAAAGATTTTGCAAATTAGCACGCTGGCATAGGTATGGAAAGGCAGTGCTCGATGGCGCAGGAAGGGGGGCGGGCCGCAAAGAGATGAGGGGACAACGTTGCTGACCCCAAAACGCAAAAAGGGCCCGAATGGGCCCTTTTTGCTGTGTCGGTTAGCGTTAGTGAACGCCGACCTGGATCTTCTGGAACAGGAACTCGTGGAGCGAGTCCGACATCAGCGGTACGTAAGAGACCAGCAGCAGCGCAGTCAGCATCACCGCGATCGGCAGCAGGAACTTCTCGTAGCGGCGGTAGAAGCTGCCACCCGGTACCTTGGCGGATTCCACTTCCTCGTCCCCGACCACTTGCCTTGTCAGCAGGTGGTTCAGTGCCACAGGGGGCGATAGATAACCCAGCTCAAAGGCCACCAGGGTGATCATCCAGAAGTGTAATGGCGCAATACCATTGTCAAAGGCAATTTGGGCAATGGTTGCGTTGACCAGAATTACCGCCCCGTAGGGGTCCATGATCATGCCGATAATCACCATGGTGACGACCAGCAGGGTCATGGCCAGCCAGATGCTCGGGAACGTTTCAGGCAGCATTTCCATGACGCCGGAACGCTCGATGATGCCGCCGACACTGACCGACAGGGCCATCAGCATCAGCAGGGCGCCAATATGGCCGGTAGTCTCGTTGGTCGCAAAACGCAATGAGCTTTCCATCTTGTCGCCCACGCCAGGCTCTGGCTGATAATGCGGATCCATATCCGGGGTTTTCACCAGGTAGTGGATTACCAGGCAGGCGCCAAGGATGACATTACGCCAGAACAGTCCCCAGAACAGGCCTTCCAATTGCTCTGCAGAGGTGCCGGTGGGAATGGCGCCGCTGTTCAGTGCTTCATTTATGATCCACAGGTTGTAGCAGGAGTAGATCAGCAATGGCACCAGGACCACGGTGAACACATGCAGGGATTTCTGGCTCAGCTTTTCGTACGCCAGGATAGACAGCAGCATCACCGGCAGAATGATCGGTGCGTAGTTTTCGTTCAGTTCCGTATCCAGCAGGTCACGGAAGAGTACGACAACCGTCCCCATGATGATCACATAGGGCAGCAGCGGGATCAGTCGTTTCAGACTCTGGGGAACCGCTTCCGAGAACGGCGCAATACGTGCCGGGGCAGTACGGGCAAACTGGCTGTAAATGAAGAACAGCAGCAGTGACAGACCGAAGATTTTCAGGCCGGACGTGAAGAGTTCATCGGTGGTTACACTGTTGTTCAGAGCCGCGATGATAACCACCAGCAAACAGGGACGTAGCACCACACCCATGGAGCCGGACATGGCCGTGGCAGCCAGAGCCAGTTGCTTGCGGGCGCCGGCACGAACCAGTTCGTTATAAATGGTGGCACCCGCAGCGATAACGAAGATGCCGGAGGCGCCGGTGTAGGCTGTGGGCACAGCGGCAACCGCCAGAACAACGAAACACATCAGCTCTGGTGACATTTTCCAGGGACGCAACACGTCGAAGACCAGATGCGCCATCTTGGTTTGGCGCAGCAGCATACCAATCCAGATATACAGCGCCAGGCTCAGGAACAGTGTAGACAGCTCCATCATCATGCCGAGATAGACGCTGATGCCGTGGTAGTAGCCCTGGCTGATGAACTGCGCACCGGCGGTAAGACACATAAAGCTGTACAGCGGGATGGTCAACATCGCCTTGCCCCAGGTACCGCCTTCCTCAAGGTCTTTGGGTGGGCGAATCAGCTGGTAGAGAGCGGCCAGAGACAGCAGCAGAAAGCCTGCGATCCAGAACTGATGCAGATAGAAATGGTTGACCTGAACCCCGTCGGCCATGGCGCTGATTTCTTCGCCACGGTACAGCCAGGCAGACATGAGTAGCATCACGTTGGCGGCAAGTTGCCCCACGCTGGAAACAAAGTGATCTTTTCGTGTGTGTGCCGGGCGCAGCGAAATATGATGGCGACTCAATGTGGCGGTCGCGGCACAGATCATCACCAGCAGGCAAAGCAGCAGGCGTTTGTAGTTGCCCAGGGTGGTAACCACTTTGGCAACGCCACCTTCCAGGGTTCGGAAGGCAATCACACCGGGGGTGGCCTTCTCCTGAATAAGCTCGTACCGCTCCCACTTGCCGCGACAGTTCGCCCTGGACGATTCCAGTGACTTGCGCAGGGCTGTCTCGTCAACCTCTGTGCCGAAGATGCCCGCGAGGGGGTCGTCAGCCATTTGCTGTTTTTTCTGCTTGATGGCTTTTTCCAGTTCCTGATTCAGGTCTGGATCACGGTTACAGGTGGGTTGCTCCACCATGCCCGCGCCACGTAGCAGGAAATAGCCTTCCCAGGTGTTTTCGCCGATTTTCAGTAGCTGAGAGTGAATGACTTCGCCGGAAGCCAGAAAAATAGTCAGCAGAAGAAGAATCAGGGTGGGAAGGGAGGATAACCATTCCGCCACGGAACGGTTTGCAACAGTCAGAGAAGGTTTATCCATTGTGCACCCGGTTATTGTTATACCGCCGAAAAAGCCGAAGAGGTGAGGGTATCAGAGGACTCAACACCTTAACCTTCGCCTTTCTGGAGCAGCGTAAACGTATTGTTTACCTGGTACCCGAAGAGCGGGTAACAGAAACGTTGGTCGTTAGGGAAAAACGGGGCCATCTGGCCCCGTTGGAACATACAGAACTGCTTATTCGACAGGGTTTACGCATTCTGCGCGGGACGCTTCATGCTTGCAGCGTACCTTGCGCAACAGGGACATCATGTCTTTGCTGTAAGTGCCGTCTTTGGTGAGGGCGATGCGCGCTTCACGCAGCATTTCGTCATAACGCAGCTTGTCGGCCTCAGGGATACGAATCCACCACTTCTTGTTCACTTCACTGTTGGCGTTTTCAATCACACGCATGGCGCGGTCAAACTGGCTCAGCATGTATTTACGTGATTGCGCTGCGAAGTCGGCGGGGAATTTGTCTTTCTTCAGAATGACCTGAGCGGTCAGCTGGCCAAGGACGTAATCGATGATACCGCCGTCCGGCTGCATGCCTTTATACAGTTCCAGAGCGGAGTAGGCTGCAATCGGTGCAAAGCAGATATCCACGGAGCCGTTGTTGAAGCGTCCGGAGAAGTTGGTGATATCTGACATTACCGGGGACATGCCCACGCGGGACGCCATATTCGCCTGTGCGGTATCGTATTCCAGTACCGCGATGGATTTGCCGGACAGTTCGCCGACGGTATCGATGGTGCGATCTTTCACGAACAGGTAGGCCGCGCCCATGGGGGCAACGCCACCCACTTCATAAGGGCCGGAAACCAGTTTTTCATTGATGGCCGGGTTGCCGCTGGCGAGCACGGTGATAACGGTGCGCATGGCGTCATAGCTGGGAATGGCGCCGATGGAGTCCATGCTGCCGGTGTAGCTGTTGAACTGGCGACCACGGATACCTGTCAGGACGGCGGCATCACACTGGCCGGCCTTCAGGTCTTCGGAGGCAATTTTTTCATCGGTGTAGGGCTTGAGCTCAAGATCGATGCCCCAACCCAGGGCGGCGGTCTTGTAGTCCTTCATGATGTTATAGATATCGCCGTTGGCACCGATAATGTCGAATACGCACATGGTGCGTTTTTCGGCGGCCTGGGCGGCAGGGGTGAACGTCAATGCCAGAGCGGCAGTGGCGGCTGCAGTTAACGCTTTAACGTAGCGCATGATTGTCTCCTGGTTACTTCTTACAACTTATTCAAAAGCGGCCCGAAGGCCGCAACAGGCTTATAGCAAATCGTCAATATTAACGGAGGGGCCGGATTGGGCCTGGTCATCCCAGAAGGTGCCAATGCCACCGATGGGGGTACGCTTACCGGTATTTTCAGTCCACTCGCGATCTGAGATGCCCTGAACGATGAAGCCGGCAATGGCATCCAGCATGGCGTAATCCGGGTTCAGGTTCTGGTCGTTGGCGGCGTAGTCGCGGATGGCTTTGCGCAGACGCTCGTCATTGCCTTTGCTGAACGCGCTCATGGCGTAGAGGGCGCTACCCAGACGGATACCGTTGTCGAAACCGGCCTTGGCTGAGGCTTCCAGTTCGGCCCACGCGTCGGCGTTTGGCGGAGCCAGCATCGGCAGCAGGTTCCAGACTGCAGCACGGGTGCCGCGGGGCACGCCCCACCACTTGTCGTTCTCCAGGCACTTCATGTTGCGCTCGACCTTGGCGGCGAGATCGCGGGGAACGCCCACCGCACCATCGGATGCGCCATCATTGAGCAGGGCTTGAACGCCGGAGATGTTGCCGACCATCCATACCAGCTCGTCGAAGTCGGTTTTCAGTTTCGGGCATTCGCCGTCTTTCATATCGCCGTAGGCTTCAACCATGTAGTTGTAAGCCTTGTACTGGCGATCAGCGGCAACAGCGGACCAGCGTTTCTGCTCGATGCGGGCATCCTGAGCTTCACTTACCCGTCCATCTTTCACTGAACGCATGTAGCGCAATTCAGCGTCGAGGGCGATTTGTTCGGCACAGGTGGCGGCGGTGGTGAATACCATGGCGCCAAGCTTGCTGGGGTCAGAGCCAACGCGCTCGAAAGACATCAGTAGCGGGGTTTGGGCTTCACCGGTGACACACGCCATGCGTACGTCGTCGTAGGTCATCATGTAGGGCAGCATTTCGGATCGACCGAAGCTGATGAGGACATCGCCGGTGGTTTTGTAGATGACGCCACAGCCTTGCAGAGCCAGGATGGCGCCCCCTACCAAGGCCAGACCGGAATGTCGTAGCATTTTTTTCATGGAAAGAGAACCCATTCGTTAGCTCCTTGTTATTGTTCTCACATAGCGCGGTCAAAGGTACGAAAGTCCGCCAATTGGCACAAGCGGCAATTACAAAAAAGCCTGCAAGCAATTACAAACAATAAATTTGCTATATCATGGATTGTGTTGATCAACCCATGGAATCTACAGGGAAAATACGATTTTATTATGAGTGACCACAGTGGCGTTAAAGACATGCGGGCCTGGCTGGCGGGCGAACGGAGTGGCCTTTCCCTGGCATTGAATACCGCCCGGGGCGGACTGCGTATTCTCGAAACGCTCGGCGTCCTGGGTCGCCAGGGGCTCGGTTGGGCCCTGGGGGATCGCCCGCCAGTGCCGGCTTTGCTGCGTACGACCTTCGAATCCCTGGGCACGACTTACATCAAGTTAGGGCAGTTTATTGCCAGCTCTCCATCGATTTTCCCTGAAGAGTATGTAGAAGAGTTTCAGCGCTGCCTGGACCGTACGCCCCCCCTACCTTTTCATTACATTCGCGAAACCATTGAATCCGAGCTGGGCGCCAGCCTTGAATCGCTCTATCAATTTGTGGATCCCAAGCCATTGGCCAGTGCGTCAATTGCGCAGGTTCATGCAGCAAAGATGAAGAACGGCCAGGACGTGGTTATCAAGGTTCAGCGCCCGGGTGTGAAGAATGTGCTGCTGACAGACTTCAATTTTCTCTACTTTGCCGCACGAATTACCGAGCAGCTGGCGCCGGGATTGTCCCGTTCGGCCATTTCCGGGGTTATTGAAGAATTGCAGGCCGGCATGTTGGAAGAGTGTGATTTCATCAAGGAAGCGAACAACCTGAAGGCGTTCAACGTGTTTTTGCGCGATACCGGGAATACCCAGGCGGTGGCGCCGGAGCCGATCATGTCGCATACCACAGGCAAGGTGTTGACCATGGAGCGCTTCTTCGGCGTGCCGCTGACGGATATGAATGTACTTAAAAAGTATACCGACGATCCGGCAGGCACCTTGATCTCCGCCCTTAACACCTGGTTCTCCAGCCTTATGTTGTGTGACTTCTTCCATGCGGATGTGCATGCCGGAAACCTGATGCTGCTGGAAGATGGTCGGGTAGGGTTTATCGATTTTGGTATCGTCGGGCGGATACGCCGTGAAGCCTGGGATGGCATGGCCACCTTTTTTGATGCTATTGGTCGCGGTGATGTGCGGCAGATGGCAGAAGCCATGGCCGTGATTGGCATGACCCGTGAAGAGGTGGATGTTGCGGCGCTGGCCCGGGACATTGAGGGGCTGCAAGGCTCGCTGGGTCAGGTGGACCCGTCTTCACTGGTGCAGGCGGACCGCAACGACAAGGAGGTGAATCGCCTGCTGATGGATATCGTCAAAATTGGTGAGAGCCACGGTATCCGTTTCCCGCGAGAGTTTGCCCTGTTGCTGAAACAGTTCCTCTACTTCGATCGTTATGTGCAGGTGCTGGCGCCGGAAATGGATATGTTCAGCGATAACCGGGTGGACATGTTCGGTGCCGTTGACGAAATGCCGGGTGGCTTTCTGCACTAATAGCAGCAAGCTACGACCTATGAGCCACAAAAAAACCGTACCTTCGCAGGTACGGTTTTTTTGTTTGGCCTTGATGCGAGTGACGAGTAACGAGTTTCGAAAATCAAGAGATGGCGTTGTCAGCCTGGTGTTACTGCTTCTTGCTCTTCGAAACTCGAAACTCGAAACTCGAAACTCGTAGCTATCATTCCACCGGATTACTACACTCCGCCCGGCTGGCGTCCAGCTTGCAGCGGATCTTGCGTTGCAGGGTCAGCATGCTCGGGTCGTAATATCCCTTCTTGCGCAGTTGCAGGCGGGCCTCCTGCATCATGATTTCATATTCCTGTTTGTCTTCCTCGGGGATCTGGATCATCCAGCGCTCGGGGACCTTGGCCGCTTCGATTTCCAGGCGCTCCATGATCAGGTGATAACTGTTGTAGAACTCTTCGCGTACCAGTTGTGCCACCTCGTTGGGAAACTTGTCCTTGCGGCCGATCAATTGCATGGTGATTTGCGCCAGCGGGTAATCGATAATGCCGCCGTCTGGATCCATGCCTTTGTAGAGTTCCAGTACTTCGTAGGCGACCAGTGGCGCGGCCAGAACGTCCACTACACCGTTGTTGAATTTATTGGGTGCAGAAACAATATCGGATGCGACCGGTGTTGCCCCGATCTGCGAGACCATCTCCGCTTGCGTGGGGTCATAGTCGAGCACCGCAACACGCTTTCCTGCTGCATTGGCAAGAGTGTTGATGCTTCTGTCGTTAACGAAGACATACGCGCCGCCAGCCGGAGCCAAGCCGAGAATGACATATTCGCCGCTTACCATCTTGTCGGCGCTTTTCGGGCTGGCCAGGACCTGCAGAAGAATTTTCATGTGGGCCTTGGTGGGAAGTGCACCAATGGCATCGATGGTGCCGGTGTATTTGTTGAACTGACGACCGCGTAAGCCGGTAATCAGTGCGGCATCACAAATGCCTGCCTTGAGGTCTTCGGCAACGACGCTTTCGCTGGTGTAGGGCTGCACATCCAGATCCACACCGTATTGCAGCAGGCGTGTACGTTGGTCTTCTGCCGCCTTGAAAATTGGTCCTGCACGGCCTGCGATATCCCAGATGCAAATGCGTCGTTTGAGCGGTTCGCCCTGGCTGAAGCCCGCCGCTTTCTGCATGGCCTTGATGCGATCATCCAGGCTCCGGTTCTGGTCGAAGGCAATGGCGCGTAACTTTTCTGCCAGCGCCGGGGTTAACTCCACGCCGGGTGCAAAGCTCTCCAGTTCAGCTTGCTGGGCAGGCGTCAGATCAAGCCTGTCATCGCTGAGAGCAAAGGGGCTGCCAATTAGCAGGGAAAGCAGAAAAAGGTGACGAAGAAATCGCACGATAGCCTCCGTGGCCATTATTGTTTGTTGTTGGCATCACGAGCTGGTGTTAGCCGTAATAGCGTTACAGCATTGTGGGCAGGTTAGAGGCGGTGCGTCGCTGGCTGATCAGCCCGCCTGCCCGGCGGTGCCGCCAATCGGGCTGATCAATCTTGCGTGGAATTCGGTGCGCGTTGGTTACTCTGCGCTTTGGCTGCATTCCGGCCGGTCGGCTTCAAGGGTGCAGCGTATCCTTTTCATAATGCTCAACATGGCCGGGTCATAATAGCCACTGCTACGCAGTTTGATGCGTGCGTCCCGCATCATGCTGTTGTAGTCACGTTTCTCTTCATCCGGGAGAGGGATCCACCAATGTGAAGGAATGCGCCCGGCTTCTTTTTCCAGGGCCGTCTGCACGGACTGGAAACTGTCGGCGGCGACTTCGCGGATCAGACTGGCAAAGGCGGGCGGGAAACGATCCGTGTGTGCAATCAGTTGCGCGGTCAGTTGCACGATGGGGTAATCCACAATCCCGCCTGCGGGCTCCATCCCCTTGTAAAGCTCCAGGGCTTGATAGGCAATCAGCGGAGCAGGCAGCACATCGACACTGCCATTGTTGAACTGGCTGGGAGCTGTGGCCAGGGTGCTGGCAACGGGAGTAGCGCCAATTCGGGTCACCATTTTTGACTGGCCGGGATCAAAATCCAGAACCGCCACTTTTTTTCCCGCCACTTTGCCGAGGGAATTCAGGGCGCGATCATTGACGAAAAGGTACGCGGCTCCCGCAGGCGTGATAGCCAGTGTCTGAAATTTATTGCTGACCATGTTGTCGGCCAGTTGCGGGTGGGCCAGCGTGCGTAGCAGAAGGTTGACGTGTTCCAGTGTTGGCAGTGCGCCCAGTGCATCAATGCTGCCGGTAAAACGATTGAACTGACGGGCGCGAAATCCACTCATCAGGGCGGCATCGCAGTGGCCGTTTTTCAGCGAGGCAACCAGTACGCCTTCATTGGTGAATGCTTCCAGGCTGATATCAACATCATAACGGAGCAAATCCACGCGCAAATTGGTGGCGCCGTTATACACGGGCCCGGAACGACCGGATAAATCCCAGAGGCAGATATGCCTTTTCAGCTTTTCGTTTTCCGCAAGGCCCATGGATTGCCGGGCCTGCTTGAGCTGTGTTTGCTGCTTGTCGGTAAGCGTCAGCGCTGAACCATTGGCCGCAGCAACAAAAAGCAGTGCCATGCATAAGTATCGAAACGTCCCCATGACCGATCCTTTGTCATTAGATGAAACGCTTATAGCATGTTGCCGGGCGGCGAAGTTTTACCGCCTGTATGACAATTGTACGAAGCGCCCTGAAGGGCGCTGCGGGGCTGGAATTCTGTGTAACGTTGGCCTGAGATGTTACTGGGTAATACTGCACTCGGAGCGTGCCGCGTTGAACTTGCAGCGAATTTTTCGCTGCAATGTCAGCATATCGCCACTGTAATAGCCCTGGCCGCGAAGCGCGTCACGGGCGTCCTGCATCATGACTTCGTATTCCTGTTTGTCTTTTTCCGGGATGTTAATCATCCAGCGGTCAGGTACCCGTTTGGTTTCCTGTTCAATGCGGCTCATTACCATGGGGTAGGCTTCAAACGAGGCTTCACGAATCAGCTGCGCCACCTCATTGGGGAACTTGTCCAGCCTGCCGATTAGCTGCATGGAAAGTTGCGTTAGCGGGTAATCGACAATGCCACCATCGGGGCTCATGCCTTTATAAAGCTCCAGAATTTCGTAGGCAACGAGGGGGGCCGGGAGGATATCAATCTGACCGTTGTTGAATTTGTTCGGAGCGGAAACGATATCGGTGGTGACCGGAGTGGCACCGATGGCGGCCACCATTTCTGCCTGGGTCTGATCATAATCGAGCACGGCCACACGGTGGCCGGCGGCCTTCGCCAGTGAGCTGATGCTGCGGTCGTTAACAAAAATGTGGGCCGCACCGGCTGGGTAAATGCCCATTACCACGTAGTCACCTTGCACCATATGGCCGGCTTGTTTCGGATGAGAGAGCACCTGCAACAGGGTTTGCATATGCTGGTCGTCAGGCACGGCGCCAATGGCGTCCACGCTGCCGCTGTAAAGGTTGAACTGACGTGCCCGCAGGCCGCTCATTAATGCCGCATCACAGCGGCCAGCCTTGAACTCCTCCACCATCACGGTTTCGTTGGTATAGGGCACCATGTCCAGGTTGATGCCGTATTCCACGGCCAATGCCCGCTGCTCCATGGCGGCATTGAAAACCGGCCCATTGCGTCCGCCAATATCCCAAATGCAGATGGTGCGTTTAAGGGTGCTGCCGGCAGGCATTTGATCGAGACCAACCATCTGGCTGATGGCCTTGAGGCGACTGCGCACCGGCATGTCCCGGGTATAAAAGACGTCTTCGAGTTTTTCGATGGTGCTGTCGTTCAATGTCACGCCGGGCAGCAGGGTCTTGAGTTGGTCTTTCTGGGCCTGTGTCAGTGTGGCGGCACTGAGTGAAGAGCACAGCAGGCTGACAAGAAAGAAAAGCGTGATAGCGGTGCGCATGGCGGTCTCCCTGACGCGGCATTTTTTTTATGAACGTTATAAGTAGCATGCTGTTGCAGGATAAGGGAGGACTTTTGCGCAGGGGGTGGCCGCGTTACGGCAAGCAGCGGCGAAGCGGTCAATGGGGGTGAGTGGAGAGTTCAAAGTTTAAAGTTGAAACGCGGGACAGGATCGAGGATTCATTTCAGTTCAGTGCCCGCGCTGCATTTGGTCGCGGGGACTGAACTGGGCAGAGACGTTTACAAACCTGATCGCGCCTTTTCAACTTTGAACTTTTCACTTTCAATCAGGATTTTTACTTTGGTTGCGCGTCGATGGACTCCCCGTTGACCTCGCGGCTGGCCGGACCCAGCAGGTACAGGTAAGGAGCCATGATGTCCGCCGGGGTCTTCAGTGTCTGCGGGTCTTCGCCGGGATAGGCAAGGGCACGCATATCCGTGCGGGTGCCGCCGGGGTTGAGAGTGTTGACGCGAATATTGCTGGTATTTTCCAGTTCTTCGGCCAGCACCTGGGCCAGGTTTTCGGTGGCCGCTTTGGAAACCGCATAGGCCCCCCAGAATGCCCGGCCCTTGCGGCCCACGCTGGAGGAGGTGAACAGCAAGCGGGCATCGTCGCTGGCGCGCAGCAGAGGTAGCATGGCCTGGGTCAGGTAGAAAGCGCTGTTCACATTGGTCTGCATGACGGACTCCCAGGTGCCGGCACCATAGCGGTCCATGGGGGTGATATCACCGAGCATGGAAGCGTTGTGGAGAATGCCGTCCAGGCGGCCGAATTCCTTGTCGAACAGACCGGCCAGTTCCTGGAAATCTTCCGGGCGGGCGACCGTCAGGTTGACCGGTGCCAGGGCGGGTTCCGGCCCGCCAGCGGCCTTGATTTCATCGTAAACCGCTTCCAGTTTTTCCTGGGTGCGCCCCAGCAGAATGACCGTGGCGCCATGGGCGGCCAGTGTGAGTGCAGCGGTGCGGCCGATGCCGGCACCGGCGCCAGTGACAAGAATAATGCGGTCTTTGAACGTGTCTTGGGCGCATTGATAGTTGAGGGCGTTTTGCTGGATGTCGGTCATGGTGATTCCTGTGTTTCTTGTGCTGCAGGCGTGATGCCCGGCGCCGAATGCTTTAATCGTAGGGCGGAAATCCGCGCGAGTCACATGTGTGGCACATAAGCCTGGCCGTTGTGACGTTGGCTGATGGCGGAGGCGAATAATTGGCCTACTTCCGCCCTACGGTTAGTGTGCTTTTTGCTCGTAGAGTTTCTGTAAAAGTGGCAACAGTTCGCTGCCTTGTTCCAGATAATAGTTGGCTTGCCAGCCGCGCGGATCGTCGTCCGCGTCGATGTAGCCGAAGGCGGCCACGGCGGTTTCCATGCCCGCGTTCTGGCCGGCCTGAATGTCCCGCAGGTGGTCGCCGACGTACAGGCAGTTGGCCGGGCTGACGTTGTCATCATGGGCCGCGATCAGCAGGCCTTCCGGATCCGGTTTGCGCTGCTTGACGTGGTCCGGACAGATCACGGGCCCCACCCGTTGGTGGAGGTTGAGCCCTTCCAGTACCGGGCCGGTAAAGCGGGCGGGCTTGTTGGTGACGATACCCCAGGGCAGCTGTTGGGCGTCGAGCCAGTCGAGCACCTCGGCCAGGCCGGGAAACAGCACAGTATCCACGGCCAGGTGTTGCTCGTAGGCATTGAGCAGTTCCTCCAGCAGAGGCGCAAAGCTGGCATCGTCCGGCCCGACGCCGAAGCCCAGCTCGGTGAGTGCGCGGGCGCCGTTGGAGACGTTGGCGCGTACGGCAGAGTAGCTCACTGTCGGGCGGCCGTGCTTTTCAAGCAGGCTATTGAGTACCGTATAAAAATCCGGAGCGGTATCGATCAGGGTACCGTCCAGATCGAAATAAACGGCTTCAAGGCGTTTCATCATTGGCTTGACGCCTGATGCTTGACGCCAGAAGGCGAGGTGGATTCGTCAGGCGTCTTGCGTTCGGCGTTTGGCGTTTTTACTGCGTGCATCAGATAGTTCACGGATACATCCCGGTTCAGTTTGTACACCTGCGTTAGCGGGTTGTAGACCATGCCGGCGGTGTCTTTGACTTCCAGCCCGGCATCGCGGGCCCAGCCGGCCAATTCCGACGGTTTGATCAGTTTGGCGTATTCGTGGGTGCCACGGGGCAGCAGGCGCAGCACATATTCCGCCCCGACAATGGCAAACATGAAAGCCTTGGGGTTGCGGTTGATGGTGCTGAAGAATACCTGCCCGCCGGGTTTGACCAGGGTGGCGCAGGCACGGATGACCGAGGAGGGGTCCGGCACGTGTTCCAGCATTTCCAGACAGGTCACCACGTCATATTGACCGGCGCGCTGTTCGGCAATCTGTTCTGCCGGGGTTTGCAGGTATTCCACGGCCACGCCGGCCTGTTCCGCATGAATACGGGCCACAGCCAGTGGCGCTTCGCCCATGTCGATGCCGGTCACCTCGGCGCCACGGCGGGCCATGCCTTCGGAAAGCAGGCCGCCACCACAGCCGATGTCGATGACCTTCTTGCCCGGCAGGCTGACGCGTTCGTCGATATAGTTCAGGCGCAGGGGGTTGATGTCGTGGAGCGGGCGGAACTGGGAATTCGGGTCCCACCATTGCTCGGCCAGGGCGTTGAACTTGGCGATTTCACCCGCGTCTACGTTCTGCTTGGAGGAGTGAGTCTGGGCTTGTTGTTCAGTCACGGTCGGCTCCGGCAATTTTTTCCTGCCACTGCTGGGCATTGTTGAGGATCAGGGCTTCATTGAGTGTGGTCAGCTGACGGTTGTCCATCAGGCAGCGCCCGCCGACCCAGGTATGGGTGATCTGGTCGCGGGTGGCGGCGTAAATCAGCTGGGCCACCGGGTCATAGACCGGCTGGGTTTCCAGTCGGTTCAGATCCACGGCCACCATGTCGGCCTGTTTGCCGATTTCCAGTGAGCCGATCTCGTCGTCGCGGCCCAGTGCCTTGGCGCCATTCAGAGTGGCCATTCTCAGTGTTTCCATGGCGGGCTGGGCATCAGCCTGCAGGCTCACGCCCTTGGTCAGGAAGGCCGCGGTGCGGGCCTCGCCGAGCATGTCCAGGTCGTTATTGCTGGCGGCGCCGTCGGTGCCCAAGGCCACGTTGATGTTGGCCTTGCGCAGTTTTTCCACGGGAGCAAAGCCGCTGGCCAGCTTCAGGTTGGATTCCGGGCAGTGCACCACGTGGGTGCCGGTCTCGGCCACCAGCGCGATCTCGTCGTCGGTGAGCTGGGTCATGTGCACGGCCAGCAGGCGTGGCGACAGCAGGCCGAGGTTGTGCAAGCGGGTGAGCGGGCGCTCGCCGGTGTTGCCCACGGCCATCTGGATCTCGCCGGCGGTTTCATGCACGTGCATCATTACCGGAACGTCCAGCTCTTCGGCCAGGGTGATCACTTTCTGTAGCGGTGCATCGGACACGGTATAAGGGGCGTGGGGGCCGAATCCGATCTGGATACGCGGCTCATGCTGCCATTCGTCCATGGCGTCCGTGGCCAGGCGCAGGTAATCCTCCGGCCCGGAGCCCATGGGGGTGGGGAAGTCCAGCAGCGGGCAGAACAGGTTGGCGCGCAGGCCGGCTTCCACGGTGGCGCGGGCTGCCTGAGCGGGAAAGAAATACATGTCGGCAAAGCAGGTGGTGCCGGAGCGGATCATTTCCGCCGCCGCCAACCGGGTGCCGTCGTACACAAAGCTCTCGCTGATAAAGCGCCCTTCGGCGGGCCAGATATGCTTTTCCAGCCAGGTCATCAGGGGCAAATCGTCGGCGATGCCGCGCAGCAGGTTCATGGCCGCGTGGGTGTGCGCATTGACCAGGCCGGGGATCAGCAGGTGATCACCCAGATGCTGTTGGTCCTCGCTCTGCCACTTTTCGTTGGCCAGGGCGCTGGGCAGCAAGTCGGCAATACGGCCGTCCTTGACCACCAGGGCATGGTTTTCCAGTACCGTGCCCTGCGGGTCGACGGGGGCAATCCAGCGGGCGTGGACGATCAGGTCGGCCTGATTGTCGCTCATGCATAACTCCTTGATGGAACAGGGGGCTGTGGCCCCGAATTATGCGCCGCAGTATAGCCTGTCACGGCGCGTTTTGCCTTTGCTCTATGGTGAGAAAGTGCTCTCGCACTGGCGAAGAAAAGCCATCTTGCGGGGATCGACGCGAGTATGGCGCCGATACCGTCCAGCTGTGCTATCATCCGGGGCTTTTCCGGGCTTTATGAGCCGGAATTCGCGACGGTAGTGGAGCCGGGTAGGGCGTCTGCCCCCTGAAATTCCACTGCCTATAAGAACAGACTGCACGGGCGGCCATGGGCATCCCGTGAAATCGGCCCCGAAAATGGGCCGGCTTGGGGAAGCCGCAGGGGCTTTCCCAACACCTTGTGGATAGTAAGGATCGCTATGACGGATCTCGCCAGAGAAGTTACCCCGGTCAACATCGAAGACGAACTCAAGCAGTCATACCTGGATTACGCCATGAGCGTAATCGTCGGGCGGGCGTTGCCGGACGTGCGCGATGGCCTCAAGCCGGTGCACCGCCGTGTGCTGTTTGCCATGCACGAACTGAGCAACGACTGGAACAAGGCCTACAAGAAATCGGCCCGTGTGGTCGGTGACGTGATTGGTAAATACCACCCCCACGGTGATTCCGCGGTATATGACACCATCGTGCGGATGGCGCAGCCTTTTTCCCTGCGCTACATGCTGGTGGATGGTCAGGGTAACTTTGGTTCCATCGATGGGGACTCCGCCGCTGCCATGCGTTACACCGAAGTGCGCATGGCCAAGATTGCCCACGAGCTGCTGGCGGATCTGGACAAGGAAACCGTGGATTTCGTCGATAACTACGACGGCACGGAAAAGATTCCCGATGTGATGCCCACCCGGGTGCCCAACCTGTTGGTGAACGGCTCTTCCGGTATTGCCGTGGGCATGGCCACCAATATTCCGCCCCACAACCTGGGCGAAGTGGTGGATGGCTGTCTGGCGCTGATTGATGACGACAGCCTGACCCCGGACGACCTGATGGAATACATCAAGGGCCCGGATTTCCCCACCGCCGGCATCATTAATGGCCGCGCCGGTATTGTGCAGGCCTACCGTACTGGCCGTGGCCGTGTGTACATGCGCGCCCGCGCCGAAATCGAAGCCACCGACAAGAGCGGTAAAGAAGCCATCATCGTCACCGAGATTCCCTATCAGGTGAACAAGGCGCGGTTGATTGAGAAGATCGCCGAGTTGGTGAAAGACAAGAAAATCGAAGGCATCACCGAGCTGCGCGACGAATCGGATAAAGAAGGGATGCGCGTGGTGATTGAGCTGCGCCGTGGCGAAAATGCCGAGGTGGTGCTCAATAACCTGTACCAGCAGACCCAGATGGAATCGGTGTTCGGTATCAATACCGTGGCACTGGTAGATGGTCAGCCGAAGATCCTCAACCTGCGTGAGCTGCTGGATGCCTTCATCCGCCACCGCCGGGAAGTGGTGACACGCCGCACCGTGTTCGAACTGCGTAAGGCCCGTGAAAAAGCCCACCTGCTGGAAGGCCTGGCGGTTGCCCTGAGCAACATCGATCCGGTTATCGAGCTGATCAAAGCCTCCCCCAGTGGCGCCGAAGCGAAGGCCAAGCTGTTGGACAAGGGCTGGAAGCCCGGCGATGTACTGCAGATGCTGGAGCGTGCCGGTGGTGAAAACGCGGCTCGCCCGGATGGCCTGGATGAACAATATGGCCTGGTGGATGGCCTTTATCACCTGAGTCCGGAACAGGCCCAGGCGATTCTGGACCTGCGTTTGCAGAAGCTGACCGGCCTGGAACGCGAAAAGCTGATCAATGATTATCAGGAACTGTTGGAGCAGATCGCTGAATTGCTGAAGATTCTCGGTAACCCCGAGCGCCTGATGGAAGTGATTCGCGAAGAACTGCAGGCGGTACGTGAAGAATACGCCGACGAGCGTCGTTCCGAGATCGTAGCGTCCCGTCAGGACTTCAGCATGGAAGACCTGATCGCCGAAGAAACTGTGGTGGTGACCCTGTCCAACGGTGGTTACGCCAAGATGCAGCCCATCGACACCTATCGCGCCCAGAAGCGTGGTGGTCGCGGCAAGTCGGCCGGGCAGCTGAAAGACGAAGATTATGTGGAACACCTGCTGGTAGCTGGCACCCACGACACCCTGTTGCTGTTTACCGATGCGGGCAAGGTGTTCTGGTTGCGTACCTTTGAGCTGCCCCAGGGTGGCCGGGCATCGCGGGGCAAACCGATTGTCAATTTGTTGCCGGCACTGGGCAATGAGGAGCGCATTACTGCCATTCTGCGTCTGGATGCGGAAATGGTGCGCCAGCAGAAAGCCGGTGGCGAAGAAGAAGAGATTGTTGATGCGGATGACGTGATCGACGCGGTTGACGATGAAGCCGATAGTGAAGTGGAAGGCGATGTGGAAGCGGTGGCCGAAACGGTCCCCGGGCCCTTTATCTTCATGGCCACCTCCAGCGGTATCGTCAAGCGGACCGCCCTGGCCAACTTCGCCCGTCCGCGCAGCTCCGGTCTGATCGCAGTCAAGTTGCAGGAAGGCGAGCATCTGGTGAATGTGGCGATTACCCAGGGCCACGAAGACATCATGCTGGTGGCGCGCAACGGCAAGGCTGTGCGTTTCCATCAGTCCAAGGTGCGTGTGATGAGCCGTCTGGCCCGTGGTGTCCGTGGCATCAAGCTGGCCGAGGGCGTAGATCTGATTTCCCTGATCGTGCCGGAAGAGAATGGCCAGATCCTCACCGCCTCCGAACACGGTTACGGCAAGCGTACTCCGCTCACCGATTACCCCACCAAGGGGCGTGGTGGCCAGGGCGTGATTGCCATGGTGATCAACGAACGAAATGGTGAGCTGGTCGGCGCCACCCAGGTGTTCGGCGAAGAAGACATCATGCTGATTTCCAACCAGGGCACCCTGGTGCGTACCGGTGTGAATCAGGTGAGTACGTCTGGCCGTAACACCCAGGGTGTTCGCTTGATCCGCCTGGCCGATGGCGAAGCCCTGTGTGGCCTGGCCACCATTCCCGAGCTGGAAGGTGTCGAGGAAGAGGAAGGTGAAGACGGCGAGGTGATCGAAGGGGAAACGCCCCCGGAAGCACCGGAATCCGACGCCAGCGACGACGCTGAGGAATAACCTGTAGGAGCGTCGCTCGCGGCGCGATTTACTTGCGATCAAGAATGATCGCGCCGCGAGCGACACTCCTACAGCGGCTTCGCATGAACTTTTGAGCAACAACCCGAGCCCGGTGTTACCGGGCTTCTTTGATTAACCGGTTTCGAAACACGGAGAAAATGCATGTCCCGCGCCTATAACTTCTGCGCAGGCCCGGCGGCGTTGCCGCAGGCGGTACTCGAACAGGCCCAGCAAGAAATGCTGGATTATCGGGGCCTGGGCCTTTCCATCATGGAAATGAGCCACCGCGATAACGTCTTTGTGGAGATTGCCGAGCAGGCCGAGAAAGACCTGCGTGACCTGATGGGCATCAGCGATGATTATGCGGTGTTGTTTCTGCAGGGCGGGGCATCCAGCCAGTTCGCCATGGTACCCATGAACCTGTTGGGTGAAGGGCAAACGGCGGATTACATCAACACCGGGCAGTGGTCCAAAAAAGCCATCAAGGAAGCGGGTCGTTACGGCAAGATCAATGTGGCGGCCAGCAGTGAAGACACCAACTTCAGTACCGTGCCGCCGCAGGACAGCTGGAACCTGTCTGATAACCCGGCCTATGTGCATTACTGCCCCAATGAAACCATCGGTGGTCTGGAATACAGCTTTGTGCCGGCGGTGGGCGACACCCCGCTGGTGGCGGACATGAGCTCTACCATCCTGTCCCGGCCAGTGGATGTGAACCAGTACGGGCTGATTTATGCCGGTGCCCAGAAGAATATCGGCCCGGCCGGCCTGACTCTGGTCATCGTTCGCAAGGACCTGCTCGGCAAAGCCGCAAGCAGCGTTCCAGCCATGCTCAATTACCAGATCCATGCTGACAACGGCAGCATGTACAACACCCCGCCCACCTATGCCTGGTACCTGTCCGGCCTGGTGTTCTCCTGGCTGAAAAAGCAGGGCGGCGTGGGCAACATGGGTGAAATAAACCAGCGCAAGGCGGAAAAGCTGTATGGTTTTATTGATAACAGCGGCCTGTACAGCAACCCGGTAGAGGTGATCAGCCGCAGCCGCATGAATGTGCCTTTTGTGCTGGCTGATGACCGTCTCGACAAGCCGTTCCTGGATCAGGCTCAGGCAGCTGGCCTGCTGAATCTCAAAGGTCACCGCAGCGTGGGCGGTATGCGCGCCAGTATTTATAACGCGGTGCCGGAAGCGGCAGTGGATGCGCTGATTGCCTTTATGGCAGAGTTTGAGAAAAGAAACGCCTAGACGCCTCACGCACCATGCACCACGCCATGTTTGGCAGGGTTGCAGTAACGGGAAGCGCAGTGAATTGTTTGAAAAGGTGGGTAGGACAATGAATTTGAACGGTTGGCGCCAGATCGTAACCAACGCTCCCACGCTTGTTCGCGTGTTGCGTGAAGCGTGCAGCGTGCTTGCGAGGGCAATATGACCGATTCCCTGGACAACTTGCGTAACCAGATCGATGAGCTGGATCAGCAACTTCAGAATCTGCTTAACGAACGCGCGACCCTGGCCCATAAAGTGGCCGAAGTAAAAACGGCCACCGACCCCAACCCGGTTTTCTACCGGCCTGAGCGTGAAGCCCAGGTGCTGCGTCGGGTGAAAGAGCGTAATCAGGGGCCGCTGGATGGCGAGACCATGGCGCGCTTTTTTCGTGAGGTCATGAGCGCCTGCCTGGCACTGGAGCAGCGCATGAAGGTGGCGTTTCTGGGGCCGGAAGGCACCTTTACCCAGCAGGCTGCTCTCAAGCATTTTGGCCATGCAGTGGAAAGCCTGCCGCTGGGTGCCATCGATGAAGTGTTCCGCGAAGTGGAATCCGGTGCCGCCAACTACGGTGTGGTACCAGTAGAAAACTCCACTGAAGGGGTGGTGAACCACACCCTGGACACCTTTATGACCTCCAGTCTGAAAATCTGTGGGGAAGTGGAGCTGCGCATTCATCATCACCTGCTGGCCGGTGAGCATACCCGCCAGGACAAGGTGACCCGGGTGTATTCCCATCAGCAGACGCTGGCCCAGTGTCGCCAGTGGCTGGACGCCCACATGCCCGGCGTGGAGCGGATCGCGGTCAGCTCCAATGCCGAAGCGGCACGTCGCTTGAAAGATGAGTGGAATGCCCTGGCCATTGCCGGCGAAATGGCGGAAGAGCTTTATGGGCTCACTGCCGTACAGCGCAACATTGAAGATCGCCCGGACAACACCACCCGCTTTATTATCATCGGTCGCCAGGACACGCCGGCCTCCGGCTGCGACAAGACCAGCCTGATGATCAGTGGCAAAAACCGCCCGGGGTTGTTGTACGAAGTGCTGTCCCCTTTCCGGGACGAAGGCATCAACCTGACCCGCCTGGAATCCCGCCCCTCGCGCACCGCCAACTGGAGCTATGTGTTCTTCGTGGACTGCGAAGGCCACAAGGAAGACGCGACCTTGCAAGCGGTGCTGGACAAGCTGGAAGCGGCAGGCAACACCATCAAGCTGCTGGGTTCCTACCCGAAAGCGGTGCTTTAAGGGAGTGCTTGCACGCATCACGCTCCATGCCGCACGCCATGTTTGATGTGCCGGAGTGGGCGGATCGGCGTAAGGTTTTCTGGTAAGTGAAAGACTAGGTTGCTGGTTGCGGCGGTTCGCAAGCACTCGGTTTCAAGCGTGTTGCGTGCCGCGGGCCAGCCTGAAGCATTCGCGGAGCGAATATGGACTACATCAAACTCGCCAACAACGGTATCCAGCAGCTCAAGCCCTACGAGCCGGGCAAGCCCATCGAGGAGCTGGAGCGTGAGCTGGGCGTCACCGATATCGTCAAACTGGCCAGTAACGAGAATCCGCTGGGCGCCAGCCACAAGGCTCTTCATGCCCTCAAGCATCTTCACGAGCTGCATTTGTATCCGGATGGCGCCACGTTTTCCCTGAAAGCGGCCTTGTCGGAAAAACTGGGTGTGCAGAGCACGCAGCTGACGCTGGGTAACGGTTCCAACGATGTGCTGGATCTGGTTGCCCGGGCCTACCTGCAGGAAGGCGACGAAGCGATTTTCTCCGAATACGCTTTTGCGGTGTACCCGATTGTGACCCTGGCTTGTAACGCCACGCCGGTGCAGGTGCCGTCCAATTTGTTCGGCCACGATTTGGCGGCCATGGCCGAGGCCGTGACCGACCGCACCCGGGTGATTTTTGTTGCCAACCCGAACAACCCCACCGGCACCTGGTTTAACGCCCATGCCCTGGACGAGTTCCTGTCACGGATTCCCGAGCGGGTGGTTGTGGTGCTGGATGAGGCCTACGTGGAGTATGTGGAAGAAAGCCACTATCCGAATGGTATTGAGCGGCTGGGCAAGTATCAGAACCTGATCGTGACCCGCACTTTCTCCAAGATCTATGGTCTCGCCGGGCTGCGGGTGGGGTATGGCATCTCCAGCCCGCAGATCGCCGATGTGCTGAATCGCGTGCGCCAGCCGTTCAATGTGAATACGCCGGCCCAAGTGGCGGCGGAAGCGGCCCTGCAGGATGACGATCACATCGAGAACTCCCGCAGTGAGAATACCTCAGGCCTGGTGCAGATCGCCGAAGGCCTGCAGACGTTGAATCTTGAGCAGATCCCTTCCGTAGCCAATTTCATTGCCTTCGATTGTGGCCGTGACGCCATGCCAGTCTACGAAGGGCTCTTGAGGCAGGGAGTGATCGTGCGCCCGCTGGGTGGCTACGGTATGCCCAATCACCTGCGCGTCACCGTGGGCACCAGCCGCGAAAATGAACGCTTTCTGGATGCGCTCAAGCATGTGTTGAAGGAAATGGCGAATGGATAACGTCAAGCCGTTGGTGTCTCCCCCTGTAGGAGCGCCGTTCAGGGCGCGAACCGTACTTGGCACGGCATATCGCAAGCAGGTTCGCGCCCTGAACGGCGCTCCTACAGAGGAAGGTAGGCGCTCGAATGTCTGACCCAATCTTCAATCGCATTGCCGTCATTGGCCTGGGGCTGATTGGCGGCTCCTTCGCCGCCGCCGCGCGCGAAAATGGCCTGGCCCGTTCCATCGTGGCCGGTTCCCGCTCCGGGCGGACCTTGGAGCAGGGCATCGCTCTGGGCGTGGTCGACGAGGGCAGTCAGGATCTTGCAGAGGCCGTGGACGGGGCCGATCTGGTGTTCGTTTCCACCCCCGTGTCGGCCATGGGGAAGGTGCTGGCGGCTTTGAAACCGGGCCTGTCCGGCACGGCCATCGTCACCGACGGCGGCAGTGTGAAGGGCAACGTGGTTACGGCCGCCCGTGAAGCGTTAGGGGAACATTTCTCCCGGTTTGTGCCCGGCCATCCCATTGCCGGCAAGGAGAAAAGCGGTGTGACCGCCGCCGATGCGCAGTTGTATCGCGATCACCGGGTGATCCTGACACCCACTGATGCCACCGACCCGGCGGCCACCGCCAAAGTGCGGGCCATCTGGACGGCCATGGGCGCGGAAGTGCTGCAGATGTCGCCGGATTACCACGACCAGGTCCTGGCGGAAACCAGCCATTTGCCGCATCTGTTGGCGTTCTCGCTGGTGGATACGCTGGCCAGGCAGGGAGATTCCACCGAGATCTTCCGCTATGCTGCCGGCGGTTTTCGCGACTTCACCCGCATCGCCAGCTCCGATCCGGTGATGTGGCACGACATCTTTCGTGAAAACAAGGCGGCCTTGCTGCAGGCGCTGGACCAGTTCAGCGATGGCATCGGCCGCTTCCGCCAGGCGGTGGAAAATGAAGATTCCGATGCCCTGATGGGCATCATGACTCGGGCGAACACCGCCCGGGCCCATTTTTTGGCTATGAACGGGCGCACCTCCTATACGCGCGCCCACCATGTTCAGTGTGCAGGTGACGACGTAACCATGACAGACAGTAATGACGCCGCCCAGAACCCCACTTTTGTGGTAACACCGGGTGGTCAGCTACAGGGCCGCCTGCGCGTGCCCGGCGATAAATCCATGTCCCACCGTTCCATCATGCTCGGTTCGCTGGCAGAAGGGGTGACCCAGGTAGAAGGCTTCCTGGAAGGGGAAGATGCCTTGGCGACCCTGCAGGCATTCCGCGACATGGGGGTGGTGATTGAAGGCCCCCATAACGGCCAGGTGACGATTCACGGGGTCGGGTTGCATGGCCTCAAGGCACCGGGTAAAGCGTTGTACATGGGCAACTCGGGCACCTCCATGCGCCTGCTGACTGGCTTGCTGGCCGGCCAGGCTTTCGATGTGGAGCTGACCGGGGATGCCTCCCTGTCCAAACGTCCCATGGAGCGTGTCGCCAAGCCGCTGCGGGAGATGGGCGCCCAGATCACCACGGGCGAGCAGGGGCGTCCCCCGGTGCGTATTCGTGGTGGTCAGCCCCTCAAGGGCTTCCATTACGACCTGCCAATGGCCTCCGCCCAGGTGAAATCAGCCGTGTTGCTGGGTGGTTTGTATGCCGATGGGGAAACGTCGGTGACCGAGCCGGCTCCCACCCGGGACCATACCGAGCGAATGCTGGGCGGTTTTGGCTATGAGGTGCGCCGTGACGGCGCCACCAGTGCGCTGACGGGCGGTGGCGCACTGTCTGCCGGCAAGCTGGAAGTGCCGGCGGATATCTCCTCCGCCGCGTTTTTCCTGGTGGGGGCGTCCATTGCGGCTGAAAGTGAAGTGACCTTGCCGCACGTGGGCATCAACCCCACACGCACCGGCGTGATCGACATTCTCAAACTGATGGGGGCGGATATTCGCCTGGAAAATCAGCGAGATGCCGGCGGCGAGCCGGTGGCGGACCTGCTCGTCAAGGCGGCGCCGCTCAAGGGAATCGAGATCCCCGAGGCACTGGTGCCGCTGGCCATCGACGAGTTTCCGGCGATCTTCATCGCTGCGGCCTGCGCCGAAGGCGAGACAATCCTGCGCGGCGCGGAAGAGCTGCGCGTGAAGGAATCCGACCGCATCCAGGTGATGGCCGATGGCCTGGCCGCGCTGGGCGTGAGCCATGAGGTGTTCGAAGACGGCATTCGCATCACCGGGGGTGAGTTCGGTGGCGGTGAGGTCCAGTCCCATGGTGACCATCGCATCGCCATGAGTTTTGCCATGGCCGCCCTGCGCGCCACTGGCCCCATTACCATTCATGATTGCGCCAACGTGGCCACCAGCTTCCCCGGGTTCGCCCAGTTAGCGACCCATGCAGGCCTGAAGCTGGAGGTGAAATGACCCCGATTTTAACCATTGATGGGCCGGTATCGTCCGGCAAGGGCACCGTGGCCCGGTTGGTGGCAATTCGCCTGGGCTGGCACCTGCTGGATTCCGGAGCCTTGTACCGTGTGCTTGGATATCATGCACGAAATCAAGGTGTTGCGCTGGATGACGAGCCTGCATTGATCGCTCTCGCGGAGGATTTGCCGGTGCGGTTTGTGGAGCAGCAAGGCAATACCGCGGTGATTCTTGCTGGTGAGGATGTGTCCAATATCATTCGCCAGGAAAGTGTCGGCGAGCTGGCCAGCCAGGTGGCCGTGCTGCAGCCTGTGCGTGACGCCTTATTGGCCCGTCAGCGGGCTTTTGCCGAGTCTCCCGGGCTAGTGGCGGATGGCCGTGACATGGGCACTGTGGTGTTTACGTCTGCCCCCCTCAAGATTTACCTCACTGCCAGCGCTGAAGAGCGCGCCAGACGGCGCTTTGAGCAGTTGAAGGAAAAGGGCTTTGGTGCTACCCTCGCGACCCTCGTCGAGGACATCCGCACCCGGGATGATCGTGACATGAACCGTGAGGTGGCGCCATTGCGCCCGGCAGACGATGCCGTGGTGATCGATTCCACCACCATGACGGTTGATGACGTGGTAAACCGGATTCTTGATGAGGCTGCCGCACGCCAGTTGGCGTAACGGTAGCACACACTTCGTTAGCGCCCTTCGGTGGACCGCCATCGTGGGGCAACTCTGTGTTAAGCGGCCGATCTGCTCAACCCTGAAAAAGTAAGCCAGCTGGGGAAGGGCGGGTCTCATCTATTGACTAACCCATGTCTGCTGGTTGGCATGTGCGAAAACTTGAGTGAATTTCATGACTGAATCTTTTGCTGATCTCTTTGAAGAAAGCCTAAAGGACCTGGACGTTGCCCGTGGCTCCATTATCAAGGGTACCGTTGTATCCATCGATAGCGACTGGGTAACCGTTAACGCAGGCCTGAAATCCGAAGGCATTATTGCCCGTGAAGAATTCCTCAGCGAGGCAGGCGAGCTGGAAATCGTTGAAGGCGACGAAGTCGATGTTGCTGTAGACGCCATCGATGATGGTATGGGCTTCACCCGTCTGTCCCGTGAAAAAGCCAAGCGCGCCGAAGTTTGGGGCGAGCTGGAAAAAGCTTTCGACGAAGACGAGATCGTAAAAGGTATGATTTCCGGCAAGGTGAAGGGTGGCTTCACTGTCGACATCGGCCCGATCCGCGCCTTCCTGCCCGGCTCTCTGGTTGATATCCGTCCGGTTCGCGATGTTGCGCACCTGGAAGGCAAAGAGCTGGACTTCAAGGTCATCAAACTCGATCCCAAGCGTAACAACGTGGTGGTTTCCCGTCGTGCGGTGATGGAAGCAGAGCACAGCGCAGAGCGCGAGCAGCTGCTGGAATCCCTGCAGGAAGGCATGGAAGTCAAAGGTATCGTGAAGAACCTGACCGACTACGGTGCGTTCGTGGACCTGGGTGGCATCGACGGCCTGCTGCACATCACCGACATGGCCTGGAAGCGTATCAAGCACCCGAGCGAGATCGTGGAAGTTGGCCAGGAAATCGACGTCAAGGTACTCAAGTTCGACCGCGAGAAGATGCGTGTCTCCCTGGGCCTCAAGCAGCTGGGCGAAGATCCGTGGCACGACATCGTGGGCAAGTACCCGGAAGGTACCCGCGTGAAAGCCAAGGTAACCAACCTGACCGACTACGGCTGCTTTGCCGAAATCGAAGAAGGTGTGGAAGGCCTGGTTCACGTTTCCGAAATGGATTGGACCAACAAGAACATCCACCCGTCCAAGGTTGTAGAGATTGGCGACGAAGTGGAAGTGATGATCCTGGACATCGACGAAGATCGTCGTCGTATCTCCCTGGGTATCAAGCAGTGTCAGTCCAACCCGTGGGATGCCTTCGAGCAGAAGTACCAGAAAGGCGAGCGTATCAGCGGCAAAATCAAGTCCATCACTGACTTCGGCATCTTCATCGGCCTGGAAGGCGGTATCGATGGTCTGGTGCACCTGTCCGACATTTCCTGGGAAGAGCAGGGCGAAGACGCCGTGCGTAACTTCAACAAGGGTGATGAGCTGGAAACCGTGGTACTTTCTATCGACGCAGAGCGCGAAAGAATTTCCTTGGGTATCAAGCAGTTGACAGATGATCCGTTTGCTCAGTATGTTGCTGCTAACGATAAGGGCGCAATTGTTAAGGGCGTAGTGAAAGCAGTCGACGCGAAAGCGGCCACTGTTGAGCTGGCTGAGAACGTTGAAGGTACCCTGCGTGCCAGCGAAATCAGCCGTGATCGCGTTAACGATGCGACCGAGGTTCTCAAGGTCGGTGACGAGGTGGAAGCCAAAATCACCAACGTTGATCGCAAGAACCGTGTTCTTAGCTTGTCCATCAAGTCCAAGGATCAGGCTGATGAGCGTGAAGCCGTCGAAGGCCATCAGGAGCAGCAAGACGCTAACGCTCCGAAGACCATTGGCGACTTGATCAAGAAGCAAATGGAAAGCAGCAACGAGTCATAAACGGCTCCTCCCGGGGGCCGGCATCGCGCCGGCCCCACTGGGCTGGGAGCCCAGGGAGTAAGCTGTAATGGCATTAACCAAGTCAGAACTGATTGAGCGCATTGCCGACCGGCAAGCGCAGCTGTCCCCCAAGGATGTGGAGCTGGCAGTCAAGACCTTGATCGAGCAAATGGCCGATTCCCTGGCCGGCGGTGGTCGCATTGAAATTCGCGGCTTCGGCAGTTTTTCCCTCCATTTCCGCGCCCCCCGCGTGGGTCGCAATCCCAAAACCGGTGCCAGCGTCGAGCTGCACGGTAAATACGTTCCTCACTTCAAACCTGGCAAAGAGCTCCGTGAGCGTGTCAATGAATCGCTGACAGACTCAGGCGAAGATGTTGATAATAACGGCAGTGACGGCAATCAAGCTGCCGCCAGTTAGTGTTGCCCGGCTTTCGAGCCTGGCCAGAAAAGGACGTTCCCGATGCGAAACCTTTACCGGATTCTGGTAATTCTGGCCGTTGTGGCCATTTTTCTTGTCGCCTTCCTCTTTGTTACCAGCAATCGTGATCTGGTGATGATCGATCTCTTGGTAGATGCCTGGCAGTGGCAGGTCTCACTGGGTGTGCTGGTGGTCTCCGTGCTGGCCATCGGCTTGCTGCTGGGCTTGCTGGCCGGGGTTGGCCTGCGTGGCATCAAGGGCCTGTTTTCATGAGCGAATCGTTGTGGCTGATTCCGCTGTTTTTCGTGGCCATTTCTGCCGGTTTTTTCATGGGGCGACGCGAAAGCAAGCGTCGCCAGCGCCGCCGCATGGCGTCCCTGTCCAAGGACTATGTGGCCGGCATTAACTTCTTCCTCAATGAAGAGCCTGACAAGGGCATTGAGGCCTTGCTCAACAGCCTGGACGTGAGTGAAGAAGGGCTGGAGACCCATCTGGCCCTGGGCAAGCTGTTCCGCAAGCGGGGCGAGTTTGACCGTGCCGCGCAGTTGCATACTCATCTGCTTGAACATGGCGACTATGGTCGGCCGGTACAGGAAGAAATTCAGCTGGAGCTGGCACAGGATTATCTGGCCAGCGGCATCTTTGATCTGGCCGAACAGGTACTGCTGGAAATGCTGGACCAGGATTGCCAGGCCAAGGATGAAGTGTGCGAACAGTTGATGGGCCTGTACGAACAGGAGCGTGACTGGGTCAACGCTATCAGCATGGGCGAGCGCCTGCTCAAGAACCGTGCGAACCTGGCGCCGGTACTGGCCCAGTTCTGTTGTGAGCAAGCGGAAACCCTGCGTCGGGACGGCGACACCAATCCGGCCCGCCGCATGCTGCGCCGGGCGTTGTCATTCGATAACCAGTGCGTGCGCGCCAGCCTGGCGGAAGGTGACCTGGAAATGGCGGAATCCAACTGGGGCGCCGCGATTGATGCCTTTCAGCGGGTCTGGAACCAGGACAGCGACTTCTTTGATGAAACGCTGGAGCGCCTGCGAGAGTGTTTTCAGCATCAGGAAAAGGAAGAAGATTTCATCCAGATGCTGGCCGATTACAGTGCAGAGAAACCCAGCACCACGCGTATTCTGTTGCTCTCTGAAACGTTGAAAGAGCGTTATGGCGACAAGGAAGCGGCGGACTTTATCCGTGAATACATGAAGGCCAACCCGTCTGTGCGGGGGCTCAACCGCATCATCGATATGAGCCTGGCCAGCACCGCCGAGGGCGAAGCCCGTGAGCATCTGGACATGCTCAAGCAGGTTTCGGAGAAGCTGCTGAGCGACAAGAGCCTCTACAAGTGCCGCCGCTGTGGCTTTGAAACCCCATTGATGCAATGGCGCTGCCCAAGCTGCAAACGCTGGGGTACCATCAAGCCGGTGGTGAAGGAAGTCTAGAAGCAGCTGTGAGCCATGAGCTATCAGCTGTGAGCGACAAGCCAGGCTGGATTGGTATAGGCCTAAAGGCACTGATTTCCTCGGCATTTCTACGAAGCGGCTGTAGGAGTTCCGCTTGAGGGACGAACCGTGCGAAGCACGGAATCGACCGCAGGGCGATCAGGCATTTCCGGGCTCTACGGGCCTCTAAGGAATGGCCTCCCTTCGTGGCCTCGCTACGCTCGGTTCGCACCTCAAGTGGTGCTCCTACAAAAACCGCCCGCAGGACGATTAACGCTTGCCAATGGCAATTCTTGAACCCGGTTATCCCAGCGCCTACCATAGCTCCGCCTACCATCACCCAGGATCTCTGCCATGCCCATTTCCAGCCCCGTTATTGTCGCTCTGGACTATCCCGATGCAGCCCAGGCTCTGGCCATGGCAAAGCAACTGGATCCGGCCAAGGTGCGGGTAAAGGTGGGCAAGGAAATTTTTACCCGCAGTGGCCCGGCGGTGGTGGAATCGCTACACAAGCTGGGCTTTGAGGTATTTCTGGACCTGAAATTCCACGACATCCCCAATACCGTGGCAGGCGCTGTGGCGGCCGCGGCGGACATGGGCGTGTGGATGGTGAACGTGCACGCCAGTGGTGGCCAGCGGATGATGGAAGGCGCGGCCAATGCCATTGCCAATCACGCCCAGCGTCCACACCTGATTGCCGTGACTGTGCTAACCAGCATGGATGACAGCGATCTGCAGCAGGTGGGCGTGGTGGATGTGCCCAAGGTACAGGTGCAGCGCCTGGCAGAGCTGGCCAAGGCGTCAGGCATGGATGGCGTGGTCTGTTCGGCCCAGGAAGCGGTAATGCTGAAACAGGCCTGCGGATCGGCCTTTGAACTGGTGACCCCGGGGATTCGACCGGAAGGGTCAGAAGCGGGAGATCAGCGTCGGGTGCTTACGCCGGTACAGGCTCGTGATGCGGGTGTGGACTATATGGTAATCGGCCGGCCCATCACCCAGTCCGCCACACCTACGGATGTAGTCGACGCTATATTACACAGTCTGGCCTAATCTGCTTACAACACCGTTTGTGGCTGGCGGATAACAGCAGTATTTATGCCTCCTTAAAGTGAGATTTCCATTCAGAATAAAGAATACGGAGATCTCATATGAAACCCTGTTACGTTGCGATTCTGCCTCTGCTGATGGCCCTGGTAATGCCCGCCGCTGCCGTCGAACTGCAGCCTGCCCCTAGCACAGACGCTGTCAAAACCGCCGCCGCAGAACCCGCCAAGGCGGCTGGGGCGAAGGCAGAGAACCGTGCCGTCAATTTGAATACTGCCGATATGGCCGAACTGGAAACACTGCACGGGGTTGGCCCGAAAACGGCCCAGGCGATCATCGATTTTCGGGATAGCCAGGGTGGCTTTACCAGCCCGGATCAGCTGCTGGCGATCAAGGGTATCGGGGAGAAAACACTGGCGAAAATGCGCGACCAGATCGTGGTGCAATAGCACGCCAGGGGCTGATTGCTGCGCGGGAAATCTATCCCGCGCAGCGATTCAGCGAGAGAATCAGGGGTGAGGTTCGTTGTCTTCATCATCCTGATGGTCGATAACACTGAGGTCGTCGACACGATCCACGTCCCGTTCAGGTCGCGGCGCCTTGGGAGGCACAGGCTCGCCGTTTTCCTCCGGGTTTTCCGCTTTCCCGCCTTTCTCTCCTTTGCTTTCTTTTTCCTTGCTGGCTTTTTCTGCCTGGGCTTCCACTTCCTCGGTGCTCTTCTCTTCACCGATGCGGAAGGCCGCAAAGCCGGCGTGGACCACCTGGTTAACCGCCATGCCCAGCACGCGCCCGTTGTAGGGGGCGATAATGGCGCTGCCCGTATTGCTGATCGGGTCGGTGACGGTGCCGAGGATCTGGCCCTTTTTCACCTTGTCGTTGAGTTTCACCTCGGAGAGCAGAATCCCGCCCTGGCTGGCACGAATCCATTCTGATTCGAAGAACACCGGCTGTGGAGCGCTCCAGAAACGGCTGGCCTTACGCATCTCCAGGTTTTCCAGCAGGGTTTCAATGGCCTGCACGCCATAGTTCACTGCCTGGGTTTCCAGCCGGTTGGGGCCACCGGCTTCCATGGTCACGGCGACGATGCCGTCTTTAACAGCCGCATCGCGGAGCATGCCGCTGACACCGGGGCTGTGCAGCACTGTCATGCCGCCAAAGTGCTTGGCGAAGGCGACCACGTCCTGGTTATCCAGATCGGCGCGTAGCTGAGGCAGGTTGACCCGCTTCTGGGAGCCGGTGTGCAGATCGACCAGATAGTCGCAGTGGCTGACGATATTGCCAAACAGGGAATGGGCCACGCGACTGGCCGCGCTGCCATCCTTGTTGCCGGGAAAATAACGGTTCAAGTCACGGCGATCGCTCAGGTAGCGGGTACCACTGCGAAAACCGTCCAGGTTGACGATGGGCACACCAATCACCGTGCCGGCCAGCTGGTCCGGTTCCAGTTCGTACATCAGCCGGCGGACCATCTCGATGCCGTTCAGTTCATCGCCATGGATGGCGGCGGTGAGGCAGAGTTTGGGGCCGGGTTTGTCACCGTGGGCGACCAGTACCGGCACCGGCGTGGCAATGGACGCGAAGGACTGATCCGGCGTCCAGTGCAGGGTGGCAAAGGTGCCGGGTTCCACTGTCTGGCCCAGCAGTGGCAGGGGGGAGGGTTTTTCCGGCTCTGCCTCGGCGTTGCCAGACGCTTCGTCTGCGTCACTCTGGTTGCTGTCCGCCCGGTGAGGAGGCTTGTTGGGGGGGGCGGCGTCGGTTTCCTGTTGCCGCTCCAGCGCTCGCTCTTCGTCTTCCATTTCGGTGGCCCAGGCGGGCTGAGCCAAGGTGGCAAGCAATGACAGGGTGAGCAATGACAGGATGCCCAGGGTTATCCATGACAGGCGTTTGTGCACAAACGGCTCCTTGCGTGTCGTTTTCCGTACGGCCGGCGCGGCGCACCGCGCCCGCGCTAGCCCTGTTGGTCCAGCTCATCCCAGCGGGAGAAAGCCACTTCCAGTTGCTGCTCCAGCTCACTTTGCCGGGCTTGTGCAGCACTGATATCAGCCGGCTCACCCTTGTAAAAATCCGGGTCGGACATGCGTGTCTGTACCGCGTCCAGATCCGCTTCCAGCTGTTCGATGCGAGCGGGTAATTGTTCCAGTTCCCGTTGATCCTTGTATGACAGCTTCTTGCGGGCAGGCGCAGGCTTTTCCGCTACTGCTGCCTGCTTGGCGGCTTTGACGGCTTTTTCCCGCTTCGGTTCCGGGCGCTGGCGTAACCAGTCCTGATAGCCGCCCACATAGCTGTTCAATTCACCGTGCTCGAAGACCAGCGTGGAGGTCACCACATTGTCGATGAACTCACGATCGTGGCTGACCAGCAGCAGGGTGCCCTGGTAGTTGATCAGCTGTTCCTCCAGGAGTTCCAGGGTTTCTGCATCCAGATCGTTGGTGGGCTCATCGAGTACCAGCAGGTTGAAGGGCTTGGTGAACAGCTTGGCCAGCAGCAAACGGTTGCGCTCGCCGCCGGACAGGGATTTCACCGGCTGGCGAACCCGGGCGGGGTCGAACAGGAAATCCTGTAGATAGCCGATCACATGCTTGTTCTGGCCATTCAGGTTGATCACATCGGAGCCTTCCGCCACGTTATCGATCACGCTTTTCTCTTCGTCCAGGGTGTCGCGCAGCTGGTCGAAATAGGCCACCTGCAGCTGGGTACCCTGTTTCACCGTGCCGCTGTCCGGGTCCAGGCGATCCAGCAGCAGGCGAATCAGGGTGGATTTACCGCACCCGTTCGGGCCCAGAATGCCCACCCGGTCGCCGCGCATCAGTGCCACGGAAAAATCGCGGACAATCTGTTTGCCGCCCACGGCATAGCTGATTTGGTCGGCTTCCACCACGATCTTGCCGGAGTTGTCGCTGCTCTGGATGGTCAGGCTGGCGGTGCCGGTGCGGCTGCGGCGCTGGGAAAATTCGTCGCGCATGGCTTTCAGAGCACGCACCCGGCCTTCATTGCGGGTGCGGCGTGCCTTGATGCCCTGGCGAATCCACTTTTCTTCCTGACTCAGTTTCTTGTCGAACTCGGCATTGGCTCTTTCTTCCGCATCCAGCGCCGCTTGTTTGCCACTCAGGTACTTTTCATAACTGCCGGGCCAGCTGGTCAGCTTGCCGCGATCCAGCTCGATGATGCGGGTGGCCAGTGAACGAATGAAGGCCCTGTCGTGGGAAATAAAGACCAGGGTAGTGCCAAAGTTTTTCAGGAACTCTTCCAGCCACTGGATGGATTCCATGTCCAGGTGGTTAGTGGGCTCGTCCAGCAGCAGGATGTCCGGGTCCTGTACCAGAGCACGGGCCAGCAGTACGCGCCGCTTCATGCCGCCGGAAAGGCCGGCGAAAGACATGTCACCATCCAGATTGAGCTTGGAAAGCACGGTGTCCACCCGCTGGGACAGCTGCCAGGCACCGCGGGCCTCGATCTCGGTGCTCAGCTCTTCGAAGCGGGCCAGTATCTTGTCGTCCCCGTCACCCAGGTGATGCACCAGTTCGGCGTGCTCGCTGAGCAGGGCGCCTTGCTCCCCCAGCCCTTCGGCCACCATGAAGTGCACGCTGTGCTCCTGGTCATCGGGCACTTCCTGTTCCAGCCGGGCCACACTCAGCCCCTGGGTCTTCTCGATCTGGCCGTCATCGGCCTGAATTTCTTCGGCGATGACCTTCATCAGGGTGGACTTGCCCGCCCCGTTACGGCCGATCAGACACAGGCGCTCACCCACGTCGATGGACAGGTTGACGTGGTCCAGCAGCGGTTGTTGGCCATAGCTGAGTTGAATGTCGCGAAGGGTAATCAGTGGCATACTTTATAAATCCAGGCGTCATGAAACGCGCATCACGCAATCCTCAGCCTTCAAACCCAACAACACCGGGCGAACGAGACAATGGCAAGAGGTGAGAGTCAGTGCCTCGCGCCCGGGCCTTTAAGCAGGGAGAATGGGGGCCGGATAAGTACGGCCTGTCCCGGTTGAAGCGGGTCGCGTGTTGCGTGCAGCGTCTATCTAATTGAACGCGCAGTGTAGCAGCTTGTTACGGGCGTGTACTGGTACTTGGCGCCAGGCCGCTGCAGCATGGTCTGGCAAAGAAAGGCTGGCGGCAGGGCCGCCACAGGACAAGAAAGAACAAGGAAGGGAGGGGTAATGTCGGAATTTCTGCGCGAACGCTACGAAGAGGTGGATCTGACGCCGGGGCAGGGCAAGATTACGGCGACGATCTCCATCGGGCTGGGTTTTTTGGCGCTGCTGGGAAGTTTCTGTTTTCTTTATCCGGAACTGTTTACCACGCCTGAATTCAGGGCGTTTTATAATGCCGAGATCTTGCGGCTGCTGCTGTTTATCGGCATTGGTATCGGGTTTACCTGCGGCTTTTTCAGCGTGTTTCGTCACCAGGAACGGCGTTACGGCATCATCGGCATGGTGCTGGCCTGCATGGCTGCGCTAATCGGTTCCGGGCGCCTGGATGTGCCGCCGGTGGATGGCCGCAGCCTGTATGCCGGCCTGGATTATTTTATCCTGACACTGCTGGTGCTGGGGCTGGTCTTTATTCCGCTGGAGCGTGCCTACCCGAAAAACCGGGAACAGAAGACCCTGCGCGGTGGCTGGGTGACGGACATGAAGTACTTTCTGTTCAGCCATGTGGCCCTGCAGCTGATCAGCTTCTTCACCATTATCCCTATTCAGGTGTTGCTGCACGACAAGGTGGATATCGGCTTTCAGCAGGCCATCGCCAGCCAGCCCCTGTGGCTGCAGTTTATTGAAATTCTGATTGTGATCGATCTGGGCAGCTACTGGATTCACCGGGCCTTTCACGAAGTGCCCTGGCTATGGAAATTCCACGCCGTGCACCATTCCACCACCCAGATGGACTGGTTGGCCTCCTCACGGCTGCATGTGGTGGAAATTATCGCCAACCGTTTTATTGGCTATCTGCCGATCTTTATCCTCGGCTTCTCGCCCTCGGCGGTGTATGCCTATCTGGTGTTCGTGTCGTTCCACGCCATCTTTATCCACGCCAATGTCCGTTTCCGGTTCCCGGGCGTGCGCTGGCTGATCGCGACCCCGGAATTTCATCACTGGCACCATTCCTCGGAAGACGAAGCCGTAGACAAAAACTACGCCGCCTTCCTGCCCATCTACGATAAACTGTTCGGCACCCTGATCATGCCGAATCACCTGGCCGCCGAGTACGGCACCCGTGCCAGCACCCAGGTGCCGGAAGGGGTGGTCAAACAGTTCCTGTTCCCGTTCCGCCGGGGCTGAATATGCATTCCCATCGTAACCCTCAAAGATGAATTTATGGATGACGTGATAGACATGCTGCGCGAACGCCATGACGGTGGTCTGGTGGCTCTGGAACTGCCAGACGAAGACCGTTTGGTGGAAATTGAAGAGCAACTGCTGATTTCCCTGCCCGGGGACTACAAGGAGTTCCTGCTTAACGCCAGCGACATCGTCTGTGGCAGCCTGGAGCCAGCCACGGTGATGGACGACTACGCCCACAATTTCCTCCCGGAAATGGCCGCCAACGCCTGGGACCAGGGCCTGCCTCGCTATCTGATTCCCGTTTGCGAAGCCGCCAACGGTATCTACGCCATGTCCCAGGAAGGGGAAGTGGTGCTGTGGGAGCCGGGTAGCGGCATCAACGAAGACGAGGTGTGGGGCAGCATCTGGCAATGGGCGCGGGAAGTGTGGTTAGAGAGTTAATTAATAGTTAATAATAAATAATTAATAGCTAACTAAAACCCAAAACCTGTCTCACGAAGCCGCTGTAGGAGCTCCTCTCGAGGTGCGAACCCTTGCGAAGCAAGGCTCTTCATTACGGTGGAGCCACCGCTCTTACAGAGGGCGGAGTATCCATTTCGAGGAACCGGGAGGCCACGGCCCGCGCCGTTTCCTCGCCTGGGCTCGGATTCGCACCTCGAGAGGAGCTCCTACAGCGAGTCGGCCAGGCGTTTCAGAATCCCGCCAAATCGAGCTCATTATTAATCAGCACCACACACTGCGACGCAAACAGCATGGTCGGTCCCAGGCTGATCTTCTCCGTGCCCAGTCGCTTCAGGCTGTTGAAGCTCTTCTTCGGCATGGGAATGTGATCAGTGAGCAGAAAACAGGGTTTCTCGGCAAAGGTGAGCTCGCGGATGCTCTCTCCCTTGGGGTCCATCATGTACAGCTGATGCCCATCCTCAGCCAGCTCCTTCACCAGTTTTTCAAAGCTCTGCGTGCGCACGGTAATCCCGCTCTCCACGGCCTTCATCTGTTCCTTGCCCATGCCGGCAGAGGCATCCAGCGCCCGCACCACCTTGGTCAGCAGTGCCTGCTCATGAAACCCGCCAATATCCCGCATCTCTGCCGCCACAAAGGTAATGGTGCGGGAATAGTCCTGAGTGCTTTCCAGCACCAGATGCACTACCGCATCGTCTCGGTGCGACTGGGCCACAAAGATCGCATTCATCAACGTATGCGCCAGAATCTCGCTATGGGCATCCCCGCCCACATTGGCGAGCAAGGTCTGGCTGTTGGTGGAGGCCGCGCGGGCACGGAGGACAAAGGTACGCATGGTCAGTGGCTCAGAAAAATGTGGAAATATTGTACATCACAGGAGGCTCTAACGTGATCGCAAGATCGTAAAGTTGCATGCGTCGCTCGTTTTCAGCGGAACGTTCCGCATAACCCGGAACGGGCAATACCAATACGCTGAATCCACGAATTGAATAGGGGGGCTCCTTACTCTTCAGAATTTCTATTCTTTTTAGGGTCGATAATACACTCAAGTCTGATGGCCTCCTGATTGAACTTTCCTAAGGTTGTGGGAATCGAAGGAAGCAAATTCAGGGTGTGCTTGTGCCCTGGATGAAAATAAAAAGCTGGCCTAACGCTTCCCAGGTAAATGACTCATGTATAGAACTATCGCGATAATCATGGCGTTTTTGCTGTTTGCCATTCAGTACGGGTTTGCAGAAGAGGGAGTGCCTTTAATGCGGCCGGATGGGTCTGCAATCACTTTCTATCTGGACAAGAAAGGAGGTCGGCATCTGCTGGTGCTGATGCAGGGATCGGATTGCAATAGTGTGGTACACAGCAAGGTGATTAATGACCGCTTTGCCGCTGTGATCGGTGATGCGGATGTTCTTACGGTGGAAAAATATGCCCTTACCCGGTCGGTTCCCTGGAACGGTTCGGGTGACAGTCCGGAGTGTCCGGCATCGTATTATGAGCATGATTCTCCGCGACAGCGGGCGGACGACTATCTGCAAGTGATGTCATGGTTAGATGAGCAACTTGAATATGACGACATTATTCTTCTGGGGGGGAGTGAGGGGGCACTGGTTGCAGCAATGGTTGCTTCCCGGAGTGATAAGGTGAGTGCGGTTATCACTCTTAATGGCGGAGGCCGATTTTTCGTTGATGACGTTTTTTATAGCATGAGCATTGATCTTCCACCGGAAGCATTTGAACAGGCAAAACAGGGGTTTCTGGAATTTAAAGGAGCTATCGAAAGTTCCGAGAGTATGACTCTTGTGATGAGTGGGCACGGTTTTCGTTGGTGGAAGAGTATGTTGGCTGCAGATCAGGCTGAACTGTTGCTGAGTGTCAGCGCCCCTTTGCTGATTATTCAGTCCGAACTGGATAAGAGTGTTTCGCCAAAGCTGGCTTATGATCAAGCGAGAATGCTGATGAAAAACAGGAATAACGTCGAATTTCGCACGGTTAAGGGAGTTGATCACAAGTTTCATGGCCCCTCTGGAAAAGATCGCACAAGCGAAGTCGTCTCTTCCGTTAAAGAATGGTTGGGAAGCAGCCAGATAACAAGAGAAATCCGGTGATGATGTAGTTCCCCCGCTTTAGTGGACACCTTCTCATAACCGTGTAGCGTATCCGCAGTCAAACCTCTCGTTTCCCGTTACTTGGCTTCAGCAGGGAAATGGGAAGACTGGCCTTTTCCTCGATAGCTTGAGTTCCAGGAGAAATTCAATGCACACCAACGAACCACCACCGGGCATGAATGAAGCGGATCGTGTAATTCTGTTTGATGGTGTTTGCGTGCTGTGCAGCTACTGGGCGCGGTTTCTGGTGCGTTTTGATTCTCGTCGTCGATATAAGCTGGCTACAGTGCAGTCTGATGAAGGGCGTGCGATTCTGGCCTGGTGCGGTTTGCCGCTTGAGGAATTTGATACGTTGGTGTTGGTGGAGAAAGGCGCGTTTTATGTGCGTTCTACCGCCATTATTCGGGTGCTCCGGGGGCTTCCTTTTCCGTGGCCACTGGCGGCGGTCGCGCTAATATGCCCGCGTGGCATACGTGACTGGCTGTACGACCGTATGGCTCGCAATCGCTACCGTATTTTTGGTAAATACGATGCCTGCGTGCTGCCTTCGCCGGACCACGCAGACCGTTTTCTGGGGGCGAAGTAGGTGATGAATCTTCAGGTCTGCCGTTTTTCCATCGCCTTTATCTGGCTTTATCAGGGCATTGTACCGAAGCTGCTGGGGCCCCATGCGGATGAGCTGCGCATGAATATGGCGCTTGGTCTGAACGAGGCACAGGCGCACCTGCTTTCTTATGTGGGGGGTGGGATGGAAGTGGTGCTCGGGTTGATGGTGTGGGTCTTTTACCGCCAGCGCTGGCCCTATGTCATCACTATTGCGGCCTTGTTCGGGCTGTTCGCTTTCACTCTTTTTGTGGTGCCTGCGTTTACCGTATCTGCATTTAATTCAACCACGGTTAACCTCGCGGTCTGTTCACTGGCGGTCATTGCGCTTGCCGAGCTGCGTGTGATGGAATCCGGAGGCTGACGTGCGCGCTGGCCCTTGGGCGCGGTGATGCAGTGCAGAGAGGCGCGCAGACAGTGCGACAACCGATCACACCAAAAATGACTCCGAGACGACGATGTTTATTGCAATGAACCGCTTCAAGATCAAACCCGGCTGCGAGCAGGACTTTATCGCTATCTGGGAAGGCCGGGATACTTTTCTGCAAGAGGTGCCGGGCTTCAGGAGTTTCAATCTGCTGCAGGGGGGAAGCACCGAGGAGTACACGCTGTTTTCGTCCCACGCCACCTGGGAATCCCGTGAAGCGTTTGAAAGCTGGACCAGGTCGGATGCTTTCCGTAAGGCCCACGCCAATGCCGGCGCCCGCAAGGATATTTACCTGGGGCCGCCGCAGCTGGAATGTTTTGAGGTGGTGCTGTAAGCCCAAGCTCCCCGTAGGCGCGTTGCTGTTACCCAATCGAGTTGCGAGAAACGAGGAACGAGAAGCGAAAACCTGACTTCCCCAACGTCCAGATTTTGATTTTCGAAACTCGCTGCCCGCAACTCGTCACGGTTGCTCTATCGTGCCGCCAGCCACGCTCCTGCCGGGTTAGCGCGGATCGCTGCTTTCATTGGACTCGCCGTCGTTGGCCTCTGGCGGTGGAGTGTTGTCGTCCCCATTACCTTCCTCTTCTGCCGAATGTGTTTCCAGATTCAGCTGGTCGCCGTTGCCATTGCGGATATGGATATCCAGTTGGCTGAAAGCGATTTCCACGTCGTGCTCATGGCAGAGGGCATCGATGTGGCGGTTCAGCTCGTCGGTGGCGGCCAGGCGGTCGTTGATGTCATCCACGTGGACGCGCAGTTCATGGTCCAGGGTGCTGGCACCAAAGCCCATAAACAGTACGACAGGTTCCGGGTCACGCAGTACGCGGCGGTTCTCTTTTGCGGCTTGAAGCAGAATGTCGCGGCATTTCTGCAAATCGGAGCCGTAGGCAAAGCCGACTTTGAGAATGATCCGGGTCACGGTGTCGGAGAGGGACCAGTTGATCAGCCGTTCGGTGACGAACACCTTGTTGGGGACCAGGATTTCCTTGCGGTCGAAATCAATCAAGGTGGTGGCACGGATGCGAATGCGGCTGACGGTGCCATCCAGGTTGTTGATGGTAATCACGTCACCGATGCGAATCGGGCGCTCGAACAGCAGGATGATACCGGAGATAAAGTTGGCAAAGATTTCCTGCAGGCCAAAACCCAGCCCGACGCCCAGTGCCGCCACCAGCCATTGCATCTTGTCCCAGCTCAGGCCCAGCGCGCCAAGCGTCAGCATGATACCGCTGGCGACAATCACGTAGGAGAGCAAGGTGGTGGTGGCGTAGCTGGTGCCCTGGCGCAGATCCATACGTGACAGCACCAGCACTTCCAGCAGGCCCGGCAGGTTGCTGGCCAACAGGAAGGTTACGGCACCGATGACCAGCGAGGCAATCACGTCGCCAAGGCTGATGGGGGAGGTGGTGGCGGCCTGGCCAGCCCCTTCGGCGGTTTCCCACAGCACGATGTTGTCGGTATAGGCGAAGGCATGCAGTACGTCTGCCCAGACCCAATACACCAGCAGGCCGATTGCGGCCACCAGCGCCAGGCGGATCAGGCGCAGGGACTGCTGGTTGACCTGTTTCAGGTCCAGTTGCGGCTCTTCCACTTCCACAGCTTCGGCGCTGCTGGTGTCTTCTTTCTGTTCGGCTTCGCGCTGTGCCACGGCCCGTTTGTAGGAAAGCCGCTGGGCTGCCACGGCGAGGCCGCGCACGGCGGTGGCATCCAGAACGATCCACAGTGCAATCAGGTAGAGGCTGTAGATCATGTGCCCGGTGAGGCGTACCGAGGTGTAGTAGTAACCCACGCCGGTGAGCACGATCAGGGTGAGCGGGGCAAGAATGCACAGGCCGGTGGCCAGGGTCCTCATGGTGCGGCTGTAATGACGGCCGGGGTAGGACTGCGCCACCCAGGGCAGGCTCACCATGATGGTGATCATGGATGCCATCATGATTACCAGTCCGAGCCGGTCATTACTGAGCTGTGCTGGCCACTGGTCACCAAACGCCACCAGGAAGGTAAGGGGGATGAGCGCCAGGCCGGTTACCAGCAGGCGTCGCCGCATTTGATGGTTGTATTCCATGCTCCAGCGGAAATGGCGCTGGGCGATGCCATTGGTTTTAAGCAGGCGGTAGAGTACTTCGAATACCAGCCATAGCAAGGCAATCTGGGCCACGGCAGCGCCCATGACGCTGGTGAATGTGCCAGGCTGCACCCACAAGCCGGCGGCCAGCAGGCCAAGGAAAAGCGGGACAGGTGCCGCAATCAGAAAGGTGTACAGCAGGCTCAGGGGGGTGTGCGCCTGGCTGTCACGGCGCAGGTACCCTACATCCTTGTTCATTTCGTCGATGCGGGTTTTGAGCTTGCTGCGTACCACCATCAGCAGCGCTGCCGGGATGAGCAGTCCGATCAGCCAGACCCATTTGCGGCTGAACAGATCGCCGGTTCCCTCCCACAGGTCGCCCCAGGGCATGGTTTTAACCTGCTCCATCAGTTCTTTTGGCAGCTTGCCAAGCCATTCAAAACTCAGGGGCTGGTTGCTGGGCATCCAGAAGGTTTGTTCGGAAATGGTGTTGTGCAGGCTGCGGGTAATTTTGCGCAGCTGTTCATGGCTGAGCTGGGTACGAGTGAGGATGGCCAGCTGGCGGCTCAGTTCCTGGTCCAGTTGGTCGTAAATGGCCAGGCGCTCTTCGCGGAGGATGGAAAAGGCCTGCTCCAGTGCCGGGCTCAGGGGTTTGTCAGCCTGGGTCTGTGAGGGCAGGGGGGCGTCATCCAGATCCTGCATGGCCCGTTCGATATCGAACTGGCTGAGGCGCGCGTCAGAAATATCCTTGTCCAGATTCAGTTCGCCCTGATCCTGGGGCAGGCTTTTTTGCTGCTCGTAAAGAATGCGCGACAGCAGCAAGCTGCCATCGAGCATGCGAATCTGGTCGTTGACGGTGGAGGATAATGAACGTGCCTTGTCCAGTTCGGTCTTGGTGTTGACCGCTTCACGCAGCAGGCTGTTTACACTTTCGCTGGCACCGGCCAGTTGTTCACGCAGGGCCCGGTTCTTGTCCATGGCTTTCTGGACCTGGGGGTGATCCAGCACGCTTTGCGGGAGATCGGTTTCCGGGGAATTGGCGGTTTCCTCCAGCTGATTCAGGCGGCGCTCATTGATGAGTGGCTGCAGGGCGTCCAGTTTTGCTTCGATGATGAGCTGATGCTGTTTGTCGCTTTGTTGTCTCAGGCGGGCGATGTCCTGCTGCTTGTCGACGATGGCCAGCTCCTGGTTGTAGCGCTCGATGCGCGACTCCAGGGCTTTCATCTCCGTGTTCAAGGTGCCCGTTTGTAATTCGGACAAGGCTTCGCCTTCTTCATCCACGCCCTGATTGAGGCGGGTGCGGATGACGTCCAGCCGGTCCATGGCTTTGCTGATCACGTTCTGGGCCTGTTCCGGCAGGGTCTGGGCACGGGTCAGGTCGCTGTTGGCGTCAGCCAGGTCTTCCTGGTTGGCTTCCAGGGCATCCAGCTCACTGACCAGGGCTTTCACCAGAGCGTCCAGATTTTTGGGTGCGTAGTGTTTTTCCCAGTCGGTATCGCGTTCCTGGCGCAGACGTGTGAGTTCGGCGTTGAGACGTGTGCGTTGGCTGGCGGCCTGCCGGGAAAAGGTTTTCAGTTCCTTGATTTTTTCCTGGTTGCTGTCGATCTCCTGACGGAATTTCAGGGTCTCCTTGAGCTGTTTCTTGTCGGGATTGTCCGTGCCGTCAGATTTTTTATCACTGGTTTCCGTGAGCTGCTTTTGCAGGTCGCCAACGCCGGGCAGGGAAAAACTGCCAGGCTGCGCGATGGCGAGAACGGGTAGCAATATCAGCAGTGCGACAGGCAGTCGTCGATCCATAACAACGAGGCTCCAGAAAAGTGTTGTTGTCTTTGTATCACAGGGTCGCGTTTATTGCTTTCCCGGTGGCGTGTGCTGTGTTGAAGAACGGCTGGTCGGGGCATTCGCGGCGTTACAGTCGCTTGATGCGGCGCAGCAGCTGGCGAACCAGTCCCAGCTCCCGGTCACTGGCCAGGGGCAGCAGTTCGTCCACCCATTGGTGAAGGTTTTCGGTCGGCTGTATCTGTAGTGCCGCCAGAAGCTGATGCAGGGCCTGGCGGGTGTGGCCGAAGGTGGTTGGGTCCGCTTCGGGCTGCACTGTCGCCGGCCGTTTGCGCAATTCCCATGCATAGACCATCACGGCCTGGCCCAGGTTCAGTGACGGTTGTGCCTGCGCCAGCGGGATGCTGCTGGCCAGATCGCAGCGGGCCACTTCGTCGCCGGTCAGGCCGCTGGCTTCCCGGCCGAAGACGATGGCGACCCGTTGCACGCTGTTTCCCTTGCCAGCGACCAGTTCGGCGCAACGATCCGCATCCACATAACGGTCCTTCTGCAGGCGGTGCCGGGCGGTACAGGCAATGCTCAGGTCCACATCGGCCAGCGCCTGATCCAGGGTGTCCACGATCACGGCCTGCTCCAGCACGTCGTTGCTGTGGTGTGCGACCCACTGGGCGGCGCGCATGTCGCCCGGGTTAACCAGTCGCAAATCTTTGAAACCCATGGTTTTTATGGCGCGGGCAGCGGCGCCGATGTTTTCCCCGCGGGCGGGTTCCACCAGAACAAAAACGGTGTCCATGTATTGTCACTTCTTCATGGCAGGGTGTGCAGGTGCCCATTCTATACGAGGGGCGGGCATGGAGAGGAGACGAAAAGGGAAGGCGAGCAGGGCGCAGCCTGTCAGGAAATGTCCATGTTTTGTCCGTCTGAGCCCTTGGGTTGGTATGCCGGGTTGTTTATTGTTTGATCAATAAACACAAAAAGTTACATAACCACAATAACGGGAGGGGACCCCCATGAAGAAGCTCGCACTCACCGGCCTGCTGGCCGCAGCTGTTCTGTCATCGCCTGCCCAGGCGTTTCAGCAAATCACCCACAAACGCATTGCCATTGATGCGGTTAACTACATGAAGGCGCACCCGACGACCACGGAGTACAACCGCCTGAAGAGTTGGGTCAACGCGGCCGGCTACAGCATGGACCAGTTTGCGGAAGTGATTGGGCAGGGTGCCTACGACGTGGACGATTTCCAGGATACCTACCTGTGTGGCGCGGTCACCGGGGACTGCGTGTATGCGCCGGTCTTCAATGCAGGGGCCTCTCTGGTGAACTACACCTCCTACTGGCATTTCCAGAACCATACCCGTGGCTCTGATGTTCACGGCAACGACCTGGGTGGTTATAACTACGACCTGCTCACCGTTTGGGGCGATATCGATAACATCGCGGCGACTTGGCTGGTGGGCGACTACATGGACGATGGAAACGGGGGCATGACCGGCTGGTGCTTCTGGAGCTGCGCCGATGACACTGAGTACAACACCTACGGTGTGACCGAAGCCAACTATCGTCAGGGCAGTACTTCCAGCAAGTCCATGTACGATGACTTCGAGGAAATGCCGTTCCAGCCCATCGATAACCTGGGCCAGTACTGGTACAGCCAGTTCCTCGCCAACCCCACGGCCCAGACCCTGGGTTTCGTGATGCACACCACTGACCTGCTGCAACCGCACCATGTGTGGACTACCTCGGCACTGAACCACAGTGGCTGGGAATCCTGGGTGGCAGATTACTACGACAGCGAGAACCTGAACAACACCGCTTTGGTCGATCAGGCTCTGACGGATTTCACCCCGCTTGCTACCGCCAGCAATGACATTCGCCCCTTGCTGACTCAAGGCGGTGCCATGGCTTACAGCAACGGCGGGATCGTGCTGTCCAGCACCGACCACTCGGACCGGGTGCAGGTGGCACAGGTGGTGATTCCCCATGCCATCGCCATGGTGGTGCATGTGCTGAATCATGCTGCGGTGAAGGTTAATCCCTGATAAGAAGACGCAACAAGCGGCATGCATCACGCTACACGTAAAAGCACGTGCAGGGAGATGCGTGCCCGCGTTGCACCAATAACAAGATAGAGGAAAACGGCCATGGGATTGCATCGATGGGTGTTGGCCATTGGGTTCGCAGCTGTTGCGTTGGCCGGCTATGCCAGCTGGCAGCGTTGGGGACCGTTGCCCGATAACGTGGCAGCAAGCGTGGATGGCAGCGTGATTCCGGTGGCGACCCTGAATGTGTTTGTGGCTGCCGCACAGCGCAGCGAACCGCAGGTCAGCCGTGAAGCCGTGCTCAAGGGGCTGGTGGAAAACCGGTTGTTGGCGGCCCTGGCCCATGAACATGACGACGTGGCCGCCCACGGGCATGCCGACACCAGTCGGGTGGGCTACGATGCGCAGACTCGCCAGGAACAACAACGCTTCAAACTGATTCGTACGGCTTTTGCCGATGACCTGCGGGTAGCGGTGGAAGAAAGCGGCACGACTGACAGTCTGGATTATCTGACTGAGCCGTTGTTGCTGTCTGAGGATGTGTTGGCTCCGTTGCTGTCGCTGGATCAGGCGTTGTACGCCACCATGACTGAGGCCCAGCAGCAGGCGGCCAGCCAGCTGATGATTGCCCGTTACCGTTTTGCGGAGGATCAGCCAGAGCAGACGCTGACGCTGTGGGATCTGTATCGCCGGCAGAACATCCAGCTGAAAGTGCAGATGCACAACCTCAATACCGGCTTTATCCGTGAAGCGATCAAGCAGCAGCTCACCATGGAGTATGTGTTCTACTGGTTTGATCAACACTCCGGTTTGTCGGCCCGGGCCATTGCGGCAGTGGATGACTGCATTGATGACGCCATGAGCCGCGATGAGCTGCTCCATGACCTGGGGCTGATGCACGATATCCATGACGATAACCCGCAGTTACGGGCTTTGGCGGCTGAAGTGAGCCAGGACCAGATCGCCGCGTATTACCAACAGCACCAGGACGAATTTACCCGTGTGGAGCGTGTTCACGCTTACCACTTGCGGGTCAACAGTCAGGCCGAAGCCGACCGGATTTATGCCGAGCTGCTGGATGTCCAGAAAGCGCAGAAAGCCCAGAAAGCGGATAGTGGGGACCCGGCCAGCGCGTTTGCTGACGCAGTCGCACGTTATTCCGTTGCCGATGACCGTGAGCAGGGCGGGGCGCTGGGCTGGATCGACCGCGATAGCCGTGAGGACCACTGGACCCAGGCACTGGCGTTTGTGCAGCCGGTGCAGCGAGTGTCACCGCCGTTCCGTAGCCCGGCCACAGACAGCGCGCCGTACTGGGAGCTACTCTGGGTGGACCAGAAGGAAATGGGCTACCAGCGTGTGGACAGCGAATCGGTACGTTACCGGGCGGCCCAGGCCATTGCCCGGGAACAGATGCAGCAGCGTTTTCAGACCTTGCTGGCTGATGCCACCGAGGCGGCGGCGTTGCGGGTCAACCACGAGGTGTTGTGATGGCGGTGGGGGAGTGCCGGCCAGGCCAGACCGGGAACTATCAGCGCCAGCAGGGGTGGTTGCGCCCTGGATTGCTGGCCGGGTTGTTGATAGCCGCAAGCGCCAGTGCCTATTGGTTGTTGCCGCAGGCACCGGCAGGCGATACAGCGACGGGTGTTACTGCAGACACGAGCCCTGATGCCGACCCCAAAGTGGAAGCCGCAGCGACGCCGGCAGCCCTGCCGATGATCGATACGGTGGCGGAACGTTCTCTGCCTATGCCGGAGAAGCGGGCGGATAACGCCCCGTCCGCGGTGCCGACGCCTTCACCTTCACCCCAGGCTGTGGCGGCCCTGCGAGAAAGTATGCGAAACGGCGACCCGCGTACGCCGCCGCTGGTCCGCAATACGGATTTACGTGAACCGCCCAGCGCGGCCGAGCTGGCCGACCCGGCACAGTATCAGCAGTACGAAGCGAGACAGAATCAGGCGGTTCGTGCGTCTTTCGTGGCGGCGGCGAATCGCAAAATGGTGGAGCTGGAAGGGCTGATCGCCAGGGGCAAGGAATTCGGCATCGCCCCTGAACAGCTGGAAGAAGGGATCGCCAAACTGGACAAGCTGCGTGAGCAGCGCGATCAGTTGGTGGCGCAGCATCCTGAGCTTGCGGCTGAAGAGGGGGAAGCAGGAGCAGAGGGCGTTGAGGGAGCAGAAGGCGCCGGCGATACGGCGCAGGACTGAGCGCCCAGTTCGCGGGCGCTGTCCTGAATCTCGCTATCATCCGGTGCCACCGACAAGGCTTGGCAAATACTCTGCCGGGCCTGTTTGCTGTCACCCGCTGCCTTTTGGGCATAGGCCAGGTTGTTCCAGGCGGCGGCCAGTTCCGGCGCATGGCGCACGGCTTGTTCAAACGCAGCCCGCGCCTCTTGCTGCTTGCCCTGCGCCCACAAAGCATTGCCATAACCAAACCACAGCTGTCCGCTTTGCGGGAAGGCTTCCACGGCAGCGGGCCAGAAGGCGGCGCTATTGGGCAGCGGCGAGATGGCCCGGAACAGCGCATCAGGCTCGGCGCTGGCGGGCAACTGGCCGGCTTCCACCAGCGTGAATCCCCACTGATCGGCCCTGGCCCAGGTGCGAATAAAGCGGTTCCAGTGGCTGCTGTCACTTTGCGTTGTTCCGCTGTGCAGCACCACGGTATCGCCCTCATCCCGGTAGCCCGTTACCACAGCGAAGTGCCATTTCGGCCAGCGGGGCAGCGCCAGGTTTTGCATTACCAGCACCGGGCGATTGGCCTGTAATTCCTGAAACAGGGCGCCAGCGGATTCCACCGGATAGGCCATCAGACCGCGGCTACGGGCCGCAGCCCGCAGCTCAATGCCCAGTGAGCCTTTGCGCTCCGGCAGCCAGACTTCGTCCACCAGTGCGTCGGCACTGACTTCCTTGCCTGCCCACTGCAGCATCATCGCCAGGGCGGCTGGGCCGCATTGATAAGCGTCCTGAGGGACAAAGGGCACCACCACCTGCTGCTCGGTGTGCACGCTGGCGCTTTGCGGAGGGGGAAAACTCTGGCAACCGCCCAGCGTTAGCAGCGCGGTTGCCAGCAGGGCGGCAACCGGTTTTCCGGAAAACATGCCGCGCAATGCCGTCACCATTAATTGACCGGGTCAATCACCGGGAAGACATCGGTAGCGCCGAGCAGATCCAGAATCACCAGTACCAGGATGATGGCCAGTACCACGCCCAGTACGCCCTGACCGGCAGGCAGCTCTTCGGATTTTTGAGCCAGCTGCTGCAGCTCGGAATCGGTGAGGCGGTCCAGTCGCTGACTGACCTGCTCCTGGTTTACGCCGTATTCGCTTAGCGCCTGAGCGGCCACTTTATGATCCATCAGCTGCATGACCTGCTGCTTCATGGCCGCGCGATCCTGTTGCTGAATCACGGTGTCATTACCAATCATGGCGGCTTGTGCGGCGGGAACCATCAGCACTTGCATAAACAGCAATACAAAGGCACTGAAAATACCGGTAACGCGTTTTGACGTGGTCATGAACCATTCTCCTGTGTTCTTGAAGGGTTATACGCTACCAGTGTGACCGCTATTCAACAGGATCGCTGCGTGATCCGGGCGATTTTTTACAAGGACTTTACCAATGTCGGTGGCAGCAATGCCTTCACGATCAAGATGTTGCAGTGCCTGCCCGGCATAGTCGGCGGGCAGACAGAACAATAGCCCCCCGGCGGTTTGCGGGTCGCACAGGGCGGTAAGCAGGGCGTCGTCCACGGGGGCTTGCTGTTGGCAATGCACCAGTATCTGCCGGTTGGCCTCGCTGAGGGTGCTGGCCACACCCTGTTGAATCAGCGACAGCGTGCCAGGCAGCAGCGGTACCTTGTGGCAATCCACCGACAGGGCAACGCCACTTTGCTGGCTGATTTCGTAGAGATGGCCGAGCAGCCCAAAGCCGGTGATATCAGTGCAGGCATTCACGGGGACATCCTGCAGGGCCCGTTGCGCCATATGGTTGCTGGTCAGCAGGTGGTGCAGCGTCGTGTCCAGCCAGGGACCATGGAATGCGGCAGCATTGCTGCTGTTCGCCTGCATCAAGGCCGCCAGTTGCACGCCGCTACCCAATGGCTTGGTGAGGATCAGCCGGTCGCCGTCGCGAGCGCCGCGTTTGTGCCAGAGCTGTGCCGGATCCGCCTGGCCGTTGACGGTGAAACCCGCGGCCATCTGCGGGCCTTCGATGGTGTGGCCACCGACCAGGGTGCAGCCGGCGGCATTCAGTTCCCGGACGGCTCCGGCCATCATCCGTTGCAGGTCACGGCTCTGCAGGCGCGGGTGGTGCCAGGGCAGGGTAATGTTGGCCAGGGCGGAGTGGGGCCGGGCGTTCATGGCGTACAGGTCGCTGAGGCTGTGCAGGGCGGCAATGCGCCCGAACAGGTAGGGCTCATCGATAAAGGCGGGAAAGAAATCCAGGCTCTGGACCAGCCGCTGCCCGGCGGGCCAATCGATGATGGCGGCATCATCGGCGGCGTCTACACCGGCTTCAATCCCCGGATTAATGACTGGCTGAAGGCCAGCCAGTGCTTCATGGAGGGCGTCGCTGCCGACCTTGGCACCGCAGCCGGCGCAATGCAGGGCGTCGGGGTCCGCGGGGGCGGTGGACATGGCGGGCAGCTGCTGATCGAACTTGGCCATGAAGGCCCGGTCGATATGATCCTTCCAGCGCCATACCCAGCGCCCGGCCACAGACAGGCTGCCGCCCCGGCTGGCAATGGCATCTTTGCCGCCGGCGGATAGCAGCGACAGGAATCGGGATTGCGGGCGATAGGCAACCAGCGGTTGCCCTTGAATGGCCGCGCGCAGGTTGTCGGCCAGGGTTTGCGCCTGACGAACCGCGTAGACCCCGGCCTTGGGCAGGGATGTGGGAAAGGCGGCGCAGTCGCCGGCGGCAAAAATGCGTGTATCGGAGAGCGTTTGCAGGCTTTCCGTGACGCGCACAAAACCCCGTTCGTCGCACTCCAGCCCGCTGTCTTCCAGTATCGGCAGGCCGCGCACTCCCGTGCACCAGAGCACCCACTGGGCGGTTAGCGGCTGATCTCCCATCTGCAGTTGCTGTTGTGCATCACAGTGAACGCGACTGTGGGTATGCAGGGCGACGGTATGGGCTTGCAGCCGCTTGCGCATCTTCTCGCGCACGCTGGCGGGAAAGCCGGGCAGCAATTCCCCACCGGTGATTAGTTGAATCTCTGCCGGTTGCTGGCGGTTCTGAAAATGGTGGGCCATGGCCAGTGCCATTTCGGTACCGCCGGCACCAGCGCCGACCACCGCCAGTGAGGGCGTTTGCCCGCCGGCGTCGCGGCAGAGTTGTTGCCAGCGGGTATAAAAGCTGGCCACCGGTTTGACCGGCACAACGCTGTCGTGATCGTTGCCGATGGGCGAGAGATCCGGCGTGGCGCCCACGTCCAGGCTCAGCCAGTCGTAGGCCAGCTGGCTGCCATCGCTGAGCTGTAATTGCCGTTTCTGTGGATCAAGCTGTGTGACGCTGGCCTGAACAAACCGGCAGCCGCTGGCCTGGCACAACCGGTACACATCCACATGGGTGTCATCCAGCGTGTAGTGGCCGGCGATCAGCCCCGGCAACATGCCGGAATAGGCGCTCAGGCTGTCCGGGGACACCAGGGTCAGGCGTACGCCGGGAATCGGTTTCATGGCCAGCATGCGCAGGGCCAGCGCATGGCTGTGGCCGGCGCCGACAAAGACCAGGTCGTATTGAGCGGAAGGGCTTATCACAGTTGCAGGTCACCTTGCAGATAGCAGCGGGCGGTGCCGCTGAGGGTGACGCGATCGCCTTTCAGCTGGCAGTGCAATTCACCGCCACGGGCAGAAAGCTGGCGGGCATGGAGGTGTGTTTTGCCGAGTTTATCTGCCCAGTAAGGCACCAGGGTGCAATGGGCCGAGCCGGTGACCGGGTCTTCCGGAACGCCTTTGGCCGGGGCAAAAAAGCGGCTGACAAAATCACAGTCCTCGCCGGGCGCGGAAATCATTACCGCGAAGGTATCCAGCGCCGCGATGGCGGTGAAGTCGGGCTGAAAATTGCGTACCTGATCGGCGCTGTCCACGATGATCAGGGTGTCCCGGGCTTGCAGCACTTCGCGAATGGGCAAACCCAGCGCCCGGGAAAACGGGGTGATGTCGGTGAGTGCGTGGGCCGGCCGTGATGGAAAATCCAGGCTTAACGTCTGCCCGCTGCGGGTCACGAACAAGGGACCAGAGGCGGTGGAAAAGCGCACCCGCTCACCCGGGAAGCCCAACGCATGAAAGACCACCCAGGCGGCGGCCAGTGTGGCGTGACCACACAGGTCGACTTCCACCTGAGTGGTAAACCAGCGCAACGCGTAGCCTTGATCGTCGGGTACCAGAAAGGCGGTTTCCGAGAGATTGTTTTCCAGTGCGATGTTTTGCAGCAGGGCGTCATCCAGCCAGTGTGTCAGCGGCACCACGGCGGCCGGATTGCCGGCAAACAGGGCGTCGGTAAAGGCGTCCACTTGGTACAGTTTCATAGTGCGACTCGTGTTTGCGTTCTTCTGGCGGTGTCGGTCAACCGCTTGCCGGGGCCTTGTTTGCTGAGACACCGTGGCCCGGTTGCAGCCTCAGGCGCTGTCTTAGCGTGCGTGACAGGGCATCCACTCCCAGATTGAGCAACACCGTGGCCAGGATCAACAGGGCGGTTCGGTCAAAGCGGAATTCCGCCACGCTGGAATCAATATAGAAACCCAGGGTGTGAATGCCAAGAATCCCCAGTACCGCCGTTTCGCGCATGATCACCTCCCAGCGATAGAGCAGGAAAGCGAGCAGGTTCGGGCTGATGCGTGGCAAGACCTCCCAGGCGTAGCGGTTGATGCCGGTCGGCGCGTCTGCCCGCAGGCGCAGGGTTTCACTGAAGCGGCCCGTCAGGTGGGCGACGATGGCGCCGGTATGCAGGGCAAGCGCAAAAATGCCGGGCAACATGGAGGGGCCGAGCAGGATCAGGAAAAAGAAGGCGAGAAAAAACTCCGGTGTGGTGCGCAGCACCACCAGCAGGCCATGGCCCAGTGTACGGCTGACCCGGTTGCCGAATAACGGTGAGGTAAGGGGAAACAATACCAGCGCCAGAATGCCGGTGAGCAGTAGCGCGGCCAGGCCCAATACGCTGGTCTGCCACAGGCCGGGCCACAGTTGTTGCTGCCAGAGCATGGCAAACCACTGCCACAGTTCCAGCAGGCCACCGCCGTGGCGCAGGGGGGCAGGCACCAGATCCACGGTGACAAAACGCACCAAGGTGGACAGGTTGCCGGTGAAGATCGGTGGCGCCCACACCACGGCGGCGATCAAATACAGGGGAATCAGCGCCGGGCGCAGCCACCAGCGCAGGGTGAAAATCAGCGCGAAAAACAGGTACAGCAAAGCCGCGCCCTGATCGTAGACCCCCTCACGAAAGGCGGTTTCCAGATGGAAGCCCAGGGTGGGCAAACCGATAAAGCCGAGAATGGCAGAGGCGCGCAAGGCGCATTCCAGCCGGTAACTGCCGTAGGCCTTGAAGGCCTGCCAGACCAGCGGTAGCCGGGCGAAGAAAAAGCGGCTGACGGCGGAGGTGCTGGCGGGCAAGGAATGGGCGGGTGCTGGGTCCGACTCCTCCAGAAATTCGCCGAATACCTTGGCAAAGATACCCGCATAGGGAATGGCGATGGCCAGTACCCCGGTGAGCGTGCTCAGGCCGGCAACCTGTAGCAGCAGCAGGCCCCAGAACAGCTCGTGGACGGCACGGATGCTGGCGGCAAAACTGCGTACCGCCCGCGACGACCAGCAGACTGCCATCAAAAAACCGAACAGGGCAGCCAGCGCGGTGCCTTGCCAGGCAAAGGCCAGGGTATTGGCCAGTGCTTGACCCAGCTGCTCGGTGGCGAAAAAATCCGGGGCCATAAACCCCTTGGCCATGCGCAGCAGTTCCTGGCCAGGGCTGGAGCGGGCGATCTCCATGTCGGCCAGCAACAGTGCCACCAGGCCGGCCAGAGCAAGACCGCCGGTGGTGCGCCGCCAGCGACTGGCTGTGGTGTTCAGCGGTGGGCTGGCGGGAGGCATGGTAGGGCGTTCACTGCTACGCATCGTCCTGATACAAGGCATCAAGATCGCTGAGGGACAGCGACCGGGTGGCGGCGTCGAGGACGATTTGGCCCTGGTTCAGGCCGATGATCCGGTCGCTGCAGGCCAGAGCCAACGCCCGATCATGCAGGGCAATCACGGCACTGTGGTGGCGAGCCAGTGACAGGGTGAGCAGGGCAAGGCCCTGGTGTTCGTCCAGACTGGAGACAGGCTCGTCGGCGAGCAGAACCGGGCGTTGCGTGTAGAGGGCACGGCCCAGTGCGGTGCGTTGCGCCTGGCCGCCGGAGAGCTGATCGACGCTGGTGAACAGCTTGTCGTGAAGCGACAGGTCGGCCGCCAAAGCGCCCACCTGTTCGCGCTCGTGTCGACTGGGAGCAAGCAGGTTGCGCAGATTGGTGACGGTGCGGTTGCGCGACAGGGCGCCCATGTAGATGTTGTGGAACACGCTTAGCATGGGCACCAGGGCGCCCGCCTGGGGGCACCAGGCACAGACGCTTTCCTGCTGGCTGCGCAGGGCATTGAGAAGGGTGGACTTGCCGGCGCCGGAGGGGCCGAGCAGGGCGACTTTTTCGCCTTGCTCAATGGTCAGCGTCAGGTTGTCGAAGACAACCTGATCACCATGCCCCAACCGGGCCTGCTGGAAGTGGAACACGCCGGAACTTGCCTGTGGCCGTTAGTCCAACAGGCCGATGGCGCTGGCGGTGTCCTCGATGGGGGCATAGTCCGCATTGGAGGCCGGAATAAATTTTTCCCGGGGGAAAGCCTGCAGCAGTGCCGGATCGTCGATGGACAGCAGGGCTTCGGTAACGCGCTGGCTGAAGCCTTCGCCGAAGCGCTCATCCAGATCGCCGCGCACAGTCCAGTGGTAGTCTGGATAGGTGGGGGTTTCCCAGATCACGCTGACCTTGCTGGTGTCGATTTTGCCTTCCGACAGCTCGCGCTCCCAGACTTTGAAATTTACCGCGCCAGTGGCATAGGCACCGCTTTGTACCAGGGCGATGGTGCGGCTGTGGTCGCCGGAGAAACCGACTTTCTCGAACAGGTTGTCCGGGGCTTCGTTGAAGGTATCGCGCAGATAAAATTCCGGCATCAGGCGGCCGGAGGTGCTGCCTTTGGAGCCGAAGGTGAATGACGGCTGTGCAATGAAGTCGTCGTCCAGCGTGTCGACGGGCTCAAGCCCGGTGCTGCTGTTGGCAATGAAATAGGATTTGAACGCGGTGTCTTCCTGGCCTTGGGCAATGGCCTGGGAACCGGGAACAAGACGTCGCGCCTGTACGCCGGACAGGCCGCCGAACCAGGCCATTTGTACTTCATCGTTGCGGAAGGCAGTCACTGCGGCAGCGTAGGATTTCACCGGCACGTATTTCACCGGCACGCCTAACTGTTCTTCCAGGTAAGCGGCGATGGTACCGAACCGTTTGACCAGCTGGGATTCATCCTGATCCGGGATCGCCGTAAAGGTGAAGGTATCGGTTTTGGGGTCATTACAGGCAGAGAGCAGCAGGGCAGCAGCCAGTGCAGCCAGGAATTTCAAACGCATTGTTGTCTCCGTTCAATAGGGAGGCTTACCGAACTTTATGCGGGAAAACGCACGGATACGATTGCGGGTTCGGCCATACGCAGTCGTGGCAGCAGTATAACGGCTTGCGAAGGGTTTTGCGTTAGCGGTTGTTGAGGAAATCGCTGACTTCGGCGCGGGTGCCCTGGAAGACAATGGTGCCTTCGCGGCGCGACAGCATGTAGTCGTACATGGGGTCGTAATAATCGGCGAGCAGGCTGTGAATCCATTCGCGATGCAACTCGGTATCGCCGCAGGCGGTTTGTACGGCCAGGGCTTCCTGGAGTTGCTGACGAAGCTGTTGATGGCGAATGCCACCCAGGCGGCGGCGAATGCGATCCATGGCTGCCAGCAGTTCATCGCCAAGCTGCTTGAGGGCATTCTGCTCACCGAAATAGCGGGCATATTCCTGTAACGGCCCGATCACGTAATCTTCCAGGGTGACTTGTACGCGGGCGTCCAGGGATTCCTCAATGACGATGCGTGGCTGTGCCTTGATCTGGTCTTGCAGGGAAAAAGGCAGATGGCAGCGCCCGATCAGCTTGCTTTCGTCTTCCACCAGAATGCGGGCAGGCTGGGCGGCACGTTGTTTTATCAGGGCGATGGCCAGGCTGTTTTCAAAATCAATCTGGCCGGGTTGGCCGCCGGGGCGTCGGCCGAAGGAGGAACCGCGGTGGTGGGCCAGCCCTTCCAGATCGATGGCGTTGGCCTGTTGTTCAATCACGCGTGTTTTTGCACAGCCGGTACGGCCGCACAGCACTTCCAGTGGCAGGCTGGCGATACAGGCTTCCATTTCATCAATCAGAAATCGGCGCAGCGCCTTGTAACCACCAGTGATCAGTGGTGCATCGATGCCTGCTTCGCGTAGCCAGGCCTGGGTGGTTTGGCTGCGCAGCCCGCCACGGAAGCAATACAGGTAGCCGTTGGGGTTGGCCTGCCACCACTGCTGCCAGGCCCGCATACGCTGTTCCCGTTCCTCGCCGCTGACCAGCTTGTTGCCCAGATCAATCGCCGCCTGCTGGCCCTGCTGCTTGTAGCAGATGCCAATCTGGTGACGTTCGTCATCGTTGATCAGGGCAATATTGACCGCACCGGGAAAGGCGCCCTTGGCGAATTCCACGGGGGCGCGCACGTCCAGCAGGGGCGTGTCATTCAGAAACAGGGAAAGGTAATCACGGGTATCGTCTCGCATGGGGAGCGAGTTTAGTGCAGTGGCATGCAGCACGCTACAGGCAGCACGCAACAACACGGGCCGACGCTGGAAAGCCTGAAACGCCAGAGGCCGCGACCAGACTGTGGGCGCGGCCTCTGACGTTTCGTCCTGCTCGAAAGCCGGACGTGTTGTTGCGTGCAGCGTGATGCCTGTTGCGGCTGCTATTACTCCGCCGGACGGATCTGGCCGGCTAGGTGGGGTTTGATCCCGTCCTTGGCGAGCAGACGGAAATCGCTGCCGCCGTCGGCCGGCTTGTTCTCGAACTTCACGGTGGCGGGCACGAACATGGGCAATTTGAACTGCACGTCCACGGTGAACGCGTCTTCCGGCAGCTGGTTCTGCAGTTCGGCTAGGCAGCGGGCCTTGGACCACATGCCGTGGGCGATCTGGCGCTTGAAGCCGAACAGCTTGGCGGACAGCGGGTATAGATGAATCGGGTTGCGGTCACCGGAGACGGCGCCGTAGCGGCGGCCGATATCCCCCGGCACTTTCCACTCCACCGTGTCGGTTGCCGGTTGCGGCTTGGGTGCGTCTTTCTTCTTGCTGCTGCTACCGCCGCCGCTGCGGAAGAAATTCACGGACTCACTTTCCCAGACTCGCTCGCCACCGGTGCTGACGCTGGTGAAGATGGAAAATTCGTAACCCTTGTCGACTTTCTGCAGGTTGCCCAGAAAGCACTTCACATTCAGCTGCTCGCGTTCTGCAATGGGGCGGTACTGGGTGATGCTGTTGCGTACATGCACCAGGCCCATGGCGGGGAACGGAAAGCCGTCGGTAAGAATCAGTGCCATATGCAGCGGGAAAGCGTGCATGTGCGGATAGGTCACGGGCAGTTTGCCGTCGGCGGCAAACCCGCACACCTTCCGGTAAGCAGTCAGATGCTTTTCATCGAGGGAGACGTCATTCAGTCGCAGGCCCACGTCCGGCAAGGTGGGGTTGCTGCCGGGCTTTACGGTGGCGCGCAATACGGCCTTGGCGAAGTTGATCACCATGGGTGGTGAATTACGCAGTTCGCGGAATTTGACCTCACTCATTACTCAATCCTTTCCCGTTGATTGCGTTGCAGCGTAGGCAACGGTGGCAATGCAAAAGAGTATAGAACAGGGCAGGCGAGTCGCTATTGGCCGTATAGACAGGCGGTCTGGTGAGTTAAGCACAGGGGCGCGGCGCAAGGCCGTAAAGTGTGAAGTGTGTTCAGGAATGGCTCTTGTCCGAGCGCCACATGCCTACGCCGAAGTAAATCAGGCGCAGTTGTTTCTCTGCGGTGATCAGTACTTCTTGCTGGCCGGTCTCATCAATTTCTTCCAGTTCCAGCATTTCCTGTGTCAGCGCGGTGACGTTGTTGACCACCAGCCCGGCCATCATTTGCAGGTCTTCAGCATTAATGTGATTGAGGAAGGGGAAGCGCGCCATGTCCATGGCCAGTTCGTTGGTGAACATGCGGATTTCACGGCGGATGGCATTGCGCATGGTGGGCGTGCCGCTAGCCAGTTCCTTGGAGACGAACAGAAAGTGCGCCCGGTTGTTGCGCACATAGGTGAAGTAGGTCTCCACGGAGCCACGCAGCATGCGCTCGTTGGGCAGTTCCTGCTGACGCACCTGGCGCATCATTTGACGCAGGGTACGGAACGATTCGTCCAGCAGCGTGAGGCCCAGGGCGCTCATGTCCGGGAAATGACGATAGAAGGCTGTGGGCACCACGCCCGCTTTCTTGGTGACTTCCCGCAGACTCAGGGCGGAAAAGGGCGCCTTTTTAACCACCAGCTCCAGCGCGGCCGACATCAGGGCTTCACGGGTCTGGCCCCGTTTGGGCTTGCGAGATCTGCTGGTGCTTTCCGTCGTCATTGGTTTTTGCCTCCAAAATCAGCTGCTTATTCTCTTCTGTGCGGGCTGGTGATGCAACCAATTCCCCCTGAGCCTTTGTAACACCATGATAGGCAAAGACTTTATTTTTTTAGTGAACATGTGTTGACGAGAAAGGGTGTGTTGTGAATAATGCGTACAACTGTTCACTTATAGGGCCTGACCCCATGAACTCGATGACACTGACATCCAACCGTTTTCAGCAAGGCGTTAACCGCCTGCTGCAATCCCGTGTGGCGGAAATTCTGTCTTATCCCCACGGCATTGACCGTTATCTGGAAGTGTTCAATCCGCTGTGGTCTGTTAACGAGGTGCGCGCCAGGGTAGAAGCCGTACGCTACCTGACCAATGACAGCGTGACCCTGACCCTGCGTCCCAACCACAACTGGGAAGGCTTTATTCCGGGTCAGTTTGTCCAGCTTTCCGTGACCATTGATGGCAAGCGTCAGACGCGCTGCTATTCCCCGGCCAATTCCCTGCACCGTACCGATGGCTGCATCGAATTGACCGCCAAAGTGCACGCTAACGGCTTTGTTTCCCGTCATCTGCGTGAACAGCTGAGTGTTGGCGATGTGGTAATCCTGTCCCAGGCGGATGGCGAGTTTGCCCTGCCGGAAGAACGTCCGGAGCAGGTGCTGTTGATCAGTGGTGGCAGCGGTATCACCCCGGTGATGTCCATGCTGCGCACCCTGTGTGATGAAGGCTTTGCTGGCCCGATTACCTTTCTGCATTACGCCAATAGCGCCGCCGACATGATCTACGCCAGCGAGCTGGACGAGATCGCGCGGACCCACGACAACGTGACCCTGGTGCGCTGCTTTAACAATGACGGTGAACAGGGCGAGCTGTCGGGCCTGTTTTGCCGTGAACATCTGTTTACCGCTGCGCCAGAATTTGCACAGGCAACCACTTTTCTGTGTGGCCCGCCGCCGATGATGGCCGCGGTGGAGAAAGTCTGGGAAGAAGACGGCTTGGCAGAACGGCTGCACAAGGAGCAGTTCACCCTGGCGGCGCCGCAGATCGAAAGCGACAGCGCTGAAGGCGAAGTGCGCTTCGTACAGAGCGAGAAAATGGCCATCAATAATGGCGCCACCCTGCTGGAGCAGGCCGAGTCCGCCGGGCTGACCCCGGAATCCGGTTGCCGCATGGGTATCTGCCACGCCTGTACCTGCCGCAAGACGGCCGGTGAAGTCCGCGATATCCGCACCGGTGAGATCACCAGTGGTGAAGAAGACATTCAAATTTGCATCAGCGTGCCGGTGGGCACGGTGACGCTAGACATCTAAACGGAATTACCCCAACCGAAGCGTCCCGAGACGAATCTTCAAACCGGGTTTAAGGAGAAAGCACATGAGTATTTTCAGTAACTTGAGCGCCGAACAATTCGAGACCATTGGCCAGGAACTGGACGCCATTCGTAATCGTGAAATGGCGGACCTGGGCGAAGAAGATGCCACCTATATTCGCACCCTGATCAAGCGTCAGCGTCGCCTGGAAATCGCTGGCCGAGGCCTGCTGATGGCAGGCTTCCTGCCGCCGGCATGGCTGGCCGGTGTGGCTTGTCTGTCTGCCTCCAAGATCCTGGACAACATGGAAATCGGCCATAACGTGATGCACGGCCAGTACGACTGGATGGGTGATCCGGCCATTAACTCCAAGGTTTTTGACTGGGACAACACCTGCACCAACACGGCCTGGAAACAGACCCACAATTTCGAGCACCACACCTTCACCAACGTGCTCGACAAGGATCATGACATTGGTTACGGCATCCTGCGCATGTCGGAAGACCAGGAATGGGAGCCCCGCTTCCTGTTCAACCCGATCCTGGCAGGCATCCTGGCTACCTTCTTCCAGCACTTTGTGGCGATTCAGAGCCTCAAGCTGGAGGACTACCTGATCTACAAGACCAAGACCAAGGAAGAGGTGAAGGCCGAATTCAAGCCGACCTGGAAGAAGATGCGCAAGCAGCTGGTCAAGGACTATCTGCTATTCCCGGCCCTGGCGGGGCCGTTCGCCCCCTTCGTGTTCGCGGGTAACCTGACGGCCAATGTGGCGCGTAACCTGTGGTCTTCCCAGGTGATCTATAACGGTCACTTCCCGGAAGAGGTGGAACAGTTCCCGGAGTCCGTGATTGAGAACGAGACCCGTGGCCAGTGGTATGTACGCCAGCTGCTGGGCTCTGCCAACTTTGAAGGCAGCCGTCTTATGCACGTGATGAGCGGCAACCTGAGCTTCCAGATCGAGCACCACCTGTTCCCGGACATGCCGGCGCATCGTTACGCGAGAATCGCCCCGGAAGTACGCGCTATTTGTGAAAAACACGGCCTGCCGTACAACACCGGGTCGTTCATGCGGCAGTCCTTGAGCGTCTGGAAACGGATCTTCAAACTGTCCCTGCCCAGCAAAACGGAAGGCGACAGCAAGAAAGGCCCGCTCAATGGTCTGCGAGCCAAAGTGGTGTCCCTTACCCGTGAACCGCAGTCAGAAAACCGCAAGGCTGCCTGATCGCCCCAGCAGCCTGCTAGGCGGTTTGATCTCCTGGTTCGGGCCGGTGCTGCGCTGGTTCCGGCCCTGCCATCCTTATGCTACTCTCAGTGATTCTGAGAGTAGCTTTTTTTGTATTGGGGACAAGGCAACGCATGGCAGAAATGACGGATTCCGGTGTGCTGTTACGGATGGCCTACAAGGCCATGGTAAAAGCCGGTATTGATGCCGATGCCGTGTTGGCGGAGGTTGGGCTCGACAAGTCCATTTTGCAGGTCCCTGACCTGCGTACCCCTCATGATGCTCAGGAATGGTTCTGGCAGGCTCTGGAAAAAGTGTCTGGCGATGAACATATCGGGTTGCATCTGGGTGAACATATTCCCGTCTATAAAGGCCAGGTGCTGGAGTACCTGTTCCTGTCCAGTCCGACCTTTGGTGAAGGCCTGAAGCGGGCGCTGGATTATCAGCGCTTGCTGTCCGATGCCGCCCAGGGGGAATTGTTTGAGGAAGGCGATCGGGTTTTCCTCAAGCAAATGATCTGGAGTAACCGTCTCAGTCATCTCAATGAATGCATGATGATGGGCGTGATCAAGTTTTTCCGGTTCGTTACCGATGATGCGTTTGAGCCGGTGGAGGTGCATTTTGGCCACGCCCGCCATGCGGATCAGCTGGAATACGAACGCCTGTTCGATTGCCCGGTGAAATTCGATATGCCCAGTGTGGGCATGTATTTCGATGCCAAGGTCATGACTCTGCCGTCCGCCCATCACGAACCGGAGCTGTTGCACCTGCACGAACAGCTCGCCAGTGAACAGGTCGCCCGGCTGGAAAAACAGGATTTGGTCGCTCAGGTGAACCGGCTGATTGGTGAATTACTGGAATCCGGCCACGCCAACCTGGAAGAGGTGGCGGAACGGTTGGGTATCAAGGCGCGCCAGTTGCGCACGCGGCTGGCAGATGCCGGCACCAACTTCAACCAGCTGGTGGCCGACTACCGTTGCCGTCTGGCCAAACGCCTGCTGGCCGGTACCGATGAGTCCATTGATGAAATTGTCTATCTCACCGGCTTTTCCGAGCCTTCCACCTTTTACCGTGCATTCAAACGCTGGGTGGGGATGACCCCCATTGAGTACCGCAAGTTGAAAGCGGAAGAGGACGCGCTGGGCTAAAACATGAGTTGGCTCAAGTGAAATAAAAAAGGCGCCAATGGCGCCTTTTTTATTGCGTTATCGCTTGGCCGCCGCCTGTTTAAAGCACCATGGCCGCCAGCCACCCGGCGGCAATCAGCGGCAAGTTATAGTGCAGGAAGGTAGGGATAACCGTGTCGCGAATATGGTCGTGTTGGCCGTCTGCATTGAGGCCGGCGGTGGGGCCCAGAGTAGAATCTGATGCCGGTGAGCCGGCATCTCCGAGGGCAGCGGCGCTGCCCACCAGCGCTGCCGTGGCCAGGGGAGAAAAGCCCAGTGCCAGGCAGAGCGGCACATACAGGGTGGTGATGATGGGAATGGTGGAAAACGATGAGCCGATCCCCAGAGTCACGAACAGGCCGAGTAACAGCAACAGGGCCGCCGCAACCGGCGGGCTTTGCAAACCACTGGTTACCGCTTCCACCAATACGGGAACCTGGCCGCTGGCATTCACCACAGAGGCGTAACCGTTAGCGGCGATCATGATGAAACCGATCAGGGACATCATTTTGACCCCCTGAGTGAAGGCATCCTGGGAATCCCGCCAGGGCACCACGCCGCCCGCCGTAAAGACCAGAAAACCCACCAGTGCGCCGAGAATAATCGAGTCGCTGTAAAGCTGCAGGGCCAGCGCCGACGCCAATGCCAGGGCGGCGACGATCACGTTGCGTACCGAGAGAGGGGCGCGTTGTTCTTCACCGGGTAGCTGTACGGGCCGGTAGTCGCGGGGTTTGCGGTAACGGATTATGGCAAGTAAGAGGCCAACCACCATGCCTGCAGCGGGCAGTAGCATGGCCAGCGGCAGGGTGTCGTTGGGTAACTCAAGGCCGGCCTTGGCCAGGCTGGGGCCCAGTTGGGTATGCAGGAAAATACTGCCAAAGCCCACTGGCAACACCATGTAAGGGGTGATCAGGCCAAAGGTCAGGATGCAGGCGGCCAGCCGGCGATCCAGGCGTAGCTGGTGCATCACTTCCAGCAGGGGGGGCACCAGAATCGGGATGAAGGCGATATGAATGGGCACCAGATTCTGGCTCATGATCGCGGCTGCCAACAGCACGGTGAGCAGCAGGGTGCGAATGCGGCGAAGTTGGCTCGGCGCCGGCGAGCGGCCAAGTTTTTCGATAATGCGCCCGGCTAGCCATTCGGTGATGCCGGAGCGGGCGATGGCCACGGCAAAAGCCCCCAGCAAGGCATAGCTGAGGGCAATGTTGGCACCGTCGCCCAAGCCGTCAGTGAAGGCGGAAAGCGTGCTTTGCAGCTCCAGTCCACTGCCCAGTCCTGCCACCAGAGCGGCGCACAGTAGCGCCAGCACCACATTCATGCGGGCAAGGCTGAGGCCCATCAGAATCAATACGGACCAGACAATGGGATTGAATAACGGATTCATGGTGCCTCCACCGGGCGTGCTCTGAGTCTACCGCGAGGCGGCGCAGTCTAGCAGGGGCGGCGAGCACTTCCTAACCGGGTATGGGGCGTATTGGCGTCGCTATCCCAGGATGGAGTGTTAATAATTCCAGTGTAGTTCGGCAAACAGGGTGCGCCCCGGGTAGGGGTAATAGGCGTAGTAACGCGCATCTGTCAGGTTGTCCACGCCCAGCGCCAGGCTGAATTGTTCGTCAATCTGGTAGCGCCCACGAAGGTCCAGGACCAGATAGTCGTCGGTGAAACCAAAGCCTTCTGCCTCACCATCGCTGTTGTCCAGGGTGTCATAGGCGTCGCTGGCATAACGCAAGCCGCTGCTCAGGGCCACCTGCCGGGTGGCTTGATAAAGGGCCTGCAGGTTTGCTCTCCAGCGGGGTACGCCGGGGAACTGTTTGCCTCTGGAGGACGGCAGAGTGGCGTTGTTCTTGATGGTGGCCTGGGTGTAAGACAGATTGAAATCAACGGTGAGGTCGTTGAGCAGCAAGCGGGGCCAGTGGCCGATAAATTCAATGCCCCGGGAGAGCACCCGGTCGATGTTCTGATAATTGGTGATGCCGGTGAAGGCATTGGTCTGGCGGAAAATGGTGTTATCCACGTCGTTTTCCCACAGGTTTATGGTGATCGTCGCCTCAGGAAAGAAACGCTTTAGCATCAGGTTTTTGCTCAGGCCGTCTTCGGTTTTCAGGTTCGGATCAAAGGCGGCGTTGAAGTTACCGGTGTTATCCAGGTTGCCCTGATACAGCTCGCCAACGGTGGCGAAACGGTATGCCTGGCCCACTGACAGCGTAGACAGCCATGATGGGTTGAAACGGTAGCTCAGGCTGGCCTTGGGTGAGAAACGGGTTTCATGCCGCTCCGGGTAGTCGGCCATTAACCCGGGCAGGGTCAGGCTGCCCTGGCTGGCATGCCACCATTCCTGGCGACCGCCCAGTGTCAGTGCCAGTTTTTGCGTCAGCGCCCACTCGTTCTCGATGAACAGGGCCTGGGTTTGGGTTTGGCCCCGGGAGCGGCTGGTCAGGGTGGGATTCAGGGCGGTGCGCCAGGCGCTGGTGGCATAACTGGCCAGATCCAACTGGTAACGGTCAAAGTGATAGCCGAACGCCAGCCGCTGGCCCAGCCAGCGGTGGTTATGCCGGTGCCCCAGGTTTAGATCCAGGGTTTGCCAGCCGGTACCGAGGTCTTCGATCTGGGCGCCAGGACCGCCCCTGGTGGCCAATTGGTAATTATTGGCGGAGATGCGGATATCCTCGTCCAGCAGGTTGTAGGTCGAGATAGCTGTTTGAATATCCCACCCCTGGCCGAGGTCGCCTTCCAGCTCCAGCCCGACCAGCAGGTCTTGTCTATCGGTGGTGTTCATGCGCTGCCCGAAAACCGTGTAGTCGGCACCGTCAATGTTAACGGTGCCGTCGTACACCGGGTTGCCCTGGTTGTCGTGCAGGTAAGATTCAGGGTCCAGTGAATCGCTGCGCCGGTTCAGGTAGGCGAGGGTAAGGCGGGCTTGCAGGGATTCTGTTAGATCGTAGCCAAACTTCAGTTTGAGATTCTGTTCGGTAATGTCTTCTGAGGGGCCGGCGTTGTATACGTAACCGCCAGGGGAATAGGGGGCCGCGCCGGTGACGGGCGTGCCGGAGTTGCTTCCCAGGGGGGAGCCGGTAATGCCATAGGTTTGGGGCTGGGCCTTGTTGCGCAACTGGCTGGCTGCCATCAGGACGCGCCATTTCCCGCTGTGGTTGCCGACCATGGCATTGAGGCGGTTGCCGGGATAGTCGTCCTCTGTGCCGTAAGCATCGAAAGCTTGCAGGAAGGCGCTGGCACTCAAGTGTGCTTCGAACTGGTCCGGCATACGCGTGGTAAAAGCGACAACGCCTCCCAGGCTGTTGCCGCTGTAGCGGGCCGAGTAGGGGCCATAGAGGATGTCGACACGGTCAATTTCCCGGGGCTGGATGGCATCCCAGCGTGGCGCGGTGGCGAAATTGGCGCCGAGAAAGTTGCTCAGCAGAAGCCCGTCGCTGTAGACCAGCGCGCGGGGGGTCTGGAAGGTATGCATGTCGCGAAAGGTGAGCAGTCCATTCTGGTCGCCGATAAAACGTTTACGGACCACCAGATTGGGTTGGTATTTGATTACGTCTTCGCTGTCGGCGGTGTTGATTGTCGCGAGCTCGGAGGCCGTGATATGGGTGTTGAGTGCGACGGGCTGGCTTTCCAGGGCGGGCTTGTTCCCGGTGACCGAGATGGTATCCAGTTCATTGGCGTGTGCGGTAACGCTGGCCAGCAGCAAGCTGCCGATAATAAGACGTTGCATGAAACCCCCATTTCATCCTGAGGGCCATTATTCGCGTAAGTGACAACGGTAACAATGTGGTCATGCTGGGGGGCTGTGAAATGAGGCCGGAAGGGGCGAGCGCCCCTAACGATTTAACGGTCCGTGCGGTGTGATTCACCGTCAATGGTGTCGCCGTCAAGACCGGTTCGGTCATCGTTGCTGCCCGGTCGTTGCTGGAACGGGTTGGTTGCTCCGCCGGGGTAGCTGGAGCGCGTGTAAGCAAACCCGGCTCCTTGCACGGTGGTGAAGCTTTGCAATGAGCCTTTCTGGATGACTTTGTTGGCCATCCAGCGGCGTGAGCCGGGCAATAGCAGGGCAAAACCCACGGCGTCGGTAATAAAGCCCGGAGTGATCAGCAGGGCGCCGCCGAGCAGCAGCATCATGCCTTCCATCATTTCCTGCCCGGGCATTTCACCTTGTTGCATGCGCTGATTCAGGCGTACCCAGGTATCCAGACCCTGGCGGCGGAACAGATAGCTGCCCAGCAAAGCGGTTACCACCGTGGCAACAATAGTGATTGGCCAGCCGATGGCGCCAGCTACCTGTGCCAGCACCAGTACTTCCAGCAGGGCAAAACCGAAAATAAAAAAGAAAACGCGACCAAAACCCATGGGGGTGTCCTGTTTACCGTCAATAGTCAGTATGTGGTCATGATTGGACCTGAATTCAAGGGGCAGGTTCCTGCGCGATGGTGTGCTCCAGTTGCTGGCGAAGCCAGCGGTGGGCCGGGTCGCGTTGCTGGGTCGGGGACCAGATCATGTAGATGGGAACCGGCGGCAGTGCAACGGGGAAGGGCAGTACTTGCAGCTGCATGGTTTCGGCGTACTGCTGAGCGAGCCGGTCGGGGACGGTGGCAATCAGGTCCGAGCCGCCGCAAACCGCCAGCATGCTGGCAAACTGGGTAACCCGGGCCCCGGTGCGCCGCTGCCAACCGGGAGCATTGAGGATTTGATCCAGGGGTAGTTGCCGGTTGCGGTTCGGCAGCACTACATGTTCCGCATCCAGAAATTGCTGTTTGTCGCAGTGCCCCTTGATATGAGGGTGACCCCGCCGGGCGATGACCACCAGTTTTTCTTCAAGCAATACATTGCGCTGCAGGCGGTCGTCATCGGCCACAAAGGCATCCACGGATAAATCCGCCCGGCCCTTGTGAAGCTCGTCGGGCATGTCATCGTCGGCAGCAATGATTTCCAGTACCACATGGGGAGCCTGCTGTCGGAGCGTGGCCAACAGTGGGCCGAGCACCACCATTTCAAAATAGTCCACGCTGAGAATGCGAAAATGACGCTGGCTGGTGGCCGGGTCGAAACGGTTTTCCGGATTCAGGGTGTCGCGCAGGGCGACCAGCTGCGGGCCCAGCTGATCATGTAGCTCCCGGGCCCGGGGGGTCGGTGTCATGCCGTGGTGGGTGCGAACAAACAGGGTGTCGCCAAAGGTGTGGCGCAGGCGCTGCAGGGCAGCGCTGATTGCGGGCTGGCTCATGCCCAGCGATTCCGCGGCACGGGAGAGCTGGCCGGCTTCCATGATGGCATCGAAGACGGGCAACAGATTCAGGTCGATACTGCGTAAATTCAGCTTCATGGATATTACTTATACCAAATATCAATTAGAAAGATAAATACAGTCTGTCTAGTTTGGAGGTGCGCATAACAACAACCGGGAGAATACCCATGGACCAGATACTGACCTTGTCAGTCACCACCTTCATCGTTATCACCGCCATCTGGGAAGTCTTTGCGGGCCGCACCCGCGAAGGAAGAAAGACTCGCCAGGACTGGAAAGTCGCGTTTCTTGCCACTTTCATGATGGTGGCTATTCAGCGCCCGCTGATGCTGCTGTTGATTACTCTGGCTCTGACCGGTCTTTTCCCGGCTAGCGCTGGTTCTCTTGCCTGGCTGCAAAGCGAGTATTTCTGGCCGACCCTGATTGCCTTCTTCTGCATCGAAGAATTCCTGCATGGCTCTTTTCACCTGTTTGCCCACAGTCGCCGCCCGAAGAACAAGGCGCTGCAGTGGGTGCAGGCGTTCTACAAGATGAGCCACCGGCCCCATCACCTGGCTGGCGGCCAGGACAGCAAGGGGCAGCTGTCGGTGACGCAGACCTTTGTGAATGGCTGGGCCTGGTGGTTCATCATGCCTAACTACGCCTTCCAGCTGGTTTGTCTGTATTTGGGCCTGGTGGAAGTCTTTCTTGTGGCGACGGCCTTTAAAGGTTTGTGGGCAGCCCAGACCCATGTGAACTGGAACTGGGATCTGTACTTCCACAATCACAAATGGGCCTGGGTGCGTAAAACCATGTGGGCACTGGCACACGTGATTACCTTTCCGACCCAGCATCACCATCACCATTCCCGTGGCCCGAACTCCGCCAAGAACGTGACGGCCACCCTGGCCATCTACGACTGGTTGATTTTCGGCACGCTGGCCATCGAGAAGGAAAAACCGAAGATGTATGGCTGGCGCCAGAATGATGATGAAGCCAATAGTGTGTTGAAGCGTTACTTCTATTGGGATGTTCGCAACTTCATGCCCGGTGGTGCGGTAAAAGCCAAGGCCCGAGCTGAAGCAAAGGCAGCCAAAAAAGCACAGAAAGACGTGGCCGAAGCGGCCTGATCAACCTGGACTCCTTGTGCTATCCACCTCGGGAGAGCGTGGAATATAAAGACCTCGCCGGGTAACCGGCGGGGTCTTTTTTTGTCGCTATACGGCTGCACTCTGGCCCCTGGATTCGCACCTCGAGTGGTGCTCCTGCAGCGGCGCTGTAGAAAGCTTGGCCTGCAGCCCACAAAAAAGCCGCACCTTGCGGCGCGGCTTTTTGTGGCTTCTTGCGTGTAGCGTGAAGCGAGTTGCCCTGCTGCGGGTTTAAGCCCCCAACAGCATTTGACCACACACGCGCACTACGTTGCCGGTCAGGCCCTGGGAGGCCGGGCTGGCGAAGAAGGCGATGGTTTCGGCCACGTCCACCGGCTGACCGCCCTGGTTCATGGCGTTCATGCGACGGCCCGCTTCACGGATGGTGAAGGGAATGGCGGCGGTCATCTGGGTTTCGATGAAGCCCGGTGCCACGGCATTGATGGTGATGCCTTGCTCGGCGTATTCATCCTTGAACGCATCGACCATGCCGATTACCGCAGCCTTGGAACAACCGTAGTTGGTCTGGCCCAGGTTACCGGCAATGCCCGCGATGGAGCTGATGGAAATGATGCTGGCGCCCTTGCCCAAACCGCCGCTGGAGAGCAGGGCTTCGTTAATACGCAGCTGGCTGGCGATGTTGATGTTCAGCACCATGTCCCAGAATTTCTCCGGCATGTTGCCCAGCATCTTGTCGCGGGTTACCCCGGCGTTGTGGACGACCACGTCATAGCCGCCAATGGCTTTGGCTTTTGCCGCGATGGCTGCCGGTGCTTCGTCGGCGGTGATATCCATTTCCAGGGTGTCACCACCAATCTGGGCTGCTACTGCGTTCAGGTCGTCGGCCATGGGCGGAATGTCCAGCACGGTGACGGTAGCGCCGTCACGGGCCAGTACTTCGGCAATGGCGGCACCAATGCCGCGGGAGCCACCGGTAACCAGGGCTTTCTTGCCTGCCAGGGGCTTGTCCCAGTCAAATTTGGCAGCTTTGAAACCGGCTTTGGTAACACGTACTACCTGGCCGGAGACGTAAGCGGATTTTGGTGACAGGAAGAAGTGCAGCGGGGACGCCAGCTGCGCTTCGGCGCCTTCATCCACGTAGACCAGCTGGGCGGTGGCGCCTTTCTTGATTTCCTTGCCCACGGAGCGGGTAAACCCTTCCAGTGCACGCTGGGCAACACGCGCTGCGCCAGCCTGTTTTTCCGGAGTGCGACCGATCACGACAACGCGGGCGCATTTATCCAGCTTGCGAATCACCGGGTGGAAGAAATCCCACAGGGCTTTCAGTTCGTCCGGGCTCTGGATGCCGGTGGCGTCGAATACCAGGCCTTTGAATTTGGCGTCGTCATCGCGGCTGGCGGTGTAGTTGTCCGCATCCACGCCGAGCTTGCCGGCTTGCTTCTGCAGGTCAGTGGCGTTGGCGGTATTGGCCAGCACAGCGACCTGCGCGTCCGGCGACCCTTTAAGGGTGCTCAGTACGCTATCGATGCCGGTGGAACCATTGGCGGCACCTACCAGAACGCGGCCCTTGATAAAGGACGCCTGGCCAGGCTGCCAGCGCTCCAGAATAACCGGAATCGGCAAGTTGATTGCGCCGAATAGCGCCTTGCCCATGGGAGAGTTGGCAATCGTCTGATAGGTATCGCTCATGGTCCTGTCCTTTTCCATCGAATGATGAATGTGTCCCTTTACCTTTAGGGTAAGCGGAACGGGTTTAAAGGGGTGCCGCGTAAAGATGGGCAGAAAATACGCCATCTTTCGTAGGGCAGGAAATCTGGCCCTGTCGCACACTGGCGCGTATTGAATCACTGCAGTGTGACGGGTGTATTGACCGGCCCCGGCCGTCAAACAGTCGTTTGAGCCAATGAGGCCGGCACGGTTGGGGGTAGACTGCGCCCTGTCGAGTGAATACCGTGGCCAAATTAGCCACCGTCGTCGTCATTGATGACCGTCCATCTCTAGAGGAAAAGATTATGCTGGCAGGTAAAGCCGTTCGTAAGGTCGCCATTATTGGTGGTAACCGTATTCCGTTTGCCCGTTCCAACAGCGCCTACATCGACACCAGCAACCAGGACATGCTCACAGCAGCCCTGGATGGTCTGGTCGATCGCTTCAAGCTGCACGGCGAGAAGATTGACGAAGTGGCCGCTGGCGCGGTGATGAAGCACGCCCGCGATTTCAACTTGGTACGTGAATCGGTGCTGGGTTCCAAGCTGGCCCCGGAAACCCCGGCCTATGATCTGCAGCAAGCCTGCGGAACCGGTCTGGAAGCCGCCATTCTGGTGGCCAACAAGATCGCCCTGGGCCAGATCGACTGCGCCATCGCCGGCGGTGTGGACACCACTTCTGATGCGCCGCTGGGTGTGAACGAAGATGCCCGCAAAGTGTTTATGGCGCTGAACCGTGCCAAGACCAATGGTGAGCGCGCCAAGCTGGGCTTGAAACTGCTGAACCCGAAATCCCTGATGCCCGACATCCCGAAAAATGGCGAGCCGCGTACCGGCCTGTCCATGGGTGAGCACCAGGCGATTACGGCTGCAGAGTGGGGCATTCCCCGTGAAGCGCAGGATGAACTGGCATGGCGCTCCCACCAGAACCTGGCCAAGTCCTATGAAGATGGCTGGCAGGATGACCTGGTAACCCCGTTCAACGGGCTGGAGCGCGACAACAACATGCGCGGCGATTCCACCCTGGAAAAACTGGCGACCCTGAAGCCCTGCTTCGGTGGTCCGAACGGCACCATGACCCCGGCCAACTCCACGCCGCTGACGGATGGTGCTTCTACGGTTCTGCTGGCCTCTGAAGAGTGGGCCAAAGAGCGTGGTCTGCCGGTGCTGGCTTACCTGACCATCGGTGAAGCGGCAGCCGTAGACTTCATCGGCAAGAAGGAAGGCTTGTTGATGGCGCCGGCGTACGCGGTGCCCAGCATGCTGGACAAGCTGGACCTGACTCTGCAGGACTTCGATTTCTATGAGATCCACGAAGCCTTTGCATCCCAGGTACTGTCGACCCTGAAATCCTGGGAAGACGAGACTTTCTGTAAAGAGCGTCTGGGCCGCAAGAAGGCGCTGGGCAGCATTGATCGCAGCAAGCTGAACGTGAAAGGCTCCTCGCTGGCAGCCGGTCACCCGTTTGCTGCCACCGGTGGCCGTATTATCGCCAACGCCGCCAAGCTGCTGAACGAAAAAGGCTCCGGCCGTGCACTGATCTCCGTGTGCGCAGCAGGCGGCCAGGGTGTGGTAGCGATTCTCGAGAAGTAATCGCACGCCCGCTAATAAAAAAACCGGCCACCTGGCCGGTTTTTTTTATGCCGCTCTGCGGCTGCAGCACGGTTCACGCATCATGCAACACACGACAACCGCATCGGGTCGTCGCTCCTGTCCTTTCCTCAAGACACGTCTTGGCCTGCATCCTCCATGAATCCGTTATCACTGTGTGGGCCGCGGATTTTTCTACAGCACCTGCATGGCGCCGGATAGCAGGGTGCGGATGACATCCTGCTGTTTACTGACGCCCATTTTGCTGTAAATGGCTTTCAGCTGTGAGCGCACGGTATCCACTGACGTTCCATTGTTTTCCGCGATCTGGCCAGGGCTGAGGCCGTTGGTCAGGGCAATGGCCACATTGGATTCTGCCTGGGTCATTTCATAGAGCGCACGCAGGGTTTCTGCGGGGATGTTCAGCGGCGAATCAGGGTCGGAAATATAGAGTGCCACAGAACCGTTAGTGGGCTCACCGCCGTCTGGTGTGTTGTCTTCATTGAGGGTGGCGAGCATGACGGTCAGCGCGTTGTCCCGGTCCGGGTGGTGCAGCCCGATGGCGGTGTTGCGGGTGTTGATCTCTCTGGGGTCGGCTTTGGCCTGTTCCTGAATCAGGCAAGTAAGCCTGGCATCTTCATCCGCGTAGTGGGCTTTAACGCCCGTGCCGGCCAGGGCCAGCGCGTTATGGTGGGTGAGCAGGGCATCGGCGACCGGGTTGCGGTAGGCCACGGTGCCATCCGGTTCGAGAATGATCAGCCCCAGCATAAAACGCGATAACGCACTGTGCAGGGTTTGTTGGCGCGTGCGCAGGCGATGGAATTCGCGGTGAATGCGGATGGCGCGTTTGAAGTGCGGATAGAGGATTCGCAACTTGGCGATATCTTCGTCGGAAAACGGCTCAGCATTGAATGATCGGTGCAGGCCAATGCCCACGTGCCATTCCTTGTCGTGGTAGATATTCATGCCGGAGATAAAGCCAATATCATTGGGCTTGAGAATCAGCCGGAAATAATAAGGGTGTGCGTCTTTGACTTCCCGGGAGTCGATGATCTGCCGGGCCAGGCCGACAGGTTCGTCGCGCTGCGCCTGGAAGGTGTAATCGTATTTGCCCATGCCAAAGCGGTAGGAGGTCACCACGGCTTTCGGTAAACCGTGATAGCCGATCATGCTCCGGGTGCCGCCCTGGTGATCTTCTATAAAAATGGCGCCGGAGCGGGCATCCATGATTTCTTCGCAGAGCAGGGTCATCACCCGGTTCCAGTGCCCCGGCTTGTAGGACGCCTCGTACACTTCCCCGACAAAATCCAGTAATCCGTCCATACAGACAGGTTCCCCTGTACCGCAAACCCGTCCCCCCATGGACAGGTTTGCGGTGTTCTTCGAGTGGCCAGCTCGGCCTGCGTCCTGTCGGTTGAGTGCTGTAAGCCACCGACACCCGGAACGCGAATCGTTATAGGAAGAATATAGCGTATCCCTGCTGGGAAGATAACCGCGTCACATTCCTGTCGAGGTGGGTGCAGCTGATTCGGACCCGGCTCAGGCAGGGAACCTTGGTCTTCAGGTTGCAGCTATGCGTTATGCTTTTTCCGACAGTAATGGAAATACGGCGATCAGCGGGAACTGGACGTAGGAAACGCACTCACAACAGATACGTATTCAAAAACATACCGATCAGGAGGTGCCATGAAGGGGGTAGCCATTCAGCGTCAATGGAGTAAGGGGCTGGGCGTTCTGCTGTGCCTGTTATTGAGTCGTGTGGCGCTGGCAGAGCCTGCCGCGCTGAATGCACGGCTCTCGAATTATGCCTACCCTTATCCGGTACAGACGCTGCCAGTCAGCGATCAGCAGCAGCGCCTGGAAATGGCGTATATGGATGTGACGCCGGAAAATGCCAATGGCGAAACGGTGCTGTTACTCCACGGCAAGAACTTTTCCGGGGCGTATTGGAAAACCACTATGGAAGCCTTGCTGGAGCAGGGCTATCGCGTGGTGGTGCCGGACCAGATCGGTTTCGGCAAGTCCTCCAAGCCGGCCCATTTTCAGTACAGCTTTCAGGTGCTGGCGGATCAAACCCGGCGTTTGCTGGACACGCTCAAGGTGGACAGCGCGACCGTAGTGGGCCACTCCATGGGCGGCATGCTGGCGACCCGCTTTGCCTTGATGTTTCCGCAGCGCAGTGATGCGCTGGTGCTGGTGAATCCCATCGGCCTGGAAGACTGGCGCCCGGTGGTGCCCTGGCAGTCCGTGGATGCCTGGTATGAAGGCGAGCTGAAGAAAACCCCGGAAAAAGTGAAAGCCTATATGACGGCCAGCTATTTCGATGGCCAGTGGAAAGACGATTATGCGCCCTTGCTGACCTTGCAGCAGGGCTGGATTCGCGGGCCGGACTACCCGCGTATTGCCTGGAATTCCGCCCTGGCCTACGACATGATTTATAGCCAGCCGGTGGTGCAGGATTTCCCGCGATTGGCGGTGCCTGCCTTGTTGATTATCGGCACCCGGGACCGCACCGCGCTGGGACGTAACCGGGCACCGGAATCAGAGCGTGCGCAACTGGGGCGCTACGATCAGCTGGGCAAGAAAGCGGCGCAGCGCATACCCGATGCCACTCTGGTTGAACTGGAAGGCATTGGCCATGTGCCTCAGTACGAAGCGTTTGATGCCTACCGTAACGCCTTGCTGGGTTTTCTGAAGGACCACCAGGGCTGATTCAGGCAATGATTGTCTGAGGCATTCCCGGGGAGCGTAGTATCAGCATGCTTTCGCTGCCCGGGGTTGCGCTGTTAGAGCCCCGGCTTAGTGGTTTGCATCGTTATCGGCCACGGTGGTCACCGGCTGAATGGACACCGGCACGCCACTCATGAAGGCCTGATTGCTGAGTTTCTCAAAACTGCCGGGCCCATTGGGCAGTAGCGCGTTGATATTGACCCCCGGGTGTTGCTGCGCCACGCGCATCCCCGGTGTGTGCCGGTTTCCCCAGCCATGCGTCATGGCCACCACCCCTTCTCGCAAGCTCTCATCGCTGCGCACTGCCACCTGCACCCGCCCGTATTCATTACTGGCCTCGACGGCGTCGCCGTCGCGAATACCCATGGAGTGAATATCTGCCGGGTGCATGTGCAGCGCATTGCTGGCATGGGCGCCGCGTTTCAGGCCTGGCACATTCTGGTACCAGCTGTTGTGCATGTAGTTGGTGCGCAGGTTGATCAACCGGAAGGCTGGTGTCGCAGTGGTCAGGGTTTGAAATTGCTGATCGGCCAAGGCCATGGCCTCGGCAAACAGCGGCGGGCAGCAATCGACCCGTTTGTCGTCTGTCTGAATGAAATCTGTATAGAAACGGCCGATAGACTGAGTGTCCAGTACGGCGGTGCCGCAGGGTTGTTGAGCCAATGTCTCCACACTAAAGCCGGTGCGCGACAGCATGTGGTCGAGCCGGGCGAAGGGCCGTGGCGGGTCCTGTTCCAGCATGGGGGCGTGCCGCCCCATAGCCTGCAACAGACGCGACAGAATCCACCATTCTTCGCGGCGCTGTGCGGCGGGGGGAACCACCGCGTCGGTGTATTGCACATAGGGCTGGTACTGCATGCCCAGGCCGCAGATATTCAGGTCCGGGCGTTCCAGCATGTCGGCGGAGGGTAGCAAGTAATGCGCGTACTCCCCCGTAGCATTGCGGAACAGATCAATGACGATCAACAGGTCCAGCTTTTCCAGCGCTTGGCGCCAGCGGGCTTCGCCGCCCACGCTGAGCAGGGGATTGCCGGCGATGACCATCAGGGCGCGAATGGGGTTGTCATCATCAAGGATCATGTCTGGCAGCAGGTTGCCGGCCAGGGCGCCACGGATATGGCGCATTTCCCCATGCTGGGAGGGAAAAAATACGTTATCAAGGCGGGCGCGGCCGGCCTTGGCAGCGGGGTAGAAGCCTTCGCTGTAGAAATTGCCGCCGGGCTTGTCCAGGTTGCCGGTAACGAAGCTCAGCATCTGCAGTAGCCAATAACAGAGTGTGCCGTGCTGGCCCATGTTGACGCCGGTGGACATGTGCACGGAGGCACGCTCTGCGCCACTGAACGTATCGGCCAGGTCACGAATGGTGTCGGCGCTCAGGCCTACTACGCTGGCCACGGTATCGGCGCAATAGGGGGCAATGAAGGCACGCAGGGCCTCGATGCGGGTGCCATGCTCACGGATCACGCTCTCATCGAAACGGCCCAACCTGTCGATCTCATGGAGCAGGGCGGCCATCAGGTAGAGATCCGTGTCGGGAAGGATTTGTATCACTTTCCCGGTTTTGGGGCTGGCGGATTCGATCTGGCGGGGGTTGATGTAGAAGACCCGGGCGCCGCGCTGGCAGGCGGTACGGATTTTGGCCATGGGGTCGGCGATGGAAATAAAGCTCATGTGTGAGACTTTCGGATTTTCGCCGAACATGAGCAGGCAATCGGTGTTCTCGATATCCGGTACCGGGTGCAGGGTGCTGGTGCCGAACACGGCTTCGCCGGCGGCAAACTTGTTGGCGCAGTCCTGGGTGCCGGAGTTGAAAATACGCCGGCTGCCCATGGCCATGAAGAAATCGCCAATGGCCTGGCTGCCCAACGCATTGAAGGCCGAGGGGTTGCCAATATAGCCGCCGATGGCGTCGGGGCCGTGCTGTTCGTGTATCTGTGACAGGGTGGCGCCGATGTCCGTGACAACGCTGTCCCAGTCCCGGGGTTGCCATTGGCCCTCACCGGGCCGGCGGCTGCCTTGCCGTGCCAGGGGCTGATCGAGGCGATCCGGATCCTGGTGGATGGCCAGGTAGTTAATGCCCTTGTGGCAGGCAAAACCTTTGCTGACAGGGTGGGCCTTGTCCGGCTGCAGGCGGGTGACTTTCCCGTCGGCGATCTGGGCGATCAGTGCACAGGAGGGTTCACAGACCCGGCAAAATGTTGGAATGGATTTCATGGCAGCCTCCCTGACGATTCAGTCAGGCTAGCCAATCGCGCCCGGGCAGGACATGACCGTTCCACTCATTTGTGTCGTCGCGGTCACGGGACCGGCCCGCAGGGTCAGGAGGAGGGCTGTGACAGGGCGGCCATGATCAGGGCAATGGACTGCTCGCTGACGGTCTCGATATCTTCCCGGTTCACGTAAATGCCATCAATCAGCAGGCGGCAAAGGCCGTGGACCGTGGCCCAGCTGGCCTGGGCCACGCGCAGGGAATCCGTTCTGGCTGGCAGGCGACCGGCCAACAGTGTCGCCAGCCGCTCGGCGTAGTGTCGGAAGCTACGGTAGGCGATGGTCTTGAGCTCATCGGTGGGCTCGCCACCTTTCCAGATGGTGCGCCCGAACATCAGTTCATATTGTTCCGGGTTTTCAGTGGCAAAACGCAGGTATTCGCGGACAAAATTCTGAATGCCTTCCTGTGAGCCGGCTTCTTGCAGCTGGCTGTTGATCATCTCGTCCAGTTGCCGAAAAGCCTGGGTGGCCAGGGCGCAGAGCAGGGCGTTCTTGTCACGGAAGTGGTGATAGGGCGCGGTTCGGGAGACGCCCGCCCGCTCGGCCAGCTTGCGTAGGGACAGGCCTTCGATGCCCTGTTCATTGAGCAGGGTATTCGCTTCCTGCAGCAGCGTCGCATGCAGGTCGCCGTGGTGATAGCGCGCGGTCTGTATCATGAGTCTCCTGCCTTTGCTTGTGCCCTAAGCGTGGTGGCGTTGCATGAAGCCGGTTGTGGCTCTGCGGATCTTGACACTGTCAAAATAACCGCTTAACTTGACGCTGTCCAGATTAATCAACGCGTAGCCATCTGTGGTGCAGATGCCTTTGGAGACAACACCATGACAGCCAACCGCTATTCCAACCTGCTTTCCCCGCTGGATCTGGGGCATACCCAGATCAAGAACCGGGTGATTATGGGCTCCATGCATACCGGTCTTGAAGACCGTTTCTGGCAGTTCCCCAAGTTGGCGGCCTACTTTGCCGAGCGGGCCCGTGGTGGTGTTGGCTTGATCGTGACCGGTGGTTTCAACCCCAACAAGAAAGCCTGGTTTTACCCCTTTGCCGGGCTGTTCAACAGCCGTTTGGATGTGCGCAACCACCGCAAGGTGACTGATGCGGTGCATCAGGAAGGCGGCAAGATCGCTCTGCAGATTCTCCATGCGGGTCGTTACAGTTATCACCCCTTCTCCCGTTCGGCGTCTGCCATTAAAAGCCCGATCAACCCCTTCAAGCCCAAGGCCATGTCCACCAAGGAAGTGGAGCAGACGGTCAAGGATTTTGCCCATACCGCATGGCTGGCCAAGAAGGCCGGTTACGACGGTGTGGAGATCATGGGGTCCGAAGGCTACCTGATTAACCAGTTTACCGCGTCGTGCACCAACAAGCGCAAAGACAAGTACGGTGGCAGTGCCGAAAACCGCCGCCGTTTCCCGGTGGAAATTGTCCGCGAAGTGCGCAAGCGCTGCGGCGACGATTTTATCGTCATGTTCCGTATTTCCGTGGTCGATCTGGTGCCGGACGGGGCCACCCGTGAAGAAGTGCTGGCGCTGGCTCAGGAAGTGGAAGCGGCCGGCGCCAGCCTGCTTAATTCCGGTATTGGCTGGCACGAAGCACGCGTGCCCACCATCGTTACGTCTGTGCCCCGAGCGGCTTTCGTGGAAGCGACCCGCCAGGTAAAAGATGTGGTCTCCATTCCGGTGGTGGCCTCCAACCGTATTAACGACCCGGACGTGGCAGAAGCCATTCTGGTCGCTGGCCAGGCGGACGCGGTCTCCATGGCGCGCCCGTTGCTGGCGGACCCGGATTTCGTCAAGAAAACCGAGCAGGGCAAGGCGGATGAGATCAACACCTGTATCGCTTGTAACCAAGCCTGTCTGGACCATACCTTCCAGCTCAAGCGGGCGTCCTGCCTGGTTAACCCTCGTGCCTGCCACGAAACCGAACTGTTGTACCTGAAGACCGCCAAGCCGAAAAAAGTTGCTGTCGTTGGTGCCGGCCCGGCGGGCTTGTCCTGTGCCACGGTGGCGGCAGAGCGAGGCCATGCGGTGACCCTGTTTGATCAGGCGGGGGAAATTGGTGGTCAGTTCAATATGGCCAAAGTGGTGCCGGGTAAGGAAGAGTTCCATAACACCATCCGTTATTTCAGCAAAAAACTGGAAAGCACCGGTGTCACCATGAAGCTGAACACGCGGGTGGAAATTGCTGATCTGGAAGCCGCGGGCTTTGACGAAATTGTTATCGCCACCGGCGTGCTCCCGCGCACCCCGGGCATTCCCGGTGTGGACCACCCCAAGGTGTTGTCTTACGTGGACGTGCTGCGTGGCAACGCTCAGGTGGGCGAGAAAGTGGCGGTCATTGGTGCCGGTGGTATTGGCTTTGATGTGTCCGAGTTTCTGGCCGAACATCCCCGCGAAGGCGAACAGCCATTACCGGAGTGGATGAAAGAGTGGGGCGTGGATATGGCGGGTGACACCCCTGGTGGCCTGGTGAAAGCGGCACCGGAAAAACCGGCTCGCCAGATCACGTTGCTGCAGCGCAAGCCGACGCCGCTGGGTAAGGATCTGGGCAAAACCTCTGGCTGGGTACACCGCGCCACGCTCAAGTCCCGCAACGTGGAAATGCTGAAAAACTGCAGCTACGAAAAAATTGATGATGCGGGCCTGCATATCAAGATTGGTGAAGAAAGCCGGGTGCTTGACGTGGATAACGTGATTCTTTGTGCCGGGCAGGAATCCCTGCGTGAGCTGTACAAGGAAGACGGCAAGAACTTCCACCTGATTGGTGGCGCGGATCTGGCGGCCGAGCTGGATGCCAAACGCGCGATCAAGCAAGGCGCGGAAGTGGCGGCGAAGTTGTAAAGCTGATGCCAGCTTCTAACGGCTAGCAACGAGAAAAACAAAAAAGCCCCGGCTCACGTCGGGGCTTTTTTGTTTCGGTGACAGCAGAGGCCGTCACCATTTATGCGAAGCTCGAAGCTGTCAGTTATTTGCCCGCAGACGGCGGGTTTTGAAGCTGCCGACGCCCATGGTTGCGATAACCTTGAACAGGGCGAGCAGTACGCTCTCGTCCGGCTTTGGGTCTTTGCCTGTGCCCATGCGATGCAGCTGGCGGGAGAACCAGGACACTTCCATCATGGCCATGTTATCGATGGTCTTGATACCGGTTTTGCGCGGGGTAACGCGGCTGACAACGCCACTCTGACCCGCCAGGATGGCGTTGGGAAGATCCGGTTCTACGGCCAGGGGGCGGGCGATGCCGATGATATCGGTGGCACCGCTGTCCACGGCTTGCGCCATGGCTTTGGCCGAGCGGAAGCCGCCGGTAACCATCAGCGGAATGGAAACCCGCTTGCGGATTTCGTTGGCGTAATCCAGGAAGTAGGCTTCCCGGTTGGCGGTACTTTCCCGTACGCCCTTGGCACCGGCCATGGCCGGGTTCTCGTAGTTACCACCGGAAATTTCCAGCAGATCGAGACCCTCGCTGGCCAGTGTTTCGGCCACGGTCATGGATTCTTCTTCGCTAAAACCGCCCCGTTGGAAATCGGCGGAATTGAGTTTGATGCTGACGGGGTAGTCATCGCCAACGGCCTGACGGATAGCCCGGTAAATTTCCAGCGGGAAACGCATGCGGTTTGCCAGTGAGCCCCCCCATTGATCGGTGCGGCGGTTGTGATGTCCGGAGAGAAACTGGCTGACCAGATAGCCGTGGGCGCCATGAATTTGCACACCGCTAAAACCGGCTTTTTGACAGATGCGGGCGCTGGTGGCGAACCGCTGGATGATCTCCTGAATTTCCTCTTCGCTCAGCGCTCGGGGTGTCTTGAACGCGCTTTTCAGTTCCTTGCCAAAGGGCACGGCTGAAGGGGCAAGCGTGTCACCGCTGGCCAACATGCGGGGAATCTGTTTGCCGGGATGATTGAGCTGTACCCAGATCGCCCCGCCGCGGGACTTGCCAGCCTCCGCCCAGCGTTTCAGCAATGGCATGTCACGCTCATCGTCCACTACCACGTTGTTCGGCTCGCCAGTGTGGCGTCGGTCGATCATGATATTCCCGGTAATCACCAGGCCAGTGCCGCCCTGGGCCCAGCGACCGTACAGGCGTTCCAGTTTCGGGGTTACATGGTTATCGATGGTGCCGAGTGCTTCGCTCATGGCCGATTTGCCGAAACGGTTGGGCAGGGTGACTCCGCAGGGCAATGCCAGGGTCTGGCCGAGAATATCAGCGTGGTTCACAGTGTCTCCTCCGATGGCGACGAACAGTGGCGACAAGGGATGTCGCAACGATATAGTTTGATGAGGATCAAACTATAAGTTAGTTTTATGACCGTCAAACTATTTTCCCGGGAGGTGCCGGTTTTGGCACAGAAAGACACTGTGACGGCGGAGCAGCTTGCTGCAGCCTTTCGTGCGCTGTCCAACCCTAATCGGTTGCGCATATACCAGGTGATTGTGGATCACTGTCGCCAGCATGGTCAGGCGGATCTGGCCAAGGTACCTGCCGGCTGTGCGTTTGGGGATTTTATGCAGCGGCTCAATATTGGCGCACCGACGGTGTCTCACCATGTTCGGGAGCTGTCGGAGGCCGGGCTGATTCGTGTGGAGCGTGAAGGGCGCCGCCGGTTCTGCCATGCGGAGCCAATGATGCAGGAACGATTGGCTCATTTTTTTGAAATGTAACGAATACAGGGGCAGGGAATGACAGCGGATCAATGGGCGCTTTGGGGTTGTGGCATCTTTTTTCTCGTCGGCTTGCTGACCGGCGCCTGGAAGTATGTGCAGGTGGCCAATAGTGAGAAAGCCCGGGCGCATTACTATGTGGACATCGCCCACCGTGCCAGCTTGATGTATGCCTTTGCATGCCTGGTGCTGGAGCGCTTTGCCTTGCTCAGCGTTTGGGAAGACTGGGTGAACACCCTGGCGGTGCTGGCCTGTCTGATTTTCTTCGCTCTGGCCATCGGCAGTTATATTCTGCACGGCATGCTTAAAGACACCCGCAACCAACTGCAAAAGCCACATAGCATGGGCACGGCCACGGTACCGCAGGCGGCCATGACGGTATTTATGCTCGCGCTAATCGCGGCGGAAGTCGGTGGCTTCGCCGTGTTGTTCGCGGGCTTTGTGATGAGATGAGAGGGAGCTACGAGCCTGGATAAGGACGTGAGAAAAGTCCCCAGAGTTTTCCTTTTCAACGTTTCACTTTGAACTGAACCCCGCGGGCATGGCGGTTATCGTGTGTCACCGTACCCAGCCCGCGTTGCAGCTTGAAGCGTGTCGCGTGTTGCGCCTTCTTATCAAGTGCAATAACGCCCGTACTGGCTTAGTGCCTTGCTGCTATGCGGGTCCACGGTATCGACCCAGACCTGCATGGAATCCTTGTTGCGATTGTTTTGCAGGTTGCTGAAATCCCCGGCGGTGAATTCGCCGAGCAGGGTATCCCCTTCCTGGGGCGTGATGCCATCCAGCTGTTTGACCAGCACCATGCCCTTGCTGGAGTTCAGCAGCATGTAGTCGCAGCTCTGGCTGATAATCACCGTGGCTTGCTGGTTGGCATGGGCAGCGTTGCCCAACATCATGAATCCAGCCAGACCGGCTCCCATCATGGTGTATTTGAATGCAGACATGTGGCTCCCTTCCTTTTTATTGTCCCACTCCACCTTCTACCTTTCACTTTACTGCCCCGCCGCGGGTGAACCTGTTGTCTAATCGCGGTAAAGCTGTAACCCGGTGTTGTGTTTTTATTGCGTTCCATCTGCCTTCGATACTGGCACACATGATGGCAGGGCAACATCATCGTTATGTCTCTTTGTGCAGTAGGGAATAAGGCTGAGGTGCTGAGGCGGTGTAGGGCGAATTTGCCTGAACGGCGTTATTCGGTATGGGGTGGCCGTTGTGCGCGATCAGCGATGAAAAAAGCCGCTTCTGATCGGTCAGAAACGGCTTCATTCATTTGTCGGCAAAGCGTCTGGAACGTTACTTCAACTCTTTGGAGCTCAGTCCAAGCACACGTCGAGCGATAACCAGTTGCTGAATCTGCTGGGTGCCTTCGAAGATATCCAGAATCTTCGAATCACGGGCCCATTTTTCCAGTAACTCGTCTTCGGTGTAGCCCAGGCTGCCGGCCAGTTCCACACAACGCAGGGTGATGTAATTACCGACCCGGCCGGCCTTGGCCTTGGAGATGGAGGCTTCCAGGGTGTTGGCTTTTTTGTTGTCGGCCATCCAGGCGGCTTTCACCGCCAGCCAGTAGGCGGCTTCCCAGTCAGCTTCCATCTTGTAGATTTCGGCTTCCACCGCAGAGCAGTTGTCCACGGGCTTGCCGTAGTCATAGGTGATGCTGTCTTTGAGCAACTCCTTGATGCGCTCCAGGGAGGCCTTGGCGCAACCAATCGCCATGGCGGCCACCAGCGGGCGGGTGTTGTCGAAGGTCTCCATGACACCGGCGAAGCCTTTCTTGGTGTCGATTTCCGGGCTGCCCAGCAGGTTTTCTGCCGGTACCCGGCAGTCCACGAAGTTGATGGCGGCGGTGTCGGAGGCGCGGATGCCCAGCTTCTTCTCCAGCCGGGCCAGTTCCATGCCGGGAGTGCCCCAGTCCACGACGAACGACTTGATGGCAGCGCGACCCAGTTTCGGATCCAGGCTGGCCCAGACCACCACGCAGTCGGCTCGTTCGCCGGAAGTGACGAAGATTTTCTCGCCATTGAGAATGTAGTGATCGCCGTCTTCTTTGGCGGTGGTGCGAATGGCAGCGGAGTCGGAGCCACAGCCGGGTTCGGTAATGGCCATGGCGGCCCACTTGCCCTTGAAGCGTTCCAGCTGCTCGTCGTTGGCCACGGCAGCAATGGCCGCGTTACCCAGGCCTTGGCGGGGCATGGCGAGCAGGAAGCCGGTATCGCCGTAACACATTTCCATGGCACCCAGGCAGACGCCCATGTTGGCGCCATTTTTGACGCTGCCGTCGTCCTGCACCTTGCCGCTGCCGGTAGTGGCGGCGCCGGCGGAGTTAGCCGGATCGCCTTCGTTGAAGCCATCGAGCACCGAGGCGAGCATATCCAGCTCTTTCGGGTATTCGTGCTCACCGCGATCGTATTTGCGCGACAGCGGGCGGAGGGTGCTTTGGGCTACCTGATAGGCGTTGTTGATCAGGGGTTTGAACTTCTTGGGAATCTCGATATTCATGGTTGTCTCCCTCCTTACAGGTGCAGGCCGCCGAAGGCGACCCCCACAGCACGCAGATCCCGATACCAGCGTTCCACCGGGTACTCTTTGGTAAAGCCATGGCCGCCGAGCAGCTGCACGCCGTCGGTGCCGATTTTCATGGCTTTATCCTTCACCAGCGTGCGGGCCAGGTGAGCTTCGCGCTGGAAGCTTTTGCCCTGTTCGGCACGGCTGGCGGCGCGGTAGGTGAGCATACGCATGGCATCCAGCTCGATGGCCATATCGGCAATCATGAAGGCCACGGACTGGCGATGGCTGATGGGTTCACCAAAAGCGGTGCGCTCGTTGCAGTAGGGGCCAACGTAGTCGAGCACAGCCTGGCTGGTGCCAATGGCCATGGCGCACCAGGCGAGGGTGCCCAGGTCCACGAAAGCGCGATAATCAAAATCGCCATTACCCAGGCGGTTGTCCGCCGGGATGCGCACGTTATCCAGTTTCAACGGGCGCTGACCGCTGGCGCGGATGCCCATGGCGGGATCCTCTCCGGCGGTGAGTCCGTCCGTGCCGCCTTCCACGATAAACACCGCCGGGCCGTTATCGGTTTGTGCGGCAACCAGGAAAATTTCCGCTTCGGCCGCCAGCGGCACCAGGGATTTTTCTCCGTTGAGAACGTAGTCGTTACCGTCCTTGCGGGCAGTGGTGGCCAGCACCATGGGGTCGAACAACGGGCGCGGTTCGCACACCGCAATGGCGGCTTTGGGTGGGTTCTCTTCGGCGAAAGCGCTCAGGTATTTGTCTTGCTGCTGAGCGGTGCCCCACTGGGTCAGGGCATTGGCCACGCCCATGGGGGCGAGAATCGCGACGGCCTGGCCCATGTCGCCACGGGCCAGATCTTCTGCCAGCAGCATGCTGGTGACGGTGGACTTTTCGGTGGCGGCGCCGCCCAGGGATTCCGGTACCGCGAAGAAATTCAGGCCCAGTTCCAGTGCCTGGGCAATCACGTCTTCGCTGGTCTGTTGTGCGGCGTCTGCGTGCTCAGCCTGTTCGCGCAGTACGTTGGTGGCAAAGCCCTGCACGCTGTCGCGGATCATCTGTTGTTCGTCGGTGACACCAAGATCGAACAGGTCACGGGTATGGCCCGGGGCGGTAAGGCGCTCGGGTTTGTTGCCTGAGTTACCGGACTTGAATGCACGGGCGGTGGTGGTCAGTACCTGGAAGCCGCCTTTGGTCAGGCTGTAGGCAAGCCGCTCAACGCTTTTACGCATGCCCATCTTGTCGAGCACCTCCGAGCTGGCCAGGCGGTTAAGCGCGGTCAGCGCATAACCCACTGCATCTTTCGCCATGATGGAACCTCATTGTTATGTCTATGGATTGCATTCGATTATGGAGAGGTGAGCGACGGTCACATTGACCAGTGTGACTGACAGGTCGGGCATAGTAGCAACCGGCCTGGCGCCACAGACCTAGTCATTGGCAGACTTAGAGCGTATGGGAGGTTTATCGCGCTACCAGCGACGTTCCTTCGGGAAAAGGGCGGGGGGGCTGGGGCTTCTTGATGTTCCTTTTCAACTCTCCACGTTGAACTTTCAACCAAACCTCGCGGGGAGGGTGGCTGCGCCATGGCACCCATCCCTCCCGCGTTGCAGTGTGTTACCTGCTGCTAATCCTTTATAGGTTTTCGTACCGGTTCATATCGAGAATGCCAGCCTGGGTTGGCTCATGCTCTTCCAGATACTCATCCAGCGCGTGGAAATACTGCCAGAATTCCGGATGAGTACGGCGGATACCGTAGGCGTCGACCAGTTTGGTGAAGTCCTCTTCAGTTTTCACTGCGTTCATCTGGGAGACGAACGCCTGCAGCTGATCATCCTGTACCAGGAACATGAAATTGGGATAGCTCGCCATGACGCCGGGGTACAGGGTCAGTGTATCCAGTGGCGGTTGGTAGCGCAGGGACTCGCCCATCATGAACGCCACGTTGCTATGGGCACGGTTGCGGAACAGGGAGTAAATTTCCTGCTCTCCCTGGCTGCCCTGCACATGCACCATGCTGACTTCCGGCATAAAGTTCACCGCAGGCAGGTTGGCAGCACGGCGTGAAGAAATGGCACTGAGCGTGTGGTCGGCACGCTGTTTCCAGGCGGATACATCAGCACGCTGACAATCCTCGCCGTCACAGCGGTTGATCGGATCTGGCCGGGCGTTGAGTTCAGCAAAACGCGTCAGCAGCGTGTTGTTAAATTCGTTCATGGGCGTGCTGGTGTCGAACGGAATATTGGTGGGCAGATCGGTATCCACTGACTCATAGCTGATTGCCAGACGCAGTTGGCCGGTGTTCTGATACCAGTTGGCCAGCACGGTTTGGCGCAGCTCTGCCGGGAGGTAACGAAGCGTGTTTTGTTCTGCGCCGTTGCGGATAAGATCAAAGTAGAGACGGGTCTGCGCCTGATGGGAGACCGATCCGAACACATTGAAATTGACCACAAGGTTGTAATAACTGCGCTCGAACAGTGGATAGTCCATGACCCAGGTGGTCAGCGGCAGGTCACCAATCAGCCCTTTACGCACCGAGGCGTTATCGTGGTGACGGAAGATGGTCAGCAGGGCATTGCGATTATCGCCATCACCATTCCACACGGAATCCCAGCCCGGCCCCTGTGGTTCATCGGTTTCGTAAGCCTGCTTGCGGGCTTTCAGATAGTCGTTGCGTTTGCCGCTGTATTTCAGCCATTCCGAACCGAGGGACAGCAGGTCGTCATCCTGGCCGGGCAAGCCGAGCAAGTCGCTGACCTGGGCACGGTAATCTTCATCGGTGATGTAGAGATCCTGATCCGGCTCCTGAAACACGGCCCAGAAATGGTCGCGGATCACATCGGTGGCCACCTGGCCGCGGCAAACCGGGCCACGAATAAAGGTGCGCACAAAATACTCGGCTTCATCCAGCATAAACTGATAGCGGGCGCGGGCAGGAATGTCGGAAAAAGTGACGAAGGGATTGGCGCGTTGTTCATAACCATAACCGGGCAGCTCTTTTACTTCCCAGTCGGTGCCGAAAAACTGTTTTCGGGTCCGCGCCAGTTTGTCCTGGGTCAGGCCCAGGGTGATATGGGTTTTGTGCACCAGCGTGCCGCGGACCGGGGCTATGCGGTACCAGAAATTCTCTGGAGGCATTTGATTGGGGCGATCGGTGGCAACCCGTTTAATCGGCTCGCCGGGGGGCGTGCTGGAGCGGTGAAGCTGGAAGAAGTGGGCCGGTTTGCTGTCTTCTCCCTTGTCCAGATACAGGTGAGCCAGGAACAGGTGCTCGTATAACCAGCGAGCCACCAGCTGGTGTTTTGGGTCGCTCTGGTTAAGGAAGGCCTCCCAGTCGTCGATCAGCTGTTGCTCTTCGGCAGTGGGGGTGATCACTTCCGGTTTGAAGCTGGCACCGTGCTCCAGCCAGCGGCTGATGGTGGCAAATTCGCTGTCGGTCAAGCCGGCCACGGCCAGTGGCATACCTTCCATGGGGTGGTCGTCAGCGTAGTCGTCGAATTCATCCGGGGCGGGGCATTCGTTCTGCCGGCTCAGCCCCAGGGCGATATCGTCGGGCAGCTTTTCATTGGGATTGAAGGTGTGCTGCTTGCCCAGTTCGAGCATTTGGTACAACAGGGATGCCTGCATGCCGGAGGTGCTGTCGATGACGGAATAGAAACCCTTGTCACGCCATTGTGCGGTGGTCTGGGCATCCTGGAAAAGCCGGGTGGGGTCGACGGTGTTTTTGCGCCCACCGTTGTAGACCTTTTGTTTGCTGGCACCGCGATCAAGGCCTTCCACAGCTTCCAGTTTCAGTTGGCAGGGGGCATCGTAGCAGCCGTGACAGGCCAGGCATTTGTTCTCAAAAATGGGCCGGATGTCGTCGTGATAATTGGGCGATTGGCTGGAAACAACGGGGCTGAGAGCGGGGGCGGCCTGGGCCGAAAACGAGAACAACATCAATCCAAGTGTCAATGTAATGCGCTGCAGCCAGTGCTGTTTCATATGCCCGAATCTCCCTGTGACGAGCGCACAGTGTAGCGGGGGCAGACTGGCCGGGCCACGGTTACGCCGCCTTGAACACCTGCTGCTTTGTAAAAAAAGGGAAAGTCGTTGCGCTGTCAGGCAGGCGGCCGCTCACAGCATCCAGAACATGGTGGCGGCCCAGCCGATCAATACGGCGATGACGGCCGCGGCGGTGAGCTGGTGGCGCAGATGTCGGTACCAGGTGGGCAGGGTGTCGTTGAACACCATTTGTTCGGTGCCCCATACGTACATGAGCCCGGCGGCGAGCATGGGCAGTGCCAGCTCCAGGGGCAGCAGCAGGGCAAACCAGCCCAGCAGGGCAGGCATCAAACCAAACAACAGGGTGGGGTATTGATTGCTGTCGGCCATCTTGTCCAGGGCGCGGCCCCAGTGAATGGCTCCCAGGAAGGTAATGACAATGGCGGCGTAGGTGGCGAGGGCATGCAGGGCCCAGTTGCCCGTCTCGGCAACCCAGGACAGGCCCGCCAAGCCATAAAAGGGGATGAGCCCAGCATAGGACAGCCCTTTGGCACGACGGATGTTCTTTTCCAGACGTGTGCTCACAATGTTAATCCCGACGGGTGTTTTGTGCCTATTATTGCTTGTTCAAGGTGAAGGTCAGGACAAGGCGGCGTAGCCATCCCAGGGTTGGGCCGTGAGATGCTTGGGGAGATACAGTGGATGCGCCGGTTCCCCGGAGCTGTTCAGGCGAATGCAGTGCATGGCAGGCAGTTGTGGCGCCACCTGCAAGGCACGGTCATTGAAACGACCATGATTGCCCCAGGCGGCCACGACCAGGTCTGCCTGTCGTGCCAGGCGGCGTAGCCACTGGTCATTCTTCGGGCCCACCGGGTCAGCAGTGGCGAACAAGTCCTGCGGGTAGGTGGCCCGGTAGGCGAACAGATTGGCCACACACAGGCCGGAGTAGCCCCAGTCACGGGCAAAACCCATGCAGCGGCGGATGGTGGGGTCGTCCTGGCGGTGGTCTGCGGTGGAGGGGTTGAGGCCAATCAGCAGCATGAAGTCATCACCGTCACCCCACTGGCGCCACAGGGCATAGCGATACTGGCGACAGCGGGAAAAGTTGGCGCGACGTTGCAGGTTCTCGATGGTCTTGGTCATGGCTGCGCATTGTAAGTCTCTGGCACAATAAAGACTAAGTGGAACTCACAACAGGTTCAGAGTATGGAATTTCAGGATGTGATGGCCCAGCGCCACAGTGTGCGGGCATTTACTGACCAACCGGTGAGCGATGCGTTGCTGAACGGGTTACTGGCACGGGCCAGCGGGGCGCCCAGCTGGTCCAACACCCAGCCCTACCAGATCGCGGTGGCCCGCGGTGAGGTGCTGGAAAGTCTGCGCCGCGAATTACCGGAACGGTTTGATCAACTGATGGCGCTTCAGCGGGCGCCCATGGTGAAAAAGCTCAAGGCGCTGGTGACGAAAAAAGGGATGCCGGATGGCGATTACCGTCCGGTGGTGAAATACCCGGATGACTTGCAGCCGCGACGGGTCGCCACCGGTCACGGCTTGTACCAGTTGCTGGGCATTGGGCGGGAAGACAAGCAGGCCCGCCACGAGCAGATGGCGGCGAATTTTCGTTTCTTTGATGCGCCAGTGGCGCTTTTTGTGTTTGTGCACGAAGGCCTGGGGATCTACAGCGCACTGGATGCGGGGATTTTTTTACAGAGCCTGATGCTGGCCGCCACGGACGAAGGGCTGGGAACCTGTGCCCAGGGCGCGCTGGCGTTATGGCGCTCGCCGCTGGAAAAGCATTTTCAGTTGCCCGGTCAGTACAAGTTATTGTGCGGCCTTTCGCTGGGCTATGAAGCACAGGAAACCATTAACCAATTCCGCCCGGACCGCCAGCCGCTGGAGAGTTTGCTGATTCCGGAGAAATAGCATAGAGCGCCTGATAAATGACGCATGACGCCAAAAGCCTGACGGTTGACGCTTAAAATCTAAGGATAAAAGCGGCGGCGACTTCCTGAAAACGTGTTGGTTAGACAGCCGAGCCGTGGTGGCTAGTTTTGGTTTGTCGGGCATCAGGCCTTTGGCGTCCGGCTCTTCGCTATAAATCTTGTCGGTCGACTTTACCCAAGGGCACAGAGAGGCCGAAGGCCGTAAGTCGACACCTCTGTCGGTTTACGGCTGAGCCTAAACCGACCTACTGTTGTGTAAAGACGCGCAGGATGGGAAAGCGGTGGTAACCGAAAAAAGCCATCTTGCGCTGTTGCTCCCCGGCGGCGAACGAGCCTTCCAGGTTGCTGGCGTGGCGGCGGTCGCCGTTGGCGAATTCCGCCACCAGATAGTCGTCACGCAGAATGCGTTGGCCGCCGGCATCGTTTTGCAAGGCAACCAGTGCCCATCGTTCACCGCTATCACTGCTCAGGCTGCTGGCGTCCAGCAGGATAAAACTGCTGCTGTCCGGTTCCAGCGGGTTATCCCGATCAAAGTCGGCATTGTCGGTAATCGCCAGTGGCGTATCAAAACGCAGAACGGCGCTGTTCTCCGCATGGAGGGGCGCCGTAAAGCTCAGCGCCATGGCGCAGACAGCGCCGGCAAGAAGGTAATGACGTTGCCGCGTGTTGACGGCTTTGTTGCCCCCGCTTCTGGGGGTGAGTAAGCGCAGACGCATCGCCGGGTTCTCCGTGGCTGGCCAGTAGAGTTCCTGATTACCCGTGTTGTTTGGTGATGATGCCGTGAAACCCCGGCAATGAGGCTGAATCCATGGGCTGAGTATGGTTCCGGTGCGGGCCGGGCGACCTTCAACATTGTCGACGGATTACTCCGGTCACGGCCTCGCGAGCAGATATGGAGCACGGGCCGTGACGTCAATAGAGACACACCGGTTCTTCGCGTTGTTGCTTGAAGCGTGCAGCCTGTTGCGTCTCCTCAATCAATGAATCTCGATACGTCGGCTGCCTTGATGGTGGTGTTCATGGCGAGGGATGCTGAGTGACAGTACCCCATTGTGGAAGACGGCATTCATTTGTTCGGCATCCGCATCGGCCGGCAATGTCAGCATGCGCTGGAAGGGCCCGAAACGGCGCTCACTATAATGGTAGCCGTCGCGGTCATTTTCCTGGATGGGGGTTTTGCTGCCGCTGATTAGCAACATGTTGTTGTCCAGCGTCACATCCAGGTCGGATTTCTCCACGCCGGGTAATTCCGCGGTAATCAGGTAGTGGTCGTCGCGCTCCAGAATATCCAGGTTGGGGCGCAAGGGGGCGTTGGGTTGGGCGTGTGGCGCCGGGGTCGTCCAGGCCATGTCGCCAAGCATCTGTTCGAACCAGTTGTCGAACTCACGTTCCCAGCGCAACAAGGGGTGGCCGGGTTGTCGTTGCGGGAGAGGCCGCTCGCGGTTGCCCTCCTGACGAAGCCAGTTCCAGGGTGTCATTTTATGCATATCCATCGCGCGTCCTCCTGTGGGGGTTGGAATAAACGGTTGGACAATGACCAAGTGCTTCACCTCTTGTTATGAGGGAAATGGTGGCGGCTTTCAATGCCCCGGTTCTATAACGAATGGCGATTCTTTGACCGACTGGGCAAAAACGCCCCCTTGTAATCTGCCGGCTTCGGTGTCACAGATGAAAGAAGAAGGATGAGGGCAGAGCGTTTCCGGTGAGGGATGTTTTGCCGCTCAGACACATGGAACATGTACCGAAAAGGAGAGCAGTCATGTCTGACCATCATGTCTACAAGAAGGTTGAATTAGTCGGGTCGTCTCGCACCACCATTGAAGACGCTATCGAGAATGCGCTGGTCACGGCCAGTGAAAGCCTGGAGCTGATGGACTGGTTCGAGGTAACCGAAACCCGCGGCCATATCGAGAATGGCAAGGTGGGGCATTATCAGGTGACGTTGAAGGTCGGCTTCAGAATTTCCGGATCCTGAAATTGGACGCCGGACGCTAGAAGCCACAAAAAAACCGCACCCTTTCGGGCGCGGTTTTTTTGTAGAGAACCCGGCGCGGAGCTGGGCCTCTCAATCACGAATTAACGACTTTCGTGTTGCAGCGTGTTGCGTGAAGCGTGCTGCGTCTCTTCTTACACCATTTCCAGATCCAGAGCCTGCTGGCAGACCCGCGCGGTGCGGATCACGTGCAGCTGCTTTGGTGAAAGATCTTCTGGCAGTTCCACGGTGCTGTGGTCCTGGTGGATCTTGATCGGACCGATCAGGCGGCTGGGCAGTTTGGCTTCGTTGGCAATGGCGCCAACAATGTTGCCCGGCTTCACGCCGTGGTCGTGGCCGACCTTGATCCGGTAGCGGCGCATGGTCTTGTCGCTGCGACCCTTGTCGTTCCGGTTACGCGGGTTACGCTCTTCACGACGGCCACCCACGTGGGCGGATTCGCGACGGCGCGGTTCTTTCACCATTTTCGGTTCTTTCAGGATCAGCGGCTCACGCTTGAACATCATGGTGGCCAGGGCGGCAGCCATGTCGTTGTCGCTGATGTCCATGGCGTCACGCAGCTGGTTGACCAGCGCGCGGGCTTCATCAACGTTGGCTCCAGAGGTGAAGCCGGCCAGCTGTTCCTGGAAGCGGGCAATGCGCTTGGCATTCAGGTCATCCACGGACGGCAGCGCCATCTTTTCGATGCTCTGACGGGTGATGCGCTCGATCTGACGCAGCACGTGTTGCTCGCGACGGGCCACAAACAGGATGGCATCACCCTGGCGGCCAGCACGGCCGGTACGACCAATACGGTGCACATAGGCTTCCGGGTCGCCGGGCATGTCGTAGTTCACCACGTGGGTGATCCGTGGCACGTCCAGACCGCGAGCGACCACGTCGGTGGCGATCAGCAGGTCAAAACGCTTGTCTTTCAAACGCTGTACGGTTTTTTCCCGTTGCTGCTGGGGAATATCGCCGTTCAGGGCTTCGGCACGCAGGCCGCGACGGTTCAGCTGCTCGGCCAGTTCCAGAGTGGCCTGCTTGGTGCGCACGAAAACCAGCACCGCATCGTGTTCTTCGGCTTCCAGAATCCGGCATACGGCGTCGAGCTTGTTCAGCCCGGCCACCGGCCAGTAACGCTGGCGGATGGTGGTACCGGTGGTGGCGCCGCCATTGTCGATGCGAACCAGTTTGGGTTGCTTGAGGTGTTGGTCAGCAACCTTGCGAATGACCGGCGGCATGGTGGCGGAGAACAGCGCCAGCTGACAGTCATCGGGAGTACGTTCGAGTACCCATTTCACATCGTCGATGAAGCCCATGCGGAGCATTTCATCGGCTTCATCCAGCACCAGGGCTTTCAGGTTGTTCAGTTTCATGGAGCCGCGTTCCATGTGATCCATGACGCGACCGGGGGTGCCGACAATAACCTGGGCGCCGCCGCGCAGGCCTTTCAGCTGGGTGCGGTATTCACCGCCGCCGTAAATGGGCAGAACCTGCAGACCTTTGATGTCTTTGGCAAATTCTTCACACGCAGTGGCGACCTGGATAGCCAGCTCGCGGGTAGGGGCCAGGATCAGCATCTGCGGTTCACGCAGGGTCGGATCCAGACGGGCCAAAAGGGGCAATGCAAACGCAGCCGTTTTACCTGTGCCGGTTTGTGCCTGGCCCAGAAGATCGTGTCCATCCAGCAACAGCGGGATGGCTTGCGCCTGAATCGGCGAAGGCTGCTCGAAGCCCTGACGGGCGATCGCAGTGAGCAGAACCTCGGGCAGGCCTAAAGAGGCGAACCCGGAACGGGAATCTGACATGTAGTACCTATGGATTAGGGGGAGGGGCCGAGCGAGGGTCGGCGAGGGCGCGGAGTATACGCAGCTAATGCGTAAATTGCACGTTTTTTCGCCAATCACCAAGGTGAGATGAAAGCGGGCCGCCCGGCTGGCTCAGAGGGTGCAAGCGCGGGAATATGGGTAGGGCTCAGGGCTGAACGGTACGAAATTGGCGGCTTTGGGGTGGCCTCGCCCGGTTGGGCGGGGCCACGTCGGAGCTCGCTTACATGGGTAGCACTTCAACGGTGCCCAGGTACTGCAGGTAGCGTTCGGCGGCTTTCGGGTTGCTGACGTTCTTGTCGCCGGTGCCGGCTTCCAGGAAATAGCGGCCGGCGGCGGGCCACTGAATGTTGACGATGCCCTTGTCATCGCTGGTGACGGTCCAGTTTTCCTGACTGTCACGGTAGCGGGTGCCGCCGGGAACCAGTTCCACCTTGATGCCGGCAGCCGGTTTGCCGTCCAGCAGCAGTTTCCACTGGGCGGTTTCGCCAGCGTAGAGGTCATTGGGGTGGGTCAGCAGTTCCAGCTCCAGGCCTTTGCCGGTGGGTTTCAGGCCGGTTTTGTTGGGCGCGCCCAGGGTGGCATAGGTTTCCAGACGGTTGAGCACTTCCAGCAGTTTGACGTCAGTGGCGTCTTTGGGCAGCTCTGCCAGCAGCTTTTCCGCGTCTTTGCCCCGGCTGCGCTGGCGTTCGCCATCCACTTTATAGGACACGAAATAGCCGGGCTGGGCCACGCTGATCCGGTAGCTGCCTTCCTGTTCCAGCTGTACGTCAAACACGCTGCGGGTGTGCATCCTGGTGGCGTTGTCCACGGTGGCGGGCTGGCCGTCGGGGCCGGTGACTTGCAGACCGTCGACGGGGTAGGCCCGCTCGAAACCGAAGATCTCATTGGAAATGCTGGCGTCCACGGTAATCCACTGGGGTTCGGACACGGTAGTATGGCTGGGCAGTAGCCACAGTTTGTGGGCCTGGGCGGGCAGGGCGGTGGCCAGCACCAGGGCGGCCAGTGCGGCTTGATGGAAACGGACTCGGATCATGGTGGTGCTCCTTGAGTAGTCGGTGTTATTGAGAAACGGTCAGGGTCACGGTGCCCAGTTCGTCGGTGCCTTTAACCTGTTGTTGCTGCGGTGTTTTTTCGGCTGGCCACCGGAAGGGCAGTTTCACCACTTCGCGGCCCCCCACTTCCCGGGCGGCTTCCACCACCAGGGTGTACTCACCGGCGGGCAGGGATTGCAGGGCGTCCAGTTTGCTGAAATCCACGGTGTGCGTGCCCGGTGAGCGGGTGGCGCCGGTGAGGCCGTCATAGGGGGCGGACTGGCTGCGACCGGTGCGTCGCCACCACTGGCGGATATCCTTGAGCCATTTTTCCTGGTCGTCATACCACAGTCCCAGTGGTTCCAGGGTGCTGCGGTCGGCGTTTTCCACCCAGAAGGCCACATAGGGGGCGTGGTATTCGGCCACGCGCTTGCGGGGGATTTCCACGTCCACCGAAAAGGTATCCGCGAGGGCCTGGCTGGTGAGCAGGGGGAGCAGAGCGAGGTAACGCAAGCGCATGGGAAGGTCCTTTCTTGTCTTAAATGGCAGTGTTTAGTGCATGAAAAACACGATCAACAACCAGGGCAGCACCAGCCCGGCCACGGTGACCGGCCAGGTGGCCGGGCGTCGTTTGGCGTGAAGCATCATCAGGCCCAGGCCGGTGAACGCGAAAAGCAGGCTGGCCACGGCAAAAATATCGATAAACCAGATCCACACGGTGCCGGTGTGGCGGCCTTTGTGCAGGTCATTGAAAAAGGCGATCCAGCCCCGGTCTGTGGTTTCTGCGAGTACCGTGCCGTTATTCATATCAATGGCCAGCCAGGCATCGCCGCCGGGGCGAGGCATGGGCAGGTAGATCTCGTCGGCGGCCCATTCCGGCTCTCCGCCGGTGTGCTGCAAATCCATTTTCTGTGCCAGCCATTGCTGGACGGCGGCGGGCAGCTGGCCGTTCTTTTGCTCCGCGAGCGCGGATAACAATTCGGCGGGTAGCTCACCCTGATGCTCGCGGATGACCGGATCGGCGCTGATCTGGCTGGCATGGTTGAGGGTGACCCCGGTCAGGCTGAATAACACCAGGCTGATCAGGCAGATCGCAGAGGTCACCCAGTGCCATTGATGGAGTTGTTTCAGCCAGAAGGCTTTGCGTTTTTTATTCACGGTGGCGTTCGGTCGTTCGCAGCAGAGGGGGAGATGTTAATGAGAATGGTTATGTTTAAATACAGCAATCTTCGTAAAGAATGTAATGACAGGCGGGGTTGAGTGAATTCTATTCAATAAAAAGCTGGTCTGTCTTAATGATAATTCTTATCATTCGTGAATGAATGCCATTGCCCAAATTCCTGCCCGCCTGCTGGTCATCGAAGATGATGCGGTACTAAGCGGCCATCTGCGTGACTACTTTTCCGAGCGTCACTATCTGGTATCCCTGTGCGCGGAGGGCCCAGCGGGGCTGGAGGCGGCTGCCTCCGGTGACTACGATTTGGTGCTGCTGGATATCCTGTTGCCCGGGCTTAATGGGCTGGAGCTGCTCAATGCCCTGCGCCAGCAAAGCCCGGTGCCAGTGATCGTGGTGTCTGCGTTGGGGGATGAGCAGGCCCGTATTCAGGGCCTGATCAATGGGGCGGATGATTATCTCCCGAAGCCGTTCAGCATGGCGGAGTTGGCGGTGCGGGCGGATGCGGTGTTGCGGCGGGTGGCGCTGGAACGTGTCCGTCCGGAAGACGAAGGGCTGGAATCCGTGGGCAAGCTAGTGCTGCGCGAGCATGACATGGTGGCGTTTTACCGACACACGGACCTGGGCCTCACCAACACCGAATTCCGGTTGCTTCAGGTGTTGCTGGAGCACCGTGATGCGGTGCTCAGCAAACCTTTTCTCTACCAGGCGGTGTTGCACCGGGGCTGTGGTCGCCATGACCGTAGCCTGGATCTGCACATCAGCCATGTACGCCGCAAATTGCGTGACGTTGGCGCCCCGGAATCCGCGGTGCGAACAGTCTGGGGGCAGGGCTATACCCTGATCACCGACGCTCTGTGATGTTGAAACGTTACTCCCTTCTTTGGCGCCTGGCGCTGGTTCTGGTGATTGTCGCGGTGAGTACCATGGTGGTAGGCACGCGCATTACCGGTGTCCTGCGCGATGATGCCCAGCTGTTGAACGAGCGGGCGATTGCCATTATGCAAGGTTATGCCGCGGCGGCGGAGCAGGCCTGGCTGACCGGCGGCCAGGCGGGAGTAGATCAGTGGCTGGCGGACATGAGGGCGCGTGAAGCGGGTGACATCGCTGTTATCAGTGCCACAGACCAGTCGCTGAGCAGTGTCCCGTTGACCGAGCAGGAACGGGCCGGGTTGCGCTTTCAGCGTGGCGTGGATAGCCGCATGAGTTTTCGCTACGGCAAAAAGATGCCGTACCTGGGCGTGCCGTTTCCCGTCGCGCCGGAACAGGGCAGCCTGCTGATGCAGTTACCTCCCCGTTTGCGCCCGGGCACCTACTGGCCCTGGGTCGAAAATCTGCTGCTGGTGGGGATGCCCACGTTGTCTGCGTTACTGCTGGGTGGGCTGTTGTTCTGGCGTGCTCGTGTGCCCTTGAAAGCCCTGCAGGCGCAAGTGTTGGGCTTCAAGGATGATACCCAGGCACGCGTGACCGGCCCGCTGGCAACACGCGGGGATGAGTTCGGGGAGCTGGCCCGCAGTTTCAATCATATGGCGGAACAGGTGTCCGGGATGCTGGAGACCCAGCGGCAACTGCTCAATGACATGTCCCATGAATTGCGCACCCCTTTGAGCCGTTTGTCCGTGGCGCTGGAAAGCCAGATGAGCGAAACCGAATTGCGTCAGCGGGTGGAGCAGGAGCTGCACCACATGCGCACTCTGGTCGATGACACTCTGGCACTGGGATGGCAGGACACCGACACCGGAACCTCCGGCCTGGAATCCCTGTCGTTGCCGGCGCTGTGGGAGATGATTGTTGAAAATGCGGCGTTCGAAAGTGGTTGGGACAAGTGCCGTTTCCCCTGTGCGCTGCCGGACGACGCTCTGGTGTACGGCAACCTGAATGTGTTGGCCCAGGTGTTTGAGAACCTGGTCCGCAATGCCATTCGCCATTCCCCGGAGCAGGGGTCCGTGCAATTGCTTGGGCAATGGGAAGAGGGAGCCTGGCACCTGCAGGTAGTGGATCAGGGGCCGGGGGTGCCGGACGACAAGCTCGACCGAATCTTTGCGCCCTTTGTGCGTCTGGATGCCGCCCGGGCTGACCGTAGCGGCTTTGGGCTGGGGTTGAGCATTGCCCGGCGTGCGGTAGAGCGGCTGGGCGGTGAGCTGTGGGCACACAACGGCACCCCGGGCCTGTGCGTGCATCTGCGGTTGCCTGCCCCGCCACTTGTATAAATTGTAAATCTCCTTTCGTTACAAATAAGAATCAATATCATTTCGTTTCGTGAAGTGGATTCATTGCTGCTTCCTGGGCCCTGTATGGCCTGTTTTCCGGGGGAACTGCATCGATTCTTCGCCGCTTGCCTGTCAGGCCGCGCGGTGAAAGGGGGCGGTTTGCACTCCGGTTTGATGTTGTTGCTTACCTTTGAGGAGTAAAGACCATGGGAATGCGTTTGGGGACTTTGGCGTTGGCACTGGCGGCTGCCAGTGGCGCCGCCTGGGCAGAGGATGAGGTGCACGAGCTGGGGCAAGTGTCCGTGACGGCAGGGGGGTATGTTCAGCAGGTGGAAGATGCGCCGGCGTCGATCAGTGTGATCAACCGGGAGCAGATCGAAGAGCGCTTCTACCAGGACACCACGGACGCCTTGCGTGATGTCCCGGGCGTGATTGTCACCGGTGGTGGTTCCGGTGATCGCGGTACCGATATCGTGATTCGCGGCATGCCGTCCTCGTATACCCTGATCATGGTCGATGGCAAGCCGGTGTCCACCCGGGAAAGCCGACCCAACGGCAGCGCCGGGTTCGAGCAGAGCTGGCTGCCGCCGCTGCAGAGCATTGAGCGTATCGAAGTGGTCCGTGGCCCCATGTCCACCCTGTATGGCTCCGATGCCATGGGTGGTGTGGTCAATATCATTACCCGCAAGGTTGAGAAAGAGTGGGGCGGTTCTGTGCAGCTGGACGCCATCATCCAGGATGATTCGCGCTCCGGCGACAGCCAGCAGGGGAACTTCAGCCTGAGTGGCCCGTTGAAAGAAGACCTGCTCGGCCTGCAAGTCTATGGCGGCTTTTATAACCGCCAGGAAGACCTGTTTGTGGATGGCTATGAACAGAAAGACCTGCGCAATCTGACTGCGAAATTAAGCCTGACTCCCACTGATAATCATGATTTCTCCGTGGAGGCGACCCGTACACAGGACAGCCGCCAGGGGCTGATGGGGCGTAGCGCTGCGTCCACAGGCTGTCGCGGTGGCTGTACCGACAACTTCAGTGACCATAACCGTGAATCCTTCGCGCTGACGCACACCGGTCGTTGGGCCATTGGCACCTCGGATACCTACATCCAGCGCGAAGAAGCAGAAAATGAAGGCCGTGAAATCACCATTACCAACACCAATGCCAAGACGGCGCTGGTGATGCCGATGGGCAACCATATGGTAACGGTGGGGGCGGATTTTATTGAAGAAGAACTGCAGGACAAGACCACCAACCGGATCTCGGACCGCACTAAGGTCGACACGTCCAAGTATGCCCTGTTCGCAGAAGACGAGTGGATGTTGACCGATACCTTTTCGGTGACCGCAGGCGCACGGATGGATGATGACAGGGATTACGGCACCCATGTGAGCCCGCGTCTTTATGGTGTGTGGGGTTTCAGTCCGCGTTGGACGCTGAAGGGCGGTGTCTCCACTGGCTTCCGATCTCCCTCGTTGCGGGAAATTACGCCGGATTGGGGGCAGGTCAGCCGTGGCGGGAACATCTACGGTAACCCGGACCTGGAACCGGAAACCTCTGTTAACCAGGAATTGGGCCTGTACTTCAACGCTGGCCGGTCGCTGATGGCCAACGTCACCGTGTTCCATAACGACTTCAAGGACAAGATTACCCGTATTACCTGCCCCATCAGCATCTGCCCGGACGGCCCGAACCAGTTCGGTTCCGATCCCACCTATCGGGTCAATGTGGATGAAGCGGAAACCCAGGGGGTGGAAGCGGCGCTGTCCACCACGTTGGCGCGGGTGGTGTCCATCAACCTGAGCTATACCTATACCGATTCCGAACAGAAATCCGGGGAATACAAAGGCGAGCCACTGAATCAGCTGCCAGAACATCTGGCCAGCCTGAACGTGAACTGGCAGGCGACAGATACCGTGTCACCCTGGGCGACAGTGCGTTACCGCGGTGAGGAAAGCCAGCCGACCACGGGGCCGTCAAACAGCGCCATCATTGCGCCATCCAATACACTGGTGGATGCGGGGATTGGTTTCCAGCTGACACCGCAGACCAAACTCAACACAGGCATTTATAACCTGGCCGACAAGGAAATCTTCTATGAAGAATACGGCTATGTGGAAGATGGCCGACGTTACTGGTTGGGTGTGGTAACCAACTTCTGATGTCCGCCTGCGGCATCAGTACCTGATAGAAACAACAACGCCGGCGAATGCCGGCGTTGTGCGTTTTGCGTTTTGCTGCGCTCAGGATTACATTTTTTCCTGAATGCGCGTGCGGAAGTCCGCATCGTACTGGGCCAGTTGGGCAATCTGGTTATAGGTGCTCAATTCCAGGCCACTGTCCTTCACGGCTTCCACCATTTTTTCCTGTGCTTCTTTCTGCACTTTCATGGCTTCTTCAGGCTTGTCTTTTTTGGCCTGCAGTTCCTTGGAATATTTCTGCTGGATGCCGGACATGTCCTTCTGCGCATCGGCAAACGCATCGAGCTGTTTGTCACTGAACTCAGACGCCTTGGGCAGCTGCTGCATTTGCTGTTGCTGCATCTGTTGCTGCTGCTGGCTCTGTGGCGCTTGTGACGCGGGGGCACCGGCTTGCTGCGCGGTGGCCGTGCCTGTGAAAGTCGCGGAAATCATCAGGGCGCCGAGCGCCATCATCCGTTTGCTCATGCTATATCTCCTTGTCAATCGCCCCCGAAATTGCCGGGGATTACGGTGTTACCGAAAAGTGGCCGAAGCCAAAATACGGCGGCACTGGAAAGTCCGACCGCCGTCAGCGTGTAAGTTCGGCTTGAAATGTTAAATCGTGATTCACAGTGAAGCAGTTCGCGTATGCGGTGTGGATCAAGCGTGTTCCTGAGTTCAAACAGCGCTTTCAATTCAGGCGGTTAATCGTTTCAATAAGGGACAGGAACGCTACGAATCAGAGACTAGCGATCTATAACAATCATAACGAGGAGAGCAGGATGCTGAGTTCATTCCCTTTGTCTGCCCGCAACATCGCGCGTGGCGCAGTATCGGTCGGTTTGCTGGTGGGCGCCGTGGCGGTGCAGGCAGAGATGTACGCGGGTGCCCAGGTCAACCTGATGAAAATTGACCGTGGTGCGGTCAGCGACGCGGAACTCACTGCGCTGACGTTGCGCGGCGGGATGGTATTGCACGAGCTGGTCAGTGCGGAACTGCGCCTGGGGGCCGGGCTGAGCGATGATTCCTATCGCAATATTGATGTGGAGAACGACTTTTTCTACGGCGCCTATGCGCGCTTGACCCCGCCTCTGGAAGGGCCGGTTCAACCGTATCTGATTGGCGGCTACGGGTATGTGGAGAATGATATCAACGGCACCACCCAACGTGATGACGGCAGCTCCTATGGGGGCGGCTTCGACCTGGGCGTGGGCCAGCACTCCACGCTGAATGTCGAGTATCTGCGCCTGGTCGACAACGATTTTGGCAAGCAGGAGCTGATTGGTTTGGGCGTGAATTACTCGTTCTGATAGCGTACCACGGGGTGGGGCGATGGCAGCGACCTGGCGTCGTGCCATGTCGCCCATATCCCGTTTCGTTATAAAAGTATCACTATATATTCCTTTATATTCTTCCTCGAATTCCTATCATGGCACCTCGACATTCCCGTTTGAGGTGCTGTAGATCATGGGTAGTGCACAGCTGATTACACGTTTTGGTGACAATACCGCCGGCCTGTCCAAAGAGACGCTGGAGGAGCTGAACCGTGTCTATCGCCCGCTGAGCTTTGCGGAGCGCATTCGTCGTGTCTACGAGGATTTTCCGCCGGATCGCATCATGGTGACCTCGTCTTTTGCGGCGACTTCTGCGTATTTCCTGCACATTATCTCGACCATCCGTCCTGAGCAGCCGGTGCATTTTATCGACACGGGCTACCACTTTGCGGATACCCTCAAGTACCGGGATTATTTGGTCGAGAAATTCGGTCTGCAGGTAGTCGATGTGACCCCGGACCCGGATCATCATCAGGTGTCCCAGGAAAACCGTATGTGGGAAACCGATCCGGACCTGTGCTGCCAGGTGAACAAGGTCAACCCGCTGGAAGAAGCCAAGGAAGACTACGATCTGTGGATTTCCAGCCTGATGGGGTGGCAGACCGAACACCGTGCCGGCCTGGAAGTGTTCGAAGAGCGTCGGGGCATGATCAAGTTCAACCCGATGATTGATGTCACCAAGGAACAGCGTGACGCCTATATCAAGGAGCACGACTTGCCGTTTCACCCGCTGGTGGAGCAAGGGTTCGACTCTATTGGCTGCAGCCACTGCACCTTCAAGGGTGAAGGCCGTGAAGGGCGCTGGAAAGGCAACAAGAAAACCGAGTGCGGCATTCACATGTAGTGATGCCCATCACGATGACGAACCAAAAAAGCCCCGCAACTGCGGGGCTTTTTTTGGTTCGTCGCGTGCTTGAGTGAGCGTTATCCGTCAGGCGGTCATGCGGCTGTGCCCTTGTCGTAGCCATCCACATCGCCGATCAGGCTGTCCATTTCTGCCAGAAACTCGCGGTTGTCGTGATCCCAGGGGTGGAAGCCGGGTTTGAACCAGTCCAGCCAGGGAATAATCACCCGCCGTAACCCGCCGGGTTTGAGCCACTGAAATTTGAATGACGTCCACCAGTCTTTCAGGCTGAACAGCTTGCCGGTCTTGTACATGTTGATCACATAGAACGGATAAAACAGCGAGAAGAAAATCACCGTGGCCAACACCAGCCCGCTGGCGCGTAGTAGCCAGGATTTGAAGCCTCTGCCGAAGGCGGTGATAAAGACATCAAAGGCCACCGCCTTGTGTTCCGTTTCCTCCAGTGCGTGCCAATGCCAGAGCTTCTGGTATTGCGGGTCCGAGCCATCAATCAGCTCCGGTTCACGCAGCAGAACATCGGCCAGAATGGCGGTGAGATGTTCCAGTGCCACGGTGGCGGAAAGCTGCATGGCATTGGGCAGGAAACGGGAAATCAGGCTTAGCAACCGGGTAACGATGGTCTCCTGTTTATCCACCGGTAAACCGGCGGCGACCATCTTCTGGTTGTAGTCCTCGTGCTCGCGGCCGTGCATGGCTTCCTGGCCGATAAAATTGCGCACGGCTTCCTGTAGTTCCGGGTCATCGATCTGATCGCGGTATTTGCGCACGCTGTTGATGAAGAAACGCTCCCCTTCCGGGAAAAACAGCGAGAGGGTATTGAAGAACTGGGAAATGCCCGGGCCCTTGTCGTGCCAGTTCAGAACGGTGTCGTCCGGCACGTGAAATTTCAGGTTGCGACGGACGGGCATGATGTGCATTTTCATTGTTATATCACCTTTATCCATGGTCCTGTCTTCTACTAAACGCCTGTTGCTGCTGAATTACAATTACACTGTGACAGTCAGATACGTAATTGAAACAATGGCGGGATAAACGGTGCGTCAGCAACAGTCAGGCAGTAACGGTGAGGGTTGAAACAGCGATGCGAATGGGGTGGCGGCTCTGGCTCAGTGCGGTGGTGTGTATGGTGGCAATCGCCAGTGCCTTTCATGTGTTTCTGCTGGATCGGGTGGGCGTGCCTGACAATGGTCTACGGGTGACGGAGGTGGCACGCGATGGTGGCCGGGACTGGGTTATACGCCTATATGGCAGCGTGGGGGCAGATGCGGAGCGACGGCGCTGGCAGGCAGTTGGTGACAGTTATCGCATTGATATCGAGCGCCGGGGTGACGAGGGATTTGTGCTGGATATTGCCTACCGACCCGGCTCGCAAGGGCGCCACCGAGTGCGCCAGCGGGTACGCCTGGCAGAAGGCCCCACCTTGGTGGCGGCATTCGGCCAGGCGTCGGATGACGGCGAAACCCGTATTATTCTTGATCGGGTGAAATAGCCAATGGCGTCAGCTCCTGGGTGCTGTCGTTCTCATCATTCGGTGTGCGCCGTAGCATGACCACGACCCCCACCGCTGTCAGCGCCAGTATCACGGCGCCGATGGCGGCATTGGCATGCAATGCCAGATTGAAGCCGGTTTTGGCCGCTGCCATGAGCGGTTGCGCGATGTCGTCAGGTAGCTGGGCGGCGGCACCGATCGCGCCGCCCAGGGTGTCGCCTGCCGCCAGGGCGAGCGTGTCGCTTAACCCCTTGGGCATGGCTGTCAGCATGTGGCTGCGGTACAGCGCTGCGCCAATACTGCCAATCACGGCGATACCTAGCGCCATGCCCAGTTCGGTAGCGGTTTCCGATGTAGCGGAGGCCGCTCCGGCCTTACGGGCAGGAGCGGCACTGACCACCATGTCGGTGCCGAGAATCATCATTGGCATGACGCCAATGCCCATGATGGTCATGCCTGCAATCAGCAGGGGAATATGCGACGGGTTCTGTACCGGCAGCATTAACAGCAGGCCGATCGAGGCCATCACCAGCCCTGCACTGACCAGCTTCCAGTGGGGCAGTCGGCCCGCCAGCCTTGGTACCAGTAACGAGGCGGCGGTTTGCAGCACGGCAGGCGGCAGCATCACCAGCCCGGACTCCAGCGGTGACAGATCCAGCACCCCTTGCAGGTACTGAAAGACCATCAACCAGGCGCCGGATAGCGCCAGAATGGTTAGCAGCATGGCGGCAACAGAAGTGCTGAAGGTGCGATTGGCAAACAGCGCCAGATCAAACATGGGGTCTGTCAGGCGCCGTTGACGGCGGACGAAAATCACCCCGACGAGTAATCCCGCGGCTATGCTGATCAGCGGCATTGCGGTAATGCCGTTGCGCGCCATGTCCTTGAGGCCGTAAATCACGGCCAGCACCATGGCCACGGATAACAGGGCGCTGGTCCAGTCCTGGGCGCCGGCCTCTTCATCCCGGAATTCCGGCAACAGCAGGGGGCCACAGATCAGCAGCAACACCATCACTGGCACACCGAGCAGGAACACCGAACCCCACCAGAAAAACTCCAGCAATGCACCGCCGACCAAGGGGCCGATGGCGCTGCCGACGATAAAGCCGGTCATCCAGACGGTGATGGCCAGGGTGCGCTCGCGCTCGACCTGGAACATGTTGCGTAGCAGCGACAGGGTGGAGGGCATCAGCGTGGCCCCGGCAATGCCGAGCAGGGCGCGGGTGGCAATCAGCATTTCTGCGCTGGTCGCAAAGGCTGCCATGGCAGAGGCAATACCAAAGGCGGTGGCACCGGTCAGCAGCAGGCGCCGCCGGCCAATCCGGTCGCCCAGTGTGCCCATGGTCACCAGAAACCCGGCGATCATGAAGCCGTAGATATCCAGTATCCACAGCAGCTCCGCGCTGGTGGGTTGCAGGTCAGCACTGAGATGAGGGGCGGCCAGATGCAGCACTGTCATATCCAGTGCCAGCAGTACGGTGGGCAGCATCAAAACAGCAAGCCCCAGCCACTCGCGGCGGGTGGCGGGTTGGTAAACGGTAGACATCATCTTTCCTCGTAACAGGGGCTCTATCTGGTCGTTCCTGCTGCCGGTTTTTCGACACGGTGAGGCGCGAAACGAAACAGCAGCCTAAAGCCTCAACCTGACTTGAGGTCAAGCGCTGGCAGTATTCATGGGTGAGGCGTGCGGAGGCGAGTATATGACCTGCAAGTGAGAAATGGGTTTCATGGATCTGAAAAAGAAAATATCGCCTGCCTGTTGAGTGGGTACAGCGATAATTTTCACGGAAATGAGGTCTGGCCCAAAGCGTAAAGCGGCATAAAAAAGGGCGCCAGATGGCGCCCCGAGCTCTCCCGATTAGCGTGTGTGGGGAATTACAGCCCCCGGTTTTTCAAACGGTTGGCGTGCTGACGAAAGACGCTGGCCGGGTTGGTCTCAAAGGGGCTGACCAGACCGGCCACTTGATTGACTTCATCAAGATGGTTCATGCGGTAATCGTCACGAATCACCAGGCCCAAGTGGCTGGAGCAGCTGGAAACCAGGCCGTCATTTTTTTCGCCCAGATAGAGCAGGGCAAGCAGGCCCATGCCGGCGTCGCTGATGTCCAGCACGTTGGTCAGCGGTTTGGCGCCGGACCAGGAGTAGTAGCTGACGCCGTTGCTGCCTTTTTCCGGGGCTTCGCCGCAGGCCTGTTGGGGAAGCCCTTCCGGGTAGTGGCTATTGAATTCGCTGCTGCCTTGTGTGGACAGGGAATACAACGCCGCCAGGGAATCCTGGTCGTATCCGCCGCCGGAAATCAGGTCGAGAAAGCCGACCGCCGCGTTGACGATGTCACCCAGAAGTTCGGCGGTGAGCGGCAGGTTTTCCTGTACGCCCAACAGGACATCGGCCATGCGTGCACCGGTGTGCGGTCCGGCTACAGAGGTGGCAGAGGCGACATACTGTGGGTAAACGGAGGCCACATAGCGTACCGTTGGGCCGCCATGGCTGTGCCCGATCAGGTTCACTTTCTGCGCGCCAGTGGCGGCGAGAATATCCTCGACCTGTCGGGCCAGCTGTTCGCCGCGTACTTCGGTGCTGTTGGCGGCGGCAACCTGGGTCACATAGACTTCGGCACCGCTACGACGCAGTTCTTCCGGGATTCGGTACCAGTAGTTGTAGCCGACGATATCGTCGAAACCGAATAAACCATGACTGAGAACAATGGGATAACGGGTTTCGGTGTAGGTATCCTTGAACAGCCAGTCAAACCAGCCGGCATGGGCAGGTAAACTGATTATGCTGAACATCAGTGTAAATATAAGCGTTCGCAGTGAAATAGGGATGATATGAAACATGGGTAGTCCTGCCTTTTGACGTTATTATTGACGGCGGTACTGCTCGGTCAGCGCCGAGTTCCCATTGCTGGGGTGGTTACAATTTAACCGTATCGAAGGCAGGATAACTGGTTTGATTGTTCTAAAAGTGACACTGTTATCAATTTTATGAAAACAAGAATAAAGCATGAGCCAAAAAAAAGCGCCACCAAGAGGCGGCGCCTAAACGTCGTGCTCACCCGAAAGACTTTATAACCCTCGATTTTTTAATCGATTGGCGTGCTGGCGAAAAACTGTAGTCGGGTTGGTTTCAAAGGGGCTGACCAGGCCGGCAAACTGGTTGATTTCGTCAAAATGGTTCATGTGATAGTCATCGCGGATCACCATCCCCAGATGACTGGAACAACTGGATACCAAGCCGTCATTTTTCTCGCCTGGGTAAAGCAATGCGGTAATGGCTAATATGCCGTCGCTGAGATCGAGTACATTGGTGAGCGGGTTGGCGCCTGACCAAGAGTAATAACGTACGCCATTATCCGCGAGTTCGGGGCCATGACCACAAGCGGTTTGCGGAAGCCCAGCAGGATGGCGGATGTTGAATTCACGCATGCCTGGGGTGGATACGGAGTATCCGCCTGTAGCAAAATCTTGCTCATAGCCACCTGTGGAAATCAGGTCAATGAGAGTCGCAAACGCATTAATAGCGTTATCAGTAACTTTGCCGTAGAGCGGTAGTACTTCTTCTATTTCCAGTTTTAAGTCAAAGATGCGAGCGCCAGTGTTTGGGCCGGCAATTGACGTGGCCGAGGCCACGTAATCCGGATAGACCGATGCGACATAGCGAACAGTGGGACCACCATGGCTGTGGCCAATCAGGTTGACTTTGTCTGCTCCAGTGGCCGCGAGGATGGCTTCCACTTGTCGAGCCAGTTGCTCGCCGCGCTCCTCAGTGTTGTTAACGGCGGCTACCTGGGACACATATACCTCGGCGCCACTGCGACGCAACTCTTCGGGAATCCGGTACCAGTAGCTATAGCCGGCAATGGTATCCAAGCCGAACATGCCATGGTTGAGCACGATGGGGTATCGGGTTTCGGTATAGGTATCCTTGAACAGCCAGTCAAACCAGCCGGCATGGGCAGGTAGACTGATGGCGCTGAACAATAGTGTAAATATAAGCGTTCGCAGTGAAGGATGCGAGATTGGAAGCATGGTGAGTCCTGTTCTTGTTAGTTGTGTTGCAGCGATAGAGTAGCCACCAAAATTCATGGGGGCTGGGCGGTAACTCAGTGGATGATCAGCGTTTCCTGCCGAGTAAGAACAGGAAGTATAAGTGTTAAAAATTAAAAATAACACCAGTGTTAATATTGTTTTTGAATCAGCATCTGGTGTTTATGGTAAAAACGCATAACAATTAAGGATATGCCTCGTATCAGGCTTTTCTTGCCGAAATTTACTATGCTTGGCGCTTGCGGAATTTATGTAACACCAATGTTGGTTGATGAGAGTGATATGAATGCAGTAAGTCCTTCTCGTCGACGGCGTGGTCGGCCGGCGGCAGGAAAGAAAGAGATACGCAATGAGATACTGGAGGCAGCCCGCCAAGTGTATGGCAGGCACGGTGTGTATGGCGCCACTGTTTTGTTGATCCTGGAGGAGGCAGGGGTATCCCGCCCGACTTTCTATAAGTATTTTTCCTCCGTACTGGATGTAATCGATGAGATCGTGCGTGCCTGTAATGCTGAGGCTGAATCTCTGTTCGTTAAGGTGTTTGAACAACCCCAGAAGGATTTTTATGACTACCTGCCGATAGCTTTGAGTGGCTATCTGAATTGGGGCCGCTCCCTAGGGCCGCTCATGGAAGCACGGTTTCGTGAGCTGCATGACCGTTCATCCCCGGTGTCCAAATACCGTGACGAGCATAACCGGCGGATTATGGAAACCGTCCGCCAGGCGGCGGTGGCGCATGGGCATCAAGAGCCCGAGCAATTGGCTCTTACCGCTCTGGTTCAGGGGATCGAGCATCTGGGCTATCAGTTTTGCGTGATGGCTGATCACACTGAGATGCAGGCCTATCTCAAGGTGATGGGGCGTTTGTGTATCTCGATGCTGGGAGATCGTGGCGATTGGCAACGAATGCTGGAGTCGCCGTATTACAGTCGCCTGCTGGGCCTGGATGCATGAGAGGAAGCAAGAAAAGGGCGCCCTGAGGCGCCCAAGGTGACGAGGAAAGAGTGACTACAGGCCTTTGTTCTTCAGCCGGTTGGCGTGTTGACGGAACAGGGCAGTCGGGTTGGTTTCAAACGGGCTGACCAGACCAAAAACATGGTTGATTGCGTCCATGTGATTCATGCGGTAGTCGTCACGGATAACCTGGCCCCAATGGCTGGCACAGCTTCCCACCATCCCGTCGTTACTTTCGCCACCGTGTAGCGGGTCCATGAGGGCCCACACGTAGTCGGTGGGGTCCAGAACATTGGTGAAGGGGGTGCCACCTGACCAGGAGTAGTAGCGCACGCCGTTCTCTGCCAGCTCAGGGCCCTGGCCACACTCTTCGGTGGGAGCGCCGTAAGGGTGCTGTGCGGTGAACTGAGCGGTGCCTTCCGTGCTGGTTGAGTTAAGCACAGCCATCATGTCATGTTCTTCATTGTGGTCGCCGCCGAGCCATTGATAGGCAAAGGACGTAAAGGTGTCGATGATGTCAGTAAGCGGCTGTTGAATCGGGCCGTCAGTTACCTGCAGCGCGAGATCGGCAATTTTGGAGCCATTGTGAGCGTAGCTGAGCGTGGTAACGGAGGCTACATACTGGGGATAGACCGAGCCCACATAGCGGACGGTCTGCGCGCCCTGGCTATGCCCGATCAGATGGACCTTGCCAGCACCGGTGGCTGCCAGAATCTCTTCCACTTCGCGGGCAAGTTGCTCTCCGCGCACCTCGGGGCCATGAAACGCGGCTTGCTCGGTGATGAATACCTTGGCACCACTGCGGCGCAGCTCTTCCGGAACGCGATAAAAGTTGCCATCGGGGGCACCCAGACCGCCGGCCAGGGCGAAGGGGTATTGGGTTGCGGTGTAGGTGTCTTTCTTCAGCCAGTCAAACCATCCGGCCTGGGCGGGAGCGCTTGCAATACTGAAAAGCGCGGCAAGCATGAATGCAGGTATCAAGCTGTGTTTGGTTCTTGTCATGGTTATCTGCCTTTATCGTTGTTGTGTTAGGCGGTACTGCGCGATCCGCGCCAAGCCTTCCCATTTGGTGGTGGGCATTTATTAAAGGTGCGTTGATAATCCATTAATTTTATATTGATGTAAATATTAATTTGTTATGAGGGGCTGGCTCCTTATGTTGTTTTACTTATTGGGCTGCTGCCGCTCACAAGTGCTCGGTATTTGGTGTTTTCTTGATAATGCGCTACATGCATGTTAATTAAATGTGTCTGGGGCTCTTTGAGGTGCGGCTGTGGCTGCGTCCTGGTCGGGTGCTTTCCCGCTCACCGCATAAAGCCTGGTGGTCCCCCAAGAATGACAAAAAAGGATCGATTACATGCTTAAACCCTTCTCTATTGCTGTCTCGGCTGTTGTGCTGATGGTTTCTGTCATCTTGCTTTACTGGCATACACGGGATGAGCCGGTCGAGCCTCTTACGGCGTTTAATGCGCAGCAAGATGTTGTCGATGTAGGCAAAACCACCAGGGAGGAGCTCTCCAGTGAGGCTGTGCAGCGTTTTGAGAAGTATGCACAGGAGGGCGAACGTCTCGGCGGGCGGGTGGCGTCCTTGCGTGGCACCCAGGTTGATGGCCGGCTGAGGTTGGATGCCAATGGTGATCTGCTGATCACCCCGGATATCCGGCTAATGTTCGATTACTTTCTTTCCGCCTTGGGGGAGGAGGATATGGAGCAAATCAAGGGGCGAATTGCCGCTTATCTGAGCGAGCAGTTGCCAGAAGGGGCTGCTGTGCAGGGTTGGGAATTGTTTGAGCGCTACATGGCCCTGCGCGATGCCATGGAGAGCATCCCGGCGCATGACGGTTCGCCGGCGTCTGTTCGCTCTGCTATCCGTCAGCGTAACGCCATGCAGCAAAGCTATCTGGGAGTGGAGATGGCTGATGCTTTTTATGGTCTGGATATCGCTTATGACAACTATATGATCGAGCGGCAGTCGTTGATGGAAGATGAAGGTCTTACTGATGATCAGCGCCAGCGGCGACTGGATGCGCTAATGCAAGAGTTGCCCGAGCCCATGCAAGAGATGTTCGTTGAAACCCGAAAGCCCAAAATGCTGGAGCAACAGGTTCAGACACTGCGTGAAAGTGGCGCCAGTGAAGCGGAGGTTCGTGCGCTGCGTGAGGTGACTTTCGGGGTAGAAGCGGCGGATCGCTTCGAGCGTCTGGAGCAACAGCGATCCCAGTGGCAGAAGCGCTATGAGGATTATCGCCAGCAGCGAGAAGTGCTGCTTTCTAGTGGCGGTTTGGCAGAGGCGGATCAAGAGCGCTTGCTTGGTGATCTGCGGGAGCGTCTTTTCAGTGAGCAAGAGCTGGCCCGCGTGCGAGCGCTGGATCGTATTCCTACAACTAATCAATAACTCCGTCCGTCCATGGCGGGTATGCGGTCATCACCTTATGACTCTCAGGGACGATTACAAGGTGTTGAATTGGCTCCGTACTGGTACTGCCACGCTGCGGTTTGAGAGGTCTGAACACGTGTTGATGTTGAGCAAGCCAATCTGGCCCTTGCGTGAAGCCGGGGCGTTTTTTGTATTGAGCGTTAGCGCTGTTGGTTAGTTAAGCAGAGTAAAGGCCGGTTTATTGCAACAGAGCCGCACTCCTGTAAGGAGGGGCGGCTCTGTTGTGTTTCTACCAGGCTATCAGAACTGAAAGCGCAGCCCGGCGCCGAACATGTCGATCCCGGCATCGTTGTCGAAGTGCATGAACTCGCCATACACATACAGCTTGTCCATCAAATCAATGGTGGCGCCCACACCGCCAAAGGCATCGGTGGAGGACTCATCATCCTTGAAAGACGGGTGCTTTACGTCGAAATCCGTGTTGGCCACACCGCCTTTGCCGTAGAGGCCTACGGGGCCAAGTTCAAAGCTGAGCAGGCCGGCAAAGGTGACTGCGCCACCTTCAATCTTGGTGCCGTTGTCGCCTTCCAGTTCACCGAAGTCGTAATAACCCACTTCCGCGCCCACCAGTTCGATGGGACGCCAGCCCAGAAACAGGCCGCCGGAGGTGTCGTCATCATCAAACTCGATATTGTCGATTTTTTCGTCGGTGCCGGAATTATAAATCCCTGCGCCAACATAGAAGCCCGCGTTGGCCAGCGGGGCCACACTGAGAATGGCAGCGCCAGCCAGTACTTTTGTTAGGCGTTTCATAAGCATCACTCCCTGAAAAAAGTGCCTTCAGTATTACCCAGAATAGCGCCGGTGTGTATGGGGGGAGGTCACATTGCGTTACCCCGGCCTGTTGCTGACAGGAGGGGCTGGCGCCGCCTGGCTGAATTTGCTTTCCTTGAGGCAATGACAGGGAGCGGGCTTCCGGTATTCGGAGCAGCGGGGGAAAGCATGAAGCGATGGACGCAGCAGGCGCGACGGTGCCAGTGGGGATTACTGGTGGGGTTAGGGGTGATGGTGTCAGCGAATCCGTTGATTGCCTCCACTCCACCTGCCGATTTGCGTCTGGATCTGCGCACGGATGTCGGCTGGGAAATGGACCATTTTGTTCACATGGGGGAGGACGTTAGTGAAGCCCTGTTGATGCAGGCAGGGAATACGATTGATCTCACCGTGTTTACCCACAAGAGCGTTCCACACCGCTGCATGCTCGATTTTTCCCATGATTATTGTGACGACCGAGGCTATCCGGATACCTGGGGGCGGTCGGTGGAGCCGGTACTGTGTGTCGGTACAACCCCTGCGTCCCGGGCGTTGTTGGCAGAGCAGCATGCTGATGCCAATACGCTCTGCGTCACCTTTCGCGGGGGCTTTTCCTATCCGGCAGCAGGTTCAGATGTGGCGCCGGACCTGGCCAGCCACTACCGCGCCCGAATTGGCGATCCCGAACGCGGGGCAGATGCCGAGACCGTGGCGCTGACGGTGACACTGACGCTGGACAGTGAAGATCCGCTGCATCGGTTGTCTCCGGGCTGCTATGGCGACGTTTGTATCGGTGACACCCTCTCCAGTGTGCAGGCGACCACCAAGGTGCCGTTGGATATTGTATCGGGACAAAGTGCCTGTGGCCGTGTGCGCAGCGATCTGTGGCCAGCCGGGCTGTCTGCTCAGTTCAGAAACAGTCGCATTGCCCGGCTGGACGTTAACCCCCCGTCAAACATTCGCACTGATACCGGTGTGGCGCTGGGCGAATCACCGGCTTTATATGAAATGTATCAGGGGGAGCTGGACGAAACCCTGGAAGCAGGCCCCGGCTCATTGCCGGTAAAGGCGGTGTACTGGCAGGATCCCGGTGAGAAGGGCCTGCGGTTTATCTTCGACAGTGACATGCAACTCACCGCGATGGCCACAGGCGGTGAGTCGCTGACGGAGGACTGGCCGTGCCGCTAATCGCTTTGTTGTTGCTGCTGGCGGTTGAGGTGACGGGGTGAGCATGCCAACGACCGATAACCTGCCGGGCTTCGACGGCATCATTTTCGACCTGGATGGCACCCTGGTGGATTCCCGCCTGGATTTTGCGGCCATCCGTGCGCACCTGAATTGCCCACCGGATGTGGGGGTGCTGGAATTTATCGACACCTTGCCAGCCAGTGAACAGGCAGCGGCCCACGCCGTGGTACTGGAATATGAGCGTGCCGGGGCGGAGCGGGCCACTTGGATACCGGGCGCACAATCCTGCCTTGAAAGGCTGTCGGTGATGGGGATTCCCACGGCTATTCTTACCCGTAATGCCCGAGTCATTGCCGAGCTCACAGTCGCCCGGCTGAATATTCCTGTGCAGCGAGTGCTGGCACGGGAAGATGCCCCGCCAAAACCCGCTCCGGATGGCTTGCTCGCGATTGCCCGGGAATGGGGTATGGCCCCTGCAAGCATTGCCTACGTGGGGGATTTTAAATATGACCTGCTGGCAGCCCGCAATGCGGGCATGGTCGGTGTTTATCTCGACACGGATGGCCTCAATGCCCATGGCCATCTTGCCGACCGGGTTATTCGCCATTTTGATGAGTTTCTGGTGGGCTGAATCTCTGTGAGTGCTCCTTTTGCGTCAAACACCATCCGGTTCCGCAGGCTGGGTGCGTGATAGAAAGTCGATCGGTTTTCCGCTGGGTACTCCGATGGCTTCCTCCTCGGCCATGACAATCTGTCCGCCAATGATGGTTGCCGCAAATGATGGCGGTAGAGTCGACGAAGGCGTCCGAATGAATGGCCGGCAGGTCATCATTAGGGTTTCTGCGAATCATTCTTTTCTCCTTGGTCATTCAGTGCCCGGGTAAACCAGTCTTTTGTCTGTTTCCAGTGTTTCCTGCCGTAAAGCTCGATGAATTTGCGGGTCATGTGGTTGTTGTCGTCGTCCAGGGCGGCCAGTCTTTCGCGGATAAAGCTCTCACCAAGTGGGATCCCGCATATTTCGGTAATGCAATGTCGCCACTCGGTATAGGAGTCAGGCAGGGGAAAGCTCATGGTTCTTCTCCAAGAAGGTTGCTGACTGTGAGTGTTATGTTATAACATAACATAAAAAGGAGGGCATCATGCCTCGCACCATCAGTGAGAAGGCGCTGCTGACCATGAAGGCGTCGCAATACATGAATGCCAGCCAGCGGCAGTTTTTCCGCAAACGTCTTGCTGCCCTGGCTCACGATTGCGAACAGCACATCGGCAGTGCCAGAAATAATCTGCAGACACCGGCCCAGGCTGACCCATTGGACGCCGCTGTAGAGGAGGAGACCTGCCGCCATCAGTTACGCTTTATGGCGCGCCAAGAAGCCTTGCTGGGGAAAGTTCGTGGCGGCCTGAGGCGGCTGGAAAACGGGGATTACGGTTACTGCAAAATCAGTGGTGAACCCATTGGTCTGCCGCGGCTGCTGGCCCGTCCTACTACGGAATACTGCGCCGAGGTGAAGGCTCGCCTTGAGCAGAATGAACGACATTATGCCCATCAACGAACTGGATAGAGACATGACAAGCCAGCAACCCAGCCCCATTCGCCAGCTTCCCGTTACCGTGTTGTCAGGGTTTCTCGGCGCGGGAAAAACCACTGTCCTCAATCATATCCTCAACAATCGAAGTGGCCTGCGCGTTGCCGTTATCGTCAACGACATGAGCGAAATTAACATTGATGCGGCACTGGTTAACCAGAACGTGTCACTGAACCGCTCGGAAGAGAAGCTGGTGGAGATGAGCAATGGCTGCATCTGCTGCACATTGCGAGAGGACCTGTTAGTGGAAGTGAACCGCCTGGCCCGGGAAGGCTCTTTCGACTATCTGGTGATTGAGTCAACCGGAATTTCAGAACCCTTGCCCGTGGCAGAAACCTTTACGTTTGAAGATGAAAACGGGGAAGGACTGTCCTCCGTTGCCCGGTTGGACACCATGGTTACGGTGGTCGATGCGGTTAACTTCCTGCGGGATTATCGTAGTACCCGCACGCTTCAGCAGGAGCAGGAAAACCTTGGTGATGAAGATCATCGTAATGTGGTGGACCTGTTGGTGGAGCAAGTGGAATTCTGTGATGTGCTGTTGATCAGCAAGACGGATTTGGTCACAGAAAAGGAACTGGAGGTGTTGCAGGCAACCTTGCGGCTGTTGAACCCGGATGCCCGGATTTTGCCAATTCGCCACGGCATGGTGCCGCTGGAAGCGGTGCTCAATACAGGACGGTTTGACTTTGAAAAAGCCCAGCAGGCGCCTGGGTGGTTAAAGGAAATGCGTGGCGAGCATTTGCCTGAAACCGAGGAATACGGGATTAGCAGTTTCACCTATGAAGCGCGTCGGCCGTTCCATCCGCAGCGATTCTGGAGCTTCCTGCAGCAGCCCTGGCCGCTGGGAACCTTGCTGCGCTCCAAAGGTTTTTTCTGGCTGGCCAGCCGACCACACTTTGCGGGTAGCTGGAGCCAGGCCGGTGACATTGTTCACCATGGCCCGGCCGGCATGTTCTGGAAAACCGTGCCGGAGCAACACTGGCCCAGTGACGAAGAATACCGCGCGCTGATCATGGAGAAATGGCAGGAACCTTTCGGCGACATGCGCCAGGAACTGGTGTTTATCGGCCATAACCTGCAGCCAGACGAAACCCGCAAGGCACTGGATGCCTGCTTGCTGACGGAAGCGGAAATGCTTCAGGGCAAGGCGCTGTGGGAGGAGCTGGACGATCCCTTCCCGCAGTGGGAGGTGGCAGGGTGATGCAAGCTCAAACGGTCACCGCCACGCCGCCAGGCTGGCAAGGCGCACCGGAGGTGACGGTACTCGCGGATATCTTCGAGGATGATGTGCAAGTGGCCGTGTGGGATCGGCCCAGCCCGGTGGGGCAGGATGTGGTGGCCCTGGCCTGCGAGCAACGGCTGGCGGTGAAAAGCTGGTTGGACATCACTCAGCTGGAAGCGACCCTGCTGCGGTTCCTGCCGCACGCAACCTATGCTCCCTTGAGAGCGGACCTGTTCTTGTTAGCCGATATGGTTGCCTGTCTGTTCGGGGTTGACGGAGTCGGGTTGCGAGTGACGGCGTTGCGCAAACTGATGTGCCCACGCTTCCACGTGGATCGGATTCCGGTTCGCATGCTGTGCACCTATGGCGGGGCGGGCAGCCAGTGGTTGCCCTCCCCACGTGTGTCGGACCAGCTTTTAGTGCCTGGCTGTGAACAGAGTGCGCTTTACCAGCAACAACACGTGGAGCAGCTGGAGGCTGGGCAGGTGGCACTGTTCAAAGGAGAGACATGGCGGGATAATTCGGGAGCGGGCGTGGTCCATCGGTCCCCGCCCATGTCTCCCGGCCAGCAACGTTTGTTGGTCACTCTGGATATCTAGGCTGAAAACATGGCAGTGAGTCGTACCGAGCAGATTCTTAACAGCGCTGAACAGCAATGCCTCAAGCAGGGCGTGCGGATGACGCCCCAGCGCAAGCAGGTCATGTCGTTGATGCTGGAGCAGGGTGGTCCGCAAACGGCCTATCAGCTGCTGGATCAGTTCAAGGCTCGTTACCAGAGCAATGCGCAGCCGCCCACTATGTATCGAGCGCTGGATTTTCTGGTTCAGCAAGGCCTGGCCCATCGGCTTAGCTCCACTAACCAGTATCTGGCCTGCGATCACATCACCTGCCAGCACGGCCACAGGGGAACGGTGTTCCTTTTGTGTGATCAGTGCGGCGGCGCTCAGGAAACTCCCATGGCGGGGTCAGCGGTGGACGCATTACAGCAGACCCTGGACGAAGTGGGTTTTGTCATTCAGCGCGACCCCCTGCTAGAAGTGCGTGGTCGTTGCGTGGATTGCGCGGCGTCGTAAACAACAATCGTTTTTCGGGAGACGATAATGCAACGTTTTCGCCTGGACGCTTTGGCCATCGGCCTGTCCAGTCTCTGCATGATTCACTGTGTCGCCAGCCTGGCGGGGCTCTTTGCCATCGGATTGTTATCTGCTTTTGGCCGTGTCGAGGAAGTCTTTCATCTGGTCATGTTCGCCATCATCGTGCCGGTCAGCCTGCTTGCTATCGGCATGGGGTACCGTCGACATCGCTGGATCTGGCGGTGGATGCCATGTGGCTGGAAGGCACCTTGATGGTCTCATCGCAAGATACCGAATACGGCACAGCAGGGTATGTGCTGGAAGGTAAAAGTGCAGAACCCTTTACGGGTTACCCTCGGTAACGCTTCTGCTGTTAACGCCTGGCCGGCGGGCCTGTTGCTCTCTTCCCCTCTCTCTTTTTCACCCTGTTCCGTCCTGTTTTTTCTCTTCACGTTGGCGTTCGTCGGTCCAAAAACGCTTTTCCGGCCTGATCCGTGACGTTTTTGGCTCTTTGTCCAACCTTGTTACATTTTACATACTGGAGAGAATGTAAAGCTTCAGATAGTCTCGAAAGAGCTGAATAAAAATACACCAGAACAATAAACCCCCCGGGAGAGAGGGACCATGGATATACTCCAGCTGCTGGTCAGCGGGGTCGCTAACGGCTGCATCTACGGGTTGCTGGCACTGGGCTTTGTGCTGATCTACAAAGCGTCAGAAGCGGTCAACTTTGCGCAGGGTGACATGATGATGCTGGGGGCCTTTCTGGGCATTACCTTCATCAATGCCGAGTACGCCGACCTGCCATTCCTGATAGGCATTACTCTGGCCGCCCTGATTCTAGGGATCTTTGGTTACCTGTTGGATCGCCTGGTATTACGCGCCATTTTTGGTCAGCCGCAGTTCGCCATGGTGATTCTCACCATCGCTCTGGGTTTTCTGCTGCGTTTCGCCGCCGGTGTTATCTGGGGGCATGATCCCGCCTCCCTGCAAACGCCCTTTGTCGGCAAGGTGTGGGAATTCGGTGAACTGATTATTCCGGTGGTGGATGCGTTGATTATCACCACCACCGTGGCCCTCACGTCCATTCTCTATTTCTTCTTTGCCCGCACCCGCCTTGGTGTGGCCATGCAGGCCAGCAGCCAGAACCAGATGGCTGCTTACTACATGGGCATTCCGGTGAAGCGGATCAATGCCATCGTCTGGGCGCTGTCCGGGGTGGTGGCCGCCATTGCCGGGGTCATGTTCGCCGCCAAGGGGGCGGTTGAGCCGTCGGTGGGGCTGCTGTTTGGCATCAAGGCGTTTGCCGCTGCGGTAATCGGTGGCCTGGGGTCCTTGCCCGGTGCGTTACTGGGCGGGTTGCTGGTAGGCATCGTGGAACCGTTCGCGGGCCGTTACTTGCCTTCTGGCGTCGGTCAGATTGCTCCTTATGTGCTGATGCTGCTGGTGCTGATCCTGCGCCCCGGTGGCCTGTTTGCACAGATCAGCCAGAAGAAGGTGTAGGCCATGAGCAACCGTTTTAAAAGCCGTTACGACGACGATATCAATCTGTTTGAAGGCCGCTGGCACATGGCCCAGTACGCGATACTGGCAGCGTTGTTGCTGGCTGCACCCTGGGTGCTCGGCAATTACTACCTGGGGGAGCTCACCGCTGTGCTGGTCTGGTCGCTGGCCGGGTTGGGGCTGATGCTGATCAGTGGCCATACCGGGCAGGTGAGCCTTGGCCATGCCGCGTTTATGGCGATCGGTGCCTTTACCAATCTGGCACTGATGCAGCGAGGCTGGCATTTCCTGCCTGCGCTGCTGGCCAGTGCGGTGACCTCCGGGGTGGCCGGCGCCGTCATTGCCCGGCCGATACTGCGTATGAGCGGCATCTATCTGGGCATCGCCACTCTGGCGCTGAGCATCATCGTGGAAGATGTGTCGATCATGGCCGAGCCGGTGACCGGCGGGGTCGCCGGGGTGTTTGCTCCGCCAATCAGCCTGTTTGGCATGGAGATCGATCGATACGCCACGCCAGAGGCTTTTTATTATCTCTGTCTGGGAGTGCTGGTGCTGGTGACGCTGGGTTACCTGAACCTGCTGCGTAGCGCCTCGGGCCGATCCTTTCTGGCGGTACGTGACAGCGAGGTCTCTGCCCGCGCACTTGGCGTCAATGTGGCCCGCGCCAAAACGCTGGCGTTCAGCTTGTCCTGTGCCATTACCGGGCTGGCGGGTGCGCTCTACGCTCATCTGGCCCAGGCGGTGAACTATGAAAGCTTCCTGGTGCTGATTTCCATCACGCTGCTGTTGCAGGTGGTGATTGGCGGGCTGGGTTCAGTACACGGCGCTTTCTTCGGTGCCATCGTGGTGGTGCTGTTGCCACAGGTTATCGCCATTGCCAGTGATTACCTGGATAACACCGCCGGTATACAGATCGCCGCCTACCCCGGCCTCGATACGGCCCTGTTCGCGCTGTTGATTCTGCTCATGGTGATTTACGAACCCCGCGGACTCTATGGCGTCTGGTTCAAGGTGCGTACCTGGCTGCAGCTGTTTCCCCTGTATCGCAAGGGCATGTTCCGACGCACCCGAACTTACCTGAAAACGGAGCGCCAACGATGAGTCTGTTACAGGTCAAGGATCTTTCCATCTCCTTCGGAGGTGTTAAAGCGGTGGACGGGGTGAGCTTCGAGGTGAAGGCCGGCGAAGTCTTTACTCTGGTGGGGCCCAATGGGGCCGGAAAATCCACCATCTTCAATCTGATTAGCCGCCTTTATGAACCGAGTGCGGGGCAGATCATCTTCGACGGTCAGGATATCACTGGCTTGCCTGCCCACGACGTGGCCGGGCTGGGGATCGCTCGTACCTTCCAGAATATCGAGTTGTTCGATCACTCCTCGGTCCTCCAGAACCTGCTGATCGGCCGGCACTGCCGCCGACAAACCCGCTGGTTCGAGGAATTGCTGTTTTTGCCCAAGGTACGACGCAGTGAGCGTGAACAGCGTCTGTTGGTGGAAGAAGTCATCGACTTTCTGGATCTGGCGCCGTACCGGGACAAATTAATCGCAGGCCTGCCTTACGGCGTGCGCAAGGTGGTGGAAATTGCCCGTGCACTGGCCAGTGAACCGAAGCTGATTCTGCTGGATGAACCGGCTTCCGGCCTTAGTGTGGAAGAAACCCAGAACATGGCCTGGTGGATCGAGGACATGCAGAAAGATCTGGGGCTTACCGTACTGATGGTGGAGCACGATATGAGCCTGGTGTCGCGTGTCTCCGACCGGGTGCTGGCGGTGGCAGAAGGCCATCCGCTAGCCATGGGGACCGCTGCTGAAGTGCAGGCGAATCCGAAAGTGATTGAAGCTTATCTGGGTACGGAGGCCACATCATGAGTGACGCGGCAGAGAAAACCCTGAGCGCCCAGCCCCTGTTGCAGGTGAAGAATCTGGAAGCGTTTTATGGCCCGGTGATGGCCCTGCGCGGGGTATCCATCGATGTCCATGAAGGCTCGGTAGTCACCATTCTGGGAGCCAACGGTGCCGGCAAGACTACCCTGATGAAAACCATTTCCGGTGCGTTGGCACCGCGTAAAGGCAGCGTCACCCTGGCTGGCGAGACCATCGACGGCAGCGAACCGGACAAACTGGTACGCAAAGGCATTGCCCATGTGCCAGAAGGGCGAGAAGTTTTCCCGTTCCTGAGCGTGGAAGAAAACCTGGTCATGGGCGCCTATATTCGCCGTGACAAGGCAGCAGTCCGCCAGGATATCGAAATGGTTTATGACTATTTTCCTATCCTCAAGGAGCGCCGCAGTCAGGCAGCAGGCACCTTGTCCGGTGGCCAGCAGCAAATGCTGGCCATTGGCCGTGGGCTGATGTCGCGCCCTTCATTAATGCTGCTGGATGAGCCTTCGCTGGGCCTGTCGCCACTGCTGGTGCAGGAAATCTTCGAGATTATCCGCCGGCTCAACAAAGAACAGGGCGTAACGCTATTGCTGGTAGAGCAGAATGCCCAGGTGGCACTGAATACGGCAGACCACGGCTACGTACTGGAAACCGGGCGCATTGTCATGGATGGCAGTGCCGACGATCTACTCGCCAGCGATGATATTCGCGAATTTTATCTGGGCCAGTCGGCGGGGGATGACCGACCGGAAAAACGCTGGAAACGAAAGAAGACCTGGCGCTGATGATGACTAAAAATAACACCACACCCACTCAGCTCCACGGTTGCGATACCGTGGTCAAACTCTGGCGAAAGCAATGCCTGGAGCGGGGCAATAATATTGCTCACCGTGAAAAGGATCTGGGCATCTGGCAAAGCCATAGTTGGCTGGATTATTACGAAAAGGCCCGCGCCATTGGCGTTGCGCTTTTGTCCCTTGGGCTGGAGCGTGGTCAGCCGGTATCCATTCTCAGCGAAGACAACAAGGAATGGCTGTACTGCGATCTGGGTATTGCCGGTGCGGGTGGTATCAGTAACGGCGTCTACACCACCGACAGCCCCGAGCAGCTGGCCTACCTGATCAACGACAGTGAATCGGCCTTCCTGTTTGTGGAGAACGATGAACAGCTGGACAAGTACCTGACCGTGCGTGATCAGGTGCCGACCCTGAAAAAAGTCATTGTTTATGACCGCAAAGGGTTGCGGGATTTTGACGATCCCATGGTCATGTTCCTGGATGAACTTTACGCACTGGGTGAACAGATCCCGGATGCAGAAGAGCAGTTCAGCACCTGCATTGCCCAGAGTCAGCCCGATGACATCCGCATGCTGATCTACACCTCCGGTACCACCGGGGCGCCCAAGGGGGCCATGATCAGTCATCGCAATGTGTTGTTCCAGCTGGCCGCCGGCGAGCAGGTACTCGATGCCCATGAAGACGATGATCAGCTGTGTTTCCTGCCCCTGTGCCATATTCTGGAACGGCTGGTGTCCGTGGAGCTGCCTATCTACAAGGGCTGCACGGTGAATTTTGCAGAAAGCCCGGAAACCGTATTTGAAAACCTGCGCGAAGTGTCTCCCCATACCTTTGCCGCTGTGCCGCGCCTGTGGGAAAAGGTCTACAGTTCCATGATGACCCTGCGTGACGAAGCCACCGGGTTCGGTCGCTGGTGTTTCGATCGTGCGGTGGCTGCCGGCGAAGCCTGGCATTGCGATGGCAAGCGCAATCCGCTGTCGGCCCTGCAATACCAGTTTTGGAACCTGCTGGTGCTACGCAATGTTCGTGACCTTATCGGCATGAACCGGCTGCGTCGTGGCACCACCGGCGCGGCGCCCATCGCACCGGAACAGATCCGCTGGTTCCAGTCACTGGGGGTGCCTTTGTTCGAAGGCTACGGCATGACCGAGACCACCGGTGTGGCCTCGCTGAACAGTGCCAAACGCGAGAAGGTGGGCACCGTGGGTGAAGCGCTGCCCGGAACCGAGGTGCGCATTGCCGACAACGGTGAAGTGCTGGTGCGCGGTGATCACGTCTTTGCCGGTTACTGGCGGAAACCCGAAAAAACAGCCGAAGACATCCGCGATGGCTGGCTGCATACCGGCGATGTGGGGCGCCTGGAAGACGGCATGCTCACCATTACCGGTCGCCTCAAGGACATCATTATCACCGCAGGGGGCAAGAACATTACGCCGGCAGAAATTGAAAGCCGGATGAAGTTCTCGCCCTATATTTCTGATGCCGTGGTGATTGGCGACAAGCGCAAGTATCTCACTTGCCTGATCATGATTGATCAGGAGAACGTGGAGAAATACGCCCAGGATCGCCAGGTACCGTTTTCCAATTTTGCGTCACTGTGTCGAGCCAAAGAAGTGCTGGACCTCATCGACAGTGTTATTCAGGACGTGAATAAACAATTCGCCCAGGTGGAACAGATCAAGTATTTCCGCCTGATCGATGTGCTGCTCACCGCTGAGGATGAGGAGCTGACCGCAACCATGAAGCTGAAGCGTTCCTTCGTGGAGAAAAAACACAAGCACCTGATTGATTCCATGTACTGATGGTACGAGAGGAGAGTGCATCATGAAGAAGCTCTGTCTGGCGGCTGTAACCGCCATGGCCCTGGTGGGCTGCAGTGACAACAATAACAAGGAAGACGACAAAGCCGCAGCCGAATCGGTGCGTGGCGTGACCGACACTGAAATCAGAATTGGCGGCATGCACGACCTGTCCGGGGTATTCGCAGCGTTTTCTTCACCGGCCGTGCAAGTGGCCAACGACATGTTCGAAGAAGTGAACGAACAGGGCGGCATTCATGGCCGCAAGATTCGTTATATCGTCGAAGACCATGCCTATCAGGTTCCCAAGGCAACGCAAGCGGTGAACAAGTTGGTTAGCCGCGATGAAGTCTTTGCCATGCTGATGAGTCTGGGGACGCCCCATAACCTGGCGGCGTTTCCGATCATGGATCGCAACAAGGTTCCCAGCGTCCTGCCGTTATCGCTTTCCCGGCAGATGGAAGAAGAAGGGGACTTCCGCTACCGCTACGTGCTCGGCCCCAGCTATTACGAGGGCGTATTGCAGGGCGTGAACCGGTTGGTGGAAGACGAGGGCATTGAGAAAATTTGTGTGATGTATATTCCCTCTGACTTTGGTGAAGAGGTGAATCAGGCGGTCAACGATGCAGCAGACGCCAACGATACACTTACTCTGGCCGAGAGCTCTTCGCATCGCCCGGATGAAAGTGATTTCAGCGGTACGCTGGCGCGCCTGCGTGATGCCAACTGCGAGCTGGTGGCGGTAGCCCTGCCTGTGCGCCCCATTATCACCGTTGTCGCGACAGCCAAACAGATGGGTTGGGATGATGCCAAGTTCATCGTATCCCAGGCAGGCTTCCATTCTGCTGTTGCGGCGGCACCGGGTGGTGTTACCGAAGGGTTGTATGGTGTTGCTTCCTGGGAGGACATCGTCAGCCGCATGGGCCATGTGCCGGAAGCTGAGGAGTGGGGCAAAGCCTACAAGGAGCAATATGGTGAACTGCCCAGTGGTGGCGCCGTACTCGGTCGTGTTGGTGCGATGCTCACCATCAACGCCCTGCGCGAAGCCGGCCCGGACCTGACCACGGAATCTTTCCTGGATGCGCTGGAATCACTGAAATTCAGTGACAAGGTCACCGGCGTGGAGACGGAAATGAGCGAGACTAATCACCGCGCGGGTAGCGGGATTATTCTGTCTCAGGTTCAGGATGGTATCTGGCGGCCTGTTGCCGAAATGGAATAACCCTGTTCCTGAGTCGCCAAGGCCACCGTTCCCTAAAAGGGGGCGGTGGCTCTGTATTCAGGTCTCCCTCCCTCCCTTTATTCATTCCCTTCGTCGTCCTCGCTGACCGGTTCCATGCTGGCAGGCTCTTGCCTTTGATTCATGCTGTTATTCGCATCATCTCAACGACCACGGTAGATTAGCCCCTGATTGGCAGGCTTTTCAGTAAGCCGTTAAAAGGGACAAGCATGAATACACCTGAATCGGACCCGCTGCAGAAAAACGCGCGGCTGGAAACCCGTATCACTGCCGAAGCGCTACGTCAGTTGCTCGGCCTCTCACGCCGTTTGACCTGGTCCAGGCTGGCGGTGGTGTTGCCGGTGGCGATAGTGCACTACAACGCGGTGCCTCTATTCTGGCTGGTGTTATGGGTGACGATGATGCTGGCTGGCATCCTTTTTCATGAATACACCGGACAACGCTTTCGTAACGAGGGCTGTGACGATGCCCGCTTGCGCGATTGGCAAAGAATACTGCTTATCAGTCGCTTTTATCTGGGCACGGTCTGGGGCGTCGCCATATATGGGTTCTATCAGGTGGATACGCCCGCCCTGCAGATTTTTCTGGTGACGATTGCGCTGGTGTTGAGCATTGGCAATATTATTCCGGCGCATTACAGCCTGCCTCTGTATCACGTTTATGCCGGGCCAATTTTTCTGGCGTTGACCCTGGTGTTTATTGGCCAGAATGAGCCGTTTTATTGGGTGTTGGCGTTGATGATGGTTTGGGTCTTTCTGGCCGGTGCCCGGTTTGCGCGCATGCTTAACCGCTCTTTTCGAGAACAGATTCGATTGCGCTTCGAAAGTGATGACCTGTCTGCGGCGCTGGCAAGAAAAACAGAAGAGGCGGAGCAGGCGACCCAGGCCAAGTCCCGTTTTCTTGCCGCTGCCAGCCATGATTTGCGTCAACCACTGCACGCGTTGTCGTTATTCGTTGATGTGCTCCATGAAGCGAAGAGCGATCAGGAAAGGGCGCGTATCTTTCCCCGGGTTCTGCTTTCAGTGGATGCACTGCGTAAGCTGTTCGATGCGCTGCTGGATGTGTCCCGGCTGGATGCTCGAGTGGTGGAGCCGGATATCTCTCATTTTGATATTGGGGCTCTGCTTACCGAACTTGCCGCTGAGTTCCAGCCTGCGGCGCAAGAGAAGGCATTGAAGCTGGTTGTGCACGCTCATCCGCAAACGGTAATGACGGATCGAGTGTTGTTAGCGCGCATTCTGCGCAACCTGATCAGTAATGCTGTGCGTTATACGCAAGCCGGGGGTGTATTGCTTAGCCTGCGCAACCGCTCAGGCAAGTTACTGGTTCAGGTATGGGATACCGGCGGGGGGATCGATGTGCATGACCAGGACATGATTTTCCAGGAGTTTCATCAACTCGATAATGCCGGACGTGATCGTAATCAGGGGCTGGGACTGGGGTTGGCGCTGGTTCGCCGGATCAGTGACCTGCTAGAGCACCCGTTGACCCTGCGTTCGGTGCCGGGCCGGGGCAGTGTCTTCAGCTTATCCATTCCCCGGGGTAGCGCCAGCCTCGCCGCACAGGAACGCGTGGGCGTCCCTCTGATGCACAGCTGGGATTTGTCCGGTCGCCGTATTCTGGTGATTGATGATGATGTGGAGATCCTGGATGCCATGGAAACCCTGTTGGGTAAATGGCAGTGCGATGTGCGAGTGGCGGCGGATCTGGGCGAGGCCCTGGAAGCGTTATCAAAAGACGATTTCAAGGCTGAACTGGTGCTGTCTGATTTGCGTCTTCGTCACGGTAATTCTGGTATTACGGCGATCAATCAGCTCCGTGAGCAATGCGGTTATCCATTGGCGGGGGTGCTGATTACCGGCGATACCGATGCGGAGGTGCTAACCATGGCGGCGGCCAGTGACTATGAGGTTTTGCAAAAACCGTTACGACCGGCTCAGCTGCGCATGATGATCCACAACGCCTTGCCGGAGAAAGGAAAGTAAAGCCCTACACTGACTTGGCGAGAATGTCCCGGGTAACGGCATTTTGTACGCAGCTGGTGCGGTTACTGGCACCGAGTATCACGAACAGGGCGCTGACATGGGATTTCACGGTGTGCTCGGTGAGAAACAGGGTGCTGGCGATTTGTTTATTGGAATAACCCTGTGCCATCAACTGCAGCACATCGTACTGCCGGCGGGTAATGCCGCTGGCTTTCAGTGCCAGGTTGGCTTCTGCCTCCAGCGGAGGGCGGCGAGTGCTGAGTCGGTTGATCTGTTGTTCGATGTGATCGGGCAAATAGATATCCCCCTCCAGCACACCGTTTAAGGCATCGAGCATCTGCTGGCTGCCGTAACTTTTCGGAATAAAGCCCAGCGCCCCCAGCTCCAGCGCCGAACGTATCTTGGCGGCATTGTCTTCACCGGATACCACGACCACCGGCAGGCGTAGTTTCCGCTCCCGCAGGCTTTGCAGCAGTGCTATGCCATCCATGCCAGGCATACACAGATCGATTAAGGCCAGATCCAGTTCTTGCGGATGCTCCAGTGCCTGAATGGCTTTTTCCACGCTGTTGGCTTCGGTGATCTGTATTTCCTTATCCAGCTTTTCCAGAATATGACGAATGCCATCCAGGAAAAGTTGGTGATCATCAACGACAAGAACACGCATAGCGACTCCGGTAAATCATGCCTCTATACATTAAAGCACAGCAGGAAAAAACGAGATTCATACTAACGAGGGAAGATGTGTAAACCCTATCCCCGCACCATGGTGCCACAGGGGAAACCGAACAGCGGAGCTTGCTCTAAGCAACGCGATCGCCATGTTGTCAGATAGAGGGAGAGGGTAATGAAAAGCAGAACGGGATTACTTGCCATGTCGGTGCTGGTGTTGGCTGCCTGCGGTGGTGGCGGAGGCAGTAGCGGCGGGGGCGGTTCAGCGGGAGGTAATGGTGGTGGAACGACCCCGCCGGCGGCGTTCAACACCAGCGCTACCAGCCCCTCCGACGGGGCAACCTTGCAGGCGGACTTTCCCCTTTCGGTACGTCTGGATGCCCCGGTGGACCCAACCACGGTGGATGCACTGAGCTTTTCGGTTACCGCTGGCGTTAACCCGGTGCCCGGCAGCTTTTCGTATAGTGAGGACAACAGGGTGATTGTTTTCACCCCGGATGCGGATCTGGTCAATGGTACCGATTACACGGTCACCTTGAGTTCGGATATTCTCAGTGCCAGCGGTGACGCTCTGGGCACCACGACCTGGACATTTACTGCTTCGGCTACAGCCAATTATGGCTGCACGATTACCGCTCCGCCGGCAGCATTGGGGGTGGATGCCTATTACACAAAATACTGCGATGCCGATGGCATTCCGGTGCTTGGCGGCGCCCTGCTGCCGGATGCGGCCTTGCAACGCGCCTGGTCACAGGCCCGTTATATGCTGAAAATGCGTCAGGACCTGCTTGAAGAGATGGTCAACCAAGGCACCCGCATTGCGATCGTTTCGAAGGATGAAGGGATCACTGATCTGCCGGAATACGCCAACCTGGACACCACGAACCCGCTACCCGGTGGGCAGTTATGGGATGATCGCTCACGGGGATTCGGGGCGGTTCCGGGGCGGCCGGTTTCCAGTGGTGCGGAAGAAAATCTTCTGTGTCTGGGGCTGGGGGATGATCGCTATAATGGTGAAAGCATCTTCGTCCATGAATTTGCCCATTCCATTCACCTCATGGGACTGAATTTTGCGGAGCCGGGTTTCGAGGCAGAACTGAATGCGGCGTATGATGCCGCCATGCTCGCGGGTACTTATGACAACACCTATGCGACTGAGAATGCCCAGGAATATTGGGCGGAAGGGGTGCAGAACTGGTTCAACCTGAATCTGGAAGCGATCCCATCCGACGGAATCCATAACGCAATCAACACCCGTGCTGAGCTGAAAGCCAGTGATCCCACCTTGCATGAACTGCTATCCCGGATTTTCCCGGAGAACTGGGGAGCAGACACCTGCGTATACCCCTGACTTTTTCCTTATTGGAACGCGGCGCCTTGGGGCAGACAAACACGTAATGGCGTTCCGAAGGAGAAGGCCCTCACTGGTAACCCGGTGAGGGCTTTTTTTTGGTTCACCGCGGAATTGAGTGATCATCCGGTTTCAGAACTTGTCTTGTTATTCCGACTTGGCAGCCGCTGAACGCCGGATACCCGACGAAGGACGCTTGCGTTCAAAACCTGAAAACCTTGTTGGCCACCATACTCTCTGTGCAAAGTGCATTACCCGATTATTGCCATCAATGATGGCCCTGACAATTTCCTTGAAATGCCTCTGAAAAGAGATCACGGAATAACGACAGCCTCTCAGGCTATGGAGGTTTACGTCAGGCATTCGGCGTCGAGCGTTTGGCAAAGTGCCGGGTATTCGCGATAAACCAGGCTGATGGCGAGAAGCGTGTTATTCACTCTAATCCGCGAAGAACCTTTTTGGGGCCGTGCTGGCTGGGGGGCTCTGCTGTGAGCCGCTCTACAGAGGAGCTGGCAGACGGGCTATTTGCACTGCCGCAGCATGGCCCAGTGTCGTACCGAGGTCCCGGGGATCTCGTCTTCATGCACGACCTCAAAACCGAACCGTTGATACAGGGACACATTGTTCGGGTTATGGGTATCCAGGTAGCAGGGCAGTCCTTGTTCATCGAGCCGATCCAGCGACGGTTGTAACAGCGGCGTCGACAGCCCGCGGCCCTGCTGTGATGGGTCGATACCGAGCAGCAGCAGGTACGCATGAGGAGCGCTGAGGGCACGATGGTGTACCGCCTGCATGGCCTCGCCTGCCTGCATCTGGCGTTTTATCGCGCCGGGGCCTTGCTTGAGCATGGCGCGCACCGCGCCGAAGCGCAGCATATCGGCCACGCTGTGCCGCAGGGCTGACGATGGCAGCCAGACAGCGGCGCCATCCTGTGGTTGCTGGGCGGTGTGTACCTGACCGTTTTGGCTGGCATGGGCAACCAGAAAACGGAAAGTGTAGTACGCCCGCGCTTCACGTTGCGACGGGTTCGGGAAGAAGTAGACAAACAGGGGGTCGTGGAAAAAGGCCCGGCTGAACATGTGGGCGATGTCGTTGAGGGGCGGTTGTGTCGTTGTCATGGAAGGTATCCGGCTGCGTCATGGAGGAGCATACCGGAAAAGAACAGGCCCGGTGCAGCCTGTTGTATGCACCGGGCCAGGCAGGTCAGGCTCAGGAAGGTGTGGTCTGGCTCTGGCTGCCTTCATAGGGTTCGCCGCCGCCGGGAAAAGCCAGACGCAGGTTGTTCAGCCAGGTGGTGCCGAACTGGCGGAACAGGGAGGCGCTGTTGTAGGGGATGCCGTAGCGGTCGGCCAGTGCCCGCACCCGTGGGGCCACTTCCTTGTAGCGGTTACTGCACATGTCCGGGAACAGGTGGTGCTCAATCTGGTGTGACAGGTTGCCGGACAGGATATGGAACAGCTTGCTGCCCTCGATGTTGCAAGAGCCCAGCATTTGCCGCAGATACCAGCGACCACGGGTTTCACCTTCCACTTGTTCCAGGGTGAAGTTGTGGGCCCCGGCAGGGAAGTGTCCGCAGAAGATAATGGTGAACGCCCAGATGTTGCGGATCAGGTTGGCCACCGCATTGGCGCCGGCCACCATGCCAAACACCAGCAAGGGCGAGAAGGGCACGTAGAAGGAAATCGGGATCGCCACCAGTGCTGCTGCCAGCGGCCAGGCGATGTAATCCTTGGCCACCTGCCGCCAGACCTTGTAGCCGATACGCTTTAACAGGGGCGTAAAGTCCTTCAGCTTGTTCTTGCCTTTCAGGTGGTCGTCGATGGCCTGCTCATGGACGGCCACGCCTTCCTCGAACAGCAGCATCAGCAAAATGAAATAGATCGGCTGCAACAGAAACGCCGGCTTCCATTTCTGCATGGGGGTCACCCGCATGATGCCGTAGCCCACATCCAGGTCTTTTTCCAGCACATTGGTCCAGGTGTGGTGCACCACATTGTGCGAATGCATCCACCGGTCCGAGGGGCTCATGGTGTCCCATTCCCAGGTGTTGGACTGGATTTCCGGGTCCTTCATCCAGTCCCACTGGGCGTGCAGCACGTTGTGGGCGATTTCCATGTTTTCCAGAATCTTGGCGATGCCAAGCGCGAAGACGCCCAGGCCCATGAGGGTGAGTGCCACCGGCCAGGTGGCCAGCGCGTGTCCCCAGGCGGGAATGAAAAACAGCGACAGGTAAATCACAAAGCGAGAGCTTACCGCCATGGTGCGCTGGGTCTTGATCACCTTGAGGATATAGGCGCGGTCGCGGTAGCCCCGGGAATCAAATACCTCGTTGCGAATGGCTTCCAGCTCGTTACCGAATTCTTCGATCTGTTCGTCGGTCAGGTCGACCGGGTATTGATGGGTTTTCATTATTCTTCCCTCACAAATCCAGTTCGCAGTCGCCGGCGGCGGCGCAGATGCAGGTTTGTACAATGCTGCCTGCTTCGTTCAGTACCTCGCCGGTGCGCAGGTCACGCACACACCCGGAAACCAGGGTGGTGTTACAGGTATGGCAGATCCCCATGCGGCAACCGTGGGGCGGGTTCATGCCGGCCGCCTCGGCCACTTTCAGTAGCGGGGTGTCGCTGTCGCCCTCGGTGTCCACATCGCTCTGGGCAAAGCGCACACGGCCACCCACCGCATCGGCGGGCACTTCGGTAAAGGGCGCGCGGAATCGCTCCACATGCAGCCGGCGGCTACAGCCCGCCTCGGTCATGCATTGCTCGATCGCTTCCAGCAGGGAAGGGGGGCCGCAGGCGTACACATCCCGGTCTTTCCAGTCCGGGCAGAGCGCATCCAGCTGTGCCGCGGAAAAACGGTTACGGCTCGGGTCCTCGCCTTCACGACTGTAAATCAGATGCAGGTTATAGCGATCGTTGTAGCGATCCATCGCCTTCAGTTCCTTGCCCAGCACCACATCAAACTCGTGGGGGGCATAGTGGACATGGTGAGTATCCGGCAGGCGCCCCTGGGCAATCAGGCTGTTGATCATGCTGAACGCGGGGGTGATGCCGCTGCCTGCGGTAATAAACAGCGGCTGAATCGGCTGCGCATCGGGCAGATAGAAATCCCCCTGCGGCAGGCCGATGGGCAGGTAATCGCCTACCTTGATATTGCGCACGATGTGGTGGGAGATGGTGCCCTTGTCGATGGCCTTCACCGTGATCGTGAAGCAGTCGTCTTCGCGCTCGGGGGGCGAGGAAATGGTGTAGGTACGGGTGTAATGCTTGCCATTGGCAGGGATCCCCACTCGCACATGCTGCCCCGCCCGGTGCCCGCGCCAGTTCAGGCCGGGTCGCAGGGTGAGCGTGCGCGCGTCTTTGGTTTCATCCCACACTTTGACTACTCGGGCCTGCAGCTTGTGGGTGGTCCACAGCGGATTCACCAGCTCCAGGTAATGGGAGGTGCGCAGTGGCCAGGCAAAATAATCGGTGATGGTACTCAGTCGAGACCAGATGGAGGATGATGCACCTGGCTCTGGCTGGGTGGGTTGACGCATAACGGTTCCTCTTTCGTTGTCATTATTCGAGGTTGTCGCTAACCCGGCATGCAGGTGCTGTTGCAAGCGGGGGCATGGCGTGAACAGTGCCGCTGAGGGCTGCTGTCACCGTTCGTTCCTGTCCATTTCGTTACCGGGAAAGCTGCATGCCGGAACGTTTGAGTATCCTCCTCTGCCAAGTCTGCAGGCCAATGGCCTTAACCGAATCTGTACGTAAACCCTGTGCAGAAGAACAATGTTTACGCTGCGTTAATGAACATGTGTTCACATTTGGCTTTAGCGTAAAACTACTGTTGCCATGCTGTCCAGCCTTTCTTTATGAGCGGTGTGAGCTTTCACCGGTGGCACGCCTGTGCGCGCGCCTGTCGGGGCCGAAAACAGGGAGGAATGGTTAAGTTCCTATGGGAAAGTAAGAGAAGGCTTACAGACGTCGGTTAAAGATGTGGTGATAATTTGATCATCTGCTACGAAGAATTGCTGAAGAAAGTGCCCCGTATGGATTCTTACCGTGGCAGGGCAAGTGTTCACCAAAGGGGATAAAGGATGCATTTGCACCTTGCCTGAACCTGAACACAATGAAATCGAATACTGCTGCTGATTCCTCGTTTGCCCCGGCCTTGGCCGGGGTTTTTATTATCCGCAATGCCGCCTCTGTTTGATTCTTTGGTCCGTTCATAAAAGCCAGGACGAGCTCTGCGATTTGGCTCTCACGTTTTTCTGTTGTGGGATATGCTAGCGTCTGTCTGCTGACCTGATAGCACAACCCGACGGAGATTCCATGGCTAACCCAAAACAACAATGGCTGCAGGCCTTCACTGGTGGTTTTGTCGCCACTCTGCTGTTCCATCAGGGCGTGCTGGCCCTGTTCTGGCTGGGCGGCCTTATTCCTGTCTTTCCATGGAACATGACTCCGGTGCCGCCACTGGGTGTACCACAAGTGATTTCCCTGGCCTTCTGGGGTGGTGTGTGGGGCTTGCCGGTGTGGTGGGTTATCCGTCGTTGGCAGGGCATGAAATTCTGGCTTAGCGCTGTCGTCATCGGTGCCATCGGGCCGACTCTGGTGGCCATGCTGCTGGTGTTCCCCATGAAAGGCCTGGACGTGAATGCCACCAAGGTGGTGGGCGGTCTGATCGTCAATGCCGCCTGGGGTCTGGGGCTGGCTGTCTGGATGCAGTTCAACCGATCGCGCGGCTAATCCATCTCGCCAGTGATTGTCGGCGCCCTCTCGGAGGGCGCCTCCTGATCCCGTCATTAGCCACTCCATCTCTGACCAGAAAACGTCATCCGCCGACCGCTGGCGGATGACGACGTCACTCTCGAATCTTTCCTTTGCCCCCTCTCTTGGGCCCCTCGCTATTACGGAAATGAAGTTGTTGCCGCTGGGCCGATTTCTGGCAGTTATGTCGTTAACCCTGTCGTGATTGTGATCCGGTTGTCGCTTTTTTAGTTGTTGCACTGCCGTTCTGAATTTAATTCATGGAAGTGTCACCTGTAGCACTTAGGTTTGCCGCTCCATTAATTGTTATTCATTAGAGGTATGTGATGAGTTTGTTGCCCGGATCGCGATGGCGGAATGCTGGCCTGATTGCTTTGATGGCCACGTTTCTGTCCGCTTGTGGTGGTAGCGGAAGTAGCTCAGGTGAGCTGACGGATAAGCCCGACGAGAATAATGCTCACAGTTATTCCGTAGCGGTGATTCCCGACACCCAGAAATACTCCCGCTATTCCCCCGAGCGTTTTATGGCACAAACGCAATGGATTGCAGATAACTACCAACAACAGGATATTGAATTCACCCTGCATCTTGGGGATGTGGTAGACAGGGCGAGAGACCCGCAGGAGTGGGTGTTTGCCCGCCAGGCACTACAAGTGCTGGAAGCCAATGCTGAAACCCCTTACAGCGTGTTGCCAGGTAACCATGATGTGCTCAATAGCGGGCAGTGGGATGACGAACGAGCATTGCCCGACGAGCCCTACCTGACCCACTTCCCGGCAAGTTTGCAGGCGGGCAACTATACGACTTTCCAGGGTACCGACAGCACAGGTTTCAGTAGCTACCATATTTTTTCTGCCGGTGAGCGCCAATTTATGGTTCTGGCCCTGGACTGGCGCTCGTCCGATCAGACTCTGGTCTGGGCGCAATCCATTCTGGATGAACACCCCGAGCTACCGGTCATTCTCACCACTCACCAGTTGCTGAATATTGCGGGTGACGGAGAAACCGCCATCTTCACTGATCATGGTGCCAGGCTTTGGGAAAACCTGATCCGCAGCAATGACCAGATCTTCCTGACCTTCAATGGTCACCACCACGGTGAAGCCATGATGGTTGGGAAAAACAACTATGGCCGTGATGTGGTCATGCTGGTTGTGGATTATCAATCAGGATACTGGGGCGGCAATGGCATGATGCAGCTGGTGGGGTTCGATGAAGCCAACGGCAAGCTCGATTTCCGTTCTTTCTCGCCCTGGGTGGCCGCGATACCGGAAGATCAGCGCCAACCCCAGGATGAGCTTGCGCGGTGGGAGTTCAGTGTTCCCATGGACTTCGACAGCCGTTTCAGTCAGTTCAACGAGCACCATGTCGCCAGCGAACCGGGCAACATCGACGGCACCCAGGCTTACTGGATCCTGGACCGGGACCATCAGGTCACCACTACCAGTGGCGAGGTACAGTTCCTGGACGCTTCAGGCAATAACAACAACCTGGTGCTCATGGCGCACAACGATCCACAAGGGCCGGTGGCAGACTTCTTCGAAGTGGCTGCACAAGCCCCGCCCTTTGGTTACGCCGACGGTGCGGCGCGCTTTTCAGGCAACAACGATATCGGTGGCTACTATCTTGAAACGGATGCGCCTGGGCTGACCTTTGAGAACAGCGCATCGGGCAAATCGGGTTACTTGCCGACCTATACCATCGAGGCAATTGTGAAACTCCCGGAAGGCTGGGTTTCTGAAGACAATAGCTGGTCGGGAATTCTTAACCACCGCCCGCAGATTTCACAAGTGTGCAGCTATCACGAAGTCGCATGCAGTGGCAGTGACGCCTCTCTGGGCCTGAATGTTTCATCGCTGAAAGAGTTCCAGTGGGTGAGTACATCGCAAAATGGCAAGGGTAGCGACAACTGGTCCTGGGAAGTCATGAACGAATACTGGTACCACATCGCCTTGGTCAACGATGGCGAGAAAGTGCAGATGTATGTGGATGGTTCGCTGGTTATGCGCACCGGGGTTGATGAACAGAAAGGGCTGATTGTTGAGCCGGGCCAACCCTGGTCCATCGGGATCAATAGCTGGCAGGGCGTCGCGGGTAACTTGTTTGCCGGCGACATTGCCGAAATTCGGATTAACAATCGGGTTCTGGACAGTGGCGAATGGTTGCTGAACCAGTAATGCGCATTAGCTAAACCCTGCCAAGTCGGGCTCCCGGTCAGTCGTGCAACGCACGGGAAGCCCGACCTCCTTTCTGCCCTGCAGAAAGCTGCATGATCGATGACCCCACCTGCCTTTGCTGACAACACCCGTGGTGTGAACTGCCACCCACAACGCCGAAATTCCGTGCTAGCGTAGCCCCTCGCCACAATGAGGAGCGATCAATGTCTCACACTGTCATGGTTACCGGAGCGTCCGGTTATATTGCTGGCTGGATCGTCAAGGATCTGCTGGAAGCCGGCCACACTGTGCACGCCACCGTGCGCAACCCCGACAAGGCCAAAAGCGTGGATCACCTGAAGCGCCTTGCCGAGTCTGCGCCCGGCACCCTGAAGCTGTTCAAGGCAGATTTGCTGGATGCGGACAGTTTTGATGCGCCCATGCAGGGTTGCGATATCCTCATGCACACCGCCTCGCCGTTCGTGCTGGATGGCTTTACCGATGCCCATGAAGCCCTGGTACGCCCAGCCGTGGAAGGCACCCGCAATGTGCTCAATGCCGCTAATCGCTGCGACACCCTCAAGCGTGTGGTGCTCACCAGCAGCGTGGCCTCCGTGTACGGTGACGCCACCGACATGAAAGGCAAGAACGCCTTCACCGAAGCGGACTGGAACAGCACCAGCAGCGTCAATCACAACCCGTATCAATATTCCAAGGTGGCTGCGGAGCGCGAAGCCTGGAAAATCCACGATGCCCAGGGCGGCGATGCAGCCAGCCGTTGGGATCTGGTCACCATCAACCCGGGCATGGTGTATGGCCCGTCACTCACCAACGCCAGTAACTCCGCCAGTATCGGTACCCTGCTGGACATGGGGCGCGGCAAGCTGCGTACCGGTGTGCCGGACCTGGAATACGGCATGGTGGATGTGCGCGAAGTGGCTCAGGCGCATCTGCTGGGTGCGTTTAGCCAGGAAGCAGAAGGCCGCTATATCCTGGTTAGCGAGTCGGTCACCATGCTCGACATCGCTGCGATGCTGCGCAAGCAATTTGGCCGCCAGTATCCCTTCCCGATGATGAAAGTGCCCAAGCCGGTGGTATGGGCGGTCGGCCCGTTCATGGGCCCGGTGACCCGCAAGTTCATCAGCCGTAACGTGGGGTATCCACTGCGCTTCGATAACAGCCGCAGCAAAGCGCTGGGTGTAAATTACCGTGCAGCCAGTGAGACCCTAAAAGACCACTTCGAGCAGGTGCTGGAAGATGGTCTGGTGCGGCGGCGTTAAGTAATGTCACGGATCAGCTTGCATGACGAATGGCCTGCCATCCCTGGCGCAGGCTTTCGTCATGCAAGTACTGTCATCATGTCAGTACTTGCCCCCCGTGATCTTTGCGTAGGGCCTGGTAACACTACCGAGATGATGCCTGTTGAGCCCCAAAAGCCGTCAATCTAGGCATGAGGAGTGATGTTTGGTGACTCCAAATGAGTGACGAATAACGACGAGTGACGGCTTTTGGGGCTCAACCCGAAGGGCTGGTCCCTTTTTCCGCCCAGCAGCGCCATCCGTTGTTTATGTAGAATGACTACACGGCACACCGGCTGACACCACTGGACGAAAAAATGCATCCAGCAGGCGTTATCTCGGTAGTGTTACCAGGCCCTAGCCCAGCGCGTAATCCGCTTGCGGCGTTTCGCTGGTAGCGCTCTGCAATTGCTCCACCAAGGCATCCACCTCCTGCTCGGCCTGACGAATAGACGCGGCCAACCGTTCCCCGCCTTCTTCCTGATGCTCAACCGCAACGTAGTGAATGCGGGTAATGCCGATAAACTGCAGCACGGTCGTGAGGCCTGGTTCCAGGTGATTCAGGTGGGCCAGATCGCCGCCGGGATTGAAGCCCGCGCCGCCCCGTGACGACAGGATGACCGCGTGGCGAGGACGATCAGCCAGCAGCGGGGTGAACGGATCCTCCGGCCGGGTTTCGTCATACTCCACCGTGCGGCCCATGCGCACTATCTGGTCCACCCACGCCTTCAGTGCAGCGGGCATACCGAAGTTATAAAGCGGCGCGCCGATTACCAGCACATCGGCCGCAACCAGCTCCTCAATTAACCGATCGCTTTCCGCCAGCACGCCTGCCATCCAGGGCTGCTGATTGGCGGCTGGTGTAAAGGCCGCTTCGATCCAGGGTTGATCGATAATGGCCGGAGGGGCAGCGCCCAGATCCCGCTGGGTGACGGCGGTGTTCGCAGAGGCCGCTTGCCAGCGGCTGATGAAGCGTTGTGTCAGGCGGCGGCTGATGGAGCCGTGGGCGTCTTGACCGGCAAGGCCGGGGCGGGCGCTGGCATCCAGTTGCAGAAGGTGTGTCATGGTGGGCTCCTTGTTTTGTGAGTTGAACTCATTCATCGTTAAGCACAAGACAAGCCTAGTGCCGGCTAATAAGGCGCCACAAACGATCATTATTTTCATTAATAGATGAGTTTAATTCAGTCATGAGCCCTCGCCGGTTACCGTCCCTTTCTGCCTTGCGCGCTTTTGAAGCCGCCGCCCGCCATGAAAGTGCCAAGCAGGCCGCCAGTGAGTTGTCTGTCACGGCCACGGCCATCAGCCACCATATTCGGGGCCTTGAGGAATCGCTGGGTGTGGCACTGTTTGTGCGCAAGCCCCGGCAATTGTTGCTGACACCACAGGGCCGGGAACTGTTTCTGTCACTGGAGGCCGCCTTCGACAGCATTGGTGACGCGGTGGACCGCGTGAAAGCGGCGCCGACCCGCCTGGCAGCAACGCTGTCCACCACGCCAGCGGTGGCCGTGCGCTGGCTGTTGTCGTGGGTCTGCATGCTGCGTGATGCGCACCCGGAAATAGACCTGCGCATCCATGCCTCCCATGAGCCGGTTGCCCTGGACGGGGTCACCGCCGACCTGGCCATCCGTTATGGCGATGGCCACTGGCCGGGGCTGGTGGCGGAGAAGCTGTTCGATAACACCTTTATTCCGGCCTGCAGCCCTTATCTGAAGCTGGACCATGTGGCGGACTTAACCGACCACCCCCTGATTCATTTCCGCCCACAAGGCGCCCTGGCGGCTCCCATGGACTGGGCCGGTTGGCAAAAACGGGCCCAGGTGGCGGGGCTGGATGTCAGTGCCGGGCTGGTGTTTTCCGACGAAACCCACGCCATCTCCGCTGCCATCGGCGGGCAGGGCGTGGCCCTGATGAGCCGGACCCTGATTGCCGATGAACTGGAAGAAGGGCGACTGGTTCAGCCCTTCGGCCCGGAACTGGAAGGCAAACCGTTCTATCTGGTGTACCCGGAAAATCGGCGGGATGACCCGGTGATTAGAGCGATCCGGGATTGGGTAATGGAGGTGCCGGGCGGGTTGTGTAATGGACTCGAGCGGGGCGCCGATGCGTCTGAATGGTTTGACTCAAAGAGTGTTTCACCGGGCCTTGATTCGCCTTGAATCATTGAACGATACCCGCCGCTTGTGCACCACAACGGCACGCCGATGCGAGTATATCGAGCACCAAAAGTGCGCAAATCAGGCTGTTGAGCTGCGCCAGGCGGCAGGCTAGCCCGCCTTCTGGCACAGCTCGGCCAGCTTCTGGTCCAGCATATTGAGGATGTGACGGCGGCTGATCACGCCCACCACCTTGTTGGCGGCATCCACCACCGGGTAGATCTTGGGCTTGGCGGCCAGCATCTGCTGGGCCAGGCTTAGCACGTCATCGGTGAGCGATACCGTCAGCACCTCGCTTTGCATCAAGTCCTTAACCGTGGCCACGCGCTGGTTGTGATACACCACCTGCAGCGCCGCCTGCAGGCATTCGCGCTCACTGATCCAGCCCACCAGCGTACCGGCGTCATCGGTGACCGGGCTGCCCAGCATGTCCAGTTTGATCAGGTTGCTGGAGGCTTCCACCACCGGCATCTCCGGGTGAATCGTCGCAAAACGCGTGCACATCAGGTCTTTGATGGATACAGAATCCATGGGGCTTACCTCTTGCTCTGGTTCGGGACCACAAAGGGTTCGGCCAGCACTTTCGCCGGCCACCAGGCAAGTTACTGCGGGAACCATGCCAACTTCCCGCAGACGATGCTGGCTCCCCTTTGTAGGAGCGCCACTTGAGGCGCGAACTTTTACTCCCCGCCAAAAAACGTTGCTTGATCTCAAGCCGACTTGAAGTGGCAAGCTAACCGCTAACATCAAGACAGCGCCTTCCGGAGAGTGAGCATGAACCGTTCAACAGAGACACCCGACAACCCGTCAACGCTGTGGAAAAGCGTGGGTGGGCGCAACTGGGTGGAATCCCAGCAGCTGATTGATCACTTGTTCAAACCCATCGAGGGGTTGCTGGCCAAGGCGGTGGAATGCCAGTCGCCACAGCGCGTTCTCGATATCGGCTGCGGCACCGGCGGCACAACCCGTACGATCAGCCGTTATACCCGGGGTGAGGGGCAGGCAACGGGCGTCGATATTTCCGAGGTCATGATCGAGGCGGCACGGCAGGGTGCGAAAAAGAACGGCGCAGAAAAGGTGGGCGTAGAGTTTATCTGTGCCGATGCAGAGACCCATGATTTTGGTGAAAGCCGGTACGACATGCTGGTTTCGCGCTTCGGCATCATGTTCTTCGAAGATTCTATCAAGGCCTTCCAGAACCTGAGGCGTGCCGCCGCCACAGACGCCCCAGGGCTGTTCGTCGCCTGGCGTTCCCCACAAGAAAACCCCTTTATGACCGCCGCTGCCCAGTCGGCCAAATCCATGGTCACGCTGCCACAACAAGCCCCGGACGCCCCCGGGCAGTTCGCATTCGCAGACGCCAAACGTGTGGAAAGCCTTCTTGACGCTGCGCAGTGGCATCACATCAGCATCGAGCCACTGGATTTCGAATGCACTTTCCCCGAGAGCGAGCTGGTCGGCTACTTCACCCGCCTGGGCCCGCTCGGCCGCGTTTTCCCCGACCTGGACGAAAAGACACAAGCCCGTCTCATTACCGTGGTCAGAGAAGCCTTCGAGCCCTTTGTGTTCGGCGATACCGTGAAATTCAACGCCGCCTGCTGGCAGATCAAGGCACGAGCATAGGGAAGGGCAGCCACACCACAAAGGAGGTGCAGGAGCCCCACTAGAGGGGCGAACCATTACTTTTACCGCTAACCCCCAACACAGAAACAAAGCCCCTGAAGCTTATTCATTTATTTGCGCCCGAAGATTGTGTACATTCGGAACTGGATCACAAATAGACAGATACCAATAACAACGGCTGGCCAGGGTGGCACGGCCTGAAGCGTGACTCAGGGGAAGGGATGCCAGTCCGGTTATCACCATATTCAGCACCACTGCGCCCGTTTACTGCCAAACGGGAGATAAGCCTGTGGAATTAGGCGTTCTACTGGCTATCGCCATTGGTGTCATGCTGATCCTGGCCCAACAGAAACGGGCCGGCGGCGGAGCGTCTACCTTCGGCTATCGCCGCAATCCTTATCTGCTTTCCAAAGCCGAACGCTCCTTCTACGGCGTGCTCACTCAAGCCGTGGGTGACAAGGCCCTCATCTTCTCCAAAGTCCGCGTGGCGGATGTGCTTGCTCCCCAGAAAGGCCTCAACCGATCCAACTGGCAACAAGCCTTCAACAAGATTTCCGCCAAACACCTCGATTTCCTCCTCTGCGACCCGCAAGACTGTGCCGTAAAACTGGCCATTGAGCTGGATGATGCCAGCCATGGCTCGGTCAAACGGCAGAAGCGCGATGCCTTTCTGGAACGAGCCTGTGAATCGGCTGGTTTGCCACTGCTAAGAATCAGGGCTGCCAGGGGGGTATGGGGTGGTAGATATCCGCCAGCAGATTGAGGCGGTTCTGTCTCCTGTGACGGGCGAAGTGGCCTTGGAAAAACCGACTGAGTCAGAAGGGCTGGGCGCTGAGAGAGAAATTAATGAGCAGGAAGACATTGATGGCCATCCAGGGCCAGAGGCGGTGAAGAAAACAGAATCCTCGGCTGACGCCACAGACGAGCCTCAACCTACTTCACCCGCTTGTAATAAATGTGGGGAAGCGATGGTGCTGCGGAAAGCTCGCTCTGGAAAACTGGCTGGGCATGCGTTTTGGGGATGCAGTGCGTTTCCGAAGTGTCGGGGCACAAGGAAGTGTTGAGTTGGAAGAGCACGGGGCAAGACCTGATTACGACTTCGACTAACGGGTCTGATTAGAGGTATGGCGGCATTATTTGGAGATAAATTTAGTGAGGGTGTTAAGGCTCAATAGCGGATTTAAGGTAAACAAGATAATAATAATCAGCCATCTAAGGGATGGTGATGCCAAATCATGCCTTCGTTTGTACGAAGATTTGGAGACTCTAAATAAGGTTAAAAATGGGCTGGATGTCGAATATATTAATGTGGAGGGTGTTGGTGATTTTCTTTTTAACTTAGAGGAAATATTTAAGCGCTGTAAATGGCTTTTTTTGAGGCCTGTCATCCATATTGAGTGTCATGGAGACAAAGTTAAGGGCCTAGATTTTTGTGATGGATATTTGTCTTGGAATTATCTAGGGTGCCGAATCAGAGAGATTAACTATGTAAGCGGAAATAACCTTGTTGTAAGTATGGCGACATGCTACGGCGTTAATGCCTATGCCGCTCCTCTTAGGCATGACAGGATTTGCCCCGCGTGGTATCTAGTTGCTCCAGACAGGCGGGTTAAGGCTGGAGATTTGCTTAGTTTTTATTTGAGGTTTTATTCTGAGCTAGCAGTTTCTAAAAATATGGAGACAGTCGATGATGTCGTTCGAGAGCACGGTGTAGCCAAGTCAATTTACTCATCACGATTTATAGTAATGACGCTTGCTAGGTATTTGCATAAGCAGTGTCGTGGTAAAGGAAAGGCTGCGAGAGTTGAAGATATAGTTACTCTTTCTAAATGGATTAACGCGGATATGAGAATTTCGTCAATACGCAGAAACAGAGCTATGGCCAAAGATTTTTTTGGGCTTGATGAGCGAGTTTTTGTTAATGTAACGAGACGGTTTCTTCTTAATGAGGAAAGGGCTGGTTGTACCTGGAATGAATTGAAGGATTTCTTGGGTTAGCTAAGTGGTTTGGAGTTATTTGAATCGAGGAAGAGTGCGGTCAGGTTTTGAGTGTTGCCTCCTATATGCACAAATCAAAAATTAGCCAGGTATCTTAGATAGCCACCACCCGGTAGAGTAGAGCGGGCCATGATCAGTACCATGGTGCTGTTTTGAGTGGCCTGAATGAAGCCTATGATGCGTATGCGGTTGTTGAGCGTGTGGATCATAAGTGTGACAGCAGTTGTTGTTGGAGGGGTGTGGCTGGGCATGGAAAATGCTGACTTAATTATGTATCCGGAAATTTTGAATAGTCATCGTTTAATGTCATTTTCTGTATATGAAGACCTAAGAAAAGCTTCAATTAATTCTTGGGTAGAGTCCACTACAGCCCTAGTTAATTTTATGTTTTCTCTGGCTACTGCTTCAACCATGTTGTCGTCCGATTTTTCTAGCTTTTCCATTAAGTTCCTTGCTTCATTTATCATCCAATTAAGCTTGTTAAGGGAGCTGAAAAATCGACGCTCTTTGATTAGTTGTGGCCTATTTAGATACAATTTTTCGATTATGTAGACGGAGGCAGGGTTGTTGCCAAAAAGTCTGAAATCGCTGCTCCATTCAAATATTGTATTGTAGTCAGTTTCTTGTGGGTTAGGGTAGCAAGGAACAGAGAGGTGTTCGTCGGGGTCGTTAGGCCAGTCATTTCCTTTGAAGCGGTTGCAAATTGGACAGCAGTAAAAAAGATTTAAGTAATTATGCTCAAGATCGAGAAAAATAGATTTTGGCTTGTAATGCTCAACATGAAAAATGCCTATTCCCCCTAGCCGAACATCTTTCAGTCCACAGTACACGCAATGGTTGTCTTGTTCGTCGGCTAATATTTTTTTGTAAAGGCGATAATGTCTAAACTTGTTGTTATGGTTGGGGTTTTTCTTTATTAACATCCATTTCATTTCAACTTCTCTTTAATGCTGTTGATCGATTTGGCTAACTCCTCTGTCTTTTCCTCTATCTGATTGATGACTTTATGGAAGTCGGGTTCACCCTCTTCAATGAGCGAGATAGATAGGTATGTTTGTATTGATTTTATCTCAGATAGCTCTTCTTCTGTTAATTCTGAGATTGCATTTTTTGTTGATAGTTCAGAAATCCTAGAGAGGTGATTTTGATGCTCCTTAGTAAACTTCTGGCAGCCCCTTAGTATGATCTTGGTGATTTGATCTTTTTTATCTTGAAACTCCGTTCGATCAAAAATGTTTTCGAAATTAAAGATATTGTCTTGCAGGTTAGGGTCATCTTTATAAGAGGTTATGCTATATACGGGAAAATCAGGGATGTGTTGGCGAATATGCCTCACAAGAGTATGCCCATCATAGCCTGCATTTCCTCCGCTTGAAAGTTGGCTCTCATTTAGTTTTTCATCCACGATCAATCCAGCTATCTCGTGCTCATTAATCCAGCTAAAATATTGATCTAGATTGCTAAAAGGCTCGATGGATATGCATCTCCAACCCGTGTCCCTTAAGCTTCGGTTTAAAAGCGTTTCCGTGGTTTCTCTTTGATCTCTTCTATCGTCTATTAGTCCTATATTATTCATTTTATTACACCGGCAAGGTAATAGTGAAACGTGCCCCTTTTAGCTCAGGGTCTTTGTCAACGGTTATTTTTCCCTTTGAGTCATCAATAATAGACTTAACAATTGTTAGGCCTAGCCCTGTTCCTGTTTGCCTTCCTTTAGTATCGGTTCTTGATGAATATAACGGTTCAAAGATTGTGTCGTGGAGTTTTTTTGGAATGCCGGGGCCTGAGTCAGAGATAGTTATCATTAAACTGTGTCTATCATTGATTTTTTTTCCGAGAAGCGTGACCTTTATTTTTCTTTTCCTTTGTGTACGCATTACAGCAAAGTAAGAGTTAGTGAGCAAATTAATTAGCATTGACTCAATGTCAACGCTGAAAACTTTTCCAGTGACCGGCGAAAGTTCGGTGATTATCTCGGTCGATGTCGATTCAAAGGCGCTTTCTAGTTGGGAAATTAGGTTGATTATGAGCTGATCTATTGGTTCGTTCTTTCTAGTTCGTTTGTCTCTTTTGACTCGCGTTAATGCGAATCTCCCCCATGCTGATATATTTGTCGAAGCCCGCTTCGCCTTCGCAATTTCACGTTTAACTATTGTTATGTCAGGATTTTCATCATCAAGAATTTCCTCTGATAATAATATTGACCCGCTTAGTTGCGAAAGACTATTCTCTGTTTCGTGGCCAAAAGCGGCTGTAGAAATCCCAATTGTTGCTAAGCTTCTTAGCGTTTGGTTTCTGTCGGCTAAATCTTCATAAGCTTTTACAATAGAGGTGGATGATTTCTCAATCTCCTCAATGTTTTGATGCAGTTCTTGAGGTATTTCTTTTGATATTTCAGAAATGCTTTTCTTTAATTGCTCTAGCTGTTCTTTAGGCTCATTAACTGGTTGGGATATGGAGCCTTGGCCGTGCCCTTTTTCTTTTTCTGCTTTGCTCTCATCCACATAAGCTGTTTCTAATAGCCTAATTCCAGCCATTGTGATGGATCGAAGAAGCGCGAGCGAATCACTTTCAAGTAGCCCTTCTCTCGATGAGCTATCTAAAAGAGTTGGGTTGTTGTCTCTGGAGATGTGAACCGCGCCAACAACTTGTTTATTTGTGACCTTGAAACTGGTTCGGCTTTTGCCAGCGGGATCACTTGCTCGTCTGTCTGCCAGGCCTAGCCAGTCTCCTTCAGGAACACCTGGCTCACCGTAAGGTTTAACCCGAATGCTATCCCGGTAAATCCTTATTCCTGCATTATCGTTTATATATGCTTTAAGGTCGCTTTTAGAAAATGAAACGCCATCTATGTAACTCGAGGTTTGAGGATAGAATTTTAGTGATAATCTAACCTCACCAATTTCGCTTATTCTTTTTTCTTGGCCTTTCTGGTTGATGGCTTGCGCCAATGTTATTTTTTCTGAGCTTCCTTTTGTTTGTCTTGATGCTCCGCTTTTTGTCTTTCTTATTATATCGGTTCTATAAATTATATTTTCTTTGCCGTCATAGTAAAGTTCAAGATAGATCAAAGGTTTGTGTTCGATAGAGTTTTTTATTTCACCGCTAATTTCAGGGTGTAGGTCTGAATCTAAAATTATTTTAAAGGGGGATGAAGTTGTTTCGTCTGGTGAACATAGCAAAGATAGCTCTTTGTGGAGATCTTGAATGTTCTCTTTCTTCCAGGTGTCCCTGAGATGGGTTATTGTTATTTGAGTTCCGGTTTTTGAATTTTCAGGGTAAGAGATGACATTTTCTTCGTTCTTTTCAAGAGTTATTGCAACTTTTGATGCGTCTTTTTTTGAAGTCTCAAAATCTCTCCAGTCGATTGTGGCATGGATTTCTGCTTCAGAAGATGAGCTACTATATATAGTCATCTTTTTTCCTAGCCGATTTGCCGATAGGCGCCCAATGCCTTTTTCGCCTGTGCTTCTTCTCTTCTTCTCGGTGCGCTTTTCTGTTCTCTTTGCGGAATAACCGATTCTAAGCCAGCTCTCGTCGAATCTTCCTTCTGTCATCCCAGAGCCATTATCAGAAATTCTAATAAGGCTTTGGCTCGGATCTTTAGTGATAATTTCAACGATTGCAGTGTCTGCATCAGCGTCATAAGAATTTTTGACAAGTTCTGTGATCGCTGTTGTCACATCCTTAATGCTATCCCGGCCAAGAGCTACGACAGTGCCAGCATCAAAGCTAAAATATTTTTCTACCATGGTATTGGTATCTCCTTTATCAGCTGGGTTGTCAAATGCCGACATCTGTTCTGTTTGTTCACTAATGAGTCAACACTGCTTCCCTGAAGCTGGCTTATCAATTTTTCGCAGTCCTCAAGAGATTTTGATTTCGGTTTGACAATGATTAGATGATTCTCAACTGCAACGGGATGATTTCCTATTATTAGGCTGGCAACGATTCTTTTTTTGTCTGTGGGGCTGCTTGTTCTTCTTATCACAATAAATGGTGGGCTGTAGGTTGTGCTTTTAAATCTAATGCTCCTTTTGGCTTCAATGCTTTTCCAGGGTAGGGAATCCTTAACTTCAATATACCTCACCCATTTCCCTTTCCCTATGTTTCGGTGAGGCACGACTGGTCCGACTTTAACATCAAATAGATCGCCAATATTTTTATGAGTGCAGGGTGCTGTCGAGAGTTTTGGAAAATATGCATTGCTTTCTTTGCCTATGGTTAATTTTAGTATGAAAACATCAACATCGGCAGATTGTGAAAACCTGCCCCATGGGAAAATTTCAATGCTGCTGCTATTTTCCTCTATAAAGCTTCTCCAGCGTTTATATCGACTTCCCGAAAGTAATACATGGGGGAGGATCGCTATAATTTTTTGTCCTTGGTTTCCTTTTGTTATTAGCTTGTCAATAAAAACAGCTGACTTTTGAACTCTTCCTCGTGCCCAGTCTACTCCCTCATCACTAGCTACATGATACCCAAATGGTGGGTTAGTAATGAAGTGGGTATATTTTTTTAGGCTTTTTCGCGAGGCCAAAAAATCCTCTGTGGTGAATGATAATTCAATGTATTTCTCTATTTCATTCACTTTGTTCTTTTCATAGAAGCCCAAGGTTTTCTTTTTCGCTGCTTTGACAAACTGTTTCATTATGTCGCTGCCGCCAAAAAGAATGTCTGTTGGAATCGCTTTAGAGCCGCTTCTCTTCTTTATCATCTCTGCACAGGCTTCGAGTAATGCGCCGTCTCCACATGCAGGGTCATAGAAAAAACATTTGTCTAAATCTTCCTTGTCAAGTAGTGATGCAAGTTTTCTGGCTAGATCAGATTCGGTAAAAAAAATCCCGTACTCTTTGCGTTTCTGAAGAGGGATTGATGTCTGCATTTTCTGCCCTAGAGTTTCTAGTCTTGTTTCTTATTGATTAAATTCTTTTATTATCAGATATTTAAATCAAGATACAAGAGGTTAGGAATAAAAAAAACGGAGCATAAGCGAGGTTGTGGTTAAAGAAGCACAAGCAACATGACCCCCATCAATTGGCAGTTCGTGCTGTCCCGCTTTGCACGGCAAAAGCTCGCCTCCTTGCTATACTCAAAGTCACACCGCTGCCGGAGAACACCATGACGCTGAGTATGGAGTTGACCGAGAAGGTCGAGCGTATCCGCGACCTTACAGCACTGGATGCCGCTGAGGAGTTGGTGAGGCTACCCGCCGACGATATCCAGTTTATTCTTTCAAGACTGCCTGCCAGTCAGGCCGCGACTATCGCCTCTCACCTGGGGAGGTCGCCGCGCCGGATAACGCGGCCAGTCTTGCTGTGCTCTCTGGAATGGAGGCCACCATCGGTGAATTGATGACCCCGGTGACTGCCACCCTGCCACAGAGCACGACGGTCGCCGGGGCGTTGGCTTTTATGGTCAAAAGCGCGGATGTAACCGAGATTAGCTACATTTTCGTGACCCAGGACGACCATCTGGTCGGTGTGGTTGGCATGCGTGATCTGATCCTGTCGAAACCCTCCGAGGTGCTTTCAGACATCATGGTTCGCGAGCCCTTCGCCTTCGAGCAGGACACGCCGGTGAAAGATGCCGTTAGCGAGGTGCTTTACCGCCACTATCGCATGTACCCGGTGGTCGACGAACAGCAGCGCGTAGTGGGTGAGGTGCGTGGCTGGAAACTCTACGAGCGCATTGCCACTGAGCTGAGCGCCCAGGCAGGTTCCCAGTATGGTGTGGCCAAAGAGGAACAGATAAACACGCCGGTGTTGGCGGCCTTTCGTATGCGTCATCCGTGGCTGCAGGTAAATCTTCTTACCGCTTTCGCCGCCGCTTTTGTGGTCGGCATGTTCGAGAGCACCATCACCCAGATCGTCGCCCTGGCTGCATTCCTGCCCGTACTGGCAGGGCAGAGCGGGAACACCGGCTGTCAGGCGCTGGCAATCACATTACGCGGCATCACTCTGGGACAGATGAAGGGCTACCCGGTCAGCAAGTTATTACGTAAGGAAATCCTCTTGGGAGCACTCAACGGCGCCGCTGTGGGTGTTATCGCGGGCATTGCCATGTTTGCCTATGCGCTGGCCACAGATGCAGCCAGCCCCGCCATGCTTGGCTTGGTTATTCTCATCGCCATGATCGGTGCCTGCGTAGGCAGCGGTATATTCGGGGTGACTGTCCCTCTCGTGCTCAAACGCTTTGGCGCTGACCCGGCGACGGCCAGCAGCATTTTTTTAACTACCTTTACCGACATCATCGGCATGGGCCTGATGCTGTTTCTGGCTACGTCGATGGTGCTTTAATTGTCAGGCGATCGTGGCGCTTTAGGGGGGATTGCGAGACGCCGTGCGTCACATCTCTCTGCGCGCACCTTATGGGCTGCGTTCATCGATAACCCTTTTGGCGGTGAGCAGAAATATCGGTTCCCCGTTGCGCAAATACACCCCTGATCCAGTTGTGAAATATCACTATGACGGCCTCACTTGATTGTTTGTATTCCTTTCGTCGCTGCCCCTATGCCATGCGGGCCCGCCTGGGCGTTTTGTTTGCGGGTTTGCAGGTTGAGCTGCGGGAAGTGACCTTGAAGAACAAGCCTGCGCAAATGCTGGCGATAAGCCCGAAAGGCACCGTGCCGGTTTTGCGGCTTGCCGATGGTACTGTCATTGATGAAAGCCGGGACATCATGGTGTGGGCGCTAGAGCAGCAAGATCCACAGGGGCTTTTAGACGCAACGGTTCTGGATCAGGCCAATGCGCTGATTGAACAAAACGATAATGAGTTCAAGTATTGGCTGGACCGCTACAAATACGCCGACCGCCATGTTGAGATGACTCAGGCAGAGTATCGGCAACGGGGAGAGGCCTTTCTTCAGGTTCTGGAGTCGTTGCTGGAGACCCGCGCTTACCTGCTTGGGGAGAATCCGACCATCGCGGATATTGGTGTTATGCCGTTTGTCCGCCAATTCGCCCATGTCGATCGCGATGTGTTTAGCCAGCTGCCTTACCCGAATCTGCAGCGGTGGTTACAGGGCTGGTTGGAAAACCCACTCTTTCTGCAAACCATGATCAAGCTGCCGGTATGGCAGGAGGGCGATGAGGTGGTGGTTTTCCCTGCTCGTCCCTGAGTGATGCCCGGGGCTGAGCCGGGCCTTGTCCCGTGCGTTAACCCGCTCGCAAAGGGCGTTAGAGCAGCGATCAATTGACCTGCTTGCCCGACCGTGCGCTATCAATACCCATGGACAGATCAGGTATACTCGCGGCTTTTATCTCGTTGGGTGATGTTTCATGCAGGCCTCGTCTTCTTCCGTTCCCTCTTATGGCTGGCGCCAGCGTCTGACCGTTTGGCTTGAGTCCTCGTTATTCGCGAACAGCATTACTGCGCTGATTCTCCTGAACGCCATTATCCTCGGGGTGGAAACCTCCGCGGTGGCCCAGGAGCGGGCAGGGCAGTGGCTCAGCCTGGTGAATCAGGTAATTCTGGTGGCGTTTACGGCGGAGATCGCGCTCAAGCTGGTGGCTTTTGGCCCGCGTTTTTTCCGCTCCGGCTGGAATGTGTTTGATTTCCTGATCGTCGCCATTTCCTTGGCGCCAGCCTCCGGGCCTTTGGCCATCTTGCGGAGTCTGCGCATTCTGCGGGTGCTGCGCCTGCTGTCGTCGGTGAAGCGGCTGCGCATGTTGGTGGAATCCCTGATGCAGGCGTTGCCCGGCATCGGCTGGACGGCGGCGCTGTTGCTGATGATGTTCTACATCTTTGCGGTGATGGGCACGGAGTTGTTCGGTGAGGCGTTTCCACAGTGGTTTGGCACTCTGGGCGCGAGCATCTATAGTCTGTTCCAGATCATGACCCTGGAAAGCTGGTCCATGGGGATCGCCCGGCCTGTGATGGAGGTGTATCCCATGGCCTGGATCTTCTTTGTGCCCTTCATTTTGATTTCCAGTTTTATGGTGCTGAACCTGTTTATTGCCATCATTGTGAGCGCAACCCAGGAAGTACACGAAAGCGAGCAGCGTGCCGAACGGGAAGCCAACAATCTGGTTGCCCACGATGAGCGCCAGGAAATGCTGGATCTTATGCGCACCATGCACGCAAAAATCGTGGCCCTGGAAGCGGCCCAGCAGAGTAAGGCCGATTCATAAAGCTACCTGTGGCGGCGCCAGGGCCGCCACTTCAGGCCTGGGCTCAGGTCTGCACCGTATCGCTGCCTGGCCGAATCTCCCGCCCCGTTGCTTCGTTGGGTACGGCTTGGCCTGCTAGCTCGTCTGCGTTTCCTTTACCGCCTCCTGAAAAGGCGATGAGGACGTAATGTTCGAGGCGTTGAGCTGTTCCACAATCTTCTTGAGCTTGTGGCGCTGTCTCATGGAGGTCAGCTGTTTGGTGTCCCAGGAGGCGGGGCTGAGAGAGAATTCACTGGCGTTGTAGGCCAGCTCGAAGCCCCGCTCGGCGCCGATGGGTTTGTTCTCGGGGCCATAGATACCGATCAGCCGCAGGGTGAGGTGGTTGAACTCCAGATCGCCCTGGGGCATGTGCCCGTCCATCTTGATGCCCTCACAGCGGGCGATGCGCTTGACCAATTCCTTGAAGGTGCCGATATGAGAGAACCCGCCTGGTTTAATGGGGCCCTGGCGTGTGTTCTCCGACACATTCACTGCGCCTGAAGTGGGATTGTGTCTTTCCGGGTTTTCGTCGCCCTTGTTGTACTCCTGCTCGAAATCCGTCACATCCATGGTGATGGTGCCCTGGGAGGTATGGAGTTCGGCGATGATGTATTGCACGAAAACGGATTCGGCGCTCATGTTGCTGATCAGGCAGAGCGCATTGATGTCCTTGTTGCGCCCACGATTAATGATCAGGCGCGGGCTGCGTTGCCGGCGGAAACCCAGATAGAGGAGTTGCGCGTAAACGATCCAGATAACCAGTGAGCTGAAACTGGCGACGACAGAAAGGATTTTTTGATGCTGTGCAATCCAGTCAAGCATGAAGGCCTCCTCCTTGATGCAGGCTGATCACGCGTTGCCGTCTTGCCCTCTGTGGTGGAGAAAGCAGCGCTCACGCGGCGGTGGGTACGCGACTTGAATGATGCTCTGTTGTCGGCGGCGCTTCAGCCTGTTCTGGTGACAGAACCGTTACTGTACCGAAGGCACGGTGGGGCAGACGAGGGGCAGAAAGGCCCGGTTATGCAGAACAGGCCAGTCTGGTGTTAAAAAAAGAAAAACCCCGGCGGGTAAGCCGGGGTTTTTTGTTTCCAGTCCTGCCCTTGTGAGGCGGGCCGGAAATGCGTTGCCGGGCCTGAGCGCCGAATTTGCATCCGGCGTCAGGCTTTGGGCATCAGGCGTTTATCAAACCCGTTCAATAACGGTAGCGATACCCTGACCCAGGCCGATACACATGGTGGCAAGGCCGATTTGGCCGTCTTTCCATTCCATAACGTTCAGCAGGGTGCCGGTGATACGCGCACCGGAGCAGCCCAGCGGGTGACCCAGGGCGATGGCGCCGCCGTTCAGGTTCACTTTCTCTTCCATTTTGTCGATCAGCTTCAGGTCCTTGGCCACCGGCAGGGACTGTGCAGCGAACGCTTCGTTCAGTTCTACATAGTCAATGTCGTCTATGGTCAGGCCTGCGCGGGCCAGCGCTTTCTGGGTGGCGGGTACGGGACCGTAACCCATGATGGCCGCGTCACAACCGGCAACGGCCATGGAGCGGATCTTGGCACGAGGCTTCAGGCCCAGGGCCTGGGCACGCTCGGCGCTCATGACCAGCATGGCGGAGGCACCGTCAGACAGGGCAGAGGAGGTGCCGGCAGTGACCGTACCGTTGGCCGGATCGAAGACCGGACGCAGTTTCTGCATGTCTTCGATGCTGGCGCCGGGACGAATTACTTCGTCGATTTCGCACAGCACTTTGTGGCCGTTCTGATCGTGACCTTCGATGGGCACGATTTCGTTGTCCCAACGACCCTGCTGGGTGGCTTCCCACGCCAGGCGGTGTGAACGAACGCCGAAGGCGTCCTGTTGTTCACGGGTGATGCCGTGCATCTTGCCCAGCATTTCCGCGGTCAGGCCCATCATGTTGGATGCCTTGGCAGCCACTTTGGACATTTCCGGGTTCAGGTCGATGCCGTGATCCATGGCCACGTGGCCCATGTGCTCTACACCACCGATAACAAACACATCGCCGTTGCCGGTCATGATGCTTTGTGAGGCGGAGTGCAGTGCCTGCATGGAAGAACCACACAGACGGTTCACGGTTTGTGCAGCGCTGGTGCGCGGCAGGCCGGCCAGCATGGAGATGTTACGGGCGATGTTCATGCCCTGTTCTTTGGTCTGGTTTACACAGCCCCAAATTACATCTTCAGTGAGCTGGGTGTCCCAGTTCGGGTTACGGGCCATCAGCGCCTGGATCAGCTGGGCTGACAGTTTTTCGGCACGCACGTGACGGAACTGGCCATTACGGCTCTTGCCCATGGGGGTACGGACCGCATCGACGATAACAACGTCTTTAGGATTCAAACTCATATCTCTTAACTCCTGCTTGTCCGTGGCTTAGGCGAAGAAAGACTCGCCCTTGGCGGCCATGTCTTTGAGCATCTGCGGTGCTTCGTAGATGCCACCCAGGTGCGCGTACTTGTCACACAGTGCGACGAATTCTTTAACGCCAACACTGTCGATGTAACGCAGCGGACCGCCACGGAAGGGAGGGAAGCCGATGCCGTAGATCATGGCCATGTCGGCCTCGGCAGCGGAACCTACGATGTTGTCTTCCAGGCAGCGAACGGTTTCGGTGCACATGGGGATCATCATGCGGGCAATGATTTCGTCCGCATCGAATTCCTTGGTGTCCGCAACGTGCGGCTTGATCAGTTCGTAGGTGGACTCGTCGACGACCTTCTTGGTTTTGCCTTTCTTGTCCAGCTCGTACTTGTAGAAGCCGATGCCGTTCTTCTGGCCGTAACGCTCGTTTTCGAACATGACGGTAGACACATCTTTGAAGTCGTACTGCATGCGCTCGGGGAAGCCTTCAGCCATGACCTGGGCCGCGTGCACACCGGTGTCGATGCCAACCACGTCCATCAGGTACGCCGGGCCCATGGGCCAGCCGAACTTCTGCATCACTTTGTCGACCGCCTGGAAATCGGCACCGTCGCGCATCAGCATGCCGAAGCCGCCGAAGTAGGGGAACAGTACACGGTTCACCAGGAAGCCGGGGCAGTCGTTAACCACGATGGGGGTTTTGCCCATTTTCTGGGCGTAGGCCACCAGGGTGCCAACGGTTTCGTCGGAGGTCTTTTCACCACGGATCACTTCCACCAGCGGCATCATGTGTACCGGGTTGAAGAAGTGCATGCCGGCGAAGTCTTCCGGACGCTTCAGGGCTTCAGCCAGTTTGGTGATGGAAATGGTGGAGGTGTTGGAGGCCAGCACGGTGCCCTCGGTGACCTTGTCTTCCACTTCAGCCAGCACGGACTGCTTAACTTTTTGGTTCTCAACAACCGCTTCAACGACCACGTTCACGTTGGCGAAGTCGCCGTAGTTCAGGGTCGGGCGGATGGAGGACAGCACTTCGGCCATCTTGGCCGGCTTCATTTTCTTGCGATCAACGCGCTTGGTCAGCAGTTTGCTGGCTTCGCTCATGCCCAGGTCCAGCGCCTTGTCGGCGATGTCCTTCATGATGATCGGGGTGCCTTTGGAGGCAGACTGGAAGGCGATACCGCCGCCCATGATGCCTGCGCCCAGTACCGCAGCCTGGTTGATTTCTTTGGAGGCCTTGGCGGTTTTGCCGTTGACCTTTTTCACTTGCTGGTCTGCCAGGAACAGGCCGACCAGGCAGGTAGCCTGGGAGGACTTGGCCACTTTGGCGAAACCTTTGGCTTCCACTTCCAGTGCCTTGTCGCGGTTCATGCCACCGTGCTTTTGCATGGTGTTCACGGCCGCTACCGGTGCCGGGTAGTTCTTGCCAGCCTGACCCATGACCATGGCGGTGCAGGTCTGGAAGGCCATCATGTTTTCCATGGGCGGCAGTTTCAGCGGCTCGAGCTTCTCGGCGCGCTTGGCGCGGAAGTCGATCTTGCCGGCCAGGCACTGCTTGACCAGATCGATGGCGGCGTTTTGCAGTTCGTCGTGAGCGACGACCGCGTCAGCCACGCCGTCTTTCAGCGCTTTGTCGGCCTTGTGCTGGCCAGCAGCGGCGATCCACTCAACAGCGTTGTCCACACCGATCAGGCGGGGCAGACGCACGGTGCCGCCGAAGCCCGGGTACAGGCCCAGCTTCACTTCCGGCAGACCTACCTGGGCTTTTTCGCTCAGTACGCGGAAATCTGCAGCCAGGCACATTTCCAGGCCGCCACCCAGGGCGATGCCGTTAACGGCTGCCACTTTGGGAATGTCGAGATCTTCAAAAGCGTTGAAGACTTCGTTGGATTTTAGACACCAGCCGGCGATTTCGTCTTCCGGCAGTTTGAACATGTCTGTGAATTCGGTGATGTCGGCGCCAACAATGAAAACCCCTTTGCCGGAAGTCACGATCAGGCCTTTGATGTCGCTGTTACCTTTAACAGCTTCCACAGCCTTACCGAGGTCTTCCACGGTTTCCTGATTGAACTTGTTAACGGACTCGCCCTGAAGGTCAAACTTCAGTTCGGCGATGCCGTCGTCAAGCAGTTGTACGCTTACGGCGTTGCCTTGATAGATCATAGCTTCTGCTCTCCAGTCCCAAAGTACGCGGTTTAAATGACCGCTTTGGTGTGCCCCAGGCCCCGAAATTCGGGGTGGGCGCGTCGTTTACATGGCATTCATGTGAGTGTTTGCTTACATAAACGACGAAACTCGTAGGCCCGCAAGTATAGGGAAGCGGGATGACTTTTTTAGCCCTAATTTGTGACTATCTGGTCGGGTTGGCGATTGCGGGGCGCCGTATGGCGAAAATTTCATCACTTGCTCCTTGTGTTCGTGCTGTTCGGGCGATGCCGTGGCAGACTGCCGGTCTGGCGCCACCCCGGCTCGCCGGGGGCATTCATGATGCAAGCATCATTTCCCACAAACTTCGCGGCCTCTCAGAAAGGCAGAGGTTTTGTGGGAAGTCATGCTTGCATGACGAATACCCGGCCTGGCCAGAACCCCTGACTCACCGAGCCCCATTCATGCCCATGGACAAACCCAGCTTGCCCAAGATCACCCGCCGGCCGCAGCACACGCCGGACTGGCCCGATGTGCCGCCCATGCTGGCGCGGATTCTGGCCGGGCGGGGGGTGACGGATCCGGCACTGCTGGACCTGGGGCTGAAACGTCTGCCGCATCCTGAGCAGTTCACTGGTTTGCGTGGGGCTGTGGCGTTGCTTTTACAAGGGCGAACGGACCATTGGCGCATCTGCATTGTGGGTGACTACGACGCGGACGGTGCCACGGCCACCACGCTGATGGTGCGGGGCCTGGAGCGGCTGGGCTACCCGCGCCCGGATTTCCTGGTGCCGGACCGCTTTGAATACGGCTATGGCCTGTCGCCGGCCATCGTGGATCTGGCCAAAGAGCTGTATGACCCGGACCTGATCATCACCGTGGATAACGGTATTGCCAGTGTGGATGGTGTGGCGGCCGCTCGCGCCCAGGGTATGCGAGTGCTGATTACCGACCATCACCTGCCCGGCGATACCCTGCCGGAAGCGGATGCGCTGGTGAACCCGCGCCTGCCCGGTTGTGAGGATTTCCCCGCCACCAACCTGGCCGGGGTCGGGGTGGCGTTTTATTTGTTGATGGACCTGCAGCGGGCGCTGCGCGAGCAGGGCGTTGCCGCCAGCGCGCCGATTACCGATCTGCTGGACCTGGTGGCGCTGGGCACGGTGGCTGATGTGGTGGTGCTGGACGATGCCAACCGGGTGCTGGTGGAGCAGGGCCTGCGGCGGATTCGTGCCGGCAAGGGCTGCCCGGGCATTCGCGCGCTGCTGCAAGTGGCCGGGCGCGATCCCAGCCGGGTATTGGCGGCGGACATGGGCTTCGCCGTGGGACCACGCCTGAATGCGGCGGGGCGGCTCACCGACATGACCCAGGGCATCGCTTGTTTGTTGGCGGAAACCGATGCCGAAGCCACCGAGATGGCCCAGGACCTGGACACCATCAACCGGGAGCGCCGTTCCATCGAACACGGCATGCGCGATGCGGCCATGGAGGAGGTGGCCCGGCTGGATGCGGACAACCTGCCGGCGGGCCTGTGCCTGTATGGCAAGGAATGGCACGAAGGGGTGGTGGGGATTCTTGCCTCGCGAGTAAAGGAAGCGATTCACCGGCCGGTGATTGCCTTTGCTCCGGCCCAGCAGCGCGGTCAGCTCAAGGGCTCGGGCCGTTCGATACCCGGTTTGCACCTGCGTGATGCGCTGGATGCGGTGGCCACGGCCAACCCTGGACTGTTGAGCAAGTTCGGTGGCCACGCCATGGCGGCGGGGCTGTCGCTGGAGCTGGAAAAGCTGGACGCCTTCAAGGCGGCCTTTGAAAAAGCGGTGGGTGAACTGCTGTCTCCGAAAGCGCTGGAGCGCATTGTGGAAACGGACGGCGAGCTGGAAGACCACGAGCTGTCGCTGACGAATGCTGAATTACTCAGCCACCGTTTTCCCTGGGGGCAGGGGTTTCCGGCGCCCAGTTTCGATGGCGAATTCGAGGTGCTCAAGCACCGTATCGTCGGCGAACGCCACCTGAAGCTGACGTTGGGCCTGCCGGGCGTCAGCGGGGTGATTGATGCCATTCATTTCAATGTGGCGGTGGAAGCGCTGCCCAGCCGTATCAACAAGGTGCGCGGGGTGTATCGCCTGGAGGTCAACGAATTCCGTGGCCAGCGCAATCCCCAGCTGCTGTTCGAGCATTTGATTCCGCTTTGATCGGTCCGATGGGGGAATGTCAGATTACGGCCACGCCTAATCTGACCTACAAAACCCGCCCCCGGTGGTTGTGTAGGTTGAATTCACCCAAGGGCACAGAGAGCCTGAAAGGCGTAATCCAACATCGGGCCCCAAATCGAAACCGCTTTATACGGCGAACCTCCAGGGCTTCCTCCCATCGCCTTCCTGCAAAATTGTCGACAATGCTGTCGGCGGCCCCGGTTTTTGCTAGCATTGCGCCTCGCGCTCACCATCGGGCGCCTGTTTTACCAGGGTACGGCCCAAAAGGCCGTGCCGGCATTGACTGCGCGGGGTGGCTATCGTCCACCGCCGTGTTGTGTCCTTAACGGAGGGGACTCAAATGAAGACCATACACAAGCACCGCCTGAAGGTGGTCAACGAAGTGCAGGAGCTACGCCTGCCCGAAGAAGGCAAGGTACTGCGGGTGGATTACATCCCCCAGGAAGCGGTGATTTTCATGTGGGTGGAAGTGGACGCGGACACCGTGATCGACACTCCGAAAGAAGTGCGCACCTTCAAGGTGTTCACCACTGGCTCGGGCATTCCCAACAATGCCAGCTATATCGGCACCACCATTGATAACATGAAGGGCGAGGCTCACCACGTTTACGAGTTGAGAGACTGATCGGGCCAGCGTCCTTGTAGGAGCGTCGCTGGCGGCGCGATCACCACAGTTTCGAGTTGCGAGAAGCGAGTTTCGAAAGGCAAACCCCAAAATACGGTCAAGCCTGATGATTTTCGCTTCTCGTGACTCGTCACTCGCGACTGGATTTATCGCGCCGCCAGCGATGTTCCTGGCGTCGAGGGTATGGTCTGACCCTCGTCAGCCAACCCGCAAACCGTTAGACTGCGCTGTTTTCCGCGTATCAATTCTGCCAAGCACTTATTCTAGAGAGACGTAATGGAAGTCAATCCGCTGCGAACCCATCTTTCCGACCTGTCTGAGCGTGTCGAAGCGCTTAGGGGGTATCTTTGACTACGATCAGAAGAGTGAACGTCTGACCGAAGTCGAGCGCGAGCTTGAAAACCCGGATGTCTGGAACGATCCGGACTATGCCCGGGCCCTGGGCAAGGAACGCGCCCAGCTGGAAATGGTCGTGAACACCATCAACGATGCCTCTCAGGGAGTGGAAGACACCTCCGCCCTGTTGGATCTGGTGGTGGAAGAGGGGGACGAAGACACCCTCACGGAAGTGGAAAGCGACCTGCGGGATCTGGAAAAAATGGTGGCGGATCTGGAATTCCGGCGCATGTTCTCCGGGCAGATGGATGCCTGCAGTGCCTATCTGGATATCCAGGCCGGTTCCGGTGGCACTGAAGCCCAGGACTGGGGCGAGATGATGCTGCGCATGTACCTGCGCTGGGGTGAAGCCCACGGCTTCAAGACCGAGCTGGTGGAAGCCTCCGCCGGCGATGTGGCCGGCATCAAGTCTGCCACGATCCGTTTCGAAGGCGAGTACGCCTACGGTTGGCTGCGTACCGAAACCGGTGTGCACCGGTTGGTGCGCAAGAGCCCGTTCGATTCCGGCGGCCGCCGCCATACCTCGTTCAGTTCGGTGTTCGTGTCCCCGGAAGTGGACGACGATATTGATGTGGATATCGACGTGGGCAGCATGCGGGTGGATACCTACCGGGCCTCTGGTGCCGGTGGTCAGCACGTTAACCGGACTGATTCGGCGGTGCGCCTGACCTATGAATACACTGATGATGGTGGCGAAAAGCACACCCTGGTGACCCAGTGTCAGAGCGGGCGTAGCCAGCACCAGAACAAGGATCAGGCCTTGAAGATGATGCAGGCCAAGGTCTACGAAGTGGAAATGCAGCGCCGCAACGCGGAAAAACAGGTCCAGGAAAGCAACAAATCGGATATTGGCTGGGGCAGCCAGATCCGCTCCTATGTACTGGATGATGGCCGCATCAAGGATCTGCGCACCGGCGTAGAGAGCCACAATACCCAGCAGGTATTGGACGGTGCGCTGGATCAGTTTATCGAAGCCTCCCTGAAAGCGGGATTGTGATGATGCTGGATGCCAGATTGCTGGCATCGGGCGCTTTACCGGAAGCCTAACGCTATGAGCCAAGACGAAACCACACCGAATGCCGACGCCTCTCAACAGGCTGCTGCCGAAAACCGTCTGATTGCAGAACGTCGCGCCAAGCTGGCCGAGCTGCGCGAGGGTGGCAATCCGTTCCCCAATCATTTCCGCCGGGATTCCCTGGCCGCCGACTTGCAGGCGCAGTATGGCGAGTTCACCAAGGAAGAGCTGGAAGAGAAGAATATTCAAGTGGCAGTGGCCGGCCGCATGATGCTGGACCGCAAAGCCTTCAAGGTGCTGCAGGACATGTCCGGGCGCATTCAGATTTTTGCGCCCAAGGATGAAACCCGCGACGTGCGCAAAGAGACCAAGAGCTGGGATCTGGGCGACATCATCGGGGTGCGCGGCACGCTGTGCAAATCTGGCAAGGGCGATTTGTATGTGATGATGGATGAGTACCTGCTGCTCACCAAGTCACTGCGTCCGTTGCCCGAGAAGCACAAGGGCCTGACCGACACCGAGGCCAAATACCGCCAGCGTTATGTGGACCTGATCGTCAATGAAGATACGCGCAAGGCGTTCCAGATTCGCGCCAAGATCGTGGCCGGTATCCGTAACTTCCTGGTGCAAAAAGACTTTGTGGAAGCCGAAACCCCCATGCTGCAGGTGATTCCTGGCGGCGCCACCGCGCGCCCCTTCATCACCCATCACAACAGCCTGGACCTGGACATGTACCTGCGCATTGCGCCGGAACTGTACCTGAAGCGGCTGGTGGTAGGCGGCTTCGAGAAGGTGTTCGAGATCAACCGTAACTTCCGTAATGAAGGCCTCTCCACCCGGCATAATCCGGAATTCACCATGCTGGAGTTCTATCAGGCATACGGTGATTACCATGACCTGATGAACCTGACCGAGGACATGCTGCGTACCCTGGCCGAGACGGTACTGGGCACCACGGATGTGGCCTATCAGGGAGATGTGTACGATTTTGGTAAACCGTTTACCCGGATGACGGTATTCGATTCCATTTTGCATTTTAATCCGGATATGGATGCCGCCAAGCTGGCGGATCCGGACGGCGCCCGTGAAATCGCCACCGGGCTGGGTATTCCGCTCAAGGATGGTTACGGGTTGGGCAAGGTGCAGATCGAGATCTTCGAGAAGACGGTGGAACACCGCCTGAAAGATCCCACTTTCATTACCGAATACCCCACCGAGGTGTCGCCGTTGGCGCGCCGCATGGACGATAACCCCTTTGTGACAGAGCGGTTTGAGTTCTTTGTGGGCGGCCGTGAAATCGCCAACGGTTTCTCCGAGCTGAACGACGCGGAAGACCAGGCCGAGCGTTTCCGCCAGCAGGTGGAAGAGAAAGCCGCGGGTGACGACGAAGCCATGTTCTACGACGAAGATTACGTGGTCGCGTTGGAACACGGGCTGCCGCCGACGGCCGGAGAGGGCATCGGCATCGATCGTCTGGTAATGTTGTTCACGGATGCTCCGTCGATTCGTGACGTGATTCTATTCCCGCATATGCGCCCCCAGGGGCGGTGATGGCGGTTTTTTCGGGCGCGTGTTGCGCCCGCCGTTTGCGGGTTTGAGGTCGGGAGAGCGACACACAAATTCAGGGCTGACAACAAAGGCTGGCTGTGTCCATGACAAGTGCAATTCAGTACCAGGGAAGAAAAGCGCGCCGCACCGGTAGCGAGCAGCGCCGACAGGCAATTCTTGAGGCCTCACTGAGCATTATCGTGCGCGAGGGTATTCGTGCCGTTCGACACCGTGCGGTAGCCCGTGAAGCGGAAGTGCCGCTGTCGGCGACCACCTATTATTTCAAGGATATTTCCGACCTGATCGCAGACACCTTCACGCTGTTCGCTGAGCGGGCCATGAAGGAAGTGATCGAGCCGTTCAAGGAACAAGCGTTCGGGCTGATGTCTCAGTTTTCCCGCGATAGCCTGGAAAACCCGCAAGAGCGGGATCGACTGGTGAAGATGCTGGCGCAAATGATGGCCGCCTTCATCGTGGATGAACTGCAGAATCGTCGTGACCATGTGGTGGCCGAACAGGCGTTTATTCAGGAAGCGATTCTGGATGCCCGGCTGCGTGAACTGGCGGACATGTACCTGCGCCAGCATGTGGAGACGCTGACCATGGCCTGCGAACTCTTCGGCTGCAAGGAGCCAAAGCTGGACGCAGAGCTGATATTTGCGACCTTCCTGACTATCGAGCAGCGCTTGCTGGTGCACCCGGAAAAAATCTCCCAGGAGTTTGTCGAGAAGCGCATGTACAACATGTTGGATAAAGTCGTTCCCCTCCATGCTTGATGTGGATGCCGCGAACACGCCTGGCAGCAAGACCGTGCCGTTAGAGCCGGGCTGGAAACGGCATCTGGCGGGCGAATTCGAGCAGGATTACATGGCGCAACTGCGTGCCTTCCTGGCGGAGCAGAAGCGCGCGGGGAAAACGGTTTTCCCGCCGGGGCCGGATATTTTCAACGCCTTTAACCTGACGCCGTTTGAGCAGGTAAAGGTCGTGATTCTGGGGCAGGACCCTTATCACGGCCCGAACCAGGCCCATGGCCTGTGCTTTTCCGTGCAGCACGGCGTAAAAACGCCGCCGTCACTGGTGAATATCTACAAGGAAATTCACCGGGATCTGGGTTTTGAAATTCCTTCCCATGGCAACCTGACCCATTGGGCTGAGCAGGGTGTGTTGTTGCTCAATGCGGTGCTTACTGTCGAGGCCGGGCAAGCCGCTTCGCACCAGAAGCAGGGCTGGGAGAGGTTTACCGACGAAGCCATCGAACACTTGAATCGTGAGCGTGAAGGGTTGGTGTTTCTGCTTTGGGGTAGCCATGCCCAGAAGAAGGGACGCCTGATCGACCGCGACAAACATTGTGTGCTCTCTGCTCCGCATCCTTCGCCGTTATCCGCCTATCGGGGCTTCCTTGGCTGCGGCCATTTCTCCCGTGCCAATCAATATTTGCTGCAGCAGGGCAAAACGGCCATCGATTGGTCGGTGCCTGAAAATTAACAATTAATAATGAATAGTTAATAGCTGCGCGGTTGGTAGTCTCGGTCTCTTCAAGCCTAGGGGCCGCGCCTATAGCATGAACGCTGCTTCAGACGTTGCTGAATAGATGGGGTGGCCCGCGCAAATTATTAACTGTTAATTATTAACTATTCACTGCTTTATGGAGTTGTCGTGTCTGACTGCGTGTTGTTTTCCGAAATCGAAACCCGCTGCGGCCGTGTGATCGCCCGTGCCACCCTGAATGCCCCCAAATCCCTGAACGCGTTAAGCCTGGAGATGATCCAGTTGCTGAGCGAGAAGCTGGATGCCTGGGAGCAACGTTCTGATGTGGTGGCGATCTGGCTGGATGGCGCGGGCGGCAAGGCGCTCTGCGCGGGCGGCGATATCGTGCAGATGCACAAGTCCATGGTGAAGCACGCGGGCGAAGGCCGTAATCCGTTTACCGAAGAATATTTCGCAGCGGAATATGTGCTGGATTACCGGCTGCATACCAGCGCTATTCCGGTGATCGTCTTTGGCGATGGCATTGTTATGGGCGGCGGTATGGGGCTGTTACAGGGTGCCGACTTCCGCCTGGTCACGCCGCGCTCGCGCATGGCCATGCCGGAAATCACCATCGGCCTGTTCCCGGATGTGGGTGGCAGCTGGTTCCTGAATCGTCTGCCCGGCCGGGTGGGGTTGTTCCTCGGCCTCACCGGGGTGCACATCAACGGTCGCGAAGCCGTAGAAATTGGCATGGCGGACCGCATGGTGGACGCCGATGCCGACAGCCTGCTGGATGCACTGGCCGAGCAGGATTTCGCGGATGATGAAGCCGAAAACCGCGCGGTGATCTACCGCTTGTTCAAGCAGCAGGCGGCGGACATGAGTGATCTGCCTCATCCGCTGATCGACCATCTGCCGTTGATTAATCGTCTGTGCGATGGCGAAAGCATTGCGGTGGTTACTGAGCAGCTGCTGAACGTCAAAGAGCGCGACCGCTGGCTGGACAAGGCACTGGGCAACCTGGAGCGCGGTTGCCCGCAAACCGCCCACCTGGTGTGGGAGCAGCTGGACCGCTCTACCTATTACGATCTGGCTGAAGTGTTCCGCATGGAGTGGTGCCTGGCCGTGCAGTGTTCCTTGCACGGGGATTTCCGCGAAGGGGTGCGGGCCTTGTTGATCGACAAGGACGGCAAGCCCGGTTTCCGTCACCGTGATGTGGCGTCGGTGCCGAAAGACTACATCGAAGGGTTCTTCCGCTGCCCGGCGCCGAAGCATCCGTTAGAGGCCATTGATAGTTGATAATGGATAATTGAGAACGACGCGAGCCGGATTTCATGGTTCGTAAAGCAAAGAGGCCGCGCCTAAACATTGGCGCGGCCTCTTGCGTTTATGGCCACGACCAACCCGCGCGCTATTCACGATCACCTGAATCCCCGATCCCTCATTGGTATGAATTTCCCTTAAAAGCCTTGTTTATTGTGTGGAGCTGGTGAGAATGGCTCGCCAAAATATGCAATAAATCACATTTATGGGGTAAAGGGGATGACACAGAGTCCATGGACGGTCAGTGGGGTGCTGGCGGGCCTGTTGCTGCTGGGGGGGTGTGGCGGCGAGGGTAATGACAAACCGCGTATGCAACCAACGCTGAATGAAAGGGTGGCAACGTTGGCACAGCAGCAGGGTATTAGCGGTGATCCCAGTACGGGGCGGAGTATTCCGGATATTGCGTCGCCCAAGGCGCAGCTGGGCATGCAGCTTTTCTTCAGCAAGGGGCTGGGCGGTGATCTGGATTCCGCCTGTGTTTCTTGCCACCACCCGATGCTGGGTGGTGGTGATGATCTTTCCCTGTCTATTGGTGTGGAAGCGGTTCAGCCGGATCTTCTGGGGCCGGGTCGTCTGCATCTGAACACTGGCCACCACTACGATGGTGGCCCGACGGTGCCTCGCAATGCTCCTTCTACCTTCAATATCGTGTTCTACGATGATGTGTTGTTTCACGATGGCCGGGTGGAAAGCCTGGACAAGACCCCGGGCCTGAACGGTGCCGGTGGCGGTATCCGTACCCCGGACTCTCCTTTCGGTGTGGCTGACCCGGATGCCGGTGCCAACCTGTCCGTGGCCCAGGCTCGTTTCCCGGTGACCTCTCCGGAGGAAATGCGCGGCTTTGTTTTTGAGGCGGGCAACAGCAATGCGGACCTGCGCAGCCATCTTGAGCAGCGACTGCGCGGTACTGATGCGGCACTGACGCTGGTGACCAACAATTGGTTGGATGAGTTCCGTGAGGGATTTGAGCAACCGACGGCGAATGCGGACACCCTTATCACCTACAGTAATATTGCCGAGGCGCTTGCTGCTTACCAGAATTCCCAAGTGCTGATCAGCACACCCTGGAAAGCCTATCTGGAAGGGGATCGGCTGGCGATCAGTGACCGGGCCAAGCGCGGGGCCCTGCTGTTCTATAAGTCCGTCGAGAAAGGCGGAGCCGGTTGTGCGGGCTGCCACAGCGGCGACTTCCTTACCGATGAGCAGTTTCATGTAGTGGCAATGCCCCAGGTGGGCCGTGGCAAGGGCGATGGTCCGGATGGCAGTGAAGACTTTGGTCGTTTCCGGGAAACCGGTGATGCTGACGACAAATACGCTTTCCGTACGCCGCACCTGCTCAACGTGACCGAAACGGGTCCCTGGGGGCATGCTGGTGGTTATACCTCGCTGGAAGCCGTTATACGCCATCACCTGAATCCGCAGCAGGCCATCGACAACTTTGCCTTCAGCCAGCTTGATCCGGCCGTGCAGGTGAGCAACATGACAGCCAATACCCAGAAGGCGCTGGATCAGTTGGCCAGCCTGCGACTGGCAGGCAAGTCACAACTGCCGGACACGGTGTTAAGTGATGAGCAGGTGGATCAGCTGCTGGCGTTCCTGGGGACACTCACCGACCCTTGCCTGAAAGATCGCAACTGCATGGCGAAATGGATCCCGGACAATACCATCTCCGACCCGGACGGGTTGCGGCTGCAAGCCCAGTCGTCACTCTAGGGCCGAGTGTCGCGTGTGGCGCGATGTGTTGTGGCGAATGCTGCGATCGCGCCGCCAGCGCTGCCCTTATGGATAAGGGTGGTAACCGTCGATCCTGGTTTTCGTAGGGTTCATTGCTTTACAACGCAGGAGGCCGCGCCCAATGCCAGGGCGCGGCCTCTTGCGTTTGACGATAATAACAAAGCGGGCTCGCGCCGCAGTTAACGATTGCTTATTAACAGTTAATCGAGTTTTCACTCTTTCCAGGGCAGTGAATAAGGTAGCGCGCCGAGCTGGCTGTTTAGCGGTTGCTCGTCCTTGAACAGTACGCCGTCGGTGTCGCGGCGCAGTACCACCAGTGCGCTGCGCCCGGCATGATTGCGGGCGCTGCTGACCACTTCACCGGCAGCCTTGCCGTCGCTGTTGCGAAGAGTCTCGCCGGGTGCCAGGTCCACCTCGGCGGTGTAGTCAATGCGCTGCATGCGCTGCTTGAGTTTGCCCTTGAAGTGCATGCGCGCGACGACTTCCTGGCCGGTGTAGCAGCCTTTCTTGAAATTCACCCCGGCGGTGACGTCGTAGTTCAGGACCTGGGGCAGAAACAGGTCTTCCGCGCCGGGATAGACCATGCCTTCACCCGCGTCGATGTCGGCTTGCCGCCAGCCGTTGGCATTGGTGGCGGTACGGTCCTGGGCAAGCACGGTCCAGACGGATTCAGCCTGCTCGGTGTCAGTGATCAGCAGGGCGTGATCCGTATTGGGGTAGCGCAACCAGAGGCCCTGGCCGTTACGTCCGCTCTGGCCGGATTCGGGCGAGGTGGCAGGCAAGGCACCGCTCAGTCCCATCAGCACCGCCTGCTCGTCGACCTGAAATTCCACCTTGGCGCGCAGACGGTACTTCATCAGTGACTTTATCACCGCCTCGCTTTGCCCGGCGGGGCAGAGCATCAGGTAGTCATCACCGTCTTGCACGATGCGTACGCTGACCAGCCCACGGCCTTTCAGGCTCAGGTGCATGCCGGTGAGGTGGCCTCCGTTGTCCACTTCATGGAGGTCACAGGAAAGCTGCCCTTGCAGGTAATGGCCCGCTTCCTCGCCGTAGGCGCGGATGACGGCCAGGTGATCGCAATGGCTTAATGCCGGTGCGGTGCTTGCCTCGGCATGGTCAGCGAGGGGTTGGGCGGCGATAAACTGGGACCAGCTCATGGTGCTCCTGTCGTTTGGGCATGTGTGTCTTGGCGTGTGACGCCGAAGAGTCGAGAAATCATCAGGCATGATAGATAATGCGCGCACAGCCTGAAAGCCATGGTTGGTAATTGGCGCAAGACGCCGGAGTTTCTGATCAGGATAGTGCAGAAATGAGTAATGAAGACCTGAAACGCAAATATCGCTGGCAGTGTCGCCGGGGCGCCTCTGAAGTGGAAGTGGTGCTGTACGGCTATCTGGATGACCATTTTGACGCGGAGCCGGCCGAGCGCCAGGCTCAGTTCGCCACCTTGCTTGCCTGTGAAGACGCCGACATGTTCGAGTGGTTTACCTATCGCAGCGAGCCTGCGGACCCGTTGTTGAACGAGTATGTGCGCCATGTCCTCGGCCTGGTCTCCGCGAAGAAGGGTTAAGCTCGGCGCCTCCCGCTATCCGATGCGCCTGCGCGGGCTGGCGATGTTGGTGGTGGGGCCGGTCATTGTGCTGTCGTCATTGCCGGGCTGGGCCATGCTGGTGTTGCTCGGGGGGGTGCCGGTGATGCTGTTGGGCTGGCGCCTGCCACAGCCGGAGTCGCTGGAATTGCACGCGCAGACGTTGACGGTGACGGGTAAGCATACCCAGGTGATGGAGCAGCCTCTGCGGGTTATCCGCCATGGTCCCTGGCTGGCCATGCAAACGCCAAAGGGCTGGCTGCATGTGTTTGCGGATCAGGCGCCGGTGGCAGAGTTGCAGCCGTTTTATCAGTGGTTATGGACCAACAGGAAGAGCAATTAATAGTTAATAATGACTAATTAATAATTGCGCGAGCAGCGTATGTAGGTTTCAACGCATAGAGACCGCGCCCAGCTCCAGGGCGCGGTCTCTTGCCTTTCAGAACAGAAAGGGGCAGTTCGCGACGTTATTAATTCTTAGCTACTAACTATTCATTGTGTCCGGCGTCAGGATCGTGTCCCTGGTTTCTTCGTTCACGCCGGGGAAGTCACGCATGAAATGCAGGCCACGGCTTTCCTTGCGTTGCATGGCGGAGCGGATGATCAGCTCGGCGATCACCACCAGGTTGCGCAGTTCCAGCAGGTCGTTGCTGATGTGGTAGTTGCTGTAATACTCGGCGATTTCACTCTTCAGCAGTTCGGCCCGGTGCAGGGCTCGCTCCAGGCGTTTTTCTGTTCTCACAATGCCCACGTAATCCCACATGAAGCGGCGTAGTTCGTCCCAGTTATGGCTGATCACCACGTCCTCGTCTGAGTCGGTGACCTGGGAATCGTCCCATTCATTGTCGTCCCGGGGCGTGGGAAGGTTATGCAGGTGTGCGCCGATATGGTCGGCGGCGGCTTTGCCATAGACGAAGCACTCCAGCAGGGAGTTGCTGGCCATGCGGTTGGCGCCGTGCAGGCCGGTGAAGCTGGTTTCGCCGATGGCGTAGAGGCCGGGTACGTCGGTTTGTCCGTGTTCGTTGATCATCACGCCGCCGCAAGTGTAGTGGGCGGCAGGGACCACAGGAATCGGATCGCGGGTGATATCCAGCCCCAGCTGCAGGCACTTGGCGTACACGGTGGGGAAGTGCTCGATGATGAAGTCCGCTGGCTTGTGGCTGATGTCCAGGTACAAACAGTCCGCCCCCAGCCGCTTCATTTCATGGTCAATGGCGCGTGCTACCACATCCCGGGGCGCCAGCTCGCCGCGTTCATCAAAGCGGTTCATGAAGCGTTCGCCATTGGGTAGCAGCAGATGCCCGCCTTCGCCGCGAATGGCTTCGGTGATCAGGAAGCTTTTCGCCTTGGGGTGGTAGAGGCAGGTGGGGTGGAACTGCATGAATTCCATGTTCGCCACCCGGCAACCGGCTCGCCAGGCCATGGCAATGCCATCGCCGGTGGCCACATCCGGGTTGGAGGTATACAGGTACACCTTGGAGGCGCCGCCGGTGGCCAGTACCACGGAGCGGGCCAGGATAACGTCGGTTTCCCCGGTTTGAATATTGTGTACGTAGGCACCGCAACAGCGTTTTTCTTTGCCTTGTTCCCCGTTGGGGGCGTCGTGTTCCTGCACGATCAGGTCCACGGCCACCCGGTGTTCAAAGCGGGTCACGTTGTGTTTCTGGCAGACCTGTTCAATCAATGTGCCGGAAATGGCTTTGCCGGTGGCGTCGGCGGCATGAATGATGCGCCGGTGGCTGTGGCCGCCTTCGCGGGTCAGGTGGTAGGGCAGCTTGCTGCCGTCACCGCTGTCGAAGCGGGTGAAGTCCACTCCCAGATCAATCAGCCAGCGGATGGCGTCGGGACCGTTTTCCACGGTGAAGCGCACGGCATCGTCGTGGCACAGGCCGGCGCCGGCCACATGAGTATCGGCCACGTGGCTTTCCAGTGAATCTTCCTGATCCAGCACCGCGGCCACGCCACCCTGGGCGTAGTAGGTGCTGGCACTGGTGAGCTCTCCTTTGGAGAGCAGGGCAACCTGACACTCATCCGGCAGGCGCAATGCGGCGGTGAGGCCTGCAGCGCCGGAGCCGATAATGAGTACATCGTGTCGGTAGGTAGCCATGGAGAATCCTGTTGTGAAGAGCCCGGTTGGATGGGATATGCGGTGGCCAGTATAGCGGTGAATTCGGCTCTGGCTAAATGACCAATGCTGATCTATCCCCCAAATGGGGTATGCGGTTTTGTGACAGAGTTGTTATTTTCCTGTGACTTGGGACAGCGCTGCTTTCATTGGGGGGAGTGGCGTACGGAAAATCAGTATCGGGGAACACTATGAGAAGGGTACTAAAAGTGCTGGCAACCAGCGCGATAGCTGTGAGCTTGTTGAGTGGCTGTATGTCTGCAAATTACTACACCGAGCAAGGGACGCCAATCACGCAGGACACTATTGATCTTTTCAACACTAATCCGAATAACCCGATTATTCCCTACGCCAAGGGAAAAGCGACTTATAATGCCTATCCGTGGGCCAGTGAAAAGTTCCAAAAAAGCCTGAATGAGAAGCCCAGAAGTAGCGCCAATGATGAATTGGCCCTGGCAGCGGATTACTGGTTGCATGAGGGGGATATGCCGCCGCTGGATATCACTGTAACGCGCCAGCGTCCGAAAAATAGCATTGCTACGATTGCTACGGTGGTGGTGACTACGGTGGGGTGTTCATTCAGCCTTTGTCTGGTGCCCATGGTGGCACCGCAGCAATTCGATACGACCATTGAAATGCGTTCGGAAGGAGAGCTGGTGTACAGCGCCAACGCTCACTATCGCGGCATGATTTTCATGAGTTGGTTTCCGCTAGGGAAATTGCGAGGTACCCAGAAAGTCACCGATGCGGCCTGGTATGCCTCTTTCTTTTCCCATGAAGAAAAGCTGACGCGAAATATTGTTGCTGAAGAGCCTCTGTATGACTCGCTCAAGAAATCAAAGGATGTGGACAAGCTGGCCGCCGCGCTGGATAACCCGCAACTGAAATTCTATCGCCCGCTGGTGTCCACCCATTTGGCTGAGGTGTTGGCGGGACGCAAACGTAACGAACGCCTCAAGGCCTATGCGGCGATCGTCGAAAAACACCCCGAATTTGCGGATGACATCCAAGGCAATGAGCGCCTGCTGTTTGTGGGGCCGGCGGATTTGCGGGTGATGGATGTGCTCAAGGAGACCTACCGCAAGCGCTCGGCACCGGCCATGGCGGCGAGTATCAAGGCTGCGGGCCAGCCCTATGGCCTGTTTACCCCTGAAGAATCCAGCTGGTTGACCAGGGAGGGGCTGCCTGCTGACGTGGTGGCGGCCATGATCGAGGTCAGTGAACCGAAGGCGGCACCCGGGACCGGACCTGCTGGCTTGATGGCGGCCGCCGCCCCGGGCGGGCAGGCCGGGGCTCAACCCGTGGCCGGCAACACCCTGGAAGCCACGGCCACGGAATGTTCCAAGGCGTATGCGGCCAAGAAGGTCTGCGAAACCCTGCCCGGCGATCCGTTCGGTTTGCTGATGCGTGGCTGTATGGCCCAAGTGAAAAAGAAATTCGGCGGTAGTGGTTGCTCCATTTTCTAGTCTTGATGCCCCCCCCCCCTCGCCAGATTCGTCCTGCCTTGCGAGGGGGCTCGGTTTGCCTGATCTTGAGAATGCGTCTGATTTTCAGCTTTCTTGGAACCATCAGCGTTTCTGCCTGTCCGATTCTGTCCTATAAACACGCCACCGCACTGGCAAAGAAATGTTCAAGCAATGTGAAAAGGTGGCGAAATCGCGCTCATGGTGTAGCCGCCACGCCGGCAACTGCTACAATGGCGCGTTTTAGCGGGTCGTCATAATTCGGCCATGGTTACTTCACGCGTTTCGCGATAGATCCGGGGGATCGGTGTCAGACGAAGAGTTGGTCAAGAAAGCCAAAACCGGCGATCAACGTGCCTTTGAGGTGCTGGTGCACAAGTACCAGCAGCGCCTCTTTGCGTTGATTAGCCGTTATGTGCGTGACCAGGACGAGGTCCAGGATGTTGCCCAGGAAGCCTTTATCAAAGCCTGGCGCGCGCTGCCCCGATTCCGTGGAGACAGCGCCTTTTATACCTGGCTTTACCGTATCGCGGTCAATACTGCCAAGAATCACCTAGTGTCTGCCAGCCGGCGGCCGCCGGGCTCTGACCTGGATGCAGCCGAAGCCGAGCAGTACGCCGGTGCAGAAATGCTGCACGAAATTGGAACCCCGGAGTCCCTCGTGTTGTCAGAGGAACTGGAGGCGGTGATCCATGCAGCGATCAACGAGCTGCCTCAGGAGTTGAAGACTGCGGTGACCCTGCGTGAATTCGAGGGCCTCAGCTACGAGGACATTGCGGTCGTCATGGAATGCCCGGTGGGCACAGTTCGGTCCCGGATCTTCCGGGCCAGGGAAGCAATTGACACAGCTGTCCGCCCGCTATTGGGCTCACAGCGCGGCGATAAAGGGTGAGAGTATGAACAGGGATTTGGAAACGTTGTCCGCGTTCCTCGACGGTGAAACCAGCGAGCTGGAAACCCGCCGGGTGATGCGTGATATCGATGATAGCGAGCTGGATACGCTGGCGCGCTGGCAGCTGGCCAGCGACGTGATGCACGGCCAGGCTTCCATGGCGGTGCCGGCGGGTTTTAATGCCAGCCTGTCTGCTGCGTTGGCAGACGAAGCGCTGCCGGCGCGTCGTCCGGCATGGCTGGGTGGCATGGCGCGCCTGGCTGTGGCGGCTTCTGTGGCGGCGGCCACGGTGGTTGGCTGGCAGACCTGGGAAGGCAGCCAGGCGGTGAATGGTTCTGCAGCACCGGCTCTGGCCGCTGCGGCGCCGGATAACCGCATCAGCCGTCCGTTTGGTGAAACCTCCCTGGTTTCCCAGGCGTTCAAGACCAGCAATGTGACGGCGACCCCCGCTACTGCGGTGCCGGTCTCCCAGCCCCGTGTAAACAACATGCTGCTGCGTCATAGCGATTTCGCAGCGCGCCATAGCGGCCAGGGCATGATGCCCTTTGCGCGCCTGGTCAGCATGGATGCCCGTCACGGGGCCCGCTAACGGATGATGCTTCGAGCTCTTGCCTTCTCTCTGACCCTCTGCTCGCCAATGGTGGCGCTGTCTGAAGTGGCGCTGGCGAACCCCTCGCCGGCGCAGGATCAGCTCCAGTCCATGGCACAGGCCAATCGCTCCCTCGATTACACTGGCCGTTTCCTTTATCAATTTGGTGCCGAAGTCAGCACCATGGAAGTGAGCCATGCGGTGATAGGTGGCCGTGAGTTCCAGCGGCTGACCCATCTGGATGGCCGCCTGGTGGAGGTGCTGCGCCGGGGCGACGAGGTGGTGTGCCTGCACCCGAACGGCACCCTGACTCGCATTAACCGTGAGAAGGGCGGCCCCTTGGCCCTGGGCGACCGGATCGCCAATGATGTGCCGGAGCAGTACAACATTCTGGTGGATGGTGATGGCCGCGTTGCCGGCCGTGCGGCCACGCGTATGCGTGTGGCGCCCCTGGATAACCACCGTTACGGTTACCGCCTGTGGCTGGATAACGACAGTAATCTGCTGCTGAAATCGGAAGTGGTTGATGGCAGTGGTGTGGCGCTGGAGCGAGTGGAGTTTGTCACTCTGACGCTGGCGCCGCCGCTCACCGAGCAGGATTTCGCCATCCCGGAAACCGTGAAAGAAAGCGATCTGAAACAACTGGCGGATTCTCACCCGTCTCACCAGTTGTCGGTGGATGCGAAATGGATGCCGGCGGGGTTTACCTCCGTGGATAAAGACTGGCGCCAGGGCGGCTCCGACCGCGAGCCGGTGGCAGCACAAGGCTACAGTGACGGTCTGGCGGCCTTTACCGTGTTTGTGGAAGCGGTGGGTGACAGCACCGTGGAAGAAGGCGTGAGCCGCGTAGGCCCTACGGTCGCCGTTAGCCGCAGGCTCACGGCCCCCAGTGGAGCCTACCTGGTGACGCTGGTGGGCGAGGTGCCGCAAAACACCGCAGAGCGGGTGATTGAAGGCATCAGCGTGCGAGACAGCCAGCCCTAATGTTGCAGGAGCAGGGAGTCGTCGTGGCGGTAGAGCCCGGGGCTATCTGGGTAGAAACCGTGCGTGCGTCCACCTGTGGTGCCTGCAAGGCGAAAGCCGGTTGTGGGCATCACCTTATCAATGAACAGCAGTCCGGGCAGCGCGCCCGCCTGCGGGTTCCTTCTCAAGATTCTCACCAGGTTGGCGATACCGTTAATGTGGCCTTACCCGAAGGCGCGTTGATGCGTGGTGCCCTGTGGGTATATGGGTTGCCACTGGTGTTGCTGTTTACCGGTGCCTTGCTTGGCTCGGCGCTTCCCGTCGAAACCGTTGATACGTCTGCCTTGCTGGGTATGGCGGGGCTGTTTCTCGGTTTTGCGGTCAACCGTGTCATGAGCCGCCGTGCGGGGCATACTCTGGCTTATCAACCACGCTTGGTGCCATCCGGGGACGATAGTTGCCAGGCTGTGGTGATTAAGCCTGCATCGCAATAACAGGCCGCGGACAAGGCCTGACAAAAGGAGACTTCAATGCGACGAGAATTTCGTTTCGCAGCAGTGTGGCTTGTAATCCTGAGTACCGTACTGGCGGCATGCTCCGACCCTGCTTCTGAACCTTCCAGCGAACGCGGTGAACCCCTGGTGACCGGCCTGCCTGATTTTACCCGCCTGGTTGAAAAGGAAGGACCGGCGGTGGTGAATATCAGCACCGTGACGCACCGGGATGAGTCTTCTGCCGCGGATCAGCTCAAGCAGCTGCCGGAGTTTTTTCAGCACTTTTTTGAACAGTTCGGTGGCGAGGGTGACATGCCGTCGTTGCCGGAGCAGGACGATACCCGTTCGTTAGGGTCCGGGTTCATCATTTCCGCTGATGGTTACGTGCTGACCAACAACCATGTGGTGGCGGAAGCGGATGAAATCATGGTGCGCCTGCAGGACCGCCGTGAGTTGCCCGCCGAGTTGGTGGGAGCGGATGAGCAGAGCGATCTGGCTTTGCTGAAGGTGGATGCCGGTGATCTGCCGGTGGTGGACATCGGCTCCTCTGCGGATTTGAAAGTCGGCGAATGGGTATTGGCCATTGGCGCCCCGTTTGGCTTCGACAGCAGTGTGACGGCCGGTATTGTCAGCGCCAAAGGGCGCAGCCTGCCCAGCGACAGCTATGTACCCTTTATCCAGACCGATGTGGCGATCAACCCGGGTAACAGCGGTGGGCCGTTGTTCAATCTGAGCGGTGAAGTGGTCGGGATCAACTCACAGATTTTCAGTCGTTCCGGCGGCTATATGGGGGTGAGCTTTGCCATTCCCATGGACATGGCCATGGATGTGGTCAGTCAGCTCAAGGATGGCGGTAAAGTCAGCCGAGGATGGCTGGGCGTGCTGATTCAGGAGGTTGATCGGGATCTGGCCGAGTCCTTTGGCCTGGATTCGCCCCGCGGTGCGCTGGTTTCCCAGGTGCTGGCGGGCTCCCCAGCCGAGGCGGCCGGGGTGGAGCCGGGCGACGTGATTACCCGGTTCAACGATGAGACTATCTACCGCTCATCGGAGCTGCCGCGTTGGGTTGGCCTGGTGAAGCCCGAATCGGATGTGGACATGGTGGTGATCCGCGATGGCGAGAAAAAGACCTTGTCGGTGACCATCGGCCTGCTACCGGATAACCCGGAAATGGCCCTCAAGGGCGGGGCTGAAACCGATAAGGCGTCACCCGCGGTGAAGCTGGGTCTGGCCGTGCGGGAAGCATCAGCGTCGGAATTGAGCCGTCTGGACCTCAAAGCCGGTGTGGTGGTGACCCAGGTGAGCGAGGGCCCGGCACGCCAGGCGGGTATTCAGGCGGGGGATATTCTGGTGACCCTGCACAATACCCCGATCAACAGCGCGGCGGATCTGGCCGATGCGGCGGCGGCCTTGCCGGAAGACGGCACGGTGGCGGCACTGGTCAACCGTGATGGCACTCCCCGTTTTCTGGCACTGAAGCTGCCATAACCCCTTTTTCAGGGCCTGACACAGGGTTTTTCGGCGCACCGGACGGTGCGCCGTGCAACTCCCCCCCGATATCCGCTAGAATCGCGGCCCATTGTTTGTCGTTTTGAGTATCACGGTGTGTTGTCCGGCGCAGGGCTGGGCAGCAGGACGGTTCTTTCTGATCCTTGGGGTGTGACCACGGGGCGGGGAGTGCCGGTGCGGCAACGACTTTTTGTTCAACAGGCCTTATGACTGACATCAAGAATATTCGCAACTTTTCCATCATTGCCCATATCGACCATGGCAAATCCACGTTGGCAGACCGCTTTATCCAGGTTTGCGGCGGCCTTAGTGACCGTGAGCTGAAGTCTCAGGTGCTGGATTCCATGGAGCTGGAGCGGGAAAGAGGCATTACCATCAAGGCCCAGAGTGTGACCTTGTACTACAAGGCCCGTGATGGCGAAACCTACCAGTTGAATTTTATTGATACGCCGGGCCACGTGGATTTTTCCTACGAGGTCTCCCGCTCCCTGTCGGCCTGTGAAGGGGCGCTGCTGGTGGTGGATGCTGCCCAGGGTGTGGAAGCCCAGTCCGTGGCCAACTGCTACACCGCCATTGAACAGGACCTGGAAGTGCTGCCGGTTCTGAACAAGATCGACCTGCCCCAGGCCGAGCCGGAAATGGTGATCAACGAGATCGAGGAAATTATCGGCCTGGATGCCCATGATGCCTGCCGGGTGTCGGCCAAGACCGGCGTGGGTGTGGATGATCTGCTGGAGCAATTGGTCGAGCGCATTCCCTCCCCGGAAGGCAAACGCGAATCGGACCTGCAGGCTCTGATTATCGATTCCTGGTTCGATAATTACATGGGCGTGATCTCGCTGGTGCGGGTGAAAGAAGGCTGCCTGAAAAAAGGTGACAAGATTCTGGTGAAATCCACCGGGCAGACCCATGTGGTCGACAGCCTGGGGATCTTCACTCCCAAACGCACCGAGACCAAATTGCTGGAAGCCGGCGAAGTGGGCTGGGTGAGCGGCAGCATCAAGGATATTCACGGGGCACCGGTGGGGGACACCCTGACCCTGGCGAAAACCCCCAATGTACCGGCCTTGCCGGGCTTCAAGAACGTCAAGCCGCAGGTCTACGCGGGTATGTTCCCGGTGAGTGCGGATGACTATGAAGATTTCCGTGATGCGCTGGCCAAGCTGACCCTGAATGACGCCTCCCTGTTTTATGAGCCGGAGACGTCCGACGCGTTGGGCTTTGGTTTCCGGGTGGGTTTCCTTGGCATGCTGCACATGGAAATCATCCAGGAACGGCTGGAGCGCGAATACGACCTGGACTTGATTACCACGGCACCCACCGTGGTCTACGAACTGGCGCTGGTCTCCGGCGACATCCTGCACGTGGATAACCCGTCCAAACTGCCTGAAGGCGGCAAGATCGAGGAGTTCCGTGAGCCTATTGCGCGGGTCAATATCCTGGTGCCACAGGAGTTTGTGGGTAATGTGATCACTCTTTGTGTGGAGCGCCGTGGTTCACAGATCAACATGCAGTATCTGGGTAAACAGGTTGCCCTGACCTACGATATTCCCATGGCGGAAGTGGTGCTGGATTTCTTCGATCGTATCAAGTCCGTGAGCCGGGGCTTTGCCTCCATGGATTATGCCTTCGAGCGATTCGAAGCCACCAAGCTGGTGCGCGTCGATGTGTTGATCAATGGCGATAAGGTGGATGCGCTGGCGATGATCTGTCACCTGGATCAGTCTGCCTACCGGGGCCGTGCCCTGTGTGAAAAAATGAAAGAGCTGGTGCCACGCCAGATGTTTGATGTGGCCATTCAGGCGGCCATTGGCAGCAAGATTATTGCCCGCCAGACCGTAAAGGCTCTGCGCAAGAACGTGACCGCGAAATGTTATGGCGGTGACGTATCGCGTAAGAAGAAGCTGCTGCAGAAGCAGAAAGAAGGCAAGAAGCGCATGAAGCAGGTGGGGAATGTGGAAATCCCCCAGGAGGCCTTCCTGGCCGTGCTGAAGGTGGATGATTAATTAATAAGCGCAAGATGCCTGATGCCGAACGCTTGATGCAAAACCTCAAAGCGTTTGGCGTCCGGCTTCTGGCATTGGGCGTTATGTCGGAGATTTCTGTTGGATATTGATATCGGTTTCTGGTTGACCCTGGCACTGACGATTACGGTTGTCGTCTGGCTGATCGACAAGGCTCTGAAATTGAAGAGCAAGGGCGGCCCGGTGGCCAGTGTAGTGGAAACCTCCAACTCGCTGATTTCAGTGTTCTTCGTGGTGCTGGTGATCCGTTCATTTATTGTTGAACCGTTTACCATTCCCTCCGGCTCCATGTTGCCAACGCTGCAGGTGAATGACTTTATTCTAGTCAACAAGTTTGCCTATGGTCTGCGTTTGCCGGTGACCAATACCAAAATTATTGAAACCAGTGAGCCTGAACGTGGCGATGTGATGGTGTTCAAGTTTCCGGAAAACCGGAAACAGAACTTCATCAAGCGCGTGGTGGGGTTGCCCGGTGATACGGTGCAGGTGAAAAATAATGTACTCAGCATCAACGGTGAGGAAATTAGCCGCGAACTGGTGAATGAATGGGATAACCACTCAGCTTGCTCTTATCGTGGTATGGGGCAAGGTGATAATTGGTGTCGTGAGTATGTGGAAATATTGGGTGGGGTATCCCATTTGATTGCTCAAAGCGGAAAAACCAACCCCTTTACTGGCCGCAAGGTACCCAAGGCCCACACCCAGGGAGAATGGACGGTGCCGGAAGATGCCTACTTTGTGATGGGCGACAACCGTGATAACAGTAACGACAGCCGATTCTGGGGTATAGTCCCTGAGGGGCTGGTCGTGGGGGAAGCGTTCATGATCTGGATGCACTGGAAACCGGTTTTCTCTCTGCCCAGTTTTTCTCGTAATGGCGCTATTGATAAGGTGGAGGCAAACTAAAATGATGACAACAACGCCCTCACGGCAACGTGGGATGTCGATGATCAGCTGGGCAGTCGTGCTGATTGTTGTGGCTATCCTGGGGACAGCAGCATTCCGTATGGTTCCGGCCTATATGGAGCACAACACGATTTCGACAACCATCCGCTCAGTGCTGCAGGACAGCAAAACAGCACTCATGTCCCCGAGTGAAATACGCGCAGGGATCGACAAGCGGTTTACTATTAACCAGGTCGATGTAATTCGTGTCGATGACCTGGCTATCGCCAAGGAAGGTGGTGTGCTGACCGTGTCCACAGACTATGAAGTGCGCGAACCGATGTTCTACAACGTGAGCATCGTGATGACCTTCAAAGACGAGTTCAAGAAAGACGTTCGCCAGTGAACGGTGACCTTAACCGGCTGATGGCCCGTCTGGGCTATCAGTTCCAGGATATTTCCCTCCTCGAGTTGGCGCTGACACACCGTAGTGTCAGCCGTCACCGTAACTACGAACGGCTGGAGTTTCTCGGTGATGCCCAGCTCGGGCAGATTATCTCCGTTGCCCTGTTTGAACAGTTTCCTGAAGCTGCTGAAGGTCAGCTGACCCGTATGCGGGCGTCTCTGGTGCGTGGTCAGACGTTGGCGCTGGTCGCACGGGAGTTGGGCCTGGGGGAATACCTGGTGCTGGGTGGTGGCGAGCTGAAAAGCGGTGGCTTTCGTCGCGATTCTATTCTTGCGGATGCGTTGGAGTCGATTATTGGTGCCATGTTGCTGGACGGTGGCGAGTCCCGTTGCCGTGAGGTTGTGCTTTGCTGGTTTGCGCCACGCCTTGACGCCATTTCCCCGCAAAGTGCCCAGAAAGATGCCAAAACCCGTTTGCAGGAATGGCTGCAGGCGCGCAAATTTGAATTGCCGACCTATGAAGTGACTCAAGTGGAAGGGCTGGCTCCGAAACAGACCTTTGATGTGCAGTGCTCACTGGATCAGGTGCAGCAGATATTTATCGCCCAGGGCGCGAGCCGCCGCAAGGCTGAGCAGGAGGCCGCAAGCCTGGCGCTTGAATGGCTGGAGCAGCAGTATGACTGATACCCCAACGTCCCAACCCGATGATTCCCAAGCGACCCGTTGCGGCATGGTGTCCATCGTCGGGCGTCCCAACGTGGGGAAATCCACGTTGATGAACCACTTGATCGGCCAGAAAGTCAGCATTACTTCACGCAAACCGCAGACCACCCGTCACCGCATCCACGGAATTCTTAGCAGGGACAACTATCAGATTATCTTTGCCGATACGCCGGGTATTCACACGGGGCAGGAAAAGGCGCTGAACCGCGCCATGAATGAAGCCGCTGTGTCCACCCTGTTCGGTGTGGACGTGATCTGCATGATGGTGGATGCCATGAAGTGGACGCCGGCGGACGAGCACGTGCTGTCCCTGTTGCCGGAAAAAGATCAGGTGCCGGTGCTGCTGATCATTAACAAGGTCGATAACGTGGATGACAGGGCCGCCTTGTTGCCGCATATCCAGACCTTGAGTGAACGTTACCCCTTCGATGCGGTGATTCCTGTCTCCGCATTGCGCGAACAAAACCTGGTGGAGCTGGAAAAGGCACTGGTTCAGCGCTTGCCGGAAGGTGAGTTCTGGTACGAGGAGGATCAGCTGACCGACCGCAGCCTGCGTTTTATGGTGGCGGAAATTATTCGTGAAAAAGTGGTTCGCCAACTAGGGCAGGAAGTGCCCCATCAGGTGAGTGTGGAAGTGGAGATGTGGGAAGATGGCCCCCGCGTCACCGAAATTTCCGCCGCCATTCTGGTGGAGCGCCGTGGCCAGAAGAAAATTCTTATTGGTGACAAGGGCGAGCGCATCAAGCAGATTGGCATTCAGGCCCGTGAAGATATTGAACGCCTGATCGAGCGCAAGGTGATGCTCAACCTGTGGGTGAAGATCAAGGCGGGGTGGTCCGATGATGCCCGCGCGCTGCGCTCGCTCGGCTACGATGAGCCGCGCTGAGACGTCACTGCAAGCCGCCTGGTTGATTCACCGGCGGCCTTTTCGTAATACCAGCCTGACGGTAGACCTGTTTCTTCCCGCGCTAGGCCGCATTGGTGCGGTGGTGCGCGGTGGTCGCAAAGACCCGTTGCTGGCGCCGTTTACGCCCCTGTGGGTAGAGCTGAAACCCTCCGGTGAGATGTATTCCCTGCGCGCGTGCGAGCCGCGCGGCAATCGCCTCACGCTGACCGGCAAGGCGTTGTACTGCGGGTTTTACCTGAACGAGCTGCTGACGCGACTGCTGCACCGGGACGACCCCAATCCATCGGTTTGGCCGTTATACGAGCAGGCTCTGTCTGACTTGCAGACGCAGACTCCGTTCGACATTACGCTGCGGCAATTCGAATTGGCGGTGTTGGAGCAAATCGGTTACGGCATTGCTCTGGATCAGGATGTTCACGGGCACGGGCTGGATCCCGAGGCGTTATACCAGTTAAATCCTGAGCAGGGTTTGGCGAAGACAGAAACCGGGGGCGGTTATGCTGGCGCAGACTTGCTGGCCATTGCCCAGGGTGATTGGCATCCCGCTTCGCGCAGGGCAGCATTGAGTCTGTGTCGACATTTACTGGCGCCGCATCTGGGCAACCGGCCACTGAAAAGCCGGGAGCTGTTTCGGGAAAAATGAGTTACAAGTTTAAAGTTCAAAGTTGAAAGCGCGAGGCAGTGAAGCACGGTGCCGGCTCCTGTTGGTCGTCGTCCTTGCCGGGGTTTTCAACTTTGAACTTTCAACTTTCAACCGGGTTTTGAAAATGTCCAATTCTTCCCGCGTCCTTCTGGGCGTCAACATCGATCATATCGCCACTCTTCGCCAGGCCCGTGGCACCCGCTACCCTGAGCCGGTACAGGCTGCGCTGGTCGCGGAGCAGGCCGGTGCTGATGGCATTACCGTGCACCTGCGTGAAGACCGCCGGCATATCAACGACCGGGATGTGGAACTGCTGGCGCAGACGCTGCAGACCCGCATGAATCTGGAAATGGCGGCCACTGAAGAAATGGTGGGCATTGCCTGCCGCATTCAACCACCGCATTGCTGCCTGGTACCGGAAAAACGTGAAGAGCTGACCACCGAAGGTGGGTTGGATGTGGCGGGCAACAAGGCCTGGATTGCCCAGTGTTGTCAGCGACTGGGGCAAGCGGGTATTGAAGTGTCGTTGTTTATTGATGCGGATAAAGCGCAAATTGCGGCTGCCCGCGAATGCGGCGCCCCGGCAATCGAGATTCATACCGGTGGATACGCCGATGCAGAAACGGTGGACGCACAGCAGCAGGAGCTGGCGCGCATCCGTGAAGGCGTGGCGTTTGCGCTGGAGCAGGGGTTGGTGGTCAACGCTGGCCACGGTCTGCATTACCACAACACCTTGCCGATTGCAGAAATTCCGGGCATCAACGAGCTGAATATTGGCCACAGCATTATTGCCCGGGCGGCAATCACCGGGCTGGATGAAGCCGTGCGCAGCATGCGGGCCTTGCTCGACAAGGTTTAGGCACTGCATCCAGCGAAACATCGGAGTCTAGCCCAGAGTCATGACGTCGCCCTGGTCCTGCCAGAGCTGTTCCAGTGCACAGATTTCGTCGCACAGGGCAGAGACCCGCGGCCCCAGGCTGGCGCGGTCGCTGCCGGTCTTCAGGGCTTCTTCCAGCTGTCGAGCGCTCTGCTCCAGGCGGGGCGTGCCGCAGTAGCGGGTGGCGCCGTGGAGCTTGTGCACGCGTTCCAGCAAGTCATCGTTATCGTTCCGGTCGAAGGCGGCTGAGATAGCGGGCCGATCTGTTTCCAGACTATCGAGCAGCATTTTCAGCATTTCGTCGGCAAGATGATCCCGCCCCCCGGCACGACGACGGGCCAATTCAGGATCGAAGACCTGATCGCTGTTGGCGTTACTGTCAGGGGCTTGCGGCAGATCATCCGCGGTGCTTTGCAGCACCCACTTGTCCAGCGTATGGCGTAGTTGCCCTTCGGTGATGGGTTTGCTCAGGTAGTCGTCCAACCCGCGATCCAGTAGTTCCCGGCGTTCGCTTTCCAGGGCGTGGGCGGTTAGCGCGACAATGGGTGTGTGGGCGCCATCGGGTTCGCTGTCGCGCATGCGCTGGGTGGTTTCCTTGCCATCCATGCCGGGCATCTGGATGTCCATGAAGACCAGATCGAACGATTGTTCGCGGAAGCTATCAAGGGCGCTTTGACCACCATCACAGGCGGTGACCGTGACCCCGAGTTCCTCCAGGAAGACCCGGGCCAGTTTCAGGTTACCCGGGTGATCATCCACCAGCAGTACGGAAACCGGTTGGGTAAACGGTCGTGTGGCCAGTTGCTGCCGGGGTACGGCGGTATCCTGGCCGCTTAATGCGAGCAGGGCGCTATGCAGACGCTGGCGGGTGGCGGGTTTTCCCTGAACCTGGCAGTGCGGATAGTCCTCCAGCCAGTGGGAAACACTTTCCGGGTTATTGCACAACACCAGAATCGGGGTGCCAAGGGCAGCCAGGTCATCCAGAAGTTGCTGCAGGTCGATGCCCGGTGCCTGGCTGGGCAGGCCGACTACCAGAAAATCACTGTGAGACAGCGCACCCTGATCCAGCGTCGCCATGAGATCGTTGAGGTTGTGCTGTTCATGGATGCGAAGCTGCAAATGGCTGAGCATGTGGTACAGGCCCAGCCGGCCGTATTCATCACTTTCGATCAAGGTGGCGGTGCAGCCTACCAGTGCATGGGGCGGCTGCTGGCGGGGCTGCTTTGGATCTCGCTCGGTGCGCAGGGTGAACCAGAAGGTGGAGCCACGGCCCTCGCTGCTGTCGATACCAATCTCGCCGCCCATGCCCTCCACCAGGCGCTTGCTGATGGCCAGCCCCAGCCCGGTTCCGCCTTCCTGCCGGCGGGCGCTCTGGTCGGCCTGGGTAAAGGCGCTGAACAGGTCTTTCTGGGCTTCCGGATTCAGGCCGGGGCCGGTATCGGTGACGGTAATCTTGATGATTGCTTCTGCCCCCCGGTCTTCCTCCAGCATGGCACGCACTACCACGGACCCCTGGTCGGTAAACTTGATGGCATTGCTGACCAGATTGGTCAGGACCTGGCGAATGCGCAGCGGATCGCCCAGCAAGGCGACCGGGACGTCTGAGTAGATAATGGCCGCCTGCTCCAGGCCCCGCTCCTGCGCCATGGGGGCGAGCAAGGTCTGCACATCTTCGATCAGGTCATGGAGGTTGAGAGGGGTGTGATCGAGGGACAGTTTGCCGGCCTCGATTTTGGAGAAATCGAGTACGTCGTTGATGATTGCCAGCAGGGATTCGGCGCTCTTGTGAATGGTGGAGAGGTAATCCTCCTGGCGAGGAGTCATGGGAGAGCGGTCCAACAGTTTGGTGAAGCCGAGAATGCCGTTGAGCGGGGTGCGAATCTCGTGGCTCATGTTGGCCAGGAACTCGGATTTGATATGGCTGGCTTTCAGGGCTTCCTTGCGCGCCATGTCCAGTTCGATGTTCTGGATCTCGATGGTTTCCAGGGTTTCGCGCAGATCCTGGGTGGCCTGATCCACGTTCTGCTGCAGCTCGGTCTGGGCGTCGGCCAATGCCGCGACCATCTGTCGCAGGGCGGTTTCCAGTTCCGATAACTCACCTTTGGCCTGGGTGTGAATGGCCATACTGAGATCGCCATCGCGGATACGTTGCACCGCACTGACCATGTCGCTGATGGGCTGAGTCAGCTGGCGGGAAAAGCGCAGGGCGGGAACCATGGCGATCATGATCAGTGCCAGCATCACCAGAAACAGGGTGAGCAGATTTTCCAGCGTGGACAGATATTGCCCCTGCTGGGAAAACTCCACGGTGAGCTGGGCGGGCAGCACCCCGCTGAGATCCCGATCCAGCTGCCAGCTGGTATCGGTGGTGATCCGCCCCTGTGCATCAGGTGTCGCGCCGTCAGGGGCGGGGCGTAGCCGAGGCCCGGCGTGCAGGGTGGGCCGGCCATCGTTGAATACCAGGGTGGCGGCCCGGACATCCTGTTCCTCAAGCAACTGGCGTAACAGGTTCTGCTGTTTGCGCTGGCTGTTGTGGGGCAGGGTTTCCAGCTGGGCGGCATAGCTATCGGTGACCAGTTGCTGACGTTGCGCATTGGTCTCGCGGACATCCACGATCCGGTTGACCATGGAATAGCCACCAATGACCAGCGCCGCCAGCAGGGCGGGCAGGGCGGCCATGAACATCAGGCGTGAGCGAAGGCTTTGGTTGACCATGAATCCCCGATTGCTGTTGTTTTCCCCATTATGCCTGAAGAGCAGCAACATGCAGCACGCTCCGCGCCACCGCGTTGTTGCGTGAGGCGTGCAGCATAAAGCGGCTTTTTAGGTACAATACGCGCCATGAATCTTAAAACCATTGAACAGACCGTGGGTAATACGCCCCTTGTGCGTCTGCAGCGCATGCCCGGCAAGACCAGCAATACCATTCTGGTCAAGCTGGAGGGCAATAATCCGGCCGGCTCGGTAAAAGATCGCCCGGCATTGAACATGATCCTCAAGGCGGAACAGCGCGGGCAGATACAGCCTGGTGATACCCTGATTGAAGCCACCAGTGGCAACACGGGCATTGCCCTGGCCATGGCCGCTGCCATGCGCGGTTACCGCATGAAGTTGATCATGCCCGCCAACCAGAGTCAGGAGCGCCGTGATGCCATGGCCGCCTATGGCGCCGAGCTGATTTCGGTAAGCAAGGAAGAGGGCATGGAAGGTGCCCGCGACCTGGCCCAGGCCATGCAGGCCCGTGGCGAGGGTACGGTGCTGGATCAGTTCGCCAATCCGGATAACCCGCTGGCCCATTATGAAAGTACCGGCCCGGAAATCTGGCGCGATACGGATGGCGGCATTACCCATTTCGTTAGTTCCATGGGCACCACCGGTACGATCATGGGGTGCAGCATGTATCTGAAGGAGCAGAACCCGGCTATCCAGATTGTCGGCCTGCAGCCCACCGATGGTGCCTCCATTCCCGGCATTCGCCGCTGGCCGAAGGAATACCTGCCCTCCATCTATGATGATTCCCGCGTGGACCGTGTTGTGGATATGGATCAGGACCTGGCCGAGCGCACCATGCGCAGGCTGGCCCGTGAAGAAGGCATCAGCTGCGGTGTATCCTCCGGCGGCGCCGTGGCCGGTGCGCTACGGTTGAGTGAAGAGCTGGAAAACGCCGTGATCGTGGCCATTATTTGCGACCGGGGCGACCGTTATCTGTCTACCGGGGTCTTTAATGCCGTTGACAGTTGATAGTGGACAATTGACAGCGAAAACAGGGAGAGCATGTGAACGTATTGGTCTTTGATATCGAAACCATCCCCGATCTGGATGGCGGGCGCCGCATCTACGACCTGGATGGGCTTAGCGACAAGGACACTGCCAGCGCCTTGCTCAACCTGCGCCGTCAGGAGAATGGCACCGAGTTTCTGCGCCTGCACCTGCACCGTATTGTGGCCATTTCCGTGGTGCTGCGTTCTGCGCAAGGGGTGAAAGTGTGGTCCCTGGGCGATGAGAACAGCACGGAGAAAGAGCTGATCGAGCGCTTCTACGATGGCATCGATCGCTTTACCCCGAACCTGGTGAGCTGGAATGGCGGTGGTTTCGATCTGCCGGTGCTGCACTATCGCGCGCTCAAGCATGGTGTTGCCGCCCACCGTTACTGGGAAACCGGCAACGAAGACACCAGCTTCAAATGGAACAACTACCTGAGCCGTTACCATCAACGTCACCTGGATTTGATGGACGTGCTGGCCATGTATAACGGGCGCGCCAATGCGCCGCTGGACCAGATCGCCACCCTGTTGGGCTTCCCGGGCAAGATGGGCATGAGCGGTGGCAAAGTCTTCGATGCCTTCCAGGACGGTGACCTCAAGGGGATTCGTGATTATTGCGAAACCGACGTACTCAACACCTGGCTGGTGTATCTGCGTTTTCAGTTGATGCGCGGTGAGCTGGACGCTACCGGTTACGATCAGGAGCTGGCGTTGCTGCAGGACTACCTGAAGGAAGAAGGGCATCCGCACTTCCTGGCGTTCCTGGAGACCTGGCAGAAGGCATCGGCGAGCTGAGCTGATGCCGCTGGCGTCACAAATCTGACGCCAGCGGCCTGAAACGCTACAATCCGCACCACATTGGCAGCCTGCGTTGCATGGCTGCCCACTCCCGGATTTACCCCCAGAGTATTGAGATCTTCCATGGCACGACGTCGCAAGCAGTTACCGGAAACCCCGGAGCCCGCCAGCATTGAAACCCTGAGTCACGATGGCCGGGGCATCGCCCGCCGCGATGGCAAGACCACCTTCATTGATAATGCGCTGCCCGGTGAAGAGGTGATGTTCAAATTCACCTACATGCGCCGCAAGTTTGATGAAGGCAAAGCCGTGGAAATCGTCACCGCGTCCCCGGACCGGGTAACCCCACCTTGCGAGCACAGCACCCTGTGCGGTGGCTGCAGCCTGCAGCATATGAGTCCGGCAGTGCAGGTGGCGCGCAAGGAAGCGGTGTTGCGTGAACAGCTGCAGCATTTTGGTGGCCTGGAGCCGGAAGAGTGGCTGCCGCCGCTGACCGGCCCGGTGACGGGGTACCGCAGCAAGGCCCGTCTGGGTGTGAAGTACGTGGAAGCCAAAGGGGAAACGCTGGTGGGCTTCCGGGAAAAGCGTAACAGCTTTATTGCCCAGCTCCGCACCTGTGAAGTGCTGATCCCGGACGTGGGGCACCGCCTCTCTGAACTGCGTACCCTGATGCACAGCCTGGAAAGCCGCAGCCGCATTCCGCAGATTGAGCTGGCCGCCGGGGATGACGATGTGGCCCTCATTATCCGCCATCTGGACCCATTGCCTGAGGCAGATCAACAGGCCCTGGTGGGCTTCTGCCAGAATCTGGGCTGGCACTGTTATCTGCAACCGGGCAACGAAAGTACCGTGCACCGGGTCTGGCCGGAAGACGGTGAGCAGCGTCTGTATTACTCACACCCGTCTGCCGGGGTGGAGTTGGCCTTTCATCCCACCGATTTCACCCAGGTGAATGCAGAGATTAATCGCAAGATGGTGCCTTTGGCACTGGACTTGCTGGACATCTCACCAGAACACACGGTGTTGGACCTGTTCTGCGGCCTGGGGAATTTCACCATTCCCGCCGCCAAGCGGGCCGGCAAGGTGGTGGGTGTAGAGGTCAGCCAGGCCATGGTGGAGCGTGGTTACGAGAATGCTCGCCGCAACGGCCTGGAAAACCTGGAGTTTCACGCTTGGGACCTGAGCCAGGACGTTAGCGGCCAAGCCTGGGCCAGACAGGCGTATGATCGTATTCTGATCGACCCGCCACGCACCGGCGCACTGGAAATGGTGAAGCTGATGCCCCGCCTTGGTGCATCAAGGATTGTTTATGTGTCATGCAACCCCGCCACACTGGCCCGTGATGCCGGGGAACTGATGGCGCTGGGCTACCGTCTTAAAGCGGCAGGTGTGATGGATATGTTCCCTCACACCACCCACGTCGAGTCCATCGCTGTATTCGAAAAAGCGAAGAAGAAGTAGCAGGTTCTGCCATGGTAACGGTAAGGCGACAGCCCTCAGAAGGTTCCATAGTTCACTGGCGCGACTGGATCACGCAGTTGGAAGATCGCGCCCCGGTGCGTGACCGTGCCTTGCTGGAACAGGCCTGTGAGCGCGCCGAACAATGCCAGCTGGCCGGTGAGGCCGCGGGCCGGGTGTGGCCCTATGGCAAAGGCTGTCTGGATATCGGCCTGGAAATGGGCGAAGTGTTGGTGGATCTGGGAGCCGACAGTGACATTCTTCCCGCCGCTATCCTTTACCGGGCCGTGCGCGAAGGGCAGATCACGCTGCTGGAAGTGGAAAAGGAATTCGGGCCGGATGTGGCCAACCTGATCGAAGGCGTGCTGCGCATGGCAGCGATCAGTACTTCGCTCAACCCCACCCGCAAGGCCGTGCTGGGCCAGCAGGATGGGCAGCTGGATAACATGCGCAAGATGCTGGTGGCCATGGTCGACGACGTGCGCGTCGCCCTGGTCAAGCTTGCGGAACGAACGGTGATCATCCGTGCGGTCAAGGAGTCAGAGCCGGAGCGCCAGCGCAAGGTGGCCCAGGAAATCTTTGATATCTACGCGCCGCTGGCCCACCGGCTGGGCGTTGGCCAGTTGAAGTGGGAGCTGGAGGATCTGTCCTTCCGTTACCTGCAGCCGGGCGCCTACAAGAAAATTGCCAAGCTGCTGGATGAGAAGCGTCTGGTACGTGAAGAGTACATTGATAACGTGCTGGAGCACTTACGCGGCTATCTGGAAAAGAACGGTATCAGTGGCGCCGAGGTCAACGGGCGCGCCAAGCACATTTACAGCATCTGGCGGAAAATGCAGAAAAAGCACCTGGACTTCGGTGAAGTCTATGACGTGCGTGCGGTGCGTATTCTGGTACCGCAAGTACGCGACTGCTATGCGGCGCTGGGTGTTGTGCATTCCCTGTGGCAACACGTGCCCAAGGAATTCGACGATTACATCGCCAGCCCCAAAGGCAATGGTTACCAGAGTCTGCATACGGCGGTGGTCGGCCCGGAACGCAAGATGCTGGAGGTGCAGATTCGTACCTTCGATATGCATGAGGAGGCGGAGCTGGGAGTCTGTGCCCATTGGCGCTACAAGGAAGGCGCCAAAAAAGGCAAAAGTGGTGTTACCGATTACGAGCAACGGATTACCTGGCTGCGTCAGGTGCTGGAATGGCACGAAGAGCTGGGTGATGACAGCCCGGATGCCATGGTGGACGAGCTGCGTCACGGCCTGGTTAGCGACCGGGTGTATGTTTTCACCCCGGAAGGCCATGTGGTGGACCTGGAAGCGGGGGCCACGCCGGTGGATTTCGCCTATCACATCCATACCGAAGTAGGGCATCGCTGCCGGGGCGCCAAGGTGAACGGTCAAATCGTGCCGTTGAACTACAGCCTGAATACCGGTGAGCAGGTCACTATCCTCACCACCAAAGAAGGCGGCCCCAGCCGTGACTGGCTGACCCCGTCACTGGGCTATGTGGCGACGTCATCCGCCCGGGCGAGAATTCAGCAATGGTTCAAGCGTCAGGACCGTGATGTGCATATCGTTCAGGGTCGCACCATCCTGGAAAAGGAAATGTCGCGGTTGGCGCTGGAAAAAGTGGATCTGGATACCCTGGCGCCGCACCTCAATCTGAAAACCGGTGACGACGTATTGGCGTCGCTGGGTGCGGGCGACCTGCGTCCGGGGCATGTGGTCAATCAGGTGCAGGCCCTGCAGCCGGACCATAACCAGCAGGAAATGGAGTTTGTTCCGGCCAAGCCGAAAGCGTCCACCAGTGGTGATATCACCATTCATGGGGTGGGGAATCTGCTTACCCATATGGCCGGCTGCTGCCAGCCGGTGCCTGGCGATCAGGTCATGGGCTTTATTACCCAGGGGCGGGGCGTTACCGTTCACCGCGCCGACTGCGAGAAGCTTCTGGCCATGCAGGGTGATGACCCTAACCGGGTAATCGAAGTGACCTGGGGCGAAGCCGACCGAATTACCTACCCGGTGGATGTGTTTCTGCGCGCCTGGGATCGTCAGGGCCTGCTCAAGGATGTGATTGCCGTGCTGGCCAATGAAAAGGTCAACGTGACGGCCGTGCATACCCAGTCCCATCAGGATGACAACACCGCCACCATGCTGCTCACCCTGGAAATCGCCACCCTGGGGAACCTGGGCAAGGTGCTTGCCAAGATGGATCAGCTTAAAGGCGTGCTGGAAGTTCGGCGCTACAAGAAATAGCAATTAATAATGAATAGTTAATAACGAAAACAGAAGGGCATGCCTGCGCCAAGAATTTTGCCTTTCGTTATTAATTATTCATTCCGGTTCTGCATGATTCGCAAGCCATGCCACTATCAGCAGGGGAAAGCATGTCTACTACTCCCATCGACTCCCTCCTCTCCATCATGTCCCGCCTGCGCGACCCGGAAACCGGGTGCCCGTGGGATATCAAGCAGGACTTCGATTCCATTGCGCCTTATACCATTGAAGAAGCCTTCGAAGTGGCCGAGGCCATCGCCCAGCGGGATTATCCGGAATTGAAGGAAGAGTTGGGCGACCTGCTGTTGCAAGTGGTTTTCCATTCGCAAATGGCGCTAGAGCAGGGGCTGTTCGATTTCAATGAAGTGGTTCAGGTGCTGTGTGACAAGATGGTACGGCGCCACCCTCATGTCTTTGCGGATACCGAAGCGGGTGATGAGCAGGCGGTAAAGGCTAACTGGGAACAGATCAAGCAACAGGAACGCGCTGGCAAGGGGCGCGAACACGCCAGCGCCATTGATGGTGTGCCGGAAGGCCTGCCTGCACTGCAACGGGCCGGCAAGATTCAGAAGAAAGCCGCCAAGGTTGGCTTTGACTGGCACGCACCGGAACCCGTACGTGAACAGGTTGACCGGGAGCTGGCGGAGCTGGACGAAGCCCTTTCAAACGGTCACAAAGAGGCCATAGAAGATGAGTTCGGCGATGTGCTTTTTACCCTTGTAAACCTCTCCCGCCACCTGAAAATCGATCCGGAGCAGGCCTTGCGCCGGGCCTCCAACAAGTTCGAACGGCGTTTTCGCACCATGGAGCGAGAACAGTCCAACCCTTTGAAATCATTGGATGAAAACGCGCTGGAAGCCGCCTGGCAGCAAGCGAAAAAATCTGCAGATTGACCCCTCTCATCCCCGTCTTGTTCCTGTGAAATAAAAACTTCACATAAGAGAAACTTTTCAGTCATCCACTCTCCCCATACTGCGCCACCAAGCAGTAAACGTTACCTCGCTTGGTTGGGGTTTCAGTCACGCTGTTACTTTGCATACAAAATATTGCCTGATTGAAGGAGTGTTGGAATGAAGAAGAATTTGCTTGCGATCGCTGTGGGGGCTGCCGTAGCCATGCCTGGCCTGGCCCTGGCCGATGGCCCGACTGTTTACGGTAAAGTTAACGTTTCTCTGGAAAATGCTGAGTTTGACGATGGCGTAAACCCCAGTGAAGACGCTTGGGAACTGAACAGCAACGCTTCCCGCCTGGGTGTTAAAGGTGATTTCGATCTGGACGTGGCTGGCCTGAAAGCTATCTACCAGGCTGAGTTCGAAATCAGCGTTGACGATGGTGATAAAAGCGGCCAGACCTTCACCCAGCGTAATATCTACGGTGGTTTGAAAGGTGGCTTCGGTACCCTGAAGGCGGGTAAATTCGATACCCCCACCAAGAAAGCCCAGGGCAAAATCGACCAGTTCAACGATATCGGCGGTGATATCAAGAACGTCCTGTCCGGCGAAAACCGGGTTTCCAACATCATCCAGTACAGCACGCCTGCTCTGGGTGACCTCGTAACCCTGAACGCTGCATTCATTCCTGCAGAAAACAACGACATCGACGGCGACGGCGATCCGGAAACCGGCCTGGCTGACACCATCTCTGTGTCTCTGGTTGCTGAAAAAGACATGTTCTACGGTGCCATCTCTCACGATGCGGACATGACCGACGAGCTGATCACCGATGAAACCGGTACCAGCCCAGCCATCGATATCACTCGTGTGGCTCTTGGCCTGAAGCCGGGTAACTTTGAAGTTGGCGCGCTGTTCCAGACTGCTGAAGAAACTGAAGCGGACGGCGAAGAAACCTCCTACATCCTGAGCGGTGCTTTCAAGATTGATCGTGTGAAGCTGAAAGCCCAGTACGGCATGACCGAAGGTGATGTGTCCGACGAAGAAGCGACTCAGGTAAGCCTGGGTGCAGACTACAAACTGGCCAAAGCCAGCAAAGTCTACGCTTACGGTACACAGCTTGAGTTCGACTTGGCTGACACTGAAGAAACCATCTTCGGTATCGGTATGGAACACAAGTTCTAAATAAAAAAAGCTCAGGCAGCTCCGACTGCCTGAGCAGACTTTCCTCGACGCAAGTAACAGTTGCCCGCCTTTTGGCGGGCTTTTTTTTGAGTTATTCAGCGGTCCCTGGCCTTTTAACAGGCTTACCGTGAACCTCCCGCGCGTTGCATGACGCTCAATGCCGAATGCCAGACGCGAAACCACACAAACAGAAAACGAAACCCTGCTACCGCGCCGCTGTAGGAACGTAGTTCCGTGCTGCCCAAAGGGGGAGCGAAGCGAATAATTCCTCTTGAGGGACGAACGCTCGGCGAGCGAGGGAATTCCCGCAGGCTGGTTTGTTCCGCAGATAAAGTCGGACGCCTGCCTGATAACCGCTGCCTGACGATTAAAACAACGGGGGAAAGTGTCCTCATTGGTCACAGTGAAAGGGGGGTCGGTTATTCCAACGGGCATCGGGTTTCAGGCGCCAGCAACCTCACGCTGGGTAAATGATGATTTCTGGAAAGCTTGCAATTAGATAGTGCGCTATTTAATATGGCGCTATGAGTAAAGACGCTGAATCTGACACTACACTGCTCGACTTGGATATGCAGGTCTGCTTTGCCCTGTATTCCGCCCAGCTGGCGATGAACAAGGTCTACCGCAAGCTGCTGAAGACGCTTGGGCTCACGTACCCCCAATACCTGGTGATGATGGTGCTGTGGGAGAAAGATGGTCAGTCCGTGTCGGAAATCGGTGAGCGGCTGTATCTGGATTCCGCCACGTTGACACCCCTGTTGAAGCGTTTGGAGACCGCCGAGCTGGTGCAGCGCGCTCGCTCCCGGGCGGATGAAAGGCAGGTAGAAATTCGGCTGACCGGGCAAGGAAAAAAACTGCGGAAATCTGCAGAAGCGGTTCCCGAAGCCATACTTTGTTCAACCCAGTGTGAACCGGACCAGTTATTGCAGCTTCGCAATGACCTGCATTCGCTGCGTCGCCGGCTGGCGAGCAACAAAGACCATTGAGCAATGATTTTTGTCCTTTTTTACGGGCAAATAAATAGCGCGCTATTAAGTAGCGCGAAAAAACTGCAAGGAGAATGATGATGAGCTTGGAAAAAGTACTGTACGAAGCGAAGGCAACGGCTACCGGTGGTCGAGATGGCAAGGCGACCAGCGATGATGGCCAGCTGAATGTAAAGCTGACCACGCCGAAAGCATTGGGCGGTTCGGGTGGCGAAGGCACGAACCCGGAGCAGCTGTTTGCGGCAGGGTATTCCGCCTGTTTTCTTGGTGCCTTGAAACTGGTTGCCGGGAAAGCCAAGGTGGCACTGCCAGATGAGACGTCGATTACCGGGCAGGTCGGCATTGGCCCGCTGGGTGGAGGCTTCGGCATTCAGGCCACACTGAATGTCCATATTCCAGGTCTGGAGAAAAGCGAAGCGCAAACGCTGGTGGAAAATGCACATCAGGTTTGCCCGTACTCCAATGCCACTCGTGGCAATATCGACGTGGAACTGGTGGTGACGGTCTAGGAAGCCTCTGAAAACGCCCCCTTGCGGAGGTGTTTTCAATAAAGCGTAAAAGAAGCAGCCTGAGGGCTGCTTTTTTGTGCTCGCTTCGTTTTACTGGTGTGAAAAGCGGTGGAACCGGGCTTCTGCCGTTGAGTCTGATGATAAAGCCCAACTTGAGGATACGCCCATGATGACCAGAACCCATGCTCTCCTTTCTTCACTATTGCTGGGGGCTGCTTTGGCCCTTGCCGGTTGTGATCAGCCAGAACCTGATGCGCAAGGTTTGCCAGATGATCGGGCGAAACAGGAAAACGCCCAGCAACGCGTGCTCGCCGGGAAAGTCATGTATCGCGAGCGCATGGCGATGCCGCCGGAAGCAAGCGTAACGGTAACGTTGGCAGATGTATCCCGGATGGATGTCCCGGCCAGAATGATCGCTGAACAACATATTGATAACCCTGGAAATGTGCCGGTGCCTTTCGCGTTACGCTATGACAAGTCTTTCGCCGATAACGACCATCCGATGGCGTATGCGGTGCGCGCGGAGATTCGTGATGGTGATGGGCGTTTGCTCTGGACGACGACTCAGCGGCACACGGTGGAACTGGGCGACAAGGAAGCGAACCAGAACATGACAGTCATGCTGGAGCGCGTCGATGCAGAAGCCCAGGCCCAGCCCGCTAGCAGTAAAGCGCAGGCCAAAGCGGATGGGGCCAGTTTCTGGGCGGCCGGTAACGAACCGGGGTGGCACCTGGCTGTTTACCCGGAGAAACGGCTGGTCTTTGTGTGGGACTACGGCAATAGCAGCATGACGACGCCGAATCCGGGGGCCAAAACCGAAGGGACGGAAACCATTTACATGGCGAGTACGGAGACCGGCGCCTTGAAAGTGGAAATCAGCGAGCAGCCGTGTGAAGACGTGATGAGTGGAGAGGCCTTCCCTTATCAGGTGAAAGTCACGCGCAATGGCACGCTGTACAGTGGCTGCGGGCAGGATCTTTAATCCGATATCGCGCAGGTTTCTGCTAGCATTGATGCTGGCGGCCGGAAGGGGCCGCGGTTAATAACGAAAAAGGACGGCCGGAATGTTGAGTTACGTGGCCCTTGGCCTGTTGGTTTTTGTGGGGCTGGTGCTGTTTTACGGCATCATCGCTATTCACGATATCCCATACGAAATTTCGAAAAGCCGGAATCATCCACATCAGGACGCGATTCATGTGGCGGGTTGGGTGAGCTTGTTTACGCTGCATGTGCTGTGGCCGTTCCTGTGGATCTGGGCCACCCTGTATCGGCCTGAGCGTGGCTGGGGCTTTCAACAGGTTCAGGCGCAGCAGCGAACCGACGAGACGCTAATCACTGCGCTCCAGGAAAAACTGGATGCGCAGTCCGAACGGTTGACCTTGCTGGAGCAGGCATTGGCAGAGAAGAAAGAACATAACGACGGGGGCTCTCTCTAATGGAAACCCTGTTACTGCTGACGTATGCCGCTATCTGTATTTTTATCTTCAAAGTATTCAAAGTGCCGCTGAATAAATGGACCGTCCCCACTGCGGTACTGGGTGGCATTGTGCTGGTGGGGGGGCTGGTGCTGTTGATGAATTATAATCACCCGTTCACCAACAAGGTCCGCCAGGTGTATGTGGTGACGCCGCTTGTATCGGAAGTGCGGGCACGGGTGCTTGAGGTGCCGGTGAAGGCCAACACCCGGGTGAAGCAGGGTGAGCCACTGGTGGTGCTGGACAGTACGCGCTTTGAGGCAAGAGTGGCGCAGCTGGAAGCGCAATTGGCGGACATGGGCCAACTGGCTCAGGGTAATGTGGCCGCAGTGGCACAGGCGCGGGCCAAAGTTGCCCAGGCAACCGCGAAACGGGACCAGGCCGTGCGTACTCTGCGGCGCTACGAGGGAGCGGCCTCCGCATTCAGCAAGCAACAGATCGATACCCAGCGTGAACGTGTCGTTGCCACCAATGCCGATCTTGATGCGACGAAAGCGGCGCTAGCCAAAGCTGAGACAGAACTGAGCGGTGAAGTGGATGGTGATGATCCCTCTGTGGCTGCGGTTAAAGCGCAGCTTGAAGAGGCCAGATTCAATCTGGAAAACACTATCATTAGGGCACCGACCGATGGTTTTGTCACGCAATTGGCCGTATTGCCGGGGATGATGGCGGTGCCATTGCCCCTGAAACCACTGGCCAACTTCGTTAGTGATCAGGAGCGCCGTTTTGTTGCGGCGTTTCGACAGCAATCCCTGTTGCGGCTGCAGCCGGGGTATGAGGCTGAACTAACGTTTACTTCCCTGCCTGGGCAGGTCTTTAGTGCCAAGCTGATCGAAGTGCTGCCTACTATTGCCGAATCTCAACTGGCAGCGGGACAAGCGCTGGTTGGTGGGGAAGCCTTTCAGCGCATGGATAATGAAACACTGACGGTGATTGAAATCGAGAAAAGCGATGCGGTGGATTCACTTCCATTGGGTGTCAGTGCCCAGGCTGCGGTTTATTCAGATCATGTTCATCATGTGGCGGTTATGCGTCAGATTCTGCTGAGAATGATGAGCTGGCAGCATTATCTCTATCTGGATCACTGACGCTGGTCGTCACAGTTCTCTGATGTTTCAGCGCGGGCGGCCTTTGGGGCGCCCGTTTTTGTTGCGGGGGCGAGTAAATGGTAGATGAACCGGCCCACGCCTAACCAGAGCAGCAAGCTGAGTGACAGAAAGAACACGCTGCCATCGTTGTAGAGCGCGCCGGCGAGCGGGCCGAACACAACGCCGCTGACCAGCAGGGCCATGAAAATGGCCAAGTGTCGGCGGCGGCGCAGGCTGTCAGGTCGGCTGTCTGATTGATTGTGTGGGGGAGTGGGCATGGTAATGAACGGTTCGGTCACAGAAGGAATTACCTTACCATAACGGCCTGTGTTCTATCTTTCCCGGAGGCCATCCATCGACGGTTACCCTGTCCCCGCATCGCCGATTGACCGCGAAATCATCATCAATAAAAGCCGCTTCATTACCTGGCTGAGACCGGTTTCTCAGCGCGAAGAGGCCATGGCGTTTGTCGATGAGGCCCGGCAACGCTACCCGGGTGCGTCCCACCATTGTTATGCCTATTTGCTGGGAAATCCTGCCTCTGCTCAAGCCGCCATGAATGATGATGGCGAACCATCCGGCACCGCAGGCAAGCCCATCTTCAATGTTATACAGCACAAGGGCATGAGTGATGTGCTGGTGGTGGTGATCCGTTATTTCGGTGGGGTAAAGCTGGGGGCAGGGGGATTGGTCCGTGCTTATGCCGCCGCGGCGGAATCGGTGCTGTCGGCAGTGGAACGTGTAGAACACACACCGCAGACGTCCTTGCGGCTTGATGTTCCCTTTGCGCTGGAGCAGCGCGTTCGGCTCTGGGCGGAGCAACATGCTGCGCAAATAGGGGAGGTGTCCTATGGGCAACACGTCAGCATGGAGGTGCTGTGTCAGACCGCAGATTGTGACGACCTGCTAGAACTGTGTGCGGCAGAGCAGATAACGGTGGTCCGCCCCGGATCATGACCGCTTTGTACGCGGCCATGTCGTAATCCGCCCTTTTCCCGGGCAGGCTGAGTCGGCAGGGTAACAAGAAAAGGAGCGTTATTATGAATGATAAGCCTGTGATTGATCCTAACCCCAAAAAACTGCCGGACATTCTGGCCTCTCTCCCGGCCGGGACGCCCATTGTGATGCTTAATTTGCTGCGTTTTAAGGACAAGGCCATCTACAAGGATGGCGAGGCGGACTACAGTGGCCGTGAGGCGTACCAGAAATATTCCGACGTGGCGTTCGGCAAGGTCCGTGGTGTGGGCGGTGAAATGGTGTGGAAGGGCAAGGCCCTGGCCGGGGTGATTGCACCGGAGAATGAACAGTGGGATGAGGTTCTGCTGGTTCGCTACCCTTCCAAAGAGGCCTTTGCCAGCATGCTGGCGGACCCGGAATACCGTGAAGCGACCAGGCATCGTACTGCAGCGCTGCACGAAGCACGGTTGGTGGCGATGGAGGAAAACTGAAAGGACATTAATAATGAATAATTAATAACGAAACTGGAGTGGCCTCGATGGACAGGGTTAATAATCATGCTTGATAGTAGCCTTATGGTTGCGTTATTGATTATTCACTATTAATTGGCGTTCTCATGACAAACCAACCTGTAGGCATTCCCATCCCCGGCGGCCACACCATGCGTGCCCGCTGGCTACGCCCTGACACCCCTCATCCGCACAAGGCGGCGGTGATCGCCATTCACGATATTTTTGGTTATACCGACGATATTGAGCGCATCGCCCAGCGGCTGGCGGATAACGGCTACCCGGTGTTGGTGCCGGATCTCTATGATTTGCCCGGCAGCAAGGCGTTATGTGTGGTAAAGACCCTGAAAGCCCATGAAACCGGCAAAGGCCCGGCGTTTGCCCAGTTGGGAGCCTGTCGTGAATGGTTGCTGGCACAAAGCGAAGAGCCGGTGACCCAGGTGGGGGTGATGGGTTTTTGTATGGGGGGGCGATTTGCTGTGCTGTATGCCAGCCAGGCCCCGGTGCAGGTGGTGGCACCGTTTTATGGCGGGATCCCCAAAAAGGCCGAGACCTTGCGCGGCATTTGTCCTGCCGTAGGAGGCTGGGGCAAGCAGGATATGCTCTACGGTGACCATGGCGAGCGTTTGGCGAGCCATCTGGAAACCCTTGGGGTGCCCCACGATATCCGCAGTTATGACGATGTGGGCCATTCCTTCATGAATGACCACCAGACCTTCACGTTCAAGAAGCTGGGCCCCTTGCCGCCGCTACGATCAAAATTCGACGCAGGCGCCTCAGAGGACAGCTGGCAACGTGTGCTGGCGTTCTTCGAGAAAGTCTTCAGCGGTGAGCTGACTGCTACGCCTGCGGCATGATGCCTACGCCAAAAGCCCCTCAAGTTGCCCGGCCGGTTTTGTTTGGTCGGGCGTCAGGCATTCGGCACCAGGCGACTTCGTCTCCCTGCCCCTCAATACCGCGATGAGCCCTTACTTATCGCAGGCACCGAGCCATTTCGCTTCGCTGTGGGTGGTCATGGACTGTTTGTTGCCGGTGACCGTGATACTGGTGCTGTAGTGTTTGGGATTGTGCAGCACCATTTCGCCGCGAATTTTGGTGGGGGTGTTGCTCCCGGGCATCTTGCAGCTGGTGCTCCAGTGCAGGGTATTGCCGCTGCGATTCACTTCGCCAGCCCCGCAGCCTCCCTGTTTCCAGCTATCGCGCATGGCGATTTCCGGGTTTGCGGCCTGGGACTGGGTCAGGCATTCCTTGCGAACCTGGTTGCGCATGGCATCGGGGACTGCAGGTGAATTCAGTTTGGCGGTGATCTCCCAGAGCCCGGGGGTGAGTTCATTGGCCTGGGTTGCCAGCGAGGCAAGGCTCAGGGGGAGGGCAGTCAGCAAGCACAGGCCAAATCGGGTAGCAGTATTCATAACGATTCCCTTCGCGAGTACAGGTTAAGGCTGATCCCCGAGCTCGCGCCAGCGCCGGTTCAGGCGGGGCGCTGGCTGAGGGGGAATTCGCACAGATCCGCGATCAGGCAATCACCGCATTTGGGCTTGCGGGCGATGCAGACATAGCGGCCATGCAGAATCAGCCAGTGATGAGCATCGCGCAGAAATTCCTCCGGCACCAGTCGTACCAGCCGTTTTTCGACCTCCAGCACGTTTTTGCCCGGGGCAATACGGGTGCGGTTGGATACCCGAAAGATGTGGGTATCCACCGCCATGGTGGGGTAGCCATAGGCGGTATTCAGTACCACATTGGCGGTTTTCCGCCCCACACCGGGTAGCGCTTCCAGTTCCTCACGGGTGCGCGGGACCTGGCTGTCGTGCTGTTCGATCAAAATACGGCACAACTGGATGATGTTTTCGGCCTTGGAGTTAAACAGGCCGATGGTCTTGATGTACTCTTTAAGCCCGTCGACGCCCAGCGCAAAGATAGCCTCTGGCGTATTGGCGACCGGATACAGGCGTGCGGTGGCTTTATTCACCCCCACATCCGTGGCCTGGGCCGAGAGCACTACGGCAACCAGCAGCTCAAAGTCCGACTGGTATTCCAGTTCAGTGGTCGGGTGCGGGTTCTGGGCGCGCAGACGGGAAAAAATTTCGGTACGTTTCTCGCGGTTCATAGCATCATCCTGTGTTCGCGGGGCAGTATAGCGGATGAAGCGGCGGCTGTGAGGGGGGAGGATTCTTCATCGCAGTGGCCTGTCGGGCCTGCAAGAGCGGGTCGAAGAAGGAGAGTTAGATGCAGTTTTCCGCCATGGAAACCCTGATGATTGCCCTGCTGGTACTGGGCACAGGTCAGTGGCTGGTACACCGGATTTCCATTCTGTCACGGCTGAATATGCCGGAGCCGGTGGTGGGGGGCTTGTTGGCTACCATCATCGTGACGGGCCTCCAGATGGGTGGTGTTTCCCTGACATTCGATGAAAGCATGAAAGTGCCCTCCATGCTGTTTTTCTTCGGGGCCGTCGGGTTGGCCGCTGATTTCCGCCTGCTCAAGCAGGGTGGCTGGGCCATGTTGCTGTTTGCGGTGCTGGTGATTGTGCTGGTCGCCTTGCAGGACCTGGCCGGGGTTGGCATGGCCAAGTTAATGGGGCTTGAACCCTACTATGGGCTGATTGGCGGCTCGGTCACCATGACCGGGGGCCATGGAACCGGGGCGGCCTGGGCCAGTGTATTCGAGAAGGATTTTGGGCTCACCGGTGTGTCCGAGCTGGCAGCGGCATCCGCCACGTTTGGTCTGGTGTTTGGTGCTCTGCTGGGTGGACCGTTGGCCATGTTCCTGATTCGCCGCTATCGCATTGCCGCACCAGCCCACGGGGCCGCAGACGATGATGCGGCTTACGACAAGGCTGAACGGCCACACCCAATTTCGGCGGGCAGCGTGATTCGTATTTTGATGCTGCTTTCCGTGGGCGTTGTGGTGGGCAAGGTGGCGGCCGAGGAGTTTGCTTCCGTGTTCCGCCTGCCGACTTTTGTGTGGGTGTTGTTCGTGTGCATCCTGCTGGGCAATACCGCACGCCGCTTGTGGCGCGTTAACGACGCCACCATCGATGTGGTGGGGAATACGGCGCTGGGGATCTTTCTGGCGATTACGCTGATGAGCCTGCAGCTACTGCAGTTGGTGGACCTGGCGTTGCCCATGTTGGCCATGCTGGTCGGTCAGGTGCTGCTGGCGCTGGCGTTTATTACCTTTGTGACTTTCCGTTTGATGGGGCGCAACTATGATTCGGCGGTGCTGTGTGCCGGCCATTGTGGCTTTGCCATGGGCGCGACCCCAACCGCGGTCGCCAACATCCAGGCGGTAACGCAGCACCATGGGCCGTCGCCGTTGGCGTTCATTATCGTCCCGGTGGTGGGGGGCTTTATCGTGGATATTGCCAATGCCACGATTATCCAGACGTTCGTGTCTGTGCTATCGGGGTAATCGCCAGCTGGCGGGTTTTCTACAGCGCACCGGCAAGACACAAAAAAGCCCGCATTGGCGGGCTTTTTTGTGTCGAGTGGGAGACTTACTGAATCACCACGTCACCGTCTTCAATACGCAGGCGTTCGCCGGGTTTCTTGTCCATGCGAATCGTCTCTTCATTGTCATTGAAGGTGTAGGTCACGTCATAGCCTTCGGTGCGGCTTTTGTCTTCCATCACCGTGTTACAACGCTGTTCCGTGGTGGTGTAGGTGTTTTTTTCCTGCATCCCTTTCTGGATCTGGTTACCGGCGACACCACCGGCAATCGCACCGCCGGCTGTTGCGGCGTCCTTACCGCTACCACCACCAAACTGATGACCAACCACGCCACCGATCACCGCACCGACCACACTACCGGTGACCCGGTGTTGGTCTTTAACGGGTTTTTTGCGCTCGACATTGACCTGCTGACACACCTCACGCGGTTCTTCCCAGGTCTTCACAATAGGTTCCACATTGACCACTTTGGCATAGCCTGACTTTTGCGGGGTTACTGCCTGATAGGCTCCATAACCCACACCTGCGACGGCCACGGCACCCACAATACTCAGGGTGGCAATTGCTGCGCTTTTCATGGCTGACTCCTTATTCCGTTATTTCCCTGTTAGAGCCAGTCTGGCACAGAGAGTTCGTGGTTAAAGGGGGCTCAATTGCAAAAGAGTGTGAAGGTAAAAGGCAGGTAAAAAATCACCGCAGCGTTATGCTATTGTCCGCCTGTGCAGCGGTTTGCAGTGCCAGGAACGGGAACAATCCTGGCGCACGGGTCAGTGCTCTCATTGGGTTATTTTACCGCCACGATTCATGATTATTCACCGTCACAACGATGCATGCAGGGGGACGTATGGAACAGAGTGTGGGGACAAAAACCGCCGCCGCTGCGCAACTGGATGGGCAGTTGCAGGCAGAATATTTCCACCTCACCAGCTTGATTGATTCGTTTGATCAGAAGTCGCTGACCATCAAGGCCTGGAGTGTGACGCTGGCTGGAATTCTGGCGGGGTCAGGGGCGTTTTTTGACCGCCCGGCGCTGCTGTGGGTCGGGGTAGTGGGAAGCTTGCTGTTCTGGTTGGTTGAAGGCCACTGGAAGGCCTTTCAGTCTGCGCATTATGCGCGTATCGAAAAAATCGAAGCGCATTTTCGTGGCGAAGTGGACGAAATCGCCCCCTTCCAGAGCGCCGATAGCTGGGAACGCAGCCGCCGCGCCGGCGGCATGAAAGAGCTGTTGCGCATCCTGCGCTGGCGCCACGTGTTTTTGCCACACGGGTTGGTGGCGGTGGCGTTGTTGGTGGCAGGGCTAGTGCTGTAGGAGCGGCGCTCGAGCCGCGAAAACGATTGCCGTAGGAGCGTCGCTGGCGGCGCGATAACAACAGCCGCGAGTTGCGAGAAGCGAGTTTCGAAAAGCAGACTCTCAAAGAGCAGACGTTTCAGGCTTTCGCGACCCGGAACAACTTTATCGCGCCGCCGGCGACGCTCCTACGCGGGTGCAGTGGTGCGCTTAACTGACTTTCCCGGTGGTGCGCACCCGACGGCTGACCTTGGGTTCGTCACTGGCTTTGCGCTTCTGGACTTCCTTGAGGCGTTTGTCGATGACGTTCTTGCCGGCGATGATCAAGCCTAGCCCCAAGAAGGCACCGGGGGGCAGTATGGCCAGCAGGAAACCGCCGTAGTTGTCGATGACAGTGAGTTCCCAGTTGGCCGCCATGGGCCCGAACAGCAGCTGCATGTTGGTGAACAGGGTGCCCTGGCCCACCAGTTCACGCATGCCGCCGAGAATCAGCAGGATTACCAGGAAACCCAGGCCCATCATAAAGCCGTCCACCATGGAGGGCAGCACGGCATTCTTGCTGGCAAAGGCATCGGCGCGGCCGAGCACGGCGCAGTTGGTCACGATCAGCGGAATGAAGATGCCGAGGATTTCGTACAGCTCGAACGTGTAGGCCTGCATCAGCATTTCGATCACCGTCACCATGGCGGCGATAATCATCACGAAGGCGGGCAGACGCACCGCATCGGTGACGTAATTGCGGATCAGCGACACACAGGCATTGGAGCCCATCAGCACTACCAGGGTTGCCAGGCCCAGTCCCATGGCGTTGACCACGGAACCGGTGACCGCGAGCAAGGGGCACAGGCCAAGAATCTGTACGGTGGCCGGGTTGTTATTCCACAGGCCATCCATGCTGATCTTTTTGTAGTTCACATCACTCATCACAGGTCTCCACCGGGGTGGTGTCCGCAGGGGCACTGAAGAGATTGTTCTGGTTGGCGTCGAAATACTGCAGGGCGCGGTGCACCGCACCGACAACGGCGCGGGGGGTAATGGTGGCGCCGGTAAAGCTGTCGAAGTCGCCGCCGTCTTTTTTCACGGCCCAGCCGGACGTACCGGGGCTCTCCAGAGAATGGCCGTTGAAACCCAGAATCCAGTCGGATTTTTTGGTTTCGATACTGTCACCCAGGCCCGGGGTTTCATTGTGTGGTGGAACCACACGCACGCCCTGTATCTCCCCGGCAGTATCCACCCCGACAATCAAGGCAATGGCCCCACCGTAACCGTCCGGCGCGGTGGCTTCCAGCACGGCGCCGTTGTCCTCGCCATTAAGGCGGGCCCGATAGAGGTGGTGCTCGTTGCGGCCCAGTAGCGGGTCGCTGACGGTAATACGGTCGGTGAGCAAATCGTTGTCGTGCTGGTCGTGGGGCATGACCTGATTCAGCGATGTCATCAGTGCTTGTTGTTTATTGCAACGGACCTGATCCAGCGTGGCTTCGTTGGTAATGGCCAGTGTTGCGGCGGTGCCGATGGCAAACAACCCGAGGATGACCGCGTTCTTGGTGATGGCATAACGCATCATCAGCTGACACCTCGATTGGATGACTTGTGTCCGTAGGTTCGTGGCTGGGTGTAGTAATCAATAAAGGGCGCGGACAGATTCAACAGCAATACCGAAAACGCCACCGCGTCCGGGTAGCCGCCAAAGGTACGAATTACCCAGATCAGCAGGCCGATCAACAGGGCGTAAATCAGGCGGCCCATGCGGCTGGTGGCGGCACTGACCGGGTCGGTGGCAATAAAGAACGCGCCTAGCATGGCGCCGCCGGAAAACAGCTGGAAGAGGGGATCCGCAAAGCGCACCGGATCAATCAGCCAGGCCAGCAGGGCAGGCAGGCCGAGGCCGGCGAGAAAGCCCAGCGGAATGTGCCAGGTGATGATCTTGCGACTGATCAGGTACAGGCCGCCCAGCAGAAACGCCAGATTGACCCATTCCCAGCCCAGCCCGGCAAACTGGCCATGCAGAATGCCGTGGCTGGCCAGTTCGCTTTCACTGACGGCCCCGGCACTGTGGGCCGTGCGGAACGTGTCCAGGGGGGTGGCGCCGCTAAGGCCATCCACCGGGAGTTGCCCGGTGAACAGCTGCCAGCTTTGCACAAACGATAGTGGCTCACCGGGCGCCAGCCACTGGGTCATGGCCACCGGGAAGGAAATCAGCAGCAGCACATAACCGACCATGGCCGGGTTGAAGGGATTCATCCCCAGCCCGCCATAGAGTTGCTTGGCCACGATGATCGCAAAGCTCACCCCGATCAGGGTCAGCCACCAGGGGGCGGTGGGCGGCAGGGCGAGCCCGAGCAGAACCGCGGTGACCACGGCGCTGTAGTCTTTCAGGTAGAAGGCGATGTTGCGGCCACGGGCTTTCAGGAACAGCGCCTCGCTGACCAGCGCCACGATGACCGCCCACAACACATTGATCACCGAACCCCAGCCAAACTGCCAGGTGAGGACGGCAAGGCCGGGCAGGGTGGCGTAGATCACCTGGCGCATGAAGGCACCGGTGTTGTTCTTCACCGTGGCATGGGGTGAGGTGGACGTAATCAGGCTCATAAGCACACTCCGTGTGCAGCCTGAGGCCGGATGCCCGATGCCAGACAAAGAGCCGTTGTAGAAGACTGTTTGCAGTCGATCCGACAGAGGGGCGTATTAGCGAAATTCGCTTGCAAGCATGCTGCTACGGGAGGGAGGGCGCGCATCAGGCGTCCAGCGTCAGGCGTCAGGCTTATATTCATTCTGCCAATCCTTGTTCTTCTACCGCCTGCTTGAGCGCCTTGCGGGCAATCTGGGTTTCGCTTTCCAGGGCCTGGAGTTCCGAGCTAAGGGCTTCCAGAGTGTCTTCCGAAGCGCTGCTGCGTTGTTGTTCCAGTTCCTGCTGCTTGTCGGCCAGGGCGCTTTCTGCGCGGGCGGCTTCCAGCTTCAGGGTTTTCAAATCCTTGCCGGTGTGGGCGCGAATGTCGGCCTTGGCTTCTTCGACCAGGGCATCCAGCGCATCGCGGGCGTTGTCCGCCTTGGCCTTGAGCTTGTCGATCTTCACCTGCATGGCCTGGAGTTCGTCGGCGCTGGCAGTCTCATTACGCTCGGCCCGCTCGTAGGCGGCGTGGGCTTCCTTGTACTGCTTGTGCGCCATGTTGTAGGCGGTTTTCAGGCCCTTGAGGCGCTTCTGGCGTTTGGCAGCCTGCTCCGGGTCCATCTCGGCCAGCGACTGCGGTGCCTGTTCTTCTGGCACGGCAGGGCTATCCGTGGTGGCGGTTGCTGCCGGCGCCGCTTTCGGCGTGGGCGGTGCTGCGGCCTTGGCATCGCGCAGCTCTGCCTTTAGCTGATCCGCGATGGCTTTCAGGCGAGCGACTTCGGAGTGCAAGTCTGCCGCGTTGTCGGCGCCATCTTCGTCGGCCTGCTTGGCGGCTTTCACCGCCGCCTTGTAGGCCAGCGACGCATCGCCAACCTGCTTCTTCAACGCCGCCACCGGGTCGGGTTGTTCCTCCGCTGTAGCGGTAGAGGGTGAGGGTGCGGTGGGCGCGGGGGAGGCGGGTGCGTTTGCCTTGGCGTCACGCAGATCGGCTTTCAATTGATCCGCCACTGCTTTCAGGCGATCCGCTTCGGCACGCAGGTCCGCGGCGTTGTCAGCCCCGTCTTCGTCCGCTTGCCTGGCGGCTTTGACAGCGGCCTTGTAAGCGGAGGAGGCGTCTCCGACCTGTTTCTTCAATTCGGCAACCGGGTCTGCTTGAGCAACCGGTGCGGCAGCGGCGGGCGCGTTGGCCTTGGCTTCACGCAGTTCCGCCTTGAGCGCATCGGCGCTGGCTTTCAGGGTGTCCGCCTGGGCTTTCAATTCGGCCACATTATTGTCAGCGCCTTCCGCCTCGGCGGCCTTGGCGGCTTTCACTGCCGCCTTGTAGGCGCTGGAGGCATCGCTGACCTGCTTCTTGAGCTTGGCCACCGTATCTTCTGCCGGAGCTGCCGGAATGGGGGCGCCGTCTTTGGCGTCACGCACAGCCGCTTTGGCCTTGTCGGCCACGGCTTTCAGGCGGTCCGCCTCGGCTTTCAGTTCAGCCAGATTATCGGCGCCTTCCGCCTCGGCGGCCTTGGCGGCTTTCACCGCCGCCTTGTAGGCTTTGGAGGCGTCCAGTGAGGCTTGCTTCAGCGCGGCCACATCAACAGTACTGGCCGCTGCCGGGCCGGCTTCCGTCTTCTTGCGGTTGGCTTCCAGGCGCGCCTGTCGGCGGGCTTCTTTTTCTGCCTGTTCCTGTTCAATGCGAGCCTGACGCGCTTCAAAACGCTGGCGGGCCTTGTCGGCTTTTACCTGGTCCGCCGCCTGCTGGCGTACTTCGCCCTTGGCGTAGCGGTAATACTGCACCAGCGGAATATGGCTGGGGCACACATAGGCACAGGCACCGCATTCGATGCAGTCCATCAGGTTGTGGTGCTGGGCCTTTTCCAGATCGTCGTTCTTGGCGTGCCAGTACAGTTGCTGGGGCAGCAGGTTGGCCGGGCACACTTCCGCGCAGGAGCCGCAGCGTATGCAGGGTTGTTCCGGCGGCGGTTCCGGCAGCTCTTCCGGGCTGGCGGCGATGATGCAGTTGGTGGTTTTCACCACGGGCACGCCCGGGTTGTGCAGGGTGAAGCCCATCATCGGTCCACCCATGACCAGTCGGCCGATGTCCAGGCCCGCCAGGTTGCCGTGGGCCAGCAAGTCGCGCACCGGAGTGCCCAGCAGCACCTCATAGTTACCGGGCTGGCTGACGCCGTCGCCGGTGAGGGTGGTGACCCGCGAGACCAGCGGTTCGCCATCGCATACGGCCCGCTTGATGGCATAGGCGGTGCCCACGTTCTGGCAGACCACGCCCACCTGGGCGGGCAGCTGGCCGCTGGCCACTTCCTTGCCGGTGAGCAACTGGATCAGCTGTTTCTCGCCGCCGGAGGGGTATTTGGTGGGTACCACACGCACTTCGATATCGCAGCCTTTACAGGCCCGCTTGATCGCGGAAATGGCCTCGGGCTTATTGTCTTCGATACCGATCAGGGTGCGGCGGGGGTTGAGCAGGTACTGGAGAATATGAATACCGGTAACGATTTGCTCGGCACGCTCACGCATCAGGCGATCATCGGCGGTGATGTAGGGCTCGCATTCCACCGCATTGATCAGCAGCTGTTCCACGCGCTGATGGTCGCCCAGGTTTACCTTGATGCTGGTGGGGAAACCCGCGCCGCCCATGCCGGCGATGCCCGCGTGGCGGATCAGGTCGACCAGCTCGGCCGGGCTTTTTTCGGTGTAGTCGGCAATACCCTGATGTTCAACCCACTGGTCTTCGCCATCCGTGTCGATGACGATACACACCGCATCCATGCCCGATGGGTGCTGGATGGGGCGCGGGCCGATGGCGCTGACCGTGCCGGAGGTGGGCGCATGGATGGCTGCGCTTACGGCACCAATGGGCTCGGCAATCATCTGCCCCTTGAGGACCTTGTCACCGGGCGCCACCAACGGTTTGGCCGGCGCGCCGATGTGCATGTTCAGCGGTAGCACCAGCTGTTGCGGCAGCGGGCCGGGCACGATGGGGGTGCCGTTGGACAGATGCTTCATTTCCGGCGGGTGAATGCCGCCGTGAAAGTCATGAATGGACGCCGGACGCCGGATGCCCGATGCCAGACGGGCAAAAACGGAGCGTGTTTTTCGGGTTTTGTTTGTTTGCGCTTGGCTCATGGCAACAATCTCCGGCCATGCACGAGCGAATCCGAGAGGCACTGCACAGGCGTCATGCGTCCGGCATGTGGTGTGAAGCGTTTCATAAATTCACCACCTCAATGCGGCTGTCCGGGCGCTCACCGATACCCGCCGGGCGCTGCCAGCCCCAGGTTTGCAAGGTCGGCTTCACTTCCAGCATGTCGATACAGTCCACCGGGCAAGGCTCTACACAGAGGTCGCAGCCGGTGCATTCATCAACAATGACGGTGTGCATCAACTTGGCGGCGCCGACGATGGCATCCACCGGGCAGGCCTGAATGCACTTGGTGCAGCCAATGCACTCGTCTTCGCGGATGTAGGCGACCTTGGCCACGTTGGCGTCTTCTGCGCCTTCATTATCCAGCGTCAGTTCTTCACGGCCGAGCAATTCGGACAGCGCCACCACGGTGTCCTGTCCGCCGGGTGGGCAGCGGTTGTGTTCTTCGCCCTCGGCAATGGCTTCCGCATAAGGGCGGCAGCCCGGGTGGCCACACTGGCCGCACTGGGTCTGCGGCAGCAGCGAATCAATCTGCTCGACGATCGGATCGCCTTCTACCTTGAATTTCTCCGAGGCAAACCCGAGCACAGCACCGAACACCGCCGCCAAAGCCAACAACGCCGCCACAGCAATAAGAACCGCCGTCATGAGCACACTCCATGTGCCGCTGGACGCCGAATGCCAGATGCCGGACGCGGGAAAACAGTGCGTAGCAGCACAGGGTTGGCGATTATCGTGAGGCACCGCGCCCCTGTCAGGCGTCGGGCATCAGGCGTCAGGCGTGTATTCATAACTTGATCAACCCGGAAAAGCCCATGAATGCCAGTGACATGAGACCGGCGGTGATCAGGCCGATGCTGGGGCCGCGAAAGGCTTCGGGTACATCGGCCACGGCAATGCGCTCGCGCATGGCGGCAAACAGGATCAGCACCAGGGAAAAGCCCAGCGCCGCCCCGAAACCGTAGGTCAGTGAAGACATAAAGGTGGCGTCTTCCTGGCGCACATTCAGCAGGGCTACGCCCAGCACCGCACAGTTGGATGTGATCAACGGCAGGAATACCCCCAGCACCCGGTAGAGCAGCGGGCTGGCTTTTTTTACGAACATTTCGGTGAACTGCACGGCCACCGCAATCACCAGAATAAAACTGATGGTGCGCAGGTATTCCAGCTCAAAGGGCACCAGAATGTAGGCCCAGGTCAGGTAGGCAAGCACGGAGGACAGCGTCAGAACAAAAGTGGTGGCCAGGGACATGCCCATGGCGGTTTCCACTTTATTGGACACCCCCATAAACGGACACAGCCCGAGGAACTGCACCAGCACGAAATTGTTTACCAGCACAGCGCTGATCAGAATCAGGACGTACTCAGTCATGTGATCGCAGGCTCGCTTGCCGAAAAAATAGGAGTAGACGCCATGTTTACATGGCATCAAGGGCGCATAGTATGAGGCAGCGCCTGTATACGCTCAAGAATGATAGCGAATAAGCTTAATAGACAGGGGAGTACAGGTCATTGGCCGTCTTTTGAACAGTTGACCCGGCTTTTGCCACTATTTTGCGGTTGAAGGCGGGCAAACGGTTGCGGTGGGCCGGTCAATCCAGTATCCAAGACAGACGAAAAACCCCGTACCCGTAACCTGGCTGATTGGGAGAGACCCGTGCCCGCTTTACCCCGCGATTTTGACCGTGACGGTCTGCTCGAATACTCCGTGGTTTTCACCGACCGTTCCCTGAACCATATGTCACAGCGTTTCCAGCAAGTGATGCGGGATATTTCGTCGACCCTGAAACAGGTCTATAACGCGCATTCCGTGGCAGTGGTGCCCGGTGGCGGTAGCTTCGGCATGGAAGCCGTGGCCCGTCAGTTCGCCACCGACCAGTCCTGCCTGGTGATTCGCAACGGCTTCTTCAGCTTCCGCTGGAGCCAGATCTTCGAGATGGGCAAGATCCCGTCCAAAGAAACCGTTCTCAAAGCCTCCCCGGTTAACGACCAGCCCCAGGCTGCGTTCGCCCCGGCCCTCATTGAAGACGTGGTCGCTGCCATCAAGGCGGAAAAACCGGCCATGGTGTTCGCCCCCCATGTGGAAACGGCCTCCGGCATTATTCTGCCCGATGACTACATCAAGCAGGTGGCCGAGGCAGTGCATAGCGTCGGCGGCTTGTTCGTCCTCGACTGTATTGCTTCCGGCACCATCTGGGTGGATATGCAGGCGTGCGGTGTCGACGTGCTGATCAGTGCGCCGCAAAAAGGCTGGAGCAGCTCGCCCTGCAGCGCCCTGGTCATGCTCAGTGAGGCCGCAGAAAAGCGCCTGCACGAAACCACCAGCACCAGTTTCGCCTGCGATCTGCGTAAATGGCGCGACATTATGATCGCCTATGAGAACGGTGGCCACGCCTACCACGCCACCATGCCTACCGATGCGTTGACCGGTTTCCGCGACACCATGATGGAAACCGTGGAGCGCGGCCTGGAGACCGTTAAAGCTGAACAGTGGCAGCTGGGCAAGGCGGTACGTGCCCTGGTGGCCGAGCATGGTTTTGCCAGTGTGGCGGCACCGGGCTTTGAAGCCCCGGGTGTGGTGGTGTCCTACACCGGTGACGATGGCATCAAAAGCGGTGCGGCGTTTATCGCGCAAGGCCTGCAGACCGCTGGCGGTGTGCCGCTCATGTGTGACGAACCGGCGGACTTCAAGACCTTCCGCGTGGGCCTGTTCGGCCTGGACAAGCTCGGTGATGTGGATGCGGCAGTGGCCCGTCTCAAGACTGCACTGGAACAGCTTGGCTAGACCCGTGAGGGGCCGGGCAGGGGCGCTGGCGTTTTCGCTGGCGTGCCTGCTGGCCTGGCCCGCAGCACAGGCGGAGGAAAACATGGAAGAACCGCAATGCGTTGTGCTGCTGCATGGCCTGGCCAGAACCGCCCACGCCATGAAGAAAATGGAAACCGCCCTGGAGAAAACCGGTTATACGGTGGTGAACCAGGGTTACCCCTCTACCAAACTCCCTATTCAAACCCTCGCGGCGGAGACCCTTCCCGCTGCTTTAGCGCAATGCCCCGACGAAGGCAGCGTCCATTTCGTTACCCACTCCATGGGTGGCATTCTGCTGCGCCAGTACCTCAGCGAACACACCATTCCTCGTCTTGGTAGAACCGTCATGCTCGGCCCGCCCAATCAGGGCAGCGAAGTGGTGGACCGCCTTGGTGCCTGGGCGCCATTCCAGTGGTTCAACGGTCCCGCCGGCAGCCAGATGGGCACCGGCCCGGACAGCATCCCCAACCAGCTCGGCCCGGTGGATTTCCCTATCGGTATCATCGCCGGCAATCAGACCATCAATTTCCTGCTCTCCACGCAATTACCTGGCCCGAACGATGGCAAGGTCACCGTGGAAAGAACCAAAGTCGAAGGTATGCAGGACCATCTGGTGCTGCCGGTGACGCATCCGTTCATGATGCGTAATGGCGCGGTGATCGAGCAGGTAAAAGTGTTTTTGGCGACGGGGGCGTTCAGCAAGTAGGGATTGCGATTCCCCTTTTCAGCGGAAGCTTCCGTTGAGCCCGGAAAGGGAAATACCAACATGTTGATTTAGTGGATCTTTGATTTTTCTGTCTCAGAGTTCAAAGGAAAAGAGTTATAAGGAACGTTCCGCATAACTCCGTGTAGGAGATTGGCTATAGCATCTTAACCTATTGTTATGGAAGGATTTTCCTCGGGGTGGCGCTCCTTGGTTTCAGAGTTATGAGGAACCGAGTTATGCGGAACGTTCTAACTAATACGCTGTTATGTGTCTCTAAGAGATCTTGAATGTTTAATCGAATGAAAAGGTGGTGGACTGGTGAGTTTGTTGATTCGACCCTGGAACACATCCTTGACGAAAACGAGTCCGGTGAGGGGCACTTTAAAAGACCATGGCTTGCAAGGGCTGTGATAGCTACGGGAGGGTTCCTTAATAAGGAATGGAAATGGGTGGTAGCAACATCTATTTCACTCTTGGCTATCTATATAGCGTACCTAAAGCTCTAGAGGGTGCGCTGATGTCACATAACAAGAAACTGCAGCGGATCAAATTTCGCTGCACTCAATTAGTCCGCTGAGTTTGGCGTTATAAGCTCTTATGAAAATTGAAGTTATTCGTGAAGCCTGCTGTTCTCAGGATGACCAGTTAGGCCCCCTTTCTATCGAAGTGGAGATTCCTGAGAAGGCAATGGTCTGGGAGCTGGCTAGGGAAATTGGAGAGGCTAATTTTCTTCAGTTCAGCGGAACGCATAGAATCATTGATGTTCATTGTGCCGGAAAGCATCTGTTCAGCATTCCGGCTGTTGGTATAGAGGGTGGTCGTGTTGAGTACATTGTTGGCCGGAATGATCTAGCCAGTAATTACCTTCGAGAAAACAAGGTTCAATGCACCTGGCCATCAGGCTTATAACAAGTGGCGGCAGGCAGACCAAATTTCCGCTCCTCCGTCGCTCCAATTTGCCTGCTGCGCCAGGCGTTATGCTTCACAAAGAAAAAGGAACTTTCGATGTTTAAAATCGAGACTAAGCGTCTGATTATTAGGGATATGACTCCGAACGATGAAGATGCTTTTGTTGCTATGTCTCAGGATGCTAAATATCAGCGTTTCTATGACGAAAGCGATTGTGACCCTAATAAATATCGAGAGTTAACAAGCTTGTTTATCGCTCAGGCTTCTGAGAAGCCAAGAAAATCATACCAATTAGCTGTCGAATGTAAGGTGTCAGGTGAGTTCGTTGGGACTGTTTGTTTACGCCTAGAGGACAATCAGCAGGCTTCGATGGGGTGTGCATTTTCCAGAATCTCTCAAGGTAATAAGTTAAGTCATGAAGCCGCCTCGGCTCTGGCAGATTTTGGTTTCTCGGAGTTGGGAGTTCACCGCATTTATGCGGAGACAATCAGTAAAAACTTGCCAGCTATTAAGCTCTGTAAGTCTCTGGGTATGCGCCAAGAAGCACATTTTAGAGAGCATCGTTTTTTCAAAGAACAGTGGTGGGATACAGTGGTTTTGGCAGTCCTTCGAACCGAGTGGGGCAAGGCATAACAAACTGTTCAAGAGGGATTCGCAACGCGTGGCATTTTCACTATGCGTTGATTTAAGTGATTAAGGTGGTATGCGGCGGCTTTTGTATTGCGTTGCTCACCCCTTAACAGGGCGTTAAATGGCTCTGCTTTTTTATGGCAGCGCAAGATCCCAGGGCGGTGCCATTAGCGAGCGTTCGGTTGCCGTTAGAAGAATAAGAGGTTGTGGCTCGGCGTTCCCGTTCGTTATGGGCGACCACATTTCAGGTTGGGGGTATCTTCAAGTCATCAGTTCTTGCGGGTGCCCTAAATGTAGTCTGGTTCGCAGGCTCACATCGTGCCCTTAGTTAGGGTGGGTGTGTCGCCACTTAACCAGGCAAGGCAGCGGACGCAAAAACACGCGCCGCTGCTCGCGGCGTTGGGCATATGTGGAGTGGAGTTGAAATGAAACAGAATCGGTATGACGATCCCGACTTTTTTGCGGAATACGCGAAAATGCCGCGGTCTATAAATGGTCTTGAAGCTGCCGGTGAATGGCATGCGCTCCGTGCTGAACTTCCCAGCTTGGAAGGAAAGCGTGTCCTAGACCTCGGATGTGGCTACGGGTGGCATTGCCGATATGCATCCGAACAAGGCGCGTCATCAGTCGTCGGAATCGACATTTCGGCAAAAATGATCGCAAAGGCACGTGAACTGACGCACACGGACAATATCCGCTATGAGCAGGCGGCCATTGAGGACTTCGAGGCCGCCTCTGGCTCATTCGATGTTGTACTGAGTTCACTCACCTTGCACTACGTTTGTGACCTTGCTCCGGTGTTTGCCAAGGTCGCAATGCTTCTCGGCGCCGACGGTGAATTTTGCTATTCCGTCGAACATCCGGTATTCACAGCCCGCTCTCAGCAGGACTGGTGGTACGACGACGAAGGGAACATCTCGCATTGGCCAGTCGATGACTACTTTCAGGAGGGCAAAAGGGCAACCCATTTCTTGGGTGCCGAGGTCATCAAGTATCACCGTACTGCTGCAAGCCACTTTCAGGCACTGCGTACAGCCGGCTTCCAAGTGGAAAATCTTGTCGAACCGGCACCTCAAGAAGCGATGATCAAAAAGTTGGCATGGCAGGATGAACTGCGACGACCAATGATGCTCATCCTCCGAGCAGTGAAAAGCGAGTCCTAGGCTTGAGCCCAACAAGGCGCTGCAGTTGACCGCCTACGTCGCTGGCGCTCCTCCGGCGGCAACTGAGCTTCGGCGTTAGGGCTCTCTGAGAAATGAGCATGGAAGAACTTAAAACCAGAACCACAGACTATCTCGCTTCGGTCGATATCGAAGTACCTTCGCATCTGCCGACGATTGAGGAGATGGATGAGGTAACGCCAAGAAGTGCACAAGACGTAGCTGGAAGACTCAGCGCTCTTGCGTATGTCATTGGGCTGGGTTACGGGGCAAAAGGCAGCGATCTTTCGGAGCAGATTCAAAAGTACGATCTGGTGCCCTTCGTAAGCGAACGCGAGAAAAGTTTGCTTAGCGAGGAGGTCATTGATGACCAAGACAAAGTTGATATGTCTTGGCAAACGGAATCTGCCCAAGCTTTAGCGTGGTGTATTGGCCTTGTTGAGCTCGACCACTTCCAGCACTGTGATGATGACTTAGCCCAAAAGATACCATTCAAAACAGATCCCAGTGATTTCATCCGAAGTGCAAAGCTACGTCCGATTGCCGAAATTCAAGAACAATCAGACCTTCTGTATAGAATGCACTGGTATGCGAGAAACTGCCGACTTACCGGGCGAGATTGCGATCTAAGCGAAAGCATAATCTCGGAACGGCGAAAAGCCATTGATTGGGTTTACGGTGTTGAGGAGGACTGGGATGAAGTGCCAATGGATACCTAGCCCTAACAATCGCAGGCACGGCGACGTCTTTTCCATTGCGGCTTCGCCTCCATTCCAAAGCCGCGCATGCTGCGGGCGTTGGGCGGCGAGAAGAGGAGCATTGATTCGGCGCGAGGAAGGAGTATGATAATATCATACCTCTGCCATGTTAGGAGCATCAGCCATGAGCATGCACCGGAAAACCATCACGCTGACTGAACAGCAAGACGGCTGGGTGAAAGCCCAGATTGAAAGCGGCCATTTTGGCAACGATAGTGAGTACATCCGCGATCTCATCCGAAGGGACCAGCAGACCAAAGAACGTCTTGCCATGCTGAGGCAAGCCCTTGCTGAGGGTGAGTCCAGCGGGGAACCGAAACCGTTGGATGTATCGGCTATCAAGGCGGCTGGCCGTAAGCGGATTAAGGCTCCCGATTAGTGCTTACGTTGAACGTCACGCCGAGGGCGGAATCCGATTTTATCGGGATTTGGGTGTATGCCTGTGAGGAATGGGGCGTTGATCAGGCGGATAATTACGTGGATCGGCTTGAGGCCGGGATGAAACGGCTGATTGATCATCCATCGCTTGGCGCGAACTACGACCATGTTTTTTCTGGGTATCGCAAATTACAGGTCGAGCATCACGTTGTTTTTTATCGACTACTTGAGTCGGAAGTGCTCGTTGTTCGTGTGTTGCACGAGGTCATGGATGCACCGGAAAGGCTTCTGGAGTAGTCGGAGTTATATTTTCGGCGCGGCTTAAATATTTCCATCCAGCACGGTGCTGTTGTTTCCCAACAAGTAACTGCACTCGGAAAAATTACTCGCTGCGCTCCTGATTTTCCAGAATCAATAGGGCCAGGTCTCCCATTTCCCATTGGCTCTTCGGTTTTCGGGAATAAAGATGTTGAGCGTCCCTCCGTTTTTCCCTGACCTTTCGGCAGGCGATAAACCTTGTCGGATTACGCCTTTCAGGCTCTCTGTGCCCTTGGGTGAATTCGACTTACACTAATATGCTGCGATGTGGGGGTGCTGGCTCTGCCGCTGCGAATGAAACCACGCCTTGTTGTGGTACAGTGGCCACAAAATCCCAACCCGGACCCTTCCTATGCTCGTCTACCTTCTGGTCGCCTGTGATCGCCTTGATGAAAAGCAGGAAAAGAAGCTCAAGCGGAACCTGGCTGATCTGCAGGCCGCGTTGCAGGCGTATGCCGAAACAAATGCAGCGGCCACGCTAATGGATGACTGCGAGAGTGAGGATTGTGAGGACTGGGTGCTGGGTATTCGCCTGCCGGTGAAGAAAAAGATCCAGCTCAAGGAGCCGGTGAATCTGTTTAATGACCTGGCCAAGCAATACCACATTGATTGTGAGGTGGGTTCCATTGAGGACGATCAGCGGGACCCGGTGAGCTACTTTGGCAAGCGGGAAGGCATTGGGGATGCGTTTCTGATTGCGGAGTATTTGGGGGTGTAGGTTGCCTTGTCGGATTACGGAAGTTTGTGTGATTTGTCGGATTACGCCTTTCAGGCTAATTCGGCCTACTGGGATTTCGTGTAGGTCTCAGTTCGTGTAGGTCGGGTTAGGCGTAGCCGTAACCCGACACCATCGCCGCCTTCAGGCGGCGTTTTCCTGTTTGCTTTCCTGTGTTGTCGGGGCGTACTGATTGGCGTCGGTGGTGTATTCCGCGTGGCCATAGTCCACCAGTAGTTCCTTGATTCTCTTCACCAGCACCTTGTCGGCGATTTTGTTGGCCACCGGGATATCCTGCAGCGTTCTGTAGGCGATCAGTCGCGGCAGAACGAACAGGTTGCCCACGGTGAACAGGGCATAGTCGATCAGGTGTGGTTCCACACCCATTTCCTGTGCTTTCGATTTGTCCTTGCTGCCCAGGAATGCCTGGGTGAAGAAGACCTTGGAAAAGCTGCGCTCCACCAGATTGTGCGCCTGGCTGAGCAGTTTTTTGTTCTTGGCCCGGTACACAGACATGGTGGCGCGGGTGAGTTCGCCGCAGGTCTCGTCGTCGTAGCCTTCGCGCAGGGTGCCGGAGTAGGTGAGCATGGTGTCGATAATGTCCGGTGCCTCGGCGGGTAGCAGTTCTTCGGGCAGCCCGAGTAAAAAGCACTGATAGCGTGACAGTTCGACGATGGCACGCTCGTTGGCGGTGAAATGTTTACGCCCTTTGCGTAGCGCCTTGAAGGCGGTGAGATAGGCGGGCATGGTGCCGGCGGGCATCTGGTCTACTTGGGGAATGGGAATGCCGTAAACGGCCGGGTCCCAGGGGCCGCCCTTGTCGGTGGTGGCGCGTTTGATGATATTGAAGCGCACCATGGAGTGCATCAGGCGGACCATGGCGGCGGCTTTAAAGCCCGGGCCAAAGCGTTCCAGCGAGCCGGGCAGGCTGGCGGTGGTGAAGAAACTGGCGGTCTCGTTGATGCGCTGGTTCACCGAGTCGTTGGCCAGGGTGCCAGTAATGGCCATGGGCAGCCCGGAATACTTGTTCATGAAAGTGGCGACGAAGGCGCCACGGATCACGTAGGGGGCCAGGTTGGCCATCTGGTTACGGCTCAGGCGCGCGCCTTCGCGGACCAGCTCCATGTCTACCCAGTCCGGTGTGGTTTCCATGGCGGTGATGAAATCGACCAATTCCTTGGGCGCACTATCCACGGCTTCCAGGCCTGCATCACAGGCCTTCTTGAGCATGCTGATCAGGTTGCGAAAGCCGTATTCCGGCATTAGCGCGGCATAGGCATCGGAGACGGTATCGCCGAGCAGGGTGTAGGCCCGGGCCCGTTCCACTTTTTCCTTGTCGGCAAGAATGTCTGCACGGTATTTGCGCGCGAAATGTCCCGGTAGCGAACTGCGCGTGTTGATGTCATCAGTAAAGCGTTCCGGGGTGACATCGAAATCGATATCGCCGTACAGGGAAGGAATGCGGGTTTTCTGCGCGCGCACTTTTTCCCAAAGTGCATCCAGTGACTGTGCCATCACTAACCTCTAAAAACGGCATTTAATGTATGTATACATTGGGTTTACTTCGTGCCGGTGACAATGGCAGGAAACCACAAATGTGAGAACTTGCTGGTTTTTGGCCTGAATGGACAGAGAGAAATGAGGGGAGGGGAAACACGCGGCAGGGCTTTGTTTTTTCTGGGGAAACGGTTGTCCGGTTGGTGTTTATTATTGGGTGTTCCCCTCTTCCGATAGCGGCAGAGGGGCACTTCCGGGTGGGTGATAAGGCGGGTTATTTCTGCTCCGCCATGGCCTCTTTGTAGAGTGATTTGCGCGGCTCGGCGAAGACCTTGCGCAGCATGGGTTCGAAGTAATCCAGTGGCAGGATTTCTCCGTCTGGATCGAAGGCGGGGGAATCGTATTTGCTGACGAACTCCAGGGTCTGCCGGTAATGCGGGTGATCCTTGAAGTTCTCGCGCATGTCGCGATCCATGCCCAGGTAATGGAAGAAATAGTAGCCCTGGAAGATGGCGTGGTGTTTCACCATCCAGTGGTTAGCATCGCTGACGAATGGTTCCAGCAGCACGGCGGCCACGTCGGCGTGATTGAAGGTGCCCAGGGTGTCGCCGATGTCGTGCAGCAGCGCGCAGACCACATATTCGTCATCCTTTCCATCACGGTGGGCCAGGGTGGCGGTTTGCAGGCAGTGCTGGAACCGGTCGATCTTGAAACCACCGAAATCACCTTCCAGCAGGCGCAGGTGCGTCATGATGCGATCGGACAGGCCTTTGCTGAAGTCTCCGAAGGACTTGGCGATGATCTGCCAGTCCTCGCCGGTGCCGTCCTTCATGTGGGTGAACTGGGCGCGGGGTGTGGTCATGTCATTCATGGTGCGCTCCTTATTCCGCGTAGCCGGGGTTGTTGCGGTCCAGCTTGCGCAGCAGGCCGGGCCAGGCCAGATTGCCGCCCATGCCCTTGGTCACCTGTGCTGCCTGCTGCTTGATGGTGTCGACGATACCAGCGGGGATCGGGGTCAGTGGGCGGTTGCCGGACAAGGCTTGCAGCTGGATTTCACAGGCGCGCTGGAGGATAAACATGCCGAGGAAGGTATCAGCGATGGTGCTGCCGACGGTGAGCAGGCCGTGGTTACGCAGGATCATGAAGTTGGCATTACCCAGGTCGGCTTGCAGGCGTGCTTTTTCGTCATCGCGCAGGGCGACGCCTTCGTAGTCGTGGTAGGCCAGGCTGGCCAGCGGGAACAGGCTCTGTTGCGACAGGGCCAGCAAACCTTCCTGCTGGGCGGAGACGGCGACGCCGGCGGTGGTGTGGGTGTGCATGACACAGGCGGCATCGTCGCGCACGGCGTGGATGGCGCTGTGGATGGTGAACCCGGCGGGGTTGATGTCGTAGTCGATGTCGTCGAGCTTGTTACCTTCCTGATCCACGCGCACCAGGCTGGAGGCGGTGATCTCGTCGAACATCATGCCGTAGGGGTTGATCAGGAAGTGATGCTCGTCGCCGGGGATGCGGGCGGACAGGTGGGTAAAGATAAGATCATCCCAGCCGTGCAGGGCGATGAGCCGGTAGGCGGCGGCGAGATCCACGCGCAGCTGCCATTCTTCGGCGCTGACGCTGCCTTTCTTGGAGGGGACGGTGGCTGGGTTAATGGTGACCTGGCTGTTCATGTAGCGCTCTCCCGTTATGTGGGTCTTATTTGGGTCAGGGACCCTTATTTAAGGTAATCGATTTTCCAATCCCTTGAGTGTAGGCCCGGGGTTAGGGAGAAAACTGTCAACTGGTTTACAATTGCTCCATGACGGATGCCTATACGGTGCTGCGGCACTGCCCCTTACTGGCCGGATTTCCCGATGCTGCCCTGCATGAAGCGGCGCGGCACGCCCGGGTGCGTTCGTTTCAGCCCAACCAGCCGATTTATGAGAAGGGCGAACCCCAGTCCAACCTGTGTGTGATTGCCGAGGGCCTGGTGCGGATCAGTTCGGTGAATGCCCAGGGTCAGGAAGCCGTGCTGATCATTTTTGACAGCGGTACCTGGTTTGGTGATGCGGTGTTTTCCCCCGGTACCGGGCGGGTCTATGGCGCCACGGCCCATGAGGCGGCGGTGTTGGTGGAAGTGCCGGGCCCCTTTTTCCGCGACTTGCTGCAACGTTACCCGCAGAGCTACCCGGTGGTGCTGGATCTGATCAGCCAGCGGCTGTGGTCCGCCATCTCCATGATTGAAGAAGACGCGCTGCGGGGCACCCAGGCAAGGATCGGGCAGCGCTTGCTGTTCCTGTCGCAAATGCAGCGGGGTGGCAAGCCGGAAAGTGGACCGGTGACGGTGCGCCTGACCCGTGAACATATTGCCAACATGATGGGGATGACCCGCCAGGGCGTGCACCGGACGCTCAAGGCGTTTGAGACGCAGGGGCTGATCACGCTGGGCTACGGGCGGATTACTATTGAAGATGAGGCGGCGCTGCGGGAGCACTTGGTGACGTTGAGTTGATTTTGAGTGCTGCTTGTCGGATTACGCCTTTCAGGCTAATTCGACCTACTTAATAATTCGACCTGCCCGCGTACATTCGTAGGGCGTGTTAGGCGTAGCCGTAACCCGACATTCCTGCTGTGGTTTGATTTGAGACAGACATAAAAAAACCGGCGTTGGCCGGTTTTTTATGTCGCTAATTAGCGCACTTCCGTTTAACGCACTTCCATGCCCGGTTCGGCGCCACTGTCCGGGCTGAGGATGTGAATATCATCCCCGCCGGGGCCGGCGGCCAGTACCATGCCTTCGGAGACGCCGAACTTCATCTTGCGCGGTGCCAGGTTGGCTACCAGTACTACCAGTTTGCCTTCCAGCTCTTCCGGTGCGTAACGCGCCTTGATGCCGGCGAAGACGTTGCGCTCGCCCAGCTCGCCCACGTCCAGTGTCAGCTGCAGCAGCTTGTCGGCGCCTTCCACGTGAGCGGCCTTGGCCACACGGGCCACGCGCAGTTTTACCTTGAGAAAATCATCAATGCTGATGGTGTCGTCGTCTGCGTCCGCTTTTTTCGCGTCGGCTTTCTTGGGCTTGTCGGCAACCGGTGCGGGCGTGCTGTCTTTGGAATCCGCCAGCATGGCTTCGACCTGCGCCATGTCGATACGGTTGAGCAGAGGTTTGAACTTGGCGATTTCATGGCCCAGCAGTAGCTGGTCGGCATCGGCCCAGGTCAGTGGTTCCACCTGCATGAAAGCTTCGGCACGCTCGGCCAACGCCGGCAACACCGGTTTCAGGTAGATCACCAGCAGGCGGAACACGTTGATGGCGGTGCTGCAGATGGCCAGCACTTCCTGCTCCTTGCCCTCTTCCTTGGCCAGACTCCAGGGCGCCTTGTCGGCGATGTAGCCGTTGGCGTGATCGGCCAGCGCCATGATTTCACGCATGGCCTTGCCGAATTCGCGTTTCTCGTAGAAATCGGCAATGCGTGGGCCCGCTTCCTGGACTTCGCGCACCAGCATCATGTTGTCCAGGTCGGTACTGAGCGTGCCGCCGAACTTCTTCACGAAGTTGCCGGTGCGGCTGGCGATGTTGACCAACTTGCCGACCAGGTCGGAGTTCACTCGCTGGGCGAAGTCTTCCAGATTCAGGTCGAAATCATCCACCCGGCTGGAAAGTTTGGCGGCGAAGTAGTACCGCAGGTACTCCGGGCTCAGGTGGTCCAGATAGGTGCGGGCCTTGATGAAAGTGCCGCGGGACTTGGACATTTTGGCGCCGTTCACGGTGACAAAGCCGTGGCTGTAGATGGCGGTGGGTTTGCGCAACCCGGCGCCGTCCAGCATGGCGGGCCAGAACAGGCCATGGAAGTTGATGATGTCCTTGCCGATGAAATGGTACAGCTCGGCGGTGGAGTCCTTGCCCCAGTAATCGTCGAAGCTCAGGCCTTCGCGATCACAATAGTTCTGGAAGCTGGCCATGTAGCCAATCGGGGCATCCAGCCACACGTAGAAATATTTGCCCGGGTAGCCGGGGATCTCAAAGCCGAAGTAGGGGGCTTCACGGGAGATATCCCAGGGCTGCAGGTCTTCGATCCATTCCTGCAGTTTGTTGGCTACCTGCTCCTGCAGGGCGCCGGACCGGGTCCATTCGCGCAGCAGGGCTTCGAACTTGGGCAGGTCAAAGAACAGCTGGGTGGTTTCCTTTTCCACCGGGGTGGCGCCGCTGACCGAGGAATAGGGATCGATCAACTCTGCCGGTGTATAGGTTGCGCCACAGACTTCGCAGTTGTCGCCGTACTGGTCTTCGCTCTTGCACTTGGGGCAGGTGCCCTTGACGAAGCGATCGGCGAGGAACATGCCTTTCTGTGGGTCGTACAGCTGGGTAATGGTCTTTTCCAGGATGTAACCGGCATCCTTGTTGCGCTGGAAAACCATTTCCGACAACGCCCGGTTCTCGGGGCTGTGGGTGCTGTAGTAGTTGTCGAAATTCACCTGGAAATCGGCAAAGTCCCGCTCGTGGTCCGCTTTCACCTGGGCAATCTGCTGCTCCGGGGTGACGCCGTTTTCCTCGGCCTTGAGCATGATGGCGGTGCCGTGGGCATCGTCAGCGCAGACATAGGTGCACTGCTGGCCACGGAGCTTCTGGAAGCGAACCCAGATGTCGGTCTGGATGTATTCCAGCAAATGGCCGAGATGAATGGGGCCATTGGCATAGGGAAGGGCACTGGTGACCAGTATCTTGCGGGGAGTGTCACTCATGGGAACGGCATCGATTTCCAAAAAATGGGTGGCCTATGATACGGGGGCTGCCGGGGTTTTTCATCCTGTGTTCTTCGCTGTCTGCGGTGCCGGTTTTGTACGCGTGCTGACGGCCATACCGGGAACGGCACCGCTGGAGTGAACGGGCGTTGTGGAGGTGCGGCGATGTGCTAGGGTTTGCGGTTAGTTGTGAGGGGGTGGGCAATGTCGCTGAGAGTTCGTATTCGCTGGTTACTGGTGGTCTCTGCCGCTATTTGTGTGGCGCTGGCAACGGTGGCCCTGTACTGGGTAAACCTGTCGTTGGTGGATACCCTTGCGGAGCGCAATGCGGAACGTGAGCTGGGCAAGGTGGAAGCCGCTTTCCTGGACCAGTTGTCGGTGTTGCGGGTACGGGCGCTGGACTGGAGCCAGCAGCCCGAGCAGGCGCCGCTGAATCAGGGGGGCGTTGGCCACCTGGACCTGATGATGGCGCTGGATAACGATGCCATTCGTTGGGATAACGGGGAGCCGGGAGTGAATTCGCCGGTGTTCGAGACCTTGGCGCGGCGTTTCACTGAACAGGACTGCATGCCGATTTGGGGGGTGGTGAAGGTAGAAGGCAGGCCTTTGCTGTTCAGTACCGCGGTGGAAAATGGCTGTCAGGCCTATCTGCTGGGGGTGTGGCTGGATAGTGGCTGGTTGAGTTACCTGTCCGAGCGGGTAGGGCATGCCTTGTACGTGCAGGAAGCCCAGAGTGACGGCCAGTTAATGCGAGGTCTGGGCGAGGTGGAAGGCGGGCAGTTACAGGGGCGTTTTCCCATTCCGGATTTCCTCGGGGGCACGCCGTTGGCGGTGATTGTCGAGATCCCCCATGACGGTTACCAGAGTATGCTCTATGCGGTTTTGTTGGTGGCGCTGATTATGGTGGTGCTGACCTCAATAACCGTGTTCGTCATCAATTGCCGTATTCAGCCCATGCTGTTTGGGCGTTTGCGGCTGGTGCATAACGCCGTGCGATCGATTGCCCGTGGTGGGGCGCTGGACCAGCGTGTACCGGTGCTGGGCCGCGATGAGATCGGTGCCCTGGCGGAAGACTTCAATGCCATGGTGGACAGTATTCACCATGCCCAGACCCAGCTCGCGCAAGCCAGGATGCAGGCAGAGGATGCCAGCCAGACCAAAAGCCAGTTTCTGGCCAATATCAGCCATGAAATCCGCACGCCAATGACGGCCATTCTCGGTTACACCGAACTGTTGCGCGATGGCTCGCTGAGTGCCACAGACAAGCGGCGCTACCTGACCATCATTCAGCACAACGGCGATGCGCTACTGGCGCTGATTAATGATGTGCTGGATCTGTCACGGATCGAGGCTGGCCAACTGCACCCGGAACAACGGCTGTTTTCTACCCGGGTGCTGCTTGATGAAATCATCGACAGCTTGCAGTTGCGGGCCACCGAGAAGGACATTGACCTGCGTATCCATTACCTGACGGACATGCCGCCAACGGTCAGTGGGGATGCGTTCCGCCTGCGCCAGATACTGGTCAATCTGATTGGTAATGCGGTGAAGTTTACCGAGCGCGGGCGGGTGCATGTGGGGGTTAACTGGGATGAAGAGGCGTCGCGTCTGAATGTGTCAGTGGAAGACACCGGGATTGGCATCAGTGAAGGCGAGCTGAGCCGCATCTTCCAGCCTTTCTCCCAGGCGGATGCATCGCATACACGCCGCTATACCGGTACCGGTCTGGGGTTGAGCATCGCGCGACAATTGGCCCGTGCCCAGGACGGTGACATCCAGGTCTTCAGTACCCTGAACCAGGGTAGCTGCTTTGTGCTGGATATTCCGCTGGTACGTGCCTGTGACACGGTTTCACAAACCGCTGGCGACAGGCCGGATGCCCTGCCTGCGTCCCGGGAAGCGCTGGCTTCGCTGGAGGGGGTGCGGGCGTTGCTGGTGGAGGACAACGAAGTGAACCGTCTGTTTGTGCGCAAGGTGCTGGAGCAGGTGGGCATGCGGGTAACCGAAGCAGAGCACGGGCGAGAAGCCTGTGCGGTCTTTCATGACGCAGACGGCGCTTACGACCTGGTGGTACTGGATATGCAGATGCCGGTGATGGATGGCTATGAGACTGCGCAGGCCCTGCGCGATCGGGGGTTTGACGGGCCTCTGCTGGCTCTGACGGCCAACGTGCTGGCGGTGGATCGCCAGCGCTGCCTGGAAGCCGGTTGCAATGCCTTTTTGGGTAAACCGGTGCGGGTCAGGGAGTTGCTGGCGGTGTGCGCGCAGCTCCTTAACCCGTCAGACGTTTCCGTTAGCCGGTAATGTCTCTGGAAACCTGGCCTCGTCTGAGTGCATCGTGGACCTGTTGTTGGGAGACCGGTTTGCTGAGGTAGTCATCCACACCGGCATCGCGGGCTTTCTGCACATAGTCACCGGTAGCGTGGGCCGACAGGGCGATGATCCAGCAGTGCGGTGGTGTCTCCTGGGCGGTTTCCAGGGCACGAATTTCCCGGGTGGCCTGGTAGCCATCCATCACCGGCATCTCACAGTCCATGAAAATGATATCCCAGTAATCCGGATGGTTGCGGACCTGCTCTACAGCCTGCGCTCCGTCGCTGACCAGCGTGGCATGGATACCTAACGATTTGAGGATGCTGTCGATCACCAGCTGGTTGACGGCATTGTCCTCCGCCACGATCACCTTGAGCATATTGGCGCGGTCCAGCCGGATCAGTGGCTCTTTCGCGGTGGAGGGAGCACGCGATTCGTCGGGGCCGGTGAGCAGGCTGCGTTTCAGCGCCTGACAGGAAAAGGGCGTTTCTATTAGTAGCAGATCTTCCGGCAGGGTGTCGCTGAGCGGCTGCCCGGTGGGGTGCAACAGCACCAATGCCGGGTTGTCGAAGTGAGCGCGCAGGCGTTCCACGTAGTGGGGATCTTCCAGCACAGGTAGTTCCGCGATGAGATAGTCCACGGCTTGGCTGGGGCTGGCGGGATCAAGCGCGGTAATGACGTCACGGTATTCCAGCGTCTTGGCGCCCCAACGGCTGAGAATCTGCGAGAGGCTTAGCAATTGCGGGGCAGTGCTGGAAATGATCGCGGCGGTCCGGTTTGCCAGCACCGGTTGTTTCTGAATTTTTTCCACTTCCACCGGCAGGGATAGCCAGAATGTGGCCCCGCGGCCCAGAGAGCTGGAGACGCCGATGTCACCGCCGAGCAGCTCGATCAACCGTTTGCAGATCACCAGCCCAAGGCCGGCGCCGTTGTGTTTGCCCTTGGCAGACAGATCGCTGAACGCCTGGAACAGGGACGACTGCTGGCCTTCATCCAGGCCGATCCCGGTGTCGACCACTTCAATCATCAGTACGCACATGCCCTTGTTATTCACCGGTTGCTTCAGGTTCACGTGCAGGGCGACGTGGCCGCGGTCGGTGAATTTGAAGGCATTGCTGAGCAGGTTGGTAATGATTTGCTTGAGGCGAATCGGATCGGTTTTGATGCGTTCAGGTACCCGGCTGTCGATATGAATATACAGCGGCAGGGATTTTTCGCTGGAACGCAGGGCAAACAGCCGCACGCAATCATCGACGATGTTTTCCAGTGCAATAGGCTGGTAATCCAGCTCCAGTTTCCCGGACTCGATCTTCGAGTAATCGAGAATGTCGTTGATGACGGTCAGTAACGACTGGGTGGACTGATAAATGGTGCCTACATATTGCGCTTGTTGATGGGTCATGCTGGTGCGGCGCAGCAGGTCGGTCATGCCCATGATGCCGTTCATGGGCGTGCGAATTTCATGGCTCATGGTGGCGAGGAATTCGCTTTTGGCGTGGTTTCTGGCGCCGGCCTTGAAGGCTTCCATTTCCGCGATGGCACGGTCGCGCACGGAATCGGAATGGGCTTCCTTCAAGCGGTTGATGCGCCGGGCGAGAGCCAGGGAAAGCAGCACGACTTCCAGAAAGACGCCTATCTGTACCAGGTTTTCGGTCAGAGAATTGCGTGGAACAACGCCGTATTTATTCAGTGCCATGGCCGCTGCACCCACAATAAAGCAGGACCAGGCAATGGTGAAAATGCGCGCATCCGGGTCGCCGGCGCGGGTGCGAATCAGGCCGACGAAGAAGATACTGAAATCCATCAGCAAAATGGCACTGACGGAAATCGGAATCAGGAAAGTGCGGCTGGTAAAAGGCGCCGCGAGAAAGAGTACGGTGCCAATGCCCACCAGCATTTGCAGCCACATGGCCAGGCGCGGTGCTTTTTCCCGTAGCGACAGAAAGTGCAAGGTAAAGAGTGGCGGAAGCAGCACAATCAGGGGCAGCAGGTAATGAATCATGTACTGGCTGATCAGGGTGGAATGCGGCCACAGATAACGGTGGGCATAGCCATGCAATACCGCCATGAACAGGGTGACCACGGCGGACCAGCACACATACAACAAATAGACTTTTTCGCGAATGGAAAAGAACAGCGACAGGTTATAGAGAATCATCACCAGCATGCCGCCGAAGAAAATTCCCTGCACCACGCTTTGTGTTTGCGTCGAGGCGTTGTAACTTTCCTGTGACAGTAATTCCAGCGGCAGCTGGATGCTGTGTGCAGAGGCGACCTTGAGGAAAATGTCGTTGTCGGTGCCTGTGGGTAAGGTCAGCGGGAACGCGGGCGTCGGGGCTGTGCCTGGGCGTACGGAAAAATCCCGGTCCATGCCTGCCTGAAAGTGGGCAACCAGCGTACCGCCGGCATCGATCTGGTAGACATCCACTTCACCGAGCATGGCGTAGTCGATTTGCAGCTGCCAGTCAGGATGAAGTCGATTAAGATTGCGAACTGAGAAGCGGAACCAGCAATGATCGGTGGTAAAGCCTAAATTCGGCGTGCTGGCTCCGGATGGTTGCCAAGGCAGGTCGGTGCGCTGAAGAATGGCATTAATGCCGGGCGACTGATCCGCAGGCGTGCAGAAGGTGTACAGGCCCTGATAGGGGTGCATGTGTTCCTGCTGTTCGCCGATGATTTGGGTGTCCGGCCCTTTGGCTGAAGCCAGGGAAGACAGGCAAATCGAGAAAAAAGCGACGAACAAAAGCAGAGCGGCTTTCGAGTCCTTGAACAAAGTGTCTTTATCCTGAATAGACGGGGTGACATCACCTCTAATCAGTGATGCTAGCAGCGTGAGCCGGGGGGCTCAATGCAGGGGGAGAATAACAGATGACAGGGATAGTGAACCGCTTTGCGGTGGGGCCAATTACCGGTGAGTCAGGGAAAAGCCATGTGCGCCTTTTCGGGGCATTGCCGAAAGGGGAGCTGGGCGCGGGCAACAAGCTTATGTGGGGGCGGGTTCGCTGGCGCAAACAGGGGGGCGACAGCTGGTCTGAACCCCGTAAGTTTCGCCTTAATGGCAACTTCGATGGCTCCGGGGTGGTGGTGCTCAACGGGCTTGAGCCTGGCACCCGCTATCAGTATCAGGCTGGTTGGGTGCGCAGCGAAGAGGATGGTGACCCCCTGGACTGGCACGCCATTGAGAGCGGGTGTTTTTCCACCGATCAGCCCACGGCTGATCAGACAACCTTCTTGTTTGGTTCCTGTTGTTACCGTTTTGTCGGGTTGGATGGGATTATCCAGGATGATCGCGCCGACAAGATTTTTGCGGAAATGTCGGTGCAGGCGGAGCAACACAAACCGGATTTTGTCCTGTTTGGTGGTGATCAGGTCTATGCCGATTCCATGTACAGCATTGGCGCGGCGGCCACCCGTGACGATTTCGATTCCCTCTATCGGGCCAGTTTTTCCCAGAAGCACCTGGCCAAATTGTTAAGGGAAACCAACAGCTACATGATCCTGGATGATCATGAAATCGAGAATAACTGGCCGGCCAAGGCCGACGCCGAGTTATGGACGAACAAGTATCCGGCAGCGATCAAGGCATACCAGATTTACCAGGCATCTCATTCCCCGGCGGCCCCATTGAATGAGGCTGGCACCTATCTGGACCGTGACCCGGATAAGTTCTGGTACACCTTTTCCCGTGGTCCGGCGGATTTCTTTGTAATGGATGTGCGTACTGAGCGGGTGCTTAGCCGCTGGCCCTGGCAACGCAAGATGATCAGCGAGGTGCAGGAGCAGGCGTTCGTCGAATGGCTGGATCGTGACCCCGAGCGCGTCAAGGTGCTGGTGACTTCCGTGGTGATGTTTCCGGAACAGCGGCGCCCGTTTCGTGGCAAAGATGCCTGGGAAGGCTTTCGCCATCAGCGCCAGCGATTACTGGCTGCGATGGCAAAAAGTGCGAGCCAGAAACTGGTGGTGCTTAGCGGTGATGTGCATGCTTCCCTGTATGCCAGTTTGACCTTGAACGGTGGCAAAAAGGTACATAGCTGGACATGCTCCGGGCTGTTCTGGCCCACCGCCTTGTTTGCGTTCCGCTGGTATCGCCCGATGATCCGGGTGCCGGGGCTGCTCTATAGCGGCTGGGGGCGCCCGTTGGGGCAAGTCAGCGTGCCGGGTGAGGTCTTTAGCGACAATGCATTTTCGGTGGTGTCCTTCGATGACAGGGGCGCCCGATTTGCGTTGTTCGATCGCCGGAACCGGCCAGTGCCGGATGCGAGCCGAACCATCGAATGGTAAGCGGTCCGTGAGAGAGGGTGGCGGGTTTCTCATGCTGCCCATGGCGAAAAGCTTACATGAGTTGGCGCTTTTTTCGTCTTACCTCGGGTAGGCGGTTTCCCCTAAAGTGGATCTTGCAAGGACGCGATGGAACACGGATGTTCGATTTCGGCCCGGTACAGCCTAGCCCGCCAACCCCAAATGGCGGGCTTTTCTTTTTCTGGGGTGTCCTCTTTCCTGCTTTCCCCTTTGATTGCCCATAACAGAACACCGATAATGTACCGCTTCACAGCAGGAGTCGGTCATGTCTGAGCAAGTAGAACAGCGGGAAATCCTCAAAGCCAAACTCAATCAGGAAACCGCCAAGGCTAGCTGGAAAGAGCTACAGCCGTTCTTTGCCCGTGGCCAGACGGTCTATGTGGCGCCGGAACTGGACTTGATTGAAGTCGCACTGGCGTTTTCAGACGATGAGGTCGCGCAAATTGCGCTGTGGCGGGACAAGGCCCAGGTCGACAAGGTTACCGATGAGCAGGCAGCGGCGTGGTTCGCGGCAGATAAAGGCTTGTGGACAGTGGTGCTACCGCCCTGGGTGCTGGTGCAACCGGAGTCCGTGCAGTAACTCGATCTGTTGCCACAGACACGTCGGCAATAGAGCGTTGGTCACGCGCTAACGCTGCCCAGTGGGTAACGTCCTTGGCATCTGGAATGCCGCCCCTTTCTGGTTTCTCCTTTCTTTCTCGCTTCCTGACTTCGTGTCCCTCACTGCGGCTTATGCGGTGGGGGGCGAGTCCTGATGCCGTGTCCGGTACTCGCCGGGGGGCAGCCCCAGCCACCGTTTGAAAGCCTTGTTGAATGACGAGGGATCTTCATAACCCAGCTGCTGCGCGATCTCGGCAAAGCCTGCCTCGCTGTAGCGGACCAGTTGTTCGGCCAGTTCTGCGCGGACTTGATCGAGCAGATCCCGGAACCGGGTATGGTGTGCGTTCAGGCGCCGCTGAAGGTTGCGCACGCTCATGTTCAGGCTATTGGCCAAAGCCTGCTGGTCGTAATGGCCTTCCTCCAGTTGATGGCGCAGGCGTTCGCGAATCAGGTCAATCAGGTGGTGATCGCGCAGGGAATTCAGGGTCTTGTCGCAGTGGATCAGCGCTTGCTGAAAACGCTCGTCATCGTGATTGGGGTTGAGCGTATCGAGAATGTGGGCAGGGAACAGCACCTGATCGTGCTCGCGACTCGCGGTGACCGGGGCCTTCAATAAAGCACTGAACAGCTCGGTATGGGCAGTGTTCTCTCGCAGGTGAACGTGGACGTCTTCACTGGCCTGCACGCCCAGAGCCACGTCTGCCAGCCGCAAAAAACCACTCAGTACGGCATGGGTCTGCATGGTATGGAGTGGGGCATCACCATTGGCTGCGCATCGCACCGCAACATACTCGTCTTGCAGGTGAATGGTTACTTGCTGGGCTTCCGTGAGTAGCGGCCAGTACTGTTCCAGGACTTTCAGTGCCTGCCAGCCATCGCGGTAGTAGTGCAGGGCATCCCCCAGGGGGGCTATATCGGGGAGGAGAATTTGTTGGCCAATGCGAATGCCCATGGCCGGGTCACCAAGTTTCCTTTCCGCCTGCTCGAACAGCCGGTGAATCGCGGACACGTCCAGACGCTCATCATTCTCGGTCAGTAGAGATGCCGGCAAACTGGCGTTGGTCAATAGTTCCAGCAGGTCGAGCCCCTGGCGCTGCCAGTAACGCAGGTCACTGCGGAACATGGAGATGTGTTTGCTGAACATGGGTTGCCTCTAATCTTTTATTCTTATGTCGTTGTTTTAAAACGGCATTGGTTTTTGGCGACACACTCCCTGTTTGGCTGGCGTCTGGCGCCATATGTTGCTCTTCCTCTCCCTCGTAAGGTAGCCACTTCGTACGATAGTACATCGCTCTGTGCGTAATAACGCACCATTTTGCGATATATGTGGCGCGAAAACCCTCAAAACGGTGACTTACGTCACGCTTTTGTCCTGATGTTAGGGAGAGAGATAATAATGAATACAACTAAGAACAAGTTCGTAGATGTGCCGGCGGCTCGCCTGCTAGCGCCGCTGGCCCTGGCCGTATCACTGGCCGCCTGTGGCGGTGGTGGCAGCAGTAGTGGTGGTGGTGGTGCTAATGGTGGTGGTGAGAACCCGGTGGGCTATCAGTTCCCGCAGGACATGCCAGCCGATGTGCCGCAGCAGGAAATCGCCTGTGGTGGTGACGACGCCATCATGTTGGATGCGAATAACATTACTGACAGCGCCAAGATTGCTTTCCTTGATGCTCAGGACGGGGATGTGATCGCGTTCCCGGAAGGGCGCTTTGACCTGAACGATACGCTGACCCTGGATGGTGAACTGGGTGGCGCACGCATTGCAGACATTACAATTTGTGGCCAGGGCATGGACAAGACCATCCTGGATTTCAGCAATTCCGTAGGTGATGACGGTCTGTTTATCACCAACATCAATGATGTGGAAGTCTACGGCCTGGCCGTAGTGGAAGCGGCCAACAATGCCATCAAGTTCCAGCATGCTGATGGTGTGCGTATCAACTACACCGCGACGGTATGGCAGGGTGAGCCGGACAAGGGCAACGGCGCTTACGGCCTGTACCCGGTAGAAAGCAGCAATGTGCTGGTGGAAAACAGCTACGTACGCGGTTCTGCGGATGCCGGTGTCTATGTGGGGCAGTCACAGAACATTGTTGTGCGCAACAACGTGGCTGAATACAACGTGGCGGGGATCGAAATCGAGAACTCCACCGGTGCGGACATGTACAACAATATCGCCCGTTTCAATACCGGTGGTTTGCTGGTATTCGATCTGCCCATCGGTAATGGCACCTATGGTTCTGGTGTGCGGGTCTTCGGTAACACCGTGACTGAAAACAACACCAAGAACTTTGCCAATAGCAGCAGCAACCCGGGTGGCGTTCATATCGTGCCGCCGGGCACAGGTGTCATCGTTCTGTCCACTGACGATGTGGAAATTTTCGATAACGAGATTGCCGATCACGATACCCTGGCAGTGGCAGTGACCAGCTTCTTTATCGCCGATGAAAACGCGGCGGGTCCCGATTATCAGTCCATCATCGCCGACGGTTGGCTGCCAGTTGTGCGCAATATTCATGTGCACGATAACGCCATCACCAATGCCGGTTCCGCACCGAATGGGGCGTTGATTCAGGACATGATTACGCTGTTCACCCTGACTCCGGAACTGCAGTGGCCGGGCATTCTGTATGACGGTCTAGGCGAGCAGCTGGCTAACAGCAGCGCTTTGCTGCCAGTGGCTGACGCTTATGAAGAGGGCGAGAAGGTTTGTTTCCAGAACAACGGCGACACCCTGATCGGCTATCCCTACGACCCGGCCACCGCTGCCACCATGTCCGGCCCGACGCTGAGCCCGGCAGTGGGTGCAGATCTGCTGGATTGCAGCCAGCCGGCGTTGCCTGCGGCCACCTTGACCTTCAAGGGTGAGCAGTTTGGTTGTGGCGTGGATGACACCACCAGCGAGCACTGCAAGCCGGCCCCTGTTCTCTAACGTTTGTTTATCTTTTCTACCTGTCTGATTTCGGGGCGGCCTGTCGCCGCCCCGAAGCAGGAGTGATGACATGAAAACATTAATGCAGATTTCTCTGCTTTCTACCGCCGCAATACTGACCGCCTGTGGCGGCGGTGGCGGTAGTAGCGGCGGTGGAGGTGCTGGTAATGGTGGCGGCGATCCGGTGGCCAGGAACTGCCAGATCAGTGACAGCGCGGACGTAAACTGGGACGCACTGGAAAACGACAATCTGGAAAAGCTCTCGGACTACAACCTCTTTACCAGCAGCTGTGACCCTACCCGGGATGCCCACGGTGGCATAGCCTATGACCTGAATACGCCTTTGTTCTCTGACTACACCAGCAAATACCGCTTTGTATTTGTGCCGGATGGACAGAGTGCGACCTATAACGAAAATGACGTTTTCGACTTCCCGGTGGGCACCGTCATTACCAAGACTTTCGCCCTGCCGGCGGATACCGCTTACCGCGGTTATGATCCGCAGACGAGCACGGAAACGTTGCTGGAAACCCGCCTGTTGATTCATCGTGCTGGCGGCTGGACCGCGCTACCTTATGTGTGGAACGCAGACGGCACCGAGGCGACCTACCGGGTTCAGGGGGCACAGTTGCCCGCGACACTGGTGCACAACGGTGCCCAGGAATCCTTCACCTATTCCGTGCCCGACAAGGCGCAGTGCAAGCAGTGCCACAGCCATGATACCGGCGATACCAATGTGTTTATTCCCATTGGTCCCAAGGCCCGTCATCTCAATGGTGATATGGACTATGGCAGTGGCCCGGAAAACCAGCTGAGTCACTGGAGCGACGCGGGTATTCTCAGCGGCCTTCCGGCTCTGGATCAGGTGGACAAGGTGCCGAGCTACCACGATGCTGATGCGGGCTTGATCAGTGGTTACAGCGATGAACAACTGATGGCGGCGGCAAAAGGCTACCTGGATGTGAACTGCGCCCATTGCCACGGCGTGGGAGGCACTGCGGCCTACACCGGTTTGCAGCTGGAGTTCTGGCGCGACTATGACACCGAGAAAGAAAAGCACGGTGTCTGCAAGGGCCCCATCGCCTATGACCAGGGTGAAATGACCTACGACGTGGTGCCGGGTAACGCAGACGAATCGATCCTGCATTTCCGCATGGATACCACCAACCCGCAGGACAGCATGCCGCGCCTTGGCCGTGCGCTGATCCATGAGGAAGGTGTTGCCCTGGTGAAGGCCTGGATCAACAGCCTGCCTGACGCGTCCTGTTCCTCCAAGTGAGGGTGATGCAGTGATAGCAAGAACCGGTCTGTACAGCGTCTTGTTATTGCTGCTGACGGCTTGTGGCGGTGGCGGCGGCAGTAGTCCGGCCGCTATCGTTCCTGAGCCCGAGCCGGATACCACCGACCCGCGCTGTCTTGCCGACAGCGACGGGCCGAACTGGCAAGCGCTGGCGGAAGTGAATTGCCCGCGCCTGTCCCAGTATCAGCTGTTTTCTGATGGCCGTGATCCTCGTGTGGGCCCCACTGGGCCGGGGCTGCCATTTGCCCCGGCCAGTGGCCTTTTTAGTGATCATGCCACCAAGTACCGATTTGTTTTTCTGCCCGAAGGGAGCACGGCACAATACCGTGACACTTTTGGGCTGGTATTCCCGGTGGGCACCGTGATGGTGAAAACCTTCGCCTTGCCGGTCAGCGCTGCCGGGGGCGATGACCGTCTGATGGAAACCCGCCTGTTGATCCACCGGGCCTCCGGCTGGGTGGGGTTGCCGTATCAGTGGCAAGCGGATGGCCAGGATGCCACGCTGGCACGGACCGGCAAGGTGATCGACACCTATGTCATGGTCGACGGTGTGCAGCAGGATTTCCGCTACCAGATCCCCGATGTGCTGGCTTGCCGCAAGTGCCACCAAGGCCGCACTGACAATGAAGTGATGACCCCGCTGGGCACAACGGCTCGTCAGCTGAATCATGATTTTCCCTACGCCGGTGGAGCCAAAAATCAGCTGGTTTACTGGCAGGAAAACGGCATGCTGGCTGATGCGCCTGCCCCGGCAAGCTGGCCCCGCGCCGTGGATTGGCATGACACCAGCGAACCGCTGGACCTGCGCGTACGCTCCTATCTGGATACCAACTGCAGCCATTGCCACAGTGACGTGGGCAGCGGTGCGCTGTCGGGCCTGCGGCTGGAAATGTGGCGAGACCCTACCGATTACATCTATGGCATCTGCAACCGGGCGCAGGGGTATTACGGGGGGCCGTTGGGCCTCACCTACGATATCGTGCCCGGCAATGCGGCTGACTCGGTGTTGCCGTTCCGGCTGGGTGCTCAGCGCCATACCGATAATGCCAAGGATATGATGCCACCGCTGGGTCGCAGCCTCGCAGACCACGATGCGGTCGCACTGGTGCGCCAGTGGATTGATGCGATGCCCGCGAAAGCGTGCGCCACATTGGATTAAGGAACCTCTGAATAACTCCTTGCGTCTTTCTGCGCTGGCTCCTCTTGTTTACCCCGCAACGCGCGATAACGTTTTTCGTGCTGTCATCCTGCTGTCCTGATGGAATGGTTTGATTACTTGAAACAGCAGGCTGGTATTGGCCGCGGCCACCGGTATAGAGTGAGCGAAAGGGCCTGCAGGGCGCGCCCGGCCGGCCTGGTGAGGGTCCGGAGAACGTGACCTCTCACGTGATCCGGTTTTACGTAACGAGGTTGCGTAGTAATGCGTAGTTCCAAGGACGCCGGAGGTTTCGATGCAGGATGACATCGCTCAACGCCAGGCGCTGTTGCAGGCCCAGCTGGAAGGGCAGGTCACTGCCCACATCGGTGCTGACCACCAGTCTCTGTTTCGCAGCTTTCTCGCTGCCTATTATGAAATGAGCAGTCTGGCCGCGTTGACGGCCCGGCCTCCGGAACAACTCTTCCATATCGCCCAGCAGCACTGGCTGATGGCGCACCAGCGCCACCCCGGCGAAACCCTGATTCACCTGAAGCCTCCCTGTCGCCCCGGCGGCCTTGCCGCGTTGCGCACCGTTACCGATGACGTCCCCTTTCTGGTGGATTCGGTGGCCATGGCCGTGCGTGATGCCGGCACCGCCATCGACTGGACCGTGCACCCGGTCATTCAGGTGCGACGCGATGCCCATGGGCATCTGACCCAGGTGACGGGGGTGGGTGATGGCGAGCAGCCGGCGGAGTCCATGATCTACGTGGAATTCGAACCGCTGGCAGACGACGAGGATTATGCCCGCCTGCAGGGCATTCTCGAGCGCGTGCTGGGTGATCTGCGCGTGGTGGTGGACGACTTCGAGCCCATGCTCGACAACCTGGAAGCGACCCGCAGCAACCTGTCGGCCAGTTACCCGGAGCGGGATCAGCAGGAGTTACAGGAAGCCACCGGCTTTATCGAATGGTTGTCCGAAGACCACTTTACCTTTCTGGGATATGCCCGTTCCGAAGCGAAAGCGGTGGACGGTGGCATGCAACTGCATCTGGTGGACGAGGCCGGTCTTGGTCTGGCGCGACCCGGCAGCCCTTACGCCAACGCGGATGAATTTATTGCGCCCCATGACGAAATGGCCAAATACATCCGCCATGGTCGTCTGGTAGTCGTAACCAAAGCCAATGTGCGCTCGCCGATTCATCATCCGCACTATATGGATGTGGTATCCGTGAAGCGCCTGGCCGCTGATGGATCGGTGGAAGGCACCGACCGCTATATCGGGCTGTTTTCCCTGGATGCTTACATCAATCGTCCCCGGGACATTCCACTGATTCGCCGCAAGGTGAATTACGTGCTAGACCGTTCCCGGTTGCCGGAACGCTCGCATTCCGGCAAGCACCTGCGCGATATCATTTACCAGCTTCCCCGCGATGAGTTGTTCCAGTGTCGAGAGGAAGAGTTGTACGACATCTGCATGGGCATTCGCGCCCTGCGTGATCGTCATCATCTGCGGATATTCATGCGCCGGGACCGCTATGGGCGTTTTTATTCGTGCATGATTTACCTGAGCCGCGAGCGCTACTCCCGGGAATTACGCGACAAGGTCACCGCCGAGCTGATGACGTTGTGCAACGGTCGCTCCGTGGAGCGCACCGTGGATTTCCTCCGCGAAGGGCTGGCCCGGATTCACTGCATTGTACGTATTCCCCAAGGCACACAGCTGGCCATGACCGACAGCCAGGTGGAGCAACGGCTGATTGAAATTACCCGCTCCTGGTCGGACCAGTTACGGGAAGTGTTGCGCGAAAGTGGCTACCAGGATGAGCAGGGCGACAAGGTGGGCAGCCGGGCCGATGACGGGGCTGCCCTGGCCCTGCGTTACGGTGACGCCTTTCCCCTGGGTTACCGGGAAGCACACAGTGCAGTGGAGGCGGCTGCCGACCTGCAATACCTGACGCAGTTGTCTGCCGCCCAACCAGTGCTGCCCTGCCTGGCCATTACCGATGCAGACGGTGCGGCGTGCCCGACCAGCCTGCGACTTTATAGCCTGAATAATCCCATCGGTTTGTCCGATGTGCTGCCGGCACTGGAAAATTTTGGTTTGCGGGTAGCGCGCCAGAACCCGACCCGGGTGACGCCCCGTGATGGCGAACCTCGCTGGATTCAGGTCTTCGACGTGCAGGTCCATGGTGAGTGTTCCCTGGGGCCGGCCCAGCAGAAGCGTTACTTCGAAGATGCCTTCCTGCAATGCTGGAATGGCCATACGGAAAATGACGGCCTGAATCGACTGGTGTTGCTGGCGGGCCTGAATGCCCGTCAGGTGGTGTGCCTGCGTACCCTGACCAAATACCTGATTCAAACCGGGTTGCCGTATTCGCAGAACTACATGGAAGAGTTGCTGGCGGAACATGCGCGCATTGCCCGCTTGCTGGTGCAGCTTTTCGAAACCCGCTTTGACCCGCAGTTGACTGACAGCCGTCGTGATAATGAAGGATTGAAACTGGCACAGAACCTGGATCATGAACTCGATGGCGTGGCGTCCCTGGATGCGGATCGTGTGCTGCGGGCGTTCCTGAGTGTGGTGCGCGCGGGGCTGCGTACCAATTTCTATCAGCAGGACGCGGGCGGCCATGACAAAGCCTATGTCAGCCTGAAGCTCGATCCGAAGAAGGTGTCGGAGTTGCCGCCGCCGTTGCCCATGTACGAAACCTTTGTGTATTCACCCACCATGGAAGGCATTCACTTGCGTGGTGGGCCGGTGGCCCGTGGCGGCCTGCGCTGGTCCGACCGGCGTGAGGATTTCCGCACCGAGGTGCTGGGCCTGGTCAAGGCGCAAATGGTCAAGAACGCCATTATTGTGCCGGTGGGGGCCAAGGGCGGTTTTGTGGTGAAAGGCGGCACACCGGGAGATCGGGAGGCGTGGCAGCAGCAGGGTATTGCCTGCTACAAGGAGTTCATCCGTGGCCTGCTGGACCTCACTGATAATCGCGAAGGCGACGCGATTGTGGCGCCGGAACAGGTGGTGCGCCACGACGGCGATGACCCCTATCTGGTAGTGGCGGCGGACAAGGGCACCGCGACCTTCTCGGATATTGCCAACGGCCTGGCAGATGAATACGGCTTCTGGCTGGGCGATGCGTTTGCCTCTGGAGGCAGTGCCGGTTACGACCACAAGCAAATGGGCATTACCGCACGGGGTGCCTGGGAAAGCGTGAAGCGTCACTTCCGGGAACAGGACAAGGATATCCAGACGCAGCCGTTTACTGTGGTGGGGATCGGCGACATGGGCGGCGATGTGTTTGGCAACGGCATGCTGTTGTCGGACCAGATTCAATTAGTCGCGGCCTTCAATCACCTGCACATCTTTATCGACCCAAACCCGGACCCGGCGGCCACCTTTGCCGAGCGCCAGCGCCTGTTCACGACCCGGGGCGCCACCTGGGATGATTTCGACCGCGAGGCCATGTCCGAGGGCGGCGGTGTCTGGTCGCGCAGCGCCAAGAGCATCGAACTCAGTGAACCGGCCTGCCAGGCGCTGGGCATCAGTGAACGGACGCTGACCCCGGCAGAATTGATCATGGCGATTCTCAAGGCGCCGGTGGAGCTGCTCTGGAACGGCGGTATCGGCACCTATGTGAAAGGCAGTAACGAGAGTCATAGCCAGGTGGGAGACCGGGCCAACGATGCCATTCGTGTGAACGGCAAGGAACTGCGCTGCCAGGTAGTGGGTGAGGGCGGCAACCTGGGGCTCACGCAACTGGGGCGCATTGAATTTGCGCTCAATGGCGGGCGGATCAATACCGACGCCATTGATAACTCCGGCGGTGTGCACAGCTCTGACCGGGAAGTGAATATCAAGATTCCGCTTAACCAGCGTTTGCGTGACGGGCGGCTGGATCGCGATACCCGCGACCCCTTGTTGGTGCGCATGACCGACGATGTGGCCGATGCGGTGCTGCACGACAACTACGTGCAGAGCCTGGCTCTAAGCCTGCTGGAATACAACGCGGCGTCGCGGCTGGATGAGCACGCCAACCACCTGCGTACGCTGGAGCGTCAGGCCATGCTGGTGCGCACGGTGGAGTACCTGCCGGATGATGAATCACTCAGCGAACGTCGCACCCGCGGCAAAGGGCTGACCCGCCCGGAACTGTCGGTGTTGTTGTCCTATACCAAGAATGCGCTGTTCGATGCCTTGCTGGCGTCGGATGTCCCCGATGATGCGTTCTTTGACCAGGACGTGCTGCATTACTTTCCGCAGGAACTGGTGGAATCCTTCGGCGATGATCTGCTCAACCATGGCCTGCGCCGGGAGTTGATCGCCACGGTGCTGGCCAACGCGGTGGTCAACCGGATGGGGTTCGCCTTTGTGCATCGGTATGCGGATGAGCATGGCTTGTCGTTGCACCGTTTGGTGAAGGCCTACGCCATGGCCCATGCGGTGTTCGATGGCGACCTGTATTGGGCGCCGGTGGATGGCCTGGACGGGCGCGTGGACAGCCAGGTGCAGCTACGGCTTTATGGTCGGGTGATCGGGCTGATGAAACACGTGACCACCTGGCTGATTCATTACAAATGGGGGCGGCGTCCGGTGGCAGAAGCGGTGGCTCGCTACCGCAAGGCCATTGCCGAGCTGGAAGGCATGCTGCCTGAGGCACTGCCGGGCAGTTATCGGCAGGAATGGGATCAGGCCGTGGAGGGCATGAAAGACGATGGCGTGCCCGAGAAAGAGGCGAAGCTGTTAGCCAATACCATGGTGCTGGGGTGTGCCCCGGATATTGTTGAGCTTGCTTCGCTGGCCCAGGTGCCGCTGAAACTGGCGGCGGAAGTGTACTTTCTGGTGGGCGATAAGCTGCAGATTCTGTGGCTGCTGTCGTCGATTCTGGATCTGTCCGTGCAAGATCGCTGGCAAGCACTGGCCCGTGCCAACCTGCGCGAAGATTCCTACCGCCTGCACCGCCAAGTAGCCGCCAAGGTGCTTGAGTATGAGGGTGACAACGCCGCCGCGCGCTTTGCCGCCTGGGAAGAAAAATCCCGCCGCAAGGTGGCCTTTGGTATCCACCGTTTGCAGACCTTGCAGGCGGATGGCCCCCACGACTTCATGACACTGGCGGTGGGGGTGCGGGAGCTGCGTAAACTGCGAAGCCTGTAACTCGCAGAAGTCGGTACCACACGGAATGCACTTGAGTTGGCTGGCCTCTGCATATACTGTACAAAAAGACAGTATATGCAGAGGTGAAGTTTATGCGCGCAGCGAACCGGGGCACCTTGAGCCAGCTACCTGGCCGTTTTGCCGTCAGCCATTCTGAATCGGATAGCCCTCCGGTGAGCCGGCCGACTCGCTATCATCGCGAAAAAGCCAGCAGCATCATCATGACCAATCGTAGTCCGGACTTGCCGTTTGAGCAGAGTATCAATCCGTATCGGGGCTGCGAACATGGCTGCATTTATTGCTATGCCCGTCCCAACCATGCCTATGTGGATTTATCACCCGGTCAGGATTTCGAGAGCGAGATTTTCTGCAAGGATAACGCTGCGGAGGTGCTTCGCGACAGCCTTCGTAAACCGTCTTACCGCTGTCGTCCCATTGTGCTCGGCACGGTGACTGACCCTTATCAGCCCATTGAGCGCGAGCGACGCATTACCCGCGAGTTATTGCAGGTGCTGGTGGATTGTCAGCATCCCTTTAGCCTGATTACCAAAAGCACCCTGGTGCTGCGGGATCTGGACCTGATTGCGCCCATGGCCCGGGCCGGGCGTGCCTCGGTGGCTGTTTCGGTCACCACGCTGGATAACCGCCTGAAAGGGGAGTTGGAACCCCGTGCCAGCGGCGGCAAGGAGCGGCTGAAGGTGGTCCGCGAACTCAGCCGGGCCGGCGTGCCGGTAACGGTGCTGGTGGCGCCGGTGATTCCCTTCATCAATGACCATGAGCTGGAAGACATTGTGCATCAGGTCGCCATGGCAGGCGCCCAGCAGGCGGGGTATGTGGTGCTGCGCTTACCCCATGAAGTCGGGCCGCTGTGGCAGGAATGGCTGGCGGACCATTATCCGGACCGGGCCGAGAAGGTCATGTCGGTAATGCGTGATCTGCATGGCGGCGCCATTTATGACAGCCGTTGGCACCAGCGTCAGAGCGGGCAGGGTGCCTGGGCGCATCTGCTGCGTCAGCGTTTTGATTCCGCCTGCCGCAGTGCCGGGCTGGCGGGCAGGGAGTCGCTGGATCTGGACACAGGCGGCTTTGTGCCACCCGGGCCCCATGGGCAGTTGAGCCTGTGGGGAGCCGTTTAGTAACTCCGGGTTATTTACCTTTGTCGGTCTTTCCTTTACTTTAGTGACCCTTGGTTACTAATTTGCATTGACGGCGCGCCCGCTTCCGGTGTGCCTGACAGGAGAGTCCGATGAAAGCGGTATTGATTACCGGTGCCAGCGCCGGCATTGGTGAAGAATTTGCCCGCCAACTGGCGGTTCAGGGAAACAACCTGGTGCTGGCGGCGCGGCGTCTGGATCGATTGGAAACATTGGCCAGTGAGTTGCGCCAGCGCCATAACCTGGAGGTCGTGTGTATCGCCTCCGACCTGGCCCAGGCCGGTGCAGCAGAAAAACTGGTAGCGGATATGGCTACCCATAATGTGGAACTGACCGGCTTGATCAACAATGCCGGTTTTGGCGACCGGGGCGATTTTTCCGATCTGCCACTGCAGCGTCAGCTGGATATGATTCAGGTGAATGTGACTGCCCTGGTGGATCTGACCTGGCGGTTGGTGCCACAGCTGAAAGCGTCCAGCCATTCCACTACGGCAGGGCAGGGAGCGTTCGTGATCAATGTGGCGTCCACCGCGGCGTTCCAGGCCGGCCCGAACATGAGTATCTATTACGCTTCAAAAGCATTTGTGCTGTCGTTTTCGGAAGGCCTGTATGAAGAGCTGAAAAAGGAAGGCGTGGCAGTAAGTGCGCTTTGCCCCGGTGCCACGGCGTCCGAGTTTGCCCAGGAAGCCAACATGACCAACACCTTGCTCTTCAAGGCCGGCGCCATGAGCACCGAAGCGGTGGTTAGCAAGGCGCTGGCCGGCCGCCACCGAGCGATCGTGATTCCTGGCCTGAAGAACCTGCTGATGGTGTGGCTCGGCAAGCTGTCGCCCCGTATGATTACCCGCCGACTGGCTGGATTATTACAAGCGTGAACTCTTGTCCTTTTCAGCGCGCCCGCTCCCCGGAACAGAAAGCGGAGCGGCGTGCACAAATTCTTGAGGCGGCGGCGTTGTTCTTTGCCGAGCAGCGGTTTGCGGCCATCAGCCTGGCGGCCATCGCCCGCCAGTCCGGTGTGACCAAGGCAGCGTTGTACCGGTATTTCCCTTCTAAAGAAGCGCTGTTTCTGGCGCTCTATTTGAGTGAGCTGGATGCCATGGTCGAGGCGCCTCTGCCGCAGGAGGGGCCCGCCTGGGCGGCAATCAGTGAGCTATTAATTGCCCGCCCATTGTTCTGCCGGTTGACCTCTATTCTGCATACCGTGCTGGAGCACAATCTGGATGAATCACAGGCACGGGAATTCAAGCAGGCCTTGCTGGCCAGTTTTGCGCAGCTTGCCGCACGCCTGCAGCGTGACTTTGCCCTCGAGGGTGACCAGGCCATACGTTTCCTGATGCAGGTGCAGCAATCGGTGATAGGTTGCTGGGCGGTGAGTCAACCGGCACCGGTGGTGGCCACCGTGATAAAGACGCCCCCGCTGGATGTGTTTCAGGTGGAATTCGGGGATGCACTGCGCACTCAGTTACGATCGTTACAGGCTGCGCTTTAAGGGTAGGGCAGGATGGAGAGTATGGCTGAACGGTTTGGCGTGGATTGTCTGTATGACCGGGCAGAGAAGCCCGTTGCAGTTTTGCTGCTGGCACACGGTGCCGGCGCTGCGATGGACAGCGATTTCATGAACACCATGGCCGCAGCGTTGGCATCACATTCGGTGGCGGTGCTGCGGTTTGAATTTCCCTACATGCAGCGCCGTCGTGACGAGCAACGACAATTCCCGCCGGACCGCGCACCGAAATTACTGGCGGCGTTCGCCGAGCGCGTCAGAGAAGCTCGAAGTCTGGCGGCTGAATTGTCTGAGATTCCCGATGGCGCGCTGCCACTGTGGATCGGCGGCAAATCCATGGGCGGACGCATGGCCTCCATGCTGGCCGCTGAGGGCAATGGTGTGGCCGCGCTGGATGTGGCTGGCGTTATCGCGCTGGGCTACCCCTTTCATCCGCCCGGGAAACCGGAGAAAACCCGCATTGATCACTTGCCGGCGCTGACGGCTCCCATGCTGGTCTGCCAGGGCGAGCGGGACCCCTTTGGCAAACCGGACGAGGTGGTGGGTTATGGCCTGCCGGAGCGGGTGCAATTACACTGGCTACCCAGTGGCGATCATGATTTCAAACCGCTGAAACGCAGTGGATTGCAACAACAGGACCTGATCGATGAATCGGCCAGGATGGCAGCCGCGTTCATGGCCAATGGGATGCCGGCCATCAACAGTCAGAAGGTCTGAAGTGGGGCAGGGGGCTGGGCCAAGCTGGCGAGGAAAGTTTCGCCAGCCTGGCCACGCGATGAACTCCGCGTTGGCGGTTTCTCTACTCAGCCGGGCACATTTCGGCGAGCTTACTTCTGCGGTTTTTCGCTGATCCACAGATTGATAGTGCCTTCGACCACCACGGTGCCGTCATCGCGCATGGCTTTTACGGTCACGGGCAGGTTGCCGGGCTTCCAGTCTTCCGGGTTGGCTTCTGCGGTGGCGGTAATGTTGGTGGTGGCCTTGGCGGTGTAGTTCACGTTCATGCCTTTGGGAATCCAGCGCAGGTGCTTGGGGACTGAGGCTTCAGCCATGGCGCCCATGGCGCATTCCAGTGCATTACAGATAGCGATGACGTGAACGGTCTGGATGTGGTTTTCCACCCCTTTGCGTTTCTTAAACGTAACCTCACAGAAATTCGGACGCAATTCAGAGATAGTGGGTGTGATGGTCGCGAAGTACGGCGCTTTGCGGCTGAAGACCATGGAGAAAAGCTTGCGCCCGGCGGGCAGCTTCAAGGCTTTTTCGTACATGTTCAGCAGGTAGTTATTACTCATGGGGCGGGCTCCTGAAATCAATGGGCTCATTCTCCACAGCCGGGGGAGCGCTGCAATGGGTTTTGGGGCGCCACGGCCCGGCCCAACTGCTACCATGGCGTCAGGATTTCAACATCAGCGGCATCAGCGAGAGGGGGAAGGGCGTGAAAGTCACACAGGCATGGAAGCGCAGTAGCTGGAAGATCAAGACACTGTTGATTCTGGTCAGCCTCTATCTGTTGTACGCACTGCTGGGCTTTTTTGTTGCCCCCGGTCTGGTGCGTGACAACGCCCGTGATGCGCTGGCCGAGTTGACCGGCCGTGAGGTGGCGATCAGCGAAGTGAAGATCAATCCGCTGGCGCTGAGTGCCACCGTCAACGGGTTCGCCATCAACGATGAACAGACCGATGTCCTGTTGGGCTTCAATCAGCTTTATGTGAACTTCGAGTTGTCGTCGCTGTTTCGCTGGAGTTGGCATTTCAGCCAGGTCGACCTCGATGGCCTGACGGTGCGAGGTCAGCGCAATCCAGGTTCTGTCTTCAACTTTGACGATGTGCTTGCGCATATTGATAGCCAATTAACGGACAGTGCCGAGGACGTTGAGCCTGAGCCGGCCCCGGAAGACGCCGGGGCACTTCCCAACATTTCCGTGGGTGCGTTGGCCCTGACCAATGGCGACCTGCGCTATACCGAAGCCGCAGGCAAGGAACCCCATCAATTGGTGTTGCCGGTGGCGTTTACGGTGACCAATTTCTCCACCGTGGCAAAAGGGGAAAACCAGAACGGTTACGCCATTCGCCTGGAGGGCCCGGATGGCGGTGCATTCGATTGGGATGGGCGTTTTGAATTCTCGCCATTCCTGGCCCAGGGTCGCTTGAGTATCGAGAAAGTGGACCTGGTGTCACTGGCAAAACTGGCCCAGGGCGAAGTGCGTTTTACCGTGCCATCCGGTGAACTGGATCTGCAGACGGACTACCTGTTCACCACGGAACCGGGCACCCGGGTGGTGGTGAGCAATGGTGAGCTGACCCTGCGTGAATTGCAGATTCAGAAACCCGGTGAAGACGCGCCCAGTGTCAGCGTGCCTGCGCTGACCGTGACGGGAATTTCTGTGGATAGCGAGAAGCAGGAAGTCACCTTGCCCGAGGTGAGTCTCAGCCAGCCTGCAGTGAATGCGGTCCTGGCTGCCGACGGGCTGGATCTCGCCACCTTGTTCCTGCCGGTGGACCCGGAAGAAGCGGAGCAGCGAAAACAGGAAGTGAAGGAAAAAGCGCAGGAAGCGGCCGATCGCATTAAAGAGGCCGAAACGGTTTGGGTGACGAATCTGGGAACGCTGAAAGTGGATGGCAATACGTTCCGCTTCACTGACCGTACCTTGAATCCGCCGCAAACGGTGAGCCTGACCGACGGTGAGTTCACGCTGAAGAACCTCATCCTGGGTGAAGAAGCCACCTTTACCTGGGAGGGCAAGGCCCAGATTCAGGGGCAGGGTGCGTTGACGCACTCCGGTGAGGGCCAGTTGGCGCCGCTGTCGGTGAATGCCAAGGCGGCGCTGGCCGGCCTGCCGTTAGCGCCGTTGTCGCCCTGGCTGGAGCGTGAAGCCCCGCTGAAAGTGGCCAGCGGTCAGCTGGATCTGGATTTGCAGTCCGCGGTGAAAGGCGATGGCCCGGATATTACCGTGAATGGCAGCGCCAGCATGGCCGGTTTCAATTTGCTGGAAGGCGGCCGACCTCTGATCAAGGTCAATAGGGTGCAGGTGAGCAAGCTGTCGCTGGATACCGCCGCACAGCGGGTGCGCGTTGGCGAAATCGGGCTGACGGGCATGGACATGCTGCACCAGGTAGACGCCCAGGGGCGAGATGCCTCTACCCGCATTGAGGCCGCGATGCCATCGGGGAGCAGCTCGTCGAGCGCTTCATCGTCGTCTTCCTCAAAACCCTGGCAAGTGACGGTGGATCGCGTGCGTCTGATCGGCAGTCAGGTACGCCATGAAGACCTGTCGCTGAGCCCCAATTTCCGTATCGGCTTGTATCAGCTGTCGGGCACGGTGAGCAACTTGGACACTCGGCCGGGCAGCACTGCCCGGCTGGACCTGAATGCGCAGGTGGACCGGTATGCGCCGTTTTCCATCAAGGGGCGTTTGTCCCCGGAGCCATTGTCTACGGACATGGTGGTGTCGCTGAACAATTATGAAATGACCAGCCTGACGCCGTATACCGGCCTGTACCTGGGGTACAAGGTGGAGAAGGGGCAGCTGGGGGTGGATACCGAAGTCACCGTTGAGAAAAACCATCTGAACAGTGTCTCTGACATCCTTGCGGACCAATTTTATCTGGGCGAAAAAGTGCCCAGTGATGAAGCGGTGAGGGCGCCGGTAAAACTGGGCCTGTCGGTGCTGCGCAGTCGTTCCGGTGAAATTACTTTGCCGGTGAAAATGTCAGGTGATCTGGATGACCCCAGCTTCAGTGTCAGCGGCATGATTCTGAAAGTGTTGACCAATATTGTGGTCAAGGCGGCCACGGCGCCGTTCTCCGTACTGGCCGGGCTGGCCGGTGGCGAGAACCTGGAGACCATTGTGTTCGACCCCGGCACCGCCGAGGTGGGCCCGCAAACCTCCAGTTCCTTGCAAGCCCTGGCCAAGGTGCTCACTGAAAAGCCGCACCTGCACATCGGGCTGGTTGGTACGGTCAGTGCGGAGGATCGCACCGCGCTTGCTGATCAGACGATTGGGGACGATGTGGCCGGTGATGACTGGCCGGGTATTGAGGCGGCCGTGCTGGAAAAGAAATGGCGTCGCAAGCTGATCCGCCGTTACGAGTCTGACTATGACCGCGATGTGGAAACACTGGTCAGCGCGCCCCTGCCCGAGGATGACGATGAGCGGGACAGTGTACTGGCGCGCAGTGCCTGGGATGCCATGGTCACCGCCGAGTCGGCTTCAGTGGATAAGGCACAGCTGGTGGAGTTGGCACGTTTGCGTTCGGAAAATGCCAAGGCGGCGCTGGTGCAGCAGTTCCAGATTGAGCAGTCCCGGGTGTACCTGAAAGAATCCAAAGTGGATGGCGCCGTGACCGGGCTGACGCTGACGCTGGAAAAATAATCGGTGGCATTAATCTGGGAAACGGAACAGGACGGCGTGCGCTACGAGGTGAGGCGCGCGGGGCAGACTTTGCGGCTGTATGCCAACGGCGTTCAGCATTCGGAGTTTCACCCCAAGCGTTTACTCACTGGCAGCGTGTGGGATTTGCTGTGGTTGCCGGCCCTGCTGCACGAACCGGCCCGGTTCCGCCGGGTGTTGGTGCTGGGACTGGGGGGCGGTTCGCTGATTCCCCCCATCCGCAAACTGCTGGATCCGGATGTATTGATGGCGGTAGAGCTGGACGGAGCACACTTGCAGGTGGCCCGCGAAGTATTCGGCATCGAGGCGTTTGGGGTGGAGACTTGGCAGGGGGATGCGCAGCAGTGGTTGCGTGATTATCAGGGGGAACCGTTCGACCTGATTATCGAAGACCTGTTTGCGCCCAGTAACGAGCAGGTTAGCCGGGCGGTGCCCGCCGATGCTGACTGGCTTGGCTGTCTGCGCGGGAACCTGTCGGCGCATGGCTCCCTGATCATGAACTTTGGCGATTGGCAGGAATACCGCGACAGCCCGGCCTCGGGCCGCCGCGCCATGAAAAGTTTCAGCAGCCGTTTCCGCTTATCATGCAGCGACTGCCATAACGCGGTGATCGCGTTTACCCGCCAGTCGGCGCGCAGCATTCACCTGCGCCGGCGCCTTGCCGCGACGCCGGCATTGAGCCATGCGAAAGCGGCAGCGCGGCTGGATTACCATATTCGCCAGTTGGACTGACCCGGGTTTGAGGTCAGTCCTTGTCCAGCATGGTCAGGGAATACAGCCCGTCATTTTCTTCGCGGGTTAGCAGCTGGTTGCTGCGGGGCTGGTCATCGTGCATGCCCACGAACAAGGCTCGGTAGGTCAATACTGCCTGCACATAATCCCGGGTTTCACGGAACGCGATGGACTCGATCCACACATCTGCCGGGACGCCGTCTTCGGCGTTCTCCAGCCAGCGATTCACCCGGCTCGGGCCCGCGTTGTAGGCGGCCAGGGCCAGCACTCGATTGCCGTTGAAATCGTTGAGGAGCTCCGCCAGATAGCGGCTGCCAAGGGTAATGTTGGTGTGTTTGTCCTGCAGGGTCTTGGTGGTGGGCTTGCCCATGCTCGCGTCTTTGGCCACCTTGCGGGCGGTGGCAGGCATCAGTTGCATTAGCCCCATGGCGCCGACCGGTGAGCGGGCCAGCGGATTGAACGCGCTTTCGCGCCGGGCCACGGCCATGGCCAGCCAAGGATCCAGGTCATGGGGTTTGGCTTCTTCCTCGAACAGCGGCAAATACGCGGGTGGAAAACGCCATGCCAGGGTGTTCCAGGCCTTGGCCTGAATGGATGCCTGTACGGCCAGGTCGTACCATTTTTGTGTAAGGGCGTAGTCGGCCAGTTCCGCCAGCTGTTCCTTGTTGCTGTGCCACATCAGCCACATCCATTCCTGATGCGCCAGGTAGGGTTCATCCTGTGCTCGCAACATGCGGATACGGGTGATCGCCGGCGGCGGCGTGAACGTGGCGGAGGGGGTGTGCTTCTGTTCGGAGAAACGGTAGGGCTCGCCCAGGCGGTCTGCGGCCAGGAAAGCGAAGAAATTACGTTGTTGGGCGGCCTGTTGATACAGCTCACGGGCCTGGTCGGACTGGTCAGTGTTTTCCAGTGCGCGGGCGCGCCAGTACAACCAGCGGGAGTCGTTACGGTCGTCCTGGGGCAAGCGCAATACCCACTCGTTCAGGGCTGTCCAGTCCTGTTCGATCACCGTGCGCCTGGCGCGCTGTGCCACCAGTGAGGTGTCCGGGTGTGTTGTCAGCCAGTTATCCAGCCATTGGCGATTTGCTTCCACTCCGCGGATGGTGGAGTACCAGGCAATACGTGTGCCGGCCCGTTCGCGCAGTGCCGCGTCGGTGAGCCCCTGTTTTTTGCTCTGCGTGTCGAACCATTTGCGCGCGGCTTCGGTGTCCTTGTAGGCCCAGCGGCGCAGGCCGGCGGAGAGCAGCGCCTGACGCTGCGATGCCGGCAGGTTGCGAGGCAGGTCAACGACCTTGTCGGGGTTGCTGTACAGCGTTTGCAGCCATTCGCTGGCGGTGGCGTAGGGGCTGTCTGCCAGCATTTTGTCCAGGTAGCGCATCAACCCGGCGCTGTTGCCATCAAAGGCCAGTTGCTGGCGCTCCCAGATTTGCGCATCGCCGATGACACCCGCGTCGCGGGCGGCGTTGAACAGCGGGTCGCAATTGTTGGGGCGGGACTGGCCGGTGGCCCAGAGTTCTTTGCCCGCCTGCAGGGCGGCTTTTTTAACGGCTTTGTCGCCGGTTTCCCATTGCGCCTGGTGGTAATAGCAGCGCAGTGCTACCCCGCTGGGTGCACTGTCGGTAATGGCGAGCAGTGCCTGCCATTTTTCCGCTTTGCCGTAGGCGACAGTGGCGAGCTGACGAATATCCTGGGGGAGCGGCGAATCCGGGTACTTTTCGGCGTACTGCGTTACTTTGTCAGGGCTGAGTTGAGGCAGGGCGGCGCGCAGCCGGTGGAAGTCGAGATAGGCTTGCAGGGGGTGCTGCTCTCCCAGGGCCTGTTGCTGACGGGAAAGGGTTTCCCAGTCATCGTTGCGTGCTGCGTCCAGTGCTTGGTGGAAGTTGTCGCTATCCGTAGCGGCAACGACCAACGAAGAAAACAGACAGCAGGCAAACAGTGCTAAAGCGCGAGTTGGCGCAGTGCGAACCATTTGTGCCTCCACATCGTCGGAATGAATGCGCCAATTCTACCGGCCTCGCTAGGCGCTTGGCGTGGTGATTATGTAAAACTTGAGCAAGACCCTACTTATGGCTCAGCGCGTGAGTATGCCGTTTGCCGTACCCGTGTCCGGACCTGTGTGATTTGCACTATACTGCCGCCGCTGATTACCTGAGCCGGAGCCCATGGAAAATACGACCCAATTATTGCTGCGCCAGTCCGATGCCCTTGCCGGGCGAAATGTACTGGTGGTGGATGCCAACGACCCTGCACTGAAAACCCTGGCAGTGGATGCCACGGTGCATGTACATGCGGATGATTACACCATTGGTGCGCAGCAGTGGTCGCCCGCGCCCACAGTGCCGGAAGGGACAGATTTGCTGGTGCTGCCGTTGCCTAAGTCCATTGACCGGTTACGGTTTCTGCTCAACTGGCTGGCCGGTGAAATTACGGCGCCCACCGAGCTGTGGCTGATCGGCCCGGCCAAGGGTGGCATTCGCGGTGCCCTGAAATACCTGGATGCCCATGTGGATGAATCGGTGCTGGAAGATAGCGCCCGTCACTGCAAGCTCTATAGCGGTTTATTGCAGCCGGGGGAGAAGCAGTCCCTGAAAGCCTGGGGTACCGTGCTGGAGGTGGCGGATCAGGAAGCCATCAGTTACCCGGGGGTGTTCAGCCATGGCCGTCTGGACGAGGGCAGTGCGCTCCTGCTGGCGGCCATGGAGGCGCACACGCTGGGTAAGCCGGGGAAGGTGATTGATATGGGCTGTGGCGCGGGTGTGATCAGCGTTTGGCTGGCTCGTCAGGGCTGGCAGGTACAGGGCGTGGATGTCAGTGCCAGCGCCGTGGCGGCCAGCACCGATAGCCTGGCCCGCAACGGCCTGCAAGGCAGGATCATGGGCGGTGATTTGTTCTCCCCGATTCAGGGGCGCGTCGATATGGTGGTTACCAATCCGCCGTTCCATGACCGTCGCCAACGTACCACGGACATCACCCGCCGGCTGATTGCGGAAGCACCTTCACACCTCAAGTCAGGTGGCGTGCTGTGGCTGGTGGCTAACCGCGAATTGCCCTATGTGCAGTGGCTGGATGATGCTTTCAGTCATGTGCAGGTGGCCAGCGAAACCACCCGCTTCCGGGTCTACCGGGCGGTGCTGTAATTAAGCCGCCCGCAGGTTGTTACAACATCCGTTCCCGGGCCATCCAGGCAATGCAGTTTTCCAGCATGGTGGCCAGCGGCACCTGATCATTAAAGCCCAGCTGTTCTACGGCCTTGCTGCCGTCGGCATGCACGCGGCTGGTGATCAGGGCCACTTTTTCCGGAGTGAGGCGGGGCTCTTCACCGGTGAACAGGCTGCCGATGGGGTAGAGCTGGCCGGCGAGTTTCAGCACTGCGGGCGGCACGGTGCGCTGCGGCGCCTTGCGCCCCAGCTGGCCGGCAATGGTCTGGACCAGAGTCAGGAAACTGGCTTCCACGCCGGCAAGAATATAACGCTCACCGCAAACACCGTGCTCCAGCGCCGCAATATGGGCCCGTGCCACTTCTTCCACCGCACAGAAATTCCCGCCGCCCGGGGGCACGCCGGGCAGTTTGCCGTCGTTGATCATGCGGATCATCTGTGACCAGTTGTGGGTGTCACCGGCGCCAATAATGCCGCAGGGATTCATGATCACCGCGTCCAGTCCCTGGCGAATGCCGTTTTCCACTTCCTGTTCCGCCAGAAACTTGGTGCGGTTGTAGCCGATCCAGTCATTGGCGGCGTTGGAAGGTGTTAATTCATTGATCGGGTTGTCCTGAATGCCCCAGGCAGAGATAGACGAGGTATGAATAAAGCGGCCGGCCACGTTTTTCAGGGCCGCGCTGACCATGGCCTGGGTGCCGAGTACGTTGTCCCGGTATTGTTGCTCATTACCCCGGCGCCACAGGCTGGTGTTACCCGCCACGTGAAAAACCGCATCCGGGGCAGCGGGCATGACCAGGGCAAGTTCGGTGGCATTGTCCAGTGGTGCCTGGACGACAGATACGCCCTTCTTGGCATGTAAGGTGCTGGCATCACTGTTGGGGCGTACCAGGGCAACGACATCCCATTGTTTGTCGAGAAGCTGGTCAATGATATGCCCGCCGAGAAACCCCCGGCCCCCACTGATAAATGCCACTGGCATGGTTGGTATCCTTCTTTGGCTGACGCTTGTTTCCTCTTCTATACGCACTGAAACGGATGCTGGCAACTGCTTTGTCCGCCCGGTGACTCGCTTTTAAAGGTTCATCGTGGGATTGAGTGATGAGCCGATTTCAGGATTTGTCTCATTATCTAACCCTGGCTGCAGCAGAACGCCGGATGCCCGACGACGGACGCTTGCATTCAAAACCTGAAAATCTTGGCTCCTATGCGCTCTTCGCAAAACGCATTACCCGATTATTTCCTGAATAATGGCCCTGACTATTCCTCAAAATACCCCTCAAAAGAGGTACCGCAATAGTGACAAACACTCAGGCTATGGGGTTTGACGTCAGGCATCCGGCGTTGAGCGTCCGGCAAAATGCAGGATATTCGCCATAAGCTAATCAAACGGCTAGAAGCCAGTTATTCACTCTAATCCGCGATGAACTGTTTTAAACAGCCACTTGTCGAAACCTTGACGATTTCGCTCCAACACTGGCTAAGTCGATGGGTTTTGACTATATTGCCGTTTCAAACAGGCGGGTGTAGTTCAATGGTAGAACGGCAGCTTCCCAAGCTGCATACGAGAGTTCGATTCTCTTCACCCGCTCCAGACATAAAAAAACCGCCTTTTGGCGGTTTTTTTATGTCTGGGCCAGGGAGTCTCTGAAGAACTCCTTGCGAACCAGCCTGAAAGACTGAGCACGCAAGGAGTTCTTCAGAGGCTCCCTAGATGCAAAACGCTTGATGCCGGATGCCAGACGCAATAAATCGAAAGTCACATCACTGCTGCCCTTGTTGACGCGTTCCCTGCGCCCCCAATCTTTATGCCCGCAGGGCCGTTCCAGCAAAATAGCCGTGGGGTTTTGACTTTAGGTGTTAGGCATCCAGCATCCAGCATCCAGCGTCGAGCTCCTGGCGTCTTGCGTTCCATCTCAAATCCCTGACCTTCCAATCACACCGAACAGGACAGGTGCCGACCGTCGAGTCGGAAAAGCGCGCGGATTTCGTATTCGCTCCCCAGTCCGCTGGCGGCATCGCTGGCGTGCATGATGTCGGGGTAGCAGTGGGCCCAGGCACAGGGTTTGACCTGTTGCTGATGTGGAGTCTGCGGGTTGCGTTTGCTGGTGGCGATAAAGGTATTCTGCTCCAGGTTGAACAGAACATAGCCCTGAAATTCGGCCCGGGCGGGAAGGCCCATTTCTTCCAGAAAATCAGACATCCAGCGGTGATGGCTATCGCTGCTCATGGTGGCCTCCTGTTTACTCCGTGCGGGCTCGCAGGCGATAGGCGCCGCACACAAGGTGTATCACCGTAAGTTACGTCAGCCGTTGCAGAGGATGGATAGGCGTTGCTTGTCGTTTTGTCGCGTTCTTGTGATTGATCTCGTGTGAAGGGAGCACTACTGGATGGGCGTTGCATGGCAGAATAGCTGTACATAAAGACAGTGTTTTGCCATGCTTGTCAGACTGTGGATTTCCGGTGTGTTGTTATGTCTGCCCTGCCTTTTTTCAGTGAGCGTATTTCTGCGGGGTTCCCGTCTCCGGCCCAGGGGTATCTGGATGAGCACCTGGATCTGAGCCGGCTATGCATCCGCCGGCCCGCGTCCACCTTCCTGTTGCGTGTGGAGGGGGACTCCATGGTGGATGCCGGTATTTTTTCCGGGGACATCCTGATTGTGGACCGCTCACTGGAAGCCGTTGCGGGGGATGTGGTGGTCGCCTCGCTGGATGGCGAATTCACGGTGAAAGAATTGCAATTGCAGCCGACACCGATGCTCAAGCCCCGCAATCCTGCCTATGCGCCGATACCCATTGGCGGCGAGGGTGTGGACCTGTTCGGGGTGGTGACGTTTTGCCTGCACGCCTTGCGGGGCGGCGGGTAACGGCCATGTTTGCCCTGGTTGACTGCAACAGCTTCTATGCCGCCTGTGAGCGCCTGTTCCGCCCGGATTTGCAGGGGCAGCCTGTGGTGGTGCTTTCCAATAATGACGGCTGCATTGTAGCCGGGTCTGCGGAAGCCAAGGCGCTGGGGGTGAAAACCGGCATGCCGGTACACCTGGCTCGCGATTTGATTGCCCGCCACAAAATCGTGGTTTTTTCATCCAACTATGCCCTGTACGGGGATATTTCCCGGCGGGTGATGGCGACGCTGGAAACCCTGGTGCCTCAGGTGGAGGTGTATTCCATTGATGAGGCGTTTCTGGATCTGTCGTTGATGGGGGAGGCCGAGCTGTTGCCGCTGGCGCAGCAAGTACGAGCGCGCATTGCCCGCTGGGTCGGGGTGCCGGTGTGCGTGGGGATAGCGCCCACCAAGGTGCTGGCCAAACTCGCCAATCACGCCGCCAAGCGCTATCCCGCCACGGGCGGTACCGTGGTGCTGACCGACCCGGCGCGCCGGGAAAAACTGCTGGCGTTAACGCCGGTGTCCCGGGTGTGGGGAGTGGGGCGCCGGTTGTCGGGGGGCCTTGAAGCGCTGGGTATCGAGACGGCACTGGACCTGGCCCGGGCGGATAGCGGCATGATCCGTCGGCGGTTTTCCGTGGTGCAGGAACGGCTGGTGCGGGAGCTGAACGGGGAACCCTGTCTGTCTCTGGATACGCAGCCTTCGCCGCGCCAGCAAGTGATCCATTCCCGTTCTTTTGGTGAGCCGGTAACCGCCTTGCCGCCGTTACGTCAGGCGCTGAGTGACTTTGCTTTCCGGGCCATGGAGTCCTTGCGCAAGGAGAATTTGTACACTGGCCGGGTAACGGTCTATTTGCGCACCGCCCCGATGGGCAAGCCCCAACAATTGTTCCCCGATACGCTTAGTGCCGCCTTGTCGCCCGCCACGGCGGACACCCGCGTGGTGGTGCATCAGGCGCTGGCCTTGCTGGCGCAGTTATGGAAACCAGGGTACCGCTACGGAAAAGCCGGAGTGATTCTCACCGACTTGCGCGGACGTGATCAGATCCAGGATGGATTGTTTGCGCAGCAAGGGGAACCCGATGACAGGGGCAACGCCTTGATGACGGTAATGGATACGATTAACCAGAGCGGTGCCGGCAAGGTGTGGCTGGCGGGGCGGGGCATGCAGACGGATCAACGTAGTGCCTGGGCCATGCGCAGGGCGCACCTGTCTCCGGCCTATACCAGTCGCTGGTGTGATTTGCCGGTGGCACGCTAGCAGGCGCCTTTGTGCATGAGTGTCAGGGAGCCCGCTTCGGTATTTCCACGTCGATGAGGGTCCGGTCCAGCGGCGTTGGGTGTTGGCAGTGGGCCTGCATGGCTTGATGCCCATTATCACAGATGAGCGGGGCGAGCCCCAGAGAGCCGCGCCGGCCACTTTGAAGGCCAGCGGGTTCTGTCGGTAATGGGGTGTGGCTTACTGGTTGGCCACCGCGGTCATGTTTACCCGATCCAGCATACGCTCTTCAATACGATCCAGGCGTGCTCGACAGTCGCGGAAGGTGCGGCTGATGCAAGTGGTATTGGCCACCATATCCAGTTTCGGCCAGGTCGCCTGCTCGCCTTTGCGGATATAGTTCCGCACATCTTGCAGCGTGGGGTTATTCAGAACACGCAGGGCGTTGAGCGGCTGGCGGGGCGGGATCATGTTGATGTCGCCGATATACTTCTGCGTCACCATGCTCTTCGCCTTGTCGATCATCAGCCCCATGTCGTTGGACGCCACCCGGCGCTGCACCAGCTGCAGGCCATAGCGCAGGTTCATGGAGACGTTGCGCAGGGCCCAGTCGCCCAGGGTGCTGAGGGAGCTGTCAGTGTTTTCGTTGCGAGACAAGAACGGCACCACATGGGGGTTGGTCTGGCTGACGATGGAGTGGTTGACCCCGTAAAGGCGGGCCAGCCGGCGAATGGGCAGGTCGTCGACGATGGAGCCGTCAACAAACTTGCGGCCGGGGATGTAGGGAACCCGTTCGCCGTCGATGTTCTTTGCCCACAGGGAAACCGGCGGGTAGATACCGGGAATCGCACAGGAAGCCAGCGAGGCCTTGCGGATCAGCACATTGGGAGAGGTGCGCCAGTTCAGCAGGCGCGCGTGCTGGTTGCGGTCATAGGGGCTCACGGTAATATTGATTTCGCGCCCGGTGTGTCGATAGGCCTCTTCGAAGGTCATGTCGGTGATGTTTTCTTCCAGGCAGGCTTCCAGATGGTCGCCGTCCAGCACCGGGGTGCCGCGTACCAGACCTTTCCAGCCCAGCACCTTGAAGGCTTCCAGATAAATGTTTTCTGGCTCCAGTTTCACCTTCAATTCTTCATCGTTGTGAGTGCCCACCACTGAGCCGATGATGCTGCCGGCACTGGAACCGGATATCACCGAAGGCAGCAGGTTCTGCTCCCACAGGCAGCGGGCCACCCCAATATGGAACAGGCCCAGGGCTGCGCCGCCGGACAGCATCAGGCAGCTTTGTCCGAAGGCCTGGCCGGTGGTTTCAAAGAAATCGAGTTTTTCTTTCAACCCGAATTCCTTGAAGTTGCTGTCGCACAGATAGTTCAGGGCGGTGGAGACTTCGGTCAGGTAGTTTTCGATCAGGCGTTTGGTACCCACGCGGCTGTGTTGATAAAGGCGCGGGTTGGAAATGTTGCCCAGATTACCGTGCAGGCCTTCGTGCAAATGGAAGACCAGCTTGTTCACGTCGTTGCGTTCACGGGCCTGGCGAATCTGCCAGAGACGGTTACGAATCAACTCGTAATCGTAATAGGGGGAACGGTCCACTTCCTTCCATTCGTCGGCGCCGGAAAGGCGGTCGTGTTCCTGGCTGGCTTCATACCATTCGTCGTAGGTCGTCGCGTTATCGATGGCGCGTTCGAGCTGCTTGAGGGTGCCTTTCATTGAGGCTCTCCACCATTCATTGTTGTCATTGAGTAATGTCAGTATAGACAGGAGAGAGGGCCAAGTTTAAGTGTTTGTAGGACAAAAAGCACAGAGGCGCAGATAAAAGCGTCTGTTTTTATGAGTGTATTTGCGCATTGCCAGGCTTGGCCCGGTATTGGCCCGGAGTCATGGCGGTGTGGCGTTTGAAACTGCGCTGGAAGGAACGGATATCGGAATAGCCCAGGGCGGCGGCGATATCGGCCTGGGGCAAGGTGGTGCTGGTGAGCAGGTGACGTGCCTGTTTCAGGCGCACGTCATCGAGCAGTTTTTGCCAGCTCTGGTCTTCGTCGGCCAGCCGGCGATGCAGGGTGCGTACATTCATGCCCAGCCGCTCGGCAACGGTTTCCTTGCGAGGCAGGGAATGGCCAATGGCATCCTGAATACACTGTTTGACCCGCTGGCTGAGATTGGTGTCCACACCCAGTTGGTTCAGTTGCTGGATGGCGTGGGCTTCCAGCGTGGAGAGCAGCAACGGGTCCGGTTGGCGTATGGGCTGCTGCAATAATTGCGGCGCGCCGACCAGGGCGGAACAGGGTTGTTCGAACAATACATCGCAGAGAAACACGCGCCGGTATTCCTCTACCTGTGCCGGTGGAGGGGTGGGGTGTTCCAGCCAGACCTGATCCGGTGCCAGCAGATCGTTGCCGGTGAGCCAGCGGGAGTAGCGCACCCATGAGCCGAGAACGTTATCGATCAGATGTTGACGTGCGGGCTGCTGGCGATACAGGCAATCCCAGCGGATGGCTACCTGGTGGGCATCGACAGTAGTGTCTGTGGTGCCCATGTCGCCGACCAGCTTTTCGTACAGGCTGACCTTGGATAACGCTTCCTGAAGTGTGCTGGCACTCATGGCGATATAGCCGATCACATTGTAGGAACCGGGCTGCACAAACTCGGAAGTGTGTAACCCGAACAGGGGATCGGCGGACTGTTTGATGAGGGCGTGCAGCAGGGTCTGAAAATCCTGCCCATGAATGCGGGTATCCGGTTTCTGGATATGGCTGGGGTCCAGGTTGGCCTGCTGTAGCGCTGCAGCGGTATCCAGCCCACGGGCTTGCCCGTGAGCCAGGTACTGCTGGAGTGCTGCGCTGCAAATCTGGCCCAGTGCGTCCATGGAGATGCCCGATCAGTTCAGTTCAAAGGTGATTTGTACCTGAGCGGAAATTTCGGTTTCGCCGGCCCGGTAACTGTCTGCGGCACCGCTTTTCTTGCTGCGAGCCATCATCATCACCGGTTGCGGGTGGTGGATACCCTGAGCGGTGATCTGGAAGGCTTCACCCAGATCGCGGTCGGCGGCTTCGGCAATAATTTCTGCCCGTTGGCGGGCATCGGCCACGGCTTTTTTCAGTGCCTGGTTGCCCAGCTCGTCGCGGTTGCTGACCTCAGCGCCAGTGGGGCGGATGTTACGTACGCCCTGTTCTGCCAACCCTTCCAGCAGCTCGGCATAGGTTTCAAGGCCATCGACCTTGAAGCTCACGTCGCGGCTGACCTGATGGCCAATCAGTTTGCGCTCGGGTTGGTATTGCCATTGGGGAGAGACACGCATGGTACTGGCAGTGACGGATTTTTCTTCAATATCCAGATCATCGGCCAGATCCAGCATATTGCCGACGGCGTCGTCCACGCGGTCTTTCATGTCGGCAATATCATCGCCATTTTCACTGGCGGTGGCGACCACGGTGAAGCGATCCGGTTGGGCGTTGATTTCGCCGCTACCGGACACGGTAATGCTGTCGCGGGTGGTATTGATGGTGGTGTTGTCGCAACCGGTCAACGCCAGTGTGCCAGCGATCAACAGGGTCGCAGCGGATACAACTTTCATGATATCTCCTTGTACTGCCGTGCAGGCGGCAAAGCTCTATTTTGCTGATCGGTCAGGTTTACGCAACTCATCTCGCACAAACCGTTTAAACGAATGGTTTCCCTTACAAAACGCAGGGCAAAGGTCCCCTTGGTTGTTGGTCCGTTAGCCCCTATCATCGCAGCTCGTGAGGCAGAGGCAATCGGTGAGTACAGTCATGAGTTCAGCCATGGATAAATCGGAGCAGCAGATTCGACAGCACCTGGGCGATTTTATTCCCGAGGATCTGGGTGTCAGCCTGAATCAGGTGAATGGCATCAGTGCGTTTCAGTTGAGCGATGCTGCCGTGACGGCCACGGTGACTCTGGGTTATCCCTGCGACAGTATTCGTGACGCGCTGATTGATGCCATTCACGCGCACATGGCCCCGGTGCTGGAGCAGCGCTCCCTGTCAGTGACGGTGGAAAGTCGCATTGTGCCGCACCGGGCGCAAAGCAGCCTGCCGGCGCGGGACCAAGTCGCCAATATCATCGCCGTTGCGTCCGGCAAGGGCGGGGTGGGCAAATCCACCTCGGCGGTGAATCTGGCGCTGGCGCTGCAGGCAGAGGGCGCCCGTGTTGGATTGCTGGATGCGGACGTGTTCGGGCCCAGCCAGCCGTTGATGCTGGGGCTGCCCGACGGTACCCGCCCACAAGTGCTGGAAGGCAAATTCTTTGTGCCGGTGGACGCCTACGGTTTGCAGACCATGTCCATGGGGTACCTGACAACAAAGCAGACACCGGTGGTGTGGCGTGGGCCCAAGGCCAGCGGCGCGCTGGTGCAGATGATGGAACAGACCCGCTGGCATGAGCTGGACTATCTGTTGGTGGATTTGCCCCCCGGCACCGGGGACATCCAGCTGACGCTGGCCCAGAAAATCCCCGTAGCCGGTGCCGTGGTGATTACCACGCCCCAGGATATCGCCTTGCTGGATGCCATCAAGGGCGTGGAAATGTTCCGCAAGGTGGACATCCGGGTGCTGGGAATCCTGGAAAACATGGCCATGCATGTCTGTAGCCAGTGCGGGCATCAGGAGGCTATTTTCGGTCAGGGCGGTGGCGACAAGATGGCAGCGGATTATGACACTGAGGTGTTGGCTGCGCTGCCATTGTCCCTGCGCATCCGCGAGCAGGCAGACAAGGGCGAACCGGTGATGCAGGCGTTCCCCGACAGTGACGAAGCTGCACTTTACCGGGCAGCAGCCCGGCGCCTGGCGGCCCGGCTATCACTGACGGAAGTCGGCAAGCGGGCGTTTCCCAGTGTGACGCAGCATTGAACAAGAGCCTGATGAGGGGGCCGGTCGGCTGCGTTAGACATCTGGCGTCCGGCGTCCGGCGTCTATACCATTGGCCGCTTGAACGCTAACCACTCTGAAACATTGAGGCGTAAATGACTATTAAATCGGATCGCTGGATTTCCCGCATGGCTGCTGAGACGGGCATGATCGAGCCATTTCAGGCCGGGCAGATTCGCGCGGATGAGAACGGCGAAAAGCTGATCTCCTATGGCGTCTCCAGCTACGGCTACGATGTGCGCTGTGCCGACGAGTTCAAGGTGTTCACCAATATCCATTCCGCCACGGTGGACCCGAAAGCGTTCGATGAACGCAGCTTTGTGGATGTGAAGGGGGAGTATTGCATTATTCCGCCGAACTCCTTTGCGCTGGCGCGCACGGTGGAATATTTTCGCATTCCCCGAAATGTGCTGACCATTTGCCTGGGCAAATCCACTTACGCACGGTGCGGCATTATCGTTAATGTCACGCCGCTGGAACCCGAGTGGGAAGGGCATGTGACGCTGGAGTTTTCCAACACCACGACGCTGCCGGCAAAAATTTATGCCCACGAAGGCGTGGCGCAGATGTTGTTCTTCGAGTCTGATGAGGTGTGTGAAACCTCCTACATGGATCGGGGCGGCAAGTACCAGGGCCAGCGTGGCGTGACCCTGCCACGGGCCTAGTCTGAAGTGGGCGCTGAGTCCGGGGCGAGTTCCGGGCCGTTGTAGTCGATCATGATCATCTCGGCTTTCAACAGGGTGCTCTCAATGTGTTTTGCCTGCACCACCATGTAATCCAGCTGCGGCGCTACCCAGAACAGGGTGCGCCGTTTTTCTTTGCTGTCCCCGGTGCGCTTCTTTTCCACCAGCAGGGTATCCAGTTTGCCCAGCGGTGTTTTCAGGATTTCCCTGTCGATCACTTCAAAATGATGCTCGCGCACTTTGTCGCCGTACACGCTGGTCACCGAGTAAGATTTGTCGCCGGTGGCAAACACGCAGCGCCCGCGTAGCAGAATCGTCAGCTCATCCAGTGTGTCGTCGGGAATATCCAGGCTTTCCTTGTCGTCTTCGGATTCGTTGTGCACCCGTGGCGGGTTCCACTCAAAATCCATGTGGTGGAAGCGCCGCTGACCGAACCCTTTGAACTCATGCACGTAGCGCGCTGTGCGGGGCTGGCAGTCACGCCAGTGAAAATAGCTTTCCTCGGTGTTGCTGAGCAGAAACGATTTCGCCTTGAGCAACATATGGTAGTAGTCGTCGCCCTCTGCCGGTTCCAGCACCAGTTCGGCTTTGACTGGGGTAGGCAGCTTGTTCACATAAATACGGAACTCGGCAGAAAAGGGGGCCAGGGGTTCGTTGGCTGTGGCCAGGCTGCTGGCCAGCACCAGCAAAAGTGAAATCAACCGCACGCTCAGAGTCCTTTCAGTGATTGCAGGGTCATCAGGTGTTCGCCATCGTCGTTCTTCTGCATCAGCTGCACCAGCGTATAGTCATGACCCGGTGCGAACCACATGTAGGTCTGCCGGTCGCTGTTCTTGCCGCGTTGGCGCTGCACTTTCAGTGTTTTCACCTTGTCGCCGTCGATGGTCAGTGTTTCCGCGCCAGTGACGGTGTAGTGGTGGGTTTTCTGCGCACGTTCATCGGCCACCTGCAGTTCTATTTCTTTGGCGCCGTCGCGCAATTCGCACTGCAGGGCCAGGGAGACGGAGAGTTCATCGGTGGCGTTGTCGCTCACGTCGTAGCTGCGCATGGGTTTGTCGGTGCGCTCGCTGGCGGCCACGCCGGTCTGGCGATCAATATGCAGCTTGGCCTCTTTGACCTTGCCCAGTCCGCGGCGCTCGTAACCGTAGTAATTGCTCAGCGGGGTGCAGCCTTGCCAGTTGAACAGGGCGGTTTCGCGAATCTCGCCGAGCCAGTTTTTGGCGTGGACTTCCATTTTCCAGAGCCCGTCCTGAACCTGGCTGAGAGAGCGGGTGGCGACGATGCTGAATGGAATGCCTTCGCTTTTCAGGCGGTAGTCCAGACGGAACGGTGATGGCGTTTCGTCCCCGGTGGCGGCGGAAGAAAAGGCCAGATTCGCCAGCAGGATACCAGCGAAAATCAGGGGTGTGCGTAGAGGGTTACGCCAGTGCGTAACCCTGCGCAGGGAGTGGCTTCCCATCCAGTAGGACTCCGTTGTCAGTCAGTTCCAGTCTATCTTGTGCCCGCCATTGCAGCACTTGAGGATAGAGCAGGTGTTCGCGTTGTTGTACACGCTTGGACAGGGAATCAACGGTATCGTTCGCATGCACCGCAATGGGGGCCTGGGCAATCAGTGGGCCGCCATCCAGCTCTTCCGTGACGAAGTGAATGGAGCAGCCGTGTTCGCTGTCGCCGGCTTCCAGGGCGCGGGCATGGGTATTCAGCCCGCGATATTTGGGCAACAGGGAGGGGTGGATGTTGATCAGTTGCCCGGCGTAATGGCGTACAAAGACAGCTGAAAGGATGCGCATGAAACCGGCCAGCACGACGGTATCCGGGGCGTAGGGGGTGAGCACCTCGATCATGGCTTGGTCGAACTGCTCTCGGTCCGGGTAGTCGCGGTGATCCAGGCTGGCGGTGTGGATGCCCGCCTGTGCGGCCCGCTCGAGGCCGGCGGCGTTGGCGCGATTGGAAAACACCACGGCAATCTCGGCGTCGAGGGTACCTGCTTTTTGGGCATCCATGATCGCTTGCAGGTTGGTGCCTGAGCCGCTGATCAATACCGCCAGCTGGTGTGTCACTCTGGCAGTCCGTCCAACACTACGTCCGGCTCGCCGTCGCCGGCCTGGATTTCGCCGATCAGGAAGGCGTTTTCGCCTTCGGCTTCCAGCAGGGCGAGGGCGTCGTCCACGTGGCTGGCGGGGACAGCGATGACCATGCCCACGCCGCAGTTGAAGGTGCGGTACATCTCAAAGGCGGGTACTTGGCCTTCCTGCTGCAACCACTGGAACACGGCGGGGAATTCCCAGCTCTTGGTGTCGATTACGGCACGGACGTTGTCCGGCAGCACCCGCGGCAGGTTTTCTGGCAGGCCACCGCCAGTGATGTGTGCCATGGCGTGGACTGGCACCTGTTCAATCAGCTTGAGCAGGGATTTCACGTAAATGCGGGTGGGTTCCAGCAGGTGCTCGATCAACGGCTTGCCGTCCAGATCGATGTCAGTGTCTGCCTGGGCCATGATGCGGCGGATCAGGGAGTAGCCATTGGAGTGAGGGCCGGAGGCACCCAGGGCGATCAGCTTGTCGCCGGCTTCTACCTTGCTGCCATCCAGTACGCCGTCTTTTTCCACCACGCCGACGCAGAAGCCGGCCAGATCGTAGTCTTCGCCCTCGTACATGCCGGGCATTTCCGCTGTTTCGCCGCCGATCAATGCGCAGCCAGCCAGTTCGCAGCCTTCGCCAATACCGGTGACCACGCTGGTGGCGATTTCCACGTCCAGCTTGCCGGTGGCGTAGTAATCCAGGAAGAACAGGGGTTCGGCCCCGCCCACGATCAGGTCGTTAACGCACATGGCGACCAGGTCTACCCCCACTTTTTCATGACGGTTGTGGTCGATGGCCAGCCGCAGCTTGGTACCCACACCGTCAGTGCCTGCCACCAGAACCGGGTTTTTGTACTTGGTGGGCAACTCGCAGAGGGCGCCGAAACCGCCGAGACCGCCCAGCACTTCCGGGCGACGGGTCCGCTTGGCAACAGGGGCGATGCGTTTAACCAGCTCGTTACCGGCGTCGATATCGACACCTGCGTCACGGTACGTCAGTGGCCGTTTCTGTTCGGTCATGGGGGGCTCCGGGTTGGTGAAGGCGCGTATTCTAGCAACGGGCCTGCCTGCTGGGGAACCTCTGCGTGACGCCTTGGGGCGTTAAACTCAGGGAAAGCGGGTTTCGTCCGACTGAGAAGGTCGCTTCGCTCAGTGATTTGCCCTGTGATTTGCCGGAAACGGGTTCGCGTGGCTGAGGTGAATAGGTGATAATAGCGCGCTTGAATTTTCGGTTGGAATGAGCGCCCATGCGTTTTATTGGATTGTTGGCCGTGTTGTTAGGATGGAGCCTGCTGGCCCAGGCGGAATCGCTGGATACAGTGCAGGTGCCGGTGGATGGCCGTGGCGACGCGCAGCGGCAGGACGCGCTGGCCGAGGGCCTGGAGCAGATGCTGGTGCGTCTGAGTGGGCAGCGGGATGTACTCAATGAGGCGGTGGCCAGTGAGGCGGCCTCGCGGCTGGATCGTTGGGTGACCCGCTACGATTACAACACGCTGGATGATGGCAGCAGTGCCTTGCAGGCCCGTTATGACGTGAATGGCCTGATGGCCTTCATGGCGGAGCAGGGCGCATCGGTGTGGGGAATGCCCCGGCCCCGGGTGCTGCTCTGGCTGGTGGAGCAGGGCGCAGGCCGCGGCGAGATGGTGGTGGAAGGTCATCCGCTTTATGCGCAGTTGGTTGCGCAAGCCCAGCGACGTGGCCTGACCCTGGTCATCCCGCAGTGGGATAGCGAGGATCAGGGGCGTTTGAACGTGGCGGACATCCGTGGCCGGTTCGATCAGCAATTGCGTGACGCCTCCAGCCGCTACCCCCATGAGCTGATTGCCGCTGCGGTGCTGTATCAGGGCGAGCCGGCCACGGTGAGCTGGCGAGTACTGAAAGACAAAAACACCCTGGAAGATGGCCGGGAGAAAACGGCGAACGACGAAGAGGCTGTTACTGCGTTGATCGACCGTGTCACCGACCGGCTGGCCGCCCGCTATGCGGTGAAAGGCGCAGTAAGCGATTTGCGTACCCTGTTGGTGGTGGATCAGGTCGACCAGCTGCAAGACTGGTTCACGTTACAGCAGTTTCTGGCGGGCCTGAGCGGGATGCGCCGAGCCTCACTGGTACAGGCCTCCGGTACCACGCTGACCTTTGGGCTGGATTTCAGTGCCAGCGACGAGCAGCTGCGCAATCTGCTGGAACTGTCTCCCCAGCTGCGCGCCTGCCCGGATCCGGCGGTGGCCGGCCCCCAATGGCATTACTGCTGGCGTTGATTCGATGAGTGCGCAACTTCCCCTGGCCCTGCAACTTCGCGAGGGTAATGCCCTGGATAATTTCCACGCGGGCCCCAATGGCGCAGCCGTTGCCGGGCTGCATGAGGCCGTGGAAGGTGTCGACCGGCAAGCTTTTTTCTGGGCCGGTGACGGGCAGGGCAAAAGCCATTTGCTGGAAGGTGCAGTGCGTCTGGCCCAGCACAATGGTCTGGATGCCTGCCTGCTGCCTGCCAGTGAAATCATCCCACTGGTCCCTGACGTGCTGGAATCCATGGAACAGTTCGGATTGCTGGCCATTGATGATTGCCAGTTGTTTGCCGGCCTGCCTGCCTGGGAAGAAGCTCTGTTCCACCTTTATAACCGGCTGATGTCGTTGGGCGGACGATTACTGGTCACCGCCAATGCGTCGCCGGGAGCCATGGGCTTGATGCTGCCTGATCTGGCTACCCGTCTGGCAGCGGGGCCGGTCTACCGGCTGATGTCGCTGGAAGACGAGGATTTACAGGCGCTATTACAGGAAAGAGCCAGGGCGCGAGGCTTGCGGCTGGAGCCTGAAGTGGCCCATTACATCGTATTGCGCAGCGAACGTTCCGCTGGCGCCTTGATGGAATTATTGAGCGATCTGGACCGTCTGGCCCTGGCGCAACAACGCTCTGTCACGATTCCCTTTGTCAAGGATGCGCTGGGGTGGTAAAAATGGGCGCTTAACGAATAAACAACAGTTCGCTACCTGAATTGGCGATATATTGCGCTTGATTACATTGGGTTACACGTTCGTGCGCGCTTGGCAGCCGACACGATGCCTCTATTTGTATACCCGCAAGCGCAAGATCCACATTAGAACAATAACGCCAGGCAAAAAGCCTGCAGGAGAACAAAATGCGCCACTTTGGGCTACAGCAGTGCCTTGCTGGTTGCGCCTTGATTGTTGCGGCCACCTCCCATGCAACCGTCTATGAAATCAATAACACGAGTGATGCAGTGGTTACTGTCGTGGCCGTGGATGGCGATGACACTGATGGCGTTTGGGATAAAACCACCCACTGGGAGGTGACGACCAGCAACGCCGGTGGTACCTGCACGTTGCGAGAAGCCCTTTATGCCAGCAACTACCGTATTGCCGTGGGGGCCTGTGAGGCAGGTGGCGCCAGCGATACCATCAAACTTCAGGAAGGCAAGGTCTACACCTTGACCGAGGGTGAGTTGCCCGTTGGCAATGGTGAGCAAATCAAGTTCACCGAAGACACGTCGGTGGACCCGGCTGAGACAACGGCCGATATCGAGCCCCTGGGCAACCAGGTCCAGTTTGATCTGATCCTCGATGCTTTCGAAGAACCTGAAGGCAAAACCCTGCCGGTGATCACCGCAGCAGGCAATTCCCGCTTGATCCACGTCTACGATGGCGGCGCCATGTCGCTGACCAATCTGGAACTGACCGATGGTAATGCCGGTGCCGACAACGGTGGCCTGATTTATGCCATGGGGCCGGTCATTATCGCGGCGAATGTGTCCATGAATCAGGGCATGGCAACGAACGGCGGGGCCATGTATCTGGAGGAAGGCTCCGGCCTTGCCTTCAGCGCCGGCGGGCGCTTTGAGAACAATGTCGCCACCGGTGTGGGCGCGGTCATTGCCACCTCGGATACCTTTAATGGTTCGATTATTGGCTACGATTTTTATATGGCCGATAACGAAGCAGGGGCGGGCGCCGCCGATGCCGGCATCATCCACATGGACGGGGACCCGGATGCCACTGTGACCCTGGAATTGGCCAACGGCATGGTGGTTAATAATGCCGGTGGCGTGCTTAACGTGGTCTCCACGGATCACGTGGCGGTGCTGGCCAACATGACCATCGCCTTCAATGATGGTGTCGCTCTCACGTTGGCGCAAACCCAGTTTGATGACCCTGCCGATGCGACAACGCGTGATATAATTCTGCATAGCGTCATGGTGGGTAACAGTGTTGGTGCTTGCGCTGGCCCGGTGCTGGACGGCACGGCCAGTCCGGCAGACGCGGCAGCGCGTCTGCTGTTCACCATTACCGATGATGCTAATTGCCCGGAGCCTGAAGAGCAGACCCTGGGCACGCCCGTGACCAATAACCCCAATACCGCGCAAGCGGATATTTTCCTTGGCATGGATCGCGTGCCTTGCGCTGGTACTGGCGCTGGTAGTTGCACACTGATGACTGCCGAAGAGATCGGTGGACCTTACCCGGGCTTGCTGCCCAACCCGACCCCTGCAGCGTTGGCGGGTGATCCCATGGCGCCCAGTCTGTTTGATCGCGCCAGCCCGGAAACCGCCACCGTGGACCAGTGTGAATCAACCGATAACCGCGGTAACTCACGTGGTGGCCCGGCGGGTCGTTGTGATGTGGGGGCGGTGGAATTCCTGCGAGCGCGAGCACAACCGGATGAAGTCGATCTGATCAGTGGCCAGTCAGTACTGGCGGATGTGCTGGAGAACGACCGCAATGATACCGAAGTGGACTGTGGTCTGCTGGAAGACGTAGTGGTAGCCGAAGGGGTGTGTAATATCGGCGAGACCGACTGCATTGCTGACGCGATCCAGGATCGCTGTCTGGTAGTGGTCGCTCAGCCAAGTCGAGGCTCGGCTCGAGTTGAGATCGATGCCGATGGTTATCCCCGCATCCGTTACACACCGAGCTCATCTTTCCACGGCGTGGACCAGTTGCGCTACGAGGTAGACAAGGACGCCTTTTTCGGTGGTACGGACCTTGGCCAGAACCAGAGTGAAATCACTAACCTGGTGGCTGAACCTGCCAGTGGATTGACCGAAAAAAAGAGTATTGGCGCCCAGGGCGGCATGATGCTTGCTCTTCTGGCCCTGGCTGGGCTGATTCGCCGCTATCGCCTGTCGTTAAAGGGAGCGCTAGCTCTGGTTTCTGCCTTGTTCAGCGGTCCTGCGTTGGCGGTGGATATTGAGGTGAACTCTCTCGTCGATCAATTTCCGCCCATTACCAACGATGGAAAATGCACGTTACGCGAAGCGCTGGAAAATGCTGGAGGCTCAGGCAGTCCGGATTGCGCCTATGGCGGCAACTCGTCTGACCGGATTCTTATCCCGGCTGGCGAGATTCACCTGGCCACAACCCTGATTATTGAGGGTGGCAGTGTGGAGTTGGTGGGCAAGGGGGTGCGCGATGTGGACCCTGCGGATGATAAAGAGACGCTGACCCGAATTATCGGCAACGGCACGGAACGTCTTTTCGAAGTGGAACCGCCGAACCCAAGTTCAGGGCATCCTGGTGTCACGTTCCGCTATCTGACGCTGGAAGACGGGGTGGCGACGGGTAGCGGTGAGGCCGGCAGCGGTGCGGTGATCACCACCGGTGGTTCGGTGATTTTTGACCGTGTGGTGATCACCAATAACCATGCCGATGCCTCTGCCGGGGTGGCCTATGTGCGCTCCAATGCGGGGAATGAAAAATTAGTGACGTTCAACCGCGCCTATGTCCATAGCAACACAGCCGGTGTGGCCGGGGGGGTCGTCTCGACCACCACCCAGAACAATGACAACGTCAAGATCGCCATGGTCGACAGCACCTTCCAGGGCAACGAAAGTGTGACCAACGGCGGCGTGCTGGATGCCAATATCAATGCTGGCTCCGTGACAGTTTCCAACAGCACTTTTGTCGATAATATGTCGCCCCAGGGCGCGGCGCTGGATCTGACCAACATCGTGGTGGGGGCGACCATCATGAACAGTACCTTCATGAATAATGCCGGCGGCGGGTTGGGCATTGATCTCGGCGATGCCCCTTCAGAAATCCAGATGGCCAACAGCATTTACTTCGACAGTGGGGCGGCGTGCACCAGTGGCGCCACTGTATTGCACGAAAGCCACTACAACGCTTTTTCCGATGCTGCCTGTGGAGCAACAACAGAAGGCAATAACCAGGCATCATTGGGAAGCGCCGACCTGGATAGCACGTTAAGTGGGGAAGACGGGGTGGCGGATGATTACACGCCACCATTCCTGTCCATGAGTGACCCGGAAAACGACGCCATCCTGGTGGACAAGGGCAATGATGAAACCCTGGTCAGCGGCACTGGAACGCCTCTGCGTTGCCGTTCCGTGGATTTGCGTGGCATCTCGCGAACCTCTGGCGGTCGTTGTGATCTGGGTGCCTTCGAGTACCAGAAAATCACCGCCGGCGACGATGAGGGCACCAATAAGAACCGCCCAAATCGCCAGGTGGCGGTGGATATTCTGGATAATGATCTGGCCAGTGATGGGGCTGAGATTCTTTATCTGGATGAGGTGGACCCCAGCCTGTTCCTGGCTAATGTATTCACCTTTGAGCATGCCGAGATTGTGACAGGCTCGGATCCGGTGAAATATGCGGGCACTGGTTATGACTACGCAGTACCGGACCCGCTTGAAAAGACGCGTTTTGTGCTTAGCACCGTCGACCCCTCCGACCCGAACCCGGGCCCGTATGACGACGTGGATGGTGCAATCATTGATTTCGTCTGGCTTTATTATAACGAAGACCGTGACGGCTACGATCTGCGCTGTGGCGAGCCCATTTCCCAGAAAGTCATTAATGCCAATCCGGACCTGTTCGAAGACGGGGATGTGGCGGATGAATGTGTAGTGCTCTTTACGCCCCCGACGACAACGGGTTTTGAGTCCAGTGTGTGTCAAAGCACCGACGACAATCCACTGAAAATGGCGTTCCTGTACACGTTTGAGGACAGCAATGGCGTCTCGGTCAATACGACTGATGCGGCGACAGTGGTGATGACCATCAACGACAAGGCGCCCGCTCTGGACAACCAGTCGAAAATGAACCAGCCGGGGGCAACGGTGAGGTTCAACCTGACCGCATCAGATCCGGATGACCCGGACGCGGAAATTGATTGGAGCAATTACGATATTTCTGTCAGTCAGGCACCGAGCTTTGCGAAGAAAGATGAAAACGGCAATGTGGTGGGCGCCGGTTTGTTTATCGACAATGACAACGGCACCGTCACCTATATTCCGCAGAGCAATTACAACACCTTCAAGGATGTTTTCACCCTGACGGTTGAAGACACCAACTGCGGCACCGTTTCGCAGCAGGCCACCTTTACGGTTTCCTATCCCAACGATGAAACCTCTGCCGGGTCAGGTGGCAGTTTTGGTTGGGCAATGCTGGGTGGGCTAATCCTTTTGCTGCGTCGCCGAGTGGCGGCGTAGCACCCGCCGCAGGGTTTCCCACACCAGAGCCCCGAACAGCATGCTGAACATCAGCAATACAAGCTTGGGAATGTCCACCAGGGTCCAGAACAGAATATCGATGCTGGTGGGTTCCAGGTTCTGGAAAACGATAATGATGGCCAGAATCGCCAGCAGAATCTGCAACGCGCCCATGGGGTGAGCTATCAGCCAGTGCCCGGATTTGCGGCCGCTACGGGCCACCAGTGAGGGTTTTTTCGCGTTTGTTTCATCCATGATCTAGCTCCTTCTTTCATTTCCAACTCTAGTCTAACTCGTGCTTGTCCGGCTACCTCCCTATACTCTGGCTATTCGTGCAAAGGAGAGGTGAATGGATATCAGTGCCGGTTGGGATCTTGTGGTGATTGGTAGTGGCCCTGCGGGTGAAGCGGCGGCGATGCAGGCGGCCAAGAAAGATCTAAAGGTGGCGATCGTAGAGGATCAGTCGTCGTTGGGCGGGAACTGCACCCACTGGGGCACAATTCCCTCCAAGGCGTTGCGGCATCAGGTGCGCCAGGTGATTCGTACCCAGCGGAATCCTTTGTTACGCGGCATCATCAAGCCCCGTGAAATCCGCTGGCAGGACCTGATTGCCCGTACCCGCGAGGTAATAGACTCCCAGGTTCAGGTTCGAACGGACTTCTATGTCCGTAACCGGGTCACCGTGTTCGGGGGCCGCGGCGAGATTCTGTCGCCGCAAGAAGTGCGGGTCGATGACCACGCAGGCCGCCAGCACTTGCTGAAAACCCGCAATATTCTGGTCGCCACGGGGTCACGCCCCTACCACCCGGATGACGTGGACTTCTCTCACCCGCGCATCTACGACTCGGATACCATCCTGACCATGGACCATACGCCGCGGCATATCCTTGTCTATGGTGCCGGGGTCATCGGCTCGGAGTATGCCTGCATCTTCACCGGGCTCGGCATCCGGGTCGATCTGGTGAACTCCCGTGAGCATTTGCTGGATTTTCTGGATACGGAAATTTCCGATGCCCTCAGCTATCACCTGCGTGAGCAGGGCTGCACCATTCGCCAGGGGGAACACTACAAACGGGTGACTGCGGATGACGAGGGCGTAACGCTGGAGCTGGAATCCGGCAAGAAACTGCGCGCGGATGCCTTGTTATGGTGTAACGGCCGTTCCGGGAACACCCAGAATATTGGCCTGGAAAACGTGGGCGTTGAAGCCAACAGTCGTGGGCAGCTCAAGGTCAATGAGCGCTATCAGACTGAGATGGACACGCTCTATGCCGTCGGTGATGTGGTGGGGTGGCCATCACTGGCCAGTGCTTCCTACGACCAGGGGCGCTTTTGTGCGGCTGCCATTGCTGGTGACGAAGTGCGCCAGGTCACGGATGTGCCCACGGGAATTTACACCATTCCTGGTATCAGTAGCGTTGGGCGAACCGAGCAGGAATTGACCGAAGCCAAGGTGCCCTATGATGTGGGCCAGGCTTTCTTCAAGAACCTGGCCCGGGCGCAAATTACCGGCGAACGGGTGGGCATGTTGAAAATTCTGTTTCATCGCGAAACATTGGCGGTGTTGGGTATTCACTGTTTCGGCTACCAGGCCATGGAAATCGTCCATGTGGGCCAGGCGATCATGCGCCAATCGGGTGAAAACAACACGCTGGAGTACTTTATTGATACCACCTTCAACTATCCAACCATGGCGGAGGCCTATCGGGTGGCTGCGATCAATGGGCTGAACCGGATCAAGCGATAAAGAGAAGTGAAAGTTCAAAGGTGAGAGTTGAAAAGTGCGAGGGGGCCCGGTTTTACCGGCAGGCACCTTGTCCGCGCTTTTCAACTTTGAACGCTAAACTATCTCTGGTGTTTTCCCGCTTCAATAAAGAACTCCCGGTTGCGTTGGCGTGCCTGCCCGTTCTTGCGAACCAGCACCTGGGTAGCGCCGCTGCCGCCACGGTTGGCGGGTGTGCTGTGAAAGGCCAGCACCAGGTAGCTTTCTTCCAGCCAGTGCATCACGTAACTTTTCAGAAAGCCGGGCCGTTCGCTGTGCAGCCCCTTGCCGTGGCTGATCAGCACGGTGCGCATGCCATTGTTGTGGGCATTCTCCAGAAACTGCTGTACCAGGTTGCGAGCATCCATCAAGCGAACCCGGTGCAAATCCAGCACATCTTGAGGCTCATACTTGCCCAGCCGTAATTTGCGGTACACGCCTTCCTGCACGCCATCCTTTTTCAGTCCGACGATATCCAGTGGCCCGACGGGCTGCACCTGTTCGGGGATAGTCAGCGGGTTGCGGTCTTTGCGATCGTCCACGGCGGCGGCACGACGCAATTGTTCACGAATAGAGGGTTCACGACGGGGTGTACGTTCCTGAACCCGGTTGTCCGGTTTTATCGGCGTAACATCCGCCATCTCCTGGCGAAACAGATCATCGTCGGAGGCCATGGAACTGCTCCACAAAATTCATCGTCTCTGACTTGCATGGTACACAAAGCCGGCGGAGACTGGGAGTAACAGACTCCCTGAGAAGGAGGGGTGTGATGGAACGTCGACGATTCAGCCGGCCCAGGCTGAGGGTTAATGTGCGAGTGTGCGCCGACCAGCGGCCAATCGGTCATATCCTGAATATTACAGATCAGGGGGTTTGCCTGGCGGGTAAAGGCGTACCACCGCAAACCTTGCAAGAGATGGTGTTGATGCTGCCTTTCAACCTGTCCGGACAGCGTGAACTGCATGTGAGCGCAGAACCGTTATGGCATAACTATCTGGACAATGGCCATTGGCGGGGCGGGTTTCGTCTGGCAACGGACGAGCAGACCGCAACCATGCTGTCGAAGCTGGTGAGCCGTTACGGGGAATAGCGGGGAGGAGCGATCAGCGGTTACTGCAAGGCCGGGAAGGCGTAGCAGTAACCGGGCCCTATCTCTTTCGGCAACCCTCGTCGAGAAACCGGTAACGCCCAGGGTTGATCAGAAGGCGATATAATCAGTAAGCCTGTGGACGTGGGCGGTCCCGGCTTTCCTCTCCTTTCTCATCATCATGTCTATGACGCTTGGCGTCTCGCTTGCGGCGCTCACGCTCTGCACGCTTGTGCTCTTCTTCCCACTCATTCGGGTCGTAGTCATCAAATTGGCGACGACTCATGGTGCCACTCTCTTTCCAACGTTAAAGGATACTTGCCGTTTTGCAGATCAGCTCCGTACTGCCACGAATGCAACCTACCATTGGATATATAGCACTAAAAAGTGGGGGGTAGAAGGGAAAAGGGGCACCATTTATCGGTACCTCGTCATCATGGCGAAACAGGGCGGTGATCAGCGGCCGTAGGTCTGGTCCAGATAGTCGAGAATGGCCTCGGATTCGAACAACTCCTTGCCGGTGTTCGGGTCTATCAGGTAGGGCACAGCGATTCTGCCGGCCCGGGCCAGCAGATCGACCCGATTGCGCTGGCTGGGGGCGTAGTCCATATCAAGGCGTTTGCGCACCACCGGTAGCACCCAGTCCTGCCATTGGTCGCGACCACACTGGCGTAGCAGGTAGGGCAGCTGCAGTTCGGTCAGTCGTTCACGAACCAGGCGTGCAAAGGGGCTGGCTTCGAAAGAATACAGCTCCAGCGGTTTTTCCGGCGCCTGGCTGTCCAGGCAGCGGATCCCGCGGCTGCCACGGGGGGCTGAAGCGGCCACTGCGGCGGCGGTGCGCAGACGCAATTGCCAGCTTTTCGGGGCCGGCCGGCCACCATATTGCTGGTAGAGGTAGTTGATGATGGCGGCGGATTCATACAAGGCTTCGCCGGTGTTGGGGTCCATCAGGTAGGGAAATTGCTGCTTGCCGCCCAGCCGTTCCACCAGGGGGCGATAGCGGTCGCCACCTTTCGGGCAGGGGAACATCATCACGTCCAGGTCCAGATCCGTTAATGCTTCGCGAACCAGGCGACAGAACGGGCAGCCTTCCATGTCGTAGAGCTCCAGCGGCTCCTGCGGGCGGTTGCTGTGGCCTTTGCTGGCAACACCGCGGCCCTGTTGCAGCGAGGAGGAGAGCAGTGAACGAAAAACCTCTGTGCTGTGTGACATGGCGAATACTCCTGAAACGAATTGGCGCGACCATACCATGTGATCGGGGACATTCATTGGCCGCACGGACATCAAGCTTTTCAATGACTTGCAGCCTTGCCCGTTCCGCTCACGGGCGCTGTTAACTCCTGTCATTGAGACATTGGAGTGGCTGGGGCACTCTTGCCACCCTATACCGGGCTCCCAAGCCCTTCATAACCCGTCAGCAAACGCTGATACATGCCTGAGGCAAGAGGAAGGTTCCATGACCGAAGCCTATATCTATGATGCCATTCGTACTCCCCGTGGTCGGGGCAAGAAAGATGGCTCTTTGCATACGGTTAAGCCGCTGGATCTCGTAGTAGGCCTGATCGACGAAGTAAAAGACCGTTTCCCGAATATGGACACCAACCGCATTGATGATGTGTTGTTGGGTGTGGTGACCCCGGTCGGTGACCAGGGTGCCTGTATTGCCAAGACGGCGGCGCTGGCAGCGGGTCTGCCGGATACCGTGGCGGGTTATCAGCTGAACCGTTTCTGCGCGTCCGGCCTGGAAGCGGTGAATACCGGTGCCCAGAAAGTGGCATCCGGTTGGGATGACCTGATTCTCGCCGGTGGCGTGGAATCCATGAGCCGTATCCCCATGGGCTCCGACGGTGGTGCCTGGGCGATGGATCCGATCACCAACTATGAGACTGGCTTTGTTCCCCAGGGGATCGGCGCCGATCTGATCGCCACCATCGAGGGCTGGAGCCGCCGTGATGTGGACGAGTTCGCTGCTCAGTCCCAGTCCCGCGCTGCCAATGCCTGGGAAAAGGGTTATTTCGAAAAATCCGTAGTGCCGGTGAAAGACCTCAATGGCATGACGGTACTGGCCCAGGACGAACACGTTCGTGCGGGTACCACCGCCGATGCGCTGGCCGGGCTGAACCCGTCTTTCGCCATGATGGGCGAAATGGGCGGTTTTGATGCGGTTGCTTTGCAGAAGTATCACTGGCTGGAAAAGATTAACCACGTTCACCACGCGGGTAACTCCTCAGGCATCGTAGATGGTGCTTCTCTGGTAGTGCTTGGTAACGAGAAAGTGGGCAAGGATTACGGCATGAAGGCCCGTGCCCGGGTGGTTTGCACCGCTATCAGTGGTGCCGATCCGACCATCATGCTCACGGGGCCTGGCCCGGCTGCCAAGAAGGCGCTGGCAAAAGCCGGCCTGAAAGCCAGCGACATCGATCTGTGGGAAATCAACGAAGCCTTTGCGGCGGTGGCCATGCGCTTCATGAAAGACATGGATATCACCCCGGATATCACCAACGTCAATGGCGGCTCCATCGCCATGGGTCACCCGCTGGGTGCCACTGGTGCCATGATTCTGGGCACCGCACTGGATGAACTCGAGCGCCGCGACAAGAAGTTCGCATTGTGCACCTTGTGTGTGGGCGGTGGCATGGGTATCGCCACCATCATCGAGCGTCTGTAAGCCGCGTCGAACGATTTCGGAGTAAAGATATGAGTGAACAAACTGCTATTCGTTGGGAAAAAGACGCGGACAATATCGTCGTTCTGACCCTGGATGATCCCAACCAGTCTGCCAATACCATGAACGAGCTGTACGGCAAGTCCATGGCGGCGGTGGTCGAGCGTCTGGAAAAAGAGAAAGACGAGATTGCCGGGGTGATCATCACCTCTGCCAAGAAAACCTTTTTTGCCGGCGGTGACCTGCGTGATCTGCTGAAGGCGCGCAAGGAAGATGGCCCGCAATTTCTGGCCGGTGTGACCGAGATCAAGGGTCAGCTGCGGGTCCTGGAAACACTGGGCAAGCCTGTGGTTGCGGCCATGAACGGCACGGCTCTGGGTGGCGGTCTGGAAATCGCACTGGCCTGTCATCACCGCGTTGCCATCAATGACAAATCCGCCCAGTTCGGTCTGCCGGAAGTGTCTCTGGGCCTGTTGCCCGGCGGCGGTGGCGTGACCCGTATCGTGCGCATGCTGGGTATCCAGGATGGCCTGATGAAGGTGCTGATGCAGGGTCAGCGCATGAAAGCGGATAAAGCCCAGAAAATTGGTCTGATTGACGAGCTGGTGGCGGATCGCGATGCGATGATGGCCAAGGCTCGCGAGTGGATCAAGGCAAACCCGAAGGCTCAGCAACCCTGGGACCAGAAGGGCTACAAGATTCCGGGCGGTGACCCGAAGAACCCGAAATTTGCCGTTAACCTGCCGGCTTTCCCGGCAAACCTGAAGAAGCAGCTCAAGGGTGCCAACTACCCGGCGCCGCTGGCGATCATGTCTGCGGCCATCGAAGGCGCAGCGGTAGATTTCGATAACGCCTCTCTTATCGAAGGCCGTTATTTCGTGTCACTGGTGACCAGTCAGGTTGCCAAGAACATGATCACCGCGTTCTTCTTCAACCTGCAGGCCATTAATGGTGGTGCCAGTCGTCCCGATGGCATTGAAAAATTCCGCGCCGAGAAAGTGGGTGTTCTGGGTGCCGGCATGATGGGTGCAGGCGTGGCCTATGTAACGGCCCGCTCCGGATCGCAGGTGGTGTTGAAGGATATTTCTGCCGAGAACGCGCAGAAGGGTAAAGATTACTCCCGCAAGCTTCTCGACAAGGAAATCTCCAAAGGCAAGATGACCGAGGAGAAAAAAGAAGAAATCCTCGGCCGCATTACTGCCACTGCAGATGCCAAAGATCTGGAAGGCGTGGACTTCGTGATTGAAGCCGTGTTCGAAAACACCGAGCTGAAGCACAAGGTGTTCCAGGAAATCGAAGACGTGGTTAATCCGGATGCGGTACTGGGCTCCAACACCTCCTCCTTGCCGATTACCGGCCTGGCCAAAGGTGTGAAGAAAAAGGATAACTTTATCGGTATCCATTTCTTCAGCCCGGTAGACAAGATGCCGCTGGTGGAAATTATCTGTGGCAAGGACACCTGCCCGGAAGCACTGGCCAGGACCTACGATTACTGTCTGCAGATCAAGAAGACCCCGATCGTGGTCAACGACGCTCGTGGTTTCTTCACCACCCGTGTGATCGGTACCTTCGCCAATGAAGGGATCGCCATGCTGGGTGAAGGCGTCAATGCCCAGTCCATTGAACAGGCGGCCATGCAGGCGGGTTACCCGGTGGGTACCCTGAACCTGATCGATGAAATCAACATGGAAACCGCACTGAAAATCGGTAAAGCGGCCCGTGATGATGCCAAGCGTGAAGGGACTGAACCGCCCGCAGAGCACCCGGCAGAAGTGGTCATGAAGAAGATGGTCGAAGAGCTGGATCGCCCGGGCAAGCTGCAGGGTAAAGGCTTTTACGAGTATCCGGAAAATGGCAAGAAGCACCTGTGGTCCGGTCTGGCCGATGCGTTCGGTGGCAGCAAGGACATGCCGTTCGAAGACATCAAGGAACGGATGATGTTCATCGAGTCCCTCGAAGCGGTGAAGTGCTTTGATGAAGGCGTGATGGACTCTGTGGCGGATGCCAACATCGGTTCTATCTTCGGGATTGGTTTCCCGGCCTGGACGGGTGGTGTGATGCAGTACATCAACCAGTACGAAGGTGGTTTGCGTGGTTTTGTTGCGCGGGCTCAGGAGCTGGCCAAGCTCTACGGCGAGCGCTTCAACCCGCCGGCTTCACTGGTAGAAAAAGCGGAAAAAGGCGAAATCTACAAGTAACCCTTGAGATTGCGCTCCATAAAAAGCCCGGCTTATCCAGCCGGGCTTTTTTTATAGCTGCCCGAGGGCTTCCTGTTTATTGCGCCAGGCATTGTCAGCTAGCGGCGGGGGAGGCAGGGGCGCTGTTGTGGTGGGTAACAAGCCTGCTGTTCAGCCAGGTGCGCAATTCACTGGGGCGCAAGGGTTTGGGCATCAGGGTGTCGCCGCCGGCATCCAGACACTGCTGGAAGCAGGCTTCACTGCTGTTGCCGGAAATAAACAGGATGGGGATATGGGCATTTCCATTACGCACGTCCCGGGCCACGGTGAAACCATCCAGAATGGGCAGTTCCACGTCCAGGATCAGCAGGTCGATGTCCCGTTGATGGTATAGACGCAGTGCGGCCTCACCGTCTGCGGCCAGCACATACTGGTGGCCGAGCTCTTCGATGATGCGGCAGATGATCAGGCTGACAGCTTTGTTGTCTTCAACGACGAGAACATTCATTAGTGATTTTTATCGTAGACAGCGCGGGATAACAAGGGTGAAATCTGTGTGAAGGGCGGTTTTTCACGCCAGAATCACCTTGCAACGGTTTTGCAGCGGTAGACAGTATGTTAATTCCGGCCAGTTTCTTTATGATTGACGCTCCCGGGCTCTTTGAAAACAGCAGGCCGGCAAACAATAAACGTGCCGATGACAATGCTGACGGGCGCGGTTTCGCTTAATGGTAATGCCTGGAGTTTCTGAATAACGCCACACAGGCTCAGGCTTTCAGGCGTGCTCACATCAAAACGCGGTTTTGGCGGTGTTTGTATGCCTCCCAGGGCCTTGCAAAAACGGGTGTGTGCCAGGCTGAAAGCCAGCGAGTGCGAGGCCTGAAGGATAACGCTCCTTCCGGGCCTGCTGAAGATACACGGTGTTATCCAAAGGTTCCCCTAAGGTGTGAGGGTGGAGGTCGATGTACCATCGCAGAACGATCAATATTAATCGGGTGGTGAAGCTGTTGCAGGGCGCGGCCCGCTCCGGTGCCAGCATTCCCGAGATTCTGGACAAGTGTAATATTCCCCGGCAAATGCTGGATGATCCGGATGGAACCATCGAGCGGGATACCTTCATCCGGATGATGCTGCTGATCATGACTCAGACTCAGGATGAGTTCCTGGGGTTTGGGCAGGGCCGTAAATCGAAGCCCGGCACCTTTTCCATGATGGCCCATGCAGTGATCAACTGCCCGAACCTGGGCTCTGCCGTGGAACGGGGCATCCGCTTTTATGACCTGTTCGAGTTGAGCCTGCAGTCCCGGATCGAGCGCGATGGTGAGGTGGCCAGGCTCGTTGTGGTCGCTGATCCGCGGCTGGACTTCCGTGAAGTGATTATCGAAGCGTCCCTGTTTATCTGGCTGCGCTTCATGAGCTGGCTGGTGGGCAAGGCCATCGAGCCTCAGCAGGTTAAACTGGATTATTCGGATGTGCGTAATGATGAGGAGCATCGCTTTCTGTTCGATTGCCCCATCGAGTATATGTCCGATCAGAATGCGGTGACGTTCCGGGCGGACTTCCTGGATTTGCCGCTGGTGCAGAACGAGCTGTCTTTGTCCAAGTTCCTGAAGGAGTCGCTGGCCCAGCTATTCGACGGCAACATTCATAATGTGGGGCTGCCGGCACAGATTCGCGCGATCATTTCCAACGAATACGGCAACAGTTTCCCGGATTTCACGGAAATCTGCGGCAAATTGAACATGACCCCGCAGACCCTGCGGCGTCGGCTCAAGGAAGCCAACACCAGCTACCAGGAGATCAAGGATGCCATCCGCAAGGATGCGTCGGTGTATTATCTCTCCAAGCCGGATCTGAGCATCGACGAAATCGCGTTGCTGATGGGCTTTAGTGAAGCCAGCTCGTTCCACCGGGCCTTCAAAAAGTGGACCGGGAAAACGCCGTCCAATTTCCGTCGAGAGCATTTTGGCGTCAATCTGTAGCAGGTTCGCCATGCTTGCTCTCACTAACGATTAGCCCTGAGACGTCCATGACAGTTAATGATGCCGACACGGCACGCCTGCTGGTGACCTGCCCGGATAAGCCGGGAATCATCAGCGCGGTGAGTACCTTCCTGTACAACCACGGTGCCAACATCACCGATTTCGATCAGCATTCCAGCGACGCCCATGGCGGCACCTTCTTCCTGCGCCTGGAGTTCCAGACTCCAGAACTGGATTGTTCCCGGGAAGCGCTGCGCAATAACTTTGCCAGCCGGGTGGCCGAACCCTATGGCATGCAGTGGCAAATCAGTTACGCCAGTGAGAAAAAACGCATGGCGGTGTTGGTGTCACGGCACGATCATGTGCTGATGGATCTGCTCTGGCGCACCTCCCGGGGCGATCTGCCTGCCACCATTCCCATGGTGATCAGTAATCATGATGATTTACGCGATGAAGTGGAGCGCTTCGGCATCGAGTACCATCATATTCCGGTCAATGCAGACAATAAGGCGGAGGCGGAAGCCGAGACCCTGGCCAAACTCGACGGCAAGGTGGATGTGGTGGTGCTGGCCCGTTACATGCAGATCCTCAGTTCGAATTTTGTCTCCCATTACCCGCATCGAGTGATCAATATTCATCACTCTTTCCTGCCGGCCTTCGTGGGGGCGAACCCTTATCAGCAGGCCCACGACAAGGGCGTAAAGCTGATCGGTGCCACCAGCCACTATGTGACGGAAGATCTGGATCAGGGGCCGATTATCGAGCAGAACGTGCAGCGAGTGAGCCACCGTCATTCAGCGGCGGAATTGCGCTCATTGGGGCAGGATGTGGAGCGGCAGGTGATGTTGCGTGCGGTGCGCTGGCACCTGGAAGACCGGGTGATCGTGGATGGCAACAAGACCGTGGTGTTTGTGAAGTAACGCGGCCAGGCGGCACGCTACACGCACCACGCTAAGAGAGACCCATCGCGTGCAAGCGTGAAGCATGCTGCGGCTTAATTGCTATAACGCAAGCCAATGCCCATGGTGCCGTAGCTTTCAGACTCAAGCTGGGTCTGCTGGTAATCCACGGTCAGGGAAAGATTGTCGAGCAGGGGAACGGCAAGTCCGGCGCCAAGATAAGGCGCTATACCGCTTTGATTATCGCTTACAGGAGAATCGTTTACTGCCCGGACAGTGTTGCCGCTACCGTCCAGCAATATTCTGTCCTGACGATTCTCCAGCTTGAAATTGTAAATGTAGCCGCCGCCTCGGAGGTAGAGCCAGTAAGGCGATTGCCACAGCGCCCCGACCGTAAAACCGCCCAGATCCAGAGAGTTTTCTTCCTGTACCCGGACGGAGCTTGCTCCGGCGTTTTGTTCGGAAACACTGGGCGCGCGGGTAAACTGGCTGTCATTGGAGACTTCGCTTTGGCTGACGAAACCGCCTTCCAGCCCGAAACGGCTGTTTTTTCCCAGCGTTACACTGTTTAGCCACATACCAATCTTAATATTCAGCCCGTCCGCCGTATCGAATCCGTACGGGTCCATATCGGCCCGGAGCATCTGGGCTTCAGCGTAGAAATCCACATCCGGTGGGGCCAATTCTTCGTCAGCGTGAGCGAGGGGAATCAAGGCACAGAGGCCCAGAGTCAGCGGCAGTGTTATTTTCATTATTGATCCAGCCGTTGTGATAAGGACAATGGGCCACATTGTAACCAGCGCGAGACCTTCATGCACAGTGACTTGTTGAATTCCCAGTCCGAGACCCTGCTGGCCCTGTGCCGGCCGGGTTTTGAAACGGACCTGGCTGCCGAACTGAATTTCCATGCGGCAGACCAGATGGTGGCGGGTTACCCCCGCGCCACCGCCAACAGCGGGTACGTGTTGTGGCACAGCCAGCAGGGGTCGCTGGCCAGCCTGCAGGATAGCGGGCTGATCTTTGCGCGCACCTTGAGCGTGTGTGTGGGCGAGTTTTCGGATATCGGGGATGACCGTATTACCGCGCTGTGGCCTCTGCTGGAGCAGGCCGGGCCGTTTTCCGAGCTCTATCTGGAGCACCCGGATACCAATGAAGGCCGGGAATTACAGCGTTTCCTGCGGGGATTCCGCAAGGCACTGGAACCCCGCTTGAAAAAAGCCGGTTTGCTGCGAGCAAAGGCAAAACAACGGGTTCACCTTTTCTTCAGTGACTCCCACAACGGTTGGGTCAGCACCAGCCCCAGTGCCATACCACTGGTGGAAGGCGGCGTGTTGCGCTTGCGATTACCTGCAGAGGCGCCCAGCCGCTCTGCGTTGAAAGTGGAAGAAGCCCTGATCCGCTTCTTCGGCAGTGCCGATGCACTGAACGCCAGGACGGCGGTGGATCTGGGCGCCGCTCCGGGCGGCTGGAGCTGGCAGCTGGCACGGCGGGGGATTCGTGTTCAGGCGGTGGACCACGGCAAGATGGATCCGCGCCTGCTGGATGAATACCCGGTGCAGCATGTGTCCGGAGATGCGTTCACCTGGCGCCCGCGCAGCAAGGTGGATCTGGTGGTATGCGATGTGGTGGACAAGCCCGCTCGTACCCTGCAGCAAATGGAAAAGTGGCTCACGCAAGGCTGGGCCAACGCTGCCCTGTTTAATCTGAAATTGCCGATGAAACGTCGCTTCCAGGAAACCTGGCAGCTGCTGGAAAAGCTCACCACGGCCATGGAGCGCATGGAGCATTTGGGTGAACCAGTGATCAAAGCCGCCCATCTGTATTACGACCGGGAAGAAATCACCGTTTGGGCCAGCTTCCACCGGGATTACTGACGGTGAGTACCGGGCGCGGCCGGACCGCCCCTTTGTTTGCCACCCTGGGCATGTTGTATTTCGCTCAGGGTCTGCCCGCAGGGTTACTGGGGAAATCCATGCCGGCGCTGGCCCGTGATGCAGGGCTGTCGCCGGAATGGATTGGCCTGCTGGCATTGCCGGCTTTGCCCTGGGCGCTGAAGTTTATCTGGGCGCCCTGGGTCGATCGCTGGGGCAGCGGCCGCCCCAATCACCGAAAACGCTGGATCCTGGTCTGCCTGACCGGAGTGATGAGCGTACTGACAGCGGCCGCCATGCTGCCTCAGGCCTGGTTGTTCGGCGCAGGGTTCGCCGTCCTGATCGTGATGCTGTTTCTGCTCAACCTGTTCAGTGCCACCCAGGACATTGCCACCGATGGTCTGGCCGCCCGGCTACTGACGCCGAGGTTGCGTGGCCTGGGTAACAGCGTTCAGGTCAGTGGTTACAAGGTCGGCATGATTCTGGGTAGCGGCGCCTTGTTGATTCTGGTCGGCTGGCTGGGCTGGCAAGCTACGCTGTTTACCGTTATTGCGATGTTGCTGTTGGTGGCGCTCACTGCCTGGCGATTTGATGAGCCTCTTGAACCGGTGCGCCCACGCAAACCGGTGACCCTGCGGTGGTGGCTGCGTCAGTTGGCCCTGTTTTGGCGGCGGCCGGGATTGGTTGTCTGGTTGGTGATCCTGCTTGGCTACAAAGTGGGGGATGGTTTTGGCACCCGCATGATCAAACCCTTCCTGGTCGATAGTCACTGGACCCTGGCAGAAATCGGCACCCTGGACCTGGTGGCTTCATTGGTCGGGTTGGCGGGTGCCGGGTTGGCGGGGCTGATAATGATGCGGTTAAGTCGTCGTGTGGCGCTGTTCGGGTTTGCCGGCTTGCAGGCGCTGTCGTTTATTGGCTGGTGGTGGGTGGCAAGCTGGGGGGCAGACACCCCGCCGGCGGAGGTATGGATCTGGGCGGTGGCGCTGTTCGAACAATTGGCGGACGGCCTGTCTACGGTGGCGCTGTTTGTGGTGATGATGGATTACTGCCGCGCCGGTCATGAAGGCAGTGACTATACAGTGCAAGCGTCCGTGCAACTGTTCGCGGTAGGGGCGTTCACGCTGGCCAGCGGTTTCAGTGTGGCCTGGCTGGGCTACGCGTCGCATTTCCTGCTGGCGGCCGCACTCAGTGCAGCCGTGATCGGTCTGGCGGCGTTCTGGACGCCCCCGACTCAGCCGGAATGGGCCGATACCGGCAGGTCCTGACGGGTGCTGAAGACCACATCGGTGGCGTTGCCGCCTTCACTCATTTCCAGCAGGGCGGGCAGGGCGCGGAACACCTCCAGTGTCAGGGTTTTGCCTGTCAGGTTGGCATGGGCCAGCGATTGTTGATCCGGTCCGGTAACGGTGAGTACGGGGACGCCTTTTTCCATCTCCAGTTTTCCATCAATGGCCGGTACCTGACGGTCCATTCCCGGTCCCAGAGTCACGGTGCCACCACTGTAAGCAAGTTTGCCGCTGATGGCGCTGATCTCGGTGCCTGCCAGTGACAGCTGGGGCAGTGAAATATCGAGCTGCCCCTCGGCTTTACCTTGCGGCAAAAAGTCATTGAGCAAGGCGATCGGGATACTGGCTTGCCAATGCTCGAAACGCCAGTCCCCCCAGTCTGCTCCGGCCCACCCGGTGGCATTGACCTGACCGGACTCAAACCCTAATTCCAGCCCGGGGGTCAGGCCGCGCCAGTCCAGGCGCCATGTGATGTCCAGCTGTTGCCCTTCCCATTGCGCTTGCCCCTGTCCATTCCACCAGAGTCCATAGAGTTTGGGAGGCGGGAGCGAAGCATTATCTGTGGCTGGAGTGGGCAGCAGTGGCGTCATGACGGCCGCTGGCATCAGGGCAACCAGAAAGATTCCGAAGGCAAGCAAAAAAACGAGAATAAGGCCGGCCACGGGGTAGCGAAGGGACGTCATCGTTATGGCTCCTTGAATTATTGTTATAAACCCGCTGTTGCGCGAAATACGACTTCTTTGTAATTCGACCTTTTGTCAGTGAGAAAAAAGACTGGCTGATGCTCTATTCATTTATCAAGCGTGGCAGGGAGAATCGATGAATATCGCCGCCCTTAAAAGGCAGTCACAAATAAACTTTGAATCAGATCACGTTAATTCTGTCGGCGATGATAAGAAAGATGACAAAGCGGCCGAAGTTTTGTCATTAGCGGTCAACTGCTGGAAAAGCTCTTTTTTTGCATGCATAAAATCAGGGTGGAAAAAAGACAATGGTGAGTGGCCGAAAATTAAAGTGCGCCGTTTTAATGAGGCGCCATCAATAAAATCCATACAGCTAGGTGTGGAGGGCTGATCAATCGGCCCATTAGGCTCATTGAAAATAACAATACGCTATATGGATGCTTGTAACTTTGTCCTGCCTGTTCGTTAAGGAGAGCCGGAAGTCGTGTTTGGCGGGCAGCTTATACTGTAGTAACCACAGGATGGTTTTTTACAGGTCACGGTCCTTTTTCAAACAAGAGAATAAAAAGGGATACGGTCGAGGGATTGATAAATGTTTAAAATCAACAGTATGGCTTACGAAGTTCCGCTGGTTTCCGGACGTTATGCCGAGCGCTTTGTTGAATTCATGGAAGGGCGGGGGATAAGCCGGCAGGCCTTGCTGGAAGGGACCTCCCTGGAAGCCGTTCTGGCACAGCCGCAGGGTGTGTTACTAACCATGAAACAGGTAATTGAACTGATGGGTAATGCCCAGCGTTTTCTCCCGGATGAACAGGCCGGTTTCGAATTTGGGCAACAGCTGGATCTGCAGGGGCATGGTCTGCTTGGATTTGCGTTATTAAAACAGAAAGATTACCGCGAACTGGCCAGCATGGTGGTGCAATACCTGCGTGTCTCCTTGCCGATTCTCGACATGAAAGTCTCTTGCAGTGGTGAAGATCTACGTATTGCACTGCAGGATGTCTGGGAGCTCAACGAGCTGCGTCCCTTTATGGTTCAAGTCTATATGGGCAGCATTTATACGCTGACCTCGCTCATTGGTCGGCGCTTCCATTTCGAGTTTGATTTTTGTACTGCAACAAGTGAGGAGAAATGGAAAAAAATTGCGCCTTCAGCCTTTTTATCCTTTGGTGAGAAGAGTAATCAAGTGGTGGTCCCCCTGTCTGGTCGGCCTGCCCGGGATGGTAATAATGAGCTCGCCTATTATCTGGCCAATGCCCGCTCAAAAGAAGAGGTAATCGACGATGAACACATGGAGGTAGTGGCCAGAGTTCGCCAGCTGGTCATGAAATATCCCGGGCGGGAAGGCTCTCTGGAGCGTGTTGGTGAGCGCCTGGGGATGAGTGCCCGTTCTTTACGCCATCATTTGAAAAGTGCAGGGGTGTCGTTTCATCTTATTCGAAGTCAGGTCAGAAAGACGTTTGCCAACCGTTACCTGAAAGACACCAATATGCCTTTGCAGAAAATCGCTGAAGTGCTGGGTTACAGTGATCAAGCCAGTTTTACCAAGGCCTACCGAAGCTGGACAGGTGAAACCCCGGGCGATATGCGCCGTGGTGTTGCACAATCGTCCCAACGTTAATATTCCACAGTGTGATTATCTTTATAACAGCAGCATCAGAAACCCTGATGCTGCTGTTTTTATTTGTGGTCCGCTGTCTCAGGTTTCATGAGTAAAACATCACAGCTGACTCTTTTAACAAAAAATACGTCACTCACAACAATGCACCTGAAGGTGGCTTGCGAATAATGGCATTCATGTGCTCGTGAGCAAATTCACTGTTGCCTGTGAGAAAACTGCTCAGCGTTTTAACGCTGCGGGTACATGGGTCGCAGCCAGGCTGCCAAGACGCCATTTATGCGCTGCGATATACGCCTAAAAATATTGAGAATAAATCCAAACGAGGAGTTACTCATGATCCCCCAAAACATGACCTTCGGACCGTTCAAGATGCGGTCACTGGCAGCAGCAGGTTTGCTGGCCGCCAGTGGTGCAGCATCAGCGGTACCGGTTCAATCCGATATGTACTTTCAATGTACATATCCTCTGATTGGTCAGCAGCCGCTGACAGCCGACATTGCAACGGATATGCCTGAAAGCATTGGTGTTGGTGAAGCCACAGGGGCTTTCACCCTGAACATCACTGCGACTGCCGAAGGGAATACCTGGCAGGGCCTGAGCCTTGTTGGCGCTACCACCATCGAAGGGACTGCCGAGGCAGACTCTACCGTGAGTGGTAACTCTCTCAGCTTGCCGTTGACCATTCCTCTCAATATTCCGGTTACCGATATTGCCGGGGTTTCCGGTCCCTTTGATCTGGTCGCCACAGGGGATACGCCATCGCTGACCTTCACTGAAGACAATGTGGGCGTGGTTGATATCTTCGTGGAAGAGAACATGACTCTGGCCATGATTGCCCGCAAGGCCGACGGCTCCTATGTGGACTTCGGTTCTGCCTGGCATGACCCGAACAATCCTGAAGTCTTCCTGGTGGAATGTGCCATGGACCAGGCGCGCATGGATGAAAATGGCGTGACCAATCTGCTGCATTCCTTTGACGTTGAAGCCGGTGTGGCCGAGCAGAACATTGCCGTCAACCCGGAAGAGCTGGACTTTGGTCAGGTGCAAGGTGGTCTGACTGAAAACCTGAGCGTTACGGTTGAAAACTCGGGTGGCGAAGCCCTGGGTATCAACGGTATCTCCATCACCGGTGCCGATGCAGGCTCCTTCATGCAGACCAATGACTGTACCACTGTCGCTGCAGGCGAAAGCTGTAACGTCGATGTGACCTTTATGCCTACCGGCGAAGGCGCACGCAACGCGGCTCTGGAAATTCAGTCTGATGATCCGGATACCCCGACAGCCTCTGTTGCGCTGATGGGCCAGAGTGTCATGGCTGCTGAAGCTGACATCGCAGTAGATCCTGCGTCCGTCAACTTTGGTTCTGTCACCGTGGGCTCCAGCAAGGACGGCAGCGTCAGCATCCTTAACGAAGGTACTGCTGCCCTGAACATCAACAGCGTGTCTGTTGGTGGTGCCAATGCCAGCGAGTTCATCCAGAGCCACCAGTGTGCAACCATTGCAGCCGGTGATTCCTGTGATGTGGATCTGACCTTTACTCCTGCAGGCGAAGGCTCCAAAGGTGCCACTCTCACTATCCAGTCCAGCGATATGGATGAGCCGAGCGTAGACGTTGCGCTGAGCGGTTCTGGTATCAGCGACGGTGGTGGTGAAGTTGAGGTTCCCTATGCCCTGACTGGCAGCACGCTGATCAAGAAAGCCTACGGCGACGTTGATCTGTCCGGTGCCATTAACGCCATGCTGAACCTGGCTACCGGCGACTTCACTGCGGACCTCTCTCTTGAGCCCACCAGTGGCAGCTTCCGTATCCTGTACGGCTGGAAGCGTGTGACTGCCGAAGCTGACATCGAGTTTGAAACAGTGGGTGAAACCACCGGTAACCTGAATGGCGGTGCGCTGACGGCAGAAACCCAGATGTACATCAAGCTGCCGACCGTGAAGATGTCCATCTTCGGCTGGTCACTGCCGGTTGGTGGTGGCGATGAGTGCCGCACCTCCGAGCCGGTTTCCATCCAGCTCAACACTCCGGAAGGCGAAAGCTTCGATCCGCTGGGAACCGGTGGCAACCTGACCGGTACGTATGACCTGCCGGGTCTGGAGAACTGTGGTGGCCTGACCGATCTGCTGAATGTCTTTATGGCTGGCAGCGGTAACACCATTGACCTGTCCCTGACCCCGAACCTGCCGTAACAGTAACGACAAGGGTGTCTCGCGTAAGCGGGGCGCCCGTTACGGATTCGGAACAAGCAACACGCTGTGCCCGGCCGGGCACAGCGTCTTTTCTAGCTCACGAATTGCTGCCTAAGCCAGATGCCTGGGCTTTGTTTTAGGCAGCAATTTATACGGAAATAACGATGGCATCTTTATCCCTTCACAGGCTGTACCCCGTATTTCTGGCGGCGGCGATACTGATAATGGCCGGGCAGGTCATGGCCGTCCCGGTTAACGCTTCGCTGGAATACAGCTGTGTTTTCCCGCTGATTGAAGAACAGCCGCTCAGTGTGGAGATCACTGCCGATATGCCTGAAATCATTGCTCCGGGCCAATCCACCGGCGCTTTCCAGATTCAGGCAAACGCGCAGGTCAGCGCCGAATCCTGGAATGGTCTGAGCTTTGTCGGTACCCACGCGTTGGCTGGTAAGGTTGAGGCACAATCTTCCATCAGTGGTCAGGGTGTTGATCTTCCTCTGGCCTTGCCCATGACAATCACAGATAAAACCCTGCCTGACGAAATAGGGGCTTTTACCGTGGCGGCCTCTGGCGAAACGCCACCGCTGACGTTCACTGAAGCCAATCAGGGTGAAGTGAATATCCGGGTTGGCGACCTGATCATGTTGCTTCAGCCCAGGGACGGGAACGGCAATCCTACCGGGCTTGGGGATTTCGAAAGCGAATGTACATTGATGCCCGGTCAGGATGATGTACTACACACCTTGACAGTCACTGGCAGCAACAACACCGAACAAGATTTTGAGTTTGCAGGTGAAAGCCTGATCAAGGAGAGCGTTGTTTTGCCCCTGAAGGGAATGCTGCAGATTAGCCGTACAGCGGCAGGCTCCAGCCTGAGCGGTGAGCTGCAGCTGGAAGATTCCAGCATCGACGTGAGCATTATCCGTTTTTTCAAAACCCTTAGCCTGGATGCCCGTGTGAGCTTCGATACGGTGGGCGAGCTTGGCGGTACGGTGAGCAACGGTAATATGACTGTGCAGCAAGCGGTCAGCATGACGCTGAATAACCTGCGCCTGAAAGTATTCGGTTTCCCAATCAGTCAGAACAATGACCAGAGCTGTACGACCGGCGAACCGGTTGCCCTGTCTCTGTCTACGCCGGCAGGGGAAAGTTTTGATCCACTTACCGGTGGGCGTCTGACCGGAAAATACACGCTGCCGGCGTTTGCCGGCTGCGGGGTGATGACAGAACTGGTAAACCTGTTTCTGGCCGGCCCAGACAATACCCTGAACATCATGATGAGCCCGCAGCCATGAAGCTGACAGGCAAATTCCCGATACCCGAGAAACCAGGAAGGCATGGCATGATGATTCATATTGAGCGACGACTTCTTTCCGCTGCAATGGCTGTCAGCCTGTGGGGCCTGGTGATGTTGATGCCGGTCAATCCTGCCCATGCCGATGACAGTTTCTACCTGCCTCCTGAGCCGTTGCCCGCCGGTTTGCCCGGCGATGTTATACGATCACGACCTTCCCTGGCTGGCCCTCCTGGGGCACGGGCGCTGGCTGACGCCTGGCAGGTCATGTACATGTCCACCGATGGGCTGGGTAAGCCGGCCGTGGTGACGGGTACCGTTTTGGTACCGAAAGGCGAAGACCCGGCAGCGGCACCCATCATTGGTCTGGCACCGGGAACGGCAGGGCCTGCCTTTCGTTGCGCGCCCTCGAAGATGATCGACAAGGGGGCCTATTACGAGCAGCCGGCCATCAACGACATGCTGGCGCGGGGGTATGCGGTGGCAGTGACGGATTACGTGGGGTACCACCCGAACCCTGCCACCACGTATATCGTTGGCGAATCCATGGGCGCGGCATTGCTTAATGTGGTGCGTGCAGCGCAACGGTTACCCGAGGCTGGCCTGTCTGAGTCCGCCCCGGTCATGTTACGTGGTTACTCTCAGGGCGGCGGTGCTGCCATGTGGGCCGGGGAGATGCTGGGCAGTTATGCCCCGGAATTGAATTTGCGCGGTATTGCAGCAGGTGGAGTGCCTGCCAACCTGGCCCAGGTGGCGCTTCCCTTGAATGGGCAGGACGGGTTTGGGGTCCTGCTTTATGCGTTGCTGGGGCAGGACAATCTTTACCCGGAATTATCCCTGGCGCCATTTCTGAATGCCCAGGGTCAGCAGGCCGTAGCCGACATGGTTAGCGACATGTGCGTACTGGAATTGCTGCAGGATTTTCAGGGTGTCTCCCTGTCCGACGTGACGGATATCAACCCGCTCACCGGTCCGCGCTTGCAGCGCATTGCGGAAAACGAGTTAGGCAGCGCGGGCATTGGCGTGCCGGTTTATCAGTACCATGAGGTGGAGGACGGGCTGGTGGCCTATGGCCAGGCTGTCAGCCTGCGTAATCAATACTGCAATGCGGGGGTGAACCTGACCTGGCAGGCACAGGATACCGAAGGGAGCAGTGGCGTCATTCGCCATATCAATCTGGCCTATCGGGGGAATGAGGGGGTTAACCAGTTTATCGACCAGGTCATGGCGGGGGTTCCTCCGGCATCCAACTGCGCAGCATCGCCCTGATTCCGCTTGCGGGGAAAAAGGGCGCAGGACTTCGGGGCTGCGAAAACGCACATAATCGTTATAATGGCCGCCCGATTTGTTCGCTGCGGAGCCTTCCCCATGGATGCGCAACACCACCTTGATGCCACCGGCCTGCTATGCCCGGAGCCGGTCATGATGCTCCATAACAAGGTACGTGATATGGCCCCGGGAGAATTGCTTGAAGTACGCGCCACCGACCCCTCCACCGAACGGGACATCCCCAAGTTCTGTCAGTTTCTGGGTCATACCCTGGAAGGGCAGGAACAGCGGGGGGAAGTGTATCTGTACTGGATACGTAAAAAGCAATGAACAATGAATAGTTAATAATTAATAGCTGCGCGAGATAGCGCCTCAGTAAAAAAGCGCATGAGGTCGCGACGAACCTTTGGTCGCGGCCTCATGCGTTGAAGTCCCAACTAGCGCCTCGCCGCGCCGTTATTCATTATTAACTATTAATTGCCTTTACCTTTCCGTCGCCAGCATGGCCACCGCCGCCAGCGCTTCCGGGTCTCTCTCCTTTAACTTGTTGGCAATGCCGTGCTGGAAGAAATACCGGAAGGCCGGTAGCGATTGTGCGGTGGTCAGGCATTCTGCGCCGGGCAGAATAGGAGTCTCAACCGGGTCGTTCTCCTGTGCGACCATGGCTGACAGGGTGCCATCGGCAAACAGCTTCCAACTCACCACTTCCATCAGGCTGATGGTATGGAAGTTGTCTTCTGAAAAGACCGCATGGGTGCCGATGGTATCCGGGATTTCCTGAATGGCCTGTTCGCCGGGTTGTGGCTTGCCAAAGAACGACAGGGCCGCATCCATTTCCTGCACCTTGTGCTCTGGCGCCTCCACGAACAGGTAATCGCTGCCGGGCAAGCGATAACCTTCCCAGCGGCCATTCAGCGGGTCGGCCAGGGCCATGGCGGTGACCGGTTCCTTGAGCCAGGGAACCATGGCCACGGTGTCGCCATTGGCCAGTCTCGCCCAGGCCAGTATCTTCAGTGAGAACAGTTTGTCGGGGTGATGATCGTTGGCATACAACAGCTCAATGCCATCGTATTCCGGCGATAAACGCAAAATGGGGGGCTTGGCCGCTTTGCGGCGTGGAGAGAAGGAAACAACATTGTTTCCGCCAGGGTGTTGCCGGTTCGCCTGAGACATGGGCACCTCCCGGTACGTTTCCTTGGGGGGACGCGAGCACGATCACAGCGGATCGTTCAGCACGGCCCGTTAATTCACGTTAGCCTGTCATGCGATGCCATGCAAGCGGGTGCAGATAACCGGTTTGTGTGGGATAAAACGGGCTCGCCGTGGGCAAGAGGGCGCCTGCCTGCAGGTGATATTTCCTGACAGCCATGTTCCGCACTTTGCCTAACGCTCGAGGCCGGATGCCTGACGTAAAACCCCATAGGCTGAGAGGCTCTCGATATTGCGGTGCCTCCTTTTGAGGGAGGGCCATTATTCAGGAAATAATGGGTAATGTGTTTTGTGCAGAGAGCATGGTGAAAGGTTTAAGTTTTTCAGGTTTTGAATGAAGGCGTATGTCGTCGGGCATCCGGCGTCCAGCAATAACCAGGAGCGATGTGTGGAGTGTGATTATTACTTTGCCTATGGGTCGAACATGAACCCGGCACGAATGGCGGTGCGGGGCATGCGCTATCGGCAATCGTTACGGGCGCAATTACCCGGTTGGCAACTGGCATTCAACAAGCGCGCCCATGGCAAAGAAGGGATTGCCTACGCCAACATCGTGAAGGCGGAGCATAGCGGGGCGGAGGTGCAGGGCGTCTTGTACCAGTTATGGGACCACCGCGAAATCGAGCGTATGGATCCGTTCGAGGGCCACCCGGTTCGTTATCGCCGTGAGCGGTTGCCAGTACAGACCGATGAGGGTGAACGGCACACCTGGGTTTATATCGCCAATACCGAGTGGCAAGCCGATGATCTGCGTCCGGAGCGCTGGTACCTGAATCATTTGCTCAGTGGACGTCCCTGGCTCAGTGCCGACTATTACCGGTACTTGCTGGCCACAACCTGTGTGGATGATCCGCCAACCCTCCTGACAGCGCCTTAGCAGCCTGCTAAGCCAGTGCCACCGTCGACCAGGTCAGCATGGCCAACACGGGCAAGGCGACAGCCAGTCGTCCGGCCAACCGTGCGCGATACGGCAGCAAAAACACCAGTGGCAAGCCGGCTATTGCCACCAGCCCCACGGCCATAAACAGCGCCAAGCCCAGGGGCCAGACCGTCAACGTGACCCACAGCGATAACGCTAACAGCAACCAGCCGGGCCATCGGTAATAGCGCACGCGTTCCGGTTGCAGCTTGCGGCCCATGACCTGGTCATGGTGACGTTTCATGGCCAGAGACAGGCTGGTCAGGCCGGCATAGGCCAGAGCCAGCGCCAGAAACAATGGCGGGGCCATCGTCATGGGGATTCTCCGGCAGGTTGCTCACTGGCCGTGTTGGCACGGCGCGGCGCACGGGCACCGCGTGCTTTTGCCGGCAGCGGTTTGCGCTGCAAACGCCACAGGGTATAGCCGCCCAGGGCAGCAAGGATCAGGCAGACCAGGTCGAAACTGGCGATGGCCGCATGTTGCCAGGCCAGAGGCGTAAACAGGTGCGACGCCGTGGTGAAAATGTTGACTGCCGGTATGGCAAGCCAGAGTAGCGAGGCGGCAGCGACCTGCTCAATCCAGCCGTGGCGGTTCGGGCGCAGCAGACCATGCACCAGTGACACCAGCCAGACAATGAAGAAGACCTGAATCTCACGGTCTTCGCGGGCAGCCAGCGTGACCGGTAGCAAACGGTTGGCCAGGAAGTAGGCGGCGATGGCCAGCATCAGCCCGGTGATGGAGGCCATGTTCAGTCCGTTCACCATTTTCAGGGCCCGGTCGGGCTGCTGGTCCCGGCGTAATTGCTGGGTGCGTTTGCTCACCCACAGCAGCATGCCGGTCACGGTCATGGCGGAGCCTGCGACCCCGAACAGAAAGAACAGCCAGCGGGTTAGCGGATCGGCGAAGCGAGCCATGTGCACACTGGTAAAGAAATTATAGATGCGCCAGCCCGGTGAGACCGGATCATTGGCGGGGATGCGCGTGTCGATCAGTTCACCGGTATTGCCCTGGAATACTTGCGTTGGATCGCCACCGCGCTGGCGATCGGTGACCGCCGGATCCCGGTTTACCCGCAAGGTGATTTGCGCGTTGTCCCGGTTGGGGTTGGTGAGCTGGATGCGTTCTACCGGTTTGCCGAAACGGGTTTCGGTTTGTTCGATCAATGGCCCGACCGCCACCATCTGACCCGGCGAGCCAGGTTGCGCCGAGTCTTCTCCGCGAGAAAATACCTCGGAGAAAAACGCGCGGCGGTCATTCTCATAGGCTGCGTCGATTCCCCAGGGCATGATCAGGGTCATAAACAGCAGCAGGCCGGAATAGGTGATCATGAAATGGTAGGGCAGTGCGAGGACCGCGGTGGCGTTGTGGGCGTCCAGCCAGGAGCGCTGCCCCTTGCCGGGCCGGAAGGTAAAGAAGTCCTTGAAGATTTTCTTGTGGGTGATCACCCCGCTGATAATGGCGATCAACATGAACATGGTTGCCAGGCAGACCAGCAACCGGGCCCACAGGCGGTCGATGCCGTAGAGTTCAAAATGGAAGCGGTAGAAAAAATTGCCGCCGCGGGTGGCGCGTGGTGCAACGACCTCGCCGCTGTCCGCATCCATGAGCATTTGTTCGCCACGCCGCCGGCCCCCGTTTTCCGGCTGTTTGGCGGGTTGCCAGCGCAACTCGACGGCGGTCTGACGGGCCCCTGGCAAGTTGATGTCCCAGGATTTGGCATCCGGGGCCTTGGCATTCAGGGCTGCCATTGCCAGCTCGACCGTACCCGGCTGCAGGGTGGAGTCATGCACTTCCGGCTGCATCCACAGGGTAATTTCTTCCCGGAAATAAGCGCTGGTGCCAGTAATAAAAATGGCCACCAGCAACCAGCCGAGTAACAGGCCGGTCCAGGTGTGTAGCCAGGCCATGGATTGGCGAAATGATTTATTCATGCGGGCAGTCCCCACAGATACAGCCCACCCAGCAGCAGGCTGGGGGCCAGAATGCCGGCCCAGGCCTGCCAGGCTGAGCGGGCGGAAAATGCCCAAATAGCCGCGCCGCTACACAACAGGAACGCCACCATGATGCCGATGATCACGGCCTGATCTCGGGCCATGGGCAGGGTAACGGCCAGGGCCATGGCCGCAAGGGCACCTAGACCATAGCCACCCAGAGCCGCGGCCAGGGTGCGGGAGGTAATCGAAAGTGGAGACATAGGAATGTAGAGGCAAGCCAATCAAAATGAGAATGGTTATTATCTACAGAAACAGTGCAAAGAAAATGCAAATGTCACAATGAAGGCGCTGCCAGGGTGTAAAAACTGTAAGGCAGGTGAGCGCTCGGGTCAGGCGGCCAGGGAACCTCTTAGAAACTCCCTGCATGCTCAGCGTGGCCTGAAGCGTGCAGCTGTTGTGTCTTGTCTCGATGGTCAGGGTGGTTCCCTTTCCGAGAGACAAGGCGCCGCAGATGCGCGCTTCAGGCCTCGCCCTTCGGGTCTTTCAGGCTGGCCCGCACTCGTTGTTGCGCTTTATCGATGGATGGACATACACCTTCAAAAGCGCGCCTAGATTGCGAACCAGCCTGAAAGACTGAGTACGCAGGGAGTTTCTCAGAGGTTCCCCAGGTCTTTCTGCGAGGTTGTTGGCGGTACCGGCAATGGCTGGGCGAGGCGCCAGCGCAAGCGCCAGCCCAGGAATACGGCGGCACTGGTCAAGCCTGCCACCAGGCCGATCCAGAACCCGGCGGGGCCCATGGGTTCCACCCACCAGTGCGTCAGCGCCAGGCCATAGCCGATGGGCAGGCCGATGCCCCAGTAGGCCAGCAATGTCATTACCATGGGCCAGCCGGTATCTTCGAAACCGCGCAGGCACCCGTTGGCGCAAACCTGCAATGCATCCGAGACCTGGTACAAGGCTGCGAACAACAGCAGGTAGCTGGCCAGCGCTATCACCGAGCCGTTGTCGGTATAAATATGCGGAATCCAGTGCCGAGCCAGCACCAGGCTGGAGGCGGCGGTGATGCCCACGACCAGAGTGATGGCCATGGCCACCTGCACCGCCACGCGGATGCCGTCCCGGTCGCTGCGCCCCCGGGCGTGGCCCACCCGCACGGTGGCAGCCAGGGCGAAACTCAGCGGCACCATGAAAATCAGGGAGGTGAAGTTGAGGGCGATCTGGTGGCTGGCGACGACTTGGGCCCCCAGGCTGCCGATCAGCAGGGCGATGACCGCAAAGATGCTCACCTCAAAGAAAATCGTCAGCCCCACCGGCAAGCCCAGGCGCAGCATGTAGCCCAGGCTGGCCCGTTCAAAATGCCGTTGCCGCAGGTTCAATGGCGCGTGCTGATAGACCGGGTGGCGGTGCGTGTAGATCATCATCATCAACGCCATGGACCACATCACCAGTGAGGTGGCCCAGCCGCAGCCCACGCCGCCCATGGCCGGGAAGCCGAGCTTGCCGTAGATCAGCACATAGTTGCTGGGGATGTTGATCATCAGCCCGATGACGCTGATCAGCAGCACCGGACGGGTATGATTCATGGCCTCGGTATAACTGCGCAGGGCCAGCATTATCGCGGCCCCGGGCATTCCCCAACTGAGCGCATCCAGGTAGCCGCTGACCATGGGCCGAATGGCCGGGTCCACGTCCATCCATACCAGCACCGGGGCAACGCTACGCAGGATCAGCGCGCACAGGATACCCAGCCCCAGGCCCAACCAGAGCCCCTGCTGGGCGAGGGGGTTGATGCGATGATAAGCTTCGCCGCCCAGATGCCGCGACAGCACCGGGGTGGCGCTCATCAGCACGCCGGTCATGAACAGGAACAGCGGCACCCAGATACTGGCGCCCACGGCCACTGCGGCCAGGTCATTGGCGCTGACCCGCCCGGCCATCATGGTGTCCACAAAGCCGTTGGCCGTCTGCGCCAGTTGCCCACCCAGAATCGGCAGTGCGAGGGTGAGTTGGGCGGCAAGTTCCTGACGGCGGGATAACATAGGCAAGTGCTACTGTTGTAAACGGAACGGGTGTGGTGAACGAAATAGATCAGAATCAGGTTCAGACGAAGGCGGCTACCATACCGCAAAGCGCTTCACAGGTGTACGCCAGTGGTGAGCTGGAGCGCCTGTTTCGGGCGACTTTTTTCGATTCCCACCACACCGTGCTGGTAGGCGGTGCCAGTGAACCGGTTTACCTGCCAGGCCACCCCCACCAAATTTGCTATAGCCATGATTATTTTCGCAGTGCCCTGCACGAAATCGCCCACTGGTGCGTGGCCGGCGCAGCGCGGCGGCAACAGGAAGACTACGGTTACTGGTATGCGCCGGATGGCCGCAGTGCGGATCAGCAGGCGGAGTTTGCCCAAGTGGAAGTCTATCCTCAGGCTTTAGAGGCGCTTTTCTGTGCCGCTTGTGGGCATGATTTCCGGGTGTCGCTGGATAACCTGAATGGCGATGGCGGTGATGAAGTGGCCTTCGCCTTGAAGGTAAAGGCGAAAGCCGAGCGCTTGTTGGCCGAAGGCCTTGCCGAACGACCGGCTCGCTGGTGTGAGGTGCTGACAAAGGCGTATGGCCGTGAGGACGTGTCTTTGCATCAAGCTTTGCAGCCGCTGTTTTCGTAGGCGGAGGGTTGTCGGATTACGCCTTTCAGGCTCTCTGTGCCCTTGAGTGAATTCGACCTACAAAACCCAACTTCTCAAGTAGGTCGAATTAGCCTGAAAGGCGTAATCCGACTAAAGCCGCCCGCTGCGTTTTAACGCCAGGTACAGATGGTTCAATTGCTGCGGCATATTTTGCGGTGTGGCACTGGTGACCAGGGCGCCGGCGTGCCGCAGGCGGGTGTGCAGCTGCTCGCGCTGTTTCTGTTCCTGGGCGTCGGCACAGACGGTCAGCGCCTGATCGAAATCCTCCACCGGCTTACGGGCCAGGGCTTCCTGTTCGGGCAGCAGCATGTCGGCAATCAGCACCAGATGGTGGCGGCGCATCAAGCCGACGGCGCTGAGCAAATCATCCAGATCCTCGTGTTGCAGCCGTGTCACCAGCACTACCAGCGCCCGTCGGCGGCTGTGGCGAACCAGTTGGCGAGCGGCCAGGCTGAAGTCGCTGGCGTGCTGGCTGGGGTGTAGATCGTAGAGCCCGTTCAGCAAATGATTGAGACCATTCTGGCCCTGCACTGGCGGTAGCCAGCGTGGCTGATCACCGGAGAACAGCATGGCGCCGGCCTTGTCTTTCTGTTTGAGCGCACTCCAGGCCAGCAGCAGCGAGGCATTGAGCGCATGGTCGAAGCCGGTGAGCTTGCCCACCGGCATGCCCAGGCGCCGGCCGCCATCCAGCATGATCAGTACTTGCTGATTCTGCTCATCCTGATATTCACGGCTGATCAAACTGCGGCGGCGGGCAGTGGCTTTCCAGTCGATCTGACGCAGGCTGTCGCCGGGGTGATACTCGCGGAGCTGGTGGAACTCCATGCCTTCGCCACGGCGGGGCTTGAGCCGGCTGCCGGTAAGCAGGAAGGAGTGGTTGGCATCCAGCTGCGTCTGGCTGATGCGGGAAAAATCCGGGTACACCGGCACGATGCAATGGGCCGGGCAGGTTTTGCGTAGCGACCAGAAGCCCAGCTGGCTGGGGAACCAGAATTCCAGATCGCCGAACGCCACCGGGCCACGCCGGCTGGGCCGGTAGTGGTAAGTGAATTCGGTGAGTTCATTCTCCGCACGGGTTAGCAGGCAGGGCAGGCCGGTGAGCGGATCATCGTCGGGGTGGTGGTCCGCCAGTGTGGCCCGCGCCGGCAGTTCGGCGGAGGGAATGCGTACCTTGATCGCGTGGGGCTGTTGCACGGACAGGGCATTGGGCACGATACGCTCTGCCGACGGTGCCGGCCGGCGCCAGCCGTGGAGCAGGTCGAGCAGGGCAAAGGCCGCCAGAATCGCCCCGGCCGCCCACCACAGCAGGCTCGCGATACTGCCGCTGAAGAACAGCAGGGAGATCGCGCTCAGGGCCCAGAGGGCAACGGCGATAAGCAGGCGCGGAGCGGGCTTCATTGCCGTGGTGCTTCCACCTGGTCGAGCAGACGTGCCAGGGCGGTTTCCGGGGTCTGGCCTTCGATTTCTGCGTCGGCGCTGAGCTGTATCCGGTGACGCAGTACCGGGCGGGCCACTTGCTGGATGTCGTCCGGGGTGACGAAGTCCCGGCCTTCGAACAGGGCTTGCACGCGGGCCGCCCGGGCCAGGGCAATACTGGCGCGGGGGCTGGCGCCATGGCTCAGGCCGTTGAAATCGCGTGTGGCACGGACGATGCGCAAGGCATAGTCCAGCACTTCGGCGTCAATCAGTACGTCGTTGCTGAGCGCTTTCATGGCCTGCAAGCCGGCCGCATCGGTGGCCGGGCTCAAGCTGTCCACGTCCAGGCTGGCGCGGATGGTGCCGTCGAGCACCATGTTCACCAGGCGGGTTTCGTCGTCATGACCGGGGTAATCAATCAACACCTTGAACAGAAACCGGTCCAGCTCTGCTTCCGGCAGCGGGTAAGTGCCTTCCTGGTCCAGCGGGTTCTGGGTGGCGAGCACCATGTAGGGTTCGTTCAGGGTAAAGGCCTTGCCTTCGATGGTGATCTGCCGTTCCTGCATCACTTCCAGTAGGGCCGCCTGGGTCTTGGCCGGGGCACGGTTAATCTCGTCAGCCAGCAGCAGCTGGGTGAACGCCGGGCCGCGCCGGATACGGAATTGTTCTGTTTTCTGGTCGTACATGGCGTGGCCGGTCACGTCGGTGGGCATCAGGTCCGGAGTGAACTGGATGCGATTGAAGTCCAGCTCCAGTACTCGCCCGAGGCTGCGCACCAGCAACGTCTTGCCCAGGCCGGGCACGCCTTCAATAAGAACGTGGCCGCCGGAAATCAGTGCGATCAGCACTTCACGGACGACCTGTTGCTGGCCAATCAATACCTGATTGAGCCGGCTTTCAATGTCGTGGGCCAGGGCGGCCGCATCGGCGAGGGTGGCGGGTTGGCTCATGCTGTTGTCCTTTTGCGTTTTAACTGACGACGTTGACGTGTATGTCCGCGTCACTGCACCTGTGAGAGCGTATCAGTGACTGCAATTTTTCAGCGATTGTAATAATGAGACCTGTTGCGTGAACTGGTCCCGGGTTTCCGGTTGCATCTGCAGGGCCGCTTCCAGCTCTTTGGCTGGCACCGATAATGTTTTTGCGGCCAGTGCCAGTGCCTTGTCACGCTGGTGATGGAAACGGACCAGGTGTTGTTCCGCCTGCTTGCGCAAGACGTCTACCAGGGCTGCCTGCTGGTTGGTGCGCCACTGGAAATAGCCACTGGCGTGCAGGTGTTGCAGGTAGTCGCGGTTGTGTTCTTCGCGGGCTTCCTGGCGCGGCCCCTGGCGGGGAATGCGATACCACAACCACAGGGCCAGCAGCACAAGCAGGGCAACGCCCAGTGCCGGGGCTTTCAGCCACAGCCACTGTGCCAGCGGCGGCATGGCCACGGAGCGCACAAACCACACCGGCTCATCCGCGGTGAGCCAGGCCAGTAGCCAGGCATGATCGAAATAGAGCAGTCGTTCGTTGGACCACAGGCTCAGGTCGGTTAGCACAGAAATCTGTCCGCTGCCCAGGCCCAGTTGCACCAGCTGGCTACCGTAATCGTTGTCTGCGTAGGCGGTCACCTCCACCGGCCATTCCAGGTGTGGCGTCTCGCCTTCTTCATCATCCCAGCTGTCATGCCAGATGACGTAATCGCTGAATAGCTGCACACGTCGGTCAGGTGCGTTGTCACCCACATGCAGTCCAAGAGGCGCGGGCTCCGGCGGTGCGTCACAGACCAGCCGTGCACATGCATCACGCAATTCCTCGTTGTCGCTTTGCAGGCAATACTGCAAGGGGCTGTCCACAAAAACGGGCAAGGCCATGATCAGATCCCGGACCGGATCCTCTTCAATGGATTCGCTGGGCACGGGGGAGTCCCAGACGGTGATGCCAAGCGGGAACAGCAGTGGGTCATTGTCCTGCCAGTCTGCGTCACTGGCATCGGATGCCTCGATAAGCGACGGGAGCGGGCGGGCTTCCACCACCAGTTCGCCACCGTCCTGGACCCATTCCAGCAGGGTGTTGACCTGGTTGGGGGTGAGCATGCCGCGGTGTTTATCGATCACCAGGGTGGTGCGGGTGTCGGGTAACGGGAACAGGGCCGCAGCACTGAGAATGCGTTCAGAGGGCTGGCCCCGTTGCGCCAGCCAGCGTTGGGCTGCGCTGTAAGGGTTGCGAGTGATGCTGCTGTCCGGGGCGACCCGCTGCATGTAGGTGACCGGTTCGGTCAGGGCGTAGTACCCCGCGATCATGGCGATCAGCAGGGTGGCAAGCAGCCAGGGGAAAGCACGGCGCAGGCGGGCTTTATGCATGGTTTGCCTCCAGCCTGTCCATTTGCTGCCAATGCTGGGTCAAGGTGCGCACCTGCTCAGCGCTAACCGGGCGGTGGGCCCAGGCGGTAGTGATCCAGGCCTGGGTCAGCCGCTGCAGGTAGGCAATCGGCAATGAATCGCCGTGTTGTTCCTGCAGTGTGCGCAGGCACTGCTGCTCGGTGCTGCCTGCGGCCAGAGCTACCGGGTAGCGGGCCAGAATACCGGCCAGGGCGGCGCGCATCAGTATGGCCAGGGCGCCGCGGATGTCACCGGCCTTGAGCGCATCGTCCACGGCCCGGTTCAGGTTTTTCGGCAGGCTGCGTTTGCGAATATCCAGCCCGGCCACGTGGGTGGGGATAACAGGGCGGTTGCGGGTGCTGTGGCCGCGCAGGCCGAACTGGTTGGCCACCTTGAGGATTAGCCACAGGGCCAGCGCAATAAAGAGGGCCCAGAAAATGGTCCACAGCAAGGCATCCGGTATATTCAGCGGCGTGCTGTTAGTCTCGGCGTCCTCATCGTCCAGATTATCAAACAGGAACCGCCAGATTTTCTCCATCAGGCTCTCGGATTCGCTGTCGTCCTGATCAATCCACTGCCGCTCGGTCTTTTCTTGCAGCGGCATGAACTCCGGACTGGCCAGCAGCTCGATGACTTGCTGTTGCTCGGCTTGTGAGCTGTGGGCTGGTGGTGCTGTTTCGGCTTTGGCAGGTTCCATGGACGGCACCAACAGCAGGATCAACAAAGCACCGACCACTTTGCTGGCCGCCCGGCGCCGCTTGCCCAGCCGGGTGAGCCCCAGCTGCAGGTCCCAGCCTTCCAGCCAGGTGCGTTTGTTCAGATACAGGGCAAAACCACAGGCCACATAGAGGGGTTCGGTGATGCACAGCACCAGGTAAAAGCACAGTCCGGAGATAGCCAGCTGCAGCGCACTCTGGTCGTAGAACCAGTCGCTCAGTTCCAGGTTGAACTGCCAGGGCACCAGCATATACAGCAACGCCATCAGCCCGAGCGTCATGAATTGCTCCAGGTGCAGCACCAGCAGGGTCAGCATGCCCGCCCGGTTGGACGGATAGCTGTTGAGTACTTTCAGCCGCTGGCTGGCGGTGTCTCCTTTGACTTGTTCAAGCTGCCAGACGCTGGCATTGAAGCTGCGCATGGGGCTCAGGCGTCGCCAGGTGAGCTGGCCAGCCAGCCCCGGTAGCGCGTAATGACGCCAGCGTTTCAGCAAGGCCCTCAGGGTGAGGGTTTCACCGAACAGGGCGTGGCTGTAAAAAGCCAGCAGCGGCCGCTCCCACAGGGGTTTGAGCCACCAGAATATGAGCAAGGGCCACAGGCTGTTGTTCAGGGCAGCCATGGTTAACAGCAGGGCATAGGGCACGGCGGTAAAGAGTAACCAGACACGCGTAATGGGCCCGGCCCAGTGGCGGTAGAACTGGGTGCCAAGGTCCGCTGCTTGCCAGGGGCTGCGCGGTGCCAGCCGGGCGCTAGCCTTTTCGAGTTCCATCCCGTCCCCCGAAGAAAAGATACAGATACAAAAGCGCCCAACAGGCCGCTCCCACGCTGTATTTGATGGTGGCCGCCAGGTCCCGTGGTGACCAGAACGCTTCGATAAAGGCGGCCAGCAATAACAGGGCAAAGACCCCGTACATGGTGGGCAGTGCATCCTTGGCGGCCAGTCGCAGGGCGTCCAGCCGTGACCAGGGCCCGGGGGCAATAATGGCCCAGCCGAGGCGCAACCCGGCCCCACCGGCCAATACAATGGCGGTCAGCTCTGGTGCGCCGTGGGCAATCACAAAGGTAAAGAACGGTTCTTGCGCGCCCACGTTGATAAGGTGTCCGGCGGCGGCGCCGAAGAAGCTGCCGTTGAACAGCATTACCACCAGTGCGCCCACGCCCAGCAGTAGCCCGCTGGCAAAGGTGCGGAAGGCGATGCCAATATTATTCTGGATGTAGTGGCCGAACATCATCACGTCGTCATCGCCGCTACGCTCGTTCTTCATGTCCGCCTGGTTTTCCGGCTGATACATGCTTTCCAGATTGGTAATGCTGGCTTCGTCGACCACGGTGTAGATCATTTCCGGTTGTTGATGCACCAGCACCCACACCAGCGCCATCGAGAGTACAAAGGCCAGGGCGCTGACCAGGTGCCAGCGCCACTGCCGGCGCACCGCCTGGGGGAAGCCGCTGGCGATAAAAGTGCCGATGCGATCTGCCAGGGATGGGTTGTAGCGGTACAGCTGGCGATGGGCACGCAATACCAGATTGTTGAGGAATTGCTGCAGCTGCACGCTGTAGCCTCGTTCCCGTGCCAGCGCCAGTTGGTGGGAGAGCTTGCGATAATCGGTGACAAAGGTGTCCAGGGTGAGCTTGTTCTTCTTGCTCACATGCAGGGACTCCAGCTGCTCGAGCTGGCGTTCCAGTGCTTGCCATTCCGGCCGGTATTGCTGTTCGAAACGGGCCTGTTTCATGTGGGCCCCTGTACCAGGTAACGGCTGACGGCATTCAGACGCTGCAAAGCCAGTGCCGGTGCCAGTTCGGGGTACGCCAGTTGCGCCAGTTCCTGCTGGCGGGCTTCGGAAAAGCGGTCATGACGTTCATGGAAGGCGAGCAGGGCAAGCTGGTCATCCCGGCTCAAGGACCAGTCAGGGGCGAGGGTGTCGCCCTGGGCCTGTTCCTGAATCTGTGGGGTTTCTTCGATATGAACAACCAGGGTGTTGGCGGCCATGTCGCCAAGCCGCTGGTAACGAGGGCTGATCAGCGTGCAGATAAACCCGAGCAGATAGAACAGCGGGAACGCATCGGCAGTGCGCAGCAGGTTGCGAATCAGGCTGCCGTTGAAGCTCAGTGGGCTGCCATTGGCATGAACCACCACCAGCCCCATGGCTTTCTTGCCCGGCGTTTGCCCGTGGCGGAAGGCTTCAAACAGGGTGGGGTAAAACCATTCCAGCACGAAGGCCATGATCAGCAGCAGGCCCATGCCGGCTTTGCCCAGTGCCGCGAACACCGCGGCCAGTGCACCGTAAATCACCAGCCGAATAGCCAGATCGATGGCGTAGGCCAGCGCCCGGGGCACCGGCCCGGCCAGCGACAGGCTGAGCATGGCGCCTTCCGGTGTTTCTACTTCCAGGCGTTCATCAATCAGCATTCTGGCCCTGACGAATTTGTAGTGCGGCAAACACAAAGAGCATGACAGTCAGGGTCGTTTTGGCAATCGCCAAGGTGCGCACCGGGGGCGGATCCAGCAGTTGGACCGCATAGCCACAGAAATAAAACAGCAGCAGGAAACACAGCCAGGTGGCCTGGCGCCGGTTGCCGCTGATAGCAGCAGGCATCATCAATAGCAGGGGACCGTACAGCACTAGCGCGATGATAAGGCTGGAGACAATGTGCGCGTCCGGCGGTGCCAGAGTGAACAGGCCGCTGATGCCGACGAGCAGGAGCAACGCGTAGCTGATACGGAGTAAAACAAGATTCATCAGGAAGCCTTCAGTTGGCGGGCCAGTAACGCCAGGCGTTTGCCCAGTGCGCGTGCCAGGGTGATTTCGTGCTCCGTCAGCGCCGGGTCACCCTGGCTGCCGGAAACGTGAGTGGGGCCATAGGGCGTGCCGCCGCTTTGGGTATCCAGCAAGGCGGCTTCGGAGTACGGCACACCGGCCAGCACCATACCGTGGTGGAGCAGGGGCGTCATCATGGAAAGCAGCGTGCTTTCCTGGCCGCCATGCAGGCTACCGGTGGCGCTGAATACGCCGGCGGGTTTGCCGATCAGGGTGCCTTTCATCCACAGCTCGCTGGTCTGGTCGATGAAATATTTTAATGGTGCCGCCATGTTGCCAAAGCGGGTGGGTGAACCCAGAGCCAGGCCCTGGCAACCGGCCAGATCATCCAGCGTCGCGTAGGGCGCACCTTGATCCGGTATCGCCGGCTCACTGGCTTCGCAGTTGGCGGACACGGCGGGGACGGTGCGCAGGCGTGCTTCCATTCCGGTGCTTTCGATACCGCGAGCGACCTGTTGCGCCAGGTTGGCAACACTGCCGTTGCGGCTGTAGTAAAGCACCAGCACATAATCGGTCATGGGCGATTCAGTCCAGTAACTGCAGGGCGTTTTCCGGGGGGCGACCAAGCACCGCCTGATCGCCTTTAACGACGATGGGGCGCTCGATCAGTTTTGGGTACTGAGCCATCGCCGCGATAACGTCAGCATCGCTGCTTTGCGCAGACAGGCCTGCGGTTTTGTAGTCCGCTTCCTTGTTGCGTACCAGATCATGGGCATGGGCAAACCCCAGCTTGCTGATCAGGCTTTTCAATGTGGCGGTATCCGGAATATCGTCCAGATACTTTACGATAGTGGGGGTAATGCCGTTCTCTTCCAGCAACGCCAGCGTCTGACGTGATTTTGAACAGCGCGGGTTGTGGAAGATAATGTAGTCGCTCATGGGATTGCATATCCTGTTTCGTAACGCTGCCATTGTAAGCTGCACACGTGCGGTGGCAAGGGGTCAACCAGAGAGGACGCGTAGAGCATGGAGAATGAGCAACCGGTAATTCCGGTGCACGCCCGGTTCGATTCCATCAAGGCGTTTTTTGCCCTGCTGGTGCGCCAGTTCAATGAAGACGGTTGCCGGCAAAGTGCTGCGGCGCTGACCTATACCACCCTGTTTGCCATCGTCCCGGTGATGACCGTGAGTTTTGCGGTGCTGTCGTCGGTGCCCGCCCTGAAAGACAAGGGCACCCAGTTCCAGACCTGGGCGTTCGAATATTTTGTGCCGTCCGCAGGCAATATGTTGCTCGATCACCTGCAGTCCTTTGCCAAGCAGGCAGCAAACCTGACTGGGTTGGGCATTGTCTTTCTGGTGATCACCTCCATCCTGATGTTGAGCACGGTTGAGCAAACCCTGAATCGTATCTGGAAAGTGCAGACCCCGCGCAAAGGCCTGACCAGTTTGTTGATGTATTGGGCGGTGCTGTCATTGGGGCCGATTTGTCTGGGCCTGGGGCTGGCGATCTCGTCGTATCTCACCTCGCAGGCCATCTTCAGCGACACGGTGGGCTACCTGGGCGGAGTGCGGTTATGGCTGTCCTTGCTGCCGTTCCTGTTCACCACCGCCATGCTGACACTGATGTACACCGTGGTGCCCAATACCAAGATTCCGTTACGCCAAGGGGTGCTGGGGGCCGCGGTGGCCGCGCTGCTGTTCGAACTGGCGAAAGGGGGCTTCACTTTTTTCATCAAGCAGGCGCCCAGTTATGAAGTGGTGTATGGCGCCTTCGCTGCCGTGCCGGTGTTTCTGCTGTGGATTTATATTTCCTGGACCATTGTGCTCGGTGGTGCGGAGCTGGTGCGTGCGTTAGTGGTCTTTCAGGAACACCGTCGCCAGGTGCCGCGCATGCACGCTCTGGTGCGCCTGCTCAATGTGTTCTGGCAGCGCCAGCAAAATGGCAAGGTGCTGCGCAGCAAGGAAGTTCGCAAGGTGATGCAGGAATCCGGAATCAGCCAGTGGGATGAATTTCGCAACCTGCTGGTGAATGCGAAGCTGATCCGGCGCACGGAAGAAGGCGGCTACATGCTTAGCCGGGATCTGCGTAATCTGTCTCTGGGGCAGTTGGTAGCCATGCTGCCGTGGCCGGCCCATACCCAGCTAAGAGTGCGGCAACAGCAGGCGCCGTTGCCTTGGGAGGCTGCGCTGAAGACACGAATGGATCAGGCCCGGGAAGGCATGATGGCACCGCTGGATATCAGCCTGGATACGCTATTCAGCAAGCCGGAGAATCAAACAGACGACAACGCAGAGCCGAACAGGGCCTCTGCCGACATTGACCACGAGGACAAGCATGACGGTTAAGCATGTACTGGTGAGCGGTATTGTGCAGGGTGTAGGCTACCGGGCCTGGACGCGCCAGGAAGCCATACGTCGCAACCTCACCGGCTGGGTACGCAATTGTGCAGACGGCCGGGTAGAAGCGTTGCTGGAAGGCGAAAGCAGTGCGGTGGATGACATGCTCGATGCCATGCATCAGGGCCCGGCGCTGGCACAGGTGGAAAGGATTCTGGTGGAAGAGGGTAGCGATCATGACGATGCCCCCCGTTCCAATCACTTTGAGGTAACCCGATGAAACAGGTTGAGCTGGTCAATGGTGACCTGCGTTTTCCTGCCCTGATGGCCGGCAATGGTGAGCCGGTGATTCTGTTGCATGGTTTTCCCGATACCCACGAAAACTGGGCGGTGCAGATCAATGCCCTGGCGGATGCCGGTTATACGGCTATCGCACCGGCTCTGCGCGGCTATGCGCCCAGTTGCCAGCCCGGTAACGGCGATTATTCTCTGTATGCTGCGGTGGACGATCTGATGGTCTTTGCCGCACAGCTGGGCGGCCGTGTGCATCTGGTTGGGCACGACTGGGGGGCTGCTGTGGGGTATCTGGCCTGCGCCCAGTCCCCGGAGACCTTCTGCTCGTTCAGTGCCTTGTCTATTCCGCCTATCCGGCGTATTCCTCAAGCGTTATTGAAAGTGCCGGAGCAAGTATTGCTGAGCGGCTACATGCAGTTTTTCCAGCTGCCGCTGGCCCCGGAAGCCTGGCTCAAGCGCGGCGACCTGGATGGTGTTGAAGCCCTGTGGCGGCGCTGGTCGCCGGATTGGGAGCCGGAGCTCTATATGGACAATGCCAAACACACTCTGGCGGAGCCCGGGGTGATCAGTGCGGCCCTGGCCTGGTACCGGTCCCTGTTCAAGGTGTGGAAAAAAGAACATCGCAAGGCGCGGGCCTGGCTGGGGCAGGATATTGCCACCCCCACCCAGATCCTGATTGGCGAGAACGATGGCTGCATGAGCCCCAAATTGCTGGAGCACACGCTGGTAGGAAGCGACTTCAGTGGTGGCGTGGAGCTGCAAACCCTGGCCGATGCCGGGCATTTTCTGCATCTGGAGCAGCCGGAGGCGGTCAATCGCCATCTGATTCGGTTGCTCAATAACACCCGCTGCGACTGAAACCGGCTCAATGAGCCGGCAAGCGGGAAGGTACCAGTAACGCCAAGCCTGACCCTCCGCGGGTCGGGTTTTCGCCCCCTTCATACTCTGCGCTATACTACGCGCCCCTATTTTCCCAGCAGGAGTGATCCCATGACGGTGATTCGCCAGGATGACCTGATTCAGAGCGTGGCAGATGCCTTGCAGTACATCTCGTACTACCACCCGGTGGATTTCATCCGCGCGGTGAAAGAAGCCTACGAGAAGGAAGAGAGCAAGGCCGCCAAGGACGCCATGGCGCAGATCCTGGTCAACTCCCGCATGGCTGCCATGGGTCGTCGCCCGATCTGCCAGGACACCGGCATCGTGACGGTGTTTGCCAAGGTGGGCATGAACGTCACCTTTGAAGGCGACATGAATCTGGATGACATGATCAACGAAGGGGTGCGTCGCGCCTACAACCACCCGGACAATGTCCTGCGTGCCTCGGTGCTGGCGGACCCGGATGGCAAGCGTGCCAACACCAAGGACAACACCCCGGCGGTGATCAACTACTCCATCGTCCCCGGCGACACCCTGGAAATCGATGTGGCGGCCAAAGGTGGCGGTTCCGAGGCCAAATCCAAATTCGCCATGCTCAACCCGTCTGATTCCGTGGTGGACTGGGTGCTGGAACAAATTCCCAAGATGGGCGCCGGCTGGTGTCCGCCGGGCATGCTGGGTATTGGCATCGGCGGCACCGCCGAGAAAGCCATGCTGATTGCCAAAGAATCCCTCATGGATCCCATCGACATCCACGAGCTGCAGGCCCGTGGTGCCCAGACCCGCTCTGAAGAGCTGCGTCTGGAACTGTTCGAAAAAGTGAATGCCCTCGGTGTGGGGGCCCAGGGCCTGGGTGGCCTGACCACCGTGCTGGATGTGAAAGTGGTGGATTACCCCACCCACGCGGCCAACAAGCCGGTGGCGCTAATTCCCAACTGTGCCGCTACCCGTCATGCCCACTTCATTCTGGATGGCACCGGCCCGGCCGACCTGAAAGCACCGGACCTGGAAGAATGGCCGGACATTGCCTGGGGCAACGACGAAGGCGCCAAGCGGGTAAACCTGGATACCGTGACCCCGGAAGAAGTGCAGACCTGGGAACCCGGCGACACCTTGCTGCTGTCCGGCAAGCTGCTCACCGGCCGCGATGCTGCTCACAAGCGCATGGTGGACATGATCTCCAAAGGCGAGAAACTGCCCGTGGACTTCACCAACCGCTTTATCTATTACGTAGGCCCGGTGGATCCAGTAGGTGACGAAGTGGTTGGCCCGGCAGGCCCGACTACTGCTACCCGCATGGACAAGTTCACCCGCACCATGCTGGAAGAAACCGGCCTGATCGGCATGGTCGGCAAGGCCGAGCGTGGCGACACCGCCATCGAAGCCATCAAGGACAACAAGGCCGTGTACCTCATGGCCGTAGGCGGCGCCGCCTACCTGGTCTCCAAGGCCATCCGCAAATCCCGTGTGGCAGCCTTTGAAGACCTGGGGATGGAAGCCATCTACGAATTCGAAGTGGAAGACATGCCCGTCACCGTGGCGGTGGATTCCACCGGCGAATCCGTACACAAGACCGGTCCGGTCATCTGGAAACAGAAGATCGCTGAAAAGAGCGCGTAGTACACACTACGCCGTTCGCCCAAAAAAGCCGTGCTTTCTCTGCGCGGTTTTTTTGTGGGCGAGCGGCTGCAACACGCCACATGCCTCACGGAAAACCTAAACCGTAGGAGCGTCGCTCGCGGCGCGATTCCAAACCGCGTAGGAGTCCCACTCGAGGGACGAATCCCACCCCAGATAACACGACAAACCTGGCAATCAATCTCGAAGGTTTAACTTTCTCCCCAACCGGACCTTCCCGCCCTAAATAGCCCTTTTCACCCGCACACAAGTTGAATGTGTAGGATATGGCTTACAGATTTTTGTAAGTTGCTGAGATAAAGTGAATTTTCAGAAAAGTGGATGCAAGAAAACTCCGAGTAAAAATTCCTGTTCAACACGCAAGTGCAAGAAAAGTCCGTTGAGAGTGATTCCTGCCTGTGGGGTAAATCACTGATTGGGTGATGGTTTTATGTGGTTCTTGAGCAGGGTCGAATCGGGGATATACAGCAAAGTGATATATCGCATCTGCAATTGAATAAACTGTTAGCTTCTCTTGAGGCAGGTTCATGATTCTATACAAGTACATGTCCTTCGGTGCCGCTCGAAAGGTGATCGATACCCTGTCACTAGGATTTTCATGTCTTGAAGATTTGAACGACCCGTTTGAAAGCACAGCTTTTGGTTTTAAAGATAGCGACGAGTCTATAAGCGCGAAAGCCGCCACGGATGCTTGTAGAAACCGTTTCTCGCGAAAATACGGTATTTTGTCGTTGACTCGTCAACCGTTAAATGCGCTTATGTGGTCGCATTATGGAGACTCTCATCAAGGAGTAGTCCTTGGGTTCGATTGTGATTCGGCTGGCTTTTCAGACCCGAAAAGCAATGTGATTCCGAGCCAGTACGGAGAGATGATCTACTCAGCTACGAAGCCGCACAACGATCTACCAGTGATTGGCGAGCGTGAGCTGCTGAATATTGGTGGTAGCCTTCGTTTTGACTCGAATGCCTTCAATCTAATGAAGAGAGCTTTTCTGTATAAGTCTCTCGAGTGGGCATGCGAAGAAGAGGTCCGTGTTGTAAAGAATATAGAGGATATCCCCTTCGGTTATCACACAGGTGGTGGTCGCTATCGTGAATGGAATAAGGTGACTGTCTCTGGTCGACCTCTATACTGCTTTGATGTGCCAGAGAACTCGCTTAAAGAAATTTACTTGGGGCGACATTTATATAGAAATGTTACCAAAGGCGGCTCTGTTACTGATGAAGAGTTGAAAGGTGTGCTTCAGTCTTGGGGGAGAAAAGATATCAAGATGATGCAGTGTGAACCCGATGTTCACTCGTGGAACCTCGTTGCAAAACCATCTATCAACAAAAGCTAACCAGTGGCTGTTGGCGGACGCACCTCCGCTGGCGCTCCGGCACGCCGCAAAGCCAGACGTTAGCTCTCAGGGCGGGCGCAAAATTTTATGAAGAAGTTAAAGAATGAAAGTATTCCTTGATACAAATGTTTTTTATAAAAACTGGTATGCAGATAAGCCTAGCTTTAAGCTGCTCTTTTATTTTCTGAACAACCAAAAATTTGATTTACTTTTATCAGACTTGGTCGTTCAAGAAACAAATAATATCCGGAATAGAGAAGTCAATGAAGTTAGGGCTGAAGTAACTCGGTTGGTGAATAAAGGGAGCAAGTTAAACGAGAATCCGATCAGCTTTCAAGTTGAGCAATTGGACTTCAATGAATATGAGCTTTCGGATGTACTCAAGTATAAAGTAGATTGGGTTGAGAATATAAATTACGAAAGTATTTCCCAGAAGGCTGTAGTAGAACGAGCTATAAGGTCAATTAAACCATTTACGAATCAGGAAAAAGGCTATCGAGACACTTTGATTTGGTTGTCCTTTTTGGCTTATCTACAAGAAAATGACATTGAAGGTGATGTTGCATTTATTACTAACAACAAACATGACTTCTTTGAAAGCAAAGGAAAATTACTGACATTTAACCAGGATCTCCAAAAAGACATAGATGAGTGTTCAATAAAAGCAAAAATTAAACCCTATCTAAATATCTTTGACTTTGTAAACGAAAATGTAGACAAGATTGAACACTCATTTGATCGTCAAGAAATTTTAGATGATTTAGAAGAATTCCTAACCGAGGAAACGGAAAGTTATCTGAACTCTATGAGTAATTATGACATTGGTGATATTCTCGACGCTCGAGTTTTCTCAGAAAAGATAACATCTGTAATGGATATAGAGTCTGATATCTTTGAAGGTCTTGAAGACCCAGAAGTAAAATCAGTCAAACGCTTACCTGAAAATAGTGTTTATATTAGTGCTTATTTTGAAATGAGAAGAGTTGACCTAGTCATTACTATAGATGTGATAGAGTTCAAACAGTATGTTGAAGAGATTGAAGCTATTAAGTCTCTTTACAATATTGAATTGGATGGTGAGCATGCAAAGTTGTCTTTCATGTTAAGAACTTGTGTAGATGGCAGTTTTGAGTATGACGCAAAGGAAAAAGAACCTAGCAATCTATCAGTGGAGTATATCTTCAACAGAATGAGTAGACGAGAGAGCTAACAAAGCATTTAAGAGTGATTCCAACGCTTGGCATTTTCAGTTCAAGGTTGGGTATCGTGTTTACGGTGCAATGGTTTAGGTTAGGTGGTAGCAGATCACACACCTTAATGCGGCGTTAAGGCACTATGAGAATCGTACATTACGAATATGATGCTCCTTGGGTGGGCAAGATGAGATGCCCCAACCTCAAGTGCGGGAAGGAAACTTCTGCATGGCAATCCAGTGGCATGAGCGACAGCTGTCCGCATTTCTTTTGTGATACTTGTTCAAACGTTATCCATAGAGAGCAAGACCACACGTTGTTATACGAGAATGAGCCCAGTGAGAAGCTATTGCAGGAAATCGCGGCCACACTTCCAAGCTGCCCTTGCGGTGGGAGGTTTGCTCCTGGTGCTAATCCTAAATGCCCAAATTGTAGAACAGAATATGCCCACCAGTGGGATGCGGTAAAACGACTTACTGTTCCATTTATGCCAATCTTAGATGGCTCTTGCTTGATCCGAGATCGTCTGTATTCATATGAAGTATGCATTGGATCCAGGTCTAAATATTGGTGGCGTTTACTCGTAAATTCCTTAACAAGGGCCTCTAGGCCGACCTTCGGCGGCTGAGGCGGGCGTTGAGGCTTAAGTGATTAGAGCCCTTCGATCTGACCGAGCGTACGTTAAGATTTTCAGGGACCGGATGACTATTGAAAGTCTCGAAGGTGGTGGACGTCCGTACGAGGCATTGCCGGTCCTGCCATTTACTACCCGCCGTCTTTTGGTCGGGCAGTTCGATGTGGCGGAGTATTGCCTGCAGCAAGGTTTGAAGCGGCTTGGCGAAAATGCATGGCTGAAGCCTGGGCCGCAGCTCATACTCCAGCCTATGGAAATGACAGACGGAGGCCTCAGCCAGGTGGAAGAACGTGTGATCATGGACATGGCATACGGTGCCGGGGCCAAGCGTGTATTGCTGTGGGTGGGCGGGGAGCTTTCCTGGCAAGAGGCGTTGAACAAGCTTGAGGCCTTATAACGAGCCAGTGAAGCAGCGGCGCTGCTTGCTCATGCATAGGGAGTTGTGGTGCATATTTGTGAGGCTGATAGATTGATTCTGCGGCGGTTGTCCCTTGATGACGTTCCCGCATTGACCGAAATTCTCAGCGACCCTGATGTGATGAAATACTCGGTTCGAGGTGTTTGTGATGAGGCCGCCACACTCAAGTTTATCGAGTGGTGTTTGGCTTGTTACGACTCGCATGGCGTTGGTCCATGGGCTCTCATCGATAAGACATCTTCTGAACTGATCGGCTTCTGCGGTGTTGGACCAGAATGGGTCGATGATGTCGAGGAAGTTAATCTTGGCTATCGGCTGGCCAGTCGCTATTGGAATAAAGGGTTGGCATCTGAAGCGGCCAGATCCGTCCTTGACTATGTTTTCGGTAAGCGCCTGTTCAATTCAGTGGTCGTTATCATAGAGCCTGAGCATGCGGCATCGCTTAAGGTTGCTGAGAAGGCAGGGTTTTCTTGCTTCGATGCCGTGGAATTTCATGGTCGGCCTGTAAGGTTATACCGATTGACCTCGGAGCAATGGGGAGCATCGCATAACAATGCCATACATGTGACAAGAGCATGATGGCGGGCAAACTCCTTGCTGCGCCAGCAATTAGAAGTTCTGGGTCAGATGCCCTCCCGAATTTCAAACTCTATCATCGCTATTTCCGCACTTCATAATCCGGTGCACCACTCTTCTCATGCTGGTGTCCATGTCAGGCATTAAAGGTCCCGAGGGTAAGGTCTTGCATCGTGCATATGAGGAAAATATGAAAGAGCTAACCCTCTATACGCATGAATTTCCATCGAGAACGTCGCTGTCACAACGTGGGGAAAATGAGTGAGATCTGTATTTCTATTGGTTGCTTTGTTGTCTGTATGTCTTCCTGTGTCAGCTAATTCCTTATGTGAGCCTGAGGATGAATTGGTTTTTTCATGTGAAATCGGAAGCAAAAATGTTTCAGTATGCATGACTGAAAAGGGCCGGATTGAGTATGTATACGGGGCTGGCGACACAGTCGAATTAGAATTGAACTCGCCACTCTTCAGTAGCGCGGCTTGCCCAGGTGGTGGAATAAGCCGATTGAGGTTCAAGAACGGAAACTACAGCTACATCGTTTACGATGTCATGTGCCATTCAGGCGGAATTGGCGAGAACCAGCGGAGCAAGTCAGATTTCGCCGGACTTGTCGTGCTGAACAAAAGCGACGTCGTTTTCAATAAAACGTGCACCTCCTTTCAGGATGAAGTGTTTGGCGTTAATTCGGGTATTCTTCCTGAAAGCGTTGAAAAAGAGGACTTTGATTATAATATCCCGTAATGCGGGAACGCTTCTTGAGAGTGACGTTAAGTCAGGTTTTCCCCTTGCCTCGTGCATCAAGTTCACTATAGAAAGAGCAATCAGGTTAACTCGTTAACGTCTTCCTGGACTCACTAATGACCGACACTTTCCAGCCTCTCTGGCTTAAATCACTCTTTCTGCTTGGGGTGAGCCTGCTATTCACCCACGAACTGGATGCCATGACCCACAGCGAATGGCGTGTGCTTCCGCTGACTAGCTGGATGGCGCCGGGGGTGGGTCGTCTGGTGTTTGTGGCGTTGCATGTGCCGATTTTTGCGCTGGTGTTGGGTTGGCTGACCAGCAGGTTGCCGGAGCGAGCGGTGCAGGGGCAGTTCTGGATCTCAGTGTTTTTGGTGGTTCATGCCGGTTTGCATGTGGCCTTTAGTGGGCTGCCGCACTATACCTTTGCGGGAATTCTCTCCAATACTCTGATTTTTGGTGCTGCGTTGTTTGGTGTCGCCTACCTTTGGGGGCGTTGCTGGATTCGTAGAGACTAGAGTAAACGCTTTATTGGCCCAGGTCGGTATATACCCGCAATTAGGAAGGGGGCTGGAGGTTGTGGCCAGGGTGAAACCGCCGCTCCTGCAAGTGTGCCTTTGGTACTCCCAATCTAGATAGAGTTGATGATGAGTGACATTACGTTTTCCCCGGACCAAAAAGCCCGGATGGTCAGCAAGATCAAGGCCTACTTTGATGAGGAGCTCCAGCAGGATATCGGCGGCTTCGAGGCGGAGTTTCTGATTGATTTCTTTGCCAAAGAGCTGGGGCCACATTTCTATAATCGGGGTTTGTTTGATGCCCAGCAGGTGCTCACCGAGAAGATGGACGAGGTGGGCTATGTGATGCAGGAACTGGAGAAGCCGGAAGTGTAAGGCGATCGTGGCAGGGCCTTCTTTGCCACGGTTAGATTTTGTTGTGGGCTAGGGGGCGGGCAGCAATCTCAGGAACTTTCCCTTTGTTGTGACCTCCCACCACAAAGGTTGGCGCTGAATTATTGGTTAGCCAGGCATTCATTTTCCCTTAGGTGCTCTTTGTCATGCCCCGAACCCTGTTGAAAACGTTTCCCCTTCTTGCTGCCATTTTGTTTCTTGGAGGTACTGCCATGGCTGATACAGCCCCGCAAGACGCGTCTGCTGGCGCGGAACCGCCCAGACCCAAGGTCATTATCTTTGATGTGAACGAAACGCTGCTGGACCTGGAGTCCATGCGCTCATCGGTTGGCGAGGCGCTGGGGGGCAGGGAGGAGCTGTTGCCGCTGTGGTTCTCGACCATGCTGCATAACTCCCTGGTCACCACGGTGACTGGGGAATATCACGACTTTGGCCAGATCGGTGTCGCCTCGTTGCTGATGGTGGCCGAGAACAATGATATTCCCTTGAGTGAGGAAAAGGCGAAAACGGCTATTGTGTCGTCCATTCTCAGCCTGCCGCCTCACCCGGATGTGAAACCGGGGCTCACTTCACTGAATGAGCAGGGTTTCAAAATTGTCAGCCTGACGAACTCGTCCAACGACGGGGTGAAGACCCAGTTTGAAAATGCGGGCCTGACGAATTTCTTCGATGCCCGTTACAGCATCGAGGATATCAAGATCTACAAGCCGGACCTGCGTGCCTATGAGTGGGTGCTGGAGCAGCTTGGCGTACAGCCTGAAGAGGCCTTGATGGTGGCGGCCCACGGTTGGGACGTGGCTGGCGCAAAGGAAGCAGGTTTGCAGACGGCCTTTATTGCCCGGCCGGGTAAGGCCCTCTACCCGCTGGCGAAGAAGCCGGATTACGTGGTTGAAAATGTCTCTGAACTGGCGGAGATCATGAAAGCGAAGTAAGCGGCACCGGTGAGCGATTGCCGGTTGCTGATCGATAGGGAGTATCGATAAAAAAACCCCGGTTGGAGCCTTTGTTTCAAAGGCTGTGGCCGGGGTTTTTTATCGTTGGGATTGTGGTCTGAGGAGCGTGGGGCATTCGCGGTGGAACCGCCGCTCCCGCAAACACCGTTCCGTCATAAGCTTGAATTAGTCCGGGAGCCCGGCCCCATCCTTGGGGCGCGGAGATCAATCGTCAGGCTTTCCTGGGGTCACAGTATGAAGGCCTGGGGCTACCCGGACGACCAATATACTGTTCATTTGGTCAGTGGTCAAATAAGGTCAGTTACGAGTCGCGAGTTACGAGTGGCGAAAGGCAAAACCTCAACCCCCAAACCTTAATCCCGTTGCTGGCAGGGCACCTTTGGGTTTTGATCTTCGCAACTCGCAACTCGCAACTCGCAACTCGCAACTCGCAACTCGCAACTCGAAACTCGAAACTCGAAACTCGCCTGCGCCACCTGCAGGACCGCTTGCAGGCGAGTTCCTGCGGTGGTGGCGGTAGGCTCAGCCCGCCCTCAGTTTCGGTTTGACGGTGATCAGCAGTGCCGGCAGCAGGGTCAGGTTGCTGAGCAGGGCGACCAACATGGCCAGGCCGGTGAGCAGGCCAAAGTAGACAGTGGGGTTGAAGCTGGACAGGGCCAGGATGGAGAAGCCGGCAATAATGGTGAGCGAGGTGTAGTACATCGCTTTACCGATGGAACCATGGCAGCGCTTCATGGTGGCCACGTAGTCGTTGTCCTTGGGGAGCTCTTCGTGGAAGCGGTGGATGTAGTGAATGGTGTCATCCACGGCGATGCCGATGGTGATGGCGGTAATGGTGATGGTCATCAGGTCCAGCGGCAGGCCGATCCAGCCCATGAGGCCCAGTACCAGTGACGCGGAGATCAGGCTGGGCACCATGCTGATCAGTGCCACCGGGATGCTGCGGAACAGGATCAGCAGCATGAACAGGATGGCGGCAAAGACATAACCCAGGGTCTTGATCTGAGAGTCGAACAGGCTCTGCAGCATGTTGTTGTAGAGCACCATGGCGCCGGTGAGGTGCACCTGTTCTGGCTGCAGGCCGAAGTCGCTTTGCAGGTCGGTGCGGATCTTGGCGAGCAGTTCGTTACGGTTCAGGTTCTTGTCGGAATCGATCACCCGTACGCTGATGCGCACCTGGTTACCGTCGTCAGACAAGTAGGGTTTTACCAGCTGGCTGCGCAAGTCATCCGGAATAAAACTGGCCAGCAACATCAACTGCACATAGCTGAGCGGGCGGCCGTTGAGCTTTTCCGCTACTTCGTAGGTGGTGGCGATGGAGAGCACCTTGCCGGTTTCCGGCAGGGATTCCAGGTAGTCCTGAATGTCCACCAGCTGGCCCAGCCGGGCCGGGGTGAACCAGTAGGACCCCTTGAGCGGGTTGGGGTCGGCTTTTTTCGGGGTGGCGAAGGGGTCTGCACCGGCCTCGCTGGCAAAGGGGTCACTGTCGGCAAAAGGATCGGCGCTGTCTGCGGCGGCAGTGTCGCTGTTGGCAAAGGGATCCGCGTTGCCAGTCTCGTCAGCGCTGTCCGAGGCAAACGGGTCGCCGGGGCTGTCGTCCATGCTGTCGCCATCCCAGCCGGTGGCGGGTTGGTTGAGGGCAGCTTTCTGCGCGGTTGTGGTCTTGGGCGCATCGATGACGATATCCAGCGGGGTGGTGCCGCCCAGTTTGCGGTCGATCTGCAGCATGCCCTGATAGATTTCCGTGTCTTTCTGGAAGTAATCAATAAAGCGATTTTCCACGGTCAGCCGGCTGACGCCCCACAGGGACGCGATGATCACGGCCAGCGCGATAATCAGCAGAATGGGGCGACGGCGTTCGGTAAAGCCTGCAAAGACCAGGGTCAGCTCCCGGCTGAGATCACGCCCTTGCCGGGGTTTGCCGGCGGATAGCGGGGCCAGCAGGGCGGGGAACACCAGAAAGCAGACGATCAGTGACACGCCCAGGCCCAGGGTCATCATCCAGCCAAAGTCGATCACCGGGCGAATGCCGCTGATCACCAGGGAGGAGAAGCCCACCATGGTGGTGAGAATCATGTAGATGCTGGGGCGCATCATGTGGGCGGCGGTTTCGCGGATCAGCCATTTCTGGCTGGCGTCCGGGTTCTCTTCGTGCAGCTCGCGAAAACGCACGGTGAGGTGAATGGTGATGGACATGGTGATAATCAGCAGCAGGGAAATATAGTTGCTGCTGATAACGGACACCTTCCAGTCCATCCAGCCCAGCCAGCCAGTCACTGCCAGCACGGTGACGCCGCAGCAGGCCAGCGGCACGATCACCCAGCGGGGACGGCGGAAAATCAGGAACAGGGTGAGGATCAGGAAGACCAGCACGCCGACGCCGAACACTTTCAGGTCCGAGCGGATAAAGCGCACCAGGTCGGTGGTGATCATGGGTACGCCACCCAGGAACAGGTTGGCATCGTCCCGGTAGCTGTCCATGATCTCGCGCACCTGGTCGATTTCCCCGGCGGTGCGTTGCTGGATCTGGCTGCTGTAATCACTGAAGGCGCGAGTGGCGTCTTCCAGCGCCTGCTGGCCTTGTTCGTCCAGTTCGCCGTTGCGTTCCTGATCGCGCAGGTCGTTGCGTTTGTAGAGCAGGTCGTAATATTTCTGGTCGCGCTCGAAGCTCACCAGCAGGGCGGTGGTATTGCCGTCGTCGCTGACCAGTAAGTCTTCGTAGAGCGGGTTTTCGTCGGTAAATTCTTTCTCGGCCAGCGATAGGTCCACGCCGTCACTGGTGAGGGTGCGGTAGTCGTTGGCCAGGTCGCTGAATTCCACCTGGGGGCTGAACAGCAGTGGCACGTCCAGCATGCTGTACACCGAGCTGACCCGATCCACATCCTTGAGCGATTGCTGCAGGGATTGCAGGTGATCCAGACTGTTCTGTTGAAACAGGGGGTTGTCTTTGGGGCTGTAGGTGATGATCAGGAAATCACTGCCGCCGTATTGCTTGGAGACCTTGCGGTAGTACTCCAGCGCTTTGTCGTTTTCCAGCACCATGGAATCCGCTGACGCATCGATCTTGAAGTTGCGGGCCTGCGTGGCGGCGACACCACAAAGCAGCACCAGCAGCACCAGCCAGAAAACAGGGTGTGCCAGTACAGCCCGGCAATAGGCGTTAAACAATCGATGGGTCATGAGGTATCCGGTTTGCGTTACAGGGGGTCTGCAATCTTGTTATGGCTACAGCGAACAGACGGTTTCAGAACATGGCTGCGTATTCTGCCGCGAATCGCGTATCGAAACGGTGAATCAGTTTGCCGGCGGGCCAGGTCAACAGCGTCAACAAGCCCTCAGTCCATTCTTCCTGGTGTACCCGGCAGCCGCCCTGGCCATCGTCGATAAAGGTGAAGCGATGGGTAATGCGGGCGAAGGGCAGTTGCAGGCCCCAGGTGATGCGTTCGTTTTCCTTGTACTCCAGCACCTTCACGACCACCGGCGCCGGCGGCAGGCGGGGCAGGTCCGCCACAAACAGTAGCAGGGCGCCGGGACGCCAGCCGCCATTGAGGAGCCGGGCGTGGCGGACTACCGAGCACCAGCTGGCCCAGTTGTTAGCGTCGGCAAACAGTTTGAAGGCCTGTTTGCGGGAGGCGCGGGTGTCGGTGACTTCGTCGACCAGATAACGTTTTAGCATGCTGTATCCGTGTTTTTATTGGCAGAAGGCGCCTGCGGGAAGCGCAAACGCAGGCCATTGCGATTACGCAAAAGCCATGATTCCAAGGGGCCTAGATTACGCACAGTAAGGGGCAACCTCCAGTCGGTAAAACGGGCCAATTCGGCGGGCGTTGTTGACCTGTCAGAGGGCTTTGCCTAGTTTCGGGTGATTGCGAGGAGTCAGCATGACAACAACACTGTTACCGGCGTCCATATTGCCGGGGCTTCTTGAAGTCTCGTTACGTAACCAGCTGGATGTGCAGGCCCTGTTCGAGCAGGTGGGCATTGATGCGGATATTGTCGGCCGCAGTGATCGCTTCATCAGCCTTGAGCAACTTGATGCGTTGCTTTATGCGGCCTTTACAGAAAGCGATGATCCGCTGTTCGGGCTGCATGTGGGGGCGGATAATCACTATGGCAACCTGGATTTGCTGGGGAACCTGATGGCCACCGCCAATAGCCTGGAACAGGGCATTGGCATGCTGTTTCGCTATAAGGACCTGGTGGTGCCTTACCTGGATTTCTCGCTGGATCTTTACGGCAAGAGCGTGCAGCTGTCGGTGATCAGCAAAGACCCGACCTTGCGCTTTACGGCGACACGTACCCACAACGAAGTGGTGGTCGCTACCATGTTGTCCATTGGGCGATCCTTGCTGGGCGCAGATATGCCGTTGACCGGGGCCTGTTTTCTTCATGCTGAGCCCTGTGCCGAGCAACTGGAAAGCTATGGGGCATTTTTCCAGTGCCCCATGTCGTTTTCTGCTGGGCGGAATGCCATTCGCTTCAGCGCTGAGTTGCTTGGCGCCCCGTTACCCCGAGCCTACCCGAAGTACAACGAGCGCCTGCGTAAATCCGCTGACCAGGTGTTGGCCGGGTTATCCCGGGCGGGGGGGATAACCGGGCAAGTGGTCAAGCACCTGGAGCGCTTGCTCGGTGAGCATACGGTGACCATGGAGGCGGTGGCGGATGCCCTGGCCATGACGCCGCGCACCCTCCAGCGCCGCCTGCAGGAAGAAGGCGCGCGGTTTGCAAAATTGCGTGATCAAGTGCGCCATCAGCATGCCTGCAAGGCGCTGCGTCAGCACCGTTGCGACATGCAGAGCCTGGCAACGGAATTGGGCTTTTCCGATACGGCCAACTTTTATCATGCCTTCAAGCGCTGGCAGGGCTGCGCGCCGGGCCAATACCGCAAGGCGTACCAAAGCGCGTTTCAGCAGGAGTCAGGCAATCCGCCGGTTCACGGCTCTCACGTCTGAGCGGTGTGACATTTTGCCACATTGGTATTTCCCCTCGGGTCCGTATCCTTGCGGGCGAATATTCAATGCCGGGGAAATGTCATGTCTCGTTCCGTTTTGTCCACTGCGATATCGCTGTCGCTGCTTACTGCCAGCCCTGCAGTGCTTGCCCACTATGATGGCGGGCGCGCTGACAGCCATGCGCCGATTTCCGTGATGGGTGACCACACGCACGGCAAGGGTGAGTGGATGCTTTCCTACCGTTATATGGGCATGGGGATGAGTGGGGCGAAATCCGGTAGTGACTCGCTGAGCACGGATGAGGCATTTGCCGAGATCCCGGGCATGGGCATGATGAACATGAAAGCCCTGCCGTACGAGATGACCATGCACATGCATATGCTTGGCGCCATGTACGCCCCCACGGATAACCTCACCCTGATGGCGATGTTGCCGTACAGCACCAACGAGATGACCACCAAGACCCGCATGACCATGATGGGTAACACCACCCAGGGCGAGTTTGATACGGAAACCTCAGGCATTGGTGATGCGAGTATCGGCGGCCTCTACAAGTTCTACGACGAGAACGGCTACCGCTTGCACCTGAATATGGTGTTTGGGCTGCCCACCGGTTCTATCGAGGAAGAAGACTACATTCCCATGGCGGGCCAGGAGCTGCAGCTGCCTTACCCTATGCAGCTGGGCTCTGGCAGCTATGAGTTGCGCCCGGGGCTGACCCTGAACAAGCAATACGCCAGCTGGAGCTGGGGCGCGCAGGTCAGTGCCAAAATTCCTCTGGACGATAATGATCAGGGTTACCAGTTAGGGTCGAGCAAGTACCTGACTGCCTGGGCGGCCAAGCCGGTCTCGCCGTGGGCATCGGTGTCTGTGGCAGCCTACAAAAGCTGGTGGACCAGTATTAACGGTTCTGCTGAAGATCTGACTATCTCACCGATGATGAACCCGGCGGCAGACCCGGATGCCAAGGGCGGGCAGCGGCTGGATATTGGTGTGGGCCTGAACCTGCTGGGCAAGAACGGTGCCCTGAAAGGCCACCGGCTGGCGATGGAGTACAAGGCGCCGGTGCAGGAATCGCTGCATGGTATCCAGATGGAAACCGATTACACCTTTACGGTAGGCTGGCAGAAAGCCTTCGGCGGGAAATAACCCTGTCGTAGGAGCGTCGCTGGCGGCGCGATGATCCAGCGTCTGAAACCGCGCCGCCAGCGACGCTCCTACGGATAAGTTGTGGCGATTTGCGCCCACAAAAAAGCCGCTCCTGATAATCAGGAGCGGCTTTTTTTATGGGATTCGAAATGGTGCCGGAACGCGGAATCGAACCGCGGACCTACTGATTACGAATCAGTTGCTCTACCGACTGAGCTATCCCGGCATGCCCGTTGTGTTGGGCGGGCGCTAGTTTAGCAGGCCGCCCGCCGCAGGCAAGCAGGAATCAGGCTTCCTGTTTGATGCCCGCCAGCTTGCGGGCGTGCCACTTCTTCGTTTCCACATCCATGCCGCGCAGAATTTGAATACGCTGAGCCTGGGGACTGCCAGCGCCGTGCATGGACTCGGTGAGGTAACCCACGGCGTTGCGCCCCAGGGTCATGTTTTCGATCAGCCGCAGGATGCGCATGCGGTCCTCGGTGGGGATATCTTCGCGGCCCTTGAGGAAGCGACGGATGATGTCTCCGGCTTCTTCGTTTTCCAGATCCTGTTCGCTGGGCATGGTGACCATGATGCCACCGGCCAGATCCTGGGCGAGACGGGAAATCTCGTAGGGGAAACGGGTCACGTTGTGCTTGCACACGTTGGCCAGCATGGTGTCATTCATGTAGATGCCGCTGGGCATCTGTGTGGCTTCATGGGAGCTGGCGATGCCGGACGAGTAGATGGTTTCGTTGAGATGGGTCATCTCCACCAGCTTGTCGCGGATGTGACTGACTTTTTCCAGCCCGTTGTATTCCACGATGGACGCCGCCGCACCGACCATGACGTCGCCCAGGCCGGTTTTGCACACATAGCTGGCCCGGTGATAGGCGGTGAAGCGGGTGACCAGTTCCTGGGCGAATTCGTATTCGCCGTCCATGAAGACGTGCTCGTGGGGAATGAAGACATCATCGAAGTACACCAGCACTTCCTGGCCGCCGTACTGGGCGTTGCCCTGATCGATGTCGCCGCCTTCCATGGCTCGGGTGTCGCAGCTCTGGCGCCCGTAGATATAGGTAATGCCGGCGGCGTCGCCGGGGATCATGCCGACCACGGCGTAGTCCTTGTCGCCTTCGGTGAGGTTCATGGTGGGCAGCACGCAGATCCAGTGCTGGTTCCAGCCGCCGGTCATGTGCGCCTTGACGCCTTTTACGTAGATGCCCTTGTCGGTGCGGCGGGTTACGCGCATGAACATGTCCGGATCGGCCTGCTCGGCGGGCCGCTTGCTGCGGTCACCCTTCGGGTCGGTCATGCCGGCGGCAATCAGGATGTTCTTGCGCTGGGCTTCCTTGAGAAAGTCCAGATAACGCTGGTGGTACTGGGTGCCGTGCTTTTCGTCCATCTCATAAGTAACGGAGTGCAGTACGCTGATGGTGTCCAGGCCGGTACAGCGCTGGAAGCAGGTGCCGGTGATCTGGCCCATGCGCCGTTGCATCTTGTTCTTTTTTACCAGGTCGCCGGGGGATTCCACGATGTGCAGAAAACGGTTCACCTGGGCGTCGATCAACGGTGACCAGGCGGTGGCCAGTTCCGGATCATCAATGGCCAAATCATAGCTGGCGCGAAGGGCATTGATGCTGGGTTTGATGATGGGGTGATCCGCAGGCTCATCAATCAGCTCACCGAACAGGAACAGGCGAGTGCCGCGGTTGCGCAGGCTGGCCAGGTAATCGTCGCCGGTTTTGATGACCGGGATGCGGTCCCATCGGGTCTGGGCGGATTCTTCGCGGGCTGGGGCCGGGGCTGCGGCGTTCATGGTGCCTCCTGGGATCGTATTGTTCTGCTCTGCGGCGTAAGCGGCGCAGGCAATATCATCGGAATTGGGTGACTTGGGAGTCATGTCCGATGGTAAACAGTGTGTAATCCAAGGCAATGACAGAAAGTACCGCTGTGCTCTGTGGTCAAGTCAGGGTGGCGCTGAGGGCGGGAGAGACTCGCTGTAGGAGCGTCGCTGGCGGCGCGATAAACGCATTAGCCGTAGGAGCACCTCTTGAGGTGCGAACCGCCCGTTTTGCGCATTGGCAATCTGAAGGCGATCCTTCGCCGAGGCTCAGGTTCGCACCTCGAGAGGTGCTCCTACAGCAGAGTCGGCTTGGGTTATCGCGCCGTCAGCGAGGTTATTCGCTTCGCTCCTGGTGATGGGACGGGTTAATCCTGTCCCTTGAACACCATGGAGGCAGAATTCAGGCAATAGCGCTGGCCGGTGGGGGGCGGGCCGTCGGGGAAGACGTGGCCCTGGTGGCTATCACAGCGGGCGCAGCGGATCTCCACTCGGACCATGCCGTGGCTGCTGTCGTGCAGTTCACGGATGTGTTGCGGGTCGAAGGGTTCGTAAAAGCTGGGCCAGCCGGTGCCGGATTCGAACTTGGCGCTGGAGGTGAACAGCGGCAGGTTGCACAGTTTGCAGTGGTAGGTGCCGTCGTCCTTGTTATCCAGCAGGCCGCCGCAAAACGGTGGCTCGGTGCCCTGGTTGAGCAGGATGCGGCGCTCTTCTTCGCTCAGCGATTGTGCGCGAGTCTGTTTTTCTTCTTCGCTCAGGGGCGTCAGGTCGAAGCCGCTGGCGGACAGTGCTTGGGTCATCAGGCACTCCCTTGAGTTTGTCTGGTTAAGGTGTCCGGGTTTTGAGTTTGTCGGGAAAGGCCTGGATCAGCTTTTCCACTTTCGGTTTGGCTATATGGGTAATGTAGCCTTGATTGGGATTGCGACGGGCGAAATCCTGGTGGTAATCCTCGGCGCGGTAAAAGGCGTCCAGCGGTTCCACGGTGGTGGCAATGGGAGCAATAAAGGCACCGGCGTTGTTCAACTGCTGGATGTAGGCCTCGGCCACCGCTTTCTCGGTGTCATCGTGATAAAAAATCGCGGAGCGGTACTGGGTGCCCCGGTCGTTACCCTGGCGGTCTTTCTGGGTGGGGTCGTGGGCGACGGAGAAGAACATTTTCAGCAGCTCGCCGAAGCTGATTACGGTGCTGTCGTATTCTACTTCGATGACTTCCGCATGACCGGTGGTGCCGGTACAGACGGCCTCGTAATTAGCGCGGGCAGCATGGCCGCCGGCATAACCGGAGACCACGGCGTTCACGCCTTCCAGATTCAGATAGACCGCTTCCACACACCAGAAACAACCGCCGGCAAGAACCGCTTTGGCCGTGCCACTGGCGGGCAGGTCGTCGATGGGGTCAGGAAAACGTTCCGGGTGAATGGCCAGGGATGTGCCGGGGATCACTGCGTTCATGGTTCCTCCAATGGGGCGTCAACACCTGCCGGGCTTGTGGCCAGACAGGTGTTACAGGTCAATGCAGCCAGTGGAGAGCAAGCAGGGATCAGTCCTGCTTGACGGCACCACTGGCGATCAGGCCATCGATGTCACTGTCACTGAAGCCGGCCTGGCTCAGTACGGCCCGGCTATCTGCCCCGGCAGTGGTGGCGGGTTTTATCTCGCCGGCTGCGGTGCGTGAGAAGCGCGGGGTCGGTGCCGGTTGTGCGGCGCCGTTGACGGTAACAAAGGATTCTCTGGCTACGTTATGCGGGTGTGAGGGCGCTTCTTCAAGGCTGAGTACCGGTGCAAAACAGACATCGGTGCCCTCCATCAGCGCGGACCACTCGTCCCGTGTCTTCTGTTTGATGACGGCAGCCAGCTTTTGTTTCATTTCCGGCCATTTGGGCGGGTTGATCTGATGGCCAAAGTCCTCGGCGGGCAGTTCGGCCAGTTGGCAGAGCTGGGCATAGAACTGGGGTTCAATGCTGCCGATGGAGACATATTTGCCGTCAGCGGTTTCATAGACTTCGTAGAAATGCGCGCCGGAATCGAGCATGTGAGTGCCGCGATTGTCAGTAAACATGCCCTGGGATTTAAGCCCGTAGAACATGGCCATGAGCGCGGCGGAGCCTTCCACCATGGACGAATCTACCACTTGGCCTTTGCCGCTGCGCTGGGCTTCCAGAGCCGCGCAGACCATGCCGAAGGCGAGCATCATGCCGCCGCCGCCGAAATCGCCGACCAGGTTGAGCGGGATGGCGGGTTTCTCGCCTTCACGGCCCATGGCATGCAGCGCCCCGGACAGGGAGATGTAGTTCATGTCGTGGCCGGCGGCTTGGGCCAGCGGGCCGGTCTGGCCCCAGCCGGTCATGCGGCCGTAAACCAGTTTGGGGTTGCGGGCCAGGCACTGCTCCGGGCCGACGCCCAGGCGCTCGGTAACACCGGGACGAAAGCCTTCGAACAGGCCGTCGGCGGTTTCGCAAAGTTTCAGAACGGTTTCGATGCCTTCGGCGCTTTTCAGGTCCACGGCCAGGTTCTGGCGATTGCGGAAAAGGACGGTGTGGCCGATGGCGGAATGCGGGTTACCGCCGGGGCGGTCGATGCGGATAACGGTGGCGCCCATGTCGGCAAGCATCATGCCGCAGAAGGGGCCGGGGCCAATGCCGGCCAGTTCGATGAAGGTCAGTCCGTTAAGTGGGCCTGTCATAATGTTCATGTCCGTTGTCAGAGTCCGTTTTACCGTTCCCTGACGGACATTGGCCGGTCAGGGAATAAGGGCTTGTTCACGCAAGCTGCGACGCAGTGCCGAGCACTGGCTTTTGGCAATGGCAACGGCGTTGCTGGCTTCGTGGGTGGTGGCGATACCGGTCCACAGAGGTTTGCCGTTGGCATTGATCAGCTCTGCGCCGTGTTGCCGCAGGGCATCGGGTACCTCGTCTTTGGCCAGTTCACCGCCAATTCCGACTTGCCAGGTTGGCTGCACGTCGCCAGCAGATTGTTCCATGGGGTTGAGCTGGTTGCCGGCTGCCGGCGGTGCGGCTGCGTCTATCAGCAGGTGGGTCAGCTCGACTACCAGAATCCGCTCTACATCGTTTTCTTGCGCCCAGTCGAGGATGCGTTCTTTTCCGCCTTCATACCATAACGGTAATTCCTGATGGCTGAGCAAAACGGTCAACGAATCACTTGAAAATATATCCCTGCAGGTTAATTCCCAGGTTTCGCGGATGTTACCTTCCGGGGTGTGGGCGACCAGCAGCAGGGTATCTTGCGGCGGGTGGCTGCCCTCATCGGTGAAGCGAGTGGTCACGTCCGTGGTGCTGGCGCAGCCGGCAACGAAGAGGGCGGGTAACAGGTATCGAAAAAGCGGTCGCATGGAAATCTCCGGCGGCGAATGCGGTGCCTTCAATGGCTGCGCCCAGTGTAACAGCGCCACGCAGGCGCCACATCAACTGGTGCACAATCTCTTGTGTTATGGCGGGCCTTTAGCCGCCCACTTTTAACCGCTCACTAGGGGATCGCCGGAGAGTGCTGTGCCGGAGCTGCGGCCGGGTCGGCTGAAAAAGCAAAACGGCAGCCTGTTTGCGGCTGCCCGGGGGCGGGGTACCAGCGCACTTCGTATTTGTCCTGACTGTTTTGTTGTTCCTGCCATTGTAGTTGCAACGCGGCGCCGTCATCGGTGGCCGCGCGCTGCCCCCGGCAGTGAATAGCCAGCTCCAGCGTGTCGAGGGCCAGCTGTTCGGCGGGGGCGGCCAGCAGGGGCATGCGCCAGTAAGGGCCGGTGGTGGGGTCGCCGGGCTCGTGGGCAGGATGACCATTCCACTGGGCTGCAGTGAGAGAGGCGGGCGTTGCGGTTTGCTGTTCTTCAGGAAAGTACTGATGCGCAAGCAGGGAGAAGGTCTGCTTGCGGGGAATGTCGTTGATGTCGCCGCTATGTTGCAGGTCGCGGCTCAGTTCGCTGCTCTGGGCAATCAGGAAATCCAGCGTATGAGGGCCGTAGAGCGTGTGGCCCCCTTCGTAGTATTGCCGCTGGTATTCCTCGGGGGTGACGGCATAGCCGAAATAGCCGTTGGCCAGGCTGGAGACTTCTACTTTCCAGTTCGTGCCGGCGGGCAGGGTATCGGTAACGGCATTGCGCAGGCGATTGCCGCTTTCCAGGGTGATTTCCCAGGGCAGCGGCACGATGACCAGCTCGTTGATCCGTACGATCTGGAACAGGGCCTGATGGGGGAAGCGTTCTGCGGGTAACAGCAGTTGCAGCTTGGAGAGCATCCACTGTTTCACGCCCTGGCAGTTGTCGGTGAAAAAGCGTCGAGGCCAGTCTTCCTTGAGAAAGGGCAAGTAGGAAATAGGAAACACTTCATCGCCATTGGCGGCCCCGGCGACGGCGGCCCCGGCAATGGCACGCTCACAGAGTCCGAAGCGCCCTGTGTCGATCTGGTCCAGCAGGTTCAGTTGGCGGCTGGCGACGGCAGTGTCCAATTTATTGGTGAGCTGCCCATCCAGTGAGTGAAACAATTGGATGGCGTGTTCGCCCAGGGCCATGCCGATACGCTGTGCTTCCAGGTCGCCACGCTGGTCTGTGTGCCAGGCTGGATTATTGTCCGCGTGGGTGGCCTGGGCGGCGCCATGGATAAAGCCGGGAGCTGTGCCTGCCAGTTCATCTTCCAGAGTGCCACTGATCCAGTGCCAGACGTCGGCGTGGTAAGGACGGGTAAAGGGGGGAATGGCGGTGCCATGAATGGAGTACAGGCTAAGCGCACCGGCAGGAACAAAGCGGTCACCTTGCTTCTGGTCGATGCGTAGCAGGGTCATGGTGGGGTTGACCGCCATCATCGGGTCGTCATCCAGGTGCTGGCCGTCAGGGAAATTGTTCGCCCAGGCGCCCATGGAACGGTTACGGGTATAGCCCCGGATGTCGCTTTGACCCACGGCGAAGCGGGCTTCCTGTCGGGATGCATAGGCCGCGATGACCGCGTCGGCAATCTGTTCGCTCAGGTATTCAAACAAGGCCGGGTCGAAACCGGGTTTGTTGCTGCCAAAGACATTATAGAAGTCACTGCCCAGATACTGCCCCGGGCCGGAATGGGTATGGGTCACCAGCAAGGACAAGGCGTGGGCGGGTACATCGGTTTTCTCTGCGATGCGCTCTGCCACGCGATGATGAAGGGGCAGGGAGCCGGTGCCCAGGTCCAGTTGCACAATGGCCATGGGTGTCTGCCCGGGAGCATGCAGGTAAAACGCTCGCGCTTTCAGGCGGGTGCGAAAGCCGTCAGCAACCTTGGCCCAGGCGGAATAGCCGAACTTGGGTATTCCTGTTGGCGGCGTAATGTCCCGTTCGGCAATGCCAGCCACAGCAGTGCTGACCTGGTTGGGCGCAAGCGGTGCGTTAAGGTGAATATCGACCTGCTGACGGGGGAAAAACAGAAACGGCCAGGCGGTATGAGTCAGGGCGGCGATAACGATGAGAGCGACAATGGCGAGCAGCCAGCGGCGCATACGACGTGAGTGTGTGGGCTTCATAATCCGGCTTTCTTATAGTTTGCACCAAAGTACCAATTTGTTCCCATTGGTGCAAACGGGTGCATTTTGTTGCTGAACGGGCGTGAAGGATACGAAAAGATACGCTTAGATACAGAAAGCAGGAACATGAACGGGTTCACAACAATATTCCAACGCAACGGCACCGGACGCCTATTTTTTTTTCTTTCCCCACCTATTCCAATGGTTGCACAGATCATTCATACCCAAGGGGGGTAGTCATGAAAGGAAGCACGCGTATATCCATGCTGGCAGCGAGTGTCGCGTTAGCGACGCAAGCGATTGCCGCAGAGGACATGAAAGAGCCCAACACGCGGCAGTATGTCGCGCCTATGCTGCACTATCTGGTACTGGACGAAGACCGGGATCTGTCTCGCAAGGGGCTGGGTGCTGGTTTGGTCTATGGCCGTGAATTATCCGAACATTGGTGGTGGGAGACCGAAGGTGCCGGGTATGGCCTGGATTCCGGGGTCGAAGGCGCTGCGGATTATTACCAGTACACGGTAAGCACCGGTGTGGCCTATGCCTTTGGCGACCGCGAAGGGTTTACGCCTTTCGTACTGGCCCAGATCGGTGGCATCTACAACGATGTAGTGCCAGACGATGATGATGGCTTTGATTTGCACGCCAATGTGGGGTTGGGTGCGGTTACTGGTCCTATTTTTGATAACGGCCTGAAGTTGCGCGCTGAAGCCCGTTATATGTATGACGATTTCGACGGTATTACCGGTACAGTGTCTGAAGATGAAGGCGGGTTCAACGACTGGCGCTTCTCTCTGGGCCTGGAAGTGCCTCTCGGTCAGACCAAGACCGTCGAAGTGGAAAAAATTGTCTACGAAACTCGTGAAGTCGAAAAAGTTGTGGAAGTGGCCGCTGCCGACAGTGATGGCGACGGTATTCCGGACAACCGTGACAAGTGCCCGAACACCATCCAGGGCGCCAAAGTCGATGGCGATGGCTGCCTGTTGACCAACCAGACCATTACCTTCAACAACATTGGCTTCGAGCTTAATTCTGCCAAGCTCACCGCAACCTCCCGTCCGCTCGTGGACCGTCTTGTCAAAGCGCTGAAATCTCAGACGAACTTCGATGTTGAGATTGCAGGCCACACGGATAGCACCGGTAGCGCTGAATACAACGAAACCCTTTCCGATGAACGTGCCAAGGCCGTACGCCAGTACCTGATTGATAATGGCGTAGCAGCAGAGCGTCTGACCGCTCGTGGGTATGGTGAAGTGGTTCCGGTTGCCAGCAATGAGACCTCATCAGGCCGTGCCATGAACCGTCGCGTTGAATTCCGCGTTAGCGAGCAGTAGGAGAATAGTCATGAATATGTATAGCAAACCGTTTTTTGTAATCATGCTGGCTGCTTTGCTGGGTCTTGGATTGGCCGGTTGTGAAGCTGATGGAGATGGCAGCAGTGGCGGTGGCAACACGCCGGTTGGTAACAGTGCTGACCAGGATAATGATGGTGTGCCCGATAACGTGGACAACTGTCCCGCTAACCCCAATGCCATGCAGGAAGATCAGGATGGCGATGGCATCGGCGATGTATGTGATGACGACCGTGATGGTGACGGGGAAGACAACCCCACCGATAACTGTCCGCTGGTAGCCAACCCGACTCAGGATGACACTGATGGCGACGGTATTGGCGATGCCTGTGATCAGGACAACGATCAGGACAACGACGGTATCGACGATGGGGTAGATAACTGTCCTGCCATCTTCAACCCGGAACAGGGTGATGTGGATAACGATGGTATCGGTGATGTCTGTGATGACGACGCGGATGGCGATGGTGTGGATAACACCAATGACAACTGTGTGTTCACGGCAAACGCGGATCAGAAAGATACCGATACCGATGGTATTGGTGATGTCTGCGAAGACGACCGTGACGGTGACACCATCCTTGATACCAATGACAACTGCCTGAACATTCCTAACACCGACCAGGCTGACCTGGATGTGGATGGCATTGGTGATGTGTGTGACGACGACCGTGATGGCGACGGCGTGGATAACGACACTGATAACTGCCCACTGGCGGCCAATGCGGACCAGGCAGACAGCGACGGTGATGGCATCGGTGACGTTTGTGATGGTGGTGGCGGTGATCCCACTGACACCGATGGTGATGGTGTTCCCGATGCCACTGACAACTGCCCTCTGATTGCCAATGCGGATCAGGCTGATGGCGATGGCGATGGCAAAGGCGATGTCTGTGACGACGATGGCTTCACTTGCTCCGCTACCACCACTTACCAGCAGTTGGCCAATACCGATTACACGGCAGACAGCGGCGTGTTGGGCGTGTGCCTGGGCTGTTCCGTCGATGACGAAGGCAATGCGATTGACGGAAATAACGCCACCTTCGCACAGATCAATATCGGCGCGGCTCTGATCTACGGTGGCGGGTTTGTGGCAGCGGACGCCATTGACCAGTCCGTGGATATTGCAGACAGCGTTGTTGGCTTTGTGGTCAGCGACCCGAGCTCCCAGCTGCTCAATCTGGAACTGCTTGGCAACTTCACTACCGTTCGTTTCTTCAATGACGGCGTGGAAGTGGATAGCGCTACCGTAGGCGGCGGGTTGCTGGATCTGGACTTGCTGGGCCTGGGTGCCAACTCGGATCAGCGTTTCATTGCTGCCCCGGCATCTAGCCAGCCGTTCGATTCCATTCAGCTGGACTATGCTGGCCTTGTGAATGCCAACAAAGAGTTCCGTGTTCACGATGTTTGTGTCGGTACGCCCTGATCGGCAAAACAGGGTAATAAGGAAAGGACCTCCGGGTCGCCGCCCCGAACGTTAGCAATAGCGCTTCGGGGCACGTGAAAGGCCTGAACCAAACTGGTCGCAATGATTCTGAAAAGAATGCGTTGTCACCAGGGAGGTTCAGGCCTTTTTTTGTTCCGGGCGCAGGCGTTTTTCAACAGCCTGCTAGCCGTCTCGAGCACAAATAGCGTGCTGGTTAACCGCTTTTGAGGCGTATATCAGCAAACGCCGTTTTCGCAGGTAAGTACGGATCACCTAAAAAGTATCGCCTGATGGGCATAGGCTGGTAACCTGAGCTAAGAAATAAACACTAGAACGGAAAAGGGGGGCGCCCATGCGAACAGGCATATTCATACTCATATGTCTCGGTTTCACGCTGCTGGCCGGTTGTGACAAGGAGCCGGAGGTGGGGGAGGTCGTCAGCACCTTTGAAAACTACCAGGAAACCGGTGATTTGCCTGCGCTGAAGGAGCGGGGCTTCGTTCGGTTACTGGCCCCCCGGTTTGACGAGCCCTCCGGCCTGCCCCGCGATGGCATCCCGGCCAGCGAATACCAGCAGCAGGCGGAAGAATTTGTTGAGCACTTGGGGCTGGAGCCGCGCTGGGTGTATGCCGACAATTTTGGTGAGCTGAGCGCTCTCATCAATCAGGGTATGGCCGACATCATCATCACCAATTATTCGGTGACCAAGGAGCGCCAGAAAAGCCTCGCCTTTTCCACCCCGGTAAACGCCGTACAGGAGCGCTTGGTGGTGCCGCGGGCGCTGGCGGACCTGCCGCTAACGGAGATGGGGGAGGTGACGCTGTCGGTACCGGAAGGGTCCGCCTATCAGGAAACCGCCACCAAACTGGCCAAGCGCCACGACAACATCAGCCTGGAAGTGCTGGAAAGCAATGTTTCGGATGAGGAATTGGTCAACGGCGTGGCCAATGGTGAGCTGGCGGCGAGTATCGTCGACAGCAATATGCTCAATGCGCTGCTTGAAGAGGACGGGGAGGCTGTAGCGGGGCCAGTGGCCAACCGCAAACGTCGCATCGCCTGGGCTGTGCGCCCGGATAGCAGTGAATTGCTGGATCAGATCAACCAGTACATTACCAGCGAGCGTGTCATTACCTCCGTGGACAGCGAGGAAGAGCGTGACTGGGCCGAGATTCGTGAAAAAGGGGTGTTGCGAGTCATCACCTCCAATAACCCGGCCAGCTATTTTATGTGGCGTGGGGAGTTGATGGGTTTTGATTACGACCTGATCAAGGACTTTGCCAAGCAGCATCGTTTGCGTGTCCGGGTTGTTGTACACGATACCCCATCCTCCATGTTTGCGGCCCTGGAAGCGGGGGAAGGGGATGTCATCGCCGCCTCCATGACGGTTACGGCAGAGCGGGAGAGCGCAGGCTGGTCCTTCAGTGAACGTTATCTGGAAGTGAATGAGCAGCTCATCGGCGAGGCGGGCGATACACCGCTGGAGACCGTAGAAGAACTGGCAGGGCGCACGGTGGCAGTAAACCCGGAAACCGCCTATTACGATACGCTCAAGGCGTTGCAAGAGGCGGGGGGCACGTTCGAGATTCTGGAAGTGGAAAACGCCAGTACGGAAATGTTGATCGATGGCGTGGCCAGCGGCGATTACGACCTGACCATGGCCGATAGCCATCTGGCTGCCATGGAATCCACCTACCGGGATGACATCGCTGTGTTGTTCCAGTTTGAGCCAGCCAAAGAGATTGCCTGGGTGACCCGGGAACCCCAGCAGGCACTGCGTGAGCAGCTCAACCGCTATATAAAACGTGGCTACCGTGGGCTGTTTTACAACGTGACCTACAACCGCTATTTCAAGGAAAAGAAAACCATTGCGACCCATGAGGCCTATCGGGTGGAAGCGGGCCGGGATATTTCGCCCTACGATGAGCTGGTGCGTGGCGAGTCGCTCAAGTATGGCCTGGACTGGCGCCTGATTACCTCGCAGATGTACCAGGAAAGCCGTTTCAATCCCAACGCCCGCTCTTTTGCCGGTGCTCAGGGGCTGCTGCAAGTGATGCCCCGTACCGGCCGGCAATTTGGTTACAGTAATCTGACTAACCCGAAGAATGGCGTGGAAGCGGGGCTGGCTTATATCGACTGGCTGGAGCAGCGCTTTCCCGCACGCCTGGACCTGGCGGAAAAACTGTACTTTACGCTGGCCGCGTACAATGCCGGCCATGGCCATGTGGAAGATGCCCGGCGCCTGGCGCAGCGCCTTGGCAAGGATCCGGACAAGTGGTTCGGCCATGTGGAGGAGGCCATGTTGCTCTTGTCCAAGCCCCAATATGCCCGCCAAGCCCGCTATGGGTATGTGCGCGGCTCCGAGCCGGTCAAATACGTGCGGGAAATCAAGAACCGCTATTTGGGCTATGTCGCCGCGCTGGGTGAGCAGGAGCAGTCTCAGCTTTAACCGGAATTTTACAACCCGGTCATGGAAAAGCCGGAAATGGGCCCCATTATCTGGGGTACCACTCATTGAAGGAGATTGTGATGGATCGCAACACTTTCATCGAAAAGGTAAAAGGCAAGCTGGACGAGCTGGATAATGAATTCGACCAGCTGCAAGTCAAAGCGGACAAAGCAGGTGAGGATGTCCGCCATCAGTGGGAAACCCGCAAGCTGGAATTGAAAGAGAAGCGCAAAGAGCTGTCCGCACAGCTGGACGAAGTGCGCAACGACAGCAATTCGCGCTGGGAAGACGTTAAAGACAGCGTGGAAAAAACCTGGGATAGCACCCTGGATGGGCTGAAGGACATCAAGAACAGCCTGTTCAAGTAACGCCAGGCGTTTGAAAAAAACCGGGCTTTTTGCCCGGTTTTTTTATGGTTCATCGCGGATTCGAGTGAAAAACTCGTTCTGGCCTTTTAATAGGCGTACCGCCAACCTTTCGCACTTTGCATGACGCTTAACGCCGAATACCAAGCGCGAAAACCACACAAACAGTAAACAAAACCCTGCTACAGCACCGCTGTAGGAACGTAGCAACGCGGAGTAACGCACGAGTTCCGTGCTGGCCAAAGGGTGAGCGAAGCGAATAATTTCTCTTGAGGGACGAACCTCGCGAAGCGAGGGGATTTCCAGCAGGCTGGCTTTTCCCGCAGATAAAGTCGGACGCCTGATAACCGCTGCCTGGCGATTTAAAGAACGGGTGCAGTTGCCACATCGCTCACAGTCACAGGGCTTTCGGTTATTTCCTCAGGCACCGGGCATCAGGTGTCCGGTCCTCTCCTCAGCGAATTCGTCCGGCAAGACATCCAATTTTTACTATTCCCTCAATCCCGCGATGAACCCTCTTTTATGCCGCACCTGACCCGTTTTTTCAGAGACCTCCCAACCACTCGGTGATCGCCTGGTGCACTTCGTCACGGCAGTCATCGTTGAGAATTTCATGTCGACCTTGCGGCCAGAAGTGCGTGGTCAGCGGTTGCTCCATGGCATGCAACACTTTCTCCAGGGCCATCATGCCTTTGCCGTTGTCGCTCATGGGATCCTGTTCACCGCCTAACAACAGCACGGGCAGGTCTTCCGGCAGCTCGGACAACCCCGAAATGCTCTGGATGCGACGCATGGCGGTAACCAGCTGCACCCAGGTTTCCGTACTGCAATCGAAGCCGCACAGTGGATCATCGATATAACGTTTCACTTCTTCGGCATCGTTGCTCAGCCAGTCGAAATCGGTGGCGGGTTCCGGCACCTGGGTGGCCCAGGCACCAAAGGTGAGCTTGCGTATCAGTGGGCTGGGGTTGCGTTTGCCCCGGCGCATGCGCTCGAAGAGGATGGGCAGAGACATTAACCGGTAGTAGGCACCAGGATGATAACTGCTGGCACACAACACCAGGCCGGCCAGGGCATCACCGTGTTGCTCAGCTGCGCCCAGTGCAATAAAGGACCCCATGCTGTGGCCGCCCAGCACGACCGGTAACTGCGGGTGTTGCTCTTTGGCCAGATGAATGACGCTGGCGGCGTCATTGACCAGATGTTGCCAGCCGTGCTGATCGCCAATGTGGCCCGCGGGGCTGGCCTCGTTGATACTGTCGCCATGACCGCGATGGTCCGGGCAATACAGGTGCCAGCCGGCAGCATTCAAGGTACGGGCCAGATTCTGGTAACGTGAGCCGTGTTCGGACATGCCGTGCAGCCAGATTACCGTGCCTCTGGCCGCTGCCGGTTCGCAGGGCCAGTGGTGGATGGCGACAACATGGTTATCATCCGTGGTGTGATGGATCATCTGTTCGGTCATAATAGTCTCCGGCTGCGCAAAACGTGCGTCATTGCCGAGGCAAGGTCAAGAAACTCAACGAGGAAGAGAGATGATAGCAAGAATAAAAGGTCTCCTGATGGTTTTCGTGGTGGCGGTGCTGGCGACGGCCTGTACGGCCCATAACACCATGGTTAGCAGTTCCGCCCGGGCCAAGGATCACCAGACCGGTGAGCATGTTAACAAGGTCATGGTGGTAGCTGTGGTCAATGACAAGCAGGCCCGCGACTCGCTGGAGTCCAATGTTGTGGCTGCCTTGAAAGCGCAGGGGGTGGAAGCAACGGCATCCGCCCCGGTATTGGGGGACCATTACAGTGAAGGGAAAACCCGCAAGCAAATGGCCGCCGATATCGCCTCGAAAGGTTATGAAGCGGCACTGGTAATCAGCGTCATCGATATCAAGGAAGAAATGCACTACACCCAGGGTGGCACCAATTTTGCGCCGGATATCGCGGTGTCCGGTGCCATGGGCCAGACCTATTACGTGCGCCAGAATGCCACCTACGAGCCTGGCTATTTCAGCAATGACAAGAAGTACTTCCTGGAGTCCAATCTGTACCGGCTCCAGCCGGAAGGGCTACTATGGAGAGCCAAATCCACCACGGTAAACCCCAGTGACCTGCAGGCAGGGACCAGCGGTGTGGCTGATGCTGTTGTGGACCGAATGGCCAAGGATGACATGATTTAACCCCTGGCCTGCGCCGTTTACCGGGAGCCTTGGGCTCCCGGTTTTGTTTGTGATGCGTGAGCTAAATCCCGATTGAATGAACGCGACACACCTTTCAGGAGTAACCATGATCGAATACCGGATTCGCCCGCTGCGCCCCGAGGCGCACCTGTTTGAAGTGACCCTGACGGTGGCGGACCCGACCCCGGAGGGGCAGGCGTTCAGCTTGCCCGCCTGGATTCCTGGCAGTTATATGATTCGCGATTTCGCTCGCCATATCGTGCATGTGCAAGCCAGCAGCCATGGCGAAACCTTGCCTGTGGCCAAACGGGACAAGCAGACCTGGCAAGTGCCGCCCTGTGATGGCCCGGTACAACTGCGCTATCACGTTTATGCCTGGGATTTGTCCGTACGTGGCGCACACCTGGACACCACCCACGGTTATTTTAACGGCAGCTGCGTGTTTCTGGCTGCCATGGGGCATGAAGATCAACCCTGCCACGTTGCCATAGAGGCCCCGCAAGGGCATGCCTACAACGGTTGGCAAGTGGCGACCGGGCTGAAGCGGGAGTCTGGATCGGAGCTGGGTTTCGGTGTGTTCCAGGCGGATAACTACGATGCCCTGATCGACCACCCGGTGGAAATGGGGCCGTTTGAGTATGCCCAGTTCGAAGCCTGTGGTGTGCCGCACTGGGTGGTGTTGGCAGGGCGTCATAAAGCCGATATGGCGCGCCTCTGTCGTGACCTGAAACCGATCTGTGAACACCATATCCGTATGTTCGGTGAGCCGGCTCCCATGGATCGATATGTCTTCATGACCCTGGTTACCGGCAATGGTTATGGCGGCTTGGAGCACCGTAATTCCACCAGCCTGATGTGTCCCCGTGATGATTTGCCACGCCGTACCGATGAAGCGGGCAAAGTCCGCGATGGTTACCGCTCTTATCTGGGGCTGTGCAGCCATGAGTATTTCCATACCTGGAACGTGAAACGGATCAAGCCTGCGGCGTTTACGCCTTTTGATCTATCACAGGAAGTGCATACCGAATTGCTGTGGGCGTTTGAAGGAATTACCAGTTATTACGACGACCTGTCCCTCGCTCGTACCGGACTGATCTCGCCGCAGAGCTATCTGGAGCTGCTGGGGCAGACGCTGACGCGGGTATACCGTGGGCAGGGCCGCCATAAACAAACGGTGACGGAATCCAGCTTTGATGCCTGGACTCGCTTCTACAAGCAGGATGAAAACGCGCCTAATGCCATTGTCAGCTACTACACCAAGGGATCACTGGTGGCGCTGGCACTGGATTTGACCCTGCGCAACCTGACCGCGGAGCAAAAGACGCTGGATGATCTGATGCGGGTGTTATGGCAGCGCTACGGCCAGACCGGTGAGGGCGTGCCGGAGCAGGGCATTCAGCCACTGGCGGAAGAAATCGCCGGTTGCGACATGAGTGACTTCTTTAATCAGGCCCTGTACAGCACAGAGGATTTGCCACTGGCAGAATTGCTGGCCGACCGGGGCGTGGAGCTGCACTGGCGTAGTGCTGCCGGGCATGGCGATAACGGCGGCAGAGCTGGCAAGGATGGCATTCCTCATCTGGGAGCCAGATTGGTGCCGGATACCATGGGGGCGAAAATCGCGGTGGCGTTTGAGCAAGGGGCCGCCATGGCGGCGGGACTATCCGCTGGTGATGTGATTATTGCCGTGGATGGCCTGCAGGCCACCACCAGCAATATTGATAATCTGCTGTCGGGTTTCCTGCCCGGTGAAGTCATGGAGATTCATGCTTTCCGGCGTGATGAGTTGATGCGGTTCAAGGTTCAGGTGGAAGTCACCGAAGCCAGCACCGCATTCCTGACTATCGCCAAAGGCGGGCTGACAGAAAAAGGCCGTGCGTGGCTGCACGCAAAATAGCGGCACGAAAATTCGTTTGTTACCCGCAGGAGTGACTTGAGAAGGGCTCCTGCCCAATGGCGCTGAAGGAGCCTCTGAAAAACTCCTTACGTGCTCAGCGTGGCCTGAAGCGTGCAGCTGTTGTGTCTTGTCTCGACGGACAGGGTGGTTCCCTTTCCTAGAGGCAAGGCGCAGCAGATGTGCGCTTCAGGCCGCGCCTTTATGCCCGAACGGGTGCTTCGGGTCTTCCCGGCTGGTCCGCACTCGTTGTTGACCTTTTTCGATGGATCGACATACATCTTCAAAAGGGCGTCTAGATTGCGAACCAGCCTGAAAGACTGAGCATGCAAGGCGTTTTTTAGAGGCTCCTTTAATGACCGATACCCTGAAACCGCTTTACCAGCAGCTCGACAAAGTACGTCGGGCTGACCGTTTCCGTCTGAAGAAACGGGTTGATGGCCTGGCACGAACGCCGGCCGGGAAACGTAACCCTAAAGCTGTAGATAAAGTCGCCGAGGCCATGGCCACCTCCATGGCCAGCCGGGATAAGCGTCTGGCATCCGTACCGGCACTGGAGTGGCCGGATCTCCCGGTTGTGGCCAGCCGGGAGGATATCAAGCAGGCGATCAGCGACCACCAGGTGGTGGTAATTGCTGGTGAAACCGGCTCCGGCAAAACCACCCAGTTACCCAAAATCTGCCTGGAGCTGGGGCGGGGAATTGAAGGCACTATTGGCCATACCCAGCCACGGCGGTTGGCGGCCAGGGCGGTGGCAACCCGGGTAGCGGAAGAGCTGCATAGCCCACTGGGAAGCGCCGTGGGGTTCAAGGTGCGGTTCTCTGAGCAGGTCAGTGAACATTCGCTGATCAAGGTGCTCACCGATGGCATGCTGCTCAACGAAATTCAGCAGGACCGTTTTCTTAATCAATACGATACCCTGATTATTGATGAGGCCCACGAGCGCAGCCTGAACATCGATTTTCTGCTTGGCTATCTCAAGCAGCTGTTGCCGCGCCGGCCAGATCTGAAAGTGATCATCACCTCGGCCACCATCGATCACCAACGGTTTGCCGAACATTTCGGTGGCGCCCCGGTGCTGGAAGTGTCCGGGCGTACTTTCCCGGTGGAGATGCGTTACCGGCCACCCGCAGACGGGCAGGAGCTGTCCCGGCAGGTGGAAGACATCCTGCTGGAAATTCAGCGTGATGAGCGTCGCGATGGCCTGCCCATGGCGCGCGACGTACTGGTGTTTCTGGCCGGTGAACGGGATATCCGCGATGTGCACCACCATTTGAAACGCTGTGCGACTCATGGTTCCAGCCTGCGCGACACGGAAATTCTGCCGCTGTATGCACGACTCAGCCAGGCCGAGCAGCATCGGATTTTCTCTGCCCACCGCGGGCGCCGCGTGGTGCTCAGTACCAATGTGGCAGAGACCTCACTCACGGTGCCCGGCATTCGCTATGTGATCGATGCCGGTACCGCGCGTATCAGCCGTTATAGCGTGCACTCCAAGGTGCAGCGCCTGCCGGTGGAGCCGGTGAGTCAGGCCAGTGCCAATCAGCGGGCCGGCCGTAGCGGCCGCGTAATGCCGGGTATCTGTTTCCGCCTGTTTGACGAAGACGATTTTCTCAATCGGCCGGCGTTCACCGACCCGGAAATTCAGCGCACCAATCTGGGGGCGGTGATTCTGCAGATGGCAGACCTGCGCCTGGGCAGGGTCGAAGATTTTCCCTTTATCGAACCACCGGATGGCCGGCTGATCCGCGATGGTTATCGATTACTGGATGAGCTGGGCGCGCTGACAGAGAAGCAGACGCTGACAACACTGGGGCGGCAGCTGGCACGTTTCCCGCTGGACCCCACCCTGGGCCGAATGCTGGTCGCGGCGGCAGAAAAGAAAGTGTTGCGCGAGGCCTTGATTGTGGTGTCCGCACTGGCCGCCCAGGATCCCCGGGAGCGCCCCCACGATAAGCAGCAACAGGCAGATCAGGCCCACCAGCCTTTCACCGACAAGGAATCGGATTTCCTGTTCTTTGTGAAACTGTGGCAGTGGGCGGATTCCCAACGCGAATCCCTGAGCCGCAATCAGTACGAGAAACTGCTCAAGAAAACCTTCCTGTCTCCCACGCGAATGCGCGAATGGCGCGACACCCACCGCCAGCTTTTATTGCTGAGTAAAGAACAGGGCTGGGAGCTGAACGCGCCAGTGGAATCCGGGTTGGCGTTAAGGGAACCTGATAAGGCAAAGAGCAAGAACGGTGATAACGCTCCTCCGTCCCCGCTCTATGCGCCCTTGCATCAGGCGTTGCTCACCGGATTGCTGGCCAATGTCATGCAACGCACGGAAGAGGGCGAATGGTTGTCGACGCGAAACCGCAAACCCCTGGTATGGCCGGGGTCGTCGCTGTCGAAGACCAAGGCGCGCTGGTTGATGGCGGCAGAGCAGGTGGAAACCAGCCGGTTGTTTGCCCGGACCGTGGCAAAAACCGATCCATTGTGGATCGAACAGGCGGCGGGGCACCTGCTCAAGCGCCAATATTTTGAGCCGCACTGGTCGAAAAAGCGCGGCTGCGCCATGGCAAAGGAACAGGTCAATCTGTTCGGCCTGATTCTGGCCAGCGGCAGGCCGGTTAACTATGGGCCCATTCAGCCGGAAGAAGCCCGTGAGTTGATGATCCGTGAAGGCTTGGTCATGGGGCAGCTGACCCGAGAGCCGCCGTTTGTGAAAACCAATCGCGAGCGTTTTGAAACACTGGAAGAGATGGAGCATAAACTGCGTCGTCGGGACATTTTGGTGGATGAAGAAGCGCGGGTGGCTTTCTACGACGCACGCCTGCCCGGTGACCTTCACACTGTCGCCGGGCTGATGAACTGGTACAACAAACAGGCCAGCGAGGAACAGAAAACCGCGTTGCTCATGGATGAGAGTTTCCTGCTTTCGCGAAGCCCGGATCTGGGCAGCGATCAGTTTCCCGATCAGCTTAAACTCGATGGGCTTCGCCTGCCGCTGGAATACAGCTTTGATCCCACCGGGGAGCGCGACGGGGTTACCCTGATCGCGCCGTTGGCTGCGTTGAATCAGGTGTCCGAGGCGCGACTGGACTGGCTGGTGCCCGGTTTGCTGCGTGAAAAACTGGAAGCGTTGATTCGGGCCTTGCCGAAGGCTCGCCGTCGTCACTTTGTGCCGGTGCCGGATTATGTCAGCGCCCTGATGGAAACTCTGACGCCGGATGAGCCGTTGCTGCCGGCCATGACCCGGGAACTGCAGCGCATGAGTGGCCTTCGTATCGAACTCGAGGAATGGCAGGCGGCCACCTTGCCGGACCATCTGCGCATGTTTATTCAGGTGGTGGACCGTGTTGACGGCAAACGCAAGGTGCTCGCCCAGGGCCGTAGCCTGGATGACGTAAAAGACCGGCTTGCCGGCGTCACCCGGGACTTGCCCAAGCCTCCCGAAGCCGCGCCGGCATTGCGTGGTCAGGAGTGGTTGTTTGGTGAGCTGCCGGAAACCGAGGATCAGGATCTGGGGGGCATGACCGTACGCCGTTTCCCGGCCCTGGTGGATGTCGGCACCGAGGTAGAGCTGCAGTATCGGGACGATGAAGTCGAGGGTGCCTGGGCACACCGATGGGGCACGGCCCGCTTGTTGAGCTTCAAACTGTCGGTGCAGCTACGGGATCTGCGCAAGCAGGCCTCGCAAATGGCGGGTTTCCAGAAACTGAAAACCGAGAAAGGCGCCATGGCCCGTAATGCGCTGGATCATGCCTTGCTGCGGTTATTGGCCGAACATTTCCGTCTGGATGAGCCGGTGCGTAACGAGGCGGCGTTTCGGGACCGACTCAATGCCCACCGTGGGGACTTTGTGCCCTGGGCCCAGCAGCAACTGGCCAAGCTGGGGAAACTGTTTGCGCACTACCGGCAGCTGATGGGGACGCTGGAAAAGAACTTCCCGCTGGCCTGGGCCCATGCCCATCGCGACCTGAAGCAGCAGCTTGGGCAATTATTTCCCGATGACGTGCTGTTACAGGTGCCCTGGGCCTGGTTACAGGAATACCCGCGGCTATTGGGGGCCATCGACCATCGCCTGGATAAGCTGGGCGGACAGATCGGCAAAGATCGCACTCTCAGTGCGGAGCTGGAGGCTTACAGCAAACAGCATGAAACCCGGGCTGCTGGCGCCCCGTTATGGAAGCAACCCGAGCCCTTGCAGCAGTTTTTCTGGATGCTGCAGGAATACCGGGTGAGCCTGTTCGCCCAGCAACTGGGCACCAAACTGTCGGTTTCAGCGAAGCGGCTGAATAAACAGTGGGAGCAATGCTGAAGGGCGAATAGGCTTGCTTACAGCGCTCCAGGCACAGCACAAGACGTAAACGGGCCTCTGAACGACCGTAATAACCAACAAAATGGGCCCTGGTGCCTTTGCGCCGGGCCCACTGAATCCGGATAATCGACCCATTATCTAATTTGCTGTAGCAGGGCGGCTGGCCCTGCATTAGTGCGAGGACTCGCTTGTGAGCTATTCGGTTGTAATCAGTGGGACCGGCCTGTGGACCCCGGGCCAGACCATCACCAACGACGAACTGGTGGAATCATTCAATGAATACGTGGAGCGTTATAACGCCCGCAATGCACAAGCTATCGAAGCCGGCGAGTTGGAGGCTCTGGGCCCGTCCAACAGTGCTTTCATCGAAAAAGCGTCAGGCATCAAGCAGCGTTATGTAATTGATAAAACAGGCATTCTGGACCCTGACCGCCTCGCTCCCCGCATTGATGAGCGCACCGATGACGAGGTGTCCATTCAGGCGGAAATCGCGGTCAAGGCAGCCAAACAGGCACTGGACAATGCCGGCCTGACAGCCAATGACCTGGATGCCGTTTTGGTGGCCTGTTCCAATATGCAGCGTGCCTACCCGGCCATGGCAGTGGAAGTGCAAGCGGCTCTGGGTATGGACCACGGCTGGGGTTACGACATGAACGTGGCCTGTTCCAGTGCCACTTTCGGTATCCAGGCCGGCGTGGACGCGATCCGCAATGGCAGTGCCCGCCGGGTGCTGATGGTGAACCCGGAAATCTGCTCGGCACACCTGGCCTGGGAAGACCGTGATTGCCACTTCATTTTCGGTGACGTGGCCACGGCCGTGATTCTGGAGCGCAAGGAAGATGCGACCTCTGGCAATCAATGGGAGATTCTGGGCACTCGCCTGCAAACCAAGTTTTCCAACAACATCCGTAATAACTTTGGCTTTCTGAACCGGGCTGATGAGCGCGGTGTGGGCGCCCGTGACAAGCTGTTTCGCCAGGAAGGACGCAAGGTTTTCAAGGAAGTCTGCCCCATGGTGGCCGAGCAGATCAGCTCGCACCTGGCCGATACCCAGGTGCCGGTCGATTCTGTCAGCCGCATGTGGCTACACCAGGCCAACCTGAGCATGAATGAACTGATTTCCAAGCGGGTACTGGGCCGTCCCGCCACCCGTGAGGAAGCTCCGGTTATTCTGGATGCATACGCCAACACCAGTTCAGCGGGCTCCATGATTGCGTTTCACAAATACAATGAAGATCTGCCCGTGGACACCAAGGGCGTTATCTGCTCCTTCGGTGCCGGTTATTCCATCGGCAGCGTTATTGTGAACCGCATCAAATAACCGCTGCTGCATTCACCTGCTCTTCACAAGGCCGCATTTTGCGGCCTTTTTTCTTTTTTTTGGCCTGTAGCCGTAACGTTTACCTCACGCCCGCATCTCTATATTGTCTGTGTCAGGTGCTCTTGATTTGCGCGGGTGCCTGAGCCGGTAAAACGGCTTCGGACATGACATTCAATAATGTACACCCTCAAATAAAGTAAGTATGGAGACTTAACATGGCTAAGCTAACCAAACTGAACCCTCTTGCTGCTACCGTTGGTGCTGCTGTTGTCGCTTCTGCGCTGTCTGCACCAGTGGCCCAGGCTGCTGAAAATCCGTTTGCTGCTGCTGACCTGAGCGCGGGTTACCAGTTGGCCGCAGATCACGCTGAAGGCAAGTGTGGTGAAGGCAAGTGCGGCGAAGACAAGAAAGCCGAAGGCAGCTGTGGTGAAAAAGGCGCCGAAGGTAAATGTGGTGAAGACAAGAAAGGCGAAGGCAAGTGTGGTGAAGGAAAATGCGGCGGTGACGCATAAGGACGCCTGACCATGAAAACTGAGACACCAGTGTCCGGAGTGGGCCTGGGTCTTCGGCGGGCCCTCATGGGCCCGCTTTCACAGGCCCATGATTCCGCGCCTGACAGTATCCCCTTTGATTTTATGGAAGTGGCGCCAGAGAACTGGATTCCCATGGGTGGGCGTCTGGGTAAAGAGTTTCGTGCTTTTACCGAGCGCTATCCCTTTGTGACTCACGGGCTGAGTCTGTCACTGGGTGGACCAGAACCGCTGGATTTCGAATTACTGAAGTCGGTGAAGTCGTTTCTTAAAGAACACAACATTCGCCGTTATACCGAACACCTGAGTTATTGCAGTGACCACGGTCATCTCTATGATTTGATGCCGATTCCCTTTACGGAAGAGGCGGTGCATTACGTGGCGGATCGTATTCGCCAGGTGCAGGACTTTCTTGAACAACCGATCGGCATTGAACACGTTAGCTACTATGCTCGGTTGGGGAATGCCGCGCCCGGCGCAGCAATGTCAGAGATCGATTTCGTCAAGGCCGTATTGCAGGAGGCTGACTGCGAGCTGCTGCTGGATGTGAATAATGCCTATGTGAACGGTATTAATCACGGCTATGACCCCTACGATTTTATTTCCGCATTGCCTGGTGAGCGCATTTGTTATTTGCACATCGCAGGCCATTTTGATGAAGCGGAAGATCTGAAAGTGGATACCCACGGCAGCGATGTGATCGACCCGGTGTGGGCATTACTGGACCACGCCTATCGGACGTTTGGTCCGCTTCCTACGTTGCTGGAGCGGGACTTCAATATTCCGGATAACGAGAGCCTGTTTGCCGAGTTGCGCAAGATTGGCGGTTACCAGCAACACTATGCGAGCGCGGCCATAAAGGCATCCGCGCCTGGCACGTCTTCCAGAAAGTCTGTGCAGTCATGAAAGCCCCGGATTTTCAGACGCTACAGCGGGAATTTGCTGCGCACTTGCGTAATCCGGATTCGCATCCTGCCCCCGACGGCATCGAAGAGCGGCGTCTGGATATTTATCGCAATCTGTTTTTCAACAATGTGAACGGTTTTTTGCGCCAGGGGTTTCCTGTGCTGCACAGCCTGCTGGACAGTGCGCGTTGGCAGAGACTGGCCAGGACATTCTTTGAAAAACATGCCAGTCAAACTCCTTATTTTCTGGAAATTCCCCAGGAGTTTGTCAGCTTTCTGGCCAGCGGCCAGGGCAGTGAGCCCGGCGACCCGGTTTTTATGCTGGAGCTGGCGCATTACGAGTGGATGGAGCTGGTGCTGGACGCCTCCACAGAAACCTTCCCGGAAACCGGGTTTCATCCGGATGGAGATTTACTTCGTGCGATTCCCCAGCTTAGCCCTCTGCATGAGATATTGAGTTACCACTTTCCTGTGCACAAAATTTGTAGCGAATTTCAGCCGCAGGAAGCGCTTGAGCAACCGGTCTGGTTACTGGTTTATCGTGGCCGGGACGATGGCGTGCGCTTTATGGAAATCAACGCCCCGACGGCCAGATTGCTGCAGTTGATTGGCGAGCACCCAACGGAGACGGGTAAAGCGGTGGTGGGGCGCCTGGCTGAGGAAATGCAGTTTGCGGACGTGGCGGCGCTGGAAACTTTTTCTCGCGATATTCTGCAACAAATGCGTGATCGGGACATCCTAATAGGAACCTCACTGAGTCGCCTGTAAGGATCCTGACGATGACCACGCTACTGTCTTTGTTTCACCGCTGTCATACGGCATTGAATCATACCCGTATTGCCGATTTCCTTGCGCCTCTGGCGCTTCGTTTGTTTCTGGCACCGGTGATGTTCAGCGCTGGATATAACAAGGCCATGAGCTTTGAGAGTACGGTGTCCTGGTTTGGCAACAGTGAATGGGGGCTGGGTTTGCCTTTTCCCGCGTTACTGGCCTTTTTGGCGACGGCCACTGAGCTGGTTGGCGGTGTCTTGCTGCTACTGGGCCTTTTTACCCGTTATATCAGCATCCCGTTGATGTTCACCATGCTGGTTGCCATTGGCACAGTGCACTGGGAAAACGGCTGGTTTGCCATCGCACCGGGCAATCCGGCAACCAGTATGGCTGCGCCCCTGGCCGAGGTCGGGTTTCCGGGGGCCGCGGAAAGTTTGCAGAACAGTGAGGCAGTGGGTGAGCGCCTGGGCCGGGCGCGGGCTATTCTGCGCGAGCACGGACAGTACGACTGGCTTACCGGTAAAGGCAATTTCGTGGTGCTGAATAATGGTATTGAATTTGCCGTTACTTACCTGATTATGCTGTTGGTGCTGTTCTTCTCCGGGGCAGGGCGCTTCGTTAGTCTGGACTACTGGATTGCCCGTCGTTGCTGGCCTCAAGAGCGCTCCAATGTGTAAAACCTGTGCGGGTTGGGTAACGGTTTGCCGGTGGCCCTGTTCGTAGGGGCCGGGGCGTCGCTATAATGCGGCGTCCATTACTGTCCGGGGTGTCCGTGCGTTATCTATTGCTGAGTTTGCTGTTATGTCTGCCATTCGCCGTTCAGGCGGAAGAAGACTGGGGAGATGCGTCCACGGCATTTGACTCCCCGGACGGCAAACCCAAGTACGAAGACCCCTGGGAAGACATCAACCGCAAGATCTTTGCTTTCAACGAAGCGCTGGACAAATACGGCCTCAAGCCCGTTGCCAAAGGGTACGACAAGGTCACGCCACAGTGGATGAACGACACCATCACCCGTTTTTATGAAAACCTGCGTGATTTTCGCAGCGGGCTGAACAGTGTCTTGCAGTGGCGCTGGGGGCATGTGGGCCAGAACTGGGGCCGGTTTGCCGTCAATACCACGCTAGGCATTGGTGGCTTGTTTGATGTGGCCAGCAAGGTGGATCTGGAGAAGCGCAATACTGACCTGGGCCTGACGTTTGCCCGCTGGGGTGTGCCGGAAGGCCCGTTCATGATGCTGCCGTTCTTTGGGCCATCCACAGGGCGGGATGCTGCGGCTATCCTGCCGGAAGACTACATGCGCCTGCGTCACTATATCCCCCACGACCTGACCCGCCACAGTTTTACCGCGGTGTATGTGGTCGACTTGCGGGCTGACTTGCTGGACCTGGAACGCAATATCGTTGGCGACCGCTATACCTTCCTGCGCAATGCCTACCTGCAACGCCGTCGTTTTGAAAGCGGTGACCGGCCGTCGTTGCGCTTTCCCGAGATTGAAGCCCGCGATTCGGAACTCAATGACGAGTACGAAGACGACGGCTGGTAGTGGTTCTGTGCGGTTGCCAGATGCCAGCGGCATCGGGTGCCGGCATCAGGTATCCAGCGCTTGAGGATCGGTGGCTTTCAGTTTGGCGCGAATGTAGTCGCCGTGGGAGACGTAGAGCAGGTCGCTGACCCGACGGATCAAGTGCTCTTCATGTACATCGGCCTTGCCGTCAGCGGCCGCCATTGCCCACATCTCATCAATCAGCGTGACCCGTTGCTCCGGGCCCCAGTGGTCGCGTAACGGCAGAGTGAACTCGAACAGGTCGGTGGCCTGATCCACTCGGCTTTCCAGCTCCGCCACAATATCCTGCATTTCCTCGGCATCCAGATGCCAGTGTTGCTCTACGGCAGTGATCAGGCGCTGGGTTTCTGCCTGATCCACCGTGCCATCGGTGCGTGCTACCTCGAACAGCAGGGCAGCAGCAGCACGGTGCAGATCGTGTTCAGAGTACTGTGGTGTATCGCTTTCAGGGCGAAACAGTCGGTTCAGCCAGTTCAAATGACACCCTCGTCAATCAGTAAGGTTTCCAGTGCCTGCTGATCCTTGGCAAAGCGGCGGATACCATCGGCGAGCAAGTCGCTGGCCATGGCATCATCGTTGAGCTGCCAACGGAATGCGGCTTCGTTCACCGGTGTCCAGTCGTCTTGCGGGGCCACCAGTTCAGGGTCCAGTACCCGGGTAAGACCGCCGTTATCGCCAGCCAGTTCCTCAAGCAGTGCCGGGCTGAGGGTGAGCTTGTCGCAGCCGGCCAGCGCTTCGATTTGCCCGGCGTTGCGGAAGCTGGCACCCATAACGATGGTGTCCAGGCCGCGGGCCTTGAAGGTGGCGAAGATTTCGCGCACGGATAGCACGCCCGGGTCTTGCTCCGGGGTTTCGATGGTCATGCCATTTTTGCGGTGCCAGTCGAAAATGCGGCCTACAAACGGTGAGATTAGAGTCGCGCCGGCTTCAGCGGCGGCCAGGGCCTGGGTCTGGTTGAACACCAGCGTCACATTACAGCGGATGCTTTCTTCTTCCAGGATCTCCACGGCACGGATACCTTCCCAGCTGGCTGCCACCTTGATCAGGATGCGGCCTGGATCCACGTCCAGCTCCCGGTAGATCGCCATTAGCCGGCGGCCTTTTTCCACGGTGGCGCGGGTGTCGAAAGACAGGCGCGCATCCACTTCGCTGGATACCAGACCAGGCACGCGTTCCAGGATGGCCTGGCCTGCCAGGCAGGCATAGGTATCGGTGAGCCAGTCCATTTCGCCCTGGTGGCCCAGGGTGCGGCACAAGTCTGCCGCTTGCTGCAGCAGATCGCGGTAACGCTCGTCCCGGGCCGCGGCCAGTAGCAGGGAGGGATTGGTGGTGGCGTCTTCGGGGTGCAGCTGGGCGATCATTTCCAGGTCACCGGTGTCGGCAACTAACGATGTCCATTGAGCGAGCTGTTCGCGTTTGTTCACGGTATCCGTTCCTTTCAGTGTCATGGCGGGCGACAGGGTAGAGGCCAACTATGACAGGGAGTTTTCTGTGTCGTCGGAGCGGTGTTTGAATTGCCAGGTTGCGAGGAACGAGTGACGAGTTACGAAAACCCGTACCCGCTTTGTGCCTTTCGAAACTCGCGACTGGTAATTCGACACTGTTTTATTCGCGGCTCATACCCACAGCGCACAGAGAGCACCGCTCCTACGGAGATATAACGTACCCACAGGCTAAGGCAGTTGTGCCAAGGCGTCCATGAGCACTTGTGGTGTCGTCTCCGGTTTGTGCATGTTTTCGCTGAGGTGGCGTCGGAAACGACGGGCACCGGGTTGGCCCTGAAACAGGTTAAGGATATGCCGCAGCGAGTGCTTGGGTGCGTGCCCCAGAGCGTAACGGCGTTCCACATAGGGCAGGAACTGTTCGGCAATAGCCTGGCGGCTGGGAATGGCGTGGTCGTCGCCAAATACCACCCGGTCTGCCGCGGCCAGGAAGTAGGGGTTTTGGTAGGCCTCGCGACCAATCATGACGCCATCCACTTCCCCCATGTGTTCGTGTACCTGATCCAGTGTCTTTACGCCGCCGTTAAGGATGATTTCGATGTGCGGAAAGGCCTGCTTGATGGCATAGGCGCGCTGATAGATCAGCGGCGGGATATCCCGGTTTTCCTTGGGGGAGAGGCCGGAAAGGATCGCCTTGCGGGCATGGATGGTCAGGCTGGTGCAGCCGGCGGCTTCCATGCGGCCTACAAACCGGTAAAGGAAATCATAGTCATCCTGGTCATCGATGCCGATACGGGTTTTCACCGTCACCGGTACGCGAACCGCCGCCTGCATGGCTTCGACACAGCGCGCCACCAGCTCCGGCTCGGCCATCAGAATCGCGCCGATCTTGCCCTGTTGAACCCGGTCGGATGGGCAGCCCACATTCAGATTGATCTCGTCATAGCCGTAGTCTCCGGCGATGCGGGCGGCCTCGGCCAGTTGTTGTGGGTCGCTGCCTCCCAGCTGCAGGGCCACGGGGTGCTCTTCGTCGTTGAAACTCAAGAAACGGTCACGATCGCCGTGCAGAATGGCCTGGGCTACCACCATTTCGGTGTACAGCAGCGTATGCCGGGTGATCAGGCGGGCCAGAAACCGGTAGTCCCGGGTGGTCCAGTCCATCATTGGGGCTACGCTCAGGCGGCGGTCCAGTGTACGGGCTGTGGTGTGGGCGGTGGGGTCGGTCATTAACACGGTATCGGGCATATGATTGGAGGCCTTCGCGACGGCCGCGGTGGCGGTAACACAGGGGGCGATTATCGCATGTTGTGCCGATCGGGCGTAGTGGTGAGGTGCTGCTGATGTAATGAGCCGGCCGGGGCTGCCTGTAATTGCCGGGGGCGTTCTGCTAGAATCCGCGCCTTTCCTTACTGTCGGGTGTTCATAATGACCCAAACACGGCTGAGTCCGCCCTAGCGCGCCCTCCTTACATGGCTTTGCCGTGCGGTGCCTGTTGGTGCCGTTCTTCGTATTTTATTGCTGCCGCTGCGCAGCCTTTGCTTGTTATTTCCAAACACAGGATTGAAATCCATGCTTCGAACGATTCAGCAGGACTGGTTCAGTAACGTCCGTGGCGACTTGCTGGCAGGGGCCGTTGTGGCGCTTGCGTTGATCCCGGAGGCGATTGCCTTCTCCATCATTGCCGGCGTGGACCCGAAAGTGGGTTTGTATGCCTCTTTCTGTATTGCCGTGGTGACGGCCTTCTTCGGCGGGCGCCCGGGGATGATTTCTGCAGCCACTGGCGCCATGGCGCTGGTGATGGTGACTCTGGTGGCCGACCACGGCTTGCAGTACCTGCTGGCGGCCACGGTGCTCACTGGCGCACTGCAGATCATCGCGGGGTTCCTCAAACTCGGTAACCTGATGCGATTTGTGTCGCGTTCTGTGGTCACGGGGTTTGTGAATGCGTTGGCTATTCTCATTTTCATGGCGCAGTTGCCGGAGTTGGTGAACGTGACCTGGCATGTTTACGCCATGGTGGCCGCTGGCCTGGGGATTATCTATCTGTTGCCTCTGCTGACCACGGCGGTGCCGTCGCCGCTGGTCTGCATCGTGGTCATTACCGGTGTGGCGATGTATCTGGGCATCGATGTGCCCACGGTGGGGGATAAGGGGGAGCTGCCGGACAGCCTGCCAATCTTCCTGTTGCCGGATATTCCGCTGAACCTGGAAACCCTGAAGATCATCCTGCCGTATTCTCTGGCATTGGCCGTGGTTGGCCTGCTGGAATCCATGATGACGGCCACCATTGTTGATGACCTGACCGACACTGACAGTAACAAGAACCGGGAATGCAAAGGCCAGGGCGTGGCCAATATCGCGTCCGGTTTTCTGGGCGGGATGGCCGGTTGCGCCATGATTGGCCAGTCGGTGATCAACGTGAAATCCGGTGGGCGCAAGCGGTTGTCGACCCTGTTTGCCGGCTGTTTCCTGTTGGTGCTGGTGGTGTTCCTGGGCCAGTGGGTTTCCCAGATTCCCATGGGCGCGTTGGTGGCGGTGATGATCATGGTGTCCATCGGTACCTTCAGCTGGGAGTCCATTACCAATATGGCAAAACATCCGGCCAGCAGTACCGTGGTTATGCTGGCCACGGTGACGGCCACCGTGGCGACTCACAATCTGGCTATTGGTGTGGGGATTGGGGTGGTATTGAGTGCCCTGTTCTATGCCAACAAGGTGGGTCGTATCTTCTACGTGAAAGCGACCGAAAGTGCTGAAGACGGGCACCGGGTTTACGATGTGGTGGGGCAGGTATTCTTTACCTCCTCCGACCAGTTCATCGCCTCGTTTGACTTCAAGGAAGCCATCGATAAAGTCACTATTGATGTACATCGTGCCCACTTCTGGGATATCACCGCTATCGGCGCCCTGGACAAGGTCGTGATCAAGTTCCGCCGCGAAGGCACCGAAGTGGATATCGTCGGCCTCAACGAAGCCAGTGCTACGCTGGTGGACAAGTTCGGTGTGCATGACAAGCCCGCTGCCGTTGAAAAAATGATGGGCGGCCACTAAGCGCCAAAGGAGAACAACAATGACGAATGTCATCGCCTGTATCGACGGCTCCAACGCTGCAACGGCTGTTTGTGACTACGCTGCCTGGGCGTCACAGCGCCTGAGCGCGCCGCTGACCTTGCTGCATGTGCTGGATCATTCGCGCTACCCGGTCAGTGCCGATTTCAGTGGTAATCTGGCGCTGGGTGGTCGCGAGCACTTGATGGAAGAGCTGGCCGATCTGGATGCCAAGCGTAACCGCCTGGCACTGGAACAAGGCAAGATGATGCTGGAAGCGGCAAGTCAGCGCGCCAGCGAAGCTGGCATTAGCGACCCGCAACAACGTCAGCGTCACGGTGATCTGGTGGATACGCTTGCCGAGTTGGAAGAAGACATGCGTTTGCTGGTCATTGGCAAGCAAGGCGAAGAGCACGAGGGTATTGGTGCTCAGGTGGGAGACAATGTCGAGCGTGTTATCCGCGGTCTGCATCGCCCAATCCTGGTGACGGCAGGGGAGTTTCAGGCACCGAAAACCATCATGCTCGCATTCGACGGCAGTGCTACTTCGCGCAAGGGTGTGAGCATGCTGGCTGACAGTCCGCTGTTTCAGGGGCTGGATTGTCATCTGGTGACGGTTGGCAATAACCATGAGGGGCTTGATGAGGCGGCTCGGCAGCTCGAACAATCCGGGCATAACGTGCAAACGGCCACGCTTGAAGGTGAGGTGGAGCCTGCTTTGCACGAGTACCAGCAGAGCCACAACGTGGACCTGGTGGTGATGGGGGCCTATGGTCATTCCCGCATCCGCGAATTCTTTGTGGGCAGCACCACTAACAAGATGATTCGTGAAGCGAAGGTGCCGCACCTGCTGTTGCGGTAAGGTTTAAGGACCATTCAGGCGCAACGAGCAACATGTTGGGCGCTACAAAAAACGCGGGCTCTGTCAGTGCTAATAGGCAAAGACAGGCCCGCGTTTTTTTGTGTGGAATAAGTTGCGCGCCGCGCTCTTATTCCACCGTGATGGTGATCTTCTCGGACATGACCGGTGGCTCATGGGGAACATGGCGGTAATCGCCCAGCAGTAGCTGCAGGGTGTGGGTACCCGGCTCCAGTTCCAGCTCGGTTTCAGTCTGGCCTTTACCGAAGTGAACCACCTGGTCGTTGGCAGGTAGCGGCATGCCCATGTCCGGCAGGGTTTCCAGGTCGATCAGCAGGTGGTGGTGGCCACTGTTGTCTTGCTCGTTGCCAGCCGGCGCCACGTCCATGCCTTCCAGACCAAAGACAACCTTCACCGGGCTGCTGACGGTGGCGCCATTGGCCGGGCTGACGATTTCAGCGGCAGCGCCTTCCGGGGCGGGGCTGCGGGTAATGCCGGTGGCAGCAGGTTTTTCAGCGCTGTCATCGGTGTTCATATGATTACTGTGATCGGTGGCGGCAGGGGCCTCTGCAGCTGGAGCCACGGCTTCTTTGGTGGCGTCTTCGCTGTTGTCGGAACAGGCTTGCAGCAGGGTAGTGCTGGCAATCACAGCGACGAGCAGGGAACGTTGAAACGGAATACGCATGGTCTTTTCCTTGAGCAGTTGAATCCAATGAAGACCTGCTGCCAGACAAAACAGGGCAACAGAGTGAACCGGAGTCACGAAGTTGTCATAACCATAGCAGAAACCCCGGGCTTCGTGTCTACATGGTGGCGGCTTTGACAGGTATAATCCGCGCCAGTTTGCATTATTGGAGTCAGCATGACTGTTCGTACTCGCGTCGCCCCGTCGCCCACCGGTGATCCCCACGTCGGCACGGCTTATATTGCCTTGTTCAATCGCTGCTTTGCGCAGCAGCATGGTGGCCAGTTTATTCTGCGTATCGAAGATACGGATCAGACCCGTTCCACGGATCAGTCCGAACAGATGATCCTGGATTCTCTGAAATGGCTGGGTCTGACCTGGGACGAAGGCCCGGACGTGGGCGGGCCGCATGGGCCGTACCGCCAGAGCGAACGTAAGGGTATGTACCGCCAGTACGCGGAAGAGTTGATCGAAAAGGGCCATGCGTTCAAGTGCTACCGCACCAGTGAAGAGCTTGATGCGCTACGGGCCGAGCTGAAAGAGAAGGGTGAAAATCGGGCGCTCAAGCCGTCGGATCTGGAACTGCCGGCCGATGAGCAGGCGAAACGTGAGGCTGATAACGCGCCGTACGTGATTCGCATGCGGGTTCCCATGGACGGGCGCTGTGAAATTCAGGATATGCTGCGCGGCACGGTCGAGCTGGACTGGGCGCTGGTCGATGCACAGATTCTGCTGAAATCCGACGGCATGCCCACCTACCACCTGGCGAATATCGTGGACGATCACCTGATGGAGATCACCCATGTAATTCGTGGTGAGGAATGGCTTAACTCTGCGCCCAAGCACAAATTGCTCTATGAATATTTTGGCTGGGAAATGCCGGCGCTGTGTCACATGCCGCTACTGCGTAACCCGGATAAATCCAAACTCAGCAAACGCAAGAACCCCACCAGCATCCTGTTCTATCAGCGCATGGGCTACCTGCCTGAGGCGCTGGTCAATTACCTGGGACGCATGGGGTGGTCCATGCCGGATGAGAGCGAGAAATTTTCGCTGGCGCAGATGCAGGACGCGTTCGATATCCAGCGTGTGTCTCTGGGTGGGCCGGTGTTCGATGTGGAAAAGCTCAGCTGGCTGAACGGCCAATGGTTGCGGGATCAGAGCGATGAGCAATTCCTGGATTCGCTCCTTGGCTGGGCCTACAACCGCGACTACGCAATGAAAATCATCCCGCACCTGCGTCAGCGGGTGGAGACCTTGTCGGAAGTGGCCGACAAGGCAGCGTTCTGTTTTAACGGCATGCCGGCGATCAACGAAGCCAGTTTCGAGCATAAGCAGTACGGCACCGATGACATCAAGGTGTGGTTGCAGTATCTGCTCTGGACCTATGAAGCTCGTAGCGACTGGAACCGTGACGGCTTGTTCGCCGACGCCAAAGCCATCGCCGATGCCCTGGAAGTGAAGATCAAGGATTTCCTGTTCCCTGTCTTCATCGCCATTGCCGGCACCAGTGCCAGTTTCTCGGTGGTGGACTCCATGGAGATCATCGGTTCTGACATCAGCCGTGCCCGCATCCGCCACGCCATTGAGGTATTGGGCGGGGTATCCAAGAAGCAGATGAAGAAACTGGAGAAGGCCTACCGGGATTTGCCGGTCTAGCCGTAGGAGCGTCGCTGGCGGCGCGATAAACCAAAACCTGAAAAGCGGTTATTTATCACAGATGGCACAGAGATCTCTGAGGAAAAACAAGGAATTTTCTCTGCGTGCTCTGTGCCATCTGTGATGAATTGGCTTTTGATCGTGGTTTTTTATCGCGCCGCCAGCGACGCTCCTACGGCAGAGGCTTTGGATTTTCGTCCAGTTTTTCAGCAACTTGCTCAGGATGTAGTCAAATCGACTTCATTCTGAAAAAAACCGCTGGCTGGCGCTTGACAGGGTAGGGGTGGCCGGTAGAATACGCCGCACCTACCGGGATGCACCTGATCCCACTGGTATTTGGGGCTATAGCTCAGCTGGGAGAGCGCAACACTGGCAGTGTTGAGGTCAGCGGTTCGATCCCGCTTAGCTCCACCAAACACGTCCCCTTCGTCTAGTGGCCCAGGACACCGCCCTTTCACGGCGGTAACAGGGGTTCGACTCCCCTAGGGGACGCCAAATAGAAAAGCCTCACTCGAAAGAGTGGGGCTTTTTTATGGCCGCTTTGCGGCCGCATCACGCTTCACGCACTAGTCCATCATGCTAAAAGGCTTGGTCTGATCCTGCGGTCCCGGGATCAGTCGCAAATAGTAGATGCTTTCTCTCCGATGCTTCGCTTACTGGAAATGCTGCTCCCTGCGTCAGCTTAGTCGCCGGATGGTGAGGGTGTGGGCGATTTTTTCGCCGTCCCAGATGTATTCGTAATGCGCGCTGGGGGTAATGCTGGCGATAATTTGGGGGCTCAGCAGGGCGTAGCAATGGCTGCCGGCAGCCCGCACCGATTCGTAATGAATGCCGCTGTGCTGCTGGTCCCTTAGGTGCTGGCCCAGCAGGTGGGCTGCGCTGTAATCATCGGGCGCATGCCAGTGTGGGTGATCACTGGCAGGAGTGATGTCGATGAGTGTCGCGGTGAAATTGACCTTCAGGCCGCGCATGACGATGCGGTCATATTTGAGGCCATCCACCTGCTGGAAATAGCGTTGCTGGTGATAGCGGGTTTCGGCAATGGCCGTTGCCATACGGTCAGCACAATAGAAGACGCCGTAATGGCCCGCAGAGAAGCGCGAACCGGCCGGGTTCACATGCACGAAAGGCCCGAGGGCGTAGTTACAACCGGGAATGCCCCAGGGGCGTTGATCAGGCGGTACCCGGTTCAGCTCGCCAATATCATTTTGCAGGCGTGGATTGGTGAGTGCCTGCACCGCAAACAGCGCATCGAAATCGGCTTGGTCCGCCACATCATCGAAGATGGCGATGGGGGGATATTTGCCATTGACCAGCCGGTAGGCGGTTTGTCCGCGTAGTGTCGTGCGCGGCAGGGCATCGGTATCCGGTTCGCTCAGCCCCATTGGCCGCCCCGCAGGCTGTCGAGCTGGCGGTGTACTTCATAGAGGCTGGCGACCCGGCCGTTGCCCATAATGCTCATGGGGGTCGCACCATTGAAAAAGGCGTTATGGTTGGCCATGCGCACAAAGCCGTACACGTTCTCCTTGTTGCCGAACAAGGTACGTAGCGCCTGATGGATATTCAGCAGATAGCTGAGCCGTTCCAGCAGATCCTGGTTTACCCGCGCGCTGTCTGGCTGACTCTGGTATTTGTGCAGGGTGGAGCGGCCTACACCGAGTAGCGCCATTTTCTCCTTTTCACTGCACTGCCAGTGCTCCAGCAGCTTCAATACGGCACGCAAGGCCGCATGGCGGGCGCCATCGTCCAGAGCTTGTGGGGTATAGGCTGTTGCCGGTTCCATGTTTTGCCTCCTGTTAGTGCCAATAATGATCTATATTTTAGTTATTGTCTATATTGAGACATGAAGGGCAAGAAAATGTCATATCCATGAACAACCTGAGGTGTCTGTAGTCACTGTATTGCGCCCATTGGATGGCCGGGCGCCGGGTTGGTGAACATTTGCTGGAGAGGCTGGATGGGAAACAGGGTTAATGTGTTGGGTAGCGGAGTGTTGCTGTTGGCAGCGCTGTCGGCAGGCTGTGCCAATGCAGGAGAGGTTGCGAGCCGGCAATGGACTGATGCGCACCTGCACTATGTGGATTTCATGCAGGACAGTGAGGGCGCCCAGGCGATGATCGCGGCCATGGATGAGGCGGGTGTGGAGCGAGCCTGGGTATTTGGTCTGCCGGTGATGAAAAAATGGCAGGCAGAGGCGCCACGCCGCCCCCGGTATTATCTGGGCGATGAGGCGCCGCTGTATTACTACAGTGCCACGGATGACATTGTTGCCCAGGCGGTGTTGTCGTTGCCGAAGCAGCAGCAGGCGCGGTTGCAGCCGTTTATCAGTGGGTTCAACCCCACGGACATGCATGCAGCGGAACAGGTGGAGCACCTTATTGAGCGCTATCCGGGCCTGTGGCAAGGGGTGGGGGAAATTCTCACCCGGCATGATCAGCTCACTGCGCTGACCGAAGGAGAGACTCCCCGGGCCAACCACCCGGCACTGATGAAGGTGTATGCAATGGCGGGGCGCTATGATCTTACCGTGTTGCTGCACAGCAACCTGACCTCCCTTCGCGAAGAGACGCCGATCTATCTGGGGGAGCTGGAAGAGGCGCTCAGTGAGCACCCGGAAACCCGTTTTTTGCTGGCCCACGCAGGCACCAGTGGTGGTGTGGAAGAGCGACAGGCGCCACTGGGGACCTTGCCGCCTATCCTGCGGGCATTACTGAGCCGCTATGAGAATTTGTATATTGATCTGTCGTGGAGCGTAAAGGACCACTACCTGATTGATGACGGCGTGCCCAGCGAGGAGTGGCTGGACCTTATCCGTGAATTCCCGGACCGTTTTACCCTGGGAACCGACCTGGTGGGGCATTTCGACAGCATGGAGAGAGTGCTGGGCGAGTACGATCCGTTGTTGGAAGCGTTGCCCAAAAAAGTGGCAGAGCAGCTTTCACACGGGAATGCGGATGCGCTTGTGCCCAAAAAAGGGGCAGTGCCGTTGCCTTGAATGAAGATTTGTCGTGGATTTAAGGGAAAGCCCCGGCTTCTGATGAGGGCTTTTTTCGCCTTTCGGAGTGCCTGACGCCTAAACTCACAATGACATCGGTGGTGGTGTGGGTTTCAATTTTATTGCGTCAGGCATGCGGCATCAGGCTTCAGGCTTTTTCTGCAATCGACGCAACAGGGACGATGTGTCCCAGCGGCCCCCGCCCATGGCCTGAATATCCCGGTAAAAGTCGTTTATCTGCTCAGTGATGGGCAGGGGCGTCCCGTTCCGGGCCGCTTCGTTCAGGCAAATATCCAGATCCTTGCGCATCCAGTCCACGGCGAAGCCGTGCTCATACTGGTCGTCGATCATGGTCTGGTGCCGGTTCACCATTTGCCAGGAGCCGGCGGCCCCCTGGCTGATGGTTTCGAAGACTTTGCTGGCATCCAGGCCGGCGTTCAGGGCAAAGGCGACGCCTTCGGAGAGGCCTTCCACCAGCCCGGCTACGCAGATCTGGTTGACCATCTTGGTCAGCTGACCACTGCCCGCCGGCCCCATCAGGTTGGTGGCTTTGGCGTAATGCTGAAGGGTAGGCAGTACGCGCTGATAGATCGCCTCTTCACCCCCGCACATGATCGACAGTTGGCCGTTTTCGGCTCCTTGCTGGCCGCCGGAGACCGGGGCATCCACAAAATGATTGCCCTGCTTCCGACAGGCGGTATCCAGCTCACGGGCCATTTCTGCGCTGGCGGTGGTGTGATCGATCAGAATCGCGCCCTTGGCAAGGCCTTGCAGGGCGCCGTCATCGCCGAGCGTTACCTGACGCAGGTCGTCGTCGTTACCGACACAGACAAAAACCAGATCAGCCCCCTGGGCGGCTTCAGCGGGGGTGGGGGCATGGCTGCCGGGGTAGTCCCCGGTCCACTGCTGTGCCCGCTGACCGGAGCGGTTGTACACCGTCATGGTAATGCCCGCCTCGGCCAGGTGCCCGGCCATGGGGTAGCCCATGGTGCCGAGTCCGATAAAGGCGGCGTTCAGGGCGCTCATTTGTTGCTGTCTCCGTCATTATTGCGAGTGGCGGCGCTGTTATCGCCCAGGGGGTAAGCGGCAAAGCGAGGTTCGGTAAGGCTGCCCAGGTAGAGGGTGTTGCCGTGCTGTTCGGCGCTGGTGATCGGGGCGAAGGCGCCGTCGCTGTTGTCTTGCAGATTGTGGGTGACCTGTCCTTGCTCGTCGAGGCCGAGTACAAAGCCGTGATGCACCGGTTGCGGCTGCAGGAAGCTGGGCATACGGAAGGCCACTTTGCGCAACAGGGGTTTGTCGGAAAGGCTGTCGAGCATGGCATTGCGGGGGCTGAACAGGGCGAGCCAAAAGGTGCCGTCGCCGTTGGCCGAGATGCCATCCGGGATGCCGGGCAGGTTATCCATGAAGATGTCGTGGGTGCCGGCTTTGTTGCCTTTGAGCCAGTAGCGAACGATGCGGTAGTTGCCCGTTTCGGTGACCAGCACGAAGTCTTCATTCTGCGACAGGGCGATACCATTGGCGAACTGCAGGCCATCAAGCAGGACTTCGGCTTGTTCGGTGCCCGGGTCGTAACGCAACAGCCGCCCATGGCCGCCGTGTTCCATGATGTCGTCACGGGCATGCATGGCCGGGCCAAACTTGCTGGAGGCATCGGAGAAATAGGCGATGCCGCTGCTGTCCACATCCACGTCATCGGTGAAACCGTAGGCCAGTCCGTTAGCGCTGTCGCTCAGGGTTGTGATGGCGCCGGCCGCGCTGATGCTCAAAAGCCCCTTGTAGCCATCGGCAACGATCAGGTTGCCGGAGGGCGCAAAATCCAGACCCAGTGGCCGGCCTTCGGTATTGGCGATCAGGTCCGGGTTCTTGCCGTCGGGATCAAAGCGAACAATGCGGCCATCTACATAGCCCACGTACAGGTAGCCTTCGTCATCAATGGCCACATCTTCCGGGCCAATACCTTCATCCTTGCCGAGTATGCGGCTGTCACTGAGTGTCGTGTTGGTGGCGTAGGGGCCTTCAAGGGCGGGGGCTGTAGGGGCTTGCCAGGCGACGGGCTCGATACTGACCGGCCAGAATAACAGGTAAGCGGCAATGGCGATGATGATGAGAAGCGCGAGGATTTTTTTCATTGTCATGTCTGCGTTGGCTAGCGAGACGATGATGCTTGCATGCACGGCGCAACCACGCAAATGCAGGGTGGTAATAACGTCCAATCAGCAGGGTGAAGCTGTCGTTACCAGGTAAGTGAGCAGCGAGTTTCAGGGAGCGAAAGTTTAACTCGCGGCGGCTTTTTGCAGACACAAAAAAACCGCCCGAAGGCGGTTTTTTTGTCAGGCGATAACGAGGCGCTTATTTGCGCTCGTTGACCGGAACGAATGAACGTTCGGCTTCGCCGGTGTACAGCTGGCGCGGACGGCCAATCTTGTACGGGTTGGAGATCATTTCGTTCCAGTGCGCAATCCAGCCTACGGTGCGTGACAGGGCAAAGATTACGGTGAACATGGAGGTCGGGATCCCGATGGCTTTCAGGATGATGCCGGAGTAGAAATCCACGTTCGGGAACAACTTCTTCTCTTTGAAGTAGGGGTCGTTCAGCGCGATTTCTTCCAGCTTCATGGCCAGTTCCAGCTGCGGATCGTTCACACCCAGTTCGGCCAGAACGTCGTGGCAGGACTCGCGCATCACGGTGGCCCGCGGATCGTAGTTCTTGTAGACACGATGACCGAAGCCCATCAGCTTGAACGGGTCATTCTTGTCCTTGGCCTTGGCAATGTAGGCGTCGATGTTATCGATGTGACCGATTTCATCGAGCATGTTCAGCACGGCTTCGTTGGCGCCACCGTGTGCCGGGCCCCACAGGGCAGAGATACCAGCAGCAATACAGGCGAACGGGTTGGCACCGGAGGAGCCTGCCAGACGCACGGTAGAGGTGGAGGCGTTCTGCTCGTGGTCCGCATGCAGGATGAAGATGCGATCCATGGCCTTGGCCAGGGTCGGGCTGATCTTGGACTCTTCGCAGGGGTTGCCGAACATCATGTGCAGGAAGTTTTCTGCGTAACCCAGGTCGTTGCGCGGGTACATGAAGGGCTGGCCCAGCGCGTACTTGTAGCACATGGCCGCGATGGTGGGCATCTTGGCGATCAGGCGGTACGCGGTGATTTCACGGTGCTCAGGATTATTGATGTCCAGTGAGTCGTGGTAGAAGGCGGACAGGGCGCCAACTACACCACACATGATGGCCATCGGGTGGGCATCGCGGCGGAAACCGTTGAAGAAGTTGCGGATCTGCTCGTGCACCATGGTGTGGTTCTTCACGGTGCTGATGAACTGATCCCGTTGCTCTGCGGTAGGCAGTTCGCCGTACAGCAGGGTGTAACACACTTCCAGATAATCAGACTGACCTGCCAGCTCCTCGATGGAGTAGCCGCGGTGCAGAAGTTTACCCACTTCACCATCGATAAAGGTGATCTTGGATTCACAGGAAGCGGTAGAGGTGAAACCCGGGTCGAAAGTAAAGACGCCGTTAGCTACCAGTTTGGACACGTCGATAACGTCGCGGCCCAGAGTCGGGGTGTAGATCGGCAGGTCCAGGTCCTGACCCTCTACCTTGAGAGTGGCTTTCTTCTCGGTCATGGGAATCTCTCCATTGGCGGACGAGGGAACGTTCCTCAAGGTAAGGAAGGTCCTCCAAAGCGCGGGGGAAGGTAAAGTTTTGACACCCCTTTGTCAACGCGCAGCCGAGAACCGGCGAGTCAGACTTTTGTAGGGTAAACAGCTTGTTACGGCAGAATGACGATTTTGCCTCAGCATGGTGCAACACAAATTCACGGCGTTCACATCAGGTGCATCATTGTAAATCAAGGCGTTAGCCGGTAAGTGGGCAATAATTGTCGGTCGGAGCGTTTGTTTTGCGTAAGTCGCGGCGATATACTCCCGCCCGGCAGAAACCTCCTGCTGGGGGTTTCACACGGGCCCACCCCGGCCCGGGCAGATTATTAAGATCAGTCTTCACGTTCTGATCTCAATGACTCTGCCAAGTTCCCGACAACCGCCTCTTAACTGAGGCCCGGCTATAAGTAGGCTACCGTGAACGATAAGCGACCCGTTAACCTCGATCTGAGCACGATCAAGTTCCCGGTCACGGCTATAGCATCTATCACCCACCGTGTAACCGGCGTTGCCATCTTTTTGGCGTTGCCGATTCTGCTGTGGATGCTGGATCGCTCCCTGGCGTCTCCCGAGAGCTTTGCGGACCTGAAAGAACTGATGATGACCTCACTGCTGGTGAAACTGGTGGTATGGGGCATTTTGTCTGTATTGCTGTACCACCTGGTGGCGGGCATTCGTCACTTGATTATGGACACCGGTGTTGGTGAAAGCCTGGAAGGCGGCCGTCGTGGCGCCAAGCTGGCCTTCATCATCTCTGCGGTATTGATTCTGCTGGTAGGAGTCTGGATATGGTAACCAGTGTAACGAGCCTGGGCCGTAACGGCCTGTATGACTGGCTCATTCAGCGTGTATCCGCTGTCATCATCGGTGTCTACATGATCGGCATGCTGGGTTATCTGATCACCGCGGGTGATCTGGACTATGGCAGCTGGAAAGCCTTCATGGGATCTATCTGCATGCAGATAGCCAACACCCTGTTGGTAATTTCTGTCGCTGCACACACCTGGGTAGGCCTGTGGGGCGTAACCACGGACTACCTGACCAGCCTGACCTTTGGTAAAGCCGCCACCGGCGTGCGCCTGATTGCCCAGTTGGCAATTGCTCTGGCGCTGGTTGTGTACCTGCTTTGGGGTCTGGTTCTGATCTGGGGAGGGGCGTAATCCATGTCCATTCGCACTATTACGTTTGACGCTATCGTCGTAGGTGGTGGTGGTGCCGGTATGCGCGCCTCACTGCAAATGGCCCAGTCCGGTTTCAAGACTGCGCTGATTTCCAAAGTCTTCCCGACCCGTTCGCACACTGTATCCGCCCAGGGCGGTATTACCTGTGCGATCGCGTCTGCCGATCCCAACGATGATTGGCGCTGGCACATGTATGACACCGTGAAAGGTTCCGATTACATCGGTGACCAGGACGCGATCGAATACATGTGTAATGTTGGACCCGAAGCGGTCTACGAGCTGGACCACATGGGCCTGCCGTTTTCCCGTACCGAAGAAGGGCGTATTTACCAGCGTCCGTTTGGTGGCCAGTCCAAGAACTTCGGTGAAGGTGGCCAGGCGGCTCGTACCTGTGCGGCCGCTGACCGTACCGGCCACGCGCTGCTGCACACGCTGTACCAGCAAAACCTGAAGAACGGCACCCAGTTCTACAATGAGTGGTACGCCGCAGAACTGGTCAAAGACGCTGAAGGCAATGTTTGTGGTGTGATCGCCATCGACATCGAAACTGGCGAGACCGTGTTCTTCAAGGCCAAGGCAACCGTCTTTGCCACAGGTGGTTCCGGTCGCATTTACGCCTCCACCACCAATGCCTTGATCAACACCGGTGACGGCGTTGGCATGGCTCTGCGTGCTGGTCTGCCGGTGCAGGACATCGAAATGTGGCAGTTCCACCCCACCGGCATCGCCGGCGCCGGTGTACTGGTAACCGAAGGGTGCCGGGGCGAGGGTGGCTATCTGATCAACAAGGACGGCGAGCGCTTCATGGAGCGTTACGCGCCGAACGCCAAAGATCTGGCGTCCCGCGACGTTGTTGCCCGTTCCATGATGATGGAAATTCTGGATGGTCGTGGCGACGGTCCGGATGGCGATCACGTTTACCTGAAGCTCGATCATCTGGGTGAAGAGGTGCTGCACAGCCGCCTGCCGGGCATCTGTGAGCTGGCCATTACCTTCGCGCAGACCGATCCGGTGAAAGAGCCGATCCCGGTTGTGCCGACCTGTCACTACATGATGGGCGGTATCCCCACCAATGTTCACGGTCAGGCGCTTAAGCTGACCGGTGGCCATGAAGGCGAAGAGCAGTTCGTGAACGGTCTGTTCGCCGTGGGTGAAGTGGCCTGTGTGTCTGTACACGGCGCCAACCGTCTGGGCGGTAACTCGCTGCTGGATCTGGTGGTATTCGGTCGTGCAGCCGGTTTGTACATTGAAGATGCCCTGCGTCAGGGTATGACTCAATACGAGCCGCGCGATGCGGACATTGATGAAGCGCTGTCCCGGGTTCGCCGTTGGGACGACTCCAAGGGCGGTGAATCTGTCTCCGCGCTGCGCAAGGAACTGCAGAGTGTGATGCAGAACCACTTCGGGGTGTTCCGCAAGGGCGATCTGATGGCAGAAGGCGTGGCCAAGCTGGCCGATCTGCGCGAGCGGATTGCCAAGGCGCACCTGGATGACAAGAGCAAGCCGTTCAACACCGCGCGTATTGAGGCGCTGGAGCTGGATAACCTGCTGGAAGTGGCGGAAGCCACCGCCATCGCGGCCGAAGGCCGTACCGAAAGTCGTGGCGCGCATTCCCGCTACGATTACCCGGATCGTGACGATGAGAACTGGCTGTGCCACTCCATCTTCGACCCCAAAGCCAAGAAGCTGGGCAAGCGTGACGTGAACTTCAAGCCGAAGACCGTTGACACCTTCCAGCCCAAGGCGCGGACCTACTAAGGGGAGCTAACGATGAAAGTCAGTATCTATCGCTACAATCCGGAAACGGATCGTGAGCCGAGCATGAAGGAGTATGAGGTCGATACCCAGGGTAAAGACCTCATGGTGCTGGACATTCTCGCTCTGGTGAAAGAGCAGGACGAATCCATGTCCTACCGTCGCTCCTGCCGTGAAGGTGTTTGCGGTTCCGACGGCATGAACATGAACGGCAAGAACGGCCTGGCCTGTATCACTCCGCTGTCCCAGGTGGCGCCGGGTGTACTAGAAGGCAAAAAGCCGTTGATCCTGCGCCCGCTGCCGGGTCTGCCGGTCATTCGCGATCTGGTGGTGGACATGGGTATGTTCTACAACCAGTACGAAAAAGTGCAGCCGTACCTGCAGAACAGCTCGCCGGCTCCGGCCATCGAGCGCCTGCAGAGCCCGGAAGAGCGCGAGAAGCTGGATGGCCTGTACGAGTGTATTCTCTGTGCCTGCTGTTCAACCAGCTGCCCGAGCTTCTGGTGGAACCCGGACAAGTTCCTGGGTCCGGCAGCCCTGTTGCAGAGCTACCGCTTCCTGGCGGATAGCCGCGACACAGTGACTGAAGAGCGTCTGTCCAAACTGGACGACCCCTTCAGCCTGTTCCGCTGCCACGGCATCATGAACTGCGTCAGCGTTTGCCCAAAAGGGTTGAACCCGACCCGGGCCATCGGCCATATCCGTTCCATGCTGTTGGAGCGGGGCATCTGACCCGAAACGAAAAAGGCGGCCTGATGGCCGCCTTTTTTGTATCTAATAAAGTCGATGATGGCGTTTTGTGCTGTCTATTCGACGTTTTGCCAATGGCAGAAACATTCGGAAAGAGTCATAAGTTACTTTATGAATTCGGTGCCTAACAAAACCGAATTAAAAGGGCTACACTAGATAGCAGTTCGAGGTAATCCCTCGACGAGAGGTAGCAAGCTTCTACCCAGACCCGACCCGGTATGGGCGAGATAGCAGGTTGCATCTCATGGGTGGAACAGGGCTTAAAAGGCGTTGTTCCGAAAAATACGAGCGTACGGGAACAGGGTCGCCCCCCTGTGGTCGCAGTTACTCATACCACAGAGTGTGACAACCTCCCGCCGAAGGAACGAGCTAACATGCAAGACAGTTCCATGCAGCGGCAATGGCAGTCCTCCCATATCGGGGGAGCCAACGCTGCCTATGTCGATGAACTGTACGAATCCTACCTGACCGATCCTAATTCCGTGCCGGAAGACTGGCGCGTTTATTTCGAAAAACTCCCCAGTGTTGATACCGCCGTCGAATCCGACGTGCCCCACGCCGCCGTGCGTGAATACTTCCTGTTGCAGGCGAAGAATCGCTCGCGTGTGCAGAAGTTTGGTGCCGGTGCGGTCAGCACGGAGCATGAGCGTCGTCAGGTCCGTGTGCTGCACTTGATTGCAGCCTACCGAAACCGTGGCCACCAGGTGGCCAAGCTGGACCCGCTGGGGATCATGGAGCGCGAAGCCGTTCCAGACCTGGAACTGGCGCATCACGGTCTCAGCACGGCTGATCTGGATACCGTATTTCAAACGGGCAACCTGTTTATTGGTAAGCCCGAGACCTCCCTCCGCGATATCGTTGACTGCCTGACCAGTACCTACTGCTCCAGCGTGGGTGCGGAATACATGCACATGGTCAACACCGCGGAAAAACGCTGGTTGCAGCAGCGCATGGAAGGCGTGCGCTGTCACCCGGAATACGGTACGGACATCAAGAAGCATATTCTTGAGCGCCTGTCCGCCGCCGAGGGCCTGGAAAAATACCTGGGCAGCAAGTACCCCGGCACCAAGCGTTTCGGCCTGGAAGGCGGCGAATCGCTGATTCCGTTGATGGACGAAATCATCCAGCGCGTGGGCAGTTATGGCGCCAAGGAACTGGTGATCGGCATGGCCCACCGTGGCCGTTTGAATGTGCTGGTCAACACCCTGGGCAAAAGCCCGAAAGACCTGTTCGAAGAATTCGACGGCAAGAGCTTCAACGAAACGGGCTCCGGTGACGTGAAGTATCACCAGGGCTTCTCGTCCAACGTACAAACGTCTGGCGGTGAAGTACATCTGGCCATGGCCTTCAACCCCTCACACCTGGAGATCGTGTCTCCGGTGGTTGAAGGGTCGGTACGTGCCCGTCAGGATCGCCGTGATGACGAAGGTGGCGAGCAGGTTGTTCCGATCATATTGCACGGTGATGCGGCTTTTGCCGGGCAGGGCGTGGTCATGGAGACATTCCAGATGTCCCAGACCCGCGGCTTCCACACCGGTGGTACCCTGCATGTGATCATCAACAACCAGGTAGGCTTTACCACCAGCCGGCGTGATGATGCCCGCTCCACCGAGTACTGCACCGATGTGGCAAAAATGGTGCAGGCGCCGATCTTCCACGTGAATGCGGATGATCCGGAAGCGGTGTATTTCGTCACCCAGCTTGCGGTGGATTACCGCATGCAGTTCAAGAAAGACGTGGTGATTGATCTGATCTGTTATCGCCGTTCGGGGCATAACGAGGCGGACGAGCCGTCCTCGACCCAGCCGATGATGTACAAAAAGATCAAAAGCCACCCGACCACCCGCACCCTGTATGCCGAGCAGCTGATCAACGAAAAAGTGATCAGTGAACAGGAAGCCCAGAAAACCGTGGATGACTACCGCGACATGCTGGACGCCGGTAACCATGTGGTGAAATCCCTGGTGCGTGAGCCAAACAAGGCACTGTTCGTGGACTGGTCTCCCTACATCGGCCACAAGGTGGAAGATGACTGGGATACGTCGTACCCGCTGAAGAAGTTGCAGGATCTGGCTACCCGCCTGGAAACACCGCCGGAAGGGGTGGTCGTTCAGCGTCAGGTGAAGAAAATTCTTGAAGACCGCCGCAAAATGACCGCCGGTGCCTTGCCGCTGAACTGGGGTTACGGGGAAACCATGGCCTATGCGACGCTGCTGGATCAGGGTTTTGCCATTCGTTTGACCGGCCAGGATAGTGGCCGCGGCACGTTCTCACACCGCCACGCGGTGCTGCACAACCAGAAAGACGGTGAGCAGTATGTGCCGCTTCAACACCTCTACGAGGATCAGCCGCGCTTCGATATCTACGATTCATTGCTGTCTGAAGAAGCGGTGTTGGGGTACGAATATGGCTACGCGACTACCACGCCAAAATCCCTGGTGATTTGGGAAGCCCAGTTTGGTGATTTCGCCAACGGTGCCCAGGTGGTAATTGACCAGTTCATCTCTTCCGGCGAGGCCAAGTGGGGCCGTTTGTGTGGCCTGACCATGCTGCTTCCCCACGGCTATGAAGGGCAGGGCCCGGAGCACTCTTCTGCACGGCTGGAACGGTTCCTGCAACTGTGCGCAGAGCACAACATGCAGGTCTGTGTGCCGAGCACTCCCGGTCAGATTTATCACCTGCTGCGCCGTCAGGCTGTACGGCCACTGCGTAAACCGCTGGTGATAATGAGTCCGAAGAGCCTGTTGCGCCATAAAAAGGCCACATCTGCACTGGAAGATCTGGCCCATGGCACCTTCCATTCGGTGCTGGATGACCTGGCTGATCTGGATCGCAAGAAGATCAAGCGCGTGGTGATGTGTTCCGGCAAGGTCTACTACGACCTGCTGGAAAAGCGCGATGGCGATGATCTGAGCGATACCGCGCTGGTTCGCATTGAGCAGTTGTACCCGTTCCCGGAACAGCGCTTGCAGGAGATTCTTGAGAGCTATCCGAACCTGGAACATCTGGTCTGGTGTCAGGAAGAGCCCATGAATCAGGGCGCCTGGTATTGCTCTCAGCATCATATGTACCGTGTAGCAACAAAAGCTGGCGTGGGGCCTGTGCATTACGCTGGCCGCGATATGGCGGCCGCCCCGGCGGCAGGCTCAATGTCACTGCACGTGGAACAACAGCAGCGTCTGGTTCAGGACGCCTTCGAGATTAAGTAACAGTTAAGGATTAGGCATGGCGACTGATATCAAAGCCCCGCAGTTCCCGGAATCAGTAGCAGACGGCACCGTAGCCACCTGGCACAAACAGGAAGGTGAAGCGGTGAAGCGTGATGAGCTGCTGGTCGATATTGAAACCGACAAGGTTGTGCTTGAAGTGGTGGCACCGGCCGATGGCGTGGTCAGCAAGATCATGGCGGCCGAGGGTGAAACCGTAGAAAGCCAGCAGGTATTGGGCACCTTCGATGAAGGGGCCAGCGGCAGTGCCGGCAAGAGCGATGAGAAACCGGCAAAGGCAGAGAGTGATGATGACTCTGCGGACAAGAAAGGCGACAAGCAGGAAGAGAAAGCGGACGCGAAGTCCGAGCCTGCTGACGACGATGACAGTGCCGGCGATCAGGCGGGCCCGGCGGCCCGTAAGCTGATGAGCGAGCATGGTATCGCCGCAGACCAGGTGAAAGGCACAGGCCGTGGTGGCCGCATTACCAAGGGTGATGTGGAAAAGGTCATCACTGAGAAAGCGGAGAAACGTGCCAGCCAGCCTGCGCCGCAACAACCGGCGACTCTGGACGTACCGGGAGCACCGGGTGAGCGTGAAGAGCGTCGGGTGCCAATGACCCGTTTGCGCAAGCGGATTGCCGAGCGCCTGGTGTCGGCCCAGCAGGATTCGGCCATGTTGACCACCTTCAACGAGGTCAACATGAAACCGATCATGGATATGCGCAAGCATTATCAGCCGGAATTCGAGAAAGCCCATAACGTGCGTCTCGGCTTTATGGGGTTCTTTACCCGTGCCTGTGTGGAAGCCCTGAAGCGCTTCCCGGCGGTGAACGCCTCCATCGACGGTGAAGACATCGTTTATCACGGTTACTACGACGTGGGTGTGGCTGTCTCCACCGAGCGGGGGCTGGTTGTGCCTGTGCTTCGCGATGCGGACCAGAAAGGCCTGGCGGAAGTGGAATCGCAGATCATCGAGTACGGCCAGAAAGCCCAGAAGGGCAAGTTGTCCATTGAAGAGATGACCGGCGGTACCTTCACGATTTCCAACGGCGGGGTGTTCGGTTCACTGATTTCCACGCCGATTCTGAACCCGCCGCAAACGGCGATTCTGGGTATGCACAAGATCCAGGAACGGCCCATGGCGGTGGACGGCAAAGTGGAAATCCTGCCAATGATGTATCTGGCACTGTCCTATGATCATCGCCTTATCGATGGCAAGGAAGCGGTGCAGTTCCTGGTTGCAGTGAAAAACTTTATCGAGGATCCGGCGCGCCTGCTGCTGGATATCTGAATGTACGCCTGCACGCTTCATGCTGGCACGCACACGCGACATGGCGTGCCAGCGTGTTGCGTGAAGCGTGCCAGCGATAGAAGGAATAGAGCATGAGTGACAACTACGACGTCATCATCATTGGTGGTGGTCCTGGTGGCTATGTGGCCGCGATCCGGTGTGCGCAACTGGGGCTGAACACGGCTTGTATCGAAAAGCGTATCAACAAACAGGATGAGCCGGCTCTGGGCGGCACCTGTCTGAATGTGGGCTGTATTCCGTCCAAGGCGCTGCTGGATTCTTCATGGAAGTACCACGAAACCGAATCCGCTCTGGCAGACCATGGCATCAAGATCAAGGGTGCAGACCTGGACCTTGAGACCATGCTCAAACGCAAGGACACCATCGTCAAGAATCTTACCGGTGGTATTGCCCAGCTGTTCAAGGCCAACAAGGTGACCTGGTTGCAGGGCACAGGCCAGCTGAAAAGCGGCAAGCAGGTGGAATTCCAGCCTCTGGAAGGCGACACACAGACTTTGCAGGCCGAGCACGTGATTCTGGCTGCCGGTTCTGTGCCGGTGGATATTCCGGTGGCGTCCGTCGACCAAAAAGTGATTGTGGATTCCACCGGGGCACTGGATTTTGACAAGGTACCCAAGCGCCTTGGTGTGATTGGTGCCGGCGTGATCGGCCTGGAGTTGGGCAGTGTCTGGGGGCGTCTGGGCAGTGAGGTTGTTGTGCTGGAGGCGGTGGATGACTTCCTGCCTGCGGTGGACAAGCAGATTGCCAAGGATGCCCAGAAGCAGTTCACCAAACAGGGGCTGGATATTCGCTTGGGCGCCCGCGTCACCGGTTCCGAAGTGAAGAAGGATCAGGTCGTGGTGAGCTTCACCGACAAGGATGGCGAGCAGGAAGAAACCTTCGATCGCTTGATTGTGGCGGTGGGCCGTCGTCCTTATACCGAAGGCCTGCTTAGCCAGGACGCTGGTGTCAGCCTGGATGAGCGTAATTATATTTACGTGGACAGCCAGTGCCGCACCGATGTCCCCGGCGTTTACGCCATTGGTGACCTGGTGCGTGGTCCGGCCTTGGCCCACAAAGCCATCGAGGAAGGTGTCATGGTGGCGGAAGTGATCATGGGTGAAAGCACCCAGGTGAACTACGACGCCGTTCCCGGGGTGATTTATACCCACCCGGAAGTGGCATGGGTCGGCAAGACCGAAGAGGAAGTAAAGGATTCCGGTGATGCTTACAAGACCGGAGCCGTACCCTTTGCGGCCAATGGGCGCGCCATGGCGGCCGGTGAAACCGGTGGCATGGTGAAGTTTGTAGCCGACGAAAAGACCGACCGTATTCTGGGAATGCACGTAGTAGGCCCGCAGGCGTCCGAGCTGATTCAGCAAGGCGTTATAGCCATGGAGTTTGGGGCTACCGTGGAAGATTTGCAGCTGATGGTGTTTGGTCACCCAAGCCTGTCAGAAACCGTTCATGAAGCAGCCTTGGCCACGGACTTTAAAGCAATCCATGTGGCGCAGCGCCGTCGCAAGAAATAGCGCGGCATTTGAACGGCAGCGATAACGGCGCTTGAACAGGGCGCCACTAATTCATTGATGATGGAAGTATTGGCATGAATCTCCATGAGTATCAGTCAAAACAGCTTTTTGCTGATTATGGGTTGCCAGTCTCTACCGGCTTTGCCTGTGATACCCCGGAAGAGGTAGCAGCAAAGGCGAAAGAGATCGGTGGTGACAAGTGGGTCGTGAAGGCCCAGGTGCACGCTGGCGGTCGCGGTAAAGCCGGCGGTGTGAAGTTGGTGGATACCCCGGAAGACGCGGCGGCGTTTGCCAAGCAGTGGCTGGGCAAAAAACTGGTGACGTTCCAGACCGATGAACACGGCCAGCCGGTATCAAAAATCCTGGTGGAAACCTGCACCGATATTGCCAAAGAGCTGTATCTGAGTGCGGTACTGGACCGTGCCAGCCGCCGTGTCGTCTTCATGGCCTCCACCGAAGGTGGCGTGGACATCGAAACGGTCGCAGAAGAAACCCCGGAGAAAATTCTCAAGGCGGAAATCGACCCGCTGGTGGGTGCACAGCCCTACCAGGCTCGTGAGATTGCGTTCCAGCTGGGCCTGGAAGGCAAACAGGTCAACCAGTTTGCCAAGATCTTTGTAGGCCTGGCCAAGCTGTTCATCGACAAGGACCTGGCGCTGATCGAAGTGAACCCGCTGGTGATTACCGATGAGGGCGATCTGCACTGCCTGGATGCCAAGATCAACGTGGATGGCTCCGCGCTGTATCGTCATCCGGACATCAAGGCTCTGGACGATCCCAGTCAGGAAGACGAGCGTGAGCGTCGTGCTGCCGAATGGGACCTGAACTACGTGGCGCTGGACGGAAACATCGGTTGCATGGTGAACGGTGCGGGCCTGGCCATGGGCACCATGGACCTGGTGAAGCTGAAAGGCGGTGCGCCGGCCAACTTCCTCGACGTGGGCGGTGGTGCGACCAAAGAGCGCGTTACCGAAGCGTTCAAAATCATCCTGTCTGATGATCAGGTAAAGGGCGTTCTGGTGAACATCTTTGGCGGTATTGTCCGTTGTGACCTGATTGCCGAAGGCATTATCGGTGCTGTGGAAGAAGTGGGCGTGACGGTCCCGGTTGTGGTTCGTCTGGAAGGTAACAATGCGGAGCTGGGTTCCCAGAAGCTGGCAGAAAGCGGCATGAACATCATTGCCGCACAAAGTTTTGATGATGCTGCCGAACAGGTAGTGAAAGCAGTGGGAGGTGCCGCATGAGCGTATTGATCGACAAAAACACCAAGGTTATCTGCCAGGGCTTCACCGGCAGCCAGGGCACACTCCACTCTGAACAGGCCATTGAGTACGGCACTCAGATGGTGGGTGGTGTCACCCCGGGTAAAGGCGGCCAGACCCACCTGGGCCTGCCGGTATTCAACACCGTGGCAGAAGCCGTGGCTGAAACCGGCGCCACCGCCAGCGTGATCTATGTGCCCGCACCGTTCTGCAAGGACTCCATTCTGGAAGCCGCAGACGCCGGCATCGAACTGATCGTCTGCATTACCGAAGGGGTTCCTGCGCTGGATATGCTTTTCGTCAAAGAGTATATCTCCCGCATGGACGGCGTTCGTCTGATCGGTCCGAACTGCCCTGGGGTAATTACTCCGGGTGAGTGCAAAATCGGGATCATGCCGGGCCATATCCACAAGCCGGGCAAGGTAGGCATCGTGTCCCGCTCCGGTACCCTGACCTATGAAGCGGTTAACCAAACCACCAAGCTGGGCTTTGGTCAGTCTTCCTGTATTGGTATTGGCGGTGACCCGATTCCGGGCATGACATTCATTGATGCGCTGGAATTGTTCCAGAATGACCCGCAGACCGAAGCCATTGTGATGGTGGGTGAGATCGGCGGTACCGCAGAAGATGAAGCGGCTGCCTATATCAAGGAGAACGTCACCAAGCCGGTGGTGAGCTACATCGCGGGCGTAACGGCTCCGGCGGGCAAACGCATGGGCCACGCTGGCGCCATCATTGCCGGTGGTAAAGGGACGGCAGATGAAAAGTTTGCAGTTCTGGAAGCGGCGGGTGTGAAGACCGTGCGCAACCCGGCAGAAATCGGCAAAGCCGTGAAAGAAGCGACTGGCTGGTAAAACCGCCGTTAGCGATACAAAAAAGGCCGGCATTTGCCGGCCTTTTTTGTGGGCTTAGTGGAGGAGGTCGTCGTCCAGGTCAAAGGACTCGTATTCATTGAGTTCCTTTTTCAGGCGGCGCTCTTCCAGCCGATCTTCGATGCGATGGCGCATGTCCATATTGAAGGAGCGGCTGCGAGCACTACGCTCTTCCTGCTCTTCCTCATCCACATTGTCATCCAGGATATCGAAATCTTCGTTCATCAGCAGATCTTCCGAATCAAGGTCTTGCTCATTACGATGGTTACTCATGGTGGCCTCCTTCCTGACCTCCTCAAACAACCTGTTACACGGGCCCATCGGGTCCGGTTCCCCGGTTTCCCAATGTCCTCAGCGCCTGTATATCCTCTGACTTTGAGCCTTACAAGTTTTTTTTTCTTTTCAATGATGAGTGGCGCTGAACGTCCGGGCAGAAGGTCTGCGTAATGATGAATAACCGCTTGCAGCGGGCGGTTCGGGAAGGCTAAATGTGATGCATATCATGCCCTTCACTCTAATAGAAAAATCAGTAACTTAAGTGCTGGAATGCCCGCAAAAGGCTTTGTAAAGTGGGGGATGTTCGCCGGTTATCGGTAGGGCGACGACCCGTGGAGAGAATAAGAATATGGCAGAACTGCTGATTATTGTTGGGGTAAGCGCACTCATCATCACCACGCTGGGGCTGATGCATGAAGCCGGTAGCCGGGGCCACAGCTCGCTTTTTTTTCTGGTGCCGCTGGTAAGCCTGGGGCAGGTGCAAAGCCATTGGGAATATTATCGCTGGTGGGCGCTGGGCCGTGTGGCAGCAGTGCTGACCACTGCGGTTGGCATAGGCTTGTTCGTGGTCACAGGCGGGAGCCTGGCGGGGGACGTTTCTGCGCAACCGGTATCCAGCCAGAGTGGCCAGGTACTGCGTGGTGAGAAAAAAGCCAGCAGCACGGCTTTTGTTTCCTCGGAAGAGTCCGCTCTGCTGGTCGTGGCAGGGCAGGGTAAGCGCCTGACCGGGCGTTTGCACGGTGAGACATTTCGCTACGACCGGGTTGCTCTCATTGATGGGGTGTTGACCCTGAGCCAGGGTGAAGGCTTTCTGGCCGATCTGGAAGTGCGCGTTCTGCTGGGCTGGAACCCGGAAGACATTACCGAACGTCGAACGTTGATTGTGGGCCCGTCTGATGAGGATGGCCCTGTGGTGCATCTGTCCTGGAAGCCGGAGAACCAGGATTATCCTGAAACCCGTATTTTCGACGGCGGCTATCGTATGGAGCTGGCGCTGGCACCGCTGGATACCGGGCAGCTTTCCGGTTCTCTTGTGTTGGTCATGCCGGACAGTTTCAAGAGCTATCTGACCGGGGACTTCACCGCCCATACCAACCATCTGCGTTACCGCAACGGCCAGGTCGACCTGTACTTTGATCACGAAGATACCCTGGCCCATGTGGCGGAGGAGTTTCTGCGAACCCAATTTCCAGAAGGGGCCGTGAGCACGATTGAGGCCCGACATGTGACCCTGCGCCGCACCGAAAACAGCGGCCAGGTCATGGCCGTGGTGGAATTGAGTAATGGTGCCGTGCAGGAACGCACGGTACGTCTGGAGAAGAGTGACGTGGGCTGGGCTGTGGTTGCTGGCTCCATGGAAACCCGTGTCACCACCGCCGCAAAAGAGGGCGGGTTGGAGCTGGTGACGCCGAGCGCCGAGAAGCCGGCTGAACCAGAACGGGCTGCGCCAGAACCGATTACGCAGACGTTCCCGGAACTGGTGGCGTACGAAAACCAGTCGGTGGTGCTGGAAACCACCGGAGGGCGAACTCTGGAAGGCGTCTTGCGCAAGGTGGGTGGCGATCGCCTGTGGCTGGTAATGAATGTGGGCAGTGGCAATGTGGAGCGCAGTGTGGGGGCGGATGAATTAAAGTCCCTGACTCTGTCCTCCGGTCAGAAAGTGGTGCTGACGGCGTCTGAGGGCGATCAGCCGGAGGCCGTTGGGGTTGAGCCGGCAGAGCCAGCGGCTGCCCCGAGCCATACCGCAGAGACCGTGCCCGCTGAACAAACTCCGGCTGCGAGCAGTGAACTCAAGGCACTGGTAGGGAAAAACGTGACGATTGAGGCCAATGAGGGGCCCCGGCGCACGGGGATTTTGCAGGCAGTGGCCGACGATCACCTGACCTTGAGTGTGCCGTTGGGCGCGGGCAATATGGAGTACTTCTACGATATCGACAGTATTCGCCACATAGAGGCTGCCCGTTGAAGGTACTGATAACCGGTGGCAGTGGGTTCATTGGCCAGCATCTTTGCCGGCGACTGGCTGCCCACGGCCACGAGCTGACCGTTCTCACCCGTAAACCCCGTAAAGCCGCTCGCGTGCTGCCGGAAGGGGCGCGCCTGGTGACATCTCTGGATGACATAGAGAACGATGCAGCGATTGACGGCATCGTCAACCTGGCTGGCGAAAGCCTGTTTGCCGGCCGCTGGACTGAACGGCGAAAGAAAACGCTGTTTGCGTCGCGGGTCGGCGTTACTGAAGGCGTGGTGGGGCTGGTGTCCCGGTTGGATCGTAAACCGGCGGTGCTGGTTTCCGGATCAGCCGTGGGGTTCTATGGCAACGCGGACAACGCCGAACTGTCTGAAGAAAGCCCGGCGCGCAGGCGTGATTTCGGTTACTTGCTTTGCGACGCCTGGGAGCAGGCCGCCCGGCCGGTATCGCGCCAGGGGGTAAGGTTATGCCTGGTGCGCACGGGTATTGTGCTGGGTAGCGATGGCGGCATGTTGAGCAAGTTGCTGCCGGTGTATCGGCTTGGGCTTGGTGCCATGCTCGGTGATGGCAACCAGTGGCTGAGCTGGGTGCATATTGACGACATGGTGGCGGTGCTGGTGCGGGCGCTGGAAACCCCGGGTGTGGACGGCGTGTTCAACGCCTGTGCGCCGGCGCCGGTGACCCAGCGCGAGTTCCACCACAGCCTTGCCCGAAAAGTGAAGCGCCCGGCGTTGCTGCGTGTGCCATCCGCGGCGCTCAAGGCGGGCTTAGGCGAGCAATCGGCCATGCTGCTTGGCGGGCAGCGGGTTTATCCCCGCCGCTTGGAGCAGCAGGGCTTCATTTTCCGATTTCCGGACCTGGATTCCGCCCTGTCTCATCTGATCAGGCGTTAGCTCGCCCCCTTGAAAAAAAACGGTTTGCCCATATCTGTTCCTCAACATTACCCGCAGGTTCAGGAGTTAATCGTGTCAGCAGAAAAACAAACCCATGGGTTTCAGGCGGAAGTATCCCGCCTTCTTCACTTGATGATTCATTCTCTTTACAGCAACCGTGAAATCTTTTTGCGGGAGTTGATATCCAATGCATCGGATGCGTGCGACAAGCTACGTTTCCAGGCGCTGGATAATCCTGCGCTGCTGGAGCAGGGTGATGAACCCCGCATTACCCTGCAAGTGGACAAGGATGCGGGCACGCTGACCATTACCGACAACGGCATTGGCATGGGCCAGGATGAGGTAGTGGATAACCTGGGCACGATTGCCCGTTCCGGGACGGAAAAATTCCTCGCCAACCTGAGCGGTGACCAAAAGAAAGATGCTCAGTTGATTGGTCAATTCGGCGTGGGGTTTTATTCGGCCTTTATCGTGGCTGACACCGTCACCGTGGAAACCCGCAAGGCCGGCGAAGCCGCGGCTGATGGCGTGCGTTGGGAGAGTGACGGGAAAGGTGAGTTTTCCGTGGAGCCGCTTACCCGTGATGAATCCGGCACAGCGGTGATTCTGCATCTGCGTGACGACGCCCGTGATTTTCTTGATGATTTTAAAATTCGCCAGGTGATTGGCCAGTATTCCGACCACGTGGCTTTTCCGATTGTGTTGGTGACAGCCCCGGACGGTGACGACGAGGCCAAAGAGGAAACGCTGAATTCCGCCACCGCGCTCTGGCAGCGGCCGCGAAGCGAAGTCACGGATGAGGAATACCAGAACTTTTACAAGCACATCAGTCATGACTTTCAGGACGCACTGACCTGGAGCCATAACAAGGTGGAAGGCAAGCTGGAGTACACCAGCCTGCTTTATATTCCGGCCCGGGCGCCGTTTGATCTGTACCAGCGTGAAGCCAACCGTGGCCTGAAGTTATACGTCCAGCGCGTTTTCATCATGGATGATGCAGAACAGTTTCTGCCCCAGTACCTGCGCTTCATCAAGGGGGTGATTGATGCCCCGGATCTGCCCCTGAACGTGAGCCGCGAGTTGCTGCAGGATTATGGCCCGGTACAGAAAATTCGTGCTGCGCTGACCAAGCGTGTGCTGCAGATGCTGAAGAAACTCAGCAATGATGATGAACAGTACGCCACCTTCTGGGCCCAGTTTGGCCAGGTGATCAAGGAAGGGGTGGCCGAAGACCGTGATAACCAGCAAGCCATCGCTGCCTTGTTGCGCTTTGCCACCAGTAGTAACCCGGATTCGGTGACTACCTCTCTGGATCACTATCTGGACAACAAGCCTGCAGAGCAGGACAGCATCTACTACCTGCTGGCGGACACCCCGTCGGCCGCGCGACAAAGCCCGCACCTGGAAGTGTTCCGCAAAAAAGGCATTGAAGTCTTGCTGCTCAGTGATCCCGTCGATGAATGGATGGTGGGCTATCTGGAAAGCTACAAGGATGTGAAGTTGGTCAATGCTGCCCGTGGTGAGCTGGACCTGGGCGATGATGAACAGGCGAACAACGATGATCCGCTGATTCAGCGCCTGTCCGGCAGCCTGAGCGAGCATGTGGAAGCGGTGCGTGCGACGACGCGTCTGGTGGATTCCCCGGCCTGTCTGGTTCTTGCGGAAGACCAGCTCGGCCCGCAGATGCGTCGAATGCTGGAAGCGGCAGGTCAGCCTGTTCCGGAGAACAAGCCGGTACTGGAGGTAAACCTGAGCCACGATTTGTTGGCCAAACTGAGCAGCATCGACGCGGGGGAGCGCTTTGATGATCTGGCTGCACTGTTGCTGGACCAGGCTATGTTGGCGGAAGGCCAGCTGCCAAAGGACCCGGCGGCAACCGCGCGTCGAATGCATGAAATGCTGGTGAAGACAGTCAGCAATTGATGGCAGACATCTGAACGCGCAAAGCTGGACGGCCCCCTTTTTCTCGAAAAGTGGGGCCGTTTTCGTTCATGGCGCGACGCAGAAAGTGACAAGGCCTTGAGCGGGGTTGCCTGGCCGATCTTTCGCAGTGAGAGCCGGAAGCGGGGCGCCTGACGCGAAAGCCTGCAAAGTGGCTGGCTGCTGCTTTGATTAATCTTTCAGCGGCTCCTTAACTGTCAACTGTCCACGGCTTCAATTATGATGCCCGAAAGCGTAAACAAGGCGTTCCTATGACGCAGAACAAGCATAATGCCGCCATTCTTGGTGGGGGCAGTTTCGGTACTGCCATGGCCAGCATCCTTGCGGCCAACGGCCACAGCGTGAACCTGTGGGTGCGCGATCCGGAAACTGCGGCGGCGATCAATATTGATCGCGAGAACAGCCGCTACCTTCCCGGTGCCGAATTACCGGAAGGGGTGACGGCCACTGACAACCTGGAAGAAGCCTTAACGCACGCCTCCATGGTTTTTGTGGCGATTCCCAGCAAGGCGTTTGCCGAGGTGCTGGAGCAGGCCCGTCAGTGGGTGCCGGACAATACCCTGGTGATCAGTTGTACCAAGGGGATCTATGCGGAGGGTTTCCTGCTGATGAGCGAGCTGCTGCATCAGTATTGGCCGCATACCCGTATTGGCGTGCTCAGTGGCCCCAATCTGGCCAAGGAAGTGGTGGAGCAGAAATTCACCGGTACGGTGATCGCCAGCCCCGATGAGCAGCTGCGAGAGACCGTGCAGGACGCGCTGAGCTGCGACTATTTCCGCGTGTACGACAACCCGGATATTTATGGTGTCGAACTTGGCGGGGCGTTAAAGAATATCTATGCGGTGGCATCAGGCATGGCCGCTGCCATCGGGGTAGGTGAGAACAGTCGCAGTTTCCTGATTACCCGTGCGCTGGCAGAAATGAGCCGCTTCGCGGTGGAACTTGGCGCCAATCCGATGACTTTCCTAGGCCTGTCCGGGGTGGGGGATCTGATTGCTACCTGTACCTCGTCGCTGTCACGCAATTACCAGGTGGGCTTCCAGCTCGGCGAAGGTAAAAGCCTGGAGGAGGCGATTGCGCACCTTGGGCAGACTGCCGAAGGGATCAATACCATCAAACTGGTGGCTGACAAGGCGGCGGAACTGGATGTTTATATGCCTTTGGCCACCGCGTTGTACAAGGTTGTCTATCACGGCAAGCCGCTGGAACTGGTAATCCAGAATCTAATGAGTGGTGAGTACAAACACGATGTGGAATTTCAGCTGGGTGCATTCAGCTCATGAAACTCTACCTTAGCCGCCACGGGCAGGCCGTGTCCCAGGCGGCCACGGATGCCCTGCGGCCGCTAACGGAAGCCGGACGGGCGGCACTGCTGTCGCATTGGCAATCCTTGCAAGGCCGTGGTGTCCAGATCAATGGCCTGATCGTGAGCCCGTACCTGCGCGCCCAGCAGACCGCAGATTGCATTGCCCAGGTATACAGTGGCTTATCCCGGCAAGAGTGCCCCTACCTGACCCCCGATAGCCAGCCCCAGGCCCTGTTTGACTGGCTGCTGGCTAACCCGCCAGCGCCGGATACGGTGCTGGTGAGTCATATGCCGCTGGTGTCGCAATTGACCGCCAAATGGACCGGAGTGCCAGAGCGGGTGGGCTTCAATGTGGGGACGGTTGCCTGTTTCGATGTGGATGTGACCGCCGCTGACGGAGCGCAATTGCTATGGTTATGCAGTCCTGGCGAGGAGCTCACTAGCCGTTAATCGGTGATTCACCACCCTTGATAGCCCCCTGTGCACCGTTCACCGATCCGGTCTTTGCAACGAGAGATTGGCGTCGTAGCCTGAATCTGGTGACACAACGAACGCATGGCAGACTCCTGAACCGTGTCACCGGAACCACACCTGAGGGGGGAAATCATGGTGTCTCCTTGCACCGTGAGGCTTAGGTCGAATTAAGCACCAACCATCGGTTGGTGCTTTTTTTATGCCGTTCAGCGGTCCGGGATCTGAATCATTACTGCCTGTTTTCTACGGGGTGGTTCAGGGCTGTTGCGTATCCGTAGTACTGTTTTCCATGGGGCCCCAGGCCAGTTTCTCGATGGGGTCGCCATCGGAACCCACCAGGTTGATGGCCATGGGAATGCGGGCCAGAAATTCCAGCCCTTCTGTTCTTCTTAATTCTTTCAGATATTGCTTAACCCGGCCGCTGATCCAGGGGTGCAGTGTTGCCTTGATGCTGACGGCCTTGCCGCGCGCGCCCCGTTGCTGGAACCAGTCCATCAGTGCGGACCGCATGACCGGAAAGTGAGCCTGGAACTGCTCAAAATCATCAGCCACCAGGTAGATGTCGTATTGGTACAGGTTGCCTCGCCAGCTCAGGCCCAGCTTGGACTCTTTCAGGCGCAAGCGCGGGGCCAGTGGTGTTGTGGTGCCCTGTTCCTGGGGCCGGTAGCGGGAGCGGTCTGCGGTATAGTGCCCCGGGCCGGGCTCCAGATTATCCAGTTGGGCAATCAGCGCACTGCCGCTTTCCGGGCGGTCTGCCGGGTCTTTGGCCAGTAACTGGCGGATCAGTGGCTGGTAGCGGCGCAATGCCACTGGCAGCAGGGGGATTGGGTCGCGCAGGTGGGCCAGGCCCATGCTGCGTGCGTCCGGGGCGCTAAACGGGGGCTTGCCCGCCAGCATTTCGTAGAACACGCAACCCAGGGAATAGAGATCCGATTGTAGCGTCAGCGGCTGGGAGCGATGTTGCTCGGGGCTCATGTACTTGGGCGTGCCCATGATGGCATTGGATTGAGTCACGCTGGTATCGCGCAGCACGTTGGAGGCGATACCGAAATCCACCAGCAGAGCGGAACCGTCGGCGCGGAACAGCACATTATCGGGTTTGACATCGCGATGGATAAAACCGTGCTCGCCGGCATAGTTCAGCGCGCCGGCCAGCTGGCGCAGGATGCTCAGGGCATGACTCTCATCAAGGGCGTCGTCGGCGAGGCGCTGTTTGAGGCTGCCGCCGGTCACGTATTCCATGGTGAGATAATAATAGCCCTGATGTTCCCCCACGTCGTAAACCGGCACGATATGGGGATGGTTGAGGCTGGCAACGGTGCGCGCTTCCTGCATGAAGCGCTCGGCGAAGCGAGGTTCCAGCGCCAACGTCGGCGTCAAAATCTTGATGGCAACCTGCCGCTCAAAGGAGTGCTGGGTGGCAAGGAACACATGGGACATGCCGCCTTTGCCCAGCCGGCTGGTCAATCTGTATCCGGGAATTGAAATGGCCATGATATTTTTTATAGGTCGTCCTGACCGTCGCAGTATAGCCGGGGGCTATTCGGGTTGCTCACCGTACAGGGCATTCATTTCTGCCTCTGATCGGCGTGCGCGCGCTAATTTGGCTTCCAGCCGTTTTTTCTGCTGATCAAGACCAAGGAAAAACGACACCTTGCTTTGTAGTAGCTGGGGATCGATGGGCTTGAACAGATAATCCACCGCGCCACTGCGGTAGCCCTGTTGCACAAAGCGGGTTTCCTTGGAGATCGCGGTAACAAAGATGATGGGCACGTTCTGGGTGCGCTTGTGAGAACGCATGATGCCCGCGACTTCAAAGCCATCCATCTCGGGCATCTGCACATCCAGCAGGACCAGGGCGTAGTCTTCCTTGAGCAGTTTGGACAAGGCTGCGTTGCCGCTGCTAACGCTATCCACCTGGCAATCCAGGTCCTCGAGCACCACTTCCAGGGCGACCAGGTTCTGTGGGGTGTCGTCCACCAGAAGCACCCGGGAAGCGGGGAGCTGGAGGTCGTCGTCACCAGTGGGGGAGATGCTGTTCATGCTGTGGTCCGTACCGTGCCTGAGTTGATACTTTAAGCTGATACGAGCGTATCAACTTTTTACTGATTCGTCTCCTTCTTCCAGCTTCCACTGCTGAACGGCAACCTGGTTTTTCACCTGCTCGAGAACGTCCAGCAGGGTGTCGCGAACCAACGCATCCAGTTGCTCACCTTCACCGCCGGCGGCGTTGATCAGGTCGTGCAGCAGTAGTTCCAGCTGCGGGCGATTGGCGGGGGAAGCCAGGTCATCCACCAGTTGGTCCACGAAGGCGCTGCCGGTTTCACGCACGGCATCGCCCAGCAGGGCGATGGCCCGGGGGCCAGCAACAGGGATGGCGGCCAGGCGCCGGCCTGCCTGGGTGCGCACCAGGGATTCGTCGGTCAGGTGAGAAAAGTACTCGGCCAGTTGATCGCGATACTGGCCATGGCTTTTCTGGGTGGCGTTGGCGATGCGGGCGGCGGCAAAGCTCACCAGTTGCTCCTTGCGCGGAGCCAGGACCTGGGATTCGATACGATGGAGCAGGGGGCTGCCACCACCAATTTCCCGCTGAGCGCCACTTAGCACATTGACCACCACGCGGTCGGAAATTTCTTCCACGACGATGCCGTAGTATTTGAGGATCGTCTGCCCCAGCCAGGTTTGCGACAGGTCGACGATGCCCATGCGCTGCAGCCGGAACAGCAGGCTGATGACGCGCAGAATACGCAACCAGCGGAAGCTGCCCACGGGGATGCAGCCAAGCAAGTCGTACCAGTGTGCAAAGGGGTAGAAGAACCAGCGGTGGTACGTGCGCCGGGCGATGGCGACGATCCAGCGAATAGTGAATTCGGTCAGGTAAACCGCCACGAAGCAGAGGTCGTAGAACAGGAAATCGTTGTGAATGGTGTCCCGGTAAAAATCATGGAATGCCGGCGTCAGTGACGCCAGCAGTTCCTGAACGGGAGGAACCTGAAACAACCAGTCGAACAGGATCAGGCCCAGATTGGCGATGACCAGCACAATCATGCCCAGGTCGATGATAAAGCCAAGGGTATCCAGGTTGGCTTTCAGCTTTTCCGGGTGCAGCCTGATCTTCATGGGAGGCCCTGTTCAGCCGTTGAAACGCGCCCATACCGGGCAATGGTCCGAAGGTTTTTCCATGCCGCGCATGTCGTAATCCACACCGGTGGTATCCAGCTTGGCCATGAGCGGCTGGGTGGCGAGCACGGTGTCGATACGCAGCCCGCGCCGGGGCTCGCGATCAAAGCCCTTGGAGCGGTAGTCGAACCAGGAGAATACATCGTCGGTGGAGGGGTTCTGGTGACGGTAAGTGTCGGTCAGGCCCCAGCCCACCAGTCGTTCCCACCATTCTCTCTCTTCCGGCAGGAAGCTGGTCTTGCCTTCGCGCAACCAGCGCTTGCGGTTGGCTTCGCCAATGCCGATATCCAGATCGGTGGAGGAAATGTTGAAATCCCCCATCACCGCGACCTGATCGCTGGGCTGGTGATGATTGATCAGATAATGCTGCAGGTCTTCGTAGAATTTTTTCTTGGCCGGAAATTTTGTCGGGTGCTCGCGGTTTTCTCCTTGCGGGAAATAACCATTGAGTACGGTGATCAGGCTGCCGTCGCTATGTTTCAGGGTGCCGATGATCATGCGCCGCTGGGCATCTTCCTCGTCAGTGGGAAAACCGTACTGCACGGATTCCAGTGGTTCACGGGTAATCAATGCCACCCCGTAGTGGCCTTTCTGGCCAAAAAAATAGGGGTGATAGCCCATGTCCCGAACCGCCTGCTCCGGGAATTCCGGGTCGTGGACTTTGGTTTCCTGCAGGCCGATCAATGCGGGCTGGTACTTGTCGATCACCGTCTGTAGCTGATGCAGACGAGCACGAATGCCATTGATGTTGAATGAAATCAGGGTCATAGCGCCTCCTTTGTGCCGGCATTGTACACTACCTGGAAAGCACCGGCCGCATATGCCTTGCCAGGATGTATGGCGTTATCGGCCATGGTGTCGCTGTTGCCAGTGCCGCTATGATGTGCCTTTTGTTTGGGCCGGACACCCAGGCCCCAGGGAGAGTTCATGCCTGAACAATCAGGTCATCGTCAGGTGCTTGCCTTTGCTCACGCCAATGGCATACCCGGGCACAGTTACGACACTTTTCTGGCACCGCTGGCAGAGGATTATCAGCTGGTGGTACTGGACCGCGCCGGGCACGATCCTGCCTTCCCGGTGGATGATGGCTGGCACAGCCTTAGCCTGGAACTGGAGGCTCAGCTGGCGCCGTTGCCCAAACCTATCGTGGGGGCGGGGCATTCGCTGGGGTCGGTATTGATGTACCTGGTGGCTCAGCGCCATCCGGACTGGTTTTCCTGCCTGATCATGCTCGACCCACCGATGATGAATGGTTTGCATGGGGCGTTGATGCACGCAGCGAAACTGACGGGGCAAATCGATAAAGTGACCCCGGCAGGTAAAAGCCGTGGGCGCCTGGATTACTGGCCTGATTGGGATTCCGTGGTCAGCTATTTTTCTTCTCGTGGGCTGTTCAAGGCGTTCGATCCCCGTTGTTTGTCCGATTACCTGAAAGCCGGTGTGGAACCCTGGCAAGACGGCTGGCGGCTGCGTTTTCGGCCGGAAGTGGAAGTGGACATTTTCCGCCATACCCCCACAAACGCAACCCGGTTACCGCGGCTGAAAGTGCCGGGCGCTATCGTAACCGGCAAGGATTCGCCGTCACCCTTCCATGACAGTGCCAAACGCCACGTGAAACGCCACCGCATGCTGCATCGCATCGCGGAGGGTTCGCACATGTATCCGCTGGAAAAACCCGAGCAGACCCTGGCGCTGTTTCGGGAATTGCTGGATGAATTGCAACCGAAGGGAGCCTGATGAATGGACGCCATCGAACGAAAATTCAGTGTCTACGGCCAGACGCTCAGCGCGCTCGAATGGCCGGGCCGTGACGACGGTGGCACCGCTGAGCCCGTTCTGGCCTTGCATGGCTGGCTGGATAACGCGGCCTCATTCTCGCCACTATCGACCTACCTGAAACGGCCGCTGCTGGCGCTGGACGTATCCGGCCATGGCCATTCCGACCACCGTCCTGATGGTGTGGTCACCCATTTGGTGGATCACGTTCGTGATGTGCTGGCCGTGGTGGACCAGTTGGGCTGGGAGCGTTTTACCCTGATGGGGCACTCCATGGGAGCGGGCATTGCCTGCCTGTTCGCGGCGGCCTGCCCGGAACGGGTATCCCGATTAGTGCTGATTGAAGGGTTGGGGCCGCCCAGCACTGATGGCAAGGATGTGGCTACCAACCTGCGTAAAGCGCTGGATGATTCTGCTTCCCTGGCCGGGAAGCGCAAGCCGGTGTATGCCCGTGTCGATGATGCGATTGAGGCGCGTACTAAAGGGTTTGGTGGTTTGAACCATGAAGCCTCTGCGCTCCTGAGCGAGCGGGGCTTGATGCCGGTGGAAGGGGGGTGGACCTGGCGGGCGGACAGCCGCCTGCGGCTCACCTCTTTTTTGCGCCTGACCGAAGAGCAAGTCGAAGGCTTTATACGTGCCATCAAGGCGCCGACCTGTCTGATCATTGGCGAACAGGGCATGGGAGGGAATGGCATGTTCGATCACCGGTTGGGTTGGCTGGAGGGCGCTTCGATTGTGCGATTGCCTGGGCGCCATCATTTGCACATGGAAGCGCCGGAAAGCGTAGCCGCCAGCATTAACGATTTTCTTTGCGCCACGGATGCAATCATTGAAGACTGACCAAAACCACCAGGGTATGCATTGATCCGGTTTTAATCGGTCATGGTGCTGTGAAGCTGTGCGGTTATCCTCGGAAGAAATCGAGACAGATTCCGTCAGGGGAGCAGTATAATGAAAGTGGTTGAAGTGGCAGGATTGGCCGATTACGTTGGCAAGGAATTGGGTGCTTCAGACTGGTTTCAGATCGATCAGGAGCGCATCAATGCCTTTGCTGATGCCACTCTGGATCACCAGTTCATCCACGTGGACCCGGAGCAAGCGCGCAGTACACCGTTTGGCACCACCATCGCCCACGGTTACCTGACCCTCTCACTGCTACCGTATCTACAGGCATCCATCGACGATTTCCTGATGCCAAAAGGCATGAAAATGGCGATGAATTATGGCTTCGACAAGCTGAGATTTATGGCCCCGGTGAAAGAAGGCAAGCGTATTCGTGCGCGTGCTACCTTGCTGGAAACCACCGAGAAACGGGAAGGGCAGTGGTTGCTCAAGTTTGCCTTTACGGTCGATATTGAAGGTGAAGACAAACCTGCGCTGGCCGCTGAATGGTTGCTGATGTACTTCGTTTGACCGGCTTTGCCTGCGGTTTGTGTAAACGACGGGCCGCAGGCAGCGTTACGCAGGGTGAGGTGAAGCAAAAGCGCTGACCGTTCACTGGATTTTTCCCTGGCTTTGCACTTCTGTGATCTCTCTTTGCTGATTTCCTGCTATTCTTGATCTGCTGATTTCGTCGTACTGTGTCGTATTGTAGTGTGTCGACGGCGTTAGTGCCTCCCCGGGCGCATTCTCCGACATGAGCGCAGACACACACGCTCGGTACATAAGAAAAACAGAACAGAAAGGCAGGGCAGGAAGATGTTGCACCGTCCCCGGCAGTGGTTACGCCACATCATAGATAACCGTTCCGCCATCCGTCGGGATCTGCGACTCAGCCTGAATCACCTCACTGACATTCCCCGCATGGTCATGCCGGCAGGGGATGAGCCTGGTATTCGTTCCGAACTTTCCTGGTCGTCCTATTCCAGTCGTGGTGAAGCCCTGCTTTCCTTGCTGCAACTGCTGGTTCCTGCTACCCGGGAATCCATCAGTCAGGGCACGCTGGTGTGTCACCCGCCCCGTGCGGTGCGTGAGAATACGCGCAGTCGCTGGTTTTTCATTAATGGAATGGGAACCGCGGGGCCGGTGGCGCTACTGAATGCGTCGGAAATCGCCCGCTTGTTCGGACGCCCCGTGCATTTGATTCACACCCCGACCTGGGGGCTGTTGCGTGATGTAGCTGAATCGATTACCGCCAGGACACTGCGCAAGGATGGCAAGCTGTCACGGCCGGCAATGCACATTCTGGTGGATGCACTGGAAAACAATGATCGCGTTGTGCTGGTGTGCCACTCTCAAGGTTCCATTGTTGCCAGCTACATCGTTCGCAAACTGTTGCGCCATCCCAGTACCCGCCCTCTGGTCAAGAAGCTGGAGCTGTATTGCATCGGCGGCGTGGCTGACAGCCTGGATATCGATCCGCAACTGACTTTGGCAGCGGGGCACCCGGTGCCGTATGTGGAGCATTTTGCCAACGGACGCGATTACCTCGCCCAGTTGGGCATCCTTTCCCATCTTGATAGCACCGCAGGTACGGTTTACTGCATGGCAGCCCGGCCTGGACATCTTCTCAACGAACACTATTTGCCTGCTATTGTGCGGGGGGACTTCTGTCAGCGCCGGTCACGGCTTTATGGTTATGTGCGCGGGCGTGAGCCCGGGCCGCAAGGTGCGCTGGCGCTTTTGGAAAAGGAAACCGGCAATCATGGATAAGGCGCCTAAACCCTTACTGCTGTTTGTGGATGACTCCAAGGTAATGCGCCTGGCGGCGGACAAGATGCTCGGTGGCGAGTTTCGTGTCGAGGTGGCTGAAAATGGTCTCCAGGCCTGGACCATGATTACCAACAACCCGTCCATCAGTGTGGTGTTCTCTGACCTGGCCATGCCGGAGATGGATGGCTTTGCATTACTGAAAAAAATTCGCACCAGCGAAGATGAAGGTATCGCTGGCTTGCCGGTAATTATTGTCACCGGTGCGGAAAATGATGAAGAGGCACGCGCTGAAGCACTGCGCCTGGGGGGAACTGATTTTATCAGCAAGCCGTTTAATTCCACGGATTTGCTGGCCCGGGCCAGAGCCCATGCCAATTACCAGAACGAGCGCAAGGAACTGGCCAAGCAGGCAATGATTGACCCGCTGACCCGGCTTGGCAACCGCCGTTACCTGGAGCACCGCTTGCGCCAGGAGCTGGCATTGGCCGCGCGTCAGCAGTACAAGCTATCCGTCGTGCAACTGGAGATTTACCAATTCAATCAACTTTTCGTACAGCTTGGTAAAAAGCGAACGGATATGGTGCTGTTGAAGCTGGCGCAATCACTGCGTGGGGTGATCCGCAAGGAGGACTCCCTGGCACGCAGCAGCGTGGCGCAATTTACTGTGTTGCTACCCAGTGCCGGCCCGGCGGGCGCCAAACGGTTTGTGGAACGGGCATTGAAAGTCAGCGAAAAGCTGGCCTTCCAGTTCCGTGGCAAGGTGCAGCGTTTGCCTCTGACCGTGATTATCCAGACCCCGGCCGCTCATGCGGGATTGACGCCGCGTCAGGTACAACTGACGCTGGATGAACAGTTGAAACAGGCCCGTACCCTGGGGCCGGGTGCGGTACTCAGTGATGATGCTGACACCACCTTGTCGGTGGATGACGCGGCCCCCATATTAACGATTGAACAGGCATTGGCGCTGTTGCGTGCGGGGAAATCCCGTCCCGTTGTCAGTGCCTTGCCGGATTTGAAACGCCAGCTGGCACCGCTGTTACAGTTGATGAAGCGGGTGGCCTCAGGGCAGGAGACAGTATGAAAGTGATGGTTGACCGCCAGTACCCCATCGGTGTGGACCGGCTTTACGACATCCTGACGAGCAAAGCGTTTTATGAGACCCGCTACGAGTGGGGCAAGGTGGACAATTACCGTTTTGGGGCCTTTGAGGATACCCCGCGGGGAAAGCTGATTCAGCTGATCCAGCCCATCGAAATACGCACAGACAAGGTGCCGTCCATGGCACGCCGTTTCTTGCCGGAAAGCGCCGATTTACTGACAGAGTTTCTCTGGACTCCCACCACACAGGCTGGTCGCTATCAGGCCGAGTACCGGTTTGAATTGGGCAACGTCCCCATGAAAATCAGTGGCGTCATGGTGCTCACCGGGGATGACAAGGAAGCGGTTCAGCACACCGAAGTGGAAATAAGCAGTTCGGTGCCGCTGGTGGGTAAAAAACTGGTATCGCTGGTCGCACCGAAAATTGATGATGCGCTGGCGGGGGATTACCGGCATACGCTGCGCTACGTGGAAACCTTTGCCTAGGGCCTGTTATCGTGGTGCCAAGGCTTTTGTGAGCAGCCTGCGCCTGGTCCGGTTTATGGCTCGGTTTCCCGGCGGCGATAGCGCTGTCCGCGTTGCTGCATTTTGTTATCCCAGCGTTTTCTGAACCAGCGTTTAAGACGCCAATGCGTCCGGGTAGGCGCCGAGGGAAGATGCAGGGTTGCGCTCTCGGGCTTGTCCAGCATGGCCATAATATCGGCACTTAGTGACAGCGCAGTATCCAGGCTGTCACGGATCTTGCGTTCAAAGCGGGCCTGGCTGAGCGGGTCCGTGGCATCCAGCTGTTCAGATAGCTCCCGGTAAAGGGGCAGTGCAATAAGGGTGGCGTTGACCGGGCTGTTGGCCAGTTCGCTGTTCAGGCTTTCGGTGAGGGCGACAATGCCTGCGTAGGTGCTGCTGCTTGCTGATGTCAGTGGCCCGGCCAGTAAACCGCAATCGGGCACCACATTAATAATTCTCCCGTTTCCCTGTTTCTTCATGGCCGTCAGAGCGCTTTGGCAGTTGTGCACGACGTGCATTTTCTGCTCGCTGGCCAGCGCTTGCCACTGCTGTTCCTGGGTGGCTTCAAAAGGCCCTACCAGCAGGTTACCAGGCAGATTAATGATCACGTCCAGCTGCTGCCAGCGGCGCAGAACCCGATTTATACCCCGTTGAATATCCTGAGCATTCCCTGTGGTTGTCTCGATGAAGAGGGCTTCATGGCCGTCTTCATGCAGGCTGCGGCACAGCGCACTGCCGGTGCGTGTGTCGTCACTGGCGATGGCAACCCGGTAGTGGCCGGCGGCCGCCCGGGCCAGGGCCTGGCCGAGTGGGCTGCAGCCGCGGGTGATAAGGAGGGTGGGCGATTGTTTCAACGTGTCTCCATATGCGAGAAGCAAAGCAAAAAATAATGTTGTGAACAGGTGTTGACTTGGAGAATTATAAAGTTAACATGTGTTCACATAAAGCATTAAAGGGAGCAATTGTTATGACTTTATTCTCACGTTTGTTCAAAGATACCCTGGCCCTGATGATTGCGGTTGCCGTAACGGTTTTTCTCGTGGCAGGCCTTGAAAACAACGGTGAAAACCTGTTTTCCGCAATGCTGGCGTTTGCCTGCATGGTACCTGTTATTGGCAGTGCTGCTGTTGCCATCAAGCGCGACTGGGATAATAGCGGGTCTGCACACGCATTCTAAGACTGTTCACTGGCTGTTGCATCTCGGTCCGCTTGTCCGGCTGTTGTCGTTACCGTTTCCATCTCGGAGACCGGTAGCGACAACACCTGTTCTTCCCCCTCACTCCGTGCCAGCACCACGGTAACCACGCTGTCGCCCCAGACGTTGACCGCAGTGCGGCACATATCCAGCACGCGGTCGGTGACCAGAATCAGCCCGATGGCTTCTGCCGGCAGGCCGATGGCGCCAAGAATCACCGTAATCGCCACCAGTGACGCAGCGGGAATGCTGGCCACGCCGATGGAGGTGAGCAGGGCGGTGATCACGATCATGAACTGGGTGGTAAGCGACAGGTCCAGGCCGTAGGCCTGAGCAATGAACATGGCCGCTACACACTCATACAGGGCGGTCCCGTCCATGTTGACGGTGGCGCCCAATGGCAGCACGAAGCTGCTGGTGCGCGTCGATACCCCGGAGCGTTTCTGCACACATTCCATGGTCAGAGGCAGCGTTGCGGCCGAACTGGCGGAAGAAAACGCGGTGAGCAACGCGGGTATCATGGCCTGGATATGGCGAAGCGGTGAGCGCTTGGTTGCCAGGGCAATCAGAATCGGCATGAAAACAAAAGCATGCAGGCCCAGCGCTACCAGTACGGTGAGGAAGAACCAGGCGAGTGGCTCGATGGCATCCATGCCGGTGCGGGTTACCGTGGCCGCGATCAGGGCAAATACGCCCAGCGGGGTGAAGCGGATCACCAGCATGGTGATTTTCATCACTACCTGGTAGATGCCGTCGATAATGTTGCGCAGGCTCTGGCCGGAGGGCGAGCGCTCGGTACGCAGGAAAAACCCGAACAGCAGCGAAAAGACGATCAGCCCCAGCATTTGGCCGTTGGCTGCCGCCGCTATCAGATTGGGTGGCAGCATCTGGCGGAGGATATCGGTGAAATCGCCGGCCCCACGGCCTTCGATTTTAGCCAGCGCATCCTCGGTTTCCGTGGCCAGGCCGAGTAACTCCCGGGCGGGCTGATCATTGATAATGCCGGGGCTGAACAGATTGACCACGGTGAGGCCGATCAGCACGGCCACCAGGGTGGTGGTCATGTACAGGGCCACGGTTTTCAGGCCCATCCGGCCCAGATTCTGCCCATCGCCGACGCCCACCATGCCGTTGATAATGGCCGTCACAATCAGCGGGATGACGACCATTTTCAGGGCATTGATAAACAGGGTTCCCACCAGATCGTAACCACCGAGCACAGGTAGCCCGAACAGCGTGCTGGATTCGGCGGTGAAACTGCCTGCCAGTGCGCCGGCCAGCATGGCAATGAATATCTGGTGGTGTAATTTCACTGTCTCCCCCTGGTGGCCATCAATGGCCACCGGTGCCTTTACTTATTCCATTCCTGAGAGTACCTGATCCTGTCGCTGTGCACAGCGGGGCAGAACTACATCAAGGTTTGCAGGGCCTCCTTGTCATCCAGCCGGGCCAGCGTTGCCTGGTAAGCGGCCTTGAGTTGCTGGTCTGCCTCGACAGGCCCCAGCTGTTCGCATAACAGGACATAGGTGCGGTTCAGTTGGTCACGCAAGCTGGCCAGGGGCAGGGGGCTGAGTGATTTGTCCGGTGATTGCAGCCAGTATTCCATGGTCAGTCGGGTTTCGGCCCTAACACTGCGCTGGCGCAGTTGTGCCCCCAGATCCAGCTGTAACTGGGTGGCTGCCCGTTTGCCAAGCCTCTGCCACAGGGCCTGGAGCAGGCACTGAAACGCATGGGTGCACGGGTGCGCTTCGGTGTGGCTGTCGTTGCTGTTGGCCAATGGATCGGCGGCAAGTTCGCTGTCGGACAGCGTCATCGCTTGCACCAAACTCATGTGAATATGGTGGCGTCGCTCGCCCAGGTCGAACAGGCGGCATAGATCGCTGACAAAGCCTTGCAGGGAAAAGCTCGGTCGTTCCGCGTAATGCAGCTGCCAGTGGCTGATCGCCTCCAGCAGTACCGGCTCATTCATGTAGGGCGCCAGGCCAGTGACGATAGCGCGTCGTCGACGCTGGACGCTTTGGTTGATGGGCGCTGGGCTCATGGACGCAGCTCCTGCCCGCGGGCCTTGTCTGCGTTGTAGGTGTCACTGTTGTAGAGCGTGTTCTGGGGGAATTCCGGGTAGCCGGTTTCGGCGTGTTCGCTGAGGTCCAGACCCCGTTGTTCGTGCAGAGCCGGTGCCCGCAGGCCTGCCAGAATGGATACCAGCATGTACATGATCAGCGCGGTGAAGAATGCCCAACCGAATGCCACGATTACTCCCAGCAGTTGAACCATCACGCGCTGGCCGTTGAACAGGTCGCCGTCGTAGAACAGCCCGGCAGCCAGGGTGCCCCAGGCACCGGCGAAGGCATGCACAGGGACGGCGCCGACCACGTCATCCAGGCGGAAGGCGAGCAGAATGCGGGCGCCGAAAGCCGCCAGCGCGCCGGCCACCAAGCCGGTGATGACGGCAAAGCCGGGTGCCATGACGGCACAGCCAGCGGTCACCGCCACCAGCCCCGCCAGGCTGCCATTCACGGTTTCTGTCAGTAATACCGGGCGGCGACTTACCATCCGGTAGATAACGCTGCCCACGGCACCGGCTGCGGCGGCCAGCTGGGTATTCAGATTCACCTTGGCGATATCCACGCTGGCAGAGAGGGTGGAGCCCCCGTTGAAGCCAAACCAGCCGAACCAGAGTATGAAGCCGCCCAATGCCACATAGGAAAGGTTATGGCCGGGAATGGTGCGTGGTTTGCCCTGGCTGTCGAAACGGCCGAGCCGCGGGCCTACCACCATAATACCGGCCAGTGCGCACCAGCCGCCGATACTGTGGACCACCGTGGAGCCGGCGAAATCGATAAAGCCCATCTGGGCGAGCCAGCCATTGCTGTTCCAGGCCCAGTTGCCGAACAGTGGGTAGATAAGGCCGGTAATCACCACTGCACCGCACAAATAACCCACGTAGCGGGTGCGTTCCGCCATGGCCCCGGAGGCGATGGTGGCGGCGGTAGCGGCGAACATGATCTGGAACAGGAGCATGGCCCAGGTGCTGGCGTCAGCCTGGTTGAGCATGAACTGATCCTGCCCGAACCAGCCATTGCTGCTGGTGCCGAACATCAGGCCGAAGCCCACGGCCCAGAACACCAGAGTGCCAACACAGAGGTCCATGTAGTTCTTCATGACCACGTTCAGTGAGTTTTTTGCCCGGCTCAGCCCGCTCTCAAGCAGTGCAAAACCTGCCTGCATGAAGAACACCAGCGCCGCAGCGATGGCAATCCAGACGGTATCGGTGGCAGTCAGGGTATCGGCGTTGGCGAACTCGGGAAGAATCAGCAGAGAAAGCCAGTGATAGCGTCGCAACAGCATAGCGGTGAATCCCATTCGTCATTGGTTATGAGAAGGGATTGCAACCGCTGTGCCAGCGCGTAAAGCCGACGGAATCAGGGGGTTTGTAGTTCTTTTGTCTTAATGAATGCCCTATTGTGGTGCTGAGAGTTTTTGTGGTGCGCAACGCGCCCTATGCGGTGGCATCCACGGGCTGACCCATCTGCCGGATGAGCTGGAGCTGCCGCTCGGACACTTTCTGTACCGACAGGCGAGGCCGCACCACAAGCTCCATGTCGGCAAATTCGGGGTGGTGCTTGATCTGCTTCAGCGTCAAGGGCTGCGGGTAGTGGCAGGCAAACTGTATATCGGCCTGATACCAGCGGGGCATTTCGCGGGTGCTGCGTGGGTCATAGCCATCCGCAGCAGGATCAAACTGGGTCGGATCGGGGTAGGGGTCGCTGGTGACGCGGGCTTCGCCAACAATGGCGGGGACCGCGCAGCTGGAATGATAAATCAGCACGGTATCGCCGGCTTTCATTTCATCGCGAAGACGGTTGCGTGCTTGATAATTGCGCACGCCATCCCAGCCGCTGGTGGCGTTCTTGCAGTTGCGCAGATCATCGATGCTGAAGGCATCCGGTTCCGTTTTTAATAACCAGATAGTGCTCACTCCTGTGGGTGATGTTTGAGAAGGCACTCCTTGGCCTGGCTGATGCTGCCACAAATGTAAACGGGAAAGGCCGGTTTGTTAAGCTTCAGCATCATATTGGCATAGGTCCGGTTGAGTACGCTTTCCAGCACCATCGCCTTGGCTTCGGTAATTTGCGCAAAATCCTCGCCACAGGAGTAGCGGGCGGCGGTGTAATCCAGCCCTTTGATATGGCCGACGTAAATGGTGAGCTGTTTACGCTGCTGGTGCTGATTGAACAGGCGTAGCCGTTGCCGGTAAATGGACAATTGAACGCGCATGTCCACCTGGGTGCCTTTCTTTAGCTCGACCAGGGCGAAGGGGCCCTCCTGCGTTACCGTAACCGCGCTCATTGCTGTCCTTTTACTGCAAGCGTGACAGGCTTTTATAACCGATTCTGTGCTAATCTTCAGCGCTTCTTTTTACTGGTGTTCGTCAACGGTGCAGGATCAAGGGTGATCGGCGCAGTTGTCAGTGCGTGTTGTCGGTGGAGGTGGATGCGTGATCAGTTCGCAACAACAGAATGAGGCCATGGCCACCCTGCAAACAGTCCGTGACTGTCTGCGTTTTGGGGAAAGCATGCTGCGCAGCGGCGGGGTGTTCTTTGGGCATGGCAATGATGATCCCTGGGATGAAGCCCTGGCCCTGTTGATGCATCAGCTGGCGTTGCCGCTGCAGAGTGATCCCCGGATTCTCGATGCCCGTTTACTGCCCTCTGAAATCAGTGGGTATTTGAGTCAGCTGGTGAAGCGGGTGAATGACCGGGTCCCGGTTCCTTATCTGACCCATGAAGCCTGGTTTTGTGGCCTGCCGTTCTATGTGGATGAGCGGGTGTTGATACCGCGTTCGCCGTTGGCTGAGCTGATTGAGCAGTCCTTTACGCCCTGGGTCGATCCTGAGCAAGTGCATCGGGTGCTGGACCTGTGTACCGGTAGTGGCTGTATCGCGATTGCCTGTGCCTACGCGTTTGAGCATGCCCAGGTGGATGGCAGTGATATCAGCGCCGAGGCACTGGCGGTATGTGAGGAAAATATCCAGCGCCACGGGCTTGCGGAGCAGGTACGGGCGCTACAATCCGATGGGCTGGCCACGGTGGATGGCCCCTATGACCTGATCGTCTCCAACCCGCCCTATGTGGATGCCCAGGATATGGCGAGTTTGCCGGACGAGTATCGCTATGAGCCAGAGCTGGCGTTGGCGTCCGGTGATGACGGCCTCGATTTCACGCGCAAGCTGTTACTGGATGCACCGGATCAGCTGACTGAAGAGGGTGTGCTGATCGTGGAAGTGGGCAACAGTTGGGAAGCCATGTTGCAGACCTGGCCCCAGGTGCCGTTCTTCTGGTTCGAATTCGAGCGAGGCGGGCACGGGGTGTTCATGCTTACCCGTGCGCAGCTGCTAGAATACCGTGACGATCTCCTGGCTGATTGAGTCAGCGATGCGGCAAGAGCCTTTGTCAGCCTGAAGGGATTTGACGGATTTTTTTGGTAATAGATTGATTTTATTAATTTTTCAAGAGGGGTAGCATGTCCGGTAACAGTTTCGGTGAGCGTTTTCGCATTACCACTTTCGGTGAAAGTCATGGCCCCGCCCTGGGCGCTATCGTGGACGGCTGCCCCCCGGGCCTGGAAATCAGTGAAGCGGACCTGCAGGTTGAACTGGACCGCCGTAAGCCGGGCACCAGCCGCTATACCACCCAACGGCGTGAACCGGATCAGGTGAAAATTCTCTCCGGGGTGTTCGAAGGCAAGACTACGGGCACTTCCATTGGCTTGCTGATCGAGAATACCGACCAGAAATCCAAGGATTACTCCAACATCGCCGGCACTTTCCGTCCTGGCCATGCGGATTACACCTACACCCAGAAATACGGTTTCCGTGATTATCGCGGCGGCGGACGTTCCTCTGCCCGGGAAACGGCCATGCGCGTGGCCGGCGGCGCCATTGCCCGCAAATTCCTGGAGCAGCGCCTGGGCATTCGTATCTATGGTGGCTGCACCCAGATTGGTGATGTGAAGGCCGAGTCCTGTGACTGGTCGGCGGTGAACAAGAATCCGTTCTTCTTCCCGGATGAGAGCAAGGTGCCGGCCCTGGAAGACCTGATCAATGCACTGCGCAAAGACGGCTCTTCCATCGGTGCCCGCGTGGAAGTGTTTGCCGATGGCGTGCCGCCCGGTTGGGGCGAGCCGGTTTTTGATCGCATTGACGCGGATCTGGCCAAGGCAATGATGTCCATCAATGCAGTGAAAGGGGTGGAAGTCGGCGACGGCTTTGCCGTGGTGAACCAGCGCGGCGAGCAGCATCGCGATGAAATGACCCCGGAGGGTTTTTTGAGTAACCATGCGGGCGGCGTGCTGGGAGGCATCAGCTCCGGGCAGACGGTTCGCGTGGCCATGGCGCTCAAGCCCACTTCCAGCATTCTGATTCCCGGCAAGAGCATCGGGCTGGACGGTGAAGCTGCCGAGGTGGTGACCAAGGGGCGCCATGATCCTTGTGTCGGGGTCCGTGCTACGCCCATTGCCGAAGCCATGCTGGCTATCGTGCTGATGGATCATTATCTGCGCCACCGTGGTCAGAATGGGGATGTGGTGCCGCCGTTTGCGCCGATTCCGGGGTAAGTAACGCCTGACGCCAGATGCTGGATGCCTGACAAAGATAGAGCGTTGTGCTTAGCGGCTTGGCTGCGTCACTTACGCTGCTTAGAGTCAGGCGTCAGGCTTTCAGCCAAGAGCAAGGTTCCTCTTTCATGCCCTATTATTGGCGCCTTTCCGGCTTCTACTTTTTTTACTTCGGTCTGCTTGGCACGCTGGTGCCGTACTGGTCTCTGTACCTGAAAGACCTGGGCTTCAGTGCGGCCGCCATCGGCGCTCTGATGGCCATTCCCCAGCTCACCAAAATCGGCGCTCCGAATCTGTGGGGCTGGCTTGCTGATCGTAGCGGTCAGCGTCTGCGTATTATTCGTGCCGGCAACCTGCTGGCGGCCATCGTATTCCTGCCTGTGTTCTGGGTGGATACGTTTTGGTCCATGGCCGCGCTGCTGGTGTTTTTCAGCTTCTTCTGGAACGCGGTATTGGCACAGTTCGAAGTGCTCACACTGCAATCTCTGGGTCGCCAGTCACACCGCTACAGCCATGTGCGGTTGTGGGGGTCGGTGGGCTTTATTGTGGCGGTGTTGGTGCTCGGCGAAGTCCTCGACCGGGTGGGTACGGGGGTGCTGCCCTGGGTGCTCAGCGGCCTGTTGTGGCTACTCTGGCTGGGAACGCTGACCCTGCCTGCGGGCAATGCACCGCGAGCGCAAGCTGGGGGGCAGGGGGCATCGGTATGGCAGATTCTGTGTCGCCCGGCGGTAAGTCTGTTTCTGGTGGCGGCTTTCCTGATGCAGCTGTCCCACGGGCCGTACTACACCTTTTACAGCATCTATCTGGAAGCTCTGGGCTTCAGCAAGTTCATTGTCGGTTTGTTGTGGTCCCTGGGCGTCGTGGCGGAAGTCGGGTTGTTCCTGATCATGCATCGCCTGCTGGCACGCTTCCATATTCCCTGGTTGCTGGTGGCCAGCTTGCTGCTGGCATCGCTGCGCTGGCTGATGATTGGTGTCGCTGGTGATTCCCTGTGGCTGTTGGCGCTGGCTCAGCTGCTGCATGCGGCCAGTTTTGGCAGCTTCCATGCCGCCAGTATTGCCTGGGTGCACCGTCAGTTTGGGGAAGCACTGGCGGGTCAGGGGCAGGCGCTGTACTCCAGTCTGGGCTTTGGGGCCGGTTGGGCGGCCGGAGCGGGCTTGTCGGGGTTGTTGTGGGAGCAATGGGGCGTGTTGCTGTTTTTCGTGGCGTCGGTGGTGGCGGCGGTAGCGGCTTCGCTTTTGATTGTCGGTGGTGCTACCCGGTCGCCCCGGTAGCGGCTGGGGGCAGCCGCCTGCCTTTTGTTTAGATAATCTGGCTGCGCAGGGCACGCAGGAAGGCTTTTGCCGCGTTGGACTGGCTGCGGGCCGGGTGCGTGACGACACCCAGCTGGCGCTGGGGCAATGGCGCGTCCACAGGCAGCTGTACCATTCCCCGATCCACCATGGTGGCGGGCAATACGCTCCAGCCCAGACCGATGGACACCATCATGTGAATGGTTTCCAGATAGTTGGTGGACATGGCGATATCCAGCTTCAGGTTGTGCTCATCGAACAGCCGCTCCACGATGCCGCGAGTAAACGTGACAGGTGATGGCAGGATAGCGCTGTGATCGGTGAAGGCTTCCAGGGTCAGGTTTTCCTGCTTTGCCAGCGGGTGTTCCGGTGCGCACATGAACACCAGTGGGTCGTTCCAGATGACTTCGCTGTGCAAACGCTCATCCGGCTGCGGGGGCAGGGTGACCACCCCCATTTCCAGTTCCCCGTGCAGAACACCTTCCCAGGCTTCCTCGGAATCAATGAAATGAATGTCGAGCTTCACCAGGGGGTAATCCCGGGAAAACTGGCGCAGAACCGGTGGCAATCTGTGCAGTCCAATATGGTGGCTGGTGCCGATTCGCAATTTACCGCCCACTTCCCCTGATAAATCGTGAATGGCGCGGGCCATATCTTCCACGTCCATCAGTACCTGGCGTGCACGCGGCAGCAGTGAGCGGCCGGCTTCAGTTAGCTGGATCTGGCGGCCTACACGGTCAAACAGGCGGGCTTCAAGCTGTTGTTCCAGCAGGGCAATCCGTTTGCTGATGGCAGGCTGAGTGATGTACAGGCGCTCAGCCGCGGCAGAAAATGAGCCGGTTTCGGCAACGGCCATAAAGGCGGTTAGCGTTGGGGTATCGATCATTCCCGGGGCATCCACAGTGTCGGTACGGAGGATAATAATTGGTTATCTTAAAAATGAAAAATATGAATTGGATTTATTGATGGCGTAGTTCTACATTAATTACCAGTGATAAACCAGCCATAGTTGTGACAATACGCTGCGGCACTACGCTACGGTTCAGGAGAAAGGCATGGCAGGCAAGACCCTCTATGACAAATTGTGGGAAGCCCACCTCGTTACCCAGCGCGAAGATGGCTCTGCGCTGATCTATATTGATCGCCAGATCATCCATGAGGTGACCTCGCCCCAGGCGTTTGAAGGCCTGCGTCTGGCGGGCCGTCAGCCGTGGCGGACCAGTGCCAGTGTGGCCACCATTGATCACAACGTGCCGACCACGCCGTTCAAGAGTGCCGCCGACATCGCCGATGACACCTCGCGGATTCAGGTGCAGACCCTGCAAGACAATACCCGTGAATTCGGGATCACCGAATTCGGGATTGGCGATGTGCGCCAGGGCATTGTGCATGTGATGGCGCCGGAACAGGGTGCTGTGGTGCCCGGCATGACCGTCGTCTGTGGTGACTCCCACACCTCCACCAACGGTGCCTTGGCCTGCCTGGCCCACGGCATTGGTACCAGTGAGGTAGAGCATGTATTGGCGACCCAGACGCTGGTGGCCAAGAAAATGAACAATATGCGCGTCTCTGTTGAGGGTGAGCTTGGCCCCGGCGTCACCGCGAAAGACGTGGTGCTGCATATCATCGGTGTGATTGGCACCGCTGGCGGTACCGGGTATGCGCTTGAATTTGCTGGCAGTGCCATGCGCAGCTTGAGCATGGAAGGGCGCATGACAGTCTGCAACATGGCCATCGAAGCCGGCGCCCGTGCGGGCATGGTGGCAGTGGATGATGTGACCATCGATTATGTGAAAGGCCGCCCGTTTGCCCCCAAGGGCGCGGATTGGGACAAGGCAGAAGCTTACTGGCGTACGCTGGTCTCTGATGCCGATGCCCGCTTCGATGAAGAGGTCAACATTGATGCGGCGGACATCAAGCCTCAGGTGTCCTGGGGGACCAGCCCGGAAATGGTGGTGCCGGTGGATGCCAATCTGCCGGACCCGGCGGCGGAAAGCGATGAAGTCAAACGTTCTGGCATGACCCGCGCTTATGAGTACATGGGCCTGACACCGGGAATGCCGGTGACGGATATCAAGGTGGACCGTGTCTTTATCGGCTCCTGCACCAACTCGCGCATCGAAGACTTGCGGGCGGCGGCGGAAGTGGCCAAGGGCCGCCAGAAGGCCGGTAGCGTCAAGCAGGTGTTGGTGGTGCCGGGCTCTGGCCTGGTCAAGCAGCAGGCGGAGAAAGAAGGCCTGGACAAGGTCTTTGTAGCGGCGGGCTTTGAATGGCGTGAACCGGGTTGTTCCATGTGTCTGGCCATGAACCCGGACCGACTGGAAGCCGGCGAGCACTGCGCTTCCACCTCGAACCGTAACTTCGAGGGGCGCCAGGGTAATGGCGGCCGTACGCATCTGGTGAGCCCGGCCATGGCAGCAGCAGCGGCGGTGGCAGGCCATTTCGTTGATATTCGCGAACTCGATCAGGCATAAGGAGCAACACCATGGAAAAGTTTGTGCGTCATGATGGTCTGGTTGCCCCGCTTGATCGTGCCAATGTGGACACCGACCAGATCATCCCGAAGCAGTTTCTCAAGTCCATCAAACGGACCGGTTTCGGGCCCAATTTGTTTGACGAATGGCGTTATCTGGACGAAGGCTTTCCGGGCCAGGACAACAGCTCCCGCCCGCTGAATAAAGACTTTGTGCTGAATCTGCCTGCCTACCAGGGCGCCAGTGTTCTGATCACCCGGCGCAACTTCGGTTGTGGCTCGAGTCGTGAGCATGCGCCCTGGGCGTTGATGGATTTCGGCTTCAAGGCGATTATCGCCCCGAGCTTTGCCGATATCTTCTACAACAACTGTTTCAAGAACGGGTTATTGCCCATTGTGTTGTCGGAAGATAACGTGGAAGCCCTGTTTCAGGCTGTTCATGGCAAGGAAGGCTACCGGATCACTATTGATCTGGAGGGTCAGCAGGTGATTCCCGAAACCGGGGCGCCGCTGCCTTTCGAGATTGATGAGTTCCGCAAGCACTGCCTGCTGAATGGTCTGGACGAAATTGGCCTGACCCTGAATGAAGCGGAAGCGATTCGTGCCTATGAAAAAGGTCGCATGGAACGCGAGCCCTGGGTTTTTGCCGACCATTAAAAGAATAACCAAGGAGGTTGTATGTTGCGTTTACTTTCGCTGTCGCTGGTTTCGGTATTGATGCTGTCTGGCTGTGCATCCACGGGCATGTACGACGCCCCCACCGGGGAGCAGGCGGCCACGCTGAGTGTGGATAACCAGCTGTCGGCCCCGACAGCGCAGGGCGAAGACGCTGGCTGGCAGATGCCTACCAGTAGCGAAGCCAAGGCATCCCTGTTCAAGGTGGATGGCGAGCGCATTACTGAGCAAGCGGGCGCGCAGAGTGTGCAGATTGAAGCCGGTAAGCACTCGGTGGAAGTGTTTGCCGACCAGGCGGGCATTCTTCGTTTCGGCAAGTTCCGCCACAACTTCGTGCAAGGTGGCATCTATCAGGTTCGCATCAGTGCCGCTGAGGGCAAGAAAGATTACACCCTGGAGCTGGTAAAGGCGTCCGCGCCGGATGATGTTCTGGTAACCAAAGACTTTTAATAGCCCGCAAGGGCGGTAGTAGACAGGAAGCAGTAATGAGCAAGGTGTTGGTGTTGCCCGGTGACGGTATTGGCCCGGAGATCGTGAAAGAAGCGGTCAAGGTGCTGAACGTGGCCAAGCAGAAGTTCGGGCTCGAAGTGGAGCTGGATGAGGCCCTGGTTGGGGGCGCAGCGGTGGATGCGGAAAATGACCCGCTTCCGGAAGGTACGCTGGAAAAAGCCCGTGCCGCCGACGCCATTTTGTTCGGCTCCATTGGCGGTCCGAAATGGGACACCATCGAACGCGACAAGCGCCCCGAGCGTGGCCTGTTGCGTTTGCGCTCGTCGCTGGGCCTGTTTGCCAACCTGCGCCCGGCAATTCTGTTTCCGCAATTGGCGGATGCATCGAGCCTGAAGCCGGAAGTGGTATCCGGGCTGGATATCCTGATTGTGCGCGAGCTGACCGGTGGCATCTATTTCGGTCAGCCTCGCGGTATCAAGGAAGAAAACGGCGAGCGTGTAGGCTTCAACACCTATGTCTACACCGAGTCGGAAATGCGCCGGATCGCGAAAGTGGCCTTTGAATTGGCCATGAAACGTGACAAGCGCGTGTTGTCAGTGGACAAGGCCAACGTGCTGGAAGTCACCGAGCTCTGGAAAGAAGTGGTCACCGAGGAGGCAAAGGCCTACCCGGAGATCGAGTTGTCACACATGTATGTGGACAACGCGGCCATGCAACTGGTGCGTGCGCCGAAACAGTTTGATGTGATTGTCACCGGCAATTTGTTTGGTGACATTCTCTCCGATGAAGCCGCCATGCTCACCGGCTCCATCGGGATGTTGCCCTCCGCGTCACTGGATGAAAATCGCAAGGGCTTGTACGAACCCTGCCACGGCTCGGCACCGGACATTGCCGGCCAGGGCATCGCCAACCCGCTGGCGACCATTATGTCGCTGGCCATGCTGATGCGTTACAGCCTAGAGCGTGGTGATGTGGCTGATGCCATTGAAGCCGCTGTAGAGCGTGTTCTTGATCAGGGGCTTCGTACTGCGGATATCTACACCGAGGGCACTCGCAAAGTGGGCACCGAAGAAATGGGCAGCGCCGTTGCCGATGCTTTGTCACAAGCATGACTGAGGCATGACGCACAGGCGCAACACGCGCATTGATTCACTGATAGAAAGGGCAACCCTTTCAGGAGACAGTTTCTAATGAAGAAAGTCGGTTTTGTCGGCTGGCGTGGCATGGTGGGTTCCGTACTGATGGAGCGCATGACTGCCGAAAATGATTTTGCAGATATCGAACCGGTCTTTTTCTCGACCTCCCAGGTTGGACAGGCTGGCCCGGACGTGGGCAAGGATATTCCGGCCCTGGGCGATGCCAAGAATATTGATGAACTGAAAGCGCTGGACGTGATCGTGACCTGTCAGGGTGGCGATTACACCAGCGAGGTCTACCCCAAGCTGCGTGAAGCGGGCTGGGATGGCTACTGGATTGATGCAGCATCCACGCTGCGCATGCAGGACAACAGCGTTATCGTGCTGGACCCGGTGAACCGTTCCGTGGTGGATTCGGCCCTGGACAGTGGCACCAAGGACTTTGTGGGTGGCAACTGTACAGTGAGCCTGATGCTGATGGCGCTGGGTGGATTGTTCAATGAAGGGCTGGTGGAGTGGGCAAGCGCCCAGACCTACCAGGCCGCGTCCGGTTCTGGCGCACAGAACATGCGTGAGCTGATTGCCCAAATGGGTAAGATTCACGGCGATGTTTCCGACAAATTGGCCGACCCGGCCAGTGCCATTCTGGATATCGATCGCCAGGTGGCGGCAAGCATGCGCAGCGATGCCATGCCCCGTGAGCACTTCGGCTTCCCGCTGGCCGGTTCCCTGTTGCCCTGGATCGACAAGGAAATGGAGAACGGTCAGAGCAAGGAAGAGTGGAAAGCCCAGGCAGAGACCAACAAGATTCTCGGCCGCAGCGGCAACCCGATTGCCCTGGATGGCACCTGTGTCCGTATTGGTGCCATGCGTTGCCATGCCCAGGCGTTGACCGTGAAGCTAAACCGTGATGTGCCCATGGACGAAGTGAACGACATCATTGCCAAGTCCAACGACTGGGTGAAAGTGGTGCCGAACACCAAGGAAGACACGCTGCGGGATCTCACGCCCACTGCCGTGACCGGTACCCTGGGGATTCCTGTGGGCCGTCTGCGCAAGCTCAACATGGGCGGCGAGTTCCTCAATGCCTTTACCGTGGGTGACCAGCTACTGTGGGGTGCGGCTGAACCGCTGCGCCGTATGCTGCGAATTCTTCTCGAGCGCTAAGCGCCAAATAGAGGTAAGTGATGGATCGGTCTATCAATCTGGCCATCGTCGGTGCAACCGGCCTGGTCGGAGAGGCCATCATCAAACTGCTCGCTGATCGGAAATTTCCGGTCGGCGAGCTTTTTGTTTTGGCTTCCGAAAATGGGGCCGGCAGCAAGATCGCGTTTGCCGGCAAAACCCTGACAGTGCGCACCGCCGAGGATTTCGATTTCTCCCAGGTTGAAGTGGCGTTGTTTGCGGCGGGAGCGTCGGTGAGCCAGGCCCTGGCGCCGGCTGCGGCAGAGTCCGGCGCGGTGGTGGTGGATCTGTCACCGGCCTACCGTTATGAGGCGGACATTCCGTTGGTCGTCGCCGATGTGAACGACGAGATGCTGGCCCATGCCCGGGAGCAAAACCTGGTGGCCTGCGCTGATGCGTCCACGGTTCAGTTGCTGCGCGCCTTGAAACCGCTGACCGAACTGGGGCCCCTGCAGGACGTGGTGGTTACCCAGTTCCAGGCGGCATCCGCCACCGGCAAGGCCGGCGTGGATCAGCTGGCCCAGCAAAGCGTGCGTCTGCTCAATGGCCTGTCTCCCAGCGAAGCGGCTCAGGCGCAAATCGCCTTCAATGTGCTGCCGGTGAGTGGTCAGATTCAGGAAAACGGCTTCACCAGCGAAGAGCTGAAATTGATGCTGGAAACCCGCCGTATTCTGGCGGATCAGCCCCTGTCCATCCAGGTCACCACGGTGCGTGTGCCGGTTTTTTATGGATACGGGCAGAGTGTCACCGTGCGTAGCATGCAAGGGCTGTCGGCAGCGCAATGCCATGCCTTGTGGGATGACGGTGGCGATATATCGGTGCAGGACAGTGATGATCCGCAAGCCATGTCCCCAGTGGCCATGGTGGAAGGTGAGCCTGTAATGCGACTTTCCCGGGTCCGTGAAGAGATGGAAGCGGGCGGGGCGTTGAGCTATTTTAGCGTTGCCGATAATGTCCGTTGGGGGGCTGCATTGAACGCGGTGAAAATAGTCGAGAAGTTGCTAAAAGACTATCTGTAATGGATACTTACTGACATTATGTGACGCGGTTTCTAGGTTTTGTCTCTGGCCTGAGGCAGAATGTGTGAACGGCGTCATATAGGACAGCTTGCCGCCACGGGTACATCCGTAAGGCCCGCGGGATCGGGCTGAGCGCGGGAAACATAATAAATAAAGGGTTCGACCATGCTTCGAAAACTTGGGTTTGGCTTAACAGCTGTGGCGATGATGGCGCCTGGCGTAGCGGCAGCATTGGGGGTAGGGGAATACCAGCTTAATTCCTATTTGAACCAGCCCCTGGATATGGATGTCTCTCTGCACGAGGTCGGTGACCTGTCTGCAGAAGAAATTCTGGTGAATCTGGCGCCCCAGTCAGAATTCGATGCTGCTGGCGTTGATCGCAGCTATTTCCTCAATCGTCTGGCATTTTCTGTAGAGCTTCAGGAGGGTGACAAAGCCCAACTGCATATTTCTACGGACCAGCCGGTGCGTGAGCCTTACCTGAACTTCCTGGTTGAATTCCTGTGGCCCACGGGCCGATTGATGCGCGAATACACGGTATTGCTGGACCCGCCCAGCTTTGCCGATAGCGCCGTGACCGCTGCGCCGACCATCAGTCGTGTCCCTCAGCCGGTGACGCGCAGCGAACCGACCCCAGCGCCGGCACCCGCGCCCGCGCCAACGCCAACGCCAACCTCCCAGCCTGACAGTACTCCTGAGCCCGCCATCGAATCGGAACCTCAGCAGGTCCAGTCTGCCCCAGCCGTGGCCGATAGCGGTCCCCGCAGCCGTTATACCGTGCGTTCCAGCGATACCATGTGGCAGATTGCCCTGAACAATCGCCCCTCAAACAGTGTATCGGTGCAGCAGATGCTGGTGGCGATTCAGGAAATGAATCCGGACGCCTTCATCAACAACAACGTGAACCTGGTGCGTGAAGGCACGGTTCTGCGTATTCCTAACGAGCAGGAAGTGCGCAACATCTCCACCCGTTCCGCCATTGTGGAAGTGGCAGACCAGAACCGCCAATGGCGTGACATGCTGGAAAAGCGTGGCATCCAAACCCCGCAGCGTGCCCAGATTGATGGTTCCCGCCAAGTGGCTGACAGCGATGATGAGGCTGAGGCACCAACCCGTGGTGAAGTGAAGCTGGTGGCTCCGGAATCCACTGCCGGTGTGGATGATGGCGACAGCACGGGTTCTGACGAGCAAGGTAGCGCGAATACGGCGGTGCTTGAGAACGAGCTGGCGATTCGCGATGAAAGCCTGGATCGTCTGGACCGTGAAAACTCCGAACTGAAATCCCGGCTGAGCGATCTGGAAGCGCAGAACTCCACCAGCGAAGAGCTGCTGCAGCTGCGTAATGACCAGATTACCCAGTTGCAGGAAGAGCTGCGTCAATTGCGCGAAGAGCAGGGCGTGGCCTCCCCGGACAATGATCCGTTGATGGAAGAGCCCGCTGAGCCTGAGCTCTCTGCGGACGCTGACGATGCGGCGGGTGATGATGAAGCGAAAGAGTCTGTCGCCGCTGCTGATGCGACTCAGCAAGACGATACGCAGGCCGCAGGCGATGACGTTGCTGTTCTGGAAGGCTCCGACGAAGAAGCAGCGGAGCAGAGTGCTGTAACCGATGCCGGTGACAAAGAGGTTGCGGCGGACAGCGCGGTTAAACCGGTAGAACCGGTGTCCAAGCCTGAGCCAGTGGCGCCTGCCCAGCCGCCGGTTGCCCAGAGTGGCGGCATTGTCGATCTGATCATGGAAAACCTGCTGTACATCGCGCTGGGTTTGCTGGCCATTTTGCTGCTGATTGCCCTGCTGCTGCGCGGCAAGAAGAAAGATGACAATGATGATCTGGATGGTCCGCTGTTTGATGATGTTGACGACCAGCAGGACGATGAATTTGGCCTGAACCTGGATGATGATAACGCACCGACCGTTGCTGCCGTTGATGATGACGCTGACGATGCGGCCCCGGTACAAGGGCAGGGCGGTAGCCAGGATCCGCTGGAAGATGTGGAAGTGTATGTGGCCTACGGCCGCTATCCGCAAGCGGTTGACTTCCTGCGCAACGAAATCAATAAATCACCAGAACGGGCAGACCTGAAAGTGCGTCTGCTGGAACTGCTGAAAGAAATGGGTGACGACGCGGCATTCCAGCAGCAGGCAACCACCTATGCCGGCACCAGTGCCGATGTGGATGCCGCCATTGCCCGTTTGGGCGGTGCGGCAGCGCCGGCAGCGGCCCAGGATGATGACGAGCTGTCTCTGGATGATCTGGAGATGGGCCTGTCTTCTGATCTGGGGAACGAGTCCCCCAGCGCGCCGACCATTGAGGCGGAAGCGCCGTCTCTGGAGCCGGAAAGCACGGACGAGTTGGCGGATTTCGATTTTGAGCTGGATTCTGCCGAGGCAGACAACGAAGACGCTACCGTCATGCTGAATGCGGACAGCGAAACATCGACTTCTTCTGCTAATGCGCAGGATGATGATTTCAGCCTGGATTTCGACAGCGAAGATGACGCGGCAAAAGAACCGCAAATGTCTGACGCAGACAAGCAGTCAATGTCTGCTGATTCGCTGTTGGAACTGGATGATGTGGGCAGCGCGACTCTGGAAGATGACACCGAATTCGGTGATCTGAATCTGGATGAAATGAACGCAGAATTCGATGATCTGTCTGCCGAGCCGGCAGCAGACGAAGAGCTGGATCTGTCGCTGGATGATCTGGACCTGTCTGATGAAACAGGTAGCGCCCCGCAGTCCCTCGAAGATGACACCTTGTCAGATCTGGATATCGATCTGGAGCTGGATGAAGCCGAGAAGTCCCTGAGTGGAAGCACCCAGGCGGAAGAGTCACTTGACGATATCACCGCGCTGGATCTGGACGCACCGCAGGAAGATGCGACGCCGGTGGCTGACACACAGATCGACGCGGACGAAGTGGCCGCCGCAGATGATGGCTCCCTGGAAGACCTGCTGGGCGATGACGAGCTGAATCTGGACGACGACCAGACCCTGTCTTTCGACGCCCCTGAAGCTGCCGACGCTGACGTCAGCGATGCGCAGCCGCAGGATGATGCTGTGTCCATCGAGCCGACTGTTGCGCCCGCCGCTCCGGTGGATGAGACGCCGGCTCCATCCAGCGCTGATGTGCTGGCTGATGAGGATGATTTCGACTTCCTGGGTGAAACAGACGAGAACGCGACCAAGCTGGATCTGGCCAAAGCCTATATCGACATGGGCGATAACGAAGGCGCCAAGGATATCCTCAACGAAGTGATTTCTGAGGGTAATGACCAGCAACAGTCCGAAGCCCGAGAGCTGCTCAGTCAGGTGGGTTAACCCCTCTCTCGCTAGGCAAAAAGGGGGCGATGCCTTATGGTATCGCCCCTTTTTTTGTTTTAGTCGAAAGTGAAAAGCGGTAACGCGAGTCGCGCTGGAATAGCGAAGGGGGTTCCTGGCCGCCTGAGGTTCAGGTCGCGTTCCTGCGTTGAACGTTCAACGCGTCACTCAACTCATCTCTGAGGGTTCCATGACACGTATTGCGCTGGGTATTGAGTACGATGGCACCGACTTTCGTGGCTGGCAGACGCAGCAACCAGGTGTACGCACGGTGCAGGAATGCCTGGAAGCGGCGTTATCCAAAGTGGCCAACCACCCAGTGGCCGTGGTCTGTGCGGGGCGAACGGATGCAGGTGTGCACGGTACTGGCCAGGTGGTCCATTTTGACTCGGAGGCCCCCCGTGAAATGAAGAGCTGGATCATGGGGGCCAATACCAATCTGCCGCGAGACGTGACCGTGCGGTGGGCAACGCCGGTGGATGATGCTTTTCATGCGCGCTTTTCCGCAGTGAGTCGCCGTTATCGTTATGTCATCTACAACCATGCCCGCCCGCCGGCCCTGTTTCGCAACCAGGTGACCTGGAATTATCGACCGCTGGATGTGGCCGCCATGCGTGAAGCGGCTGCGTATCTGGTTGGTGAGCATGACTTCACTGCCTACCGCAGTGTGCACTGCCAGGCGAAATCACCATTGAAGACGATGCACAGTCTGGAGCTCTATGAGCACGGCAAAGTGCTCGTACTCGAAGCCCATGCTAACGCGTTCTTGATGCACATGGTGCGTAATATTGCCGGGGTGTTGATGAGCGTGGGAGCGGGCAAGAGGCCTGCTCACTGGGCCAGGGAGGTGCTGGAGGGCCGTGATCGGCGCAAAGGGGCCGCTACGGCACCGCCCTTTGGCTTGTACCTGGTAGACATCGAGTATCCAGACAGCTTTGCACTGCCGAAAGATCCCCTTGGCCCCCTGTGGTTACCGGATGACCTTCAGGCATAATGGTGTAAGTGCAATATGCCGCACGCTTCATGCAGCACGCTACAACCCTTGATTTTTGTTACACTGGAGTACCCATGACCATACCCCGGGTCAAAATCTGCGGTATTACCCGAATTGAAGATGCCCAGGCGGCGGCGAAGGCCGGTGCCGATGCGATTGGTCTGGTTTTCTATGGGCCCAGCCCCCGCGTAGTGACTGCGGCCCGCGCGGCACAGATCTGCGCCAGCCTGCCCCCGTTTGTTACCACGGTGGCGCTGTTTGTGGATGCCCCCCGTGAACAGATCAACCAGGTGCTGGCCACCGTGCCGGTGGATGTTCTGCAGTTCCATGGCAATGAAGACCCGCAGTACTGTGATAGTTTCGGGCGCCCCTGGATCAAGGCGGTACGAATGAAGGACGACGTGGATTTGCATGAGTACGCGCAGGCGTACCGCAACGCGTCGGGGTTATTGGTAGATAGCTATGTGCCGGGGCTGCCAGGCGGCACCGGCGAAGTTTTCAACTGGAGCAGGGTTCCGAAAGACCTGCCCTTGCCCGTGGTGCTGGCTGGTGGCTTGCACCCGGAAAATGTGGCCGCGGCTGTGACACAGGTTCGGCCATGGGCGGTGGATGTGAGTGGTGGCGTTGAACAGAAGAATGTTCAGGGCTGCCGCAGTGGCGGCATCAAGGATGCCTCCGCCGTTCGCGCCTTTATCAATAGTGTCAAAACACGAGGAGTAGCTGGTGTCTGAACGCCCTGATTTTTCTGCTTTTCCTGACGCGCGTGGCCACTTTGGCCAATTTGGTGGCAGCTTTGTTTCCGAAACCCTGATGGGGGCTTTGGACGAACTGACCGCCATGTATGCGCGTCTCAAGGACGATCCGCAGTTCCGCGCGGATTTCGACTACGATCTGGCCCACTATGTGGGTCGCCCGTCTCCGCTGTACCTGGCAGAGCGATGGTCGAAGCAGCTCGGTGGCGCAAAGATCTGGCTCAAACGTGAGGATCTCAACCACACCGGCGCGCACAAGGTGAATAACACCATCGGCCAGGCGCTGTTGGCCAAGCACATGGGCAAACCGCGGGTAATTGCGGAAACCGGGGCTGGCCAGCACGGTGTAGCTACTGCCACTGTCGCGGCTCGCCTGGGTCTGACATGTCAGGTCTACATGGGGGCTGAAGACGTGGAGCGTCAGAAGCTCAACGTCTATCGCATGAAGCTGCTGGGTGCAGAAGTGATTCCGGTGACCTCGGGGTCGCGGACCTTGAAAGATGCCATGAACGAAGCCATGCGTGACTGGGTCACCAACGTGGATGACACCTTCTACATCATCGGTACGGTAGCGGGCCCGCATCCTTACCCGCAGCTGGTGCGTGATTTCCAGTGCATTATCGGCCGTGAAGCCCGGGAGCAAAGCCTGAAGCAAGCCGGCCAGCTGCCGGATGCACTGGTGGCCTGCGTGGGTGGCGGCTCCAACGCCATCGGTCTGTTTCATCCCTTCCTTAACGATGAGGATGTGCTCATGTATGGCGTGGAAGCAGCCGGTGACGGGATCGAAACCGGCCGTCATGCTGCGCCGCTGAATGCGGGCCGCCCTGGCGTTCTGCACGGTAACCGTACCTACCTGATGGAAGATGACAACGGCCAGATTATCGAGACGCATTCTGTTTCGGCCGGTCTGGATTATCCCGGTGTGGGCCCCGAACATTCCTGGCTCAAGGACATTGGCCGGGTGAACTACGTGGCCGCAGACGACCAGGAAGCCCTGTCGGCATTCCGTGAGCTGACCCAGGTGGAAGGCATTATGCCGGCACTGGAATCGGCCCACGCACTGGCGTATGCCCGCAAATTGGCGCCCACCATGTCACCGGACCAGAACATTGTGGTGAACCTGTCTGGCCGGGGCGACAAGGATATTCTGACCGTAGCCGCCATTGACGGGATCGAATTCTGATTCGATGTCAGGCGGTTGGCTTATAGTGGTCGGTGTCGTGCGGTCAAGCACGACACCGGCCCGGAAAGCCCGGTGGGCTTTCCACTACCTGTTTTAAGGAGCAGAAATGCGTCGTATTGAAAGTTGCTTCCAGCGCCTGGACGGTCAGAACCGCAAGGCACTGATTCCTTTTGTGACGGCCGGTGATCCGGGCAAGGATGTGACGGTGCCGTTGATGCATGCCATGGTGGATGCTGGGGCGGATATTATTGAACTGGGCGTGCCGTTTTCCGACCCCATGGCCGATGGACCAGTGATCCAGCTGGCCTGCGAGCGCGCACTGGCACACAACACCTCCACCCGGGATGTGCTGGCCATGGTCAAGGCATTCCGCGAAACCAACACGGACACGCCGGTGGTGCTGATGGGCTACCTGAACCCGGTGGAAGTCATGGGGTACGAAGCCTTTGCCGAAGCCGCAGCGGATGCGGGTGTGGATGGCGTGCTGCTGGTGGATTTGCCACCGGAAGAGGCCCTGGAGGTGAAACCGGTAATGGATGCCCATGGCCTGGACATGATTTTCCTGGTGGCACCCACCACCTCGGATGCCCGTATCAAGCTGATTGGTGAGGCCGGCTCTGGCTACCTGTATTACGTATCCCTGAAGGGCGTTACCGGCTCCGCCACCCTGAATGTGGATGAAGTGGCGAGTCGGGTTGAAACAATTCGCAACCTTGCTCAATTGCCCATTGGTGTCGGCTTTGGTATCAAAGACGCTGAATCTGCGCAGGCGGTGAGCCGGGTGGCCGATGGTGTAGTTGTCGGTAGTGCCCTGGTTAACCAGATCGCTGAAAACAAGGATACTCCGGACGCGATTAATGACGCGGTTGGCGGTATTCTCAGCGCTATGCGTAACGCCATGGATCAATAACGGGACCTCTGCATGAGCAATAGCAACTGGCTGGAAAAAATCCTTCCCGCCGTACGTCGCCCCCAGGAAAGCCGGCGCAACAATATTCCTGAAGGGTTGTGGCGAAAGTGTCCGCGTTGCGAAGGAGTGGTCTATCGGCCGGAACTGGACCGCAACATGGATGTGTGTCCCAAGTGCGATCACCATTTGCGTATTGATGCTCGCCGTCGTCTCAAGCTGTTTCTGGATGAAGGCGCGCAAACGGAAATTGGGGCTGAGCTGGCGCCGGTGGACCGGCTCAAGTTCAAAGACTCCAAGAAGTATAAAGACCGTCTGGTGGCTGCGCAGAAAGCCACTGAGGAAAAAGACGCTCTGGTGGTGTTGAAAGGGGCATTGCACGGCGAGCCGCTGGTGGCCTGTGCCTTTGAATTCAATTTCATGGGCGGCTCCATGGGCTCCGTGGTCGGTGAGCGTTTTGTCCGCGCGGTGAACGTGTGCCTGGAACAGAAGCTGCCGTTGGTGTGTTTCGCCGCCAGTGGCGGGGCGCGTATGCAGGAAGCCCTGTTCTCGCTCATGCAGATGGCAAAAACCAGTGCCGCCCTGGAGAAGATGCGCCAGGCCGGTTTGCCGTTTATCTCCGTGCTGACGGACCCGGTTTATGGTGGCGTTTCTGCGTCACTGGCCATGCTGGGGGATGTCAATGTGGCAGAGCCCAATGCCCTGATCGGTTTTGCCGGCCCCCGCGTGATCGAGCAGACCGTCCGCCAGAAATTGCCGGAAGGTTTCCAGCGCAGTGAATTCCTGCTGGATCATGGCGCCATCGACATGATCGTGTCCCGGCATGATATGCGTGACACCCTCCATCGTTTGCTGGCGAACATGATGGGCTGGTCGCCACTGGCACTGAATGACTGATACCTCTCTGCCTGATTCCTTGGCCGGGTGGCTGCGCCGCATCGAGGCCATGCACCCGGCCGAGATCGAACTGGGCCTGGACCGGCTCCACGGTGTTGCTGCCCGCCTGGCGGTGGCGCATTTTTCCGTTCCCGTGATTACTGTTGCTGGCACCAATGGCAAAGGTTCCACGCTACGTTTAATGACGGCGCTAGCTGAACGCCAGGGCCGCAAGGTCTGCCTGTATACCTCTCCGCACCTTCATGTGTTCAACGAGCGGGTCCGCCTGCCTGAAGGCCTGGCCAGCGATGCGCAGTTATGTGCGGCGTTTGCCCAGGTGGAGCAGGCGAGGGCAGGCGTGCCGCTCACCTATTTCGAATTTACCACGCTGGCCGCGCTCTGGTTGTTCAAGGCCAGCACTGCCGATCTGATCCTGCTGGAAGTCGGCCTGGGTGGGCGGCTGGATGCGGTCAATATTGTTGAACCCGACGTGTCTGTGGTGACGTCCGTAGGACTTGATCACCAGGACTGGCTGGGCGATACCCGCGAGGCCATCGCTGCCGAGAAGTGCGGCATTGGCCGGGCGGACAAGCCGCTGGTGTTTGGTGAAATGGACTGGCCGGACAACCTTGTTTCGCTGGCCGCAACGCTGGGGTCGAGCCCGGTGTTTGCCGGCCGGGACTTTCATGTCCAGGACCAGGCGTTGGTTCTGTCAGACAACCGACAGTTGCGTTTGCCCGCGCAGGTACGCTTGGGCGCAGACAACCTGGCCACGGCCTGTCAGGCGCTGGCTCTGGTGGGTGTAGAGTGTGGCGATGCGGATGTGGCGGCGGTGGCTGAACTGGGCCTGTTTGGGCGTTGCGAACAGCAGCACATCGGCGGGGTATCCTGTTGGTTTGATGTGGGCCACAATTTGCCGGCGGTACAGCGTTTTCTGCAGCAGCTTCCGGCCTGTGCCGGGACCCGGCATCTGGTGTTCGGTATGATGGCCGACAAACCCGTTGATGCAGTGATTGGGCTATTCGACGGCATGGCTACCCGGTGGTATCTGGCCGCACCGCAGATTCCCCGTGCCGCACCGACGGCAAGACTGCGAGAGGGGCTGCCTGACACGGCGCAGTACCAGGAATATGCCAGTGTGGCGGCGGCTACTCGCGCCGCGCTGGATGCGGCTGGTGGTGAGGATCAGGTGGTCGTCTTTGGTTCCTTTTATACCGTGGCAGAAGCTCGGGAGCAGGCGCAGTAACGGCGGCGCTAGTGAATGCTGAATGGAGAAACCGGTGGATAATCGAGCGCGTCAGCGCATTGTGGGCATTGTACTGTTACTGATTCTGGCCGGCGCACTGGCTCCGTTCCTGTTCCGTACCCCTGAGCAGGTGCGCAATGCGTTGGATATGCGTATTCCCGAGCCGCCGGAACACAAAACCGTGCTGGTTGAACCCGTAGTGCCGCAGGAGCGTCTGGACACGGCGGACGAGCGTATTGTGGCTGACCGTGAGGCGATTCAGGACGCTGCCGAGCAGCAACTTGGCGACGAGGATGGCGACGAGGACACGCAAACCGTTCCGCAGCAGCCGGAACCGGTCGCACCAGTGAAGGACGATGCGCCAGTGCCGCCGCCGGAAGACCCTGTGACGCCGCCCCAGGTCGACCCCGCTGATGGCCCTGTGCTGGCCGGGTTTGTGGTCCAGACGGGCAGTTATTCCGATGCGGATAATGCCAGCGGCATGGTCGATAAACTCAAAGACGCAGGCTATCGGGCATACATACAAACCGACAGCCATGAAGGGAAAGTGGTGCATCGGGTTATGGTCGGGCCGGAAATTCGCAAAAACGATGCTGAAGCCACCCGTCAGAAGCTGGCCGACGACGAGCGTTTCAAGCTTAAGGGGCTGGTGCGGATTTACGTGCCCTGACGGATGGCCGCCTGTGTGGTTGTGTCCCTGTTTCGTACAGCGGGAAAGCCGGGCATGCATGGGCAAGCGGGTTCGCCTCTGATAAACTGCGCCGTCTGTATTTGCAGGGTGCCATGTCCGCCTTTTTCCTGGTCCGGCATTGCCCTTTTTCAGCCCTAACCCGCCGGCGAGAGCACGCTTTACATGAATCTGGCAGACGGCATTATTCTGTTTGTTATCGCAGTCTCCGCACTTCTGAGTGTGCGCCGTGGGTTTACCCGCGAAGCCTTTTCGTTGCTCACATGGGTAGCGGCCTTTATTATCGCGCGCCTGTTCAGCCCGGCCCTGGATATCCTTCTCCAGGAGCAGATCTCCACCCCCAGCCTGCGGGCCGCTGTCGCTTTCGGCAGCCTGTTCGCCTTGACGTTGGCGGTGGGAGCCCTCATCAACCATTTGCTCGGTGAGCTGATCCGCGTCACCGGCCTGAGCAGTACAGATCGATTGATGGGTATGGTGTTCGGCGCCCTGCGTGGGGTCTTGCTGATGGTCGTACTGGTTGCCCTGGGTCGGCATCTGTTTGCCGCTGACCCCTGGTGGCACGAATCTACCCTGGTGCCGCATCTGGTGATGATGGAAGCGTGGACCCGGGACGTTGGCGAGAGTCTTCTCGCCTTTATCATGAATGTAAGCGGCAGCTAGAGGTAAGTACCATGTGCGGCATTGTGGGTATTGTCGGTCATAGCCATGTGAACCAGGGGATCTACGATGCCCTGACCGTTCTCCAGCATCGTGGCCAGGATGCGGCTGGTATCGTGACCTGTGACGGTGATCGTCTCTACCTGCGCAAGGATAACGGCATGGTGCGCGATGTTTTCCGCACCCGTCATATGCGTCGGCTGGTCGGTAACATGGGGATTGGCCATGTGCGCTATCCCACGGCAGGCAGCTCCAGTTCGGCGGAAGCCCAGCCGTTCTATGTAAACTCTCCCTACGGCATTACGCTGGCCCACAATGGCAACCTGACGAATGCGGAAGCGCTGGCCGAGCATATCTTTCGTGCCGACCTGCGCCACATCAATACCACCTCCGATTCCGAAGTCCTGCTGAACGTGTTTGCCCACGAGCTGCAAAGCCGCGGCAAGTTGCAGCCGGAGCCGGGAGACATCTTTGATGCGGTGGCTGCAGTCCATCAACGGGTGGAAGGGGCCTACGCAGTGGTGGCCATGATCACTGGCTACGGCATCCTGGCTTTCCGCGACCCCCATGGTATTCGCCCGGTGTGCTTTGGCCGCAAGGACACCCCCAACGGACCGGAATACATGGTGGCTTCCGAGTCTGTGGCTTTGTCTTCCCTGGGTTTCCATGTGGAGCGTGATCTGGCCCCGGGCGAAGCGATTTACATCACCGCTGATGGTGAGATGCATACCCGTCAGTGCGCGCAATCTCCGAGCTTGCATCCGTGTATTTTTGAGCAGGTTTATCTGGCGCGACCGGATTCCATTATCGATGGCATCTCCGTGTACAAGGCGCGCCTGCGCATGGGCGAAAAACTGGCTGAGAAAGTGGAGCGTGAATGGCCGGACCACGATATCGATGTGGTCATTCCCATTCCCGATACCAGCCGCACGTCCGCCTTGCAGATGGCTAATCATCTGGGCGTGAAATACCGTGAAGGCTTTATCAAGAACCGTTATATCGGTCGTACCTTCATCATGCCGGGCCAGCAACAGCGCAAGAAATCCGTGCGCCAGAAACTCAACGCCATCGAACTGGAATTCCAGGGCAAAAATGTACTGCTGGTGGATGACTCCATCGTGCGCGGTACCACTTGCAACGAAATCATCCAGATGGCTCGGGAAGCCGGCGCACGCAAAGTGTATTTCGCCTCAGCGGCGCCTGCAGTGAAATACCCGAACGTCTACGGCATTGATATGCCGGTGGCCCAGGAACTGATCGCCCACGGCCGTACCACCGATGAAATCGGTGAACTGATCGGCGCTGACCGGTTGATCTACCAGGACCTGGATGATCTGGTGGAAACCTGTCAGGAGGGCAACCCGAATGTGGCGTCCTTTGATTGCTCCGTGTTCAATGGTGAGTACCTGGCCGGCAATATTACCCCGGACTATCTGGCCAACCTGGAAGCGCGGCGCAACGACGCGGCGAAAGGTAACAGCGAGAAAACCCAGGCCCTGGCGGATAACGAAATTATCGATCTGCATAATGCTAATTAACGCGGGCACGCAGCACGCAACAAGGCAATGTAGGCGTGCTGCCAGATGAATGAATCCGTCGCTGCGAATCGACTCGGCTTTTTTCGCGTGTAATGATACTTCCTTTGGGCGCAAATCTCTGACGCGTTGTTGCGTGTCGCGTGCGGCATGAAAGCGAGAATAAACCATGAGTGATGATCTGGATCCGACAACCTTGAGTGTGGAAACCCTGGCAATCCGTACGGCGCAATTGCGCACGGATGAAATGGCGCATTCGGATCCTATCTTCATGACCTCCAGCTTCGTCTACGAAAACGCGGCGCAAGCAGCGGCGCGGTTTAGTGGTGAAGAGCCCGGCAATATTTATTCCCGCTTTACCAACCCTACCGTACGCGCCTTTGAGCAGCGGCTTGCAGCTCTGGAAGGCGGTGAGGCCTGTGTGGCTTTCGCGTCCGGTATGGCGGCGATCAGCGGCACGTTTTTCGCTTTGCTGGCACCAGGCGACCACATCGTCAGCTCGCGCAGTGTGTTCGGCACCACCAACGTGATTTACGACCGCTACCTGAAGAAATTTGGTATCGACACCACGCTGGTGGACATGAGTGATCTGTCACAGTGGCAAGCGGCGATTCGCCCGGAAACGAAAATGTTGTTTCTGGAAACGCCGTCGAATCCACTGGCGGAAGTCGGTGACATTGCCGCCCTGGCCAAGCTCGCCCATGACAACGGGGCGTTGCTGGTGGTGGATAACTGTTTCTGCACGCCGGCCCTGCAAAAGCCTATCGAGCTGGGTGCTGACCTGATTATCCATAGCGCCACCAAATATCTGGACGGGCAGGGGCGTTGCCTCGGTGGTGCCGTGGTCGGCCCGAAAGAACCCATGAATGATATTCTCGGGTTCGTTCGTTCTGCCGGTTCCTGTATGAGCCCGTTCAATGCCTGGGTCTTTATCAAGGGCCTGGAAACCCTGAGCCTGCGAATGAAGGCGCAAAGCGAACGGGCCATGGTGCTGGCTGAATGGCTGGAAGCACAGCCGGGGATTGCCCGGGTGCATTATGCCGGGCTGAAAAGTCACCCACAGCATGAACTGGCGGGCAAGCAGCAGTCGGCCTACGGCGCGGTAATGTCCATCGAAGTGGAAGACGCTGCCGGTAACCGCGATCGTCAGGCAGCCTGGCGCTTTATTGATGCCACTCGCCTGATTTCCATTACTGCCAACCTTGGCGATGTTAAAACAACTGTGACTCATCCGGCGACGACTACCCATGGGCGAGTCAACGAAGAAGAAAAACAGCGAGCCGGTGTGACAGAGAATCTGATTCGTCTGGCCATTGGCCTGGAGGCGGTTGAGGATCTGCAGGCAGACCTGAGCCGCGGTCTGAAGGCGCTGGCCAGCGCCTGATCTTCCGCCTCGCTGTCCGTATTGGCAATGAATGCATAAAGGGGACGCATGCAGGCACTGGATAAAGCCCTGGCCCAGGTAGGGCGAGTTGTACTGGGCAAAGAAGAACAACTGAAACTGGCGCTGACCTGTATGTTGGCCAACGGCCACCTGCTGATCGAAGACCTGCCGGGCATGGGTAAAACCACCCTGGCCCATGCGCTGGCCCGGGTGTTCCAGCTGGATTACCGGCGGGTGCAGTTCACCAGCGATATGCTGCCGGCGGATATCCTGGGTGTGTCCGTATTCGACCCCAACACTCAGCAATTCTCCCTCCGCGAAGGTCCGGTATTCACTCAACTGCTGCTGGCTGATGAAATCAATCGTGCCACGCCGAAAACCCAGAGCGCCTTGCTGGAAGCCATGGAAGAGCGGCAGGTCACGCTGGATGGGGTGACCCGGCCATTACCCGCGCCGTTTTTTGTGGTGGCGACCCAGAACCCGGTGGACCAGGCCGGCACTTTCGTGCTGCCGGAATCCCAGCTGGACCGTTTTCTGATGCGTATATCCCTGGGCTATCCGGCTCCGGATGTGGAGCTGGAACTGCTCGCCGGCGGTGATTTGCGCCAGCAGGTGCGCGAGTTGAAAGCGGTAATCAATGGTGAAGGGCTGATGAAGCTGGCCCAGGTAGTGGGCAAAATCCGGGTGACCCGCGAACTGCTCGACTATGTACAGCGACTGCTTGACGCTACGCGCTCAGATGACCGCTTTGTGGCGGGGCTGTCACCCCGTGCTGGCTTGGGGCTGTTACGTGCCGCACGGGCCTGGGCGCTGATTACCGGCCGGGACTATGTGCTGCCAGAAGACGTGCAGGCGGTCTGGGCCTCGGTGGCAGAGCATCGCCTGAGTGCTCGGCAAGGGGGCAGCGTGGCTGCCATTAGCCAATCATTGCTCCAGTCCGTGCCTGTGGTACGGCGCTAGGGCGGCATCGTGAGGCTTCCTCAAGGACCGCGCCGGCTGTACGAGCGATGGTTGGCACGCCGTCTGCCGGCAGCCAGTCAGATCGTTCTCGACCAGAAACGTATTTTTATTTTTCCTACCGGCTACGGGTTTTTCTATCTGTTAGTGGCCGCGCTGCTGTTTATCGGTGGCATCAATTATGAAAACAACCTGATTCTGGCCCTGTCTTTTCTGATGGCGAGTCTGTTTCTGGTGGCCATCCTGCATACGTTTCGCAATTTATCTGCCCTGGGTCTGCGCAATGGCACCGCGGAATCCGGCTTTAGTGGCGAAGAAGGGGCACTGGAAGTGGTGCTGTTTGCTGAACAGCGTGCTCATCATTGTATCTGGTTGCGCTGGCCAGGGCAGGACGCACAACAGGTGAGTGTCCTGGCGGGCGAGGAGGAGAGCCTGTGGCTGAATCTGTCGTTGGCCAGAAGGGGCAAAATCCCGGCACCACGACTGAAAGTGGAAAGCCGTTTTCCTCTTGGCTTGCTGCGTACCTGGTCCTACGCGACGCTCGATCATTATTGCCTGGCCTGGCCGCGTCCGCAGGAAAGTGAAGATTGCCCTGCCGATGGTGGCAAAAATAACCAGCGGGCATTCAGCAGTGGCCAGTCCGGCAACGAAGAGTTTCAGGGGCTGCGCCGGTATGTGCCGGGCGACTCCTTGCGCAAAATCGACTGGAAAGGGTATGCCCGTGGTCGCGGCCTGAATACCAAGCTGTTCGAAGAGCCTGTGGGCGGACGGCTCTGGCTGCGCTGGGACAAGCTGGAAGGGTTGGGTGATGAACAACGGCTTTCCATTCTGTGTCACTGGGTGCTGGAGCTGGATCGGCAACACCAGCCCTATGGGTTGGTGTTGCCGGGCCTGACATTGGCGCCGGATACCGGTGATGTGCATCGCTGGCGCTTGCTGGATGCGCTGGCCTGTTACCCGGAGTTCTGATGGCGCGTATTTACCAGGTTCCTTCCCATACCCGGCTTTGGCTGACGCTTGCGGTAACGTTCTGTGCGCTGCCTCAGCTACTCAAAGGCCCGCTTTGGCAGGGTGGTCTGTTTGCGTTGGTGATCGCGATCCGTGCCCTGGTGAACCGCCAGCGGATGGCGCTGCCCGGGCGTATTATCCGCAGCCTGTTGCTGATGGGGGCGGTGGCGCTCACCTTTTACAGCTTCGGTCGCCTATACGGTCCGGAAGCGGGGGTGGCGCTGTTGGTGTCGCTGTTCGGGCTCAAGTATCTGGAAGTGGTCAGTCAGCGTGATGCCTACGTCTTGCTGGTGCTGGGCTTCTTTGTTTGCGCGACCTCGTTGCTGTTCTCGCAAAGTCCGTTGATGTTCTTGTATGTGCTGCTGTGCATGGTGCTGCTCACCGCCTGCCTGGCGGGTATCAACCATAGCGACACCCGTGCCAGCGGGATGCAGCACCTTAAACGCGCCGGCATCATTATGGCCCAGGCGGTCCCCTTGATGCTGATTCTGTTTGTGCTGGTGCCTCGGGTGGCGCCGCTATGGAATATGCAGGTGGGCAACGGAAAAGCCCGCACCGGGATGACGGACAGCATGGCCCCCGGACAGATCAGTGAGCTGTCAGAGTCGTCCGCGCTGGCGTTCCGTGTCGCTTTTGACGGCGATATGCCGCCGCCGGCAGAGCGCTACTGGCGCGGCCTGACATTGAGCCATTTTGATGGCCGGGCCTGGCAGCAGGCGATTCCCCGCGGCATGGATGAGGCTGGCTACCTGTACAGCGGTCGTGGGCCGGCACCGGACTGGGTCGATGCCTTGACGGCCGGGCGGAGTGACGGCGCCAGCTATGCGTATCAGGTCATTGTCGAGCCCACTCAGCGGCGTTGGTTGTTTGCCATGCCGGTACCCTTTGTCAGTGAGGGAGGCGTCAGCCTGGCCCGGGACATGCGGCTGGTGGCGAACAACCCGGTGAGCCAACGACAGAGCTATCAGGTGGTCAGTGTGCCGGCGGCAACCCGGCGGCTGCCATTGGCTGCAGAAGAGAAAGCGCTGATGCTGTCGATTCCTGACGAGAGCGGCCGCCGTGCCCGTGGTCTCGCCCAGCAGTGGCGCCTGGAGAGCCAGTCGGATGCGGCAGTGGTACAGCAGGCGCTGAGGTATTTTCGCCAACAGCCTTTCCACTACACGCTGCGACCGCCCAAACTGGTGGCCGACCCCATTGACGATTTCCTGTTCCGTTCGCGCAAGGGGTTCTGCGAGCATTATGCTTCCAGCTTCACCTTCCTGATGCGCGCTGCCGGAATCCCTGCCCGGGTGGTGGTGGGCTATCAGGGGGGCGAACAGAACAGTCTGGGTTCCCACTTGCTGGTGCGCCAATACGACGCCCATGCCTGGAGTGAGGTGTGGCTTGAGGGACAGGGCTGGGTGCGGGTGGACCCCACCGGCGCGGTGGCGCCTGAGCGCGTGGAAAGAGGGTTGCGAGCAGCCCTTGAAGAGGGTGACTCGGCGAATGAGCTGGGTGGTATCCAATTCGATGGCTTTGCCGGTAGTGGCCTGTTGGGCGTTATGCGCGAGTGGGCCGATTATGTGGATTTCCGCTGGCAGACCTGGGTATTGGGTTATGACAGCCAGCTGCAGTTGTCGGTGCTGAGCAAGCTGCTGGGCCAGGTGACTCCGCTGCGTGTAGCGGTAACCCTGATGGTGTCTGTGGCATTGCTGTTGGGACTGTATGGCCTGTATCTGTTCTGGCGCAACCCGGTCCATAGCCAGTCGCCCATGGAGAAGGAATTCTGGCGGTTACATCAGCGTGTGCAGGGCTGCGGGTTGGCGTTGTCCCCGGGGGTGACCCCTTCACAGTTGGCTGAGGCCATTGCAGGGCGCTGGCCCCGGGCCGCCAGCCCGGCCCGTGACTGGGCCCGTTACTACCAGCGTGCTCTATACGATCCACGACAAAAAGCCAGTAAACAGCAAATGCGTCATTTACGTGGCCTGCGAAATCGCTTATACAAATTATTGGACTAGTGTGCTAGCCGGGAGGCGGGTACGCTGGTGTTCGCTGCAATGATTTGCTTTGGGTTGTTATGGAGAACGACGAATGCGTGCCGCAAATTACAAGAAAGCGTTAGAGCTGACAGAGCACACCCCCTGGGCCCAGCAGTTCTGGGATGATCTGGTGCCCCTCAAGAACAAGGTCGTCAACCACCCGGTATTCGCGGAGATGGCCAGTGGCCAACTGAGCCTGCCGCGTTTCCGTTGTGCGTTATTGAATTTCTATCCGCTGGTGGAAAACTTCCCCAAGTACATGGGGCTGAACCTGGCGAAAACCCTGCCGGGCCGCTTTCCGGGCCATGAGCAGGCGAAAAACTGGCTGATCGGCAACATCAAGATTGAGCAGCGCCACGCCTACTGGTATCAGGACTGGGCCATGGGGTTTGGGCTGACACTGGAAGATCTGGAATTTGTTGAGCCTCCCGCGGCGATGGATGCGGTGAATAATTTTCTCTGGACCATGGGCCGGCAAGGTAGCCTGGAAGAAGGGATCGCCGCCACCAATCTGGCCATTGAGTGGGCCACGGGCGAGTGGAGCCAGAGTGTGGTCAAGGGCATGAAGGCGTATCAGGAAGACGGGGTCGCCACGATTAACCGTCATTCCATGGCCTGGCTGAGAGCTCATGCCTCTTATGACGACGATCACCCCCATGAGGCCATGGAGTTGGTGAAGTTGCTCTGTGTAGAGCAGGAAAGCCGTGACCGCGCCTTCAAGGCGGCCCAGCGTGGGCTGGAGTATTACATTCAGGCGCTGGATTATTGCTGGGAAAGCGCGGATTAAGAGATGCTGCACGCTTCACGCAACAAGCCGGAAGCCGTGTTGCGTGTAAGCGTGTAGCGTGTCGCATCTCCCTCACATATACACTTTCAGCTTGTCGCGAATCACTTTCTGGATTGCCTTGATCTCCATGGGGGAGCGGTCCACCAGCTTGGACGGTTGAATGCGATGCAGGTGCAGGCACGGGAAATCCTTGCGAAAAGCCCGCAGGTCGCCTTTGGTGATAACCGGTAGAAAGGGCACTTCCTTCGTTTCTTTTTTCATCAGCGCCCACAAACCCACTTTCAGCGGCACTGGCTTGATGACACGCTTGCCGTACTTGAGCAGGCGCAAGGTTAGAAACAACCCCTCCTTACCGAACAGATCGCCGGGCACGATGTACATGCCGCTGGCATGCACACTGTGGTCGCCGATACTGTTGAAGGTATCGTGGTACGCGTAGGGATTAGGCAAAATAATCATCGAGCGATCATCGTCATCGGGCAACGAGATGTCGTAGTTGGTATAGAGCTGCTGCACGGGCGCACTGTAAACGCACAGCGTTTCCTGGAACTGCTTGATAAAATTGACTGCCCGCTTGTGGTTGTCAAACTGGTCCAGTTTCCAGATTAGATGCTCAGGGATCCCCAAATCATTCAGCATAAATCACTATCTGATGTAGTTATTAATTATTAGCTATATGGGCAGAATATAGCATAGGTTTTGCTCGTCACGAGCATTACAGCGTGATGAAAAGTGGCAGCGTGACGGTGGTCACGGCGAAACGGCGACGGACGTAACGAATGGCAACAGATTTCCCGGTAGATCAGGCGATTAACCCGCTGTTACAGGCGTTAAAGGCGCACGGGCGTGCCATTCTTGAGGCGCCGCCGGGGGCGGGGAAATCCACCCGTGTACCTCTGGCGCTGCTGGACAGTGAGTGGGGGCAGCGCGGGAAAATCCTGATGCTGGAGCCACGCCGTGTGGCGGCCCGGTCGGTGGCCACGTTTATGGCCTCGCAACGGGGAGAAGCCGTGGGGCAGTCGGTAGGCTACCGCACCCGTACCGATACCCGGGTGAGTGCCCGGACGCGCCTGGAAGTGGTGACCGAAGGCGTGCTGACCCGTATGTTGCTCAACGATCCGGAACTCCCCGGTGTGAGCCTGGTGATTTTTGATGAATTCCATGAACGCTCTCTGAACGCGGACCTTGGCCTGGCCCTGATTCTGGAAGCGAGTGAGGCTTTTCGTCCCGACCTCGGCCTGTTGGTGATGTCCGCCACGTTGGATTGCGGCCCGCTGGAAACTCTTCTGCAGGCGCCGGTGGTGCGTAGCGAAGGACAGAGCTACCCGGTGTCCGTTGCCTATGCGCCGGTGCCGGCCCGCCAGGACTGGCGCAACCATTGCGCGGAACAGGTGATGAGCCTGATAGGCGACGCCGGGGTGATGCTGGTCTTCTTGCCCGGGCAGAGCGATATACGTCGTGTTGCCAGCCAGTTGAATCAGCGGGGCTGCCCGGTGCCAGTGGCCACGCTGCATGGCGGCTTGTCTCTGGACAAGCAGCAGAGAGTGATTGCACTGGCAGCCAGTGAGCCGCACCTGATCGTGTTGACGACCAATGTGGCAGAAACCAGTCTGACCATCGAAGGGGTAACCCACGTGGTCGACAGCGGTTTTGCCCGCGAGCCGGTCTATGATGCTGCCCGGCACCGTACCCGGTTGGTGACCCGCCGCATCAGTGAGGCCAACGCCCGCCAACGTAGCGGCCGGGCAGGGCGCCTGGGTCCAGGCCATAGCCTGCGACTGTGGGGTGAAGCGGACGTGCTGGCGCGATATCAATTGCCGGAAATCCAGCGCGTGGGGCTGGACCGGTTGGTGCTGGATCTGGCCCGCTGGGGGTGCCGTGAGCCGCAACAGATGCCATGGCTTGACGCGCCGCCGCAGGCCGCCTGGGACAGTGCGGTAGAGCGCCTGCAGCGGGGTGGTGCGCTGGATGACAGTGGATCGCTGACGGCACGGGGTGAGGCCATTGCCCGTCTCCCTGTGGATCCAGCGCTTGCCCTTTTGTTGATTGCTGCCAAAGAGGCCGGGCTCGCTGAGCCGGCGGCCCGGCTTGTCGCGGTGCTGTCCGAGCGGGATATCCTTGCCGGCGAGGGTGTGGATTTACGGCGTCGCCTGGAGGCGCTGGAGAATCATCCGCAACGCTTTGCTACGGTGCTTGCCGAGGCGAAGCGCCTTAACGCCGGGAACGACCAGGCATCGCAAGGCTGGCGCGATGGCATGGGGGGCTTGTTGGCGTCAGTGTTTGCGCTGCAGATAAGCCGGCGGCGTAGTGGTAGTCGGGGGCGTTACCAAATGGCCGATGGCCCGGGCCTGTTCCTGCATGACAACGATAGCCTGCAGGGAACGGAATGGTTGCTGGTCATGGATACGGATGGGCAGCCCAGGGACGCCCGTATTCGTCTCGCCTGGCCTCTGACCGATGAAGAGATTGAATCTGTTCTGGAGCAACACGGCCGTTGGCGGGAACATATTGGTTGGGACACCGAAAAGCAGCGGGTCACCGGGCGGCGTGAAAGAGTGCTGGGGAATCTGGTGCTGCAAAGCCAGACACTGGCGTCCCTGGACAGTGAGCAACAGATAGCCGGGCTGCTGGCCGGTATCCGCAGCCTGGGCCTTGCGGTGCTTCCCTGGGAGGCGCATTGGCGTCAGTGGCAAGCGCGCATTCAGCGTTTATCTGCGATACAGCCAGATGCGGGCTGGCCGGATGTGAGTGATGCGGGGCTGATGGCCAGCCTGGAACAGTGGCTGGCGCCTTATCTTGCCGGCATGCGCAGTGTGGCGGATCTGAAGAAATTGCCTCTGGGGGCTGCGCTGTCGAGCCTGCTATCGGTAGACCAGCAGCGTCACTTGAAACAGTGGATGCCGGAAACGGTGACGATTCCCACCGGCCGCAGTGTGCGTCTGGATTACACCGGCGAGCATGTGGTGTTGGCGGCCAAGCTGCAGGAACTGTTCGGTTTGCAGGCGTTGCCGCCCCTGGCCGGTGGCGCGCTGGCAATCACCGCTCACCTGTTGACCCCGGCAGGGCGGCCGGCAGCCATTACCGATAATCTGGCGCGGTTCTGGGCAGAGAACTATGCGGCTGTGCGTAAAGATCTTCGCGGGCGTTATCCCAAGCATCCCTGGCCGGAAGATCCTTTGCAGGCAATACCCACGGCGGTGACCAAGAAACGCCAGGCCCGCAATGATGCGTCATGACCGAACGTGATTGATGAGCTGGATAAGGTGGGCGGCAGCCGGCGTTACTTCCCAAGGCGCCAGCCGGCTGCCAGCCCGAAAAAAGGGCTATAGCTGATAGAGGAAGGTGGGCCCGGGAAACTCTCCGCCGTTGTCCTCGCCAATTTCATGGTCAATCAGTGCATTGGTTTTTTCATTCATGCTCAGCAGTAACGCTTTGTGCGGGTCCGGCGTTGCGGCCAGATTGTCCAGTTCATCCGGGTCGTTGTGAGTGTCATACAGTTCCAGATCGTTGTTCTGCGTCAACGTCGCCCAGTCTGCCGGGCGGTGATGGCTGTCGGGGCTGAAGTAGCGGACGAATTTATAGCGCCCGTCGAAACAGCCGCGATGCAGGCCCCGATTGTTCAGTGCGGGGCCCAGCTTCAATTGGCTAAAGGCTTCTGTCATCAGTCGCATGGGGCTGATCTCGTCGCCTTTTTCAACCAGGGCTTGGGTGATCTCCGGGTCGGTGTAGAGCGTCACTCCATACGCGAACAAATGGCCTTTGCTGTCCCTGTCTGAGGGGCGCCCATCGAGTGCCGTTGACAAGTCGGTGCCGGGGGTTTGCGTGTCGGCCTTGCCCTCGGTTGCCAGGCTTAGCAGCGTGGGAACCAGGTCGACGGAAGAGCCGATATTGTCCACGTCGCGTTGTTGGCGCGCGTCCGGGTGGCTGATGATCAGTGGTACCCGGCTGTTCTCCTTGTAGGCGAAGGGCCCTTTCTGGCGAAGGCCATGGGCTCCGGCCATTTCACCATGGTCGGCGGTGTAGACAATGATGGTGTTATCCGCCTGCCCGCTTTCCTCCAGGGCCTGCAGCACCTGGTCCACCTGTCGCGACACGTCTCGCAGGCAATTGAAGTAGTAACTCTGGTTGGCCAGCCAGGCGGCTTCGTTATCTTTGTCGATGTGACCATAAACGCTGTCTATCAGTTTGGCGTAGGCCTGTTGGCACCAGGGCTTGTTGTCCAGTGACGCCCGAAAAGACGCAGGAAGAGAAATGTGGGACCAGTCTTTTGCGTACACCGGATCATGGGGTGCCGGACGAAGCGGTGCCATGAACTGCGGATTGGTGCGTGAGCGTGATTGTTTTTCGCCGGTAGAGAAAAACATGATGTCATGGGGATTGACGAAATTGACCGCCAGGAACCAGGGTTTTTCTTCTGTCTGACCTTTACCCATGAGCCAACGGCAGGCCTCTGCGGTGACCATTCTGTCGGCAATGTAACCCTGCCAGACACTGCCGTGAACATCGCCTGTAAGGTTGTAGTCACTGAAGCCGTGCTTTTCCAGTGCACGGTTTCTGCTTGGGTAATTGCCGTACAGCAGGCCGGGGCCATCCTCGATATCTGACAGGTGCCACTTCCCCTTGTAGGCCGTGTAGTAGCCCTGATCGCGAAAATGATGCCCCAGGGTTTTCAGCTTGTCGTTGAGTGCGGGAAAAGGGGGCGCATGGAGATTGGCGGTCATGTGGGTGTGCATGGTGTGCTGGCCGGTGTACATGACCGAGCGTGAGGGGGAGCACGGTGAGGTGTTGACGTGATAATGGTTGAAGCTGGTGCCTTGCCGACGCAGCCTCTCGTGGCCGGGAAGATCCAGGGAGCCCGGCAGGTCCAGGCTTGAGCGTTCCTGATCGGAAACCAGCAACAGCACATTGGGGCGCCGGTTCTTTCGCAAGCCTGGAGCGCCTTTAACCGGGTTGGCAACGGCCAGGGCAGTGGCGCCCAGGCCAAGTTGTTTCAGTGCCGTACGGCGATTTATTTTTGTCATCTGTCTCTCCCGTGGTAACCCGAACAGGGCAGCGTGGACAGAGTATGGCCGGCTTTGCTATAAGCATGGTTTATATATCCATGCGTAAAGGTAATGCCATGTGGCAATTGCAGCAGCTCCGCCATTTCGTGGCGATCTATGAGCAGGGCAGTGTATCGGCGGCGGCCCGGCAACTGGGGCTGTCGCAACCGGCGTTGAGCCGTAGCATGCAACGGCTGGAGGATGCGGTTGGGCTGGTGTTGTTTCAGCGCGACACGCACCATTTGCGGCCGACTGACTTTGCACAATCGCTTTACCGGCAGGCAAACCGGATCCTGCAGGAGAGTGCGGGCCTGGATCGTATGGTGGGTCGGCATCGCGAGGGCAAGGCCGGGGTAATCAGTATCGGTTGTGGCCCCTTTGTTCCCGATATTCTTATGCAGATGCTATCCGGGCCGAATGTGCTGGCGCAGGGCCAGCGGCTTGATATTCAGGTGGGGGAATTCCATACCCTGCAAAAAGGGCTGTATGCCTACCGGCATGATTTCATGGTCTACGACCTGCGTTTACGGCAGCGATTGCCTGACCAGGATGATCTGGTTACGCACCCTTTATTGGCGTTGCCATTACGGGTAGTGGCGTCACCGAAGATCATGGCGGCGAGTGCCGTCGCAGGGAGTGATGAGCAAGCGTTGACGACGCTGGTTTTTGAGCAGCGCTGGGCGCTGCCGAGAGTGTCACGGAACTACCGCCGGGAAACGGCAACCTGGCTGACGGCGTTAATGAATGAACGGGGAGGCCCGGATTACCAGCTGGACACGATCAGTTCGTGTCTGGCGCTTTGCCGGGAAGGAAAGGCCCTGACCCTGGCACCGGATTCCATGATTGCGGGCGATGTGGCGTCAGGGGCTTTGTGTGTATTGCCGCTGGATGCCGGGGTCGATGCGCAGCCAAGTATGTACCGTCTGCGTTCGCATCCCCTGTCGGAACCCGCCGCGCGAGTCTGGCAATTTCTTGCGTCCAGCCAGACTTAAGGCGGTCCATCGAGTGATAAGCGAAGGTGGGGGTAAGCTCACGATTTAATCCAGTAAGCGGTCGCAAGCGTATCGTTTATTCTTGACCCGCGATGAACCAAAAAAAAGCCCCGCAAATGCGGGGCTTTTTGGTGAAGCAATTACCGAGCCTTAGACAGACTGGGCAACCGGGATCTTCACGGTGTCTGCCACTTCCTGGTATTCGGCCATCTGGTCGAAGTTCAGGTAGCGGTAGATTTCGGAGGACATGGAGTCGATGGTGTTCGCATACTCCATGTACTCTTCCTTGCTCGGCAGCTTGCCGAGGATGGACGCCACAGACGCCAGCTCAGCCGATGCCAGGTACACATCCGCACCCTGACCCAGACGGTTCGGGAAGTTACGGGTGGAGGTGGATACCGCAGTGGACTTCGGCGCGATGCGAGCCTGGTTACCCATGCACAGGGAGCAGCCTGGCATCTCGGTGCGCGCACCGGCGCTGCCGAAGATGTTGTAGTAGCCTTCCTCGGTGAGCTGGTGCTGATCCATCTTGGTCGGCGGAGCGATCCACAGACGGGTCGGCATGGTGCCGCTTTCCACTTTCTGCAGCAGCTTGCCCGCAGCACGGAAGTGACCGATGTTGGTCATGCAGGAACCGATGAACACTTCGTCGATCTTGGCGCCAGCCACGTCGGACAGGGTCTTGGCATCGTCCGGGTCGTTCGGGCAGCACAGTACCGGCTCGTTGATCTGGTCCATGTCGATTTCGATGACGGTGTGGTACTCGGCATCGGCGTCGGCACGCATCAAGCTCGGGTTGGCCAGCCACTCTTCCATGCCGTTGATGCGACGCTCAATGGTACGGGCATCGCCGTAACCGTTGGCAATCATCCATTTGAGCATGGTGATGTTGGACTTCAGGTACTCGGTCACGCTGTCTTCGGACAGGGTGATGGTACAGCCCGCAGCGGAACGCTCGGCGGACGCGTCAGACAGCTCGAATGCCTGTTCAACGGTCAGGTCATCCAGGCCTTCAATTTCCAGTACGCGACCGGAGAAGACGTTGACCTTGCCCGCTTTGGCAACGGTCAGGTGGCCGTCTTTGATGGCCTGCATGGGGATGGCATGGACCAGGTCACGCAGGGTGATGCCCGGCTGGCGCTTACCCTTGAAGCGAACCAGAACCGATTCCGGCATGTCCAGCGGCATAACGCCGGTGGCAGCCGCGAACGCAACCAGACCAGAGCCGGCCGGGAAGGAGATGCCCATGGGGAAACGGGTGTGGGAGTCACCACCGGTACCAACGGTATCCGGCAGCAGCATACGGTTCAGCCAGGAGTGGATGATGCCGTCGCCTGGACGCAGGGAAACACCGCCACGGTTCATGATGAAGTCGGGCAGGGTGTGCTGGGTTTCCACGTCAACCGGCTTGGGGTAAGCGGCGGTGTGACAGAAAGATTGCATCACCAGGTCGGCCTGGAAGCCCAGGCAAGCCAGATCTTTCAGCTCGTCACGGGTCATCGGGCCAGTGGTGTCCTGGGAGCCCACGGTGGTCATCTTCGGCTCGCAGTACATGCCGGGGCGAACACCGTCCATACCACAGGCCTTGCCGACCATTTTCTGGGCCAGAGTGAAGCCCTTGTCGGAATCACCCGGCTGTTCCGGCTTGCGGAACAATTCGGACGGTGCCAGACCCAGCGCTTCGCGAGCCTTGGTGGTCAGGCCGCGACCGATGATCAGGTTGATACGGCCGCCGGCGCGCACTTCGTCCAGCAGAACCTGGGAGCGCAGGTCGAATTCGGCGATGACTTCACCGTCTTTTTCTACCTTGCCTGCGAACGGGTAAACGTCGATCACGTCACCGGTATTCATTTTTTCCACGTCACACTCGAAAGGCAGGGCGCCGGAATCTTCCATGGTGTTGAAGAAGATCGGAGCGATCTTGCCGCCGATGCAGACGCCGCCGGCGCGCTTGTTCGGTACGAACGGAATGTCGTCACCGAAGTGCCACAGTACGGAGTTGGTAGCAGATTTACGGGAAGAACCGGTACCCACAACGTCGCCCACGTAGGCAACCGGATGGCCTTTTTTCTTCAGCTCGTCCATCTGGCTCAGCGGGCCGATTTCACCGTCTTTTTCCGGGGTGATACCTTCGCGCGCATTTTTCAGCATGGCGTTGCCGTGCAGCGGGATATCCGGGCGGCTCCAGGCGTCCTGTGCAGGAGACAGGTCATCAGTGTTGGTTTCACCGGTAACCTTGAATACAGACAAGGTCATTTTTTCGGCCAGATCGGCACGCTTGGTGAACCATTCGCCTTCGGCCCAGGATTCAATGACTTCCTTGGCTTTGGCATTGCCGGCTTTCATTTTGTCTTCCACGTCGTGGAATGCATCGAAAACCAGCAGAGTGTGCTTGAGTTGTTCGGCGGCTTCGTCAACCAGCTCAGCATCGTCCAGAGCTTCGATCAGCGGGGCCACGTTGTAGCCACCCTGCATGGTGCCCAGCAGCTGGACAGCGCGCTTCTTGTCGATCAGAGGGGAGCTGGCTTCGCCTTTCACAATTGCGGTCAGGAAAGCGGCCTTTACATAAGCGGCCTGGTCCACACCGGGCGGAACGCGGTTGACGAACAGGTCCTGGATAAATTCTTCTTCGCCAGCCGGCGGGGTCTTCAGCAGTTCTACCAGGTCGGCAACCTGCTGTTCGGTAAGCGGCTTCGGCGGTACACCTTCAGCGGCGCGCTCTTCTACATGTTTGCGATAGGCTTCTAGCACAGCGTTTCCCTCATCGTCGTCTTGGCTAATTTCTTTTGGAAATCAGTCTTTTAGGGTGTTACTGGGGGTTGGAATTGCGCGCGGAGTATAGCGGAATGGGCATCAATTGTTAAGCCAAACGGGTGTTGCAGCCATTCATGGTATGAATACTCACAATCACTGAAAGCGTAAGACACTGAAAACGTGAGGCACTGAAACCGAGGGCTAGTATGGCGTGTCGACCCCGGGCGGTGGGCGACGGAAGCGCTTGTAGCTCCACAGGTACTGGCTGGGGGATTCGTCGATCAGGTTTTCAATGGAGTGGTTCATGGCCGTGAGGGCAGTATCCAGATCGTCATCGGCCACGCTGTCGGCCGCCGGGCGCACCCGAATTTCGTAGCCCTGGGTGCCGGGCAGACGACGGGCCCAGGCCATAAACGTGACGGCCTGTGTTTGGCGAATCAATTTGCAGGCGAGCGTGCCGGTGTAGGCCGGTTGCCCATAAAAAGGCACATGCCGCCCGCTGCGGCGGTCGGGAACCTGATCCGGGAGGATGGCGGTCAGGGCGCCTTTTTTCATGGCCCTGACCAATCCGGCCACGCCACGGGCGGTGGTTGGATACATGGTGGAGCCAAAGTGCTCCCGGCCACTGCGTACCAGATTATCGACTTCTGGCAGGCCGGAGGGGGCAAACATGGCATGCAAGCCAAATTCGGTGGCCAGCCAGAAGTTAAGGACTTCCCAGCAGCCCAGGTGCGGCGCCAGAATCATGATGGGTCTGCCATCCTGCACGGTCTGGCGTAATGGCGTATCACCGTCAACGGCCACCACCCGCTTCAGGCCCTCAGCAGGTTGTCGCCAGAACAGTGCAATTTCAAAGGTGTTCTTGACGCTTTCCAGCAGGGATTTGCGGGCCAGCCGGGTCTGTTCTTCCGCAGAGAGAGCGGGGTAGCAAAGCGCCAGGTTGGTCTTGCTGACTTTTAATGCCTGAGTCGGCAACCAGGCCAGCAAGGTGCCAACGGCGGTGGCCAGTGCCCGGTTGATGGCAAAGGGCAGGGCGCCCAGCAGTCGCAATGCGATGATGGCTGCCTGACCTTTTGCTCGCTGTACGCGTGGATGTGTTTTTCTGCCCATGGCGCGACAGTATACGGGCGCGACCGGCGAGCACCAGCCGTGCGGATGAGATTGCGCACAAAAACGCTATAATGCCGGCGCCTGTCTGCGGATGGGTTACCTTGAGCCAGCGAGATCCCCATGCACGACATTTCTCATATCCGCGATTTTCTCCCCTGTGCGACGCCGCCTGCCTGGGTCGACTGGGCATTGCAGCACCCGGATATCCTGCTGATTGACCATGCCCACTGCGAAAAGAAAGCGGCCAGCACAGCGATCAACCTGATGTTTCGTTATGTGGACCGTCCCGAGCTACTGGATACGCTGAGCCAGCTGGCCCGCGAGGAGCTGCTGCATTTTGAACAGGTGGTGCAGCTGATGCGCCAGCGCGACGTGACCTACGACCACATGACTCCAGCCCGCTATGCCAAGGGGATGCGTCAGCATATACGCACCTCTGAACCTGGGCGCCTGGTGGATACCATGATTGTGGGGGCGTTAATCGAGGCACGCAGCTGTGAGCGTTTCGCCGCACTGGCGCCCCATGTGGATGAGGAGCTGGGGCGTTATTACCGCTATTTGCTGAAAAGTGAGTCGCGCCATTTTGAGGATTACCTGAAACTGGCCGAGCAATATGCGCAGGGGCCGATCGCTGAACGGGTGGATTTCTTCAAGGCGGTAGAGCAGGAACTGATTGAATCGCCGGATGATGAGTTCCGGTTTCATTCCGGAACGCCTGAAAGGGCAATTAATAGTTAATAATGAATAATTAATAGTTGCGCGAGCAACGACTTTGCCGCTTTAAACGCAAGAGGCCGCGCCCATGGGTTGGGCGCGGCCTCTTGCGTTTAAGAATTGAAACATTAATCCGCGAGTTATTCATTATTAACTATTAATTGATGTCGAAGCTTTCCAACCGCAGTCCCCGCTCACTGTCCGCCACAATCTGCCACCCCAGCTTCCCCCAGTCCCCCAGCACCCAGCGCTTGCCGGTGCCGTCAGGCAAGGCTACGTCGTGGACGTCCGGGCGGTGGGTGTGGCCGTGGATCAAGTGCTTCACACCGGCGTCCTGCATTTCCCGGACCACTTCTTCCGGGGTGACATCCATGATGTTTTCGGCCTTGTTGGCATTGTTGCCCTGGCTTTGCATACGCATGCCCTGGGCGATCATGCGACGCTCTTCCAGTGGTTTGGCGAGCATCCCCTGTTGCCACTGGGGGTTGCGGGCCATGGTGCGGAACTGCTGATAGGCGGTGTCCAGGGTGCAAAGGCTGTCGCCGTGCATGAGGATCGCATCAGTGCCGTAAAGATCGACTACGGTGCCTTCGTCGAGCAGGGTGCCGCCGCAGGCAGTCGCAAAATCGTTGCCGAGCATGAAATCCCGGTTGCCGTGCATGAAGTAGAGCTTGCTGCCGCTGTCGGAAAACTGGCGGAAGGCGGCGATGGCATCGAGATTGAAGGGGGTGTCATCATCGTCGCCGATCCAGGCTTCGAACAGGTCACCCAGTACATACAGGGCATCGGCTTTGCCGGCATGTTCTGCCAGCAGCTTTTTCAAGGCATCCAGATGCTCAGGGCGTGCCGGATCCAGGTGCAGATCAGAGATGAAAAGGGTGTAACTCATGACTATTGAGCGTCCTTCTCTTCGTTCGCCTGTTTAGCCGGCGTGCTGTCATCTTCCAGGCGATAGGCCTTGGTAATCAGAATCGGTACTTCCGGAACATCGCGGGCCATCATGCCGTTAAGGCGCTGGCTGGTGGTGCGCTCGCGAGCAATATTGTCGACCACATTCATGCCGTCAGTGACCGCTCCGAAAACGGTATAGCCCCAGCCGCGAGTGCTCTTGCCGGTGAAATCCAGATTGCGATTGTCGACCAGATTCACAAAAAACTGGGCGGTGGCGGAGTGCGGGTTGCTGGTGCGCGCCATCGCCAGGGTGCCGCGCTTGTTCTTGAGACCGTTGTCGGCCTCGTTCTGAATGGGCTCGCGCGTGGCCTTGCGCTGCCCGCTCTGGTCAAAACCGCCACCCTGAATCATGAAACCGCTAATAACACGGTGAAACTGGGTGCCGTTGTAGAAGCCACTGTCTACATATTGAAGAAAGTTGGCGACACTTTTCGGGGCTTTGTCTTCATACAGCTCGATGGTCACCGGGCCAGCAGTGGTGTCCAGGCGGACCACCGGGTTGGCCAGCAACAAGCCGGGAAGCAGGGCGAGCAGGGCAGCAGCAAGGCGCATGACGATTAGTCCTCAATCAGCTCGGCGGATTCGATCAGTACCGGTTCTGCCGGTACATCCTGATGGCCGCCGCTGTTGCCGGTGGCGACATTGCGGATTTTTTCCACCACGTCCATGCCGTCAGACACGGCGCCGAATACCGCATAGCCCCAGCCGTCCTGGCTGCGTTCCTTGTCCAGGAAGTGGTTATCGGCCACATTGATGAAGAACTGGGCCGAGGCGGAATGTGGATCCGGGGTGCGCGCCATGGCAATGGTGCCGGCCTTGTTGGACAGGCCATTGCCCGCTTCATTCTGGATCGGTGCGCGGGTGGGCTTTTGCTGCATGTCTTCGGTGAAACCACCGCCCTGGATCATGAAGTTGCTGATAACGCGGTGGAAGATGGTGCCATCAAAGTGGCCTTCCTTGACGTATTGCACGAAGTTCTCGGTGGTTCCCGGCGCTTTCTCTGCGTCCAGTTGCAGGGTGATTTTGCCGTAAGTTGTTGTCAGCAACACTTTCATTGATGTTTCTCCGCAGGGTCGGACCCGTCAGTTAACGCCTATTTTGCGTGCAGAGGGGCCCTGAGTCTTTGACTGTTGGGGGGGCTACAGTACACTAGCGCACCTTCATTTTCACCGTACCCATTTACCGTATCTCTATCCGGACTGGCCCAGGCAATGAGCGAAACGAAAGCGCCAAGCAATTTTATCAGACAGATCATCGACCGTGACCTCGCAGAAGGTAAAAATGACGGCCAGGTGGCTACCCGTTTTCCGCCGGAGCCCAACGGTTACCTGCATATCGGCCATGCGAAATCTATCTGCCTCAACTTCGGTATCGCGGAAAGCTATGGCGGTAGCTGTAATCTGCGCTTCGACGATACCAATCCGGAGAAGGAAGAGGACGAGTACATCCAGTCCATCAAGCAGGATGTGCAGTGGCTGGGGTTCCAGTGGAACGGTGAAGAGCGCTTTGCCAGTAACTACTTTGACCAGCTGTATGATCTGGCGGTGGGCCTGATCCAGAAAGGCCTGGCCTATGTGGACAGCCTGAGCCCGACGGAAATCGCTGAATACCGCGGTAATTTCACCACGCCCGGCAAGCCGAGCCCTTACCGTGACCGGTCTGTGGATGAAAACCTGGCGTTGTTCGAGCAGATGCGCGACAACAAGCTGGACGAAGGCGAGGCGGTGCTGCGCGCGAAAATCGACATGCAGAGCCCGAATATCAGTCTGCGTGATCCGATCCTCTACCGGATTCGCAAGAAGACCCACCACCAGACCGGTGACAAGTGGGTTATCTACCCCATGTATGACTTCACGCACCCGCTGTCGGATGCCATCGAAGGCATTACCCACAGCCTGTGTACGCTGGAATTCGAAGATCATCGTCCCTTTTATGATTGGGTGGTGGAGAATACGGCTGTGTCGGCCAGTCCCCGCCAGTATGAATTTGCCCGGTTGAACCTGAATTACACAGTGACCAGCAAGCGCAAGCTCAAGCAGCTGGTGGATGAAGGGCACGTGGATGGCTGGAATGATCCGCGCATGCCGACCATCTCCGGGTTGCGCCGCCGCGGTTACACCCCGGCCTCTATTCGTACCTTTTGTGAGTCGGTGGGGGTTAGCCGTGCGGATTCGGTGGTGGACATGGGAATGCTTGAAGCGGCGATCCGTGATGACCTGAACCAGTATGCTCCGCGGGCCATGTGCGTGATGAATCCGTTGAAAGTGGTCATCGAGAACTGGGAAGAGGGTAAAGAAGAGTCGCTGATTGCGCCGGTGCACCCTCAGAACGACTCCATGGGCACCCGTCAGGTGCCGATGACGCGGGAAGTGTATATCGACCGTGAGGATTTTCGGGAAGAGGCCAACAAAAAGTTCAAACGCTTGGTGTTGGGTGATCGGGTGCGGTTGCGTTACGGCTATGTGGTGCGTGCCACGGATGTGGTACGCGATGCACAGGGCGAGATCGTGGAAGTGCGTTGCACCTATGATCCGGACACCCTGGGCAAGAACCCGGAAAATGCCGAGGACCAGGGCAAGATGCGTGGGGTAATCCATTGGGTCAGCGCGGTAAAAGGCCTGCCCTGCGAAGTGCGTCTGTATGACCGTTTGTTCAGCGCTGCCAACCCCGGCAAGGGGCTGGAAGAAGGGCAGACCTTCCTGTCGCATATCAATCCTGAGTCCCTGACTGTGCTGGATGGTTGCTGGGTAGAGCCGGGGCTGCGCGGCGCGCTTGCGGAAACCCGTTACCAGTTTGAGCGCGAAGGCTATTTCTGTGTGGATCAGGACAGTAGCGAAGAACGGCTGGTGTTCAACCAGACAGTGGGCTTGCGTGAGTCCTGGCCGAAGGAAGCCTGAGTCGCACGCTGGCTCGATCATCGGCTATGGATTGCTGCGTAGCACTGCAGCAAGGCTGAAAACAAAAAAGGCCGCACTCGGATGCTCGAGTGCGGCCTTTTTTTATTGCGAGCGCTTTCAGGTCAGGTCGACCAAAGTGGCGGTGGGTGCATTGGCTGCAACGGATGCAATGCCGTTTTCCATGCCGTCGGCGCTCTTGTACATCTGGCTTTGCCCAATCACCTGGTGGTTGGCGGCCTTGAGGACGAAGTAGTGCCGCTCGTCCTTGGCGATCTTGCGTTCGAAGTTGTCATCAGCGGTGCTGTTCTTGCGTACCGAATCGATGCCGTTCTCGCAGGCGGACTTGGTGGTGTATTGCTCGCTGGCGAGGATGATCTCGCCGTTGCCGGCTTTCAGGCGAAAGATGAACTGGTCATTACTGGCTTTGTCGATCTCGAACTTCCCTGACATGGTGCTCTCCTTGGTCTGCCTCAATTGGGCGGCTGCAACGAGAAAATCACTGCAGCATCAAGGATGCTAACCCAGCCCGACAGCGGTGGATATTGACCATTTTATGACAGTTCAGGGCGAGCACAGATGATGGGGAGTGATGGGGAAGCAGGGAAGAGTGGGGCGCCTGAGGCGCCCCGGTTGGCACTTAGCCGAAGGCTTTCTCGCCGGATTGCAGGGTCTGGAAGATGAGGGTGTTGATGGTCATCGGGCCAACACCGCCAGGAACGGGGGTATAAGCGGCCACGCGATCAACCAGCGGCGCCAGTTCAATATCCCCGCATTTTTGCGGGTGGAAGCCGGCATCGACCACCACTGCGCCATCCTTGATCCAGTCTGCCTTGATGAATTCCGGTTTGCCCACGGCGCCGACAACAATGTCTGCCTGCTTCACCAGAGCCGGCAGGTCCTGGGTGCGGCTGTGGCAAATGGTGACGGTGGCATTGGCTTCGAGCAGCATCATGGCCATGGGTTTGCCCAGAATCGCGCTGCGCCCCACCACGACGGCATGTTTGCCTTCCAGCTCCACCTGATAGTGCTCCAGCAACCGCATGATGCCCTTGGGGGTGGCGCAACCGTAGGCGGCTTCACCCATGCTCATACGGCCAAACCCGAGGCAGGTAACGCCGTCCACGTCCTTTTCCAGGCTGATAGCATCGAAACAGGCGCGCTCGTCGATCTGGGCGGGCACCGGGTGTTGCAGCAAAATGCCGTGCACATCCGGGTTGCTATTCAGTTCGTCAATCTTGGCCAGTAGCTGTTCCGTGGTGGTTTCTTCACTCAGTTCGATGGCGACAGATTCCATGCCAACACGCTGGCAGGCGTTGCCTTTCATCTTTACATAGGTGGCGGAGGCCGGGTCAGCACCCACCAGAATGGTGGCAAGAATCGGCGTGCGGCCGTCGGCCTTGGCTTTCAGGGTGTCAACGCGCAGGCGCATCTCCTGTTCAAACTGCTGGGCCAGGGTTTTGCCATCAAGAATCTGGGCGGTCATGTGGGCGGTCTCTCTGAAATTGACTACATATTAGGAGGTGCGGCTCGGCGGGGTGCGCTAATGACAGCCAGCCGGGGTAGCCGGGAACGGCGCGATTCTCGCATGCGCAGGCACCGCGCGCAAAAAATGGACGCAAAAGTTGCCTAAAATCTGAACGTTAGACATTTTTTTGCGTCAAACACCGTTGACGCTTATGGGGGTGCCGAGTATTATGCGCGCCTCGCTTTCGAGCTTAGTTGCTAACTTTGCTTTATGAGACGGGGTGTAGCGCAGCCTGGTAGCGCGCCTGCTTTGGGAGCAGGATGTCGGGGGTTCGAATCCCTCCACCCCGACCAGTTGGCTTGATGGCGGAAACCTGCAAGCGCCTGTAGCTCAACCGGATAGAGCAACGGCCTTCTAAGCCGTCGGTTGCAGGTTCGAGTCCTGCCAGGCGCGCCAGGCAGGACAGCAAGAAAGCAGACAGTTTTATGGTGATTGTAGCTCAGTTGGTAGAGCTCCGGATTGTGATTCCGGCGGTCGTGGGTTCGAGCCCCATCAGTCACCCCATATTAAAAGCCTCCGGGATAGATCCCCGGAGGCTTTTTCGTATGGGCTTCAGGTGCTGCGCTACAGGCAGACTGTAGGCAGCGAAGCTCCCTTTGATTATAATCTGCGCCCTTCATTAGGCCGTCTTCGCGTTATTTCGGCGGCGGGCAGAGATAAAAGTCTTTTTTAAAGAGGATGTTATGCAGGTTTCTGTTGAAACGACTTCAGGTCTTGAGCGCCGTGTGACGGTGGGTGTACCCGCGGAAAAAGTGGATGTGGCAGTAGAAGGCAAGCTGCAGGAAGCCCAGAAAACGATCCGTCTGGACGGTTTCCGCCCGGGTAAAGTGCCCATGCGTGAAGTAAAGCGTCGCTTTGGCGGGGCCGTGCGTAACGAAGTGCTGGCTGACGTCATGCGTGAAGCCTTCATCGAGGCGGTGGAGCAGGAAAAACTGCAGCCCGCTGGCATGCCCGGTTTTGAAGCCAAGACCAACGAAGCCGGCAAGGATCTGGAATTCGTGGCGACCTTCGAGGTGTACCCGGAGGTTGAGCTGGCCGCGTTCGATACCATCGAAGTGGAAAAGCCCCAGTCCGACGTTACCGATGCCGACGTGGACACCATGATCGAAACCCTGCGCCAGCAGCGTGCGGAGTTTGCCGATGTGGACCGTGCCGCCGAAACCGGTGACCGCGTCAATATCGATTTCAAAGGCCTGAAAGACGGCGAAGCCTTCGAAGGCGGTACCGCCGAAGGTCAGAATCTGGAGCTGGGCTCTGGCCAGATGATTCCGGGCTTTGAAGACGGCATCGTTGGCATGAAAGCCGGTGACGAGAAAGACATCGATGTGACTTTCCCGGAAGACTATCAGTCCGAAGACCTGAAGGGTCAGTCAGTCGTGTTCCAGATCAAGGTCAACAAGGTGGAAGGCAAGGCGCTGCCGGAAGTGGACGCCGAGTTCATGAAAGGCTTTGGTGTGGACGATGGTGATGAAACCAAGTTCAAGGCTGAAGTACGCAAGAACATGGAGCGTGAGCTCAAGAATGCCATCACCAGCAAGGTGAAAGAGCAGGCCATGGACGGGTTGGTGAACCTGCATGAGTTTGACCTGCCGGCAGCCCTGGTCACCCAGGAAATTCAGCGCATGCGTCAGCAGATGATGCAGCAGTTTGGTGGCGGCCAGCAGTTTGATCCCTCTATCCTGCCGGATGACCTGTTCAAAGAGCAGGCCGAGCGCTCCGTGCGTCTGGGTCTGGTAGTGCGTGCCATCCTCGACAAGAACGAAATCAAGGCAGATGCCGACAAGGTAAAAGCCCGCGTTGAAGAGATTGCCGAGCAGTACGAAAAGCCGGAAGAAGTGGTGAGCTGGGTCTACAGCAATCCGCAGCAGCTGCAGCAGATTGAAGGCGCAGTCCTCGAAGAGCAGGTGGTCGACCTGGTGCTGGAAAGCGCCAAGGTGGAAGAGAAAACCATGCCTTACCAGGACGCAGTGAAGCCGCGCGAGCAAGCGGAAGGCTGATTTAATCCTTCGGTTTGACCTTCAAAACGGGGCCTTCGGGCCCCGTTTTGCGTTATTTATGCGCAATTTGCGCAAGAATTGTGCACTTGAACCCCTCTCCCGCCCGCTTTTATAGACGCCCCTTTGGTGCCGTCATAAGATGCCTGAAGACCTATTTGCCTTGCTTGCCTTGTTTTCCGGCCTTCTGGCCCCCAAGACAACGCAAGGTACATGCCGGTTGTTTTGACCTCCGGCATCAATAAACAGTTGAGAACGTCCACGGACGATCGACGAGAAGGAAAGCGCTACATGATCGACTTGAGCCGTATTAACTCGCTTACTCCGGAAATGAGCCAGCTGATCAAGGATCCGACCAATCTGGGGCTGGTGCCGGTAGTTATCGAGCAGACCGCCCGTGGGGAACGTTCTTTCGATATCTACTCCCGCCTGCTGAAAGAACGGGTGATCTTCATGATTGGCCAGGTGGAAGATCACATGGCCAACCTGATCGTGGCACAGATGCTGTTCCTTGAGTCCGAGAACCCGGACAAGGATATCCACCTGTACATCAACAGCCCGGGTGGCTCGGTTACCGCTGGCATGTCTATCTACGACACCATGCAGTTCATCAAGCCGGATGTGTCCACCATGTGTGTAGGCCAGGCGGCCAGCATGGGGGCCTTTTTGCTTACCGCCGGGGCTACTGGCAAGCGTTTTGCGCTGCCCAATGCCCGGGTGATGATTCACCAGCCGCTGGGTGGCTTCCAGGGCCAGGCCTCAGATATTGAGATTCACGCCAAGGAAATCCTGAAAATCAAAGGGCAGCTCAACAGCTTGCTGGCTCATCACACCGGCCAGCCCATCGAGCAGCTGGAAAAAGACACTGACCGTGACAACTTCATGAGTGCCGACGAAGCGAAGGAATACGGCATCATTGACGCGGTGTTGAGCCAACGTCCTGTTTAAATAGGGCCTGTTCGTACAAAAAGTGTCCTAACGGAACAGCAGAGCGGCCCGGCGGGCTTGAAAAACACCGGGCTACCCTGCATCTTCAAAGCAAATACACAGGTTTAGAGGCAATTCGATGACCGATTCCACTGGCAAGGGCGACGACGGCAAACTGCTGTATTGCTCCTTCTGCGGCAAAAGCCAGCATGAGGTCCGCAAACTGATTGCGGGGCCCTCGGTCTTTATCTGCGACGAATGCGTGGATCTGTGTAATGACATTATCCGCGAGGAAGTGCAGGAAGACACCAGCGATACGGCTGGCGAGCGCCTGCCCAAGCCGAACGAGATCAAGGATACCCTTGATGAGTACGTGATCGGCCAGGAGCGCGCCAAGAAGGTGCTGGCTGTGGCGGTGTATAACCACTACAAGCGCCTGCGTAGCGGCGGCAAAGGCCGTGACGAAGTTGAGCTCGGAAAAAGCAATATTTTGCTTATTGGGCCTACCGGTAGCGGTAAGACCCTGCTGGCCGAGACCCTGGCGCGTCTGCTCAATGTGCCGTTCACCATCGCGGATGCCACCACGCTCACCGAAGCCGGTTATGTCGGTGAGGACGTGGAAAACATTATCCAGAAACTGCTGCAGAAATGTGACTACGATGTGGACAAGGCCCAGCGTGGCATTGTCTATATTGATGAAATCGACAAGATTTCCCGCAAGTCCGACAACCCCTCCATCACCCGTGATGTGAGCGGTGAAGGCGTGCAGCAGGCACTGTTGAAGCTGATCGAAGGCACCGTGGCGTCTGTGCCGCCCCAGGGTGGGCGCAAGCATCCGCAGCAGGAATTCCTGCAGGTGGACACCTCCAACATGCTGTTCATCTGTGGTGGTGCCTTTGCCGGTCTCGACAAGGTGATCCGTGAGCGCTCCGAGAAGGGCGGTATCGGCTTCTCCGCCGAGGTAAAGAGCAAGGACAATACGCGCAATCTGGGCGAGTTGCTGGTCGATGTGGAGCCGGAAGATCTGGTCAAGTATGGTCTGATCCCCGAGTTCATTGGTCGTTTGCCGGTGATCGCGACGCTGGAAGAGCTGAGCGAAGAAGCGCTGATCCAGATTCTCACCGAACCGCGCAATGCGCTGACCAAGCAATACGCGCGTCTGTTTGAAATGGAAGGGGTGGAGCTGGATTTCCGCGACGATGCCCTGCGTGCGATCGCCAACAAGGCCATGGTACGCAAGACCGGTGCTCGCGGCTTGCGCTCGATCCTCGAGGGCGTATTGCTCGACACCATGTACCAGGTGCCGTCCATGGATAGCGTGGCCAAGGTGGTGATTGATAGCCCGACCATCAAGGGTGAATCCGAACCGTTGTTGATTTACGAAAACAACGAGCAGTCTTCCAAGGTGGCTCCGGATTGAGACCCGGGCATGGTCCGGGTCTGTCCTGCTTTCACCTAAGTCATAGAGGCAATACGTGCTGAAAGATATTCCGCTTTTACCGCTACGTGATGTAGTGGTGTACCCGCACATGGTTATCCCGCTGTTTGTCGGCCGGGAAAAGTCCATTGCGGCTCTTGAAGCTGCCATGGCAGCTGACAAGCAGATCATGCTGGTCGCCCAGCGTAATGCCTCCGACGACGATCCGGGTGTGGACGACATCTACCGGGTCGGCACGATTTCAACCATCCTGCAATTGCTCAAGCTGCCGGACGGTACCGTGAAGGTGCTGGTCGAAGGCGGCCAGCGTGCCCATGTGGCCAAGGCTGAATTTGGTGAAGAAGGCGCTGTCGCTGATGTGCGTGAGCTGGAAGAAGGGCTCCCGGACGAAAGCGAGCAAGATGCGTTGTCTCGCTCCCTGCAGGGTCAGTTCGAGGATTACGTCAAACTCTCCAAGAAGGTGGCGCCGGAAGTTACCGGTTCCGTTTCTTCCATCGACGAAGTCAGCCGCTTGGCTGACACCATTGCCGCCCACCTGCAGCTCAAGCTGGAAGAGAAGCAGGACGTGCTGGAAATGGTGGACGTGCGTGAGCGTGTTGAACACCTGATCGCGCTGATGGAATCCGACATTGATGTGCTGAAAGTGGAAAAGCGCATCCGTGGTCGGGTGAAAAAGCAGATGGAGAAAAGCCAGCGTGAGTATTACCTGAACGAACAGATGAAAGCCATCCAGAAAGAGCTGGGTGACCTGGAAGACAGCGGTAATGACCTGGACGATCTGGAAAAGAAAATCGACAGCGCGGGCATGCCCAAAGAGGCCCGTGACAAGGCTCAGGCAGAGCTGAACAAGCTCAAGATGATGTCCCCCATGTCGGCGGAAGCCACGGTTGTACGCGGTTATCTGGACTGGATGACCTCGGTGCCGTGGAAAAAGCGCAGCCGGGTGCGTCATGACCTGAATTACGCCAAGGAAGTACTGGACCGGGACCACTACGGTCTGGAAGACGTAAAAGATCGCGTGCTGGAATTTTTGGCCGTACAAAGCCGGGTCGGCAAGGTGAAAGGGCCAGTGTTGTGCCTGGTTGGGCCGCCAGGGGTGGGCAAGACCTCATTGGGGCAATCCATCGCCAGCGCCACCAATCGCAAGTTCGTTCGCATGGCGTTGGGTGGTGTCCGTGACGAAGCGGAAATCCGCGGCCATCGCCGGACTTATATCGGCTCCTTGCCGGGTAAGGTTATCCAGAAACTGTCCAAGGTGGGCGTCCGTAACCCGCTGTTTTTGTTCGATGAAGTCGACAAAATGGGCATGGATAACCGGGGTGATCCGGCGTCGGCACTGCTGGAAGTGCTGGACCCGGAACAGAACGATACGTTCAGTGATCATTACCTGGAAGTGGACTATAACCTGTCCGAAACCCTGTTCATTTGCACATCCAATTCCATGAATATTCCGGCGCCCTTGCTGGACCGCATGGAAGTGATTCGTCTTCCCGGTTATACCGAGGAAGAGAAGGTCAATATTGCGCTGCAGTACCTGATCCCCAAGCAAATCAAAAACAACGGCCTGAAAAAAGATGAGCTGTTATTTGATGAAGCCGTGTTACGGTACATCGTTCGCCATTACAGCCGGGAGGCTGGCGTGCGTGGGCTGGAGCGCGAAATCAGCAAGATTTGCCGCAAGGTGGTGAAAGAACATTTGCTCAGCGGTGAAACGAAAACGGTCACCATGAGTGAAGAGCTGGTTGAGCATTATCTCGGTGTTCGCAAGTTCAGCTTTGGTCGTGCTGAAGAGCAGGATCAGATCGGTCAGGTAACCGGCCTTGCATGGACTTCTGTGGGCGGTGAGCTGCTCACCATTGAAAGTGTTTCCACGCCAGGCAAGGGGCGGGTGATTTCTACCGGCTCACTGGGTGATGTAATGCAGGAATCTATCCAGGCTGCGTGGACGGTAGTGAAAAGCCGTGCAGGCACCCTGGGCATTCGCCGCCGGGCACTGGATCGCAACGACCTGCACATGCATGTGCCGGAAGGGGCAACCCCGAAAGATGGGCCCAGTGCCGGTGTGGGTATGTGTACGGCCATGGTGTCTGTGTTGACCGGTATTCCGGTGCGTGCGGATGTGGCCATGACCGGTGAAATTACCCTGCGTGGGCAGGTGCTGCCGATTGGCGGTCTTAAGGAAAAGCTGTTGGCTGCCCATCGCGGCGGAATCAAGACGGTGTTGATTCCGGAAGAAAATGAGAGGGACCTCAAGGAGATCCCCGACAATATCAAGGCGTCCTTGGACATTCGACCAGTAAAATGGATTGACCAGGTACTTGATGTGGCACTGACTCATCAACCAAATCCGCTTTCCGAAGCGGAGCTGGAAGAGGATTTAGCGCTGGCAGAAGAGAAAAACCAGGAAGGTAACAAACGTCCTAGTACACATTAACGGATCACATTTAAACCTTTTTAAATTGTTGATCTGTATGGTTTTTCAATTGTTTTAACTTGGGTGAGATCGTGCTTCTCCTTTCTTGACGCCCCTGATACCCGTTGGTATAAAGGCGGCTTCGCATAAGGAGAGTGCATCACGCCTCGACCATAAAACCGGGAAAATAGAGAAAGGGGAACTTTGTGAATAAGTCAGAGTTGATTGATGCGATTGCCGCTAGCGCGGATATTTCCAAAGCCGACGCTGGTCGCGCTCTGGATTCTACTTTGGAAGCGGTAACTGGCGCCCTGAAAAAAGGTGACAGCGTTTCTCTGGTAGGTTTTGGTACTTTTGCTGTGAAGCGTCGTGAAGCTCGCGATGGCCGTAACCCGCAAACTGGCCAGACCATCAAGATCGCCGCTGCCAACGTACCGGGCTTCAAAGCCGGTAAGGCACTGAAAGACGCGGTGAACTAAACTGTTTGCAGGAGCGGTAGTTCAGCTGGTTAGAATACCGGCCTGTCACGCCGGGGGTCGCGGGTTCGAGTCCCGTCCGCTCCGCCAGTTTGAGAAAGCGTACTCGTAAGGGGTACGCTTTTTTGCATTTAAGGGAACCTGCAGTCATCCGCCGGTTCTGAATAATAAGATCGAATTTCGAGAGTATCCCTACGGAGTAATTTCATGCAGGAGTTCAGACGGTTTGTCCGCGGTCCCGTGGGCAAGGTCCTGCTTGCCGCAATCATTCTTCCTTTCGTGATTTCCGGCTTTTACGGCTACTTTGTCGGTGGAAGCACAGGCGACGTGGTAGCTGAAGTGGAAGGCAGCAAGATCACACGTAGTGTTGTGAACCAGCGGGTAGAGCGGGTTCGTAACATGCTTCGCGAGCAAAGCCCGAACATGAATCCTGCATTGCTGGATTCATTTGTACGTCCGGAAATGGTGCTGGATGGCATCGTCAACGAGCAACTGATTCTGGCCGCAGCGGAACAATCCAGCATGGTGTTCAGTGAGCAACAGGTTGCTGCCGATATTTACAAGGTGCCGCTGTTCCAGGAAGACGGCAAGTTTTCCGAACAGCGGTTCGAGCGTGAACTGCGTGCCCGTGGGATGAACCCGCAGAGTTACATCCAGGGGTTGCGTCAGGACATGATCAAGGAGCAGTTCCGTGCGGGCTTCATGCAGACGGACTTTTCGCTTCCTTCCGAGCTGAACGAACAGCGTCGTCTGGGTGAACAGTCCCGCGACATCCGTTATGCGCAACTGGATATCAACTCACTGCGCAAACAGTTCAGCGTGTCAGACGAAGAGGTCAAAGCCTTCTATGACGAGAATCAGGGTGAATTCATGCGCCCTGAAGAGTTCAAGGTGTCTTACGTTGAACTGTCTGCGGACAAGTATGCCGATCAGGTTAGCGTCACTGACGAGGATGTGAAGGCGGAATACGATGTCCGTAAATCCATCATGGAAGAAGCGGGTGCCGGTGACGCACCACGCCAGGTGTCACATATTCTCATCGAAGTGAACGATGACCGGGATCTTGAACAGGCGAAGGTCCGTGCCCGTGAAGCGGCGAAAGCCATTGCCGGTGGTGAGTCCTTTGCAGATGCTGCTGCCCAGTACTCCGACGACTCAGGCAGCGCCCAGTCCGGTGGTGATCTGGGTGTGGTTTCCAAAGGGGCCTTGCCTGAAGAAATGGAAAACGCCATTGCCGATCTGGCTTCCGGCACCGTCTCTGCGCCGGTGGTAACGGACGCCGGGGTTCACCTGATCAAGGTGACCCAGGAAGAGACTGCTCGTGCCTTGCCGTCGCTGGCTGAGCTGTCGGATCAAATCCGCGCCGACCTGAAGAAAGCCCGTGCGGAAGCGTTGTTGAATGACGATGTGGCGAAGCTGGAAGAGCTGCTCTACGAGCATGCCGATCTGCAGAGCCCGGCAGAGCAGGTGGGCACCTCTGTGGTCACCACCGACTGGGTCGACCTGGCGGCGGCTGATGCGCCATTGTCCCTGCCTCAGGTACAGCAAGCGCTGAATTCTGATCAGGTGCGCGAACAGGGGCACAACAGTGATCTGATTGAAGTTGATCCGACCCGTTATATCGCCGTACGCATTGCAGAGAACAAGTCTCCTGAACCGATGCCGCTTGAGGAAGTCTCTTTCGCTATTCGCGAACGCCTCAAAGGTGAGCACGCCATGGACAAGGTCCAGCAGCTTAACGAAGACGCACAGAAATCCATCGATGATGGTGCTGATCTGGCGGCAGTGGCGGACCTGTTCGGGGTAGAAGTTGAAGAGCAGGAAGGCCTGCAGCGTGGTGGTGCAGAACCGTCAATGGAAGTGGTCAATGGTGCATTCGGTGCGCCGCGCTTCGAAGAAGGGGAAGCCTCTCCTGTGGCGCTGACCCGTCTGGGTGACGGTTCTGTGGTTGCCTACCAGGTGACACGGGTTGCTGACGGTAATGCCGAACCGTTGAGTGATGCCCAGCAGCAGGCGGCATTGGTTGAACTTGCCAATGTGGAAGGGCAGCGCAATTTCCGTCAGGTGGTTGCCCTGTTGCGCGATGAAGGCGATGTGGAATTGCATCCCTCTCGACTGAGCGCCAATCAGGGAGAGTAGTCTCCCTGCGGCGTTCAGCTCATAAAAAAAGCCCACCGGATGGTGGGCTTTTTTTATGTCAAAACACTGTCGCTTTGTGCATGGCCAGCGGCGCGATGACCCTCCGTCGGTAAGGACCGTGCCGCTAACGGCGCTCTTGCATGGTGAGTTAAAGCTCCAGTTCAAACGGCATGGATACCGTGCTTGCGCCAGCATCTACATAGGTGATCTCGCCGGTAATGCCGGAGGCCAGGTCCGAGCACAGGAAGGCCGCAGTATTGCCCACTTCCTCGATGGTGACGTTACGGCGCAGAGGCGCCTTGGCGGCATTGTAGTCCAGCATGCTGCGGAACTTCTTGATACCGGAGGCCGCCAGGGTGCGAATCGGGCCGGCAGAGATGCCGTTCACACGGACGCCGTCAGGCCCCATGCTGGCGGCAAGATAACGGACGGAGGCTTCCAGACTGGCTTTGGCCATGCCCATCACATTGTAGTTGGGCACAGACTGGCGGGCAGCGTGGTAGGTAAGGGTAAGCAGGGCGCCATTGCGGCCGGCCAGCATGCTCTTGCCTGCCTTGGCCAGTGCCACGAAGCTGTAGCTGGAAATGTCGTGGGCAATCTGGAAGCCCTCGCGGGTGGCCACATCCACAAAATTACCGTCCAGTTCTGCAGCTGGGGCGAAACCCACTGCGTGAACGATACCGTCCAGGCCATCCCACTGCTTGCCCAGTTCGGCAAAGACGGCGTCAATGGCCTCGTCGCTGGTCACATCGCAAGGGAAGCACATGGCCTCGCTGCTGCCGTAGCGTTCTGCAGCTTTAAGAACGCGGCTTTTCAGTTTGTCGTTCTGGTAAGTGAAAGCCAGCTCGGCACCCTCGCGGTGCATGGCTTCGGCAATACCGGTGGCAATGGAGCGGTCGCTGGCGACACCGACAATCAGGTAGCGTTTGCCTGCAAGAAATCCCATGTTCGTCCTCGATGTGCTTTTGAGTTGAAAGTTCGAAGTTGAAAATGTAACAACGCGAGCTCAGTGGGTTGATTCGCGCCTTTTAACATTCAACGTGTAGCTGATTTCGCCCAAGTATAGGCAATTTGCCGCGTTATTACGCCCGCCTGTAAACGATCAAAGTGCAACCGTCTGTTTCCTGCTGCGGGCAAAGGCGGCAGCCATGAGTTTGTGGGTATAGGGCTGCTGCGGGTTGTCGAATACGGCTTGCGTATCGCCGTGCTCCACAGTCTTGCCGTCTTTCATGACCAGCACCCGGTGGCAGATAGCCCGGATTACCTTGAGATCGTGGCTGATAAACAGGTAACTGAGTCCCCGGCGTGCCTGCAAGGATTTGAGCAACTCCAGGATCTGGTGCTGAACGCTGCGGTCCAGCGCCGAGGTGGGTTCATCCAGAACCAGTAATTCCGGTTCCATGATTAGCGCCCTGGCGATGGCGATTCGCTGTCGCTGGCCGCCGGAAAACTCATGGGGATAACGGTGGCGGACGTTGCTGGGCAGGCCTACTTCGTCAAGGATGCGGCAGACCTGTTCGTCACGCTCCGTGGCGCCCAGTGCCGGGGCATGCACAGCAAGCCCCTCGGCCACAATCTGGCCGACGGTCATGCGTGGATTCAGGCTGCCGTAGGGGTCCTGAAAGACGACCTGAAAACGGCTGCGCCATTGTCGCAAACCGGACCGGGAAAGGGCGCGAATGTCCGTGCCATCCATGTCAATGTCACCGTCACTCTGGATTAACCGCAACAGGGCCAGAGCCAAAGTGGACTTGCCCGAGCCGGACTCGCCAACAATGCCAAGGGTCTCGCCGCGGCGCAGTGTCAGATCAATCTGATCCACCGCGTGAAGCAGCGGAGGCGGTGAGAAGAGGGCACGGCGTTTGCCTTTGAACGTCACGGCCATGCCACGGGCTTTGAGTAGCACAGGGGTGTCATCGGGTAGTGGTTCCAGGCGGCCCTGGGGCTCTGCGTTGATCAGGTGGCGGGTGTAGTCTTCCAGGGGGGAATTCAGCACGGTATCCGTGGGGCCCGCTTCCACCCGCTTACCGTTATGCATGACCACGATGTCCTCGGCAAAACGGCTGACAACGCCCAGGTCGTGACTGATCAGTAAAATGGAAAGATTGAGTTCTTTCTGCAGTCGTTTGATCAGGTCAAGAATGGTTTCCTGCACCGTCACATCGAGAGCGGTGGTGGGCTCATCGGCAATCAGGATCTGTGGTTCATTAGCCAGGGCCATGGCGATCATGACCCGCTGGCGCTGGCCCCCGCTGAGTTGGTGCGGATAGCGGTCCAGCATGTCCGGTGTAGCGGGCAGTTCGACCTGCTCGAGCAGCGACAGACAGCGCTCACGAGCGCGTTTTTTGCTCATGCCCTGATGCACAAACAGGCTTTCGCTGATCTGTTTTTCCACGGTGTGCAAGGGGTTCAGGGCCGTCAGCGGCTCCTGGAAAATCATCCCGATGCGACCGCCGCGCAGTTTGCGTTTCTGCTCGCTGTTGAGCACCTGCAAATCCATATCGTCCAGTTGCAGGCTGTCTGCCTGCCAACTCGCGTTTTCCGGTAACAGGTCCATCACAGACAAGGCGGTAAGCGATTTGCCAGAACCGGATTCGCCCACTAACGCCAACATTCGCCCGGGATGGAGTTCCAGCGACATGTCATCGACGGCGAGCTGGTCGGCAAAGCGGATACTCAGCCCTTCTATGCGCAGCAGGCTCATTGCAGAAACTTCCTTGTGTCGAACGCATCGCGAATGGCTTCACCGATAAATACCAGCAGGGTGAGCATCAGAGTGAGCGTGGCAAACACGCTGATACCCAGCCAGGGGGCGTGCAGATTTGCCTTGCCCTGGCCGACCAGACGGCCCAGAGAAGGGGCATCCGGCGGCATGCCAAAGCCGATGAAATCCAGTGAGGTGAGCGTGACCACGGCACTGTTGAGAATAAACGGCAGGAAGGTGAGGGTGGCGACCATGGCATTGGGGAGCATGTGGCGAAACATGATGACCGGGGTGCGTACGCCCATGGCGTGGGCGGCGCGCACATAGTCCATGTTGCGACAGCGCAGGAACTCCGCACGCACCAGATCCACCAGCGCCATCCAGGAGAACAACAGCAGAATGACCAACAACGTCCAGAAGCTGGGTACCACAAAGCTGGAAATAATAATGATCAGGTAAAGCGTAGGCATACTGGACCAGATTTCCAGAAAACGCTGGCCGGAAAGATCCAGCCAGCCGCCGTAATAGCCCTGGATGGCACCGACGATGATGCCGACGATGCTGGAGAGAATGGTGAGCACCAAACCGAACAGGACGGAAATACGGAAGCCGTAAATCAACCCGGCCAGCACATCACGGCCCTGGTCATCGGTGCCCAGCCAGTTTTCCGCTGAGGGGGGGGCCGGGGCTGGCACAGTGAGATCGTAGTTGATGGTGTTGTAGCTGTAACGAATGGGCGGCCATATCATCCAGCCCTTGTTATTAATCAGATCCTTGACCACGGGATCACGGTAGTTGGTTTCCGATTCGAAAAAACCGCCGAAGGTGGTTTCCGGGTAGGTGTTGAACACGGGAACGTAGAGTTCATTGTCGTAGCTGACCAGCAAGGGCTTTTCGTTGGCAATCAGTTCGGCGCCAAGGCTGAGTACGAACAGCGTGACAAAAATCCACAGCGCCCAATAGCCGCGTTTGTTGGAACGAAACGCCTGCCATTGTCGTTGCCAGACCGGATTGCGCATTAACGGGTTACGGAAGGCCATCAGCTCTGCCTCCGTTCGAAATCAATGCGTGGATCGACCCACATGTAAGTCAGATCGCTGACCAGCTTCAGCAGCAGACCGATCAGAGTGAAAATGAACAAGGTGCCAAAAACGACGGGGTAGTCCCGGTTGATCACGGACTCGAAGCCCAACAGGCCGAGTCCATCAAGTGAAAAAATGAACTCGATAAGCAGCACGCCGGTGAAGAACATGCCCACGAAAGCGGCGGGGAAGCCGGCGATAATGATCAGCATGGCATTGCGGAAGACATGGCCGTACAACACCTGCTTTTCGCTGAGCCCTTTGGCGCGGGCGGTTTGCACATACTGTTTGCGAATTTCATCCATGAAGGAGTTCTTGGTCAGCATGGTCAATGTGGCAAAACTCCCGGCAACAATGGCCAGCGTCGGCAAGGTGATGTGCCACAGGTAGTCGGCGACCTGACCAAGCAGGCTCAGTTGATCGGCGTTGTCAGACGTCAGGCCACGCAAGGGGAACCACTCGAAGTAGGAGCCGCCGGCGAACAGTACGATAAGCAGAATACCGAGCAGGAAGCTGGGGATCGCAAAGCCGACAACAATGGCCGTACTGCTCCATATGTCGAAGCGTGAGCCATCTTTCACAGCTTTACGGATGCCCAGGGGAATCGACACCATATAGGCAATCAACGTGCTCCATAAGCCCAGCGAGAGAGATACAGGAATGCGTTCCACGATCAGCTCGGTCACTGAGCGGTCCCGGTAGTAGGATTCTCCGAAATCAAAACTCAGATAGCTTTTGACCATTAGCCAGAAACGTTCCGGCGCCGGTTTATCAAAGCCATAGAGCTTTTGTATCCGTTCCACCAGTTCAGGGGGCAGGCCTTTGGAGCCGCGATAATCTCCGCCGCTGCTGAGCGTATCCACGCTGCCGCCGGCAAAGCTGCCGCCGGCACCACCACCAATACCCTGTAGCTCCGCGAGTGTCTTTTCCACGGGGCCGCCTGGGGCGGCCTGAACCACGACAAAATTGAGCAGCAAAATACCGAACAGGGTCGGGATGATCAGCAGCAACCGTTTGGCAATATAAAGTCGCATCATTGCGCGTTGCTGTCCCACCAAGTGTCGATCGCGCCATCAATGCCTACGTATTCAGGCAGTGAGGGGTGTTTCAGGCGACTGCGGTAAGACAGGCGATGATGGTCGGCATACCAGTTGGGGATCACGTAAAAATTCCACTGTAGTACCCGGTCCAGAGCGCGGCAGGCGGTGATCAGCTGATCCCGCGTGGTGGCGGTGACAATGGCATCGACCAGGGTGTCTACAGCCGGGTTCTGAATGCCGATGATGTTTCGGCTGCTGGGGTCCTCGGCGGCGTCGCTGCCCCAGTATTCCAGTTGCTCGTTGCCGGGGGAGGACGACTGGGCAAAGGAGCTGACTACCATATCGAAGTTGAAGTTACGGATACGCTCCACGTACTGACTGGTGTCTACCTTGACTACCTGGGCATCGATACCCAGTGCTTTGAGATTTCGGGCAAACGGCAACAGGATGCGCTCGAACGCGGGCTGATGCAGCATGATCTGAAAACTGACCGGAGTGCCATCAGGGCTGTGAAGCTGGCCCTCCCTGATCTGGTAGCCGGCCTTTTTCAGTAGTGTCTGCGCTCGGGCCAGGTTGGCACGGGGGCGGCCGCTGCCATCGCTTTTCGGCGGTTCATAGCTTTCCGTGAAAACCCGTTCCGGGATGTCGTCGCGCAAGGGCTCCAGTAATTCCAGTTCTGCCTCGGTGGGCAGGCCGGTGGCGGCCATGTCCGAATTCTGGAAGTAGCTGCGTGTGCGGTTGTACTGGCCATAGAACAGATTGGCGTTGGACCATTCGAAATCCAGTGCGTAGGTCATGGCTTCGCGCAGGGCTACGTTCTGGAACAGGGGGTTGCGCAGGTTGTAGACGATCCCCTGCATGCCTGCGGGGTTGGAGTGGGGGACTTCTTCCTTAACCAGCTTGCCTTGGTCGAAGGCGGGGCCTTTATAGCTGGTGGCCCAGTTCTTTGAGCTCACTTCAAAGCGCCAGTCGTAATCTCCCCGCTTGAAAGCCTGCAGGGCGACGGTGTCATCCAGGAAATAGTCGAATGAGACCGTATCGAAATTATTGCGACCACGCATGATGGGCAAGTCTTTGGCCCAGTAATCCTTGCGGTGCTGGAAGGTGATCTGTTTTCCGGTATCCACATTGCCGACGCTATAGGGGCCCGAACCAATGGGTTTTTCCAGCCCTGCGCTGGTAAATTTCCGGGTTTTCCAGACGTGTTCAGGAAGCACCGGCAGCTGGCCGATGATCAGCGCCAATTCCCGGTTGTCACCGGGTTTGAAATGAAAGGTGACGGTGTGTTCGTCGTCGGCGGTGACGTGATCCACGCCGCTGTAATAAAAGCTGTAGAAGGGCGCGCCATCGTTGATGAGTGTGTTGAATGTCCACACCACATCGCTGGCCTGTACCGGCTTGCCATCACTGAAGGTGGCTTTGGGATTCAAGTGGAAGCGGACCCAGCTCCGGTCTTCGGGCCATTCGATGGTTTCGGCGAGCAAGCCGTATTGGGTGAAGGGCTCATCTTCGGCGCGTGTAGTCAGGGTGTCATAAACGAGGGAGCCGATCCCGGCTGCAGCGGTGCCCTTCGGCACGAAAGGGTTCAGGCTGTCGAAGGTGCCAATGACGTGGCGGCGTAATTTGCCCCCTTTCGGCGCCTCAGGGTTTACATAATCCAGGTGCTCAAAGCCTGCCGGGTACTTTGGGCTGCCGTGCATGGCCATGGCATGGCTGCGATGAATGTCGGCCTGTGCCAGAGCGGAAAAACAGCACAGACTCACCAATAGCCCGCGCAGCAGGCTGCGGTTAATGGCCATAAAGACTCCTTGTTATTTTTTAACCCACCAAGTGTCCAGACCCAGTCCGTACGGGATTGGTTCCGGTGGGCGGGCAAACTTGTCCCACCAGGCAATGCGGTGCGTGCTGATATAGTAGTTCAGGACTCCGTATTGCTGGTAGCGCAACATGCGGTCCAGCGCTTGCAGGCTCAGCCGGTAGTCAGCTTCGTTATCGGTGCTGAGCGCGTGATCGACCAGAAAATCCACCACCGGGTTGCGAATACCCGCTAGGTTGCGACTGCCTATCACTTTGGCGCTATCGGAAAGAAAATAGTCTTTCAGTTCCGGGCCGGGGTAGGCCTGAATGGGCAACACAAACAGCACCACATCGTAATCGAAGCTATCCAGTCGTTGCTTGTAAGCCGCCGGGTCAATTTCCCGGTATTGGGCATCGATGCCCAGGCGTTTCAGATTGCGAAACCAGGGCGCAAGAATGCGGTAAATGCCCGGGTTGTGGTAATTCAAAACGGTGAACTGCAGCGGTTGGCCTTGTGCATTGACCAGGGTTTGCCCCTCGAGCCGCCAGCCGCTTTTTTTCAGCAATGCCAGCGCTTCGCGCATGCGGTGGCGTATCTGTCCGCTGCCATCGTTCACCGGTGGATTGATGTCGGCGTTGAAATAATCGTCCGGCAGCTGATCCAGGAACGGCGTCAACAAGGTTTTTTCTGCCTCGGGAGCGGGTGTGCCCGCTCGGTAGTCGCTGTTGGGAAACCAGCTTTGTGTGCGTTGATAGGCGCCGCTGAACAGGTTCTTGTTGGACCACTCGAAATCGAACAGCAGGCTGGCGGCGCGGCGGACATTGATGTCATTGAACGGGGCGCGGCGGGTATTGAAGAAGAAGGCTTGCACCGGCCGTTGAATCTGATGGGGCACCTCGGCGCGTTTTACCTTGCCGTCTTCCAGGGCGGAGAACGCGTAGGCGGTGGCCCAGTGTTTGGAGCTGTAATCGTAGTGTAAATCGTAGCCGCCGGCCTTGAAGGCTTCGAAACCCACATCCGCATCGCGGTAGAACTCGAATTCCACCGTGTCGAAATTATAACGGCCCCGGTTTACCGGCAGGTCTTTTGCCCAGTAATCCTTTACCCGGCTAAACGTCACTTTACGCCCGGCGTCCACCTGGGTGACCTGATAGGGGCCACTGGAAAGAGGAGGGGTGAGTGAGGCGCTTTCAAAGTCATGTTTCTGCCAGTAATGGCGGGGCAGAATCGGGATGGCGCCGGCCATCAGGGGCAGGTCCCGGCGGCCCCGGTGGAAAGTGAATTTCACCGTTTGCGGGTCAATGGCTTCCACGCTGGCGATATCGGCCAGGCGCAGGGTGAACTCCGGGTGGCCTTTTTCGCGCAGGGTATGTACCGAAAAGACCACATCGTCGGCGCGAATCGGGTGGCCGTCGTGGAACTGTGCTTCGTCACGAATATGGAAGGTGCACCAGCTGCGATCTTCGGGGTATTCCAGCCAGTCGGCAATCAGCCCGTAGGCGGTGCCAGCCTCATCGCCAAGCGGGTTGTGTGGCTGGCTGCCCATTAGCAGGCTGTCGGCGATTTCCGTGACCCCGTACATCTGGATGCCGGGCGTGTCAGCAGGGCTGCGACCTTTAAGAATATAGGGATTCAGGCTGTCGAAGGTGCCCTGGCCGAATAAGCGCAGGGTGCCGCCTTTGGGGGCATCCGGGTTGACGTAATCGAGATGCTGGAAATCGGCGGGGTACTTGAGGCTGCCGAACGGATGGTAACCGTGGCTGCGAGTGGGCTCGGCGTGGCAGACCACGCCGAGCAACAGGCCCAGCAGGGCAAAGGTGCGTTTAGTGCGTTTGGCGAATATCAACGTAGACTGTCAGCCGTTGCCCGGGTTGTAGGTATCGATTGCTGGCTACAGCGTTGTTCCAGCTTTTTATGTCGTTGACCGATACATTAAAGCGGTCGGCAATGGCATACAAGGAATCGCCATTACGAACCGCGTAGCGGACCTTGCGCACCATGTTGGGATTGCTGGAGGAGGGCGTGTTGCTGGCCGGGCTGGCCGCCAGGCTTCCCTTGGTCCACACCGCCAGGTTCTGGCCTATACGCAGGCTGTCTTTGGGGGCCATGCTGTTCCATTTGGCCAACTCAGGCACGCCGACTTTATGGCGGCGGGCGATTTCCCAGAGCGTATCACCGGGCTGCACCGTGTAATCGACGCGCTGGCGACCCTTGGGTTGCTTGGACTGTTTGTTGGCCAGGCGCGATTCAGCACTAAGGCTGTAGTCGCTGCTGGAGGACGCTGGGCCGGGAATCAGCAGGGTGCGGCCGGCAATAATGGTGTTGTTCTTCATGTGGTTAATGTTGCGAAGTACCTGGGGGGTCGTGCGGTACTGGCGGGCAATGGCGCCCAGATTATCGCCGGGCCGAATTTCGTAACGGGCCCACTGCATGCGTTGGTCTTTGGGCAGGCTGGCCAGTTTCGTCTGGAAATTCTCGGCCCGATCCACAGGGACTAACAGCCGAAAGGGGCCATCCGGGGACGTGGCCCAGCGGTTATAGGACGGGTTCAGCAGGTAGAGCTCTTCCACAGAAATATCCGCCAAACGGGCGGCTTGGGCCAGGTCGATTTGCCCGCCGGTTTTTACCGTGGCGAAGTAGGGTTCGTTGGCGATGGGGTGGAGGGGGACGCCGTAGGCCTGCGGGTCACCGACAATCTGGGCGATGGCCAGTAATTTAGGGACATACGCGGTGGTTTCGCGGGGCAGGTTCAGGTTCCAGAAATCGGTGGGCTTTCCGGCTTCTTTATTGCGGCGGATGGCTCGCGATACAGTGCCGCCGCCCGCGTTGTAAGAGGCTAGCGCCAGCAGCCAGTCACCCTCAAAGCGGCTGGAGAGCTGTTGCAGGTAATCCAGTGCGGCATTGGTGGACTTGAGGATGTCCCGGCGCTGGTCTTCCCACCAAGTGCGCTGCATGCCGAAATAATCCCCGGTGGAGGGAATAAACTGCCAGGGCCCCGCCGCGCGGGCGTGGGAGTAAGCAAAGGGATCAAAAGCACTTTCTACGATTGGCAACAAGGCCAGTTCCAGCGGCATATCGCGGGATTCGGCTTGCTCGACGATGTAGTGCAGGTAGCGTTCTGAACGTGTCGTGACGCGGGTGAAATATTCTGGGTGGCGCGCGTACCATTCACGCTGCACACGAATCCGGTCGTTTTCTATACTCAAATCGAGCCCGTAGCCCGCGCGCAAGCGCATCCAGAGGTCGTCAGCGGTTGGCTGATTTTCACTGTCTTCGACTGGGCGGGGTTCGTCCATGCCGTTCGCCAAATTGACGTCATCCACGGAAGGCTCGGCAGCCGGCATGGGGGGAAGATCTTCAAGGGGCTTATTGGTTGCACAACCGCCAAGGACGCCCAGCCCGAGAAAAAGGGCTAAAGGAATAATTTTTTTCATAATCATGGAGTAACGCTAAAAATTTCATGCATTCTGGCGACGGATAGGCGGCGCGGCAAGGACGAGGCGCTAAAAGTTGTCCTTCCAGCGACGCAAGGCCGCAAAACACTGCATATCTGAATCGCCGCATCCTGGTTCGTGACGTTGACAGGAATCCTTCAAGCCTTTGTCATCACTGCGTAAAAACGGGTTGGTCGCTTTTTCTTCCGCGAGGGTGGAAGGCAGTGAAATTTTACCTTTTTGGCGCAAATCGATGACGGCCTGCAAACGCGCCTGCACGGCGGGGTCTTCCGGGGTCACGGCGGCGGCGAAGGTCAGGTTGGCCTGGGTGTATTCGTGGGCACAGAACACCTGGGTGGTATCAGGGAGGGCGGCCAGGCGCCGAAGGGAATGGAGCATTTGCTCCGGCGTACCTTCGAACAGACGGCCACAACCGCCGGCAAAGAGGGTGTCGCCGCAGAATAGCCAGCCCTGTGCCGCGTTGATAAAGGCGATATGGCCCAGGGTGTGGCCCGGAACGGCCATAACGGAGAACGACAGGTCGGTACCGGCGGGGGTGACGGTATCGCCGTCGCGCAGCGGGTGGCTCATGGCCGGAATGGATTCCGCCGCCGGGCCATACACGGGAATATCCCGGTCCCTGATCAATGCTGCGATACCGCCCACATGGTCCGGGTGGTGATGGGTAATCAAGAGTGCGGACAGTGTCAGACCGTTTTCGCTCAGGTAACGCTCCACCGGTGCGGCGTCGCCGGGGTCGACGACAACACATTGATCCTGTTGATGAAATGCCCAGATATAGTTGTCATTGAAGGCGGGGATAGCGATAGGGCTGGCTGTCATGTCGTGGTACGCTCCTGTCTGTAAGCAGGTCTGTTGGCACCTGTTTCAGTGCTTCATCATCCGGCTCACGCATTCATGGATCAAGAGATTGTCCGCTATGCAGCTACCTCCACTCAACCGTATCTCGTTCAATGCCTCCTCCGGCGAATTGGGAAGGGGGTTTGATGAATGGCTCGACAGTGAACCGGGCCAGGCCTTGCTGAGCGAAGAAAAAGCCATGCTGACCGAGTGGCTGCGCAGCCAGGCGGGCCAGCGCGCGGTGGCGATTTACGCCGGCGGCGGCCGTGATTTCCTGTCGGAATCGCCGCTGCGCTGGCAAACCAGCATCGCGCCGCCCGGTTTTACCGGGGTGAAATTGCAGTCGCGGCTGGATCTGTTGCCGATCGCGAAAAGCAGCGTGGATGTGTTGTTGCTGCATCACACCATGGATTTTGCCGCGGACCCTCACCAGGCACTGCGTGAAGCGTCGCGCTGCATGGCGCCTGGCGGCAAGATGGCGATCATCGGGTTTCATCCCGTCAGCGTGATGGGGCTGGCCCGGTGGCTACTCTGGTGGAAGTCTCCGGGCTGGATGGGGCGTTATTATCGGCCCAACCGGTTGACCGACTGGTTGCAGGTTCTCGGATTTGAGGTCGATGGCATGGCCAGTGGCTTCTATACTATGCCGCTGTCCGATCGTGGCCGCAGCCGGGTGCGCTTACTGGACTGGCTGGGCCGTTTCCTCTGGCCACGCCACGGCAATACATACCTGCTGGTCGCAAGAAAACGGGCCGGTGTGGTGCGTCCGTTGGCCACACGACAACGCAAGGTGCCACGCAATACCGTGGTGCCGGTACCGGTGGCCCGCTGGGGCCAGCAGAACAGGGAGTCCTGAGTCTTTGAAGAACGTGATTATCTATACCGACGGCGCGTGCCGCGGTAATCCCGGCCCGGGTGGCTGGGGCGCCATTCTCCTTTACGGTGACAAGGAGAAGGAATTATTTGGTGGCGAGCCTGAGACCACCAACAACCGCATGGAACTGATGGCCGCTATCGTGGCGCTGGAGACCCTCAATGCTCCCTGTCAGGTGGTACTGACCACGGACTCCAAATACGTCATGGACGGCATCACCCAGTGGATGGCGAACTGGAAAAAGCGTGGCTGGAAAACGGCCTCGAAGCAGCCGGTCAAGAATGTGGATCTGTGGCAGCGCCTTGATGCAGCGGTGCAGCGCCACGAAATCGACTGGCAGTGGGTCAAGGGCCATAGTGGCCACCCGGGCAATGAGCGGGCCGATGCGCTGGCTAACCGGGGCATTGATGAAATGAAACAGCAGGGGCGAGCAGGCTAATGCGTCAGGTTGTACTGGATACGGAAACTACCGGCCTGGAGCCCAATGACGGGCACCGGGTGATCGAAATTGGTTGCGTGGAGATGGAGAACCGCCGCCTGACCGGCAATAACCTGCACCTGTACCTGAATCCTGAACGGGAAATTGATGCAGGCGCGTTGGCGGTCCATGGCATCAGCACCGAGTTTCTGGCAGACAAACCCACCTTTGACAAGGTGGTGGATGAATTTCTGGCTTTTGTCGACGGGGCGGAGCTGGTTATCCATAACGCGCCCTTTGACGTGGGCTTCCTCAACCATGAGCTGCGCCGGCTTGGCGCCCGCTACGGGACCATCGAACAGCGTTGTGGCGTGCTGGATACCCTGGTGATGGCTCGCCAGAAGCATCCGGGACAGAAAAATAACCTGGATGCGTTGTGCCGTCGTTATTTCGTGGAAAACGGCCACCGTGAACTGCACGGCGCCTTGCTGGATGCTGAAATTCTGGCGGACGTTTATCTGGCCATGACCGGCGGGCAGACCCGCCTGTCTCTGGGCGGGAACGATGGCAGCGAACAGGGAGGTGATGCCACTGCAGAAGCGATAAGACGTTTGAGTGCAGACCGCCCGGCGCTTGCCGTCGTCCGTCCCAGTGAAAGTGAGATACAGCGCCACAACGACAAGTTGACCGCCATTGCGGGCAAGAACGGCGAGCCTACGGTGTGGCAGGGCCTGACAGAGGATGACACTCCACTGCAGTAGCAGTTACAACAACAGCATCGTCTTAACAGGTCATGCCGCTAGTGTGGCATTTTCTGGGCGCCTGCCCTCTATCTCTGCGATTTCCACCTCTTTACACCGGCAAGCCGGGGCGAATCAGTGTCCCGGGATGACCGGTGTTTCCTGCAGGTCGTCCACCTGGTGGTGCTGAATCCAGCCATTTTCGTACATGTAGTTAGTGGCAGGTTCTAGCGCGGTGGCCGTCATGATCAGGCCGGTAATAGACATCACAATAGTGTACGGCAAAGCCATGACCACCATGCGCCCATAGGATAACCGCACCAATGGCGCCAGTGCCGAGGTGAGCAGGAACAGGAAGGCTGCCTGACCGTTAGGGGTGGCCACAGACGGGATGTTGGTGCCAGTGTTAATGGCGACGGCCAGCAGATCGAACGTATCCCGGTCAATCTCACTCTTCAGCAGGGCCTGCCCGACTTCATCCACATACACCGTGGCCACAAAGACGTTGTCAGAGACTGCCGACAGTACACCATTGGCCATGTAGAAGGCGGGGCCTTGAACGTGTTTGTCCAGGGTCAGCACATATTCAATAACCGGCGCGAAAAGCTGCTGGTCGGCAATGACCGCCACCACGGCGAAAAACACGGTGAGCAGGGCTGTGAAAGGCAGCGCCTCTTCAAAGGCTGCTCCCAGGCGGTGTTCTTCGATAATCCCGGTGAAAGAGGTGGCCAGGATGATGACGGTGAGCCCTACCAGACCCACAGAAGCGGCGTGGGTGGCCAGGCCGATCACCAGCCACACGGCTGTGATGGCTTGAATCACCAGTGCCGCCCGGTTTTGCGGGGTGCGTTTACGGTCCTGCTCCAGGGCGTACTGACGCATGATTCCACGCACTTTCTCGGGAATGTCTTCGCCGTAACCAAAGCTGCCGCTGATTTCCAGAAAGATGCAGGTCAGTAGACCCATTGCCAGCACCGGCAGGGTAATCGGGGCCATACGCAGGAAGAATTCGCCGAATTCCCAGCCCGCCTTGTTGGCAATCAACAGGTTTTGGGGTTCGCCCACCAGGGTGCAAACGCCGCCCAATGCGGTGCCCACCGCCGCGTGCATCAGCAGGCTGCGCAGAAATGAACGGAAACGACGCAGGTCTTCGCGGTGCAGCTCTTCCACGGCGGTGTCGTCGCCATGGTCGTGTTTCTGCTGGAACGTCTTGCCGGAGGCTACCTTGTGGTAAATGCCATAAAAGCCGGTGCACACGGCAATCACCACGGCGGTCACCGTCAGCGCGTCAAGAAAGGCGGAGAGCAGGGCGGCGGCCGCGCAGAACAGCAGACTCAGAGTCACTTTGGATTTCACGCCCAGCAGCAGGCGGGTGAACATGAATAGCAGCAGGTCTTTAAGGAAGAAAATCCCGGCAACCATGAAGATCAACAGCAACATCACTTCGATATTACCGACGACCTTGTGCAGCACGGTATCCGCGGATGTGAGGCCGATCATGACGGCTTCAATGGCCAGCAGGCCGCCGGGTTGCAGGGGATAGCACTTGAGCGCCATGGCCAGGGTGAAAATGAACTCGGCCAGCAGCAGCCAGCCTGCTGTCACCGGCCCCAGGGCCAAGGCCACCAGGGGGTTGATCAGCAGGAAGGCAACGATGGTGTACTTATACCAGGCGGGGGCCTGCCCCAGGAAATTCTGAACAAAGGCGCGGCCTAGCGTGGCTGACATGACGGGTTCCTGCTGAACGGCAAATGGGAAAGGTCGCCCCGGGCGGATGAAGCACGCCTAACACGGGCGCGGCAATGATAAGGACTTGCCATGCCCCAGTACAGTGCAAAGGGGCGGCAATTTGTCCTAGATCAATGGAGGGATTGACGTAGCTGATATGCACACGTAACGGGCAATGGTCTCTGGCCATGGGGAGGAGTGTGGGCAGGTTAACAAATCATCAATAAATCAGTTGCTTACAAATGAAAGTTGACGCAGTCTTTGATGACGTGCAAAAGTTGATGTGCCTTGTTTTACAATCCTATTATGACGATTGTGGGTGTATCCGGGGGGTTGCGCGCCTAACGGAACGAACCCGATGATAATAACAGTTTGGTGCTTGCGGAGAGTCCATGGTTGCCATAACAAATACCACCTCCCTGACTTTTCTCAAGGAAGCGATAGATACCACCCTGACGGAAGCCGAAAACCAGCTTGAAGCGTTCTCGGACGACCGTAGCCGTCAGGATGAGCTGCAGCATTGTGCGCAAGCCTTTCAGCAGCTTCGCGGTATCTGCCAGGTGGTTGAGCTGCCTGCGGCAGCCTTAATGAGTGAAGAGATGGCGCTGGCCGCGCGCGAGCTACAGGACAAAGTGTCTGACGCCCGCATCCAGGCGCTGAGCAATGCGATTGTCCTGCTGACCCGCTATTTTGACTATGTGCAGCTGAAGAACCGAACACTGCCTGCCTTGTTGATCGGTGGTATCAATGAGTTGCGTCGCTCCGGTGGTAAGGGCCTGATTCAGGAAAGCCATTTCTTCAGTGCCGATCTGTCCCGCCAGCGCTCGCCTGAAGCGCCTCAACGTGAGATGTCCGTCAGCGAACTGTCGGATCTGTCCCGTCGTCTGCGGCATATGTATCAGGTTGGCCTGCTGGGTGTGCTTCGTGGCCAGGGCAATGCCACCAATCTCAAGTTGATGGCCCGGGCGCTGGTGCGTCTGGACCGTGCCGCAGGTCAATGTGGCTTGAGCCGTTTTCTGTGGGTGGCCCAGGCGGTTCTGACGGCCATGTATTGCGACCAGATGGCGATCACCCCGGCCCGCAAGGCCTTGTTGTCCCAATACGATCGCCAGCTCAAGAAGCTGGTCTACGATGGTGATCAGGCGGTGACGGAAGAGGCGCCGCTGCTGCTGATCAAGGAGAGCCTGTTTATCGTCTCGTTATCCGCTGAAGACAGCGGAACCATTGGCGATGTGAAGCAGGCGTTTGGTCTGAAGTCCGAAGTCAGCGATACCGTATTACAGCGCGAGCTGGCATTGATGACGGGCGCCAGCGGTTCGGTGATCCGCTCTGTGGCCAGCGCCATGCGCGATGAAATTGCGGATTTGAAGGAAAGCCTGGATTTGGCTTCCCAGGGCGTTGCCGACACCAATTATCAGTCGGTCGCCGCCAGCCTGAATCGTCTGGGTAGCACCCTGGACATGATCAACAAGGACGACGAATCGCGGGCGATCAAACTGCGGGCCAGGGAAGTGTCCCAATGGGCGCCAGATCAGAATGTGGAAGGCGAGGCGTTCCATGGTCTGGTCGATGATCTTCTGATCGTGGAAAACGTGGTGGCGGGCCTGGAACGCAGCATCAGCCCGGAAGATGATGTCCACCGTACGGCCAATAATACCAATATTTCCCTCTACCAACTGGATGACGCGCGCATGACGGTGGTGGGGGAGTGTCGCGCCGGCCTGGCGTTGGCCAAACGGTCTATTTCCTCGTTCATGGATAACAACTGGGATGCCATGCATCTGTCCAACCTGCCGGGTACGTTCGCCTCGATTGCGGGCGGCTTGATGTTCCTGGAACTGGATCGGGCCAAAGCGGTTACCGAGGCGTGCCACAAATACATCAGCAACCGGTTGCTGGGCGGTGATCAGGTGCCTACCCGGGAAAACATGGAAACCCTTGCGGATGCCCTGACCGGAGTGGATTACTACCTGGAAAGCATGGAAGAGCAGAAACCCATTGGTGACGGCGTGCTGGAGGTGGCTGAGGAAAGCATGAATGCATTAGGCTTTCCGGTGTCAAAAGTCGCCTGAGTTTTCGCCGCATGAACAACGTCGCATGAGACAGCCATGATTGATCTTTCCAGCCCGGAACCCCAGGACGCCGATAGTGCGCGCTGCTATGTCATCCATGAACAGGATGTAATGATTTCCAGCCAGGCGGACTGGCAGTTCCCGGAACTGCCCGCCAAGTGGCTTCGTCAGCACCCGGATTACCATTTTCTGGGTTTTCTGTCTGGCCAGCCCTGTTATGTCTGCGAGCTGTCCCGCCATGAATTCGATGACGGCCAGTTACAGCGCGTACCACTGCGCCGCCTGATTGGCACGACGTTCAGCGATGCCGAATTTTCCATGGCCAGCCGGGCCCTGCAGTTTTTGAGCTGGCGGCAGAATCACCGCTTTTGTAGTCGCTGCGGCTCCCCCACAGAGCCACACCCCCGTGATCTGGCGATGACCTGTGCAGGTTGCGGCTATTTCCAGTACCCACGCATTACTCCCTGCATCATTACGCTGGTCACTGATGGTGAGCATGCGTTGCTGGGACGGTCTGCTCGTTTCCCCGAGGGGTTTTATTCCTGCCTGGCCGGATTTATGGAGGCGGGAGAAACAGCGGAGCAGGCGTTGGCACGGGAGGTCATGGAAGAAAGCGGCATATCAGTGAAAAATTTACAGTACCTGAATAGTCAGTCGTGGCCGTTTCCGCATTCCCTGATGCTGGGTTTCATGGCTGAATACGCGGGCGGGGAGATTCGCATCGATGACGATGAAATCGTTGATGCCGCCTGGTTCCATTATCAGGATCTTCCCATGGTGCCGCCGCCGGGCAGTATTGCCCGCTCGCTGATCGATCAATGGATAGCCCGTTTCTAGAAGGATTTGAGCATGAACTACACCTTGGCACCCCTGGTGCTTATCGCTTTCAGTCTTCTGTTCGTTTTGCTGGGCGCCTGGGTATTGCTGCGCCAGAAGTGGGTGCTGCAATGGCTGAAAGGCACCGCCGGGCTGTTGCTGGTGGTGTTGGCCATCTATATGAGCGTCTTTGCGCTGAATCTCTACGGCTACAAGGAATATGCCCAGGAAGTCTCGGTGGCCACAGTCAGCTTCCGCGAATCCGGTGATCAGTCCTTTATTGCTACCGTCACCCGCACAGACGGCAGCGCGGAAGACTTCCGGTTGAAAGGGGATCAATGGCAACTGGATGCTCGCGTGATCAAGTGGAAGATGCCGTTCAGCCTGCTGGGCCTGAAACCGGGTTATCAACTGGACCGTATCCAGGGGCGTTATTACGCACTGGAAGACGAGCGCTCCCGCGAACGTACCGTTTACAGCCTGCATCGCGATCCGGTTGGTCTGGATGTGTGGTTGTTGGCAAAAGAAGGCTGGAGCCTGATTATCGATGCCCGCTACGGTAGCGCGGCTTATCTGCCCATGGCGGATGGCGCCTTGTTTGAGGTCAATGTGGGGCCTACCGGGCTGGTGGCGCGCCCCATGAACGGCAGCGCCCAGCAAGCCATTTCTGGTTGGGACTGATTCTCCTGCCGCCGACCGCTAGGTTGGCGGCACACCTTCCTGCCCAGGGCAAACCCTCTTTGCCCCGTCTTTATCCCCCGCTGATTACCCCAATGGCTCCGGCTTATGTAGAATCAGCGGGAGTTTGATTTCCGTGAATTACTGGCGCCACGCGCCGGATCCCCTGGAGAGTAGATAGACTGTGATCGCGTTTTTAATGGAATACGGCATGTTTCTGGCCAAAGTCGCCACCCTTGTAGTGGCGATTTTGTTTATTTTGGGCGGCATTGCGGCGGCAGCGTCGCGCAATCGCGGCAAGGGCGATCAAGATGGCGAATTGAAAGTCCGCCATCTCAATGATGAGTTCGATGACCTGAAGGAGTCCCTGGAAGCGGAAATCATTCCGGAGGCTCAGCGTAAAAAGGCCGACAAGGCCAAACGCAAACAGGAAAAGCTTGAGGCTAAACAGAAGAAGAAAGCCGGCACTGAGGACAAGATCCTGCCGCGTCTGTTTGTGCTCGATTTCGATGGCGATGTTCAGGCAAGTGGTGTGGATCACCTGCGCCGTGAAATTACCGCCGTTTTGCAGGTGGCCAGCCAGGATGACGAAGTGCTGGTGCGGCTGGAAAGCCCCGGCGGTCTGGTGCACAGCTATGGGCTGGCATCCTCGCAACTGCGCCGTATCCGTAATCAGGGGATCAAGCTGACTATCGCTGTGGATCAGGTGGCCGCCAGCGGGGGTTACATGATGGCCTGCATTGCGGATCGTATTGTGGCGGCGCCTTTTGCGATTATCGGCTCTATTGGTGTGGTCGCGCAGATCCCGAACTTCCATCGTTTGCTCAAGAAAAACGATATTGATGTGGAGCTGATGACCGCCGGTGAATACAAGCGCACCATGACCATGCTGGGTGAAAATACCGAAAAAGGCCGGGCTAAGTTCCAGGAAGAGCTGGAAGATACCCATCAGTTGTTCAAGGGATTTGTCCGTGACAACCGTCGTGGTCTTGATCTGGACAAGGTGGCTACTGGCGAACACTGGTTCGGCACCCAGGCGAAGGAACTGGGCCTGGTTGATGAAATCATGACCAGTGATGAGTTGTTACAACTGCGTAAAGACAGCCAAACGCTCTACCAAGTACAGTGGGAAGCCAAACGCAAGCTGGGAGAGAAGCTCGGCTTTTCCCTGGAGGCGACTGTACATAGAGTGCTGGAAAAGTTCTGGCATCGAGGTAGTCAGCGCCAGATTCACTAACCTTGTTTTTACCCAACACCGCAGAGGAGTAGTCCATGAGTTTTCAGGCATTACAAACCCGCGAGACCGATACCGGCTATAGCAATTCGCTGGTAGAGCGCGAGCTGAGCGAATTGGGCGAAGGCGGTGTATTGGTACGGGTGCAGTGGTCGTCACTGAACTACAAGGATGCGCTGTCAGCCACCGGCAACAAGGGTGTCACCCGTCAGTTTCCCCATACACCGGGCATTGATGCCGTTGGCGTGGTGGAAGAGGCCAGCGATGGTCCTTTTAGTGTGGGCGATGCGGTGATTTGCACGGGTTATGACCTGGGTATGAACACTGATGGCGGCTACGCAGAGTATATCCGCGTGCCTGCTGAATGGTTGGTGCCGCTGCCGGATGGCCTGGCGCCTCGTGATGCCATGCTTTTGGGCACCGCTGGCTTAACGGCGGCACTGAGCGTTGAGTCGCTGCTTGATACGGGCGTTAATCCGGATCAGGGGCCGGTAGTGGTAACCGGAGCAACTGGCGGCGTGGGCAGTGTTTGCGTGGCGATTCTGGCCAAGCTGGGATTTGAAGTGGTTGCCGTCAGTGGTAAGGCGGATGCCAGTGCATGGCTCACGGATCTGGGTGCCGCGCGGATCATTGATCGCCAGGCTTTTCTGGACAGCGCGGCCAAGCCGATGGCCAAAGAACAATGGGCCGGGGCGGTGGATTGCGTCGGTGGTGAAATGCTCGCTGCTGCTCTCAAGGGGCTCAAGTACGGTGGCAGTGCTACCTGCTGCGGGCTGGCAGGTTCGCCAAAACTGGAAATGACGGTTTTCCCGTTTATTCTGCGCGGTGTCAATCTGCTGGGTGTAGACAGTGTTGAGCTGCCCTGTGAGATCAAACAGCAAATGTGGCAACTGTTGGCCGATGAGTGGATGCCAAAGAGCCTGGCGCTTCTTGAAGCCGATGAAACGGATCTTGGTGGTGTGGTCGAGTGGGTGGATCGCATTCTTGCCGGAGGCGTCCGTGGACGGGTTGTGGTGAAAGTCCCGCAATAGCGATTGGCTAGAGCAGACCAGACAGAACGTAAAAGCGCGGTTTATCCGCGCTTTTTTTATTTGTGCGCTTTTATCCGCTAACGCATGCTGTGTAGCGTGGCAAGATGTTATGTAGTGGCGAGTGAAAAGGACGCTTATGAACGAATCTCACTGGCTTAAAATAGCCCTGACCCTGGATGGGCAGGGTGGCGCTACCAGTTTCGATGCGCAGGCGCGGTTATCCGAAACATCGCCATACTGGGTTCACCTGGACTATACGCAGCCGCAAAGCGAGCAGTGGCTTGAACAGCAGTCCATTCCGCCAATGGTTATTACGGCACTTACCGCCTCGGAAACGCGGCCTCGTGCCACAGAAGTGGCGGGTGGCTTGCTGGTGTATCTGCGCGGGGTCAATTTACATCCAGGCGCGCGGCCTGAAGACATGATTGCCCTGCGGTTGTGGGTCGGGCCTCAAGGCGTAATCAGCACTCAGAAACGCACGTTGTTGTCGCTGGTGACCGTGCAGGAAGAGCTCGATGCCGGCGAGGGGGTGGTTGCTATTCCAGGGCTGGTCACCCGGCTGGTTGATCAATTGATCTGGCGGATGGAAGACGTGATCGAAAACCTGGAGTCTGAGGTGGAAGACTGTGCGTTGTCCATCGAGGAGGCCCCGACCATTAGCCTGACCCCGCGCCTCAGCCAGATTCGTCGCCGTTCTATCACGTTGCGACGCTTCTTCGCGCCGCAACGGGAAGCGCTGATCAAATTGCAGAACGAAGCCATGTTCACCGGTGGCGATGCCTTGCTGCTTCGCGAAGCCGGGGATCGCTTGCAGCGTCTGCTGGAAGATCTGGATGCGGCCCGCGAGCATGCCACTTTGCTGCAGGAAGAGGTTTTCTCCGTGCAGAACGAAGCCATCAACGATCGCATGTATCTGCTGGCGATGATCTCCGCGTTGTTTCTGCCGTTGGGTTTTCTTACTGGCCTGTTCGGCATCAATGTGGGAGGCCTTCCAGGTGTTGAAGACCCTGCGGGTTTCTGGTGGTTTATGGCGGGGATCGGGGTTGTCAGTGTCGGGGTGCTGGTGTGGATGCGAAAACGCCGCTGGCTCTAACAGGCTGCTAAAGCGGTAGCGGCGTTTTCATGGTGCCAGAAGCGGTTTGAAATCTAACCGCGTCGATACAGAGGGCGCGGTTCGTTGACATCCCCCTGATAGGTGACGCTGAAATCTTTCAAACCTTGCAGTGCTTCTTCGATGCTGCGGTCTTCGCGCACTTCGAACGCGTTGAAGCCGCAGCGGGTCATGTAGAAGAGCTGGTCGCGGAGTACGTCGCCGGTGGCGCGAACTTCACCCTTGAAGTTATAACGGGTGCGAAGCTCTCGCGCATAGGAATACCCACGGCCGTCTTTAAACGCCGGGAAATGGATGGCCACCAGGGGCAGGGCGGCCAGGTCGTCTTCCAGGTCTTTCGGTTCTTCGCCCGGCGCCAGCCACACGGCCACATCGCCACGACTGAGCAGCGCATCACGGTTCGCCTGCCAGTAGGCCAGCGGCACAATGATGTTGCCGGTGGGCAGCTCGCCTTCCAGCGTGTCACCTTCAAGGCGTTGCCACTGGTTGTCCACGATGGCGCCATCAATGATTACCTTACCCATAGATGCGCTCCTTGAACGGGTCCATGCCAATACGCTCGTAGGTGTCGATAAACGGCTCGTTCTCGAGACGCTTTTCCACGTAGAGCTTGATGATCTTCTCTACCACGTCGGTGATTTCTTCGGACTCGAAGGAGGGGCCCATTTTTTCACCCACGCGGGACAGTTTGTCGCCGCGACCGCCCAGAGTAACCTGGTAGAATTCCTTGCCTTTCTTGTCCACACCAAGGATGCCGATGTGACCGATGTGGTGGTGGCCACAGGCATTCATGCAACCGGAAATATTCAAATCCAGTGGGCCCAGATCGTGGACATAATCCACATCGTCGAAGCGACGCTGAATGGATTCGGCAATGGGGATCGACTTGGCGTTGGCCAGCGCACACAGATCACCACCGGGGCAGGCCACGATATCAGTGAGTAGGCCCAGGTTCGGTGTGGCAAAGCCCAGGGCATCCAGTGCTTTCCAGAGGTCATACAGATCGTTGGCGGCCACGTCAGACAGCACCATGTTCTGTTGGTGGCTGTTGCGAAGCTCGCCAAAGCTGTACTGGTCTGCCAGGTCGGCAACGGCTTCCAGTTGCTCGTCACTGATATCCCCGGGAACGCGACCGGTGCGCTTGAGCGTCAGAGTGACGGCCCGGTAGCCAGCCTGTTTGTGCGCACGGGTATTGGTGTGGAACCAGCGGCTAAAGGCCTTGTCTTCGGCCAGCTTGGCATCCAGCGCGGCCGTATCGGCGCTTTGGTAATCCGGGGCGGTGAAGCATCCCTTGATGCGTGCCACTTCTTCGGCGGTCAGGGTCATCTCGCCGCCTTTCAGCTCGGCGAATTCCTGCTCCACCAGTTCGCGGTATTTCTCCGCGCCGAGGGCTTTCACCAGAATCTTGATACGCGCCTTGTACTTGTTGTCGCGGTTACCGTACTTGTTGTAGACGCGCAGAATGGATTCCAGGTAAGCGAGCAGGTCCTGCCACGGCACAAATTCACCGATGACCGCACCGGTCATGGGGGTGCGGCCCAGGCCGCCGCCAGCCCATACCTGGAAGCCGGTTTCGCCGTTGGCACCGTGTACCAGCTGCACACCGATATCGTGGACACCGATCAGGGCCGGGTCGGCGTCGGGTACGGCGTTAACGGCAATCTTGAATTTACGCGGCAGGTAGGCGAATTCCGGATTGAAGGTGGACCACTGGCGGATGATTTCGCACCAGGGGCGTGGGTCTTCAATCTCTTTGGGATTAACGCCAGCAAATTCGTCGGTGGTGATATTACGGATGCAGTTACCACTGGTTTGAATGGCATGCATCTGTACGTCGGCCAGTTCCGCCAGAATGTCCGGCACTTCCTCAACGGAAGGCCAGTTCAGCTGAATGTTCTGGCGGGTGCTGACATGACAGAAACCCTTGTCATAGGTCCGCACGATATGCGCCAGACGACGCAGCTGACGACTCGCCAACAGGCCATAAGGAACGGAAATACGCAGCATGGGCGCATAACGCTGAATGTAGAGGCCGTTTTGCAGGCGAAGGGCAAGAAACTCGTCTTCGCTGAGCTCATTGGCGAGAAAACGGCGGGTCTGGTCGCGATACTGCGCCACCCGCTCTTCCAGCAACCGTTGATCGTATTCCTGATAGACGTACATGGGACTGTATCACCGTCCTTAAATGCTTAAAATTCAATAGGTAAGCGTTGCTCCCAGAGGGAGCAGAGCGGCACTCTAGCAAAGCGCCCTTATAGTGAAAAGAAATATCTTGGCATATCTCTATTACGTAGAGCTATTTAGCCGCGGCATCCAGCACCAGATTCACGGTCACCACCATACCGATCACCAGGGCCGCAACAAGCACGACATAAACGCCGATAAAGTTGCCCGCATCGCCTTTGGTAAAGTCCCGTTCCCGGTTCTTGCTGCTTTGAACACCGAGCAAACCGGCCAGAATGCTGTGAATGGTCTGCCAGAGAGTGGGCTTGCCGTTATCCGGTTGCTGAGCCTGATCCTGAGCGGGGTGTTGGTCTGACATGGGTAATCCTGTGTTTTGGCTGAAGGCTAAACGTTGGATGTTCGCGGCGTACGATAAGCACGCGCCGCCGGGGGCATATTGTACTCCTGCCAGCTGCCCGACGACAGCATCAAGCAGGCAGACTTGAATTGTGTGTGCGGTGTCGCCATTGCAACTGCTGAGTACCTGACTAAAATAGTCAGGAAATGAAGCTGGCGCAGGTCGCCGCTTTTACCTCTTACGCCCTTTATTGCGTATGGGTTCATTCATCCCGACCAGGAATCATGATGGCAGAGCAGTTGATCGACATTACCGAAACCGCCCAGGATTACTTGCGTGACTTGCTGAGCAAGCAGGATCAGGCCGAGATTGGTGTGCGTATCTTTGTCGAGCGCCCAGGCACCCCGCACGCGGAATGCTGTATGGCCTATTGCCCGGAGGGCGAACAGGAAGAAAGCGATGTTCGCTATGACTACGAAGGGTTCCACGCCTGGATCGAGGGTAAGAGCGTCCGCTATCTGGAAGACGCGGTTATCGACTACAAGAAAGACAGCATGGGCGGCCAGCTGACTTTCCGTGCACCCAAGTCCCGTGTCCCGGATATCAGCGAAGATGCCAGCATCGAAGAAAAGATCAACTACGTACTGTACGCCGAGATCAACCCGAACTTGGCCGCCCACGGCGGCAGTGTGCAGCTGCTGGAACTGACCGAGGACAACGTGGCTGTGCTGGAATTCGGCGGCGGCTGCCAGGGCTGTTCCGTGGTGGATGTGACCTTGCGCGACGGGGTAGAGAAAACCCTGCAGGAGCGGATTCCAGAGCTGGCCGGTGTGCGGGACAAGACGGACCACTCGGTGACCGACAACGCTTATTACAGCTAACAGCTATGAGCTTCTAGTATCTAGTCTAGCTTCTAGAAAAAGCAAAAAACGCAGCCTTGAGCTGCGTTTTTTGCTTTTATGGATCTTGTTTTTTACTCGTTGCTAGCAGCTCGCCGCTCGCAGCTATTCTTTACCCACACTGCGGAGTTCGACCCGCCGCTTTCGCCTGGTGATACAGCGGCATAACCTCCGGGATGCGTGCTTGTAGCCCATTGATGCGGGTGCTGTTGGACGGATGAGTGGACATGAATTCAGGCGGCTCGTTACCGTTGGCCGCGTTCATGTTCTGCCACAGGGATACACTTTGACGCGGATCAAAGCCGGCCTGTGCCATCAGTTGCAGGCCTATGATATCGGCCTCGGCTTCATGTTTGCGGCTGAAAGGCAGTGCCAGCCCATATTCGGCGCCAACCCCCAGTGCGGCCAATACACCTTGTTTGGCGGCGCTGTCTTCCCCGGCAAGTGCACCAAGTACCTGCATGCCGCTTTGGGTGGCGTATTGAAGTGACATGCGCTCATTGGAGTGTTGTGCCTGCACATGGCCGATTTCATGGCCAATCACTGTGGCGAGCTGACTCTGGTTGTTGGCCACTTTCAGCAAGCCCGTGTTCACTCCGATCTTGCCGCCTGGCAGGGCAAACGCATTGGCGCTGTCGTCCTGGAAGAGGTTGACCTCCCATTGCTGGGAGCCATCCAGGGTGGCAGTGATCGCCGTGGTCACACAGCGGACATAAGCCGTCTGCTGCTGGCTGCTGCTCAGCGGTTTTTCATCTTTCATCTGGGAATAGGCGGTGACACCCATTTCATCCATCTGGTCCGCGGGCAGCAACAGAAACTGCTGGCGACCCAGTGGAGAGGTGGCACAGGCGGCGAGGCTGCCAGCAAGCACGCCAAGGGTGAGAAATTTACGCAACGTCATTGTCTATTTTACTCCCATTCCCGCAGGAAACGTCGGGACACGAACATTAGCCAGCCAGCCCAGCCGGCACTGGAAAGAAAGATAATAAAGCCAAACACCGAGATTCCCCAAGGGGCAGGGGGTACCCGGCCGCTCAACATGATGGCGCCAGCCAGTAATCCACCGGTGACCAGCAGGGTTTGGACCTGCCTGTACTGGCCACGTTCAATTCTCGTAATCAGCCGCTCCAGGTGACGGGGATCAATGCCCGCTTCACCGGGAGCGGCCTGGCCCGGTACGGGGGGCGGCGCATAGACCTTGTCGACCACGTCGAGCGCTCGCAGACTCAGGCTTTTTGCCAGGCGAACCGGTGAGTAGCGTGTGCGAATCATGCGTTTGAGTAACGGCTCGGCCTCACTCATCAGGTCAAAATGGGGGTTCAGCAGTCGGCCAAAGCCTTCCAGGGTGATAATGGCCTTGATAAACAGGGCAATGTCGCTGGGCAAGACCAGATTGTGATTGCGCACCAGGGCGGTGATGTCGTTGAGCAGGGCACTGATATCCAGCTGGGAAATTGATACACCGTGGTACTGGCTGATTACGTCTTCCACGTCGGACACCAGCTGGTCGAACTTGATGGGTTGCCCGTCGGACCAGCCGGACAAGACGCCAGCGCATTGTTCGGCCTCACGCAGTACCACAGCGCGGGTAATCTGCAGAATCTGCTCGCGGCGACTGTGGCTGAGTTTACCGACCATGCCGAAATCCAGCATGGCAATTCGGTTTCCCGGCATGATGATGAAGTTGCCGGGATGCGGGTCGGCATGGAAAAAGCCGTCTTCCAGGGCCATTTTCCAGGCGGCCAGTGCGCCTCGGCGTGCGATTAATTCCCGGTCCAGCCCGGCTTCATTCAAGCGTTCCACGGCTTTTGCCGGAATGCCTTCAACATGTTGCTGTACCTGAACCGTCGGCGATGAGAGGTCCCAATACACCTTGGGAATCTGCAGCCATTTAAACTGCCGGAGGTTTTTACGGATACGGTCCGCGTTACGCCCTTCAATGGTGAAATCGAGTTCTCGTGTCAGCGACCGTTTGAATTCGCGCACCAGTTCTACAGGCCGGTAGCGTCGTAGTTCAACGGAATTGTCGGCGGCCAGTTTGGCCAATTGGTCGAGTAGGCGCAGGTCCGAATCAATCTTGTCACGGATGCCCGGTTTCTGAACTTTCAGCACGACTTTCTGGCCACGGCGAGTCAGTGCGCTATGCACCTGGCCAATGGAAGCGACGCCGATCGGCTCCGGATCTATGCGGGCAAAAAGGCTGTCGACAGGTTTCCCCAGTGATAATTCAATGTCTGTCTTGAGCGTGTCGAACGGCACTGCCTGGGCCTGATCCTGCAATTTTTCGAATTCGGCAATCCAGTCCATGGGGAACATGTCCACGCGGGTTGCCAGCACCTGACCGAGCTTGACGAAGGTCGGGCCCATTTCCTCCATGGCATGGCGAAGGCGTTCTGCGGTGCCCATGCGCAACATGTCTGGTTTCATGCTGCTGCGAACCAGTTTTCCCGCATGCTCGACCGGGGTGGAAAGTCCCAGCCGCCGAATCACGTCGGCAAATCCGTACTTGAGCAGGATCGCCGCCAGTTCATTCATCCGCAGTAGATCTTTGCCTGTGTGCAAAAGGTTCACAACATTGTCCCTGTAGGCTGGGCTGTGATGCCCATTCGAACGCGTTGTCGCAAGCTTGCAACAAGTGACCGGTAAAACGTCTGCTTGGGCCGTTAAGGTGCCTTAACAGGCTGTTAACAGCATTGTCGATTTTCTGGCAAGATGCCATGGCAATCACTGCAAGGTAAAGCGCAAACATGTCTGAACACTATTTACGCGATGATCTGGTTGAAGTTCGGGACAGTGAGGTCCACGGGCGTGGTCTTTTTGCCAGCCGGGATATCCCGCGCAATACCGAATTGGGCCAGTGCAAGGTAAAGCGCGCCAAGGGCAGCGGCCCTTATGTGTTGTGGCTGGATGATGAGGGGGAGGAGCGTTACCGGGTGTTGTGTGATTTACGTTTCATCAATCATAACAAGCGCGCCAATGTTGCCTATTACGATGATTTGACGGTGGTGGCGCTGAAGAAAATCAAGGCCGGTGACGAGCTGTTTCACGATTACGGCGAAGAGTGGACCTGAACAGCCTTCCCTAGAATGGGGAGGGGGAAGTGAATTCCTGCCACAGACCTGTGACGGGGTGGTTGAACGCGAGCCATGCTGCGTGCAGCAGCAGGCGCGGGCTGAGGGCTTCGATTTCGGCGGGGGCATACATGTCGCAGCCGATGATCGGATGGCCAAGCTCGCGACAGTGAATGCGCAGCTGGTGGCTGCGCCCGGTGACGGGACTGAGCAGCAAGCGGGTCCGGTTGCCGGGAATGTCCCGTTCCAGCACACGGTAGTGAGTTAAGGCATTTTTGCCGGTTTCGTGGCAGACCTTCTGCAAGGGGCGGTTTGGCCAGTCCGCAATCAACGGCAGGTCGATACTGCCGCTGTCGTGTTCCACGAGGCCATGCACAACGGCCTGATAACGTTTTTGCACCGTGCGAAGCTGGAATAGCCGGCTCAATCTGCTTTGTGCCTGAGCAGTGAGAGCAAACACCATGATCCCCGAGGTATCCAGATCCAAGCGGTGTACCAGGCGAATGTCTGCATACTGCGCTTGCAAGCGGCGGACCGCGCAATCCTTGTTTTCCGGTGCGCGACCGGGAACGCTTAACAGGTATGCGGGTTTGTTGATCAGCAGAATGTGGGCATCCCGGTACATCGTCCCCACGCGCTCATGGCACAGGGGGACAATGTAGTAGGGCGCCTGGTCAGCCCCAGAGGGTATGGAAGACATCGCTGTACTGCCCGGCAAAGTGAACGGTGAGGCCCTGTTTCAGATAATCGGGCAGTTCATCAAAATCCCGGCGACAGGCCTCCGGAAGAATCACTTCCTTGATTCCCACGCGGCGGGCCGCGATGACTTTTTCGCGGATGCCGCCAACCGCCAGTACTTGCCCGGTGAGAGTCAGCTCTCCGGTCATGGCAACCTTGCGCGGCACCCGTTTTTTCATCAGCAGGGAAAGCAGGGCAGTGGCCATGGTAACGCCGGCGCTGGGCCCGTCTTTGGGCGTCGCCCCTTCGGGCACATGCAGGTGCAGGAAGGCCTCATCGAGCTGCGCCGGATCCAGGGAAAACTGCGCCAGATTACTCGCCACATAACTGTAGGCGATCTCGGCGGATTCTTTCATCACATCACCCAGTTGTCCGGTCAGCTTGAATCCCCGCTGTTTGCTGTGCACCTGATTGGCTTCAATGGACAAGGTGGCGCCGCCCATGGATGTCCATGCAAGTCCGGTAACCACGCCCACGCCGCGTTGGGTTTTCTCTGTCTGGAAATACGGTTGGCCGAGGAAATCGGTCAGGTTCTTGCCAGAGATGCTGATTTTCTTCTCGCCAGCCAACAGTTTCACCGCGGCTTTGCGGATGATCTTGTTGAGCTGTTTTTCCAGGTTCCGTACCCCGGCTTCACGGGCATAGCCTTCTACCACGTGACGCAGGGCGCTGTCGCTGATGCGCAGCTGCCCCGGCTTGACGCCGGCCCGTTCCAGGGAACGGGGCCACAGGTGTTGCCGGGCGATGGCGACTTTTTCTTCGGTGATATAACCCGACAGGCGGATCACTTCCATGCGGTCGAGCAGGGGGCCGGGAATGCTGTCCAGGGTGTTGGCCGTGCAGATGAACAAGGCGTGGCTAAGGTCCAGGCGTTCATCCAGATAGTGATCGAGAAAGTCCTGGTTTTGCTCCGGGTCGAGTACTTCCAGAAGCGCGGAAGCCGGGTCGCCCTGAAACGATTGGCCCAGCTTGTCGACTTCATCAAGCATGATCACTGGGTTGCTGGTGCCGGTTTCTTTCAGCGCTTGGACCAGTTTGCCGGGCATGGCGCCGATGTAGGTACGGCGATGCCCCTTGATTTCCGCTTCGTCGCGCATGCCACCCAGGCTGAAGCGGTAGAACTGGCGATCCAGGGCATCGGCGATGGACTTGCCAATGCTGGTTTTGCCGACCCCTGGCGGACCCACCAGCAGAATGATGGAGCCTTTCACTTCGCCGCGCAGGGCGCCCACGGCGAGAAACTCGATGATGCGGTCTTTCACATCATCCAGCCCGCTGTGGTGTTCGCCGAGTACTGTCTGGGCATGGCCCAGGTCCAGATTATCATCGCTGTACTGGCCCCAGGGCACGCTGGTCAGCCAGTCCAGATAATTACGGGTCACGCCATATTCTGGCGAGCCGGTTTCCAGCACGGACAGTTTCTGTAATTCATCGTCGAAGCGCTTTTGTACCGGCTCCGGGGGAGAGAGGGCATCCATGCGTTCACGGAAGGCATCCGCTTCGGCGGTCTTGTCGTCCTTGCTCAGGCCCAGTTCCCGCTGGATGATTTTCAGCTGTTCGCGGAGGAAGAATTCGCGCTGATGCTGGCTGACCTTTTCGTTGACCTCGTCGGAAATTTCGCTTTGCAGCCGGGCAACCTCAAGCTCCTTTTTTACCAGCGTGAGGACTTTCTCCATGCGCGGCTTCAGCGGCACGGTTTCCAGAATGGTTTGCAGCTCTACACCGTTGGCACTGGTGAGCGCAGCAGCAAAGTCGGTAAGCGGCGAGGGCTCACTGGGTGAAAAGTTCTGCAGGTAGTGGCGCAGCCCTTCGTTGTACAACGGATTGAGCGGCAGCAGTTCCTTGATGGTGTTGATAATCGCCATGCCATAGGCGCGAATAGTTTCATCCGCTTCAGCACGGGGCTCCGGGTAACTCACATCAGCCATGAACGGATGTTTGCGGCTCAACCAGCTGTTGATACGAAAACGCGAGGTGCCCTGGGCAACCAGTTGAAACTGGTCGTTCTCTTCATTGAGGGCATGGACTTTCACCAGGCAGCCGAACTCGGGAAAGTCTTCGGCGGTTACCGAGTCCGGGTTTTTTTCTCCCACGTACACAAGCCCCAGGGACTGATGCGGCGTCTGGCTGACTCGCTCAAGGGTTTGTTGCCAGCGGGCTTTGTCCAGCATGACCGGCTGCACCAGCCCCGGCATAAAGGGGCGATGCTTCACCGGAATCAGGTAAATACGCTGTGGCGGCGTATGTTCTGGCACCGTGAGGCCGCCGGACTGCGGCTCAGCACTATCAGAAGGGTGTTTGTCGGTATGGTGATGGGCGCTATCGTTGTCAGTCATAATCCTGTCACTTCCATGGTCCGTGGAAAGAACATGGTGGCGAGGGTGGAAAATTCAATTGTCGATGATTAACAGATCTGCGCGCAAAGCCTTGGGGGTTTGGGTTCGGCGTTCGACCACACGGCTGTTCAATTTACCGGCTTCGCATTTTTCCGCCAGTGCATAGAAGGGAGAGCGGCCGGGGTCGGCAATGATGATCTGTTTGACGCCCGCGCGCAGGCTGCGGCGAATCAGGTTATAGAGCACCGGCGTCAGTTCATCCCAGAAGCAGATATCCGCACCGGCGACGATATCCACATCCGCCAACCGGGCCTGCGTTAGCTTCTCGAAGCGGGCCTGTAGCGGCGTTACGTCCACCTTGTTGATGCTGGCATGCAAATCCAGATAAGGGTACACGTCCGGGTCCGCATCCACCGCGGTCACCCGGCAGCCAAAGCGTTTTGCCGTGAAAATAGACAGCGGCCCCCAGCCACAGCCGATATCCATCAAATGCTCATCAGCGGACAGCTTCCGTTTGGTCAGGTGATCCATGATCAGGTAACTGGAATTCCACACCTTGTTGCCGTGAATTGATGGCGTGTGGTTGGCCCGTTTCAGCCGGCGGACTTCCTTGTGGCCGGAACGCAGCAGGGTAATGCCGCGAGTGCGAATGGTATGGGGTTCTCCAGCACGTATAACTGTTCCTGACATAATCGCTCACCAGCGGCAAAGTTTGGGAACAGTACGGTCAAGCCCCCTGTGATTCAAGTGTGAAATCACAGGCATAATGCAGGAATGGCGATACGAGTGACAAAAACAGAATGATCAGAAAAGGCATCGTGGGCCTGGGCGGTCTGGCTGCCGGGCGTTCGCGGTATATTCGTGCTGTTGCTGCGGTGGCCCGAATCGGTGCGGTGTATGCGTCGGGGCTACGCAGCGGGGACCGGGCCGCCTGCCATCGTCGCGGGGCGGATATTCTGGTCGCGCTGTGTCGTCGCAATGGGGCTTTCTGGGTCAAGGCGGCGCAATTTTTCAGCTGTCGACCTGATGTATTGCCGCTGGAATATATCGAAGCATTCCAGCAGCTGCAGAATGATGCCCAGCCTGTTCCTTTCCCGTTGATCGAGAAAACCTTGCGGCGTTCCTGGGGCAGTGACTGGCGCCAGCAGTTTGCCTGGCTGGAGGAAACGCCGGTGGCAGTGGCATCCATCGCTCAGGTACACCGGGCACAGCTCAAGGATGGCCGTGACGTTGCCATCAAGGTGCGCTTGCCGGGTGTGAAGAAAGTCTTTGAGCAGGATGCCAAAGTCTTTCAGGCAGTGGCGGCGCTGGTGGCGCCCACCTTTCGTGAATTCGACCTGCAGCAGGCCATTGAACAGCTGCTGATCATGACGGCCATGGAGCTGGATTTCCGCAACGAAGCCGCGAACACGTTGCGTTTTTCCCGCCAGCCCCATCACGAGCGCATTCGCATCCCGGATATCATCGAGGGTTTATGCGGTGAGTTGGTGTTGGTGACCAGCTGGGAAGGCGGGCAGCGACTGCGCAATTACCTGGATACCCACCCTGAAAAAGCCCAGGACCTGCTGGGCGTGTTGTTGACCAGCTATCTTCAGCAGGTCACTCGCTTTGGCGTTTACCAGGCCGACCCGCATCCGGGCAATTTTCTGGTGACTGATGATGAGCAGGTGGTGATTTTGGATTATGGCGCCATAGGTGTGCTCACGGCGGATGAGGTGCGGCGTTACTCCCGCCTGCTCTATGGATTGATGGGGTTTGAGGGGCCAGTGGATATCGGTGAGCTTTTCGTGCAGGCCGGGTTCAAGGGGGGCAGCCCGGAAACCCTGAAAGAGCTGGCGCTCTATGTTCTGACCGATCGTCTCAATGAGCAGGGGCCGATAGGCGCCATGGGCGAATTGATGAGCCGCTTTCGGGAAGAGCGCATCAGTATCCCCGATTCCTATATTGGCATTTCCCGGGTGCTGATTACGCTGGGTGGCTTTCTGATGAGTTATCAGGTGCCGTTTGACTGGACTCCGCCGGAGCAGCGCGCCGGCGGAGGTTGATCAGATTTGGGGGGCAGCAGTGTTTCAGGGCCGCGCTTCGCTCCAGAAGGCACGGAAGGCATCGGCGCTTTTGCCGGGTGCTTCAGCCATGGGGACATGGCCAATGCCGTCAAGAATCACCGCGCGGGATTGCGGTAACTCCTCCAGAAAAGCAGCTACATTATCCACGCCAAGCAAACGATCTTCGCGCCCCCAGAGTACCAGGGTCGGTGTTTGAATAGTGGGCAGCACATTCTTGTCTTCGAGCTCCATACCCGGATCGTCCATCAGATCCCCCCATACTTTTTCAGCCACATCTGCGTTCTCCGCTTTCTTTTGCCCCATGATGTCGATAAAAAAACCGGGCATGTAAGGCGGTTCTTCCATGGCCCACTTCAATGTGGTCTGGAATTGTTCAGCCTTGTGCGGAATCAGCGGGTTGCTCTCACTCTTGGCGAGAACATTTTTGAATTCCTTGGTCTGGCGAGTCAGCCCGGCAGAGTCCACCAGGCCCATGGAAAGCACTCGCTCTGGCGCCTGTTGCGCGATAGCCAGGGAAATGGCGCCGCCCATGGAGTTGCCCGCCACATGGAATTGCTGAATGTCGAGCGCGTCCATCAGTGTTAGCAGCCGGGAGGCCTGGGCTGCCATGGTGTAATCCAGATTCAGTGTGCGGGTGGTTTGTCCGTGGCCGGGCAGGTCTGGCACCACAAAAACGAAATCGCCCTCGAGCTCATTGGCGAAACGAATCCAGTTACTGGAGTCGGCGCTGAACCCATGAATCAGTAACACGGTTTCTTTTTTGTCGGTGGACTCTTCATTTTGGGGTTCACTGACAAGCAGGTGCCACTCGATGCCGTCGGCCGTGGTCAGGGTCTGGTCTTCCAGCCCGGCGCGGCTTTTTTCCATGCTCAGGCCATTGTCATAGGCCCAGCGTGCTGCGTCTTCGCAGCCATTCAAAAAGACAGTACACAGAATAAAAAGAAACAGGTGTTTCGGTTGCATGCCGAACTCTCCGTTGTATGCGTCACCTTCAAGGCACTTCTCGTTTCCCCATGGGGGAAGCGAAAAAGAGATTGCCTTGCCCAAGCTGGGCCAAGCATAGGGGATATACAGCGAAAATAGCCTTCTGAACGGGCCATTTTTCTAATCTGAACGGGTTTCCTAACGGGACTTGAGATTCCAGATGCCGGCGGCCACGATCAGCAGGGTGCCGAGAACGGTGGTTAGCACCAGGGTTTCTCCCCAGAACATCCAGCCAAGCAGCGCCGCCCAGATCACGGAGGAGTAATTATAGACACCGACCTGGCCGGGCCGGGCAATCTGGTAGGCGGTGGTCATGGCGTATTGTCCGCCTGTGGCCACCAGGCCGATGGCGAGAAGCCAGAGGTAATCGGTACCCGCAGGCAGGGTGGTGGCCCACAGCAAAGGGAGAGACGAAAACAGCGTGGCAAAGAGCGCAAAGTAGAACACCACACGCTGGGCGGGCTCGGAAACCGCCATGCGCCGGATGCTGACTTTGGCAATGCTCATGATGGCCGCGCCGGCCAGGGCCACCCACATGACCGGGTCAATGTGACCCTGCCCGGCACGCATAATGATGGCAACGCCGATAAAACCGGCGATGATGGCCAGCCAGGTATGTAATCCAATCCGTTCACTGAGCCATAACCAGGCGATGACCGGCAGGAAAAACGGCACCGTCATTTTGACCAGTACCGCCTCTGCCAGGGCAATATGCCCAATGGCGTAAAAGAAACAAAACATGGCACTGACGCCGGTGAAAGCACGGATCAGGTGCAGATGCACAAAGCGGGTTCGCAGCTGCCCAAAGCCGCCGCGAGTGGCGATAATGGGCAGTAGGAACATCAGTCCGAAAAGGTTACGGGCAAACACGATGACCTCGGTGTCGAGGTGATCAGACAGGTGTTTGATCATGGCAGCCATCACCGCCAGCAGGCCCTCCCCGAGTATCAGCAGCAAGGCACCCTTTAGTGGTTGATCTTTCATTGGGCGGTGTCCGCGGGTGAAGGTGTGAAGGGGCTGCAGGGAAAACGGCCAGACTGCTCGGCACGCAGAGCGTGTCTGTTGTCATGTTCGCATCGTAACCGAGCTGATAGCCTAGGATGTCAGGCTCTAATCAGAATACATTCAGGGTTCCGGTCAGCCGGGGCGGCATTCTACCGCTGTCCCTGTCGGGACGCCATGCCATCAGGTGGGAGGTCGAAGAGGACACATGCGCTGTTTTATCGGGATTCCGGTCACTGACGCACTGGCAGACCAGTGTGTGACATTGTCCCATAGCATGGGTCGGGCGACCCCCATAGCCAACCTGCACCTGACACTGGCGTTCCTGGGGGAGCAGACCCAATCGGCCTTGAGCCAGCTGCATGGCTCGCTGACAGAGCTCGCTGGCGAGAACCCACCGTTTCAGCAGTTACTCAACCGTTGTGAGCCGTTTCCCCGGGAACAGGGCCCTTTTATGGCGCTGACTGGTGCCGCGTGCCCGGCGCTCAAACAGCTACACCATGATCTTTGGTTGTGTCTTCAGGGGTACGGTTTCTCGCCGGAGGAGCGGCCGTTTCGCCCCCATATTACGCTGGCCAAGCCGGGACCGACACAGACGCCTTTCAAGGCCATTGGCGACTGGGTGCTACCCGTGAATACGTTGGTGTTGTACCGCAGTGAGCTGGGCGAGCCGTTTCCGAGCTATGAGCCGCTGGCGCAGTTTCCCCTGCTGGCGGGTGATTAGCCGGTTAATGGCCTGGGGTGCTATGCGTTCGGCATCCAGCAACTTGAATTCCCCGTTATCACCCGCATGCCTGATAGAGTATGCATGCAGTGCAACAAGGAGAGCTTACCGATGCAGTTACTTAGCAACAGCCTCACCGACCAGGCACCGATTCCGGAAAAATTTGCTTTTGCGGTGATCGACCCGGACACCCACGTATCCCTGTCGAGCAATATCAATCCGCATCTGGCCTGGAAGGGGGCCCCGGAAGGAACCCGCTCCTTTGCGGTGGTGTGCCTGGACCCGGACGCGCCCAGCGCGGCCGATGATGTGAACCAGGAAGATCGGGAAGTGCCGGCCAGCCTGCCGCGAGTCGATTTTTATCACTGGACCTTGTTCAACATTCCTGCGGACCAGAGTGAAATTCGCGAAGGCAGCCATTGCGACAGCGTCACCCCGAAAGGCAAACGCGGCCCGGCGGCGCCGGACGGGCAGCGCCATGGGCTTAATGACTACACCGGCTGGTTTGCGGGCGACGCAGAGATGGAAGGCCAGTACTTCGGTTACGACGGCCCTTGTCCACCGTGGAATGACAGCACCGTGCACCGCTATGTCTTTACGGTCTATGCACTGGATGTGGAAACCCTGCCAGAAGGGAAGGATCTAAGCGGCGCGGCACTGGCTGAACAGATCAAGTCACATTCACTGGCTCAAGCCAGCCTGACGGTGAGCTATACGTTGAATCCGCGTTTGGCTGAAGGGTGACATGCTGGATTAATGAGCAGGGCGGGATGAGGTTTTACCGGTTTCGCCTTGCATGGTTCAGAAACGAAAAAGGCCGCTTTCGCGGCCTTTTTGCTGCCCCCTTATTCCAGGGGCTTATCTGGTCGGAGTAGCAGGATTCGAACCTGCGACCCCTACGTCCCGAACGTAGTACTCTACCAAGCTGAGCTATACTCCGATGGCTGCGCATTCTAGCAGCCAATTCAGAAAATGCCATACCTAAATGCGGCAGGCACGCGTGGTTGCGCAGTTTCTGGCCAATCCGGCAATCAGCGGGCAAAATGCGCGCCCGCAGGCATTTCACCTATGTATTTCTCGATGACAGGACCCGAATGACACCTTTCCTTCACCCCTGGGGCCAGCTTGCATTGCAGCGCTGGCCACGCCGGCGCAATGAGACCTTACAAGCCTGGGACAATGCGGACCTGTACCTGCTCAACACGTTGGCAGAACGCGGCCTGCCTGTATCGGAAGCAGATGAAACCGCAAAGGCCGGCGCCAGGACCCTGGTGCTGAATGATCAGCAGGGCGCACTGGCTCTGGCGTTACAGCAAGCAGCCCCGGCGGGGTGTGCAGCGGTGCAAAGCAGCGGTGATTCCTTTATGGCCCAAGCCGCCACTCTGGCCAATGGCGAGGATAACGGCCTGACCCTGACAATGCCATTTCTGTGGCCCTTCGATCCGCCGGGGCAGGCACCGGACCAGGTGATTATGCGTGTCCCAAAGTCTGTTGCGCTGCTGGAGTGGCAGCTGCACTGGCTGAGCCAGCATCTTCCACAGGGTGTGCCCGTGTGGTTGGCAGGCATGGACAAACACTTGCCCCGGCAGCTGGTGTCATTGCTGCAACGTTATCTGGGTAACGGTCGTGCCGAGTACGGGTGGAAGAAAGCCCGTTTGTTCAGTGCACAGACCCCGGGGAAGGTTCTGGCTGACACCGATTTCCCCAGCAAGGTGAAAGCAGGGGACTGGCAATTAACCGTGCATGCCGGCGTGTTCGCCCAGCAGCAGCTGGATATTGGTGCGCGGTTCTTTCTGGATCATCTGCCGCAGTCGTTGCCGGCCGGTTCCCGTGTGGTGGACCTGGGGTGCGGCAACGGGGTGATCGGCCTGGCTGCATTGCAGGCCAGCCCTGGCGCTGAGATGACGTTTTGTGATGAATCCTGGCTGGCTCTGGAAAGCGCCCGTGACAATGTGTCGCACTACTTTCCCGATGGGCAGTGCCGCTTTCACCATGGCGATGGTCTGGCGGGGCTGGAGAGCGAGTTCGACTGCATTCTGTTGAATCCGCCTTTTCATGACGGGCATGTGGTCGGTGACCATGTGGCCCGGCGGTTGTTTAATCAGGCGGCACGAGCCCTGGCTCCGGGCGGCGAATTACGGGTTATCGGTAATCGCCATCTGGGTTACCACAAGGTGTTGTCGCGCCGGTTCGGGTCGGTGACGGTGTTGGGCAGCAACGCCAAATTTGTGGTGTGGCGTTGCCAGCAACCGTCATCTCGGTAGTGTTAACAGGCCTTTAGTCCGGGAAGTTGATGTGGCTGAAATCACTGACCACAGGGTGGCGACTCTCCAGCCCGGCTTGTTCACGGTCCAGCAGGCAGGTGTGTAAGCCTGCTTCAGCTGCAGCATCCAGCTCTGCTTCGATATCCGATAAAAACAGCAGGGTGCTGGCAGGATGGCCAATGGCCTGCTGGATCTTCCGATAACTGTCTGCGGACTGTTTGGGCCCGGTGGTGGTATCGAAATAGCCGGATAACAGGCCGGTGAGGTCCCCGGCATCGCTGTATCCGAAGAACAGTTTCTGGGCGGCGATAGATCCTGAGGAATACACGTACAAGGCCAGCCCGTTGTCGTGCCACTGCCTAAGGGCAGGGGCGGTGTCCGGGTACATGTGGGCGGTGTAATCGCCGTTTTCGTAACCCGCTTTCCAGATCATGCCCTGCAGGGCTTTTAAGGGTGTGGCTTTGCGGTCTTCTTCTATCCAGCGGCGGAACAGGTCGCTGGCTTGCGCCGGGGTGCCCAGGGATTCGCCGGCCTCGGCTGCGGCGGCCTGAAGCTGTTCCTGTACCGATGGATCGTCCCAGTGGGCATGGAGAAAGGCGGGGAACTGTTGGGCGGCATAGGGGAACAGCACCTCTTTCACAAACGCAATACTACTGGTGGTGCCTTCGATGTCAGTGATGATGGCGTTGATCATGGATGTCGAGCCTGCTGTGGGAGCGTGCCTGCACGCGAAGGATTTGGCTGTATAAGCGGTGGTTGCGTCAGCCCAGCCGGTTGAAGCGCTGTGCAATATCGCTGCCGGTAAAGTTGGCCACCCAGCCGTCCGGGTTATTGAACAGGCGAATGGCCACAAAACGGGGGGCCGGGCCCATATCGAACCAGTGCGGGGTGTTGGCGGGGACGCTGATCAGGTCACCTTTGGTACACAGCACTTCGTAGACCTTGCCATTGATATGCAAGGTGAACAGTCCCTGGCCTTCCACGAAAAAACGCACTTCGTCTTCGCTGTGCCGGTGTTCTTCCAGAAACTTTTGCCGGAAGGCGGCTTTGTCCGGGTGGTCCGGCACCATGCTGACCACATCCACGGTCTGGTAGCCTTCATCGGCGATCAGTCGGTCAATGTCTGCCTGGTAGGCCTGAATCACTTCATCCTGCTGAGGGCTTTCGGATAACGGCTGGTTGGCTTGCCATTGTTCGTAGCGGACCCCGGCGCTGGCCAGCACCCGGGCCATGGCCGCCTTGTCGGTGTGGTGTTGTTCCAGCACCTCAGGTGCCTGGTCGGAAAAGACTTTCAGTTCGCTGTGCATGGCGACACCTCTTTATCAGTTCTCTTTTTGCGCGCTCTGTCTGGTCGTCTTGCCGGGTGCGTCAGCATCCTCGCAGGCGACGGCACTCCAGCTCAATGGCCAGCAGGGTTTCCAGTGCTTCCAGTTGACGGTAACAGGCCGGCAGGTCCTGCGCCCAGGTGTACAGGCCATGACCACGAATCAGATAGGCATGGCTGATATGACCGGCGCGCATTTCCTTGTCCACCTGGGCGGCAAGGGCGGCGATATCCTGGGTGTTCTCAAAAACGGGAATGGTCAGCCGGCTGTCATGGGTAGTAATGCCTTCCAGGGCCTTGAGCAGCTCATAGCCTTCCAGCGTAATGCTGTTGGCGGGCCAGTGCATGGTCAGCACCGTGGTGGCGTGGCTGTGTGTATGCAGTACCGCCTGAATGTCGGCATCAAAGCGGTAAAGCTGGGTATGCAACAGGGTTTCGGCCGAGGGTTTGCCGGCGGAAGCCGGTTGGCCATCCATGTCTACGGCCATGATGTCGGTTTCACGGAGCAGGCCCTTGTCCTTGCCGGATTGAGTCACGGCGGCAAAGTCCGCATTCAGGCGCTGGGAGTAATTACTGCTGGTGGCCGGGGACCAGCCATTGGCATAAATGCGTTGCCCGGTGGCGGCCAGGGCGCGGGCGGCGTCACGGAATGCGCTGGTGGAGTAGGGGCGATCAGTCATGGCGGCGATCCTTTGCCTGGCTCAGGTGGGCCTTGAGCTTTTCGGTATTCGGGTGATGGATAACGCCCTGTTCGGTGACGATGGCGGTGATCAGCGCCGCCGGGGTGACATCGAAAGCGGGGTTGTACACCGGGCAGTTATCCGGGGCCACCGGCTTGCCTTGAATGGCACGCACTTCGCTGCCATCACGCTGTTCAATCACGATGTGACTGCCATCGGGCAGGGCAGGGTCCAGTGTGGAAACGGGGGCAGCAACAATGAAGGGAATCTGATGGTGCTGCGCCAGTACGGCCAGGTTATAGGTGCCGATCTTGTTGGCGGTATCACCGTTGGCGGTGATCCGGTCGGCACCGACGATAACCGCCTGTACTTTTCCTTGCTGCATAAGCTGGCCTGCGCAGCTGTCGGCGACCAGCGTCACGGGAATGCCGTCATTGAGCAGCTCCCAGCTGGTCAGGCGGCTGCCTTGCAACCAGGGACGGGTTTCACCGGCATAGACACCAGAGAGTTGCTTGCGGGCCCAGGCGCTGCGAATGATGCCCAAGGCAGTGCCATGCCCGCCGGTGGCCAGGGCGCCGGTATTGCAGTGGGTGTAAACCGTGGCGCCATCAGGGAGCAGGTCGGCTCCAAATTCCCCCATGGCTTGGTTGGCGGCCAGGTCTTCGCGGTGAATGCTCTCTGCGTCATCCGTTAACGCCTGGCACAGTGCGTGGCCCCGAAGGTCGCTGGCCACGCGTTGCAACCGTTCCAGTGCCCAGAACAGGTTGACCGCTGTCGGGCGGCTGGCTGCCAGGCAGGCAATGGCATTCTGTAGCGAGGCGAGGGTAGCGCTCTCGCCGAGTCGCTGGGCTTCCAGCGCCAGCCCGTAGGCGGCGGTGATGCCGATGGCCGGAGCGCCTCGCACGACCATATCGCGAATGGCGTCCGCCGCTTGCTGGCTGTCGAAAATATCCAGCCACAGGGTTTCCGTTGGCAGGAGGCGTTGATCCAGTAACTGCAGGCGATCGCCGTGCCAACGAATGGCGGCGCTATTAATGGCCATGGGAGGGCTCCTTGAATGCGTCCGGGTGTTCCAGCGGGCGGCGATGGTACCTGGCCCTGATCCAGTTTGCGGCCCGGAAGACCCCGGGGCGGCGCATAATAGCGCGTTCCAAACGGTATTTCCCCGGAAAAGTGCTGGTCATGATGGCGATCAAAATGGTTAGCAGGCCCTGCCCGGGAAGGATCAGCATGAGGATGCCGGCGACCAGTAATAAAATCGCCAACAGGTTGCGCAACAGCCACACCAGCCAGGCAACCACTCCCCGGTTTTGGTGCGGCGAATAGGCCTGGGTAAAATAGTTTTCCGGTATTCGCACGAGGAACCAGGGCAAGGCCACCAGTGAGGCCACGGCCATGATCACCCCGGTGATGGTCAGGGCCGGCAGCCAGGGTTCCAGTTGTTGGGCCAGTGGCGCGAGCCACCCGGGCAGGTCAGCGTTCAATCGGCCTCCGGAGAATAGTGTGAACGTACGCTTAGTGGAACGTACAATGGCGTGATGACCGGCAATTTTCAATCATGATGACGCTGCGCAGATGCGTTGTTCATGAAGTATATTTTGTCATTTCCATACTGTGCATCAGAAAGGCGACCGCCGGCCTGATGGCAACGTAAATTATTGATGGAGGCGCGCGGTCCCGAGCGGCCCGATAGTGTCTTCCAGGAGAACCCGATATGGCCATGGCCGGGCAGGTAGTACTGGCAATCGTGATCGGACTGTTGATTGGCTCCGTGCTTGGTTTGCTGATCTGGAAAGGCTGGATGGTTCGTCATCGCAAAGCCCTCATGCTGGCGGAACAGGATCGCAATGCAGCGCAATATACGCAGATACTCGATAGCCTTGAGGTGCTCTGTCGCGCGATTGATCAGAAGCAGGTCGAGCTGAGTGAGGCGGCAATTCGCATCAGTGCCTTGCTGGACAGCCTGCCGGCGGATATTTCCCCGAAAGTGGATGTGGCGGCAGTCCATCAATTTGCAGAGACCTGCCAGCAGTTTGACAGGGGAGAGGTCCGCCAGGGGCTGACCGCCCGCGCCCGTTATAATCAGGACAATTACCGTTGGCAGCTGGAAGAGGAGCAGGCTGCGGTTGTTGGCGAGGCCGTTCAGCGGCTGGTAACGGTGTTGCCGTCCTGGCGTTCGGTGTTGTTGTCAGGCTCATCCAGGTAGCGGAAATCGGTCAGTTCGATGCGGCCGCGGATGAACGGGTTCTCCCGGTGATCCATCCGTACCATGAAATAATCCAGTTCCCGGGCGGCCCAGAATTCGGAATGGCGGCCCCGTTCTGCGTAATCCCGCTCCAGACCTGCTGCCTGCCAGGTGCCCGCCGGCGTTTCCAGTGAATCCGTACCCAGTGATGCGTAGTGGTAGTCGGTCATCCCATCAGGCTCGGCGACGGCGTAACTGAAGGCGGCATCGCCGTTGGCCATGTGGCAGCGTGCCACCATGGCGACGCTGAGCGCATCCAGGGTGTCCGTTGCCAGTGCGTAGGTGGCTTTACTGCCCTGGGCCTGGCCTGTTTCCCAGTCGAAGCGGATTTCACCGCCTCGCTGCATACCGAAGCCGGCACTGGCATGTTCATAGTGGTAGGGGGTGGCTTTGCAGTTATGCCAGTCGAAATGGGCGTTTTCTTCGTGACTGAACAGCCGATTGCGGGCGGTAAATTGCAGCCGGTAACCGGGCTCGGCTTTTTCCAGACGAATAGTGGCGCTGAGGCCCACAGGAATGCCATTCACGACGACCCGGTAAGTGCCTTCAGCGGGCCGGAGTTCGGCGGGGAAGGGCTGCTGCGCTGGCACTGGCTGGCACGCCATAAAAGCCAGGCCGTACAGCAGCCGTGCCGGCACGAATATTCCAGTATGATTCGCCACTTTCCCTGTGTTCCTGCTCTGTTGGGGGCGGTGAAACTGCCATGTGCTTTCCGGTGTCTTCCCGGCAAGCCAGGGTGGGCCAGAAGACATAACTGTGCCCGTTATTGCTGACAGTTGTGTTTCAGGATGGCCAGGTACAAGGCCTGTTCAGCTGCCCCGATGTTTTTGTTAATACGGTCTCTCAAGTATGGATGAAAATACCCTGCACGTCGCCTTTCCCGCCCCGGCTCCTCTGCGCGATGCCATTGATGCATATCTGGCGGAATGTGAGAGGGAGCCGGAAGCCTCCCATGTGGTGGAGCTGGAGGTGTTGGTCACTGCGTTTGTTGATGTTGTGTTAACCGTTTACTTCAAGGGACCCATCGAAGCTGCGAATACTCAGGGGGCGGCTGCGCGTCTGATTCTGGGGGCAATGAGGGTCATTAACCGGGCTGCTGACAGCCTGGTCGGGCGCCTGATTCGCAATACCACGGTGGCGGAGCAGCAAGCGCTGGCCGGTTATTTTCAGAGGCTGAGAAAAACCCTCAACGGCAGGGTTTACGCGGCATATCCACTGGAACCGGCGGTGGCGGAAAAGGCGTCTATGGTGTTTCTTGAGTATCAGCATGGTGAGGGGCAGATAGAGGCACTCTTGAGTGTGATGCAAAGCATTAATGACGGTGCCGTGGTGCATTTTATGGATAACTCTGTTTCCTGTTTACGGCTGGGTCGGGTAAATCGTGCCCTTGTGTCCGCCGCTCGTGTTACAATATGTAAAGCTGCGGCCTCGGCGACACACAAGGGGTTGACCGCTATGGATACCAACGCCAGGAAGGCGGTGGTCAATTACTTCGACAACATGCTTATACGGTTCGATGATGGATAGCAGGGAAACGCGCGGCGCAAACCGCCGCAAGCTGGCACGAATCAACACGCAAATGCGTATCGACATTTATCGCCATCGGCTGTTCGGAGGGTGGCGTTTCATGACCCGGGCCAAGGCGTTGGACTATAATCGCTACGGTATCGGCCTCACTTCCCCAATCAAGTTCAGCAATGGCACGATTTTGCAGCTTGATCTTTATTCTCCAGGCATGATCCTGCGGCGTGTTTCCGCTGAAGTGGTGAGTTGCCAGCGAGCGGGGCAGGCCTACCGTATCGGGTTGCGCACCTATTCGAACCTGCGTGAACTGGTCGGTGATACGGATCAGCATCAAATCCGCTATCTGGCGGGTATGGAGCCATTGCTCGGAACGGCTGGCTCCCGGTAGCAATGGAGTAGATGCTCTTTTTCCAGCGATTAGCCATAAAAAAACCGCCATGTAGGCGGTTTTTTTATGCTGCCAGAATCAAGACGCTCCAGGCGCCTTTTTGGCAGGTGCCTTCCTGGCTGCTGCCTTTTTAGCGGGTGCCTTCTTTACCGCTGCTTTTTTTGCGGTGGCTTTCTTTTTGGCCGGGGCTTTCTTGGCAGCCGCCTTTTTAGCGGGCGCTTTCTTGGCTGCGGCCTTTTTCTTGGCGGGCGCTTTTTTGCTCGCTGCTTTCTTGGGCGCTACCTTACGCTCGATTTCCTTGGCGCGCTTTTCCAGGTCTTTTTCGTATTGGCCAATGACGCGGGCCAGGCTGTGGGCCTGTTTGGCGGTGGCTTTGAGAACCTTGACCTCGGTTTCCAGAATACGCTTGCGAGCTTCTGAATCATCCACTTGCTTGCGGGTGTCGTCTGCCGTTTTGCGGGCGCGGTCGAGCTGACGCTTGACGGTGGTAGTGGCCTTTTCACGGTATTCGGCCTGGAGCTTTTCCAGCTTGGCGAAATATTCGCGCTGGCGCTTCAGTTGCTGATTGAGGCTGTCACGCACCTTATCCAGTTGCTTTTCCAACTGTGCGATCTGCTTCTCGCGTTCCTTGTCGAAGCGCTCAGCCAGCTTGCGAATCTGAGCCTGAAGTTCCTCGACAGTATCTTTCACCTTGCTAGCAGCCATGGATGACTCCCTTTCCCCTACGGATTATTTCGTTAATGGCCAACGGGCTCGGGATGAGCGCTGGCCCAGATCAACGCACTTGCCGTTGCAACTTTATGCCACATATGAACGTTGAACAACCATTGATCAATTATGGGGTAGCGGCAGGTTGCACGCGGGATGCCTGAAGCAAACCTGTATGGGGAAATATCGCTGAGCGAAAGAGGAGAGGGGGAGCCGGTTTTACCATGCGTTCCTGATCCCGCAATGTTCTATCAGGCCCGGGGAAGCATCCGGTATATCTCCATGCCGTTGCGGTTTCAACGGCGGGGCAGGATACTGAGCATCATCAACCATGATCGAGACGGGAATTATGCCGGTAACGTTCGATGGCAAGTTAGTCATCGCGATCAGCTCACGGGCCTTGTTCAATCTTTCTGACAGCCACCGGGTTTATCTGGAGGAGGGCCTGGAAGCCTTTCAGGATTATCAGGTGCAGCACGAAGATGATTTGCTGGAACCGGGTGATGCCTTTCCCTTGGTGCAAAAGCTTCTGGCCATTAATGATCTGGAAAAGGGCAAGGGGCGGGTCGAAGTCATTCTTTTGTCGCGCAACAGCTCCGATACCGGGCTGCGGGTGTTCAATTCCATTGCCCACTATGGACTACCCATTACCCGTGCGGCGTTTGCCAGTGGCGAGAGCCCGCACCGCTATGTCTCGGCCTTCGGAGCCCATCTGTTTTTGTCCACGGACCCTGGTGATGTGCAGCAGGTGCTGGAAGCAGGCTATGCGGCGGCGACGATCCTGTCCGGGGGGCAGTGTCAGCGCCCGGATGGCATTTTGCGCATCGCTTTCGATGGTGATGCGGTGCTGTTTTCCGATGAGTCGGAACAGATTTTTCAGAATGCTGGCCTTGAAGCCTTCACAGAGAATGAGCGCCAGTCCGCCAGAAAACCAATGGATGGCGGACCTTTCAAGCCGTTTCTGGCAGCGCTGCATCAGTTACAGAACAGCTTCCCCGTGGAAGAGTGCCCAATCCGTACCGCCCTGGTGACGGCCCGGGGTGCCCCTGCCCATGAGCGAGTGGTTCGCACCTTGCGGGACTGGGATATTCGCCTGGATGAAAGCCTGTTCCTGGGCGGGCTATCCAAAGGAGAGTTCTTGCGTGCCTTTGGGGCGGATGTGTTTTTTGATGACCAACAAGGCCACTGTGAGTCTGCGGCCGAGCATGTGGCAGCGGGCCATGTTCCTCACGGCATTTCCAATAAGAAGAAAGACGCGCCGCCGGTTTGAGCAAAGTTGCAGCCTCGGCACCTGAAGGCTAACAATGGCTTGTGGTCGAAAGGATCCGTTCAATGTGTGGCGCCTGGTTTCAGCCATTGGCGTCATCCTTTCATCGACTTGACGGCACAGCAGCAAACGCGGTTATCTATGCGTTGAATGAATAATCGATTATATTCTTATAACCGATTACGGCTTCAATGCGGAGGCAGGGATGAAACTGCAGCAACTACGCTACATCTGGGAAGTGGCCCGCCACGACCTGAATGTGTCGGCCACCGCAGCGGCGCTTTACACCTCGCAGCCCGGTATCAGCAAACAAATTCGCATGCTCGAAGACGAGCTGGGGGTGGAGGTCTTTGCCCGTAGCGGCAAGCACCTTACCCATATTACCCCTGCCGGGCAGGCGATCCTGCAGATTGCCGGTGAAATCCTGCAGCAAACGGAATCCATTCGTCGGGTCTCCCAGGAGTTTCGTGACGAATCCCGTGGTGAACTCAGCATTGCCACTACCCACACCCAGGCGCGTTATGCCTTGCCGCCGGTTATCCACCAGTTCACGGGGCTTTTTCCGGATGTGTCGCTACATATGCATCAGGGCACACCCATGCAGATTTCTGAAATGGCGGCCAACGGCAGCGTGGATTTTGCCATCGCCACAGAAGCCCTGGATCTGTTCTCCGACCTGATCATGATGCCCTGTTATCGTTGGAACCGGACTGTGGTGGTACCGGAAGGGCATCCGCTCGCCGACGTGCACCCGCTGACACTGGAAGCACTGGCTGAATACCCGCTTGTGACCTACGTATTCGGCTTCACCGGGCGCAGCAAACTGGATGATGCCTTTGTGGACAAAGGCCTGGACCCGAAGGTGGTGTTTACTGCGGCAGATGCAGACGTGATCAAAACCTATGTCCGCCTGGGGATGGGCGTGGGAATCATCGCCCACATGGCGGTAGATGCAGTGGAAGACAAAGGCCTGGTGGCACTGGATGCCAGCCACCTGTTCGAATCCAGCACCACACGCATCGGTTTTCGCAAGGGCACCTTCCTGCGGGGCTTCATGTACGATTTTCTGGAGGCATTCGCCCCTCATCTGAGCCGAGAGTTGGTAGAAGCTGCCATCAAGGCCCCCAACCGGGAGGAAAGAGAGGCCTTGTTCGAGGGCATAGAGCTACCTATCCGCTAGACGCTCTAACTCCCCTGTGGGAAGCGATGCTTGCATCGCGAAGGGGCTGCTCACCCCCCCCCCATCTTTATTCGTGTGCAAGCCTCTCTTCCCACTGAAAATCAGGGGTGTGGGGCGTTTTAGACGCTCCCTAATAGGCATCGCCTCCCATAAACCCCTCCCGCTCACAATGCGTATGCTCACAGCTCCACCGTTGCAAAGCCTCCGGGGCGCCGCTACATTGTGCGCGCCTTATCAACCCAAAGGGGAAACACCGTGGAATTGTTGTGCCTGGACCTGGAAGGGGTGCTGATCCCTGAAATCTGGATCAACTTCGCTGAAAAAACCGGCATCGATGAACTGCGTGCCACCACCCGGGATATTCCGGACTACGACGAACTCATGCGTATGCGCCTGAAGATTCTGGATGAGCATGGCTACGGCCTGCCCGACATCCAGGCAGTGATCGATACTCTGGACCCGATGGAAGGAGCCAAGGAGTTCGTCGAATGGGCCCGCGAAAACTTCCAGCTGATTATCCTTTCGGACACTTTCTATGAGTTCGCCAAGCCATTGATGAAGAAGCTGGGCTGGCCGACCCTGTTTTGCCACCGTCTGGAGGTGGATGAGAAAGGCCGGATTACGGACTATAAGCTGCGCCAGAAAGACCCGAAGCGGGCGTCGGTCATTGCGTTCCACAGCCTGAACTACCGGGTGATTTCCGCCGGTGATTCCTATAACGATACCACCATGCTGGGTGAAGCCGAGCAGGGCATCCTGTTCCACGCCCCGGATAATGTGATCGCCGAATTTCCGCAGTTCCCTGCGGTACACAGCTACGATGACCTCAAGAAAGAGATCATCAAAGCCAGTGAGCGCGATATTCCGCTGTAGGGCGCGCTGCACGCCACACGCTTCATGCAACAACCCGAAGCGAGTGTGTTAGGCCTGAAAATGAAAAGCCGCGCCCAGACTTGGGCGCGGCTTTTCCGTTGGTGAGGCGGGGCTGTTACGGCGTGTTGACTGCTTGTTTTAGCGCTACAGAAATCTGTCCTCCAGAGCGCCCATCAGCCTGGCAACCTTGAAGCGGCTCTCTTCATACTCCGCCTCGGGTATCGAGTCGAACACAATGCCTCCTCCGCCGTGACAATAGAGCCTGTCGCCTTCGGTTTGTAGCGTGCGAATCAGGATATTGCTGTCCAGATTGCCCTGATCATCCATCCAGAAGAAGCTGCCACAATAAGCTCCGCGGGCTACCGGTTCCAGCTCGGCAATAATCTCCATGGCCCGTTTCTTGGGCGCCCCGGTGATCGAGCCGCCTGGAAAAGCACTGAACAGTGCCTGCAAAGGGGTGACATCGGTTTTCAGTGTGCCGGTGATCGTGCTCACCAGGTGTTGCACATTACTGAACCGGCGCAGTTCGAAAAGTGGGGATGCCTGGATGCTGCCGGATTCACAGCTAATGCCCAGATCATTGCGGAGCAAGTCCACAATCATCAGGTTCTCGGCCTGATCCTTGGGGTTAGCCTGTAGCTCGGCCGCGAACCGGTCATCTTCATCGGGCGAGTGTCCGCGTGGGCGTGAGCCTTTGATAGGTTCAGTCACCACCTTCCTGCCCTTAATAGAGAGAAAGCGTTCCGGTGAAACACCAAACACGCTGTGTCCGTTGCCCGTGTCGAAATAGCAGCTGTGTGGGGCAGGGTGGGCCTGTTGTAATGCCAGCCAGGCATTAAGGGGTGAACCACTGAAAGCAGCAGAAAAACGTTGCGCCAGGTTCACCTGGTAACAATCACCGGCCTGAAGGTACGACTGAATCCGGGCAAGGTTGCTCAGGTATGCCTGCCTGTCTTGCTCAGGCTGAAAGGGCGCGGCGAGGGAAAAATCGTCGGTATCAGTGAGTGTGCCGTCAGGTTGTGTCGCTGGTGCTTCCTTATACAGGTATGCCCAAGCGGTGAAAGGAGCGGCAGGCAGCCCTTGTAATACGGAACCGACTTCATAGGGCAACACGCCTGCGGCGAAGCGATATTCTCCCGCCAGCGCTTGCTCCACGCGGACCCGCAAACGATGAAGCTCTGCCAGTGACTGGGCTGTCAGTATCGCATCAGGCTCGCCAAGCCAGCGTAAGCCGCCTTCAGATTGAAAAACGCAACGGTATGTCATGGGCTGCCAGAATTAAGTGAGGCGGCTAGTCTAACCCTGTAACGCAACGATGCCCAATCCTGTTACTGAGGGTAACAGTCGTAGCAAAAGGGGTTGACCATTTCCGTCAAGCCAACCTGTTACGTCTGTTCTAAAATAGAATAAAGTATAATAATTACAGTGACTTGGGCTTGGCTTTAGCGCCGTCAGTGTTTTGTAACCGGCATATTTGTTTTTGTAACCATTGTGTTAACGTAACTGTGTGCTCTGCGAAGACTGGGGCGCACATAAGCATTACAAAAAACGTTGTGCACACGAGGAGAATAATATGAATTTCAAGAAACTTGCTCTGGCTGCCGCTGTAGCCGTCGCGCCGATGAGCGCCCTGGCTCTCGAGCCGATGCAGGATGAAGCGCTGTCCGGTGTGACTGGTCAGGATGGTATCAGCATGAGCATTACCACTAACCTGACCACTGATATCTTTATCGAAGACACCGATGGTACAGGGATTACTAACCTGACTAATGCTGGTTTCATGGCGATCCAAAATGTCAATGTAAACGGTACTATTAATCTTGATATCGATTCTGCTTCCACTGCAGGTACTGATGGCACTGGTGGTGCTTTGGTGATTGGTGTCAGTATCCCGACCCTGACACTTGCCAACCTGTCTGTTGGTGTGACGGGTTCATCTGCGGTAACCGCAACCGATGTTCGAGATGCAACTGAGGGCTTCACTCGAGTTACAGCAGCAGAAGGCGGGACCATTACTAACGTAATGTCTCTGGGTTCTGTAACGCTTTCCGGCCTTAATATGGGCGTTCAGCTAGGCCCGGATGCTCAGAACTTCCTGACTTTGGATGGTTCCATTAGCGCTATTGATGTAGCTGATTTTTCTATTATTGATGCTTCTATCTCTGATGGCGGCGCACTATTCGCTGACCAGCTTTATGTCTCTGGTCTTGATCTGACTGGTACCACAGCTTCTATTAACGATGGTAGCGGCACCCCGGCTGCTGGTCTTAATCTGACCATGGGGCCGGCTCTCGCTGATACTGATGTCGCTTTGATGGGGCTTGGCTTGGGTGACACAGCAGGTGCTGAGCGCTTGGGCAATGTGTACCTAACTGGTCTGAACCTGAGTGGAACAACTATTAATATTGCTGGCAAGTAATACGCTCTGCGGTTAGTGAAAATGCCCGGGCGGAAGCCCGGGCATTTTTTTGAGTCAGCCAAACAGGACCCCCATAAGCGTTGATATTTGCGATAACTATGGCGGAGCCGGCCTTTCTGAGCCTCCTGTCCTCACGCGCCAGTAGGGCAGGGTACCGGTTCAGTATTGATGGCCTTGTAGGAGCCTGCTTGCAGGTGAATAGGGTTTTGTTTTGTTGGACGTGATGGTGGCGCTCGTTTGCAAGCTAGCTCCTACATGTAGGGTTTCCAGGGGGGGGTTAGGGAGGCCAGATTGGCTGAATAGCCAAGGCTTCTTGTCAGAATAGGTGGTTGCCAGTGTTGGGTGACGTGGTTAACATGTCTGCCACTATAAGAAACAAACAATAACAATAACGCTGGATTGCCATAGATGCTGACTTCCATGCTGGGTGTGGCGCTTATTTTCTTCGCCGCCAATGAGGCTGTAGTGATCAAGCCCCCGCAGAAGGGCGAAATCTACTATGAACACCCGACTCAACCGGTGTCCTTACGCGAGCGTGATCTCGTGGTGAAACCGGTATCCGAGTTCCGCTACCACAACGTGACGCGACAGGCGTATGACTATTCCTGTGGCTCGGCAGCGTTGACCACCGTGCTTAATCAGTACCTGGGACGGCAGTTCCAGGAGCGCCAGATTATGGAAGGCCTGCTGCGCTTTGGTGAAACCGACAAGATCGTGGAGCGCCGAGGTTTCTCTCTGCTCGACATGAAGCGTCTGGCCACGGCACTGGGCCACCCCAGTGGTGGTTTTCGGGCGGAAATGTCCGACATTCAGTCTCTGGATCACCCCGCTATTGTTCCGATCGCCTACGGTGGCTTCAAGCACTTCGTCGTGCTCAAAAAGTACCAGGATGGTCATATTTATGTGGCGGATCCGGCGTTGGGGAATATCAGTTTTACTGAAGCGAAATTCCAGGAAGTCTGGGACCAGAACGTCCTGTTTATCGTGTTCCCGAACGGTTTTGAGCCTCAGGATGGTCTTGAACTCACCGATTATGATCTACGCTTGCTTGATGAGCGGACGATTAATCGTCTGGCGTTTGATGTATTTCCGGTGTTTACCGCACCGATTGAAAATTGGGCTGATAAAGCCAGCACGCTAACCCGGGTTCAGATCACAGAGGATGACGGGGATAAACGGGTCATCAACGTGCCGACACGAACCTACTTCCGCCAATAACAGCCTGCAGTGGCGTATAACAAACATAATAAGGAAGGCTTGCATGAAAATGATGTCTGGGAAGGTGGCAGCAATGGCCGCACTCTTGTTGGCGCACCATGTTGCCTGGGCTGCCGAGGTTGACGAAGCCCGAGAAGCCCTGCAGACCACTGATGAGGACGTGACCCAGGAAAAAAACCTGGAAGAGGTCTTCCAGGCGGCGGAGAAGCAATACTCACTGCTTCCCAGTGGCGAAATGTCGCTGAATTTTTCGGCCAATTACAACTACTACCGTGATGACCGAATCGATATTGCCATTGACGAAAATACCGGCAGCATCAGCCGTTTTCGTATTGAGCAGGATGCACAACATGCATTTTCTTCAGCGCTGTCGCTGGATTACGGTATCTGGAATAACCTGACGTTCAACACGCGCCTGCCCGTATCCTACAAATATGACACGCAGAAAGATGTCTCCCAGGCTGCACTGGGGGACGTGTCTTTCAGTCTGCGCTATCAGCCCTTCCCGGTGAAACCGGGGGCCATGAATACGACTCTGTATACGACGTTGAGCACGCCTACTGGCGACAGTCCCTATGACATTAATGTGAATGAAGAGGTGTCCAGCGGCTCTGGTTATTACTCCGTTGGGGCGGGGGTCAGTGCCAGTAAGGTGATCGATCCGGTCGTGCTGTTTGGTTCGCTGGGTTACACCTATGCGTTTGATGCATCTGGCCTGAATCAAAACCGGGGCGGCGAAATTCTCAATGAAGTGCAACCTGGCGACAGCGTTAACTTTTCCATGGGGCTGGCGTATTCGTTGTCCTATGAGGTGTCTCTGAGTGCGAGCTATCAGCAGTCGTATAATTTCGAAACCAATTTTCTTTTCGAGAATTATACGGCGGCATCGGAAGACTCCACCTCCAGTGTCATCAATACCTCGTTGGGGCTTCGGACTTCCAGTAATCGCATCGTCAACCTGAGTTTCGGGTTTGGTTTGACGGAAGACTCCCCTGATGTGCTGCTTGGACTTTCTTTGCCGATTGATTTTTCAGGCCTGAAACCCGGGGCATAAGCCGTGATAAGCAGTTGGAAGGGGCTAGCCATGAACAACAAGAATAAAGGGCTCGGCGTGCGTGTTCTCGTCCTGGTGGCAGGGCTTTTGTCCGTTTCTGCCCATGCGCAGTTAGCCAACAACATTGCTATTGATGTGAAGGCAATGAGTATGGGGCATGCTGTCACTGCGGATCCGCCTGGGGTCATGTCCATCCACTTTAACCCGGCGGGCCTGGCTAGGCTGGATGGACGGCGGATGGATCTGCAGTTTGTCGGCGCCGATTTCTCTCTGGAATCTGAATTCTCTGCGCCACCAGACTACAACGTCTTTGGTTTCTCCGATGATCCCGTGGTCTGTGATGACGTGCCCGATGATGGGGTGGATTACTGTCGCAACTTTAAGACTGCCACCAGTTCGGTGGAGGGGATCTCACTGTATATCCCTTTCATCAATGATACCGTGGATTTGCCGCCGGGCCCCTTGATTGCAGGCCCCTTGCCTGCATTTTCCATTCGTCCTGCGGGGTCAAAATTCACCTTCGGTACAGCTACGTATTTGCCTTTGGCCGCAGGCTTTTACCGTGATGAAGATGATGTGGGTAACTACATGGGTGAGCGGGTTGCCCTGGAGCGTATTACCTACCTGTCTCCCTCGGTGGCCTACCAGGTGAATGACGAGCTCTCCATTGGTGCATCCATTGGCATGAGTTACCAGGCTATTGCCCTGGAGCAGGATTTTCGTGCGCCGAATGAATTATTGGGTTTTGCCCGGGTGATCGACGAGAGTATTTGTGCGCCCTTTGCTGGTGAGTCCAATATTGCACTGGATCTGATTTTATTCGGGATTTGTAATCCGGATGAAGGACTGGGGCCTTTCAAGAATCTGGCTTCGCTGGAGGTCTCCATGGATCAGCGATTCAGCCCGTCCTATAACCTTGGCGTGTTGTGGGAGCCGAACGATCGGTTTGCCTGGGGGGCGGTGTGGCGCTCTGAAGCGAAGACGCACATGAAAGGGGATTACAAGATTTCCTATTCCAATGCGACCCAGGAAACCGTTAACGGTATCGGTAGCTCTGCTACGGGGGCATTGGCGTTGGCGGTATTGGGGATTCCCTCACGGATTGGTAGTGAAGAAGTTGGGGCGGTGAGTATGGATCTAACCATGCCGGCCACCTTCCAGACCGGCATCAAGATCAAGCCCACCGAGCGCTTGCAGTTCAATGTGGATGCGGTTTGGGCAGACTACAAGGAATGGGATGCGTTCAATATCGTCTTCGACCGTAGCTCGGCGGTGCTGAGCCTGGCGCGTCTGTTTTCGCCCGGGTCCACGTCTACACAATTGAGCTATCCGCTGAATTTCCAGTCCACCTGGAACCTTGCCTTTGGTGCCGCCTATGACCTGACCGGCCGTATCCAGCTGCGCGCAGGGTATGAGCCCCGTGCTTCGGCGATTCCTGAAGATCGCCGTAGCCCCATGGTGCCGATCAACGAGGCGCGCTATTACAGCCTGGGGATGGGCTACAAATGGGACAAGGATACCGACATTGATTTGGGTATCGGCATGCTGCACAGCAAGGATGAAATTCCTGCGGATACCAGCTGTGCGGCTAACTGTACCGGTATCGACAATGTGGTCTACAACCCCTATGCCGGGCTGGATATCAAAACCGAAGCCAGGATCATGATGGTCGGCCTGGCATTCAGAACCAAGTTTTGATGCGCCTGTCGATCTTGCTGCTTGTGGCACTGGCGACCGGCTGCCAGAGCCAGGGGCAAAGCATCAGTCAAAGTCAGCCTCAGCGCGCAGCGGGAGAGGGAGGGCTGTACGTTTACATGGATGCACAGCGAAATCTGGTCACCCTTGAGCGGCCGGCCGCGTCAGGCAAGACCGGTGCAGTAAACGACTCGACTGAGGCCGCCGATTCTGCCTCCAGTCAGAAAACGCCGAACAGGGGTTCTTCTGATCGCGAGTCTGTGGAAGACTACCGCCCCAGTGCTGAGGTGGACCAGGAGCTCGAGGCCCGCGAGAATAACCGTTTCATCAGTTATGTGGATGAAACAGGCCAGTTGGTGAGTCGCCCTCTGGACATGGGGGCTGAACGAGAGGCCGCCAGTTCGGCACCCGCGCCCTATGAAACCCTGGATGCCGATGCTTACCTGGAAACCTATCGTGCGTTGCGGGCAGATTGTTGCCAGCATTTGCTTGCAGAGGCGCAAAGCCTGGAATCCGGCAAGGAAGCGCTACTGGCTTTTGGGGCAGACACGCCCGTTTTGGTGGGAGAATCCGCTTACCGGGCCAGAATTTATTCATTCCCTGATGAGGTAAGCCGCGTATCGCTGATGGCGTTTATTCGCAAGCAGGGCTATCTCGCTGTTGAGTTGCTCTGGCTGGATAAGGATGGCTTGCCGGTCATGCTCGTAGACCAGCCGTTCAGCCGTAAGTATCCGGAAACCTGGTACCGCTACGGCTACTTGCAGGGAACCGTTGAAAAGGAACCGGGTCAACACTATCTGGTTGTTTTTCTTCCTTATTTTGAAAGCCGCCCTGGCACCGACGGGTTGAAACAGGTGACGGAAGGTGAGTTGGTTCTGACCGCCCCCTAAAGAGCGTAACGAATCTCACACGAATGCACAGGAAACCTATATGCGATTTCTTTTTGTCCTGACCTCGCTCTCTCTGGCGCTAGCCGGGTGTAATGGCGGTGAAGATTTTTCCGATGCGACTGTGCCGGGGTGTCCGGCCGGGGCAGGGTGTACCCCCTCTTCGCGCGGGGATGTGCTGGTTGAGTTGGCGGGTCCCCATGTCAGTAACCTGGGGTACACCTGTACCGGTACCAATGTGGTGTTCTTTACCTCGGATACGGACCAGCAATCGGTTGATTCCGACGGGAATGTAGTCACTGTGCCGGCCTTCAATGCGTTGTGCCCTGACGGTGCTCAGGGTGTTGAGTTCCTGATCGGTAACGCTCTATTTGAAGGGAATTATCTGTCTTTGGGCAGTATCGAATTCCCCAGCAAAGAGGCCTATACCCGTTATGCAGTCACTGTGGCCGATTTAAAAAACTCGCCGTTCCGGGAGGCGGCCTCTGACGCTCAGAGTCGCAATGTGGCTGCGTTGATTCAGGGCCTGGATGTGGATTCGGCGACACCGGACTTCGTGGAAATTCCGGATGCAGTTCATGAGGTTTATGACAATGATCCGGAGACTTATGAACAGCCGATTGATACTGCTGTGTACGCTGATTTCCGCAACGATTGGGACGCTTTCTTTGTCGCGGTTAATGCGCAATTGACATCCGGCTCGTTGGCCGGAATGGACCCTGACCCGAATGTGCCGCTGGCCAAGGTAGAGCGGGCAAATGGGTATACGTCTGCAGGCAATTACAGTTTCCGCTCCTGTATTTTTATTACCTGCCAGGATGAAAACCCGTCTTCTGCCGCTGCCAATGACACCGTTACCATCAACTTGCCTGGTCGCTTGACCGATGACACTGCGCTTGGCCAGCCCCCCCTGATTCTGCCCAACGGCAAGGTAATGGGCTTGGGGTTCGCTGCCCGGGCCGCATCGCAGACTGATTTCAAACAGGAGCTGGTGGCGTTTACAGCGTCAGCGTCTGTCAATGAGCAGCTGCAGTTTGAGAATGCTGGCGTGATATCTATTGAGCCCGGTGGGGATACTGACCTTGCGGTGCAAGGGCGCTTCCTTAACAAGATTGTTTACAATAATTTCTTGCCGGAAAATGGGGTTGGTAAAACTGATATCGAGCTGAATTATCCGAATCTGGCGTCTTCCCTGGCCAGTAGTGACAAGGGGCAATTGACCGGGACCCTGGTGGGCGATGCGGTTGAGTTACCGTTGTCCGGCGAGCTGGAAGCTGCGCCCCAGGCGGAGCCAGACCAAACGACCATTGATGATCTGGCGCTGGCTGGGCCGTATACTGTGCGATTGATGCGCGCCTGTTTGTCACAAGATGATGCCGCAGACTGCACCGCCATCCCCAACCCGGATATTGAAACGGCTGATGATGGCAGTGGTAACTACTTCCCGGAAATCAATAGCAAGAGTGTCACAGAAGAGCAGCCCCGTGCGGATTATTATGGCAGCGCGGTTTTCTGCCTTGATGTGATCAGCGATATCACCAGCCCGGATTATGGTGTGGTAATGGCTGGCCCAGCGGATGGCACTTGCCCGACCAGCGCGGCTAATAGTTGGGCGGTGGGCTTTGTTACCCGCACCCTGACAGATTCCAACTCTGCCAATATCTCGCTGTTGTTGGCGCCGGATGCCGCTCAACCTGATGCCACCGCTAACTTTGGTGTCACCATTGAAGGGCGGGTTGACCTGGGTGATGCCTGCGCTCCTATGTTCCGTACCGGTGATGGTAACTTTGATGAAGGTCTGCGCGCGCTCTGGGTGGATGGTTATTATCCCTATATCCAGCAGAAAGAATGGGTGGCCGCTTTGCCGCCGCCGGCGTCGAGTGAACCTGATAATACGGCGGATGACCTTTCTGAGGATCAGCAGGAAATGTTGGTAGCCATCTCCCAAGGGGCGGTCCAGTTCTTTGCCGGCGCTCCCGGCGACGCATGCGATCCTCTGGCGCCTTGATGGTTTAAGTTAGTCATTGTCAACAATCGCCCTTGAAGTCCACGCTCTGAGGGCGTAAAGTCCAGCCCGGTCGTTGAAATTGTCAACAATCGGGCTTTCTTATGTCTGTCACTGCACCAGAATCTGCACGCACCCTGGCGGATCGGGTTTTTGCCCGCCTGCAGGACGATATCGTGCGTGGTGAGATCCCGCCCGGTTCCAAAGTCAGTGAAACCGAGCTGGCAGGCCGCTACGGTGTCAGCCGTGGTCCGCTCCGCGAAGCCATTCGTCGCCTCGAATCCCGCAAGTTGCTGGAGCGCGTGGTCCATGTGGGCACCCGCGTGGCTTCCCTCAGTTTCGATGACCTCATCGAAATCTATCATGTGCGCGAAGCGCTGGAAGGCATGGCGGCACGCCTTGCGGCTGAGCACATGTCTGTTGAGGAGGTCAACGGCCTCTATGACGTGTTGGCTCAGCATGAGCAACAGCAGGATCTGCAACAGGATACCGCTTACTTTCAGCGCGAAGGCGACCTGGATTTCCATTACCGCATCATCCAGGGCAGCCACAATGGCACCCTCAGCCAGATGTTGATTGGCGAGCTTTACCACTTGGTGCGCATGTACCGTTATCAGTTCAGCTCGGTGGCCAACCGTCCGCAAAAAGCCCTTAACGAACATCGCCGTATCGTGGAGGCCATTGAAGCCCGCGATGGTGAGATGGCGGAGCTGTTGATGCGCCGCCATATCAGCAGTGCCCGCAAGAACATCGAAACCCAATATGCCGCCCACAAGGCGGAAAACCTGAAATCGGATACTTAGGAGAACGCCATGTCAGCAAACCTGACCGCCGGCGGCCGCTTCCGTAAAGCGCTCGCGGAAGAGAAGCCCCTGCAAATCATGGGAACCATTAATGCCTATGCAGCAATGATGGCGGAACAGGTTGGCTACCGTGCCATCTACCTCTCCGGTGGCGGTGTGGCCAATGCCAGTTACGGTATGCCTGATCTGGGCATGACCAGCATGAACGATGTGCTGGAAGACGTTCGTCGTATCTCCAGTGCCGTGGACACGCCGTTGCTGGTGGATATCGATACCGGCTGGGGTGGGGCGTTCAACATTTCCCGCACCGTTAAGGAAATGATCAAGGCTGGCGCCGGTGCGGTACACCTGGAGGACCAGGTTGCCCAGAAGCGCTGCGGCCACCGCCCGAACAAGGAAATTGTTTCCCAGGAAGAAATGGTCGACCGGGTAAAAGCGGCCGTTGACGGCAAGACCGATGATGACTTTTTTATTATCGCCCGTACTGATGCCTTCCAGAAGGACGGTCTGGAAGCGGCTGTTGAACGCGCTCGTGCCTGTATCGAAGCAGGGGCTGATGGCATCTTCGCAGAAGCGGTACATACCCTGGAAGATTATAAAGCCTTCAAAAAAGGCTTGGGCGATGCACCGTTGCTGGCAAACATTACCGAGTTTGGTGCTACGCCGCTGTTCAGCCGAGAAGAGCTGGCTGAGGCCGGCGCCGATATGGTCCTGTACCCACTGAGTGCCTTCCGTGCCATGAACAAAGCGGCGCTGCAGGTGTACCAGAGCATTCGTGAGCAGGGCCACCAGAAAGACGTGGTAGACATCATGCAGACACGTATGGAGCTGTATGATTTCCTGAACTACCACGATTACGAACAGAAACTGGATGCACTCTTCGCCAAGAGCAAGGGCTGATACCGATTTTGTAGGAGTCCCTCTTGAGGTGCGAACCGGGTCTTGAATTTCCTCATGCCGGTTCCCGCTCCGAGTGGGGCCCTTACAGCACAGAATCCGCATTGGCGGAAATAAGATTCAAAGGAGATACATCATGGCAGAAGCAAAAAAACTCGGCGGCGCAGGCCTGCGTGGCCAGGTAGCAGGTAAAACCGCACTTTCCACTGTAGGTGTTTCTGGCTCCGGCCTGACCTACCGCGGTTACGATGTTAAGGATCTGGCGGAAAACTGCGAATTTGAAGAAGTCGCACACCTGATCCTCAAGGGCGCGCTGCCGACCCAGGCGGAACTGGATGCTTACAAGACCAAGTTGCAAGGTCTGCGCAGCTTGCCGGCAGAACTGAAAACCGTTCTCGAGCAGATTCCGAAAGATGCTCACCCCATGGACGTGATCCGCACCGGTTGTTCCATGCTGGGCAATCTGGAACAGGAAGACACGAGCGTGATGGGTGCCTTCCCCACCCAGGAAGCCTGTGTTGATCGCATGCTGGCTTGTTTCCCGTCCATCATCTGTTACTGGTATCGCTTCAGTCACGATGGTGTACGTATTGATGAAAACACGGGTGATGCGTCCATCGGCGCCCACTTCCTGCACATGCTGCGTGGCGAAAAGCCCAACGAGCTGCATGAGCGTGTGATGAACGTTTCGCTGATTCTGTACGCAGAGCACGAGTTCAACGCCTCTACGTTCACCGCCCGTGTGTGTGCATCCACACTGTCCGACATCCACAGCTGCATCACTGGTGCTATCGGCACCCTGCGTGGCCCGCTGCACGGTGGCGCCAACGAAGCGGCCATGGATATGATCGAAAAGTTCTCCGATGCAGATCATGCCGAGAAAGAAATGATGGGCATGCTGGAACGTAAAGAGAAGATCATGGGCTTCGGCCATGCGATCTATACGGAATCCGATCCGCGTAACGCCATCATTAAACAGTGGGCCGAAAAGCTGGGCCAGGATGTGGGCGATACCGTGTTGTACCCCGTGTCCGTGCGTTGTGAAGAAGTCATGTGGCGCGAGAAGAAACTGTTCTGTAATGCCGATTTCTTCCATGCGTCTGCCTATTTCTTCATGGATATCCCGACAAAACTGTTCACACCGATTTTCGTAATGAGCCGCCTGACCGGTTGGGCCGGGCACGTGATGGAGCAGCGCGCGGATAACCGCATTATTCGCCCGAGTGCGGATTACACCGGTGAAGAGTTGCGCCCGGTAACGCCGATCGCTGAGCGAGGTTGATAACGCCTGGCGCCTGACGCTCGATGCCTGATGCTCACCCCGTCAGGCATTATGCGTTTGGCATTCAGCGTTAATGCATTCATTCCTTCGTTCACATTCAAGCACCCAGACAAGAGATCCCCAGGCTATGAACACCGAATACCGCAAATCCCTCCCCGGCACCGAGCTGGACTATTTCGACACCCGTGCGGCGGTCGATGCGATCCAGCCTGGGGCCTATGCAAAACTTCCGTACACTTCCCGAATTCTGGCAGAACAGCTGGTACGCCGCTGTGCGCCTCAGGATTTGACCGATGCGCTCAAGCAGCTCATCGAGCGCAAACGCGACCTGGACTTTCCCTGGTACCCGGCCCGCGTTGTCTGCCATGACATTCTTGGCCAGACCGCGCTGGTAGACTTGGCCGGCCTGCGTGATGCCATCGCCGAGAAGGGCGGTGATCCGTCCCAGGTGAACCCGGTGGTGCCGACCCAGCTTATCGTTGACCACTCCCTGGCTGTGGAGCACCCCGGTTTTGAAGAGGGCGCATTCGAGAAGAACCGCGCGGTGGAAGAGCGCCGCAATGAGGACCGGTTCCATTTTATCAACTGGACTAAAACCGCCTTCGATAACGTGGATGTGATCCCGCCGGGTAACGGCATCATGCACCAGATCAATCTGGAGAAAATGTCTCCGGTGGTACAGGTGCGCGATGGCGTGGCCTTCCCTGATACCTGTGTGGGCACTGACAGCCACACCCCCATGGTCGATGCGCTTGGTGTTATCTCCGTGGGCGTGGGTGGTCTGGAAGCCGAAAACGTCATGCTCGGTAACCCGTCCATGATGCGTCTGCCAGACATCGTTGGTGTGGAGATGACAGGCAAGCTGCATCCGGGCATCACCGGTACCGACCTGGTGCTGGCATTGACCGAGTTTCTCCGTAAAGAACGTGTTGTTGGCGCCTACCTGGAATTCTTCGGCGAAGGTGCCGACAGCTTGTCCGTGGGCGATCGCGCCACCATTGCCAACATGACACCGGAGTACGGTGCTACCGCTGGCATGTTCTTTATTGATGATCAGACCATTGAGTACCTGCGCCTCACCGGCCGTGAAGATGATCAGGTCGCACTGGTGGAAAAATTCGCCAGGGAAACCGGCCTGTGGGCTGACAGTTTGAGAGAAGTGGAATACGAACGCGTGTTGTCGTTCGATTTGTCATCCGTTGGTCGTAACCTGGCCGGCCCTTCCAATCCTCACTCTTTGCTGCCGGTTTCCGAGCTGGGCAGCCGCGGTATTGCCAAGGAGTGGAAGCAGGAAGAGGGTCTGATGCCGGATGGGGCAGTCATCATCGCTGCTATCACCAGCTGTACCAACACCTCGAACCCGCGCAATATCATTGGGGCGGGTTTATTGGCCCGTAATGCGAACAAGCTGGGTCTGGTCCGCAAGCCTTGGGTGAAAAGCTCCCTGGCGCCCGGTTCCAAGACGGTAAAAATGTACCTGGAAGAGTCCGGTCTGTTGCCAGAGCTGCAGCAGCAAGGCTTTGATGTGGTTGCCTTTGCCTGTACCACCTGTAATGGCATGTCCGGCGCGCTGGATCCTGAAATCCAGAAAGAAGTGATCGAGCGTGACTTGTATTCCACCGCTGTGTTGTCGGGCAACCGTAACTTTGATGGCCGGATTCACCCTTACGCCAAACAGGCATTCCTGGCATCTCCGCCGCTGGTGGTGGCCTACGCTATCGCCGGTACTATTCGTTTCGACATCGAAAAGGATGTGTTGGGCCACGACCAGGATGGCAACCCGATCATGCTCAAGGATATCTGGCCGTCTGATGAAGAGATCGATGCGATCGTGAAGTCGGCGGTGAAGCCGGAGCAGTTCCGCAAGACCTACATTCCCATGTTCGAGAAGAAAGGCGATGGCGTACGTGCAGCGAGTCCGCTGTACGACTGGCGTCCACAGTCCACCTACATTCGCCGCCCGCCTTACTGGGAAGGGACCATGGCCGAAGCTCGTGCGCTCAAAGGCATGCGTCCACTGGCTGTCCTGCCGGACAACATCACCACGGACCACTTGTCGCCGTCCAACGCGATCCTGCTGGATAGTGCTGCAGGGGCGTATCTGGACAAGATGGGCCTGCCGGAAGAGGACTTCAATTCCTATGCAACTCACCGTGGCGACCATCTGACTGCCCAGCGCGCTACGCTGGCCAATCCGAAACTGTTCAATGAAATGGTCAAGGATGAAGAAGGTAATGTGATCCAGGGCTCCCTGGCCCGGGTTGAGCCGGAAGGCGAAGTGAAGCGCATGTGGGAAGCCATTGAAACCTACATGGAGCGTAAACAGCCGCTGATCATTATCGCCGGCGCCGACTACGGTCAGGGCTCGTCCCGTGACTGGGCCGCCAAAGGGGTAGCGCTGGCCGGGGTGGAAACCATCGTGGCCGAAGGCTTCGAACGTATCCACCGCACCAACCTGATTGGCATGGGCGTGATGCCTTTGCAGTTTGAGGAAGGGACGACGCGCAACACCTTGAACATCGACGGTACGGAAACCTTTGATGTGGAAGGCAGCCCGGCTCCGCGGGCTGAGCTGACACTGATAATGCACCGTGCCAACGGTGACGTAGAGCGCATCCCGGTGCTGTGCCGCCTGGATACGGCCGAAGAAGTGTCCGTGTATTCCGCCGGTGGCATCCTGCAAAAATTCGCCAACGAGTTTATGGCGGAAGCAGGCTAGAACGAAACCGCAGGGTGGGCATTGGCGTTGGCCAATGGCCACCGGTTTTTCTCCAAGGAGCAAGACATGCCCCACGCACCACAAATAAAAATTCCCGCCACCTATATGCGGGGCGGTACCAGCAAAGGCGTTTTCTTCAGCCTGACGGATCTGCCTGAAGCCGCGCAAGTTCCCGGCGAAGCCCGCGACAAGATTCTGCTACGGGTGATCGGCAGCCCCGATCCTTATGGCAAGCACACTGATGGCATGGGTGGGGCCACGTCCAGCACCAGCAAGTCAGTGATCTTGGCGAAAAGTGAAAAGGCTGATCACGATGTGGATTATCTGTTTGGCCAGGTTTCCATCGATAAACCTTTCGTGGACTGGAGCGGCAACTGTGGCAACCTGACCGCAGCTGTCGGGGCTTTTGCCATCAATAACGGTCTGGTTTCTGCTGACCGTATCCCCGATAACGGCATTGCCGTTGTGCGCATCTGGCAGGTAAATATCCAGAAGACCATTATTGCCCACGTTCCCATCACCAATGGTGAAGTGCAGGAAACCGGTGATTTTGAACTGGACGGCGTAACCTTTCCGGCCGCCGAAGTAAAAGTGGACTTCATGGACCCGGCAGACGGGGAGGGCGCCATGTTCCCGACCGGCAATGTGGTTGATGAGCTTGAAGTCCCAGGCGTCGGATCTTTCCCGGCCACCATGATCAATGCCGGTATTCCTACCGTTTTCGTCAACGCAGAAGATATTGGTTACACCGGTACCGAGCTGCAGGGTGACATCAACGAAAACAAGGAAGCGCTGCAAACGTTTGAAACGATCCGTGCCTACGGCGCCAAGCACATGGGCCTGATCGACAACATTGAAGAAGCGGAAGCGCGACAGCACACCCCGAAGATTGCCTTCGTCTCCAAGCCCAAGAGCTACGCTGCCTCCAGCGGCAAGCAAATTGGTGAAGAGGATGTAGACCTGTTGGTGCGAGCGTTGTCCATGGGCAAACTGCACCACGCCATGATGGGCACCGCTGCCGTTGCCATCGCCAGTGCCTCGGCAGTGCCGGGCACCCTGGTCAATCTGGCGGCCGGCGGTGGCGAGCGCGACAGCGTTACCTTCGGTCACCCGTCGGGCACGCTGCGGGTTGGCGCGGGGGCCAAACAGGTCGATGGGCAGTGGACGGCCACCAAAGCCAGCATGAGCCGTAGCGCCCGTGTTTTGATGGAAGGCAATGTCCGCATTCCCGGAGACTGCTTCTGATGTAGGCGTGCCTTAGCACAGCTAACGCCACTTCATGTAGGTCAGATTAGCCTGAAGCCGTAATCCGACAAATCCACTGTCGGGTTACGGCTTTGCCTCTCTGTGCCCTTGGGTGAACCCGACCTGCAACTGTAAAAGCCGCTCAATTAACCCCCAGCAATGCTTGACCCTCTGCCATCCCGGGGGAGACCCTGAAAGCCAACCTATCCAGGGAGGCGTCTACCATGGCCAGCAATACCGATCAGAATCTGCGACCCGATTACGACCAAGTCATTCAAGACATTGTCGACTACGTTCGCGATTACCGCATCGAATCGGAAGAAGCCTGGCAAACTGCGCACTATTGCTTGCTCGACACCTTGGGTTGTGGGTTCCTTGCCCTGAGTTTTCCGGAATGCACCAAGCATCTTGGCCCGATAGTGGAGGGCACCATGGTGCCTCATGGCGCTCGGGTTCCCGGCACCCCGTATCGTTTGGATCCCGTAAAAGCAGCCTGGGATATCGGTTGCATGGTCCGCTGGCTGGATTACAACGATACCTGGCTTGCTGCAGAGTGGGGACATCCATCGGATAACCTGGGCGGGATTCTGGCGGTAGCCGATTATCTCTCGCAAAAACGTGTAGCGAACGGTGAACCCCCCTTGACCATGAAGGCTGTTCTGGAAGCGATGATCAAGGCCCATGAAATTCAGGGCGTGCTGGCGCTGGAAAACTCCTTCAACCGCGTTGGGTTGGATCATGTGTTGCTGGTCAAGGTTGCATCTACCGCTGTTGTGTCGCACCTCATGGGCGCCGACCGGGAGCAGATGCTGTCTGCGGTCTCTCATGCCTGGGTGGACGGGCAGGCCTTGCGCACTTATCGCCATGCCCCCAATGCGGGCTCACGAAAGTCCTGGGCAGCAGGGGACGCTACCAGCCGGGCTGTTCGCCTTGCGGATATTGCTCTTCGTGGAGAAATGGGAATTCCCGGGGCGCTCACCGCCCCCCAATGGGGCTTCTACGATGTGCTGTTCAGCAAGACCAACAAGGACCAGGCCATCAAGCCGGAAGAGAAACGCCAATTCAGCTTCCAGCGCGGTTATGGCTCTTACGTGATGGAAAACATCCTTTTCAAGATTCGTTTTCCGGCAGAGTTCCATGCGCAAACGGCGTGCGAGGCAGCGGTATTGCTTTATCCTGAGGTAAAAGATCGCTTGGATGACATCGAAAAAATCGTCGTAACCACCCATGAGTCAGCCATCCGCATCATTTCCAAAGAGGGGCCACTCGCCAACCCGGCGGACCGTGACCATTGCCTGCAGTACATGATTGCCGTGCCCTTGATCATGGGAGATCTCAGTGCCGACCACTACGAAGACAGCTTTCATGCCAGCCACCCGATGATCGACACGCTGCGCAACAAAATGGAAATCGTGGAAAGCGCAGACTACACCCGCGATTACCTGGACCCGGAAAAGCGCTCCATCGCCAATGCGATACAGGTGTTTTTCTGTGACGGCACAAAAACGGATGTTGCCGAGGTGGAATACCCCATAGGCCATCGACGCCGCAGGGAGGAGGGCATGTCCGTGCTGAAGAGCAAGTTCCATCAGAATCTGCTGACCCGTTTCCCGCCAGCCAAAGCGGAGCAAATTCTCAACGCCAGCAAAAGCCAGCAGTCGCTGGCCTCAGTCCCTGTGCATAAATTCATGGGAATGCTGGCGCAATAGCCCCGATATCACACTTTACGCTTGGGTTATGGCCACCTTGGCTTCCTGCACCAAACCCCAGATGGATAAGCGGTCCTTCTGCGAATACTGCAGCCTGGTGACTCCTTATCCAGTTTATCCTTGAGCAGGGGGCATCAGTCTGAACATCCAACAAGAATGAAACAAAACCAAACGAGACATTCCGTCATCATATGTGCACTTTGGTAACAAGCCGTTTCGGATAAAGAGTACAAACATGCATAAAGCTAGTAGACGCGTTGTTTATGGATCATAACCTGCTGATATATATGGATTAATGGTGGGGTCTATCTGTAGCGTTTCTGTTAACAAGTGTTGCTATACGTTTTGTCGCTGTGTAGCCTTGTGACTAAAGATGATCAGACCTGACTAAAGTGCCCAATGAAGGTTCAGGCTGGAATAACAAGAAAACGAGGTCACAGTGCGCCCAAGACTCCAATCGACCAACCTGCTGTTGGCTGCGACCCTCACTCTGGGCGCCGCTCAAGCGCAAGCCCTTACTGAACTCAGTGATGACTCTCTGTCAGATGTGCAGGGGGCGGGCTTTGCCTTTGCGCTTGATAATTTCAGCATGCGATTTGCGCCGGAGAGTTTTATTGAATTGACTGGTGCGGGGGTGAATGGTGTTGGCTGGCAGCGAGGCGACGCACGTTATTATGGGTTGTCCATGACAAATGGGGCCCAGCCCGGCGGCACGGACTGGTATGCCACGCTTAATGGAGGCTCCAGCGCTTGCGGTGGAAGCAGCGCCTATGGCAATACCTTTCTTGCTTGCCCTCTAGGTAACGGCAATAGTCTTGGGGCGGGTGTGACGCCAAACCAATACGGCATCGGTGCCATGGCTTCAATCTATGACCCTTACGTGCTGCGTGTTTTTGATTACGAGGGGTACGATTTTCAAGGCAATTACCTGGACGGATCTGCAGGCAATGAAAAGCCAACGATTCTTGAGTTGATTGGCCCCAGCCAAACAGAAGATTGGCGCTGGAGTTTCTGGGGCGAGTTGGAGGTAGACCGTGTAGCCGGTGACCCTAGCGCAGCTATCGGTGCAGCAAACTGCTCGTCGGGAGGGGCGGACTGTGCCGACTTCCTGCAAAGCCAAACGATCATTCATGGCAAACCCACAACAGCGGATGGGAAACCTGCCATCCTGCGGCTCATGCAAACGGAAAATACGGCCGATAATACCTTGGGTATTACCTACCAAAGCGCGCTTTCCGGTGACTTCCGTTTCTCTGTTCGACAAAAAGATACCGGTGCATTAGCCGATACGCTTCATAATGTTCCGGATTTTGATGATGCTGAAGGTATGTATTTCAAAAATGTGGATGCCTTCTTGCCACTTGGCGTTCTGCATTACCAGGCTCTTACGCTGGATGCTGTGAGGGATGGTTCCGGCAGCGCCACTGGCGATTTCGTTATTGAATTAACCCGAATTCCTGACATTCCCGAGGTCTATAACAATTTTTATTGTGGCGATGTCGGCAACACAGGGGATTGCGCCCTGAATTCAGATGGCAGCATTGCCAACCCCAACGAAGATACCCGTGGCTACGTGCGCTGGGGCAATTTTGATAGTGTCAATATTGCGACAGGGGCTGGGCTTCCATCTGCTACAGCAACCGATAACGGTATTTATTTTGTGAATCCTTCAGCCGCAACCCCAGTCACCAATCTGGGGGTCTCCCGCATCGAAGGTATGCGCATTCACCACATGAAAATCACCACATTGGGGGCCAATTAATGACCAGTTCATTTTTCCTCCGCATGAGTGAGCTTTTTCCTGAAAAAGCCCCCCCAGCTTTTGCTGTCCTTGCCGTGGTGTTGTGCATGCACACGAATCCCGCCCAGGCCCTGGAAGCCATGGATGACACAGAGATGGGTACAGTTACAGGGCAGAAAGGGATTCTCGCGAGCTTTCAGTACTACTATAACAGTAGTCCCGCGGAAGCCGATCTCGGTGCCCCCCTGTCTATTTGTGATACTCCTAATGGTGGTAGCAGCCTGGCAAATATGAATTGCCGCTTCGGCCTTCAATTGAAGAATCGCGAGAGCGAGTGGTTGGTCTTTAAAAACGGTCACGCGTCAATTGATCTACGGCGTTTGGCAATTGACGCATCCTTGTTGGGTGATTCCCACGGTGGCAGTGCCGCTTATCATGGTTACTTCAATGAGGCTAAATTTACCGACCAGGATGGCTCTACTTGTTTACTGCCCAGCGGGGATTGTTCCGGAGCAGCAGCATCAGGATTGGCTGAGATGCCAGGTCTTCGCTTGAGCTATCCAGAGGGCGCGGCTGATGGGTTTGAGTTCAATGACGTGCGTTTCGGGCTGTACTTCGAGGGGCTGGCTGTAGAACCCAATGCGCTTCTGCCAAGCGGCAATGGTTGGGAAGGCAACAATAATGGCTCCTTTATGGGCCTAAATATTGCGGATAACAATGGTCACCAAGCAGGAATTGCGTTTGGTGGCGATTTTTATCTTTACGGTTATTAAGACGGCAGCTGCTTTCCACACGGTGATTGCTATGTGTTTAAAGACAGAAAAAAATAACAACCTGCCGCACGTGCCGCCCGCGGTTTTTGCAGCAATGCTGTTTATTTCTTCTAACGTTCATGCCTTGGAAGTTCTTTCTGAGCAAGAAATGGGCGCTGTGCAAGGCCGTGACGGTGTGACTATCGGTTTGGAAGTACCGCAAGGCGGCGCGATCACAGCTGAACAAATCCGCTGGGAAGTGGATAACGGTGAAGTTGATGCAAACAGCAACTCACTTCAGAACCATCTGATCATTGGTGGTACAGCCGTCGACGCAAACCAGTTTGTGATCAAGCCGATTGATCTGGATGGCACAACTGCAAGCCAGGCGTTGGATTTTGCATTGGCCATCGATTCCTACACCAATAACGAGGGCCGGTCTGGCCTGGGCCTTGATGCGACCTGGAACCGGATGCGTGTGCAGATGGATAGCTTGTCTGTCACAGACACATCACGTTCATTCGGGGCCGTCGCCCTGGATGCGGGCGGGCGTTTTGCCGTTTTTGGTGACGGCGGGTTTGCCAACTCATCACTCAGTGCAGATCAGGCAAGGGTGATCGTTAACGTCGGGGATATTGATAACACCGACCCGGATCCGAATACATGGACCATGGGGCAGCCTGGTCGTCTGTTTTATCGAATGGGGCCGGCAGGGAGTACGGAGGTGCAATTGGACAACTTCGGTTTCCTGTTTGACATGCACCAGGGAACGGTAGGAGTAAACTCTGACGGAATCGTTGTGAGTAGCGCTCCGGGGTCGCGGACTGACTTGAATCTCACTTTTGATGTTTTTGCCAATGTTGCCAATGGAGCGTCGACGGCGTTTCAGTTCAATGAGCAGTCAATCCCCATGCTCCTGTTTGGCTGGCGCGGTGGCATCGAGGATTTTGATTTGCAGCTGCGCCCTCAGGGTGCTTGGTTACCGGATGACGGTACATTCACGCAAGGTCTGACGGCTTCACTGGGTTTTGATCTAGCCGATAATTTCCAATTTGTTCTTGGCGAAGCCAGATATGAAGATAGTGGTGATGAGGGGCAATCATATCTGGAATTTACACAACCCATCAGTATGCCGACGACCTTGGGGCAGACTCGAAAGGATCTTGAGTTCGGCTATCTAACACTGGATACCGTCTCCGCGGCTCATCAAAGTGTTGGGGGCATCTGCTTTGGTGGTTCCAACACCTATGGTAGCACCCCATCGGCTTGCGCAAGCTCAACGGGTGGGGTGCTTCCCACTGAACTCCTGGATGTTGCGCCTTCAGACACAGGGCTTGCGATTATAAATCGTGAATGGGGTCTTCATGCCTATTCTTCCAAGGTCGTCTATCGCGACGGTGTTTCAGCTGCAAACAATATTGATGAAGGGTGGGCTCTGATCTATACCCTTGGCGATATTAGTACCAACTGGTACCTCTACCCACAGTCAGGAGATGGTGCCACGCCAGGATCCCCCGGATTTACCATGGATGTGGTTGCTGCCATCCAGACAGAGGGCGGGGCTGACGCCAACGGGAGACCGGATCGCTCCCGCTGGGAAAATGGTACCCACCTGATGATCGGTGATACGGACTTCCAGACCAGTTATCACGACCCGAGCAACCCAACTGCTGATGGCCTGGCCATTGGCCTGATGGGGGCTGACTTACTGTTTGCCACCAATGATATGGGAGTCGGCGTGTCCCTTGGTGATGGTCTGAATCTTTCTTCCAATGAAGTACGGTTGCAGCTTCGCGGGATGTTCGGTGGAGGCGATGTGCCTCGCATGGAGTCTCCGGTTTACGGTAGCTACATTGATATGAACCTGGAAATGGACGAATTCGTTTTCAAGATTTTCCCTTCATTGAATGGAGATGCGATTAACTTCGGCGGTTTCCTCAGTCTGGCCAACCTTAATAATGGTTTTTCCAATGATACGGGTAGTGGCCATGGCCATGATGACGGCACCTATATTTCCTTTGCCGAACCCAATTTGAATAAATTGAATGTAGATGTACGTTTAGCGGATATTACGGGGGATATCGAAATTCCTTCTAACTTCATTCTTGCCGGAGGGGGCGGGAAAATTGATCTCCTGTCGGCTTCTGGTGAAGCTGATGGTAAGCCAAAACTGCGCATTGAGAACAATCTGAATATTGGAGCATTGGCGACTAAGCCTGGTGGTGGTGCTGGTGATCCTCTTGAGATTGGAAGAATCGAATTCGGCGGTAAAGATCTGGGCTCCATGATTATTCCCGCTGCGAAAGTTTATACTTCACTGACACTGGAACAACAATAAGTACGAATATCGGCTAAGGCCTTTAAGAATAACATCTTCGGGTATTGCTAATGAGAATTAAAATAAAATCCAGCTTCCGATTATTGCCGATAAAATCCTCTGGCTGCTTTTTTGCACTTGTTTTTTTACTGTTCTCGCAAGCCGTGCAGGCTATGGTTGAGCTTAAAGATGAGCAATTGGCTGATGTGACAGGGCAAGCTCTGCTGCAAATGAATAAAGAGTTCACAAATGGATATACTTTTTATAAAGCGGGATTAGATGCAGAGTTGAGGCTCAATATGAACATTGACAAGCTTCAGCTTGGTTGTGGAGGCATTAATGGCACAGATGGTTGCGACCTGGATATAGATAATTTCTCTTTGGGCTGTGTTGCGAACAGTAGTGGTCAGTGCATTACTCAGAATCCCGCTTCTGGCACCATTCAAAAACCAGGTCTTTTGAGAGATTGTGGAAATGGCACCTGTACAGGTACGAATATTGACAAGTCCATCCAAGATCAGCTGAAAGATTTCATTATCAACAGGCCTTTTTTCCAGTTTGCGATTAAAAATGATAACAGTGCAACGCTACGTGAAGTCGTCGGTATTCGTATGGGCGGGGAGCAAGTGTCTGGGCCTATGAGCTTTGGCTCGCTCAATACGTTTAGTGGTTATATGAGTGGGTCTGCGGATGTTTATATGCGTGGAGAAACGGACGTTGCTGCGACTTGTAGAGCTCCGGATAATTGTCCAAATGCAGCAGGCCGAACAAAATTCCCAGACGCGAGTGCTTTTATGGGGTTGAATGATTCGGTGATTCTTAACCTCGGGATTGTTGCTATTAGTTATGAAGATTTAACTATGGATTATGATTCTCAGTCACGAGAAGATGTGGCTGCAGAAGTTACTGGCAATCGTTTGGATCAAATTGGTATCCCCGGCTTGCGTTTGGCTGATTTGGTGGATGATATTGTAGATACGGTTGAGGTTAATCGTATCTGTGCGGATGGTCTTTTCGGTTGTAGTATTATCGCAAGTGATACCATCGCAAATTCGTTGCTGCCATTGCTGGCAGATGGTATTTCTGACTACATCAAGCAGGAATTGGCAAATGGCCTTGGCGTGAGTGTCAGTGCCTTAAATAGCCATGATGTCCCATACAATTTAAAAAATATTCATCAGCTGGATGTTTCAACACCTCAGTTTGGGTTGTCTTTCCAAAAAGAAAATGTGCAATATCCTGGCTATGCACAAACAGTTCCCAGAGGGTGGTCCATGTATGCACCAGACGCTTTCAATTTGGTGATTGATGACAAGGTTTCCAATTTCGTTCAAGCGATCGCTGGTAGTTCCGCTGCTAGGGATGGCAATATTACAGGGCTTGAAGCCCCTTATAGAAATTGCTGGGGCTCAGCGCGATTCTGTTAGAGAGCTTACAGGAAAGTAATGAGCCCACACAGCGTATGTTTCAAGCAAGTATTCTTTTTGAAACATGATTGTGAGCTGGGTTGGTATCAAGCAAACGGAAGTCGATAAAATTTGCCGGATTGAGAATTTTTAAGATAAGCCAATTCTTGTTTAGCTGTTTATGTAAGGGCTTTATTTGCCAATGGCAGGGGTGGCCCTAACCGGCTCTACTTTGACTTTCTTGGAAAGTTTACCATGGCAGGAGGAGACAACCTCTTTCACTTCTGTTTACTGCAGCCGCCGCTTCAACCCCTTCATCGCCAACACCCGCGTACTGATTTCCTCAATCGACAATTCTGTCGCATCCAGATACGGAATATTGTGTTTGTTGTACATGGCTTCCAGGGCCCGTAATTCCATGTCGCATTGGCGCGGCGAAGCGTACTTGCTGCCGGCTTTGCGTTCGCTGCGGATGGCGCTTAGGCGGTCGGCGTCGATGGTGAGGCCGAAGAGTTTGTGCTTGTGTTCCACCAGGGCCTTGGGCAGGCGCAGGTCGTCGAAGTCGTCTTCGGTGAGCGGGTAGTTGGCGGTGAACAGGCCGAACTGCAGGGCCAGGTATAGGCAGGTCGGCGTTTTGCCGGAGCGTGAGACGCCGATCAGAATAACATCAGCCTGATCGTAGTGACGCGTGCGGGCGCCATCATCGTTATCCAGAGCAAAATGTACTGCGTTGATGCGAATGCGGTAGGACTCGGCGTCTCGGATGGCGTGGCTCTGGTTGATCTTGTGGTTGGAACGTACGCCGAGCTCGTCTTCCAGGGGGCGCAGAAAAGCCCCGAACAGGTCGAGAATCAGGGCATCACAGCTATGCAGAATGGAGCGGTGGTCGGTATTGACCAGTGTCGAGAAGACGACGGGTTTGGCGCCATCTTCTGCTGCGGCCTTGTTGATGCGGGCAACGGCTTCGCGGGTCTGCTCATCGGATTGTACGAAGGGCAGGGTGATCTGCACGAATTCGATATCCCCGAACTGGCTCAACATGCTGTGACCAAGGGTTTCCGCGGTAATCCCGGTGCCGTCCGATAGGTAAAAAGCGCTTCGTTTCATTGGGTCTGCCCGTTTTCTCAGTCGCAGGAGTGGCGCTCGCCGTGCCCCTTAAGAGTGGGTTTGAAGCAAGCCATTCGCGGCGCGAGCGCCGCTTCTGCGGGGTAAGTCGTTGTTTTGAATGGAGCCAGTCTAGACGCTGTATCGCACTGCGACCAGTGCTATCTGACGGCATGCCCAGCCTGTCAGGCAGCCTTGAGGGGGTACCCGTTGTCCGGACAAGACGCAGATTCTACACTGCGCCCAATAATGCTTCTCTGACAAAAAATCCTGCAATTTCAATGGGGTAGGATCGCTTTCTCGTGTATGAGGCAGGGCGGGGGCACGGGTTGGCCAACGTGATGCTTAAATACCGGCCAAATCTGAAAGAGGGGGCAGGCAAACTGTTTCGGTTTTGAGTAGAATGTCGGCTCGATTTGATCCGGCACCTTGTGCAGCCACTCATTTATGGCGCTATCGGCACAAGGTGTGCCGACACTGCTTTGGCCAACAAACCAACCAGTAACACGTAAAAGGAGATGACCTTGGCGGAATATGTAGTCTGGTTTCAGGACCTGGGTAAAGATGACGTTGAGCACGTAGGCGGCAAGAACGCATCCCTGGGCGAAATGATCAGCAATCTGTCGGCGGCGGGTGTCTCCGTTCCAGGCGGTTTTGCTACTACCGCTGAAGCCTTCCGTGAATTCCTTGAGCACAACAACCTGACTCAGAAGATCAACGAAGCGCTGTCTGCGCTGGACGTTGAAGACGTGGTCGCGCTGGCAAAGACTGGCGAAGAGATCCGTCAGTGGGTGGTTGATGCGCCGTTCCAGCCTGAGCTGGACAAGGCAATCCGTGATGCATACGCCCAGATCGGCGAAGGTAACGCCGACCTCCCCGTGGCCGTGCGCTCTTCCGCAACGGCGGAAGACCTGCCGGACGCGTCTTTCGCCGGTCAGCAGGAAACCTTCCTGAACATTCGTGGCGTAGATAGCGTCATGATCGCGGTTAAAGAGGTGTTCGCCTCCCTGTTTAATGACCGCGCCATCAGCTACCGCGTTCATCAGGGCTTTGACCACAAACTGGTCGCCCTGTCTGCCGGTGTGCAGCGCATGGTTCGCTCCGAGACGGGCGCTGCTGGCGTGATGTTCTCCATGGATACCGAATCCGGCTTTAAGGACGTGGTTTTCATTACTGCTTCCTACGGTTTGGGCGAGATGGTCGTACAGGGTGCGGTTAACCCGGACGAATTCTACGTTCACAAGAAGACACTGCTGAACAAGAAGCCTGCTGTGCTGCGCCGCAACTTGGGCAGCAAGATGCAGAAAATGATCTATGGCGCCGAAGGCAGTGCCGGCAAGTCCGTTGAAATCGTGGACGTGGACAAGGATGAGCGCATTCGCTTCTGTCTGACGGATGAACAGATCGAGAACCTGTCCCGTCAGGCGATTGAAATTGAAAAGCACTACGGCATGCCCATGGATATCGAATGGGCGCTGGATGGCGACGATGGCAAGCTGTACATCGTACAGGCCCGTCCGGAAACCGTAAAAAGTCGTTCCGACGTGAACGTGATGGAACGTTACTTGCTCAAGCAAACCGGTAAAGTGCTGGTGGAAGGGCGCTCCATTGGCCAGCGGATTGGCGCCGGTAAAGTGCGCATTGTGACCAGCATCAAGGAAATGGATAAGGTCCAGCCCGGTGATGTACTGGTGACAGACATGACCGACCCGGATTGGGAACCGGTGATGAAGCGTGCTGCGGCCATTATTACCAACCGTGGCGGTCGTACCTGTCACGCGGCCATTATTGCCCGAGAACTGGGTGTGCCGGCCATCGTGGGTTGTGGCGATGCCACTGAGCTGCTCAAGGATGGTCAGGAAGTCACGGCTTCTTGCGCAGAAGGTGATACTGGCAAGATCTACGAAGGTCAGCTGGAGTTTGATATCCAGCGCAACTCTATTGAGTCCATGCCCAAGCTGCCGTTCAAGATCATGATGAACGTGGGCAACCCGGACCGGGCCTTTGATTTTGCTGGCCTGCCGAATCAGGGCGTGGGCCTTGCCCGCCTGGAATTCATCATCAACCGTATGATCGGCGTGCATCCCAAGGCACTGCTGAACTACGACGCCATGCCGAAAGATGTTAAGCAGAACGTGGACAAGCGAACTGCGGGCTATGGCGATCCGGTGGACTTCTACGTGGAGAAGCTGGTCGAAGGTATTTCTACCCTGGCGGCGGCATTCCACCCGGAAAAAGTCATCGTGCGTCTGTCGGACTTCAAGTCCAATGAATACGCCAACCTGATCGGCGGCAAGCTGTATGAGCCTGAGGAAGAGAACCCGATGCTGGGCTTCCGTGGTGCCAGCCGTTACATCAGCGAAAACTTCCGTGACTGTTTCGAGCTCGAATGCCGGGCCATGAAGAAAGTCCGTGACGAAATGGGCTTTACCAACGTGGAGATCATGGTGCCGTTTGTGCGTACCGTGGGTGAAGCGGAACAGGTGATTGAGCTGCTTGCGAAGAATGGTCTCAAGCGTGGCGAAAATGGCCTGCGTGTGATCATGATGTGCGAGCTGCCAACCAACGCCTTGCTGGCGGATGAGTTCCTGCAGCACTTCGATGGCTTCTCCATCGGCTCCAACGACCTGACTCAGCTGACGCTGGGCCTGGATCGGGATTCCGGTATCGTAAGTCATCTGTTTGATGAGCGTGACCCGGCGGTGAAAAAGCTGCTGAAGATGGCCATCGACGCCTGTAATGCTCAAGGCAAGTACATCGGCATCTGCGGGCAGGGCCCGTCGGATCACCCGGACCTGGCCAAATGGCTGATGGAACAGGGCATTTCTTCCGTTTCCCTTAACCCGGATTCGGTGCTCGATACCTGGTTCTATCTGGCGGAGAAGCACGGCAACTAATGTCTGCTTGACCGACCCGCTGCTTCGCAGCACAGTAAAAAGCCCGCTTCTGCGGGCTTTTTACGTTACGGAAACCGGTGAGGGGCACATGTTTCATCGACTTATCCGCATTATGGATCTTTACGATGGTCTGCGGCTGCCTGTTACGCTGGGGCGCAAGGAGTTGCTGCTGATCCATGAAGACGGTCGCACCTGGCTGATGCAGCGCCGCTGCCCCCACGCGGACTTTCCGCTCGACCGCTGTACGGTGATGAATGAGCAATTGCGTTGCCCGGGGCATGGGCTGACGTTTTCGCTACGCAGCGGTAAATGCCAGACATCAAGTTATCAGCTCGAGCAGTTTCGGATTGATTATGATGGGCAGTGGCTGGGCGTGGAAATTTGATGAGCGTTGGCTTTGTTGTCTGATTGCGCCTTTCAGGCTAATCAGGCCTGCCCGGCAACAGCGCTGGGTTTTGTAGGTTGAATTAGCCTGAAAGGCGTAATCCAACGAAACGACATTGTTTAGGGCGGGGCGACTTACCGCGACGCAAACACGGTTTCTTCCTCTCCCAGTTCGGCCACAAACTGGTGCGCATAGCGCTGGCGAAGTTGTTTCACCTTCTTCACGTAAGCCTGGGTTTCCTTGAAAGGCGGAATGCCACCATAGCGGCGCACATTGCCTTCGCCGGCATTGTAGGCGGCAAGAATATGGTCGAGATCGGAAAATTTGTTTTTCAGGTAGGCGATGAACTGGGTGCCGCCCTGAATATTGGCACGCGGGTCAAAAGGGTTGCTGACTTTCAGGTGGGCTGCGGTTTCGGGCATCAGCTGCATAAGACCCTGGGCGCCAACCCGTGAAATGGCGTTGTGGTTGAACAGGGACTCGGCGTGGATAACGGCTTTGACCAGTGCAGGGTCCACGCGGAAGCGGGTAGCCGCCTGGGTAATGATGGTGTCGTACTGGTCACGCTGGGCGTTGGAAAGGGCTCGGGGAGTGTAACTCCAGCCTTTGCGAACGGATAGTAGCGTGTACTGCTGGCCCACCTGTTCCTGAGCCTGATCGGTGAACAGGATGGTGCCATCCGCGGAGCGGTATTTGTAGATATTGTCTGCCAGGGCGCCGCCACTGACGATCAGCATGCAGCCAACTGCCAAGGCCCCCGACAGCCTGGATGTCTTCAATAAAACCCGCATTGAACCCCGTACCTCTTTTCTGGTGTAGCAAGATGCTTGTTGGGCACCGTGAACACCGTTAATTTGTTGTTCTTCCGTCGTTCTGGCTTATAGCCAAGCGTTACCCCCATGATAACGCCATTCTTTTTTCTTTCTGGCCAGCACCAGACGAATTGACCACACTGGCCGCCAAGCGTAACAAAATCGACGGACTGACATCATACTATTGCGCCGGGGGTAGCCCAAGTGCGCTGGCGCACATTTCCGCCTTGAGCCACCCAGCTGCGAATACAGCGAGCGAGGAGAGCGAATGTTTCCTGAGTATCTGGAACCCTGGTTAAACAGCACCATTGCCTGGCTGGAGCTGGGCTTTTTGTTGCTGGTGTTGCTGCTAACGCTGTTGGCTGTTGGCCTATGGCTACAAGACCGTTTTTTTCAGAAGCGACACGCCATTCGCCGTAATTACCCGCTAATTGGCCGTTTTCGCTACTTTTTCGAGACTCTTGGTGAGTTTTTCCGCCAATACTTCTTCGCCATGGACCGTGAGGAACTGCCGTTTAACCGGGCACAACGTGCCTGGGTTTACCGTGCCGCCAAAGATTTGAGCAACACCATGGCATTTGGCTCGACCAAGCAAACCGGGGCGGGGCGGGTCATTTTCATGAATTGTCCTTATCCAACACTGGAAAAGGACGCGGCGAAAACCTTGCCTTTGATGATCGGCCCCCACTGTGAACAGCCCTATGCGGCGCGCAGTTTCTTCAATGTCTCCGGCATGAGCTTTGGCGCCCTGTCACGGCCCGCCGTGCAGGCTTTGTCCCATGGGGCCGCCATTGCCAATTGCTGGATGAATACGGGGGAAGGGGGCTTGTCTCCCTATCACCTGGAAGGGGGCTGTGATGTGGTCTTCCAGGTGGGCACGGCCCGTTACGGTGTGAGGGATGCTGAAGGTAACCTGAACGATGAGCGCCTGGCTGCGATCGCGGCGCGGCCGCAAGTGAAGATGATCGAAATCAAACTCAGCCAGGGCGCCAAGCCTGGCAAGGGCGGCATTCTTCCCGCCGCCAAAGTGACCCAGGAAATTGCGGCCATTCGCGGCATCCCCGCAGGAGAGGCATCCATTAGCCCCAATGGCCAGCCGGATGTACATAGCGCGGAGGATCTACTGGACCTGATTGCCCATGTGCGCGAGGTGAGCGGCAAGCCCACGGGCATCAAATGTGTACTCGGCGCCTGGGCGTGGGTGGAGGATTTGTTCCTGGCCATTCATGCGCGTGGCCTGGAATCGGCGCCGGACTTCATCACTATCGATAGCGGCGACGGCGGCACTGGCGCTGCCCCCATGTCACTAATGGATGATGTGGGCTTGTGCCTGGCGGAATCGTTGCCCTTGTTGGTGGATCTGCGTGATGGCTACGGCCTCACAGACCGTATCCGCATTATTGCGTCAGGCAAACTGATCACCCCAAGCATGGTGGCCTGGGCGATAGCAGTTGGGGCGGATTTCTGCGTCTCTGCGCGGGGCTATATGTTTGCCCTGGGTTGTATCCAGGCGCTGCAGTGCAACCGCAATACCTGCCCAACCGGTGTCACCACCCATAATCCGCGCTTACAGCGCGGGCTGGTGCCGGCGGAAAAGTCCCAGCGCGTGGCGCACTTCCATGACAATCTGGTCAAGGAGGTGGAAACCATTGCCCATTCCTGTGGTGTCAGCGAGCCGCGGCAATTACGCCGTTATCATGCCCGCATGCTCAGCAGTAATGGCGAGTCCATTCCGCTTGATCGCCTGTGGCCACAGGTTGAATCGGGCATCTATCTGCGTGAAGGCCGACCCAGTGAAAAGCAGCCGTTTGTACGCTGGCAGGGCATTGGGACCGGTCCGTGATTGGCGGCACCTATAATCACTATCGAATGGCTGCGTTTGTGCTGATTGCAGCAGCCTTCACAATGAACGAAATACAAAGGAGTTTTCAGTGACCACGGAATTTGATCTTGTCGTAATTGGTGCCGGTTCAGGTGGTGTACGCGCCGCACGCATGGCTGCCTCCCATGGCGCCAGCGTTGCCATTATCGAAGAACGCTTTTTCGGGGGCACCTGTGTGAATGTCGGCTGCGTGCCCAAGAAGCTGTTTTCGTACGGTAGCCATTTTCCCCAGGAATTTGCGTTGGCTGAAGATTATGGCTACACCGTGAAAGGCTGGGAGTTTGACTGGCCCACACTGCGTGATAACAAGAGTCGGGAAATTAGCCGGTTGAACGGTATTTACCAGCGGATTCTGAATCAGGCGGGGGTGACGATTTTTGAAGGTCACGGGCAGGTATTGGGTGGTGGCAAGGTCTCCGTCGGTGAAACCGTGTTGACGGCCCGCCATATTCTGGTGGCAGTGGGTGGCAAGCCCTTCGTGCCAGATCTGCCAGGCCGTGAACATGTGCGTATCTCCGACGACCTGTTCTATCTGGACACGCTTCCCAAGCGTGTTGCCGTGGTGGGTGGTGGCTACATCGCCACGGAGTTTGCGGGCATCCTGCACGGCCTGGGCTGCCAGGTGACGCAGGTCTACCGTGGCGATCTGTTCCTGCGTGGCTTCGATCAGGACATTCGTGAGTTTATCGCCGAGCAGATGAAGGAGCAGGGTGTAACCCTGAAATTCAATGCGGACGTTGCCAGCATTGAGGCGATTAACGGTGAAAAACACGTTACCTATCAAGGCGGCGAGCAGGCGGTATTTGATGAAGTGTTCTACGCCACCGGGCGCATCCCCAAGCTGGATGACCTGTTTGCTGAGGGTGCTGCGCCGGCCATGACAAAGGGCGGTGCTATCAAGGTGGATGACGGCTTTGCGACCAGTGTTGAGGGACTTTATGCGCTTGGCGACGTGATCGATCGTGTGCAATTAACGCCGGTGGCACTTGCAGAGGGGATGTGGCTGGCGGCGCAACTCTATGGGGAGCACAAGCCTGAGGCGGCGATGGATTATCACAACATTGCCACGGCCGTATTCAGTCACCCCAATATTGGCACGGTGGGTCTGACGGAAGAGCAGGCGTTAGCTCGTGTGCCGGCGGTGCGGGTGTATAAAAGTGCGTTCCGGCCCATGCGTTATACCCTGGGTGACAAGCAGGAGCGTTCACTGATCAAGCTGATTGTGGACGATGCCACCGACAAGGTACTTGGTCTGCATATGGCTGGTGAAGACTCAGCCGAGATTACACAGGGCTTTGCGGTGGCTATCAAGATGGGCGCCACCAAGGCTGATTTTGATGCCACCGTGGGGATTCATCCAACCGCGGCGGAAGAACTGGTAACCCTGCGTCAGGCGGTATTGGTCACGGCTTGATGGCAATCGGTATTGAGTTACGAGTATCGAGTTACGAGAAGCGAAGTTCAAAAAACAAAACCGGTCATTTCAGCGAGATTGTTTTCGGCTTTCGCAACTCGCAACTCCATGCTCATCAGAGCTTTTCCAGTTTTACCGGCAAACCATCGGCGGGCACCGGCAGGCTGCTGGTGTCCACCGGCATTTCGTAGTCATCGGGTACCGACCAACGATAATTAAGTAATACCTGGTGCAGAACCGCTTTCACTTGCAGGTCGGCAAAGTGCAGGCCGATGCACTTGTGGGCGCCGCCACCAAAAGGCATCCAGGCATAGGGATGCACCTTGTCTTCACGCCGTTCGGGGCTGAACCGCTCCGGGTCAAACCGCTCCGGGTCTGGCCAATACTCCTCCATATAATGGGTGAAGTAGGGCACCACATTGATAAAGCTGCCTGCGGGAATAAAGAACCCCTCATACTCCACATCCTTCACAGTCTTGCGGGGCAGGGAGGGCACCGGAGAGCATAGCCGCAGGGCTTCCTTCATGGCCAGGCTGATACCTTCCAGCTTGGGTAGATCGTCATAGTCCAGCTCCCGCTTGTTCAAGGCACGGCTCTCTACGCGTAGCCGCTCCTGCCATTCTGGGTTCTTGGCGAGATAATAAAAGAGCGTGGAGAGGGTAATCGTGGTGGTGTCGTGGGCGGCCATCATCAGAAATATCATGTGGTTGACCACATCATCGTCGCTGAATCGCTCACCGTCCTCGGTGCTGGCATGGCACAGCGCGCTGAACAGGTCCGACTCCTGGCTGGCGCGCTTGGCGGGTAGTTCCTTGCGGAAAAACGCTTCAAGAACGCGTCGGCCTTTAAGCCCTTTGGACCAGCGTAGCCCGGGCACGTTGGTGCGCACGATGGCGGTGCCAGCACGGACCGTATCCACGAAGGCCTTGTTGAGGGAGTCTGCTTCCGGCCCCAGCTCATAGCCCATGAACACATCCGTGGCCAGATCCAGGGTCAACTGCTTTACCTCTGAAAGCACCTTGAATTGATTGATGCTGTGCCAGTCCGCAATTCCGCTGGCGATGTGTGGCCCCATGCGGTCAAGATAGCCTTTCAGCACGTCCTTGTTAAAGGCTTGCTGCATGATCTTGCGATGCCAGCGGTGCTCCTCGAAATCCAGCAACATGATGCCGCGATGAAAAAAACGGCCGATAAAATAATCCCAGCCATCATGATTGGAAAACAGGTCACCGCGGTTAAGCATAACGAACTGGTTGGCGTCGGGGCCGAGCATCTGGATCATGCGTAAACCAAACACGCTGCTCCAGGATACCGGGCCATAGGTGTCGTAGCGTTTGCGCATTAATCCGATCGGATCGCGCATGAAACCCAGTGTATGGCCGATAAGGGGCAGCCCCGCATCACCGGGGATGGCCTTGAGAGTGCTTGTCCGTGGCGGCACGCAAAATGGCTGAGACATATAAGACACCTGAAAATAGCCGTGAACGACGCAAGCAAGTGATGCGTCGAGGTGAAACATTGTGTTTACTTTTAGCTCCCCTAATAAATCTCGGCAAGGGAAAGTAAATAGATTTCGTGCCAGCGTTTAATTTGAGTGTTTTTTAATCGAACCGTAACCTGCGTCTGGTTCATCCCGGTTTGCCGATTTCGCTCAGCGGTTATTCACCAGGTTATCCACAGTTTCTGTGGACAGTCTGAACGGCAAGTCGTGGCTGTCGCTTTGGCACTGTGAGTGGCTTTGCAGGCTGTGTATGATTCGGCAACGCCAATACTTGCTGTTTAAGGAGAACAAGGAATGCGTAGAGTGGTGTTCAATCAGAAAGGGGGCGTGGGGAAGTCCAGTATCACGGTCAATCTGGCCGCGATCAGCGCGTCGGAAGGCAAGCGCACCCTGGTTGTCGATCTGGATCCACAATGTAACGCCAGCCAGTATTTGTTGGGCATGCCGGCGTACAGCAACGGCCACGGTCCGAAGCCGAATATCGGGACTTTCTTTGCACAGACCCTGTCTTTTCGGTTGAAAGAAAAGGATCCGCGTGACTATGTGCATGCCACGCCGTTTGAAAACCTCTTTGTGTTGCCGTCTGACGGCGAGCTGGGGGAAATCGAACATATGCTCGAGTCTAAACACAAGATCTATAAATTGCGTGGTCTGCTAAAAGCACTGGCGAAGGATTTCGACGAAATTTTTGTGGATACCCCGCCTGCGTATAACTTCTATACCTTGTCATCGCTGATTGCGGCAGACCGGGTGCTGATTCCTTTTGACTGCGATGCGTTTTCCCGCAAGGCGCTCTACACACTGCTGGAAAATATTCAGGAAGCCCGGGAAGACCACAATGATGACCTGCAGGTGGAAGGTATTGTGGTGAATCAATACCAGCCTCGGGCTCGTTTGCCGCAGGAGTTGGTGGCGTCTCTCGAAGAAGAAGGGTTGCCGATTCTTGCCAACAAGCTTTCCAGCAGCGTGGTGATGCGAGAGTCCCACGAAAAAGCCACGCCACTGGTCAATATGCAGCCACGACACAAGCTCACCGATGAATACCGTGCGCTGTTCAGGGAAATCAGTGCCGGTTAATCCGTTCCGGGTCGAGGCCCGGCGCCGGGCGGGGCGAATCCTTCGTTCTGCCACGGCCACCCGCTGGCTGGTCCAGGCGGTGTTCAATCGTTCTGACCAGTTCAGGGCCAGGCTGGGAGATACCTTTGCCGACCTGATCTTGCTGGCATCGTTGCTACGGGATTGGGTAACCGGGCGATACCGAACGGTTCCCTGGGGTACCTTGCTAACGATCACTGGCGCGCTGGTTTATTTTTTGATGCCGCTGGACGCTATCCCTGACCCGATTGTGGCGTTGGGGCTAATGGATGATGTTGCCGTGATATCGCGCACGCTTAAACTGACCCGCACGGATCTGGACCGCTACCAGCAGTGGCGCAATGAGCAGGGTGATGCCGGGGGAGAAAACAATGAATGACGCCTACGGGGGTGGATCACTCAAGCCCGGTTATCAGGGCAAGGGCATGATTGTTTATGAGCCTCTCTCCGTGCTCAGCCTGCGACAGCGGCTTGGCCGCCTGCGGTTTGCGTGTTACCAGTTTGGCGCTGCGCTACTGTCGGGTTTGTTGATTGCGCTTTTTCTGTTGTTGTCCGTTGAACTGTTACCGCAGTGGGTGGGTTGGGGCGTCGCCGCAGTGGTGTCGCTGGCGCTGTTGGTCTACCAAATCGGACTCCTGGTGCGCCGTTTGCACGATATGGAAAAAAGTGGCTGGTGGGTCATCCTGGCGTTAGTGCCGTTGGTCAATTTGCCATTCCAGCTTTATCTCTATCTTGGTGATGGCAGCAGCATGATGAACCGCTTCGGAACACCGAATCCACCGGTCAGCACCGTGGTCATGCTGGTGGGCAGTTTGTGCTGGTTTATCAATGTGTTAGTGCTTTTATCCATGATGGTCTTGTTGGTGTTGGGTTGGTTCCTGCCCGACCTTCTGGCGCCTTATCTCGGCCATCTTCCTCAGGGGTGGGCGGAGCCACTGCAGCAGGGGCTTAACGCTCGATAACTATTAGTCGCAGGCTCCTATTTTTGCTACCTTTTATGCTATTGTCTTGTGATCCAGGTCCGGGGAGAGCGGACTTGGCGATATAAATAAAGCCATAACAAGTCAGTAACAACAAAAATAGCGATTATTAGGGAGTAGCTATGAGAAAGCGTCTTCTGGGGTGTCTCATTGCGATGGTGTTGCTGCCAATGCAGGGATTTGCGTCAATCAGCAATGCGGAACTCGAAGATTTTGAACTGGCGTTGTGGAAAGTCCGCGCCGATTTTCACATGTTGACCGTGATGGTTGGCAGCAAAACCTACATTTCCAATCTTGATGACGCTATTGCCCAGGCACAGTCCGGCATGGCGGCGTTACGCCAGGATGCGGAAGGCAGTGAAGAGCGTGCGCTGGTTAACGATCTGGACAAGAATTGGGGCATTCTAAAAGCAGCGGCCCAGGGTAATACCATGGCCGAGCAAGGTTTTACCAACGCCTACACCATTCAGGATGTGAATGAGCTGCCGACAGAGATGTCGCTGCGGATCGAATCTTTCAACGGCGCTACTGAAGGCCAGTACGATGATATCCGTGAGCTTTCCGCGTACCTCCAGCGCATGACCTCCGAGTACCTGAATATCGCTGCAGACCCGGCAGGGGGGATGGCGTCCGGGTCGGATGAAGGTCGCCTTGAATTCAAGGACGCGGTGCCTGAGTTTGAGCGGATGCTGGCCGCGGCGAAAAAGAACCATGCCAATGATGAAGCCATCAGCCGAGCCTTGAACCAGGTCGGCGTCAAGTGGATGTTTATCCGTGAATCCATGGTCAAGTTTTATGAAAATGCGGTGTCGTACCTGATTTATCGTTATACCAACCAGATGGTAGACACCATGAGTCAGGCAATCAGTCTGGCGTCCACGGATGTAGAAAAGCCCAGCTTCGGGCCGGTTGAATAAGGCGGAGCCAGCGATGGCTCTTTTGTGCTGACCCTCGCCTGTGTGCGGGGGTTTTTTGATGGTGGCTTGTCTCAAGCCGCTCTTGCTTAAAATGTATAGGGGGAGTTCGGGGTGAATAAGGAAATTCGACATGGCCTGGTTGCGGCGCTGCTATTGGTGTCAGCAGGGGCCCAGGCAGCAATGTCTGCCACGGAATTGGCACTGGTTCAGGCAGATGCGTGGCGGGTTCGGATGGGGTTTCATCTGCTCTCGATTCGTGGGGACAACCCGGAAGACCGGGCAGCACTGAAAGCCTTGCTGGCGGATGGTGAGCAACATCTTGATGCGCTGAAGGCGCAAGCCGCGCCCGGCGAGAAAGACACTGCGGCGCAACTGGAGGCATCCTGGGACGCCCTCGATCAACGCGCTCTGGACAACCCGCTGGCCTCATTGGGCTATGCGGACTACAGCGCCATGAGTGAAATCAATACCACCACGCTGGCGGTGGATGCGCTGGTACGCAAGGCTGAAGTCGCGGGCGATGCAACCTACCTGGATATCGCCCAGCTGTCCGTGGCCATGCAGCGTCTGGCCAGTGAGTATGCTGCCCTGGCCGCCTTTCCCTCGGCGGGCCTGAAAACCGGTACGGGCCTGCAGTCCATGGACTTTGGCGCGGAAGCCCGGGCCATCGACGAATCGCTGGTCAGCCTGAAAGACAAATATGCGGGGGATGAGCAGGCCCGTGATGTGCTGGCATTCATCGATCAGCGCTGGGCGTTCGTGCGCAAATCGATCCCCGGCATGGATGACCCGAACACGCAGAAAATCCCGTATCTGTTCTATCGGTATGCCACGCAAATGGCGGAACGGGTGAGTGAGCTGGCCCAGCCATAACGGGCTGATGTTCCCGGCTTGGCGGCGCGGCTACTGCGAGCGCGCCACCAGCCAGTCTGCGCTGATGCGCCAGGCGTGGGAGGGGGCTTTTGAACCCGAAAAGACCCCCGCATGGCCGCCCGGTACTTCCTCGAAGCGCTTCTCCTTGCTGCCGACAAGATGCATCACATCCCTTGCTGCGCGCAGGCTGACAATGTTGTCGGTGATGCCGGCAAAGGAAAGCAGGTCCTGCTGAATGGATGAAAAATCCACGCTGCGGCCGCCGATCCGGATTTTCCCTCTGGCCAGGCTGTTGGCCAGAATCATTTTTTCGATGACCTCGCGGACCACCGCACCGGGATAATCCACCATATCGTTGAACCACTGGCCCATGGTCATGTACTCGGTCACGTATTCACGGTCACCAAGGTTGCGGATCAGATCCATGTAAGCCTGTACCACGCCAGGGGGATTGGTCATCTTGAAGCCCAGCGTTAGCAGGTTGGCGGGAATGTGAAATAGCTTGTCGCTGAGCGGCTCCAGGCGAATCTGGAACCAGTCGTGGACCTGCATGGCGGGAATGGCGGCCAGCCCCAGCGCCTTGCCGAATGGTCCACTTTTGTGAAAATTCACCGGACTGGCAATGGTGATCAGGCTGCGCACTGGCGCATCACTGTGCCCCCCCAGGTACATCAGACACAGCAACCCGCCCATGCAGTAGCCCATCATGTTGATGGTCTCGGTTTCCGCATGGGTCTTTACGGCCTCCACCGCAGAAGGAAGCCAGCGATTGACGTAGGTGTCCAGGTCCAGGCTGCGATTGGCGTTGGACGGTTTGCCCCAATCCACCAGGTACACGTCGTAGCCGCGGGCCATCAGATAACGGACCATGGAACGGTTGGGCATCAGGTCATAGGTCCAGCAGTGAATGCCCAGCGCTGGTACCAGCAACAGGGGAATGCGGTGCTTGTCGGCGGAAACCGGGAGAACGTCGTCGTTAAGCGGGATTTCGGCCATCGGCGGGAGGCTGTAATGTCGCACAGCCATAATGCCATCACGATAAATCTCATCCCACGGGCATTTATCCACCTGGATAAAGCGTTGCGGGTGACGCCTGCGCTCCACAATGTGGCCAACGGCTCGCAGGCTGTTCTTTAATCGTGATGTCGCCATTAAAACTACTCCTGAAATGGGCGAAAAATCTGGCAGGGAACATGGCCGTTTCTATGGTAAAACGGTAACACTTGCAGATTAGCCACCAGCCGTTAATCTTGCCCCCGATATCAGCTGGAGACATTGGCCGCCGTGACAGAAAAAACACTGCCGTATACACGCCTGGACATATGCAATCGCTTCCTGGAGTCCGTGCGTCACTCCGTTGTGCTGGGGCTTGAGGTCGTCAGCGCTACTGAAGAATGCGTCCGGGTCCGAATGCCCTGGCGAGACGATCTGGTCGGTAACCCGGAGACCGGGGTCATGCATGGCGGGGCCATTTTCGCGATGATGGATCAGGCTGGGGGGATGGCGATTACTTGCCGTACCTTCCCCACGTTTGAGATTACCCCGACCATCGATTTTCGGGTGGATCATTTGCGTAGCCCTGGAAAAGGTCGGGCTGTGGTGTGTGAAGCTAAATGCTATCGACTCACCACCCATGTGGCTTTTGTCAGTGTAACGACCTGGGAAGAAGAGGGGGATGACGAGCCTATTGCCACCGGGTTGGCAACCTATACGCGACTAAAAATTGACAAGGCAGGCACGGTGGTGGGCCAATGAAAGCATTGAAAACGCTGATCGAAGAGTGCCGCAGTGGCGAGGCAGACTATCAGGCCCTGATCGACCGGGTGCCGTATGCACGGTTTCTGGGCATTCAGGTCATCGCCCAAGGGGATGAGCTGACCTTTGTGCTGCCCAAGCACGACAATGTGGTAGGCAATCCGACCTTGCCTGCGCTGCACGGCGGGGCAGTAGCCGGTTTTATGGAGCAGGCGGCGATTATCTTCATCCTGCTGCAAATGGGCGAGCCCAAAGTGCCGAAAACCATCGATTTCACCATCGATTATCTGCGCGCAGGGTTGTTCCGCAATACCTACGCAGAATGCAGCGTTACGCGTCTGGGCCGGCGTATCGCCAACGTGCACATCAGTGCCTGGCAAAAAAACCGCCAGGAGCCGATTACCATTGCCCGCGCTCACTTCCTCCTCTCTGATGATGGCAGCACGGACTAAGGATCCCGATCCATTGTGTTTAGGCGCCACGGACGGCGCTAATTGTCATATCACGACATTGCTCCCTTCCCGGCATCCGCCTAGCGTTGAGTTATGACTTAGCGCTACCAAGGGATGCCCATGAAAATAACCAAAGTCAGCACGCCGCCTACTCAGGTCAGTATTTACGACAACTGGGATGGGCCAGGCCACGAAGACATTGAAGACAAATTGAGTGCGCAACACGTTGAAGATGTGGTGGAAATATTCCAGACCCCGCTCACGGGCCACTACAACTGGGATTATTCTTCCGCCGATGGCCGCATCCGCAAGCTCTACAAGCTGGGCAAAGAGCTCAACTGGAATGCGGACATGGATGTGGATTGGTCCGAGAGCTTCCCCAAATCCGAAGTGCCACTGGATCAGTCCTTCAACCCGTTTCACGGCTGGGACACCTTCGAAGCATTAAGTGAGGATGAAAAGCTGCGTTTTGGCTGGCACAACCTGGCCTGGATGCTCGCACAGTTTGTACATGGGGAGCAGGGGGCGTTACTGGTGGCCTCCCAGCTGGCCAGCTGCGCGCCCACCTATGACGCCAAACTCTATGCGGCCAGCCAGACCTTTGATGAAGCGCGCCATGTGGAGGTCTTCACCCGTTACCTGCAGGAAAAGATCGGCATTCTCTACCCGGTGAATCCGAACCTGAAATCCCTGCTGGACAAGATTCTGTCTGATCCCCGCTGGGACCTGAAGTTTATCGGCATGCAGATCATCATCGAAGGGCTGGCGCTGGCCGCATTCAATACCTTGAAAATGACTGCCCAGGATCCTTTGTTAAAGCAGATCATTCATCTTGTTATTCGCGATGAAGCACGGCACGTTACCTTTGGTGTCAACTACTTGGAGGACTTTGTTGAGACACTGTCTGAAGAGGAAAAAGAAGAGCGTGCCCACTTTGCCTTCGAGGCTTGTGTGGTCATGCGGGAGCGATTGATCAGCACCGAAGTATTCGAACACTTTGGCTGGGATGTGGATGCTGCCCGCGAGCAGGTATTGTCGTCCACCATCATGGCGCAGTTCCGTAATCTGCTGTTCACCCGGATTATGCCCAACCTGAAACGCATTGGTTTGCTCACCGATTCCGTGCGGCCACGCTTTGAGGAACTGGGCATCCTGCAGTTTGAAAACCTGGTGGACGATGGGCAGATCGACTGGGCCGAACTGTCCAAGCCGCTCTACGGCGAGGCGTCCTGAACCGATTCGATAATCAACGCACCCCCCACCGGCCGGGCCAATGCCCGGCCGGTGGCGTTATAGGCCTGGTGCACGGCCTGGCGCCCCTGTTCCAGCTTGCCGGGCCCGGAGCGAACCAGACCGTCAATGGCAAGGGTGATCAAATTCGGTCGAGAAGGGTGATGCAGAGCCTTGCTGTGAGGGCCGCGCCAGGGAGAGCGGGACTGCAAATGGTGATAGAGTACGCGCTCTCCGGGGTAGGTAGCTGCCAGCCCGTGCCGGTCGGCAATGCCGCCGTCCCAGTAGTAGCGCCCGCCAATCCGGGCCGGCTGAAACAGCAAGGGGACGGCGCAGGAGGCGTATACCGCTTCCACCAGATTGCCTTGTTGTAACACCTGCGTGCGCCGGCTTTTCGCCTGCCAGGCAGAGACCGCCAGCGGGGTGCGGGCATCTTCCACGCGCTGAGTGGGCAACAGGCCTGCCAGTATTCGGCGAAAAGCCTGACCGGATAACAAACCCAGCCCGGGGGAGGGGTCCCAGAACTGGGATCGATCCAGACCGAGCAGCATGTCTTCGATGGCATTGATGCTGGCGCCGGAGGCCACGCAGGCGCCCACCAGCGCGCCGGCGCTGGAGCCACAGAAACGAGCAGGTGCCAGACCGTGCTCAAGCAGGGCGCGCAGGGTGCCGAAATGGGCAAAAAAACCGAAAAACCCGGATGACATGGCGAGAGTAAAAGGCGCCTCGGCCAGCCAGTCCGCCAGCACCCTCTGATGCGATGCGCCCCGCAGCGGTGCGTAATCTGCCACACCTTGAACCGGAATCTGTAATGTCACAGCTTGACCCTTCCACCGAAATCGCTGGCAAGCCTACCTCGCGGGCCTTCAGTCACACAATGCTGTTGGCGGCTGTCGCGGTGACAGCACTGGGGCAAACCCTGGTTTTTACCCTGCTGCCGTCATTGGGGCGTGCCACTGGTATGACGGAAATGCAGGTAGGGCTGATCATCAGTTGTTCGTCACTGGTGTTCGCCCTGGCCAGCCCGGTGTGGGGCACCTTGAGTGAATCGCTGGGTCGCAAGCGGGTCATGGTGATTGGGCTGTCGGGGTATTCGTTGGGTACGCTGTCGTTCGCCGTGGTGTTTGATCTGGGCCTGCGCGGGGCATTGGTGGGGGTCGGGCTGGTGGCGGCTCTGGTGCTCAGCCGTATGCTTCAGGCCGCCATCATGGCGGCAACCCCGGCAGCGGCCGCTGCGTATACCGCTGACATTACCACGCCGGAGCAACGCACCCAGGGCATGGGCCGCATCGGTGCTGCCAACAATATTGGTACCGTGGTCGGCCCGGTGTCCGGCGGTATTCTGGCCGCCATTGCGCTGGTGTTCCCGCTTTATGGCGTGGCGGTACTGACCGCCCTTATGGCGATCGGCGTGGCCCTGTGGCTACCACCGTCACCACACCGCCCCACGGCACGCACGGTGCCGCTGCGTTCCGTGCTGCGTCACGGGTTGGCCGCCTATGCAGACCCGCGCTTGCGCGACCTGTTGCTGACCGGGGTGATGCTGTTCATGAGCTTTGCATTGATTCAGCAAACCCTGGGTTTTCTGTTTCAGGACCAGTTCCTGATGAGTCCTGCCGAAGCGGCGAGGGCGCTAGGGCTGACCATGATGATGGCCGCACTGACATCGCTGTCGGGACAGTTGATTGTGGTGCAGTGGCTAAAAGCCCCGGCGACCCTGTTGATCGCGCTGGCTGTGCCCAGTATCGGTGCCGGTGCCGTTATTCTCTGGTTGGCGGACACGGAGGCATTGATGAGCGGGGCGGTGCTGCTGGTCGGGCTGGGGCTGGGGTTTGGCATGCCGGCAATCATGTCCCTGGCCAGCCTGCGGGTACCCACGGAGGAGCAGGGGCGAGTGGCGGGCCTGGCCAGTGCCTGTCCGGCCTTGGGGTTTATTGTCGGGCCACTGGTGGGCACCGGCCTCTACACCCTGGATCACCGCTGGCCCTATCTGTTGGTGATCGCGTTGCTGTTGCCCATGTCTATTCTGGCCTGGCGCCTTGCCCGCAAGGTTTGAAACGCCTCAGGCTTGCACCTGTAACGACTGCCACAGATGCGCCGCCACCAGCGCCCGCCATGGCGTGAATGCGGCCAGCCAATCCCGGGTCGCTTTCGCAGTCGGGCGCGTCTTCAGGGCCAACAACTGTTGCAGTGCTTTCTGCACCGCCACATCGCCGTGCAGGCTGCCATCCAGGTAGCCATACCCTCGTAACAGGGTGTAATTCACACTCCAGGGCCCCAGCCCGCGAATGCCAAGCAGGGCCTGCTCCGTGCTCTGTGCGTCGGCCTCTGAGTGTAATGCGTCGGGAAGCAGGGCGTGCTCACAGCAGCACTGTGACACCGTCAATAACGTCTCTGCCTTGCTGGCTGAAAAGCCGACACTGCGCAGTGCGCTTGCATCCAGCTGGTTCACCGCGGCGGCGTCAGGGTAGCAGTGCAGGCCGCTTATTCTCGTTTGCCCCGCCAGCTGAATAAACCGTCGACGGATTGCGGTGGCCGCGCTGACACTGATCTGTTGCCCGATGATGGCCCAACTCAATGCCTCGAACGGGGTCGCCGATTGCGGGACACGCAGCCCACGCTGCCTGCCCACCAGCTGGCCGAGTGGTGTCGCCTGGCCTGTAACCGCTTGTTCGAACGTGTGCACAGCTTGGTCGAGGCCAAGCATGGCGCGAGCCTGTCGGGATAATGCGGTACGGGTGAGTGTCCTGGCCGTGGCGCGGACCTGCCCGGGTTGATTGAAATCCAGAGCCAGCAAGCAGGGGCGGCCATCAAGGGTCACGGCCTTGCGAAGCACATTACTTTCTACCTGCTCGGAAATGGCGTGCTGGTCACGGCCGTGGAAATCGAGGAAAGCAGGCACACTAAAGTGAGGCGGCAAGGCAAGGGTGAAGCTGCTCACGCCTTTTTATTTCCCTGTTCCCGGGCGAGCAAGGCGGCCTTGCGTTCAACCCCCCAACGGTAGCCAGACAGACCGCCGTCGGCGCGCACAATACGGTGGCAGGGCACCAGTACCGCCAGCCTGTTACTGGCGCAAGCCCTGGCCACGGCGCGGGCGGCAGTCGGTCGCCCCAGTGTTTCTGCCAACGCTTGATAGGACAGGGTTTGTCCTGCCGGAATAGCCCGGAGCGCGGCCCACACCTGTTCTTGAAAAGCCGTGCCGCGTATATCCACAGGCAGGGCATCCGGAAGCGGAGTCTGTGTGCCAAGGGGGGCGTCAATCAGCGTAATGACCATAGCGACACGTTTCTCGAATGCCTTGTTGCCGGGTAACAGTTTTGCGCCGCTGAATTCCTGTTCGAAATCGCCCAGCAGGGCATCCGGATCATCGCCCATGGCAACGGCACAGATACCGTTTTCGCTTTCTGCCACCAGCACGGCACCCAGTGAGCTGTCAGCAATGGCGACGCGCAGCGCCAGGCCCTGGCCTGCCTGACGATACTGTCCCGGTTTCATGCCCAGGGTTTGCCCGGCGGAGCCATGGAGATGGCTACTGGAATCAAAGCCGGCGTGATGTGCGGCGCGGGTCAGCGGCTGGTCGTCGCGTAACTGTTGGCGGACCCGGCGGCGACGGACGGCAACACCGTATTGATGCGGGGAAATTCCGGTAATGGCCTTGAACTGGCGCTGAAGGTGGGAGGGGCTCCAGCCGGATTGCACGGACAATTCTGCCAGTGTGGGTTTGTGTTCCGCCGTGTCTATGGTGCGGCACAGGGCAATCACTGTGGTCACGATGGGCGACGGGGAATCCCCCAGAGGGTGGCAGCGACGACAGGGACGATAACCGCTCTGCAGGGCTGCCCTGGCATTATCGAACAGACGAACATTCTCACTGCGTGGACGACGCGAAGGGCAGGTGGGCAGACAGAAAATGCCGGTTGTAACGACTCCATACACAAAGGCATCACCCGGGATGCACCGGTGTTCATTGATAGCTTGCTGCCGTTGCTGGTCTGCATTCATCGTTGTGCGTTGGCCTGTTCGCATGGGGCCTGTCCCCGTAGTTATGAAGTGAAGTATGAAGGGAAATGAAGCTAACGGGGAGCATGGCGAAAAAGGCGCGGGCGCACATTCGAAATGTTGCGGTTGTATTGGAAAAAGTTGTAGTGGAAAAAACGGGGGCTAAAACAACGGGGAGGGCGTAAAACAATGGCGGCGAGCCAGGCTCGCCGCCATGCAAGGAATCGCTGCTGTGCTTACTTGGTGTAAGGCAGCAGTGTCAGTTCCACGCGACGGTTCTGTTCCCGGCCGCTGGCCGTATTGTTGCTGGCAATGGGCTGGGTTTCACCAAAGCCCACGGTGTCCAGACGAACCTGCTCAACGCCGTAGCCAGACAGCTTGTTGGATACCGCCTGGGCCCGTTGCTGGGACAGCAGCAGGTTGTAACGGTCGCCGCCAGTGCTGTCTGTGTGGCCGGCCACCTGAATCATGGTGGACTTGTATTCATTAAGCACTTCAGACACCGCATCCAGCACTGGATCGAAAGAAGACTTCACGCTGGTGCTGTCGGTGGCAAAGGTCAGGTTGCCCGGCATGTTGAGGATGATGTTCTCGCCATCACGGGTAACGGAAACACCGGCGCCTTCGAGCTTCTGGCGCAGCTTGGCTTCCTGAACGTCCATGTAATAGCCCACACCACCACCGGTAACCGCACCGATGCCAGCCCCGGCCAGCGCACGCTCTTTACGTTCTTTGGCGCTGTCTGAGGTGGCGATACCGATCAGGGCACCCGCTACCGCACCAATTGCCGCACCGGATGTGGCTTTGGAGGTCTGTTTTTCACCCGTATAGGGATTAACCGTGCTGCAGCCCGTAACGGCAATCGCACTCGCCAGCGCAAGTGACCCGGCAAATCGTTTCATGAAAGCTCCTTGGGATTCGATAACATATTGGTTTTTTTACTGGTTTAGGCCTGAATGAACCATAGCGGTAGTGTAAAAGCTGGTAAAGTGCCGGCGTCACGACTGCACCCAATTTGATCAAATCATTACAGGATATCGCTTGGCTATTCAGGATTTTTCCCCGCCATCGCTGGCGACAATGGACCGGCTACTGGCTGTGTCCCGGCACTATTTTGCTCCCCGGTTATTGGGTGCCGACAATGTAGACCCACAGCGCCCGGCGCTGTTTGTGGGCAACCATGGCCTGTACGGCCTGATTGATTCCCCGCTTTTCGTGCTGGAGCTGTACCGGCAAACCGGCGTTTTCCCCAGGGCCCTTGGAGACCGGGTGCATTTCCGGGTGCCAGGCTGGGGGCCATTACTGAAACGCTGGGGGGCGGTGGAAGGCAATCCTGACAATTGCACACAGCTGATGCAGGCCGGCCAGCCGGTGCTGGTCTTTCCCGGTGGTGCCCGGGAAGTGGCCATGCGCAAGGATGAAGTGCACAAATTGGTGTGGAAGAAACGTACGGGATTTGCGCGCATGGCCATCGAGCACGGCTACGACATTATTCCGTTTGCCTCCGCCGGTTGTGACGAAGCCTACCGCGTACTGGTCGACGGTAACGATTTCCAGCAATCCTGGCTCGGCCGTACTTTGCTGAAGCGCCCACGGCTCGACAAGCTATTGCGCGGCGGAGACATGTTTATGCCGTTGAGTCGGGGCGTCGGCCCCACCCTGATTCCCAAGCCGGAGCCGCTCTGGTTCCAGATCGGTGAGCCTATTTCTACCGCTCCCTGGGCCGGCAGAGAAGGGGATGCAGAGGCCTGCTGGGCGGTGCGTGAAACCGTCGCGGCCTCGATTTACGGCATGCTGGATTCTCTGAATCAGGAGCGAGCGGTGGCTCGCAAGCAAGGCTGGCGCCGCTGGTTGCTGTGACCTGCCTCTGACCGTTGTTGCTCCCCAAAACCTCCTTTGTCACAAATAGTCCATGCAATGTCCTGCCACGCCAGTGAAAGCCCGGCGTGTCAGGACTACTATGGGGAAAAATAAGGAGTGTATACATGCGACGCTGGAATGGCTGGGGTGACAGTAACAATCACTATCCGTTAAAACCGTCAGGGCTGGCCTTCATTCAGTCCCGCTTGGGCCGGGCGGAGCCGCTACCAGACGCGGAAATGGCAACCGTGATTGCCCAGGTGCCGGCGTCCCGGTTGCCGGACCATCCGGGCGTGAAGACAGACCCGGAAACCCGTCTGCGCCATGCACGCGGGCAAAGCCTGCCAGACTGGCTGGCCATGCGCTCCGGCGAGTTCGAGCGATTCCCGGATGGGGTTGCCACACCCTCCAGCAGCGAGGAAGTTCGCGAACTGCTCGATTGGGCTCTGGCCCAGGGCATTACCGTGATTCCCTATGGCGGCGGCACGTCCGTGGCAGGGCATATCAATCCCCCCGATGGCGATGCACCGGTTCTGACTTTGAGCCTCGCGGCCATGGACCAGTTGATGGATCTGGATACGCAAAGCCAGATCGCCACGTTTGGTGGGGGAACACCGGGCCCCAAGGTCGAGCAGCAGCTCCGTGAGCGGGGCTACATGCTGGGGCACTTTCCCCAGTCCTGGGAGCTGTCCACCATTGGCGGCTGGGTGGCCAGTCGTTCCAGCGGCCAGCAATCCATGCGTTATGGCCGCATCGAGCAAATGTTTGCTGGTGGTCGAGTGGAAACGCCCAAAGGCACATTGACGATTCCTACCATTCCGGCCTCATCAGCTGGGCCTGACTTGCGGGAAATCATCCTCGGCTCGGAAGGGCGCATGGGGGTGATCACTGAAGTGAAAGTGCGGGTCACGCCCCTGCCGGAAACGGAAACGTTTCAGGTGGCCTTCGCCCCCGACTGGGATACCGGCAAAGAGCTGGTGCGGCAGATGACACAGGCGAAGATACCGCTTTCCATGCTGCGCCTGTCCAATGCAGAAGAAACCCGTACACACCTGATGTTGGCCGGCCACGAAAAACTGGTCGGTATTTTGCATCGTTACCTGAATGTGCGTGGCTGCGGTGACGGCAAATGCATGATCACGTTCGGCGTAACCGGCGACAAGGCCCAGGCGCGTCACGTGCTTGCTCAGGCTCGCAAGCGGATCCGTCAAGCTGGTGGCGTCATGGTGGGTACCCTGCTGGGGAAAAAGTGGGAAGAGTCCCGGTTCCGCTCACCGTACCTGCGCCACGGTTTGTGGGAGCACGGTTATGTGGTCGATACCTTTGAAACCGCCGTGGACTGGAACCGGGTGACCCCGGCCATGGTTGCCATGGAACAGGCGGTGCGTGATAACGCGGGGGACGGCGAGCAAGTGCATGTCTTTACGCACCTGTCACATTTGTACTCGCAAGGTTCCAGTATCTATACCACTTACGTGTTTCGCTGCGCGGACAGTTACGAAACCACGCTGGCTCGCTGGCGGGTGCTGAAGCAGGCAGCCTGTGAGGCCATTGTGGCGAACGGTGGCACCATCAGTCACCAGCATGGCGTAGGTCGTGATCACGCGCCCTGGTTACACCATGAAAAAGGTGAGCAGGGAATGGCGGTGCTGAACCGGCTGGTCGATCACTTCGACCCCCAGCATCGCCTGAATCCCGGCTGCTTGATCGACGACTGATACAGGCACGATTCGCTTACGACCAACAGGGAAAATTTTATGCTCGGCCAACGCCGCACGCTGACAGAACTGGCCACACCCGCCACACAGGGCAAGCCGCAATGGGACCTGATCGTCATCGGTGGCGGCATCACGGGTGCCGGTGTCATGCTTGAAGCGGCCCGTCGCGGGCAGCGGGTGTTGCTACTGGAACAAACCGATTTCGCCTGGGGTACCTCCAGTCGTTCCTCCAAAATGGTGCACGGCGGCTTGCGCTACATTGCCCAGGGCGACATTGCCCTGACACGCCATTCCCTGCTGGAGCGTGAACGGTTGCTCAATGAGTTGCCGGGCCTGGTAGAGCGGGCGACCTATCTTTTCCCGTTGCGCAAGGGGGTATTCCCCGGGCGCTGGCCCATGAAGGCGGTGTTGTGGCTGTATGATTTTCTGGCCGGTATTCGCGACCACCGTTACCTGAACAAGGCGCAATTGTTAGAGCGGGTGCCCGGGCTGCGGGATCAGGATCTCACCGGGGCCATGTGCTATACCGACGCACTCACCGACGATTGCCGCCTGGTTATGCGCACGCTGCTGGAGGGCGCGCGCCATGGCGGGGTGGCACAAAATTACGCTCGTGTCGTTCAGGCAGAGCGGAGCGAAAAGGGGGAACAGGGCTTCTCTGTTACCGTTGAAGACCGGGTCAGTGGTGAACTGTCCACGCTCAAGGCGACTGCGGTGGTGAGTGCCACCGGGGCCTGGGCGGATCGTTTTTCCGGTACCGAGGCCAGGGTGCGGCCATTGCGTGGCAGCCACCTGTTTATCGACCCCGCCGTATTACCGGTCAACGATTGCCTTACGGTGATGCATCCCGAGGATGGCCGGCCGGTGTTTGTCTTTCCCTGGGAAGGGGTGACCTGTGTGGGCACCACGGACCTGGATCACCCCCAAGACATGGATATTGAGGCCGCGGCCAGTGATCGGGAGGTGGTTTACCTGCTCAAGCTGATCAATACCCAGTTCCCCGGCCGAAACGTAACCCGTGAACACATTTATTCGACCATCGCTGGGGTGCGCCCGGTTATCGCCTCAGGCAAAGGTGTGGATCCGTCCAAGGAGCGTCGGGACCATGCGGTTTGGGGTGAGAATGGCATTGTCACCGTCAGCGGCGGCAAGCTCACTACCTTTCGGTTGATTGCACTGGATGCGCTGTTGGCCACCGGTTTGATTGACGATAAAGAGCACCAGCGCAGCCAGAAAAGCAAAGCGCGGGGTTTTGAGCCCATAGAGAATGCCCCCGAAGCGGTGGAGGCGTTTCTGCATGCGGACCAGACGAATCCAGCCTTTATTGAGTGGATTCTGGCCCATGAATCGGTGGTGCATCTGGATGATCTGATGTTGCGTCGCACCCGTCTTGGGCTGCTTAAGCCCGCCGCAGGGATCGCGGTGCTGGCGACATTGCGTACGCAAATCCAACAGACACTGGGCTGGGATGACACCCGCTGGGACAAGGAGCTGATCCGCTACCGGCAGATTCATCAGCGCTACTATGGCGTGCCCACACCTGCTGGTGCCGCTGCTGAGCCGAACGTTTCGGCCGAGATCCGGGAGAAGCAGGCAGGATGATGGATGAGCCGCTGGTACTGGCGCTGGATCAGGGCACGCAGAGCGTGCGTGCCATGCTATTCAATCGCGACGGCGAGCTGATCGCCCGTTACCAGCAGCATATCGAGCCTTATTTCTCCCGCGAGCCGGGCCAGGCAGAACAACATGCCAGCTATTTCTGGGAACAGCTCGGACTCGCTTGCCAGGGGCTATGGGAGCAGCACGGCGCACTCAAACATCAGGTTAAAGCGGTGGCACTGACCACGCAGCGCGCTTCGGTGGTGTGTCTTGATGAACACAAGCAACCGATACGCCCGGCGATTATCTGGCTGGACCAGCGTCGCACGGATTCCATCCCCCGGCTGCCCTGGTGGCTGGCCGCCCCGGTGACAGTGATGGGGCAGGGGGAAACCCTGCGGCAGTTCCAGGCCAAGGCCGAATGCAACTGGCTGGCCGTGGATGAGCCTGCGCTGTGGCAGAAAACCCGACACTTTTTGCTGCTGTCGGGCTACCTGACCTATCAGCTTACCGGCCAGCTGCGCGACTGTACTGCGTCGCAGGTGGGCTACATTCCTTTCGATTACAAAGGGCGCTGCTGGGCGCCGGCCCATGACCTTAAATGGCAGGCCTTGCGGGTTCGGCGTGAACAGTTGCCGGAACTGGTGGTGCCCGGCAAACCACTGGGGGTGATCACCGAGCAGGCCAGCCTTGCCACAGGCATCCCCGAAGGGCTGCCCCTGATTGCCTGCGGCGCCGACAAAGCCTGCGAAGTGCTGGGGGCGGGCGCGTTCACCCCGGAAATCGGCAACCTGAGTTACGGCACCACCGCCACGTTCAACACCTGCAACGCGCGCTACGTGGAGCCGATCACCTTTGTCCCGGCCTACGGTGCCGCCGTGCCCGATCGCTATAATTCCGAAATCATCGTTCAGCGTGGTTACTGGATGGTCAACTGGTTCAAACGCGAATTCGGGCAACAGGAAGTGCAGCAGGCCGAGACACTTGGCGTGGCACCGGAAACGCTCTTTGAAGCCTTGCTGGAAGAGTCTTCGCCGGGCGCCATGGGGTTAATGCTGCAGCCATTCTGGAACCCGGGCGTGCGCATTCCCGGCCCAGAGGCCAAGGGGGCCATTATCGGGTTTGGCGATGTACACACCCGCGCTCACATGTACCGGGCGATTATCGAAGGCATTGCCTATGCCCTGCGCGAGGGGAAAGAGCGGCTGGAAAAACGTAACCGTATTCCGGTCACCTCCCTGCGCGTGTCCGGCGGTGGCTCGCAAAGTGATGCGATCATGCAGATCACCGCGAACATCTTCAATTTGCCTGCAGTGAGGCCCCACACCACGGAAACATCCGGTCTGGGGGCTGCGATCAATGCGGCTGTCGCTTTGGGCCTGCACCCGGACTATCCCTCTGCGGTGGCAGCGATGACACGCCCGGGCGACACCTTCCTGCCAGAGGTGGCCCCAGCACGTCACTATGACGCCCTGTACCGGGACGTCTACCGCAAGTTATATCCCCGGCTGGCGCCGTTATATCGTTCCATTCGCCGCATTACCGGCTATCCGGCTCGGGTTTAATCACGCCCGGGCTGTCCCCTGTGGTAGGGTCTTCCCTCCATTGTCTTCACGGTTTATGTTCATGTTCCGCTGGTGCTCAACGCTGTCTCTGCTTGCCTCTTTGCTGCTGCCTTTGCCTGCGCACAGTGACGATAACAGCAACACCCTGAGCCAATTACGGGCCGATCTGTCGCAGGGCCAACTGGATGTGCTGCTACAGCGCCAGGATATCGTGCCGCTACCTGCGTCGACCATCAAACCTTGGGTACAGGCGCAGCCCATCGACCGTTTTGCGATCACTGGCTTCAATGAAAGCGACAGTCGTTTTGCGGCACGGGTACGGCTGCATTTTCCCGGTGGGGGAATCAGCTTTCTCCGCCTGGAAGGCACCCCGGCTACGCCTTACACCTTGACCGACTGGTACGACTATAGCTCCGGGCTGCGGCTAACGGCGTTGCTGAAAGAAGGGCGCTGGTTGCAGAGTGAGGGTGGCAAGGCGTTTCTGGAGGCACTCGGCGAGTCGCCAAACGAGGCTCGGGTGGCAAATTTGGCTGAAGGGCGCTCCGCAGCCCTGACCTTGTGGCTGACCCAGTGCCTGGGCAAACCCTGTGAGCGCATCGCGGCCACCCATCAGCTTGAATCCGAACAGCCGATGATCTGGTTGTTGCGTCGGGCCATCGCCAGTGGCGACACGGATCAGTACCGGCAACAGCATGATGCGTTGCTGGGCGCACTGGGCGATGATGCTTATCTGTGGTGGCTGGAAGGGCAGTACGCGCTGGAATTTCAACAGTGTGGCTGGCTGGCCGCGCCATTGCGTGATGCCTGGCAGCGCCATGAGGATGAGCTGTTGCTGGCTGATGTGGCGCTGCAATGCACACTGAATCACACGCCGGAACAGACCGCTTTTGGTACCGCGCTGACTCGGCAGCTGTCTGTCGCGACCATCATGGATTCTGTAAAGGCGTTTTTTGCCGCCCATAGCCGGCCGGTGCCACAAAGCTGGCAGCTGTGGGGGCAGACCTCTCTATCACCCATACTGCCCGCTGATCAGGAGTAACCGCATGCGTGTATCGGAACTGGCCAAACAGGGGAATACCACCGCTGAAACCGTTCGCCATTACACGGATATTGGTTTGCTGTCACCGAGCCGTGACAGCCATAACGGATACCGCTATTACGGGGCAGAAGATTTACGGTTGTTGCGCTTCGCCCTGAAAGCACGCTCTTTGGGATTCACGTTGGGCGACATCCAGTCCCTGACCCAGGCATCCCGTGAAGGGGAAACGCCTTGCGGCCAGGTCCGCACCTTGATTGAAAACCGGTTAACGCAGGTAGAGGCCCGCATTGCCGAACTGCAGGCGTTGAGCACGCGTATGCGTGATGCGATGAATGAATGGCAGGGCGCACCTGATTGCCGACTGGATGATGGCCGGGTATGCGGCCTGATTGATTCGTTTGTGGGTGATGATGCCGAGCAACAGCGCAACACAGGCTGAGTCTTGCCGTCCGACTGGAAACGCCTGATTCCGTTGGGGCGCGAGTGGTAGAAAGAGTCGCAAGCACGCGCCTGTCGCCGCTCTTTTTGGCGACAGGCACACGCTTGCAAAGGGCGTTATGCGCTTGGCGTTTTCTGTGGGTTTCCTTTCTCTTTCCCCGTGGTGGCTGACCCGGACTTGTCCTTGTTGGATTTGTCGTCAGCTTTCCCGGCTTTTCCTTCGGCTTTGCTGTCCGCTTTGTTTTCCGCGGCGGTCTTCTCGGCAGCGGCTTCTGCACGGGCTTCGGCTTTCTTTTCTTCCTTGCCGGCGTCTTCTTTCACCAGCCCAAGAATATGCCAGCCGGCCTTGGGATCGGGCTGTTCTTCTGCGGAGAACACATGGATGCGCTCGCGGGCATCAATAGCAAATAGCGGCCAGACCTGGCGCCCCGGCGCTTCCTTGTAGGCCTGGAAACTGAACTCTTCGGTGAGGCGTGTTTTACGGATTTCCGCCCCCTGGCTGAGCAGGCTGGCCAGCCGTGCATAGGTCATATCCGGCGCAAACAGGGTGGCACCACGGTGCTCCGGCGCCACTTCATGCTTCACTTCCTTTTCCGTCTTCTGGGTGGGCAGGCTGAAAATGTTCTGCTCCCCGAATTCCAGCCGATAGCGCATGGTCGCCATGGTATTAAGTTCACGGCGGGGGCTGAGGCCCAACAACTTGCCATAGCCCACCAGATCCAGATATTGATCCGCATGCTGTGATACCGGGTTGCCGTAGAACGTCCCCAGCCCCTCCATCCGGGCAGAGCGAATGGATTCCCAGCTGGAATCGGTGACGACCACCGGGTATTGGTTTTTCTGCAAGGCCGCACCAATGGCCCGGGCCACCGGGTTGGCGCCAATGATCAGGAAGCCACGTGCGGCAGGTTCCGCCACTTTCAGCAGGCGGGCTAGAGGCCGAGCCGTGAGGCTCTGCAACGCTACCGTGCCGATAATCACCATAAAGGTGAGCGGCACCAGTTTTTCTGCTCCGGGCACACCGTTTTGCTGCAAGCGTTCGGCAAACAGGGCGGAGATTGCCGCGGCAACAATACCGCGCGGAGCAATCCAGGCGAGCAGGGACTTCTCTCGCCAGTTTAGCGATGAGCCCAATGTGGATACCCAAACCGACAGGGGGCGCGCCACGAACTGGATGATCGCCAGTACCGCCAGAGCGGTGAGCCCAAGCTGACTCAGTTCACTCATTTCCAGCCGGGCTGCCAGCACGATAAAGAGGCCGGAAATCAGCATGACGGACAGGTTCTCCTTGAAGTGGAGAATGTCGTCGGTACGCACGCCTTTGCGGTTGGCGAGCACGATACCCGTGACGGTAACCGCAACCAGCCCGGATTCCTCACTCAGGCCGTTGGCCAGAACGAATTCACCGATGATCGATGACAGCACCAGAAAACTGCGCAGATATTCGGGGATCAGGTGGCGACGTAACAGCTCAGCAAGCCCGAACGCCACCACAGCACCAATTGCGGCGCCCACACCAATGGTCTGAATGAACAGCCAGAGCGTATGAAGCACCGCACCATCCTGACCGCTCGCCACCACCAGCTCGTAGGCCAGTACCGCGAAAATCGCCCCCAGCGGGTCGATCACGATCCCTTCCCAGCGCAGCAGTCGCGCCACGCTGCTTACCGGTCGCACGCTGCGCAACAGGGGAACAATTACGGTAGGGCCGGTCACCACCACCAGGGCACCGAACAGCAAAGCCAGCCCGAGCGGCAGCTTCAGCACCCACCAGGCGGAAACCGTCACGATACTCCAGGTCACCAGGGCGCCCCAGGTGACCAGCCGGCGCACCGTTTTTTCCAGCCCACGAATTTCATCGAAGCGCAGGGTCATCGCGCCTTCGAACAGGATAATGGATACCGCCAGAGAGACACCGGGAAGCAGCAGGTCGCCGAACAACTCCTTGGGTTGCAGTACGTCGAAAAACGGGCCAAGGGCAAGGCCGGTAAGCAGCAACGGCAAAATGGCGGGGAGCTTGATTCTCCAGGATAGCCACTGGCAGGCGAACGCAACCACGGTGATGATGGCTAACTGTAAAGGGACGCTTAAATCCATGAAGTTCCTAGGTGATGAAACGAAATCCACATCTGGCGAGCGCTTATCCATGGGCCGGCGAGACGGGGTATTGACGGTGCCAACAGGGCAGGCGCATATCGCTGCAGGCCATGCTGCCACGAGGTAAGCCGCATTATGCATGATTGCCGGTGTCGGTAAACGTGTATTCCGGCACGGTGCATCGGGCGGGCTACCTGCTGAGCCGGGTAATAGTCACAGCCCACCAGCTGCGCCGCAACTCGTTTTTTCGGCTTTTTATTCAAAGAAAATGAATTGGGTTCATAAAGTAACTGAAAGGGGCTGGGCATTGCGGTACCATTCCGGGCGATTGCGCTCCTGGAGGTGTAATTCCCGGCATCGTTGATGCTGTTCTGGGGCCCCCAGCCACCCTGTGCATCATTCCCAATCCGGTCGCGCGAGGCGAGACAACCTGCACTCGCGGACCAGCACCAGGATCTTCCATGCAAAATCTGTCTCCCGGCCGTTTGGCATTGCTGCTCGCCACGCTGGTGGCATTGGGGCCGCTAGCCATCGATACCTACCTTCCCGCCTTGTTGGCCATGTCCGGCCATTTCTCCGTTGAAATCCATGCGGTTGAAGTGTCGGTGAGTGTCTATGTGCTGGGGGTGGCGGCAGGCCAGTGGCTGGGCGGGCCACTGTCAGACCAGTTCGGGCGCAAGCCGGTGGCCTATGTGGGCCTGACCCTGTTTATCCTCGGCTGCCTGAGCATCCCGTTGTCTTCGACTATCGATATGCTCTACATGCTGCGGTTTTTGCAGGCCCTTGGCGGGGGTGCCACGGTGGTTATCGCGGCGGCATCGGTGCGGGACCACTTTACCGGCAAGGAAGCCGCCAGGGTGATGACCACCATTGGCCTGGTGATGCTGGTGGCGCCTCTGGTTGCGCCAGCAGTCGGTGCACTGCTGCTCAAGCTGTTTGGCTGGCAAAGCATTTTCTACATGCTGGCGATGTACGGGTTCATGCTGTTCGGTATTGTGCGTTTTTTGCTGCCCGCCGTGGCGGTGAAACCGAGTAGCGAACCGCTGCGCCAGCGCATGTTCCTGGCCTACGGCCGGGTGCTGCGAAACCGTCAGGCCATGGGGTTTATTCTGGCTAACGCCCTGGCATTTGCCGCCATGTTCACCTTTATTACCGATGCGGCGTTTCTCTACATGGAATACTTCGGTATCAGCCCGGAACAGTTCCCGCTGTATTTCGGCGCCAACGTGGTGACCATGCTGGGTATGAACCGTTTGAACGTCTTGCTGCTGCGCCGGTATTCCAGTGCCGCGATCATGCAGGTGGCGCTGACGCTGCAGGTGATGGCCTGTGCGGCCATGCTGGGATTGACCCTCGCCGGGATGCTGACCCTGTGGCTGGTAGTGCCGCTGATCATGATCGCGGCGGGCATGGTGGCGCTGATCATGCCCAATGGCATCGCCAGCTTTCTCAACCTGTTTGATCGGGACAGCGGTGCCGCCACCGGCCTGAACGGGGCGTTGCAGTTCCTGCTGGCCGGGCTGATCGGGACCGCGTTGGGCATGCTCCACGACGGCAGCACGCTGCCAATGACCGGTTTGATGGCCGCCAGCAGCGTGGCGGCCTGGGTAGCATTTTCCCTATTGGCTCGCCGACAGGCCTGAGCCTTTCGGCATCAAGGGTGGCGCCAACAGGGCGGCCACCGTCACCAGCCCGGCCACGGCCCACGGCAGTAACAGCCAGCCGCTCAATGGCAACTGACTGTCGAACAGGCGCGCCCCAAGCGGGATCAGCGCTGCCAGATGGATCAGGTTGGCCAGCAGTGCGGCTCCGCCGAACAGGTAGAACGCCTGCAATGCCGCGGTTTTGCGCAGCAAGGCACGGCGCCCGCCGATAACGATCAGCAAGCGGTTGTCCCGGCGCAGGGCGTCGGTCATGGCCAGCAGAGCGGCCATCAGCACCAGCAGGGCCGCGAGTAATAACAGGACACCGACCACAAAGGCCGCTCGGCTCGCCTGGGCGATAATGTCCTGCAGCGTGGCCAGGATGGCGTTCACGTCCAGCAGGCTGATTTGCGGAAATTGCTGCACCAGTTCGCCCAGCTCGCCCTGTTGATCTTCAGGAAGGAAAAAGCTGGTGATCCAGGTGCGCCCCTGGCTCTTCAGGGTGTCGGGGGAGAAGATAAAATAAAAATTGGGAGCAAAGCTTTCCCAGTCCACCTCTCGCAATCCCACCACGGTGGCACTGATTGCCGGGCCAGCACCGGTGAAGGTAAGCGAGTCCCCAAGCTTGAGTCCCAGCGAGTCCGCCAGTTTGCTTTCCACTGTGACTTCCTGAGGGCCGCTGGCCCAGCGACCTTCGGTGAGGATGTTGCTGTCCGGCAGGGCATCCGCTTCGGTGAGAGACAGGTCCCGGTTCAGGGCGCGCTCCGCTCGGTCTTCTTCCTTGGTAACGGCGCTGCGCACGGGTTCGTCGTTAATGGCAGTGAGCCGGGCCCGGACCACCGGATAGAGCGGTTGCGACTCGCTATTGTGTGCAGCAAGCCAGTCGTTGAAGGCGTCGAGATCCTGATCAAAAAGATTGATCACAAAATAGTTGGGCGCTTGTTCCGGGAGTGTTGCCCGCCAGTCGCCCAGCAACTCCCGGCCGGTTTGCACCGACAGGGAAAGCACCGTCAGGGAAATGATCAGCGCCGCCAACAAGGGCAGGGTGGTTGCCTTGCGGCGACTCAGGCGGCGCAGGGCCAGCCGGGCAGGGAGGCTCAGGCGCGTACTGAAACGATCCAGCAGCTGCACCAGCGGCCACAAAATCATCGGCAGCCCCAGGGAGACCGCCAGGGTGAGCAGCAATAGCGGCCACAGCGCGGCCAGTGAGCCGGTCATGATGGCGGCCAGGGGAATAGGGGTAATAATGGCGATGAGCAAAACCCGCCGCCCCAGTCGGGTCGGCGCTTCACGCCCACTGAGTAGTGCGGTGGCGGGCAGCGACAGGCTGACCCACAGCGTGGGTGCGGCAAAGCCCAGCCAGAGCAGAATCGGCCCCGCTAGCCCCCAGATGATCGGCGCCAGGAATAGCTGTTCCGCACCGAGCAGCGCGGAGAGTTGCCAGCCCACCAACACCGCAAGCGCAACACCGGCAACAATCGGCAATAACAGCGCAAGCACATCACCACCCAGCAATCGCCTGACGATCTGTTGCTGCCGGGCGCCCACGGTTTTCATCACGGCACATAATGTTTGCTGTTGCCGTGCACGATGGCTGGCGGTGAGGTAAATGGCGGCGGCGCACAGTAGCACGACCAGCATGACCGCCAATTGCGACCACAGGAACATTTGCTCCACCGGGCCACGGCTACGCAAGTCGGTGGTGGCGACGGTTTCGATGGACTGGTCCGGACGCAGGGTGGCGCCAAGCAGTTCATCCAGATGGCTGCGCTGCTCTGCATTCGCGGAGACCATAAGGTGGTGCCGATAGCGGCTCCCCGGGCCAAGGACGCCGGTGCTCTCCAGGTCTGAGAGATGAATAAGGGCGCGGGGATTCATGCTGTAGAAGCCCGCCTGCTGGTCCGGCTCTTGTACCAGCACCTTGTCGATCAGCAAGCTACGCTCCCCGAGCGTGATGAATTCGCCGGTTTTCAGACCCAGCCGGTCCAGCGCCTGACCGGCCAGCCAGACCGTTCCCGATGCGGGGCCATGGTCCACGGCGTAAGGGTCGCTGAAACGGGAGTCGCTGACCGATAGCTCGCCGTAAAGCGGGTAGCCGCCAGACAACGCACGAATGCTGGCCAGCAAAAACTGGTCTTCATTGATCAGCACGCTGGCAAAGCTGGCTGCCTCGGCATGGGATAAATCGGCAACGGCCTGTTGTTGAGCGGCTTCCGGGAAGCGGGTGCCTTCCAGAATCCAGTCAGCCCCCAATGCTACGGCGGTGCGTTGATTAAATCGCTGGTCCACGCTGTCACGCAGAATCAGCATGGCAGTCATGGCAAAGGCAGCCACCAGCAAGGCCAGGGCCTGAACCCGAAACGCGGGGGATCGCCAGGGTTTAAACACTGAGGCGGCCCTCCGTCAGAGAGACGGAGCGCTGGCAGCGACCGGCCAGCTGCGGGTCATGGGTGACCAGCACCAGCGCGGTTTTTTGCTCCGCGTTCAGCGAGAACAGCAGGTCGGCCACGTGTTCACCGTTAGCGAAATCCAGACTGCCGGTGGGCTCATCAGCAAACAGCAGGGCGGGTGACACCACAAAGGCCCGCGCAAGGGCAACGCGCTGCTGCTCGCCACCGGAAAGCTGTACCGGGAAGTGATGCTGTCGACGCCCCAGGCCCACCTGTTCCAGCCAGTGCATGGCCTGCTCCCGGCGCTTCTCCCGGTTGAGAATTTCCAGCGGCAGCATGACATTTTCCAGGGCGGTGAGATCGTTGATTAGCTGGAAGTGCTGAAACACAAAGCCGCACTGTTCGCCGCGCAACCGCGCCCGTTCATCTTCATTGGCCTGGCTGAACGAAGCCCCATTCAGCTGCACGTCACCGGCGGTGGGTACATCAAGACCGGCCAGCAGCGACAACAAGGTGGATTTGCCGGAACCGGAGGGGCCGGTAATGGCCAGGCTGTCACCGGCATTCACTTCAAGCGTGATATCCTGCAGCAAATCGAGCCCACCCTCCGGGCCTTGAACGCGCTTACTGACATTGTGGGCAAGCAAAACGGGAGACGCTGTATTCATGGCAAGATATCTTCTACTGGTTCAATTGTTGTGCCTGACGGTATCGGTTCACGCCAGCGGTGTGCTGATACTGGGCGATAGTATCAGTGCTGCCTACGGCATTGAAAAGTCAGCCGGCTGGGTTGCACTTATGGACCAGCATTTGCAAGAAAGGTGCCCGGATTATCCCGTCATCAATGCATCGGTTAGCGGTGAAACCACCGCTGGCGGCAAAACACGTTTGCCGGCGCTGTTGTCACGCCATCAGCCGGAGCTGGTGGTCATCGAACTGGGCGGCAACGATGGTTTGCGTGGCCTCTCGCCCACGGCCATGGCCAGCAATCTGGATCAAATGATCATGCTGTCGCGGGAAGCGGGGGCCACCGCGGTGCTGTTGGGCATGCGCATTCCGCCCAATTACGGTCAGCAGTACACGGCCTTGTTCGAGCAACAGTTTCGTGACGTTGCGCAATCCACATCCGCCCCCTGGGTACCGTTTTTTCTGGATGGCGTGATTGAGCAAGGCTGGGTGCAGGATGACGGCATCCACCCCACCATTGATGCCCAGCCGCTGTTGCTGGATACCGCCTTGTCAGTGATCGAGCCGCAACTGCCGGAGCGCTGTGAGGCCAAGGGCGATCAGTAAATAAAACCGAGTGAGAGTCGATGTTTGATTTAGGCCCGTCGTGGCAGGAAATACTGGATTACTGGTTTAAGGATGGCATGGCCCAGGGCTGGCCATCGGACAATATGGCCAAGCGGTGGTTTGCGGCTACGGCTGGAGACGACGCGGACATTGAGCATCGCTTCGGTGTGCTGGTGGACGCGGCGCTGCAACAGGAGCTGGTGGATTGGGAGAGAAACCCCCAGGGGCGGCTGGCGCTGATACTGTTGCTGGACCAGTTCACTCGCAACATCTACCGCGGCCAGGCGCAGGCTTTCAGTGGCGATCACCGAGCGGCTACGCTCGCCATCGAAGGGTTGTCACGGCAGATGCACAGCAAGCTGCCGCTATGCGGGCAGGTTTTCTTTGTGATGCCGTTAATGCATGCCGAAGACGAAGATTTACAACAGCAATGTCTGTCTGCACTGGAAGTGATCAAAGCCGCGGCACCGGACGCATTGGCCGGTCATGTGGACAGTTCGCTGAAATCTGCGCGGGAACACCAGCAGATCATTCAGCAATTCGGTCGCTTCCCTCATCGCAATCGCGCACTGGGTCGGGACAGTACCGCGGAAGAGCTTCGTTTCCTGGAAAACAGCTCCGGGTTCGGGCAGTAATGAAGCCAGTTTTGCGGTAGAGAGGGCGCTACGTGGGCTTGCGGCGGATGTAGAGCGTCTTGTTGACCACCGCAACGCGGTTGCCATCGCCATCCACGATGTCGACTGGCCAGCACGGCAGGTATTTTTCACCCCCATCGGTATTCGTGCGGATGTCGTCGATCATGGCATCGGTGAGCTGAAAATGGGCGAAGACCCGGCCCTTGCCGGGGCGGACAAATTCGATATCCGCCGCCTTGTCCCACACCACGTAGTCGCGACCGAGAACGGTCATCACCATCAGCATGTAGAACGGGTCCACCATGGAATAGAGGCTGCCACCGAAATGGGTGCCTACATAGTTCCGGTTGTACCAGTGCAGCCCCATGGAGACATTCAGTTCGCGAAAGTCTTCTGCGAGATAGTCCACACGAACACCGGCGCCCAGGTAGGGGCCGTACAGGTTCAGGAACCATTGCAGGCCTTTCGGCGAGCGCGTAAAGCGCGAGAGCAGATTACGCATTGCCGGGCTCTAGAACCGCGATGGCGCTGTTCAGTCGCGCTTTGACCGCGGCGGACACGGGGGTTGGATGCTGTTTGAGAAGCCGCTGCATTTCTTCACGGGCATCAAACTGCTGCTGCTTCATGGCACTGGGGAGTTGCTCTAGCTGCCATTGCAGGCGGCGCTGGCGCTCCGGTTCCGGGCTGGGCACGCCGGCGAGGGCTTCAAAGGCCACGGCCAGGGTCAGGGCGGCGTCAGTATTGGTGTCACTGTCTGGCTGGTCTGGCGATCCGGCACTTTCTGGCAGGGCTGCAACCGCGTCACGGAGCTGCTGCCACTGTTGCCAGCGACTGAGTTGCTGGAGCCGCTCGCTGGCGCGCCGTTTCAGCTGCTGCGCTTTGCGAGCCAGCGGCTGGGGCTGATTGCCATCCAGGTGTTCGTCGACGGTAGCCGCTGCATTGCGCAGGCTGTTGGCCGTGTCATCGCTGAACGGCTGCGCCAGAGATGCCTCCAGCGCCTCAATGTGTGTTGTTAGCCTCTGGCTGGCTTCAGCCTGCTGCTCGCGCCGGGCAGCGATATCCCGATTGCGGGCATCGAACAGCGCATCCATGGTTTTGCGAAACGGTTTCTGAAGCGCACGGTGCTGACCCGGCGGCAGCCAGGCGGATTGCCGCCAGCGCTTCTGGATCGCCTGCGCTTCGCGGGTGGCGTGCTGGGCATCGTCCAGTTCCGTTAGGGCACGGGCCTGGTCCAGCAATTGCTGGCGCTCGCTCTCGGCTTTTTCAATATAACCATTCAATTGTTCGTCGAGCTGGGTGAGCAGGGATGAGAAGTGTTTCTGCACATCCCGCCCGTCGGTGAACCGGATCGGGTGCAGGGCTTTCCAGTCTTTCGGGGCCTGTTGACGAATTTGCCAGACACCGTGCCAGTCAGCCGTTTCCCAGTTTTCGGCGGCGATAAAGCCTTCCAGTTGCTGGCACAGCGCCCGGCGCTTTTCCAGGTTGCGGGCCTTGATGGCGTCCAGTTCGGCAAAGTGTGCATGGCAAGGCTCATAGGCCTGATCGGAAGCCTCCTTGAAGCGTGCCCATAGAGCCTGATCCTCGCCCTGGTCCGAACTCATCAGGGCGCGCCATTCGTCATGGAGCGCCTGGATGGCCGTGGCCAATTCTGGCGCGTCCATGCTGGTGTCCTTAAGTGCTTCCATGCTTTCGCACAACGCCACTTTTTTGGGCTCCGCAGCAAAACGGTGCCAGTCCTGCAGTTCAGCGCGGCGCGGCGCAAGCTTGGCCAGTTCGGCGTCGAGGAGGGCATCACCGTCGCTCTCGATGATGGATTGAGCCTTGTGCCAAAGGCGATTGGCATGGCGCAGATTGCCCTGGCGGAGCTCTCGCTTCAGGGCAACCAGTAGCCCCCGATGGGGCTGGGCAGGTTGTGACGGTCGGGTTTCTTTGGTCGTGTTTGCATCAGCGGCTTCTGCCTTTTGGCTACGTAGCGCCAACAACGCCGAGGGGGGCTGATATTCGTCGGGCCAGCGCTCGGCCAGCTCGGTGAGCACGTCCGGTGACTCCGCCGCATTGATATCGGCCGCCAGGGCCAGCAGCTGCTCAAAGGCTGTTACCAGGTCGCTGAAAGCCAGTCGGTCTTCATCCAAGGCCTGCGACTGCTCATCGGCGCTATCCCAGCGGCGGCGCTGGGTGGCCAGGGCGGAGCGCATTTCACCCAGCTGATGATCCCAGGTTTCCGGTGTCGCCTGACTCAAAAGCTGATACAGACTGTGCGCTGCTGCTTCCCGTTCGGCTTTTGCGGTTTCTGCCAATGCTTGCTGCCGTGTCTGTTCCTGCAACTCAGTCAGCTGATTGCGGCACTGGTGAAGTGCTTGCTGCACACGGGAGGCCAGATCCGGTGTTGCCTGGCGTGTCAGTTGTTGCCACTGCTGCTCCAGCTGCTCCAGCTGCGGGCCGTACAGAGCGTCCACGCGGCGGCGCGCGTGCTGTTCGAGGCGGTCCGCGAGATGATAGACCTTGGCGGTTTCCTGTTCATTCTGTTGCTGCTGTTGTTGTAGCGCTCGGGCCTGGTCACGTGCCAGGCGGGTGACGCGCTTGTCGCGACCTTCCTTTCCTAAACGCTTCAGCAGGGAAAGGGAGGTGATGTTTTGTACCGAGGCGACACGCAGCGCTTCAGTGGGGGCATCCAGTGCCAGCTGATAAAGCACGCCCTCATCCTTGAGACGCTCAATGGCGGCCATACGGCTGTGCATATCCGGGCTGTGGCTGGCCACATGGGCAAGTGCGTTTTCGTTGCCCGTGAGTCGAATCAGGCGCAGGCGGGTGTCGCTATTGGGAGCGTCATCGGTGGTGCCGGCCAGCAGGGCCATGATGCGCATGGAGGCGGCTTCGCGAACGGAGGGCGCTTCATCGCGCTGGTGGACTTCGTCCAGCGCAGCAAAGTCGGTGAGGCGCCCGGTGGCAGCGGCGCGTACCAACGCGCTGGCATCCCCCCGCGCCAGCTGATTCAGCAGGGTCGCGTCTTCGCAAAGATCCAGTTGCTCAACGGCTTTGAGGCGAATATCGGGGTTGGCGTGTTGCCAGCGGGGTTTCAGGAATCGGCCAAACATAACAAGGTTCCAAATGCGTCCGCACGCAACGCGACTCACGCCTGCATGCGGGTGAACGAAACCCGGGTGGCAGTAAAGTTAGCGTGTGCCGTGCTGCGTGTTGCGTGTTGCGTTCTTTTTGTCGAGTAATGCGTCCTTGTCTGCCCAGAGTTCGCCAATCCATTGCTGAAAACGGGCGCGGAACTCCGCGTCGTCTTCGTAGTTGCCCTCTGAGGCCCAGGCCGGAATAACACGTTGCTGCACAACGATTTCCACCTCGTCCATGGCACCACCAAGAAAGGCCATCAGCGAGCGAGGTGTGCCCGGGGGATAGATAATGGTCACATCAAGCAGATTTCGCAAATGCCCGGACATGGCATTCAGGGTAAAGGCGGCACCACCAGCCTTGGGTTTCAGCAGATGCTTATACGGTGAGCCTTGTTTGGCGTGCTTTTGCGCGTCAAAGCGGGTGCCTTCAAAGAAATTCATCACAGAGGTCGGAAAGTAGGCAAATTTCTCACAGGCCTTGCGGGTGGTTTCCAGATCTTTGCCCTTCAGCGAAGGAGTCTTTTCCAGTTCGGCCTTGGTGTAGCGCTTCATGAAGGGGAAATCCAGCGCCCACCAGGCCAGCCCCAACAGCGGGACTTTGATCAGCTCCTGTTTCAGGAAAAACTTGAGGAACGGGATGCGGCGGTTGGAGATGCGCTGCAGCACCAGAATGTCTGCCCAGGACTGGTGATTGCAGGTCACCAGGTACCATTGGTCTTTGCTCAGTGTGTCCATGCCGCTGATGCGCCATTTGATCTGGCTGGTCAGGGCAATGATGGCGTTGTTATTGCCAATCCAGGTTTCCGCAATGACGACCAGGATTCGGGACAGAACGACTTGTGCCTTCTCAAATCGGAGCACCAGCCGCAGCAGGGCGAAGGCGTAAAGCGGCAGACAGAGGAGCAGGGTGTTGATCAGCATGCCTAGCAGGGCGAGGGCGCCCCGGATCTTGTGCCAAATGGTCATAGCGCGATTCGTTCAGTCAACGTAAACGGGCATGCTACCCAAAGGTAAACGCCTTGTCCCGTGTCCGTTTCGGTCAGATTGCCGTTTATCATTGCAGGATTCCGCAAATGATTTCATGCCGTTATGCTGCAGGGATGCGCACTGTGGAACGATGTTTGTTGGGCTTATTACTTGTGTGTTCGGTATCCGGACTGCTGCTGCCGGGTTACGCCCGGAGCGCCCCGCAAACGCCTAGTGAAAATGACCGGGCGCCCAGTGCGACGGTTTCCGGTGAGCAAGCGACGACCGCCACGGATAACGCTCTTGATACAGACCTGGAAGGGCCGCCCAGGCCGTTTCATCCCAACCCCTGTGGGCATCTTTCCGGTGAGGCCGGGTGGGTGGACAGGACCCATGACTGGATGTCCCGGACCGTGTGTGGCCCCACCCGCTGGGTCGATGGCTTCTTCATCGGCCCCAATGAGATTGATACAGAACAACCCGGCACCCAGCTTCGCATTATCGGCGCCAGCCGTTGGCAGGATAACGACGACGATGGCAGCGAGGTAAAGGTGCGCGCCAGAGTCGAGCTGCCTAACGCACAGGAACGGCTGAGCCTGCTTTTTCAGAATGACGATGATGTTGATGATGAGCTGCGTAATGATCTGGATAGTCGCCCGGAAGATGTGGGCAATGATTCCGGTGGTTTCCGCACCGCGTTACGCTGGGTGACCAAAATGCCAGACCGCATGAATCTGGATCTGGATGCCGGGGTGCGCTCTGAGTTCACGACCTTTCTGCGGGCCCGTTATCGCTGGTATACGCCCTTGCCGGGAGGCAAAAGCTATTTCCGGTTTACCCAGAAAGGCTACTGGGAGGACCCGGAAGGGTTTGGCATCAACTCCCTGTTCGAGCTGGATCGCCCGCTGACACAGCTCTCGACCATTCGTTTCAGTAGTGAATACGAGCTGACCGAAGAGAATAACGCGCTTAACCGGGATTGGTATTTCAATCAAAGGGTCAGCCTCTATACCCGCCTGGGCAAGCAATCCGGGATAGGCTATTCGGTGGGCTTTGACGGCTTTACCGACCCTGTAGCGGCCATCGAAACCTGGCGCACCAGTGTGCGTTTTCGGCGCAGCGTCTGGCGCCCCTGGTTTTTTTATGAAATCGAACCCTATGTGTTCTGGCCCCGTTCACTGGGCTACGAGGGCATTACCGGGATTGTGCTGAGGCTGGAGGTTCAGGCAGGTTTGCCCGTGTGGGAGTATCCAGAATAGAGGAAGGTGGAAGCGGGGAGAGGGGTGGCGACCCGGGTCTGTGCCCGGGCCGCACCGGATTAGTTGGCCCAGCCGCCTCGCTGGCGACGGCCTGAGCGCGAGCGCATCAGCACACCGGCAATCAGGCCGATGACCAGAATACCCACGCCGGTAATCCACTGCTGGGAAGTGTTGTTGTTGCGCAGCATCACGTTCTCGCCCTTGACCTGATCCAGCTCGGAACGCAGCAGGCTCAATTCTTCATTGAGGCGACGGTTGGCCTGGTCCAGGCGGATCGGATCAGAGGCAACTTCCTGAAGCTGCTCCAGCTCATTGCTGCGTGAGCTCAGGGAGTTTTTCAGCTCGCTGGATTGCTCGGACAGGGCATCTCGCTCACCTTTGACCTCAGCAAGCTGGGTGCGCAGTTTGGCCACTTCCGCCTTGGCCTTTTCGCTGGCCTGGGTGGCGCGCTCCAGGCGAATCTCTGCGGTAGGGCTCTGGCTCAGGTACTGCTTGCCAATATAGCCCTCGGTATCGCCATAGCGAATCTTCGCCCAGTCACCCTCGAAACCAAAAAATTCAATGCGGGTGCCACTTTTAATCCCGCGGTGCAGGATGCGGCCGCTGGGATTGGCGGCGGCACGAATCGGCACATAAATACTGTCATCTACCCATGCCGCAGCGGCAAGGGCGGTGCTGGATGCACTCAGCAATGCCAGTAAACAGAATAATCTAGCGAGCATCAGTTACTCCTTGAAGTCAGGCCGCGCAGTCTAAAGAACTCATACCGGTAGGGGCGCTACCATAGTCACATTTCGCCGCGTGAGCCGTGGTGTCTTTGTAAAAAATGGCAAATTGCCATGATCGGCCGCCTGCCTTGGTCGACTATTTTCAGGGCAGTACGCGCTTGAACGGTTTCACCGTGACACTGGCGTACACGCCGGCATCCATATACGGATCCGCATCCGCCCAGGCCTGGGCGTCACTCAGGGATTCGAATTCGGCAATGACCAGTGAGCCGGTAAAGCCGGCGGGGCCGGGGTCGTCGCTATCAATCGCGGGATGTGGGCCAGCCAGTTGCAGGCGCCCCTGGTCACGGAGGGCTTCCAGCCGCGCCAGGTGCGCGGGGCGAGCCTGTTTGCGTAACGGCAGGGAGTCGGGGACATCTTCACTGATGATCGCGTACAGCATGGTCATCCTTTTTTTCGTTGTCGGTGGGAGTCTTTTCAGTGCTGGCCTCAGCGCTGTCCTGTTTCATGATGCGTTTGCGGTCTTCTTCAGGCATTTTCTTAAATACATACGCGAAGACACTGATATAAAAGATCATTTGCAGGGCAGTGAAGCCAAAGAGTTTAAAGTTTACCCAGAAGTCAGTGCTGAAATTGAACGCAATGTAGAGGTTGAGCGCGCCGATGAAGGCAAAGTAGAGCACGAAAGCGATGTTCAGCAGCGCCCAGTCCCGGCGCGACAGCGCCACCACAAACCCGAAGCCGGAAACCATCAGTGATTCGCACAGCCGTTGCAGCAGGTTGCGTTCGCGCAGAAAGTGGCCAAGCAGCAAAATGCCGCCAAGGGTGAAGCTGATAATGGAAGGGCGCCACTTGATAAAGACATCGTTCTGGAAAAACAGGGTCATGGAGCCGAAGATCAGGGTGATCACAAAGACGATCAGGTGCATTTTTTGCACCTTGCGCCAGATTAGCCAGCCCAGTGTGACCTGGGCAGTAGTGGCAATCAGGATGCCCCAGGTGGCCAGCATGATGTCTCGACCGCCAAGAAAGTAGAGGCCGAAAAATACAATTACCGGAAGGTAATCAAACAGTTGCTTCATTTGCAGCGCCTTATTCCGTGCCGGTCCAATAGCCTGAAAGGGGAGCGACGGCCGCACGGCCGACCATCCGCAGGGCAACGATGGTAACGGCATCAGGCGGGCAATTCACCCTGCCGCCCTGCATTATTTTTTGCTTCATTGTGGTAGCGTAATCGACCCGTTTTCATCGAGACGGTTCCTGCAATGGCGCTGCCGTCTGCGAAATAACCCGATAGCCACCCCTTATGACTGCGTGTTTTGACTTGCATAGCCACAGCCTCGCCTCCGATGGCGCGTTGTCGCCCACTGATTTGGTGGCGCGGGCGGCGGATTATGGCGTCACCCATCTGGCCTTGACCGACCACGACACCCTGCGCGGACTGGATGAAGCCCGCCAGGCCGCGCAAGCGCGCGGAATGACCCTGATCAACGGGATTGAGTTGTCGGTTCGCCACGATAACCGTGAATTCCATGTGCTGGGGCTGTGGGTCGATGTGGATGATCCGACCCTGCAGGCCCGGGTCAGCGCCCAAAATGAAGCCCGTATCAACCGCGCCCGGGAAATCGGCCGGCGCCTGGATCGGGCCGCCGGACTGGCAAACAGTTACGAGCGAGCCTGTGAGTTGGCCGACAACGACGCACCGGGTCGCCCCTGGTTTGCAAAGCTGCTGGAGCAGGCCGGGCGAGTCCGCAATCATCGCCACGCGTTCAACCGTTTTCTGAAACAGGGCCAGTCGGCATTTGTGGCCACCCCCTGGTGCTCCCTTGAAGAAGGCATTGCGGCGATCCATGCGGCCGGCGGCACCGCTGTTCTGGCCCACCCCCATGCCTATAACATGACCCGCAAGCGCTTGCGGCACTTTCTCGGGCAATTTAAAGCGGCTGGCGGCGATGGCCTGGAAGTGGCCATGCCCGGGCTGACACCCCATCAGCAGGCATTACTGGATGAATGTTGGCAGCATTTCGATCTGCAGGTGTCTGCGGGTTCCGATTTTCATTCTCCGGAACAGCGGTGGTTGGCACTGGGCCGGTTGCCAGCGGTACCGGCCGGGGCGACCCCGGTATGGGAAGGCCGATACGCATCACTAAATAGTTGACAGCGAATGCGTAATCGCTTTAAAAACAAAGCACTGCATGATTTTTCTGATGTCGTTTATTCACTTTAATTGCTCGCTGCCTGATTATGACTGTAACGCTATACATACATCCGGAAACCCCTCAGCCGCGGCTAATTCGACAGGTCGTGGATGTCATTCGTGGTGGCGGGTTGATTGCTTACCCCACGGATACCACCTACGCCCTGGGATGCGGCATTGGTGAAAAGGCGGCTCTGGATCGTCTTATTCGCCTGCGCCAACTGGACAAGAAGCACGAGTTTACGTTGCTCTGCCACGACCTTTCAGCGCTGGCGATCTACGCCAAGGTAGACAACCCGGATTATCGCTTGCTCAAGGCCCACACCCCGGGGGCCTATACCTTCATTCTGCAGGGCACCACCGAAGTGCCACGCCGATTGATGCACCCCAAAAAGCGCACCATCGGTATTCGCGTTCCTGACCATGCCATCTGTCAGGCGCTGCTGGCCGAGCACGGCGAGCCAATAATGACGTCGACTTGCCACCTGCCTAACGACGAGTTTCCGCTCACCGATCCCCAGGACGTACGTGATTTTCTGGAAAATCACGTGGATCTGGTCATTGATGGGGGCTTTTGCGGCACCACCGAAACCACCGTAATCTCCTTGTCTGAAGGTGAGGGGCCGGTGGTGGTGCGCGAAGGGGCGGGCCCAATCGACGCCATCTATTAGCCAAATTGCAGGGATTTGCTCAGGGTTTGATCAGACACTGACAAGTCGCTGTCCCTCACGGCGCGGTTCACCGTATAATCGCGGGCTTTCCCCGCAGCATTCCCCGTGGAATGCCACTTATAGGGTATAAGGAGTTGGCTTTGAGTTCCGTGGTTCCCTCCCAGCGAGTTGTTTCCGGCATGCGCGCCACTGGCCGCCTGCATCTGGGGCACTACCATGGCGTGCTGAAAAACTGGGCGCGTCTGCAGCATGAGTTTGAGTGTTTCTTCTTTGTCGCAGACTGGCACGGACTCACCACCGAATACGAAAACCCGCACAAGATAGAGCAACACGTCTGGGACTTGGTGATCGATTGGCTGGCTGCCGGTGTGAATCCGGGCTCAGCCACGCTGTTTATCCAGAGCCAGGTGCCGGAGCACGCCGAACTGCATCTGCTGCTGTCGATGATGACGCCACTCTCTTGGCTGGAACGGGTGCCGACCTACAAGGATCAGCAGGAAAAGCTGCGCGAGAAAGACCTGAGCACCTATGGTTTTCTCGGTTATCCGCTGCTTCAGTCTGCTGACATTCTCGCCTACCGGGCCGGCCAGGTGCCGGTGGGGGCGGATCAGGTAGCCCATGTGGAGCTGACCCGGGAAGTCGCGCGTCGCTTCAACCACCTCTATGGCCGTGAACCGGGCTTTGAAGAAGCCGTGGATGCCGCCATCAAGAAGATGGGCAAGAAACAATCCAAGATTTACCTGAACCACCGTCGCCAGTACCAGGAAAAGGGCGACGAAGCGGCCCTGGAAACAGCGCGCGCGCTGGTGGATGGGCAACAGAACATCACCCTGGGTGACAAGGAACGCCTGCTGGGCGATCTGGAAGGCGGCGGCAAGGTGATCCTCGCCGAGCCCCAGTCATTGCTTACCCAGGCCTCCAAGATGCCGGGGCTGGACGGTCAAAAAATGTCCAAGTCTTACGGCAACTTCATCAGCATGCGTGAAGAGCCTGCTGATGTGGACAACAAGATTCGCCGCATGCCAACAGACCCGGCACGGGTACGCCGCACCGACGCGGGCAACCCGGATAACTGCCCGGTATGGCAGTTTCACATGGTGTATTCTGACGACACTACCCGGCAGTGGGTACGTGAAGGCTGCACCAGTGCCGGGATCGGCTGTCTGGATTGCAAGAAGCCGATCATCGAAGCGGTTCAGGAAGAGCTGGAGCCCATCCGCAAGCGTGCGGAAGAGCACCTGCGCAACCCGGACTTGGTGCGCACCATTGTGGCTGAAGGGTGCGAGGAAGCACGCGAAGCCGCCCGCGCCACACTGGAAGAAGTGCGCGCAGCCATGGGCCTGAATTACCGCTAGGCGGAGCAGAGCATGACGGAAACGGTAGAGCACACGGCAGAAGAGACTCCGGCACCCGAGCCACCCGCGGCCATGCTGGGGCCCTTGCATCCGAGCCAGTCAGAAATGCCGTTTGGTCTGGTGTATGGCAAGGCAATCACCAAGCTGCCTGATGACCTCTACATTCCGCCGGATGCGCTGGAAGTGTTTCTGGAGGCCTTTGAAGGCCCGCTGGATTTACTGCTCTACCTGATCAAACGCCAGAATCTCGACATCCTCGATATTCCGGTGGCCACCATCACCGTCCAGTACATGGAGTACGTGGAGCTGATGAAGGCCATGAACTTCGAGTTGGCGGCAGAATATCTGGTCATGGCGGCCATGCTCAGTGAGATCAAGTCACGCATGCTGCTGCCGCGCCCCAAGGACGATGAAGAAGAGGAAGGGGAGGACCCCCGTGCCGAGCTGATTCGTCGCTTGCAGGAATACGAACGCTTCAAGAAAGCGGCGGAAGATATTGATGAACTGCCGCGCCTCGAGCGCGACGTGTTCCCCGCTGAAGCCAAGCGCCCGGAATTCACCCGTGAGAAAGCGCAGCCGGATGTGGATATGCGCGAGTTGCTGCTGGCGCTCAAAGAAGTCATGCACCGGGCTGACATGTTCGAAAGCCATCAGATCTCCCGGGAAAAGCTGTCTACCCGTGAGCGCATGGCCAGCGTGCTGGACAAGCTGAAAGGTCGCGACTTTGTGCCTTTTATCGAGCTGTTCAACCCGGAAGAAGGCAAGCTTGGTGTGGTAGTGACCTTTCTCGCCACGCTGGAACTGGTGAAAGGGTCGCTGATCGAGCTGGTTCAGACTGAATCGTTTGCACCGATTCATGTGAAAGCCAAAACCCTGGTGCTGGAAGAGTCTGACCTGCTTGCCGGCCTCGAGCTCGAGGATGAGCCTGATGCGGCTCCGGATGCCTATGAAAGTGATGCCGGCGCTGTTGATGCCGCGGATGACGACGCACACGATGGAACCAAGGGGTAAGCGTGGACGCTGAGCAAATAAAAAGAATTGTTGAAGCCGCCATCCTTGTAGCCGAAGGGCCGCTGGACCGTGACGGCATGCTGGCCTTGTTCGATGAAGAAGACCGGCCCAGCAAGCAGGACTTGTCCAAATACCTTGAACAGCTGGCTGGCGAATACGAAGGCCGCGGCATTTTCCTCAAGGAAGTGGCATCCGGCTTTCGCTTTCAGGCGCGCTCGGAGCTGGGCTCCTGGGTCAGCCGCTTATGGCAGGAAAAGCCGCCGCGCTATAGCCGTGCCATCCTGGAGACCCTGGCCCTGATCGCCTATCGCCAGCCGATTACTCGTGGCGAAATCGAAGAAATTCGTGGCGTTTCGGTAAGCTCACATATCGTTAAGAGTCTGCTGGAGCGAAACTGGGTGCGCGTTGTCGGGCATCGCGATGTACCGGGCCGCCCGGCCATGTTCGCGACCACCAAGCAGTTTCTGGACTACTTTGACCTCAAGAGTCTGGAAGACTTGCCGTCGCTGGCAGAGATACGCGACCTGGACAAGCTCAATGAAGAGCTGGCCCTGACCGATGTGCCGCCCAGCAAGGCAGGCGAGGGCGATGCTGACGAAGCCTCGGAAGGTGACATTGACGATGATGGCCTGGGTGAGCACGAAGTACGCTTGCCGGGGGATCAGGGCAGCATTCCAGGCTTTGAGCCAGAACCCGAGATCGACGATTCCACGCAAATGAGCATGGACAAGGTTGACTCCGTGCTTGCCAGTTTTGAACAGGAATTTCGTCGCAAGCCCGGCGAAAACAATGACGCAGAGCCCGCCCCGAGCCGTAATGGCGCGGCGGCGGACGATGCCTCCACAGAACCGGACGGCGCTGCAAACGATAGTGATGATGTCGCGGTAGAAGAGGCTTCTGATCAGGAGCAGGAACCGAACGACAGCGCAGAGGAAAGCCGAACGCCCCATGAGTGAGAAATTACAGAAAGTCCTGGCCCGTGCCGGGCTGGGCTCCCGCCGGGAGCTTGAAACCTGGATCAGCGACGGTCGCGTCTCGGTCAATGGGACTGTAGCGACCCTGGGTGACCGGGTTGGCAGTGAAGATACCCTACGTGTAGATGGCAGGATGATTAAAGTGAAGGCCGAAGAAGATACCGTTCAGCGGGTCATTATGTACCACAAGCCTCCGGGAGAAGTGTGCTCGCGCAACGACCCGGAAGGGCGCCCGACGGTGTTCGATAACCTGCCGCGCCTGCAAGGGATGCGCTGGGTCCAGGTCGGCCGGCTGGATATCAACACCACCGGCATGATGCTGTTCACCACCGATGGTGAGCTGGCCCACCGGTTGATGCACCCCTCCAACGGCTTTGTCCGTGAATATGCCGTGCGCGTGCGCGGCGGCATGACCCAGGAAAAACGCCAGGCCATGCTGGATGGTGTCCTGCTGGAAGACGGCGTTTCCAAGTTCGACAGCATCGAAGATGCCGGTGGCGCCGAAGAAGGCGCCAATCACTGGTACAAGGTAACGCTGACCGGCGGCAAGTACCGGGAAGTGCGTCGCCTGTTTCAGTCACAGGATCTGGAAGTGGCGCGTCTGATGCGGATCCGCTTTGGGGACCTGAATCTGCCCCCGCAATTGCGTCAGGGCCGCTGGATGGAACTGGAGCCGGAACAGATGAAGGCGCTGATCGACAAGGTGGAGCTCAAGGGCAAGAAATACACCGGCCTCTATGGCCGCGCGCGCTTGCGCCACCAACGCAGTGGCAGCAAGCCACCGCGCAAGGCCCGCCGCGGGCCATACCGCCGCTAGGCTGACAAAGTATCGAGTTGCGAGAAACGCGTTTCGAAAACCAGAGACCTGCGCTCTGCTTTCGCTTTTCGTAACTCGATACTCATGTCACGCAACCGGTTGCCGGCGGCTTTGCAGCTCAAGTGCTACTTCTACGGCAGTCGCATTATGCGCCCGACCAGTGCCGGCAATGCGGTTTCCACCCTTAGAATTCTCGCCCCAAAGCTGTGACAGGCAAAGCCCTGTCGTTGCAGCATATCCACTTCGTACGGTGTCCACCCCCCTTCAGGACCCACCGCCAGAGTGACTGGCTCTGTCAGGTTGCAGGGCAGGGTGGGGTAATCGCCCGGGTGAGCCAGGATGCGCTGCCCGCTGCCGGCCCATTCATCCAGTGAGTCTTCCACAAACGGCTTGAAGCGCGGGGCAAGAATCAATTCTGGCAGGCAGGTGTCTCGCGCCTGTTCCAGCCCCAGAATCATCTTCTCGCGAAGCAGGTCGGCTTTCAGGTTGGGGGTTTGCCAGTAGCTCTTGTCCACCTTCCAGCTGTTGATCAGCACAATCCGTTTGATGCCCAGACTGGTGGCGTCGATCAGGATGCGCTTGAGCATTTTGGGGCGAGGCAGCGCCATCAGCAGGGAAAGCGGCAAGGCGGCTTCTGAATGAGACAAAGGTTTAAATTCAACCGTTACCCCATTGTTCTCTATAGATTTTACTGTGGCCACTCCTGTGCTTCCGCCTAACAGCCCGGCTCGGCACTGTTGCCCTTCGGTCAGGTTAAGCACGGTGCGCACGTGGACACACTGGCGGGCATTCAGGCGCCAGAGTGCGTCGTGCAGATATTGGTCGGGGTGCAACAGGAGCAGATTCATGGCGCGGATTATGGCACACCAGGTGGCGCGCCAGAACACGGGTCGATGGCGGCAGTGCGCTGCGCCGTTCAAGGGACTGCCGGCGATCTGTTGACGCAAATCACTGTTTTCTTGGCTATTATAGCCCTTTGCCCGGCGCCACTGGATTGCTAGAGTGTGCCGCCTGATCACCCGTTCGATTAACTGTTCAGTTTGGAGAATTTCATGCAGTTTCAGGGTACTGACCAATATGTGGCCACAGATGACCTGAAAATGGCCGTGAACGCAGCCATTGCCCTCAAGCGCCCGCTGCTTATCAAGGGCGAGCCCGGTACCGGCAAAACGCTGCTGGCCGAACAGGTCGCTGAATCCCTGGGTCTGCCACTGCTGTCGTGGAACGTGAAATCCACCACCAAGGCACAGCAGGGCCTGTATGAATACGATGCGGTATCCCGCCTGCGTGATTCCCAGCTCGGCGCCGAAGGGGTCGAGGATGTGTCCAACTACCTGAAGAAGGGCAAGCTCTGGGAAGCCTTTACCCACGAAGGGCAGGTGGTGCTGTTGATCGACGAGGTCGACAAGGCTGACATCGAATTCCCCAACGATCTGCTACAGGAGCTGGATCGTATGGAGTTCTACGTCTACGAAACTGGCGAACTGATCAAGGCCGAACAGCGCCCGATCGTGATCATTACGTCCAACAATGAGAAAGAGCTGCCCGACGCCTTCCTGCGCCGCTGCTTCTTCCATTACATCAACTTCCCCGATGCGGCGACCATGCAGGCCATCGTGGATGTGCACTTCCCCGAGATCAAAAAGAACCTGGTGAGTGAAGCGCTGGAAATCTTCTTTGACCTGCGCAAGGTGCCGGGCCTGAAGAAGAAGCCTTCCACCAGTGAGCTGATCGATTGGCTCAAGCTGTTGATGGCGGACGATATCCCGGAAGACATCCTGCGTAGCCGCGACACCAAAAGTGCAGTACCTCCCCTGTACGGCGCGCTGCTCAAGAACGAATCAGATGTGCAGCTTCTCGAGCGTCTGGCGTTCATGAATCGCCGCGAAAGCTAACCGGTCCACGGGCAAACTATGCTTATTGGTTTTTTCGAAAATCTGCGTCGCTATCGGGTGCCTGTCACCCTTCGCGAACTGCTGGATTTATTCGATGCACTGCATGCGCATGTGGCGTTTGGCTCCATTGAGGATTTCTACCTCCTGAGCCGGGCGGTCATGGTGAAAGACGAAAAATACTACGACCGCTTTGATCAGGCGTTTGCCAACTACTTTGAGGGCCTGGAAAACCTGGAGCCGGACTGGCTCAGCAAGGTAATCCCGGACGAGTGGTTGCGCAAAGAGCTGGAAAAGAATCTGAGCCCGGAAGAGTTCGAGAAACTCAAGGGGCTCGGCAGCCTGGAAAAAATCATGGACGAGTTGCGCAAGCGGCTCGAAGAACAGGAAAAACGTCACCAGGGTGGCAACAAGTGGGTTGGCACCGGTGGCACCAGCCCGTTCGGTGGTTACGGCGAAAACCCCGAAGGGGTTCGCATGACCGGGCCTTCACGGAACAAGAAAGCCGTGAAAGTCTGGGAGAAGCGGGAATTCCGTAATCTGGATGACTCCGTGGAGCTGGGCACCCGTAACATCAAGCTGGCCATGCGCCGGCTGCGAAAATTTGCCCGCACCGGTCGTGATGAAGAGCTGGACATGGACGACACCATTTCGTCCACAGCGCGTAATGCCGGGCTGCTCGATATCAAGATGCGCCCGGAAAAGGAAAACCGCGTTAAAGTGCTGATCTTCTTTGATGTCGGTGGCTCCATGGACCCCTATGTGAAGCTGTGCGAAGAGCTGTTCTCCGCTGCCCGGGCAGAGTTCAAGCACATGGAGTATTTCTACTTCCACAACTTCATCTATGAGTATGTCTGGAAAGATAATCGCCGCCGCTGGGATGAGAAAATTTCCACCTGGGACGTGCTGCACAAGTATGGCAGCGACTACAAGGTGATTTTCGTGGGCGACGCCGCCATGAGCCCCTATGAGGTCAACTCGGTAGGCGGCAGTGTGGAACACTGGAACGAAGAAGCCGGCGCTGTCTGGTTTCAGCGAGTCACCGATACCTACGAGAAAGTGGTGTGGCTGAACCCGGAGCCAGAACGCGCCTGGCAGATGACCACCTCTACACAATGGATCAAACAGCTCTGCGAACACCATATGTTCCCGCTGACCATCGAAGGGCTTGAGAAAGCCATGCGGCAACTGAGTAAATAAAGGCTTAATGATGGCCCCGGGTGGCGAGAGCCCACCCCGGGGCCTCCCCTCCAATTCTCCTGCCAGCTTGTTGCCGCCCTTGGCGACATCCAATGCAGTTAGTTTCATTCCGCCGGTCAATTTTTTACTTTTTATGCACCAATAAACAGCACGTTTAGTGGCTGCCGCCCTGACAGTTCCGTATCCTGCGCGCCTTCCACGCATTGCCAGACCGAATCCACCCCGCCCACAAGGCAGGGCAGAGGAAAGGGCGATGCCACTTTGAGCGCCCACCGTGATCCGGTGGACCTTCAGGAGATCTTCATGTCCAGGGTGAAAACCACCGTCTGGATGACTGCTTTCAGCCTTGCCGCACTGACCAGCGCCGCCCATGGGGACAACACCCAGGCTGAGATCCGTCGTCTGCAATCCGAGTTAGACCAGCTCAAATCCCGTCTCGGCGATGAGCCGACTGATCCCGCGCTGAACTGGCCCAGCTTGAAAGTATTCGGCAGTGTCAGCGTCGATGCCATCTATGATGACAAGGATGCCGGCTTCGACGAACTACTGATCCCCAGCACTATTCCCGATGGCGACACGGATCAGCAGAATTTCGTCATGAGTGCCAAGAATAGCCGCTTTGGTTTTCAGGTGGGCGAGGGCAGTGGCCCACACATGGTGTTTGCCATGGACCTGTTCGGCAGCCTGGACCGGTATGAGCTGCGTATCCGCGATTTCTATTTTGAAAACGGGCCGCTGCGTGCAGGTTACGGCTTCACCGCCTTGCTGGATGGCGCGGCCTGGCCGCTGACGCTGGATGCTCAGGGCCCCAACAGTGCCATCTTTGCGCGGCAAACCGGTGTGCGCTGGCAGGGAGAGCACCTCACCCTGGCCCTGGAAGATCCGAACAGTGAAGTCTACGATCCCACCAACGCGACCAGCGCTGCGGGTCGCAGACCCGATGCCATCGCTACCTGGAAACAGGGTTTACCCGCCGGGCACATCAAGCTGGGTGTGGTGAACCGTGAAATCGGTGTGGAATTCGCGGATGGCGACCAGCAATTTGCCAACGCAACGGGCGGCGTGGCCAGCGCAGCCATAAACGTCACCGACAGCGTGAAACTGCTTGCCAATGGCAGTTACGGTCAGGGCATGGCGCATTACTACAATGACCTGTCCGGCTTTGGTGACAGTGGCATGGACGGCTATGTCTACGCCGGGCGCGACCTGCAACCCCTGCTGGCGCAAGGCGGTTATCTGGGCTCTCAGTGGCAACTCAATCCCGCATGGACCCTGGCCATGGTCGCCGGGGAAGTCACTATCGAGTCTGACACCGCCTTGCCGGCCGAAGCGCTACGGCGCACCCGCTACGGGACACTGACGGCGGTACATCAATACACGCCAGCCTTGAGCTATGGTGCGGAGCTGTCATACGGCCTGCGTGACAACCAGGGTGGCGACCGCAGTGAAGCACCACGGGTGCAGTTCAACATGACGTACCGGTTTGCGCACACCAGCCGTCCGGGTCAATAAGGTACAGCGAACCCCAAGGCTGACTCAGCCCCCATTGGTATCCATTACCGTGTCGGTGGGGTACTGAGCCACCCGGGTTTCTGCAGGGGTTCTTCCCACCAGATTCTTCTGCTTCCAGGTCCCGCGTTTAAACCATAACCAGGCAACCAGCGCCGACAGAAAGGCTTGCACCGGATAGGAAATCCATACTCCGGCCACGCCCAGTTGCGTGCGCTCTGTGAGTAACCAGGCAATCGGGAACTGCAGCACCCAAAGGGAAATCAAGGCGATGGCCATGGCGGCGAGCGTGTTGCCCGAGCCGCGAAAGGCCCCGGTGACCACAATCTGGGCGCCGAGCAGGCCGTAGGAGAGGGCGGTGATGCGAACAAAGCGGGCGCCTTCTTCGATAACCGCCGCCTCGCCGGGCACGAAAAGCTCAACCAGCGGCGCGGCAAGGAAGAAACTGACCACCCCGACCAACGTCAAACTCACCAGCGCCAGGGCACCACTGAGGTAAGTGGTGTGTTCCGCGCGCTCCAGCTGCCCGGCGCCCACGTTTTGACCGACCACGGTAGAGGTCGCCTGAGACAGGCCGAGCGCCGGAATAATCACAAAACTCAGCATCCGGGATCCAATGCCGTACGCGGCAAGCGCAACGGTACCGAATCCGGCCACCAAAATGGTCATCAGCATCAGGCCCAGTGCCCGGGTTGCTTGCTCAACGGCGGCGGGCAGGCCCAGTCGAAATAACTGCCACAACATGGGTAAATCCGGGCGCATGTGCAGACGCGCAAGCTGAATACCGTAACGCCCCGAGAACAACATAAACAAACCGATCACTGCGGCCAGCCCCTGGGTCGCCAATGTGGCAGCAGCGGCGCCGCTGACCCCTAAAGCGGGCACCGGGCCATAACCAAGAATCAGCAACGGGTCGAGCCCGAAATTAAGCAGCACCGTCCCCGCAACGATCAGCAGAGGTGTCTTTACATCACCGACGCCACGCATCAGCGACTGAAAAATTACATAGGCAAACATGAACGGCAGCCCGAGAAAGGACACCTGTAGATAAGACGTGGCGTGGGGCTGCACGGATGCCGATGCACCGAGAAAAGCCACCAGCGGTCCCGCAATAAAATAGCCAATGGCAGCGAGCAATAAGGAGAGGGTGATTACGCCCATCAATGCCTGGGCGGCCACATGATTGACCGCATCCAGATCACCACGGCCCTTGTGCTGGGCAACCAGAATTGTCCCTGCAACGGCAAGGCCAATACCCAACGAGATAAGGAAAAACAAAACGGGGAAGCTGAGCGACACGGCAGCAACGGCATCCGCCCCCAGTCGGCCGACCCAAAAAGTGTCGGTAAGCTGGTAGGCCGTCTGCAAAAGATTGGCGAAGACAATCGGAATCGCCAGGGTCAGCAGCGCGCGGGTAATGGAGCCCTGGATTAGGTTGGGGGTGTCTTGAGCCACGAGATCTCCAAGCATACGCGCGTTGAAAAGGGGGTTTGCTATTCTCCATCGTCGATCGTACCGGATTTATCCAATACAGAAACAACAAGAAAGGTGAGACGTGGCATATGGGATGAGGGCCAGGCACAGGGCCTGGCCCTGGTTTTAGCGGCCTTCTTCCTTGTCGCCTTTTTTGAGTTCCGCATACATGCCAAGCTGCTCCCAGCTTGGCAAACCGGACTCAAGCCGTCGAACAGAAGAACCCTTTCCTCTCGTGCTACGTTTTTCTAATTGATTGGCAGGCATTGCACCCAGCGTGACTTGGCGCTGTATCAGCAAACGATTATTTTCCGGCAGATGTTCCGACGGAATCGTACCCAGGCAGGGATTGGGGTGACCCAGCCCTTTGCTAAGTGCAAGGGCAAGCTGGAGCTGAAGCGAGTAGTCCAGAGGATACACAGGAGGCGTCGGCCGCGGTGGATTCGTTAGCCCACAGAAACCCGTGTTTTGAGTAGTAATACCAAAGGGTTCGCTACCTTGAATATTCCTGAACCAGTTCATTTTTTCTTGCTCTGAGCATGAACTGCCTGGAATAAACCCGGCGCCTTTGTAAGGCATGAATACTCCCGTACCAGCAAGCTCCTCGTTCACTTGGGCTGTTGAATGGCAACTGATGCAGGAAGATTCCGGATTATCGACGGGGCCATTCAAGCGCCCATGCTTGCCCGTCATGCCGGCAAAGGGTGAGGGCACGGATGGGTTGATCCAGTTTTCATCAAGATCAGGATCACCATTGCTGGTTACATCCGGGTCATTGCCCCAAGCAAGCCCTACAGGCGTTAGGTTATACCATCGGTCTCCAGGACTGGCAGCCGGGAGGGATTCGTCATAAACATAAGTCGCAAACACCCAGCCGGTTTCCGCAGACCGGGGATCTTTAACCGCCACATCCATCTGCAGTAGGCGCACCTCAAAGGTGTCTCCCGATGAATCATCGGGTGCCTGAATCTGCCAGGCAGGGGAGTGCAACAATGGGTCTGGGCCAACGATTGAGCTCGGGGCATACTCAGCAAAAAGGACCTTCACAACGACGGTGCCATCAATGAATTGGCCTTTACCCGGGTCTGCCTGCATAGGGTCAGGGTGACGAAACACCTGCCCAACGGTGTACCCTCCAAGCTTGTTGTATAGGCCGATTCCGTATGCGCCGGCATCAGCAGACAGCCAGCTTTGTTCGCTGGCCCTTAAGCCGCGCTCTTCGGTCAGTCCATGTCTTGGTTCTCTTGGGAAGAAACCCGACGTCATCATTGGAACGTGATACCAGTGCGTTTTACCTGATAGCGCCTCATTCTGTGGAACAAAGTCATAAGGCGCGAGGTCCTCGAGCACGTATTGCTTCAGGGCCTCCAGATAATCCAATCGCTGCGCTTCCTGCCTGAAATCATGGTTTAGCCAAGACGCTGAGGTTGTAGCCTCAAACGGCTCCCAACCGGTAATTTCTCCTCCTTCAGCAACAGGAATGCCCAGCGGATAGCCCTGTGCCAGCTGAAAAGATTGCTCTCCTTCCGGTGGAGCGCTTCTCGCTATCCAGTCCGGGAACCAGCCCGAGCACTGTACGGTATAGCCGGCACCAGGTTCTCCGCCTTCACCTGTCGTGTCGCGCACAGGCTCATCGAACGTGGGACGACACCCGGTCCATAGAAGCGCCACACCACAGAACGTTGCGCCGAGAACGGCTTTTTTTAGTCCTTGATGTTCCTTCATCGTCGTTTCCTCCCTGACATCATGTCGGTTGAATCAGCTTACGAGGTTGTAAAATCGGCGAATAGCCAGCCGAATAGAGAGACTTGGGATGCCGTATCGCAGCGTTATAGAAAACAACGCCTTAGGGGGAGCACGGAAATATAATGGTCAATCTCCTAAGCGAAATTAAGATATCGGCCATGCCACAAACCTCATTTGCGTCACGAGGTGTGGGCAGAGTTAGTGCTTGTAGTGCTTGGCAGAGAAGAGGTTGCCTGGAGGTGCGGGAATTACGCCAAGCATTCAATTTAACATAATATACATTATGCGTAGTTATCTATGGGTCATTCTAATCCAGCCATGGCGGATGACTGCCGATACGCTCAATCAGGAAATCGATAAACACCCTGACCTTGGCCGTCAGCACGTTGGATTTGGGATAGACCAGCCATAACGCAGGCTCTGCATCCATTCGATATTCTGGCAGCACCTGAACCAGGCTACCTTCGGCCAGCTCCTTATGAACGCTCCACAATGAATGTATGGCAATGCCGGCACCGCAGCGTGTGGCAATCTTATAGCTTAGCCCGTCGTCAATGGTGAGCTGGTGTCCAGCCACGCGAGTATTAAACTCGCCACTCTTTCCGTCGGGGTCAGTCAGCTTGATGCTGGATGCAGTTTTGAACGCGATCAGTTGGTGATTCAGCAGGTCATCAGGGCTTTCGGGGGTGCCGTGGGTGGCGAGATATTCCGGTGAAGCGCAAAGTATCCGTTTATCCTTTGCAAGCTTGCGCGCATGGAGATTGCTTTCTGGCAAAACAGCATTGCGTAATGCCAGGTCAAAGCTCCCCTGTATCAGGTCCAACTCCATGTCAGACAGCCGCAAATCCAGGCTAATCCCCGGGTGTAATGCCAGAAATTCGGGGATTAACGAAACAATGAATTGCTGTGCGAAGGTGCTGGATGCGGTGAATCGCAGGTTCCCGGAAACCGTTTCATTGCCGTAGCCCAGTGCCGCCAGTGCGGCGTTTTCCTGTGCCAGGATTTCGCGGGCATAAGGCAGGAACTCAGCACCTTCCACAGACAGCGCCACCTTGCGCGTGGTCCGCTTCAACAAATCTGCGCCAACGCCCTTTTCGAGCTTTGCCAGCTTCGCACTGGCGACCGCCGGAGGCATGCCCAGCTCGCGGCCTGCAGCACTGATATTGAGCTTCTCAGCGGCAAGGACAAACAGCTTTATCCCTTCTGTGTCCATATTTATATCCAAAATACGAATACTGAAACCCAATACTGCCCATTTATTCGTGCAAAGCGAATCAATATGGTTGCTCCAACGAAATAACTCCCGTCCCACACAGCTGGAGCAAGTCATGAAAGCGATGGTTCTCAATCAATATGGTCCCGATGCCAAGTTTGAGCAGGCAGAAATCAACACCCCGCAAGCGCAAGCGAGACAGGTGATTGTCCGTGTGGCAGCAGTCAGCGTTAATACCGTGGATACAATGATTCGACAGATGGGCGCGGATCTCCTCCCCCTTTCCCCTGAGCTTCCTGCTGTTCTGGGCATGGACTTTGCCGGGACTATTGAGTCGGTGGGAGATGGCGTAACCAATTTTGCCCCGGGTGATGATGTCTACGGTTGTGCCGGTGGTCTGGCGGATTTGCAAGGTGCCTTGGCCGAATACATACCGGCTGATGCCCGCTTGATTGCACACAAGCCCAAAAGCCTGTCCATGCGTGAAGCCGCCGCCCTCCCCCTTGTAGGCATTACTGCCTACGAAGGTCTGCAACGTGCAGGCGCCGGTGTCGGGCAGAATGTCCTGGTTCACGGTGGCACCGGCGGTGTCGGGCATGTGGCCGTGCAACTGGCCGGGCATCTGGGTGCCAGGGTGTTCACAACGGTATCCGGCGACCAGCCATTTGAAATTGTCCGTGGCTACGGCGCGACCCCTATTGATTACAAGAAAGGCAGCGTGGCTGACTATGTCACCGCATACACTGACGGAGCCGGTTTTGATGTGGTTTTCGATTCCGTGGGTGGCGCCAATATGACGAACAGTTTTGAAGCGGCCGCATTAAATGGTCAGGTTGTCTCCACCGTTGCCATGCTGGAGCTGGATCTGAATCCGGCCCATTTCAAGGGCCTCTCGATTCATGTGGTGTTCATGCTTATCCCGATGCTGCACAACCATCAACGTGAGGACCATGGCCGGATTCTGGCTAATCTGGCGACAATCGTTGACGAAGGTGCGCTCTCCCCTCTTCTTGATGAGCAACGTTTCCGCTTCGACGAGGTGGGGCTTGCCTACGAACGCCTCACCAGTGGCCAAGCCACCGGAAAGGTGGTGGTGGAGCGCTGAGCTGCACTCTGTCGTTTCACCATTATTTAAAGGCGGGCTCGATCCCGCCACAGATAATAAAGGAGCAACCTCCTGATCCAGGAGATGACGTTTCCATCAATTAACCACGGTTATAACCGCGTTTTCCAGCCTGGTCGCTTGAGTATTGGGCTGGTAATGCGCGGAGCTGGTCGCCATGCTTGAAGCCTTGTTAAAGGGTGTCGGTTAACGACGCGTTTTACCGTTTCCCTTCACGATATACGGACCATCTGTACGCACATACAAGGTAACCGGATCATCCGTTTGATTGTGAACCTCATGCTCAATGGTGCCACTGGATTCGATATAGCTACCGGCCTTCAATGAATACGATGAAGAAACGGCTTCCACTGCCCCTGCCGAGCGGTAAGTAATTTTACCTGCTATCAACACGGCTCGGAACTCATTGGCCTGTGTCTTGACGAAACCGGAAAACCCGGGCGGAAAGCGAATCAGGGCACCATTCACGCCTGAGTCACTCTGCCAAAGCTGGGCCGCTTCGATGTCGTCAGCTTGCAGGGAATACAGCTCGCCACCGGTCTGCCAGACCAGGTTGTCTGCATGAACATTCAGCGGATGTTCGCCATTATCATAGGCCTTGCTTGAAGGCTGAACCCGATAAGGGCCCGCATCAATTTCCAGGTATATCAGGTTGTCTGCTGCAGCGGCTGCGGTAATGTGGTCTGCCCCGGCAGGTTGGGTCCAGAATGAAGTCGCCGGCATCCACATGGGTTGTGCATCGGGGTCATCGTTATGCATCTGCCCTTTAATCACTATGCCGCGGTAGGTGATGTTGTGGATATGGGGTGGAGACTGGAAGCCCTTATCGAAACGCACCAGCATCCCTGTTGCTGTATCGACCGCTCGGTCCCCCCAAAGGTTCGCGGCGCCCGGGCTTAACTCGCCCCTCGCAGGGTTAAGGTAGCCCCAGACCACATTCTCGGCAGGTACTACCGTGAGACGAGCTTGGGTTTGCGGGCTTTCAGCGTATATCGTGCTTGCAGCAGCGAACAGCAGCAGTGTCGTTGCTTTATGGAAGGGGGTCATTGCAATGCGCTCTTTCAGATTAAGAGGCTGTAACGCTAACTCGCTTCGTCATCCATAAAAACGGGCCATTCAGGAATTCAGTTATCGTCAAATAGGAGCAATAGCCACAACCCAGGCGTAAAGCGGCTGTCACCTATCATCCGTATCATTCAGTGCCGTGCTGACGCATTCCCCACAGGTGAAAAAAGGGTACATGACGTAAACGATTCAGATTTGCATCTTGGCCGCGGGAAACGTTAAATCCTCCTGATCGGGTCATTCATTCTGCCTGCGCTGCTCATTGTCCTTTTGGGGTCACACCGTCCTATGTCTGCTTTACACTTTTGTCTGCTCCCTATTCTTGCTCTCCCCTTGCTGGCTCAAGCAGCCAGCCCGGTCAGCGTCGCTACCGTTGAAATGAAACAGCCCGTCCGTGAGCTGCTGATTAACGGGACGCTTGCCGCCGATCAGGCTGCGCGTTTATCGGCGTCCGTATCAGGCCTGGTGAATCGTGTCGGCGTGGATATTGGTGATTCGGTTAAGGCTGGTGATGTGCTGCTGGAACTGGATGCAGAGCTCAATCAGTTGGCGCTCAAGCATGCTCAGGCCAGTTATCGACAACAGGCCGCCACCCTGAATGACGCGAAACGACGGCTCACGGAAGCCAACTCGTTAAGCCGCAGTATTGCGGCCAGTGAAATACGCAGTCTGGAAGCGGAAGTGGAAACCAGCAAAGCCTCCCTTGCGGCCAGCCAGGCGGAGGTTTTACGGCAAAAGGCGCTTCTCAAACGCCACACCCTGTCTGCGCCTTTTGCCGGCGTCATCAGCGCCAAGCTCACCGAAGTCGGTGAGTGGGTCACACCGGGAACGCCGGTGCTTGAGCTGGTTGGCAGCAATACCCTGCATGCGGATTTTGCCGTTCCACAGCGCTACTTTTCGCAAATCAGCCGGGAGACGCCGCTGACCATTCGCCTGGAGAGCGCGTCAACCAGCCGGGCAGACAGCGCGCCACAAACTGAAATCCCGGCCGAAATTACCGCCATCGTCCCGGTTAATGACCCCTCGGCACGCACCTTTGTGCTGCGTGCCAGTCTGCCTTCCCAGGGGCTGACACCCGGTATGGCCGTGTTCGGCAACCTGTCCATCCAGTCTTCCCGCGCCGAACCGGTCGTGCCTCGAGATGCGCTGCTCCGTGATGTCCAGGGCAATGTGTCTGTCTGGCTGGCTGTAGTTAATGCTGATGGAAATGCGGATGAATTAGTGGCACGTCGGCGCGCCATCAAGGTGCGCCCCGGGCAATCGGATCCAGTGATTGTTCTGGAGGGGCTACGCAAGGGGGACAAGGTGGTGGTCCGTGGCAATGAGGGCTTGCGCGATGGCGACCGGATCCAGGTGGCCCGCTAATGTTTGAACGGATTGTTCGTAACGGCACCCTGATGACGGTGATCGTCCTGATCATCACCCTGCTCGGTGTGCTTGCCGCGCTGCGTATTCCTGTGCAGATGATCCCTGATCTGGAAGTGCGCACCATCAGCGTGCTAACGCGCTGGTCCGGGGCCACGCCCCAGGATGTGGAGAAGGAAATCCTGATTGAGCAGGAAGAATACCTGCGCAATCTGCCCAATCTGCGCCGCCTCACGGCAACCGCCTACAGCGGCGAAGCGGAAATCGAGCTGGAATTCCCCTTTGGCGTAGACATTACCGATGCGTTGATCCGGGTGAACAACGCGCTCAGCCAGGTTCCCGCTTATCCGGATACGGTGGACCAGCCACAGATTCTCTCCTCTTCGTTCTCCAGCAATTCCTTCATGTATTTCAGTGTCTACCCGCAGGCCGGCAATCCCCGCGGCCTGGACATGGACATGATGCGAGACTTTATTGACGACGAGGTCCGCCCACGCATGGAGAGCGTGCAAGGCGTCTCCATGGTGGAAATGCGTGGCGGCGCTGAACGGCAGATTCAGGTGCTGCTCGATGCCCAGGCGTTGGCCCAGTTCGGGCTGACCGTAGTGGGTGTGCGCGATGCGCTGCGCGAACGCAATCAGGATGTCTCCGGCGGTGAAGTGGATAGCGGCAAGCGGCGCTACCTGCTCCGTACTGTGGGCCGTTTCGAAAATCTGGATGATCTCAACGATTTGATTTTGCAGCGCCAGGGCGACTCACTGGTGCGCTTGCGGGATGTGGCCACCGTGGTCATGGATCATTTCCCGGTTCGGCAGATCTCCCGCTTTAACGGCAATCCGGTGATCATGCTGGCGGTACGCCGGGAAACTGGCTCCAACGTAATCGACATCAAGCAGGGGATGCTGGAACAGGTCGACCTGCTTAAAAAGGAGGTGCTGGAACCGGCGGGCATGGACATGTCGCTAATGTCCGATGACGTGCGTTACGTGGAAGCCTCGGTAGCGAACGTGTGGATCAACCTGGGCATCGGTGCAGTATTCGCCACCCTGGTGATGTTTCTTTTCTTGCGCTCAGTACGCATTACCGCTGTGGGCGTCATTGGTATTCCCATCTGTACCATTGCCGCCTTCCTGGGGCTGCTGCTGGCCGGGCGGACCATCAATGTCATCTCCATGGCTGGCATTGCTTTCGCTATCGGTATGACCCTGGATAACTCCATTGTGGTGCTGGAAAGCATCGAGATGGAACGGCGCAAAGGGCTTGATCGAATTCGCTCAGCGGTGAGCGGGATCCAGAAAGTCTGGCCGGCGGTGTTTGCCTCCACCATGACCACGGTGCTGGTATTTCTTCCGGTGGTGTTTATTCAGGAAGAAGCCGGGCAACTGTACTCCGATATTGCCATCGCCGTTTCCGCTTCGATTCTGGTCTCCATGCTGGTGGCCATGACGGTCATCCCCACCCTCTCCGCCCGGCTGGATTTCTCCGCCGTGATGGATCATGACGGTGAACACAGCCGCTGGATGAAAGCGATCAATCGCTGGGCCACACAGTTATCGGCCACCCGTCCGCGCCAACTTGCCACCCTGGGCATTACACTGGCGATTGCCACCGCCATTGTGGTGCTCCTGACGCCACCAGCGGAATATCTGCCCGAGGGGGAAGAGCCCAAGACCTTTGCCAGCATGAACGCCCCGCCCGGTTATAACCTGGAAACCATGGCGGCAATTGCCGATGAAGTGGAAGCACAATTGTTGCCGTTGGTAGGCCAGGACCCGCAGGCCTATGACCGCGGCGAACTGTTCATGCCACCACTCAAATACATGAACTTGGGCGTCAGTGCCGAGAACCTGCGCATCATCGCTGAACCCATGGACCCGGCCCATATGGAACCGATGATGGACGGGATCACCCAGGTTTACCGGCAATACCCTGGTATGCGTGCCTTCGCGGCACGCGGCTCGATCATTTCCAGCAACGATGGCGGCACCCGCAGCGTGACGCTGGATGTGGCCGGCAAGGATCTGGCTGAGATTTATGATGTGGCCAGAACGCTGTATCGGGAAGCGGAAACCGTCTTCGACAATCCGCGCATCCAGTCCCAGCCCGCCAGCCTGTCGCTGGCCCAGCCCCTGATTGAAGTCCGCCCCATCTGGAGCCGCGCGGCCGAGGTGCGTTTCTCCACCCGGGATCTGGGTTATACCGTGGCGGCACTCACCGATGGCGCCTTCCTAGACGAGTTCTTCCTCGGCGACGACAAGGTGGACATCTACGCCTATAGCGACCGTACTGGCAGCTCGCCGTCGCTGACCACCCTGCCCGGCCTGCCGGTGCATACCCCTATTGGCGCCACTGTGCCGCTATCGTCTCTCGCTGACCTTCAGGAAACCGTGGATACCAGTGTGGTTCGCCGGGTCAATGGCCGCCGCACGGTGACGCTGAATATCATTCCGCCCCGCTCCGTGCCACTGGAAAGCGGCGTGGCCCAGGTACGGGACATGGTGCAGCAACTGCGTGACAACGGAGTCATTCCGGACACCATCAGCATTAGCCTGTCCGGCGCCAGCGACCAGCTTCAGGCAACACAGCAATCGCTCAGCGGTAACTATGTGGTCGCCCTGCTGCTGGTGTATTTGCTGCTGGTCGCCATTTTCAAACACTGGGGCTACCCGCTGCTGATCATGACCACTATCCCGCTGGGGATTGCCAGCGGTTTGCTGGGGCTCGCGCTGATGAATGCCGCCGGCATCAGTCAGCCCTTCGACATGATCACTATGCTGGGCTTCCTGATCCTGATGGGCACGGTGGTGAACAACCCGATCCTGATTGTTCACGAAGCCACCCTGAACATGCGTGCCGGCAGCACTGCTGCGCAGGCGGTCAGCGACGCGGTGGCATCGAGGCTGAGGCCCATTGCCATGACTACCATCACCACGGTGTGCGGCCTCGCCCCGCTGGTGCTGATCCCCGGCGAAGGCACCGAACTTTACCGTGGCGTGGGCGCCATCGTGTTGTTCGGCCTGCTCGGCACCGCCATCGTTACCGTTACTTTCCTGGCTTGCCTGACGGCGCTGATTTTTGGCCTGTCCCGCAATTCTTCTGCGTAGATTCAAAAATATCCCCGCTTTCCGTTGACCTCACCCCATAAATTGCCCACAAAGAGAGTGTGCATTTAGACACAAAAGGGGTGGGGCAAAATGTCCTGCCTGGAAGTGCCGTGTCGCTATCGCTATTTCGCTTAGTCCGAAATAGTATAGCGATATTCCCGTACGATATTTGCGGAGATTGTCCGCAGAGGGTGCGGGCGCCCAGGCTTGCCGGTTAAGTCGTGAGCAACAGTCAGCGCGACTTGATCTGCATCAAAAAGGACCGCGTTTGTGCCTGTTACAGTCAGCTCGCACAAAAATCGGAAGGAAACGCACATGGAAAATGCTGTTGCTTCGCCGGATTACAACTACAAGGTTGTTCGGCAATTCACAGTTATGTCTGTGGTTTGGGGGATCGTTGGTATGGCTGTGGGGGTCTTTATCGCCGCCCAGCTCGCCTGGCCTGCCCTGAACTTCAATATCCCCTGGTTGAGCTTCGGGCGTTTGCGGCCCCTGCACACCAATGCGGTCATTTTTGCCTTCGGCGGCTCAGCCCTCATGGGCACCTCCTACTATGTGGTTCAGCGCACCTGTAGCGCGGTCCTGGCGTTCCCCAAACTGGCTGCATTCAGCTTCTGGGGCTGGCAGGTGGTGATTGTTGCCGCTGCCATTACGCTTCCCATGGGCTTTACCTCCACCAAGGAATACGCCGAGCTGGAATGGCCCATCGACATTCTGATCACGCTGGTCTGGCTGGCCTACGCTGCGGTGTTTTTTGCCACCATCGCCAAGCGCAGGACCTCCCACATTTATGTGGCCAACTGGTTCTACGGTGCCTTTATCATTGCCATCGCGTTGCTGCATGTGGTGAACAACCTGGCAGTACCGGTTTCCCTGATGAAGTCCTATTCCGCCTATAGCGGCGCCATCGATGCCATGGTGCAGTGGTGGTACGGCCATAACGCGGTGGGCTTTTTCCTGACTGCCGGCTTCCTCGGCATGATGTACTACTACGTGCCCGTTCAGGCCCAACGGCCGGTGTACTCCTACCGCCTTTCCATTGTGCACTTCTGGGCGCTGATCGCGGTTTACATGTGGGCCGGTCCGCACCACCTGCACTACTCCTCCCTGCCCGACTGGGCTCAATCCCTGGGCATGGTGTTCTCCATCGTGCTACTGGCCCCCAGCTGGGGCGGCATGATCAACGGCATGATGACCCTTTCCGGGGCCTGGCATAAGCTGCGCACCGACCCGATCATCCGCTTTATGATCGTGGCGTTGTCCTTCTATGGCATGAGCACGTTTGAAGGCCCGATGATGGCGATCAAGACGGTGAATGCGCTCAGCCACAACACTGACTGGACTATCGGCCACGTACACGCCGGTGCCCTGGGTTGGGTTGCCATGATCACCATCGGGGCGACCTATGTGATGGTGCCGCGCCTGTTCGAGCGCAAGCAGATGTACTCCATTTCCTGGATCAACACCCACTTCTGGCTCAGCACCATTGGTACGGTTCTCTACATCGCCTCCATGTGGGTGTCCGGCATTATGCAGGGGCTCATGTGGCGCGCGGTTAACACCGACGGCACCCTCACCTATAACTTCGTGCAGGAGCTGGTCGAGCGGCACCCGTTCTACATCATTCGTTTGCTGGGCGGGATCATCTTCCTGAGTGGCATGATCCTGATGGCCGTCAATGTCTATAAAACCGTCCGTGCCGAACGCGACTGCCACGGTGAAGACAACGTGCAGCAGGCTGACTGAGGAGAACGACATGTCTAACGCTCATGAAGTAGTAGAAAAGAATGTCGGCCTCATGATTGTGCTGACACTGATCGCCGTCAGTTTCGGCGGGCTCGCAGAGATCGTGCCGCTGTTCTGGCAGAAAGCGACCACCGAGCCGCTGGAAACCCTGGAGCCCTACACCGCCCTGGAGATGGAAGGCCGGGATATTTATATCCGCGAAGGCTGCCATGTGTGCCACACCCAGATGGTGCGGCCGCTGCGCGCGGAAACGGAACGCTTCGGCGCGTATTCCGTGGCCGGTGAAGATGTGTGGGAGCATCCCTTCCTGTGGGGCTCCAAGCGTACCGGGCCAGATCTGGCCCGGGTGGGCCTGCGCCCGATAACCGAGCAATGGCACCGCGAGCACCTGCGCGATCCTCGCCAGGTGGTGCCCGAATCCAATATGCCCGCCTATCCCTGGCTGCAGGAAACCCCGGTGGATTGGGATCTGACCGAGCGCAAACTGTTGGTATTCAAGAATGCCTTTGGTGTTCCCTATACCGATGAAGACATCGCCGAGCAGATGGGCAAGGTCAACGGTGAGTGGGCCAACGCCACCGAAGAAGATGCACTGGTGGCCTACCTGCTGTCACTGGGGCTGGAACGCAAGGAGGCTGTGCAATGAGCTATCACGCCCTGTTTACCCTGGTGTTCTTCCTGGCATTTGTTGCCATGGCGGCGTGGGTGTATCGCCCCAGTCGCAAAAAGGATTACGAAAAGCTCGGCTATATCGCGCTGGATGCGGACGAGCGAACAGCCGGGAATCTGCACAAAGGGGACGAGCAATGAGTGACTTCTGGAGTTGGTTCATTATCGTCATCGTCGTTATCAACCTGCTGGGTTGCGGCGGCCTGCTGCTGTGGAATAACCAGATTTCTGCAGAGGAAGCCGCCAAGGAAACCACGGGCCACAGCTTCGACGGCATTCAGGAGCGCAACGCTCCCCTGCCCCGTTGGTGGCTGTTCCTGTTTATCGGCACACTGATTTTCTCTGCGGTATATCTGGTGCTGTACCCGGGCTTCGGGAAGTTCGACGGGGTGCTGGGCTGGACCAGTGACAACCAGTACCAGAAAGAAGTGGCCGTGATGGAAAAAAGCACCGGCCCGCTGTTCGAGCAATATGGGCAGGTGGCCATCGAGGAGCTGGTGGAATACCCGGAAGCGTTGGCAGTAGGCGGCCGTCTGTTCGCGAACAACTGCGCCATTTGCCATGGCTCCGATGCCCGTGGCGCCAAAGGCTACCCCAATCTGGCGGATGACGACTGGCTGTACGGTGGCGAGCCGGACCAGATTGTTACCAGCATCACCAAGGGGCGCAAGGCAGCCATGCCGCCCATGGCCGCTGCCATCGGCAACACCGACGAAGCCGTACGGGACATGGCGCTGTATGTGCAAAGCCTGAGTCGCCCGGACCTGGCCAAGGACAGCCAGAAAGCCGCAGCGATTGAGCGGGCCAAACCCAAGTTCGCCATGTGCGCAGCCTGTCACGGGCAGGACGCCAAGGGGAATATCATGATGGGGGCGCCCGATCTCACCGATACCACCTGGCTTTACGGCCCCCGCGTGGAAGATATCGAATACACCATTCGCCACGGCCGCTCGGGCCACATGCCGCCCCATGAAAACCTGCTCAGCAAAGAGCGCATTCATGTAATCGCAGCCTATGTGTACAGCCTGTCCCGGAACGCTGACACCGCGGAGTAATCCGCGGGTCAGCCCAGGTTTCGCCAGGCAAGGTGCCGCCGCCCATCATTCATAGCAGTGAAGGGATACCGGCGGCGCAAAGGTGTTAGCGGAGAGAAGTATGTCGAACCCCAAGCGCATCAAGGTCACGGATGCCACCGATGGCGGCAGCGTGAGCCTCTACAGCAAGCGCGAGCGCATTCAGGTCAAATCCGTTTCCGGGCGGTTTCAGTTTATCCGCGACGTCACCATTCTGGCGACCATGGGCCTTTACATGATCCTGCCCTGGGTGCGCTGGGACGGCCAGCAGGCGGTGCTGTTTGATTTGCCGGGCCGCCAATTCCGTATTTTTGGTGCCAGCTTCTGGCCCCAGGATTTTCTGTTGCTGTCCTGGATCCTGATCCTGGCCGCGTTTGCCCTGTTCTTTGTCACGGTGCTGGCGGGCCGCATCTATTGTGGCTACGTCTGCCCGCAGACCACCTGGACCCGCTTCTTTCAGTGGATCGAGTTCTGGTGTGAAGGTGATCGCCACAGCCGCATCAAGATGGACCAGGCGCCCTGGACGCCGACCAAGATCATGCGCCGCGGCAGCAAGCATGTGCTCTGGCTGATGCTGGCCTTGCTTACCGGCATTACCTTTGTCGGCTACTTCTCACCGATTACGGATTTGACCACCCGCTTGCTCAGCTTCGGCTGGGGTAGCTGGGAGCTGTTCTGGGTGGGCTTTTTTACCGTGGCCACCTACGGCAACGCCGGGTTCATGCGCGAACAGGTATGCCTGTACATGTGCCCCTACGCCCGTTTTCAGAGCGTCATGTTCGACCGCGACACCCTGATCGTGTCTTACGACGAACAACGCGGCGAACCCCGTGGCCGTGGCACAAAAAAACGCCAACAGGAAGATACGGTGGTGGAAAAAGGCGACTGCATCGACTGCGGCATGTGCGTTCAGGTTTGCCCCACCGGCATCGATATCCGTGATGGGCTGCAGTATGAATGCATTACCTGTGCGGCCTGCGTGGATGCCTGTGACGACGTCATGGATCACATCGGCAAGCCGCCCGGGCTGATTCGTTACACCACCGAAAACGCCCTGGAAGGCTTGAAGTCGCGCATCCTGCGCCCCCGACTCATCGGTTATGGGGCCATCCTGATCATCATGGGCAGCCTGTTCATGGGCACCCTGTACAGCCGGGTGCCCTTGCAAGTTGATGTGATTCGCGATCGAAACCAGCTCTACCGCACCGCCAGCAGTGGCGAAGTGGAAAACATCTATCGGCTGGAGATCCAGAACAAGGGCCAGCACAGCCACCGGTACGTGCTTACCATGAAGGGCCCGGATGGCCTGCGTATGAAGAACCGCACTGAATTCACCCTCGAAGGCGGCAAGAAACTGTCTTTGCCGGTGACCGTGAGCTATGACCCTTATGAGGTGGAAATGGAATCCGCGCCGATCTGGTTTACGGTAACGGCACTGGATGATCCTGACCTGGAGAAACGCCATGAATCCCGATTCATTGCCCCAGGGCGATGAGCTTCCCTGGTACCGCTATCCTTTCCTGTGGCTGGCGATCCTGCTGCCAGCCACCTCGGTGGTCGGCGGCCTGACACTGCTGTATATCGCCATCGTGAATGCCGACACACCCGTGGTAGACGAATGGTACAAGGAGGGGCGAGCCATCAACCGCTCCGTGGAGCAGGAGCGTCTTGCGGCGCGCCTGGGTATTCGCCTTGAACTGACCCAGGTGGGTGCCGGCATTCAGGCGCGCCTTAGTAGCGAGGCAGGCATTCCCATGCCCGACACCCTGAACGTCTCCCTGCGCCACCCTACTCTCCCGGAACGGGATGTCACCCTTGCCCTGGAGCATATTGAAGGCGCTCTGTACCGCAGTGATGGCACCCTCCCCCATGATGGTCGCCGTGCCGCTACGGTTACCGCCAGTGGTGATCACTGGCGTCTGTATCAGACTGTCATGGCGCAAGGCGATAACCTGACATTGGGGAAAACCGCCGCACCATGACCTCTGCCTGCTGGCATTGCAGTAACCCGGCCCCCACGGGCGCCTTCCCCGCGCAAACGCCTGACGGCCCCCGTGATGCCTGCTGTCCGGGGTGCGCCGCAGCCATAGAAACCATTTATGGGCTGGGGCTGGATGATTACTACCTGATGCGCCAGGATGCCGCGCCACAGCCAGACGATCAGCGCCAGGCACTGGATTGCGCGCTTTTTTCTGTGCCGGAGTTAATCGACCCTCATCTCACCAGTCTTGCTGATGGCCAGCGCCTGAAGCTGCAGCTGGGTGGACTCACCTGTGCTGCCTGCAGCTGGTTGATCGAAAAAACCGTCAGCCAGCAGCCCGGCGTACTGCGCAGCAGCGTCAACCTGGCCAGCATGACACTAAGCGTGGACTACCAAGGGCAAGCAGACGCCAGCCAGACCGCCAGGCGCATCCAGGCTTTGGGATACACCGTGACCCTGCCCGGCGACCCTCGCGCCCAGGCCGACGAACAACGCGCGCACAAGCAATTGCTGGGCCGACTGGCACTGGCCGGGCTGGGCGCCATGCAGGCCATGATGTACTCCACCGCCCTCTATATCGGCGTTTTCGACGGCAAAGACGCGCTTTATGAATGGGTGTTCCGGCTAGCCAGTTTCGCCGTGGCCACGCCGGTTGTGTTCTACTCCGGTTGGCCGTTTTTTCAGGGAGCCTGGCGCGGCCTCAGGCAAGCGCGCCTGACCATGGATGCGCCCATCGCACTGGCATTGCTGCTGGCCTGGGCCGGCAGCCTGGTGATGATGGCCACCGGGGGCAGGCACGTTTATTTCGATTCCGCTGCCATGTTTGTGTTCTTCTTGCTGGCCAGTCGCTGGTTGGAGCAGCGTCAGCGCATGACGATCCAGCAAGCTTACCGGCGAGTCAGCGACACCCTGCCCCAGGCCGTTCGCCGCCTTGATGGGCAGCAGATAGCGCACTGGATCAGCGCCCGCCAGGTGGCCAAAGGAGATCGCCTGCAGCTGATTCAGGGCGACATTATTCCCGTAGACGGCTCGCTCATAGAAGGCCGCGGTGCATTCGACGAGTCTGCACTGAACGGCGAGCCTTTGCCGGTAAACCATGGCATCAATGACCCGGTACATGCCGGCAGCCGGCTGGTTGAAGGCAATATCGTGCTGGAAGCATCGGGTTCTGCTTCCTCCAGCCTGGTGGCAAAAATCGCTGAGCAAGTGGAGCACGCCCAGCACGAACGCGTGGAAGTGGTCAGGGACTGGCAACGCATCGCGCCGCTGTTTACCGGTGGCATCCTGTTGCTGGCCGCCATGACCTTTATCTGGCACTGGCCCGCCGGCGCGGCCATGGCGTTCGAACATACCCTGGCCGTACTGGTGGTCACTTGCCCTTGCGCCCTGGCTCTTGCTGTTCCCCTGACTCTGTCATCGACGCTGGGCACTGCATTGCGCGAAGGCATCCTGGTTGCCTCCCCCCGACAGCTTCTGCGCTGCGCCGCGGTGAAAGGCGTACTGTTTGATAAAACCGGCACGCTCACCGCCGGCCAGTTCCGGATTGTCGACACCGAAACCGTCAACAGTCTGCTGCCAAAACAGGACCTGCTGACGATTGCCGCCGCACTGGAGTGGAATAATCCGCACCCGCTGGCAAAGCCCTTCCAGCAATATTCCCGCCATCCCGACATTACCGCACTGCACGCGGACCATAGCGGGGTCAGCGGAACGTTGCAGGGCGCGATATGGCGTATCACCGGTGCGCCGGATCAGGCACGTCCCGACACAACATGCCTGCAACTGCTTTGCGATAATGAAGTACGGCTTTACGTATGGCTGCAGGACCCGATTCGTCCGGAGGCTCGCGCTGTGGTGAAGAACCTTGCTGATCTCGGCATTACCTCGCGCCTGGCCAGTGGCGACAATGCACACGCGGTGAATGCGGTGGCCGATCAGCTAGGGATCGGTGAGCGACGCGCTCAACAATGCCCCGCCGAGAAGGCCGCCTGGCTCACACAACTGGAAAGCGGTGCGCCGCAAATGATGGTCGGTGACGGCATCAATGATGCCCAGGCCATGGTCGCCGCATCGGTCTCCGTTGCGACTGGAAATGCGACCAGCCTGGCGCAGCGTGCCGCCGGGCTGTTTCTGCTCCATGACACGCTCAACGCCGTTCCAGCCTTGCCCCGACTTTCCCGGCTTTGTCAGCGTACCATCCGGCAAAATCTGGCCTGGGCATTGCTTTACAATATCCTTGCCGTCCCGTTTGCTGTCAGTGGTTTGCTGCCGCCCTGGGCCGCAGCGCTGGGCATGTCAGCCAGCTCGCTTCTGGTCACATTCAACGCCACCCGGGTGACTCGATGGAAATTGTCTTCCTGCTGATACCGCTAGCCTTGCTGTTCCTGGCTGGTGCCATTGCGGCCCTCTTCTGGGCACTGCGCAAGGATCAGTTTGATGATCTGGACAACGCTGCCTGGCGAGTCGTATTCGAGGACAGGGAGCAGCGAAAACAGGCTAGAACACAGGTTCCAAAAGAACAGCACCACGCTGACAGCACAGATAGCACAGATAGCACCCAGGATTCACCATTGAGCCCTCGCGATGACCATTGAAGCCCTTGCCTCCTTGATTGCCAGTGCCGCCCTGATCGCCAGTGCAGGTTCCGTCCATTGCATTGGTATGTGCGGGGGCATCAGCAGTGCCCTGACCTTTTCCATCCCGGAATCCCGCCGCCAGGGAATCGCCCTGTGGGGCTGGCAGCTGTTATTCGGGCTGGGCCGCGTCGGCACCTACTGCGCCCTGGGCGCATTGGCAGGCCTGCTCGGCGGCGCCTTCCTGACACAACTTCCCGGCCCCTCCATGGCGGTGGGACTGATACTGTCCGGCCTGTTGATGTTGTTGCTCAGCGCGTACCTGCTCGGTCGCGGTGGACTGCTTCAGCGCGTGGAGAAAATTGGCCAGCGCCTGTGGCGGCATCTGCAACCGGTTACCCGCAAGTTGATGCCCATCGATCACCCGGCAAAAGCCCTGGGGCTGGGGGCGCTGTGGGGATTTCTGCCCTGCGGGTTGATCTATACCGCCTTGGCACTGGCGGCCACTGCAGGCTCGGCCCTGGCCGGGGCGCTGGTTATGCTCTGTTTCGGTGTCATTACCGTGGTGCCAGTCGCCACCACCGGCGTGCTGGCGTCGCAACTACAGCGTTTCCGCCGTGGCGCCTGGCCCGTTTTGGCCAGCATCCTCACTCTGTGCCTGGCGCTGGTGTTCTTCTGGCAAGCCATGAGCATGATGCAGTATGGCCATGACGCACACGCCATGCCCTCTCATTCTGCCGCCGAACATGATGTACAAAGGCACAATACGCATCAGCATCACGCCCACCCTTGATCTGGATCAAATAGCGCCGCGCCGGCAGGAGGATAATCGGCCTCACACTGATGTGCGGCCGCAGGAGGCGTCCATGATTCGCTGGGATACATCACTCATTGCTCAGTACGGTGGCCCCGGCCCGCGCTACACTTCCTATCCGCCTGCCACCAGCTTTCATGCTGGCATCAGTGAAGACGATTTCTGCCTGGCGCTGGATGAAGGTAATGTGGCTCGACGGCCGCTATCGCTATACATGCACATCCCTTTCTGCAATAGCGTCTGCTATTACTGCGCCTGCAATCGCATTGTTACCGCCAACAAAGCACGGGGTGGGGAGTATCTGCAACTACTGAAACGCGAAATCAAACGCAAGGCCGCACGAGTCGACACGCGACGGCCAGTGACCCAGATGCACTGGGGGGGCGGGACCCCCACTTTTCTGGATGACGGGCAACTCACCGAGCTGGTGTATGACCTAGCCCGCCACTTTAATCTGCGCGATGACGAACGCAGTGACTATGCCATTGAGATCGACCCTCGCACCGTGGACCAGTCCCGGCTGGGTCTGCTGCGCGGGCTCGGCTTTAACCGGGTAAGCCTGGGCGTGCAGGATCTGGATCCGCGTGTGCAAAAAGCGGTAAATCGTGTCCAGCCCTATGAGCTGATCCGTGACACCATGGCGTGGAGCCGCGACTTTGGCTTTCGCTCTATCAATACTGACCTGATTTACGGCCTGCCCTGGCAATCGGAATCGAGCCTGGCGCGCACGCTGGAGCGACTGCTGCCACTTCGGCCAGACCGTATCTCTTTGTACAACTACGCCCACCTGCCTTCCCGGTTCAAGGTCCAGCGCCAAATCCAGGAGCAAGCCCTGCCCAGCCCGGAAGAGAAGCTCAGCATGCTCACCCGGGCCGGAAAAATGCTTCAGGAGCAAGGCTACCGCTATATTGGCATGGACCATTTTGCGCTGGAAAACGACAGCCTCTCGGTGGCACAGGAAAACGGACTGCTGCATCGCAATTTCCAGGGTTACACTCTCCACGGTGACGCCGATCTTTTGGGACTCGGCGTGAGTGCCATCAGTCAGCTCGGCAATCTGTATGCCCAGAACCACAAGACGCTGGACGACTGGGGCCGCGATTTGTCGCAGCGCCGTCTGCCGATTGAAAAAGGCTTCATTCTCAATCGCGACGACCAGATCCGGCGGGCGCTGATTATTCAGTTACTGTGTGACCTGTCCGTGGACATGTCCGTATTCAGCGAAACCTGGGGAATCCATTTTCCGGATTATTTTGCGGATGCCCTGGCTGAATGGGTGACATTTGAAGCCCGGGGGCTGGTGGCAGTAGAAAAGGATCGGCTGCAGATCACCGACAGCGGCCGCCTGGTCAGTCGGGCTCTGGTGATGCCCTTTGACCGCTACACCCCACAACAGCAGCAAGCCCGGTTCAGCCGGATTATTTGACCTTTATTCTACTATTTTCACTCTATACTCTAAGAGTGACGCTTTACGCAGCGATCAACCGGAGTCTGACCGTGTCTCATCATGTTTCCTGCAACGACTGCAGCCTCAGCCCCATTTGCCTGCCCCTGGCAGTGGCCCCGGCACAACTGGATCAGCTGGATCGTATTATCCACCGAGGCCGCCCACTGAAACGCGGCGAGCACCTGTTTCGTGCCACAGACGGATTTGATTCTGTGTATGCCGTGCGCTCTGGCGCCCTGAAAACCTATGTGGTCAGCGATGACGGAGAGGAACAGGTCACCGGGTTTTACCTGCCCGGCGAGGTGCTGGGCATGGATGGCATCAGTACCGCGCACCATGTTTCCAATGCCAAAGCGCTGGAGACCGCCACGGTGTGCGAGATTCCCTTCTCGCAACTCGAAACGCTGTCCCAGCAGATCCCCTCTCTGCAGCATCATTTCTTCCGTTTAATGAGCAATGAAATTCGGGCGGATCGGGAGCTGCACATGCTGCTCGGCAAGAAAAGTGCGGATGACCGCGTGGCCTCCCTGTTGCTGTCACTGTCGGCAAGACATCAGCGCCGAGGACTGAGCGATCATCGTTTCCGTCTGCCCATGTCCCGCTACGATATCGCCAATTACCTCGGTATGGCCGTGGAAACGGTCAGCCGTATTTTTACCCGTTTCCAGCAACAGCAATGGCTTCGGGTTACCGGGCGCGATATTGAAATTCTTGATCGTGCCCGCCTGTGTGGCCAGAACCACGATCCCGCTTTGGAGCTCACACTGTGACAGCACCTGTCGTTGCGATCCTTGATCGTAATCTGAAAGCCGACCAGCCCGCCCTGAGCAAGGCGCAGCACATCGCAGCTGCGGCCGGGGCGCCGCTACAGATCATTATCAATGCGTATTCTTCCGCCATGGTGCGTGCCGTTGGCCTGGATACCGAACGCCAACAGGCGGCTCGGCAGCAGATCAGCAAAGCCTGGCACAAACGCGTCACCGCACTGCTGGGCGAAGATGCAGGAGAGATTCGTGTTCTTTGGGAAAAAGACAGCATGGATGGGTTGCGCAAGGCCATACTGGCGCTGACTCCGTCACTGGTGGTGGTGCATACCAGCGACGACAGCGCCCTGCGTCGTCACCTCTTTACCCCACGGGACTGGCAATTAATTCGCAAGGCGCCCTGCCCGGTGCTTTGCGTGCATAGCCGGGAGTGGAATGCCTCCCCTCGCATTATTGCCGCGCTGGACCCGGGCACCGGGGAAGCCTCCGATGACCGGCTCTCTGTGCGGGTGCTGGAAGGCGCACGCCAGCAAGCCGCTCTGCTTGGCGCTGAGCTCACCGCATGCCACGTGCTCGATGAAATGGATGAAGGCCTGATTATGGTCGCGGGCGAAGCCATTCCGGACTACACCGGCAGCATGGAAAAAGTCCGCGCCTACCATCGGGATAATTTCTTTCAGTTCGGGGCCGGCCAGGGGCTGGACCAGAACCAGCTGGTGACACTGAATGGGCCCATTGCCCATAGCTTGTCCAGCTACTGCGACAAGGAAGATGTGGATCTACTGGTGCTGGGGACCGTCCACCGCAACCTGCCGGAACGGTTACTGCTCGGTTCCACTGCGGAATCCGTGATTACTCGCGCCAATGCCGATGTGCTGGTGATCAAGCCTGACGATTTCCAATCGCCCTGGCGTGACAAGGACGATGACCAATGACGCTCACACTAGAGAGGCTCCATGATGTCAGATAAAAAGGACTTTACCGCCCGCGCCCGTCAGCAACTTGAAGATTGGGACTATCAACTCGATCGCCTGTCGGCACGGCTGAATGATTTGCGTGATGAATGGCGCGATGAGGCCCGGGAAAAACTCAACGAAATGAAAGGCCGGCGCAGCGAGTTCGAGGAAAAACTGGAGCGGCTGGAATCCCATGGCGATGACGCCTGGGATGACATCAAGGCCGGGCTTGAAATCGCCTGGGATGGCCTGAAAACCGGTTTCCTTGCGGCCAAGAGTGAATTCGAGGACAACAAGAAACACTGAGCACATGAAAACGATGGCGCCGGCGCTCTGCCAGCGTCATCGCTCAGGCCGGTCAGGCGCCCTGCTCTGCCCGGCGAAACACCGGTTTCAGCGCGGTGGATTCCGCCTCACAATAGCGGTAGCCCGCCACATCAAATTGTTTCAGCTTGCCCGGATCTTTCAATCCTTTCCTGATAATCCAGGCCGCCATCAGCCCGCGCGCCTTCTTGGCATAAAAACTGATAACCTTGTACTTGCCGTTTTTTTCGTCCTGAAAAACGGGCTCGATGATGGAGCCGGCAACGTCCTTCTTCTTGACCGATTTGAAGTACTCGTTGGACGCCAGATTCACCAGGGTATCGGTTTTGGCCGCCTTCATGTCCTTGTTCAGCAAGTCGGTAATGGTGCTGCCCCAGAAGGCATACAAATCCTTGCCGCGAACGTTATCCAGCCGTGTGCCCATTTCCAGCCGATAGGGCTGCATCAGGTCCAGTGGGCGCAGCACCCCATACAAGCCGGAGAGCATACGGAATCGCGACTGGGCATCGTTGAGCTGGTTGTCAGTGAACGATTCGATATCCAGGCCGGTATACACATCGCCCTTGAAAGCAAACGCCGCCGGGCGCGCATTTTTCTTGTTGAAGGGGCGAGTCCACAACGAAAAACGTTCTGCATTCAGATGGGCGATTTTGTCACTGACACTCATCAGGCTGCTGATATCTGCCGGCGAAAGCTGGCGTGCACGCTCAATCAGCACCTCGCTATCATCAAGCAAGCGGGGTTGCGTGGCTTTCAGTGCCGGTAATTCACTCTCGTAATCCAGCGTTTTTGCCGGCGAGACAACAATCAACATGCCCTTCTCCTTTACATATGCCTGCTGGGATTATATGAATCAGGAAAGGTCAGGTCTGCATCTGTGGAGGATAAATGCGCCTATTGCTTGTATTAACTGTGGTTATCGCGGTCTCTGCCCTGTTATGGGGGAGCTGGCAGTGGGGCCGGCGTCCGTTTTTGCTGATCGCCAGTCTGGTTCTGGCCGGATTGATCGTGCTGGCCGTCGGTGTGTGGCAAGGCGGCAAGGATGATCAGGTGTATTTGCCACCCAAGGGCGTGGAACTGGCCCTTTCGGAAATTCGGGACTCGGAATCCGGCGTGCGCCTCAGCGGGACGGTTCGCAATGAAGGCACGCAGGATGTTGCCGCACTTTCACTGCAGGCACAGGCGCTGCATTGCCAGTCAGCGGATGATTGTCAGGTCATTTATCAGCAGCCTATTACCCTGCAGATGTATCTGCCCCGGGGCAGTGAATATCAGTTTGCGGTGGTCAGCCGTCACCCGGAGGAAAAAACGCGGGTGGATCGCTGGCAACTGAGGGTGGTGGAAAAGCTGGCCTACCCGGAACAGGAATAAGGGGTGCGAGACCGGGCTGGCATGATCTGGCATGAATCGTCACAATGCGGCTTCCAAACTCCCAGGAGTCATTATGGCATCACTGATTCCCGGCCAGCTCACCCCCATCGGCGACCACGCCTGGCGGGTACTGGCGCGCAACCCGGGCATGATGACCGGGCCAGGCACCAACAGTTATTTGTTTGGCAGGGACAGCCTTACCGTTATTGACCCCGGTCCGGAGGACCAGGAGCATCTGCAGGCGCTATTGCAGGCCGCCCGCACTCTGGATAAACCGATCACCCAGGTCATCGTCACCCATACTCACCGTGACCATTCTCCGGGTGCACTGGCTCTGGTGGCTGCCACGGGCGCTCGCTGCCTGGGCCCTTCTGTGCCGGATGACGGACTGCAGGATGAAAGCTGGAATGCGGATCGACTGCTGGGTGAAGGTGATACGGTGGACTGTGGCGGCGTCAGCCTCACCGCCATTGAAACCCCGGGCCATGTGGGCAACCACCTCTGCTACCTGAGCGAACAGGGCTTGCTGTTCACCGGCGACCACCTGATTCAGGGTTCCACCGTGGTCATCGCTCCCCCTTCAGGTTCCATGCAGGCGTACTTTGCGTCACTGAGGAAACTGCAGAATCGCGGCATCACCCTGATGGCTCCCGGCCACGGTGACGTAATCAGCCAGCCGGAGGACACCCTTTCCCTGACCCTCGCCCATCGCCAAAAACGCGAAGACAAGGTGGTTGGCTGCCTGACGGCAACGGCACAGCCATTGGCAACCCTGGTAACGGCGGTGTATGACGATGTGCCGGTATTTTTGCACGGGGTGGCACAGCTTTCGCTGAGCGCGCATTTGATCAAGCTTGCCGCAGAAGGCAAGGCATCTGAAACGGCGAGTGGCTGGGCGTTGCAATCCTGACGCCCGACGCCGCGTTTTACCAAAGATCAGGACCAAAGATCAGGCCACCCGCTATAACCAGCCCTTTCGTTTGAAATACCAGTACGGCGCCATGCCGGACAGCACCATCAGCCCAATGGCCATCGGATACCCAAAGCGGAAATCCAGCTCCGGCATGATCTCGAAGTTCATCCCGTAAATGCTGGCAATCATGGTGGGTGGCAGGAATACCACCGCCGCGATGGAAAAGATCTTGATGATCTGGTTCTGCTGGATGTTGATGAAGCCTTGGGCAGCATCCATCAGGAAGTTGATCTTGTCGAACAGGAAGGTGGTGTGTGACAACAGGGTATCCAGGTCGTGCTGGATTTCCGCACAGGTACGCCGGCGCACCTTGTCCGATCGCACATAGCGCTGAATAAACGAGATTGATCGCTGGGTATCCATCAGACACAGGCGGATTTTCCCGTTGGTGTCTTCCAGCTGTGCCAGGCGTTCAATGTCCTCTTCCAGCTCCCCGTTTTCCTCTTCAAGCACGCTATAGCCGACTTTTTCCAGGTCCCGGTGCACGTCTTCCAAGGCATCCGCCAGGTTTTCCACTTTCTGGTCGAGAATACTCAGCAGGATATCCAGGGGTTGCGATACCTTGACCCAGCCGCGCCGCACTCGCAGGCGCAGCAAGCGGAAATCCGGCAATCGGGAATCACGGAACGAGAGCAGCCGCCCTTCCTGTACCACAAAGGCCACCGTGGAAGTCCGGGCCCGACCTTCCGACTGGAACAGGAACAGGGAGTGAACGTGGAGCCCCTGCTCATCACTGAAAAAGCGGGCCGAGGCTTCAATTTCTTCCATGTCGTCGGAATCGGGCAGCTCAGCCTGAAGAAATTGCTGGACCAGATTTCTCTCGTCTTCCTCGGCATCAACCAGGTCGATCCAGCTGCCGTCTTCTGCCAGCGACGGCATGATGGTGTCCACATCCTTTTCGCGCAGAACACCATTTTCGATTCGAAAGATATGCAGCATGATGTTTCCCTGATCATCCTCGCCGGCAGCTGCCGGCAATCTTTGTAGAGCCGTTATGTGTTTACCGACAACCGGGCCCCAGGCTCGGCGAACTGCTACCCTTATCGACCTGAGCAACGATGCGCAGCTGCATCACTGGGCGGGTTTGATGGGGCCATCGCAAGCAGACCGCCTGCTGGCTACGTTAAGCCAGACTCTTGATTGGCAACAACCCAAGATTACCGTGTATGGGCGGCAGCACCCAGTCCCGCGGTTAACCGCCTGGCACGGTGACGCCGGGCTACGTTATCGCTATTCCGGGCATACGCATACCGCGAGAGGATGGCCTGCTGCCCTATTACCGATCAAAATAGCTATCGAGCAAGTGACCGGCAAAACCTTCAACAGCGTCCTGGCCAATCTGTACCGTAATGGTGACGACTGCATGGGCTATCACAGCGATAACGAACCGGAGCTGGGCCATGCGCCCTGGGTAGCGTCCTACAATCTAGGCGCTTGTCGGGAGCTGACTTTTCGGCCGAAAGGCCCGGGTAGCCAGCGTCAGTGCCTGAGTGTACCGCTTCATCATGACGATCTTTTGTTGATGTCGCCGGGCGTGCAGGCCCGTTTTGAGCATGCGCTGCCCCGCCGCCGCAACCGGCCGGACCCGCGCATCAACCTTACCCTTCGGTACATTGTTCCTGAACAGAGCGCGGGCATTTGAAGTCGCGCCCTGCTGAACTGCAGCGTTCAGGCAAAAAACAGGTAACTCAGGAAAATGGCGCTGACCAGCCCGGCGGCATCTGCCGCCAGCCCGCACCACAGCGCATAGCGAAAATCACGGATGCCGACGCTGCCGAAATACACGGTCAATACATAAAAGGTGGTTTCCGTGGAGCCCTGCATCACCGCCGCCATCCGCCCGGCCAACGAATCCACGCCATGGGTCTGCATCACATCCACCATGGCGGCCCGCGCCCCCGAACCGCTCAAGGGCTTAAGCAGCGCCACGGGCAGTGCATCCACAAAGCGGGTGTCCAGCCCAAGCGCGCCAACCCCGCTACGAATGCCGTCCAGAAACAAACCCAGCACGCCCCCGGCCCGCAGCATGGCAATGGCTGCCAGCATGGCCACCAGGTAAGGAATGATTTTCACCGCAAGCGTGAAGCCCTCCTTTGCACCCTCGACAAAGGCATCGTAGCTATCCACCCCGGACCGCCAGGCGGCGATAAAGAACACACTCAAGACAAGCAGAAGAATGCCATTGCCCAGCAGGCTGGCGAACGTGTTGGCGGCCTCTGCGGGGGCCAGTAACACAACGGCGCCAAGCAAACCCAGAACCGCCAGCCAGACACCCATTACCGTGAGCAATAGCGGGCTGGCCAGGGGCAGCTTTTGCACCCTGGCGGTAACAATCACGCCTACCAGGGTGGAAATGGTGGTTGCCATCAGCAACGGCAGGTACACCAGCGCCGGGTCTTCTGCGCCTTGCTGAGCGCGAAAAAGCAGTACGGTGACCGGAACCAACGTCACCGATGACGTATTGAGTACCAGAAACATGATCTGGCTGTTGGTGGCGCTGCGCGGGGACGGGTTATCTTTCTGGAGCGACTCCATGGCCTTGAGCCCCAGTGGCGTCGCGGCGTTATCCAGCCCCAGCATATTGGCCGCCAGGTTCATGGACACCGGAGCGGCGGCCTCCGGGGTTCGGGCAATGCCTGGCATGACACGGGCCAGCACCGGCGTCACCCAGCCGGATACCCGATCGGCCAGGCGGCTGGCTTCCGCCAGGCGAAACAGGCCGCTCCACAGGGCCAGCACCCCGATCAAGCCCAGGCTCACTTCCACCGCCAGATCAGCAGATTCCCACAGGGCATTGATCAGGCGCCCCGGTGCCTCCATGTCCCCGGCCATGAGCTGGATCACAGCCCCGGCGATACCCGCCAGGAAAAACAGGCTGAACAGTCTGTGCAAAGTATCTCCCGTGCGCTAGGGTCATAGAATTACGCCGATAGACGGCGCCAGGCACTGCAACTTCGTGCCATCACGATAGTCTACACCGATAGCCGGCGATTCAACCCTGAATGACCGCTCCCGGGCTGTCGGCTATACTGAAAAAAACTGTTTGAGAGCCAGTATGTCATTACTCCGTAAGCTGTTCCCTCTTGCACTTGCCCTGTTGTTGCTGGGCGGGGCAATCAAAGGCGGCGGCGCCCTTCACGACTCATCGCCGGATATTCAGGGCGACCTGAAGCCGACGGAAGAGCAACTGGAAGCGGCTGAAGAAATTGCTGACAAGCTCAAGTATCACTATCGCCAGCTCGATTTCGACGATCAGCTTTCCGAACAGGTACTGCAGCGCTACTTGAAAGACCTGGATCCCAATCGTCTGTATTTCCTGGCGTCCGACATCAAGGACTTCCAGCGCTATAACGAGATCCTGGATGACCAGCTGCGCAAGGGCCAGCTGGAAGGCGGTTATACCATTTTCAATCGCTTCCAGCAGCGCCTGGAAGAGCGCCTGACCTGGTCACTGGAAACCATCGCCAATGACTTGGATTCGCTGACCTTCGACAGCGAAGAGTCGGTAAGAGTGGACCGTGAGGATGCCCCCTGGGCCAAGGACAAGGCGGCTCTGGATGAAATCTGGCAGCGCCAGCTGAAAAATGCGGTGCTCTCCATGCGCCTCAACGATTCCAGTGCGGAAGATATCGAAACGCGGCTCACTCGTCGCTACGAAAGCCAGTTGAAGCGGATCAAGCAGAATACCCCTGAGGATGTGTTCCAGGTGTACATGAATGCGCTGACGCAGACATTTGATCCCCACACCACCTACTTCACCCCGCACAATTCGAAAAACTTCGACATCAGCATGAGCCGCTCACTGGAAGGCATTGGCGCGGTACTTCAATACGAAGACGGCTACACCAAGGTGGTGCGTCTGGTCCCCGGTGGCCCCGCCGCCAAAGGCGGCCAGCTGAAGCCTGCGGACCGCATCGTGGGTGTCTCCCAGGATGAAGAAGACCCAGTACCGGTGATTGGTTTGCGCCTGGATGAAGTGGTCGACCAGATCCGTGGCCCCAAGGGCACCAAGGTCAATCTGGAAATTATCCCCGCCGGCAGCCCCAGCGAGCATGACACTCGCACCATCACCATTGTGCGCAACAAGGTGGTACTGGAAGAACAGGCGGCTAAGAAGGACATCATTCACGTTGACCGTAATGGCCAGGATCTGAAACTGGGCATTATCGAAATCCCCGCGTTCTATCTGGATTTCGACGCCTACCACCGCGGCGACCCGAAATACACCAGCACCACCAGCGATGTGGCCAAACTGCTGGTCGAGCTGCGCAAGGAAAATATCGATGGCCTGGTCATCGACCTGCGTAACAACGGCGGCGGCTCGCTGCTGGAAGTAAACAAGCTGGTCAGCCTGTTTATTAATCGCGGCCCGACGGTGCAGGTTCGCGAATCCAATGGCCGGGTCAGTGTCGAAGGCGACAAATTCCCCGGTGTCCTGTTCGCCGGCCCCATGGCTGTCATGGTGAACCGCTACAGCGCCTCGGCATCAGAAATTTTTGCCGGTGCCATGCAGGACTATGGCCGCGCGCTAATCGTCGGTGACCAGACATACGGCAAAGGCACGGTGCAAACCCTGCTGGATCTCAATCATGGCAAGCTGAAGATGACCAATGCCAAGTTCTATCGGGTGTCGGGCTCCAGCAACCAGAACCTGGGCATCGTGCCGGATGTGGATTTGCCCTCCCTGGTAGACAAGGACGACGTGGGGGAAAGCTCTCTGCCCAACGCCCTGCCCTGGGATGAAATCAAATCGGCCAATTTCCAGCGTGTCACTGACCTGGTGCCTTTCCTGCCACAACTGCGTGAGCGCCATGAAGATCGCACGGATAGCGACCCGGAATTTGTCTACGTGCATTCCCTGCGCAAGCTGCTCGACGTGAACCGTAACCGAACGGAACTCTCGCTGAACGAAAAAGCGCGCACTCAAATGCAGACCGAGTTCGACAAGGAACGGCTGGCCATCGAAAACAGCCGTCGTCAGGCCCGCGATGAAGACCCCCTTGAGAGCATCAAGGAGCTGCGCACGCTGGAAGAACAGCGGGCGCTGGATCCGGAAAGCCATGACGAAGCCATGGATGAAGACCCGTACGTCCGTGAAACCGGCGAAATACTGGTGGATTACATGGATTTGCTGCGAGAAAACCAGGTCGCTCGCAAAGGCTGACTTTCGCCGCAGCGCAAACGCAAGACAAAAAAACCGGCTTCAAGGCCGGTTTTTTTATTTGCCATTATCGGCAGGTCAGCAAGTCAGGAAAGAAATCGCCTGGCATTCACGCTGTGCGCCGCTGCTATCAGGCCAGTGCCTTGAATCCCCAGCGGGCCGGGTTATCGCCCAGTCCGGCTTTCAAGGTGCGCCGGCCCAGCTGGTGATTCAGCCCTTCCAATGCCCGTTTGGCCGGGTCCGGCAACAAGCGCAAACCGAAACTGGCTGTGGTGATCGCCGTCTTCACCACTCTGACGGCGGCGGAGGCAGGAATGGTGCTGTGAATATTCAGATCATCCGCCACCTGGTCACCGATCAGGTAACGGCTGAACGCCAGCAGCACATCGTATGAAAGATTAAAGGGCGGCTTGCCGGACATGTCCTTGAGCAAGGCCTTGGCGAGGGACTCACTGTCCGGCGTGGGATCGTAGAGATGCGAGGTCAGCTGCATAGCCAGGACACTCTGCTCTTCCAGTGTGCTGGTCAGCAAGGCCTCGTTCACGCCCAGCAGATACCCGGCATAACGCCAGAAATAATGCATGGACTCATGCTCACGCCGGGAAATGGGCAATCCGAGACGTTTAAGCCCCCGAACCACCATGAAATCAAACTCCAGCACCGTGCCGGCCATGTCTTCCTGATTGATCGGCAGGTCATACTTTTCATTGTCCCAGCGCGGGTTGCTGGCCAGGAATTGCCGGACCGCCGCATGTAGCAGCCGGACTTCCATCAAGGTTCGGTGCCCCAACCCGCCGGGGCGAATGCCGTCATCCCCGACAATATTGTGCAGCATCTGCCCGGTTTCATAGATCCGCCGGGACACATCCTTCTGTAGCCGTCCGGTGGCAACCAGCACCTGGGACGGTTTGTTGTGCGCATAGCCTTCAACCAGACTGGAACACATCAGCACCAGCCCCTGCAGGGCGCCATTGCGACGATACATGCGTCGCCCCAACTCCATCTCCTCGAAATCCACCCAGCTCGGTACGGTATGGCAATGATCCAGGAAGGCCTGAAAATCGCCCCCCTCCGTTTCAGCGCGCCGCTCCACCTCATCAAGCAACCCGGACGGCCGGGTGAATTTAATCTGTGCGGCACAGCGATCCGCTAGCGGGTCCTGTACCTGGCGCCAAGCATTCAGCTTCTCGTGGGAATAGCGGTCCCACCAGATACGCTCCTGGGGGGACTGTGGGCCTTTCGCAAAACGGGTCAATTCCTGCGGCGTTGCCATGCATACCTCTTCATTGTTGTTCTATTCAGAATCCACACCAGAACTCGCGGGTTCTGAATAGAACTTAGGGCAGCGGGCAGTTGCGGTCAACACACTAAACAGAGGAATCTGTTACCCCCTCAAGAAGCGTATTGATAAGCCATCGGGGCGCATCCAGCGGAAGATCATGGCCCGCTTCAGCATGCACTTTCAGTGGCAGTTGCCAGGCGGCGGCCAGTCGCCGGGAGCAGCTGGGGCTGACCAGGCGATCCCCCTGCCCGTTAACAATGATTACCGGCACAGAATCCGGCAGCGCCACCGGCGCCCTGAAGCGTATGGCAGCCAGAAGCTGGCGCAGGCTGTTGTTGAGCGACACCGGCTGCGAGGCTGCATAGTCAGCCCATTTTTCCGCCAGGGCGTGAAGAAAATCACGCTCGCGCATATTCGAGGTAATCTCAAGGATGGCGGTCTCTTTGCGCAGGGTGTCGCGGCTGAACACGGCCTCTCGCAACAATCGGCGGTAATTCATGGGTCGCAAGCGCTGCCAGAAAGGACTGAAGCGGCTGGCGCTGGTATTGATCAGGCCGGCAAACGCCACCTCATGGGGAGCCTGGCAAAGCCACTGCACCGCCATCATCGCCCCCAGCGACAGGGCCACCACATGATAAGGACCGCTATGCCCTTGCGAGTGCAGCTGCTCACGGGCATGGGCCACCATGGCCGCAATCCGCGTCGGGCTGCGCTCCTGCCAGAATTCGCCGTTACCGGGCAGGTCCAGCGTAATCACCGTATCCTGCGGCACCGCAGCCTGAAACTGCTCCGGGAACCCTTCCCAATGCCGCTTTTCACGAACCAGGCCTCGCAATAACACCCAGGTTCTCGCCATTTGTTATCTCCTTGGGACAATGACCCGCTTTGCAATACGGGCTAGAATGCCACCGGCTTTCAGGATGGCAAATGGAGTTTCCTCGCGACTATGGCACGTAAAACAGTAAAACGGGTTAAAACAGGTTCTGTGGAGCGGCGCTTCTCAATGGCCAAAGCCGGCTTTCTGGCTGGGGCCAAGTATGCCACCGCCAGCGCAGGCACACTGTTCACCGCTAAAGACAAACGTGATGACCGGCGCAAGGAAATCTTGTCTGCCCGTGCCCAGGAGCTGGTGGAAGAGCTGGGCAGCCTGAAAGGTTCGGTGGTGAAAATTGGCCAGATGATGGCATTGTTCGGCGAACACTTCCTGCCAGAAGAGGTCACCACTGCCCTGCATACACTGGAAAACCAGACAACTGCACTGGAATGGCCAGCCATCGAGCGGCACCTCAAACGCCAGCTCGGTGAAGTTAAACTGGCTGAGCTGGAGATTGAAGAGCAACCGCTGGGGGCCGCCTCGCTGGCGCAGGTGCACAAGGCCGTGCGCAAGTCAGATGGCAAGGAACTGTGCCTGAAGATCCAGTACCCCGGCGTCGCTGACGCGATTGATTCCGACATGCGTGCGCTGGTGCGCCTGCTGAAATTGAGCCGCCTGGTGCCCATGACCGAGCAATTCAACATGTGGCTCGATGAAGTGCGCGAGATGCTCAAGCGCGAAGTGGATTATGACCTTGAGGCTCATACCACCCGCCATTTCCGTACCGCACTGGCCGATGACACGCGTTTTGTGGTTCCGGAAATTGTTCCTGAATTCTCAACGCACAACATCATGTGCATGACCTTCGAGCGAGGCATTGGCGTCAATGATCCCGCCGTGCTTGAGTTGTCCCAGACCCGCCGCAACTTTATCGGCCGCGCCATCATGGAGCTGTGCTGTCGGGAAGTGTTCGAATGGAACAAGATGCAAACGGACCCGAATTTCGGCAACTACCTGCTGCGTATTGGGGAAACCCCGGAGCAGGACCAGATCGTGCTGCTGGATTTCGGCGCCATCCGTGATTTCGACAACGAAGTGCTTGGCCCGGGCCGGGAGATGATTCGTGCCTCCTTTTACCACGATACTGACCGCCTGATCCGGGCGCTTAACGCCCTGGACTTTCTGGCCCGTAACGCCCCGCGCAAATTGCTTGAGGAATTCTCCGAGCTCTGCTTCGAAGCGGTTGAAGTGTTACAGGACCCGGACCGTTTTCCGCCCCCGGCCTCCGTGCTGAATGAGAATGGCGAGTACTGCTGGGGCAAGAGTAACCTGCCCAACCGCATCATGAATCGTGCCGGCCGCAACGCCCTCTCGGTGCATTTCGATGTGCCGCCCAAGGAGTTCATCTTCCTGGCCCGCAAGCTGCTAGGCGCATACACCTTTTTGCATGTAATCGAGTCTGAGGTGCGTGGCAACACCATCCTTGAGCCCTTCATTCACATGCAGGAAGAGGACGACATCGCCCTGGTTGATCAAAAAACAATCAGCCCGGGCGAATAATCCCATGATAACGGGTGCCGATAGGCCAAAACGCTCATTTATCGGCCACTTATCGGTACGATAACCATTTGTCATTTGCCAAGCTGGCACGTGCACAATAAGGTTAGCACCCTGCTCATCGGCCGGTTCACCTGAACCGGCCGTTTTTCGAGGCTTTCAGAGGTTTCGGGTTGCCAATATCCTCCCTCCTGAATAGCCAATTATTTGCGAACCACAGACGGGGGTAACGCAGGTGATTATCGGTGTTCCCAAAGAAATCTGCCCTGGCGAGCAGCGCGTTGCTTTAACGCCTGCCAATGTCAGCGCACTGCTGAAAAAACAAGGTGTCGAGATCATCATCGAGCGCGGCGCCGGCGATATTGCCGGTTATCCGGACAGCACTTATGAAGCTGCCGGAGCCAAGCTGGTTGATCGCGATGAGGTGTTCTCTTCCGCTCAAGTTGTTCTGCAGGTGCAAACGCCTGGTAGCAACATCAAGAACGGTGACGAGGATCTGAACAAGCTGAAGGAAGGCCAGGTTCTGATCGGCATGACCGATCCGCTGGCCAACCCGCAATTTGCCCAGTCCCTGGCCGAAAAGAAAGTTTCCGGCCTGGCGCTTGAGCTGGTACCGCGTATTACCCGCGCCCAGGCAATGGATGTACTGTCTTCCATGGCCATGATCGCAGGTTACAAGTGCGTACTGCTCGCCGCGACCGAATCCCAACGCATGTTCCCCATGAACATGACCGCTGCCGGCACCATGAAGCCGTCACGCGTGTTCATCATGGGTGCGGGTGTTGCCGGCCTGCAGGCCTGTGCCACCGCCAAGCGCCTGGGTGCTGTCGTTGAAGCCTATGACGTTCGCCCTGCCGCCCGTGAACAGATCCTGTCTGTTGGCGCCAAGCCGGTCGAGCTTGATCTGGATACCGGCGAAGCGGAAGGCTCCGGCGGTTACGCCAAGGCCCAGGGTGAAGACTTCCTCAAGCGTCAGCGTGAGCTGATGACCGAAGTCGTGAAGGAAATGGACGTTATCGTCACCACCGCGGCGGTTCCCGGCGCCAAGAGCCCGATCCTGGTTACCGAAGACATGGTGAAAGCCATGAAACCCGGTTCCATCATTGTGGATCTGGCTGCTGAGCGTGGCGGCAACTGCGACCTGACCGAGTCCGGCAAAACAGTAGTGAAGCACGGCGTGACCATCATCGGTCCGGAAAACGTGCCCTCCTCTGTGGCGTTCCATGCCAGCCAGATGTTTGGCAAGAACATGGAAAACCTGCTTAACCTGCTGATCGACGATAACGGCGAGCTGCAGCTGGATTTCGAAGACGAAATCGTTGCCGAAACCGTGATCAGTCACGATGGCGACGTTCCCCAAGCCCGTCTGCGCGACATTCTGGGTCTCCCCGCTCTGGCCAAGCCTGAGCCGGAAGCCGCGGAAGAAGCGTCCGACGCGGACAGCAAGGAGGAAAAGTAATGGATTTCGTAGCCCAACTTACCCTGTTTGTGCTGGCGATCTTCCTCGGTGTGGAACTGATCACCAAAGTTCCGCCGACCCTGCACACCCCGCTGATGTCCGGTTCCAACGCAATTTCCGGTATCACCGTGGTGGGCGCCTTGATTGCGGCCGGGTCTGATTCCGGCATGTTGATCAATGTGCTGGGCTTTGCCGCGGTGGTTCTGGCCACCATTAACGTGATTGGCGGCTTTATGGTCACCAATCGAATGCTGGCGATGTTCAAGAGGAAGTAAACCATGCACGTTTCTCAGAACTGGATTGATATCGCCTACTTGATCGCCGCCTGCCTGTTTGTGCTGGGCATCAAGGGGCTGACCAAGCCGAAAACAGCGGTACGCGGTAACCTGCTGGCAGCAGCCGGTATGGGCGTGGCCGCCGTGGTAACCCTGCTTAACGAGCATATCGTTACCTACGAAGTAATCATTGCCGGCGTCGTCGTCGGTGGCCTGATTGGCGCCATCATGGCCAAGAAGGTTCAGATGACCTCCATGCCGCAGATGATTGCGCTGCTCAACGGTTTTGGTGGCGGTGCCTCCTTTGCTGTTGCCTCAGCGGAGTTCTTCCGTGGTTCCGCCAACGATACGGTATCCATCATCGCCACTGGCGCGGCCGTATTGATTGGTGCTGTTACCCTGACCGGTTCTCTTGTGGCGTTTGCCAAGCTGCAGGAACTCATCGACGGGCAGCCCATGGGCTTCCCCGGCATGAAACTGGTTAACGCCATCCTGTTTATCGGTTCTCTCGTTGGTATCGGCTACCTGGTGGTGAACCCGGGTAACGAAATCGTGTTCTGGAGCCTGGTGGCAGCAGCCATGGTGCTCGGCCTGTTCCTGGTACTGCCGATTGGCGGTGCAGACATGCCCGTTGTGATCGCCCTGCTGAACTCCTACTCCGGTGTGGCAGCCTCTGCAGCCGGTTTTGTCATGGGCAACAGCGCCCTGATCATTACCGGTTCCCTGGTGGGTGCATCTGGCCTGATCCTGACCAGCATCATGTGTAAAGCCATGAATCGCTCTCTCACCAATGTGCTCTTCGGTGTGATGGCGGAAGCCGGCGAAGCCATGGATGCGGACGAAGTCTACGCAGGCAAGGTGAAGTCCACCTCTGCTGACGAAGTGGCGATGATGTTGGAAACCGCTCGCCGCGTCGTTATTGTTCCCGGCTTTGGTCTGGCAATGGCCCAGGCGCAGCACGCCGTTCGCGAAATGGCCGACACCCTGGAAGCTGCCGGTATCGAAGTGGAATACGCGATTCACCCGGTAGCGGGCCGCATGCCTGGCCACATGAACGTATTGCTGGCCGAAGCGGAAGTACCGTACGACAAGCTCAAGGATATGGATCAGATCAACCCAACCTTCGAGCAAACCGACGTGGCTATCGTGCTGGGCGCCAACGACGTAACCAACCCCATGGCCCGCGAAGACAAAGGCAGCCCGATTTACGGCATGCCGATCCTCAACGTGGACAAGGCCAAGACCGTGGTTGTGGTAAAACGCTCTCTGAGCGCCGGTTTTGCCGGCCTGCCCAACCCGCTGTTCGCCAAGGACAACACTCTGATGTTGTTTGGCGACGGCAAAGGCGCGGTGCTGGATATCACCACCGCCCTGAAAGAAGGCTGATCCACTGCCTTCGTAAAAAAGGAGCCTTCGGGCTCCTTTTTTTATGCCGCTTCGCGGCCGCAGCACGCCCCACGCAGCACGCTAACCAGGCCCTCCTCCCCCTGCTGCGCCCTGGCCAGGGCTTCAATAAAGCTCTATCGCAGAGTCGATTCTCCGGGGTAATGCTTTGCCATTTTCCACCCGGTGCGATGCTTTAGCCCACCACCATTTTGCTATCCAGTCTCGCCCACTAAACGCCACCCATAAAAAAACCCCGAACCTGAAAGGCCGGGGCTTTTGCGCTACCAGGGACGTTCTACTGAAGGGTGTAAACCACACCGACCGAGAACGTATGGTCCGTTTCCTTGGTGCCTGGCGGTACCGAGGAATTATGCTCCAGCAAGTGGCGCAGGCGCAGGGCAAAGCTGGAATTAATCGCCGTGGTCAAAGACGTTTCAGCACGTGTGTCAGAGCCCTCTTCACCTACCTCGGTAGAGAAATCTTCCTTGAAGGTGGTGTTGTCACTGACGCGCAGCTCGTACTTGATACCAATACGCGCAATCGCATCTTCTTCGGAGTTATGACAGGTCATATAGGTGTCCTGGGGCTCCAGGCACTTTACGCGATAACCCGGACCGATTTCTGCATCCAGAGTCTGCAGATCCGAATCAATCCAGCGGCGACCCACACCGATGGCATAACTGGCTTCGTAGTGATAACCCGAAAAATTATCTTTCTGGTAGGTCAGCACATTGAAGAGATAGTTCTTGGCATCTTCGCCCAGCTTGCGGTCCAATTTGTAGGAAGCGAAGTAATTCTCATCCGTACGGTTATATTCTTCCGTATCGGGATCCTCTTCCTTCTCGTTATTGGCGTCAGCCTTGAAGGTATGGCGCCATTTCTCGCTGTCCCGTGCCATATTAACGTTGGCATTGGTAGAGTCGGAATTGGTGTTGCCGCGCTTGAACAACAGCCCGATACCAATATCACCAGACCATTTTGAAACTTCACTGCCCTCGTCGGTGGCTGCATCTTCTGCAGCCACCGAAACCGCCGGAAGTCCGGCGGCCAGCAGCATGGCAGCGATTGTCTTACTGCGCATGAATAACTCCTTAATCGTTTTTGTCGAGATGTACGTCCATCTGCGGGAACGGAATGCCAATGCCCGCTTCATCAAAGCGGCGTTTCACGATTTCCGTGGTATCCCACAGAACCGGCCAGTAATCCGCGCTGTTTACCCAGGGACGGCACAGGAAGTTAACCGAGCTATCCGCAAGTTCGCCTACTACGATGGTCGGCTCAGGATCCTTGAGCACGCGCTCATCCGCAGCCAGAACCTCCTGCAGCACTTTCTTCACTACGGAAAGGTCCGCATCGTAAGCGACCCCAAAGACCATATCCACTCGACGGGTCGGCTTTTCCGAATAGTTGACGATGTTTCCGGACATGATTGCGCCGTTGGGCACGGTCAGAACCTTGTTGTCCGGGCTGTTCATGATCGTCGCAAAAATACGGATTTCCTTGACGGTACCGGAAGCCCCCCCTGCTTCCACGTAATGCCCCACGCGAAACGGCTTGAACATGATAAGCATGACGCCGGCCGCAAAGTTGCCCAGCGAATCTTTCAGAGCCAGGCCCACAGCCAGACCGGCAGCACCCAGAATCGCCACCAGCGAGGTTGTCTCGATACCGAGCTGATCCAGAGAAGCGATAACAACGAACACGAACAGCAGAATATGAACAATGCGGCCCAGGAAAGTGGCCACCGTCTCATCCATACGCTTGTTCAGCAGCTTTTGCACCCAGCTGCTCAGGCGGGCAACAATCCAGCTACCAATAATGAAAATAACCAGTGCCGCCGCAATGCTCCAGGCATAGGGCACCAGATTTTCATTGGCAAAGGTTTCCAGTTGGGTCAGATATTGATCCATTAAGCGTACTCCTCATCCTGTGAGCGCGAATTATGCCCGTTCCTGCGGCAAGCCCAAGCCATGCTGATGCCACCGCGCGGGATTTTACAAAGATTTCATCTGCTGGCTGCGGGAAGTGCTAGTCATCCCCAACCAAGCATGCCCAATAATGAAACCTAATGGCTCTTATGGCCAGTCTGCAGCCGCCGACAATGCCGTTTTATCGCTATTTTCCCCGGAAAAAGCACCACATATTGGGTATCTGCGCCCTGCCCCGCTATAATGCACGCCCCAATTTCCCGCCTTTGCCGGAGCCATCGATGTCACAGAACCCGCGCGCGAAACTTACTGCCCAACTCCAGGAACGCATTCTGATTCTTGATGGCGGCATGGGCACCATGATTCAGCGCTGCCAGTTCAGTGAAGAGGAGTTCCGCGGCACCCAGTTTGCGGATTGGCCCAGTGACCTGAAAGGCAACAACGACCTGCTCAGCATGACACAGCCCGAGCGGATCAAGGCGCTGCACAAGGGCTATCTGGACGCGGGCGCGGATATCATCGAGACCAATTCGTTCAATTCCACGTCCATCGCCATGGCCGACTACGACATGCAGGACCTGGCCCGGGATATCAATGTCGCCGCTGCCCGTGTCGCCCGGGAGGCCGCCGACGAAGCCTCCACGCCGGACAAGCCCCGCTACGTGGCCGGGGTACTCGGCCCCACCAACCGCACCGCCAGTATCAGCCCGGACGTGAATGATCCCGGCTACCGCAACACGAACTTCGATGCTCTGGTAAACGCCTATCTGGAGGCCCTGGACGGCCTGGTAGAAGGCGGCATCGACATGGTGCTGATCGAAACCATTTTCGACACATTGAACGCCAAGGCGGCGGTCTTTGCGGTGGACCAGTACTGCTACGAGAACAATCTCGACTTGCCGGTAATGGTGTCCGGCACCATTACCGATGCCTCAGGCCGTACCCTCACCGGCCAGACCACCGAAGCGTTCTACAACTCCCTGCGCCACGCCCGCCCAATCAGCTTTGGCCTGAACTGTGCGCTGGGGCCCATGGAGCTGCGTCCGTACATCGAAGAGCTGTCGCGCATTTCCGAGACCTATGTGTCCGCCCACCCCAACGCCGGGCTGCCCAACGAAATGGGCGAATATGACCTGGATCCATTCACCATGGCGAAAGAAGTGCGCGCCTGGGCGGAGAAAGGCTTCCTGAACATTATCGGCGGTTGCTGCGGGACCACACCGGAGCATATCGCAGCCATGGCGGATGCCGTTGAAGGGCTCGCGCCACGCCAGCTGCCCGACATCGAAGTGGCATGCCGCCTGTCCGGGCTGGAACCCTGCACCATCACCAAGGATTCCCTGTTCGTGAATGTGGGCGAACGGACCAATGTGACCGGCTCCAAGCGGTTCCTGCGGCTGATCAAGGAAGAAGACTACGATACCGCACTGGAAGTGGCCCGCGACCAGGTGGAGAACGGCGCCCAGATCATCGATATCAACATGGATGAGGGGATGCTGGAATCCGCCGAGTGCATGGTGAAGTTCCTCAATCTGGTGGCATCCGAACCGGAAATCTCCAAAGTGCCGATCATGATCGACTCCTCCAAGTGGGAAGTGATCGAAGCCGGGCTGAAATGCATCCAGGGCAAGGGGGTGGTGAACTCCATCTCCATGAAGGAAGGCGAAGAGGCATTCCTTCATCAGGCTCGACTGCTGCGCCGCTATGGTGCCGCCGTGATCGTCATGGCCTTCGATGAGGAAGGTCAGGCAGATACCCGTGAGCGCAAGGTGGAAATCTGTACCCGTGCCTATAAATTGCTCACCGAAGAAGTGGGTTTCCCGCCGGAAGACATTATTTTCGACCCCAACATCTTCGCCATTGCCACCGGGATCGAAGAGCACAACAACTACGCCGTGGATTTCATTGAAGCGGTTGGCGACATCAAGCGCACCCTGCCCCACGCCATGATTTCCGGCGGGGTCTCCAATGTGAGTTTCTCTTTTCGGGGCAACGACACCGTTCGTGAAGCCATTCACGCCGTGTTCCTCTATTACGCCATCAAGAACGGCATGGACATGGGGATCGTCAATCCCACCATGCTGGCCATTTATGCGGACATTCCCGAAGAACTGCGCAATGCCGTGGAAGATGTGGTGCTCAACCGCCACGAAGATGGCACCGAAGTCTTGCTGGATCTTGCCGAGAAATACCGTGGTAGCGGCGGCGAGAAAGCCAAGAAGGAAGACCTGGCCTGGCGTGAATGGGCCGTCGAAAAGCGCCTTGAGCATGCCCTGGTAAAAGGCGTTGCCGACTACGTGGAAGAAGACACCGAGCTGGCCCGCCAGAATGCCGCCCGCCCGCTTCACGTCATCGAAGGCCCCTTGATGGATGGCATGAACGTGGTCGGCGACCTGTTTGGCGAAGGCAAGATGTTCCTGCCCCAGGTGGTCAAATCCGCCCGGGTCATGAAGAAGGCTGTGGCCTACCTGATGCCTTTCATGGAGAAGGAAAAGGAAGAACTGGGCACCCAGGATGAAGCCAACGGCAAGATCCTGATGGCCACCGTGAAAGGTGATGTGCACGACATCGGCAAGAACATTGTTGGCGTGGTGCTGCAATGTAACGGCTATGACGTGGTGGATCTGGGCGTCATGGTGCCCTGCGAGACCATTCTCGAGGTGGCCAAAGAGGAAAAAGTGGACATCATTGGCCTCTCCGGGCTGATCACCCCCTCCCTGGAAGAAATGGTGCATGTGGCCAGCGAGATGCAGCGCCTGGAAATGAACCTGCCGTTGATGATCGGCGGTGCTACCACCAGCCGCATTCACACCGCGGTGAAGATTGATCCGGCCTACAACGAGGCGGTGGTCCACGTGGCCGATGCCTCCCGGGCGGTCGGCGTGGCCTCCAAGCTGCTCTCCAAAACGGCCAAGGACGACTATGTCTCCGAGCTCAAGGAAACCTACGAGGCGCTGCGCGTACGGCGCAAACAACAGCAGGTGGATCGCAGCCTGATTTCCATTGATCAGGCCCGGGAGCACCGCTTCCAGCCAGACTGGCACGATTACACGCCGCCCGAGCCCAAGGTGAAAGGCCTGAAGGTGCTGGACGATTACCCACTGGATGATCTGGTGCAACGCATCGACTGGACGCCGTTCTTCCGTGCCTGGGAGCTGGCCGGCAAATTCCCCAAGATTCTCGACGATGAAGTGGTCGGCACAGAAGCCACCAAGCTCTACCGGGATGCCCGGGACATGCTTGAGAAAATCGTTGAGGAAAAGTGGCTAACTGCCCGTGGTGTAATAGGTTTCTGGCCCGCCAACTCGGACATGGACGACATCGAACTCTACCGCGAGCCCGGTGACAAAGAGGCGTTCATGACCCTTCATCACCTCCGCCAGCAGCTGGACCGGAGCAAGAATGACAAGCCGGATTTCTGCCTGAGTGACTTTATCGCCCCCAAAGAAACCGGGCTCACCGACTGGCTGGGCGGCTTTGCGGTCACCGCCGGCATTGGTATCGACGAGCATGTCGCCCGCTTCGAAGCCGACCATGACGACTATTCCGCCATTATGCTCAAGGCACTGGCTGACCGGCTGGCGGAAGCGTTCGCCGAGCGTCTGCACGAAAAAGTGCGTAAGGACTACTGGGGCTACGCCAGCGATGAAGCACTGAGTAATCAGGACATGATCAGTGAGAAATACCGGGGCATCCGCCCTGCCCCGGGTTATCCGGCGTGCCCGGACCATACCGAGAAAGCCTTGCTGTGGCAGTTGCTGGACCCGGAAACCCATGCCGGCATGACGCTGACTGAAAGCTACGCCATGCTGCCCACTGCGGCGGTATCTGGTTGGTACTTCTCCCACCCACAGGCCAAGTACTTCGGCACCGGCAAACTGGCGAAGGATCAGATGAACGACTACGCCGCACGCAAAGGCATGACACGCAAGGAAATCGAACGGATGGTGCCCCACCTGCTGGGCTACATGGACGAGAACTAACCGGCTGCTGAAAAAATGCGGGAACGGCTGCCTGTGCAGCCGCTCCCGCATACAGCGGCTCTTACGATCAAACCTGCTCCACGCTCCAACCGTTAAGCGCTCAATTCACTTGCTCAGCAGGGAGTTCAAAGCGCGAATCCCAATCACTGGCGTCAATCACTTCGCGGTAGGCATGCCAGGTGGCATAGCCAAGCACCGGAAGCAGCACTACCAGCGCCAGGTAGGCGGTTAACAAGCCCACCAGCAGGCAAACACCAATCAGGCAGGCCCACACAAACAGCGCCGGCTTGTTGCGTAGCACCGCGTTGGTGCTGGTAATGACCCCGGTCACCATGTCCGTCTTGCGATCCATGATCATGGGCAGCGAGAACGCACTGGCGGTGAAAACGATGGCGCAGAACAATGCACCCACACTGCTGCCCACCCCGAAGAACAGCAGTACATTCTCCAGATGCCACTCATTAACCGGGTAAAAGATATAAATCAGGTTGGCCGCCCGGGCCCACACCAGAAACACCACCACCAGAATCACGGTAAAGGTAAGCGCGTCGCCCATGCAGGCCCGCGCCTGCCGTAAACTCTCGAACAGGCTGGGCTTGCGCCCTTGCTGCAGCTGGATGCTGATATCGTAGAGGTTGAGCGCCAACAGCGGCCCAAGAAAGACAAAGCCGGAAAGCAGGCCCAGATACAGGCCCATATTACCGAACCACCAGGTGGCGGCACTGATCAGGTAGCTGATGACGACCATGATGCCGCCATACACCAGGCTTGGCCCCGGCGCCGCCCGGAAATCCTGCCAGCCCTTGCGCAGCCAGCGCAGTGGCGCGCGGGTATCGACCGTGTGGCATGGAGCCACAAACGGGCGAGTGTCTTCTTCCTGATTCGGTGGTTGCGTCATGGAACCTGCCTCTGTGGGACAAGAACAACACGTGAGCTCTGCACTTTTCGCCTTCCAGCCTTCCAGCCTTCCCGCCTGATCGTCCTAGCTGGCGTTATCGTCATCCATAACCGGAGCGACATCAAGCTGACCCTGGGTGGCGTCCAGGGTTGCCTGCAGATTGTCCTGCACGCTATGCATGACATCACTGGCAGACCAGATGGCAGGAATACCATAGGTCACCGCCAGGCTGGCGGCGCCGTTGGCGGGGTCCTGCTCGGCAATCACCAGGCCCGCTGCCTGCACCAGCCAGGGCAGCCATGCCGGCTCCACCTGATCCACCACCACGATATCACCGGGCTGGATCTTGTTCAGGCACCAGGCGCTGCATACCCGCCGTATCGGCCCTTCCACAGAGCCTTTGACCAATGGCAGACCGCGCAGCAAGGGGCTGAGGCGCTGTCCGCCACCGAAACCATAGCCCACCTGATCCATCTTCCAGTCAGGCGCGCCTTGCAGGCCATCATCCAGATAACGGAGTTTACGGTCACCAATGACTTCTTTGCCGGCGCTGGCTGGCAGCTTTTGTCCCATCCACAGCTGCCAGAGCTCATCAAAATACAGGAAATAAATATCGTCCGGATGCTGCAACATGCCCTGCTCGACCGCGATAGCGCCCATGGAACGCAGCAGCTGGCGCAGCCGGTTGCCGATGGCAAAACGCAGCCCTCTGGCCGTACGCGCCATACGCAAGGCATTGGCGTCCTGCTCACTCGGTTGCGCCAGTTGCGCGTCACTGACCACATCCGGTTGCTGCAGGCTATTAAGGGTCGCGGCCTGGGCCGGGCCGTCACTTAACGGCGCATGCACGGGATCTGCCCCCGGCCGTAGCCCGGTATGCCGTACCGACTCCAGATCACCGCGGGCCAGCGCTTCCACAGCCTGCAATTCCGCAGGTGTTGTCAGCAGCGCTAGTGGTAACGGCGCGCTATAGCGTGGCAAGGCGTCGGCGAGGGTCAGGTAGGCAAGCTCGCCATCCACACGGCTGAGCGCCTCCCCCATGGCATCCAGCCGCATAAAAGCCCGCCACAGCCCTTCGCGAGTCACGTCGGGCTCTTTCCAGTGGCGCACATCCAGTGACAACTGCATCAGGGTCCAGCGATGACGCCACGGAGTCACAACGTTGCGAAGGCGCGAACGCGGGCGCGCGGGTGTTGCCTCATCATGGATCTCCAGCTGCTGCCAGGCCGGGGGCACAAAGCGGCTCGCCCCTTGGTGCTGTTGCTGGAGTTCGCGAAAAAAGGCGCAATTGGTATAGATGTGGCTGTGCTGGCGTCGATAAGGCTCGATCTTGGCCAATCGGCTCCAGCCGGCCTGCTCAACCAGCGGCTCCCAGAAAGCCGCCTTCAGCCAGCGGCCCGCCAGGGTGTACCACAACGGCGTTTCCACCTGATTGAACAGCCCCACCCCGGCACGCCGTGTCCAGGCCTCCTTGGGTTCCGGGAGCGAGCCCACCGGCAACGTCTGCAGCAGCCACAACTGCTCGCCATCAAATACCCATTCTCCGGCCTGGGGCCGGTCAAAATTCTGTTTGAGTTTGCTGTGCAGCTGGCACAGCAGGGCTTCATCAACCTGCTGACTCAGGGGCATCGCAGCCTGCGACGCATGCACCAGTCGGCCACTATCATCGAAAATCAGCCGCTGACGCTCATTGCTGCCATCCACTACGCCCTCTACCACCATGTGTGGCAGATCCTGGCGTAACGGATGACGGGTGAACAGGACACCCGCCGCCTGTTGCCGCGGCAGCGCCTGAATCACCACATGATCCGGCCCTGGTTCACGATCAAAAATGCTTCGCAGTGCCGCCGCCAGGGATTCATCAGAATCCAGGTTCAACAGGCTTTCCCGGCGTGAATCCGGGTTCATAGGCCCCTGCTGGAGCACCCAATAGCGGTTATCGGTAAACATGCGCGGCAAGGCGCGCAACTGTTGCGTCAACGATGCGGCAGAACTGTCTGCCACCACGCTGCGGTCAATGCGCCAGCTGGGCGGGATTGGCAACCCCATGGCAGCCCAGCGTTGCAGATTTTCGCCACCCTCAACATCGGCAGTCAGTACTTCAATGCTCATGAGCCGTTTCTTATTGGTCGAAATGGTCTGTTATGTACGCGCACGGTTATTACATCCGCAATGTTACAGCCGCAAACCCGGCGCAAACCGTCGCACACCCCACAGGCCCAGCCAGTAAATGGCTGGCGTGAGCAGCAATGCCCCCAGAACGATTACCGCCGCGATCCCGCCAAACAATACCGGTGCTTTCATTAGCGTACTCATCAGCGAGTCCTGCCAATAGAAAAACCATTGGTGATCAGCGGGAAAAATCCATAGATGAAACTGATAGAAAACCTGAGTCGGGCCGGCAATCAGCAACCACGCTAACACAGCCCCCACAGTGAAAACAGTAATGCCAAGCCGCCACCGCATGGGTGGTGGTTTGAGCCAGACGCAAAGCCAGGCGAGCGGCAGCCAAAGGAGCAACAGCACCCAGAAAAGCACACGCCCCGCATCGATGAAATCGGCCACATCCTGAAGATGTTGAACCTCCGCGTTGTGCAGTAACGGGCGGGCGTTTTTCCCCGGCGGCTGGTATTCAATATCCGCTAATCCTGTGCCGCTGTTATGCACCGCATCACGAATTTGCTCAAACGCCTTCCAGTGCTGCTCGGGGGGCAATTGTTCAAATCCGGATTTAAAGCGATTCTGAGGCCCGTAGATTTGTATATGTTGGGCAATATCCAGCTGCTGATACCAGAAGCGGTAGCCATAGTTCGACTGGCTGTACAACGCCCAACTCAATGTCACTGCCAACGACACGACAATGACAGCATAAAAGAACCACACTAAAGTGGCAGCGACCTGGCTTGGTTGAGCCGTTTTTTTCATAACACCCTCACAGTAATAACAGAATAATAAACAGAGGACGTAGCCACATGCGACCGCTCTTCATGTCCATGGCCCTGTTGGCGGGCTTTTTTGTGTTATCGGGTTGTACCACCACCCTGCCGCAAACCAATGCTTCTCGCACGATCCAGGCGCAGAAACAGGATTATTACCAGGTGCGCATCCCTACCCGGGATGGCAAAAAACTGGCTGCCACTGTCTATCAGCCTCAGCTTCAGGCTGGCGAAAACGCCCCGCTGATTATTGCGACTCACGGCTTTGGCGGCTTCCGCGCCAAGCGCCCCATGTCGATTTACGGCAAGTCCATCCTCACCGGTGAAGCGGCCATCGCCGCATGGAAGGCCGGTTACTGGGTAGTCTTCTACGATCAGCGAGGCTGGGGGCAATCCGATGGCCACGTACACATGATGGATCCGGACTACGAAGTCGCGGATCTGAGCAACGTGATCGACTGGTCACTGGGCCACCTTCCCGGCGTCAAACGCATGCCCGACGGCCAGCCGGCCATCGGCATGATTGGCGAATCCTACGGTGCCGGTCTGCAGACACTGGCCGCGTTTACCGAGCCTCGCCTGCAGGCACTGGTACCGCTCACCGGTTGGCACGATATGAACAGCATCGCACCAAATGGCGAATTTCGCAGCGCCTGGGGAGCGGTTTTGCTGGGCGTAGGCGGCATTAACAGCGGCTTTGATGTGGGCGTGATGTTCTCGGATCCGTGGCGCAGTGCCTTCGATGGCACCGTCAATCAGGACCTCAAAGACCTGATGTATCAACGCAGCCCTGCCGCTTTTTGTGATCAGGGCAAAGCCCCCCACGCCGATGCCCTGTTCATTCAGGGATTCACCGACACCATGTTTCCGTTCCAGCAGGCCGAACGTAATTACGAGTGCTGGCAGGAACAGGGACGAGATGCACGCATTATCGGTATGCAGGCTGGCCACGTAATGCCCTGGCCCATGCAGCAATGGCGCGGCTGGCTACCTTTCTACCAGACCGATGACATGGTGCACTGTGGTGATTACAGCGAAACGACGGTGGATACCATTATCAACTGGTGGGACGAGAAGCTGCAGGGAGGCGAACGCCAGGTGCCGCAATACTGTATCAATGTCACCGAGGACCGGGGCATCGCCCTGGAGGAAGGGCTACCGATTAACAACACGCAGTATGTATTGCCCCGCACCAAAGTCACCGTGCCGCTGGCCGGTGCGTTCGAGTGGCTGATGGTGGGTGTGGATACCGGCACAGACTTGTTCCGCGCCATGTGGCCGGGGGCCGATCTGCGTGACATGAAACCCAACGGTGGCTTTGGGCGGCCAAAATTCGTGCCCATGTATATTGCCCGCGGGGATGACGAAGTCCTGCTCGGCAAGCCACGTATTGATCTGAACCTGGGTGGCACTTCCGGTGGGGACAGCATGCCCGTTTTTGTGGGCCTCGGCATTCAGCACGCCAATCGCCGTCGGGTCCATGTGGCCAGCGAACAGCTCACGCCGCTGCCGGAGAAAGGCATTTATGAGCTGGAGTTACCTGCGGTTAGCCAACCACTGAAAGCCGGGGACCGTGTCGGACTGGTGATCTACGGGTTTACCACGCAATTTCCGCTGAACTCTGCGTTTCTCGCGCGTAACGCCAGCGTCAAAGGGGATGTCTGGCTGCCGCTCACTCGTGAAGAGGTTCTCTCACTAAAGCCGGATCGCTCATTCCGATAACGGCTCACTGACCGCGTAAGGCACGGCAGCACTTCGCTGCTGTGCAAACGCCCCCGCCTCCATGCCATGCAGCCCTTCGTCAAAATACAGGCTGACGGTAAACCGCAACTCCTGTGGCTCCGGCCAGCCTTGCAGGGAATACCCCAGGTTAGGCAGTTGACCGGTAAACTGTTCAGGCTCCACCCGCAGCGCCCGGTCATCTTCATAGATCAATTTTACCGGCGTCTCCAATAGTTCATCCGGCACCGTCATGGCGGTCAACAGGGAGAACTGCTTGCGGCTGTCAAACAGAATCCAGTTTTCATGCATGCTCAGCGATTGATTGGCAAAGCGCTTGTCAGCATCGTCTATTTTGCCATCCACGGTCACCGGCTTGCCCGCAAAGCCGGCGGTATAAACCCGTGCGCCGATCTGTGCATTGCCATCCACAGTCACCGCCACTTCCGGATCCTTGAGGGTGGCGCGGTACAGATCGGGAATGCGGGCAAAGGTATGCGCCTCGTAATGAGCGGCATACCGCATGGCCTGTACCTGAATCGTCATCACCGGGATACCGGCCAGCACCACCTTGGTACGTAGATGCATGACTGAGCGGATTGGGCCAAGCAAATGGCCTACCTGTTTGGGCCGCAAGTTGTGATTATCCAGCGACATGCGGGTAAAACGCGAGAGCACCCCGGCGCTCATGCGCATTTTCAGGGTGTCGATTATCGAGCCATCCCCCTGGTAGCCCTGATACCCGAGATACAACCAGTTCAATTCGTTTTCCGGCTCCACGTTCAACTCATACAGCGCCGTGCGGGTCATGCCGTTGTCGATATCGTGGGCAACGTAATAATTCTGGCTACGCTGGCGGTTGCCTTCCACCAGATAGAAATAGCAATTTCTCGCCACCGCGATATCGGCAACGATGGATCCCTGGGCTGGGCGGAGCGTGGCAGGTGCCTGCGGGCCTGCATCGGTGAGCATCATCAACAACTGGTCCGCCTTATCCAGCTGCCCGGCGTCGCCAGCCATGGCGAATTCACTCCCTTCAAACCACACCATGCCATGCTCATCCAGCTCATCGAACTGGTAAGCCACAGGCACAAAGCGCCCCTGTTCAACCCGCATGACGGAGAGTGTATCCAGCGCCTTGCCTTCAACAACGGGAAAATCCTGCCCGGAGAGTTTAACCACGCGGCCGCGATCCAGAGGATCAAATCGGCATTGCCCATGAACGGTCAGTGCCGGAATAAAAAGGCCAAGCGCCAGAAACAGGCGTAGGGTCATAGTAATGGCTGCTACCTGATTGTTTATTCTTGTGTGGCGACGGCTATTTTTGCAGCGTCGCCCGCACCGTGGCAGTACCCGGTTTTTCACCCGGCGTCATTTCCAGATTGGTCAACTGCACGCCCTCTTGCTGGAGAGATTGCAGCCAGAGCACCGTTTGCGAGGCCACCTGATTTTCCATCTGGATTCGCACCGCGCGATTGCCGTCGGGGGAAAACCCTTTCAAGGTCAGGCCAAACTGGTCAGCGCTGCGGCTCACATTACCGGTCCAGTTGCCCGTTGGCCGCGCGGCGGAGGTATCCCCACGCCGGGCGGCAATAACAGCGCCGCGGTTATCCTGGATCCACTGCAGTGTTTGTTGATTGGAGACAAAGCGCTTCTTCGCCTGATCCCGCGCGGCCACCGAAGGCTCCCAAATCAACCAGTACAGCACGACCAGAAACGCCACCGCTGCCAATACCTGAAGAATACGTTGTTCACGGGGCTCTCGGCTTTGGTACCAGTTAACCGCCTGATCGCGCCGGTGTGCTGCCAGCTTTTTCAATTCTGCCGTATTACTCATCCTGGCTGCTCCACCTTGATGCGGGCGCTGACACCCTGGGCCCCATTGCGATAGTTGGCGATCGAGGCCCTTGCCCCTTGCTGTTTCAACGCATTTTGAAGCTGTTCCAGCTGGGCGTAGTCCTTGGCCCCAACGTCCAGCAACAACGTATTGTCACGCTGGTCATACTGCAGCCGTTTGGGTTCAACCTTGATCTCTTTCAACACTTGCGCCACCGGCCCCAGAAGCGGGAAGAAGCGAGCCTGCCCGCCCTCGCTGCCGCCTCCAAGGCGGGCAAGGCGCCCCTGGAACTGACGGCTCAGAGCCGTGGTGGCCTTGTCACCGGGGAATAGCTGTTCGTAAAGGCTTTTGGCATCGGCAAAGGCCGCTTCCGACGCCTGGTCATAGCGCCACTGCTGGACCCAGATTGCCACCAGCGCCAGCACAAACACTGACGCAGCCAGAATGCTGACGGGCTTCCAGGGCGTAAATGCCGTGTTGGGCCCTTTTTTCTGTTTCGGTGCATACGGACCGGTCAGCAGCTCCTGCCCCTCCCCACTCCGCAAGGCGTCCAGAAATGCCGGGGTGCCGGATAAAACGGTGGCGCCGGCAAGGCTCTCGCCAAATAACGCCTGCATGCCGTCACGCTGGTCGGCATCCACTACCAGACAACGGTCACGATCGGCCATCAATAACGCCTGCCCACCATCCAGCTCGGCAATCAGTGGCGCCTGGCCCTGTAGCCGCTCGGCATCCACCTGAAGCGAGCCGAGCACAGCTCCCTGTTCCGCCGCCCACTGCTTAAGCTGCACAATCAACTCACGGGCGATGGCGGTCACTTCATAGTCGTCCCCTGTTCCTTTGCGGGAGACAAACCAGAGCGACTCCGGGCTGTCCAGCATCTGCTCTTCGAGCAGATACGGCAGCACGCGCTGCAAATGGCGCGCCTGTTTGCGGGTCAGGGAAACATGGGTCAACCGGGCAAAGGCCACGCTGATAATGACATGGAGGGTCTGCCCGGCACACTGTTCCAGCGCCACACGCAGGCTAATCGCCTGTACGCCATCAGTTGTGCTGCGCTGCAACAGCACCGGAATCTCAAGATCCGGGTCTGTTCCCCCTGCACCGCTTAAATAAATCAGTGGAGCATCTGCCACGCTGCTGTGTCCTTTCGTTGTTATCTGCGTTGTTATCTCTGCATGTGCCGCCGGGCCAGTGTACCAAGGCGGGCATCATTCCACAGTGTCGTAACTGCCCATTGCATCTGCCGGGTCTCTACTGGGTATTGTAGAAGGGATTGCAGGCCGGTTCGAGCGGGGTCAGCAGCGGGCTTACCTGCCGGCTGAAGACATCAGTAGACGCATCATTACCGCTACGCCGGCGCAAACGACTCACCAATCGGCTTAATTGGCCGTCTACTTCCACGTCCACCATCACCTGGAAATATTCACTGCTTACCCCCAGAAGGTCGCTAACTGCCTGCTTTTCATCGGCGTCCAGAGCGCTCAAAGGGGCAAGCTGCATCAGATCACTCACGGTTGTAATCGGCTCTTCTTCACGGGCTTTGACAATCGCTTCTGCCACGCCGGTACCTGCTACCCCGCCCAGTACCGCATCCAGCACCTGGGGCGGCGCCGTATTCACATTCAATGTAGTGCCCAGCGGTAGCGCGGTAAACAGCCCCCAGACCATGCTGTTCTCGGGCTGATTGGCCACCTGGAAGCTGAGCAAGGCACGCATTTCCGATTCATGGGCCGCCGGCATGTTGGGAGTCCGGCGGTTACGGTAATCCGCGTCTTCGGCCCCCTCGACGCCGTCCACAATATTGTTGGAATCCAGCCAGTCCGCCATTTCGTTGGCCAGCCGTGACGCGTCTGTTTCCTGAGGGAAAGTCAGCTCGATGAGCCGGGTAAGCCGGTCAATCGCCTCCGGATCCCGAACAAAGGTATCGCCTTGAGCGGTAATCAACCAATTGAGGTTAAATCGGCCCTGCAGATCCTGAACGCTGGCGCTGAGCATGGCGTCTTCATAGGGAGTGGGCGGTAATTGCACTGCCCACTGCTCTTCCACGCAGTCATCAACCAGCGCGTTATTGTTCTGGTCATCCTGCAGGTCATCCACCAACCCCTGCTGCGCAACCACTTCTGCCGCCATGGCATATTGGTAACGCTTGTCCCATTGCAGCAGGTTGTCCGCACGGGTGAGAAAGCGGTCCTGGCGAAACAGCACCTCCACGGTAATGGTGGTCAACAGGGCCAGTAGCAGCAGCACAATCACCAGCGCCATTCCCCGCTGCCGGTGCGCACGGTTATTACGCTTGCGCCGTATCAGCTCCATGGGTTCACCACGGTCCGGTAGAAGCGGTGCACGATGTCACCGTTTTCCAGTTCAATCTCCAGCTCAATACTCTTTGGCAGGCGCTGCTGCCACACGGGAACGGCGGCCATGGCCACATCCGGCCATAACTCCAGCCACTGCCATTCCCCCTGGGGCGTCAAATCCAGATAGCGGACGGTAAAACGCTCCACGTGATCTATCAGCACGTCTTCCTGATACTCAGTGGCGACGTTGGTGTCGAGCACCGGCCAGTAACGACGGAATAAAGTGCCATCTTCCAGGGTATAGACCACCCGCTGCATCTCACTGCGTTTACGAAGCCCAAAGGGGTTGGACCAGCCCAGGCGGGTGAATTCCACATAATTATCACGACCCAGAATGGCTGGCTGCGGGTCGCCGTAGGGATCACGAACCGGGCGATTGATCAGTTGCTCGAAATCCAGGGTAAGGAATGTGACAGCCCGCTGGGTGCGCTCCATTTCATCGGCACTGTCTTTTAGCTGTTCACGACCCTGCAAGGCGCTGCCGAGAAAACTGGCCACCCACACATAGATAAACGCAAAGATGGCGATGGTGATGACCATCTCCAGCAGGGTAAAGCCCCGCTGCGCCAGGCGCCTGGAAGAAAACGGATGGAGAGCTTCCATCATCCGGACGCCGGTTTGCCGATCAGGCTCGCCAGGTGATACGCCATTTGCCCCTCGTCATAGTCCTGCATCATGCCCACCTCGATATCCACACGCCGGGTATCCGGGTAAGGGCCCTCGCTGACACGGGTATTGATCCACCATTCACGTCCGTTGCGGGTCACCGTGGAATCCGATTCGCCAGTGGAGGGCCACTGTTGATACACCTGCATTTCTACCAGCTTGTCGGAGGCCACCAGAAAGCCCAGATGGGTTTCATTGATATTGGTATAGGCGCGCGCGGTGGAGCCCATGGTCTGACCAAGCACCACCATAACCAGCGCCAGAATGGAGACAGCAATCAGCACTTCCACCAGAGTAAAGCCACCCTGCCGCTTCATTCCTGCACGTCCTCGATCATTCTTGAACGCCGCTCCAGCCACTCCTGTTTGTCCTGCTGGTCGTCATTGTCCTGCTCGCGGTCCGGATCGGTAATCTGCCCGAGAGCCGAAATTTGCCAGCGCTGCACCTGTTCCAGATCGTCCTGGCTCTGCATGGCGAGGGTCACAGGAGACACTTCACCGCTGGGGAAAAAGAAAATCTGCGGAAACGCCTTTTCGTCCTCTCCCTCTCCCCCTACCTCGGACTCGCTGTTGCTGCCCTGCTGGCGCGCCTCTTCCTCGTCACCCTCGCCCACTGTGTCTTCACCCAAATCCAGCGAGGTGTCTTTCTTGACCAGAGTCTCGGCAACCTGACTGAGGCTCGCCTGTTCTTCATCAGCCAGTTCGTCCAGCTGCCACACCAACTCCAGGGACGGCGGGATCTGGCGAGGCTTGAGGGCGGTATCTTCGATAGGCAGAAAATCGGCAGCGGCGATATCGTAGGCCAGGGGCTCCCAGCCATCATGACGCAGACGCAGCGCCAGCAGTTGCCCCGAGAACAGGCTGCGCTCGTTGAGCAGGGCCAGGGTATCCTTCAGCCGGGCGGATTCTTGTTCCAGCTGCCGGTCGTCAGAAGTCCAGTTGCCCTGGCTAATCACCACGGCGCTGAGCAGTGCAATCAGCCCCACCACCACCATGATTTCCAGCAGGGTGAAGCCGGACTGCAGCGTGCGGGGCAAGCGCATCTTACTGAACGTCGCGCCAATTGATGTCCGCGTCGGAGCCTTCACCGCCCTCAACACCATCGGCGCCCATGGACAGCAGATCGAACGGCCCTTCAACCCCGGGACTGATGTAAACGTAATCGTTGTTCCAGGCATCCAGGGGGACTTTCGGCAGGTAACCGCCATCAGGCCATTTGCGGGCTGAATTAGGGCGCTCCACCAAGCCGTTGAGGCCTTCTTCACTGGTGGGGTAACTGCCGTTATTGAACTTGTAGAGGTCCAGCTGCTGGACGATCTTGCCCATATTGGCTTTGGTCAGATCCACCTTGGCGGCTTCACCCTGCCCGATCACGTTGGGCACAATCACCGCAGCCAACAGACCAATAATGGCCACCACCACCATAATTTCCAGCAGGGTAAACCCCGACATGGCACGCTTTGCTTTCATTCCTTCACCTTAACCGGCTAGTAAGTTATTCATTTGCATGATCGGCAGCATGACCGACAGGACGATCATTACAACCACCCCCGCCATCACCAGCAACATGATCGGGCCGAGCAGCCCCACCATGGTATTGATCGTGCTACTCAGTTCCCGTTCCTGATAATCCGCTGCCCGGGTCAACATATTGTCCAGTTCACCGCTGGTCTCACCGCTGGCAATCATCTGCACCAACATGGGCGGAAAGTAACCGCTGGCATCCAGAGCCCGGCTGAGACTGCCGCCCTCGCGTACCTTGGCGGCGGCATTTTTCACCGCGTTGCGGACCGCCAGGTTGCCCACGACCTGGGCGGCAATAAACAGGGCATCCACCAGCGGCACACCGGAGCGGCCGAGAATGCCCAGGGTGCTGGCCAGCCGGGCACTGTCGCCAGCGCGCAGCATGGTGCCCACCAGCGGCATATTCACTAACCGCTGATGCACCCGCAAGCGGAAACGCGGGTCACGCATGGCCCGCATGAAGACCACCACAGCCACCACGATCAACAGCACCACCAACCAGCCCCAGCCACGGGCAAAATCACTCATGGCCATGACAATACGTGTGAGCAACGGCAACGCCTGGTCTCGCCCTTCGAACACGGCCACCAACTTGGGCACCACGAAGGTCATCATCAGCATGATGACGATGGAAGCAAACACCATGATGAAGGCGGGGTAAATCATCGCCTGGGCCACGGAACGCCCTGTGTCGTGCCGGGTTTCCAGGTAATCGGCGAGCTGTTCCAGTACCTGTTCCAAGTGACCGCTCTGCTCACCGGCGGCCACCGTGGCGCGGTACATTTCCGGAAAAGCTCGGGGAAAGGATTCGAAGCTGCGTGCCAGGCTGTACCCCTCGCGGACCTTGGCACGTACCGCGAGCATGATGCGCTCGATGCGGTCATTGGCGGCCTGCTTGGAAACCGCAGACAGGGCCTGCTCCACAGGCAGGCCGGATTTCAACAACGTGGCCAGCTGGCGGGTAATCAGCGCCTGTTCGGCGCCATTGATCTTGCCGGAGCCGGCAAAACGGCCCATTCCCTGGCTGTTGGTATCGCTGGCTTCGTTAACCTCCAGCGGGACCCAGCCCTTGTCACGGAGTTGCTGGCGAACCTGGCGGGCACTGTCTGCTTCCAGAGTGCCTTTGTTGATTTTGCCCCTGTGATCCAGGGATCGGTATTCGAATGCTGGCATGCGACTGCTGTCCCGTCAGTCCTCGCGGGTCACCCGCAGGACCTCTTCTACACTGGTATGTCCGTCGAGCACTTTGCGCCAGCCATCCTCACGAATGCCACTGGTCAGTGTCCGGGCATGGCGGTTGAGTTCCAGCTCGCCGGCGCGGTCGTGGATCAACTGGCGCAGGGTGTCATCCACCAGCACCAGTTCGTAAATCCCGGTACGGCCCCGGTATCCCTGATTATTACAGGCTTCACAGCCATTAGGGTGATACAGCGTACAACTTTCATTGGCCGGCAGGCCCAGCATTTCCAACTCGCTGGCACTGGCCTGGTACGGGGTTTTGCAATCATCACAGAGGACTCGCACCAGCCGCTGGGCCAACGAGCCCAGCAGGGAGCTGGAGAGCAGAAACGGCTCAATCCCCATATCCTGCAAACGAGTGACCGCCCCCACCGCCGTATTGGTGTGCAAAGTAGACAGAACAAGGTGGCCGGTGAGAGAGGCCTGCACCGCAATTTCAGCGGTTTCCAGATCCCTGATCTCACCCACCATGACCACATCCGGATCCTGGCGCAGAATGGCGCGCAGGCCGCGGGCAAAGGTCATATCGACCTTGGTGTTGACCTGGGTCTGACCGATCCCTTCCAGCTGATATTCGATGGGGTCTTCCACCGTGAGAATATTGCGGGTGCTGTCGTTGAGTTCGGTCAGCGAGGCATACAGCGTGGTGGTTTTACCGGAGCCGGTCGGGCCGGTGACCAGAATAATACCGTGGGGCTTGTGGATCAGCTCGCGCATGTGGGCATCACAGGTTTCCCCCATGCCCAGGTGGGACACCTGCAAACGCCCGGCCTGCTTGTCCAGCAGCCGCAGCACCACCCGCTCGCCGTTACTGGCGGGCATGGTGGACACCCGTACATCCACGTCCCGGCCGCCAATGCGCAGGGAAATCCGGCCATCCTGGGGAATCCGCTTTTCAGCGATATCCATTCGCGCCATCACCTTGATCCGCGAGACCAGCAACGGCGCCAACTCCCGTTTCGGGGTCAGCACTTCACGGAGCACACCATCCACCCGCATGCGCACTACCAGGCGGCGCTCGAAGGTTTCCACATGGATATCCGAGGCATCTTCGCGAATGGCTTCCTGCAGCAAGGCATTGATCAGCCGGATAATGGGCGCGTCGTCTTCCTGCTCCAGCAAATCCGAGGTTTCCGGCAGGGAATCCGCCAGGCTGGCCAGGTCGAGCCCTTCCAGATCATCCGCCGCTTCCGCCGCCGCGCCGCGCTGCTGCTCATAGGTGATCGCCATGGCTGCGGTGAAGGCGGTATCGTCCATGGGCACCAGCCGCGGCAGGCGCCCGATGTGGCGCTGCACTTCCCCCAGGGCGGCCACGGAAACATCCTGCCGGTGGCACAGCTCTTTGTGACCATCACGCTCGCGCAACAGGACACCATAGCGCCGCGCGAAGCCGTAAGGCAGCAGCGACGGAGGAAGTTCCATATTTTCCGGCGTCTCCAGATGCTCAGTCATAGCTCAGTATTTTTCCATTAGGTTCTCGACCACATCGCGGGTGACCGCATTCAGCGTCAGGAACTGAAAGCCCACTTGGTACTCGCCGGGGGCATCCAGGGTTTCAGCCCAGACCACCCGGGCATCGAAACTGACCGTATTGACCCCGGCTATCTGGTCCGGCAATACCATACCCAGCTGCAATTCTTCACCATGGGGCAGTTCCCGGCGGGAAAACAGCTTGAAGCCATCCACGCTCAGGTTCATCAAGCGCCCCACGTTACCACCGGTGCTGCGATCAAACACTACCATCTCGCGGAACAGTTTCTTGCGGGGGTTGCGGCGATGATCGCGGGCACTATCCTTGACGCCGTTTTCGTCATCAGCGGGACGCAGCACCACCACCACGCCCGTAACGGTGCCGGCGTCATCGGTAATGGCGTTGGCACGCACCGCCAAGGCCAACAGTCCGTCTTCGTCCGCTGTGTACAGGCTGTGTTCGTTTTTCCAGCTTTCACTCTGCAGACAGGCCTCCCGCAGTGGGGAGTCATCCCAGCCCCAGCGCTGCTTGCCGGTATCATCATTGAACAACAGGTCCGCCATATCCCTGCCTACCAGGGCATCGCGGCTCTGTCGCAACAGGGCGCAGGCGGCCTCATTGCAGAAGGTGACCCTGCCCTCGGCATTGGCCCCGATCAGGGCCTCGCCCAAGGCATGCAGCAAGCGCTCGTTTTCGTCCTTGAGCCGCTTCATCTGCACCACCGCCTGCTGTAGCTTGCGGCGCTGGCGATCGAGTTCCAGGAAAACGCTGACCTTGGCTTCGAGTATTTTCTGGTCAATGGGCTTGAACAGATAGTCCACCGCGCCACATTCGTAGCCCTTGAAGACATACTTCTGTTCTTTGGAAATCGCCGTAACGAAAATAATCGGAATATGGCGGGTTTTCTTGTTCTTGCGCATGAGTTCGGCCACTTCGAACCCATCCATCTCCGGCATCTGCACATCCAGCAGTACCAGCGCGAAATCGTGCTTCAGGGCGAGGGACAAGGCCTCGTTACCGGACTGGGCCATGACCAGATTTCGGCCGTCAGCATCCAGAATCGCTTCCAGCGCGATCAGGTTTTCCCTGTGATCATCCACAACCAAAATATTTTGTTTCATAGGCTTACTACCCTGCAACCTGTTCCGCCAAAAAGGGCCCGATTGCCTCAAGATCGAGTACCCTGGAAATCGCACCTGTTGTTATTGCCGCTTCGGGCATTGCGGGTGCTTCCGAGCTCACCGGTGACTGGGCGATGGTGTATCCGCCTCTACGGTGTATATATTCCATGCCTGCGGCGCCGTCTTCATTGGCCCCCGTGAGGATCACTCCCAACAAGTGGCGGCCATAAACCGCGCCGGCAGAGTAAAACAGTTCATCTATTGCTGGCCGGGAAAAGAGTACAGGCCTTCCTGTAGAGAAAGCCAGTGTCTGGTCCTCTTCCACCAACATATGGTAGCCCGGTGGCGCCACATAAACATGCCCCCCAAGGATGGGCTCCTTGTCTTCCGGGGCAACCACCGGCAGTGCGCAATACCGGGCCAACAGCCACGGCATGCGATTATCCGCGCTGGCATGCTGGTGCTGAACCAGCATGATTGGCAACGGAAAATTCTCAGGAAGCGCGGACAGGATGCGCGTATAGGCATTCAGCCCGCCCCACGACGCGCCCATTACGATTGCCCTGACTGCTCCCTTGCGAGTGCTCACGATGAGTGGCCGCTGCCCTCCTCGCCTCGGGTCTTGCCAGCCTCATAGGCAGCACGGTGTGCCTGTGCTTCTTTGAGCTTGGCCTGGAGTTCACGGCGCTGCTTGTCCAGCCCCAGGAAAAAATCCACCTTGCTCTTGAGGATCAACGGATCCAGAGGCTTGAACAGATAATCCACGGCCCCGGCCTGATACCCTTTAAAAACGTACTTCTTTTCCTTGCTAATCGCCGTCACGAAGATAATGGGAATGGTCTGGGTGTCCTTGCGCTGGCGCATCAGCTCGGCCACTTCAAAACCGTCCATGCCCGGCATCTGCACGTCCAGCAGCACCAGGGAAATATCTTCCTTAAGCAGAATTTTCAGCGCTTCCTGCCCGGAGTGCGCTTTCAGGAGGGTGCGGCCCTCCCCTTCGAGGACAGCCTCAAGCGACACCAGGTTGGCCGGCTGATCATCCACCAATAGCAGTTTCTGCTCAATCATCGGTTGTCTCTAGTCATGCGTGGTGTGGAAACTGCCGCTTGCGAAAGATTCGCAACGACTTGTTGATAACATCGAACGTATCTTCCTGGCCGCTGAACCGCAGGCTTTCCTTGGTTCCCAGGCACAGGTAGCCGCCCATATCCAGGCTCTCGCTGAAAAGCCTGATCACTCTTTCCTGCAAAGGCCGATCAAAGTAGATCAATACATTGCGGCAGAGGATAACGTGCATTTCCCCAAAGACCTGATCCGTTGCCAGGTCGTGATCGGCAAAAACGATATTGCGTTTCAGCCGCTGTTCCATGATCACGCTGTCATAACGTGCGGTGAAATAATCAGACAGGGAGTGCTTGCCACCGGCACGCCGGTAGTTATCACCATACTGTTTGACCGCCTCGATGGAGTAAATGCCCTTCTTGGCTGACGCCAACACATTCTTGTCGATGTCGGTGGCGTAGATCATGGCCCGGTCGTAGAGCCCCTCCTCTTCCAGCAAAATCGCCATGGAATAGATCTCTTCGCCGGTAGAGCAACCCGCATGCCAGATCTTGATAAACGGAAACGTCTTGAGAACCGGTACCACGTCTTCGCGGAAGGCGCGGTAAAAATCCGGGTCCCGGTACATTTCCGTCACATTCACGGTCAGGTCGTTAAGCAGCGTGACGAAGAAGGGCCGGTCGCGCAGAACCTTGTCGGTCATTTCCATGATCGATGCAAAACCTGACATGGTCAGGCGATGCATGATTCGACGACGCATGGAAGCGCGGCTATAGGACCGGAAGTCGTAGCCGTACATCTGGTAGATCGCCTCAAGCAACAGGCGAATTTCGATGTCCTCGACACTGACTTCGTCATCGTCGATCGGGTATGTTTCAGCCATAACGCTATTCCGCCACGGTTCTCGTCTTTATAAAGTGACTGCGGGCACGTTTTGCGCCCACTACTTGTGCAGCCAGACCCGTAGCAACGAGGTAAGCTTTGCCATATCGATGGGCTTGGAGCAGTAATCATTGGCCCCGGCTTCGATGCACTTGGCGCGGTCGTCCTTCATCGCCTTGGCCGTCAGCGCCAACATCGGCAGCTTGCTGAAACGAGCCTGTTCACGAATCCGCCCCATGGCTTCATAGCCATCCATTTCCGGCATCATGATATCCATCAGCACAATGTCGATGGACGGATTATCATCCAGCGATTCCAGCGCCTCGCGGCCATTGTTGGCAATGCTGATGGCAAAGCCCAACTCTTCCAATTGCGCAGACAATGCATAGATGTTCCGCATGTCGTCGTCCACCAGCAGCAATTGCTTGCCTTCGAAAATATCATCGCGATGCTCGATGGATTCCGCAGTCGGGCGACGATTGGCCGGCAAGGTGGATTCCAGCCAGTGCAGGAACAGGGACGCTTCATTGAGCAGCCGCTCGTGAGAGCGCTCCGTCTTGAGGATGATGCGGTCCGCATACTTGCGCAGTTTCGCTTCTTCTTCGCGGGTCATGTCCTTGCCGGTATAAACCACCACGGGAACACTGTCGTAGTCGTCGCTGGCATGGAGTTTTTCCAGCAGCTCGAAACCGCTCATGTCCGGCAACGTCAAATCCAGGATCATGCAGTCGAACACGGTATTCTGCAGGGCATCCAGGGCTTGCTGACCACTGGTGGCCGCGGTGATTTCCACCCCTTTCTGGTCAAACAGCTCACGGATGCTTTCGTGCTGGATTTCACTGTCTTCCACCACCAGAAGGCGGCGCACATTGGTTTCAATCGCCCCTTCAATCTTGGCGAATGCAGAGAGAATATCGTCCTGATTGGCTGGCTTGGTCATGAAGTCCAGCGCACCCAGTTCCAGCGCCTTCTTGCGCTCATCACGCCCGGACAGGAAGTGCACCGGGATGTCCTTGGTACGCGGGTCCGCCTTGAGCTTTTCCATGACTTCCCAGCCGTCGATACCCGGCAAACCGATATCCAGAATAATCGCGCTGGGGCGGTAATGGCTGGCGTATTCCAGGCCATCCTCGCCGTCGTGACAGATATGCCCTTCCAGACCGTAATCCGATGCCAGTTCCACCAGTACCCGGGCAAATTCTTCATCGTCTTCGACGATCAGCACGGTTTTCTCGCGGACCACGAAGTCATCGTTGCCGGTATCCAGCGGGGTCATCGACGCAGTGTGGGCTTCCGCATTGCTGCCGATACCTTCATCGGCGTGGCCGGCAGCGGCATTATTGATTTCCAGCGCATCGGCACTGCCCACGGGCAGGTAGAGCATAAAGGTAGCCCCCTGCCCTTCACCGTCGCTGTGCAGACCAATTTCCCCGCCCAGCAACCGTGCCAGTTCGCGGGAAATGGTCAGCCCCAGGCCGGTACCGCCGTATTTGCGACTGGTCGTACCGTCCGCTTGCTGGAAGGCCTCGAAAATCAGCTTTTGTTTTTCATCCGCGATCCCGGTACCGGTATCGATCACCGCAAATTTCAACGTCTGCCCCGGCACCAGATGGCGTGAAGGCAGGGCTTCACTAACGTCCGGCTGTGTAATGCTCAACGTCACCGAGCCTTGCTCGGTGAATTTCAGTGCATTGGAAAGCAGGTTCTTGATGATCTGCTCAAGGCGCTGGCGGTCCGTATAGAAGTGTTCAGGTAACGTATCGCCAAGCTCGACCTTGAAGTCCAGGTTGCGGCTTTCGGCCACGTGGGCAAAGTTGCGCCGGAAATGTTCGACGATTTCCGGCGGCGACAAGTCGTCGATAATGACATCCATCTTGCCTTCCTCGATCTTGGAAATATCCAGGATGTCATTGATCAGGCTAAGCAGGTCTGCCCCGGCAGAATGGATAACCTGGGCGTGTTCGACCTGTTTCTCTTCCAGGTTGCCGCGTTTGTTCTGCCCCAGGGCGTTGGACAGAATCAGAATCGAGTTAAGCGGTGTGCGCAACTCGTGGCTCATGGTGGACAGGAATTCGGATTTATAGCGCGAAGACATCTCCAGCTCGCGAATCTTGTCTTCCAGCTCATGGCGTAACAGCTCGAGCTCGTCATTCTTCTGGGCCATTTCTGACTTCTGCTCGGTGAGCATGCGCGCCTGGGCCTCAAGCTCTTCATTGGTAACGCGCAGCTCTTCCTGTTGGGCCTGCAGGCTTTCTTCAGATGCCCGCAACGCCTGGGTCTGTGATTCCAGCTCTTCGTTGATGGCCTTTAGTTCTTCCTGCTGTTGTTGCAGGCGGGATTCAGACGCAGACAGCTCCATGGCCTGCTCTTCCAGGTCCTCATTGGCCTGGGCCATTTCCGTTTTTTGCCGTTCCAGAGCATCAGCCTGGGACTGCGTCTGCTCCAGCATCAGGGCCAGGCGGAAACGGCTTTGTGCACTGTGCAACGACACGGAAACGACCGCCACACACTGCTCCATAAAGGCCAGATCGTCATTGCTGAAGTCACGGAATGCACCGATTTCCAGCACCCCTTTCACTTCGTCTTCATGAACAATGGGCATCACCATGACATTGCGTGGCTGGCCGGCACCGGTGCCGGAAGCAATGCTGATGTAATCATCCGGCACCTGCTCCAGCAGAATGCTCTTGCGCTCCAGAGCGCACTGCCCCACCAGGGATTCCCCCAGACGAAATTCATTGGCCAGATGCTTACGCCGCTGCATGGCATAGGAGCTGCTCAGGCTGAGCAGCTCGGTGTCAGGATCATAGCTGTAAAATGCGCCCACCTGCGCCTCAACCACCGGCACCAGGAAACTCAGCATGTTGTTACCGAGCTGTTCGAATCCCATCTCCCCGCGCATGCGGTTATTCAGTTCGGCCAGATGGTTCTTCACCGTTTCCTGGCGCCGGTCTTCCGTATGCCGAGCCACCAGCGCATCACGCATTTTACGAATAGCATGCAGCAAGTGACCGGTTTCATCCCGGCCACCCTTTTCAATACGGGTATCCCATTTGCCATTGGCAATGTTATCCGCGGCATCAACCGCGCCTTCCAGAGGTAGCGTAATGGCCCGGGTAACACGCAAAGCAATCAGCGCCAGCAAGGTAAAGGCGACCAACCCCAGGAACAGCCCGATTTTCTGGGTGCCCAGGTTATCCGAACGGCTTTTGTTCAGGGTTTCGCGAAACGCTTCGTAGCGCTGCTGCTCGAACGCCTTCTGATTGCCCTCGTAGGTGTCCTGCAGCTCTCGTACGTGTGCAATGCGCTGGTACAGATCATCCGAGGTGCCGTTATTGGTGATCAGGTTACGGGCCAGCGCAGTGGCCTCGTTGATATAGGCGGTAAAATTGCGGCGCAATTCTTCCACGCCAGCGGAAAGCGTTGGGTCGGTCCGGCGGATGTCTGCCAGCCGTTGCTCAAACGCCGAGGCTCTGGACTGCGCCTCTTCAAGCAGATCCGGATCAGCCTGGGTAATCGCCGCGATATAAGACTCGCTGATGGCGATAAAATCCACATTGTTGGCATTGATCAATTCCAGAACCGGAAAGTCCTGACTTTCAATCCGCTTGAGATGATCAATATTGGTTTCGGCGATGTAAAAGCTGTAGGCCGCGTAGACCACAAACAGCACGATCCCCAGCCCGGCTACAGACAAAATCTTCAGCCGCACGGACAGGTTCTGGAACCAGTTCATTCAGATAGCCCTCATGCCTTTTCCGGCTTGTTGTTATCCAGGCCCCCTTTGCAGGGCTAAGACTAAAGTGTGAGGCTACCAGAAACTGACAGAAAGCGGCAATAAATCACATGAATACCGCAGGCTAGAAAGTTGATTTTTCAGGGATAAAACAGGCCAAATCGATGAACCAAGCGCAATAAGATGCAATAGTGGGAGCACAAAGCTTATTGCGGTCAGGCACTTAACAGGCTGCTGAAAAACCGGGCCATCCGACGGACCAACACAATGGACTCGCAGGCGACAATACCAGCATGGTGCAAAGAGGAGAGAAAGAGGAAGTTGGTGCGGGTAGCCGGACTTGAACCGGCATGACCTAATGGTCGACAGATTTTAAGTCTGTTGTGTCTACCAATTTCACCATACCCGCAGGAAGATCATCGTGCGCGTTAAGCGTGAAATAAAAACAGGGACAGGTTAAGCGACTGTTTCTATTTATCTTTCTGTTGAAATGACGACATCGAGCTGTGCCTGTCACTTCATCGCCCGTCTGGGTCGGTAATTGGAGGCGCGGGTCGGAATCGAACCGGCGTTAACGGAGTTGCAGTCCGCTGCATGACCACTCTGCCACCGCGCCATTTAACTGTTTTACCAAGAAAAAACCTCGGCATAACCGAGGCTTTCAAAATCTTGGAGCGGGAAACGAGATTCGAACTCGCGACCCCAACCTTGGCAAGGTTGTGCTCTACCAGCTGAGCTATTCCCGCTTTTTCCACAGCGGAGACACTGCTCCGTTGCGGGAAAGAATTCTACTCATCACCCCCCGGGTGTCAACCCGGCACCGGGTGTTTTTTCTGACTTTTCAGGACTTTGACTGACTTTTGAGCAATTGCGGTGCTGCAGCGCGAAGATACGAGCCCATGGACCACAAAGTGAATGCCGTGGCCAGATACAGCAAGCCATAGCTGAGCCACAGCCATGGATTCATGATGATGTCGCCGTCCGCAGTAAAGTCCGGTTTTTGCGCCAACAGCAAGGTAATCGCCGTCATCTGGGTCACTGTCTTGATCTTGCCCAGCTGGCTGACCGCCACTTTTGCCCGCTCACCGAGCTCCGCCATCCACTCACGCAGTGCCGATACCGTAATTTCCCGGGACACAATCACCATGGCCGGCACCGCCAACCAGGCGGTGGCATGAACCTGCACCAACATCACCAGGGCCACACCCACTATCAGCTTGTCTGCCACCGGGTCCAGAAAGGCGCCAAAAGGGCTGGTCTGATTGAGCTTGCGCGCCAGATAACCGTCCAGCCAGTCAGTAAGCCCAGCCGCGAGAAACAACAGGGCCGCGCAGACATCACTCCACTGAAACGGCAGGTAGAACACCAGCACCAGCACGGGAATTGCCAGCACCCGAATCAGGGTGAGGATATTCGGCAAATTCAGGATGGGGTGCACTTTCTGCATAGGGAGGAACTACCGGCCATGAAAATAAGCCACCAGTATAGCGGAAAGCCGGCTATGACTCATTTCCGATTTTCAGATTAAACACTGAACACACTATTGATGAAACCAGTCGTACAATGTCTGCGCCATCTGGGCATTGATTCCCGGCACCCGGGCCAGCTCACTGGCGGATGCATTGCGCATCTGCTTCAGGCCGCCAAAGTGGGTCAGCAATGCCTTGCGGCGTTTGGGGCCGATACCGGGAATTTCATCCAGCGTGGATTGCTTGCGTGCCTTGCCACGGCGGGCACGGTGACCGGTCAGGGCAAACCGGTGCGCTTCATCGCGAACCTGCTGCAAAAGATGCAGTGCGGAATCCGCCGGGCCGGGGACCATTTCTTTCCCGCAGGGAAGATAGAGCGCTTCGAACCCGGGCCGTCGACTGGGCCCCTTGCCGATCCCCATTACCCGCACCCGGGCTTGCAGGTCCAGCTCCTGAATAACCTTCCAGCCTCGCTGCATTTGCCCCTTGCCGCCGTCGATAAGCAGAAGATCCGGCAACCGGCCCTGTTCTTTCAGCACGCGCTGATAACGGCGCCGAATGGCTTCTTCCAGAGCCTCGTAATCGTCACCGCCCGCTGCCGGGTTCACATTGAAATGCCGATACTCCTGTTTGCGGGCGCCCTGCTGGTCAAACACCACGCAGGAAGCCACCGCTTTCTCGCCTTGCGTGTGGCTGATGTCGAAACACTCAATGCGCCGTACCGGCTCGCTGCTTTCCAGTAATGTTTCCAGGGCCAGAAAGCGGGCCTCCATATGCTCGCGGGCAGCAAGCTCGGCCGCCATGGACTGCTGGGCATTGGTTTGTGCCATGGTGATCCAGGCGGCACGGTCACTGCGCACTCGCCAGGCCAACCGGACTTTCTTGCCCCACTGACTTTCCAGTGCCTGCTGCAGCGCATCGGCCCCGGGAATCTCCATGCTCAGCAAGATTTCCTGCGGTTTGACCGGATCTTCCCGGTCGCCCAGATAATATTGGGAAAGAAAGGCCTCGAGAATTTCGCTGCGGTCTTCCTCGCCCCGGGTATCCGGCCGAAAGGTGCGGTGGCCCAGAATGCGGCCATCACGAATCATCAGCACTTCGATCACGGCCAGGCCATGCCGGGTTTCAATGGCAACCACGTCCAGATCGCCCTGCCCGGTTTCCGCGTACTGCTTTTGCTGCACGGACTGAATGGCGGCCAGCTGGTCCCGCAGGATCGCAGCTTTTTCGAATTCCAGCGCCAGCGAGGCCCCCTCCATGTCGGCGCTCAGCTGTTCCACCACTTCCCGGCTGCGCCCATCCAGAAAGTCCGCCGCCATCTGCACCTGGCGCGCATAATCGGCTTCACTCACCAGCCCTACGCACGGGGCCGTACAACGATTGATCTGGTGCTGGAGACACGGGCGGGTACGGTTGCGGAAGTAGCTGTCACTGCAGTTGCGAACCCGGAACACTTTCTCGATCAGGGACAGGGCTTCCCGCACCGCACCGCCACTGGGGTACGGACCAAAGTACTGGCTGCCAGCCCGGCGTGTACCGCGATGAAAGGTGACGCGGGGAAAACGGTCGGCGCTGGTGATACGGATATACGGGTAGGATTTGTCGTCGCGCAGAAGAATGTTGTAAGGGGGTTTCAATTCCTTGATCAGCGACTGCTCCAGCAGCAGCGCCTCCGCCTCACTGCCAGTCACCGTTGTCTGGATATCACGAATTCGCCCGACCAGTGCCCGGGTTTTCGCACTGGATACATTCTTCTGGAAGTAGCTGTTCAGGCGGGCCTGAAGGTTGCGCGCCTTGCCCACATACAAAACACCCCCGTCCCCGTCCAGCATGCGATAAACGCCGGGTTTGCGAGCACAGTGAGCAAGGAAGTGTTTGGCGTCGAAATCTGGCAAGGGGAACATCTCAAAACAGGTTAAACAGAAAGTGTATCAGTCCTGCCCTGATGATTTCCCCCTGCAGCGAACCGGCAATCAGGAAGCCGTGTTTTCTACCGCATCGAGCATGCCGTGACGCACGGCCAGTAACGCCATTTCCACATCGCTGGTCACACCCAGCTTGTCGAAAATACGGTACCGGTAGGTATTCACGGTTTTCGGCGACAGGCAAAGCTTGTCTGCCACATCCTGCACCTTGTGGCAGTTCACGATCATCATCATGATTTGCAGTTCGCGCTCGGAGAGCATATCCAGCAACGAACCTTCATCACCGGTATAGGGCTTGAGCGCCATGGCCTGGGCGATTTCCGGGCTGATATAGCGTTGCCCGGTGGCGACCACCTTGATGGCGCGCACCATTTCTTCCAGATCGGCACCCTTGGTCATGTAACCTGCAGCACCGGCTTTCATCAGGCGGGACGGAAACGGCTCTTCCTCGCACATGGTCACCGCGATAACGCGAACACCCTCGTCAACGCGCAACAATTTACGGGTGGCTTCAAGGCCACCAATTCCCGGCATCTTCAGGTCCATCAGCACCACTTCAGGTGCCAGCTCCCTGGCCATTTGCACGGCCAACTCGCCTGAATTCGCCTCGCCGACAACGCGCAGGCCCTCCACTTCGCCCAGCATGCGAGCAATGCCGGTACGGACCAGATCATGGTCGTCCACTACCAATACTTTGATCATTACTGCGTCCCCCGGGTAGTTCCTTTACCCGTTAATGTTCTGTTTTTCTGTTGGTTTGTAGGCACAAGAATACCGCTTGTCCACAGGCATGCATAGGGCGCCGTTAACAAACGATGGCACATTGTGCACGCCCCAGGCTGCGCATTACGCTTGCGCTATTAGCCTTTAGTCGCGTTGACCGGTCAGTCAAAAAAGCGAACCATATAGACACCATCGCCAGTATTCAGCTGGCCGCTGATCGACGCTGCTAACGACATAGTCAACAATGACAAAAGGCAACCCATGAGCGCAATCATTTTGCTCCTGCTGGGGCTGGGTGGCATGGCCGCCGGCTACTTCGTCTACTCCCGTTTTATTGCATCGCGCATCTACATGCTGGACCCGAATTTCCGCACCCCTGCCCATGAGTATGAAGACGGCGTGGATTTCGTGCCCACCAACCGGTATGTGCTGTGGGGCCACCATTTCACCTCCGTGGCGGGTGCGGCACCGATTGTCGGCCCGGCCATTGCCGTTATCTGGGGCTGGCTACCCGCCTTTCTCTGGGTGGTCTTCGGCACCATCTTCTTTGCCGGTGTGCACGACAGTGGCGCCCTGTGGGCCAGTGTCCGCAACCGGGCGAAATCTGTCGGCGCGCTCACCGGCGAGGTGGTCGGCCGCCGTGCACGCACCGTCTTCATGATTGTTATCTTTCTGGTGTTATTGATGGTGAACGCGGTATTTGGCGTCGTGATCGCCAAACTGCTCATTAATAACCCCGGCGCGGTCGTCCCGGTGTGGGGCGCCATTGCTGTCGCACTGGTGATTGGCCAGCTCATCTATCGCCGGGTCATTGGCCTTGGCCTGGTATCTGTACTGGGTGTGGCGGCGCTGTACAGCCTGATTTACGTGGGCCCCATGGTTCCCGTGACCCTGCCCGATCAGGTCATGGGGCTTTCGGCAAACGCCAGCTGGATACTGATGCTGTTTGCGTATGCTGCGGTGGCCTCACTGCTTCCCGTCTGGATGCTCTTGCAGCCCCGCGACTACATCAACGGCCTGCAATTGTTCGTCGGCCTGATCCTGCTTTACGGTGCTGTCCTGCTCGGCAACCCCCAGGTTGTCGCGCCGATGATCAACAGTGACGTTCCTGCCGGCACACCGTCCTTGTTACCGCTTTTGTTTGTCACCATCGCTTGCGGCGCCATCTCCGGCTTCCATGGTTTGGTCGCCTCCGGCACCAGCTCCAAGCAGCTGGACAAGGAAACCGATGCCCGCTTCGTGGGGTATTTCGGTGCTGTGGGCGAAGGCGCGCTGGCACTGGCAGCCATCATTGCCGCCACCGCCGGTTTTGCCTCCCTGGCTGACTGGCAGGCGGTATACACAGCCTTTGGTCAAGGCAGCCTGACTGCCTTTGTGGATGGTGGCGCCAATATCCTGGCCAATGGCATGGGCATGGATGTGGGCGTTGCCGCCACCCTGCTCACCGTGATGGCGGCCCTGTTTGCCGGCACTACCATGGACACCGGCCTGCGCCTGCAGCGTTATATTTTCCAGGAATGGGGCGAAATCTATCAGCAAAAATGGATGACCCGCCCCCTGCCCGCCACACTTCTGGCGGTGCTTAGCTGCCTGTTACTGGCGTTTGGTGCAGGCGGTGCCGACGGCTCCGGCGGCCTGCTTATCTGGCCGTTGTTCGGCACCACCAACCAATTGCTTGCCGGGCTGACTCTGCTGGTGATTACCATCATGCTGGTGAAACGGGGTCGCCCGGCCATTTATACGCTGGCGCCGCTGGTTTTCCTGCTGGTGATGACCCTGTTTGCCCTGCTTATGCAGCTGAAAAGCTTCTACGAGAAGGAAGACTGGTTCCTCCTGGGGCTGGATCTGGTGGTGCTGGTCGCTGCACTGCTGGTCACCCTGGAATGCACTGCCGCCCTTAAACGCGCCTTTAAAGCACCGCCGGAGCCCAGTTAATGGCAGAGCGGGAGCGTTCAACACCACGGCAATGGTTCAAGCGCATGAGCGAACTGGGCGCGCAGTACTACAACGCCCCCTACCGCGCTGCCATTGCCCGTGCCAAACGGGATGAAGAGGACCTGTTCATGCTGCTGGTATTCTCGGAAATGATGGGTGTTCCCAACCCGGCAGCCTGGAGCACACTGGAATTGCAGCCCCTGCTAATGGAGCGCTTTCATGAGTGGCACACCCGCATGGGTATGGAGCGCTCGCCCCTTGATCACTTTCGCTGCTGCTGATGGCTGACACCGACACCACCGCACAGCCTGTGCTTGATCTGGATGCCCTGCTCGCCTCCCGCACCCTGCTTATGGTGGGTGGCAAAGGAGGCGTGGGCAAGACCACCACCGCCTCGGCCCTGGCTATCCGCGCTGCCGACCAGGGCCGAAAGGTGCTGCTGGTCTCCACCGATCCGGCCCACAGCCTGGCGGACGCCTTTAACCGCCCCATCGGCAATTCGCCCACTTGTCTGGCACCGGGGCTGACCGCCCTGGAACTGGACCCGGATGACGAAGTCGAGGCCTACCTGGACAGGGTCAGCGCTCAGATGCGCCGCTTTGCTACTCCAGACCAATTCCGCGAGCTGGACAAGCAGTTACGCCTCAGCCGTCAGTCCCCCGGTGCGCAGGAAGCGGCGTTGCTGGAGCGCATCTCGCGGTTGATCGATGTCGACAGCCGCGACTACGACCTGTTGATCTTCGACACGGCGCCCACCGGCCACACCCTGCGCCTGCTAAGCCTGCCGGAAGTCATGGCCGCCTGGACCCAGGGCCTGCTGCGTCACAGCGACAAGGCCCGCAAATTGGGCCAGGTACTCGGCCATCTGACACCGGACAAGAGCGTGGACAGCCCCCTGCAAGACCCCACCGACCATGCCACCGCAGGCCTGGACTCACGCAGCCAGGAAGTGGCCGATACACTGATCGCCCGCCAGCGCTTGTTCCACCGCGCCCGCCGCCAGCTGTCCGACCCTGTGCAAACCGCTTTTGTCTTTGTGCTGACCCCTGAACGGCTGCCTATTCTCGAGACGCAACGCGCCGTTGCCTCCCTGACAGAAAATGGCATCCCGGTGGCGGGAGCCGTGGTTAACCGGGTACTGCCGGATGCCGCAGACAGCGCGTTTTTCGCAGCCCGCCATGCACGTCAGCAACGGCACATGGAAGAGCTGGCACACGCTTTGGGCGCGCTGCCTCGCAAGGACTTGCCACTGCAGGAAGATGACATTCAGGGACTGGAGGCGATCCGGGCATTTGCAGGATTGCTCGGCAATGGGGATCACTGAGCTTCAGCCACAAGCGTATTGCTTGCGTGTTACGTGAACCGTGTCGCGACTGCAGAGCGGCACAAAAAAAGCCCGCACTCATCGAGTGCGGGCTTTTTATTTGGCGGAGGGGGTGGGATTTGAACCCACGGACGGTCTCCCGTCGCCGGTTTTCAAGACCGGTGCATTCGGCCACTCTGCCACCCCTCCAAGGTGGCAGCAATAATACATGAGCAATAAGGCCAGTCAACGTCGAAGCCACAATACCGCGCACGACTGGTCGAGTTTTGATCGCTGAGCGGACCCGTTCAGCTCAATCGGAATAACGACGGAAGATGCGCTGCTTGGCGCGCTCGTATTGCGCCTGGTTGATAGCCCCTTCCTGCATCAGCCGGCGGTGCTCTGCCACTTCTGCCGCCAAACGTTCTTTCCTGTCGGGCAAAAGGGCCCAGGCTCGCTCTCCCCGTAGCTGCAGCGCGCCAACCACCTTTGCGAAACGCTTTCTGTCTCCACGCTGATCAAACAGGTCGAACATCACCACCCGCCCGTTACGCGTATAGAACAGCAGGCGTCGGGAGGAGCCCCGCAGGCAAATGCCGAGCCCCAGCAAGGACACTCCCAGCGCTGCCAGCGCGGCAACGGTCTGCCCCACGGCGAACAGGAGCCCGGCAACAATGAGCGCCAGCAGGGCAACACTCAGGGACCGCCAGGCAATCTCACGATAAGCACTCGGCGAGCCCGCCAGAAACGCCAGATTGATAATCCGCGTTACTTCACGCCGCCCCCGTTGCTCCGTCCATTCAAGATAGCGGCCATTGAACAGGATGATCCGGCGATGTCGGCCCAGCAGCCGGTTTTTCTGTTCGAAAACCAGCTCACGGCGGCGCGATGCCAGGTCCGGCACCTGAAGCAAATCGTTGTACAACGAATGCCGACTCTGTACCGCTGCCAGCTCGATCTGCTCACTTTCAGTGGCAGCCAGCGATAATGCGCTCATAAGGCCCCCTCAGCTCAGACTCAGGCATTTTCAGTACGAAAATAGTATTACGCACTGGCCTTGCCATCCCGAGATAAGGGTCACAAAAGTGCACATCCGTCGTCGCCGTCGATCCGTGGCGGCTAACCAAGCACTTTCTCATGGCGAAAAGCCGGTTTAACGCTTGATTTTGGCCCCCTCGCCCTTATGATCACAGGAACAATTGGCAAGGATGAGTGATATCATGAATAACCCGACCAACCCCTACTCCGCCCCCCACCAGCACGGCGTTGCCGTTTCCGGGGAGCGCGCGGCCCAGGTACTGAAAAACACCTATATGCTGCTGGGGCTGTCACTCGTTGTGGCAACCGGCGCGTCCTGGTTTGCCATGGCCAGCAACATCGGTTTCGTTAACGTCTGGCTGACCCTTGGTGTTTACATTGGTCTGCTGTTCGCCACCAACGCGCTGCGCAACAGCGCCTGGGGCATTCTGGCCGTCTTCGGCCTGACCGGCTGGCTGGGTTTCACCACCGGCCCGATCATTAACATGTACGCCCAGATCCCCGGCGGCATGGAGATCGTAACCACCGCTCTGGCTGGCACTGCCGGTATTTTCGTGGCCATGTCGGCCATTGCCCTGGTGACCCGCAAAGACTTCAGCTTCCTCACCAACTTCATCATGATCGGTATTCTGGTGGCGTTCGGGGCGAGCATCGCCAACATCTTCTTCGCCATCCCGGCTCTGAGCCTGGCGGTATCTGCTGCCTTTGTGCTGCTGTCTTCCCTGCTGATCATGTGGCAGACCAGCGCCATCATCCACGGCGGTGAAACCAACTACATCATGGCGACCGTGACCCTGTTCGTTTCCATCTACAACCTGTTCATGTCCCTGTTGCACCTGCTGACAGCTCTCAGCGGCAACGATTAATGCGTTTCTCGCTACTGGTCAACGCGGCGGCGGATTCCGCCGCCGCGTTGACCGCCCTGCATACTGCTCAAGCCCTTCTCGACACCCCCGACCACCAACTCCACTGTCTGTTCTTCTACCGGGATGCCGTGCATCTGGCGAACCGCCATGCCTGGACCGGTGACGGCCCCCAGGCCAGCACCGCCCAGCAGTGGCAACACTGGCTTGCCCGTCATGATGTGAATGCCGTGGTTTGTGTGGGCGCGGCCCAGCGCCGGGGCATTGTCGCCACCGACGCGGACAACACGCTGGCAGAAGGCTTCTCTCTTGCGGGACTGGGGCAATGGGCAGAAGCCCTCATCAGCAGCGACCGGGTGATCCAGTTTGGCTAACCATACCCTCTACATCGCCACCGGCAGCCACCCCTTCTCCAGCCAGTTCCAGGAGATGCTGGACATGCTGCTCACCGGTGCAGCGTTCGGACAGGCCACCACCCTGTGGCTTACCCCTCCGGCTCTCGCTACGCTGAAACTGTGCCCTAACGACACCCTGATGCAGCTCGCAGACTTTGGTGTGCGCTGCGTGACCGAAAAACCGGGACGCGGGGAAAACACGAACGCCACACCCTGCCCGGTGAGCGCCGACCCGCTCGGGCATGATGAGCTGCTATCATTACGCTCCCAATGCGATCAGATTCTGGTGTTCTGAATGTTGCACCTGCTTGGCTTTTCCCCTGACGATGACAACACGCGCCAGCGCTTCTCGGCGCTTTATACTCGTGGCGACATTTGCGTCTTCACCGATGCGGGCCTGTTACTTGCATCACAGCTGGAGCTGAAAGGAGATGGCTACCTGCTGACGCACTCATCCTTACAACTCCCGGACAGCGCCCTGCCGGTGATAGATCATGCGGGTCTGATCGCACTGATCGCCGAACACGGCCCGTGCACCAGCTGGTATTGAAACGCTTCCACGTACCATGCTTCACGCAACACGTCTTAAACCCGATGAGATGGAATCATGACTGAACATGCTTTTGCGCCTTTCGTCCGCACACTGGGCCGCGGCAAACGTGCCCGCCGCAGCCTCACCCGTGAGGAAGCCCGTGAGGCCATGCAGGCCATCCTCGACGGAAACGTGGAAGATATTCAGCTTGGCGCTTTCCTGATGCTGTTGCGGGTAAAAGAAGAAACGCCGGATGAGCTGGCAGGGTTTCTTGATGCCTGCCGACCCGCTTGCTACCAGGCCCTTGCCGAGCTGCCCCATGTGGAACTGGACTGGCCCAGCTATGCCGGCAAGAAAAAGCACCACCCCTGGTATCTGCTGGCAACAGTGCTACTGGCCACCAACGGCATCCGCACGTTTCTCCATGGCGGACCGGCGCACACACCCAATCGCGTGTATACCGATCAGCTTCTGCCACAACTGGGCCTGCCCGTTGCGCAAACCGTCGCCGAAGCGCACGCACACCTTGAAGAACACGGGCTGGCCTACCTGCCCCTGGAACAGTTCTGCCCGGCACTGGCGCGAATGCTCACGCTGCGCTACTTCCTGGGCCTGCGCTCACCAATCAACACCCTGGCCCGCAGCCTCAACCCTGCCCAGGCACCGCTTTCCATGCAGAGCGTTTTCCACCCGGCTTATATCGAACTGCATCAAGGGGCGGCAACGCTGGCCGGTGATCGGGACCTGCTCCTGTTCAAGGGCGAAGGCGGCGAGCTGGAAATCCGCCCGGATGCCCGCACGCAAATCCAGGGGATTCGTCATGGCGAGCCACTGGAAAGTGCCGTGATCGACAGCGCCCTGCCTCGACAAACACCACCGGGCGACCCCAGTGCAGACAGGGTCTTGAAGGTGTGGCGCGGAGAAAGCGGTGATGAGTACGGCGAACAGGCCGTTATCCATACCGTGGCCGTGGCCCTGTGGGGGCTCGACAAGGCAGACTCTCTGGAGAGTGCGCGCAAAGACGCCACAGCGCTGTGGGAAAACCGTGATAAGACACGGCTTTAACCACTGTCGGATTACGCCTTTCAGGCTCTCTGTGCCCTTGGGTAAATCTGACCTACAAAACCGTGCTCCGTAGTCGGTCGGGTTAGGCGTAGCCGTAACCCGACATTCGGCATTTACGTCCACGTCGCCGCTTACACGCACGCAAACGTCTTTCAGGGTTTGAACCAACCAAACCTGGGATGCAGGCTGACCACGCTGCCAACGATAATCAATGTCGGCGCGTGGATCTCCCGCCCTTCGATATCGTCCGGTAGCTGATTCAGGGTGCCGGTAATCACCTCCTGCAGATTGGTCGTACCCCGCGACACCAGCGCAATCGGCGTATCACCCGCACGACCGTGGGCAATCAGTTGGCTGCAGATTTCCCGCAAGCCCACCAACCCCATGTAGAACACCACCGTTTCGTGTTCACCAACCAGATGCTCCCAATCCAGATCCACCGAGCCATCCTTGCGGTGCCCGGTCACGAAGCGCAAAGACTGGGCATGATCACGGTGTGTCAGTGGAATACCGGCGTAGGAAGCACAACCACTGGCGGCGGTAATCCCCGGCACCACCTGGAAGTCGATGCCCTCGGCCACAATCAGGTCAATTTCTTCACCACCCCGGCCGAAGATGAACGGGTCCCCGCCCTTCAAACGGCATACTTTCTTGCCCTGTTTAGCGTAATGAACCAGCAATTCATTGATGTTGTCCTGGGGCAGCGCGTGTTTATCGCGGGCCTTGCCCACGTACACCAGCTCCGCATCCCGGCGGGCAAGATCCACGATGCCCTTGCCCACCAGGCGGTCGTACAAGACCACGTCGGCTTTCTGCAGCAGGCGCAACGCCCGGAACGTCAACAGGTCCGGGTCACCGGGGCCCGCCCCAACCAGGTAGACCTCACCCCGACTCAGGCTGGCCGCATCGGCGGATTCGATGGCAGCGGCCAGCATGGCTTCCGCTTCGCTGTCCTTGCCCGCCAGCACTTTCTCCACCACCGGGCTATCCAGGGTCTGCTCCCAGAACAGGCGCCGCGCACCGATATTGTCGAGCTTTTCTTTCAGCGGCTGACGGAAACGGGCCATCAGATCCGCCAGGCGCCCCCAGCGAGCCGGCAGAGAGGACTCCAGCTGGGCTCGCAGTTTGCGGGCCAGTACCGGCGAGGCGCCGGAGGAGCTGATACTGATCAGCACCGGAGAACGATCCACGATGGCAGGAAAGATGAAATCGCCCAGCGACGGATCGTCGACTACATTGACGGGCAAACCGCGCTGTTGCGCCTGGCTGGCAATGTCGGCATTGGTACTGCGATCGTCCGTGGCGCAAATGACCAGCGCGGCCCCATCCAGATCCGTGCTCGCAAACACACGATCAATACAGGCGCCGCCAGTCTGCGCCACAATGGCGCGCAATTCATCGCACACTTGCGGGGCAACCACACTCACTACCGCACCCGAACGGTGCAGAAGGCGCCCTTTACGCAGCGCCACTTCGCCACCGCCAGCCAGCAGAGCCACTTTGCCCTGCAAACGCCAACTGATCGGTAAAAATTCCATGCTTGCTCCCAGTAAACGCCGGACGCCGGATGCATGACGCTGACGGCAGGAAGCCCGCGCTGCGGGCTTGCCGTATAACAAACGTGCAACGCAGCATCACCGTCGTCTGCGCCAGAACAGCCTTACTTCAGGCGTTCCAGACCTCTCATGTAGGGACGCAATGCCTCCGGCACGGTTACGGAACCATCTTCGTTTTGATAGTTCTCCAGAATCGCCACCAGCGTACGCCCTACTGCCAGGGCAGACCCATTCAAAGTGTGTACCAATTCTGGCTTGCCGGTTTCCGGATTGCGCCAGCGGGCTTGCATGCGGCGCGACTGGTAATCCTGAAAGTTGGAGCAGGAAGAGATTTCCCGGTAGCGCTGCTGGCTCGGCAGCCAGACTTCGATGTCGTAGGTTTTGGACGAGGAAAAGCCCAAATCTCCGCCACACAGGATCACCACCCGGTAAGGCAGATCCAGTTTCTGCAAAACCGCTTCGGCATGCCCGGTGAGCGCCTCTAGTGCCGCATCGGATTCCTCCGCACGTACCATCTGCACCAGCTCCACCTTTTCAAACTGGTGTTGGCGGATCATGCCGCGGGTGTCCTTGCCGTGGCTGCCCGCCTCGGAACGGAAACACGGCGTGTGGCAGGTGTAGCGGCGCGGCATGGTGTCCGCTTCAAGAATCTCGTCCGCCGCCAGATTGGTCACCGGCACTTCGGCGGTAGGGATCAGGTATAGCTCACGCTCCCCTTCCATCTTGAACAGGTCTTCCGCGAATTTAGGCAACTGCCCGGTGCCGCGCAGGGCTTCCGGCCCGACCAGGAACGGTACATAGACTTCCTGGTAGCCGTGCTCATCGCTGTGCATGTCGAGCATGAAATCGATCAGCGCCCGATGCATGCGAGCCAACCCGCCGCTCATCACGGAGAACCGGGCGCCGGACAGTTTGGCCGCGCGCTCAAAGTCCAGCCCGCCGTCCAGGGCTTCGCCAACATCCACGTGATCCCTGGGTTCAAACGGCAGCGTTTTCGGTGTGCCCCACTGGCGCACTTCCACGTTGTCGTCTTCGTCATTACCCGCCGGCACCGCATCTTGCGGCACATTGGGAATCCCCATCAGAAATTCACGGATTTCTTCCTGGATCGCCTTGGCGCTCGCCACTTCGCGGTCCAGCTCTGCATCGATGGTTTGCAGGGTTTCTGCAACCTGCGACTTGGCGTCTTCCACCGCCATGCCGGACTTGATCAGTTCGCCCACCTGCTTGGAGGCTTTCTTGCGATCGGCCTGCAACTCCTGGGAACGGATGTCTGCCTGCTTGCGCTTGGCATCCAGCGCCGCAAACGCGTCAAGATCCAGGGTGTAACCGCGTTTGGTCAGCGCCGTTTTGATCGCTTCACCGTCCTGCCGCAGGGCACGAATATCCAGCATGTTTCTCTTACTCCAAAATCAGAAAAGGCTGAGTTGAACGTTTAAATATTCAACTTCCCCATGTTATTCAAAAATCAGGCGGCCCAGGGCCAGGCCCGCCATGCCCAGCAACAGACAGACCGTCACCGACGCCATTGCATAGCCAGCCGCCAGCGAGAAGGCCCTGGCTTCCACCATCCGCACCAGCTCAAACGAAAAGGTGGAAAAGGTTGTCAGGGCACCGAGCATGCCGGTCATCAAGGCCAGCCGCCATACATCGCCCACCGGCAGGCTCGCCATCATGATCGCCAGCAGCCCGAACAGAAAGCTGCCGGCCAGGTTCACGCTGAAGGTGGCCCAAGGCCAGGCTGGCATCACCGGGACACCCACCCACAAGGTGGTGCCAAAACGCAGACAGGCGCCAATAGCACCGCCACAGGCCACCGCAATCCAGGGCAGCATGCCTCCTTCCGTGATCGCTGATACCGACATTATTTCCCCTTCCCGTAACGGGTCCAGTCGCTACTGGCATTCAGTCCACGCAGCCGGGCCAGTTTTTCTGCCACCTTGATTTCAAGCCCGCGATTCACCGGCTCATAGAGACGGGTATGCTGCAGGCTTGCCGGAAAGTAATTTTCCCCGGCCACGAAGGCCTCGGGGAAATCGTGGGCATAATGATACTCGGCACCGAAGCCTTCGTCTTTCATAAGCTGGGTGGGCGCATTACGCAGGTGCAGGGGCACCTCGTCGGTGGGCTGCTGACGGACCAGAGCGCAGGCCTGATTATAGGCGTTGTAGACCGCATTACTTTTCGGGGCAACCGCCAGGTAGGCGATGGCCTGGGCGATCGCCAGCTCCCCTTCCGGGCTCCCCAATCGCTCCTGCACATCCCAGGCCTGCAGGCACAGCGTCAATGCCCGCGGGTCCGCGTTGCCGATGTCTTCACTGGCCATGCGGACCACGCGGCGGGCAAGGTAGAGCGGGTCGCAGCCTCCGTCCAGCATGCGGGCGAACCAGTACAGAGCCGCATCCGGGTCGGAGCCGCGCACGGATTTATGCATGGCGCTGATCTGGTCGTAAAACAGGTCGCCGCCCTTGTCGAAACGGCGCACCGCATCGCGCAGCACCTCACGCATCAATTCTGCATCAATCTTCGGCGCATCCTGATCCACCAAATCTGCCGCGACTTCAAGCATATTCAGCAGCCGCCGGGCATCACCATCTGCGTAGTTCAGCAACAACTCCCGGGCATCCGCATCCAGCTGCATGCCGTTAAGAGCCGGATCCTGCAATGCACGGACTAGCAAACCACTGAGATCGTCAGGAGCCAATGCCCGAAGCCGATATACCCGCGCCCGTGACAACAGCGCGTTGTTGAGTTCAAAAGACGGGTTTTCGGTGGTGGCGCCAATGAAGGTGATCGTGCCTTCTTCCACGTGGGGCAAGAAGGCATCCTGCTGAGCCTTGTTGAAGCGGTGCACCTCATCCACAAACAGGACCGTGCGGCGCCCCTGCCCCAGGCGAATCTGTGCCTGCTCAACAGCGGCCCGGATATCCTTTACCCCGGACAACACCGCAGAGAGCGTGATAAACGCGGCATCCACGGTTTGCGCCATGATCAGTGCCAGGGTGGTTTTGCCGGTGCCCGGTGGGCCCCACAGAATCATGGAATGCAGCTGCCCCCGGTCCAGGGCCTGACGCAGCGGCTTGCCCTCGCCAACCAGATGCTGCTGGCCTACATAGTCATCCAGGTGGGCAGGTCGCAGCCGCGCCGCCAGGGGCTGAGCCTGCTGGGCGGCATCGGCGGCAAAAAGATCGCTCATGGAAAACGCCTACTGGTGACCGGGCTGCGGCCGGAGCATCCCGGCCGTTACCCTCGATTACTGTTGTTGCTGAATGACATCCGTGCCTTCAGGCGGTTCGAAGTGGAACAGGTCGTTGTCGATCCCGCCGTTCAGGGTCAAGCTCTTGAAGTCGATCACCGTCTGCTGGCCCAGTGCATCCTGCAGGCGCATGGACGCCGGCTCGTCGCCCTTGAAGGTCACATCCAGTTGATCGAACAGCGGGTCCTGACCTTTCGGGGTAAGCCGGTAAGTGACTTCGCTCCCCTGATTATCACGCTCGGAAATACTGAACGCCTTGGCCACATCGGCAGGCTTGCCACCAAACAACAGGGCCGGGGTCTGGCCCAGATCCTGGCTCAGCGGGCGTACCACCACCTGCTCCAGGTCCTTGTCGTAAACCCAGACGGTTTCGCCGTCGGAAGCAGCCATCTGCTCATAAGGCGTTTCGGTGAGCCAGTAAAACTGGTTCCCACGGGCCACCTGAAAACGGCCTGTGGCTTCCTGCATGTGCGTGCCGCCCTGATCCAGTACCACCTGCTCGAACTGCCCTTTCATGGATTTGAGTGTCTGCAGGCGATCCAGCAAATCATTCGTGGCGCCCGCCCATGCGGTAGAGGCCAACAGGACAGCTGGCGCCAGGCTCAACAACAACGTCTTCATTCAATCTCCTTATTTGACCGGCGGTGGCGCGATGACTTCGCGCTGACCATTGTTACCGGCCTCGGTGACCACCCCTGCCATTTCCATGGCTTCCACCAGGCGGGCGGCACGGTTATAGCCAATTTTCAGTTTCCGCTGCACAGAGGAAATGGACGCCCGTCGGGACTCGGTGACGATCGCCACCGCTTCATCGTAAAGCGGATCATTTTCGTCATCGCTGCCGTCGCCGGCGCTTTCCATGCCAGGCATCGGTGCATTGAGGTCACTGCCACCATCGAGAATTTCTTCCAGATAATTGGGCTCGCCACGTTTGCGCCAATCGTCACAAACCCGGTGTACCTCTTCATCTGAGACAAAGGCGCCGTGAACACGTTCCGGAACACTGGTGCCGCCGGGCAAATAAAGCATGTCGCCATGGCCCAGCAGCTGCTCCGCCCCGCCCTGATCCAGCACGGTGCGGGAATCGATTTTGGACGATACCTGGAAGCCGATACGCGACGGCACGTTGGCCTTGATCAGGCCGGTTATCACGTCCACGGACGGGCGCTGCGTGGCGAGAATGAGGTGGATCCCTGCTGCCCGTGCCTTCTGGGCGATACGCGCGATCAGCTCTTCCACCTTCTTGCCCACAATCATCATCATGTCGGCGAATTCATCGATGACGATAACGATGTAAGGCAGGTGCTCGGCCAGCGGTGCTTCCTCATCCAGATTCATGGGGTCATCCGGTTTCCACAACGGGTCCTTGAGGGGCTCGCCTTTCTTCTTGGCGTCGTCCACCTTGCGGTTATAACCGGAGATATTCCGCACCCCCATGGAGGCCATCAGCCGGTAACGACGCTCCATTTCACCCACACCCCAGCGCAGCGCACCGGCGGCTTCTTTCATGTCGGTGACCACCGGGGTAAGCAGGTGCGGAATGCCATCGTAGACCGCCAGTTCCAGCATTTTGGGGTCGATCAAGATCAGGCGGACATCGTCCGGGCTGGACTTGAACAGCATGGACAGCAACATGGCGTTCACGCCCACGGACTTACCGGAACCGGTGGTACCCGCCACCAGCAAGTGGGGCATTTTGGCCAGATCAGCCATCACCGGGTTGCCGGAAATATCCTTGCCCAGGGCCATGGTCAGGGGCGACGGTGCCTGGTCGAACATCTGTGTGCCGACCACCTCGGTAAAGCGGATCATTTCCCGCTGCTCGTTGGGAATTTCGATCCCCACGGTGGTCTTGCCGGGAATCACTTCCACCACCCGCACGCTGATCACCGCCAGGGAACGGGCAAGATCCTTGGCCAGGTTGGTGATCTTGGAAACCTTAATACCTGCTGCCGGCTGAATCTCGAAGCGGGTAATCACCGGGCCGGGCTGCACCGCCACCACTTCCGCGTCGATATTGAAATCCTTGAGCTTGATTTCCAGCAGGCGCGACATGCCTTCCAGGGCTTCTTCAGAGTAACCGCCGGTGGATTCTTCCACCGCATCCAGCAGGCCCACTGGGGGCAGCTCACCGGACACTTCTGTGGTGAAGAGTTTTTGCTGTTTTTCCTTCTGAACCCGGGCACTTTTTTCCACCGGTTTGGCCGGTTTGGCGATTTTTGGCGGGGTTCGCGTTTCTGCCTTTTTCTTCGCCTCGGTAATGACCTTGGCGCGTTTCTCGTGGGCTTCTTTCTTCTGCCGCTGCTCTTCGCGCTGACGTTTACGCGCTTGCCACCAGGCAGGCACTTTCTCGATGGCGCCAAGCACCAGCGCGCCCAGGCCTTCAGCCAGCGCGATCCAGGACAAATCGGTAAAGATGGTCACGCCGATCAAAAACAACGCCACCATCATCAAGGTCCCACCCAGCGGGTTGAACCCGGCCAGGGAGGCATCGCCAACCTCATGGCCGAGAATGCCCCCGGCGCCTTCCGGCAGCGTATCGCCCATGGTGAAATGCATGTATGACAGCGCCGTGCCCGCCAGCATGGTCAGAATAAAGCCCACCAGTCGCAGGCTGAACAACGGCCAGCTCCCCGGCAGCCCGGCATGACGCTCACGCAGCACCTTGCCGGCCCAAAAGCCCAGCAGCACCGGAAACAGGTAGGCCATATAGCCAAACAGGCCCAGCAGCAGATCGGCGCTGAACGCCCCTACCCGCCCCATGGCATTGCGGACTGCATCCACGTTGCCCACATAGGACCAGCCGGGATCGCGGCTATCGAAACTGATTAGCGCCAGCAGCAGGTAAAGGGAAAAGGCGATCAGCGCAATGACCATGCCTTCCACCAAACCGCGTTTGAGATGGCGGGAAAACCCGGACTGTCCTTGCCCGGCAACCGTTTTACTCACGCCTTGCCCCTCAATAAAGTCAAACTATTGGATAAAGAATAGCTGATAACGGATTGAAATTATTGCGATTGTAGTCAATCACAGTGAGGGCGGCCAGCTTTGCCCCTCCCGGTGTGCCCGGGCGCACGGCATTATCGCACAAAATAGCCGCAATCTGCGGCTCGCAACCCGGGCAGTCACCTCTTCCTATCGCACTAATAGCCCATGATCAGGCTTCACGACGACCCGGTTTTACGGTAGTTTTCACTGCCTTGAATGTGCAGGCTTTGCCCCCACAGTTGGACGCGCAAGGACGGACGCGGCACTACGTGCCCACCCACCTGCCCAACCTATGTATTTATTGGAGTAACACATGAGCGACGTGCAGCACCATCGGCTGATTATTCTGGGTTCCGGCCCGGCGGGTTACACTGCGGCCGTCTACGCCGCCCGTGCCAACCTCAAGCCGGTTGTGATCACCGGTATCCAGCCGGGTGGCCAGCTCACCACCACCACGGAAGTGGATAACTGGCCCGGTGATGTGGAAGGCCTGCAGGGTCCGGACCTGATGGTGCGCATGCAGCAGCACGCCGAGCGTTTCGATACGGAAATGGTCTACGACCATATCAACGACGTGGACCTGAGCAGCCGGCCGATCACCCTCAAGGGCGACAATGGCACCTACACCTGCGACGCCCTGATCATCGCCACCGGCGCCACCGCCATGTATCTGGGCCTGGAGTCCGAGGAAGCCTTCATGGGCAAGGGCGTGTCTGCCTGCGCGACCTGCGACGGCTTTTTCTACAAGGGCCAGAAGGTAGCGGTTGTTGGCGGCGGCAACACCGCCGTGGAGGAAGCGCTGTACCTGTCTCACATTGCCGAACACGTGACTCTGGTACACCGCCGTGACAGCCTGCGGGCAGAAAAAATCCTGCAGGACAAACTGCTCGCCAAAGACAATATTTCCGTGGAATGGGATCACACCCTGGAGGAAGTGCTTGGCGACGACAGCGGTGTTACCGGCATGCGCATCAAGTCCACCAAGGGTGATGGCAGCAAGGATCTGGAACTGCAAGGTGTCTTCATTGCCATCGGCCACAAGCCGAACACGGATATCTTTGCCGGCCAGCTGGACATGAAAGATGGCTACATCAAGATCGCCAGCGGCACCGAAGGCAACGCCACCGCCACCAGTGTGGAAGGGGTATTTGCGGCCGGCGACGTGGCGGATCATATCTACCGTCAGGCGGTGACCTCCGCTGGCGCTGGCTGCATGGCTGCGCTGGACGCCGAGCGTTTCCTGGACAACCTGAACGACTGATAGACCGGAGGGCCACCACATGGTGCCATGGCTGGACCCCGGGGACCCCTTCCCCGATACCCGCCTCGCCCTCACCGACCCGGACGGCCTGCTGGCTGCCGGGTCGGATCTTCACCCCCAGACCCTTCTGCGGGCGTATTCCGCCGGCATCTTCCCCTGGTACAACGCAGACACCCAGCCCATCCTCTGGTGGAGCCCGGCACCTCGCTGCGTCATCTGGCTGGACCAGCTGCATGTCAGCCGCAGCCTAGCCCGACATCTCCGCCAGGCGGATTTCACCGTCACCCTTGATCGCGACTTCGAAACGGTCATGCGCACCTGTGCCGCCCCGCGCCAGGGCGAGCCCGGCACCTGGATCAGTGAGGAGGTGGTGGAAGCTTATTGCCACCTGCACCAGCTTGGCTATGCCCACAGCGTGGAAATCTGGCAGAACGGCGAACTGGCTGGTGGCCTGTATGGCATTCAGCTGGGGCAGCTGTTTTTCGGTGAATCCATGGCTTCACCACAGCGCAACGGCTCCAAGGTGGCGCTGGTGGCCCTGCGCAACCTGTCCAGGGTGCTGGATATTCGTCTTCTCGATGCCCAGATCGAGAACCCTCACCTCATGTCCATGGGGGCCCAGATGATCGACCGTGACGCCTTTGAAACCTGCCTTGAGGACTGGGTGCCTGCCCAGCCAGCGCCCACCCCTTGGCCAGACCGGTCGTTTGACTGGGCCGCACTGCAGGCCCTGCAAGCCGAACGCGAGTCTTTTTAGCGCCTCAGCCCTGAGCTACACTTGCACCATGACTGACTTGTCCACGCTGCGCTTTTTCCGCACACCCGCCCATAGCTGCAGCTATCTGGAAGACCGCCAGGCCTCCACCCTGTTTGTGGATCCCCAGGCTCAGCTGTCACCGGAGCTCTATAGCGAATTGAGCTTGCTGGGGTTTCGCCGCAGCGGCGATTATCTGTATCGCCCCCACTGCGACAGCTGCAATGCCTGTATCCCGGCCCGGGTGCGAGTGGACGATTTCCGCCCCCGCCGTCGCCACCGCCGCATCCTCAAGAACAACGCCGACCTGGCCGTGAATCGCGAGCCCGCCCGTTTCAGCCGCGAGCTGTACAACCTGTATGCCGCCTACATCAACGACCGCCATGGCGATGGCGACATGTATCCGCCTTCGGAAGAACAGTTCACCAATTTTCTTACCTGTGAATGGGCAGACACCCATTTCTACGGATTTCGCCAGCAAGGCAAGCTGGTGGCCGTGGCTGTCACTGATCAACTGGGTGACGGGCTTTCTGCGGTTTATACCTTCTTTGATCCCGCCTTGCCCGAGCGCAGCCTGGGGGTCATGGCGCTGCTATGGCAGATCGAACAGTGCCAGCGGTTACAGCTTCCTTACCTCTATCTGGGCTACTGGATTCGCCAATGCCAGAAAATGAGCTACAAAAGCCAGTACCAGCCCCTGGAAATTCTCGCCAGCGGGAGCTGGAAAGAACAGACCGAACCCAGTGATTCCGGGGGTTAGGCCCTCCTCTCCACCCTTTTTCCAACTTCTTTTGCAGCCAAGGCCCTTTTACGGCACAATTGCGCGTCGCTAATAGCCGGTAACCCAAGGTATTTGTTGGATGGCGAAAGAAGAGCAAATCGAACTCGAAGGTGTCATCGTTGATACCCTGCCCAACACGATGTTTCGTGTGAAGCTGGACAACGGTCATGTAATTACGGCCCATATCTCCGGGAAGATGCGTAAGTTCTATATCCGCATCCTCACAGGGGATCGTGTAAAAGTGGAAATGTCTCCCTATGACCTCACCAAGGGACGCATCACTTTCCGGATGAAATAACCCGGAACGGCTCCGGCCGAATACACCAACAAAAAAACCCGGCATTGCCGGGTTTTTTTGTTGTCTGTGCACTGTTGTCTGAACGTAAATGAAAACGGAGCGCCTTTCCGTAAAAGAAAAGCGCCCCGTCACTTCTGTTTACGCGGGCTCCGCTGTGGCCGCTTCCACGGAAAGCACCAGTTCCCCGTCTTTTTCGGTGATATTGACCTGCCCACCGGCACCGGCCAATTCGCCGAACAGCAGTTTCTCTGCCAACGGTTTCTTGATTTTTTCCTGGAGCAAACGCGCCATGGGCCGCGCCCCCATATCCTTGTCGTAACCCTTCTCGGCCAACCAGGTACGGGCCGCATCGTCCACATTCAGCACCACACCGCGCTCATCAAGCTGCGCCTGCAACTCCACCAGGAACTTGTCGACCACACCCAGAATCACCTTGCTGGTGAGCGACTGGAACTGGATGGTGCCATCCAGGCGGTTGCGGAATTCCGGCGTGAACACCTTTTTGAGCATTTCCATGCCATCAGTGCTGTTGTCCTGCTCGGTAAAGCCGATAGAACGCTTGTTCAGCACTTCTGCGCCGGCGTTGGTGGTCATGATCAGGATCACATTGCGGAAATCCGCCTTGCGACCGTTATTGTCGGTCAGCGTGGCATTATCCATCACCTGCAACAGGATATTGAACACTTCCGGGTGCGCCTTCTCGATTTCATCGAGCAACAGCACACAGTGCGGCGTCTTGGTAATGGCTTCGGTAAGCAAACCGCCCTGATCAAAGCCCACATAACCGGGAGGCGCGCCAATCAAACGGCTCACGGTGTGGCGCTCCATGTACTCGGACATATCGAAACGCACCAGCTCCACACCCAGCGCACGGGCCAGCTGACGGCTCACTTCCGTTTTACCCACCCCGGTGGGGCCGGCAAACATGAAGCTGCCGATAGGCTTGTGCTCGCCCTTGAGGCCCGCACGGGACAGCTTGATCGCCGCCGAAATGGTATCGATGGCCTCATCCTGGCCGAATACGGTCATCTTCAGGTCGCGTTCAAGATTGCGCAGCAACTCCTTGTCAGAGGAAGACACCTGCTTCGGAGGAATGCGGGCGATTTTGGCCACCATGTCCTCAACATCGGCTTCTTCAATGGTGTGCTTGCGCAGGTCTTCCGGGCGCAGGCGCTGCCAGGCACCGACTTCGTCGATCACGTCGATGGCCTTGTCCGGCAGGTAACGGTCGTTAATGTAACGGGCACTCAGCTCTGCAGCGGCTTTCAGCGCTGCGTCCGTGTAGCTCACGTCGTGGTGGGCCTCGAAACGGCTTTTCAGCCCCTTGAGAATTCCCACGGTGTCTTCCACCGACGGCTCGACCACATCAATTTTCTGGAACCGGCGTGACAGGGCCCGGTCCTTCTCGAACACGCCCCGATATTCCTGGAACGTGGTGGACCCCATGCATTTGAGCTCACCGGATGCCAGCAGCGGCTTGAGCAGGTTCGAGGCATCCATCACCCCACCGGAGGCCGCACCGGCTCCGATGATGGTGTGAATTTCATCGATAAAGAGAATCGAGTTGGGCTCTTTTTTCAGCTCTGCCAGCAGGGATTTCAGGCGTTTCTCGAAATCGCCTCGGTACTTGGTACCGGCCAGCAACGCGCCCAGATCCAGTGAATAGACCACCGCGTCGAGCAAAGGCTCAGGCACCTGCTTTTCCACGATCATCCGCGCCAGCCCTTCGGCAATGGCGGTTTTCCCTACGCCCGGCTCACCCACCAGCAAGGGGTTGTTCTTGCGGCGGCGGCAAAGAATCTGCGCCGCCCGCTCAATTTCAAACGCACGCCCCACCAGCGGGTCGATACGATCCTCGCGGGCCATCTCGTTCAGGTTGGTGGCGTAATTATCCAGCGCGCTGGCCGGGGCGCCCTCCGCGCCCGCCTCCATGTCCTGCTCGGTCTCGATGGACGGCTCTGCATCCTGAATCTGGGAAATGCCGTGGGCAATAAAGTTAACGATATCCAGGCGATGAATGTCCTGACAGTTAAGGAAATAGACTGCCTGGCTCTCCTGCTCGTTGAAGATGGCAACCAGCACATTGGCCCCGGTCACTTCCTTCTTGCCGGAAGACTGCACACTGAACACTGCCCGCTGCAGTACCCGCTGAAAGCCCAGTGTGGGCTGGGTATCGCGCTCCGGATCGGTGTCCGGCAGCAGCGGAGTTGAATCCTCGATAAACTGGCATAACGCATCACGCAATTCATCCAGGTCCGCGGCACAGGCACGCAGGACCTCGACGGCCGCCTCGTTATCCAGCAGCGCCAGCAGCAAATGCTCCACGGTCATAAACTCATGACGGTGGCCACGTGCGTGGCGAAACGCCTCGTTAAGCGTCATTTCAAGTTCTTTGCTGAGCATAAGGCTACCTCACTGCATGGGCCCGCAAGGGCATCAGGCCTGTTCCACCTGACACATCAGCGGATGCTGATTCTCCCGGGCGTATTCCACCACTTGCGTGGCTTTTGTTTCGGCGATGTCCTGGGGATACACCCCGCACACCGCCTTTCCTTCAGTGTGAACCGTGAGCATGACGCGAGTGGCCTGCTCCCGGCCCAGATTGAAGAAGTCTTCCAGTATCTCTACCACAAAATCCATCGGCGTGTAGTCGTCATTCAACATCAACACCTTGTACATGGATGGCGGTTTCAGCTTTGGCTTGGCCTCTTCCACAGCCATGTCACCGTGCCGATCCGGGTCTGAGGGGGAATCTGCCGGCCCACCACGTAGTGTGCCTGTTTCGTCAATCATTACCGGATGCCAATTTTGCTGGTGCCAATTCATAAAGCCTCAAAACCGTTGTAACCCTGCTGGCGTCAGCAGGCAATGAAGAAATGATGGGTGGTCGGTGTTTTTTCAATCCCCTGCGGCAAATCAATTCACCGGGATGATTTCACGGGGTTGACACCCTGCTGTGCATGTTTAAAAGTTGCACAATAGACTCGGGACAGAGTTTACCGCAGCAGACTGCCCGAGGATAAAAATAAACATATTCGCCATTGGATAGGCAGAGGGAAGGACCATGGCAACGGGACGAGTAAAGTGGTTTAACAACGCCAAGGGCTACGGTTTTGTACGCCCGGACGAAGGGGGCGAAGACCTGTTCGTCCACTATTCCTACATTCAGATGGACGGCTACAAAAGCCTGAAAGCCGGGCAACCCGTTGAATACGAGGTACAACCGGCCAACAAGGGGTTCCACGCCATCAACCTGCGCGCCAACGAAGAAGCCAGTAACGAAGAAGGCGCCGCTGAAGATCAAACGACGCCTTCCTGACCCGCCCTGCCTGCTGGCGGGTCCAATTGATTCAGCCGGGCGCCTCAGGCGCCCATATGCTCAATCACCGCATTACCAAACTCTGAACACGTTAACAGCGTTGCGTCGGGCATCAGTCGCTCGAAGTCGTAGGTCACCGTCTTCGCCGCAATCGCGCCTTCCACGCCGTTGATGATCCGGTCAGCCGCATCGTTCCACCCCATGTGGCGCAGCATCATTTCCGCAGACAGAATCAACGAACCCGGGTTGACCTTGTCCTGCCCGGCGTACTTGGGCGCCGTGCCGTGGGTGGCCTCGAACAGGGACACGGAACCGCCAATGTTGGCCCCCGGCGCAATGCCGATTCCCCCTACTTCCGCTGCCAGCGCATCAGAAATGTAGTCACCGTTCAGGTTCAGGGTGGCGATCACGCTGTAATCCGCCGGACGCATCAGGATCTGCTGCAGGAACGCATCGGCGATCACATCCTTGATGATGATTTCCTTGCCGGTATTGGGGTTTTTCATGGTCATCCAGGGCCCGCCATCCAGCAATTCAGCCCCGAAACGTTCCCCGGCAAGCTGATACCCCCAATCCTTAAAGGCCCCCTCGGTGTACTTCATGATGTTGCCTTTGTGCACCAGGGTGACCGAATCCTTGTCATTGTCGATGGCGTACTGGATCGCCTTGCGCACCAGCCGCTGGGTCCCTTCGCGGGACACTGGCTTGACGCCGATCCCACAGCCTTCCGGGAAGCGGATCTGGGTCACGCCCATTTCCTCACGCAGGAAACGGATCAGTTTGGTGGCTTCCGGGCTGTCCGCCGCCCACTCAATACCCGCATAGATATCTTCGGAGTTCTCACGGAAGATAATCATGTCAGTGAGTTCAGGATGTACAACGGGGCTGGGAACACCTTCAAAATAGCGCACCGGGCGCATACAGGTGTACAGGTCCAGCTCCTGGCGCAAAGACACGTTCAGGGAGCGAATACCACCGCCCACCGGGGTGGTCAGAGGGCCCTTGATCCCCACGGTAAATTCCCGCAAGGCTTCCAGGGTTTCCTCGGGCAGCCACTCATCAGGCCCGTATACCACCGTGGCTTTTTCCCCTGCGAACACCTCCATCCAGGTAATGCCGCGCTTGGTGCCGTAGGCTTTCTCGATAGCGGCGTTAACCACCTTGATCATCACTGGTGAAATGTCGACACCAATGCCATCCCCTTCGATATAAGGAATAATCGGATGATTGGGGACATTCAGGGACAGGTCCGCATTAACCGTGATTTTGTCACCGTCTGCGGGAACCGTGATCTTTTGGTATCCCATCTATACTTCTCCCTCTGAATAAAAGCGAATTCGGCCTCTGCTCGCGAGTATAGCATCGAGCCAAAGCCGGGGTGGAGCACCGGTTTGGCACTTGAGCGGATCGATTACGAGGGGCGTAATGTGGCGGAGAATGGAGAATGGAGGATTGAGAATGCCGGGGGGACAGGGTCCGTCAGGTGGGATCGCGGCAAGGCTTGCCGGACCACCCCTGAAGGACACATCTGCTGCGCCTTGTTGTCCGGGAAACAGCACCCGGCACCACAAGACTCAACAGCTGTACACGTCATCAATCAGGTCAGGCAGAGCCTGCCCTGCTAGAGCTTATCCAGGATACCGTTGAAGGTCGCACTGGGTCGCATGGCGGCCGAAGCCTTGCTGAAATCGGGATTATAGTAACCGCCGATATCAATGGGCGAGCCTTGCACCGCCACCATTTCGTTGACGATTGTCTCTTCGTTTTCCGTCAGCGAAGCGGCAATGGCCGTGAAGGTGTCCTTCAGCTCTGCATCGTCATCCTGCGCGGCGAGAGCCTGGGCCCAGTACATGGCCACATAGAAATGGCTTACCCGGTTATCCGGCTGGCCGACTTTCCGTGACGGTGACTTGTTCTGCTCCAGATACTGCTCATTGGCCCTGTCCAGAGCGGCCGCAATCACCTTGGCCTTGTTGTTCCCGTACTTTTCGCCCAGCTCCTGAATGGAAACCGACAGCGCCAGGAATTCGCCGAGCGAGTCCCAGCGCAGGTGATTCTCTTCCAGGAATTGCTGCACATGCTTGGGAGCCGAACCGCCAGCACCGGTTTCGTAGAGTCCGCCGCCAGCCATCAAGGGAACGATGGACAGCATCTTGGCGCTGGTGCCGAGTTCCAGAATCGGGAACAGGTCGGTCAGGTAATCCCGCAGCACGTTCCCCGTGACGGAGATGGTGTCTTTGCCGCGGATCATGCGCTCCATGGTATAGCGGATCGCCTGAACCGGAGACATGATGCGGATATCAAGGCCTTCGGTATCGTGGTCTTTGAGATATCTGCGAACCTTCCGGATCATCTGTTGATCGTGGGCCCGCTCCTTGTCCAGCCAGAAGATAGCCGGGGTGTTGCTTTGCCGGGCACGAACCACGGCCAACTTCACCCAGTCACGAATCGGCAGGTCTTTTGCCTGGCACATACGCCAGATATCACCCTGCTCCACGTCATGGGTCAGCAGCACCTGGCCATCTTCACGGACGATCCGCATGGTGCCCTTGGCGCTGGCTTCAAATGTCTTATCGTGCGAGCCGTATTCCTCGGCTTTCTGGGCCATCAAGCCCACATTCGGTACCGAGCCACAGGTAACGGGATCAAAGGCCCCATGGGTTTTGCAGAAGTTGATGACTTCCTGGTAGATGGTGGCGTAGGTGCTTTCCGGGATAACCGCCTTGGTATCTTTCAGCTTGCCGTCGGCACCATACATCTTGCCGCCCTGGCGAATCATCGCCGGCATGGAAGCATCAACAATAACGTCGGAAGGTACGTGCAGGTTGGAAATACCGCGGTCGGAATCGACCATGGCCAGTTCAGGACGATGCAGGTAACAGGCGCGGATCGTGGTTTCGATCTCCAGGCGCTGGGATATCGGTAATTCCTCGATCTTCTGGTAGATGTGGCTCAAACCGTTGTTCGGATTCGCGCCAATCTCTTCCAGCACATCGCCATGTTTATCGAACAGTTCCTTGTAGAAACACCTTACCGCATGACCAAACACGATGGGGTGGGACACCTTCATCATGGTGGCTTTTACGTGCAGGGAGAACAGCATGCCAGTGTTCTTGGCATCTTCAATTTGCTTGTCAAAGAACTCGCTGAGCGCATTCTTGCTCATGTACATGGCATCGATGACTTCGCCATCAAGAAGCGGAAGCTCCGGCTTCTTCACCGTTACATTGCCGCTGGAGTCTTCGAATTCGATGCGCACCTTGCAGGCCTGCTCTATCGTCGAGGAGGTCTCATGGGAAAAGAAGTCCCCGCCGCGCATATGGGCAACGTGGGTACGCGAAGCCTGGCTCCACTCCCCCATGCTGTGCGGGTTCTTACGTGCATAGTTTTTAACCGCGACAGGGGCGCGGCGGTCGGAGTTGCCTTCGCGAAGCACCGGGTTCACCGCAGACCCGAGAATTTTGGTGTACCGGGCCAGAATGTCTTCCTCTTCCTCGCTTTGCGGCTCATCAGGGTATTCCGGCACCGGGTAGCCATGCTCGTTAAGTTCGGCGATGGCCGCTCTGAGCTGGTGGATGGAAGCACTGATATTGGGAAGCTTGATGATGTTCGCTTCCGGATCCTGGGTCAGATCACCCAGTTCGGCCAGGGTGTCATTCACCTTCTGCTGGTCGGTCAGATATTCAGGAAAGCTGGCGAGAATGCGTGTAGCGAGGGAAATATCACTGCTCTCAACTTCAATGCCAGCGATCGAAGTGAATTTTTCAATGATGGGTAAAAAGGAATAGGTCGCCAGCGCGGGCGCCTCGTCAGTCATGGTGTAAATAATTTTAGGCGTGGTCATAGAATTACAAGGTCCCAATTGTATTGGTAGAGCTTTCCGCCTGATATCAGTCGGCTTTTGGCCGTCAGATCAGCGGGCACCCAACAGGAGTGCTCCCTCCGAATAAAACTGTATTCTGCATAGGCTGGCGAGTATAGCACTGACCGTTTAGCCTTGTTAGGACAAGCGGTAGCAACCGCAGACCAACAACAGTCATCGATACTCACCCCATGGCGCAATTGATCTTACTTAACAAACCGTTTCAGGTCCTCTCCCAGTTCAGCGACGACCAGGGCCGGCGAACCTTGCGCGAGTGCGTGCCAGTGCCTGGCGTATACCCGGCCGGTCGACTGGACTGGGATTCTGAAGGCCTGTTGTTGCTGACCGATGACGGCGCCCTGCAGGCACGCATCAGCGATCCGCGGTTCAAGCTTCCCAAAACCTATCTGGTTCAGGTGGAAGGCAAGCCCGGGGGGCAGGAACTGCAAAAACTACGCCAAGGCATCACCCTGAAGGATGGCCCCACGCGCCCGGCCAAGGTCGAACTGATCGAGCCTCCCGCGTTATGGCCACGCAATCCGCCCGTCCGCTCGCGCAAAACCGTACCGGATAGCTGGCTCAAGCTCACCATAGACGAAGGTCGAAATCGGCAGGTGCGGCGAATGACCGCAGCCATTGGCCACCCCACCCTGCGACTGGTTCGCTGGCAGATTGGCGACTGGAGCCTTGAGACTCTCGCCCCCGGAGAATGGCGGGCTATGACGGTTCACGCGCCGAAGCCGCCTGCAGCCAGGCAGCGGCGGCCTCGTCATCGCTCTGGCGGGCCTCGACCCAAACCCAGCGGCCGTCGATAAGCTCCTTCTTCCAGAACGGCGCGCGGGTCTTCAGCAGATCCATGATAAACGCACAGGCCGCAAACGCATCCTGACGATGCGGGGCACTGACGGCCACCTGCACGATGTCATCAGCCACCACCATGGTGCCGATTCTGTGCACCACCCAGGCACCATTGAGGTGCCATTTCTGGCCAGCCTGATCGACGATGGTGCGCAGCACCCCCTCCGTCATGCCCGGGTAATGCTCCAGATGCAGCGCCTCTACCCTGCCCTGCTCATCGCGCACCTGGCCACTGAACTGCACCATGGCGCCGCTGAGGCCTGCGTCGCGAAGCCAGTCGGACGGCTGCGCCGGCACCAGCGCCGTGTCCGTGACGGCCACATGAATCTTCATCCGCCGGTCACCGGTGGAAACAGGGCGACCACATCGCCATCACGGACCGCCGCTTGCTCCTGGCTGAGCACCTCATTCACCGCCACCATATAGCGGGGTGTCGCCTCCAGCGCACCGGCCACCGACGCATTGTCGTCGGCCAGCCATGCGACCAGGGCCGCCACGGTATCGACACCATCCGGCGGCGTGACCGTCAGGCTGTCACTGCCCACCCGCTCACGCAGAGCAGCAAAGAAACGTATCTCGATCACCTTAATCCTCCCGGCGGAACTGGCCACTGCGGCCACCGGACTTCTCCAGCAGGCACACGGATTCAATCACCATGCCCCGGTCCACCGCCTTGCACATATCATAGAGAGTCAGGCTGGCCACCGATGCGGCGGTCAAGGCCTCCATCTCCACGCCAGTGGTGCCTTTGAGCTTGCAGGTTGCCTGCACGCACAGCGCATCCGCTCCCTCCGGCTCGATGGTCACCGTGACGCCAGTGAGCAATAGCGGGTGGCACAGGGGAATCAGGTCCCAGGTCTTCTTTGCCGCCTGAATTCCGGCAATCCGGGCGGTGGCGAGCACATCGCCCTTGGGGTGCGCGCCCCCCAGTATCATTTCCAGCGTGGCCGGCTGCATACGCACCCGTGCCTGCGCAGTGGCGGTACGCTGAGTGGTGTCCTTGTCGGTCACATCCACCATCTGGGCCCGGCCGCTGTCATCCAGGTGGGTAAATCGTTGCTCTGTCATGCTCAGAGGAGTCTCCGCTCTGTTGTCTGTGGCGCCGCTGCGCTACCATTCCCGCCTTTCCAGAATTGAATGAAGCATCGTCCCCGGCCCATGACGGCACCCGGTGCTTCCTGTCCGGTAGGATACGCTATGAACAGCTTTGAGCCGCACATTACTGTGGCCTGCGTAGTCGAACAAGACGGCCGCTTCCTGTTTGTCCGAGAAATGAGCAAGGGCGAGGAAGTCCTGAATCAGCCCGCGGGCCATGTGGAATTCGGTGAAAACCTGATGCAGGCCGCCTACCGCGAAACCCTGGAAGAAAGCGCCTGGCAGGTGGAAATCACTGACCTGCTTGGCTGGTACATTTTCCAGCCGCACAAGGGCGCGGGCGTCTATTACCGCACCTGCTTCGTGGCCAGACCGATCAGCCACGACCCCAGACAGAAACTCGATACCGGCATTCTCGAAGCCGAATGGCTGACCCCGGACGAGTTTCGCGCCCGTCGACACCAGCACCGTAGTGCCCTGGTGGAAAAATGCCTGGAGGATTATCTGTCCGGGCGCCGACTGCCCCTGGACAGCATTTATCAGCACCCCTGGCCTCTGCAGAGAGGATGATTTGTCATGAGTAAGACGCCAAAAGACACTCGTGTGATCGTCGGTATGTCCGGCGGTGTGGACTCCTCCGTGGCAGCGGCCCGCCTGATCGATGCCGGTTATCAGGTCGAAGGCCTGTTCATGAAGAACTGGAACGAGGACGACGGCACCGACTACTGCACCGCCCGGGAAGATTTGCTCGACGCCATGCAGGTGGCCGGCGTGCTGGGCATAGAGCTGCACACCGCCAACTTTGCCGAGCAGTACTGGGATCGCGTATTCGCCCACTTTCTCGCCGAATACAAGGCCGGGCGCACCCCCAACCCGGACATCCTCTGCAACAAGGAAATCAAGTTCCAGGCGTTCCTCGATCACGCCATTACCCTGGGCGCCGACTACATCGCCACCGGCCATTACTCCCAGGTCAGCCATGGCGACAAAGCGCAGCTGTTACGCGCAGTCGACACCAACAAGGACCAGACCTATTTCCTGCATGCGGTGGACTATCAGAAATTCGACCGCACCCTGTTCCCGCTGGGCGATCTGGAAAAACCGGAAGTACGCCGCATTGCCGAAGAAAAAGGCTTCGACAACCACAAGAAGAAAGACTCCACCGGCATCTGCTTTATCGGTGAGCGCCGCTTCAAGGACTTCCTGGAGCAGTACCTGCCTGCGCAGCCCGGCACCATTGAGGATGACCACGGCAACGTCATCGGCAAACATGACGGGCTCATGTACTACACCCTGGGCCAACGCCAGGGCTTGGGCATCGGTGGCCTGGCCAGTGCCAGCGAAGCCCCGTGGTACGTGGCCGGCAAGGACCTGGACCGCAATGTGCTGATCGCCGTACAAGGCACGGACCACCCGCTGCTCTACAGCCGGGAACTGACCAGCGCGCCCATGCAGTGGGTCGCACTGGAAGCCCCGGCCTTGCCGGCCCGGCTCACGGCCAAGACCCGCTACCGCCAGCCCGACCAGGCGTGCACAGTCAGCGATGCCGGCGACGGTCGGGTGCATGTCATATTTGATCAACCACAACGCGCCGTCACCCCCGGACAGTCCGTGGTGTTCTACGATGGCCCGGTCTGCCTGGGCGGCGCCGTCATTGAGGAAACCGCATGAGCGAACGTTTCTCGCCGGAACAACAGCAACTGCTGGCCCTGGCCGCGGTGTTCGAAGCGGCCCAGCTGGCCGATGATGTGGCCCAACGAGGGGACTGTGACCCGAAAGCCTTCGAGGGCCTGATTGCCGGCGTCATGGCACTGGATGCCGACGATTTCGACAGCATCTACGCCCAACCCGCCCTGCTCCGCGAAGGCGTCAGCCTGCTCAACCGCAGCTTGAACAAGGAGTCCCGTGGCGCCAACTTGCGCCCGCTCAACTACGGCCTGGCCCTGCTTCACCTGGCCGGCAAGCTGCGCAAGAATGAGGACACCGTAAGCATTCTGCGCAACCGCCTGCTGGCCCTGAGCGGCCAGCAGGCGCACTTTGACAAATTCTCCGATGTCGCGTTTTGCCACCGCATTGCCGGTATCTATGTGGATACCCTGGGCACCTTTCGATTCCGCATTCAGGTCAAGGGCGACCCAGCCCATCTGCAGGACGACGACAAGGCCGCCCGCATCCGCGCCCTGTTCCTTGCCGGGGTGCGCGCCGCCTTCCTTTGGCACCAGCTAGGCGGGCGTCGCTGGCACCTCCTGTTCCATCGCAAACGCCTTCTCTCACTTATTGATTTCATTGATATCAATAATTTATAAGCGATTGTTAAAGTTACACATAGCTTAACTTTCAGCTGTCACCAGCAGCGGCGCAGTTTGCGGAATTTTGCTGTATGATTGCGCCGCCTTTGGAATGTACGTGTACGTACCTACTTGGACGATATTCGGGAGCCTGACATGTCCAGCCTTACCTCTTTGACTGCCATTTCACCGGTAGACGGTCGTTACGCCAGCAAAGTCGATGCACTGCGAAACACCACCAGTGAATACGGCCTGATCCGCTTCCGCGTCCATGTGGAAGTCAGCTGGCTGGAACAGCTGGCCCACGACAAGAACATCCCGGAAGTCCCCTTGATGAGTGGTCAAGCCGCCTGGAACCTGCGCGGCGTCACCCGTGATTTCGAAGTCCAGCATGCCGAGCGCATCAAGGCCATCGAAGCCACCACCAACCACGACGTAAAAGCCGTGGAATATTTCATCAAGGAACAGATGGCTGAACACGACGAACTGGCCAACATGAGCGAGTTCGTCCATTTCGCCTGCACCAGCGAAGACATCAACAACCTGTCCTACTCGCTGATGCTCAAGGAAGCCCGTGAACTCCTGCTGCCAAAGATGGACCAGGTGATCAGCGCCATCCGCAAGCAGGCCCACGCCCAGGCCGACCAGCCCATGCTGTCGCGCACCCATGGCCAGTCCGCCTCCCCCACCACCGTGGGCAAGGAAATGGCCAACGTGGTCGCTCGCCTGCAACGCCAGCGCGACCAGTTCGCCGCGGTGGAACTGCTGGGCAAGATCAACGGCGCCGTGGGTAACTACAACGCGCACCTGTCCGCCTACCCGGACGTGGACTGGGAAGCCTTTGCACGCCGCTTTGTGGAAGGCCTGGGGCTTACCTTCAACCCCTTCACCACCCAGATCGAACCCCACGACTGCATCGCCGAGTACTTCCACGCCCTGATGCGCTTCAACACCATCCTGCTGGACTTTGACCGTGACGTCTGGGGCTACATCTCCCTGGGTTACTTCAAGCAGCGCACCGTGGAAGGCGAAGTGGGCTCCTCCACCATGCCTCACAAGGTCAACCCCATCGACTTCGAGAACTCCGAAGGCAACCTGGGTCTGGCCAACGCCATCATGGACCACCTGGCCGCCAAGCTGCCCATGTCCCGCTGGCAGCGCGACCTCACTGACTCCACCGTGCTGCGTAACGTGGGCGTCGGCCTGGCGCACAGCCTGATTGCCTTTGAAGCCAGCCTGAAAGGCATCAGCAAGCTGGAAGTGAACCCGGCCCGCCTGGACGAAGACCTGGAGGCCGCCTGGGAAGTGCTGGCCGAACCCATCCAGACCGTCATGCGCCGCTATGGTATCGAGAAGCCCTACGAGAAACTCAAGGCGCTGACCCGCGGCAAGGACGGCATCAATCAGGACACCCTGACCGCCTTCATCAATGATCTGGCGATCCCCGATGAAGCCAAGGAAATCCTCCTGGCCATGACCCCGGCCACCTATGTGGGCAATGCCGCCCAGCAAGCCCGCAGCATCTGATGCCCTCAGCCCCCCCGCTGCCTGCCTTGACGCTGCCGCGCTTCATTCTCCCCATGAAGCCGGCAGCGTTTTTGCGTGAGCATTGGCAGAAAAAGGCCCTGTTCATGCCCGGTGCCGCCCGTGGGCTGGACCAGCCTGACGCCAACACCCTGGCCGGACTGGCACTGGAAGAGTCCGTGGAAGCACGCATCATCACCGGCGCCGGCAACGGCCCCTGGTCGGTGCTACAAAGCCCCCTCGCCGATGATGTCTTCGAAACCCTGGGCGAGGAAAACTGGACGTTACTGGTCCAGTCCGTGGACCACTTCCTCACTGAAACCTCACTGCTGCTGGACGACTTCGCTTTCCTGCCCAACTGGCGGGTGGAAGACATCATGATCAGCTATGCCGCCAAAGGGGGCAGTGTCGGCCCACACTTCGACCGATATGACGTCTTCCTGATTCAGGCCGCCGGCCACCGCCGCTGGCAGATTGGCGACGTCTGTGACGAGAGCACGCCCCGCCAGCCCACCGATGAGCTGAAACTGCTGGCCGAGATGCCCGTGCGCGAAGAGTTCGTCGCCGGCCCAGGCGATGTGCTCTACCTGCCCCCGGGCGTGGCCCATCACGGCATTGCCGAAGACAGCGACTGCATAACCTGGTCGGTGGGTTTTCGCGCCCCGGACTACCAGATGCTGATGGCAGAAATTGCCGGCGAATGCCTGGCCGAGTCCGATAGCCAGCTATTCACCGATCCGGACCGGGAGGTCACGTCCGACCCCTCCGTGCTGGCCGATGCAGACCGTCAGCAGCTGATTCGGGGCGCCCTGGACCTGCTCCAGCCAGACGCCATCGAACGGGCAGTTTATCGCTGGCTCTCCACCCCCCGGCTGGATGGCCTTGAATTTGCGATAGATGATCACCATATTCGCGAACGCGACAGCGACGTGGCGCTGGTTCGCCACGGCAGCGTGCGCCTGCTCATGCAGGGCAAACTGGCCTGGCTCAACGGCGACAGCCACACGCTAACAGAACAACAACGCCCGCTGGTGCAGTTATTGGCCAGCAAAAGACGCTACCGGGAAAGCGAGCTGGACGCCGTAATGACGCCCGCCGCAAGAGAACTGCTCCATGAATGGATTGAACAGGGCTACTTCGCCCAACTGTAACGAGACCCCTATGGCTATCAGCATTATCGAAACCCGTTGGGACGAACACGAAGCCGCCCTGCGTGGTCTCCGCCAGAACGTTTTTATCAACGAACAACACGTGCCGGAAGAGCTGGAATGGGATGGCGAAGACAGCGCCGCCATTCACTTTCTCGCGCTGGACGCCGAACAGCAGCCCGTGGGCTGCATTCGCCTGCTGCCCACCGGCCAGATCAGCCGCCTGTGTGTGCTTTCCGAACAGCGCAACAATGGTGTCGGCAGCTCGCTACTGGTCGCCGCTGAAGAAACCGCCCGGGCCAATGGCATGGAAGAGATCTTCCTGCACGCCCAGACCCACGCCACCAGCTTCTATGAAGCTGCAGGCTTCTCCGTCTCCGGCGGCATTTTCATGGATGCCAACATCCCCCACCGGCAAATGTTCAAGCCGCTGATCTAGCCCATGCAGCTGGTCATTGGCGACGACGACACCCTGCACCACCCGGACCGTCACCATGCCGGCCACGCGCTGGCCACGCTGATCGGCGCCAGCCGCCGCAGCCTCTGGCTGCGGGTTCCCACGCTGGATGCGCTCACCGACAACGCCGAGGTGTGCAGCGCCATCAAGCGCCTTGCCCTGAGCAGCGCCCGGGTCGATATCCGCATTCTGTTTGATAGTGCGGACAATGCTGTGCGCAACGGCCACCGGCTGATTCACCTGTCGCGCCGCCTGCCCTCACGGATCACCCTGCGCCAGACCCAGCAAGACGACAGCGACGCCCAACTGTGCTTCGCCATTGCCGATGGCACCGGCCTGTTTGAAGCCAGCGGCTGGCCGCGCCCCGGACGACTGGATCTATGCGGGCACCGGCTACCGCGTGCGCCGCGGCTCGGCAAACAGTTTCAGGAACATTGGGAACGCGCCGGCGGATCACCGGAGCTGCGTGAGCTTAGGCTTTGAATGTCGGATTACGGCTACGCCTAATACGACCTACTTGAAAGGTCGTTTTTTGTAGGTCGAATTAGCCCGAAGGGCGTAATCCGACAGTCTTTCAATCCCTCGCCAGGCTTGCGGTCAACTGCCAGACGGTTTGCCCGCTGGCCAGATACTTCTCTTCAAAATCCGTCGCGGCCTCCCCGTCTACCGCTAACGGCGCCAGTACCGCGTCAATCTCACTGATTGCCAGCGCCGCCTGAACCTCCTCAAGATAAACCGGCCAGTTGCTGCGCAACTCAAGTTCACCGCCCAGCGCCAGCACGGAGGGCCACACCGGGTGCCCCTGCCAGCGCCGCTTCAGGTGGGCACTTTTCGGCCAGGGATTCGGGTAAAGGATCTGATGCCGGGCAAGTTGCCACTCGGCCTGCTCCATCAGGCGCCATAACCCGGTGCAGTCCGCACGCAGGAACAGTAGATTATCCGGCGGCTGCAGCCAACGGCGACCGCCGCGCTCCAGCCGGTTGGCCGACTGATCGACACCAATCACCAGCGCCTCCGGGCATGTCTGCGCCAGCAGCACGGAGGAGCGACCCGTGCCACAACCGGAATCCAGCATCAGAGGGCGATCTACCCCCTTGTCATCGCGCCAGGCCCGGGCCTGCTCGAAGGCACTAAGGTCGTGGTCGGCTATTGGAGCCCGCCAGGCCGACGCCAAGTGACGGCGCACCACTTTTTCCAGATCAACATGGACACCCGACTGATTCGAGCTGACCGCACGGCTATTGGCAAACATGGCATTCCTGACTGGCGAAGCGACTGACGGGACGCACATTGTAGGCATGGTGGGCGCCAGTGCCAGCCCCTGGCAGGATTTCATCGCCACCACCCTACTGGCGGGCCGCTGCGGGCAGCGCTACTGTAGAGAGAGTCGGAATCCCGCAACCACCGACCTCTGCGAGGACACCATGCGCCTGTGCCTGACACTGCTTATCATCATGCTTGCCCTTCCCGGCCTGTCTGCGGCTGACGATATGAGCATTCATGTGCTGGAGCGCCCGGACGCTCCCGCTCTGGTTCCTGTCATAGAGCCATTATTGCCGGCTGGCGGCTCCGTTCGCGCCTATCGCGGCAAGCTGATTGTGCGCACCACCGAGGCTAGCATGCAGGAGCTGCAAAGCGTTCTGGGCGGCCTTGAAGCCACCCCTTCAACCCTGATCGTGCATCTGCGGCGCCAACAAGGCAGCAGCAGCCAACAAGACGGCATCGATACCAACGTCCGGGGCCGAATCGAATCCGGTCAGGCACCGGTGATTCAGGGCGAGGTGCGCATCGGCCAGCAAAGCCAGCAACAGCAGCGCCAGGATCACTACCAGATTCGTACACTCAGCGGTTACCCCGCCAATGTGAGCCAGGGCACCCTGGTCGCACTCAGCGGTGGTTATAACGGCACCACCTTCGCGCAGCTGGATCAGGGGATTCAGGTAACGCCACAACTGGCCGCGGACGGCAGCGTGGTACTGCAGAACAGCCAGCGCTTTGATCAACCGGCCAGCCACAACACCGCCCGCACCCAGCACAGCGCCACCACCTTGCGCGTCACCCCGGGCCGCTGGCAGCCCATGGGCAGCATTACCGTGACACAGAGTGGAAGCCGTCAGAGCATTGGAGGCTATCAAAACCAGCAACAAAGCATGACTTTGCCGCTGGAGGTGATGGTGGAAAAGGAGTAGCTGCAGGCAACAGGCTCGCAGGTGAGGCCCCGATTCCTGCTGTAGGAGCGTCGCTGGCGGCGCGATTGCGGCGTATTGGTTAGAGCCCCGTCATCAACCCGCTAGACAAGCCCGCACCCTCGCTGCGCGAGGTTCGCACCCTGAACGGTGCACCTACAGCGGCTTCGTAGAAAGCCCGGGGATTAGGGCTCGCCCTTCCTGCCAAGCAAAACCCACCCACAAAAAAGCCCCGGCTAGCGGGGCTTCTTTGTTGTGCTGAACGCCTTACTTGGCTTTCAGCTCACGGCGACGACGGTGCAGAACCGGCTCGGTGTAGCCGCTTGGCTGTGCGCAGCCTTCGAATACCAGCTCACAGGCCGCCTGGAAGGCAACGGAGCCGTCGAAGTCCTTGGCCATGGGCACGTAGTCCGGATCGTTGGCGTTCTGACGATCCACCACTTCCGCCATGCGCTTCATGGTTTCCAGTACCTGCTCTTTGCTGCAGATACCGTGGTGCAGCCAGTTGGCCACATGCTGGCTGGAAATCCGCAGGGTCGCGCGGTCTTCCATCAGGCCCACATCCTTGATGTCCGGCACCTTGGAGCAACCCACACCACTATCAATCCAGCGGACCACGTAACCCAGCATGCCCTGGGCGTTGTTATCCAGCTCCTGCTGGATTTCCTCGGCAGTCAGCTCGCGGGTCAGCAGCGGAATGGTGAGGATGTCGTCCAGGGACGCACGGGTGCGGCTAGCCAGCTTTTCCTGAACCTCTGCCACGTTGATTTCATGGTAGTGGGTCACGTGCAGCGTGGCGGCAGTCGGAGACGGTACCCATGCACAGTTGGCACCGGCTTTCGGGTGACCGGCCTTGTTGGCCATCATCTGCGCCATTTCGTCGGGCATGGCCCACATGCCTTTACCGATCTGGGCGTGACCTTTCAGGCCGCATTCCAGGCCAATGTCCACGTTCCAGTCTTCGTAGGCGCCGATCCACGGCAGGGCTTTCATTTCACCCTTGGGTGCCATGGGGCCCGCTTCCATGGAGGTGTGCATTTCATCACCGGTGCGATCCAGGAAGCCGGTGTTGATGAAGATGACACGCTCCTTGGCCTGACGGATACACTCCTTCAGGTTCACAGTGGTGCGACGCTCTTCATCCATAATGCCAATTTTCAAGGTGTTAGCAGCCAAACCTAATGCTTTTTCTACACGCTCGAACAGCTCAACCGCAAAGGCCACTTCTTCCGGGCCGTGCATTTTCGGCTTCACGATATAGACGGAACCGGTGCGGCTGTTGCTTACCTTGTTGATGTTCTTCAGGTCATGCATGGCGGCCAGCACGGTAACCATGCCATCCATGATGCCTTCCGGGGTTTCTTCCCCGTTATGCAGGATCGCCGGGTTGGTCATCAGGTGACCCACGTTGCGAACCAGCAGCAGTGAACGACCGTGCAGGGTCAGGGAAGAGCCGTCCAGCGCGGTGTATTCACGATCCGCATTCATAGAGCGGGTCTGGGTCTTGCCGCCTTTCTGGAAGCTCTCTTCCAGGTCGCCTTTCATCAGACCGGCCCAGTTGCGGTACACCTCGACCTTGTCTTCCGCATCAACGGCAGCAACGGAGTCTTCGCAATCCTGAATGGTGGTGATGGCGGATTCCAGCAGCACGTCTTTCATGTTGGCCGCGTCGTCAGCCCCGATCGGGTGGCTGGCGTCGAACTGGATTTCTGCGTGCAGGTTGTTGTGCTTCACCAGTACACCGGTGGGTGCGGCGGCATCGCCCAGGAAACCCTGCAGCTGGGATTCGTCTTTCAAGCCGGTTTTTTCTGACCCCAGGGACACAACCAGCTTGCCGTCTTCGATGGCGTAACCAGTGCTGTCCTTATGGGAGCCGCTGGCCAGCGGGAAATAGTTGTCCAGGAAGTCACGGGCCCAGGCAATCACCTTGGCGCCACGCTTCGGGTTGTAGGCGCCGCCTTTTTCGGCACCGCCTTCGTCGGAAATCACGTCGGTGCCGTACAGGGCATCGTACAGGCTGCCCCAGCGAGCGTTTGCGGCGTTCAGGGCAAAGCGCGCGTTTTTCACCGGCACCACCAGCTGCGGGCCGGCGATGGTGGCAATTTCGGCATCCACGTTTTCAGTGGTGACGTTGAAGTCTTCGCCTTCGGGCAGCAGATAACCGATATCCGTCAGGAACTGCTTGTACTCAGCCATGTCGATGGCCTGCCCCGCACGGGCCTTGTGCCAGGCGTCGATCTGCTTCTGCAGGTCGTCGCGCTTGGCCAGCAGCGCCTGGTTCTTGGGGGCGAGGTCATTGAGGATGCTTTCCAGCTCGGCCCAGAAGTGTTCCGGGTCGACGCCGGTACCCGGCGCAATCTCATTGACTACCAGATCATGGAGTTCGGCGGCGATTTCCAGGCCACCCTTCTGAATACGATCGGTCATGGTGCTCCTACCCTTCTGGTCGAGAGAATCTTGGTTAATCGGGACGTTCGGGGAAAACCCGGCAACCGGTCGGCGTCAGCGCGCCACCGTGTGGATTATCGCGAAAGCCCGGGGAAACGATTCAAGGCGCGTAAAGACGGGCGCCCTGAAATAAGGCGACGGCATTTTACCGGAAACGGCGCCGTGAATCATGTTTAGCGGTAAACAAAGTCTGATTTGCCGGTTTTTTGATCAGCCGAACAGATTAACCACATCCAGACGGTGAGCTTGTTCACCGCCCTGCTGCTGGCCCTGCTCCAGGTTTTCAAAGTCGAACAGGCGGGTGTCTGCCAGCTGCGAGGGGGCGATGTTCTGTACCGCAGCAAAGATATTTTCAATACGCCCCGGCTGTTGCTTGTCCCACTGCTGCAACATGTCCTTGATCACCTGTCGCTGCAGGTTCTTCTGGGAACCGCAGAGGTTGCAGGGAATGATCGGGTACTCTTTCAGGGCGGAGAACTCGATGATGTCCTTCTCACGGCAATAGGCCAGCGGGCGGATCACCACATTGCGGTTGTCATCGCTGCGCAGCTTGGGGGGCATAGCCTTCATCTTGCCGCCGTAGAACATGTTCAGGAACAGGGTTTCAACGATGTCATCCCGGTGGTGACCGAGGGCAATCTTGTTGGCACCGATTTCCTCGGCAAACCCGTACAGGCTGCCCCGGCGCAGGCGTGAACACAGGCCGCAGGTGGTCTTTCCTTCCGGCACCTTCTCCTTGACGATGGAATAGGTGTCTTTTTCCAGAATGTGGTACGCCACGCCTTCTTTTTCCAGATACTCGGGCAGGATGTGCTCCGGGAACCCGGGTTGTTTCTGGTCCATATTCACCGCCACCAGCTCGAAATTGACCGGCGCGGAGTGCTGAAGATTGCGCAGAATCTCCAGCATGGTGTAGGAATCCTTGCCGCCGGACAGACACACCATCACCTTGTCACCCTCACTGATCATGTTGAAATCAGCAATGGCGCGGCCCGTTTCCCGCCGCAGTTTCTTCTGCAGCTTGTTAAGACGGGTACGTTTCTTGGTATCGGTGTTGTCCTGTGACATCAGGTGACCTTCATTTTGCGGATCAATCGACGGTACAGCGAGGGAGCCCAGCGTTTCAGGTAGATGCCCGCCCCTTCGCGGCCGGCGATGATAACCTGATCACGGCCCCGCTGCACGGCCTCTACCAGCCGTTTGGCGCATTCTTCCGGGGCCATGGCGGTCTGCTGGGCGTCGTCCATGGTGCCCTGGCGAGAGCCATCGGCGGTAAGTGCGTTGATCGACACCTGGGTGCGAATAAAGCCGGGCATCACCAGCGTCACCCGGATGCCCTGATCATATTCTTCCGCCCGCAGGGACTCGAAGAAGCCATGCAAGGCGTGCTTGCTGGCGCTGTAGGCGCTACGCAGCGGCGTTGGCAGCTCCCCCACCAGGGATGTGATCACCACAAAACGTCCACCTCCCTGCTCTTTCAGCCAGGGAAGCACGGCCTTGGTCAGCGCCACGGTGCCGAAGAAATTTACCTCCATGATCTGGCGATCCACGGACAGATCCGTGTCGGCCACCAGTGAGCGCTGGGAGATGCCGCCATTGTGTACCACTTGATCAAGCCGTCCGCAGGCCTGCCTGACCCGCTCCACGGCTGGCGCCATGGCCTCGCTCTGGCCAAGGTCCAGCGGCAGCACCACGTGCTCTTCGCTGTTCACCAGCCCACCACGCACTCGCTCCAACTCTTCTTGTCGGCGAGCGGACAGCACCAGCCTGGCGCCGCGGCGAGCATATTCCTTCGCCAGGGCTTCACCGATCCCGGAGGATGCCCCGGTAATCCAGACAACCTTGTCAGCCAGCGATTCCGCCATGAGTACTCCCTGAAACAACCACAAAGCCCAAGCTTAATGCCCCAACCCAAAAACAAAAAGCGCGGTAAACCGCGCTCTTCGCTTGTAGCTTGTAGCTTGTAGCTTGTAGCTGATTATTTATTTCAGCTCTTTGGACGACAGCCCAAGCAGGTGTCTCGCCACGATCAGCTGCTGGATCTGCTGTGTGCCTTCAAAGATATCGATGATCTTCGAATCCCGGGCCAGCTTCTCCAGCAGGGTCCGTTCGGAGTAGCCCAGCTCACCACACAACGCCACACACTTGAGGGTCACATCATTCCCCATACGCCCCGCCTTGGCTTTACACATGGAGGCTTCACGGGAATTGGGCTGGCCATTGTCAGCCATCCAGGCGGCCTTCAACGTCATCAGGCGGGCGGCTTCCAGATCAGCTTCCAGCCGGTAAAGCTCCAGTTCGCGGGCCGTTGAGTTATAAGGCAGTTTCGAGAAATCGGCCTCAACCCCCTCTTTTTCAAAGACTTCACGGGTTATTTCCAGCGCCGCGCGCGCCACACCCAAGGCCATGGCGGCCACTTGGGGACGGGTGTTGTCGAACGTCTGCATTACTCCGCCAAAGGCTTTCTTGCGCGCCTCTTCGGTATCACCCACCTCGGCGGAACCGAGGATGTGATCCCTGGGAATCCGGCAATTGTTGAACGCCAGCGCGGCGGTATCCGACACCCGCAAGCCCATCTTGTCTTCCACACGCACCAGCTGCACGCCAGGATTATCACGGGGGACGATGAAAGACTTGATCGCCGCCTTGCCCAAGGATTTGTCCAGCGTGGCCCAAACGACAATGGCATCGCAACGCTGACCGGCGGTGCAGTAGATTTTCTCGCCGTTAAGCACCCATTCATCCCCATCGGCCACCGCAGTAGTCGCAACCGCAGCGGAATCGGAACCCGCGCCCGGCTCAGTAATCGCCATGGCGCAATACAGCTTGCCGTACTTTTCCTTCTGCTCCGGGGTCCCCACCGCCATGATCGCAGCATTGCCCAGCCCGCTGGCGCCAGGGATCGACAGCATCAGCCCCACATCGCCCCAGCACATGGCCTCTACGCCCATGATGCCCATCATGTTGCTGCCATTCTTGATTGCGTCGCTGGCCCCGTCTTTATTTCCGCCACTCTTTCCTTCACCGCGAGGCATGGCCGCCATCATCTGCGCCACCGGTTTCAGCTCTTCCGGGGTATCGCAGTGCTCAATGGCGTCGTACTTGCGTGCGATGGGGCGAAAAACGCCGCTAGCCAGCTGCTGAGCCATTTTCTGGGTCTGGGTGAGTTTCTCAGGCAATTCCAGATTAATCATGTTGTTCTCCTACACCATCAGGCTGCCGTGAAGCACGGCAATGCTGCGCAAGTTCCGGTACCACATTTCCAGCGGGTAATCGCGAACGAAGCCCGCCCCGCCAAACAACTGGATACCATTGGTACCAATTTCCATGGCCTTCTCCATGCACAGCAGCTGCGCCAGATAGGCCTCCTTGTGGAAATCGAGCCCCTGTTCGGCCCGGCTGGCGGCGCGCAGCATCATCAGCCGCATCCCTTCGATCTCGATGGCCATGTTAGCCACCATGAATGCCACGGACTGACGCCACGCAATGGGCTCGCCAAACGCCTTGCGTTCATTCACGTAGGGGATGGCGTATTCCATCACCGCCTGGCAGCAGCCCACCGCCAACGCGCACTGTCCGATGCGGGACAGGCCCAGCAGTCGATCCAGATCAAACCCGGGCAGCCGGTCGGCCTCGGGCACGGTCACCGATTCCAGCGTCAGCGTGGCTGGCTCCGCACTGCGCAGCCCCATGTACGCTTCGGCCTGAATGGTCAGCCCCGCCGCATCTTTCGGAACGATAAAGGCAGCTACCTCTCCCTTTTCCGCCGCCACCACCACAAACCACTCACACTGCTCAGCAAGGGGCACCAGGCTCTTCACCCCATTGAGCACGACTTGTCCATTGCCACTTTGTGCCGTGGTGGCTGGAGACGACGGCTCGAAAGTAGCCCGCGGTTCCGTCAGCGCGATGGCCGCGCCCGTAAAGGTTTCCGTCGCCATGGCAGGCAACCAGCGCTCCTGCTGCTCTTCGCTACCGAAATCCACCAGGGCGTTGACGGCGGCCATGGGCTGCAAGGCTGCCAGCGTATGGGAGATGTCCCCTTCGGCCAGATCTTCTACTGCCAGCGCATTGGAGAGCGGCGATCTCGGCATTCCCACACCACCCAGAGCTTCCGGCATGGGCATCAGCGCCAGGCCAAAGCCGGCGATACTGTTCAACAGTTCAGCACTCGCCTTCGCCGCGTCATCGGCGGCGCGGGATTGCGGGAACAGGGAATCGCGCACCATCTTGCGCATCCCTTCACGGGTCATGCGTTGTTCTTCGGTTAATGTCAGGTCAAAAAGCGGTGTGGACATACAAGGGCCTCATCCCGGCAAGCAAACGGTTGTTTGAACAACAGTTTGTCACTGGCTGTCTACCGCCGACAATGACAGGTCTGTGACCTGCCACGATAAAAACGGTAAAGTTGAGCAAAAATACAACAACCCTTCAGTCAGGCGTTTTTTGTCCGTGTTTACACTGATACCGAAAGAGCCCCCGGAGCGCGCGGTCCGGCTAAAACGCCAAATCATGGCGATCTATTCCTATTGTTTATTGTGGGCCGGCACCTTCATTGGTGTGGAACTCACCGCTTTTGAACCCAACACACCACACCTGACCTTCTTCGCAGTGGTCTTTGCCGTTAACGGCCTGTTTTACCTGCTGATTCGCAGCGGCCTCAGCGAGCGCTTCGGGGACCCCAGCCTGACCATCCTGCAAATGGCCGTGGGCATCCTGCTGACCACCATCATTCTGCATTACTCCCGCGAACTGCGCGGCGCCATGCTGAGCATCTATTTCATGGTCATGACCTTTGGTGTGTTCGCACTGGATCGCCGGCGCATGCTGCTGATGGCCGCCTTCACCCTGCTTTGCTTCACAGGGCTGCTGATTTACGAGTGGATCAATGCCCCCCAGCAGGCGATTTTCTCCTACCTGATCGGCCACTGGATCATTCTCACGCTCGGCCTGGGCTGGTTTATCTACATGGGCGGCTATATCCACAACCTGCAATTGCGGGTACGCGAACAGCGTGAACGGCTACGCGAAGCCCACGACCGCCTCAGCGCCATTGCCGTGCGCGACGACCTGACCGGCCTGTATAACCGGCGCCACTTTCTGGAACGTCTGGAAGAAGAGATGTCCCGCGCCAACCGGGAGAGCAGCCCGCTACACCTGGCGATTATCGACCTGGACCACTTCAAACGGGTCAACGACACCTATGGCCATCACGCCGGCGACGAAGTGTTGCATCGCTTTGCGCAGCTCGCGGCCATGGGGTTGCGCAAGTCCGACCTGCTGGCCCGTTACGGCGGCGAAGAGTTCGTGGTGCTGTTCCCTCACACCAGCAGCCAGGCCTGCCTGGCCGCGCTGGAACGGTTGCGACACAGTTTTTCCGAACAGCGCTATGCTTTTGCCGGAGAATTAAGCAGCGCGTTTTCCGCCGGGCTAACGCATTACCAGCCTGGGGAAAGCGCTGAGCAATTCATAAAGCGAGCGGATAACGCCTTGTATGAAGCCAAGCACCTGGGCAGAAACCGTATCCAGCAAGCGGGCTGACCAGACCACTACAACAGGACGGTGGAGGCGCGGCCCGTCTATCGGTATGCTTGCTCGCCACCGGGAGAAAAGCATGTCTGAGATTACCAACCCAAGTCTGAAAAACACGGTCCGCCAGCATTTCGCCAGCCTGGGGGAAGACGCGCCGACCTGGACGGAAATTCACGGCATGCTGTGTGCCCTGGCCGCAGGCCCGCAGGGCGATGACGATACCCGGGTCGACTACGCCCATGAGCTGGAAATGCCGGTCCCGGACGAGGTGGCATCCGCCCTCAACCAGCTGCGCCAACGTCTGGTGACCCAGTTACTCAGCGGCGAAACAGTGAACCTGCCCTGCCTGCTCGATCCCTATCAGGAAGAAGATGGCCAGGACCTGGCCAGCTGGTGTGCCGGTTTCATGACCGGCGTTTTCGTGAATGAGTCCCTCTGGTACGAGCACGACGAGGAAACCGTCGTCAATCTGCTGTTGCCCTTCATTCTGATTTCCGGTCTTGATGAAGATGAAGAGCTGGACGCCCTGTGGGAGAACACCCAGGTGGTCCGCCAGATGGCCCTGGGCATTCCGGAGCTGATTGAAGAACTGTTTTTATGTTTTCACGGGCCGGATGAAGGCGGCGAATCCCAGGGAACCTCTGAATAACGCCTTGTCCGCTGACCCGGCCTCTTGCCCCACTGATCACTGTCGTCAGACGTAACGTGACCCAGTTCCACGCCGTACCCGTGCCAAGCCTCTAGGCTTGCAGGGTGAGCTACCGATACAAAAACCATGTAGCCACCAGAACATCATTACTAGGGGGAACGCGTGCGCGTCATTCTTTTGGCAAGTTTACTGACGCCAGTGCTGGCGATGGCTCAAACCGAATCCCAGCCTGCCTGCCCGACACTGGCCCGGGCCAGCTTCACCACTGCGGTCGAAAACCGTGAACCCATCAACACCGTCAGCCAGGTACCTGTAGATACCGCAGAGCTGCTCTTTTATACCGAAGTGCATGACGGCAGCAATCAAACCCTCTACCACCACTGGTCGCTCAATGGTGAACCCTTTGTGGATGTCACCCTGGAGATTGGTTCGGATTTCTGGCGGACCTGGTCGTCGAAAACACTTACCGGGCTGGGCATGAAAGCGGGCGACACCTGGGGCGTTTCCGTCACCGGTGCCCCGGGTTGCGAATTGGGCCACTGGCAGGTAACGCTGACAGAATCCGGCAACGCACCGGCAGCTCCAGATACCTCCACGCAGGCCACGCCAGACCGTGCCGCACCAACGCCACCATCAGCTTCACCGCCACCTTCACAAACAGAAAGCCCCACTAACGCAGACGATGCACAGCAAGCCGTGCCAACCGACAGTGCGCCAGTGGATCTGAGCGCGAATTTCATGGCTATCGAAGAGCTGCTGACACTCGGCGACACTCGAGGGGCGCGTTCTGCCATCAAGCGGGCGCGGGCACTGACCGGTAATGCGCAGCAGCTCGCCGACCTTGATCAAATGGACAAGGACAATCAGGCATTTGCAGAACTGAACCAGCTGATCCGTCAGCGCGACATCCCGGCCGCCCGGCAGAAACTGCAAGCCCTGATGGTCTCCGTTCCGCCGGAAAGCCCGGTGTACCCTGCCCTTCAGGGTCGTCACAAGTTGCTCGATCAGCTCAACGAAATGAACCGGGACAGCGCTGGGCTCCAGGCCGCCTCTGCCCCGTAAAGGAACGCTTCACCGTTAGCGTGAACAGCACATTGTGAACCGCTTGATTGGATCTCAGTAATGCCTCGCACTTTGCTGGACACGTAACCCGCAGCGGATCATGGGACAAGAGCCGGGATCCGCTCATCACTCCCTGTCCATCACTCAATACCGTGACAAAGCCCAAAAGGAATTATTCAGAGGCTCCTTAGTCGTCTTTAAGGGAAAGGTGGCTGACATCCGGTTGCGCCGGTGGTGGCGCCTGGGTGCGCTGGCCCAGGTCTTCCCCGGGCGCCGCCATGCTCAGGTGGCTTACATCAGGGGCCGGTGGTACAGGCGCGCGGGTTGCGTTATCCATATCCTCACCCACATCCGCCACGGAAAACGCACCAGAGAAGCCGGTGCCCCCGGTACGAATGGTTCCCACGGTCTCCAGATCACCGCTGTTCTGCTCCCTGGGGCTGGCCGATACGGCTGAGTCGGAAGATTCCGTCGCCGGTGCAGGTGCCGCTGATGGCGCAGCAGCCGGCTGCGCAGGCACCACCGGCGGTTTCTCGCCACCGGACACAGGGCGAATTTCACATTCCGCCCCGGCCTGCTTCATCAGCGCCCGAAACTTCATGGCCGTGGCCTGATCAGCATCTTTCTTGATCACCACCGGCTGGCCGGAAAACAGTTTCTCAACCCGGGCGCTGTCCATCTTGAACAAACGCCCCAGATTGCTCTTCACCGTGGCCAGGTCAGCACCGCCGACCAGCTTCCCGGAAAACACGATATGGAAACGAGCATCACTCATGCTGTTGCGTTTCTCCCTTCAGGCAATTCAGTTTTCAGGCACAAGATTCAATCCATCTGCGCCGCACAATACTCCGCCAGCGCCGCAATGGTCCGTGACGGGTTCAGGCCCAAAGCCCGAGGCACCATGGCGCCATCCACCACATAGAGACCAGGATAGTTGAACACTTCCCCGGCATGGTTCACCACCCCCTGTTCCACAGAATCCGCCATATTGCAGCCACCCAGTGGATGCGGTGTGACCAGATTCTTGAACCAGGTCCAGGTAGCGGGTGTCATCGGATTGCCCCCAGTGGCTGCCGTCAACGACAAATGCCGATCGGCCAACCCCTGTACTGCCTTTTCTGCCTTGCGGTAATCCCACTTGAGCTTCAGGCGATCACGCTTCCATGGCCAGTACCAGCGCCGGCCCAGAGAAAAGGTGCCACCGGGATCATCCATGGCCTGGCCAAACCAGGGCATCATTTTGCCAAAGGGGTTACTGCTGTCGCCATATTTCAGCATGGCCGCACCCAGCCGGCTGCCGGCAAACCGGGATTGCTTGCCTAGGCGCTCCAGCCAGCTACCAAGAATATCCGGCAATCCACCGTCTTCCACAAAATACCGGGCGCCATTGTCCGAGCCATCCAGGTAATCGATGGCGCTGGTGATGGTCGGGCCCCGCGTAGGTGAAATCTGACGATCTTCATAGAAAGCCGCCGTGGCAAAATCGCCGTTACTGCTCCAGTTATGCCCGAGCTTACGGCTGAGTTTCGGCAGCGTCTTGAACTGATCCCGGCAGCGCAGTAACAGTTCGGTGGAACCCATGGAGCCAGCAGCCACGATCACCTTGTCAGCCCGGAAACCGCGCCAGCCCCGCGCATCCAGATCCATGGCGAGCACTTCATAGCCACCGGATGCAAGCGGCCGAATCGTGCGCACGTGATGCAACGGGCGAATCTGCGCGCCAGCACTTTCTGCCGCCGCCAGGTAATTGAGATCCAGGGTATTCTTGGCTTTCACCGGGCAACCCAGATCGCAATTGCCGCAATGGGTGCAAGTGCCCTGCTCTTTGCCCTGGGCGTTGACCCAGCTTTTACTATGGCGGTAATCGAACGAATCGTCGTTTTCCGCGCGCCACTCTGGATCAAACGTAATCGCCTGGGGTACCACGGTGAAACGGTCCCCGGCGCCGACCGCCTCCGCCGCTTCTTTCATCAGGTGGGTGCGTGGCGTCCACTGGCTCGTCGGCAATGTCTGCACATTGAGCATCACGCCAGTGATGTCGTAATAGGGTTTCAGGGTGGCGTAATCAATCGCCTCAGGCCAACCCTGCTCGAAGGCCTCGGGTTTGGCTTCAATACTGACGTTGGCATAAATCAGCGAGCCACCGCCAACCCCGGCCCCCATGGCAATACTCATGTCACCGAAATTGCGAAAATCAATCCAGCCGTTTTGTTTTTCCGGCTCATCTTCATCCCAAAGCCAGTCTGTCTGGGACACGGACGGGTAATCACCGGGCAACCAGCGCCTGCCCCGCTCCAACACCACCACCTTGCTTCCCTTCTCGGCCAGTCGGCATGCCATTACAGCGCCCCCGAAGCCACTGCCGATAACCAGCACATCCACCTTTTCCATGTCGTCCCCAGTGTTTTTCTGCTTTTTGTTGTCGGCTCCCCGAGCGTCCAACTCTCTTCTTACACTATTTTTTGCACTATAAATTTAAGCGCCAATCCTGTCCATTTACACCGCTTTCCAGTAACCTGACCACCATCTTTGCCGGCCCACAGCAGCATCCATGGAACAGATCGATTTCGTTACTATTGAAGAGAAAAAGCGCCCTCGCAAGCGGGCTGCTGCCCCGAAAAAGGTGGCCAGCGCGTCGCGGCAGGCAACCGCGCGGCAAGGTGCTGTTCGTGAAGGCTACCGGCGTCTCACCGCGGACATTCCCGCCGATTTACACAAGCGCCTGAAAATGCAGGCACTGATGGAAGACCGTTCTGTCACCGAGTTGATCGTGCAAGCGGCAGAGAGCTTTCTGCGTAACCGCGACTGATTTCCCCACCGTTTCCTTTGTCCCCATCCATCCTTTTCACGCATAGCACTTACGCTGTCACTGAAGCGTCACCGCGCTGTCATTCATTCGCACCCTTGTGGCGACACCCTTGGCGGAAACCGTCTAAGGAGCTAGCTCATGGCTGCAGATCTGTTTCTGCTCGTCTGTGCCCTGCTGTTCGGGCTTGGATTTCGTCAATTGTTCCGCCACCTTCCCGAGGAACGCTGGCAATTTGTCGCGTCCCTGCCCTTGAAGAAAAACGGTGACGGTTCCTGGCAGGGCCTGAATCTGACCTTCTATGGTTTATTTACCGGCCTGGCCGGCGGGTTCGGCGTTGCCACGTTCATTCTTCTTACTGCCGCCGTCGGCGTTTCGCTGATGACCACCGTACTCCTGACCCTCGGGGTACTCGCCATTTGCCTGCCAGCAGCCAAGATTATCGCCACAGTGGTAGAGAAAAATCGACACGGCTTTACCGTCGGCGGCGCCAGTTTCGTGGGTATTATCATTGCACCCATATTCCTGTGGCTGGCGGACAAGGCCAGCCAGCACTGGTGGGACACGCCGCTGCCCACTCTGCCCATGCTGGCAGCCATGTCCATCGCCTACGTGATGGGGGAAGGGATCGGTCGATTGGCCTGTATCAGTTTCGGCTGCTGTTACGGCAAGGCCCTCAACGATGCCCCCACCTGGGCCCGGCGCATGTTTGCCACGCTCAACCATGTCTTTATCGGCAAAACCAAAAAAATCGCCTTCGCCGGGGAAATGGAAGCCGTCAAGGTTATTCCCATTCAGGCGGTAACCTGCGTGCTCTACACGGCGCTGGCATTGTTATGCAGCGCCCTGTTCTTCCACCAGTTATTTGCCCTGGCCTTTGCCCTGAGCCTGGTGGGCAGCCAGCTTTGGCGGGTGTATTCGGAAACGCTGCGAGCGGACTATCGTGGAGGCAGCAAACTGTTCTCGGTCTATCAACTGATGGCATTGCTCGCCGCACTGTACGGTGTGGCTATCAGCATCGCCCTGCCCGCACATGGTGATTTACAGCCGTTACTCCACGCTGGGCTTGGCGCTCTGTGGACGCCGGGAGTCATCCTGTGCCTGCAGTTGATTACGGTTGTCATGTTTTTCTTCTCGGGCACCAGCACCATCACCACCGGCGAGCTACGATTCGGGTTGGCCGCTGACTGGCGTAGCCAGGCCGGCTGCGACGGTGAGCATCACCAGCATGACAAGAAAGACACGGGGCAGCCATCAGGCACCGCGTCCCTCGGCGCCACCCTGCGCAGTTCTACACCAGCGCCACGGCCTTGATCTGGGCATAGACGTCGGCACCGGGAAACAGGGAAAGCTGACGAGCAGAACGCCCGGAAATCCGGGCCAGAATGCACTGGCCGGCCAGGGCAAGTTGAACCAGGCATTGCCCGGGCCCGACCTCACGCAAGCCGATCACCCGGGCCGGCAGAATATTGAGAATACTGCTGTCGCCCGGCGCACTCAGGCAAAGGCTCACATCCCGGGCGGCAATCCGCAGCCGCACAGGTTCACCGGCAACCAGCGGCTGCTCAACAGGCAGCCACAGCGTGGCATCCCCCACCGTAATGCCCTGCAAATGATCCTCGCCGGCATAGTCCGCCACCAGGCCAGCCAACAGCGCGGTGGCGTCCGCGCGTTGAGCCAGGGAGCCATCCAGCCGCGACAGCTCCTGGCTGGCTGACCCCTGGGCAATAATGCGGCCACGCTCCATCAGCCAGACCTGATCCGACAGGCGCAGCAGCTCATCCATGTTGTGGGTCACGTACAGCACCGGCACGCTACGCGCGGCCAGGGCAATCAGATCCAGAAGTTCACGCTTGTGTGCCTCATCCAGGGCCGACAACGGCTCATCAAGCAGCAGCAGCTGCGGCGCCCCCAGCAAGGCCCGCGCCAGCGCCACCCGCTGGCTTTCCCCGCCAGACAAGCCCTCCACCCGCCGGGCCAGTAGCGGGCCAATGCCCGTCTGTTCAATCACCTGCGCTTGCTGGCCCGCCGGGCTCTGGCGACGCCGGGCCACATAATCCAGATTGCCCTGCACGGTAAGGTGGCGAAACAGGGTGGGCTGCTGAAACAGCATGCCGATGGGCCGCTGCCACGGCGCCAGTTCTACCTCTGCCGACAGCCACGTCTGGTCCGCAAAGCTGATCACGCCATCGCAATGGTCCAGCCCGGCCACCATGCGAAGCAACGAACTCTTGCCAGCCCCGGAAGGCCCAAACAACACCGTCACCCCCTGAGGTTTCAATGTCGCCTCCACCTGCAATCGAAAACTGCCCCGCTGGCCCTGTACTGACAGCTCCAGACTCATGGCATGGCCCCCAGATTTGGCCGGCGACGCTGCCAGCGGAACAGTCCCCACAGCAGCAACAGCGACAGGCCCAACAACACTGCCGCAAGCCGATGGGCGCTGACATAATCGCCGGCTTCCACATGCTCATACAGGGCCACAGAGGCCACCCGGGTTTCCCCGGACAGGCTGCCGCCGATCATCAACACCACGCCGAACTCGCCCAGTGTATGCGCAAAGCCCAAAATGGCTGCGCTGGCATACCCCTCCCGGCACTGGGGAAGCACCAGGGAGAAAAACCGGTCGCGGGGCCGTGCGCCGGCAACCGCGGCCATATCCAGTTGCTGTGAATCAATGGCGGAGAACGCGTTTTTCAACGGTTGCAGAACGAACGGCAGCGAATAGAGCACAGAGCCGATCACCAGCCCGGTGAAGGTAAACGCCAGTGAACGCTGCTCGAATACCTCTGCCACCCACCCCCCCGGCCCGCTCGGACCCAGCCCGATCAACAGGTAAAAACCCAGCACCGAAGGGGGCAGCACCAGTGGCAATGCCAGCACCGCCTCCAGCAGGGCCTGGCCGGGCAGGCGCCGGCGGGCCAGCCACCAGGCCAGTGGCGTGCAAAGCGCCATGAGCAGCACAGTGGTTAACAGCGCCAGCTGAATACTGACGCCCAGAGCAAGCCAGTCCCCCTCAGAAAGCATCGTCAGGCACCCGGTAACCCGCCTGGTCGATCAACGTCTGCGCCTGGGGGCTGAACAGGAAGTCGTAAAAACGCTGCGCGGTGGCATTGGCGCCAAGCAGTCCACCCTGCTGAACAATGGGGGCATACCAGTCCGCCGGCACACGCCACTGGCTTCCGCCCTGCTGCTGTACCTGGCTCAGGGCCACGAAGGCCGCCGCGGCTGCCCCGCTATGGGCAAAGTGATAGCTCTGCCCCACATTCTCTGCGGTTACCTGTTTGACGGCCACGGGCAGATTCACCCGCGCCAGGACCGCTTCCGCCGCCACGCCATAGGGAGCGGTACGCGCATTCGCCAGCGCCAATGGCTGCACATTACCCTGACGCAAACTCTCGGGCCCCAACGGAACGCCACGGGTCGGCGTCCACAGCACCAGAATGCCCTGGGCATAGGTGCGGATCGACGCCGGGAGTAACAAGCCTTCTTGCGCCAGTTCAGCAGGGCGGCGCTGGTCGGCCGCGAGGAAGATATCGTAAGGGGCGCCCTGGCGAATTTGTGCCGCCAGTTTGCCGGTGGAGGCCACGGTCACGCCGATCCGGTCATCCGGGTGGCCCTTTGTGTACAGCGTGATCAGTTGTTTGAGCGTTTGTGCAAAGTTGGCGGCCACCGCCACCTGGGCGTTGCCGGCCAGCACCGGGGCGCTGAGCACGCTCATCAAAAGAAAAACCAGAATCCGCATCAAGCACTCCGCCAACACACCGGGAATCGCCCAGTCTAAGTCAGCCGTGAAGCACTGTCAGGAAGATTTACGCGGGTTCTGCCCACGATGCTGGCGGCCACGCGCCCGGGCCAGTTCAATCTGTTTCTGCCGTTCCGCAAAGCGTTGCTTCTGTTCGGGGGAGGATTCGTCGTAACACTTCGGGCAGGACACCCCAAGCTGGAATTGTTCGCTGCGTTTGTCTTCATCGCTGATCGGCCGACGGCAGGCGTGACACTGATCAAATTCACCGGGGTTCAGATCGTGGTCTACGGTCACCCGCTCATCAAACACAAAACACTCCCCTTCCCACAGAGAGTCTTCCTTGGGCATTTCTTCCAGGTATTTGAGAATGCCGCCTTTGAGGTGGTACACCTCCTCAAAACCCTGCTCTTTCAGGTACGCCGTGGACTTCTCGCAGCGGATGCCACCGGTGCAGAACATGGCCACTTTCTTGTGCCTTGCCGGGTCCAGGGTTTCCTTCACGTACTCCGGAAATTCCCGAAAGGTACGCGTTTCCGGGTTGATGGCCCCCTTGAACGTGCCCACTTCCACTTCATAGTCGTTACGGGTATCGATCAACACAGTATCGGGATCGGAAATTACCGTATTCCACTCTTCCGGCGACAGGTAGGTGCCCACGGTGCGGGTCGGGTCGATACCTTCCACGCCCATGGTGACAATTTCTTTCTTCAGCTTCACCTTGGTGCGCAGGAACGGGTGTTCGTCGTGAAAGGATTCCTTGTGCTCCAGTGCCGCCAGCCGCTCGTCCTGTTTCAGCCAGCCTAACACCGTATCCACGCCCGCACGCGGGCCGGAGATGGTGCCGTTAATGCCTTCATCCGCGAGCAACAAGGTGCCACGCACATCATTGTCATGCATCAGGTCCAGCAAGGGTTGCTGCAGTTGTTCAAACCCGTGCAGGCGAACAAACTTGTACAGGGCAGCAACGACAATGCTGTCCGGGGTTTCCACCCGATGCTGGGTACTCACTGTTTCTCTCCCGCTGTGTTCTTTCCCGCCGTCATCTGCGGATCGTGTTTACTGCCACCCAGGCAATCCGGTGACGCCAGTATCTCGCCCCCTTTTGCCTGCCATTCCGCCGGAGTGTGGGTATGCAATGCCAGTGCATGCACCGGGCCATCCAGCTCTTCAGCCAGAATCTTGTACAGCATCTGGTGGCGACGTACCGGCATCATGCCGTCAAAAACATCGCTGACCAGTACCAGCTTGAAATGCGTTTCCGAGTTTGGCGGCACGCTGTGCTTGTGGCTTTCATTTTCCAGCGCGAAATGTGCCACAGGCACGGCCTCGAAAACCTTGCGCTCGATCAATGTCGCTACACTCATGGTCCACCTCACACATAAAACCGGGCCGGAGCCGTTCGAAAAAACACGGCGAATGGGCTGATTATACCAGCTGCATCAGGGCGTAACGCCCCGTGCGGGGCGCGTATTCTACGGGGTTTGCGAGCACAGAGAAAATAAGCGGCCAGCGCCGGTATTAAACCGCAGGGATAATCTCCTGCCAGAGCCGCTCACCGGCCTCATCCAGCAAGGCCGCCCGGGGCTCTCCCGGACCCAGCTGACAAACCTGACGGTCGTTCTGCCAGCCATCCCAACCGGGTGAATCCCCTCGGGCAAAGGCGCCCCAGGCATCCTGCACCTGCCGGGACAGTGCCCTCGCTTCATCGGTGCCACCGGTAAAATACATGCCTGCTGGCGTATCGGTAACGCCGAACACAAAAGGCACATCCACCACATGGCAGGCCCCCAGAGGAATGCCGAAGGGCGCGCTTTGCCAGGTGAACTGGAAGCCCCAGCACTGGGCGTTGTGCCGGCTCTGTGCATCAAGCAGCCGAACCGTGGGCACCCGGAACAGGCGATCCGACTCCATGGCCGACAGAAAGTCCAGCCGGCTGCGGCGGCTATCCGGCGTCACCGTCGTCTGGTAATAATCCAGCGCCCGGGCACCATTGCCCGGCAGTGCCCGTTCAAAGCGCCGCAGGATTTCGTCGGCGTCGATCTGCTGCAGCGTATCCATGGTGGTCGTGCCCGCGAGCACCCCGGCATACTGAAAAAAATGGAATTCATCACGGCAGACACCAGCCAGCAGGCGCTTATCCGCGGCGGCACCAGCGGCAATCGCCTTGATCGGCAGAGCCGGCAGCAAGTCACCGTCGACCATGGGCAGAAAGTTCATGGCAAACTGCGGCGTGGTTGTGCGTAGACCGCGATCGACCAGCACCTTGACGGCAGCGTTCTGGGCCTTGATCCAGCTCTTGTCATCGGCACTGGCCAGTTTTTCGGCTGCGCTGCCAGCCCCAGGCAGTGCCTCCACAAAGGCGTCGGTCACCTTGCGCACCTGATCCGGCGCGAGCACAAAATCGGCAGCACCAGACTGGGTGATCGCGCTGTGGAACAGCTCTTTCGCCTGGGGACAGGCCAACAGCGCGCCGACACTGAAGCCCCCGGCAGACTCACCGAAAATCGTCACTTGCCCGCAATCACCGGCAAAGGCACCAATGTTTTCCTGCACCCATTGCAGCGCGGCCAGTTGGTCGCGCATGCCCAGGTTGGTGTCTGCATCCAGCTCCGGTGCCACAGCGGAAAAATCCGCAAACCCCATGGCGCCCAGCCGGTAGGCGGCGTTCACCACCACCACATTCTGGCTACGCGCCAGTTCGGCACCGTTATAGAGAACCTGGGATACCGAGCCCGCCAGGTAGCCGCCACCGTGGAACCACACCATCACCGGGAAAGGCCCTTCGCCGTCCGGCACCCAGATATTCAGGTACAGGCAATCCTCACTGGATTCCTGAATCCCCATCACCGGGTTTTTCATTTGCAGCGAGGGCATCGGGTAATGATCTACCGTTTGCTCTGCTCCGCTGTCAGGCAGAGGTTGCGGCGCCTTGAAGCGCAACTCGCCCAGCGGCGCCCGCGCAAACGGCACACCGCGGTATTCGGTTACGCCTTTGTTGCCAAGCCCCTGATAGCGCCCCTGTCGAGTTACTGCTGTCATCCACTGCACTCCTGTTTTGCCAGGCTGAAATTAACCTGCATTAACCATAATGAACGCCACCGTGCCCACTTTATCCGCGCTACCGATTCCTGACAGACAACGCCATTTGCTAGGCGCTCAATACCCGCGCTCTACCCTAGCAAAATACATACTAATGAGTAGGCCAAACCACCTGTTTAATTGTTAGACAACATTAACAATCTTGCCTTATTAGTGACTTACACTTGTCCGCGCCCTCATAGAGGCACGTTGAGGGCTTTGAAAATCCATTGCCTTTTCTAAGGAGGGAAGCCCCCATGAGCAAGACCGCAACCATCGAGCAACGCTTTAACGAACGTTATGAGCAAGTGGCCACCGAAGCCAAAGCAACGCTGGAAAAAGTGAACAACGCCGTTCGAGGTGCCTACACCCGCCTGGAAGACAACGGTAACGAACTGTTCCAGAACCTGGTCAAAGCCGGCGAAAAACGCCAGAAAGCCCAGAGCAAACCCCAGAAAAAAACCACTAAAGCCCAGCCTTCCCAGCTGGACGAAGTGCGCAGCAAAGTTGCCGCCGCACTGGGCTTGCCGACCCGCGACGAAGTCGAAGCACTGAACAAGAAGCTGGCTTCGCTGACCCGCAAGGTCAACAAACTGGCCAAAGAGTCCAAGTAAGCCCCAATTTGCCGGAGCGGCCCTGCCGCTCCCGGCACAATACTTTCCCCGCCCCCTTTTCCTGTTTCCACTCAAACCTTGAGCCCATTCGGGCCATAAACTCGCCAACACGGTCAATAAACCAGCAATACGCACTTAACCCCACACCAAGTGTTGACTTGCCGTGCTGCGTCTCGTTATCTAAGGGATTCTGTACTGGATAACAACAACTGCGAGCTCATGCCGTCCGCTAATCTGTCAGCCTCTCTGAAGCATAAAACCGTCGCGCCTTTCTGGCTGGAATACCTGCTGGATGCCGCTTTGCGCGCCGGCGTGGACCTGAGCTATGCGCTGGTGGAGTCCGGTATCAGCAACGACGACCTGGAAGATCCCCAGTCGCGGATTTCCATGGCCATCGAAAACCCGTTACTGAAACAGGCCATCGCTGGCAGTGCAGATCCGCTATTTGGGCTGCATATGGGGGAAGGCATCCGTCCGCGCTTCATGGGCGAACTGGGTTACGCCAGCATGTCCAGCGCCACGCTGGGGGATGCCATCGAGCTGATGATTCCCTTTATGAAAGTCACCACCGAATACGCCCAACTGCGTTTCGAGTGGCGCGAACAGGATGGCGATAAAACGCTGTGGCTCATCTGGGAAAGTGATCTGGAAGACCTGCCGACCTACCCGGCCCGGGTCGACGCCAATTTCGCCGCTGCCATCGTTTACGGCCGCTGGTTAATTGGCCAGGAACTGAACCCGGCACGCATTCTCTTTAAACACCCACCACAGGGCGACGAAGCCGAGTACCAGCGCATTTTCCGTTGCGACGTTACCTTCGGCCAGCCGGAAAATGCCATCGTATTACCCGGCCACCTGCTGGACCTGCCCCTGCGCGATGCCGACCCGGAAGTGCACAAGGTCGCCCGCTCACGCATGCAACGGGCGGTTACCCAGTACCACGCCCGCGACAACCTGCTGGAACAGGTGCGCCTGGAAATCCAGAAACGCCTGCAACAGGGCGTCCCGCAGCTGGAGCCCATTGCCGACCAGCTGGGCGTCAAACCCTGGACTCTCCGCCGCCAGCTACGCGCCGAAAACACCGACTTTTCCAGCCTGCTGGAAGATGAGCGCCGCCGCCTGGCCTGCGACTGGCTGCTGCACAGCGAACGCTCCGTTAACCAGATCGCCCTGGATTTGGGGTACTCCGAACAAAGCGCGTTCAACCGCGCCTTTAAACGCTGGTTTGATATTACCCCGGTGCAATACCGTGACAGCCAGGGCAATCACACCTTCAATGATTGAGCCCCCCGCCACTGACGCTTGCACTGACCTAACGTCAGCCCCTGTGCAAAGCCGTTGACCAGGGTGCCGCCCAGCCGGCCCTGCAGCAGCCGTGAGGACACCGGGAGCAACCCGTAAAAGAGTGCCCCAAGCCGGCAAACCTGCTGCAGCTCCTCCCGCCAACCCGCCAAAGCACGGGGATAGAAGACATCCGGCCTTTCGCCCAATATCGCTTGTGCAGCGAGCTGACCACTGAGCACGGCTCCGTAAATTCCCTCCCCCAGCAACACTTCCGTGCAACCCGCCGCATCGCCCACAAACAACACGCGCCCATTGGCCAGCCGGGTGTGTGGTAGCCAGGTCCCCAGCGGGTAGCCCGCCACATGCTTCGCCTCAGCCCCCAGGCGCGCCTGGCAATAGCGCTCAAGCGCAGAGCGCTGCGGAGCAGCCGCCCCGTGTCGCCACACATAAAGCCCCACATTCACATGATCGCCCTTGGGAAACAGCCAGCCGTAACCACCACGGATAACACCAAAATCCAGCGTCATGGCCGGGTAGTCCCGTACGCTTTCCCGAGGCACACAGCCTTCGATGGCCATGGCGCCAGCCGGGTGACGCTCCCCCAGCAGCCGGGCCACAGCACTATTGGCCCCATCCGCTGCGATCAACCAGGGCGCTGAAAAGACTGCCCCCTCACGGGTCTCAATGCGCACGCAGTCTGCCCGCTGCTCCAAGCCTGTCAGGCCTGCCGTCTCATGGAATACGGCGCCCCGGTACTCCGCCTGGCCACGGCAAAACGCATCCAGCTCGGCCCGTTCCGTCATCACACAGAACGGCGTGGCGCTGCTGAGGTGACGCACCGGCGAGGACGAATGACTCACCGCCAGGGAAGTAACCGCTTCGCGCACCACCGGCGCAATGCTGAATCGGTAGCGCGCCACGGCTTTCTCGGTAACCCCGCCCGCACAGGGTTTTCCCCGTGACAGGGGGCGGGAAATCACGGCCACTCGCAACCCGGCCGCAGCCAGATCCCAGGCCGCTGCACAGCCCGCCTGACCGGCGCCGACAATCAACACATCCCAGTTCGTCATATATCTCCCCCCGATTCCGTGCGATTAGCCGCCGGGTCCTTTATAATGCGCGCCGTCCGGGACCCTGACCCACGGACCTTGTTCAGCGGTCCCCTCGGTTTCAGCCACATAAGTTCTCCCGAATTAAAGCTAGGAGATTGTTCATGAAAGCACCCGTACGCGTAGCCGTCACCGGCGCCGCTGGCCAAATCAGCTATTCCCTGCTGTTCCGCATCGCTTCCGGCGATATGCTCGGCAAAGACCAGCCCGTTATTCTGCAGCTGCTCGAAATCACCCCTGCTCTGGAAGCCCTGAACGGGGTCATCATGGAGCTGGAAGATTGCGCATTCCCGCTGGTTGCCGGCATCACCGGTACCGACGATGCCAACGTGGCCTTCAAAGACGCCGATTACGCGCTGCTGGTTGGTGCTCGTCCGCGTGGTCCAGGCATGGAGCGTAAAGACCTGCTGGAAGCTAACGCAGCCATCTTCTCCGCCCAGGGTAAAGCCATCAACGACAATGCCAGCAAAGGCATCAAGGTTCTCGTTGTCGGTAACCCGGCCAACACCAACGCCCTGATTGCCCAGCGCAACGCGCCGGACATCGATCCCCGTCAGTTTACTGCCATGACCCGCCTGGACCACAACCGTGCCATGGCGCAGCTGGCCAACAAGCTGGGCAAAACCGTCAATGACGTGAAGAAAATGCTCATCTGGGGCAACCACTCTTCCACTCAGTACCCGGATCTGCACCACTGCGAAGTGGACGGCAAGGTAGCCATCGACCAGGTCGAGCAGGACTGGTACGAAAGCGACTACATCCCGACGGTTCAACAGCGTGGTGCGGCCATCATCAAAGCCCGTGGCGCTTCCTCTGCCGCCTCTGCTGCCAACGCCGCTGTGGACCACATGCGTTCCTGGGCACTGGGCACCGACGAAGGTGACTGGGTTTCCATGGGTATCTACAGCGATGGTTCCTACGGCATCCAGGAAGGCCTGATCTACTCCTTCCCCTGCACCTGCAAGGATGGCGACTGGACTATCGTTCAGGGCCTGGAAGTCAACGACTTCTCCCGTGGCAAGATGCAAGCCACCGAGCAGGAACTGGCGGAAGAACGTGACGCCGTTTCTCACCTGCTGCCGTAAGGCTCAGGTCGGGCAATAAAAAAAGGGGCTCTCAGGAGCCCCTTTTTTTGTGCCGCTACGCGGCTGCTACACAGTTTACGCAACAGGCAACACGCGATCAGTATTCGGAATAATCCATCTGCTGCATCTGGGCCTGTTGTGAATACTGCGCATAGTTGGCCATGGTGATCGGGAACAGCACACCGAAATAGCCCACCATCAACAACAGCACAATCACGAAAGCGGCTTTTACGCCACCGGAATTGCCGACCGGAGCGGCGCCGTACTGGTTGCTGCCTTCGCTACCGCGTTTGAACAACATCACCAGACCCAGCACCAGGTTGGCAATCGGCACCAACATGAGCAGGCTCAACCAGCCACTGGCGTTGATGTCATTGAGACGACGCACCATGTAGCCCCAGCTCATCACCATCACACCAATGAACGCCACGGTGGCGATCAGCCCCATGATCATTGCCCCTGCGCCAATGGCACTGTCACCGGCACTCATGATGCCCGGGATCACAACTGCAGCTGCGACACCCAGCACCAGATAGAACAATAAGGTCAGGCCAGCGGCATAGACGAAATAACGCATACGGCCGATGCGTCCTGACAGAGACAGGAATTTGGGTTGATAGGTGTCCTGGTTACCGGCAACAGCAACATCTGCATTGGGTGCCTGATAGGGTTGGTTCATGGGTACTCCCCCTGGGGTTCAAGGTTTAAAAAAACAATCAAAGATTAATGCGTCGCCTCTACGGCGTATGGCGTTGACCAAAGTCATCCATGGCGCGCAGCAAATCCCGGCGACTGATCTGGCCAATCAGTTTTCCGTTGTCCAGCACCGGTAACCGCCGGCGATGATCCGCGAGAAAAATTTCTGCCACATCCAGAATGGAATCCGAGCCTTCCACGGTCTGCAGATCCACACTCATATACTCTTTTACCGAACCGATTTCGGTGCCGTGGTAGCTTGCTTCCAGCGCTCCCTTGAGGCAATCGGATTCGGAAAAGACCCCCACCACACGGCCCGTATCATCCACCACCGGGCCGCCGGAAATTTGATTTTCCAGCAATACACGAATGGCTTCACTCACGGACATATCGGGGGAAAAGGTGACCAGACGACGGCTCATGTACTCCGCCACGTGCATGGACTTGAGCATAATTCTTCCCTGTGTGCTGGTAGCCGGCATCATGACGGCCATGGGGTGTTGTGCTGTTCTTTATAGCAGGATTCGTGACAGGAATCGCTAATGGCTGAGGCTACACCAACGCCTTCGGCGCAGTGATAATACCGTTGTTATCGGCATAAACAAATTCACCCGGGCGGAACGTCACGCCGCCAAAGGAGATGTCGATATTCAGCTGCCCTTCGTCACGGCGAACGGATTTAATCGGCACACAGCCTTGAGTGATAACGCCGATGTCCAGTGTCGCCAGCGCATCCACGTCGCGGCAGGCACCATAAATGATGACCCCTTCCCAGCCGTTTTTCACTGCGTTTTCCGCGATCATGTCACCGATCAGCGCATTGCGCAGGCTGCCACCGCCATCAACCACCAGCACCTTGCCTTTGCCATCGGTCCCCAGGTGTTCTTTCACCCGGCTGTTGTCTTCGAAGCATTTCACCGTAACGATTTCACCGCCAAAGGCAGAGCGGCCACCGTAACTGAGCCAGTTAAGGCCGGTTACTACGGAAACACTGTCCGCATTATCATCACAAAGATCGCAGGTCACAAAGGTCATACTGACTCCTTCGGTTTCTTTCAGGTTACGACCAGAGCTCAGTCGGCCCGGGTCACTTTCTCGCGGAATTTACCGGCAAAGACCAAAAAGTCCCGGTAACGCAACCGGTACAACCCTGTATCCGGGCCGACCAATGCCATGCCGACCATGGCATCCGCTACCTTGCGGCTATCCACGGGCAACCAGTGGGCATCGGTCCACCGTGTCAGGGGCTCAACAATGCGGTTGACGATGTTGCCCCAGTCTTCAGCCGGGCGCTTGTCTTCACGTGCGCCACGCAGCAACGATGGCTGCAAAATGGCCAACAAAGGCAATTCGAGCCTAATGAGCGCACGCTCCATCTGCCCTTTTACTCGCGAATAGAAAAACGGCGAGCGGGCTTTGGCATTCACTGCCGACACCACCAGAAAGCGTTGCACGCCAGCACGACGGGCCATGTTGCCCGCCAGTACCACCAGGTCGTGATCCACATGACGAAACGCCTGCCGGGAACCGGCCTTCTTCATGGTGCTGCCTAAACAGCAAAATACATCGTCCACCTGAAACTGTGACTGGCAGGCTTCGATATTATCGAAATCCACCTCATGCACATCCAGCTTGGGGTGCTTCACGGATAATGGTCGGCGTGTCAGAACACATACCCGTTCGTAATCATCACTGGCCAACAGGTTTTCCAGGCAATCACGACCGACCAGCCCGGTTGCCCCCAGCAGCAAGGCTTTTCTTGTCATTGTTCTTCCTCGTCTTTAGCCGGCTGCTCTGGCAGCCAGCGTCGTAACACCGTTTCCAGTGCATCCAGGTGCACCGGCTTGGCAAGAAAATCATCCATGCCCGCAGCCAGGCAACGGGCCTGAACCCCTTCCGCCGTATTGGCCGTAACCGCCACAACCGGTGTGCGCAGACTCGCCTTGTCCTGCTCGATTTCACGCAAACGCCGGGTCACTTCAAAACCGTCCATTTCCGGCATCATGCAATCCATCAACACCAGGTCGAACGGTTCCTGTTCCAGCAACGCCAGCGCGGTTTCCCCGTTACTGACGGTTTTCACCTGAAAACCCAGTTTGCTTAGCATGCCCCGGGTTACCAACTGGTTCACTTCGTTGTCTTCCACCAGCATCAGCCGGAAACGTTTGCGCCGCTGGCGCTCTTCCGGTGTCTGCAGTGGCGCATCCCCCACCGGCATTTGCCGTTGCAGGCCCACCAGCCGCGCCAGCCCCTGGCGCAACACGGTGCGGTGAACCGGACGCACCAGCACCACCAGGTCATGCTTATCGATAAGCTGTTGCACCGCCGCATGGCTGCGCTCTTCAATGGTCGCCAGCAACACCAGGCGCACCGGTCGCAGCGAAGGGTCTTCGAGTACATTGCGACACAGATTCAATGCCAGCTCGGGGCGCGACCAGGTATCGACAAACAACACATCGAAATCGCTTTGCTCGCGATGGCCGGCGCGCAGTGCCTGCAAGGCGTGATCGTAGCCCATGGCAGATGATGCCTGGCAATCCAGCGCTTCCAGTTCTTCCTGAATGCTGGCTACGGTACCCGAAGCGGCCCCGACAACCACCGCCTGGGCACCATCCAGTGCCCGTATCAGGCTCTGCGCTTCACGCATGTCCGGCTGCATCTGCACCGGAACCGTGAACCAGAAGGTGGAGCCCTCACCCGGGACACTCTCCGCCCCCAGGGCGCCGCCCATGGCGTCAATCAGGCCCTTGCAGACCAGCAGGCCGAAGCCGGTGTGGTGGCTGCTGTACACGTCCTGGCCATCTTCAATGAAGCGATCCTGAAACAGATGACGCAGGGTTTCCGGGTCCATACCGGCCCCCTGGTCACTCACCCGCACGCGCAACACGCCGCCACTTTCCCCTTCCACGGTGAAATCCACGTCCAGGCGGATCTCACCCCGCTCACTGAATTTGATGGCGTTGCTGAACAGATTATTGAGCACCTGCATCAGACGTTCGCGATCGCCGCGGATGCGCTTGGGCAGCATGCGGTCAATCACGCAGCTCAGTTCCAGCCCGGATGACTGGGCCATGGGACCAAAGGCTTCCAGCGATTGTTCAATCGCCGCACGGAAATCAAAATAATCCGAATTGAGGGTAATGCGTCGGGAAAGGATGCGGGAATAATCCAGCACGTCATCAATCAAGGTGAGCAACAGCTTGCCACTCTGCCCTGCCACCTGCAGGTAGTCTTTCTGTTCATCGTTAAGGCGGGTGTCTTCCAGCAACGACATCATCCCCATCAGGGAATTCATCGGTGTACGCAGTTCATGGGCCAGACGATACACCAGGCTGAGCTGGACTTCGGTACTGCTACGCACCGGCTGTTTGCGATCCAGTGGCCCTCGACGCTCCCGCGTCATTGCGTGCCAGAAGGTTTCGTATTGCCCCCGATAAAGCCGGAACAGATAGAACGCGTAGGATCCAATCAGTACCGCCAGCACCCAGTCATGCAAGCTACCGGCAAACAATAAAACCGCCAGCGTCGGCAGGAACATCAACACGATATAAGCTTGCCGAACGCGCAGCCCGGCCATCCAGGAGCTGCCCAGGGCCGTGGTCACGCCCACGTTATAAAGAATCACCACAAAGAAATTGAAGCCAGTGCCCAGCCGCCAGATTAACCAGGCCGGCAGCAGCCCCCATAACAGGGCGTGCAATGCCAGCCCCACCCCGAACAGACGCCGCCAGCGCGCAGGGCCAGCCCCATAGAGGGCATCGAAACGCGCCACCAGCCACAGCCGATAGGCGGTAACCAACAGGACGGCGCCACCGCCTATCAGCGCTTCCAGCTCGAAGCTCTGGTAAACCTGCCCCCAGGCAAAGACAAGCGCATAAACCAGAAGGGCCGCCAGGACTCCCATCAAGGAGTTCTTGGCGGCCCCGTAATCTACGCGTTTAAGAACCTTTCGATCTTTCTTGTATGGCACTGTGTTTTGTTCCGCAGAAACTGGAAAAACCGGTTTCGCGCTACGTTAACACCGCCTCACCAGACTGGCTAGAGCCTATTGCCCGCTGCCTCCGGTCCGCTTGCGACGGTCCAGCGCGACCAGTAGTGGCACGAAAAAGAAGAAATCCACAATCAGCGCCATGGCGATGGTGATCGCAGACAACTGCCCCATGCTGGAATTGGGGTAAAAATGGCTGGTCCCGATGACAGCAAAGTTCGCCACCAGCACCACCGATGTAGCCACCAGCGCCACCCCGACAGTACGGAATGCGTACTCCACTGCCTGCTCGGTTTTGAGCCCCAATTCACGTTTGGCGCGAACGTATTTGCTGAGGAAGTGCACGGTGTCATCCACCACGATCCCCAGCGTCATGCAGGCCACCACCGATACCGCCAGGCCGATCTCCCCGTTCACCAGCCCCCACAGCCCGAAGGCCATGGCCGCCGGCAACAGATTCGGCAACAGGGACAAGATGCCATAGCGCACCGAACGCAGCGCAATAACCAGCAACACCGACACGCTGATCAGCGCAATCAGCGCGCCGCTGAGCATGCTCTGGATATTGCGCATGGTGACGCGCCCAAACAGGATATCCATGCCCGTGCCTTTCGTTTGCATGGTTTGCGGCCAGTTGTCCTGCATCCAGGTTTCTACCCGGTCATTGAATTCCAGCACCGGGCGCGAGCCGATATTCTCCAGCATCACAATCACCCTGGCCTGCTCCTTGTCGATATCCAGCTGGTCTTCCAGCCCCAGCCCCTGGGGCAGCGACAGCTCATACAGCAAGGTGTACTGGGAAATCAGCTCGCGGGATTCAGGAATGCGGTACCAGGCCGGGTCACCACCATGCATGTCCCGGTTGAGTCGCTTGATCACATCCGTATAGGCGGTGGCGTACACCACCTCATCCTGCTTCTCCAGCCACACGGTCAAATCATCAATGTGCTGCAGATAGGCAGGCTCCATGGCCCCGCCGGACTCACCGGAATGCACCGCGTAATCGATACGGTGCATGCCGGTAAGATTGTTCATGGCGAAATCATTAACCCGCCGCACTTCAAACGTCTCATCGAAGTATTCGTTGAACACATCATTGATGCGGTTAAGCCCGATACAGGCGGTCAGCACCACAACCACCACCGACATGCCCAGCAGCCAGGGTTTGAAGTGACGGCTCAGGTGCCCGGCCAGAGCGCCCATCAGGGGCGCAAAATCCCGCTGCTTGCCGGGCTCGATACGGTGCGGCAACAACATCACCAGCGCCGGCAACAAAATCACCGAGAACACAAACGCCAGCAGCACCCCGATCAGCACCACATTCCCCAGCGCACGGAACGGTTGGGATTCGGAGAAGTTGAGGATGGCGAAGCCGATGGCCGTGGTAAAACTGGTCAGCCAGACCGGCTGCATGTTGATACGCAAACTTTCCAGCATGGCCGCCGCCCGCGCCTTGCCTTCCAGGCATTCATGGCGATAACTGGCGAGGATGTGCACCGAGTCCGCCACGGCCAGTGTCAGAATCATGGCCGGGGCCATGCCCACGATGGGCGAAAACTCGATCCCCAGCCACATGGCCACCCCCATGGCCGAGGCGATGGAAAAACCGATCACCATCACCGTCACCACCACAAACATGCCACTGCGCAGAATCAGCCACAGACACAGCAGCATCACCACAAAGGCCAGTGGCAAGGTGGTGGCCATGGATTGCTCGGTGGCGTCAGCGGAAGCCTGGGAAAACACCACGGTGCCCGTGACCATAAACTCGATATCCGGGTAGCGCTCCCGGTAGGCCTGGGCCATCTCGCGGGCGGCGGCGGTAATCACCGGGGCTTCGGTATTCCCCTCATCCATGGTCACCGTGGCCACGACACCGGCCACATGCCCCCGGTCAGAAACCAGCCGCCCCACCAGCGCCGGTTCTTTCAAGGCAATAGCCCGGGCGCGGGCAATGGCGTCCGGTGCCATTTGCTCAGCATCTTCCACCAGCGGCGCCACATACAGCTCGTCACCTTCGACCTCGGTATGCTGAAAGTTGGTCAGGGAATCCACCCGGGTGGAATTAGGCAGCGTCCAGGCGTCGTCGGTGAGAGACTCGATCGCTTCCAGGGTTTGCGTTTCAAACACCTGATCGCTCTTCGGGTGCACCACAAACAGCACCACCTCATTGGCGGTAAAGCTGTCCTCCAGCGCCACGAACCGTTTGAAATCCGGGTTTTGCTGAGTGAAGAAAATACGCGGATCATTATTGTTGCGGAAACTCTGCAGCCCGGCGGCCATGGCCGCACACAGCGCAATACAGATAAGCAGCACCCACACCGGATGTGCCACCACCCAACGACTCCACGTCTCTTTCATTGTTATTCCCACCGTCCCCTTACATTGAGCCCGGAGTCTAGGCACCGGTAAACATGGTGTCACGCACCAAAAAGGCCAAAACGCATACTTTACGTTAACGTAAACTTCCCCTAGGATTTCGCCATGAGCAAAAAACAGACCTACAGCATCGGCGAGCTGGCCCGGGAATTCGACGTGACCACCCGTACGATTCGCTTTTATGAAGACCAGAATCTGGTCAATCCGGCCCGCCGCGGGCAGACACGGGTCTACTCCCCCGCCGACCGGGTGACCCTGAAGCTGATCCTGCGCGGTAAACGACTGGGTTTTTCCCTGGCCGAGTCACGGGAATTGATTCAGATGTATCAACCCAGCGGCGATAACCGCAATCAGCTACTGGCCCTGCAAGACAAGATTCAGCAACGCCGTGACCAACTGAACCAGCAACTCAGAGATATTCAGGCACTACAGCAGGAACTGGACGACGCCGACCAGCGCTGCGAAGACGCCCTCACCACTTTGGAGAACCCCGATCATGTTTGACAGCACCTTCAATTTTGGCCTGGACGAAACCCTGGTCGCCCTGCGTGACAGCGTGCGCCACTTCGCCCAGAAGGAAATCGCGCCGATCGCCGCCGAGGTGGACCAGAGCAACCAGTTCCCGCTGGAGATGTGGAAGAAGCTCGGTGATTTGGGGGTTCTCGGGGTTACTGTCAGCGAAGAATACGGCGGCGCCAACATGGGCTACCTGGCCCACACCCTGGTAATGGAAGAGATCTCCCGGGCCTCCGCGTCCATTGGCCTGTCCTACGGCGCCCACTCCAACCTGTGCGTCAACCAGATCTACCTCAACGGTACCGATGCCCAGCGCGAGAAATACCTGCCCAAACTGGTCAGCGGCGACCATATCGGTGCCCTGGCCATGAGCGAGCCCGGTGCCGGTTCCGACGTGGTCAGCATGGGGCTGCGCGCCGATAAGCAAGGCGACCACTACGTGTTGAACGGCAACAAGATGTGGATCACCAATGGCCCCGACGCGCACACCTATGTGATCTACGCCAAAACCGACACCAGCGCCGGCCCGCGAGGTATCACCGCCTTTATCGTGGAGCGCGGCTTTGCCGGTTTTTCCCAGGCCCAGAAACTCGACAAGCTCGGCATGCGCGGGTCGAACACCTGCGAACTGATATTCGAAGACTGCCAGGTGCCTGAAGAAAACGTACTAGGCACCGTGGGCGAAGGCGTCAAGGTGCTGATGAGTGGCCTGGATTATGAGCGCACCGTGCTGTCCGGTGGCGCCACCGGCATCATGCAGGCCTGCATGGATGTGGTGGTGCCCTATGTCCACGAGCGTAAGCAGTTCGGCAAGGCCATCGGTGAATTCCAGCTTATGCAAGGCAAGATCGCCGACATGTACGTGATGCTCAACGCCAGCCGCAGCTACCTCTACAACGTGGCCAAGGCCTGCGACCGCGGCGAGACCAACCGCAAGGATGCCGCTGGCGTAATTCTCTACTGCGCCGAGAACGCCACCAAAATGGCACTGGAAGCGATCCAGACCCTGGGCGGCAACGGCTACATCAACGAGTACCCCACCGGCCGTCTGCTGCGCGACGCCAAGCTCTATGAAATCGGCGCCGGCACCAGCGAAATCCGCCGCATGCTCATCGGCCGCGAGTTGTTTAACGAGACACGCTAACACGCCGCACGCACCACGCCTGCACGCGCCCACCAGCGTGGTCCGTGCAGGCGTGCAGCGTGTAAGCGAGGAATTCTATGCCCAAGATCAATAGCCAGATCAATCCCAACAGCCCGGACTTCCAGGCCAACCGGGAACACAACCTGCAGCTGCGCCAGCAATTGCAGGACAAGCTCGATCACATTGCCCATGGCGGTGGCGAAGCAGCCGAGCAGCGGCTTCGTGAGCGCGGCAAGCTGCCGGTACGCGAGCGCATCAATCTGTTGCTCGACCCGGGGTCCCCGTTTCTGGAAATCTCCGCCCTGGCCGCCGAAGGCGTCTACGGTGAAGACGTGCCCGCCGCCGGTTGTGTCGGCGGTATCGGCCAGGTGCAGGGTGTCGAATGCATGATCGTCGCCAACGACCCCACCGTGAAAGGCGGCAGCTACTACCCGCTCACCGTGAAAAAACACCTGCGCGCCCAGGCCATTGCTGCGGAAAACCGCCTACCCTGTATTTACTTGGTGGATTCCGGCGGCGCCAACCTGCCCCGCCAGGACGAGGTATTCCCGGACCGCGAACACTTCGGCCGCATCTTTTTCAACATGGCCAACATGTCCGCCCGTGGCATTCCGCAGATCAGTGTAGTGCTCGGTTCCTGCACCGCCGGCGGCGCTTATGTGCCCGCCATGGCCGACGAAGTAATCATGGTGAAGGAACAGGCCACCATCTTCCTGGCCGGCCCGCCACTGGTAAAAGCGGCCACCGGCGAGGTGGTCACTGCCGAAGATCTGGGGGGTGCCAACCTGCACTGCGAACAATCCGGTGTGGCGGATCACCTGGCCGAAGACGAACCCCATGCCTTCGAGTTGGCGCGCCAGTGCATCGCCCACCTGAACTGGCACAAACCGGATCAGGTAAAGCGCCTGCCCGTGCAGGCCCCGGCCTACGACCCGCAGGAGCTGTACGGTGTCATCCCCACCACCACCCGCCAGCCCATGCCTGCCCGTGAGTTGATTGCACGCATGGTCGACGGCTCGGAACTGGACGAATTCAAATCCCGTTACGGCACCACCCTGGTGTGCGGCTTTGCCCGCATCCACGGCTACCCGGTGGGCATTCTTGCCAACGATGGCGTGCTGTACTCGGAGTCCGCCCAGAAAGGCGCCCACTTCATCGAACTGTGCAACCAGCGCAAGATTCCCCTGCTGTTCCTGCAGAACATCACCGGTTTCATGGTCGGCCAGAAATACGAAGCCGAAGGCATCGCCAAACACGGCGCCAAAATGGTCAACGCCGTGGCTTGCGCCAGCGTGCCGAAATTCACCGTGATCACCGGCGGCAGCTTTGGGGCCGGCAACTACGGCATGTGTGGCCGCGCCTATGACCCGCGCTTCATGTTCATGTGGCCCAACGCCCGCATCTCGGTAATGGGCGGCGAACAAGCCGCCAGTGTTCTTACCCAGGTGAAACAGGCCTCACTGAAGAAAAAGGGCCAGGCATGGAGCGATGAAGAGGCGGGACAATTCCAGGCGGACATGACCGAACGCTATGAAGAAATGGCGCAGCCCTGGTATGCCAGCGCCCGCCTTTGGGACGACGGCGTCATCGACCCCGCCGATACCCGCGACGTGCTGGGTCTGGCCATTTCCGCCAGCCTTAACGCACCGATTGAAGAAACACGCTACGGCGTGTTCCGGATGTGATTGAGAGACGCTTGCACGCCTCACGCTTCACGCAACACGGCCAAAGAGAGCAAGACATGAGTGTTACGACAGACATTGAAGGACACGTTGCCCGGATTACGCTGAATAACCCGGATAAGCGTAACGCCTTCGATGACATCATTATCGCCTCGCTCACCGAGGCGTTTGAAAAAGTCGGCGACAATGACAGCGTGCGCGTTGTGGTGTTACAGGCTGCCGGCAAGCACTTTTCCGCCGGCGCGGACCTGAACTGGATGCGTGCCATGGGCAAGCTGGATGCGCAACAGAATCAGCAGGACGCCCTGCGCCTGGCCGCGCTGATGCAGGCCATTGATCAATGCGCCAAGCCGGTCATTGCCCGCGTACAAGGGGCCGCTTTTGGTGGTGCCTTGGGCTTGATCTGCGCGGCGGACATGGCCGTGGCAGCAGACAACGCCCGCTTCTGCCTCAGTGAAGTGAAACTGGGCATCGTACCGGCGGTGATCAGCCCCTACGTGGTTCGCGCCATGGGTCCGCGGCAGGCCAACCGTTATTTCATGACCGCAGAAGTGATCCCGGCTGACCGCGCACAACAGATCGGCATCGTCCACGAGGTCGTCAGCGAAGACGCTCTCGACAGCACCGTTGATGCGCTGGTGCAGTCTCTGCTCAGCGGCGGCCCGCTGGCACAGGTGGAAAGCCGTGCCTTGATTGCCCGCGTCAGTGATGGACCCATCGACGACGCCATGCTCAATCACACCGCCGCCCTTATCGCCCGGTTGCGTACCAGCGATGAAGGCCAGGAAGGGCTCAGCGCCTTTCTGGAAAAACGGAAACCGAATTGGATCTGACCCACTATCCGTAGGAGCGTCGCTGGCGGCGCGATGAAAGGCAGTTGCAAGTTTAAAGTTAAAAGTTGAAACGCGAAGCTGATTCTGTGCCCATTCAGGTTTTAGGTGCTCCGCGCTCAAACCATTTACATCGCGGGCACTGCCTAAAAAAACATAACGGTCCATTCCGCGCTTTTAAACTTTGAACTTTTAACTCATCCCGATCGCGACGCAAACGACGCTACTAAAACGACATTGCCACCGATATAGGCATAGCTATGGCAAAGATAAAAAAACTCCTGATCGCCAACCGCGGCGAAATTGCTCGTCGCATCATGCGCACCTGCCGCCAACAAGGCATAGCCACGGTGGCGGTCTATTCCGAACCTGATGCTACCTTGCCCCACGTAATGGAAGCGGACCAGGCCGTTTGCCTCGGGCCTGCTGCTGCCCGCGACAGCTATCTGGTCATCGACAAGGTGATCGCGGCGGCCCAGGCCACCGGTGCCGATGCCATCCACCCCGGCTACGGCTTTCTGTCCGAGAACACGGCCTTTGCCGCTGCCTGTGACCAGGCCGGCATCATCTTTGTGGGCCCCAATGCCCGCGCCATCGAAGTCATGGGCGACAAGGCCGCCGCTCGCCAGTTGATGGCAGAAAGTGGCGTGCCGGTTCTGCCCGGCTTCGATAAAGAAGGCGCCAGCGACAGCGAGTTAACCACTGCCGCCAGCGAAGTCGGTTTCCCGCTGCTGATCAAGGCCGTGGCCGGCGGCGGTGGCAAGGGCATGCGCGTGGTCAACCGTGCTGAGGAATTCGATGAAGCCCTGGCCGCCGCCCGCCGCGAAGCCAGTAACGCCTTTGGTGACGATCGGGTGCTGCTGGAGCGCTATCTGGCCACCGCCCGCCATGTGGAAGTGCAGGTGTTTGCCGATAACCATGGCAACGCTGTTCACCTGTTTGAACGCGATTGTTCGGTACAGCGCCGCCACCAGAAAATCATTGAAGAAGCGCCGGCACCGGGTCTGGACGAGGCCACCCGCGACGCCTTCGGCCATGCCGCAGTGCAAGCCGCCAAAGCCATTGATTATCGTGGCGCCGGCACGGTGGAATTCCTTTATGCGCCTCCAGCGGCCGATAGCAACGCTGACGGCGGGCAGTTCTTTTTCATGGAAATGAACACCCGCCTGCAGGTAGAGCATCCGGTCACCGAGATGATCACCGGCGAAGACCTGGTGGCCTGGCAGCTGTCAGTGGCAGCCGGGGAACCACTGCCCAAACAGCAGAACCAGATTCAACGCCACGGCGCCGCCATGGAAGTCCGTCTCTATGCGGAAAACCCGGAACAGGGGTTCCTGCCCTCCTCCGGCCTGCTGCGCCACCTGCGCTGGCCCCACGATCAGAGCCGGGTGGATGCGGGCTACGAACAGGGCGATCGCGTGGACGAACACTACGATCCCATGATCGCCAAGCTGATCTGTCACGGCACGGACCGCAACGCCGCCCGGCAACAACTGATTCAGGCGCTGGACGCTTTGGAGCTGGAGGGCATCCACCATAACGCCGCCTTCCTGCGCCGGGTGCTCAACGATGCCGCCTTCGCCAAGGCCGAGCTGGATACCCGTTTGCTGGAACATCGTCCGCATTTGATGGAGGCCACCGCCGTCGACCCCGCCCTGCTGGCCCTGGCTGCGGCGCGCTTGCAGGCGCACCAGGCCACCGGTGACAGCCCCTGGCAATCCCTCAATGGCTGGCGCCCGCTGAATCAGCACCTGCGCCAAACCCGGGTGGAAGCAAACGGGGAACAACTCACCGTACGCGAAGACGGCCAGCAAGCCGCCATCGACGACCGCCGCGCTGCAGTCAGTTTTAGCGTGGCTCCCGCCGGCCAACGTTTCAGCCTGCATTGGGGAACGGATAGTCTGTCGGCCCGCTTCGCCTGGCAAAATACCCACACCGTTATGCTGTTTGTGGGCGGCCAGGCCTACCCGGTCACCCTGAACCCCAGCCGTGATACTGCCCAGCATGCGGATGCTGGCGGCTTCAGTGCCCCCATGAGCGGTACCATTGTTGCCCTGCATGCGGCCCCCGGCGACAGCGTTGAAGCCGGCGATGCGGTGATTACACTGGAAGCCATGAAAATGGAGCACACCCTGCGCGCCACCGTGCCCGGCACCGTGAACGGCTTTGCCGTCGCCGCTGGCGATAGTGTCAGCGAAGGCACGGTGCTGGTGGAATTCAGTGCCCATGAAACCCACGCGAATACCGACAGCAAGGGAGAGACAGCATGAACGCCCCTCTCTGGCAGCCTGATGACAACAGCCAGCACACCCACCTGGCCGCTTTCTGGCAGCAGGCACGTACCCACAGTGGCCTGCCCTTAACGGATTATCAGGCCCTGCATCGCTGGTCTGTGGAGCAACCCGACGCCTTCTGGCAACAGGTCTGGGATCACTGCGGTGTGGTCGGCCGGCCCGGCGATACCGTGCTGACGCCCGGCGAACGCTTTCAGGACGCCCGCTGGTTTGCCCACGGCGAACTCAATTACGCGGAAAACCTGCTCAAACGCAACGACACCCACCCTGCCGTGGTCAGCGTACTGGAAGATGGCAGCCGCAGTGTCATCAGCTATGCACAACTGCGGGTGGCCGCCGGCAAAGTGGCCGCTCAACTCCTGGCCGCCGGCATTCAACCCGGAGACCGGGTAGCGGGCTTTATGCCCAACCGCACCGAAACCCTGATCGCTGCCCTCGGCGCCGCCTGGATCGGCGCAGTCTGGTCCTCCTGCTCCCCGGATTTCGGCATCTCCGGGGTGCTGGACCGCTTCGGCCAGATCGAGCCCAAGGTGCTGCTGGCCTGTGATGGCTACCACTACAACGGCAAGTGGATCGACCTGGGCGAGCGCATAGACGCACTGCATGACGCCCTGAAACCGGAATTGTTGATTGTGGTGCCCGGGCGCGGCGATAGCAGCAGCGTTCCCCGGGCACTGATCTGGGGCGCCTGGCTGGAGGCCGCCGGCCCTGCGCCTGACTTTATGCGCCTGCCCTTCGACCATCCGCTTTTTATTCTCTATTCCTCCGGCACCACCGGGCAGCCCAAGTGCATCGTCCATGGGGCTGGCGGCACCCTGCTTCAGCAGACCAAAGAGCTGCACCTGCACGGAGATGTGCGCGACACCGACACCCTGTTCTACTTCACCACCTGCGGCTGGATGATGTGGAACTGGCTGATCTGCGGGCTGCACACCGGCGCTACTCTGGTGCTCTACGACGGCAACCCGGCCTACCCGGATACCGGCAGGTTGTTTGACCTGATCGACGCAGAAAAGATTACTCACTTCGGCACCAGCGCCAAGTTTGTTCAGGCGGTGGAAAAATCCGGTCTGCGCCCCAGGGACAGCCACGATCTCGGCACCCTGCGCACCCTGTTCTCCACCGGCTCGCCGCTACTCCACGAAAGCTACGACTACCTCTACCAGCAGGTGAAACCGTCGTTACTGGTGAGCTCCATTTCCGGCGGTACCGACATTATTTCCTGCTTCGCACTGGGCAACCCGATGCTGCCGGTGTATCGCGGCGAGCTGCAGTGCCTCGGCCTGGGCATGGATGTGGCCGTATTCGATGACAACGGCCAGCCCCTGGCCGACAGCAAAGGCGAGCTGGTGTGCCGCAGTCCCTTTCCATCCTGCCCGGTGAGCTTCTGGAATGACCCGGAAGGCCAGCGTTTTCACGCGGCCTATTTTGCCCGCTTTGAGGGCATCTGGGCCCATGGCGATTACGCCCAGCTGGTGCCTCATGACAGCCATCAGGGGCTGATTATCCATGGCCGCTCCGATGCAGTACTCAACCCCGGTGGGGTGCGTATCGGCACGGCAGAGATTTATCGCCAGGTGGAGACCCTGGCGGAAATCCGCGAAGCCATTGTGGTCGGGCAGCAATTCGACGGTGATGTGCGCGTGGTGTTGTTTGTGGTTCCGGCAGACGGCATCGAACTGGATGACGCGCTTCAGGCCCGCATCCGCAAAGCCATTCGCCAAGGCGCCACACCACGCCACGTGCCCGCAGTCATTCTGCCGGTTCCCGAAATCCCCCGTACGGTCAGCGGAAAAATCGTGGAGCTGGCGGTGCGTGAGGTGATCCACGGGCGCCCGGTTACCAACCGCAACGCCCTGGCCAATCCGCAGGCCCTGGCCCATTTTGCCCATCGCATTGAGCTAGAAACCTGACCACCCGGTCGCCGGGCCATTGACGGCCCGGCACAAAGGCGCATCATGGGCGCTGTACCGACAGCCATGACAGACCATAATGATAAAAAATACCGTCATACGAGCGCTGGCCACCGTCTTGCTGCTATGCGCTTCCCCCGCCCTCTGGGCCCAGATCATCACGCTCACCGGTGCCGACTTCAAACCGTTACTCGGCAAGCAAACCGGCTTGTATTCCTTCTTTGCCATGCAGGATGGCCGCCTCTCGCCGGTTCCCCATCAGTGGGTGCAATGGTCGAAAGAGGGCTATCCCTACTTCCAGGAAGACGACAGCACCCACCTGCTTGGTGACCCACTGCGAATCGATAGCGAAGACCGTCTGCTGCTGCGTTTTGAAGACGGCGGCCCGGCACTGAGCGGCCAGGTGTCAGAACAGGTTGTTGCCGATCTGGTGGTCACTCACAACGACCAGGAACATCATTTCTATCTGGTCAAAAACGCTTACCTGCAAAGCACCGAACGCTATGTGCAGTTCGATCCCAAAAGCATGACGATCAAAAGCACGGACTTTGCCTTGAGCATGGCGGACCAGAATTTGTTCAAGTGGAACGATTTCTATTTTCGCGGTTTCGAAGGGGAAAACGGCCAGCGCCAGAGTATCCTTGATACGCTCAAGTTACGTCTCAGCGCTGGCGTATTCGGAGAAAACAATCGCGTCACCCTGAACAACAACAACCTGGATCCGAAAGTAAAACAGATCATCAGCGGCCCATTGGCAGCCATGGTCTATGCCACCACTTCCGTCAAGGTGGCGCGGGTACCGGTACTGCGCATTCACAACTATTTCCTGGTGATGCCGCAACAGGTCGATATCCATAGCCGCTTCACCCTGCCCGGTATCGCCGACACCGTGCTGGAGCGCCCTGCGCTGGACATTTCCCTGGACGGCAACGATCTGTACGACAGCAAACTGGTTACCAGCTGGACTGGCAACCACGTTGCCATTACCGATGGCGTGCTATCCGAATCGGAAAAAGCCATGCTCGCCATGCCACTGAAAGGGAATAACTGGATCTGGTTTGGCACCGGCCGGGGCTTCGACATGCTGGCCCAACTGGCGTTCGTGAAGGGTTTCGATACCCCTGCCCGGCTGCTCTATCAGGACGATGCCAGCCAGGTGAATGAACCCGAAAGATTTGCCGGGCAATTACCCAATGTGGGCTTTTCGCTGACCGACATTCCGTTTGGTAAGGAATTTTATTTCATCACCCGAATGTACTACAGCCAGGACAGCAATGGCTTGCCGCCAGGCGTCTATGCAAAAAATCTGCTCACTGAACCAAAAGCTAGACTGTTAATGAAGTAAATGAAAAAAGCCTCTGATCCCAGAGGCTTTTTCTTTTAGTGATGGCTTAACCGGTGGTAGACCTCGTCCTTCAGCCGTATGCGGTCCTGCTTTAGCCGTTCCATCTCAGGATCCGAAATCGGGCTCTCGCGCATCTCCAGCCCCCGTATCTGTTTGTCCAGTTTGTCGTGCTCCAGAATCAGTGCCTTGAACGTGGGATCTGCGTTGGCAAGCTCGTCTATCTTCTGGTGAAAATCGGGAAATTCGTGATGAATGCTGTGATTTTCGCCCAACATGAAGGTCGCTCCTTTAATGGAAATGGCAGGCCAATCAATAGGACCGGCCCTGTTTATGCGACAAGCAGAAACGGGTCACCGTTCCCCTCAAGACTCCAAATCACCACATTTTCTGATTAGATTCAATCGCCCGTGGCCGTAAGATAAAAGTAAGCATGGCAGCACGGCCATGTTGGAGTCTGCACTACGTTGTCCCCCTGCAGCCTTGTCCTGCAGTGTTTGGTGGTAGTCGGTAAACCGTATCCATTTGCAGAACGGAGGCATGCACATGGCATTACCGAAATTAATCACCCGAGATCATCTGGAACACGGCCTGCTACGCACCAGCGACCGCTGCCACCACCCGGATGCCGGCCTGTTCGGTCCCGGCTCCGTTTGCTGGCAACTGATGCGCGAAAACCTCATGTGCCTGGCACAAGGCCGCGTATTGCTACTGGCGCTGGCAGACAGCCGCACCGCGCAATTGACCTCATCCGGAAACGACATGATCCAGCGCCTGCAACATACGCAGGTGTTCATGTTGAAACTGGTTTTCGGCAATCTGGACCAGGCGTTACTGACCCTGCAAAGCCAGCGCACCCGGCGCAAGACCCTGTTTGATGTGGAAGACAGCGACACCCTGTTATACATGCTTAGTGCGTGGATGGATTCGTGCCTGCGGGTCTACCAAAGCGTGATTGAGCCGCTTTCCACCGCCCACCAAGAACGGCTGTTTGAAGAAACCATGGTGATGGCCGAGGCACTGGGCATACCTCCACAGCGATTGCCCGCACACTGGCATGCCCATCAGCGTTGGTGGAATAAGCGGCTGGCCCGCAATGGCGCCATTCCCCGCCACCGTCGCCAGTTGGGGCATACCCTGATTCGCGAACAGGGCTACCCCGGGCGGCTCCCTTACGGGAGTTATCTTGGCCTGGCGTCTTTCCAGATTCCCGAGCACCTGCGCGAACAGTTTCGGCTGCCACAAACCGGGCTCGATGCCCATCGCAACTACCAGAAACACATTCACCGGTTGATGGACCTGACCTGTCGGCTACCCGAGCGTCTGCGCTACCAACCGGCCTACCATGAAGCCCAGCAACGGCTCAGTGGCCGCGCCCGCGCCGATCTGCCAACCCGTTTGCTGAATCGTTGGTGGTCCGGGGAATCCGATCTGGTCAGCAGTGGCTGGTCGATTCCGAAAATCGACCGGCTCCCCAGCGCCAGTTATTGAATCGGGAGGCGCAACAGGCTTCACGCTGCACGTAACACCGCCGGCGTGCTGCTTGTTGCGTGAGGCCTGCAGCGTTTGTTTATTTAAAGCCGCGGTGTTCCTTGATCATTTCGTAGGCCTTGCTGATTTCTGCGGTTTTTTCCGTGGCCACGCGAATCATTTCTTCCGGCACGCCTTTGGCGGCCAGCTTGTCCGGGTGATGTTGGCTCATCAGCTTGCGGTAGGTTTTCTTGATCTCCTGGTTACTGGCGCTATCGGTGATACCCAGCACCTGATACGCCTGCGACAGGGACGGACGCGACGGCCCGGCAGCCTGCTGGCCACCCTGATAGGAGTGCCCGCCCCGGGCGCCGGAAAACTGCGCCTGGGCCAGCAGCATATTGAGAATCTGCTGGAACTGGGCACGCGGCACGCCCAGGCCTTCGGCCACCCGTACCAGAATCGCTTCTTCGGCCGGGTCCAGTTCGCCGTCAGCCAATGCGGTTTGCAGCAAAATTTCCAGCAACACCAGAATCAGTTGCTTGCGATGTTTCACCGTTGTCGCAAACGCGGCCACGGTCTGCTCCAGGGGAAAATCGTCCTGCTTGCCCTGATTGAACAAGGCAATCGCCTGCTTGCGCTGCTCTTCGGACAGCTGCATGCGATCCATCACCGCTCTGGCCTGGGCAATTTCGTCCTCACTGACGCGGCCATCGGCCTTGGCCAGATGGCCCATGATCGTAAACGCCGTATCGAATAGCGCGGCCTGGACCTGCGACTGCTCACCGGGGCCATAGGGCCGAAACGGGTTGAAGGTCTGTACCCGTTCGGCGCCCTTGTCGAGCATATGCCCAATCAGCACGCCGATACCCAGGCCAATGGGCCCGCCCGCCAGCATGCCGAGCAGGCCAAGGATGATCTTTCCACCCCAATTGAATTGCATCACGGTTCCTGTTTGGTTGCGTTAAACCAGCCCAGGCTGGTTATTGTGTCGGCCCGGGGCCGGTACTCCGCACTCACCCAACCCGCATAATCCAGCGAGTCGATGTGAGCAAACACGGTATCAAAATGAATTTCGCCGCTGCCCGGCTCATGGCGCCCGGGATTATCGGCAAACTGAATATGTCCTATATGGGGACAAAGTTGCGAAAGAGAACGGCACAAATCCCCTTCCATGATCTGCATATGATAAAGATCGTATTGCAGGCGGATATTGTCGCGGCCCGCCGCATCGATCACCGCCATGGCCATGGCCGAGGTATCCACCAGAAAACCCGGCATATCCACCCGGGAGTTGATCGCTTCCAGTGTCAGGGTCAGCCCCTTGGCGGCGAACAGGTCCGCAGCAAAACGCAGGTTCTCCACCAGGGTTTCAAAGGCTACCTCTGCTGGCAGCGTTGCCGGTTTCAGGCCGGCCAGACAGTTTACCTGGCCGCAACCCAGCACCTCGGCATAGTCCATGGCGGTAAACACGCCTTCGCGGAATGCCTCGACCCGATCCGGCAAACACGCGATGCCGCGCTCTCCGGCATCCCAGTCCCCGGCCGGCAGATTGAACAACACCTGGGTCAGTCCGTTATCCGCCAGCAAGGATGCTAATTGGTCAGCAGGCCAGTCATACGGGAACAGGTATTCCACCCCCTTGAAGCCGGCAGCCGCCGCAGCGGCAAAGCGGTCCGGAAACGGTAACTCGGTGAACAACATGGACAGGTTGGCGGCAAAGCGTGGCATTACCCGTTCTCCTCTTTGGGATCTTCCTCCCCCGTGCCAGAGGACAAGCGAACGCCATTGAGCCTTTCCAGCTCCAGCAACAAGCCACTGTGATCCACATCGCCATGACCACTGGCCTGCAAGGCACGATATTCCTCGAACACCCGCTGGCTAAGGGGCAGAGTCAGCCCTTCGGCACGGGCCTCATCCAAAATCATGCGCAAGTCCTTTAGCTGGATCCGCGCCGGGGCGCCGGGTTCGAAATTCCGGGCCAGCATGCGCTCGCCATGCTGCTCAAGAATCTTGCTGCCCGCAAACCCGCCCAGCAGTGCTTCACGCACTTTGTCCGGGCGTGCGCCTCCCTGGGCGGCCAGCAACAGGGCTTCTGAAACCGCGCCGATGGTAATGCCGACAATCGCCTGGTTCGCCAGCTTGGCCAGTTGACCGCTGCCCACCGGGCCAATATGCGTTGCCTTGCCCAGGGCCTGAAAAATCAGCCCTGCCCGGTCGAAGTCTTGATCACTCCCGCCCGCCATGATCGACAACGTGCCGGCTTCTGCTCCCCGGGTCCCGCCGGACACGGGCGCATCAAGATACCCCCCACCCTGTTGTGTCACCAGCGCCCCATGCCGACGCGCGGTGGCAGGCTCAATAGAGCTCATGTCGATGACCAGCGTGTCCGGGCGCAACCCGGCAATAGCACCACTCTGGTACAGCACCTGATCCACCACCGCGCCGTCTTCCAGCATGGTGATCACCACATCGGCCCCGGCCACCGCTTGCGCCGGAATGGCCGCAATGAGCGCTCGATCGGCAAACCGCTGCGCCTTGTCAGGAGTACGGTTCCATAAGGTGAGGGAAAAACCGGCATCCAGCAGTCGCGCCACCATGGGCGCACCCATCAGGCCGATGCCAAGAAAGCTGATATGAGGCATGAAATGTCCTGAACTAACGGAACGAAAAGTCTACGCGATTCACATCGGTGACTGTAGCCACGGGCTGGCCCGTCAATCAAAAAAGCCGCCCGTAGGCGGCTCTTTCAATCCGGGACACGATACCCGGAGCAACTCAGTGCTCAGGCCGACTGGCCGCGACGCCCACGCAGCCAGAAAACCACGGCCAGGATAATCGCCACTGATTGTGCGACCACACCTTGCACGGTCGGGTAGAGACCCAACCACTCGATGGTGGGCACGCCCAGGTAGAACGCACTGATCAGCCCGGCTTCCTGCAGGGCGGCAATGCCGTTGCCAAGCAGAATCACCGACAGGATCAGCAGCACAATGCTGGTCACGCGGAAGAACAGACTCAGGGGCAAACGCATGCCAATGCGGAAGACCAGGAAACACACCACCGCCAGCGCCAGAATGGCCGCCCCCATACCGTAAAACAGGTAAGGCTGAGTCGTCGCCGTCACCTGGCTCAACAGGGCCTCGTAGAACAGGATGGTCTCGAAAATTTCCCGGTACACGGAAATGAAGGACACGAAGGCCAAGACCCATATGGTGCCGCCGCCCAGGGCATTGTCCACCTTGCTCTTGATGTACCCCATCCACTTCTGGCTATTGCTGTTGCTGTGCATCCAGAAGCCCACATAAAACAGAATCAGCGCGGCCACGACACCGGCAAAGCCCTCGGTCATTTCCCGCGATGCCCCACTGAAGGTAATCAGCGTATTGGCCACATACCAGGTCAGGCCGCCGGCCACTAACGCCGTGATCCAGCCGTAGTGAATATGACGGGTCGCCTTCACCGCGTTGGCCTTGCGGGTAAACGTCAACAGGGCAGCCACCACCAGCAGGGCCTCCAGACCTTCACGGAAGAGGATGAAGAAGCTGGCAGACAGGGTTGCCGCCGGGCTCAGGCCGTCACCGGACAAGGCGTCACTGGCCCGGGCCAGGCCCTGTTGGGCTGCCGCCACCTTGTCGCTCACCTCACTGGCCTCACGATCCCGGTCGATGGCTTCACGTACCGCCATAAAGCGGGATTCCGCATTGCGCATCAGCTCGCTGTCCACCGCAGCCAGCTGCTGCTCAATCATTTCAAAACCGTCCAGATAGGCAGACAATGCCGCCGCCTTGGCGGCCTTCTTGTCACCGGCCTGATACGCCTTGTCGGCATCGGTCAGCTTGTCATGACTCAAGGCGATGAAACGGTTCTTGTTGAACAGCGCACCGGGGGTGCGGCGCAGGTACCCCAGGGCCGCATAGGCCTTCGGGCCTTGCTCCTTGAGCACATCTTCTGGAGCCTGAGCCACCAGGGTGTCCAGGGTAAGAGCGCTTTTCATGCCAGGCACGGTGCTGAAAACCTGTTCGCCCTCCTCGGCCACCTGATCGGTGACCGCCTTGGCCCCCACATAAAAAGCCAGTGCCCAGCGGTCTTCCTCACTCAAGGTATCTGCGTAGGCCGCCATGCCAGTGCCGTCGACCCCTTGGGTGATGGTGGTATGCAGCCCCAGCAGTGAACGGCCGTTATAGCGCTCCACCTCGGTAAAGTCCGTGGGCGCCGGCTCCAGCGCCACGCCAGCCGGCCCATCCCCCTTGCCTTGCGCACCGTGACAGGCCGCGCACTGACTCTGGTACAGCGCGGCCGCGTGTGCCTGGTCCGGCGCTTTTTTCGGGGACACGGGAATGCCGTACACACTCACCAGGGTCGCGCGGATAGACTGCGCCAGACCCTTGATCTCACTCTCCGCCGCTTTATCGGCCACCGCTTGATGCAGGTCACTGGCCTGGGTTTGCAGGGTCTGCTTGCCTTCAGCCTCCGGCAGTTCTGCCACCCCTTCGGCCAGCAGCACGGAGAATTCCGACATTTCGGCATATTCTGCCGGGCTGACAATCTCGCCATCCACCACAGCATTGATATAGTCCGCCCCCACATACTCGACCAGCTGGACAAGGGCTGTCTGGTTGGCGGCATGGGCAGGCAGGGAAAAACAGAAAAACGCGAGCAGGACCCCGAAGAAAGGGCGGGCCAGGAAGGTGCGCGGCATAGGCGTGAACTCGATTCAGTGCATTAAAGGCGAGTCATTATCATTTATGTTTTCGCCTGCATCAAGCCAGTCACGACTCTTAATAAAGCACGAGAGTTCCAGGATTGGGTCAACCCACGGTAAACGCCAGCACCTTGCTGATATGCGCCTGGGGCCGCCCGCTTTCCGCCTGCCAGGTGTTGAAAGCGGCCTGGGCGGCTTTCTGGTCCCGCTGGCTCGCCGGGGGTTTGTCGATAATGTTCTGCGCTTTCAGCGCGGCCACCACATCGCCGGTGGGATACCAGGTGTCGCGCCCCACCATGCGCAAAAACGCGGCACCGGAATTGCCGCCCAGCTGCTTGCCGCGCTTCTTCAGCAACAGCCACATGCCCACGGTATCGTCCGCCGGCCAGTCCGCCAGCCAGTTCCCCACACTGCCGTACTCTTCGGCCAGGTCGAGCACCAGCTGGGCGTTATGGCGGATCGCTTTCATCTTGCCCCAGTGGCGAATCAGCCGGGTGTCCTGCATGCGCTCGTCGAGCATGGAGTCCGGCATCAGCACCAGCTTCTCCGGGTCGAAACCGAAAAAGGCTTGCTCGAATGCCGGCCACTTGTTGTCCACCAGGGAATGTTTCAAGCCGGCACGAAAAATACGGCGGGTTAACGCTGACATATAAAACGCATCGTCACGGCCACGCAGAGTTTGTGCATCGGCGACGTCAGGCAGCTGTGACTGCACCGCTTTCAGTGAGCCTTTGCGGTTCACCGCCAGGGCCAGTAAATCCTTGAATGGGGTCACGCTCTACTCCGGTTTGTGCCTTTTGTATGCGGGCGTCAGATATACAGTGAAAAGGACGCATTGTAGAATCACTTCCCTGCCCTCTACGAGTCGACCTGCGGGAACTTCATGACAAGCGATCAATACCACGTCAGCAAATCCGACAAACTCAAAGGCGTATGTTACGACATTCGCGGCCCCGTGCTGCGTGAAGCGCACCGCCTGGAAGACGAAGGCCACCGGGTAATCAAGCTGAATATCGGCAACCCGGCGCCGTTCGGTTTCGAAGCCCCCGAAGAACTGCTTCAGGACGTGATCGCCAATCTGCCGGATTCTACCGGGTATTGCCATTCCAAGGGCCTGTTCCCGGCCCGCAAGGCGGTGATGCAATACACCCAGACCAAGGGCATTGAAGGCGTCACCGTGGATGACGTAATCATCGGCAACGGGGTGTCCGAGCTGATTGTCATGGCCATGCAAGCACTGCTCAACAGCGGCGATGAAGTGCTGCTGCCCGCGCCTGACTACCCGCTGTGGACGGCCTCCGTGCGGTTATCCGGCGGCACGCCGGTCCACTATTTGTGTGATGAACAGCAGGACTGGCAGCCGTCTCTGGAAGACATTCGCGCCAAGGTGAACAAGAACACCAAGGCACTGGTGATCATCAACCCGAACAACCCCACCGGTGCCAATTACGAGCCGGCCATGTTGCGCGAGCTGTTGCAGATCGCCCGCGAGAACAACCTGATCGTGTTCGCCGATGAAATCTACGACAAGATTCTCTACGACGGCGAAGAACACACCTCCATTGCGTCCATGGCCGACGACCTGCTGTTCATTACCTTTAACGGCCTGTCCAAGAACTACCGTGCTGCCGGTTTCCGTGCCGGCTGGATGGTTATCTCCGGCGCCAAGCACCGGGCGGAAAGCTATATCGAAGGGCTGGATATGCTGGCCAGCATGCGTCTGTGTGCCAACGTACCCAGCCAGCATGCCATCCAGACCGCTCTCGGTGGCTACCAGAGCATTGGTGATCTGGTGCTGCCCACCGGGCGTCTGGGACGCCAGCGTGATCTGGCCTGGGAAATGCTCGACTCGATTCCCGGCGTGAGCTGCGTGAAACCCAAATCCGCGTTGTACCTGTTCCCGAAGCTGGACCCCAAGGTCTTCCCGTTCGAAGACGATGAAGCCTTTGCGCTGGACCTGCTCCGCGAAGAAAAAGTGCTGATCGTTCAGGGCACGGCCTTCAACTGGCCCGACCCGGACCATTTCCGCGTGGTGTTCCTGCCCCGCCCGGATGATCTGGAAGATTCCATCGGCCGGATTGCCCGTTATCTTGACCGGGCACGCAAGAAGTAACGTATGACTGCGTCAGACGCTGAGCGTCTGGCGCCCCATAAGAACAATACAATGACGTCTGTTAGGTAAGCCCATGTCCCACCTGCATATCGATGATTTCACCCACGATGTGGCCCGCATTCTGATGCAGAGCTACATGAGTTTCCCTCGCCCGGGCGCCTTGTACGTGGAAGATATTATCGGCCCCACCGAGGTGGATGATGTGGGCTTGCACAGCACTCGCCACATGAGCTGCCTGGGTGCCATGCTGTGGCTCGCCGAAGAAGGCTACCTGCGTTACCAGGCCACCATTTTTCAGGAAGGTCTGGAACAGGCCGTCTTGAGCAACCGCGCCTTTGTGCTGCTCACCGCCCTCAGCGATCTACGCTTTGAAGAAACTGATCCGCAACTTCCCGCCACAGTGCAGCTGGAAAAAGCCACGGTTGCCGAACAACTGATTCAGGCGATACGTGCCCAGGATTCAGCTCGCACTACGGCGCTGGTGCGCTACCTGCTGTCGCGCAATCCGCAGCCGGTGGACAAGGATGAGTTCGCCCCGATCGGCGCCAAATAAACCGCGCCACCTTTAAATCACCGCGCACCAACGCAAAAGGCCCACACCATGTGGGCCTTTTGCTGTCGGGACATTTAGCGGGCTTCAGTGAAGCGGAGCGTTAGCGCTCCTGCGTCAACTCCAGGGTTTCCACCGTATTATCAGTCACCTCCGACTCGGTGAAACGCACAGGGCGCCACTGCAACTGGCTGTACTGCTGCGTCTGGTCACTGAAAAAAGCACTCTCAGGATCATGTGACTGGCTGTAGCTCAGGAGCATTTCCGCCTGGGGGCCTTCATCGGTGTAAGACAGCGCCATGATAAAACTGGAACCGTAATTGGGCCGATATGCCAGCTCATCCGTGCCATCACCATCTTCATCCAGCGCAAACAGCAGGCTGTCCGGTTGCGGGCGGCCAATAACATTGTTGGCAAAGTCAGAGGTGCTGCGCGACGCGGTTTTGCTCTCCGCCATATTGAACACGCCCTCATAGGAGTAGCCGCCACTGACGGGAATCCCGGCTTCACCTTCGGCTTTGATCAAATACTGGATGTCTGCCAGTGGCGCATCAAGACTAATGCCGTTATCGGTCAGTGTCTTCGCGGCCTGGGCCAAAGCAACCAGCACCGGGTCCTGCTCGGGGTTGGCCGTATCAATGGGCGCCAGGCCTGACGGCGTTGTCGCCCCGTTATCCGCATCGAAAGGTTGCGCAAACAGGCTGTCAGCCAGGCTACGGTGCCCGCTCACCCGGAACTGACGCAGGGTTTCACGCATCAGGTGAGCCCCGCGACTGGTGATGTTATAGGTTCCATCCCAGTTCACCAGCGCCTGGCAGGCTGCGGTCAAATCGTAAGCGGCCCCATCCAGCTCGGCGGTGCTGTAGCTGGTGCAACGCTGGGTCAGCTGGTTGGTCCAGTCACCGGCAAACAGCGAGCCATTATGACTCAGCGCGGTTTTCAATTCGCTAACACTGAAGTTGCCATCGGCACCGGACAGACCACTGCCAGACACGTCACTGATCATCGCCGCGTTGTAACGGGTACGTGGGCTACGCACGGTGTCTTCAGGGCCGTAAAGAACACTGTATCCTTCCAGTGGCGCCTCAAGATTGCTCAGCCAATGGCTGCTGTTGGCGTTGTACAGGTAGTCGTCGCGGGTCATTTGTGGCGCCTTGCTGAACGGCACCAGCCCCGGCGTCAGGGTATCGCCACTGTCCACCCACTCATACACAGAACTGTTGCCGGGCAGCAACACACTCCCTGCACCATCCTGCCAGATGGGTGCCAGTTGCGGGCTCTGCGATGCGGCGCGCCAGTAGCCTTCAGCCTGTGCACTCAACTGCGGCACCTGGGTGCCATCGATGTAGCTGGCCGAACCGGATTTGTCGATCATCAACGTATTCACCCAGGGGATCCCCTGGTGCTCTTCGAATGCGGCAAAGAACGCCTCACGGCTGGTCGCCTTGTCCATGGCCAGCCATTGATCCAGCATGCGGATGTTGCCGGCATTGGCATCGCGGAACGTGACAGCAGAACCACTGCTCCAGCCCAGTGAGGGTGACAGGGAAGCGAGGTTCACCATCGGCCCGAAGTGACTGTAGTAAACCGGCTGGGAATACGGCGCCAGGCTGCCATCCGGTTGTTTGACCTGAACGGTTACCTCTTTCCGGGTCATGGCACGGCTCTCGCCATCAAACAGATAGCGGGTGGGATCACTGCTATCCAGCTCAAGCTGGTAAAGGGTAAAACGTTTTGACTGGGAAACCGTGTGCGTCCAGCCCAGATGCTCGTTGAAACCGATCACCACCGCCGGCAACCCGATCAGGGTCGCCCCAGTGATATCCAGCTCGCCGGGAATGGTCAGATGATTCTGGAAAAAACGCAGTTCCCCATCCCAGGGGAAGTGCGGATTGGCCAGAAGCAAGCTGTTGGCGGACTCACTGCGCTCCGCTCCCAGGGCCCAGCCATTACTGCCGATGCCCTCCGAGGTCAGCACCTGTTTGGCGTCCAATTCCACGCTGAACGCAGCCCGGGCGCCGGCAGCTGCAGACGGCGGCTGTGCCGCAGCGATGGCACTAATGAAGTTCCGGCTACTCGCCAGGCCTGCCAGATCAAGCTGATAAGCCAACAAGTCTTTGGGTGAAATCGGCGTTACCCAGTCTGCCCCACGGCAAGGGGAAGGATAGTCTCCCTGGCTTTCTTCCAGCACCTGATTGAAGCCGGCGCTGTATCCACCCAGCATTTGTTGCGACGTGGCAGACAGCTGTGCAAACAGCTGCTCCGCCTGCGCCGGATAATCCAGCGCTTTGTAGCCGACATCACTCAACAGGTTTTGACTGCCCTGCCCCGCTCCCAGGTAACGGGATTTTTCTGATTTCAGCTTCATCAGCTGTTCAGACAAGGTACACAGGTTTTCCCGGGCCTGGGCATAACCCACCCCGTAGCCAAGGCTGGCGTAGTCTTCTGCGGTGATATGGGGGACCCCGTACTCGGTGTAGCGCACCGTTGCCTGGTAGGGAGAATCGGATTCTGTTGTTGGTGGACTTGCTTTTTCCGAGTCCTCGCTACAGCCTAATAAGAGCGCGCAGCCAAGCATGGCAATGCCAGTGCTGAATCGCATGATAGCCTCCTCGATTTGTTATCATTCTGACGATGGAAGCGTGTTATTAGACAGGACTGTTGGCGGCAGAACGCCCGCTTCGATGGACTCGAAACAAAACAATTTATTCTTTTTAATTCAAAAAGTTACAGGTTCAAATCGATCCATTCGAACGTGAGACCCCGATGAATTACTGGACTGCAGGCGCCGCTATCGTGTGCCTGAGCATCAGCTCTACCTTGCTGCTGGCCGGCTTGAGCTGGATGGTCAATCGCCAACAACATCGACTGCCACTGGCCTACTTGCTTGCACTGATTGCGCTGGCAGTTCTGCAATCGCTGGAATTTGTGTATCACTCCACAGATCTGTTCCAGCACTGGCCCTTCTTCCTGAAGCTGGCTGACCCTGTCGTGGTGATGATCCCGTTTTGCATCTATGGCTATATTCGTGCCCTGCAAGGGCAGAACGTCCTGGCCAGGTCACGGCGTCGCCGCTGGATGCACGCGTTACCGGTGCTGCTGGTGGCCGCCCTCGCGGTGCCCTTCTGGAGCCTGCCCCCGGAACAGAAAATTTACTGGATGCTGGCCGGGCGCAAGAACCATGATCTGTGGGAGCCCATCACCCTGTACGGCAACCCTTATCTGGCCATCATTGGCGCGCTGAGCCTTTTTTACTGGTGGCAGCAACGCCAACAGGGAATCCAGAGCCGCCGCAGCGCGGTGATTGAATGGGTAGGCAACCTGCAAACATTCCAGCTACTGATCGCCTTGTCCATTGCGGCCAGGCTGGCGCTGTTCTATTTGTTCGATATCCGCATTTCGCTGACCTTTGTGCTGGCACCAGCCACGGCCTACCTCACCTATTTGCTGCTGACCCGAATTAATCTTCCCGTGCAGCAAGCACCACCGCTTGCTGCTGCAACGAAAGCAACAGCGAAAGAGGTGCCGGCTTCAGCAAAAGACGAAAACAACGATGACACGCACGCCGTTTTCCAATTGCTGGAAAACGCCATGAAAGAGGGATTATTCAGAGAAAATGACCTGACCCTGGGGCGACTGGCAACACACTGCGGCGTTACCACGCATCAGGCCTCTGCAGCGATCAACCAATGTTCCGGTCACCACTTTTATGACTGGATTAACGGCTTTCGTCTTGAGGCGGCAGCACAGGCACTGACAGACACCCGACAACCCGTGACCCGGATTTGCCATGATGTCGGATTCAATGCCAAATCCACCTTCAACACTGCATTCAAACGCCGCTTCCACACCACCCCAACGGCGTATAGAAAACAGCACGATACGGCAAAAAAGGAATAACATCAGGGCGATTGTCGGGCCACGACAATCGCCCAACGCAGCCTTTCAGCTCCGGCTGATCAACGATCGCTAATCATCCCGACGATCAGACAGAATCTTGCCGCTCTTGGGATCTACCTTGAGCTCACGCTTGTTGGTGCCTTTGTACGCCTCGACCTCCAGCTGACCCCGATCAAAGGAAATCTCGGTAATCGGGGAGTACCCCTGCTCTTCAATCATTTTAGCCAATTCGGAAATGGGTTTGGCACCCTCTGGCGGCCTTTCATCGGCAAGGCTCAATGGAGACAGGCCCAGAGACGCACCGACCATCACCACAAGAAAAATCTGCTTCATCTCGCTCTCCTTCATCCATAAAGTATCACCCGGTTCACAGGCCATTACACAGATAGCATATCGCTACAGGCCTTGCTACGTACTCTGTCCCCCATCCGCAGACACATCCAGTATCGCGGGCCGCTGGTAACGGTAATGGAGCGTTTTCAGCGCGGGCTCCCTCGCTTCGTCAAAACCACTGGCGCCAGGCAAGCGGGATTGCAACTGCGCTCCCGGCAAGTTATCCGCCACACATTGCTCCAGCCAGGCATAATCCAGCCAGGGCGCATTGAGGCAGATCAGCAGATCGGCCTCCGGTGCCAATAACTTATGCAGTTTACGCAGCATTTTCGGGTAGTCCTTCTCCGCCATAAAGCTGCCTTTCTGGGCACTGGGCGGGTCAACCACAATCAGATCGTAACGCCCCAGGCTATGCAGCTTTTTCCAGCTGCGGAAAATATTGTGGGGCAAGTAATGCACCCTGGCGTCCTGGAAACCATTCAAAGCATGGTTTTGTTTGCCCAGGGTCAAGGCGGCATCGGACAGATCAATGTTCACCACAGAGCGTGCCCCTCCCGCCAACGCCGCCACGGAAAAACTGCAGGTGAAACTGAACAGGTTGAGTACCTTGCAACCCTCGGCCCGTTCACGCAGCCAGCTACGCCCCTCCGCCATGTCGGCAAAGAAGCCCAGGTTCTGGCCGCGCTGGAAATCCAGTTTGTAATCCAGCCCCTGCTCTGTGGCGACCGGCCTGTCCGGTAGCTCACCACATATCACCTGGTTCTCAGCCTTGGCATCGTACCGATGCTGGAACACCAATGTCTGACATCCCAAACCTGCCAGCGCCTCGGTAAGGCAGGCTTCCAGTTCTGCCAGCACCGCTTGCTCCTGGGGGCGGAATAGCGTGGCGACCAACACCGGGGGGAAGCGGTCTACGGTGAGCCATTCCAGAGAGGGCACGGTTTTGCCACGACCATGAAAAAGGCGATGTTTTGGCTGGGACGGTGGAACCAGATACGGGGCAAGAAGGTCTGATAACGGAGACGAGAGCATAGGGATCAATACAGGCGCAAAGGTGGACACAGCATGCTGCCGGAAAGCACAGGGTGCTTCCATTCAGCGGGTAAAGGCAGATTATAGCCCAAGCCTTGAACCCTCTGCGCCCCGCCCCCAAATAAATAATTACCTACCTGATGGAGAGTCCCCACGATGATGCGCATCGCGCTTTATCTGCTTACCAACCTGGCGGTTATTGTGGTCGCCAGCATTACCCTTAGCCTGCTTGGCGTTAACAGCTATTTCGCCCAGAGCGGCGGTGGCCTGGACCTGACCAGCCTGCTGATTTTCAGTGCGGTGTTCGGCTTTGCCGGCTCACTGATTTCACTGCTGATATCCAAGCCCATGGCCAAATGGTCCGCCAAGGTGCAGATCATCAAGGAGCCCGGCAACCAGGCGGAGCGCTGGCTGCTAGATACGGTGAAAGAGCTGTCCGACAAGGCGGGCATCAAGATGCCTGAAGTGGGCATCTTCCCGGCCCAGCAATCCAATGCCTTCGCCACCGGCTGGAACAAGAATGATGCGCTGGTGGCGGTTTCCCAGGGGCTGCTAAGCCGTTTTCGCCCCGAGGAAGTCCGCGCGGTGCTGGCTCATGAAATTGGCCACGTGGCCAACGGCGACATGGTGACCCTCAGCCTGATCCAGGGCGTGGTGAACACCTTTGTGATTTTTGCCGCCCGCGTGGTCGGTTATGTGATCGACAGCTTCCTGCGTCGTGACGGTGGCGGCGGCCTGGGCTTCGGTTACTACATCGTGGTGATCGTGGCAGAAATTATCTTCGGCATTGCCGCCAGCACCATCGTGATGAAGTTCTCCCGCTTCCGGGAATACCGGGCCGATGTGGCCGGCGCTCAACTGGCTGACCGACGCGACATGATTTCTGCCCTGCAACGGCTGAAAGCAGAGTCCAAGGTCCCCAACCAGATGCCGGATACCCTGGTGGCTTTCGGTATCAACTCTGGCGTGAAGCAAGGCCTGAAAGCCCTGTTCTCTTCGCACCCGCCGCTGGATGACCGCATCGCGGCGCTGCAAGAAAAGCGCCATGGGTGAGGGGTAAAATTGGCAGTTGATAGTGGACCGTTGACAGCTGCGCGAACCAGCGTGGTTATCCACTAAACGCAAAGAGGCCGCACCCATGGCCATGGGTGCGGCCTCTTTAATTTCAGGACCAATCAACGTTCAAGCGCGAGTTATCAACTGTCCACTCTCAACCCACTATCAACTCTCAATTAAAGACGCATTCGCCCCCACGCGGTAAAGGATCTGATCCTCATACCCGGTGGTCACCGGCCATAACCCGCACAGCTGCTTGTCCAACTCCGCGTCGCCACTGTCCACCAGCAACGGTCGCCCTTCCAGCGTTTCCAGTTTGGTTCGCGTAGCCAGTATCTGGATATTTTCTTTGCCCAGGCGGCGAATCAGCGCAGGGCTGAATTGCTGGTTGCCACGACCGAACAGATGCCCCTGTCCGCCGATCACGGTGATTACGGCTTTGGCCGGCGCATCGCCAATGTGCTCCAGTAACTGCCTGGCCCCCAGATCCGCGGCGACCACCTCGCCATTGCGGACCAGATCCACCCCCAGCAGCGTATTTTCCAGCCCCAGCTGCTCCATCACCACCGCCACCGTGGAACCAGACCCCATCAGGTACCAGGTGTCGTCTTCCAGACTGTCTGCCACCCAGGCCGCCACTTCGGTAATCACCAGGTCTTCCACTTCCCGGCCGCCGCATTTCACCTGCTGCAGGTAACGGGCTTCTGCCGGTACTTGCAGCTCTCCATAGTGACGGGCCTTGACCACGCCCTCGCGGAACGCGGTTTCGTCGATGTCCCGCACCTCGGCACTCTCCAGCGCCACCAGCCCCCCACCGGCCAGCTCCGCCAGCAGGCTTCCCGCCGCCTCGGGATTCACCGCATACACGGCAGAATGCATCTTGCAGCCCGCCGGCACGCCCAGCACGGGGGTGCCCAGGCCAATGGCATCCACCAGATCCCGGGCGGTGCCATCGCCACCGGCAAACAGGATCAGTTCAGCCCCGGCCGCTTTCAGTGCGGCAGCAGCGGCACGGGTGTCATCCGGGCTGCTCGGCATGGGCGACTCACCAATCACCGTGCAAGGCACCTTGGCTGCCCGGCAACTGTTCTCGCCCATGTCGCCGCCCCAGGTCACAACGGACACATTACTGACGGCTGACAGCGCCTTGAGTGCCCGGCTCATCCGGCCTGGCGCCTGGGGCGTGGCACCGCGACGCAGGGCTTCCTCACGGGTTTGCACCCCGTCGCTGCCTTTCAGCGCAACGCTGCCACCCAGGCCGGCATAAGGGTTAACCAGCACACCGAGACAAAGACCTTGATCAGCTTTCATAAAAGGGTCATATCCAGATACAAAAATAGCGTTGCTGTCACTGACAACCACTAAGTAAATTTAAAGGCCAACTGCACAGGCAGGGATGACACATGAATCTGAACAACAGCCCCTCAGCATCGCATTTCCACGGCGCGGCCATCATCGATGAGGACGGCCGGGAAATCCCCATTACCGAAGACATGATCCAGCGCGCCTGTGAGCACCTGGAAGATCAGTGGCAATACCCTACCGCGCAATACCATCGGGCTCAAAAAGTCGGCTGATAATCGCCGCCCAGGCGTCCGCGACAGGCCCGTCATGCTGCCAGTGGTGCAGTTCGTGACGGACAGGATACTGTTTACGCAGGCGATCAAAGGCCGCAGCAGGTGCCGCTTCAGTCAAGCTGTCACCCAATCGCCGGTAATCATCGTCCAGTCGATATGCTGCTTGCAGTAACGCCAACAGGTCCGCATCACTCGCCACCGACTGCCGCAACACCGGCGCATCCGCCCCAACAGCCTCTGCCGCCGCTTCCCTGCCTGCCCACTCGCACACCGCGTCATAGAGCATGCGAGTCCCTTTGAGCTTGCCTTCCAGGCTGTAACCCGCAATATGCGGCGAGCCCATCAGAACCTGTTGATACAGCGTCGGCGGCACCGTCGGTTCTTCCTCCCACACATCCAGCACCGTTAACGGCCCGGCACCATCGGCCAGCTGTCGGGACAGCGCCGCATTGTCGATAACCGGCCCGCGACAGGTGTTAATCAGCATCTGTTGCGGCCCCAACCGGGCAAGCCGGGCCTTATCCAGCAGGTGCCAGGTGGCATCATCCCCTGTGCGGGTCAGCGGCACATGCAAGGTGATAATATCGGCATCCAGCACCTGATCCAGCGGGGCCAGGCTCACCGGCCCGGCGTAACCGGCCCGCTCCAGCAGAGGGTCACAGCCGTGCACCGTCATGCCCAGCGCACCCAGCCAATCCGCTACGCGACGCCCCACATTCCCCAGGCCAACCACTGCCACCCGGGTTTCCCGTGGGCATCGCCCCTGGGCGGCGCACAGCAGTAGCACGGATTGCAGCACATATTCCGCCACCGCACGGGCATTACAGCCCGGCGCATGGGCAAACGGAATGCCCGCCTGGGCCAGATACGCCAGATCCACGTGGTCCGTACCAATGGTAGCGGAGCCCACAAAGCGTACCCGCGAACCGGCCAGCAAGGTGGCGTCCACACGGGTGACAGACCGCACCAGCAGAATCTCCGCCTCGCCCAACTGTTCCCGGGTCAGGGTGCGGCCGTCCACTCGCTCAACGGTGGCAAAGGCCTCGAAAGGCTCCAAACCGGGCATGTTGGCATCGGCGATAATGTGCATCGGTATCCTTGGGTTAAGCATCAGTATTGGAGCCCGCTATTCCAGCTCCCGGCAAAGCAACCGGGCCGTATCGGTAACGGCTGAGGTATAGGGATGACCAAACAGGTTGAAGTGATTCAGCCAGTGATACAGGTCATACACTGGCCACCGTGCCCGTTGCTCCGGTGTCGGCAAATGCCCCTGGTAGCCATGATAAAACGCCCCGGGGGGTCGGCCGAGCAAGTTCAGCATGGCCAGATCCACCTGCGGGTCGCCATAATAACAGGCCGGATCGAAGAACACCGGCTCTGCGCCGTCAATTTGGCCCAGATTCCCCATCCACAGGTCCCCGTGCAACAACCCACTGGCAGGCCTGTGCGGCAACCAGTTCGGCAGATGGTCAATAACCCGATTCACGGCCCGGCAAGCCGCCGCCGGCAGCCCCTTCTGCGTTGCCCATTGCAACTGTGGCTGCAGCCGCTGACAGGCAAAAAAACGGGGCCATTCGGTTTCGTCGCGGTTGTGCTGCGGCATGCCACCAATAAAGTTGTCCGCCACACCGCCATAAACCGTGTTTATGGCCCCGCGGTGAAGCCCGGCCAGGGCTTGCCCGGCAGCCCGCCACCCGGCCTGCCCCAGTGGCTCCAGCACCAGAGCTTCCAGAAACAGCACCCCGCCCGCCTCATCTGCATATCGGCCCTCTACCTGCGGCACCCGTAACCACGGCGCCAAGGCCCGTAACCCGGCTTCTTCCGCTGCCAGCAATGCGGCAGTCGGGTGCATTTTCACAAAGCAACGGCCCCCCGAATGCGTCAGCAAACCGCTATTGGCGGTATCCCCGCCCGCGCCGGATCGATACCGCATCTGCTGGTTCCAGCCCCTTGCGGACAGGGCCTGTCGCAGCACTAGTGGCAAATTCGTATCATTGCTATCCATAAACTTGACTATAGAGGCCTCCGTCGGTGGTGCTAAGGGCCAATCATGACCGATGGTTACCCTTGATTTAAGCCGTTCTTCTGATTACAACTAGGCACTAAAGAATGCCGCGTTGGCGGCCCATAACAACAAAAGAAGCGATCGCCACCCATGAAAGCATTTTTGCCCTTTTGCGGCGCCGTGTTAGTGAGCCTGTGTTCCATTGCCGGTGCGGCTGACGACGATGGCCTGTCCGAGCAGATTCGCCAACTCAAGAGCGAAGCCCTCAACCTGAATCGGGACCTCACCCTGCTGGAGCAGGAATTACTCTACGCCAGCCCGCAGACCAGCATCTTTGTCTCTGTAGACGTGGGCACGCCGATTCGACTGGTGGACATCAACCTGACCATCGACGGTGACCATGTTGGTTACCACTTTTATTCCGACCAGGAATTCGAAGCGCTCACCAAGGGCGGCATTCAGCGCTTGTATACCGGCAACCTGACCAGTGGTCGCCATGTCATGGAAGCCACCATCACCGGCTACGACCCCCTCGGCAAGGACTACCAGAAAACCACCAGCTACAACTTTACCAAGGGCCCCGGCCGCAAAATGGTGGAAATGCAGGTGGTCGATGACCTGAATAGCCAACAACACAAATTCGAATTCCGTGAGTGGAATCAGCAATGACACGACCCCGGATGAAACGGTGGCTGTTGTGTTCACTGCTTGCGATTACTCTATCGCCCGCCCAGGCAGCAAAAGTCGAATTCTTTGATGACATAGACACCGGCCCGCAGGTTCTCGGCGAGGAAGAGCACCGTTATCTGGCATTCGGTGAAGTCATGTATGACTACTATCGCGAAGCCAACTTCGATGCCATCAACCTTCTGCTGATCAACCAACAGCAGCAACTTTTCAGTGAAGATACCGACTACGCCGAACTGGTCCTTGGGGATCTCTACGTCACCTACGGCCTGCCGGGCAAAGCCGAAACCATCTTCAACCGGCTGCTGGCCAAGGACATCCTCAGCCGCACCCGCGCCCAGACCTGGCTGCACAAGGCAGCCCTGCATTACCGCGAAGGCAACTACACCGACGCGGCCATGATTCTCGATGGCGAAAACATGAAAGGGCTGGAGCCGGTTGACGAAGCTCGCCGTCGCCTGATGCTGGCCAATATCTTCATGGCCGAGGGAGACTTTACCGGTGCCCTGGACTACCTCCATTCCGTGCCCCTGAATACCGATGAAGGCCGTTACGCCAGCTACAACATGGGCGTGGCGCTGATTCGGGCCGGCCATCAGGCTCAGGGCCTTGAACTGCTTAAATCCTTGCTGTCTGCAGGTGGCAGCAGCGATCAGGCGCTGGCTCTGCGTGACCGGGCCGCCCTCGCCTCGGGCCTGACAGAACTGAAAGACGGCAACCTGGAAAATGCCCGCGCCGATCTGCGCCAGGTACGTAGCGACGGGCCTTTCTCCGAAGATGCCCTGCTTGCACTCGGCCTGGCGAACTACCGCGCCGGCGACGTGAAACGCGCCCTGCCCCTGTGGCTGGAAGCGGTACGTCGCAACAGCAGCCATCCCTCCGTGCAGGAAGCGTTGATGCTGGCCCCCCGTGCCTACGAAGAGCTCGGCGGCCTGCCCCAGGCCCTGTCGGGCTATCAGTATGCTGCCACGCAATACCGCGAGGCCCTTAAGGACATTCAGCGCGCCATCGATAACATCGCCAAACCCGGCTGGTCCGAAGCCTTGCTGCCGGAGGACGAAAACGCGGCCGGCCTGCTGCCGGCCAACACCAACGACATGGCAAAAGGCGGCGAGCTGTCGTATTTATACAAGCTGTTTTCCAGCAACCATTTTGCCCAGCGCTTTGAGCACTACCGGCAAATCCAGCAAATCAAGACCATGGTTGAACACTGGCAGGAATCGCTGCCGGCCCTGCAGCAAAGCTACCAGCAACAGCGTGAGACCCTGAGCCGAAACCTGCCCCATGTTCGCGGGCAGGTTACCGGCTTGATGAGCCGCCAGGAGACGCTCAGCCAGGCCAGCGACAAGCTGGCCAGCCGTATCCCCAACTATGTGGACCTGGAAAAACCTGCCGATGTGGCCAATGCTGAACAGGCCATCATGTGGAAGAAAGTCGATGCCCTCGCCCAACAATTCGGCCGCATCCCCGGTTCCGACCACAACAACGCCATTCGCCTGCGCCGGGTTCGCGGCCTGTTACTTTGGGATATTGCCCACCAGTCGGTGGAACAACGCGAGCAACAAGTGCAAGCTGCTACCCAATTACGCGAAGAAAGCCAGGTACTGGCACAACGTATTGCGGCGATAAGCCAACAGATCCGGGACGCCACCCTGCGTACCCGTGACGACGTAGGCCAACGCCTCGCCGCACAAGACCAGAAAATAAAACAAATAAAACACCTGACAGAAGACACCTTGCTGGCCCTGGAGCAAAACATGCAGGCCGACGCCCTCGCCCTGCTCCACGCCAACCAGCAAAAGCTGGCTGACCAGTTGGCCGAGGCACATCTGGCCATTGCCCGCCTGCAGGACTCGTCTGTCTCCGGTGAGAAAAACCAGAGGAAAGGATCGTGAAACGATTTCGCCTGCACAGTCTGGCTGCAGCGATGGTGGCCTTGGGGGGCTGCGCATCCGCACCGCCAAGTGGCACCCTGGAGCAACAGGCCCGTTTCGGGGGAACCACCCTGGCGGACCTGGAAAGCACAGACATTGTCATTGAAGAGCAGCAACTGGAAAGCGCGTCCACCCAGGATGCCCTGAACAGCTACCGTCAGGCGGCTGAACTGTTCGACGATCCACAACGCCGGGCCAAAACCCTGCGGCGCATGGCCGATCTGGCGTTGGCATCTGCCACCGAGCAGGACATGCAGATTGCCCAGCAGGAAGACGAACAGCTGGAGCAAAAAATCGACCAGCTCGTCTACGACAACACCATGTCCCAGGTGAATACCACCGACGACACCGAGCGGAAACTGGCGCTGCTGGACCTGGCAGGCACCATGTCCCCCACGCTCGCCGACGAGGATGTGGACTACAGCACGGCGATCCAGCTGTATCAGGAGCTGCTCAACAGCACCAACGATGCCAACGAACGTGCCGAAGCCTACTATCTGCTCTCCAAGGCCTACGCCATGGATGGGGATTTGGACAAGGCCCGCAGCAGCCTGGATTCTCTGGTAGAGCAATACCCCAACAGCGAGTGGGCACTGGAATCCCAGTTCCGACGCGGCGAAATGCTGTTCTCCGAAGGCGACTACGAATACGCAGAAAAAGCCTACGCTGACGTCATCGAACGGGGCGAGCGCAATGAATTCTATAACCAGGCGTTGTACAAGCACGGCTGGAGTTACTACAAACTGGGCGAATACGAACGCGCCCAGGACAGCTTCTTTACCCTGCTGGACAACCTCAATGGCCAGGCCGTGCTGGCGGATAACACCAGCATGGAAAGCAAACTGTTCGGCGATACCCAACGGGTTGTCAGCCTCAGTTTCAGCAACCTGAACGGCGCCAAGTCAGTGAAAGCCTGGTTTGCCCGCAACGGCAACCGGGACTACGAGCCTGCGATTTACCGTACCCTCGGTGACGTCTACCTGAACCAGGAACGTTTCCGCGATGCGGCGGAAACCTACGACATGTTCGTTCAGGTGTACCCGGATTCCCGCCTGGCGCCGGAGTTTTCCACCCTGCAGATCGAGTCTTACCAGAAAGGGGGCTTCCCGACGCTGGTACTGCCGGCCAAAGAAAAATTCATCGATCACTATGGGGTGAACAGCGAGTACTGGAACCGCCACCCGGATATCCGCCAGCAATATGTGGATCTGCTCAAGGGGCATATCCTCGACCTGGCCGAATACCACCATGTGCTCGCCCAGAAATCCGGCAAGCCAGCGGACTACCAGGCGCCAGCACGCTGGTACAAGGAATACCTGGACACGCCCCCCGTCAGCGCCAATCAGGGTGACGTGAACCACCGCTACGCCGATGTGCTGTTCGCCGCCAACGATTACCCGGCTGCGATTGCGCAATTCGAGCGCACCGCCTATGGCTACCCCGAACACACCACCGGTGGCGACGCGGCCTTCTCCGGCCTGGTTGCCTATCAGAAAATTCTCGATGGCGAGCTGGAACCGGAACAGGCAACCCTGTGGCGCCAACAGAAAATCGCCAGTGCCCAGAAGTTTGGGCAGCACTTCCCGCAACACCCGCAGGCAACCAATGTGTTGCACAACACCGCTGAAGATCAGCTGGCACTGGGTGATGTAGAAGGCGCGGTGAAAACCGCCGGCATTCTGGTCAGCCGCGACCCGGCACCGGCACCGGAAATGCTCCGCTACGGCTGGGCCACCATTGCTAACGGTGAATTCGATCTGGGGCGCTTCAAGGTTTCCGAACTGGCCTACAACAAGCTTTTGCTACTGGAAGAAGTGCCGCCGGAGCAGCGCGCGGAATACCGCGAAAAACTGGCGCTCAGCATCTACCGCCAGGGCGAACAACAGCGTGATCAGGGCAACCTGGATGTGGCCGCCGCCACCTTCCTGCGGGTTGGCGAGGCGGTACCGGAAGCCGCCGTGCGCAAGAATGCCGAATTTGACGCCGCCACCCTGTTCATCCAGCAGCAGCGCAATGCCGATGCCATTCCGGTCCTGGAAGCCTTTCGTCAGCGTTACCCGAACGATCCGCTGGCCGATACCATCCCGGACAAACTGGCGGTGGCCTACGAACAGCAAGGCAACTATACCGCCGCTGCCGGTGAGCTGACCCTGATCGCTGCCAACCATAAAGGCGAGAACGATGAACTGGCCCGCCAGGCCATGTGGCGCGCCGCAGAAATGCAGGACCGGGCCGAAAAGCCGCAAGCGTCCATCGCGCTCTATGAGCAGTACCTGCAGGAATGGCCACAGCCCTATGATTTCCGCTCCGAAGCGCAATTCAGGCTGGTGGAACTGAACCGCAAAACCGCCAACAGCGAGCGGGAAACCTACTGGTTGAAACAACTTGTCACCAGCTACCGGGACGCCGGCAACAATGCCGACGACCGCGTCGCCTGGCTGGCCGCCTATGCCAGCTTTACTCTGGCTGAGCCGAACTTCCAGGAGTTCAACCGCATCAAGCTTGAGCAGCCGCTGAAAACCTCTCTGGCCGCCAAGACCACGGTGATGAAAACAGCACTGGCCGATTATCAGGCCGTTGCCCAGATCGGCGTCGCCGAATACGCCACGGCCGCCAATTACAAAATCGGTGAAATGTATCGCGTGCTGGCCAGGGACCTGATCAAGTCGGAACGCCCCAACGGCATGGATGAACTGGAGCTTGAAGAGTACACCATGCTGCTTGAAGACAAGGCCCTGCCCTATGAGGATCAGGCGATCGATATTCTTATCGCCAATGCCAACCTGGTCACCGATGACATCTATGACCAGTGGGTAAAAAAGAGCTTTACCGCGTTAGCAGAGCTGATTCCCGGCCGTTATGCGAAGTTTGAACAGGTTGAGAGCTATGTCGACATTATCTATTAACGCAGCACGCGGGGCTTCCCTCCTGCTGGTACTGCTATTCGCTGGCTGCGCCACTCAGGGCGGCGGGCTGGACGGAACTGCCGAAGGCAATACCAGCAAATATGAACAGCAAAAGAGTGGCGGCGCCGCTGCCAACAGCGATGCGGTGCATATTCCACCCGTGCCCCACGACCCCAAAGTCGAAAAAATCGCGCAACAGGCCATGGGCGAGTACGCCCGTGCCCTGCAAGCCCGCATGGCAGGCAACAATGAACAGGCACTGGTCATGTTCCAGTCTCTGGCCGAACGTTATCCGCAACTGTCCGGCCCGCAGCTCAACATCGGCTTGATACAGATGGAGCTGGAGGATTACGACAAGGCCCAGGCGGCCTTCGAGCAGTCCCTGGCTATCAATGATGCCAACCCCTACGCCCACAATGGGCTGGGCCTGGCCCTGCGCGAGCAAGGCGAATTCGATAACGCCCGCATTCATTATGAGCGCGCCCTGGTGCTTGACCCCAAGTATGCCCGCGCCCATTTCAACCTGGCCGTACTCGGCGAGCTGTACCTGCAGGACATGAACCTGGCACTCAATCATTTCCGTGCCTACCAGAATCTGCAGAAACTGCCGGACGAAAACGTAGCCAACTGGATTGTCGATCTGGAGCGTCGTGCGCCAGAACAGCCCAGCCAACCGGTGGCCGAAAACGGCTCGACCCTTAACCCCGGGGAGATGAACTGATGCGAAGCCTGTTGACCCTTGCTGTACTGCTGCTGGCCACTGCCAGCCATGCCGCCGATGACTCGAGCGAACCGTCAACCAACGTTATCGGGACCCAGGAGGCACCCACGGTGCTGAACGTGGTGCCCTGGAAAGACCGTGAAGTAAAACTGGAAAAAAAGGATCCCACCTCGTCGTTGCTCAACCGGGTGCTGGAGCCACTGGACCAGGAAGTGCTGATGCGTGAAATCGAGTATCACCAGCTGCTGACCCAGGAACCGGACAATGACGGCCTGTTTCTGGAATAAACGAACACCGTAAATAGCATTAGCGTGCGTGCACGCTTTTTTTCTGATAAAAACGAACACTTTGGGGAAAGGCGCCAGCACGTTCACACCAGCCGAAACGTCGCTGCGCCCAACAATAACGCTAAACAGAAACATCGCAGGAGAAGTTCATGCCCACCACCGCCGCTGCCGCCCAAAATCTGGGTGTCATTGAGACCTCTATCAAATTTATTCAGGATGGCGGGTTCTTCATGTACCCCATTCTGATTGTGTTGGCACTGGGCCTGGCCCTGTCTCTGGAACGTATCATCTACCTCCAGGCCACCAAGGCAAAAAACCAGAAGACCTGGAAAGACGTTTACCCGCTGATTGCCAAGGGCCAGTTCCGTCAGGCGCTGGACGTGGTCAGCAACAGCAACACCGGTATGGCCAAGGTAATCGGTTACGGCCTGGAACGCGCCAAATCCGCCAAGCGTCATGATGATATCGAACTGGCCATGGAAGAAGGCCTGATGGAAATCATTCCGCGCCTGGAAACCCGCACCCCCTATATCGCCACCTTCGCGAACATCGCCACCCTGCTCGGTCTGCTCGGTACCATTCTTGGTCTGATCAGTGCTTTTACCGCGGTCGCCAGTGCTGACCCGGCCCAAAAAGCCGATCTGTTGTCTGCCTCTATCTCTGTCGCCATGAACACCACGGCGTTCGGCCTGATCGCTGCGATCCCCATGTTGTTGGCTTTCGCCTTTATCAATTCCATGACCGGCAAACTGGTCGACAGCATGGAAATGGCCTCGGTGAAATTCGTTAACGTATTCCGCCAGGTTTCTGCCCAGCAAGAGCGCAAGAACGACGGCCAATAAGCCGATTTCTTGTTTTCGCTAACCTGGTGTAAGGATCTGGTATGCGTTTTCGCAGACGACGTTCGCACGACACCGAGGTGGAACTGAACATCACTGCCTTCCTGAATTTGATGGTAGTGCTGATTCCTTTTCTGCTGATCAACGCGGTCTTCGCGCAGGTATCCATCCTGCAACTCGACCTGCCCGCGGTGAATGACAGCAGCACCCCCTCGGAAGACGACGAAAAAGACAAGCTGGTGCTTGAAGTGCTGATTTACGGCAACCGCTACGAAGTGGTCGACCGCAATACCAGCGCGGTACTCAAAATTGTGAAAAACAATGGCGAGAAGCCCAATAGCACCGGCCTGCACGATTACCTTGTGCAGGTAAAAGAAAAGTTTCCCCAGGAAACCGCCATTACCTTGCTGTGTGAGGATGACACCCCCTACGAGGTGATGATCCAGACCATGGACGCCGTGCGTCTGTACAACAGCGAGGTCAACGGCCAAACCATCAAGAAAGAGTTGTTCCCGAGCATCAGCATCGGTTCAGCGCCCAAGGATCAAAGTGCCAATAACGCCGGCAAGGGAGGTGATGCATGAAGAAATCATCCCGCGCCCGCCGTATGGCCCGGCACCACGGCAAGCACAAGGCCGTTGCCACACTGAACCTGACGTCCCTGATGGACATTTTCACCATCCTGCTGATCTTTCTGCTGGTGAATAACAACAATGCGGCCAAGTTGCCGGACAATCAGGATATCCAGTTACCGGAATCCATTGCCCAGGAGCTGCCCACCGAGGTGCTGACCATTCAGGTAAGCCCCGTGGACATCATTGTTGAAGGGCAAAAAATCGCCGATACCGAAACAGTCAGAAATCAGGAAGAGCGTACCGTGGCGGCGCTGGTGGAAGAATTGAATTTCCGCGCGTCACAAGGGCTGGCGATCAGTCCGGACGAAGACCGGGAAATAATGATTCTTGCCGACCGCTCGGTACCCTACTCGGTGATCAAGAAGTTGATGCGTAGCTGTATGGAAACCCCATACACACAAGTCGCCTTCGCTGTGCTGAAAGTCGCAGAGGAGGAGGAAGAATGACGCAGAAAAACAATAACAAGCTGCGCATCCTGATTGACGGCTCGCTACCCTGGGATAAACAGGAGGGGGAAGATCGACGCCTCTACGGCATCGTTATCGTTCTGCTGATTCTCTCTTTGCTGATCATGATCATGGTGAACGCGGTGACCATCGAGAAACCGGACCGCCGTGAACAGCAGAAAATTCCGGAACGCCTTGCGCAACTGGTCATGGAGAAGAAAAAGGAACCACCACCGCCGGAGCCCGAACCGGAACCCGAGCCGGAAGAGAAAAAGGAAGAACCCAAGAAAGAGGAACCCAAACCGGATCCCAAGCCTGAGCCGAAACCCGAGCCCAAGCCCAAACCGGTACCGGAACCTCAGGAGCGCCAGCAGGCCCGTGAAAAAGCACAGGCAAAACTGGAAGAGGACCTGGGTGACTCCCTGGCCGGGCTGGACGATATCGGCCCATTGGTGAACTCTGGCAGCGACCTGCGAACCGGTGGCAGCACCACCGCCAAGGCAGAGCGTGACCTGATCGGCACCCGTGCCGGCAGCGGTTCCGGGGGCGTGGCAGTAGCACGGGCCTCAAGTGGCGGCGGTGGCGGCGGCACCTTATCTGCCGGCACCGTGGGCAGTGGCGGCAAGCAGGTGGACAGCAAGATCGCCCAGGCCGGTGAAGCAGCCAGCACCTCGCGCAAAGGCAGCGATGGCAAGAGTCGTCGCACCCAGGAACAGTTACGTCGCGTATTCGACCGCTATGCTGGCAAGTTCAACAGCCAGTACCAGCGCGCACTGCGCAGCAACCCTGCCCTGCAAGGCACTGTGGTTCTGGCTTTGACCATCGCCCCCAGTGGCGACGTGCTGGACGTGAAGATCAAGTCCAGCCAGCTGGGTGACGACAAGCTTGAACGACGGATCCTGTTGGTGGCCCGAAAAATGAACTTTGGCGCCATGAATGTGGAAACCTGGAAAGGCGATTACAAACTGAACTTCTTCCCTAACTAAGACGCGGCACGCAACACGCCGTAGGCAACACGAAAAAGGCGGAAATGGGCTAGCCCCCATTTCCGCCTTTTTTCTATCATTAGCCGTGTAGCGTGTTGTCGGATTACGGCTACACCTAATACGACCTACATAATGAGCAAGCTGTTACTGAGTATCGCCCTTTTCTGACAACGATCACGCACTATTGTGCCAGCCGCGCTAACGCTTCGCGCAGGGCATCAGGAATGGCTACAGGCCGCCCTGTTGCTCGATTCACGAACACGTGTACCACAAAGCCGGTAGCCTTCGCAGGGCCTTCACTGCCAAACAGTGCCAATCCATAGCGCACAGAACTGTTTCCCAGCTTGTCCACCTTCATCCCCACCACCAATGATTCCGGATAGGCTGCCGCTTCCAGATAGTCACAACCGGAGCTGACCACATAGGCGATGTGCTCGCCATCATGGATATCCAGTCCGCCTTCGTCGACCAGGTACCGGTTGATGGTGGAATCAAAATAGCTGTAATACACCACGTTGTTGATGTGGCCGTAGATATCGTTATCGCTCCAGCGACTATCCACCGGGCAAAGGTAGCCGTACTCCTCACGCTGAGGGCGGCTCGGTTTATCACTCATTCGTACTCATCCCAGGAAGGCAACACGCCGAATACCAGCGCGTGTTGCATGCTGCGCATCGCGTGCTGCGTCTCTTGATCAATACACTGCCTTGTAAATATTCAGGGCATCCGCCTCTGTCACTTCACGGGGGTTATTCACCAGTAGCCGTTGCTGCAGCATGGCATCCGAGGCCAGGGTTTCCAGGCTGTCTTCGGTGACCCCGGCATCGCGCAGGCGTACCGGCAGGCCCACCTCACGGATCAGCGACTCCAGCGCCGCAACCAATACTCCCGCGCCATCTTCATGGTCAGCAAAGGGGCGGTCACTGAGAATCGGCGCCAGTTCAGCATAGAGCGGCGCCGCCTTGGGCAAATTGAAACGCAGCACTTCCGGCAACACCAGAGAGTTGCTCAAGCCATGGGGAATGTGGAAATGCCCTCCCAGAGGGTAAGCCAGCGCGTGCACTGCCGCTACCGGGGCATTGGCAAAGGCTTGCCCCGCCATCATTGCACCCAGCAGGCAAGCTTCCCGGGCAACCAGATTACTGCCCTCCTTCACCGCCGTGGCCAGATTGCCCCCCAGCAGGCGCAGCGCTTCACGGGCCAGCATGTCGGAGTACGGGTTTTTCTTGTGCGCACTGGTATACGCCTCGATGGCATGCACCATGGCATCCACGCCGGTTGCGGCCGTCACATGAGGCGGTAGCCCCAGGGTCAGCTCGGCATCCAGCACAGCCAGATCCGGCAACAACGACGGCGCCACAACGCCCGCCTTGGTGGTCGCACCGGTGGTCACGATTGCCACCGGCGTCACTTCAGAGCCGGTACCAGCAGTCGTGGGCACCTGCACCAACGGCAGTCGCGGCCCCGTTGCCAGGCCAACGCCGTAGATATCGGACAATTGCTGGCTGGCCTTGGGGTGTGACAGCAAAGCGACCAACTTGGCCACATCCATGGACGAGCCACCGCCAAAACCGATCACCAGGTCCGCCCCGGCGTCCCTGGCACTGGCTGCTGCCTCCAGCACCACCGAGTCTGCAGGGTCCGCAGTCACCTGGTCGAAAAGCGTCAACGGCATGTTGGCGATGCGAAAGCTCTCTTCCACCGGCCCCAGCAAGGGGGTGCTGCGAATCCCCGGATCGGTGACCAGCATGACCCGGGTTGCGCCCAGCTGCTGGCACAGTTCAGGCAAACGGGTTGCGGCACCCGCTTCCACCAACACACGGTGCGTGGTGGCAAATTCAAACCCCACCATGGTGTCTCTCCATCGAAATTTGGAATGTGATTTTATGCTAGCACAGCTGACCATGGGCATAGGTGCCAATCCCCACGGATTTCACGCCAAAAGTGTATCTGTTTATCAATAAAAAACGCGCCCGAAGGCGCGTTCTGTGTCGTCCTGATGGGCCCGATCAGCCAATAAAATAACTGCTCGCCTTGGCATTGATCTGGTCACTGACATACTTGGCCAGCGCCTGCACCGTCCACTGGGGCGGCGCGCTCATCGGCTCGGGGATCAGGCTGGCATCCGCCACGAACAGCCCCGCAGTGCCATGGACTTCGCCATTGGGCGCCACCACGGAGTCATAGCTGTCGGCGCCCATACGGCATGTGCCGTGGGGGCTGAAACTGTTGGAGCGAAAGGTGTACATGCCCTTGATGCCATAATCCACTTGCGCCAGTTTTTCATCCAGGCTGAATACAGAATCTACTTCCAGACTCTGGAAAGTCGGCATGAACACTTTCTCGGCGCCACCGGAAAAGAAGATCCGTGCGGCCAGCGCCGCCGATGCCTTCATGTTCTCAAATTCTTCCCGGTTGGGGTTCCAGTGAATGGTCTTGCCGCCGGTATAGGCGTCGCCATCCCACTGCACATACCCCCGGCCCAGATCGGTGCTGAAAGCGTTCACCCCTGCGTAGTATTTGTAGTCCTTCATGAAATCGATATGCGCCTTGCCGGCCTTCATATCCCCTTGCGCCATGAGGGACTCCGGCTCAGCCAGCCCCGAGAAAATGGTGTAGCCGTCCGTGCGGGTAAACTCATCCACCTGCACCCCGACCAGGGCACCACGGAACCCGTACAGCGGCTCCTTGAATTTCCCCATCACCTGGGTGAACGGCTGGATGGACAAGTTACGGCCCAGTTGCCCGCTGCGGTCTGCAATTTCACTGCGCTGCATGATCAACGGGCTGTGAATGGCCCCCGCCGCCAACACCACCAAATCCGCATCCACCTGCATGTCTGCCACATGGGCACCGCTGTCCGGGTCGGTCACGCGGGCTTCCACCCCGCTAGCCCGGCCGTTTCGGGTGCGCACTTTTACCACTTCCGTATCCGAGAAAATCCGTGCGCCATGCGCCGCCGCCCAGGGCAGATGGGTGACCAGGGAACTCATTTTCCGATCCGACGGGCATCCCGCCAGACAATGCCCGGTAAGCGCGCATTGCTTCACATTGCGCTGCGCCGGCTTCCAGGAGAACTGCATTTTCTCGCAGCCCTGAATCACCTTGTGGGCGCAGGCATTGATTTCGTGGGCTTCGTTGATGTGAATCTGTAGCTGGTCGGCCACGGTATCCAGATAAGGGCGAAATTTTTCCGCAGACAAATTATCCAGCCCGTACTTGGCAGCCCAGCCATCGAGCACGTCATCGCCGGGCTCTTCCATCACGCAGGCACCAATCACCGTGGATCCCCCCACGCAGGCACCCTGCACAAAAATGATATCCGCGGTGGTGTTCACCTGGCCTACCTGATCCTGATAAATCTTGGTCATGGTATCGCCAAGGTGCTCGGTAAAGGCCGAGCTGGGATAGTACCGCCCGGATTCCAGCACCAGCACATCCCGACCGGCCTTGGCCATTTCATAGGCCACCATGGCACCGGCGGCTCCGGAGCCCACCACCACCACATCGGTTTTCAGTGTGAATCGCTTACCCAGGCTGGCATCCAGTGCCACGTCTTTTGCCTGGGTGACAGGAACCCCGTCCCGGGCTACTCGTACAAACGCCATTATTATTCTCCGCCCTTACGCCCGTGGTAACGGGGCATTCCCCAATCGTCGTACACCCCACAACTCCGTCACCGGCCCGTGATATTCCAGACCCGGCCAGGTGCGCTCGTCACGCCAGTAGTTCAATGCCACCAACGCTTTCAGGGTGGTCATCAGCCCGCGTTCAAAGAACGAGCCTTCCTGCATGGCATCCACATAAGCCAGCGCCTTGTCATCAGGCAAACGGGTAAAACGGCTGAATTTGAAGCTGACCATGGGTCGGTTGTTGAACACCCAGATTCCCAGCCCCAGCAATTCGCGGGTCTGCGGCGGCATTCGCTGGGCCATGGCATCCACGTTTTTTATGGTGGGTACGACATCCGTACTGGAGGGCAACCCATAACGATCAGCGGGGATCATCACCTCGGTCAGGCGGGTGATCACCTCGACTTCGTCGTCATTGAGGCTGTGATATTCGAGGGTTTCCGGTGCCTCACGGCGGCCGAACAGACTGGAGCAGCCCGTGGTGAAGGCGGCACCCGCCAGCACACTGGTGCGCAGGAATCCGCGGCGGCTCAGTGGCTCGAGGCCACCCAGAAAGCCGGGCAGCGGCGCACGGTTATTATTCTTCATTCAGACCCTCTCCTGGGCAGGCCTGTTTTTCGTTCAGGCCCTTGTTGTTATTGGTGGAGCGGTATTTGCCATCGTTATTATTCCTTGAGTCTATAACAAACCGTTACAAACGCCAAAGCCCCCGGCGCAACCGGGGGTGGGCGTTATGATCAAGCGGGACGACGTGATTACGGAGGGCTGGGCTGTGGGCATCCCTGCCCGCTGTTTTCACGCCATTTGCCGGGCAATTCGGGTAGCCAGCGCATACACCGTGATCTGCGGATTGACGATAATGGAGGTGGGTAGCAAGCTGGCGTCAGCCACGTACAGCCCGGGAACATCGTGGCTCTGGCCATCGCTGCCTACCACGCTATGGTCCGGGTCTGCCCCCATTCGGCAAGTGCCCTGGGGGTGGTAACTGACCATACGCAGGTGCTGTGGCAGGTTTTCCAGCGTATCGACCATCTCATCGATATCTGCCTCACTGCGAATCACCCTGTTATCGCTGGCCGGCACATAGACTTCTTCGGCGCCCGACGCCAGATGCAGACGCGCAGCCGCTTTCAGCGCTCGCTGCATGGAGGGAAAATCCATATCGCTGAGCTGGTAGTTGATCTTCTTGCGCTCGCCGTCCCACTCAATGGTGCCCACATTGTGGTCGTGGATCAGCGTGACCAACCCGCCCAGGTACTTGGCATCGGCCATGTAATCCATGAACGGTTTGCCGGTGCCCGGTTCCGCCGCCATGGTCAGCTCCACCAGCCCGGCGCCGCCGTCTTCCAGCACGAAACCGCCTTTATCAGGATGCATAAACTCGTCCACATACACACCGAGCATGGCGCCACGCCAGGGATAAACCGGCTCTGGATAGCGGGCGGGAACATACAATGACGGGTGACAGGCGAAGTTCTTTCCCACCTGTCCGGACCGGTTACCCAGTCCGCTTTTCAGCAGCAGCAGCGGGGTCTGCACCGCCCCTGCTGCGACAATCACCCGGGGCGCGGTGACGGTCATGCGCGCTGCAACAGAGCCATCGCGGTGGGTTACCGTTGCCTCCACACCACTGGCCTTGCCGTTTTCGGTGAGAATGTTCTCCACGCGGGTATCCGCATAAATCTGCGCCCCGTGGGCCGCAGCCCAGGGCAAATAGGTCACCAGCATGGATTGCTTGCGTTCGGTCTTGCAGCCAGACAGGCAGTGCCCGGTCAGGCCGCACTGGCGGATATTGCGCTGCAACGGTTTCACCGACCAACCCAGGCGGTTGGCACCGGCGCGGATCAGGCGCCCGTGACGGGGAATTTCATGCTCACCGTTTTCATGGACGGCCAGGTTCTTTTCCACTTCGTCGAAATAGGGCGTCAGCTCCGCCGTGGTCAGGTCATCGAGACCAAAATCCCGCTGCCAGTCCTGCAGGATGAAATCCGGCGTACGGAAACACACACAACCATTGACCACCGTGGAGCCCCCCACACAGGCGCCCTGCAGCACCAACAAATCGCCGCTGCTGTTGGTCTGGCCGCCATGGTCTTGATACAGGGTGTCCAGGCTGTCAGTGAACCGTTCGGTGAAGTCCTTTGAGGGCACATAGGCGCCAGCTTCCAGAACCACAACCTTGAAACCCCGCCGGGCCAGTTCATAGGCACTGACCGCCCCGCCGGCTCCGGAGCCGACGATCACCACATCCGCCTCAATTTTCAGCCGCTCGCCCTCGGGCTGCTTGCCCGTCAAATCACTGGCCTGGTGCACCGCAAGGCCTGTGGCCTGCCAACCTGCCGTATTGTCCGCTGTTGTTGCGATTGTGTCGTTCATGCCTGCCCCTCCGGCTGGTTGGCGCGCAGCGCATCATCGGCCGGTAACGGCGCATTGCCGAGATAGGCAAGCCCCCACTTGTCGCTGACCGGGCCATCAAAACCGGTCGGCGCCCAGGTTGCCGGCTCCTGCCAGTAAGCGCTGTAGGTCAGTTGCTTGATCACTGTGGCCAGGGTGCGCTGAATCACGCTGGCGCGCCCCCAACTGTCAAAATAAGCGCGCGCATCCGCGTCGGATAGATCCACAAAACGACGGCCGTGACTGAGCACCGCCGCGTTGTCGAACAAGCCCAGCCCCGTGCCCATTTCCTTGCGCGTGGCCGGGTCCAGGTTATTCAGCAGTGCCTGCACATTACGCACCACCGGCACCTGGTCACTGGGGGTCAGCGCGGTGCCTTCCACCGGCAACAACACCTGGCGGGCACGATCAAAAAGGTGATATTCCGCAGCAGAAAGCCCGGTGGCCCAATCCGGCGCAGGCTGGTTGTCCAGCGGGGAGCGGCGCAGAAAGGCAAAACCGCCGGCGGCCACGGCAGCCACACCTGCGGAACCCAGCAGGCTCCATTTCAGAAAGCGCCGTCGGGCCATACCCTGCTGCCAGATTGCCGCCACGTTGGGGGCGGAGTGGGGGCTTTTCATGGTCTGTCCTCAACACAAACAAGTCAGTGATGAAGCTACTGAAAAGCCCCTATGAAAACAATGTGTTTACCTGCACAGCCCGGTTTGACCGCACAGTACAGCCCAGCATTGGCGCGGGATTGGGAGGAACCGTCAGGTTGGGGGTCGATCGTCGAGGGTGACTTTTGGCCCAACGGCCACCGGGTCCTGGTGGATAATCACATCCGCCATGGGAAACGCCTCCTGGATACGCGTTTCAATCCGGGTGGCCAGATCGTGGGCCTGCAGTAGGGTCAGGTTCTGATCCATATCCACATGCAGCTGGATAAACTGGGTGCGCCCGGACTGGCGGGTACGCAGATCATGGAACCCCAGCGCCTGCGGATGATCCGCCACAATCGCGGTAATCACTTCCCTCACCTCGCCGGGGATCTCCCGGTCCAACAACAGCTGCGCAGATTCATAGGCAATATGCCAGGCGCTGAACAGAATGAAGACCGCAATCACCAGGCCCACCACGCCGTCCAGCCACAAATAGCCAAACTGGCTGACCACCAGCACGACGATGATTCCCACATTGACCGCCAGGTCCGACAGGTAATGCAGCGAGTCAGCCTCAATGGCAGTGGAGCCGGTTTCCCGGACCACATACTTCTGGATCAACAACAAACCGAATGTCAGCACGATGGAAAACAGCATCACCGCCACGCCCGCACCGTTCTCACTGATGGGCTGCGGGTCCATCAGCTTGGTCACGGATTGGTGAATCAGGAACACCGAAGAACCGGCAATAAACACCGCCTGCCCCAGCCCGGCCAGCGCTTCAGCCTTGCCGTGCCCGAAGCGGTGTTCTTCATCCGCAGGCACCAGGGAATAACGAATAGCGAAAAAGTTGATCAACGAGGCAATGGAATCCATCACCGAATCCACCAGCGAGGCCAGCAGGCTGACAGAGCCGGTCATCAGCCAGGCTATGGCTTTTGCCGCAATCAGAATCAGCGCCGTCAGGACGGAGGCCAGCCCTGCCACAAGCAGCAGGCGATGTTCACGGCGATCATCACGACGCATATAAGTGTTCCGTCCAGTCAGTTAAGTCAAAGCGGCGCCGGGAAATCAGCGTTTGGGCAAATAGCCCATGGGGTCGACGGGCTTGCCGTCTTTACGGATTTCAAAATGCAGCTGAGTGCGGAAAGTGCCACTGGCCCCCATGGTGGCAACCTGTTGACCGCCCTTCACCGTATCCCCTTCCTTGACCATCATCTTATCATTATGGGCATAGGCGCTTAACCAGCGTTCGCTGTGCTTGATAATCAGCAGATTACCGTAGCCTGTCAGGCCACTGCCCCGATAAACCACTCGCCCCGGGGCCGCCGCTACCACCGGGCTGTTCCGGCGCCCGGAAATGGCGATTCCCTTGCGCCCCTGGCTGGCATTGGAAAACGATTCCACCACCTGGCCGCTGGCAGGCCAGCGCCATTCCACCGGGCCTACCGGTACAGTCGGCCTAGATGCGGGTTTGGCGGCGGGTTTTACCGCCGGAGCAGGCTTGGAAGCGGGTTTTGATGCCGCCGGTTTGCTGGCCGGTTTGGAAGAAGACGTGGCCGGCTTGCTGGCAACCGTCGGGCTGGAAGTCTTGATGCCCAGCGAGATACGCTGGCCGGGATAGATGGTGTACGGCGCCGGAATATTGTTGGCCCGGGCCAGCGCCCGAAAATCCCAACCATAACGCCAGGCAATGGAGTACAGGGTCTCCCCTTCACGCACATGGTGGGTGCCGGAGGTAACTTTGCGCGGCTTCGGTTCCTGGCCATAAATATCCACCACCGGCGCAAAGTTGCCGGCACTGCAGCCACTGACCAAAATCCAGACCATGAACGCTGCCAGTGTGCGCATCAGTGACTGTCGGTGCCTGTGTGTAGATCTACTGCCATCAACCACCCCGTTGCCAGGAAACCAGAATCCAGATTGCTCAGTAAGCGTAAACCGACCCGCAGGGCACTACTCAGCCTTGCGGTGTCTGCGCAACATTATGCACCGGCGCCACCCGGTAAAGTAACCACACCAGCCCGGCCGCCACTGCCACCATGGTCAGAGCCAAAGGCAGCTGTGCGGACTGCTCGGTAATCGCGGCATACTGTGATGGCCACAACCAGGTGTCACCCAAGCCGTGCTCACCGCTCAATCGCCAGGGCCACAATTTCAGTAATGAACCCGCCATAAAGCCGGCCAGTAACGCCATGACCGTGTCATGGAAACGATGCAGCGTCCACTTGAGCACATGCACAAAACTCAGCAGCCCCACCGCGCATCCCGACAGAAATGCCAGCAGCAAGCCAAACTCAGCCTGCTTCACAGCTTCCAGCACAGGCTGGTACATGCCCAGTAAAAGAAGGATAAAACTGCCGGAAATGCCCGGCAGAATCATTGCGCAGATGGCCAGCATGCCACTGAAGAAAAACACCAGCGCACCGCTACCGGCAGCCGACAGTGCCGGGGCCAGGCCGATGGCCACGGCCACGCCGGTGCCCAACAAAAAGGCACCTATCTGCACCGGGCCTCGCTGCTGCAAGGGTTTCAAGACCAGAATAATGCTGGCGAGAATCAAGCCACTAAAAAAGGCCCATACCGGCACAGGATGGGTATCCAGTAACCAGGTAATCAATCGTGCCAGCACGGCAATGCTGGTGAAGATGCCGGCCAGCAAGGTGAACAGAAACGTGAGGTTGGCCTGCTGCCAGGCGGCAACGAATCCCTGTTGACGCCATACAGTGAGTAGTCGCGGGGTAATGCCGCCCAGGGTGTTGATCAGTTCTTCATAGATACCGGTGATCAGGGCCAGGGTGCCACCGGAAACGCCGGGCACCACATCAGCGGCTCCCATGGCCATGCCGCGAAAAAAAATACCGGGTCGAATCATGTTTACGCCTCATGCACCACGCTGCACGCAACAACGCGATTTCGGGATGAGTGTTTTTGCACGCTGGAGTACGCGCTTCTCTAATCAGCAGAACCATTTAGACGGGGAAGCAAGTTACCACTTTCATGTTGCAACACGAGCTTGGGATTGTCTTGCCCCACTACCGAATTTCGCCCTTCAAACTGTTGTGGTGCGCGGGCAGAGCTTATTCGCTAGAACCAATTCTGATCGCGCCTTGTAGCTTGTAGCTGCCTTATCGCATCACCCCGCGCTGGAACGGTACGAAACGTACCGGGTCCAGGGTCTGGGTATGAAATTGATCACCCTCGCGATCGACCACGGTGAGAATCTGCTGGCGATCACCGCCAACCGGCATCACCAGGCGGCCGCCGTCTGCCAGTTGAGACAACAAATCGTCAGGAATATCCGCACGAGCGCACGCCGCGAGAATACCATCGAACGGCGCCTCTGCCTTCCAGCCAAAACCGCCATCCGCATGCTTGAGCTGCACCTTGGCCAGACCTAGCTGCAACAGGCGTTTGCGGGCCTGATCCTGCAGGGGACGAATGCGTTCCACCGAATACAGCTCATCACAAAACGGCGCCAGCACCGAGGTTTGATAGCCGCAACCAGTGCCAATTTCCAGCACCTTGCGCGGCTTCCCGTTGGCAATCAGCAGCTCGGTCATGCGCGCAACCACCCAGGGCTGGGAAATGGTTTGCCCATGACCGATCGGCAAGGCGGTATCGTCATAGGCCTGGTGCGCCAGGGCTTCTTCGATAAACAGGTGTCGTGGTGTATTGCGGATAGCGTCCAGTACGCGCTCGTCCTGAATACCGGCATCACGCAGACGCTGCACTAACCGATCCCGGGTTCGCGCAGACGTCATGCCGATGCCGCTGAGTTGGATATCCATCTGTGTTCGTTTGCCTCAATGCGAGTCAATCAGCCGGTGAACTGATCAGCTCTGCCATTACTGTCGTGGCAAAAGCGCCTGTGGGTAGCGTAAACGCCAGCTCCAGGCAGTCTTCCCCTTCCCGTTCCGGGTCTGTATGCCAGACCCACTGCAAGTCCCGTACCGGCAGCCTTGTGCTACGGCGGGCTTCTTCTACCTTGATCTGGCGCAGGCCCTCAATCACCGGGGCGTGGGGCGCCAGTATCTGCTGCTCCAGTTTATTACAGGGGCCAGATGATGCCATGCCGGGCAGGCCGGGCAAAGGGGCCGTAGGGTGCACTTCCCCGCTGGCAACCCGTTCCACCGCATCGCAATCGTCATCGGCCATAAACAACCCGCGGCTGCCTTCCGGTTGCAAAATATCGCCGGCCAGCACTCTGTTCCAGCAATCGCGACGTACCCGTTCAGCCAATACCTGATTGAACAAATTGCTGCGCACGGCGGACAACCACATGCCCCGCAGCGCTTTCTTGCGTGGTGCTTCCCCGCCGAGCAACCATTCGGTGCCACGCACCAGATTCCCGGCCCCTCGACCAAAGCGTTGTTCGCCGAAATAATTCGGAACGCCTTGCGCCATGATGGTGTGCAGCTGGGTCTCCAGTGCTTCCCGGTCGCCCTGGAAAGCCGTGACGCGCAACCGAAAGTCGTTGGCACGGTGGGTACCACGGTTGAGTTTGCGGCGGTGGCGACCGGCTTGCAGCACCGTCAGCCCTTCGGGCCAATCGAACTCCGGATCGTCCTTGCCCGGCAAATGCAGGCTGAACCATTGGCGGGTCACCGCGTGTTTATCTTTCAGGCCGCTGTAGCCCACCGACAAGCGATGAACGCGGGCCTGCTTGGCAAGCAGCATGGCCACGTCTTCGGTATTCCAGCCGGTTTTTTCAATTTCCAGCCAGAGGTGTTCACCCTGGCCTTCCGGTGTCACGTGCATCTGTTCTGCGACGTAAAAGTCGTCTGGCCGGGCCTTCAATAGGCCCTGACACACCGGACCACCGTGGGCGCAGGGCAAGCCTTGATGAGTCATTTCGGACACGGCACTCACTGGCTCTCCAGCAACACCACAGCCTGCACCGCTATGCCTTCCTTGCGACCGGTAAAGCCCAGTTTTTCCGTGGTCGTCGCCTTGACCGACACCTGCCCCGGATCACACTGCAGCAATTCGGCGATGCGCTCACGCATGCCGGCAATGTGCGGCGCCAGCTTGGGCGCCTGGCAGATCACCGTCAGGTCTGCGTTGCCCAGCCGCCATCCCGCATCCAGAATCGACCCATAGATGGCACTCAGCAACTGGCCGGAATCAGCACCTTGCCATTGTGGGTCGGTGTCCGGGAAATAGTGGCCAATGTCCCCCAGCGCCAAGGCGCCAAGCAAGGCATCGGATAATGCATGCAACGCCACATCGCCATCGGAATGCGCCTTGAGCCCGTGGCTGTGGGGAATGGCAATACCGCCGAGCATGACATGATCGCCCTCATCGAAGGCATGAACGTCAAACCCCTGACCAATACGCACGCTCACCACGGTTCTCCTTCGCTGCTGTCATCACCTTGCTGCCGGCTCAGATAAAAGCGGGCCAGTGGCAGATCGTCGGGGACGGTTATCTTGATATTGTCGCTGTGACCGGCGACCAGCCCAGGCTGCCACCCGTCACGCTCCATGGCAGAGGCTTCATCGGTAATGGTGGCCAGGTCACCCTGTAGTGCCGCCAGCAGCGCCTGCGCCGGGAACAGTTGAGGTGTCAGGGCCCGCCAGATATGCGCACGGTCCAGCGTGGCCGCAATGTGCGTTTCCTCTGCGGCCTGCTTGATGGTATCCACCACCGGCAAGGCGAGAATGGCACCCTGGGGGCCGGTTTGGTCCAGCAGACTCTGAATATCCGAGAGCCGGATCAGCGGGCGGGCCATGTCGTGCACCAGCACCCAGGCGTCGGCACCGCCCTCGTCCCGCACTGCCGCAACACCGTTGCGTACCGAATCAGCCCGGGTGTCGCCGCCGGGCACCGTCTGGATGCGCGGGTGCCGGGATACCGCCAACGTGGGCCACCAGGGGTCGTCAGCGGACACCGCCACCACCACTTTGTGGATCGGCGCGAACGAGAGCAATCGATTCAGGGTGTGTTCGGCCAGGGTTTGGCCGGCCAGGGAAAGATACTGCTTGGGAAAACCCGCGCCCATCCTGCTCCCCACCCCGGCAGCGGGAACCACGGCATACAGCGGGCCGGAAATAACAGGATTCACTCGGAGCCCCGGGGCTGTTCAAGAATCAGGAAAAACGTTTCCCCCTTGCGAACCATACCCAGGTCCTTGCGTGCGATTTCTTCCACGGCTTCCGTGCCTTGCTTCAGGTCATTCACATCGGCGGCCATCAGGCGATTGCGTTCTGCCAGCTTGGCATTGCTTTCCTTCAGCACGGCCACGTCCTTTTTCAGCGCGGCCACATGCCGAAGGCTGCCTTCACCAAACCACAACCGGACCTGCAGGCCCAAAAACAGCAGCGCCAGCAACGCCAGGGCGACTTGCCGGGCGGGTGACAGTTTCAGTGTCATCCGCTCGGCATTGCCCTTGCTGTTGCCGGCGCTGGATTTTGCCTTGGGGGCTGGCATCGCTTAGCCGAGCAGCTTGAACTCTTTACGGCCATGGTAAGCCGCACGGCCCAGTTCCTGCTCGATGCGAATCAAACGGTTGTACTTGGCAACACGGTCGGAGCGGCACAGGGAGCCGGTTTTGATCTGGCCCGCCGCCGTCGCCACTGCCAGATCAGCAATGGTGGTGTCCGCCGTTTCACCACTACGGTGGGAAATGACCGCAGTGTAACCGGCATCCTTGGCCATCTTGATGGCGTCCAGCGTCTCGGTGAGAGAACCGATCTGGTTGAACTTGATAAGAATGGAGTTGGCCACGTTCTCGTCGATACCGCGCTGGAGAATCTTGGTGTTGGTCACGAACAGATCATCGCCTACCAACTGGATTTTCTTGCCCAGTTTTTCGGTGAGGATTTTCCAGCCATCCCAGTCGGATTCGTCCATGCCATCTTCAATGGAAATGATCGGGTAACGGTCGCACAGCTCTGCCAGGTAGTCGGCAAATTCTTCGGAGCTCATGCTGCGGTCTTCACCGGCCAGCACGTACTTGCCATCCTTGTAGAATTCGCTGGCGGCGCAATCCAGCGCCAGGGTCACATCATCACCAGCCTTGTAACCGGCAATCTCGATGGCTTCCATGATGGCTTCCAGTGCCGCTTCATTGCTGGGCAGGTTCGGCGCAAAGCCGCCCTCATCACCAACCGCGGTGTTCAGGCCACGTTTCTTCAGCACCCCTTTCAACGCATGGAAGATTTCCGCCCCGTAGCGAATGGCTTCCGCCACAGTGGGCGCGCCCACCGGCTGGATCATGAATTCCTGAATATCCACGTTGTTATCCGCGTGCTCACCACCGTTGATGATGTTCATCATCGGCACGGGCAGGGAGTATTCGTTATCGTCGTCCTGCAGGTCGGAAATATACTCGTACAGGGGTTTACCCTGATCCACCGCCGCCGCCTTGGCCGCCGCCAGGGACACAGCCAGAATCGCATTGGCCCCCAGGTTCGCCTTGTTCTCGGTGCCATCGGCATCCAGCATGGCCTGGTCCAGCGCCTTCTGGTCGGAAGCGTCTTTGCCTACCAGCAATTCACGGATAGCGGAATTCACATTGCCTACCGCCTTGGTGACGCCTTTACCCAAATAACGGGACTTGTCACCGTCACGCAGTTCCAGCGCTTCGCGGGAGCCGGTGGAGGCGCCGCTGGGCGCACAGGCACTGCCACTGGCACCGGATTCGAGAACCACATCGGCTTCGATGGTCGGGTTGCCACGGGAATCCAGAATTTCGCGGGCCTTGATATCAACGATCTTGGACATGTCGATCAATCTCCAAACTCTAATCAGTTATTTTCGAAGGCAGGCAGTGCCTTGACGGTATTATCCAGTGTTTGCATCTGTGCCAGGAATGGCTCCAGACGATCCAGTCTCAGGGCGCAGGGGCCATCGCATTTGGCATTATCCGGGTCCGGGTGAGCTTCCAGGAACAGACCGGCAATTCCCTGACTGATCCCCGCGCGGCCCAATTCTGCAACCTGGGCACGACGGCCGTCAGCGCTGTCAGCCCGGCCACCGGGTTTCTGCAAGGCGTGGGTCACGTCGAAAAACACCGGGTAGTTGAATTGCTTCATGATGCCGAAGCCGAGCATATCCACCACCAGGTTGTTGTAACCAAAGCTGGAACCGCGCTCGCAAAGAATCAGCTGATCGTTACCGGCGTCCTCACATTTGTGCAGGATGTGCGACATTTCGTGGGGCGCCAGAAACTGGGGTTTCTTGATATTGATGATGGCCCCGGTTTTTGCCATGGCCACAACCAGGTCCGTCTGCCGTGCCAGAAAGGCAGGCAGCTGGATGATATCCGCCACTTCCGCCACTGGAGCCGCCTGGTAAGGCTCGTGCACGTCGGTGATCACCGGGCAGTTGAAGGTCTTCTTTACTTCTTCAAAGATTTTCAGGCCTTCGTCCAGACCCGGCCCCCGGTAGGAGCTCAATGAAGACCGGTTTGCCTTGTCGAAACTGGCCTTGAATACCCAGGGCATGTTCAGCTTGCTGGTCACTTCCGCATAGGCTTCCGCTACCTGCATGGCCATGTCCCGGGATTCCAGCACATTCATGCCGCCGAACAAGGCCATGGGCTTGTCGTTGGCGAATTCCAGCCCGTTCAGGGCAATGGTCTTCTGATTACTCACGGATCACGCCTCCTTGTGGGCCTGCTGTTCCGCCAAAGCGGCTTCCACATAGCCTTTGAACAAACCGTGACCGTCACGGGGGGTGGAAGTGAATTCCGGGTGGAACTGGCAGGCCACAAACCACGGATGGTCGCCCACTTCGATCACTTCCACCAATTCACCGTCCACGGAACGGCCAACGATCTTCAAGCCTGCCGCTTCCAGCTGCGGCAGGTAGTTGTTGTTTACCTCATAGCGATGGCGATGGCGCTCCACGATACGTGTGCTGCCATAGCACTGGGCCGCACGGCTGCCGTCTTCAAGCACACACTCCTGGCCACCCAGGCGCATGGTACCACCCAGGTCGGAGTCCGCAGAGCGCTGCTCTTTCTGGCCATCTTCGGTGATCCATTCGGTGATCAGCCCCACCACCGGGTCCGGCGTGTTCGGGTTCAGCTCCGAGGAATGGGCTTGTTCGATGCCTGCCACGTGACGGGCATATTCGATGACTGCCAGCTGCATACCCAGACAGATGCCCAGATACGGCACCTTGTTCTCACGGGCATAACGGATCGCAGCGATCTTGCCTTCGGTACCCCGGTCACCAAAACCACCGGGCACCAGAATGGCATCCAGGCTTTCCAGCACACCAGTGCCGTCACGTTCGATATCTTCCGCATCCAGATAGAGGATATTGACCTTGGCGCGGTTGCTGATACCCGCATGGATCAGCGCTTCGTTAAGTGACTTGTAGGCATCGACCAGTTCGATGTACTTGCCCACCATACCGATGGTCACTTCGTTTTCCGGGTTCAGCTGTGCTTCGACCACACGATCCCATTCGCCAAGATCCGGTTCGGGCAGATCCAGGCCAAATTTTTCCACCACGATGGCGTCCAGGCCCTGCTCATGCATGCCACGGGGCACTTGGTAAATGGTCTTGCAGTCCGGGGAGGAAATCACCGCCCGGGCTTCCACATTGGTAAATAGGGCAATTTTTTCCCGGGCGCTCTGCGGAATCGGGTCATCCGCACGGCACACCAGAATATCCGGCTGCAAGCCGATGGAACGCAGCTCTTTCACGGAGTGCTGGGTCGGCTTGGTTTTGATTTCCCCGGCGGTGGCGATGTACGGCACCAGCGTCAGGTGCACCAGCAGGGACTGGCTGGAGCCCAGTTCCACGCGCATCTGTCGGGCCGCTTCCAGGAAAGGCAGCGATTCGATATCACCCGCAGTACCACCAATTTCCACGATGGCCACATCCGCATCGCCCGCCCCTTCGCGGATCTTCAGCTTGATCTCATCGGTGATATGGGGGATCACCTGGACGGTGGCGCCCAGGTATTCGCCGCGGCGCTCTTTATCCAGCACATGCTGATAGACACGGCCGGTGGTAAAGCTGTTCCGGCGGTTCAGGCGGGTGCGAATAAAACGCTCGTAATGACCCAGATCCAGGTCGGTTTCGGCGCCATCGTCGGTCACAAACACCTCACCGTGCTGGTAAGGGCTCATGGTGCCAGGATCCACATTAATGTAGGGATCCATTTTAATCAGGGTGACGTTGAGGCCGCGGGCTTCCAACAGAGTGGCCAGGGACGCGGAGGTAATCCCCTTCCCCAGAGACGACACCACACCGCCGGTGACAAAGATGAAACGAGACATGCACTCACCAGATCGCTAGTGGGTTGATAGCACCATCGTCAGTGTGTACTGGCCCCCATAAAAAAAACACCCTGCACGTTACAGACGGGCAAGGAGCTTTCGTGAATCGGGTTGGCCAGCTTCGCAAGAGACGATTGAACACCTGAAAATTCAGGAGCTTGCGCTACATCAGGACGGGAGAAAATGTTAACAGAAGCCGCCCCGCGCCTCAATCGGAATCGCTCCCGAGAGCGTAAAAAGGTGGTGATACCCACATCGGCTACGCCGAATTACGCACTGCCTGTTTAAATGGCTGGCCAAGCGACTGAGAGAGCAACAGGGTTCAGGGGCCGACTCACTTCTTGCGCCCCGCCGAGCGCAGGAGGCAGGAAGCCCGAGGCCAGCCTCAGGGCTTCTCGCATGCCGCCAGCACATCGGCAAAAGGCGCGTCGATCAGCGATGCAAACGCGGAATGCCGGCCAAGACGGGCACGGCTGGCTCGGGGGCTGCTGATACCACAAAGAAAGCGCGCCAGTTGCCGGGGCGTGGCCAGCGCCCCATGCCCTTCCTGTCTCACTGCCTGAATCACCGCCGCATCAGGTACACGGCGATGGCGTGCCGTCATGGGCCAATGTTCGCCCTTGCAATGACTGCACTGCCCACAGGGTTCAGGCAAGCGTTCGCCAAAATAGCTCACCAGGGCCTGCTGATAACAGCCCTTGCCCTCGGCCCAGTCACACACTTGCTGCAACCGCTGGATATCCCGTTGTTCGCGCACGCGAAACTGTTCTTCCATTCTGGCGGTCAACGCCTGTGGTTCCTGGGGGCGCTGCAACATCCGGTATCCCTGGCGCACCCCGGCCACACGCAGCTCGATCATCCCCTGTTGCTCCAGATAGCCCAGCGCCTTGAGGATGCGAAGCCGGTCAACCTGCAGCTCTGCGGCAGCATCAATGGGCTTCAGGGTTACCCAGATGCGCCCTTGTTTCCCGGTCGCGAAAACCCGCTGCAGGAAATCCGCCCGGTCGTCATTGAATTGACTGATCACGTCATCTTGGGACGTCCGGAAAGCCAGCTTGTACTCCGTATAAAATGGCGCCGTGGAGCGAACCACGCCTTCCAGCTCCAGATAGGTCAGCAGTGTATTGATCACCAGAGGACGAACATCGAATTGCCCGGACAACTCATGCACCGACAGGTCGAACTGCTCGGGCTGGGCCACCAGCCAGTCGATCAATCCGGCCAGCGACGTATTGTCCGGGGTGTCCCCGTAACTGAAATTCTCCAGTACGGTTAGATCGTCCGAACCGGCCAGCAATACACACTCGGAGGGTTTGCCATCCCGCCCTGCCCGGCCGATTTCCTGCATGTAGTTTTCCAGGGACTTGGGCAGGTTATAGTGATAAATAGCGCGAATATCGGCCTTGTCGATGCCCATGCCAAACGCGATGGTGGCAACGACAATATTCCCCTGCCCGGCCATGAAGGTTTCCTGCACCCGGTGGCGTTCGTCATCCTTGAGCCCCGCATGATATGCCTGTGCCGGCAGCCCCTGCGCCTGCAGGAACCCGGCTACCTGTTCGGCGGTTTTCTGCAAAGTGACATAAACAATGGCCGGCTCTGACGATCGGGACTGCAATGCCGCCAGCAATGCCTGATCCCGTTCGGAGGCATTGTGGGGCCGGATACTCAGCGCCAGATTGGGGCGGAAAAAGCCGGTCTGAACATGATCTTCCCGGGCAATGGAAAAACTGTCGCGGATCTGCTCTGCCACCTGGGGCGTGGCCGTCGCGGTCAGCGCCAACACCCTGCCCACATTGAGATCGCTGGCAAGCTGCGCCAGTTTCAGATAATCCGGGCGAAAGTTATGCCCCCACTCCGAAACACAGTGCGCTTCATCCACCGCCATCATGCTGATCGACAGCCGCTTCAAACGCGCCAGAAATCGCTCATTGGCCAGGCGCTCCGGCGCCACGTACAGCAGCTTGATACTGCCGTCATCCAGCCCCCGGTAGATACCCTGCAATTGCTCTGCATCCACGCTGGAATCCAGTCGCGCGGCAGCAATACCCAGCCGGTGAAGCTGGTCCACCTGGTCTTTCATCAATGCAATCAGCGGCGACACCACCAGGGTCACACCACTGAACATCAACGCCGGCAATTGGTAACACAGGCTTTTACCGCCGCCAGTGGGAAACACCGCCAGCGCTGAGCGCCCGGCCAGCAATGCGTCGATAACCGCCTGCTGCCCGGGGCGAAAGGCCTGAAGCTGAAAGGTCTGCTGCAAGTGTTGCTGAAGGGCCTGCATGGCACTCCCTTTTCGGCTGGGGGTTGAATACGCAAGAGATTCGGGATCAGTCAGCGCAAGTCTGGCAGAGGCGGAATACTGAAACGAGCAGGTGCGTCGTATTTTACTGTGCGCCAGAACGGACAGCCGCCCGGTGTCTGTAGCTCATGCGGGAGTGCTTGCTAGCGAGGTGCTTCGTTTGAAGGCAGCAAATACCAGCGCTCACTACTGTCACTCTCTTCACCATCGGCCAGCCCCACCAGCGGCACACTCACCACCTCCCCATCACGGAACAGCAATGGCCACTGACGCCGCTGCCAGGGCGGCACGCCCGCCGCGCGCCAGAGCTCCTTGATCTGTTGATGCAATCCATTGCGGCGCACGACCAGAGAGCCGGACAATGCCCTGAGCTGCAGATTGCCCGGTGGACGAAGCACCCAAATATCTCCCTCAGCACCTTGCTTTGACCAATGCCAGTGGGGCAAGGCCGGCGGCGGCGCCCCTTCCGGCCAGAGCACATCGCCCTGCCAGGGCTGAAAGGCCTCACGTGAAGCCAGATACAATGCCCCACGGTACAAGCGTGCCGCGTATCCACCCCACTCGACCCGCGCCTGGCTATCCCCCGCAGCCAGGTGCAGCACCCGCAACTGTTCAAGCACCGCGGCACTGGGCGCGGTAGCCCGGTTTTGCTGTAGCCACCAGCGCAGCACATTGCGCTGCCGCGCCAGGGAAAAATCAGCCAAATCGGTCAGAGGAAAAGACGCCCCGGCCACGCCAAGGCTATCCGCATCCTGTACCGCGATTTCATTGAGCAGCTCACCGGCTTCCGCCATATGATCCGCCGCCCGGGCAAGGGTGCCATCGGCACCGGGCCAGCGATCGCGTAGTGCCGGAAAAATGGTGTGGCGTAGATAATTACGGCGCAGAGACTGATCCTGATTGCTGGGATCTTCGCGCCAGTTCAGCGATAACGCCGCTCCCCAGCTCTCCAGCGTCTGCCGGCCAACCCCCAGCAACGGCCGCCAAAGGGGCACGCCTTGTTGCTGACTGTGCTCACGCATGGCCGATAGCCCCTGCACACCCGCTCCGCGCAGCAACCGGAACAACAGGGTTTCTGCCTGGTCATTGCAATGGTGTGCCATCACCAGCGTCGCGCCCTGGGCGCGGGCCAGTGGCAATAGCACACGATAACGGGCATCACGGGCACCGGCTTCCAGCCCGTTGGCCATGTCGACAGCCACCTTTTCGATGGCGAGCGGGATACCTTGCTGATCCGCCAGCGCCTGGCAAAAGCGTGCCCAGCCCTGGCTATCGGCCTGCAATTGATGGTCAATATGAACAGCGGAGAGGCGCGGGCCCAGACCCGCTTTGATCAGGAGGTGAAGCAACAGGCAGGAGTCCAGACCGCCACTGAGGGCCAGCAGCAGAGGCCCGTCGGGGGCCTGTTCAGCCAGCGACTGGCTGAACCCGGCAGCATCGGACATGGTTATTCGTCAGCGGGATCGCTGACCACGTTGCCGTAGCTCATCAGGCGCTCGTAACGGCGGTCGATCAGCGCATCCATTTCCATGGCGCGCAGCGATTCCAGCTGGGTTTCCAGCGCCTTGCGAACGGCATCCGCGGCCTGGTCGTGATCGCGGTGAGCGCCGCCCAGCGGCTCCTTGATCACCTGGTCCACGATGCCGAGCTCGTGCAGGCGGCCGGCGGTCAGGCCCATGGCTTCTGCCGCTTCCGGCGCCTTGTCGGCACTGCGCCAGAGAATCGAGGCGCAGCCTTCCGGGGAAATCACCGAATAGGTAGAGAATTCCAGCATCTGCAAATGATCGCAGACGCCGATGGCCAGTGCCCCACCGGAGCCGCCCTCGCCAATGACGGTGGCGATAATCGGCGTCTTCAGCTGGGACATGACACGCAGGTTGCGGGCGATGGCTTCCGACTGACCACGCTCTTCCGCATCAATACCCGGGAAGGCACCGGGAGTATCAATAAAGGTGAGTACCGGCAGCTTGAAGCGTTCGGCCATTTCCATCAGGCGCAACGCCTTGCGGTAGCCTTCCGGTTTCGGCATACCGAAATTACGGCGCACCTTCTCTTTCACTTCGCGGCCTTTCTGGTGGCCAATCACCATTACTGGCTGGCCCGCCAGGCGCGTCATGCCGCCGATAATGGCCGGGTCGTCGGCAAAGGCACGGTCCCCATGCAGCTCATCGAAATCGGTAAAGATCCGCTTGATGTAGTCCAGCATGTAGGGGCGCTTGGGGTGCCGGGACAGCTGGGAAATTTGCCAGGAGCTGAGGCCGCGGAAGATGCTTTCGGTGAGCGTAATGCTTTTTTCCTGCAGCTTGGCCACTTCCTCGGAAATGTTCACCTCGCTGCCACTGCCCACCAAACGCAATTCCTCGATTTTCGCTTCCAGGTCGGCAATCGGTTGTTCAAATTCGAGGAAATTGGGATTCATATTCTGAGCCTGTTCAAGGTGTTATCAGCATGCGCCCGGACCAGAATGGCCGTTCCCTGGCGCCAATACGGCAGAAACGCTACGCCGGCGACCCCCGAACGCAACCTGCCCATAAAAGAATGCAACAAGTGTAGCCGCAACCCAATGACAACGTCGAGACATGGCCGACATGGCTAGGTTGCAAACTGTTTCAAAGGGAGACGCTGCAAGCATCACGCTTCACGCGACAACGCGGGAAAGCATCGAGCGCAAAGAACGGCCCTGCCGCCGCGTCCAGGCGTTTGAATCGCGGAACCCGACACCCTGGTCACCACTCAGCTTTCTCGTGTTGAAGCGTGCTACGTGTTGCCTGCAGCGCTAATACTCCATCCGCACTGCATCTTCACCAAAGCGTACCCGCAGCTCCTCCACCAGTGACTCGTGGGGGCTGATTTTCCATTCGTCGCCCAGCCAGAAACTGGCAGCGGCAATGTTGTGGTCCAGATCCAGCAGCACCGGCGTGTTGCCCCCCTGGTACGGCGACAGCATCTGCTGGAGCTGCTGGGGCAAATCATCCGCCACTGGCACCGCCACCCGTAAACGGCGGGCAAAGGTTTCCCGGGCCTGGCGCATATCCATGATTTCATCGGCGACCAGATTAAAGCCGCCGGTGTATTCGTCGTTGCGGACCCCGCCCTTGAAGATCAGCAGGGTATCCTTCTGCACCAACTCGCCGTATTCGGCAAAGGTCTTGCCGAAGACCGACACTTCAACCCGACCGGTCTTGTCATCCAGGGTGATGAACGCCATACGATCGCCACTGCGTTTGCTGCGGGTAATACGCAGCGCCACCACCAGCCCGGCGATGGTGGCGGCCTCCCCTTTGCCGGTGGGCTGCAGGGAATTGATTCGGGCGGTCACGAACTGCCGCACTTCTTTTTCATACTGGTCGATGGGGTGGCCGGTCAAAAACAGGCCCAGGGTGTCACGCTCGCCATTAAGACGGGTTTCGTCGTTCCAGGCGCGAGCCGGCTTCCATTCCACCGCCGTGGCCGGACTGTCATCCACGGCCCCGAACATATCCATGATGCCGGCCGCTTCGTTGCGGGCATCCTGATCTGCAGCAGCAATGGCGTCCGGCAAAGTGGCCAGCAACTGCGCGCGGTCGTGGAAACTGCTTTTCGGCCCCAGCTTGTCCAGCACCCCGGCGCGCACCATGGCTTCCAGTGAACGACGGTTAATTTTTTTCAGGTCAATGCGGCGACAGAAATCAAACAGGTCCTTGAACTCACCGCCATCTGCCCGCGCCGATACGATGGCATCGATGGGGCCTTCACCCAGCCCCTTGATGGCACCCAACCCATAGACGATGTCGCCCTCCGGGTTCACGGTGAAGCGGTAGCCACAGGAATTCACATCCGGCGGCAGTACCTGCAACCCCATGGTTTTGCATTCATCAATGAAGGTCACCACCTTGTCGGTGTTCTGCATATCCGCAGAAATGGTGGCGGCCATGAATTCCGCCGGGTAGTGAACCTTGAGCCAAGCGGTCTGGTAGGCAACCAGTGCATAGGCGGCGGAGTGGGATTTGTTGAACCCGTAGCCCGCGAATTTTTCCACCAGGTCGAAGATCTTCATGGCCAGGTCCGGGTCCACGCCCTTACCTTTGGCCCCTTCTTCGAAGATCGCCCGCTGCTTGGCCATTTCTTCAGGCTTTTTCTTGCCCATGGCCCGGCGCAGCATGTCAGCGCCGCCCAGCGTGTAGCCGGCCAGCTCCTGGGCAATCTGCATCACCTGCTCCTGATACAGGATAACCCCGTAGGAGGGTTTCAGGATCGGCTCCAGCCACTCGTGCTGGTATTGCGGATCCGGGTAGGCCAGCGGTTCGCGACCGTGCTTACGGTTCACGAAGTTATCAACCATGCCGGATTCCAGCGGCCCCGGACGATACAGGGCCACCAGCGCGATAATGTCTTCGAATACGTCGGGCTGGAGCTTTTTGATCAGCTCCTTCATGCCCTGACTTTCCAGCTGGAACACCGCCGTGGTATCGCCCCGCTTGAGCAGGTCGAAACTGGGGCCGTCGTCCAGCGGAATGTGGTCAATAACCAGATCGTCCAGCCCTTCACGGCCGCGCTTCACGTTGGCGGCTTTTACGGCCCAATCAATGATGGTCAGGGTTTTCAGGCCGAGAAAGTCAAACTTCACCAGGCCGGCGGATTCCACATCATCCTTGTCGTACTGGGTAACCAGGTTGGTACCGTCTTCTTCACAGTACAGCGGCGCGAAGTCCGTCAACTTGCCCGGGGCGATCACCACGCCCCCGGCGTGCTTGCCCACGTTCCGGGTCAGGCCTTCCAGTTTGAAGGCCATTTCCATGATTTCGTTGGCAGCGTCCTTGTCGGAATTTTCATCGCTTTCCAGGAATTCACGCAGGGTTTCTTCCTGCTCCAGCGCCTTGGTCAGCGTCATGCCCGGAATACCCGGGATCATCTTGGACAGGCGATCGGCGAGACCGTAGGGCTTGCCCTGTACCCGCGCCACGTCGCGCACCACCGCCTTGGCGGCCATGGTGCCGAACGTAATGATCTGGCTCACCGCATCACGGCCGTACTTGTCCGCCACGTAGTTGATTACGCGGTCGCGTTTTTCCATGCAGAAGTCGACGTCAAAGTCAGGCATGGAGACCCGTTCCGGGTTAAGGAAACGTTCGAACAGCAAGTCGTAGCCAATAGGATCCAGGTCGGTAATCTTCATGGCATAGGCCACCAAAGAACCGGCACCGGAGCCCCGACCCGGGCCCACGGGAACTTCGTTGTCCTTACCCCACTGAATAAAGTCGGCAACGATCAGGAAGTAACCGGGGAAGCCCATCTGGTTGATGATATCCAGCTCGAACCGCAGCCGGTCATCGTAATCCTTACGCTTTATGGCGTACTCGGGATCATCCTTATCCAGCAACACCTTGAGACGCTCTTCGAGCCCGTCACTGGAGACTTTTTCAAAGTATTGCTCGATGGTCATGCCGTCCGGAATCGGGAAATCCGGCAGGAAGTTTTCCCCCAGGCGAATGTCCAGCGTACAGCGGCGGGCGATCTCCACGGTGTTTTCAAGCGCTTCGGGCAGGTCGGCAAACAGCTCCGCCATTTCTTCGGCGGACTTCAGGTACTGCTCTTCGGAGTATTTCTTCGGACGACGCGGATCGTCCAGGGTGTTGCCGTCGTGGATACACACCCGGGATTCGTGAGCTTCGAAATCTTCCCGGCGCAGAAAGCGTACATCGTTGGTTGCCACCACGGGCAGCCCCAGCTGCCCCGCCAGCGCAACACTGGCATGCAAGCAATCTTCGTCGCCCGGGCGCGAGGTACGTTGCACTTCCAGATAGAAACGGTCGCCGTACACAGAGGCCAGCCAGCTCGCATATTGCTGCGCCAGCTCGTACTTTTCTGCCAGTAGCAGTTGTCCCACTTCGCCCTGGGAGGCCGCAGAAAGCACGATCAGGCCTTCGTTAAGTTCTGCCACCCATTCCGGCTTCACCAGCGCCCGGCCACGATCCTGGTTGGTCTGCCAGGCGCGGCTAATCAGCAACGTCAGGTTCTGATAGCCCGCTTCGTTGAGCACCAGAAACGACAGGCAAGCGGGCTCCTCTATGTGTGTGCCCTGCACCCACAGGTCGGCGCCCATCAGCGGCTTGATCCCCGCATTCATGGCATTCTGATAAAACTTGATCAGCGCAAACAAGTTTGAATCGTCGGTAACGGCCACCGCCGGAATCTGCTGGTTTACACAGGTCTTAATCAGTTCCTTGACCCGCACCACTCCATCGACCAGTGAATAGTCGGTATGCAAGCGCAGGTGGACAAAACGGGGATCACTCAAAACAGGTTCCCTTGTGCAATTGCTGCGGCGACCGGGCCAAAGGAGCGGCGATGCTCGGCCAGGGCGCCATGTTGTTCCAGGGCCGCCATGTGCACCGCTGTCGGGTAGCCTTTGTGGCGGTCGAAGCCATATTGGGGGTAACGGGCATGCAAGGCATGCATTTCGCGATCCCGGGCCACTTTGGCAAGGATCGACGCGGCGGAAATGGCCGGCACCCTGCCGTCACCCTTTACCACCGCTTGCGACGGGCACGGCAACGCTGGCACCCGATTGCCATCAACAAGTACGGCCTGCGCCGCCATGGGTAAACCGGCGACCGCCCGCTGCATGGCCAGCATGGTGGCATGCAGGATATTCAACTCATCGATTTCCGCCGGTTCGGCCCGCCCCAGTGCCCAGCCCAAAGCATGAGACTTGATCTCAGCTTCCAGCGCCAACCGTTTCTTTTCACTGATTTTTTTGGAATCAGCCAAGCCGGCAATGGGGTGTTGAGGGTCGAGAACAACGGCGGCTGTTACTACCGCGCCCACCAACGGCCCGCGGCCCACTTCGTCCACCCCCGCCACCAGCATGCCAGGCTGCCAGGCAAAGGCGGACGGTATGAAAGGGTCAGCCAGGGCATATTCCGCAAAGGGATCGCATGATTGCGATGGTGCCATCAGGCCTCCAGCAGTTTAGCAACGGCGGCCGCCGCTTTCTCGCTGGCGCCACCGCGAAGCTGTTCATGTACGTCCTGGAACCGGGCTTTCAGGGCCTGGGCCTGCTCAGGTTGATCGAACCAGCGACGCACGGCGGCAACGATCGCATCCGTGGTCAGTCCCTCCTGAATCAGTTCGGGGACCATTTCCTGCCGACATAACAGATTCGGCAGTGAGACAAATTCGCTCTTTATCAAACGGCTGACGATGGCATAGGTCACCGCGCCAACCCGATAGCCTACCACCATGGGTTTGGTCAGCAACAAGCCTTCCAGCGTAGCGGTGCCGGATGCCATAAGCACCACATCAGCGGCGGCCATTACCGTACGGCTCTGGCCATCCACCAGCGATACGGGTAAATCAGGCTGGGCGTCCAGCAGTGCCTGGATTTGCTCACGGCGAGCATTGTTGGCCGCAGGAATCACGAAATGCAGCGCCGGATCCTGCTGATTCAACACCACCATGGCCTCCAGAAAGGCGGGCATCAACTGCCCCACTTCTCCACCGCGGCTACCCGGCAGCACCGCCAGAATACGCGCCTGCGCATCCAGGCCCAATGCCTTGCGGGCACCCGGCACATCTGTCTCCAGAGGAATTCGGTCGGCAAGCGGGTGCCCCACAAAAGCCACCGGCACCTGGTGCTGCTCATAGAACCGGGCTTCGAACGGCAACAGGGTCAGCATCAGATCAATGCTTTTCTTGATGCCCTTGATGCGCCCCTGCCGCCAGGCCCAGACCGACGGGCTCACATAGTGCACGGTTTTCAGGCCGCGATCGTGGAGCCGCCGGGCGATGGGCAAAGTGAAATCCGGGGAATCAATCCCGATGACCACATCCGGTTTCTGTCCCAGCAGGAAGCGGACCAGGGATTTACGCAGACGCAGCAATTCGGGCAGATGGGAAAGCACTTCGGTGATTCCCATCACCGACAGTTTTTCCATGGGGAACAAGCTGGTGAGCCCCGCCTCGGCCATCTCTTCGCCCCCGACACCGATAAACCGGGCTCCGGGATAACGGGCGGCAAGGGCCTGCATCAGACCCGCGCCGAGAATATCCCCGGAAGCTTCCCCGGCAATCAGCGCGACCAGCGGTGCGTCCTTGCGCTGTGCCATGTCAGCGGGTGATACCGCGCTCGGACGCTTTCAGGGAATCGATGAAGATTTGCAGCGCATCCGACGGTTCCATGGCTTCCAGTTCGGCCAGCGCCTGTTCCAGCGTGAGCCCCTGGCGGTAGACCACCTTATAGGCCTGACGCAGGCTGCTGACTACATCCTTAGACCAGCCACGACGGCGCATGCCTTCAAAGTTCATGCTGCGCGCGCTGGCCGGATTACCGGACACCATCACGTAAGCCGGAATATCTTTCAGCACCAGCGAACAACCGGAGGTCATGGCGTAGGAGCCAATCTTGCAGAACTGGTGCACACCGGTCATGCCGCCGAGAATCACGCCATTGCCCACATGGGCATGGCCCGCCACCGAGGCATTGTTGGCAAAAATACAGTCATCGCCAATCATGCAGTCGTGCGCCACATGCACATAAGCCATCAGCAAGTTACGACTACCGATTTTAGTCAGGGAGTTATCCTGAATGGTACCGCGATGAATGGTGACCGATTCACGGATAACATTGTCGTCGCCAATTTCCAGACGAGTCGGTTCCCCGTTGTACTTCTTGTCCTGGCAGTCCTCGCCGACGGACGCGAACTGGAAGATGTGGTTATTGCGACCAATGGTTGTCGGCCCTTTGATGACCACATGGGACGCCACTACGGTGCCCGCACCGATTTTCACGTCGGGGCCAATAATGGAGTACGGGCCCACCTGCACATCCTCTGCAAGCTCCGCGGCCGGATCAATAAGGGCGGTCGGATGAATCATGGACTAGTCACTTTTATTTTGATGATGAAGGCAGGCAGTATACGCCAGCTAATCACTGGCGTACGGGCGGGGATCAGACTTTTTGCTCAGCCACGAGCATCTCTGCGCTCGCAACGGTTTTCCCGTCTACCTGCGCCTCACAGGTGAATTTCAGAATATTGCGCTTTACCACCACATACTCGGCGAACAGGTGCAGAGTATCCCCCGGGATCACCCGGCGTTTGAAACGCGCCTTGTCAGTCCCTACCAGCAGGTAAATATAGCCGTCAGAGGGTTTCTTTTTTTCCGTCACAAAACCCAGAATGCCTGCAGCCTGCGCCATCGCTTCTACGATCAGCACGCCGGGCATGATGGGCTCATCAGGAAAATGGCCGTTGAAGAACGGCTCGTTGATCGTCACATTTTTCAACGCTTCGATCCGTTTTCCGGGCTCAATATTCAGCACCCGGTCAATCAGCAAAAAAGGGTAACGATGGGGCAGGTATTCCCTGACCTCTTGGATATCCATCATCATGTGTTCCACACAGGCAAGTACCGCAAATCGCGGAAATTAGTCGCTTAAACGCTCAAGCTTGCGCACACGGCGGGCCAGATCATCCAGATTCCGGAAACGCGCCACGTTCCTACGATAGCGGGATTGGCTATCCACAGGCAACGCAGAGCCATAGGTACCCGGTTCCTTGATAGAGCTGGAGACCAGTGACATGGCCAGGATTTGCACCTTGTCACACACCTCGATGTGGCCAGCAATACCGGCGGCTCCGCCAATCAGGCAGAAAGAGCCGATTTTGGCTGAACCCGCGATGCCAGCCTTCCCGGCGATAGCAGTATGATCACCAATGACAACGTTGTGAGCGACCTGGATCTGATTATCCAGAATCACGCCATTGCCAATAATGGTATCGTCGATTGCACCACGGTCCACTGTGGTGCCGGCGCCAATTTCTACATCGGCACCAATGGTGACACCGCCGACCTGATGAAGCTTGGTCCAGCCCGCGCCATTAAAGGCGAACCCGAAACCATCGCCACCGATCACGCAATTGGCGTGTATGATAGTGCGCGGACCCAGTGTGACACCATGGTAAATTGTAACATTTGGCCAAATTCGGCACTGATCACCGATAACGGAACCGGCGCCGACCACGCTGTTGGCCATGATCACGGCCCCCTCTCCCACCGTCACATTCGCTTCCACCACCGCATTTGGACCAATGGAAGCTGAATCGGCAATCCGGGCTGTCGCATCAATCACCGCAGCAGGATGCACACCCGCTTGCGGTTGCGGCGCAACCTCAAAAAAGGCACTGGCCTTGGCAAAGGCAAGGTACGGGTCTTTAACGATCAGGGCCGCCACCGGACAGTATGCCCGCTGGGATTCAGGGATCAGCACCGCCCCCGCACCGGTCTGTTCCAGAAACGACCGATAGCGAGGATTGGCGAGAAAGGTAAGCTGGCTGGATGACGCGGACTGGATCGTACCCAGACCGTCCACCACGTGGCTGGCCTCTCCGACCAGCTCCGCATCCAGCTTTTCTGCAAGCGCTCCGAGAGTCAGCATTATTTCATGCTGTTCAGTTGTTTGCCCACAGCCTCGGTAATGTCCAGATCAGGCTTGGCGTACATCACCGCCTGGGCATTGAGTACCACATCCAGCTTTTCACGCTTGGCCACGGCTTCCATGGCGGTTTTCAGTTTCGGCTGCATTTCTTCCAGAATCTCACGCTGCGCTTCATTGGCACGCTTTTGCAGCTTGCGCTGCAGGCTCTGGATTTCAATCATCTTCTGCTGACCTTGCGTCTTCAGCGTGTCCTGCTGATCTGCTGACATGGTCATGGCTTCTTTCTGCAGTTTCTGCTGCAACTTTTGCACATCATTCTGCAGAGAGTTGAGCTTTTGCTCATCGGCAGACAGTTCATTTTCCAGTGATGACATTTTTGCCTTCACGTTATCCGACGATTGCAGTGCAGCAATCGGATCGAGAACCCCAATGGTGCCATCGGCCATCGCCAGAGCCGGAAGAAAAAGAGTCAGTGCTACCAGTGTTTTTTTCATCATTATTAAACTCCTAAAAAGTCTGTCCCAGAGAAAATTGGAATACTTCCGTGTCATCGCCAGGCTGGTCGTTCAGTGCCTTGGCGAGGTTGAAGCTGAGCGGCCCGATGGCCGTCAACCAGGTCAGCCCGATACCGGCAGAGGTGCGAATATCCTGCGGCTCAAAGTCCGCAAAAATATCATCCCGCTCGGTTTCAAACACGTTCCCCGCATCCACGAACAGGAAGGTTCTCACGCTTCGCGACTCCGGCGCAAAGGGCGTCGGGAAAATCAGCTCCATGCTCGCTTCTGTCAGGAAGTTGCCGCCGATGGGATCCGGGCTTGGATCCGTGGTGCCATTGAGGAAATAGCTCAGGCCTTCAGAGCGCGGCCCCAGGGAGCGAGACTCGTAGCCACGCACAGAGCCGATACCGCCTGAATAATAGTTTTCGAAGAACGGCAGCACCGTGTCGTCACCATAGCCATCACCGTAGGCCACATCAGCACGGGTGCGCAGCGTCCAGCGTTGGGTAATGGGGAAATACTTCTGCCCGGTCCAGTTCAGCTTGTAGAAGCCGTAATCGGACCCGGGCACCGCCACTTCAAATCCAAGGGTACTCGACCAACCACGATCAGGCAGGATGCCCCGGTTCAGGGTGCTGGTCTGCAGGGACGCATTGGCCTTGTATTCATTGAACTTGGTGCCTTCTTGGATCAGGAAGTTGGCAATATCCACGGCCACGAAATCACCGGTGGTAATATCGGTTTTCTCGTAGGTGGCACCGAAGCTCAGGCGAGAATATTCCGAGATGGGATAACCAAACGTCACCGAGCCACCCAGACGATCCGCCGCGTAGGACGCTACTGTGGTTTCATCGAAATCAATTTCAGAATAAAACAGGCTGAAGCCCCGGCTTACCCCGTCCAGGGTGTAATACGGGTTGTAATGCGAAAAGCTGTAGGAGTCGCGGATATCAGACCGGCTCAGCGCAAAGGACACCCGGTTACCACTACCGCGCCAGTTATTCTGGGTCACGTTGGCACCGAAGATGAAACCGGATGCATCGGAGAAACCCACGTTGGCACCGATGGAACCGGAAGGCTGCTCTTCAACCTTGTAATTCACATCCACCAGGTCATCCGCATTGGGTACTCGCGGGGTGTCCGCCTCTACCACGCTGAAGTAACCGAGCCGCTGCAGACGCTGGCGAGACAAGTCCACCAATGAGGTGTTTGCCGGGGCCTGTTCGAACTGACGCAATTCACGGCGCAGCACTTCGTCATCAGTCTTGGCATTGCCGCTGAAGTTGATCCGGCGAACATAGACCTTGCGGCCCGGGTCCACGTAGAAAGTCACATCGACGGTGTTGTCTTCATCATTGGCATTATGCTCACGGCCATTCACTTCCGCGAAAGTGTAACCTTCATTGCCAAGACGGCGTTTGATCAAATCGTTGGTATAGGTCACCAGTTGCTGGCTGAACACCTGGCCTTTTTTCACGATCAGCAAAGGCCGCAATTGATCCTCTTTTACCACCAGGTCACCGGCCAGGTTTACTTCATTCACGGTGTACTGTTCGCCTTCGGCCACATTCACCGTGATAAATACACTGCGCCGGTCCGGCGTCACGGATACCTGAGTGGACTCGATGGAAAAGTTGATATAACCGCGGTCCAGGTAATAGGAACGCAACCGCTCCAGGTCACCGCCCAGTTTTTCCCGGGAATACTTGTCATCACCTTTGATGAACGACCAGAAACCGGAAGAATGCAGTTCGAAATCTTCCAGCAAGGCTTCATCGTCAAACAACTGGTTGCCAACGATGTTGATATTGCGAATTCTGGCGGCTTTGCCTTCATAGATTTCGATTTTCAGGGCCACCCGGTTACGCGGCAGCGCCACCGATTCGGTCTTGATGTCTGCCCCGTAGCGGCCCTGGCTGACGTATTGACGCTCCAGCTCGCCGGCAATCGCCTGCAAGGTCGAGCGCTGGAACACTTCGCCTTCAGCCAACCCTGCTTCGGTCAGGCCCTTGCGCAGATTTTCTTCATCAATGGATTTGTTACCGGACAAGTCGATGCGCGCGATGCTTGGTCGCTCGGCAACGATAACCACCAGGTCATCACCGTCACGACCCAGCTGCACATCCTCGAAATTGCCGGTGGCAAACAGGCGTTGCACCGCATCGACTACCTGATCACGGTTAACCGTGTCACCGGCCTGAATCGGCAGGGAGGCATAGACCCGCTCCACTGGCAGACGCTGGAGCCCTTCTACGCGAATATCGTGGACCTTGAACGGTAGCTGTGTGTCCGCATTTAGCAGCGGCGCTGCCAACAGGCAAAAAACCGCTAGCAGGCCCTTCAGGGGGCTGCTCAGAATGTCCCCAAATCTCATGAAAACTGCTTCACCAAGTCGTTGTAAATGGCCAATAACATGAAGCTGACCACGAGCGTCAGCCCAACACCTTGTGCGGCCATCAAGAACCGCTCAGGTAAACTGCGACCGCGAATCATTTCAATGATTCCAAAGAAAATCCAGCCGCCATCAAGCATTGGTACGGGTAGAAGGTTAATCACCCCCAGCGTGATGCTGAGGTAAGCCAGCAATGCCAGGAAGCTGGCAATGCCTATGGACGCACTTTCACCGGCCACCTGGGCAATGGTGATAGGGCCGCCCAGGTTATCGAGGGAGAGCTTGCCGGTCACCAGTTTCACCAGGCTCGCGCCCACCACGTTGACCTGCTCGGCAAAGCGGCTGCCCGCCGCACCGACAGCGCCCAGCACACCAAATTCCTGCTGGTAAACGCCTCCCAGCCCCACGCCGATACGGCCAAAGGACTCACCGTTTTCGGTCACCGTGGCAGGCTCCACCTGGAGCGTCTCGATGCGCGTTCCGCGGAGTACGCCGACAGTCAGGGCCTCACCCGGTGCTGCCATGATACTTTCCTGCCACTGGGACCAACTGAATACCGGCTCAGCGTTCAGGGTAAGCACCTGATCACCACCGGACAGGCCGGCCTGCTCTGCCGGACTGTCCGCCTGGACCTCACCAATAACCACGGCCTGATTGAGCCCCAGAGCTTCCAGGGGCGGCTTGTCCAGATCTGCGGACCAGGGCGAGGTATCCAGCTCACGAACCGTGGTGCCACCCCCTGCCTGCTCTACGGTGATCGCCAGGGTATCCGGCTCGCCCAGATGCAGGATCAATTCGTTATAGAAGGCGCGCCAGCCTTTGAGCTCGGTGTTGCCCACCGCAACGATGCGGTCCCCAGGCACAAAACCTGCCTGCTCGGCGACCGAATCCGGCGTCACCGGGCCCACCACTGCCTCCAGGCCGCGCTGGCCATAGCCAAACATCAATACCCAGTAAATCAGCATGGCGAGAATAAAGTTGAATACCGGGCCCGCCGCATAGGTAATCACACGCTGCCAGGCCGGCTTGCCGGAAAATTCGCCCGGCGCACCGTCCGCCGTCTCATCTTCACGGACATCCAGTGGTTTCACGTAGCCACCCAGAGGGATCGCGCTGATCACCCACTCAGTGCCTTTCTTGTCAGTGAAACGCAGGATTTTCGGGCCAAAGCCCACAGAAAAGGTCAGAACACGGACGCCAAAGGCGCGCATGGCAAGAAAGTGGCCCCATTCATGGAAAGCCACAATGATCACAATCGTGACGACGAATGCCAGCAACGTCAGCATCCACGCTCCTTAATCCAGCGGCAGGCAACCTGCCGCGCCTGGCGATCAATCTCCATGACCGCATCCACATCCCGGCAGGCTGGCGCATCCTGTTGCTCCAGGGTTCGCGCCACCACATCCGCAATGCCCATAAAATCGAGCTGACCGCTTAGAAAAGCCGCCACAGCCTCTTCATTGGCCGCATTGAGCACCGCCGTTGCGGTCCCGCCGGCGGCCATGGCATCACGCGCCAGGCCCAGGCAGGGAAACCGTTTCAGGTCCGGCAATTCAAAATCCAGCCCGGCCAACGCCGCAAAATCCAGCCGCTTGGCCCCGGATTCCACCCGCTCCGGCCATGACAGACCGCAGGCGATGGGGGTACGCATATCCGGCGTTCCCATCTGCGCCAGTACCGAGCCATCCCGATAAGCGACCATGGAGTGAATCACACTCTGGGGGTGCACCACCACATCCACCATGGCGGGCGGCACATCGAACAACCAGCAAGCCTCGATAAACTCCAGCCCCTTGTTCATCAAGGTGGCAGAGTCCACAGAAATCTTCGGCCCCATATCCCAGTTGGGATGTTTAATGGCCTGTTCCGGGGTGACCGCTTGCAACTGTTCTGCGCTGAACTCCCGGAAAGGGCCACCCGATGCGGTCAGCAACAGACGCTCCACGCCAGCGTTGACCCCTTCGGTGGGCAGGCATTGAAAAATGGCGTTGTGCTCTGAATCCAGCGGCAACAAGGTTGCCCCGTGACGCTTTACCGCATCCATAAACAAGGAACCGGTCACGACCAGCGCTTCCTTGTTAGCCAGCAGCACTCGCTTGCCCGCTTCCACCGCCGCCAGAGTTGGACGCACCCCCGCCGCGCCGACAATACCCGCCACCACGGTATCGGCATCCGGGTGAGCAGCCAGTTCACAGAGGGATTCAGGGCCAGCCAGAACCTCTACCTGTGACCCGACCTTACCAAGATGGTTCCGGAGCGCCGTGGCGGCGGCAGGGTCCGCCATGGCGGCATAACGTGGATGTACCGTTTCGCAGAGTCGCGCCATGGCCTGCCACTGGGTACCAGCGGTAACCGCAAACACCTCGTAGCGCTCCGGGTGACGCACCACCACATCCAGGGTTTGCTGGCCGATACTGCCGGTGGCACCCAGCAGCGTCAGGCGCTGCCTGCCAGTACGAGCAGCACGCAGGGAATCACTTGCAGAGGGTGTCACAAACTGCCTCCCGGCAGGGCAAACCAGTTGAACCCGGCCAGAGCGATGGGCATGGCAGCGGTAACACTGTCGATGCGGTCCAGCATGCCGCCGTGACCAGGCAGGATGGTGCCACTGTCCTTGAAGCCGCGCTCACGCTTCACCATGCTTTCAAACAGATCGCCCAGAGCAGACGCCAGCACAGTGAACAAGGCCACCAGCATCAGCGGCCACAACTGGGCGTCCAGCAGGCCGGCAGCGTACACGCCTGCCACCACCGCCAACGCCAGAGCCACCCCGCCCAACAGCCCTTCGATGGTCTTGCCCGGGCTCACCAGCGGGGCCAGCTTGTGTTTGCCAAAGGTACGGCCAGCAAAATACGCACCGGTATCCGCCGCCCACACCCACAGAAGGATAAACATCAGCGCCCAGGGGCCCGCCAGGCCCAGGGCTCCATTGCTCTGTAATTGCACAATGGCCGCCCAGGACGGCACCAGCAGCAACAACCCCACCAGCGCCATCAGCGCAGGGCGGTACCAGAAGCGAGCATTGCCCGGGTAGCCCACCACCAGCACCAACGCCAACAACCACCACACGGGAATGGCATTCAGTAGCCAGGCGGGCTGGAAATACTCCGCTGCGGCCATCACCACAGCCAGTGCCGCCACCCAGGCCAATCGCACAGTCAGGCTGACCTTGCCCATCATTGCTGCCCATTCCCAGCCGGCGAGGATAAAGAACACCCCGGCCACGATGGCAAACGGCAGGCGATCCAGCCCGAAAACGGCGCCCAGCACGATAGGCAGCAGCACCAGCGCGGTAATCACGCGCAGCTTTAACATTATTGTTCTCCACTCAAGCTGGTCACTTCCTCACCGGAGCGACCAAAGCGTCGCTGGCGGCCAGCAAAATCCTGTAACGCTGCATCAAAGGCGTCAGCGTCAAAATCTGGCCACAACAACGGTGAGAAATACAGTTCACTGTAAGCCAGTTGCCACAACAAAAAGTTGCTTATTCTTTGATCGCCACCGGTACGGATCAGCAAATCCGGCGGCGGCAAATCCGCCATGGACAGATGCGGCGCCATGGACTCCGCGCTGATCTGCTCCGGCTGCATCTCACCGGCGGCCACTTTTTCCGCCATTATCCGGGCGGCGTGGGCAATATCCCACTGCCCGCCATAATTCACCGCGATCACCACAGTCATACGGTTATTGGCGCCGGTTAACGACTCCGCCTCGGCCATACCGTCCTGCAAGTCCGCAGCGAACGCTGAGCGGTCACCAATAAAACGGATGCGTACACCGTGCCCGTGCAGTTCTTCAACCCGGCCACCCAATGCCTTCAGGAACAAGGCCATCAAGTGATCTACCTCAGCCTGGGGTCGGCGCCAGTTTTCCGAGCTGAACGCGAAAAGCGTCAACGCCTCAATGCCCTGGTGGGCGGCCTGGCGAATGATCGCCTGCACCGTTGCCTCACCGGCACGATGCCCTTCCTCACCCGGCAAGCCCTGCTTACGGGCCCAACGGTTGTTACCGTCCATGATGATCGCCACATGGCGGGGCACACTGCCCTGATGGGAATCGAGATCGGGGGCGCTGGAATGCGGTTGATTGTCGGCCATACTGCATCCGCCAATAATAAAAACGGGCTGACGCGCAGCCCGAAATGTCAGTCAGATCACCGTTTCGCCAGCAGCGATTAAACGGTCATCAATTCCTCTTCTTTCTCTTTCAGAACACTCTCCACTTGCGCCACCATCTTGTCGGTAAGCTGCTGGATCTGTTCTTCGCCGCGGCGCTGCTCATCTTCGGAAATTTCTTTTTCCTTGAGCAGTTCTTTCAAGTCGCCATTGGCATCACGACGCACGTTGCGCACGGACACGCGGGCTTTCTCCGCCTCTGCCCGCACCACCTTGACCAGGTCCCGACGGGTTTCTTCGGTCAGCGGCGGCAGCGGCAAACGAATCAGGGTGCCGGAGGTGGACGGGTTAAGGCCCAGATCAGACATCATGATGGCGCGTTCAATCTGCGGAATCAGCGACTTGTCGAACGGCGAAATCGTCAGCGTTCTGCCCTCTTCCACCGAGATATTGCCCATCTGGTTGAGCGGCGTTTCTGCGCCGTAATACTCGATGGTAATATTGTCCAGCAGGCTCGGATGCGCCCGACCGGTACGCACCCGTTTCATGGCTGTATCCAGCGCCTCAAGACTCTTTTTCATGCGGCTTTGCGCATCATTGCGAATATCATCAATCACCGTTATTCCTCGCTCTATCAGCGGCTATCGCCAACGCTTACTGCGCGGCTTCCACCAGGGTACCTTCACTACCGCCCAACATCAGGTTGAGCAGGGCACCCTTCTTGTTCATATCAAAAACACGCAATGGCATGGCATGGTCACGGCACAGACAAATGGCCGTCAGATCCATGACACCCAGTTTTTTATCCAGCACTTCATCATAGGTCAAGGTGTCATACTTGACCGCATCCGGATTTTTCACCGGATCGTCATTATAGACCCCATCCACCTTGGTCGCCTTCAATACCACATCGGCACTGATTTCAATGCCGCGCAAGCAGGCGGCAGAATCGGTGGTAAAGAAGGGGTTGCCGGTACCGGCACAGAAGATCACCACTTCACCGTTTTTCAGGTGGCGGTTGGCATTGCGGTGGTCATAGTGCTCGACCACGCCGCTCATGGGGATCGCCGACATCAAGCGGGTGCGGATATTGGAGCGCTCCAGGGCATCGCGCAGGGCCAGGCCGTTCATTACTGTCGCCAGCATGCCCATATGGTCTCCAGCGACCCGGTCCAGGCCCGCGCTCTGCAACGCGGCACCACGGAACAGATTACCACCGCCAACAACCAGGCCGACCTGAACACCGATGCCAACCAGCTGGCCGATTTCCAGGGAAATGGCATCCAGTACCTTCGGGTCGATACCGAACCCCTCTTCACCCGCCAGCGCCTCACCACTCAGCTTGAGCAGAATACGGTTATAGCGCGGTGAGCGCTCCTTGTTCGTCGGCATGTCTTTCTCTCCACCACTCATACGAAACCGCCACCCATGAATAACCCGCCATCGTCATCATTTTTACCGGCCCAGGCCGGCCTTTCACTGCATTCAAACGCACGAGCCTGTGCTGCATAGCACAGTACCGCCCCGCACGATGGTTGCAAGCGCTTTTCACTTTCTGCCGTTCAACAGGCGAAAAAAACGCCCTGCTAGTCAAGCCAGCAAGGCGCCCTTTTACACATCGAACTCGCGAGCCTTAGCCTTTGGCCGCAGCTTCCACTTCGGCAGCGAAGTCGACTTCTTCTTTCTCGATACCTTCACCGACAACCAGACGCTCGAAAGCGACGATTTCAGCACCGGCCGCTTTAACCAGCGCACCGACAGTGGTATTCGGATCTTTCACGAACGGCTGGTCCAGCAAGCTCACCTCTTTCAGGAACTTGTTGATACGGCCGCCGAGCATTTTCTCAACGATCTCAGCCGGCTTGCCTTCCATATCAGGCTGGGCACGGATGATCTCTTTCTCTTTTTCCAGCACTTCAGCAGGAACCTGATCGCCACTGATGACCATCGGGTTAACCGCAGCCACGTGCATGGCAACATCTTTACCCAGCTCGGCATCGCCACCTTTCAGGGCAACGAGAACACCGATACGGCCGCCGTGAACGTAAGCGCCAATGGCGCCTTCCGCTTCCAGCTTGGCAGCACGACGGATCTGGATGTTTTCTCCGATTTTCTGAACCAGTGCCTGACGGGCCTGTTCAACGGTCGCACCGTCGTCCAGAGTCAGCTCGCCAATCTTGGCGGCGTCGGTTTCACCTGCAGCCAAAGCAGCGCCAGCCACTTTGTCGCAGAAGCCCAGGAAGTTTTCATCGCGGGCAACGAAATCGGTTTCGGAGTTGATTTCTACCATCACGCTAACGGTGTTTGCGTCGTTGGTAGCAATCACCACACCGCCTTCAGCAGCGGTGCGGCCGGCTTTCTTGGCCGCTTTGGCCTGGCCGGATTTACGCATATCGTCGATGGCTTTTTCGATATCGCCATCTGCTTCAACCAGCGCCTTCTTGCACTCCATCATGCCAAGACCGGTACGCTCACGAAGCTCTTTAACCATTGCAGCAGTAACAGCAGCCATGATTATCCTCTTAACTTTGGTATGTTTCGGTAAAGCGGGCGAGCCAGCGGCTCGCCCACCGATAGATTAACCTTCGGCTTTTTCGCCCTGGGCTTCATCTGCTACCTCGACGAACTCGCTCTCGCCACCGGTCTGGTTCTGGGCGTACTGCTTGCCTTCCAGAATCACGTCAGCTGCGGCTTTCACATACAGCTGAATGGCGCGGATTGCGTCGTCGTTGCCGGGAATGACGTAATCAACGCCGTCCGGGTTGGAGTTGGTATCAACCACTGCAACAACCGGGATCCCCAGCTTGCGAGCTTCCTGCAGCGCGATGTCTTCGTGATCTACGTCGATCACGAACAGTGCGTCAGGCAGGCCGCCCATATCCTTGATACCACCGATGGAACGCTCGAGCTTGTCCATCTCGCGCTTACGCATCAGGGCTTCTTTCTTGGTCAGCTTGTCAAAAGTGCCATCCTGGAACTGGGCTTCCAGCTCACGATAACGCTTGATGGACTGACGAATGGTTTTCCAGTTGGTGAGCATGCCGCCCAACCAACGGTGATCCACATAGGGCATACCGCAACGCTGAGCTTCTTCGCTCACCGCTTTCTGCGCCGCACGCTTGGTACCAACAAACAGGATCTTGTTGTTGCTGGCAGCCAGCTTGTTCAGGAACGCCATGGCGTCGTTGAACAGGGGCAGGGTCTGTTCCAGGTTAATGATGTGAATCTTGTTGCGGGCGCCGAAGATGTAAGCATTCATCTTCGGGTTCCAGTAACGGGTTTGGTGACCGAAGTGCACGCCCGCTTTCAGCATATCGCGCATAGTTACGCTAGACATTGTTAGTACTCCACTTTGGGTTAGGCCTCCACGCCCCCGCATAAACCCAACCAGATCGGTCCAACTTACAGACCAGAAGGCACCCAGGGCTATGTGACGGGGCATGTGTGATTTCCTTCCCCACTCATCGGCGGTTACAATGCGACACCGTCGTCTGTTGACCGACGCAGAGCGGGAAAGCGCGCGCTTTATACCACAGCCGCCCCTCACAGGCAACGCAAAGGTGCCTACCCGGCCCAAAATGCTTTGCCCAAGCCCCGCCCAACTCACTGAAAAAGCAGGAGTTTCCCCAAGCCCCATGAATGTCGTCATTAAAACCCCCGAGCAAATTGAGCAAATGCGTGAAGCGGGCAAGCTGGCCGCCGAAGTCCTGGAAATGATCGGCGAGTACGTCAAGCCGGGGGTCACCACCGAGGAACTGGACCGCATCTGCCACGACCATATCGTCAACAAGCAGCAAGCGATTCCTGCTCCTCTGGGCTATGGCGGCGCCCCCGGTCGCATGCCCTTCCCCAAATCGGTATGCACCTCGGTGAACCATGTGGTCTGCCACGGCATCCCCAGCGACCGTAAGGCCCTGAAAACAGGCGATATCGTCAACATTGATGTCACCGTCATCAAGAACGGCTGGCATGGCGACACCTCGAAGATGTTTTACGTGGGCGAGCCCTCTGTGTTGGCCCGCCGACTAGTGGAAACCACCCGTGAATGCATGTTGGCCGGTATCCGCATGGTCCGGCCCGGCATACAGCTTGGCGACATTGGTCATCGAATTCAGAAAATGGCCGAGGGCGAACGCTTCTCTGTGGTGCGGGAATACTGCGGCCACGGTATCGGCGAAGGCTTCCACGAAGAGCCCCAGGTGGTGCACTACGGCAAACCTGGCACAGGTCTTGAATTGCAGGAAGGCATGGTGTTCACCATCGAGCCCATGATCAACGCCGGCAAAGCCGCCAATAAACTGCTGCCCGACGCCTGGACCGTGGTCACTAAAGACCGCAAGTTGTCCGCCCAGTGGGAACACACCATCGCCGTCACTGCCGATGGTTACGAAGTCCTCACTGCCCGCAGCGAAGAAACGGACCTTTATTAAGTGTCATTGCTACCCGCAATATCTCAGGACTCCCTGCTCGACGCTCTGCAGGAAAGCGCCCAACCCGGCCAATACGCCCGACAATATCTGGCTCAGGGGCAAGAGCGCCTGAACCAGGCGTTTGAAGCCACCAACATTACCGAGCTGGTCCAGGCCCGGGCGACCATGGTGGATCAGGTGATGATTGCCGCCTGGTCCCTGTTTGGCCTGGCCGAACGGGATGATGTGGCGCTGGTTGCCGTGGGCGGCTACGGCCGCGGGGAATTGCACCCCTGCTCCGATGTGGATCTGCTGGTGCTGCTCGCCGACACCCCGGAACAGGCGTTGTGCGACAGCCTTGAGCGATTCGTGGCCTTTTTGTGGGATATGGGCCTGGAAATCGGCCATGCGGTGCGCACCCTGGACGAGTGCGTGGAGCTGGCGCGGGAAGACATCACCGTGGCCACCAACATCATGGAAGCGCGCACCCTGGCGGGCAACGACACCCTGCGCGGGCAGCTGGAAGACCGCACCGGCCCGGAACACATGTGGGACTCCGCCGCCTTTTTCGCCGCCAAGTGGGAAGAACAAACCGCTCGCCACAAGCGTTTCAATGACACCGAATACAATCTCGAACCCGACCTGAAAAACGCCCCGGGTGGCCTGCGCGATGTGCAGATGATCGCCTGGGTCGCCAAGCGCCACTTCAACGCCGACAGCCTGGAAGCCCTGGTCAGCGACGGTTTCCTTACCCCGGAAGAATACGGCGTGCTGCGCAAGTGCCTGGACTACCTCTGGGAAGTGCGCTGGCAGCTGCATGTGCAGACCGAACGTAACGAAAACCGTCTGCTGTTCGATCACCAACGGCAATTGGCTAGCCGGCTGGGCCACGAAGACACCAGTGCCAACCTGGGGGTCGAGCACTTCATGAAGGGCTTCTACCGAGTCGCCCTTGCCCTGTCCGTGCTCAACGAAATGCTGCTGCAGCTATTTGATGAAGTCATTCTGCGCAGCGACACCCAGGAGCAAGTGCGGCCACTCAACCGCCGCTTCCAGGTCCGCAACGATTACCTGGAAATCAGCAACCCGGATGTCTTCGAGCAACACCCCAGCGCCCTGCTGGAAGCCTTTGTGCTGATGGCCCAGAACCCGGACCTGAAAGGCATTCGCGCCTCCACCGTCCGTGCGCTGATCTACAATCGCCGCCAGATCGACGACGCCTTCCGCAATAATCCGGTCAACACAGACCTTTTCATGCAGCTGCTGCGCAGCCCCCATGCCCTGTTCTCCCAGCTGCGCCGCATGAAACGCTACGGCATCCTGGGCAAGTACCTGCCGGAATTCGGCGGCATCATCGGCATGATGCAGTACGACCTCTTCCATATTTACACTGTAGACGCCCACACCCTGCTGGTGATCAAGAACATGCGCCGGCTGCGCTACGAAGACCTGCGCGAAGAATTCCCGTTGGCCAGCGAAGTGTTCTATCGTCTGCCCAAGCCCGAGTTGCTGTACGCCTCCGGCCTCTATCACGACATCGCCAAAGGCCGTGGTGGCGACCACTCCGAACTCGGCGCGGACGATGCCATCGCCTTCTGCCAACGCCATGGCCTCACCGCCTGGGATGGCAAGCTGGTGGCCTGGTTGGTGCGCAACCACCTGACCATGAGCGTGACGGCCCAGCGCAAGGATATCTCCGACCCGGACGTGGTCTACGATTTTGCCCGCAAGGTGGGCGATCTGGTGCACCTGGATTATCTCTACGTGCTCACCGTGGCGGACATCAATGCCACCAACCCTACCCTGTGGAATTCCTGGCGCGCTTCCCTGTTACGCCAGCTGTACACCGAAACCAAGCGCGCCCTGCGTCGCGGCCTCAACAACCCGGTGGAAAAACAGGACTGGATCGACGAAACCCGCGACGCCGCCCTGCGCCTCCTCACGGACCGGGACCACGATGGCCCCGAGATTGAAGCCCTGTGGGCCAACATCGGCGATGAATACTTCCTGCGCGAAACCCCGCGGGACATCTCCTGGCACACCGAAGCCCTGCTCGACCGGGAAGACCCGGACGATCCACTGGTACTGATTCGTGAATCCAGCCAGAGCGTGCTGGCCGGGGGCTCACAAATCTTCATTTACACCCCGGACACCCGCAATCTGTTCAGCGCCACCGTGAACGCCCTGGACAGCCTGGGCCTGACCATTATGGACGCGCGCATTATTACCAGCGTGGACGGCTTCAGCCTGGACACCTACATCGTGCTGGACGAACACGGCACGCCCATCGGCGAGGACTGGGCGCGCATCGAGCAAATCCGCAAGACGCTCACCGAAACCCTGAAATACCCGGACCGTTACGCCACCACCGTGAGCCGCCGCATGCCCCGGCGCAACAAGCACTTTGATGTACCCACCCAGGTGGTGATCAGCAACGACATCGTCAACGATCGTACTGCGGTGGACATTCAAACCCTGGACCGCCCCGGTCTGTTGGCTCATATCGGGCGTATCTTCATGCGCTTCGAGATCCTGGTGCAAAATGCCCGTATTGCCACCCTGGGCGAACGCGCCGAAGACGTATTCTTCATTACCGACCTTGATGGCGAACCGGTTTCCGACCCGACTTTGTGCCAGGAACTGCAGCAAACCCTCAAGCAAGAACTCGACGACAAGAACAACGGAAACACCTGACCCTATGAACCCAGATCTGGAACGGTTGCACCCCTACCCGTTTGAAAAATTGAAGACCCTGTTCAGCGGCTTGCCCCAATCGGACAAGTCGCCCATTGCCCTGTCCATCGGCGAGCCCAAACACCCGTCGCCGGATTTTGTGCAGCAGGTATTAAAAGACAGCACCGCGCGGCTATCCAACTACCCAACCACCGCCGGCATCCCGGAATTGAGTGAGGCCATCGGCCAGTGGCTCAAGCGCCGCTTTCACCTGCAAAGCATCGACCCGGCCAGCCAGGTCTTGCCGGTAAACGGCACCCGGGAAGCCCTGTTTTCCTTTACCCAAGCGGTGGTGGATCGCCAGCGCCAGCCACTGGTGCTGATGCCCAACCCCTTCTACCAGATTTACGAAGGCGCCACGCTGTTGGCCGGTGGCGAGCCCATGTACCTGCCTTGCACCGATGCCACAGGCTTGCAGCCGGACTTCGATGCGGTCAGTGAAGACACCTGGACTCGTACCCAGCTGCTGTTCATCTGCACCCCCGGCAACCCCACCGGGGCCACGCTCAGCAAGGCCCAGCTCAAGGCCCTGATTCAGCTGGCGGATAAGTACGACTTTGTCATCGCCTCGGACGAGTGCTATTCGGAAATCTACCGCGACAAACCTCCCGCCGGGCTGCTGGAAGCCTGCGCCGAGATGGGCCGTCACGATTATCGCCGTTGTGTAGTCTTCCACTCCCTGTCCAAGCGCTCCAATCTGCCCGGCCTGCGCTCCGGTTTTGCCGCTGGCGACAGCGAAGTGCTGCAACGGTTTCTGCGTTACCGCACCTATCACGGTTGTGCCATGCCCATTCATCACCAGCTGGCCAGCATCGCCGCCTGGAATGACGAAAAGCATGTACAAACCAACCGGGCACTGTATCGGGAAAAATTCGACGCGGTACTGGACATTCTTGGCGGCCCCCTTAAGGTATCCGCCCCGGCAGCGGGCTTCTATCTGTGGCCTAAAACGCCCATCAGTGACGAAGCCTTCGCCCAGCGTTTGCAGGCCGAGCACAACGTCACCGTGTTACCCGGCCGCTATTTATCACGCACCATCAATGGTAAAAACCCGGGGGAAAACCGGATACGCATGGCACTGGTGGCCCCGCTGGAGGAATGTATTGAAGGTGCACAGCGGATCAAGGCACTGCTGGATGCCCTCTAACACATTCGCAGGAGCGTCGCTGGCGGCGCGATAGCCTGGATCAGGTAATCGCGCCGCCAGCGCCGCTCCTACAGAAAGGTTTTAACAGGAACAGACATGGAACTGACCGTCTTTGGTATCAAGAACTGCGATACCATGAAGAAAGCCATGAAATGGCTGGATGACAATGGCGTGGCTTACCACTTTCACGATTACAAGAAAGAAGGTGTGCCGGAACAGCGGTTACGTCAGTGGCTGGAAGCGCTGGGCTGGGAAACCGTGATCAACAAGCGCGGCACCACCTGGCGCAAACTGGACGACGTGGTCAAGGAATCCATGAACACGGAGAAATCCGTCAATCTGGCCATGGAAAATTCGTCCGTCATCAAGCGCCCGATTTTGCAAAGCAACGATTTCATTCTCGCCGGCTTCAAGGCCGACGAGTGGGAAAATACATTGAAATAACGCCGGACGCCCAACGCCGGATGCCCGACATTACCCGATCAACGTCCGGCTTCTGGTAGCAAGGCCTCCAGCTCGACGTCAGGAGACAACATGAGCAATTTTTTCGCCATCGCACTGGGTTGCGGCACCAAGAACCGTAACGACAACTGGCTCGAAGTCTTTTACCCGGACCCGGCTCTTAATCCGGACGACAAGCTGATCGAGGTGATTCGCGACGAGCTGGATTACCAGGGCGGCAACGCGGCCATGGAGCTGACCCACCGCCAGGTTCAGCATATTGCCCGCGAATGGCGTGAAGCCGGTTTCGAGCACGAAGCCAGCTATGCCGTAGCGTTTCAGGAGTCCGATCGCCCCGTAGTGCTGACCGTTCTGGAAACGGACGCCGAGCCTGCCACCACCCCGGAAGCCTATCTCAAGCTGCACCTGATCTCGCACCGTCTGGTGAAACCCCACGGCGTTAACCTGTCCGGCATGTTCCCGCTGCTGCCCAATGTGGCCTGGACCAACGAAGGTGCCGTGGACCTGGAAGAGCTGCCCGAGCGTCAACTGCTGGCCCGCCTGAACGGCAAGGTGCTGGAAGTGAACAGCGTGGACAAGTTCCCCAAGATGACCGACTACGTGGTCCCCGCCGGCGTGCGTATCGCCGATACATCACGGGTTCGCCTGGGCGCTTATGTGGGTGAAGGCACCACCATCATGCACGAAGGCTTCATCAACTTTAACGCCGGCACTGAAGGCCCGGGCATGATCGAAGGCCGCATCTCCGCTGGCGTGTTTGTGGGCAAAGGCTCCGACATCGGCGGTGGCGCGTCCACCATGGGCACCCTGTCTGGCGGCGGCAACATCATCATTTCCCTGGGCGAAGGCTGCCTGCTGGGCGCCAATGCCGGCACCGGCATCCCGCTGGGCGATCGCTGCACCATCGAAGCCGGCCTGTACATCACCTCCGGCTCCAAGGTGCAACTGCTGGACGACAAGGGCGAAATCGCCAACACCGTAAAAGCTCGCGACCTGGCTGGCCAGTCCGACCTGCTGTTCCGTCGTGACACCCTCAGCGGTGCCGTGCAGTGCCTCACCAACAAGAGCGCCATTGCCCTGAACGAAGAGCTGCATAAGCATAACTAACGCAACACGCGGCACGCTTCACGCAACACGCCGGCGTGTCCGCATAATCTCTGTAGGAGCACCTCTCGAGGTGCTCCTACAGCGGCTTCGAATCACCGATACTGGAATACCCATGTCCCGCACTCTCGATTACACCAAGGAACTCATCCGCCGCGCTTCCGTTACTCCGGAAGATGAAGGCTGTCAGGACTGGATGATCGAAAAGCTCGAAGCGCTGGGATTCGAATGTGAAACCCTGTGGTTCGAAGAAGTGCGAAACCTGTGGGCCCGTCGCGGCAAGCAGGGGCCGGTATTTGCTTTCGCCGGCCATACCGATGTGGTGCCCACCGGCGACGTCGCCGCCTGGAAATACGATCCGTTCACCCCCACCGAGGAAGGTGACCTGCTGTACGGGCGCGGGACCGCCGACATGAAAGGCTCCATCGCCGCCATGATGGTGGCCATGGAAGACTTTATCGCCGCCCACCCGGACCATAACGGCAGCCTGGCGTTTCTGATCACCGCCGATGAAGAGGGGCCATCGGTTAACGGCACCGTCAAGGTGGTGGAGCACCTGCAGGCCCGCCAGGAACACATGGATTACTGCCTGGTGGGCGAACCGTCATCCACCAACACTGTCGGTGACGTGATCAAGAATGGTCGCCGGGGTTCGCTGGGCGCCAAGCTCACCGTAAAAGGCATCCAGGGCCACGTGGCCTACCCGCATCTGGCCCGTAACCCGGTGCACGATGTGGCCCCTGCACTGGCGGAACTGGCAACCACCGAGTGGGATCAGGGTAACGATTTTTTCCCCGCCACCAGTTTCCAGATTTCCAACATCAACGGCGGCACCGGGGCCACCAACGTGATCCCCGGCACCTGCGAAATCATTTTTAATTTCCGTTTTTCCACGGAACTCACTGATGCCATTCTGCGCGAGCGCACAGAGGCCATCTTTGACAAACATGGCCTGAACTATGATTTGCAATGGACCCTGTCCGGCCAGCCGTTTCTCACCGACCGCGGCGCCCTGGTGGACGCGGCCGTCAGTGCCATCCGCGATGTCACCGAGCTGGACACCGAACTGTCCACCGCCGGCGGCACCAGCGATGGCCGCTTTATCGCCCCCACCGGCACGCAGGTGGTGGAGCTGGGCCCCACCAACGCCACCATCCACAAGGTGGACGAGCACACCAGCATCAGCGAACTGGACACCCTGACGCAGATCTATCAGCGGCTGCTCCAGCACCTGATGACCTCCGCGTAATATTCCCCGCACTCCTGAACTAACAACACGCCAGCCTGAATGCCCTGACCAAAAACGTGGGCGTATCAGGCAGGCGCAGCACCCTGCTACAAATTCAGGCAAACTGCCCCTACTATAAAAGCTCCAACACGGATCGGGAGGCACCATGTGGCTGCATGAAATCCCCGTGGGCGGCATGCTGTTCAGCCCCATGGTGTTGCTGGTGCTGCTGGCACTGGTACTCACGCTGGTGTCCCACTTGCTGCTGAGGCAACTGGGCTGGCATCACCAGATATGGAAAGGCGCCTGGTTCTACCTTTCCCTGTTCGTCTGTTTTGTTGCACTTTCACTGCGGCTATTAAGCTGACTGACACAAGGACGCGCCATGCGACAATCGCTTCGAATTCTGGTCACCGTCGTTCTGGTCATCCTGGCCTTGATCGCCGGGAACTGGGTATGGAACTACTACCTCTACGCGCCCTGGACCCGGGACGGCAAAGTGCGGGCAGAAATCATCACCCTGTCCCCGGATGTCTCCGGCTGGGTCAGCGAACTCAACATTGAAGACAACCAGAGCGTCAGCCAGGGCGACCCGCTATTCCGCATCGACGACACCCGCTATCAGGCCGCGCTGGCCAAGGCCGACGCCCAGCTTCTCTACCAGCAGGAAGCCCTGCGCCTTGCCCAGCACCAGTATCAGCGCCGCCAGAAACTGCACCGCAGCAGCAATAACAGCATCAGCAAGGAAGCTCTGGAAAGTGCCGGTATCCAGGCGCAGCTGGCCAAGGCCAATGTGGCCCTGGCCAAGGCCGAGCGAGACAGCGCCAACATCAACCTTGATCGCACCCACATTCATGCCCCGGCGGACGGCACCATCGTCAACCTGACCCTGCAGCAAGGCAATTTTGTCAATCAGGGCAGCCCGGTGGTTTCCATGGTCAAAGCCGACAGCTTCTATGTCACCGGCTATTTCGAGGAAACCAAATTGCCACTGGTACACGTGGGTCAGGATGCCTCCGTGATCCTCATGAATGGATCCCGCACCCTGCAAGGCAAGGTCACCAGCGTGGGTCAGGCCATCGCCAATGCCAACACCCAGACCGACCGGCAGTTGCTCCCGCAGGTGCAGCAGACCTTCAACTGGGTCAGGCTGGCGCAACGCATTCCCGTGCACATCGAGCTGGAATCCGTTCCCGACGACATCCTGCTGGCCGCCGGCATGACCGCCACCGTGCGCCTGCACGACGCACCTGCCGCACCATGATTGGCCTGCCATGACTTTGCCACCGCGCCTGGCCGTCATTCTCACCCCGGAGCGCCATTCCGTGCTCTTTGCGCTCAAGGGCATTATTGCCATGGGCCTAGCACTCTACCTGTCCATGCTCATGCAACTCGAGCGGCCTTATTGGGCCCTCATCTCCGCTGTATTTCTGCAGGTCCGGCCGGAGACCGGCCTGGTGATTGAAAAGGGTCTGTGCCAGATCGGCGGCACCCTGGTAGGCGGCGCCATGGGCCTGCTGATCCTGGCCACCTTGCTACCCTATCCGTTCATGGCATTACTGGCGCTAACCCTGTGGATCGGTCTCAATGCGGCGGCTTCTGCCTGGGTGCGGCAAGCCAATTTTATTTATGGCTTTGCCATGGCGGGTATCACCGCGACGCTGATTGTGGTGATCTCCATCGCCAACCCCACCACGACGTCCAGTGTTGGCATTTTTCATGTGGCCAACGCTCGCGTCAGCGAAATCATTGTCGGCGCAGTCTGCGCAACCCTGGTCAGCAACCTGCTGTGGCCTGCCCGTGTCAGCCACCTGCTGCAAAAGCACGCCCGTGGCGCCCTCAACCAGACCCTTGCCTACCTGGAACTGGAGCTCAACCCGGCAGGCACCCATGCCCAGCGCCACATTCAGGTAGACACCCTGCTGCAAAGCATTTTCCCGCTGAGTGATGACAGCAGCGCCGTCCTCTACGAAGGCGCCCAGGGCCCGGGCCGGGCCCGCGCCGCCACCGTCATCTGCCACAAGACCCTGTCGCTGATTGCACGCATTCGAGTCATCGGCCGTCTGATGCGTAACCACAGTGATTTGCTGACCCCCGCCCTGCAGGACATGCTCGAATCGCTGCGCCAGTCCTTCAAACGCATGCGCGAAACCCAGTCCGCCGAAGACGCCATGGAAGAAGTACAGCGCCTGCGCCAGCAACTACGAACCGCCAGCGGCGAACAGGACGATGATGCCTCCCCGCTGCAACGACGCTTTTTCCAGGTCGCCCTGAACCTGACCGCCGATATTATTCTCGCCCTGGAAGCCAACCGTGCCCTGCACTTCAGCAGGGAAATGCAACTGCGCCCACAGGGCCTGAAACCCTACCGTGACCTGCAGATTGCCGCCGCCGTAGGGGTTCGCAGCGCCCTGGTATTCATGATTGCCGCCGGGTTGTGGATCGGCACAGCCAGCCCCATGGCGATCATGTTGATGATCATGCCGGTGATCTTCACCATCCTTTTTGCCCGCCTGCCCGAACCGGATGTGGTGCTGCGCCGGGCCACCATCACCTCGGTGCTGGCAGCCCCCGTCGCCCTGTTTTTCACCCTGCCCCTGCTGGCCCTGAGCAACGGTGATTTTCCGCTACTGATCCTGATTCTTGGCGCACCGCTGTTCGTGGCGCTACTGGCCATCAGCAATCCGACCACCCTGGCCTACGGCCTTGGTTTCTGCACTCCGTACATCATCCTGGTGCAGCCCGGCAACGCCATGGATTTTGATGTGGCCCGCGTGGCCAGCAACGGCCTGGCCATTACCGGCGGCATCTTTATCGCCTACATGATGTTCCGCCTGATTACGCCTCCCAATGGCCCAGGCCTGCGCAGGCGCCTGATTCGCGATACCGCCGACGACCTGGCAATGATTGGCCATCATCGCCACCGCATTAATGAAGAAGGCTTCAACGCCCGCATGGCAGATCGCCTTCGCTGGCTCACTATCTGTGACAAGGCCCTGCCCGAGGAACGGCGTCACTTCACCGACCTGGGACTGACCGGTCTCAACCTGGGCCAGGTTTCCTTATGGGTACAAGGGCGTATCAATACCCAGTCGTCCCCCGCATTACAGGACAGCGCAGCACAATGGCAGCAGTCCCTGGCGGATGCCTACCAGGCCTGCGCCCGGGGGCATTGCGATGACCGTTTTCGCGCCGACTCCGAACGCCTGAAAACCGCCATGGCCGAGGCCGGCAACATGGAGCAGCGGAACCAGGAACTGATTGCCGGGGCAGTGGAGCGCATCGCCCTAACCTTCGAGCGGATGGCCGCGCGCCTCGCCGGGACCGCAGAGCTGGATGCCCCAGCAGCGAATGCGCCAGGAGCCCGCTAGCCGGAGCGCCCTAAATTCCTGTCGACAGGCCCTAGCCAGCGTGTTTACTCTATGTTTCTCTAACCCTCTTTTCACTATCCCGAATAGCCTGCGCGCCGCCCATGGCGGCCTGCCGTGATGGAGTCCCCTTCACATGACTGCACAAGAAAAGCTGACTGCCAACGTGGTGGTCGATACCAACCCCGCCACTGGCACCGCCGTCGCCGAACTGAGCGAAACCAACCTTGAAGCCTTGCCACAAATGCTGGCAAAGGCCCGCGAGGCGCAAGCCATCTGGGCGGCCAAGTCCTTCAAGGAACGGGCCCGCCATATTCAGATGATGCGCAGCTACATTGTCGATCGAGCGGATGATCTGGCGCGCACTGTCAGCGAGAGCAACGGCAAAACCCTCACCGATGCCCTGGCCACCGAAGTACTGCCCTGTGCCCTGGCCTGCAAGTGGTATGCGAAAAACGCCGAGCATTACCTGAAAGAGCGTAACCGCCCTGCTGGCAGCATCCTGTTCTTCAACAAGCGCACCCACATGCTGCGCGTGCCACTGGGCGTGGTGGGCATCATCAGCCCCTGGAACTACCCCTTGTCGATTCCCTTCGGCGAAATCGTCATGGCCCTGATGGCCGGCAATGGCGTGATGCTGAAAGTGGCCGCCGCCACCCCGGCAGTGGGCCGCGCCATCGAACAAATCGTCGCGGCCGGCGAACTTCCTGAAGGCCTGTTCCAGCACATTGTCGGCTCTGGCTCTAAAGTGGCCACCGGCTTTTTCGATAACGGCATCGACAAGCTGTTCTTCACCGGCTCGGTACCTGCGGGCAAAACGTTGATGGCTCAGGCCGCGCAAACGCTGACACCTGTGTCCCTGGAGCTGGGCGGCAATGACCCCATGCTGGTGCTCGAAGACGCGGATCTGGAGCGTGCCACCAACGGCGCCGCCTGGGGCGGCTACCAGAATGCCGGGCAAAGCTGTGGCGGTGTGGAACGCGTCTATGTAGTGGATGCGGTGTACGACCAATTCGTGGACCTGTTGGCCAAGAAGACTCGCCAACTGCGCCACGGCATCGGCTGCAGCGGTTTCGATGTGGATATCGGCAGCCTGACCACGGCCGGTCAGCTGCGCACCGTGCAGCAGCACGTGGAAGATGCGTTGGCCAAAGGCGCCCGCATCGAAGCCCAGTCACGCCCGGTGGGCAATGTGGAAAACGGCTTCTTCTTCCCCGCCACCCTGCTCACCCAGGTCACCGACGACATGCTCACCATGTGCGATGAAACCTTCGGGCCGTTGATCGCAGTACAACGTGTGGCCAATGAAGAAGAAGCCATTCGCAAGGCCAACGATTCCAATCTGGCGCTGACCTCTTCAGTCTGGACCAAAGACAACAAGCGCGGGCGCGCCATTGCCGCCCGGTTGCAATCCGGGGTTACCACCGTAAACGATCATCTTTACAGCCACGGCCTGTCCGAAACCCCCTGGGGTGGCTGGAAGGAATCCGGCATTGGCCGCACCCATGGCCCGGAAGGGCTGGAAGAAATGACGCAGGCGAAAGTGGTGAACTGGGATATTCTGCCGTCCAAACGCAATATCTTCTGGTACCCATTTGACGAAGCCACCTACAACGGCATCAAGAACGCCCTGCTGTTCGTTTTCCCGTCCAGCGTTGGCCAGTGGCTCGGCGCCTCATTGAAGCTCACGCCCTTCCTGGTGAAGAAAATGTTCACCGGCTGGAAAACCGGCGACTAGGGCTGTGTTGCTACCGGGTTCCGGTGGCAAATGTTGACCTGTATCACCACTATCCTCCCTGAACCTGTCATGCTACCGAGACAGGCTCCGGGAGGATTTTTTATGTATATGGACAGCGTGGTTCTGGCAGGAATCGCCGTGATTGCCGGCATTCTGGTCTTCGCCGGGTGTTTTGCCCTGTTTATCTGGCTGGACTCCGGCGACGACGACACCCAGAACGGGAAAGACTGACACCAGGCACCCTGCTCGCCATCCTCTTTCGCTTTGTAGCGCTCAGCAGGGATTCAGCAGGGATAGTCTGGCGATTGCAGGCAGCGCTCGCGCGACTGCTCCGGTGTGCTTGCCGAGGGTTCCTGCCGGCGATTGCCATCCTGGCAGATGACTTCAAGCTCCCTTTTCTCCGGTGCCGCCCGCTCAATGGTATACCCCACCCCTCCGCAGGCCCGTTGCGCCGCGTTGAGACACTCGCTCCACTGCGGGCAAAACACACCAAACTGCCCCGGATAGGACTGCACCACCTGGGTGCCACCGGTTTCACATCCTGCCAACAGCATCAGCAAACAAGCCAACCAAGGGATACTGAAAACGCTGCTGGTCTTCATGGCAATACCCCAATGCAGGCCGGATCAGAGCGCATCCAGCCAGTCCTGGGACGGGGCATACCACCAGGAGCCCATCACCGGCCGGGTAAATTCCAGCAACCGGTCTTTCACTGAGTCATCCGCAATGCCATACATGCGTCGCAGCAGAAAATCATAACGGTCCAGCTCGCAACAAAATGCCAGGAAATATAGGCCATGCTGGCCGCTGTCACCGTAAGGGACCGACCGCCGCCACATTTTCTGGGCCACACCGTCCCGGTCGACATCGACGCGTCCTACGTGGGCATCCGCGGGCATGCGCTCATCATCGAACTCCACGGCGTCTTCCTTGGTCCGGCCAAACACATTCTCCTGCTCACTGACCGGTAACTGGTTGAACTTGCCCAGATCGTGAATCCATTTCTGGGTCAGCACCCAACTACCGCCCGCACCGGGGTGCGGCTCAGCGATAAAGGTCGCCTGTTCCGCCTTTTCCCCGGTGGGGTTGCCGATGCCATCCACAAAACCGGTCAAATCGCGCATGTCGTGGTACACAAAGGCGGTCAGCTCAAGCTGGGTCGCGAGCAAGTCACCCACCGCTTGGCGTACCTGCATGGTGGTATCGAACAGGTCTCCCGCCTCCCGGGCCTGCACCCACACCCACAAATCCCCCTGGGTGGCCGGAATGTGCCCCTCCAAAGAAAAAGGGGGAAAACTGAAGCGGGAATCAAAGCACGCCCAGAGATCTGGCCCGAAACCCAGTAAAACCGGGGTCTTCTCACTCTTCAGCGCAACCAGATCACGCAGAGCCTGGCGCAGTGACTCGGTCTTGTGGCCACTGCCAAGACTGAACTCGAAAAACACATGATGGGCATAACTGCGGTCAAAAATACCGGATTGCGGTGTCGACACCGGAGGCTCCTTCACTCTGTCCATGACGGGGAATAATTCCCACAATTATAGCAGGTCGAATCAGCGCCGGCCCCTGCCATACGCCCGTTGTCGTCCAGTCGCAGCAATTTTGAAACAAATTGAAATATCCGCTGGTGTTCCGGACTCAGGGCTTTCGATACACTTGGCTCACATTCGTTAACTGTATCCGACTATGACACCTTGGCTTGGCCTGGATCGACTAGGTTTCTTCCTCATACGCGTATTTTTACGCCTGTGCACCCGCGCCAATGCGCTCCCTTCTGATCCCAAGGAACTGCAGCTTGCTGCCAACACCCCGGTGGTCTATGTACTCAGCGACCGCTCTGCTGCCGATGCGGCCGTGGCCGACCAGACCGCTCGCCAGCTGGGGCTCTCTTCAGCCCTGCGCGGCCTGACGCTGGGAAAGACACACCTCAATCACAGTTATTTTCAGCTTTACCGCCGCCAACTGGGTAACCGCCGTCAGCGCCGGGCGGTGTCCCCTCCCCGGTTGGAAAAGCTGGTTGCGGCCCTGCGTGCCAACCCGGAAGCCGATGTACAGCTTGTGCCTGTCTCCGTGTTCTGGGGCCGTCGCCCGGAAAAAGAAAACTCCATGTGGCGCATCCTGTTTTCAGATAACTGGTCCCCCGCTGGCTTCATCAAAAAATTCTTCATTATTCTTACCCAGGGCCGGCAGCTGTACGTCCAGTTCAGCCGCCCCATGTCCCTGCGCACCCTGGTTGACCAGTGTCAGAAAGACGACCAGGCAGTACGCAAGGCATCACGCATTCTGCGGGTACATTTCCGCCGCCAGCAGGAAGCGGCCATCGGACCTGATCTGTCCCACCGCCGTACCCTCACCAACACTGTGGTGGATTCCATTCCCGTGCGTGATGTCATCCGTGCGGAAGCCAAGCGCCAGGATGTCAGCGAAGAAAAACTGGAGGCAAAAGCACGCAGCTATGTGATGGAAATTGCGGCGGATTATTCGCACACCGTAATCCGCTTCCTGGAGCTGTTGCTGAACTGGGTGTGGAACCGTTTATACGGCGGGATTCGTCTGTACAACATGGACAACCTGACCAAGGTGGCCGGCGATCACGAAATTATTTACGTGCCCTGCCACCGCAGCCACATCGATTACCTGTTGCTGTCCTTCGTGATGTTTCGCAATGGCCTGGTGCCGCCGCACATTGCCGCCGGCATCAATTTGAACCTGCCCATTGTCGGTACCATTCTGCGACGCGGGGGCGCCTTCTTCATGCGTCGCAGCTTCCGTGACAACCCTTTGTATGCCGCCGTGTTCAGCGAATATCTGCACACCATTACAGCGCGCGGCTTTTCCATCGAATATTTCGTGGAAGGCGGCCGCAGCCGCAGTGGTCGCATGCTCAAGCCGCGCACCGGCATGCTGGCCATGACCGTACGCAGCTTCCTGCGTGATTCGCGCAAGCCCATCGCCTTTGTGCCCGTCTATGTGGGCTACGAAAAAGTCATCGAAGCCGGTTCCTACATCGGTGAACTGCATGGCAAGAAAAAGCAGAAGGAATCCGTCGGCGGGCTCATGAAGTCCCTGGCGGTCCTGCGCAGCCACTTTGGTCAGGTGCATCTGAATTTTGGCGAACCGATCAAACTGGTGGACTACCTGGATCAGCACAATCCGAAATGGCGCAACGAAACCGTGGCTTCCGGTGACAATCCCCCCTGGTTCAAGCATGTGGTGGAAGAGCTCGGGCAGGAAGTGGTGGAATCCATCAACGCCGCCGCCGTGGCCAACCCGATTAACCTGCTCAGCCTGGCATTGTTGGCCTCGCCCAAGCACACCATGGACATTGCCCAGCTTCGCCAGCAGCTGGATCTGTATATTTCCCTGCTCAAGCAGGCGCCTTACAGCGACAGCGCTGCGCTGGCCACCGACGATGCCAACGCCATCATCGAGTATGGGCTGGAGCACGATTTTCTGGACCGGATCGAGCACAAACTCGGCGACGTCGTAACCACCGATGAGAAAACCGCGCTGCAGATGGCCTACGTGCGTAACAACAGCCTGCATCTTTTCATTCTTCCCGGTCTGATTTGCTCGCTGGTGATGAATGCGCGCTCCATCAGCATGGAGGTACTGCAAAGCATGGTGCGCCTGCTTTACCCCTTCCTGCGTAACGAGTATTTCCTGCACTGGCAGGACGACGAGGAGCTGGCTGCTGCGGTAAACAACATCGTCACCGTGCTGCAACAGGAGCAACTGATCGGCCGGGAGAATGACTGCCTGCATGGCGCTGCGATTCATACCCACGAATCCGACATGCTCGACCATCTTGGCCAGACGGTAATGCCCTCTTTGGAGCGTTACTACCTGACCATCCGGCTGCTGGTGCAATACGGCTCCGGCATGCTTACTGCTGAACAGTTGAGCGAGCTGGCTCACCAGACTGCCCAGCGGCTTTCATTGCTCTATGAATTCAACTCCCCCGAGTTCTTCGACAAGGTTGTACTGAAGAACTTTATCGCCCAGCTTTATTCCACCGGCCTGGTGACACCTGATGACAGCGGCGCCCTGGAGTTCGGCGAAAAACTGGAAGCGCTGGATGACGAAGCCAATCGCATCCTCAGCCCGGATATCAGTGACGCGATTCAGCGCGTCACTCGAGTCACCAATCTGGGGAATCTGGTCACCGCTTCGTCAAACGCGTCTTGAGGATCGCCGGCCGCCTCGGCCGGTGCCATTCACACAAGACACCGGCTTTCGAGCAGAAAATCACTGAGAGGATGCCAAGAGCTAGGGACAGGTATAGATATCGAAGCGTACCGCCTTGCCCTTTTGGCTAAAGGACGGCGTGACACCCGCCAGATAACCCGCCTTGGCGGGCCGTTTTACCACCACGCGGACAGGCTCAAGGGCTCGTGCCCAGGCCAGCATCAGTCGCTCTTCCTCAGCGTCGGGATACGCACAGAGACGCTGTAACCACTGCAAATCTTTCTTCACCGCCGCGCTTTTTTCCCGGGCAGGAAACATGGGATCCAGGTACACCGCGTGCAAGTCACAAGCCTCGCGGGTTCGGCTGTCCTCACAAGCGAGTAATTGCATGTTGGCTGCCAGGCCAGCAGGTGCCCGTTGCAGGCCATCTGCAAGCATGGCGTGCAGTACAGGCGAGCGTTCGGCCAGCAGTACCGAAAACCCCGCTTGCGCCATAAGTGCCGCATCACGCCCCAGTCCCGCAGTGGCATCCAGCACCCGAATACGCTCTTCTTTGGGCTTGCCCAACGCCTTGATCAACCGTTCATGACGCACCCGCTCCGGGGTTAACCGGTAGCCCTGTTTGCCCTCGCAAAAACTGACCGTGAGCGGCGTTTCCTTGCCCTGGGGTCGCCACAGCCCGAGGCACTCATGGTGCCAGCCAAGCACCAGTTCCAGCTCGGCGGCACAGGCCTGAGCTTCGTTTTCCACGGCCCTGCCGGGCAGCCCTTCAGGGCAACCCGGCAACAGCCCCAGCACGGTATCCAGAGACGCGTTCAGTGTCATGCCAGCCAGAATAACAGGGCCACACCCAATACCAGCCGGTAGACTACGAACGGCAGCATGCCAATGCGCTCCAGCAGGCGGATGAAGAACACAATGGTCAGGTAGGCTGTCACCGCGCTGACCAATACGCCCAGCGCCATCATTCCCCAGTCCACGGCTATCTGTTGTTCGATCAGGTCTTTGGTTTTCAACAAACCCGCGCCCAGGATCACCGGAATGGACAGCAAAAAGGAAAAGCGGGCCGCGTCTTCCCGGCGATACCCCAACGCCAGCGCGGCGGTAATGGTAATGCCGCTGCGCGAGGTCCCGGGGATGAGTGCCAAGGCCTGGGCCAAACCGATAAAAACAGCACCGGCGATTCCCAATCGGGCCAGCGAAAATTCGCGTTTCCCGAACGCATCCGATGCCCATAACAGGGCGCCGAATACCAACGTAGTGATGGCAATCACCAGCGCCGAGCGCAGTTCCTGCTCAATAAAATCATCACCAAGAAAACCGAACACCACAGCCGGAATGGTGGCCAACACCACCAGCAACCCCAGCTTCAGGTCATCATTCATTCGCCGCTGCTGCACCGCCACGCCAGCGCCCCCCACCATGGCCACCAGGTCGCGGCGGTAATACACCATCACCGCCAGCAAGGTGCCCAAATGCACCGCCACATCAAACGCCAGCCCCTGATCGGGCCAGCCCAGAATCTGTGATGGAAGAATCAAATGGGCGGAACTGGAGATAGGGAGAAACTCGGTGAGCCCTTGTATCAGAGCAAGAACCAGAGCCTGAAACCAATCCATGGAATGTCCTTGTTGAATGAAACGTCAGTGACGAGAAGCGAGTTTCGAGGAGCGAAAATCAAAACCGGGTTGGTTTTTCGAAACTCGCTTCTCGTCACTCGTAACGCTTTCTATTCGTCAGCGGTAACTTGATAGCCCTTCAGGAACTCCGGGGGCATGCGACGCGGCTTGCCGGAATCCAGCGCCACACACACCCAGCGGGTACGTCCGCGCAACAAGGTCAGTCCGTCGGATTCACGCACAATCTGGTAACGGCGAGTAATACTGATTCGTTCATCATTGTGAACAATCCAGGTGCCGATTTTCAGGTTTTCACCCTCAAAGGCCGGCGCCAGATAATCCACTTCGGTGTGGCGCGCCACCATGCCCCGGTTGAGCTTCTGGTACAAATCCCAGCCCAGTCCCAGTTCGGTGGTGTGATGCCAGGCGATCTGCTCCATAAAGCGCAGGTATTCAGTGTTGTTCACATGCCCCATCACATCAATGGCTTCGGCTGGTACGGTCACCGTTAGCTCATGCACATTGGGAAGGTCCCAGTTGATCATCGTACAGCTCCCTGAATCACTTGGTCTCGCAAATAGACTGGCTGCGCCTGTTCCGCACTGACACCCTCTCCGCGTTCGAATGCTGATAATGCCAGCTGGGCCACCGCTTTCGCATGGGGGTGGGCGTCAATAACGCAGCGGCTTGCGCCATAGGCCGCCACCAGCGCATCCTGATAGACCAACCCGGAACCGATAATCATCCAGTCCGCCGACGGCAGATCCGGCAAGGCATCAGGGTTAAACAGGCCATCGTTGAGAATCGCATTGGCCGCGCCGTCCTCACACTCATAGGCGCCCAGGTACACCTCGCCCATACGTGCGTCGAAACAGGCAATCACATGGGAATGCGCCTGTATCGCCTGCGCACTAAGTGCGCAGGCCGCCAGGGTGGAAATCCCCACCACCGGCAGGTCCGCCGAAAACGCCAGCCCCTGAGTCACCGCCGCAGCCACGCGCACGCCCGTGAACGCGCCCGGGCCATGACCGAACGCAATGCCATCAAGATCCTTCAACCGCACCCCGGCATCGACCAGCAGCCTTTCGACCATTGGCAGCACCAGCTCGGTCTGTCGCCGTGGCGCGTGTTCAAAACGTTCGATCACATTGCCATCGTCCAGCAACGCCACCGAGCAGGTTTCGCCTGCGGTTTCCAGTGCGAGTATGCGCGTCATGATTCCATCTTTTCCGCTTCCAGGCCCTGCCGGGCCAGATAATCAAAAAACCGTTGCACCACGTCCAGCTTACGGGTGCGGGTCATGTTGGGCAGGCTGTTGACGAACAACTTGCCATAACTGCGCGTTAACAGTCGCGGGTCCGCCACCACCAGTAAACCGGTGTCTTTCGGATCACGAATCAGCCGCCCGGCTCCCTGACGCAAGGCCAGCACCGCCTGGGGAAGTTGGTAATCGCGGAACGCATTACCGCCGTTGCGGTTAATGTGTTCGATACGCGCGGCGGCCACAGGGTCGCCGGGGGAACCAAACGGCAGTTTATCAATGATCACACAGCTAAGGGCTTCACCGCGGACGTCAATGCCCTCCCAGAAGCTGCTGGTACCCAACAACACGGCATTACCCTTCTCCCGGAAGGCCTCCAGCAGCTCACGCCGACCGGACTCGCCCTGCACCAGCAAAGGGAAATCAATTTTCTGGCGCAGGATGCCGGCGGCTTCGCGTAATGCTCTGTGACTCGTAAACAGGAAAAAAGTGCGGCCCTTGGCTGCATTAATGACCGGCACCATGGCGTTGGTGAGTTGCGCGGTGTACTCGCGGTCGTTGGGCGCCGGCAGGCCTTCCGGGGCATAGAAGACCGCCTGGCGTTTGAAATCGAAGGGGCTTTCCAGACGCAGGGTACGAGCAGAGTCCAGCCCCAGGCGGTGTTGAATATGTTCAAAGCGTCCGCCCACTGACAGGGTGGCGGAGGTAAGAATCCAGCTACAAGGATGACGTTCACGCTGGGCGCGCAACTGCGCGGCCACAGACAACGGCGTGCTGTGCAACACTACGGAACGTTTGAACGTCTCAAACCAGTACACCCGGTTGGGCTGGCCGCCTTTCAGGTAGGCCGCCAGGCAATCCACCTGCTCACTGGCCCGCCGGGAACAGGCGTCCATGCCTCTGCTCGCCTTGGCCAGCGGTCCGAGAAAGGCGTCCAGCTCCTGCAAGGCCTGCAGCAGGGCTTCCCCGGCTTCAACCACCGCCTTGTTATCGGCCACTTCCGTCCAGGGCTCACGGCGCTCACCGTCACCCAGGCTCAAACGCAAGTCCATGCCCCCTTTATCCACCGCGGCGACCAGGCGATTCAGCTCTGCCAGATCGGCAGCGGTATGCCCGGCTTCCGACAGACTGTCGCGACCCAGTTCCTGAATCTGCCGGGTACTCAGGGTGTCCGCAAAAAACGCCGCGGCAATTTCGGGCAGTTGATGCGCCTCATCGAAAATCACCGTGTTGGCCGTGGGCAATAATTCAGAAGCCGCGCCATTGCCACGCAATGCCGCATCCGCAAAGAACAGATGATGATTCACCACCACCAGGTCGGCTTCCTGGGCCTCCTTGCGCGCCTTCATCAGTGGGCATTCGTTATAGCGGGGGCACTCCGTGCCAAGGCAATTGTCCGCAGTACTGGTCACCCAGGGCCATACCGGTGCATCTTCCGGGATCTGTTGCAGCTCGGCGATATCACCGGTGCGGGTACGCCCGGCCCAGTGCGCCACAATCTGCATCTGCCCCACGGTTTCACGGGTGAGAAAACGGGCGTCTTCCTGATGCAATTCCAGCCGGTACGGGCATAGGTAATTGGCACGCCCTTTTAACAGCGCCACTTTTCTCGGCAGGTTCAGGGCTTTCTTGACCATGGGCAGGTCTTTGAAGAACAGCTGGTCCTGCAAGCTCTTGGTGCCGGTGGACACCAACGTCGGGCCTTCAGACAGCAGTGCAGGCACCAGGTAAGCCAGCGTCTTGCCGGTGCCGGTTTCCGCTTCCACCAGCAAGGTGGCACCACTGCCAATCACGTCTTCCACCGCGTCAGCCATTTCCAGCTGCGGTTCACGCGGCTGGTAGCCAGGCAAGAGCGGCGCAAAGCGCGCTAAATCGGTAAGATGATTACGGGCGGTAGTCACATAATGTCCCTGAAACGTGTCTGCACTCGGGGCTGGCAAAAACAGGCTGTCAGCATCGCCCAACGCGCGCGCAGAGCATAGCCGATTCGCCCCCGGAACCCAACGCGAGAGCACGACGAGAAGGCAATATGGTCGACTATACCTTAATCATTCTGGCCGGCGGGCAGGGGCAACGCATGGGCGGTGCCGACAAGGGACTGGTGGAGGTGGATGGCAAGCCACTGGTCGCTCACCTGCTCGATAATCTACTCCCCCGCCCCACCCGCATTGTGATCAGTGCCAATCGCAATGCTGACCGCTATCAAGCCTGGGCCGATCAGGTGGTCGCGGATCGGCGCGAGGGTTTTCTTGGACCGCTGGCCGGGTTGGAAGCCGCTCTGGGGGAAGCCCACGGCCTGTGCCTATGCCTGCCCTGTGACCTGCTGACCCTGCCCACAGCCATGACTCAGGATTTGTTGGCGGCGTCGTCAATGGAGCATATTTGCGTTGCCCACGATCCGCTACGCCGGCAACCGTTATGCATGGCCTTCCACGCTGAATCCTGGCGGGACTCGCTCAAAGATTATCTGGATGCGGGCAAGCGCAGTGCGCACGGCTGGCTGGATCAGGTATGCGTTCACCCGGTGGCCGTGGCCACGCCATTGCAGAATCTGAATCACACACACGACGCGTAACACACTCCACACTCCACACTTCCACGCCCCACGCTACAGGCAGGCATGCTGCGTGTGACGTCGCCAAAAACAACAATGCCCGCACAAGGCGGGCATTGTCATGGAACGAAAACGCGGTATTACGCGGTCACGTCCTGGATCTGCTTCATCAGGGCAACCTGATCAGCAGAAGGCTGTGCGGTTTGCAGAGCCATCAGCTTGCTCATGTCGCCTTCAATGCGGATCTGGCCGCTCATGAAGCCTTGCATGCCTGCAGACTGGTCACCTTCGATGAAGATGCGCTTGGCCAGGTCGGCCGGCAGGATCATGGTAGTCGGAGCGTCAGCGTGATGACCTTCTTCGATCATGCCACCCACCAGAGCCAGCTCTTTGTCGCCACCGTCAGCATTAACAGTGATGTTGATTACCAGGTCAGCCAGTGCTGCCGGCGCTTCAACATTACCCGCGCCATCACGGATTTCTTTTACTTTTGCAAACCACTCGTCAGACAGAAATTCCAGGCTCATTCTTGTTTCTCCTTAAACCTATCGATATGACTTCGACGCCCCCTTTCACAGGGCTGGCACAGGCTTTATTGCTGCTAGCCAATTCAAACGAGCGTTCGAAACTTACCCGTACCTTATAGAAAGGCTCAGGGGGTGGCAATAGCCGCAGATGTGTCCTTATAGGACAAAAAAGCCCGGCAAAATGCCGGGCTTTTCGAGCGCCTTAAATCAGCGTCAAACAGACAATCAGAGGTCGTAGCCACGCTCTTCATGCAGGGCGATATCCAGCCCCTGTGTCTCTTCGTCGCCGGTCACACGCAATGGTGCAAACAGGCCTATCAGCTTGAGCAATACCCAGGTTACCAGTGCGGTATAGACAAACGTGGCCACCACGCCCAACGCCTGGACGCCCAGCTGATCCAGCATGGTGTACTCCGGCTTGGCAAAGCCGTAACCGGAGAACAGGCCCAGTTCCGTGGAAGCAAACACACCGGCCAGCAAGGTACCCAGGATGCCGCCAATGCCGTGGACCGGGAAAACGTCCAGGGAATCGTCGATCTTCAGCTTGTGCTTGACGAAAATCACCATGTAGAAGCAGATGACACCAGCGGACAGGCCAATCACCAGGGCCGCAGCCGGGCTGACAAAGCCGGATGCCGGGGTAATCGTGCCCAGGCCCGCCACCATGCCGGTAGCAATGCCCAGCGCGGAGGGTTTGCCGAATTTTTTCCATTCCATGGCCATCCAGGCCAGCGAACCGGCGGCCGCAGAAATGTGTGTCACCAGCATGGCCATGGCCGCATCACCATTGGCCGCCAGGGCCGACCCGCCATTGAACCCGAACCAGCCCACCCACAGCATGCCAGCGCCGGTAACGGTCATGGTCATGTTATGGGGCATCATGCCCTGGGTGGGGAAGCCTTTACGGTTGCCCAGCACCACAGCCGCCACCAGCGCTGCCACACCGGCAGTGATATGCACCACGGTGCCACCGGCAAAGTCGTACAGCCCCAGGTCAGCCAGCCAGCCGCCGCCCCATACCCAGTGACACACCGGGATATACACCCCCAGCAGCCAGAGAACGGAAAACGCCAACATCGGACCGAAGCGCATGCGCTCGGCAAAGGCACCGACAATCAGCGCCGGAGTGATAATGGCAAAGGTCATCTGGAACAGCCCATGCAGGCTTTTTGGCAAGGTGCCTTCCAGCGTCTCACGGGTAATCCCGGAGAAGAACACATGGTCCAGGCCACCGATCCAGGCATTCATGCTGCCGCCATCGGAAAACGCCAGGGAATAACCGCAGATCAACCACACCAGCGACACCGCGCAGGTAATGGCGAAACACTGCATCAAAACAGACAAAATGTTCTTGGCGCGGACCAGGCCACCGTAGAACAGGCTCAAGCCCGGCAGCGTCATGAACAGCACCAGCGCGGTGGCGGTGAGAATCCAGGCACTGTCACCGGTATCCAGGCCATCGGCCAGCGCCAGCGAAGGCAACATCAACAATACAGCTATCAATTTTTTCATCGTCGGGCCCCTTAAATGGCTTCGCTGCCGGTTTCACCGGTACGGATGCGGATCACCTGCTCCAGGTCAGTCACGAAAATCTTGCCGTCACCGATCTTGCCGGTGCCGGCCGCTTTCATGATTGCTTCGATCGCCTGGTCCAGCTGCTCTTCACGGACCGCCAGCTCCAGCTTCACCTTGGGAACAAAATCCACCACGTACTCCGCACCCCGATACAGCTCGGTGTGCCCTTTCTGGCGCCCGAACCCCTTTACCTCGGTAATCGTCATGCCCTGCACCCCGACCTGGGCCAGCGCATCGCGCACTTCTTCGGCCTTAAACGGCTTGACCACCGCAGTCAGCATTTTCATTCGGTATCTCCTCGTCCTCATGCACCAACACAACACGTGCCGGAAGTTTGCACCGACAAGGGGCATTCAAGAATCAGGCCACAAAATAGTGCACGCTATTTCAATCAGTTAGCGCTGAACAAAATTCATGTCGCACCACAAAAGAACACTGCACTTTATTGGCGCACCACGGATGAACACTATTGGCATCAAAGTGGCGCAGAGCTCCGGCCTTACACAGGGAGGAAAAGTGAATCACGCACCAAAAAACAGCGGGCGAGCAGCGGCCCGGCAATCGCCGTCAGCACGGAAACGCAGACAGGATAGACACGGGCAACGGGGACACCCGCTGCCCGCGGGGAGGAAGTTGGAGGCAGGCTCAGTAGAGGTAGTTGAACATCTTGCGGCGATATTCACTGGCTAAAGGGTCGCCTTTGGGAAGGCATTCAAACACTTCCAGCAGCGCACTGCGGGCCACCCCGTCGCGAAAATCGCGATAATCACGCAGCAGCGTCAGCAGCGACTCAAGTCCCGCTTGAAACTGGCCCGCCGCGGCGGCCTGCAAGCCGTAGGCATAAAGATCTTCCGGGGTGGGCTTGTCGGCGATACGGGCGGACAGCTCCGCCAGGCTTTGCCCGGTCCCTTCCAGCTTTTCCAGCAACGCGAAACGTGCCCGGAACGGGCGTAACGGTTCCGCATCTTCTGTCACTTGCGCCAGCACCGACTGGGCATCATCCAGGCGCCCTTCCCCCAACAGCAACTCCACCAGCAGGGCACGAATGGCATGCTTGTCCGGGCTCTGTTCCAGAGTCTGCCGTAGCGCACCTTCCGCCTGCTCCGTGTGGCCCGCCTCGATGGCCATGCGTACCTGCTCGATAAAACCTTCTTCTTGTTGCTGTTGCGCAGCTTCAGGGTCAACTACTGGTGCCAGCCACTGGCGCAGCGCGCCTTCCGTCTGGGCGCCATCCAGCTCACTGACCAATTGTCCCTGATACACCAGTTTCAGGCTGGGCAGGCTGCGCACACCAAACTGGCTGGCCAGCATTTGCTGCTCATCTGCATTCACTTTCGCCAGCAGTACCTTGCCTTGGTATTCATTGACCAGCCGCTCCAGGATCGGCGCCATTTGCAAACAGGGCTGGCACCAGCTTGCCCAGAAATCCACGATCACCGGGATTTGCTGGGATTGCTCAAGAATTTGCTGAATATTCTGCTCGGTGGCTTCAATGATAGGGCTGTTCGGCTGCAACGCTATGCTCCTGAAAACGCATTCAAAGTGGCGCCAAGTGTAAGGCATCATCCAGATTAAATCCGGTTAAATCCTGTGCAACTTATGCCATCTGCGCGTTAGACTGAAAGACAGGTGTGCGGTTTGAAGTTCATGGCGACAGTTTCACGCCCTCTCCATGGCGGCACCCGCATGCTGGAAGGTATTCCACCCAGGCAAAGGAGATCACCATGCTTAGCCTATTGGCTATTGTGTTGTTAATTGCCACGCTGATGACCCTCTTCTATCAGCAAATCAGCCGAGGCATTGGCAGTGCCGTTTTCGTCATTGTGTGGCTGCTCTGCGGCTTCCTCGCTTCCTGGCTGTTCCATCCCATTTCCCTGATTCTGCTCGCCGCCGGCGTTACCGTGCTCAACCACGTGGACCTGCGCCAGAAGTTCATCACCAAACCGGTCTACAACGCGCTGGGCAAAGTCATGCCTGCCATTGGCGATACCGAACGCGAAGCCATCGAGGCGGGCACTACCTGGTTCGAAGCCGACCTGTTCTCCGGCCGACCGGACTGGGAAAAATTCGCCCACATTCAATTCACCACGCTCACCGATGACGAACAGTCCTTCATTGATAACGAAGTGGTGCAATTGTGCGACATGCTTGATGAGTGGCAGATCTTCCACGAACTGCGAGACCTGCCCGAAGAGGTCTGGGACTTCCTCAAGCACAAGGGCTTCTTCAGCCTGATCATTCCCACTGAGTACGGCGGCAAGGCGTTCTCGCCCTATGCGCAAAGCCGCATCATGAGCAAGATTGCCACCCGCTCGCTCACCGCCGCCGTCACCGCCATGGTGCCCAACTCTCTCGGCCCAGGCGAACTGCTGGCGGAATACGGCACCCAGGAGCAGAAAGACCGCTGGTTGCCCGGCCTTGCCAAGGGTGACGAGATTCCCTGCTTTGGCCTTACCGGGCCGGAAGCCGGTTCCGATGCCGGCGCCATTCCCGATACCGGCGTCATCTGCAAAGGCAAGATCGACGGCAAGGAAGTGCTGGGCATGCGCCTGAACTTCGCCAAGCGCTGGATCACCCTGGCCCCGGTGGCCACGGTGGTGGGGCTCGCTTTCAAGCTTTATGACCCGGAAAAACTGCTGGGTGACACGGAAGAACTCGGTATTACCTGCGCACTGATTCCCGCCGACACCAAAGGCGTGGAGATCGGCCGCCGGCACTACCCCGGTTCTCCGTTCATGAACGGCCCCATCAACGGCAAGGATGTGTTCGTGCCTCTCGATGCCATCATCGGCGGCCCGGATATGGCCGGCAAAGGCTGGCGCATGCTGATTGAATGTCTCGGTGCCGGCCGCGGCGTCTCCCTGCCCGCGCTGGCCACCGCCAGTGGCGAAATGGGCTACCGCATGACCGGTGCCTTCGGTCGCATTCGCCGCCAGTTCAATACGGCAGTCGGCGAATTCGAGGGCGTACAGGAAGCGTCCGCCGATGTGGCGGCACTGGCCTACACCCTGGAAGCCTACCGCCATCTGGTGACCCGTTCGCTGGAGGACGGAGCACCTTCCGTGGTTACCGCCATGGCCAAATACCATGCCACCGAAATGATGCGTGAGCTGATCAACCACGGCATGGATATCGCCGGTGGTCGCGGCATTCAGCTGGGCCCACGTAACTTCCTGGCCCTGCCCTATCAGTCCACCCCCATTGCCATCACCGTGGAAGGGGCCAACATCCTCACCCGCTCACTGATGATCTTCGGGCAGGGGGCCATGCGCTGTCATCCGTTCCTCTATGACGAACTGCAAGCCATCCAGGCGGAAGACAAGAAGCAGGGGCTGCAGGACTTCGATGACCTGTTCTTCTCCCATGCAGGCCATACCCTGGGCAATATCAGCAGTGCCATCGTGCAGGCCCTGGCGGGCCCCTACCTGTCTGATGCCCCCGGCAATTCCGACGCGTTCAGTGCGCCCTGGTATCGTCTGGTCAGCCGCTACAGTGCGGTACTGGCCAGCGTCTCGGACATGGCCCTGGCGCTGCTGGGCGGCGACCTGAAGCGGCGCGAGCTGCTGTCTGCCCGCCTGGGTGATGTGCACAGCCAGCTGCTGATTGCCTGCGCCATTCTCAAGTACCACGCCACCCTGCCCCGCGATGAGGCCAACGATGCCCATGCGCACTATGCGCTGCGGCTGGCCTTCAGCCGGGCCCACGACTCCCTGGAAGCGTTCTCGCGCAACTTCGGTTTCTTCGGCATCGGCCACGTGCTCAAGCGCCTGTTCTTCCCGCTGGGTCGCCCCTGCAAGGCGCAGGCACCCAGCGACGATCAGATACGCACTCTGGGGCAGATGATCATGGAACCCAGCTCGGTGCGTGATGCGCTGGCGGAACCCGCCTATATCTCCCAGGATCCGGAGGATTCCATTGGCCGCGTGGAAGCCACGTTCAACAAGCTGCTGGAAGTGGAACCCGGCTTCCTGGCGTATCTGAAAGCGGAAGGCAAAGGTCAGCTGGAAGGCAAGACCGTGCTGGAGAAACTGCAGGATGCGGCCCGCAAGGGCATCATCAACGAGAGCCAGGTAGACGCCATCAACGAGTACGACGCCATGCGTTACGACTGCCTGCTCACCGACGCCTTCGACAAGGACCTGAAAGAAGTGAAGGTCCACGCCGAACGGCCAATGATGTAAACCACCGGGGCGGGATGGTGCTCACCATTCCGCCCTTCCCTGCTTTCCCTCTCCCACCTGCAGTCTCCCTGCCCCCTTGCGTGCACCCAATACTGGCGATGCACAAACATTAACCAGTACTCATTTTCACAAAAAGGCAACGCTGCCGTTTTTGCCCAAAACGCTGCTTTTTCCAGCAGTTAATCCCCTGCCCGCTCCATCTCACAGAGATTTAACATTCAGATCACCCTTTTGGCGCTTTTACGCATGGTCGCTTTCGTCTAGTCTTGCCCAAATTACGCCCCACTGGGCCCGGAGCGCCTTTTTGCCTCCCTTTGCCCCTCGGACAACAGGTCAGCAATGACAGCAGTCGTCGAAGAAAAAACCGCAATCGAATTCAAGGGCCGCATGTTGATGATGACGGTCCTCCAGTTGAAAAATCTGGATGCCAATGCCCTCCACCAGCAGGTGAGCCAGCGCCTGGAAGACGCCGCCCAGTGGCTACAGGAAGCCCCCGTGGTAATCGATGTGAGCCCGGAGCTGGATAGCGATCCCGTGGCGCTGATGGCCGCTGTGGATACGCTGCGCAGCCTGGGGGTCAATCTGGTTGCCCTGGCCCGCAGCGAGAACATTGATGCGGACACAGCAAGCATGCTGGGCCTGGGCACGTTGAGCCTGGCCGGCGGCCGTGATGTACCCCGCCGCGCCGAACCCGCACCGGCCACGGACGATGGTGCTGCGAACAGCAAGCCCGCTGCGCAGCAGGTTGAAACCATGGTCATCGACCAGCCAGTACGCTCCGGTCAGCAGGTCTACAGCCGTGGCGACCTGATCGTGCTCGCCCCGGTGAGCACCGGCGCGGAAATCATGGCCGACGGCAACATTCATGTGTACAGCAACCTGCGCGGCCGCGCCCTGGCCGGGGTTCGCGGCGATACCAGCGCACGTATTTTTTGCCAGCAACTGAATGCCGAACTGGTATCCATTGCCGGCCATTATCGGGTGGCCGAAGACCTGCCCGAGTCATACCGTAACCGGCCCGTGCATCTATACATGCAGGGCGAAGCGATGCATTTTACCGCGCTGAACTAGCGTGCATGAAACATGGAAGGTAAGGAGAAGAGCGTGACGAAGATCGTGGTCGTGACATCCGGCAAGGGTGGCGTCGGCAAAACCACCACCAGTGCAGCGCTGGCCACAGGCCTTGCCCTGCGCGGTTTTAAAACCACTGTGATTGATTTTGATGTAGGCCTGCGCAACCTGGACCTGATCATGGGGTGCGAACGTCGTGTGGTCTATGATCTGGTCAACGTGATCAGTGGCGATGCCAACATCAAGCAAGCGCTGATCAAGGACAAGAAGGTGGACAACCTGTTCATCCTCCCCGCCTCCCAGACCCGCGACAAGGACGCCCTCACCATTGAAGGCGTGGAAGGCGTGCTCAACGCCCTGCGTGATGACATGCAGATGGACTACATTATCTGCGACAGCCCCGCCGGTATCGAAAAAGGCGCCCTCATGGCCGCCTACTTCGCCGACGAGGCCGTGGTCGTCACCAACCCGGAAGTCTCCAGTGTACGGGACTCCGATCGCATCATCGGCATTCTGGCCAGCAAGACCCGCCACGCCGAACTGGGCGACGGGGACATCCCCTCCCGCCTGCTGCTGACCCGCTACTCCCCGGAACGGGTAGAGAACGGACAGATGCTATCGGTGGAAGACGTGCAGGAAATTCTCGCCATTGAACTGCTTGGCGTGGTCCCGGAATCCCAGGCGGTGCTCAATGCCAGTAACTCCGGCAGCCCGGTGATTCTGGATACGGATTCCGATGCCGGCCAGGCCTACAGCGATGCCGTTGCCCGCTTCCTGGGTGACCAGCTGCCGCACCGCTTTCTTACCACTAACAAGAAAGGTCTATTCGGCCGTCTGTTTGGAGGCTAACGGATGAGCATCTTCAGTTATCTGCTTCCTAAAAGGCAGAACACGGCATCTGTGGCAAAAGAACGCCTGCAGATCATTGTCGCCCGCGAACGCTCCACCCGCGGTGGCCCGGATTACCTGCCGCAGCTTCAGGAAGAACTGCTGCAAGTGGTGCGCAAATATGTCCCTGTGGACCAGGACGCCGTGAACGTCCAGATGGACCGGGAATCCGGCTGTGAAATTCTCGAACTGAATATCACCCTGCCGGAAGCCTGATTCCATGGCGATCGCCCCTGTTGCTGGCAACCACTGCAGCGCAGGGGCGACCTCTATCAGCCTGCCTCATCTCATTCGGGCAAACCTACCTGCCCCCTTCTCACTGCGGTAACACCTGCCACTCCGGCTCGTCGTACTCGCCGATCACGCTGACCTCAACCACTTTGGCGTGCTTTTCCAGAATCGCCTTGACCCTGGCGCTGCGGCTATCGTCCTTGGCATCGCGGTGTGCTTTGCTCTCCCAGTGGGCGATGGCCAGTACTGTGTCCGGGTAGCCAATCTTGCGGTGCAAATAGGTGCCTTTTGCTCCTTCGCTTTGCTGAATGATTTCACTGGCTTCCACCCAGCCCCGGGCATATTCCTCCACGCTAAAGCCCGGCTTAACGCGCACCTCAAAAATAAATTTCATCATCGCTCTCCCTGTCGATAAAACTGTGCCAACAGGCGGTACAGAGCCGGCCAGTCCTTGTAGAGCTGATCCGGCCCTTCGAAAAAGGCCTCACTGCACACCGCAAAAAACTCACCCGGACCGGTCAACGCATAAGCATCCACCGGCATGGGCCGGTGGTGCTGATAATCGCTCAGCAACTCTTCCCAACACGCGGTGAAGGTTTCATGCCATTGTTTCGGGTTCATCCCGGTATGCAACGGCGGCCTGCCGTTGGCGCCATTGCGGCGCATATCCAGTTTGTGGGACATCTCGTGAATCACCACATTGCTGGCCCGGTTTTCCGGCGCGCAGGCATCACAGATCGCGTCCCAGGACAGAATTACCGGCCCCTGATGCCAGGCCTCGCCAGCCAGCACCGGCCCCTGGGCATGGACCACACCGTCTTCGCTCAGGTGTGGCCGATTGGGAATAAAGGCGCCTTCATACAAAATCACCGTGTACCAACCGTCATACCAATCCAGTCCCAGGTACAGAATGGGCACACAGGCCATGGTTGCCACTTTCAGGCACATGGTATCGGTGTAAGCGAACCCGCCGCCCGAGGCGATGCTTTTTCGGGCCAGAAAACGCAGCGAGAGATCAAACAACGCATCCCGCTCTTCACCCGCGAACCGGGCCATTAACGGCCAGTCCGATACTGCGGCCTCCCACTCCTGCCGGGTATATCCCATCTTCCTGACCCGGCGAGCGTCCCGCCAGTTCTTCCAGGCTGCAAACATGCACTGCCCTCACGTGATTGCTTGGTCGTATTGTGATTACCGGTGTCTACTTTGACCATGATCGCGGCGTTTCACCAGTCGTTACCGGCCGGTACGGCTGTGCTACCATCGCCGCCTGTCTCTGCTGCGAATAGTGTTCAGTGTCTATCCACCAAGCTCATAAAGCTGACCTGCTGCTTCTGGTGGTCACGCTTCTGGCTGCCATCAGCTGGATGTTCTCCAAAGAAGCCGTGCTGGCCATGCCTCCCCTGCTATTCATGTCGCTGCGTTTCCTGCTGGCCGCAAGCCTGCTGGCCATGGCGGCGCATCGCCAGCTGCGCCGCCTGAGCGGCCAACAACTGCTCCGTTGTGTCCGGGTCGGTACTGTTTTCGGTATCGCCATGAGCTGCTGGGTAATGGGGCTGGCCATGGGCGAGCACGTGGGGGAAGGCGCCTTTCTGACCAGCCTGGGAGTGGTGCTGGTGCCAGTGATAGGCCGGTTGATCTTTGCCGAGCCGGTGCCTGGCAGTACCTGGCTGGCACTGCCAGTGGCCGCTGCGGGGCTGGCCCTGCTGTCCCTGGATCAGGGACTGCACCTGGAAGCCGGGCAATTATTTTTTGTGGCCGCCGCCACCATTTTTGCGCTCTATTTCAATCTCAATACCCGCGCCGCCAACACCCTCTCCACGCAGGGCATGAATGGCGAATGTATTGAACACCCACGCGTCCCTGCCCTGGCGCTGACCACGGTAGTGCTCGCCGTGGTGGGCGTACTAACCGGGGTGTTGTCCGCCATTTTTGAACCCTGGCAAAGTGTCGCGGCCAACGCCACACCCATACTGGCCCTGTGGGTGGTACTCAGTGCCACGGTAGGCACCGCCCTGCGTTTTCTGGTACAAACCTATGCGCAAAGCCTGTCACTGCACAGCCATGGTGTTGTCATTATGGTGCTGGAACCCATGTGGACCGCACTGATGGCAGCCGCCTGGTTCGGTGAACAGATGACACTGCTGCAACTGGCAGGTTGCGCGCTGATCTTTCTGTCGCTTCTGGTCAATCGCTGGCGGGCTGTACGCAGCCTCCTCAAGGTTTTCCTGAGCCGGCTTTTTGTTTCAACCCCAAGGTAAAAGGAGTTCCAATGGGTGGAGAAATAGCGCAACTCATCACCATGACGCTACCGACCTTTCTGGTCGCCATCGCCGGCTTTGTACTGGCCGGCATTTTCATGCCAAAGGCACGGACCGCCGCCATTCTGGTATTGATCGCCTCGCTGCTCAGCCTGGTCCATATCGCCTATATGTGCCTGCAGCAATTCGTGCTGATAGAAATGCTGTATGACGACAAGATATCTGGCGATCTCTTTGCCCTGATCTCCAGCGGCATCTACAACGGGCTGTACCTGATCATCAGCGCATTGATGCTGGGTGCCGCCTTTAGCGGTCGCCATCAGCCTGTGACAAACGCCCCGCAAAACCCCGCCATCAACACCAACGCGGCGCCGCACCGTGGTGGGCTGGTACTGACACTTGGCCTGTTGGGGGTACTGCTTTTTGCCCCTGTCGGCATTGTCGCCTGGATCCTGGGCAGCAAGGATTTAGCTGCCATGCGCCAAGGCAATATGGATAACAGCGGTGAAGGCATGACGCTGGCGGGCAAGGTGCTGGGCATTCTTGCCACGGTGATGTTCATCGTGGGGATCCTGGTGGTCATTGCTGCGGTTGCCATTGTCGCAACCAGCTATCGAGGATTCTGATCTCCATCCCCACAGCCCCGCTTCACAACACCCGTGAAGCGGGGAGCATTCCCTCTCCGGCAAGCCCCACCTGACGACTTTGTCTACTCCCGTGTGACCCAGTTCCTTCTCTCATTCGCCAGTTGGCGCACCATTTGGGCCCAATAATGCCAATAAAAAAAGACTGACATAATGATGGGACCGTTCTCACGTGCTGCTATCGCCAGCCTGACCCTGACATTGCTGCCCCTTGCCAGCATGGCCGACTCGGCTTGCCTGAGCGCAGCCCCCTTGGCTGCCTCATCCTCCTCACTGGCCATCAGCCAGGATGATGAACAGCTTCTGGACCTGCTGGGCCACCAGGCGACGACAACGCAAGCCCGTACACTGCTTGCCTATAACCAGCATGCCAGCAGCATCAACAAACCAATTCTGGGTAATTACGCGCGCCTGCGGCTGGCCGCACTGGCCCTGAAAGACGGCGATACCGCCTTTGCCCGTCAGCAACTCAGCGAAGTGGAGCAAAACAGCCCCGCTGCTGTCGATGCCGCCTTCCTGCTGGCAGAGAGCTATCGGCGCGACGGTGACGAGGAACGGGCCCGAGCCTGGTTTATCCGTATTGCCGCGCGCTTCCCGGGCAACCCCCGGGCAGTATCCGGCCTGGTACTGGCCGGCGATGACTGGCGCAATCAGGGCGCCGATGCGCTGGCCCTGCCGGTGTACAACCTGGCGCTGACCAAGGCGGCGGAGAACCTCAATGCCCTGGATCAACTCTCCAACCAGCCGGAGCAGCTCTACCGCACCCTGACCAACACCGTTGCGGGCAACAGCACCACGGTGATGGACCAACTGGTACTGGCCATGGTTCGTGATAACGACAGTCAGGTACTCACCGCCACCCGCCAGTTAATAGCGGCGCACCATCAACAGAAGTGTCTGGATCGCCGGGAAACCGATCTGCACAACGCCATCCAGCATGCCACCGCCAGAGACCTGACCAACGGCGCCTTTCGCACCGCCGCAAAACGCGAAAAAACCGCCACCGAACAGGAAATTGCAGACCTGCAACGTATCCTGCAAAACGCCCCGGATGCCGACGTACTAAAAGCGCAGCTCGGCGATGCTCAGGAACGACTAGAGCGGCTGAATGCCCGACTCAATAAGCTTGGCGGCACCGCGCTGCCTGCGGCACTGCAGCAACGCAAAGACCAGCTGGCACGGGAAAAACAGCAGGTGGAATCGAATCTGACCGACGCACGGCGCCGGGTGCGCGAAGCGCTGGAAGCGCAGCTTCCGGAACTGGAAACGTTCTACCGGAATCTGGCGGGGGAAGCGCAACTGGGCAAGGCCCAGTTGCTGCAGAAAAAATCCTGAAGGGAACACCTGATGCGGGATGCCTGTGCCACGATGGCCATCGTCACAGGCTCCCGCACCCTCACCCCTTGTGGCTTTTCAACAAGGCGTCCACCTTGTCGATGTATTTCTGCTTGGCCTCGTCTGCCCCCAATCCTTTCAGCTTGGCCCAGGCGTCATACTTGGCGCGCCCCACCATATCCAGCATTCCCGGGCGCTTGCCGGTCACATCTCCGGTGCTTCCCTGCTTGAAGTGCGCATAGAGAAACAGCAGATCATCATTGGACGGTTTGCTGTCGAGAGTTTTGACATCTTTCTGGGCTTGTTCAAATCGGGCAGTATCGGTCATGATGTTTCCTGTCGATGTGATCATTGTTGTATAAGGCTCGGGCCTTAATTTCTGCAGGAAATAGTGCGCTGTGATCGCGGATGAATCAACATACCAACACAACCAAAACGAAGAATAACCAGGTTACGCCATGAGCGACGCAGGGCAATCCCAGGCCAGCCAGAGTCTTGACCAGCAGCAGGAAGGCATTCTTCGTAATGCCCTCAATACTTTTCTGGTGCAATTCGACCGTGCCCTGGAACGGCGATACGGCGAGCACGCGCATCAACGCGCGCGGGATCTGATCAATCGCTCCGTTTACCTGCTGATGGGGCTGTACCTGTTGGTCGTGCTACCGGTCATTATGCTGGTCAAAACGCCGGAAATGGCCGCCTGGCGAAGCTACGGCGTTTACCCCATCGCCGTCGCCCTGATTGGGCTGTGGTGCTGCACCCGGCTGAGCTGGCTGCGCCCCCACGCCATTGGTGTCATGTATCTGGCGCTGGGCCTGTCCCTGTCCGGTACCGTTTTAGGGGCGATCCGCTTCGATGGCAGCTTCCCCGGGCAGATTTCCTCGTTTGAAACCATTTATCTGCTCATTATTGGCTTCTCGATTCTGCGTCTGCCGCCCCGGCAGACGTTGATCGCCTGCACCCTGGCCGCCGTGGTGGCCTTCGCAATCAGCCTGCTTATGCGCCTGGAGCTTCCGTTGTTGCTGGTGTCCCTGTCGTTCGGTATCCCGCTGATCATCTGCACCCTGAACGGCTATATCCTGGATATCAGTGCACGGCGAAATTTTGCCAACAACCTGTTGCTGGCCCATGAATCCGAGCAACTGAAGCACTGGCGGGAGCAGGCAGAAAAAGATACCCGTCGGCAGCAACAGCTCAATACGTTCATGGAGCAAATCGCCGGCAACCTGACCCCCACACAGCTACTGGAACGGGTGCTGGGTTATCTGGTTCAGCAAGTGAATGCGCAGGTAGGCGCGGCCTACACGCTGGAAGAGGACACCCTGGTGCGCCAGGCCGGCTGGGCACTGAACGACTCAGCTCAACGCCGCGACACCCTGCCCGCGGACGAAGGTCTGCTCGGCGCCGCGCTAAACCAGCGGCTGCTGATGCAGCAACATCACGTACCACAGGACTATCTGGATCTGGAAACGGGCCAGGGGAAACGACCACCGGGTGCCGTGCTGCTATGGCCCCTGATACAGGGAGACCACCCCCTGGGCATCATTGAGATCGCCAATACCCAGGCCTTTGATCAGGAACAACAGACGCTGATCAACGAGCTGCATCGCCCTCTCGCCTTTGCGCTGCAATCCGCGCAACGGCGCCAGCAATTCCTGGATCAGGCCGCCGGCACCCGCGCCTAACCGGCTTTGCAGCTGCGTCAGTCAATACCTCGTGCGGCCTTGGCCGCTTTCAGCGGGGCGGACAGCAGCGCCGGCTTACGCGGCACAATATCCGCCAGCGATGCCACCATCCGGGCCATGTCCGCATCCATATCCCCGGTAGGCAGGAAACAATCGACAATGCGCACCTGACGGCGCCGATAGCAAAAGCCCAACACCACAATCGGCACCGCCATCTGCTCGGCAATACGGTAAAACCCGGTTTTCCACCGCTTGGCGCCAGTACGGGTGCCCTCCGGGGCGAGCCCCAGCCAGAACGGCGTCTCGCGCATTACCGCCGTGGTCTGATCCACCACATCCCGAGCGCTGTCACGGTTCACCGGGATGCCTCCCAGCCAGTACATGAGCCGGCCCAGACGCCCTTCAAACAAGGTGTGTTTGCCCATGAAGCGCACCTGCACCCGTAGCGACTGGATGGCACTGATGCCGATCAGCCCGTCAATGTTCGAGGTGTGCGGTGCGACCGCCAGAACCACACGGGGCGCATTGGGCAAGCGGCCAACAATGCGCCAGCCCATGGCCCCCAGTATCAATTTACCCAACCCCGCCAGCAGCCAGTGGCCGCGACGGGGCACCTGATCCCCCAGTGTTCGCGCTGTCAGCGGTGCCAGTTCCGATTTCATGCAAATACCGTAAAAGTCTGTCGACTCAGTGCCACGGCCTTCCCGGCCGCGTCCCAGATCACCGCCTGGCTTTGGCCATAGCCGTCACTGCACTGGTCCGTGTTTACCCGATATTGCCACAAAGTATCCGCCGGTCGAGACTCTGGATCATCCAGCAATTCCATGGTCCAGGTCAGAGAGCTGGCCGGAGCCGGACCTTTAAGCAGTGGCAGCACCGAAGGCGGCCAGGTATCTACCAGAGCAATCAGCGCCGCTGTACTCATGGTTTCCGGGGGTACGGCAAAGCCCATGTACCCCCCGAAATCCGGCGCTGCGCTGGCGCTGAACGGTGGCATGCCCTCCGCATAGCGGATATCAAAATGGGACAGGAAATCCGGCGTCAGCCCCTTGATAAACGGTAGCGCGATGCTTTGTTCCGCCCCTTTCAAACCTGGCGCAGACGGCCCTTCCACCACCACTTTGGACTCCCGGCCCACACCGAAGCTGGCCAGCATAACCGCGACCACCTGCTCCCCCTGGCGAGCGGACACCATCGCCTGCATCACCGATTTCCCTTCCCGTAACACCGTCGCTTCCAATGCAACCTCACCGGGCGATGCCGGCGCCACAAAAGACAGAGAGAAACTGCGCAAGAATCGCCCAGTCGCCACTGTCTTTTGCAGATGGTCAAACAACACTGCACCGACCAGCCCGCCAAACAGCGCCCGGCCCTGCCCCCAGCCTTCAGGGAAGGAGGCACTGCCCTTGCCATCCACCGTGGCCAAAATTTCATCGAATGTCATGATCTCTCACTTTTTGCATGCCTGAAAATAGCGGCCCTTTATGTACCATCCCCGCCAGATCGGTAAAAGTCATTATCCCGAAACGGCGCCATAACCAACAAGAGTGCGCATAAAACAAGCGGAAAAAGTGTTTTCCCCATGCGCTTGGCGCCCCTTGCCGGTAGCATAGGCGCCTCTTTTTCAGTTTCGCCAGTACGGAGATAAACGCATGACCTGGTTGAAATCCCGACGCCTTCAGTACCTGTTGGCCATCACTGCTCTCTTTTTCTCGCTGATGGTTGTACTGCGCGCCGTGTTTTATTTCGGCTTTTCCCCTTTGTCCGGTGACAGTGACATCGCCACCGACACCATTCTCACTGCCTGGGGCATTGGCCTTCGCTTTGACTTGCGCCTGGCCCTGCTGCTGATGCTCCCGCTGGCGGCCCTGGCCTACCTGCCCTGGCTGAACCTGCTACGCAGCAGCATTGCCCGCTTTGTGGGTCATGCCTATCTGCTGCTGGCCCTGTTGCTGGTGGTGCTCACCTATATTCTCGATTTTGGCCACTATGCCTACCTGGGCGACCGGCTCAATGTCACCGCGTTGCGTTTCCTGGAAGACACCGCTATTTCCACCCAGATGGTCTGGGAAAGCTACCCCGTTATCTGGATTACCCTGGGCTGGCTGCTCACCACCGCGCTCACCTTCTGGGCCGCCCTGTGGATTGAGAAAACCTTGCTCGGCCGTCCGCAAACCCGCATTGCCAAAAGCCAGGCCACATTCGGCTTTTTCGTCTGTTTCGCACTGTTCTTCTTTGCGATCCTGGGTCGGGTCAGCGACATCAATATTCTTAACCCGATCCCGCTGCGCTGGAGCGAAGCCTTCGCCACCGGTAACAAGGCGGTAGGATCGCTGGGGCTAAACCCGGTGCTGTACTTCTACGACACCACCCTCATCCCTGCCTCCCCCTACGACAAGGACGCGGTGAAAGAGTATTACCCCGTCATGGCGGATTATCTGGGCATTCCGGCAGAGCAGCGCCAGGAGCTCAACTTCGACCGTGTTGTGGATGTGCAGCCCCACAAACTGAATTACGACCAACCGCCGAACGTGGTATTCGTGATGCTGGAGTCCCTCGGCGCCAGCCGTGTCGGCGCCTACGGCACCCCGTTCAACCCCACCCCGCATCTGGACCAGATTGCCGACGACGGCTGGCTCTTCAAACACTTCTACGTACCGGTTACCGGCACCGCCAAAACCATCTGGGCCACCTTCACAGGCATTCCTGATGTGGCGCCTACGGAAAGCGCCAGCCGTAACCCTCTCACCAGCCATCAACGCATGGTGCTGAATGAATTCAAGGGCTACCGCAAATTCTACTTTGTCGGCGGCAACGCCGGCTGGGCAAACATCGACGGGCTGATTAAGCAGAGCATTGACGGGATTGAGCTGTACGAGGAAGGGGACTGGAAAGCGCCCAACGTAGACGTATGGGGCATTTCCGACCTGGAGCTATTTCGCGAGTCCAACCAGATTCTCGACGACCTGCCCAACGATCAACCTTTCTTTGCCTTTATCCAGACCGCCGGCAATCACCGCCCCTTCACTATCCCCGAAAAGAACGGGGATTTCGAAGTGCGCGATATGCCGGAAGAAGAGCTGAGAGAGCACGGATTCCGCAACCCCGCCCAATACAACGCCGTGCGTCTGCTGGATTACAACGTGGGCGAATACATGAAAATGGCACGCGCCAGTGACTATTTCGACAACACGATTTTTGTGTTCTTCGGCGACCACAACAATCGCATTACCACCATCCCCCACATGCCACCGGCCATGGAAAAACTGGGGCTGGAGAGCAATCACGTGCCACACATGATTTATGCGCCCGCTTACCTGGAACCCCGCGTTATTGAACAATCAATGGGGCTAACCGATGTGATGCCCACCATCGCCGGCATGCTGGGCCTGACCTACCGCAACACAACCCTGGGCCGGGACATTCAGAGCCCGGCGCCAGAAGGCGACCGCGCCAGTTTTGTGGTCATGCAGGAAGGGCCGCGTCCGGTGTATGGCGCCCTGACCAAGGATTACTTCGTGCGCATGAATCACGATGGCAGCAATGCCACCCTCCACGACCTGCACAGCGACGACCCGGAAACCGACCGCGCCGAGCAGCACCCGGACGTGTTTGAAAAACTCTATGACCTGGCCCGCGGGCAATACGAAACCGCGCGCTACATGTTCTACGACAACGTGGACAAGTAACCTCCAGCCTCTTGTGGGCTACCGGTAACGCCCTCAGACTGAGAGCGTTACCATTTATGGGCTGACCACAAGTGCAACCACGGGAAACCATCGATACCGTCATTATCGGTGCCGGCATGATCGGCCTGGCTATCGCTCGTGAACTTGCCCCTTCAAGGTCAGTGGTTCTACTCGAGCAAGAAAGCCACTTTGGCGAGCACCTCTCCTCCCGCAACAGCGAAGTCATCCACGCCGGCCTCTATTACCCGCCAAATTCCCTGAAAGCCCGCCTGTGCCTGCGCGGCAACACCTTGCTGTACCGGTATTGCCAGGAACAAACCATTCCCTACCGACGGTGCGGCAAGCTGATCGTAGCCAATGCAGGACAACAGGACTCACTGGAGCAACTACATCACAACGCCTTGCACAACGGTGCCACAGGATTACACCGCTGCACTCAGCAGTGGCTGCAGCGGCAAGAACCCTGGCTGCATGCCAGCGAGGCCCTACTCAGCGAACACAGTGGGATCCTCGACAGCCATGCGTTGATGGGGCGCCTTGCCGAGCAGGCACAGGAACATCATGCCCTGCTGTGCTGTCGCCACCGGGTGCGCCGGATCAACTGTGAACCCGGACATTTCCTGCTCCAGGTGGACAGCGACGACAGCCCTTTCGAATTACAGTGCCGACAACTGATCAATGCCGCCGGCCTGGATGCCGTTTCCCTACTGAAACGCTGCAACGGCTTTCCCGCAGAAAAGACTCCCGAACAACGGCTGGCCCGGGGCAATTATTTTTCCCTCAGTGGACACAGCCCCACCCGAAGGCTGATCTATCCGCTACCGAAAGCAGACGGATTGGGCATCCACCTCACTGTGGACCTGGCCGGCCAGGCCCGCTTCGGCCCGGATGTGGAATGGATCGAACACAGGGATTACCAGGTCAACACCGCCCGGCTGCCACACTTCGAAGAAGCTATCCGACGCTACTGGCCAGACCTGAACACAAATAGACTCTCCCCTGCCTACACCGGCATCCGCCCCAAGCTGTTTATAAAAGGAGAACCCTATCGGGATTTTCTGCTGCAGGGAGAAAAGGAGCACGGCATCAAAGGCATGATCAACCTGCTGGGGATTGAATCCCCGGGGCTGACTGCGGCACTGGCCATTGCAGAAGACATTGCCAAGCACAGTTAGTTCTTACGTCGGGTGCCACTGAGCCCAAGCGAACGGCACCATTCAAACACCAACCGATTGCCGGGAAAACAGCCCCCCGGTAGAACCTGATTGGAATAAGGCGATTCCTGCTATTCACCAATGAAAAAGGTAGAATAGCTCCCGGCATCAGCATCAATAAAAATAGCCGTAACAAGGTAAAGAACCAGGGAAGGGAAAATGATTAAAACACGCTATTGCACGGCCTTGCTGCTGTGCTCGCTTGGGTTAACTGCCTGCTATTGGGAAAGCGACCAGATAGATCAAGGTAACTCAGCGCAGCCTCGCGCCTCGCTGGCTCCCAAAACCATCATCCACTATTCTGAAACCGGCGAGCCTGAAGCCTTGGAGCAGTTTACCTACCAGAGCGTCAGTGAGTTCGATTCCGTACTCTATACCGGCCCGGGCGCAGACGAGATCTGGAGCACCCCGGATGACCTGGCTGACGGCCATACCCTGTGCCGTTACCAGGATGAAGGATTTATGGCACCCGCCCCCTTCCCGCTTTTTGTTCGTTCGCTCAAAGAGTCTCTGTTCTATGGCCAAACATTCGAGGCACTGCTGGGCATTCACTTTCCGGCTAACAAGCTACAGCGCTGCCCCAGCAGGCTGCTTAGTAACCTGGTAGAAGAAAAAAACAGCTGCGAATCGGAGCGATGTGAAGCGCTGCTCGGCCCAGTCGGTAACCTGCAAATATCCAACGACATGCAACCCGGCCGGGTGTTGCAGCAACAAATGACCCTGAGCCCAATGAATAATGGGCAGGCAGGCTCCCTGTACCTTTATTTCACTCAATTGATGGAAGTGCATTACGATGCCAGTGGCATCCCCACCCGTATTACCGAGCAGTCTGTCGCCCCGCTACCTCCAATTGGAGAAGGCCTCGATTTTTCCCTGCCAGAATTTGCCGCCGAGAACTGTCCGGAGTCCCCGTCTTTCATTCTTGAACTGACGCTGACAGGGCCTGCATGCTGGGGCCTAAAACGTGAAAGCGAGCTATCTCTCAACAGCTTCCAGGCAGACGTTAGCAGTCAACGCTATTACGGCCTCTATCCCCAGGACGTAGAGAACAGCAATCGCTATTACGATGAAACCGCGCAACGTGTTTATGATCTGGGAGGCGGTGACTTCCCGCCCTCACAGGACGACACCTTTCTGAAGGTAACAGATTTTTCCAACACTCAGGAAGTTAGCCGCTACACCTTGCAAAAAGGCCCGGACCAGGTCTGGTTCACTGAAGATGATGAGCAACAAGTCACCTACCGAGCCAGCCTGAATTCAAGTGGGCAGCCACTCATGATTGAAACGCCCAGCTATGAATATCACTTTCGCTATACGCCCACAGGACAACCGGACCAGATAGACCATGTCATAGACGGTAAGCTCGATAAGCAACGGCAATACCTCTATGACAATGATGGAACCATCACTATCGACGAGAAGCGTCACTCCGATACGCTCGACCAGCTTGTCCTGAGACACAAGACCGTTCTGGCTCCTCAACCCCACATGGTTGATTTTATTGGCGACTTCCCCGTTATACCGAAGACTCCAGTTGCCCCAAACCTGCAGGTGGTGTTGTACGGGGAGCTACTTGATGGCTACTTCCCAAGCCTGTCATTGCTGTCCCAAACTCAGGGAAATAGCGCTATGGACATTACGCTGGATACGTCGTCCCTGCTCATCTCAGACCTTAACCTGTCGGGCGTCACGATCAGCGGCATCACCTTAGGCAGCTTCCCGGTCAGCGGTGGCGCCCCATAACCGCTCCGGCCAAACGAACCACCGTTTTCATGGGCAACAATCTCACCATTGCCGTCAGCGCCTTGTAGTGCCAGCCCGGTACTACAACCGGCTTACCCCGGACAAGGGCACGCAGCCCCGCTGCCGCCACCGAATCCGCCGGCATCATGGCCTTTTCCAGGTTCGGGTCCAGGCTGTCACGGGCCTTGCCGGAAAATTCCGTGCGAGTGCCGCCGGGAGCGAGGGTGGTCACGGTGATACCAGCAGACTTCCACTCCTCGTGCAGGGCTCTACCCAAGGTCAGCACAAAGGATTTACTGGCCGCGTAAGTCGCCATACCGGGAATGGGGAACCAGGCCGATACTGACGCGATATTCAGTATCCAGCCCTCTCCGCGCTCGGCCATGGGCACGGCAAAAAGCTGCGTGAGTGCCAGCAGACTGCGGACGTTCACGTCCACCATACCCATCTGCTCGACCATTGGAATGTTCAGCATCGGTTGCTGAAAACCGAAACCCGCATTGTTAATCAGAACATGGACGTTCCGCTGCAGATTTAGAACCTGATCGAACACCGCCTGAGGGCTGTGTGAATCAGCAAGGTCCGCCGTAATCACATCCACCTGCACCGACTGTAACTCACTGGCCAGTGCGTCCAGTCGTTCGGTACGCCGTGCCACCAGAATCAAATTACAGCCGGCCGCTGCCAGCTGGCGTGCCATTTCTGCGCCAATACCACTGGAGGCGCCGGTAATTAACGCGGTTTTTCCTGAAAACATTTTTTGCTCCAGCTTTCAGCCGTGAATACCCTGACTAGGTTCAAGGCACCTGTAGGAACGTAGCGTAGCGGAGTAACGCCCGCCAGGGCGGCCCGCAGGGTGAGCGCAGCGAATAATTCCCTTCCAGGGGACGAATCGAGCGATAGCGAAGCGACCGAAGGGAGTGATTTCCAATTCCTGAGGGACAGAGAACGTTTGTGATATCTGAACCGTTTTCCTCGCTGTCGCTCGGTTCGTCCCTCAAGAGGAACTCCTACAGCGGCTTCGTAGAAATGCCAAAACCTGGAACTTTTCGCATTTCCGAATCAAATCGAGCGTAGCTCTTGTACCCCAAAAACAAAAAACCCGGCACAAGGCCGGGTTTTTCTGGTGCTTAACTGCGAGCTGTTTTACAGCTTGCCGTCCAGCTCCGGTACAGCTTCGAACAGGTCAGCCACCAGGCCGTAGTCCGCCACCTGGAAGATGGGGGCTTCTTCGTCCTTGTTGATAGCAACGATGACCTTGGAGTCTTTCATGCCGGCCAGATGCTGAATGGCACCGGAGATGCCCACAGCAACGTACAGGTTCGGCGCAACGATTTTACCGGTCTGACCGACCTGCATGTCGTTGGGTACGAAGCCTGCGTCAACGGCAGCACGGGATGCACCCACGCCAGCGCCCAACTTGTCAGCCAGCTTGTACAGGATTTCGAAGTTGTCACCGTTACCCATGCCACGACCACCGGAGATCACGATCTCGGCAGAAGTCAGCTCAGGACGGTCAGACTTGGCCAGCTCTTCGCCCACGAAGGAGGAAATGCCCGCGTCTTTTGCAACGTCGATGTTTTCAACAGAAGCAGAACCGCCTTCTGCTGCAACGCCGTCGAAAGAAGTACCACGCACGGTGATCACTTTCTTGGCATCGCCACACTTAACGGTAGCAATAGCGTTACCGGCGTAGATCGGACGCTTGAAGGTGTCCGCATCGATCACGTCGGAGATCTCGGAGATCTGGGCCACGTCCAGCAGAGCCGCCGCGCGGGGCGCGAAGTTCTTGCCGGTGGTGGTGGCAGCCGCCAGGATGTGGCTGTAATCCGCACCCACTTCAGCAACCAGGTCACCAATGTTTTCAGCCAGCTGATGCTCGTAGGCATCGTTGTCTGCGCACAGTACCTTGGAAACGCCATCAACCTTGGCCGCTTCTTCAGCAACAGCACCACAGCCTTTACCGGCTACCAGTACAGTGATGTCGCCGCCGATTTCTTTGGCAGCAGCAACCACACTCAGGGTAACTTTGTTGAGCGCGGCGTTATCGTGTTCGGCGTAAACTAATACACTCATCAGATCACCTTCGCTTCGTTCTTCAGTTTCTCGACCAGCTCGTCAACGGAGCCAACGATAATGCCAGCCTGACGCTCGGCCGGTGCTTCCACTTTCTCGGTGGTTACACGCGGAGTCAGGTCAACGCCCAGATCAGCTGCGGTCTTGGTGTCCAGCGGCTTTTTCTTGGCTTTCATGATGTTCGGCAGAGACGCGTAACGCGGCTCGTTGAGGCGCAGGTCAGTGGTAACCACTGCCGGCAGGCTCAGCTCAACAGTCTGCAGGCCACCGTCGATTTCACGGGTCACCTTCACTTTACCGTCAGCCACATTCACTTCAGAAGCGAAGGTACCCTGCGGCATGCCAGCCAGCGCAGCCAGCATCTGGCCAGTCTGGTTGTTGTCGCCATCGATAGCCTGCTTGCCCAGAATAACCAGCTCAGGCTTCTCTTCATCAACAATGGCTTTCAGCGCTTTGGCGATGCCCAGCGGCTGAACGTCTTCGTCGGTTTCGACCAGGATGGAGCGGTCAGCGCCCAGAGCCATGGCAGTACGCAGCTGTTCCTGAGCGGTCTTGGGACCGATGGAAACGGCAACGATTTCGGTAACTACACCCTTTTCTTTCAGACGCACCGCTTCTTCTACAGCGATTTCACAAAAGGGATTCATGGCCATTTTAACATTGGCGAGATCAACACCAGTGTTGTCAGCCTTCACGCGAACCTTGACGTTGTAATCAACGACTCGCTTGATGGGTACAAGAACCTTCATAGGATCCTCGGAATGTTCCATTGGGTGACTTGTAGAAGGAGGCGACATGACGCCGTTGCCGGGTCCACCCCCGCGAAAGAGCCGCTATCTTGAACGCTCGCCCACAACAGGTCAATAGGCCGAAAATCTGTAAGCAGATGATTTTGCTGCAAATAGACCACACAAAGTGTCCACTTTTTGTGACCTGTCGGTCGGCGATTTTCTTGTAAATCAACCATCTAGCAAGAGATAATCCAAACACTTGTTTGAAAGTGCCCTGCGCCGGTTCAAATGTTGACACAAGTTCGCGTCCGCAGGGTCAACCCCAGTAGTGGTGTGGTTTCTTCTATCTCTATATACTCCGCGCCACCCCAAGGCTGGTCTCGGTTGGCCACTGAGAAAGGTTTTCTGTTACCACTAATGTCAGAACATCTTTCTCAGTGGCTCCCGGGCCAAACACGCAATCGATAGCGAGGAGACAGGCTGTGGAACGCGAATCTATGGAAGTCGATGTAGTCATCGTCGGCGCCGGTCCTTCCGGTCTGGCAACTGCCTGCCGTCTGGGTCAGATCGCCCAGGAAACCGGTCAGGAAATCAGTGTTGTTGTGGTAGAGAAAGGCTCCGAAGTGGGCGCCCATATCCTTTCCGGTGCGGTGCTTGAGCCGCGCGCCCTGAATGAACTGTTCCCCAACTGGCAGGAACTGGGCGCCCCGGTGAACACCAAGGTGACCGGCGACGATATCTTCTTCCTCACCGGCCCGGAAAAGGCACAGAAAGTGCCCAACATGTTCGTCCCCAAAACCATGCACAACGAAGGGAACTACATTATTTCCCTGGGTAACCTGTGCCGCTGGCTGGGCGAGCAGGCCGAAGGCCTGGGCATCGAAGTCTTCCCCGGCTTCGCCGCTACCGAAGTGCTGTACCACGAAGACGGGTCTGTTAAAGGCATCGCCACCGGCGATTCCGGCATCGGCCATGACGGCGAGCACAAGCCCAGCTACACCCCGGGCATGGAACTGCACGCCAAGTACACCATCTTCTCTGAAGGCTGCCGTGGTCATCTGGGTAAGCAGCTGCAGGAAAAGTACAACCTGCGCGATGGCACCGATCCCCAGCACTACGGTCTCGGCATCAAGGAACTGTGGGACATCGACCCGGCCAAGCATCAGGAAGGCCTGGTGGTTCACACCGCAGGCTGGCCGCTGACCGAATCCGGTTCCCCGGGTGGTGCGTTCCTGTACCACATCGAGAACAACCAGGTGGCCCTGGGTCTGATCACCGACCTGGCCTACTCCAACCCGCATGTCTCTCCGTTCGATGAGATGCAGCGCTGGAAGACCAACCCGGAAATCAAGAAGCACCTGGAAGGCGGCAAGCGTGTCTCTTACGGCGCCCGTGCCATCGTCAAGGGCGGCCTGCAGTCCCTGCCCAAGATGACCATTCCCGGTGGCCTGCTGGTTGGCGACAACGCCGGCACGCTGAACTTCGCCAAGATCAAAGGCACCCACACGGCCATGAAGTCCGGCATGATCGCTGCCGAAGTACTGGCTGAAGCGCTGAAAGCCGGCCGCGGCAGCGACGAGCTGACCGAATACAAGGATGCCTTCGAGAAGAGCTGGGTGTACGAAGAGCTGCACGCGCAGCGCAACTTCGGCCCGGCCCAGCACAAGTTCGGCAACCTGATCGGTTCCGCTTTTGCCTTTGTCGACCTGAACCTGTTCAACGGCAAGCTGCCCTTCACCATGCGCGATACCACCCCGGATCACGCTACCCTGAAGCCGGCTGACCAGAGCAAGAAAATCGACTACCCGAAACCGGACGGCAAGATCACCTTCGCCAAGCTGGACAGCGTGTTCCTGTCCAACACCAACCACGAAGAAGATCAGCCCTGTCACCTGACGCTGAAAGATCCGAGCGTGCCGCTTGAGGTTAACCTGCCCAAGTGGGACGAGCCGGCCCAGCGTTACTGCCCGGCGGGCGTGTACGAAGTGGTGGAAGACGAAAACACCGGCGAAAATCGTTTCCAGATCAACGCCCAGAACTGTGTCCACTGCAAAACCTGTGACATCAAGGACCCGACCCAGAACATCAACTGGGTGGCTCCGGAAGGCACCGGCGGCCCGAATTACCCGAACATGTAATTCCCGTCACGGCTTCCGTGTCACAAACAAAAAAGGCGCCTTTTCAGGCGCCTTTTTTGTTATGGCCGGACTGTCAAACCCTGACAGTCCGGCAGAAAGGGTCAGGCCAGAGGTCTCTGCAGACGCTGGATAACCCGGGCACGCTGCTGCGCACGGTTCTTACGCAGGCGGTACCAGGCCAGACGAATGCGATAATCAAGGGCATCCATCATCGCCAGCGGAGGCATGGCCGGCATGTGCAGGTCCGGTTTGCGGGACTGAATCCGTACCGGGGCTTCAAGTGTCTGGGTTTCGTTGTGCTTCATGGTCTCCTCCCTGTCTGATGACAATATGGAGTGGCTGGGCTGTGATTGGCCTCCATAATGCAATCAGGTTTATCATCAGTAAATCGAAAAGAACTGCACCTATCGTTCAATTTTCCTGAAAGGTTAACCATGCCACCCAACACCCCTCTCCAGCCCCTGCTGGATACGGAAATTCTGCGCAGTTTCGTGGCCATTGCTGAAACCGAGAGCTTCACCCAGGCCGCCAACGAAGTGTTCCGCACCCCCTCCGCATTGAGCATGCAAATCAAGCGCCTGGAGGAACAGGTTGGCCAACGGCTATTCCTCCGCGAAGCCCGGCGAGTCAGCCTGACCGCCGAAGGGGAAGCCATGCTCGGTTACGCCCGGCGGCTACTGAAACTGAACCAGGAGGCGATCAGCCACTTCACCGCCCCGGAGCTGGAAGGCACCGTACGGCTGGGCACCCCGGATGATATCGGCACCCGCATTCTGCCCCAGGTGCTGACCCAGTTTTCCCGCTCCCACCCTGCGGTGCAGGTGAATGTGATTGTCGGTCGCAGCGCCGACATGTTGCAGCAACTGGATGCCGGCAAACTGGACCTGATTATGGTAACCACGGGCAAACAGGCGCGGCCGGCACGGGGGGAAGTGGTGCATAGCGAGCCGCTGGTATGGGCAGGCGCCCAGAGTGGTATCGCGGTCACCCAGAATCCTCTACCCCTGGCCTTGGCCAGCCAGGGCTGCCCCTGGCGCAAAATGGCGCTGGAAGCGCTGGACCACAGCCAGCATCGCTACCGGGTCGCCTATACCAGCGAACATTGTGCCGGCCAGGAAGCTGCCATGCAGGCAGATCTGGCCATTGGCCCCTTCCCCCTCAGCCTTATTCAGCCGCCCCTGCAGCAACTGGGTGACGAATACGCCCTCCCTGAACTGGGCGATTATCAGATCGCCATGCTTTACCGTGGGGAAGAAGGGTCAGCCACCCACGTACTCGCCGGTCATGTACGGGCGGTCTTCCGGGCACTGCGGTTATAGTGGGCCACAACGCATGCCGAGAAACGATACAAATAATTAATTTTGTCTCATTGTTTAATGAATACATCCTCGTTAGCATAAATTGAAACGAGCGTATGACCGGCTTAGCCGCCGGCTTTCGAGGATGAACAACAATGACCGCACAAGCCTCTGCCTTCGACAAAAAAAACCGGCTTGAGAACCAATGGCCGGCCCCCCTCAGCGCCAAAGAGCTGGACCGCACATTCCCCGGCATTCTGGACAGCACCGTCATGTTGTCTGCCGGCGCCAATATCATCATGCAACTGGCACTCCCCGCCGTCGGTTATGGCGTTGCCGAGAGCCGGGTGAAAAGTGGCTCCGTTTTGCACCGCCCGTTCAAACGCACCCGCACCACCTTTACCTATCTAGCCGTGGCCATGATGGGCACCAACGAGGAAAAACTGGCCTATCGCAAGGCCGTCAACGGGGCGCACAGGCAGGTCTATTCCACCGACAGCTCGCCGGTGGAGTACAACGCTTTCGATCCCGAATTGCAGATGTGGGTGGCCGCCTGCCTGTATTGGGGCTTTGTGGATACCTACCAGAAAGTTAACCGGACGCTGAGCCACGCGGAGCAGGAAGCGTTCTACCGGTTATCTCACCCGCTTGGCACCACCTTGCAGGTGCGCCAGGACATGTGGCCAAAGGACCTGGACGGCTTTGAGGCGTACTGGCAAAACGGCCTGAAGCACCTGAGCATTGATGAGCGTGTGCGGGAGTTTCTGATGATCATCGCCGACCTGAAATTTCTCAACCCGGTCAGCCAGTTCCTGTTCGGCCGCTTCAACCGCTTCATCACCACCGGCTTTCTTCCTCAAGAACTGCGCGATCAGATGCAGCTGGAATGGAACGACGACAAGCAGCACAAGTTTGAACGCTTTGTGCGGATGGCTGGCCGCATCAGCCGCCTCTTTCCTCGCCCTATTCGCCAGGCCGCTTATCTGCTGCCGCTCTGGGACTTCCGTCGCCGACTGAAAAAAGGCAAACCGCTGATTTAAGGTTATCGCGGACGCGCGTAAACCTGTCGCACTGTGCCGGAGGCTGGGCGCCGGCGGCCTGACGCTAACCCCGGGAGGACAATCCCGCGATACCGGCCACCTCCCCAGGCAGCAGGTCACGGCTCTCCCCCGGGACCAGGCTTTCATCTAGAACCAGATGACCAATAGCCAGACGGTGCAACGTCAGCACCTTGTTATCGAAACGCCCGAACATTCTCTTGATTTGGTGATAGCGGCCTTCGCACAGCCAGACATCCGCCTCGTAAGCACTGCGAATCTTGATCTCTGCCGGGCGTGTCTTGATGCCCTCGAATGCGAACCACATGCCTTCGGAAAATGCGGCCACATACGCCTCCGTCAAAGGCCGCTCCACCGTCACCCGGTAGTGCTTGCGAACCTGACTCTGCGGCTGACTCAGCTGCCGGGACCAGGCGCCATCATTGGTCAGCAACACCAGTCCGGTACTGTTGAAATCCAGCCTGCCGGCCAGATGCAAACCCCGGCGCTGTGACGCAGGCAACAAATCCATCACGGTGGTGTGCTGATCGTCACTGGTGGCACTGACCACGCCGGCGGGCTTATTCACCATCAGGTAACGCGGCGCTTCACTTTGCAGTGGTTGACCGTCCAGCTCTACCCGATCAAACGGGCCGATTCGCTGCTGCCGATCCCGTACCGGCACGCCATTTACCCGCACCCGCCCCGCAGCCAGCACTGGTCGCAGTCCGCTGCGGCTGACTTGCAGAACCTGGCTGAGAAAACGATCGAGACGGTGGTAGCGGCTTGGCATCGGCACAGTTTACCTGCCGGCCATTCAAACCGTGATAGCTAAATGCTATTTAGCCATTAGAAAAAGACTATTATGAAAAGAGAATACAAACAGTTCCCATTAGCAGTCATAATTTTACCAAGAGCACCCAGGATAACGCTTTGCTCCACTGCCGCTGGGCCGTTATCCAAATGCTCCCTCCGTTGTCACTACAGGATTGCCATGTCGACCTTTCCCTATCGCCTGACCGCACTGACACTCGCCTGTTTCACCGCCTCTTTTGCCCATGCAGCCGAGGAACAGAGCAATGTGCTTGAAACCGTAAAAGTACAAAGCAGTGCCGACGCCTCCAAGGAAGGTCTTAGTGAAGCGTACGCCGGTGGCCAGGTGGCCGAAGGCGGTTCTCTGGGGATCCTTGGCAAGCAGGATAGTCTGGAAACCCCTTACAATTTCACCAACTACACAGAACTGCTGATTGAAGACCAACAAGCGGAGAGTGTCGGTGATGTACTGCTGAATGATCCGGCGGTGCGTGTTGCCCGCGGCTTCGGCAACTTCCAGCAAGTCTATCTGGTACGCGGCCTGCCGGTGTACTCCGACGACATGAGCTACAACGGCCTGTATGGCCTGCTCCCTCGCCAATACCTGTCCTCGGAGTTCATTCAGCGCGTTCAGGTATTCCGTGGTGCCAATGCGTTCCTGAACGGCGCCGCGCCCGGCGGCAGTGGACTGGGCGGTGCAATCAACGTACTGCCCAAGCGAGCCCCCAACTACGCGGTGAACCAGTTTACCCTTGGCGTGGAGAGCGGCGGCCAGGGTTACGGTGCTGTGGACCTGGCGCGCCGTAGTGACGACGGCCGTGCCGGCATCCGTATCAACGCCGCCCGCCGCGATGGCGACACGGCTGTGGATGGTGAGAACCAGAAAATATCCATGTCACATATCGGTGTGGATTTCCGCGAAGAGAATCTGCGTCTCTCCGCCGACCTGGGCTTTCAGAAATTCAGCATGGATGCATCCATGCCCAGCATCACCTTTGCCTCCGGCGTGCCAATCCAGAAAACCCCGGATGCCGACAAGAGCATCGCCCAACCCTGGACTTACTCCAACTCTGAAGACCTGTTTGGCACCCTGCGCGCCGAGTATGACTTTGCGGATAACGTCACCGCCTGGCTCGCTGCCGGGGCCCGCCAGGGCGACGAAGATGCCATCTTCGCCAACCCCACTGTTAACAATACCGCTGGCGATTACACCGCGAGCCGTTTCGAGAATGTCCGGGAAGATACCGTCATCACTGGCGAAGCCGGGGTTCGCTGGGAACTGGCAACCGGCGAGGTAGGCCACACCCTGAGCCTGTCCACTGCCAGCTATGAACTGGACTCCAAGAACGCCTTTATTTTTGGGGGAGGCATCACCGGCAATATCTATAACCCCCAGACGGCTCCCATGCCGGCGTTGGGTTTCGCCGGTGGCGATCTCAACGATCCCAAAACCACCATCAAAACCCAGATGCGCAGCGTCGCACTGGCTGACCAGCTTGCCATGCTGGACGATAAACTACTGGTGACGCTCGGTGCCCGCTACCAGGAAATCGAAGACACCAGCTACGACTACAACACCGGTGATCGAGGCAACAAGTACGAAGACAACGATGTGACCCCGTCCGTTGGTGTGCTGTACCGCCTCACCGATTCCGTCTCCCTCTACACCAATTACATCGAAGGCCTGGTGGCTGGCGGTAACGCTCCCGCCAACAACAACAGCCAGCCGGTGGCTAACGCCGGGGAAACCATTGCCCCATTCACCACCGAACAGACCGAACTGGGTATGAAGTTCGACGCCGGAAATCTGGGCGGCAGCCTCTCGCTGTTCCAGAGCAAGAAGCCCATCACCGGTTTCGACGGCAACAACACATTCGAAATCGTGGATGACCAGACAAACAACGGCCTGGAACTGATGGCCTACGGCAAGCCACTGGACAGCCTGACGGTGCTCGGCGGTATCAGCCTGCTGGATACCGACGTGGATGGTGAAGACGCCATTGGCTCCCCGGACACCCAGGCCAACCTGAATGTGGACTGGGCTGTCCCCGGCACGGAAGGCCTGTCCCTGGACGGCCGCGTGATTTACACCAGTTCCCAATATACCAACGCCGCCAACACCCAGAAGATACCGGACTGGACCCGCCTGGATCTCGGTGCCCGCTATCTGATCCCGGTCGGAGACGCTAAGATGCTAACCCTGCGCGCCCGGGTCGAGAATGTGGCAGATGCGGACTACTGGGCTTCCGCCGGCGGCTTCCCCGGCTCCAGCTACCTGACCGTAGGCGCTCCGCGTACCGTTATGCTATCTGGCACCTACGAATTCTGATCCCAGGGAAACGCCCCGGCCTGTGCCGGGGCAATCTTTTATGAAACAAAGCACGTTCCGAATCTGGTCCTCCCTGCACACCTGGACCAGCCTGATCAGCACCGCCTTCCTGTTAATGCTTTGCATCACCGGACTGCCGCTGATCTTTCATGATGAACTCGACAGCGTTCTCCACAGTGACCACTGGCAACCCGCCAACCCTGACGGTGCGCTGCTGAGTCTGGACGATATTCTCGAGCAGGCGGCGCAGCACCGCCCTGGTGAAGTCCCGCTGTACATGAGCTTCGATATCGACCGCCCGGTTATCAACGTCACCAGCGGCCCCGCGCCGGATTCCCCCGGCCGCGACATGACCATGGAGTCCTTCGATCGAACCAGCGGCGAGCCGGTACCCGGGCACGATGGCTTCGACATCATGGAATTCCTGCTGCAACTGCACACCGACATGTTCCTGGGCTTACCCGGCATGCTGTTCCTGGGCGCCATGGGCCTGCTGCTGATCATCGCCATTGTGTCCGGCGTTGTGCTCTATGCCCCCTTCATGCGCAAACTGGAATTCGGTGCCTTGCGCACCCGGCGCGCCAAACGCATCAAGTGGCTGGACTATCACAACCTGCTGGGCATTGTGACCCTCGCCTGGCTCACCGTGGTGGGTCTCACCGGCGTGGTGAACAGCCTTGCCGACCCTATCACCACTACCTGGCGAACCCAGGCACTGGCCGACCTGACTGCCGGCTACCAGGGCGACACCGTTCCCACCCCGGCTGAAATGGCCTCGCTGGATGAGGCCGTCAAGCAGGCAGTGGAAGCAGCGCCAGACATGACACTGCAATTCGTGGCCTTCCCCGGTGGCGACTGGTCCACCAACTACCACTACGCCATTTTCCTGCACGGCAACACGCCGTTGACTTCGCACATCACCACACCGGTGCTGATTGATGCACGCACCGGCGAGTTTGCCGGCATGCGGGAGATGCCCTGGTACAACAAGGCTCTCGCCCTTTCCGGGCCACTGCATTTTGGGGATTACGGCGGATTACCGCTGAAGATTCTCTGGTTTGTACTGGACCTGTTTACCATTGTGGTACTGGTGAGCGGGCTGTACCTGTGGTGGGTGCGGCGACGTAACAGCAACGCTGGAGGTGCATGATGAGCCGAACCTTTGCCCTTCCCCTGTTCATCGGCATCACCAGTATCGTAGGGCTGCTGGCCGCCCTGCTCGGCGATGGCATCTACGACGGAGTATCCTGGTTAGGCCTGGGCATCCCGGTGGCCGCCGTAATTTACGCCTACGCCAAACGACACTGACCGCCGCCACAGCAGACGACTGTAGGAGCCCCACTTGAGGGGCGAACAACGACGGAGAGGATCGAAACTCGTGTCTCACCACAGAGCAAAAGCCACAAAGACCATTAATGGTTCTACCCTGCGATCTCCATTCCCTCTATGAGAATTGGCAGATGTCTTTTCAGGTTTGAATTTCGCCCCTCAAGTGAGGCCCCTACAGGGAAGAAAAGCCATTAGAAGCGCACGGTAACGGCCGAAATAAACGCATCGCGAGTACCGATAAACCCATCGTATTCCAGCATCACCGATAGCCGCGGCGTTACGTCCCAGTTGGCTCCTGCCACCAGATTCCAGCGATCAGAATTGCTCTGATCCACCTTGTAATCCAGCACCTGATCGGTACCCGGAATCGCCAGGCTACCGGCTGCCACCGTCCGCACATCCAGATAGTTACCCCCGGCAAACACCGTCAGCCGCCCTGCCCGGTTTAATGCAAAGCCGCGACCCACTCGCGGGCTGACGGTGAAGGCGCGCCCCTCCAGCGTGGTCTTGTCGGAATCCGTCCAGGTCACGTTAAACGGCACCAATAAAAACCAGTCCCGCCACCCGGAGGCCACCACGCCCCCGGCGCCGTAATTCATCGGGCTAAGGTCCACATCAATGGGGAAACGCACCTGCTTGCCTTCAAACAGATAGCACACCGGCGGCCTGATGGCGCCGGTGCAATCCTTGCCGGTCTGAGCCAGCAGAGTATCGCCATCCAGTTGAATATCCAGATCCAGATCCCCGTTTACCTGCCCGAAGGTGCCATACAGATTCAGGAACGGCAGTACCCAGGCGTCCACCTTGATCTGCTCGGTAATCAAGTCGCTGTCGGCACCAAAGGACACGAACCGGAACGGCCGGGTGCCATTGCCATTAAAGCCCACTTCCAGGTTTTCAATCCGCATATCCTGGTGTACATCTGCCCGCAGCACGCCAATCCCGAAAGGCATAGGCAAATCATAGCCACGGGCCACCGCCTGCTTGCCCAGAAATGGCAACGGGTGGTTCCAGTAACGGGGAACATCGTCGCCGCTACTGTCGAGCACTGAGCGACGGTTGGGATAGTTATACTGGGACAGACCGGTGTTGGTCAGACGATGGTTCACCCGCACCTGACTGATATCCATGCTGGCCCCGGCTGACACTCCGGATTCGCTGGCAGTGAACAGCTCAATACCCGCATTGGCGGAGCCAAGCTGCTCATCACTGTTGCCCACATTGGAACTTGCATTGGAGCGTAACAGCCACTTGCCCCGTGTGATCTGGTCGATCACAGCCGGGTCGCTAATCACCGCCACAAAGCGCTCCGCCCGCGCACCAATCCCCAGCCCCATGCGAACGGAATGAATATCCAGGTAGGTATGGGTGTTATCGCGCTGGTCGTGTAATACCGCCACCGACGTGCCCCCCCCCAGGGGACCCAGAAGCAAGACATCGGTGGTGCCGACAATGTAACCCGGGGCTGCATCCAGTTTTTGTTGCAGCTCCGGCATCTCGGCAGAGAACTGTTGCAGCGCCTTGTCGGTTTTCCAGTCAACCTGTTCGCGCACGGCATCCACATCAGCCACCGGCGCCCCCACACAGCCGGTAAGAATTCCCACACCGAATACCAGCAAGACCAGTTTGACTGATAGAAACAAATGCCCCATTCACCGCTTCCCTATGCTACTTATCGTAGATTCCATCATTCCTTCACCGGATGGTGGACGGTTTTGGGGAAAGTGTCACGCTACAGACAGGAAGCCCATGGCCACCATGCGCGATGCGCGATGCGCTAACAGAGGAGCCACGCCAGGCAGATATATCCCAGCGCGGCGACAACCCCGAGGGCAACGCACAATACAGCAGGTATCTTGAGTGCGGGAGACGGGTCAGAAGCAGTAGCGATGTTATTGCTCGACACGGACAGCCCAATATCGGCAACCCAAAACATCACGCCGAGAAAACGTCCAGAATGGCGACAGCCCTGACCATCCAAACGTTGATCATCCTGCACCTTTTTTAAACAAGAACGCCGCCACTTCACGGCTAAAAGTTTTCAACCCAGCACGCTTACGGCTGCCTGTCGAAGGTTTTCACCCCTTCCGGAATCTTGAACCAATCCTGTTTTTCGCTGATCCAGATATGTGCCTGCGGCTCAAGAATGCTGGTATCCGCCAGATTGGCTGGTTTGAGTTTGATACTGTCTGGCTCATCCGGGTTAACGTGGTAAATGCGATTGCCGCAGGTGGGACAGAACATTGCCGCACTGGTATTGCCACTGTCCGCAGTACGCAGCCATTCGCGCATTTCACCGTGAAACACGATGTCTTGGGCGCGCACAACCGCGGTAAGGCTGAATGCACTGGTGGACAGCTTCTGGCACGCCTTGCAGTGGCAGGCCAGTACTTTCTGGGGTTCAGCCAATAACTGGTAGATCACCGCACCGCATTGGCAAGCACCGTCGATTGGATAGGTCGCCATCTCTCCCTCCTTCGCTTATTCAGAATGATCGCCCGCAGGCTCATACCGATAGTGCCCGGTGATGCGGTAGTCGAACAACATGTCTTCAAGCCGTGGGCCAGCACCGATGTTATGCACTATCTCAGGATTTCCAGTGCCGAGCGACAGCGTGTCGGTGACGATACCAATGTGTGGCAAGTTGCCCGGCAGCATCCAGGTGACCAGATCGCCCGGCGCATAATCCGAGGGATTATCACTCACGGGCAGTGACTCACCATGGCGAGTGAAGAAGGTCTGCAGATTGGGTACACGGCGATGGTCGATATTGCGATCGGTGGACGACAGCCCCCAGATCCGCCGGGACGGATAGACATCGAAATCAGCGGCCATATCCTCGTGCACCAGCTGCTGTAAATCAGTACCAATGGCGCGGTAGGAACGAATGATCACATCCGTGCATACGCCGATCTCCGCCGGCACATCCCCATTGGGATAATCGATTCGGTAATAGGCCCCGTTGTAAGTCACCCTGTGTTCCGTGCGCTCCATCGCCGCCGCCACAAGGTCCTGCCCGAAGCTATCGGCCAAACTGTGTCCGGCAACCAGCAGCAGCGCAACAAGGCAGCACCTTGCCAATAGGTTTTTCCGGAACCGAACGTCTTTATCCATAATCCTTGGCGCCTTATAAAATGCAGGGAGAATCAAGCCAAAACTCTGCCAGGCTTTCATCATCACTACTGGAAATTGCGATGACAGCAAGCTTTCAAATTCGAATATCTGTACCTCCTGAAGAGCGTCACCGCTGGAAGTACACCACCAGACGAAGATGAAGGTACTCGTCGACGATCAGGGTTTCGTGCTCGAAACGCCGCACCACCGCGTCGGTATCGAGCAACGAGCCGATGCCACGGGCGTAGCTGGTCAGCACGGGGGCATGCCACCAGCGGCGGAAATCCGGGGAAATTCGGCTTAGCCCGTCAATGAACGCTTCCAAGCTCGGCTCTTTCGGCGCAACAGCCAGATCACAGCGTAGCTGGGCCAGCAAGCGCGGTGCATCCTGCTGCCAATCCGGCAAGCGACGCCGTAGCTCTGGGTCAGTGAACACCATGCGGATCAGGTTTCTCTCATCGGCAGCACAAGCGCTTAAGCCAAGCAAACGGTCAGCCGCCGAGTTCCAGGCGACGATATCCCAGCAAAGATTGGTGACATACGCAGGTCGGTCGGGCAACTCGTCAATCAACCGTTGTACACCGGGCGAAATGGCATGACTCTGGTGTGCCTCTGCCGGAGGAGGTCGCCCCTGAGCCAGCAGGAAAAGATGGCAGCACTCGGCATCATCAAGCTTCAACGCCTTGGCAACGCTGAGCAGAAAGTGCTCGGAGACGCCGATCTCTCGCCCCTGTTCGAACCAGGTGTACCAGGTCAGCCCGACACCGGCCAGCGTGGCAACCTCTTCGCGGCGCAGCCCTGGCGTGCGTCGCCGCCCAGTCTCGGGAAGGCCCACCTCTGAGGGCGTCAACTTCCCCCGGTGCCTGCGTAGGAATTCACTGAGTTCATCACGGGTTCGATCCAGACTTCGATTCGCCACGCCATTACCCCTAGTAATAGGATAAAGAACTATATTGTAACAGTACTTGGTAGCACCAAAGATACCACCTCCTGAAACGCCCGACGGAGGCAACCATGTCAGCCGAACACGTAATACCCTGCCCACAAGCCAGCGCCCGTCAATGGATGGGCCTGGCGGTCCTCGCCCTGCCAACGCTGGTACTGGGGCTGGATGTGACAATTCTCTACCTGGCAATGCCAGCGCTGGCGATGGACCTTCGGCCCGATAGTACTGAAGCGTTGTGGATCATGGATATCTATGGGTTCATGATTGCCGGCTTTCTGATCACCATGGGCACGCTCGGCGACAACATCGGCCGGCGCCGTCTGCTGATGATCGGTGCCATTGCTTTTGCGACCGCGTCGATGATGGCCGCCTGGTCCAACAGCGCCACCATGTTGATCGTGGCACGGGCCCTGCTGGGCGTAGCTGGTGCCACCCTCATGCCCTCCACCCTGGCGTTGATCAGCAACATGTTCGCCGATCCGCGGCAAAGGGCGCAGGCCATCGGCATCTGGGCAACCATGTTCGCCGCCGGCATGGCGGCCGGCCCGATCGTGGGTGGCTGGGTTCTTAGCCACTTCTGGTGGGGCGCCGCGTTTTTGGTTGCGGTGCCGGTCATTCTGGTACTGCTGATCACCGCGCCCCTGCTGTTGCCGGAGTACCATTCCCAGGAAAAGCGTCAGCTGGATTTAGCCAGTGTGGCACTCTCCCTGCTGACCATGCTGCCCATCGTTTACGGCATCAAGGAAGGCGCAAAGAATGGGCCAGAGCTCGGAGCACTTGCTGCACTGGTCATTGGCGTCCTGTTTGGCAGTGTGTTCGTACGCCGCCAGCGCCGCCTCACACATCCTTTGCTGGATCTGAGCCTGTTCGCCAACAACACTCTCAATGCTGCCTTGATAGTGCTGTTGTTCGGCCTGATCGGCGTGGCCGGCACAATGTTACTGGTAACCCAGTATCTGCAACTGGTCGCGGACATGTCCGCCTTCCAGGCGGGTCTGTGGATGGGGCCACCGGCGCTGATGATGGTCCTCGCTGGCACCACCGCACCGCTGGTGGCCCGTCGCGTGCGGCCCGGTTACGTGGTGGCCGGCGCCCTGTTGCTCTCCATTCCCGGTTACGGTCTGCTGAGCATCGCCACCTCGGACGCCTCCGACATCGCCATGGTAGTGGGCGGATTCTCATTGATCTATTTCAGCCTCGGCACCCTGGCTGCTCTGGGTACCGACCTGGTAGTAGGCGCCGTGCCAGTGGCCAAAGCGGGATCCGCTTCCGCCCTTTCGGAGCTGGTTCAGGAACTGGGCGTCGCCCTCGGCGTAGCGCTCCTCGGCAGCTTGGCAACCCTGGTTTACCGCAACCAAATGGCGGGCGAAGCCCAAATCAAGGACGGGCTCTGGTCGGTGGTCTCCGCCGCTCAGGAGCTGTCGCCACAAACCCTGCTTGACGCCAAGAACGCCTTCGTCGCAGGCATGAACCTGACCGCCGCCAGCAGCGCCCTGGGGGTGCTGGTCTTGGCGCTGGTTGCTGCCCGTCTGCTGCGAAGCGTGCCCGCGTCAGACAATATGGCGTCAGACAGAGTTACCACAGTATAAAAAATCGAAAGATCAACGATCAGGGACACGCATCATTTCAACGTTTGCTGGTGAATTACGCCTTAGGCTAATTCACCCTACGCTAGCTGTTGGGGTGCTGCTTACTGGTAGAGCTCCCCTTGGTGTTTCAACCAGCCGTCCGCGTGGCGGCCTTGCGGATCGTGGTGGGTCCAGTGGACCACGCCACCTTTATCATTCCATTCGTACTCACCGTAGAAAGCCACGCTGTCGCCTTCACGCAAACCGGGAATGCGGGGTGCCAGGTCGATATTGTGCGCGATGAGGATGGTTTGGCCAGAGCCGAGTTCAAGAATGAATTTCTGATGGCGACTGCCTTCATTATCGTCCGGCAGCACCTTGATCACCCGGCCAGCGTCTTCCACCTGAACATCGCTTTGCCGGTTTTCATAGGCCATCTCGAGGATGCCATCGCCGACGGCAGAGGTCGTTTCCGCCGGTGAGCCCTGCGGTGCCGCGCCAGATTGAGAACCGCCATTTTGCAGGCCGCCCAGCCCGTAAAATGTCAGCAACGCAATGGCCACAAGAATCGGAAACACTTTTTTCATTGATTCACCTTTAGGTAAACCTGCCTGAGCCGGCAGGATACAAGCACAGACATCCCCGAATTAGACCACAACCCCGCCAGTGATTGACCGTTCGCTGTCAGACTGTAATCGTTAAAAATCCCCCAACCGAGTCAAAGCTTTTGCACAATCATGTAGGTATGAAGCTCGGGATACTGGTCATACTCCAGATGCCGACACACACCCCCAAGCCGGGATACCAGCGCCAGGAATCCGTTAACACCCAGTGAGGAGTAATACATTTCCGGCCCCATGAAATCATCCCGGTGATCTCCCGGTTCATCGGTGCCGCCAAACGAGAAGATCAACACCCCGCCCGCTTTCAGGCTGTTCACCAGCCGGGTGATAACATTTTCCTGTTCCGAAAGAGGCACATGCCAAATGCTGTCCCACGCCGTGATAAAAGCATAATCAGCAGGGCTGTCCCACTGGCAGATATCCTGAAGATGGAACGTCACATCCGGGTGACGATCCCGGGCCAGACGCAGCATCTTCGCCGAAATATCCACGCCTTCCGGCGTAAACCCTTGCTCCTGCAGCAAATCGATAAACCGGCCCGTACACCCACACCCCACATCCAGCGCCCGACCCTTACGGCGGACAAACTGCAGCGCCCGCTTGTGCGCCTCAACGCCATTCTGACGATTGAACTTCTCGCTTTCCCACAGGTGGGTCAGAGTGTCGTACTTCTTCCCGGTTTCAGTGGGGTCCATGGGCAATCAGCCCTTGGAACGCTGCGAAAGGAACACCCAGCCAAAGAACAGCATAAAGGCCAGATCGTTGAGCCCATAGATGCTGTAAAACACCCCGGCAAACAGATCCTGCTCATACACCGCACCAAGGCTATGGTTCGACATCCACAGCCCCCACGCCACCACGTACACCAGCTTCTCCACGGCAAACGCCGCCGCCAGCCAGCGGATATTGCCCTGGATAAACGCCGCCCCCAGATAGGCCAGCCCCCATACCACAATCATCAGCAGCCCGAAGTTGGACATAACTACCGGATCGGCCTGGTTGATGGCCTCATTAGTGAAGGCACGGGAGAAAAGCAGGACACCGCCGATGTTCATTAGCGCTGCGGCGATAAAACCGTTTCTGACCAGGTTGGCGTTCATTGTCTCTCCAGAGAATTAAGGGGTATTTGGGTTTCATAAAGCCTGACAGGCCAGCGGCAAGACTATACGTTCCTGCGCCAACCAGGAAATTTACTATAGGAACGTAGCGTAGCGGAGTAACGCACTTAGTGCGGCCCGGAGGGTGAGCGAAGCGAATACGACACTTGAGGCGCGAACAGCCTAGCCATCAATGCCCTCTGGGTTCAATGAAGTGCACCGGGCAAGACCTGACCCTCGTTCCTTCTGAGCAATTTTAGGCAGAGGGCACACTAAGTTCATAACTCGTATATGTTTGACCAAACATTGTACTTTCGTAGACCCGTGATGCCATTTTCTTAAGAAATTGATATTCAGGGCGAGTATTGAATAGATGCAAAACTACATGATGATGACTTAATTCAGAAGCCCAGCCCATGACATCTTTGAAGACACGAACACCAATTCCCCAAAACTCTTTATCTATCACTATCGCTAGTTCATAAGATCCGTTTTCGAACTGAATACCACACCAGCCTGCTACAGAACCATTAACCAATATTCCTTTAACCTTGCAGCCTTTTGATGAATCTACCGCAACTTTACCGGCAACCCATTCTTTTAACGATGCCATATCGAACTCGTCATGTGACACTAAGTGCTCTCGAACTTTTTCTTTGTTGAGAATTTTTAGTAACTTAGCCTCTTCTAGGCATTGAATATTTTTATATTCGATTTCTTTCATCGCGGAACTCGTTATCGCCTAACGCGGAACTTTGCGGCAATTTTGGAGCCGCGAAGCGGTGTAAAAAATTGTCCGGCAACAGCGTATTGTTAGGGGACCCCGCTACCGGCGTAATATAGCATGTCGATTATCGGACAAGACGCGATCGTACCGTTCAATAAAGGTGGTAAACTTTTCAGGTTGTTGATTGAAGGTGCCGATCCATTTTGACAACCCACTAGCAATCACATTAATAAGGTCTAGTAAATTGAAGTAGCTATTTTCGTGATCGTCTTCTGGCGTAAACCCTGTAGTTGCCACGCAAAAGGATATGCGCTTTTCATCACCTCTTAAAACGCGCCGCGAATCCAAGTTTGTCATGTGCAGTATAGAATTCCTCAACCCCCAAAACTGAGAAGGTGTTATTCCCACCCGATCTAGCGCAGCATATTCCTCAAGCCACTTAACGAAGTTACGCGGAGTATCGCCGTGCTCCAAAAATGCTAGAGTGTCGATGAATGAGGCCAAAAGCTTCATGGAAGAAACATAATATCCGTTATTGAACAACATCTTAATGGCATTAAAATAATCGTCATGTATTAGTGACGGCATATCGAAGCCTTCAGGCCTCATGTAATCTTCAAGGTAGTCAGACATTACTCCCCCACCCAACTTAGGGTGACCTTGGTGCTTGCTCAACAGAAGTGGTTCATGAGGTGTACTTATGTCGATTTCAGGCTTCCCGTCTACAACTGCCGTGATACAGCATAAGGGATCTGCACGGGCAGCGAGTTTTTGAAATATCTCCTCAAAAACCTCTAATGTTCTTCCTTGTCTCGATAGAGCCATGAATCGCTTCAGAGTCAGCCCCGCCGGGGAGGGAACTGTTGTAGCATTTGAAAGATCAGATTGAACTGATCTTCTGAGGCAGTCTGATTTTTCTTCATCTGTTCCTTCCAGAGTATGTTCGACATACCCAAGCTGGAAAATCTCGTTGCTCTCAACGAAATAGAACAGATTGAATACTCGCTCTCGCACAGTCGAAATCACTCCCTAACAGGTATTAGGAAGCCCGCTCGAATATCCAATGAACGCGCCGGCTTCCTATCACATTTATGAAATTCATATGCCAACCGATAAAAGCAGAAATTTCAGCGGGTTACAACGGCACCCTTTTCCGGACGGCTGTGATATGAGGAAGGCTCATTTTCTGATCAAGCGATGGGGAGCAGGTCTTTATACCCGTTTGAGCGAAGTTTTCTAACGAAGGTTGGATTTTGAAAGGGTGTTCGCGCCTCGAGAGGCGTATTCGCTTCGCTCCCCCTCCGGGCCGCACTACGTGCGTTACTTCGCTACGCTACGTTCCTACAAATCTTCAGAGATAACAGGCAGGGCCGGACGGCCCTGCCCTGGTGGTCTTCAGTCTTTCTTCTTCCAATCCAGACTATAAAGATCATCCCGACGATCCCGCAGGTTGGTCACTGACCCTTCCCGGTGCAGCAGCTTCAGCTTTTCCAGGTCCACGTCCGCAAACATCAGCATTTCGGTATTGGGGACCGACTCGCTAATGATGGCATCGTGGGGGAAGTAGAAGTCGCTGGGGGAAAATACCGAGGACTGGGCGTACTGGATGTCCACCGCATCCACCCGCGGCAGGTTGCCCACGGAGCCGGAGATGGCCACGTAGCATTCGTTTTCGATGGCGCGGGCCTGGGCGCAGTGGCGTACGCGCAGGTAGCCGTTCTTGGTGTCGGTCCAGAACGGGACGAACAGGATGTCCATCTTGTCTTCAGCCAGGATGCGGCCCAGCTCCGGAAATTCCACGTCGTAGCAGATCAGGATGCCTACCCGACCGGCATCGGTATCGAACACCTGCAAACGGTCGCCACCCTGGATGACCCAGTCGCGCCGTTCGTGGGGAGTGATGTGGATCTTGTACTGGGATTCCACAGAGCCATCGCGGCGCATCAGGTAGGCCACGTTGTAGACCTTGTCATCTTCAATCACCGGCATGGAGCCACCAACGATATTGATGTTGTAGCTCACCGCCATGTCGGCCAGGGCATCGCGGACTTCGTCGGTAAAGCTGGCCAGGAAGCGTACCGCTTCCACGGAGTTCAGTTCCGGGCGCAGGCCCATGAGCGGCGCGCTGAAGAATTCCGGCAGCACGGCAAAGTCAGCGCGGTAATCCGACAGCGCATCAATAAAGAATTCCACCTGGTTGAGCAGGTCCTGCACATCGCGGGCGGCGCGCATGCGGCGCTGTACCACACCCACCCGCACCACGGTCCGGCGCGGCCATTCGGCATCGTCGTCTTCCGGCTCGTAGAGGATGTTGTCCCACTCCAGCAGCGTGGCGTAGCCGTGGGAATCTTCGTCTTCCGGCAGGTAGGCCTTCATCAGACGTTTCACGTCGAAGCCGTTGGCGAGCTGGAACGACAGAATCGGGTCGTAAATGGCGCGGGATTCCACCTGCTCGATGTACTCGGTGACCTTCATCTGGTCAGCGTAGTTGGTGAACCCCGGCAAGCGCCCCCCGGCCAGAATGGCGCGCAGGTTTTCTTCCCGGCACAGCTCTTTGCGGGCTTCGTAAAGACGACGCCCCAACCGGTAGCCGCGGTACTCCTTGTCCACAAACACGTCCAAGCCGTACAGGGCATCCCCCTTCTTGTCGTGGGAGCGCACCTTGTCGTCGGTGATCAGGTCTTCGTAGCGGTGCGGATTGGAGAAACGGTCGTATTTGACCTTGATGGTCAGCGCCGTGGCCACCAGCTCGCCATTGTCTTCGATCACCAGCTGCCCATCCTGAAAAATGCGGATCAGGGTCTTGATGGTGTCTTCCGGCCAGGCCCCACCAATATCGTGATAGACCTGATTCATAAGACGCGCCAACGCCGGGTAATCGTCTTCGGTGAGCGTACGCAAACGCAGGCGGGTTGTTTCTTCGGCCATAAAAAACTCCGTTTTTCGCTGCACGCGTCACGCTCAACGCAACAACGCGATACAGGTCTATTCATCTCTTCAATGCCGCAGCCGCGCTTCAATGCTGCAGGTTACGACGATTTTTGCATTTCCGTGTTGCGTGCCGCGTGTTGCTTCTCTATTTAGGCATTCAGTGGCGGGAAGGTAATCAACCAGCTCATTTCCTGATTCTGCAACGCATGCATGCCACTGGGATAGAGCGCCACCCCATCGGGGCGAATAAAAAGCACGCCCCCTTCATTCAGGCCAACAAAGCCGGATTGATGCTCGCGGACAAAACCGCACACCTCGCTCCACTGCGGCTGCAATGAAGGTGGAATGGTTTCGTAGCCGATGACACCATTGGCCAGAGGGTCATCGATGGCAACCCGGTCGCGATACAGGCCCACCGCGTCTTCGCCGACCAGCAGCACCATGCCCTGATGAAAGTGGAGCAGGGTCACGTTACCGCGCGGTGGCAGGCTGAGGTTTTCCTGTAGGTCGATAATGGTGTCCATAGAATCTGAAACCTTACGTAATACGGGCGGATAAATGGCTGAAAACATTGTAATACTTACCGGCGCCGGAATCTCTGCGGAATCCGGGATCAAGACCTTCCGCGCCGCCGACGGGCTGTGGGAAAACCACCGGGTAGAAGATGTGGCCACCCCGGAAGCCTTCCTGCGCAATCCCCTGCTGGTGCAGAACTTCTACAACCAGCGCCGCCAACAGCTGCTCACACCGGCCATTCAGCCCAATGCGGCCCACCGGGCACTGGCCAAGTTAGAGAAAGCCTTCCCGGCGGGCAAGGTACTGCTGGTGACCCAGAACATCGACGACCTCCACGAACGGGCTGGCAGCCGCAATCTGATCCACATGCACGGCGAACTGCTCAAGGGCCGCTGCCAGACCAGCGGCGGCCTGGTGGACCTGGACCACGACCTGACCGTCAACCTGCCCTGCCCGCTCTGCGGCGGCAAAGGCTGCCTGCGCCCCCATGTGGTGTGGTTCGGGGAAATGCCTCTGCAGATGGAAGCCATCTACCGCGCCTTGTCCCAGTGTGACCGCTTTATCAGCATCGGCACCAGCGGCAACGTGTACCCGGCCGCCGGCTTTGTGGAAGAGGCCAACCGCCATGGTGCGCACACCGTGGAACTGAATCTGGAACCCTCCCAGCGGCTCACCGCCTTTGCCGAACACCAGCATGGGCTGGCCAGCGAACTGGTGCCGGCCTATGTGGAAGAGTTGATTGAAGGACTAAGCTGCTAGCTACGAGCTTCTAGCTGCGAGGAACACCCGTTTCTTAAATAACCTGTCAGGTATGCGGATTCGGTCGGAACGCGGGCACTGACTATTCGTACCCCAGGACCACCTCGCGCCTGGTAGCTAGCAGCTCGTAGCTAATAGCTGGCTTTTCCTTCATTGCCCCACCCTATGGCACAGACAGGCCCCTTGATATTTCTATAACCGGCTGATTCCGCTAGACTGCTGGACCTCTACAAAGGGAGTGTCAGCCAGAGCCCGCCGCGCAAGAACGGGGCACGGGGCCTCCAGCAACTACAGGTAGCAAAGCACATCATGACCGACAAGCAGGTAGACGACCTTAACATTGCCTCGCAGGACGTACTGATTACGCCCAACGCGCTGAAGGAAAAATTGCCTCTCAGCGATAACGCCCGCCAGACTGTGATCAGCGGCCGCGAGACCATCCGTAATATTCTGGACCGCAAGGACCATCGCCTGTTCGTGGTGATTGGCCCCTGCTCTATCCACGATACGGACGCCGCCATGGAATACGCCGCCCGGCTGAAGAAGCTGGCCGACGAGGTGAGCGACACCATCTACCTGGTGCTGCGTGTCTACTTTGAGAAGCCGCGTACCACTGTGGGCTGGAAAGGGCTGATCAACGACCCTTACATGAACGATTCCTTCAAGGTGGAAGACGGCCTGCATATTGCCCGCAAGCTGCTGCTGGATGTGGCCGAGCTGGGCCTGCCTGCCGCCACCGAGGCGCTGGACCCGACCACCCCGCAGTACCTGCAGGACTTGATCGCCTGGAACGCCATTGGCGCGCGCACCACCGAGAGCCAGACGCACCGGGAAATGTCTTCCGGCCTGTCCAGCCCGGTGGGTTTCAAGAACGGTACCGATGGCAGCCTGGATGTGGCCGTAAACGCCATGCTCAGCGTAAAGCACCCGCACCGTTTCCTGGGCATCGACCCGGAAGGCCGCGTGGCGCTGACCACCACCAAAGGCAACCAGTATGGTCATGTTGTGTTGCGTGGCGGTGGCGGCAAGCCGAACTACGATTCCGTATCCGTGGCGCTGGCTGAACAGGCACTGGAGAAAGCCGGTGTCTCCACCAACATCATGGTGGATTGCTCCCACGCCAACTCCAACAAGGACCCGGGCCTGCAGCCGCTGGTGATGGAAAACATCGCCAACCAGATTCTGGAAGGCAACGACTCCATCCTCGGCCTGATGGTGGAATCGCACCTGAAATTCGGCAACCAGAAAATCCCGCCGAATCTGGACGACCTGGAATACGGCGTGTCCATCACCGACGGCTGTATCGCCTGGGACACCACCGAAGAAGCCATTCGCAGCATGGCTGACAAACTGCGCGAGGTGCTGCCGAAACGGCAGAAGTAGTCGCCCCGTTGCTGACAAAAAAGCCGCCTTCAGGGCGGCTTTTTTGTGGGCGTTCCCCTATAAGGACTCACTGCAGGTATAGCCCACTTCGCTTGCAGACAAATCCCCAGCGCACAAACGCTTCTTCGCTAAGCCGCACAAAAAAAGCCCGGCAATTGCCGGGCTTCTTCAAACGGTTAGCAGGGCTAACTTAGCCGCCGAACAAACCGGCCAGGCCAGAACCTCCCTCCAGCAAACACTCGAATGCCAGCGTCGGGCTAAGGCCACCCGCTGCTGCATCAGGGCAGATTCCATCAAGGATCGGATCAAGCGGCGTGCCGTCACCGCCAGCGCCACCACTGATGGCTTCCATGAAACACGCCGCAGGGTCCACGTTACCGTCGGCAGACTCTTCTGAACAAATCTGGTCGGTCAGCGGATTGGAGCCCGAGATTGCATCCTGAATGTCTCCGAAAGCAGAACCGGCTTCAATCAGACAGTCGAAAGGCGTCGTCGGCCCCAGATCCGCTTCGGAAGCATCCGGGCAGAACTGACCCAGTACTGGCGCCAGCGGGTTGCCATCGGCACCCGGCAGGCCACCACCACCCGGAGCAAAACCACCAGCGGCTTCTTCGAAACAGGCTGCCGGATCAATCGGGCTATCTGCAGAGGCTTCCGGACACAGTTGCTCGGTCAGCGGGTTGCTGCCCAACAGCAGGTCCTGCACGTCACCAAAGTTACCGCCCGCTTCGGTCAGGCAATCCAGCGGAGTGGTCGGGCCCAGATCTGCTTCGGAGGTGTCCGGGCAGAATTGAGCCAGTACCGGCTCCAGCGGGTTGCCATCGGCACCCGGCAGCTCACCACCGCCTGGCGCAAGACCACCGGCCGCTTCCATAAAGCAGGCTGCCGGATCAATGGGTGCATCTGCAGAGGCTTCCGGACACAGTTGCTCGGTCAGCGGATTGCTGCCAAGCAGCAGGTCCTGCACGTCGCCAAAGTTACCGCCAGCTTCAGTCAGGCAATCCAGCGGAGTGGTCGGGCCCAGATCCGCCTCGGAGGTGTCCGGGCAGAATTGTGCCAGTACCGGCTCCAGCGGGTTGCCATCGGCACCCGGCAGCTCACCACCGCCTGGCGCAAGACCACCGGCCGCTTCCATGAAACAGGCTGCCGGATCAATGGGTGCATCCGCAGAGGCTTCCGGACACAGTTGCTCGGTCAGCGGGTTGCTGCCCAGCAGCAGGTCCTGCACGTCGCCAAAGTTGCCACCAGCTTCAGTCAGACAATCGATCGGCGTGGTCGGGCCCAAATCTGCTTCGGAGGTGTCCGGGCAGAATTGTGCCAGTACCGGTTCCAGCGGATTGCCATCGGCACCCGGCAGCTCACCACCGCCTGGCGCAAGACCACCGGCCGCTTCCATGAAACAGGCAGCCGGATCAATCGGAGCATCCGCAGACGCCTCCGGGCACAGTTGCTCGGTCAGCGGGTTGGAGCCCAGCAGCAGGTCCTGTACGTCCTGGAAGTTGCCACCGGCTTCCGCCAGGCAGTCTACCGGGGTGGTCGGGCCGACTTCGTTTTCAGCGGTTTCCGGGCAGAACTGTTCCAGCACCGGCGCTAACGGGTTGTCACCGCCACCACCGGGCAGACCGCCTGCACCACCGGCAGCCTCTTCAAAGCAGGCAGCCGGATCAACCGTGCCGTCAGCAGACTCTTCCGGGCACAGCGCCTCGGTCAGCGGGTTGGAACCGGAGATCAGCTCCTGAACGTCGCCAAAGGCGGAACCGGCTTCGGTCAGACAGTCGATGGGCGTGGTCGGGCCCACTTCGCCTGCAGCGGTTTCCGGACAGAACGGCTCCAGCACCGGTGCCAGCGGGTTATCACCGCCACCACCAGGCAAGCCGCCAGCACCACCGGCCGCTTCTTCAAAGCAGGCAGCCGGATCGATAGGCGTGGTCTGGGCCGCTTCCGGGCACAGGTTTTCAGTCAGCGGGTTCGGACCGAGCAGCAGATCCTGCACGTCCTGGAAGTTGCCACCGGCTTCCGCCAGGCAATCTACCGGGGTGGTCGGGCCGACTTCGTTTTCAGCGGTTTCCGGGCAGAACTGTTCCAGCACCGGCGCCAGTGGGTTATCACCGCCACCACCGGGCAGGCCGCCAGCACCACCGGCCGCTTCTTCGAAGCAGGCTGCCGGGTCAATCGGCGTGGTCTGAGCCGCTTCCGGGCACAGGTTTTCCGTGAGCGGGTTCGGGCCCAGCAACAGATCCTGAACGTCGCCAAAGGCGGAACCGGCTTCAGTCAGACAGTCGATGGGCGTGGTCGGACCCACTTCACCTGCAGCGGTTTCAGGACAGAACTGTTCCAGTACTGGCGCCAGCGGGTTGTCGCCACCACCGCCACCGGGCAGTCCGCCACCGCCAACTTCCATGAAGCAGGCTGCTGGATCAATCGGCGTGGTCTGGGCCGCTTCCGGACACAGGTTCTCGGTCAGCGGGTTCGGGCCCAGCAGCAAGTCCTGCACATCTTCGAAATCACCGCCCGCTTCCGCCAAACAGTCCACAGGGGTTGTCGGGCCGATCGGTGCAGCTGCGGTATCCGGACAGAATTGTTCCAGTACCGGCGCAAACGGGTTGCTGCCATCGCCACCGCCCGGATCGCCGGGGAAACCACCAATACCCATGGTCGCTTCGGCGAAGCAATCCGGCGGGTTCACTCGGCCATCCGCCGCATCCTGAGGACAGATCTGTTCTGTCAGCGGATTGGGCGCAGTGATCATGTCGATGATGGTGATATAGACACGGCTGGCTTCATCCAGACACGCGGTTGGAGAGGCCGGGTTGGGCGCAATCGAGCCGGTTTCCGGGCATAGCTGCTCGGCAATCGGATCTGCGGCGCCATCGCCACCGTCACCACCACCGGGCAAATTGCCACCAGCAGCGGCTTCTGCGAAGCAGTTGGCTGGGTCAACGTTACCGTCCAGGGATTCTTCCGGGCAGATCGCCTCGGTAATCGGGTTGGAACCGCCCAGCAGATCGCCTGCGTTCTGAAGATTGCCCGCCGCTTCCTGCAAACAAGCCGCAGCAAAGGTGCCGGACTGCTCGAAGAACCCGGTCAGGGCAGCCTGCGGATCGTCCTGCAGCATGGCCGGATCAAACAGGCCGGCAGGATCAAAGGCCACCGCCGCATCCGGGCAGAACTGCTGGACAATCATGTCCTGTGACAGCTCGAACCCGGTGTCGTCTTCCGACCCTTCTTCACCTTCAGTCAAACACTCACCGGGATCCATGGATCCCCCTTCGCCGGCGTCGCCAGACGCATCCGGACACAAGGCATCGGTGAGCTCATTCTGTTCGTCGATGATCTCTGCGATTTCCGGTGGTAGCGCGCGCGTGGCAGCGTCCGAGGTGTTGGAAGCTGGCGCTGAACTGCTGCCTCCCCCACCACAGGCTGCCAGCATTGCCGCAAGGGCGCTGCTGCCGACCAGAAGTTTGAATTGATTAGCCAAGATGAACCCCTCCATCATATCTTTGTCGTTATGGCCCCCAGAACAGGAGCTGGTATCAACGACTATGGAAGGGATGTGCAATCTGCTGTAGAGCAAGGAGGTTGGTAGACTGTTAACAAGCGTAGCCAGCGTTACCCATTAGTGTCTGAACAAGGCTCAAGACAACTTTTTGATTACAGTCTGCGGAATTACCCCTTGGCAGAGCGCCAGGAATTGCCTCCGGCAATCTGCGCACGGGCCCTTACATGGGCAGCCTCATCGCTGTGGCCTAGCCTGGCATTCACAAATACGCCAATCTCACGCAGTGCCATACTGGCCTCGGGCAACCAGGCGGCCAGGGCATGGAACACATGGGGCATCTGCTCCCAAACCTGCAGCGTATGCTCTACCCCCGCCCGCTCGGCCTGGTCCGCCACCCGCACCGCATCACTGTAAAGCACCTCGGTACTGCCCACCTGAATCAGCAATGGTGGCAACCCGGTGTAATCGGCAAACACGGGGGACAGCAAGGGCGCAGCAGCATCCTGGCCCCGGCTGTAAGACTTGGCCACAAAGCGCAATGCACCAAGCGGGATCAACGGATCGCTTTCTGCGTTGCGATGAATGCTTTCTCCACTGCAGGTGAGATCGCCCCAGGGGCTGATCAGCACAGCCGCAGCAGGTAACGGCAGATTCAGTTCACGCAATCGCAGCAAGGTGACAAGGGAAAGATTGCCACCAGCGGAATCCCCCGCCAGCACGATATGCTCCGGCCGGTAACCGGTATCCAGCAACGCCTTGTAAGCGCGCACCGCATCTTCCAGGGGTGCAGGGTAGGCCCAGTCCGGGGGCTGGCGATAATCCAGCGCCAGCACTTTGGCGCGGCACTCGCGGCTGAGTCGCCAGGTCACCGCCCGATGGGAACGGGGCGATCCGAAAAAATAGGCACCGCCGTGAAAATACAGCACCACCCGATTACTGCGCACGTTGCGCCCGGCAATCAGCCACTCACCGGGGACGCCCCCCATATGAGCGCGGGCAATATGCACTGACGAAGGCACTGGTAAAGCCAGGGTAACGGCATCAAACCCCAGTTGAGAGAATTTCATGAAACGGCGGCTAAAACGGATACGGCTGACCACCGGTTTGACCACACCCTTGATGGTCCGGGTGATCACTTTTCCTTGCCAGCTCCGGGCCGGATAATGTTTCTTGTTGTTGTCTGCCATGCTTTTGGCCGTCCCACAATGGAGACTTGAGCCTAAGTGGTCATCCCGGCTTGAACAAGCCACAATAAGTCACACTTTGTTCATCCACGGTCAAGGATTCAACCCGCGTATGGAAACCCTGCGGCAACGCTGGCAACACATTATTTTCGGCACCGACACCCCCGCCGGGCAGTTATTCGACATCATTCTGATTGTGGCGATTCTGGGCAGTGTTATTGCCGTGATGCTCGACAGTGTGTCCAGCCTGCACGAAGAATACGGTGTCGCGCTGTACGCCGCCGAATGGTTCTTCACCATTCTGTTTACGATTGAATACACCATCCGGCTGTGGGTCAGCGAACGGCCGCTCCGTTATGCACGCAGCTTTTTTGGCGTTGTGGACCTGTTGTCGATTATCCCCACCTACCTGAGCCTGCTGATCCCCGGCTCCAATTACCTGCTCACCATCCGGGCCTTGCGCGTACTGCGCGTATTCCGGGTGATGAAACTGGCCAAGTTCATGGGCGAGGCCAACCAGTTGGGTATTGCCTTGATCCGCACCCGACGCAAGATCGCCGTGTTCATGTTTTCCGTGTTCGTGGTGATTATTATTTTCGGCAGCCTGATGTATGTGGTGGAAGGCCCCGAGAATGGTTTTTCCAGTATTCCCCAGAGCATTTACTGGGCTATTGTGACAATCACCACGGTGGGCTATGGGGATATTTCACCGCAGACAGGCCTGGGGAAACTGATCGCCTCACTGGCCATGATCACCGGTTATGCGATTATTGCCGTGCCCACCGGGATTGTGACCGCCGAAATTTCCGCCGCCCGCGTGAGCATGCGCTATGAGCGTGAATGCCCAGGATGCCACCGCCATTCCCACGAGCCCGATGCCCGCTTTTGCCTGCAATGCGGTGAGGAGTTGCCGAAGCTGTCGTTGAAAGGCCCGGACGGTTAAAGAAAGCGGCAGGTTTTTAGCTTCTAGCTTCTAGCTTCTAGCTTCTAGCTTCTAGCTTCTAGCTTCTAGCTTCTAGCTTCTAGCTTGGATCGTCCTGCGGACGATGCCGTGCTGTGCACGGTTCGCGCCCCAAGCGGCGCTCCTACAGTAACTTGTTACTGTGGGAGCTTGCCTGCAAGCAATTAACCTTCGACCGCCGCTACATCGCTTGCAGGCATACCCGAAGGGCACAGAGAGTCCCTGCAGCGGCTTCGTAGAAAAGCAGATGCTGAGGAACTTTTCCGCCTTTCTTTATCGAAGCGAGCGTAGCTCGTAGCTCGCCCCTGCTTTTAACCGTCAATCAGACCCTTCTCGCGCAACACCTGAATAAACAGGTCAGGCTCCGGGCGGACCCGGTAATTGTCTGTCAAGTGTTGATACACCAGCCGACCTTCGGCATCGACGATAAATACCGTTGGCATGACCGTATCGCTGTCGTAGCCCAGCGCTTCCAGCCCCGCCGGTGTGCCACCCGCATCGACAATACCCAGTGCACGCGCCGCCTGGTTGTTATCATCACGCAGGTACTCGAAGTCCACCTGAAATTGCTTCGCCAGGTCCGCAGACTGGCTATGGGATTGCGGGCTGATCAATGCCACCCGAACCCCCTGGGCCTGCAGTGACTGATATTGCGCTGCCACTTCACGAATCTGTGCCATGCACAACGGGCACCAGTTGCCGCGGAAGAACAGCATCACCATTGGCTGGCCCGCATAATCCGCCACGGTTACCGGCTTGCCCTCCAGGTTCGTGAAGGTGACGGCCGGCAACGGTTCACCCAGTGCCACATTCGCCTCGCGAGTGCCGTAACGGCTATACCAGCGGATATAAGCGTGCACCCCGAGCAGGTTGAGAATCGCCAGGCTAACCATCACCACACAGGCCTGCCCGGCCAATGCCAGGCTGATGACCGCCAGCGTACCCAGCAAGGTCGGCCAAAATACCGTTGGCAGATTCTCGCTGGTGCGAGCCGGTTTCCATACGAACAGATAACTGAAGAATCCCACCGAGGGGACACAGGTCAGCAGCAATACCGCCCACGGCCAGCCGCCACCGGTAAACAGTTGCCAAAGCGCCATGCCGGTGGTGAACACCGCCAGGGAAATAAACGTGGAGATAAACAGTGATTTAAGGCTTTTCATCGTCGTTCCCGTTTCGAATCAGTGGATAAGATGCGAAACGGGAACCCGCGTTACAAGCAAAATGATGCCAGAGGGAAATCAGCTGGTGCAGGTTTCCAGCAAGCCCCGCAGCTCCGGAATACAGGAGCCACAGTTGGTGCCCGCCTGGCAGCCTTTGCCGATGGCTTCCACGGAATCCGCGCCCTCTTCCACCACACCCTCGATGGTTTTCTGACGGACCTGAAAACAACTGCAAATCACTGGCCCCAGATCCGGGCCGGCATCCGCCGGTTGCCCGGCCAGGATCGCCATGTGCTGGATGTCCGCCTCCACAGCAAAGCAGTCTGCCAGCCAATCCACGTCGCACACCGGCAGGGTTTCACCAATGGCCAGCCAGGCCAGCAAGCGGCCGTCCTTGTCCAGCGCCGCGCGCCGGTAATGCCCCGTGGCGGGATCGTTCAGCGCCAGCCACTGCGCCGCCTGGGGCAGCCAGTCGTGGAGCTGTTGTTCGGTTAGGTCCGCATCGCCGGCCAGCCGATAGCGTTGTACCTGGCCCGCCTGCAAAAATGCATCGACGGGAACTCGGGCCCAGTACTCCACGGCGGGTGGGGACGCCGCCGTGAACAACCAGCCATGCCAGCGGGGTTGCCAGTCGCTGACATTCACCGGCGTATGCTTGAACGCCGGCTGGCCGGAATGCGGATCCAGACGTGCCGGCACCAGGGCATCCACCCGGGCGCGGCGAGAAAACTGATCGGTCCAGTGCATCGGCATGAACGCGGTGCCGGGGCGCTGCCCGGTATCGCGGGTGACCCGCACCAACGCATCACCGACACGGCTGGTCAGGCGCACGAAGCCGCCCTCCTGCAGCCGGTAACGCTCAATATCCTGGGGATGCAACGCCGCAAAGGGCTCGCTGAGATGGGCAAACAGGCGCCCGGCACGGCCGGTGCGCGTCATGGTGTGCCACTGGTCCCGAATCCGCCCGCTGTTGAGAATAATCGGGAAGGCATCACCGATCTGGCGCACGGGTGGATTTTCACAGCTCACAAACCGGGCCCGCCCACTGGGGGTAGAAAACTGGCCGTCGGCATAGCAGCGGGGGTCGCCGTTCAGCGGCCACTGCTGTGGCTGCCACTGGGCATATTGGTCGGCGCTCAGATCCGCGGCTCCGGTCAAATCCAGCCGCTTGCCAAATTGGCCAGCCACCGCGGTGAGCGCCGAGTACTCGGCAAAAATGTCGTGTTCATGCTGGTAGGGAAAGGCGTCGGCAAAGCCCATGCGTTGGGCCACTTCGGTAATGATCCACCAGTCTGCTTTCGCTTGCCCGGGGGCAGGCACAAATGGCCGCTGGCGCGATACACACCGCTCGGAGTTGGTGACCATGCCGGATTTTTCGCCCCAGCCCAGGGCCGGCAAGCGAATATCCGCGCAGGCCAGCGTGTCACCGCTGGCCACGCAGTCGGACACCACCACGGTGTCGCAGGCCATCAATGCCTGGCGTACCTTATCCGCTTCCGGCAGGGAGTCCACCGGATTGGTGGCCATGATCCACACGGCTTTCACCTCGCCACTGGAAACCGCCTCGAACAGCTCAACCGCTGTAAGACCATTTTTTGTGGCCAACGCCGGCGCCTGCCAGAAGTCCGCCACGGCGGCGTGGTGCGCCGGGTTGTCGATATCCAGATGCACGGCCAGCTGATTGGCCAGCCCACCCACTTCCCGGCCCCCCATGGCGTTGGGTTGGCCGGTGATGGAAAACGGACTGGCACCGGGCTTGCCGACACGGCCGGTGGCCAGGTGGGCATTGATAATGGCATTGCCCTGGTCAGACCCATTGCGGGCCTGGTTCACGCCCTGGGAAAACACGGTAACCGTGCGCTCGCAGGCGGCGAACCAGTGGTAAAACGTGGTCAGGTCCACCTTGCTCACGCCCATCTTCGCGGCCAGTGCGTCCCAGTCGTTGCCCTGGCTGCGGGCAGTTTCCAGGGTGGCCTGAAAGCCTTCGGTGTGGGCGTCGATGTAGGCCTGGTCCAGCGCCTTGTTGTCGTCCAGCCAGGTGAGCAGGCCATTGAACAGCGGCACGTCCTGCCCCGGGCGAATGGCCAGGTGAAGATCGGCCAGGTCACAGGTAGCCGTGCGGCGAGGGTCGATAACCACCACTTTCATGTGCGGGCGCGCCTGTTTGGCGGCCACGATGCGCTGGTACACGATGGGATGCGCCCAGGCGGTATTGGACCCGGTGAGGATAACCAGATCCGCCAGCTCCAGATCTTCGTAGCAGCCGGGCACCACGTCTTCACCAAACGCCCGCTTGTGGGCGACCACGGCGCTGCTCATGCACAGGCGGGAATTGGTATCGATATTGGCGCTGCCGATGTAGCCCTTCATCAGCTTGTTGGCCACATAATAATCTTCTGTCAGCAGCTGGCCGGAAACGTAGAACGCCACCGCATCCGGGCCGTGCTCGTCGACGATGCGGCGGAACCGCCCTGCCACTTCATCCAGCGCCTGGTCCCAGGACACCACCTCGCCATCCACTTCGGGGTTCAGCAGGCGGTCCTGATCGCCCAGGGTTTCCAGTACCGATGAGCCTTTGACGCACAGCCGCCCGGCATTGGCCGGGTGCTGCGTGTCCCCTTTCAGGGTTACGCCGTCGGTGCGGATACCACAACCCACGCCGCAGTACGGGCAGGTCGTACAGGTAGATAACGGGGCGTTCTTTGGCTCCGTTTCCTGGATCTTCGCTTCAACACTCACGCAGCGACTTCCTCCGAATGCTCATCACTGTCGCCGGGGCGTTTGCAGAAAACCTCGCCCAGCAACAGGGTTTCACGCAGCGCGCCGATGTCCGTCTTTTCTTTCCACAGTTTTTCGAAAAACGGGGCGTCAGACACATCGCCGTACAACACCATGCCGACCACACGGTTATCGCGAATCTGTACACGCCTGTAGCTGCCGGGCAGATTCAGCTGCAGGGTTTCCCCCTGCTCTGTTCCCTTGTCCCGGTCACCGAGAAAATCGCCACAGGACACCAGATCGATACCGGAAATTTTTAATCGTGTGGCGGAATCCGCATACAGATAACGGCGATGGCCCAGCTCGGCCAGATGGCTGGCACAGACCGACGCCTGCTCGTACAGCGGCGCCACCAGGCCAAAGGTGCGCTCGCGGTGCTCCACACACTCACCGATGGCATAGATGGCCGGATCAAAGGTCTGCAGGGTGTCATCCACCCGCACCCCTTGATTCACGGTCAGCCCGGCACTGGCGGCCAGCTCGGCACGGGGCACAATGCCCACCGCCTGCACCACATAATCCGCGGGCAACCGCTGGCCATCTGCCAGGTGCACAGCCGCAACCGCGCCCTGGCCGTTGTCTTCGATGGACTGGGTACGCGCCTGCATGACGAACTTGAGCCCGCGGGCCTCCAGGTCCTGTTGCAGGCGATGCCCTGCACTTTCATCCAGCTGCTGGTTGAGCAAGTGTCCGCGACTGTGGACCAGAGTCACGTCGTGCCCCTGCTTCACCAGCGCGTCCGCGGCTTCCAGACCCAAAAAACCGCCGCCCACAACCACCACCCGGGCAGCCGGGAGCGACAACAACCGGCGCACGTCGTACAGGTCACGAAAACTGACAACACCATCCAGGGTGACACCTTCCACCGGCAACTGGCGCGGTGCCGCACCTGTCGCCAGCAACAACCGATCATAATCCAGCAGGTGCCCGGCGGCGGTTTCCACCTGCCGGCGGCGGCGATGAATGGCCACCACCGGGGTGCCGGTTATCAAGCGAATATTGCGATCCCGATACCACTGGTGGGGATGCGTGGTAATGGTTTTCTCATCGGTGCCACCGCCCAGCAGGGGCGACAACATGACGCGGTTGTAGCCGGCGAAGGGCTCATCCCCCACCACCGTGATCTGATACAGATCCGGTGCCAGGCGGGTCAGCTCTTCCAGCAGGCGGCAAGCCGCCATGCCATTACCCACTACAACCAGTCGCTTCATGCGCGCGTCGTCCTGTCGATTTGTTTCAGGCCGGGGTGGCCAGTTCGATCACATCACCTTGCACACGCACCGGGTACACGGTCAGCTTAACGCTGTCGTCTTCGATGCATTGCCCGGTTTCCAGCTCAAAGTGCTGCTTGTACAGCGGTGAGGCGACAACACGTTTGTCACCCAATGAGCCCAGCAGTCCCCGGCTGAGTACGTTGGCATGGCTAAACGGGTCCATGTTGTCCAACGCATAGAAATTGCCATCACGGGTGCGGAACAATGCCGCCTGCCCAGAGGGCAGACGCACGCCCACTCCTGTGCCCGGCAATACGTCGTCAACGCTGCAGATTGCTTTCCATTCCACGGTCACTGCGCTGTTCATGGCTTACGCCTCCTCGACCAGTTCGATGCGTTCATGCTCGTAGGCGGGACGACGCTGGCCGCGCTCACGCACGTAGGCCAGGTTGTCATCCGCTTCGGCGGTCTCATTGATGAAGTGGTTAAAGCGTTTCACCGCTTGCGGATCCTCAATGGTGGACTTCCACTCGCACTGATAGGTCTCAATCACGTGCTGCATCTGCGCTTCGAGTTCGTCGCCCATGCCCAGGGAGTCGTTCAGGATCACGTCTTTCAGGTAGTCCAGTCCGCCTTCCAGGTTTTCCAGCCAGACGCTGGTGCGCTGCAGGCGATCCGCCGTTTTGATGTAGAACATCAGGAAACGGTCGATGGTTTTAATCAGCTGCTCATCGGTGAGATCCGACGCGAACAGATCCGCATGGCGCGGACGCATGCCGCCGTTACCGCACACATACAGGTTCCAGCCTTTCTCGGTGGCGATCACGCCCACGTCCTTGCTTTGCGCTTCCGCGCACTCACGGGTACAGCCGCTCACCGCCATCTTGATCTTGTGCGGGCTACGCAAGCCCTTGTAGCGGTCTTCCACCTGAATGGCGGTGCCTACGGAGTCTTTCACTCCATAGCGACACCAGGTGGACCCCACACAGGATTTCACCGTACGCAGGGATTTACCGTAGGCGTGACCGGTTTCGAATCCGGCATCCACCAGGATCTTCCAGATTTCCGGCAACTGCTCGACACGGGCACCGAACAAATCCACCCGCTGGCCGCCGGTGATCTTGGTATAAAGGTCGTATTGCTTGGCCACTTCCCCCAGCACGATCAGTTTGTCCGGGGTGATTTCACCGCCCGCCACGCGCGGCACGATGGAATAGGTGCCGTCGCGCTGCATGTTGCCCAGGAAGTAGTCGTTGGTGTCCTGCAGCCCGGCATGGGGTTTGTTGAGCACCCAGTCGTTCCAGCAGGAAGCCAGCACGTTGGCCACGGTCGGCTTACAAATGTCACAGCCGTCACCGCTACCGTGTTTTTCCAGTAGCTCGTCAAAGGTGGTGATCTGCCCGACGCGTACCAGGTGATAGATTTCCTGACGGGAATACGCGAAGTGTTCGCAAATGTGGTTGTTCACTTCCACACCGCGTTTTTCCAGCTCGCTGTCCAGCACCTGCTTCACCAGCGCGGAACAACCGCCACAGGTAGCCGATGCCTTGGTGCAGGCTTTCAGGTCGCCCACGGTCTGGGCGCCACCGTCGATGGCGGCACACAAATCGCCTTTGGAAACGTTATTACAGGAACAGATCTGCGCCGTGTCAGGCAGCGCATCGGCGCCCAGCAGCGGCGCACCATCAGACACGGGTGCTACCAGGGCAGACGGGTCACCGGGCAGGTCCATTTCGTTCAGGCAAAGCTGCAACAGGTTGCCGTAATCCGCAGCATCGCCCACCAGCACAGCACCCAGCAGTTTCTTGCCACACTCACTGATTACCGCTTTCTTGTAGACACCGGCGGTCTGGTCCATGAACACGGTGCTGCGACAACCGGGCGTGTTGCCGTGGGCATCACCAATGGACGCCACGTCCACGCCCATCAGTTTCAGCTTGGTGCTCATGTCCGCACCGGCAAATTGCTGTTCGGCTTTGCCCATCAGGTGTTCAGCGGCCACCTCGGCCATCTGGTAACCCGGCGCCACCAGACCAAAGATGCGACCTTCCCACAACGCCACTTCGCCAATGGCATAGATGTGCTCATCGGAGGTGACACAATGGTTGTTGACCACGATGCCGCCGCGTTCGCCAATGACCAGCTCGCAGGCCCGGCCCAGTTCGTCCTGGGGACGGATGCCCGCAGAGAAGACAATCACATCGGTTTCCAGATGCTTGTCGTCTCCGAAATTCATGCGGTGTGTGCAGTGTTCGCCATCCACGATGTCCTGGGTGCCGGTGCTGGTGTGTACGGTGACACCCAGTTCCTGAATCTTGTCTTTCAGCAGGCCGCCACCAAAGTCATCCACCTGTACGGCCATCAGGCGCGGGGCGAATTCCACCACGTGGGTCTCCAGGCCCAGATCGTGAAGCGCCTTGGCCGCTTCCAGGCCCAGCAGGCCGCCGCCGACAACCGTGCCCACCTTGCCGGTTTTACTGGCGGCAATCATGGCATCCAAGTCGTCGATGGTGCGGTACACAAAGCAGTTATCGCGATCATTACCGGGGATCGGCGGCACGAACGGATAGGAACCGGTGGCCAGAACCACCTTGTCATAAGGCAGGGTCTCACCGGTGTTGGTGGTGACCGTTTTAGCAGCCCGATCAATCGCATCCACCTTGGTATTCAGTTTCAGCGTAATGTCGTGCTCTTCAAAAAAGCCTTCCGGCACCAGCGACAGGTCGTCGGCGGTCTTGCCGGAAAAGTAGCTGGTCAGCCCTACGCGGTCATAGGCCGGCAGCGGCTCGGCACACAGTACCGTAATATCAAAGTGCTCCCGGCCACCCTGGGCCACCAGAGACTCCAGATAACGTTGTCCGACCATCCCGTGGCCGATCAGAAGAAGTTGTTGCTTTGCCATAAGGCTCACCCTCGCGGTGCGTAACTGACACCCGCACTACAGCAATCCCTATGCCAACTTTATAACTCTATGTAATTTATGGATTTATTCTCTTTTTTTCCGAATAACCACAAAAAACCTGCTTTCTTTTAATGCGCCAGTGCACGAGATGAATGCACTTTTATGTGCACCGATATGAACCACAATTGCGCTCTGCCTTTGCGCACAGCCGGTGCATTTCCCTCGCAACAACACCGCTTACCCAAGACAAATCAAACAGTTAACTGGCTGGCACAGGAGTTGCTCGCAACCCCCCACCGTTAATCGCCCATGCATGGAGTAGTCATGAGCGCAGATAGACTCAATCTTTTGAATTTTTCCTTGCCACGAATCCGCCTTCTCCATTTAAGTTGGGTGGCGTTCTTTATCAGTTTCGCCCTGTGGTTTTCCCACGCCCCCTTAATGGGGCACCTGCGCGACGTCTTCGACCTGACCGGCGAACAGGTTAAGGCACTACTGATTCTGAACGTGGCCCTGACGATTCCGGCACGCGTGGTGATCGGCTCCCTGGTGGACCGGTTTGGCCCGCGGCGGGTTTTCTCCACCCTGCTAATGAGTGCGGCGCTGCCCTGCTGGGCCTTTGCCTTGTCCAACAGCTTTGAGCAACTGGCGATCAGCCGCTTGCTGCTGGGTTTTGTGGGCGCCAGTTTCGTGGTCGGCATTCGCCTGATCAGTGAATGGTTTCCCGCCCGGGAGGTGGGCCTGGCTGAAGGTATTTATGCCGGCTGGGGGAACTTCGGTGCCTTTGCCTCTTACGTCACACTTCCCACCCTGGCCCTGTTTTTTGGTGGCGAAGACGGTTGGCGCTGGGCGGTGGCCAGCACCGGCTTTATCTCCTTCCTGTACGGGCTGTTCTTTATGTGGCGCGCGCGCAATACCCCCGCCGGCGCTTCCTATTTCAAACCGAAAAAAGCCAGTGCGCTGGAAGTCAGCAACCGGCGTGACCTGTTCTTCTATATTGGCGCCAGCCTGCCGTTGTACATCGCGTTGTACATTATTGTGTGGCGGCTGGGCCCGGCAGGATTCCGCTTGTACGACAACAGCACCCAGGCCATTTTCATCGTCGCTGTCAGTTTGCTGGCCGCCATTCAGTTATCACAGATATGGCAGGTCAATCGCGAACGCTGGCAGCAAAGCGCCCCGGAACAGGACAGCTATCCCTTCAAGCAGGTAGCCATTCTCAACCTGTCCTATTTCATTACGTTCGGCTCGGAACTGGCAGTGAATTCCATGCTGCCGTTGTTCTTCCTCGACACGTTCAGCGAAGTCACTCCGGTTACCGCCGGATTGCTGGCGTCCGCCTTTGCCTTCACCAATTTAGTGGCGCGCCCCGGTGGCGGCTGGCTTTCTGACCGCATTGGCCGCAAGAAATCCCTGACTATTCTGTTTTGCGGTTTGTTGATGGGTTTTGTGCTGCTCAGCCAGATCAACAGCGGCTGGCCTGTGCTGCTCGCCATGGCGGCCACCATGGTCTGCTCCTGCTTTATTCAGGGCGGCGGCGGTGCCATTTTCGCCACTGTGCCGCTGATCAAACGCCGCCTTACCGGGCAGATTTCCGGCATGGTCGGCGCCTACGGCAACGCCGGCGCCGTGGTCTTTCTCACCGCCCTGACGTTTGTGGATGCCAGTACCTTCTTCCTGGTAATCGCCGCCTGTGCCACCGCCGTACTGGTTGCCGTCCAGTTTCTGGACGAACCCAAGGGGCACATTGCAGAGGTGGATGAAGATGGCCGCGTTCAATTAATCGAAGTGAGCTGAAGGGCCCCACATGCGCGCGCTTCAGCGCGCCTCTCATCCATCCTCCACCCACAGGACCGGGGCTCCATCCCGGTTCTGTGGGTAGGGAGCAATGCCCCAATCACGAACACTTTTCGTGCACCACCCTACAGCTTGTCGTTTCACCAACAGGCACCCCGCTTGCTGAAAACGCACAAGAAAACAAAATTAATTCATTAAAATCATAACGTTACAAACTGGCACGCAGATTGCTTTATCCACACTTGTCATCAATGCTTCCGTGTATGGAGATACCATGAGCGCCGACAAGCTGAACCTGCTGAATTTTTCCGCGCCACGCATCCGGCTGTTGCACCTGAGCTGGCTCGCTTTCTTTATTACCTTTGTCGTGTGGTTCTCCCACGCGCCCTTAATGGGCCACCTGCGCGAAGCCTTCGACCTAAGTGCAGAACAGATCAAGGCGCTGTTGATTCTTAACGTGGCATTGACGATTCCTGCCCGCGTCGTGATTGGTTCGCTGGTGGATCGCTTTGGCCCGCGGCGGGTGTTCGGCCTGTTGCTGATACTCGCCGCGTTTCCCTGCTGGGCCTTTGCCCTGTCGACCACCTTTGAACAGCTGGCAGTCACCCGCCTGCTGATGGGTTTTGTGGGGGCTGGCTTCGTGGTCGGCATCCGCCTGATCAGTGAATGGTTTCCGGCCCGGGAAGTGGGCCTGGCCGAAGGTATCTATGGCGGCTGGGGCAACTTCGGCTCTGCCGCTGCGGCCATTACGCTTCCTACCGTGGCGCTGCTGTTCGGCGGTGACAATGGCTGGCGCTTGGCAATTGCCAGCACCGGTGCACTGGCGATGGCTTACGGTGTTTTCTTCCTGTGGCGGGCTCGCAACACCCCGGCGGGCGCCTCCTATTTCAAACCAAAAAAAGCCAGTGCACTGGAAGTCAGCAGCCGCAAGGACCTGTTTTTCTACCTGCTGATGAGCCTGCCGTTGTATATCGCGCTGCTGGTGATTGTATGGCGCCTGGGCCCCAGTAATCTGGATCTGTTCGGTACCACCACGCAAATCATGCTGGCTGCACTGATCGTCAGCCTGGCGGTCGTGCAGCTGGGGCAGGCCTGGCGCGTTAACCATGAACGGCTGAAAACCGGCGTCGAGGAACACGACCGCTACAGCTTCAAGCAAGTGGCCATTCTTGATCTGGCCTACATGGTGACCTTTGGTTCGGAACTGGCCGTGGTCTCCATGCTGCCGCTGTTCTTCACCGACACCTTCAGCCTGTCTGCAGTGACCGCCGGCTTGCTCGCGTCTGGCTACGCCTTTATGAACCTGGTCGCACGACCGGGTGGCGGCTGGGTCTCTGACAAGTTTGGCCGCAAGAAATCCCTGGCGATCATGCTGTGTGGCCTGATGGTGGGCTACGGAATGATGAGCCAGATTGCTGGCAGCTGGCCCATCGCGCTGGCCGTGATCGCCACCATGTGCTGCTCGTTCTTCGTGCAGGCCGGTGAAGGCGCCGTGTTTGCCACCGTGCCTCTGATCAAACGCCGCCTCACCGGACAGATTGCTGGCATGGTCGGCGCCTACGGCAATGCCGGTGCGGTGATCTTCCTGACCGTGCTCACGTTCGTCGATCCGTCCACGTTCTTCCTGGTGATTGCCGCCAGCGCGGCAGTGTCTTTGGCCGCGGTTCAGTTCCTGGACGAACCCAAGGGTCACATTGCGGAAATTGATGACGACGGCAATGTTCAGCTGATTGAGGTGGGATAACGTTTTCTCTCCGAAGTAGCGACCAGGCCGGCAGGGATGCCGGCCCACTCCATAGATAAACAAGAACCGCTCGTTAACGGCACAGGAGCCACCACGATGGATGCGTCCACCGCCCCGGCAAACATGGCAGCCCCCCCGGTCGAACCGGATCTGCACCCACGGGTGCGTATCGGCCAATTCAGTGACAGCGGCCCCAAGCTGCATAACCAGGACGCCCTGGCCATGCAGATACCGGAAGGCTCACTGATGCGCACCAAGGGCATTGTGGCGGCACTGGCCGATGGCCTGTCCAGTGCGGGCGCCGCCCGCGAAGCGGCGGAATCCTGTGTGCTCGGTTTTATCAGCGATTACTACGCCACCCCGGCACTGTGGAGCGTGCCCCGCTCTGCCCAGCGGGTGCTGGAAGCCCTGAACCGCTGGCTCTGCCGACAAACCCTGGCCGGGGAAAGTCATCTGTGCACACTGTCCCTGTTGATTTTGCGTTCACGCACCGCCCACATCTTTCAGGTGGGCGACTCCCGTGTCTGGCGCCTGCGCAACAACAAGCTGGAATGCCTGACCCGGGATCACAGCCGCATGATCGGCGAGAATCGACAGGTACTGACCCGCGTTATGGGCGGTGACACACGTCTGGATGTGGATTACAGCAACAGCGATCTGCAAGTGGGCGATGTCTATCTGCTAACCAGCGATGGCGTGCACGGCTTTCTCACTCGCTCACGCATGCAGGGTATTTTGCGTGGCGCCAACCAGCCGGAACTGGCGGCGCAAACCCTGGTGGAAGCGGCGCTGGCCAACGGCAGTGATGACAACCTCAGCTGCCAGGTACTGCACGTGGAAGGCTTGCCCGATGCCAGTGCCGATGAAACCCTGAAACAGCGTGGCAACCTGCCGCTTCCCCCACCACTGTCCGCCGGTATCCGTATCGACGGCTTTACCGTGAAACGGGAGCTCTATGCCAGTGTGCGCAGCCACTTGTATCTGGTGGAAGACAACGACGGCAAACAGTCGGTATTGAAAACCCCCTCAGTGAATCTGGAAGATGACCGCGATGCCCTGGAGCGTTTCGTCATGGAAGGCTGGGTGGGCAATCGGTTACGCAACCCGCATTTACTCCATGCCCTGCCCGTGCCCGACAACCCCTCGTGTTTGTACCAACACCTGGAATTTATCGACGGTGTGACCTTGAAGCAGTGGTTAAAGGAACACCCGGATGCACCGGTTGAGGAAAAACTGTATCTGGCTGATCAATTACTCAATGGCGTGCGGGCCCTGCACCGTGCCGATGTGATTCACGGGGACCTGAAACCGGACAACATCATGGTGGATACCGAGGGGCTGGTCCGCATCGTGGATTTTGGCAGCTGCCATTGCCGCGGCATGGAACAGCACACCGCCAGCATTCCGTTAGGGACCCGGCACTACAGTGCGCCGGAACTGGTGGAAGGCGAAGCGCCCAGTGAGCAGAGCGACCTGTTCTCCACCGCCGTCATTATTCATGAAATGCTCACCGGCGCCCTGCCCTGGCAAGGTCGTTATGAAAAATCGGTGCACCGCCCGCTTCCTCCCCTGCAAGGCCACAATGCGTTTATTCCGCTCTGGATCAACAACGTCTTGCAGTTAGCCCTGCAACGGCAACCGAAATTGCGGTTTACCGATGCGGCAGAATTTCGCGACGCACTGCGCCGCCCGGTACGCAGCAATAAACCGGTAGCGGACAGTAATATTCGGCAATTACGGATGTGGAAAGGCGCGGTGGTGGTCCTGGCCGTGTTGCTGCTTATCAGCGTTACGCTACGCTGACGCAACCAGAAAAGGCCAAGCTTGTCGGGTTAGGCACCCGACAAGTGCTATAAGAAAATCAGCGGTTAGTCCGCCAGACTACCAAGAGAGAACGTTTCGCCGTTGCTATGCACTTGCAGGGTATCACCCTGCTGCTCGGCCCAATCGACCAGCTGGTAAAACGCCGAGCGCCCGATCAGCGCATTGAGATTATCTCGCACACACAGGTACGGGGAAGGCTCGCCGGTTTCGCTGTCAGTGTTCACCCAGAGGGGATGGCCTGCGCCGGCAACCACATGGCTGCCCACATTGGTGGTGAACACCAGTTTGCTCGTGCCGTCCTCTTCCAGGCGCTGTACTTCCACCGCCACAAAGGGCGCATCGTCCACCTGAATACGCAGTTTCTCCACCGGTGTAATCAGGAAATAGTCATCGTCTTCGCGCAGCAGAATGGTGGAAAACAACGCCACCATTCTTTCCCGTTCAATCGGCGACTCCTGATAAAACCAGGTGCCATCACGAGCAATGCGCATATCAATATCCGCATGGCGTTCCGGTTTCCACTGATGCACCGGCGGCAGGCCGGTTTCATCGCCGGCGGCTTTTTCCAATAATGCCAGCAGCTCTTCGGCCTGTTTCATCGTGGCCCCCGCTGGCCCTTGTTCCCCATACGAATACCGATTTCGATCAGGAAATCCAGAAAGTCATCCTTGTCGTCGATTTGCTTCTGGTAAAACGGCGATTCCATCAACGCCACGGCGCCGTGGGCAAATGCCCAAGCGGAGCAGATGTGATACATCGGCGGCACGTCTTCCAGTGACCCTTCTTCCATGCGGGCTTTGACGATATCCGTGAGCCGCGCAAAATTGGCCTCACGGATGCTGTGCAGCTTGGCCACCAGCTCAGGCAGGGCGTGATCCTTGATCACCTTGTTTTCCAGCCGATCAAACAACTGGTAGCGCTTGGGATCAGAAATCCGGAAACGGAAATATTCCCGCGCCAGGCGTTCCTTGTTATCCGCATCGGAAATTTGCTGGAAAACGCCGGCCAGGTCTTCCTCATAGCGCAGCATCAGCAACAGGTAAATTTCGTTCTTGGTTTCGAAATGCTTGTAGATAGTGCCTTTGCCAATACCCACCCGGTCCGCAATCATTTCCACGGTCACCCGGTCTTCGCCTTCTTCCAGAAAAAGGGCCAGAGCGGCATCGAGAATCTCACGTTCTCGCTGACGAAATTCCTGTGCTTTACGCGTGGCTTTTTCCAGATCACCCATCTATTTCTCCTTGCGCCCAGGTATGCGGGCCTAAAGCCGACTGAACAGTCGCAATTCTAACGCATTCCCTTTTTATACGCATATCGGATAGCAACCCGCGGTATTTCCGGCAGCGTCTCGCCAATACCTGTTCATGGAAACCTAGGGCCGGTTAGCATAGCGTCATGGTTTTCCGCCACGCATTCCGCTCAACCCAGCGCACGGAGGCAACACAACATGGCCAACTCTGACGGGAGCCCCCCGGACCTCGCCACCGAATTTGCCCAGCAGGACGGCCTGCTCTACCTCAACCACGCGGCCGTCGCCCCCTGGCCACAACGTACCCAAGACGCGGTAACCGAATTTGCCCGCCAGAACGTGTTCATCGGCGCGCGGGATTATCCACACTGGTTGAAAGTCGAGCAGCAGCTACGCGAGCGTTTGGCCTGGCTGGTGGGAGGCGTTAGCAGCGAAGAGATCGCCTTGCTCAAGAACACCTCCGAAGGTCTGTCTGTCATTGCCCAGGGCCTGGAGTGGCAGGCTGGTGATCAGATTATCATCAGTGATCAGGAATTCCCGTCCAACCGAATTCCCTGGCAAGCCCTGGCCAACCAGGGCGTGGAGGTGATCGAGGTCAATCTGGAGGGCGACAACCCGGAGCAGGATGTCATTGACGCCATGGGGCCACGCACCCGCCTGGTGTCTCTCTCCGCTGTCCAGTACGGCACGGGGCTGCTCATGGACATGGCCCCCATCGGCGCCGCCTGCCGTGCCCGGGGCATACTCTTCTGTGTGGATGCCATCCAGATTCTCGGCGCGCTGCCGTTCTCTGCAGAGCAGGTAAACGCGGATTTTGTGGTGGCCGACGGCCACAAATGGATGCTCGGCCCGGAAGGGCTCGCCCTGTTCTATTGCCGCCGCGCGGTGCAGGATCAATTGATTCTGCGCCAGCATGGCTGGCATATGGTGGCCGATCCGGGCAATTACACCCGCAAGGACTGGCAGCCCGCGACCACCGCCAAACGCTTTGAATGCGGGAGCCCGAACATGCTCGGCGCCCATGCCCTGAATGCCTCCCTGTCACTGCTGCAGGACACTGGCATGGACGCCGTGGCCGATGCCCTGCAACAACGGGTGCAACGGCTGATCGAAGGGCTGAACGACAAAGGCGCCACCCTGCTCAGTGCCCCGGCCCCGCAACGGCGGGCAGGGATTGTCACGTTCCGCCTGCCCGAAGAAGCCCCGGGCGACACCTTCCAGCGCCTGAAAAAGGGCGGCGTAGTATGCGCGGAACGCGGCGGTGGCGTGCGCTTTTCGCCACACTTCTACACTGCCGATTCGGTCATCGACCAGGCTCTGGAGCTGCTGTAAGCTCCTGAACCTCATACGCGCCTCGTTATGGATACCGGAGCCTCACAGATGAACCGACAGCTGGCCTTCTATCAATGGATTTGCCGCCGTTTGCAGCGGGATGAGCAGTTCAGCGGCCAGCCCAGTGCAGACCTGGAAAGCCTGCGCACGGTGCTGAAATCCTGTGACGTGCTGTTGGTAGCCGGGCACAGCAGCGTAGACCGCACCTTCAAGGTCATCGGCGATAGCCGCTACGCCCGCGCGGTGCTTTATATTGGCCGCCTGCACGACGTGGCCGACCCGGCCCTGCGCGCCCTGTTGGCGGACTACACCCCCTGCGAACCGGATACCCAGCTGGTGATCGATGCCCGCCTGGAACGGGGGCTGATTGTGGAACCGCTGTCAGCACTGGAAGGTCGTCAGATTCGCGTCTGCCGGGCACAGGGGCTGAGCGACAATGAAGCCCAGGATGTTCTCCGCTACGCCATCAGCCGGATTGGCGCCGGGGGCGCCCAGTCCTGGGGCGCACTGGCCATGATGACCCTGCTTCCCTGGCGCTGGCTGCCCCTGCGCTGGCGCACGGGCCTGTTCCGACGCTGGGCCGGTGAATTGATCAAGGCGCTTAGCGGCACCGTCGTCGCCGATGCCTTCAGCTTTGTGCAATTCCCGGTAATGCCGCTGGTGAAGGAAAGCGAACCCGCCGCCCGCTTGCTCCGGCTGCAACCCAGAGCCATTACTGCTGCGGACTTCGACCACTCGCCCTACTTCGAGATTATCAAGGCGCCCTTCCAGCTAGATGCCATCCCCAAGGGGATTGATGCCCTGCCCTGGAAGGGCAATCAGGGTGCGCTGGCGCCGGAACGTCAGCGCCACCTGTCACTGGTGGAGCCGCCGAACGGACACCACGGCTAGCAGCGCCAGCAGCCACCAGGACAAACTGCCCCCGCCACCGCCGCCATCACTCCCGCCACTGACAGTACCGCCAGTGGACGCACTGTTACGCGCCTGGGCCGGATGGGTGCTCGCCGAGCTATCGTTCGCCGGGTAATCCCCGTTATCGGTCCATACCTGCACAACCAGGCTGTCGTCACCCTGACCATCCAGAATCAGTTGCTGGGACGCCACTTCACCCGGCGACATATCGCCAAGCCCGCATTGCACCAGGCCGCCCCCGGCACAGTTCTCAGGCAGTGACACCGGGCTCCACCCGGACGGCAAGGTAAAGCCGACCCGCACCCGCGCCGCCGCCTGGTGAGTCGCCGCATTGGTCACCTGGGCGTTGACCCGCACCAGGTCATCATTGCCCCGCTGCGTGGTCAGGCTGAGCACCACATCCGGTTCATTGCTGAATACCAGCTTGAAACTTTCCCCCAGGCTGGCGAAGTAATCGTGGGACACACTGCTGATCGGCTCGACGCGAACTTCATCCACCCAGCGGCCACTGGCACTGAGGGCAACGCTGTAAGTCGAGGTCTCCTGCCCCAGCGCCAGGTCCGCACTGCCACGGCAGTCTGTATAGCCACTGTTCTTCACACAGGTCAGCCCGGGAACACGGACCGTAAGCCCGTTCTTGTGGGTGATTCGCAGGCCCACGTTATTGGCCCGGGTCTGCTGGCTGGTGTTGGCGATGGCGGTGCGCAACGTGGCGGAAGTCCCCGGGCTGCTATAGGTGTCAGCGGTGCTGCCGGTGAGCGCCAGATCCACCAGGCTGCCCGAGGTGGTTTGTTCCAACCAGGTCAGATAACGGTCCACACGGGTATAGACTGCAGGCACGCCGGCGGTGGCGCACTGTTCATGGCCGTAGCTGGTAATACCAACCAGCCATTGCTGCCCCGGCTCGCCGTACACCAAAGGCCCGCCGCTATCACCACGACAGGAATCCTGGGCGACACCCAGGGGATTCATTTCACCCGCACAGATCTGGTTACCGCTCAGGTTGCTCCACTGGCTGGCGCAATAGCCGCTGGACACATAATCCACACGGGCTTCGCGCAGGGAGTCGGACAGGCCATTGCCGCTGGGAGACGTGGACCCCCAGCCCATTATCTGCAGGGCCTCGTCGCTGCTGCCCCTGGTCAGCGCAGACACGGTCTGCGCTTTGGCCAGATCCAGTGGCCTGGCAGTACTGTCCGAGGCCAATTGCAACAGCGCCAGATCGTTGTGGAAAGTGACAGCACGATAACCCGGGTGTACCCGCACCGAAGAGACCGCCAGGCGTTCCGCCGGGTTGGCCGCCGTCCGATCCAGGCTCCCCAGGGCCACAAACAGTTGCCCCGCCTGCAGGGTGGCGCCACTGGAGGTCACCACGCAGTGCGCCGCCGTCAACACCCAGCCGGGTGCGATCAGGGTGCCACCACAGAGTGTGGCGCCATAGGCAGGATTTCCGGATCGACTGATTTCCACTTCGGCCATCCACGGCCGGATTGTTGCTACGTCCTGTCCCCCGATGATCCGAGGTTGAGCGTCGAGCGCCGATACCGTTTGAGCCAGACCCATCCCCAGCATCAGGGCGAACATCAAACGATACATAAGATTACCCTTCGTTAGCATTACGTTACGGAGCGCATACTAACTAAGGTTTTCGGCGTAATCCTGTGACCCAGTTCTGATATTACAATGGTGGCACATACGTACCTGAAGATGCTGAAAAATGACCACCAAGTTCCGTCATTTTTCGCCAACTTTTGCCACTTTTAGCGACAAAATTCATCAAATTGCAAGCAATTACACTGCAGCAAAACCCTCTAAAATTTACTGCTTATGGCGGTAAACATTTTACGTTTTGATGTTACTCTTTCGCCCCTGACTGATCCGTCACTGTCGCCCCGTCATCATGTTCATCGCCAGGTTCCGGTAACGCCCTGCGCGCTTTTGCACCCAGATCTTTCAGTTGCTGGGCCTGACGGTAGAGGTTGCCGCGGCCGCTGCTGAGGCGTTTGAAGGTGGTGTCCCATGCCACCTGGGCCTTGCCAATTTTGTCTCCCAGGTCGTCCATGGACTCCCCGATCAGTGACACCTGATCGCAGATTTTCCCTGCACGATCGGCAATATCCAGGGCATTGCGGTTCTGGTATTCATAGCGCCAGATATTCTGGATGGTGCGCAGGGTCACCAATAGCGTAGTCGGGCTAACCAGCACAATGTTGCGGGCAAAGGCATCCGTATAGAGGCTGGAATCCTGCTCCATGGCCACCATGAAGGCGCCTTCGATAGGAATAAAGAGCAGCACAAAATCCAGGCTGCGGATCCCTTCCAGGCCACTGTAATCCTTGGTATCCAGCCCCTTGATGTGGCTTCGCAGTGAGGTCAGGTGATCACGTAATGCCTGTTCGCGCTCCTCTGACGTAGACGCCGAAGACAGCCGCTCATAGGCAACCAGAGACACTTTCGCATCAATCACCACATCCTTGTTTTCCGGCAGGTGAACGATGGCATCGGGCAGGCGACGCTGGCCGCTCTCGTCCTTCAGGGTGACCTGGGTTTCGTATTCACGGCCCCGGGTCAGGCCGGAAGACTCCAGCACCCGCTCCAGAATCATTTCACCCCAGTTACCCTGGGTCTTGGCCTGCCCTTTCAGCGCATCGGTCAGGTTGCGGGCATCTTCGTGCATCTGCTGGTTCAGGCTTTTCAGGTGGCCCAGCTGTTCGATCAGGGACGCCTGGGCGCGGGTCTCGTCACTGTGAATCTGGTCTACCCGGCGCCGGAAGTCCGCCAGCTGCTCACGAAACGGCTTGAGCATGCCGTCGAGGCCTTGTTGGTGCTGCTCCTGCAGTTGCTTGCCGCGCTGATCGAGCACCTTCCCTGACAGGTTTTCAAACTCCTGTTTCAGCTGGTTGCGGCTTTGCTCGGAGAAGGCCAGCTTTTCCTGCTGCCCGGCCAGCCGCTCTTCCAGACGCGCTTTCTCTGCCCCCAACTGCTGCAACTGCGCATCGGTGTCGCGCTGTCGCTGCTGCTGCCCTTCCAGTTGCTGTTTTAGCAGGGGCACCTGGGCCAACGGCTCGCTCAGTGCCTGTTTCTCGGCCATCAATGCCGCCTCGCGGGCCGCCGCCCGGCGCCGCTCGATCAGCACCGCCAACAGTGCCGCCACGGCACCACCACATAGCGCTGCCAGCGCCACCATTGCATACAGATTCATGCCTGCGCCTTGTTAAACAGGGAGAAGAAATTATCCGCGGTGGCCTTGGCCAGCTCCGTCACACTGACACCCTGAAGCTCGGCCACGCATTCAGCCACATGCGCCACATAACGCGGTTCATTGGGCTTGCCACGGAACGGCACCGGCGCCAGCCAGGGCGCGTCGGTTTCAATCAACAGCCGCTCCAGCGGCAGCTGCTTCACGGTGTCACGCAGGGCCTGGGCATTGCGGAAGGTCACGATGCCGGAAATGGAAATATAGAAGCCCAACTCAATAGCCTGCAAGGCCATGTCCAGGTCTTCGGTGAAACAGTGCAGCACCCCGCGCACCTGGCCAGCGCCATGCTCACGCAACAACGCTAGCGTGTCTTCCTTGGCGCCACGGGTATGCACGACTAACGGCAGGCCAGTTTCCCGGGCCGCCTGAATATGGGCCACGAAATAGCGTTGTTGCCACTCCCGCTCTTCCTTGGCATAGAAGTAATCCAGCCCGGTCTCGCCAATGGCCACCACCTTGGGGTGCGCAGCCCGCTCCACCAGCTCGGAGGATTGCGGCTCACGGGATTCCTTGTAGAGCGGATGTACACCAACGCTGGCAAACACGTTCTCATATTGCTCGGCCAGTGCCTGCACCTGCGGGAAGCTTTCCAGATCCACACCAATACACAGCATATGGCTGACCCCCGCCTGCGCCGTGGCCGCCATCATCGCCTCGAAATCGCCACCATGGGCGTCAAGATTCAGGCGATCCAGATGGCAATGGGAATCCACAAAAGGGGTAGCAGTCACAACAGGCTCCAACGTTAAAAACGCAGATATTGTAGAGGAGATAGGCAACATGCGACACGCCGCATGCAGCAACACGAGCCCAGTTTGGGTATCTCTAAACGCATGGGGCCGCGCTCAGGTTATGAGCGCGGCCCCAGAAGTTTCAATACGAGAAAGCACTATCGCGTTGTTGCGTGCGGCATGAAGCATGCAGCGCCTCAGTTTCACATCGTATGCGTCGGTCGATCCGACTCCAGCGAGCCTGCCAGATGGTTTTCGATGGTGACGCGGGCGGTGTCATCCTGGTCGGAGAACTGCACGCCGATCCCGGCGCTACGGTTGCCTTGAGCCCCTTTGGGCGTAATCCAGATCACCTTGCCCGCCACCGGAATCTTGTCGGCTTCGTCCATGATATTGAGCAGCAGGAAGATTTCTTCTCCCAGCTTGTATTGCTTTTCGGTGGGAATGAACAGGCCGCCATTGGTAATGAACGGCATGTAGGCCGAGTACAGCACCGCCTTGTCTTTGATGGAAAGCGACAGAATGCCACTACGACCGCCGGGCATTTTCATGAGCGAGCCTCTTACGAAATTATTATTAATCTTTGATAAAGGTTAGTGCGCTGCCGCCGCAGCGTCAACGCCCACCAGCACCAGCAACCACTGCTCGTACAGCAATTCCTTGTTGGGGTTGGCCCCGGACAGCAAGGCACGGCGGCCTTCCAGCACCCGCTGGGCGGCCCGCAACAAACGCGCCGGAGGCACCGCCTTGCTGAGTCGATCCAGCAGTGGAGCCAGGGATGCATCGGCGCTCTGCTGGCCGGAGAAGCGCTGATGCAGGCAGCGTGACAACCAGCCATAAATCACCCCGGCCATCTCAGTGGGGTCATGCTTGGCAAGCACTGGCGACGCTTGCGCCACCGACTGCCGCCCTTCCGCCACACTGACCAGGGTATCGAGCAAACGGGCCCGGTCGGCAAACCAGTCCGCCTGCTCCAGTGCCAGCGCCTGTAGCGGCGCGCCCTGGGCGGCATCCAGTAACGAGGCGGCGCTCTCGCCCACCTGGCTCTGCAACCACTGCAGCGCCTGGTCCTGCTCCGGTAGCGGCAAGGTGCGCTGCTGGCAACGGCTGCGAATGGTGGGCAGCAACAGCGTCGGCTGATCACTGACCAGCAGTAACAGGGTCTGCGCGCCCGGCTCTTCCAGGGTTTTCAGCAAGGCATTCTGGGCATTGCGGTTGAGAGCTTCCGCCGGATAGATAATGGCAACCCGATAGCCACTGTACTGCGCCGTGCGGGTGGCAAACCCCACCAGCTTGCGGACCTGATCAATCTTGATGGTTTTGCTTTTTTCTTCCGGGCTGAGGCGGTGCAGATCCGGGTGGGTGCCGGCGGTGCTGAGCTGGCACCCCTGACAGTAGCCACAGGGCAGCCCTGCGGAAGGTTTCTCGCAAAGCAGGGTCTGAGCCAGGGATTCGGCCAAGCGCAGCTTGCCGATGCCTTTGGCACCGGTCAGCAACAGCGCATGGGGCAACCGCCCCTGCGCGTGCTGGTCAAGCAGTTGCGCCATGGCATCGCCATGCCAGGGGCACGGTGCCTGAACTTTTGCGCCGGTTACGGCCATGCCAGCATCTCCTCGACTATCGCGCCCAGCTGTTGCTGTACCGACCCCAACGGCTGCCCCGCATCCACGGTGCGGAACCGGCTGGGCTCCTGGGCCGCACGGGCCAGATAACACTGGCGGATACGTTCAAAAAAAGCCCGGTCTTCCTGTTCGATGCGATCCAGAGCGGCACGTTTGCCGGCTCGTGCCATGCCCACCTCTACCGGCACATCAAACAGTACGGTCATGTCCGGGCGGGTGTCGCGAATAACCAGGCTTTCCAGGTCAGCAATGGCTGCACTGTCCAGCCCTCGCCCTGCCCCCTGGTAAGCCCAGGTGGCGTCCACAAAACGATCACACAGCACCCATTCGCCACGGGCCAGTGCCGGGCGGATCTTCTGTTCCAGATGTTGCGCGCGGGCGGCGAACACCAGCAACAACTCCGTATCATCCGCCATAGGTTCATCACCGGGCGCCAACAGTACACCACGAATCGATTCCGCCAAGGCGGTGCCACCGGGTTCGCGGCTCACGGTCACCGTCTTGCCGGCGGCTCTGAGAGCATCGGCCAGCCATTCCAGATTGCTGCTTTTGCCGGCGCCCTCGCCGCCTTCCAGGGTGATGAAACGGCCGCTCATTGCCCGCCTCCGGGTGAAGAACGGTAGCCTTCTCGGCGTTGCAGCTGATACTCACGCACGGCTTTGCGGTGCTGAGCCAGGGTTTTGGAAAAGGAATGACTGCCATCACCCCGCGCCACGAAATACAGGGACTCGGTTTTCCCCGGGTTCACTGCCGCCAGGATCGCTTCCCGGCCGGGCATGGCGATCGGCGTGGGCGGCAACCCCCGAATCACATAAGTGTTGTACGGAGTCGCACGGCGCAGATCGGAGCGACGTATATTGCCCTTGTAGTCCTCCCCCATCCCGTAGATCACCGTCGGGTCGGTTTGCAGGCGCATGCCCTTGTTCAAACGATTGGTAAACACCCCGGCAATTTCCGGACGCTCTTTCGGCACACCGGTTTCTCTTTCCACAATGGACGCCATAATCAGCGCCTCGTATGGCGTGTCGTAGGGCAGATCCTTGGCCCGCTGCTGCCAGGCTTCATCAAGGATGTTTTCCTGACGCGCCAGCGCCCGGGCCAGGATGGTCAGGTCTGCAGTGCCGCGGGTATAAAAATAGGTTTCCGGCGCGAACCAGCCTTCCGGGTGGCGGTCCGGGCGACCCAGTTCCGCCATCACCTGTTCATCTGTCAGCCCTTCCAGTCGGTGCTCAAGCGTTTCCAGAGAGGCCAACCGGGCACGCAGCTCCCGGAAGTTCCAACCTTCCACCAGAGTCAGGCTGCGTTGCAGCACATCGCCCCGGTCCATTTTCTCCAGCAGGGACAACAGCGAATCACCGGGCTTGAGTTGATACTCGCCCACATGCATGCGGCCATCCATGCCGGTGAAAGCAGAATAAAGGCGCGCGCCGACACGGCGGAAGCGAGCTTCCAGGCCCTTACCCAGGATGCCCTCATCATTGAGGTTGTACAGCACCCGGCTTAAACCGGCGCCCCGGGGCACCTCCACCGTTAATGTTTCAGAAACCGGTAATGGGCGGTGTAGATAACTGCTGACCCAGGCCCCCGCCACAGGTACAGCGACTACCAGCAAGACAACCAGCAGTCCAAAAATACGGATTTTTTTTCGCATAGTGCGGTTATTAGCCCTTCAGTGAGCCGGCCAAAAAGGTTTCTGTCGACTGTTGCAGTTCCCGGACCGATGCCAGCACCGGCCAATGCCATTGCGCCAGTTTACGCACCGGGAGCACGCCGACAATACTGTTACACAGAAACAGCCCGTCAGCAGTGCGCAGCTGTGACAGCGGCCGCAGATCGCAAATCACCTTTTCACCCCGTTGTTGCAACGTGTCGAAAAGGTGGCTTCGCATGACGCCGGCCACACCCGCTCCAGCGGCAGCCAGATCAGGCATCCACCAGTGATCGGCGAACCGGGCAAAAAGATTCATGGAGGTGGCTTCCAACGGCTGCCTGCGGGTACTGAGCAACAACCCTTCGTCCCACCCCTGCCGCGCCACTTCGCGGCGGGCCATCACTTGGGGAAGCCGGTTCAGGTGCTTGAATCCTGCCAACGGCTCAGAATACAGCGGCGTCTGGCAGAGCCCCAGCGCCAGGCCTTCGTGGCGAAGCCGTTCAGACCAGGCTGGCAGCCCCCCACTTTGCCACAACACCGTGGGTTTTGCCGATGCAGGCGGCAAATAGCCACGGCCACCAACGCCGCGCGTGACCGTCAACTTGACCACGCCAGCCTCGCCGCCGAGAACGGCGACCCCTTCATTCAAAGCAGCATCGAGTCGGGATTGATCGGGTAACGCAATACCCAGCGCGTGTAGCCCGGCCACCATGCGCGCACGGTGGCGCGACCACAGGGGCACTTCGCCGGAGGCAGCCACGCGCACGGTTTCAAAAACACCGTCGCCGTAGGCGAGACCGCGGTCACGGGGATTCAGCGGCATTACACCTTCTTGAACAGCAGGGTCCCGTTAGTACCACCGAAACCGAACGAGTTGGATAACGCGTACTGGATGGTGCGTTCCTGCGCCTGGTTCGCCACGAAGTTCAGATCACAGCCTTCGTCCGGGTTATCCAGATTGATGGTAGGCGGCGCCACCGAATCACGCATGGCGAGAATGGAGAAAATCGCTTCCACGGCCCCCGCCGCCCCCAGCAGGTGCCCAACCATGGATTTGGTGGAGCTCACCGCCAGATTATAGGCATGATCGCCAAACAGGGTTTTCACCGCCATGGCTTCTGCCACATCGCCCATCTGGGTGGAGGTGCCGTGGGCGTTGATGTAATCCACCTGTTCCGGCTCGACCCCTGCATTTCGCAGGGCATTACGCATGGCGCGCATGGCACCGTCGCCGCCCTCTGCCGGAGAAGTGATGTGATAGGCATCATCACTCATGCCAAATCCGGCCAGCTCCGCATAAATCGTGGCACCACGGGCCTTGGCGTGCTCGTACTCTTCCAGCACCACCGCGCCGGCACCATCGGCCAGCACGAAGCCATCCCGGTCCTTGTCCCAGGGGCGGCTGGCGGCTTGCGGATCATCGTTGCGGGTGGATAGCGCGCGGGCAGCGGCGAAACCACCCAGCCCCAGCGGCGAAGAGCCTTTCTCGGCACCGCCGGCAACCATCACGTCCGCCTGCCCCAGCACAATCTGCTGGGCAGCAAAACCAATGTTATGGGTCCCGGTGGTACAGGCCGTTACTGTGGCAAAGTTGGGCCCTTTCATGCCGTACATGATCGCCAGATTACCCGCGATCATGTTGATGATGGTGCCAGGCACAAAGAACGGCGACAGCTTGCGGGGGCCGGAATCGAGCAGTTTGCGGTGATTGTCTTCGATATTGGTAAGGCCACCGATACCCGAGCCAATCGCCGCCCCCACACGCTCGGCATCTTCCTTTTCCATATCCAGGCCGGCATCACGCACCGCCTGAATGGCCGCCACCAGCCCGTATTGCACGAAGACGTCCATCTTGCGGGCATCTTTGGGAGGCAGATACTCGGAAATATCAAAATCAGGCACCAGGCCGGCAAAACGGGTAGCAAAAGGCTCCGTATCAAAGTGCTCGATGTTACGAATGCCACTCTTGCCCGCCTTGATACCTTCCCAGGTAGAAGCCACATCGACTCCCAGCGGCGTGAGCATTCCCAACCCTGTAATAACGACTCGACGTGACGTCACCCGATACCTCCCAATCCATTATTTTGGCGCCATTTAACGGCCTTAATGCGACAAGATTACTACAAGCGGCCCGGTAACAGGTCGCCGTAATGTAAGAAAACGTCACTTGTCGCCACAAATATTCTGGCCACAAAAAAGCCGCAAGCTCATTGAACCTGCGGCTTTTCTGTTATTCGAACAACCGAACTCAGCTGTGCGCTTTGATGTAATCCACAGCGGACTGGACGGTGCTGATTTTCTCAGCTTCTTCGTCCGGAATTTCGGTTTCAAATTCTTCTTCCAGGGCCATCACCAGCTCAACGGTGTCCAGGGAGTCTGCACCCAGATCTTCAACGAAGGACGCTTCTGATTTTACGTCTTCCGGCTTAACACCCAGTTGCTCAACGATGATTTTGTTTACGCGTTCTTCGATGCTGCTCATGATCGTATTACTCTCCTGATTAATGGTGTGCTAGCACCTGTCAGCGGCTATTCTAGGTGAACGCTGTTTGCGCTTGCAAGCCGACTGGACCGATGCCTTCCCTTGAAGTTTTTCCAAATATTTTCTTCTGCGAAAACAGTCAATTAGCCAGCTTTCCCAGAAACGTTCGGATGCCCATTTTTTGAGCTACCCGGTAAACATGCCCCCATTGACGTGCAAAGTGGTTCCGGTTACATAACCACCGCCATCACTGGCCAGCCAGGCGACTGCACTGGCAATCTCCGCCGGCTGCCCCAAACGCCCCAGGGGAATCCCCTGCAAAAGCGCCTCTTTCTGGGCTTCCGGCAAAGCCTCTGTCATATCCGTCTGAATAAAGCCCGGTGCAACAGAATTCACTGTGATATTACGTGAGCCAAGCTCGCGGGCCAACGCCCGTGAGAAACCTTCTACACCGCCCTTGGCCGCCGCATAGTTGGCTTGCCCGGCGTTGCCCATGGTACCGACCACCGAACTGATATTGATGATCCGGCCCCAACGCGCCTTGGTCATGCCTTTCAAGCATGCCTTGCTAACGCGATAAAGGGAATTCAGGTTGGTATTGATGACATCTTCCCACTCATCCTCCTTCATCCGAAGCATGATGTTGTCGCGGGTAATGCCAGCGTTATTCACCAGCACCAGAGGGGCACCAAATTCATCGTTGATGCTTTTGAGGGTCTCGTCCACTGACGCCTTCTCGGCCACGTTGAGCATTTTGCCCGCACCGTTTTCACCCAGCGCATCGCCAATGGCAGCCGCACCTTTTTCCGTGGTGGCTGTGCCAACAACAAAGAAGCCGTCAGCAATCAGCTGCTCAGCAATTGCCCGGCCAATGCCCCGGCTCGCGCCAGTAACCAACGCCACTCGTCTCTCTGACATTCTTATTCTCCTTGCAGAGCCGCCGTGAAAGCGGCTTCTGTTTCCAGCGGGCGCGCCGCCATATCGCGATCAATGCGCTTTACCAGTCCACACAGGACCTTGCCCGGGCCACACTCGTAGAGATGCCCCACGCCCTGCTCTTTCAGCGCCTGAATGGTTTCCACCCAACGCACCGGTGAATAAAGCTGGCGAATCAACGCATCGCGGATTTTCTCCGGATCCGTTTCCATGGCCACATCCACATTGTTGATAACCGGCATTTCCGCCGCATGAAAACGCGTGCTGTTCAAGGTATCGGCCAGTTGCTCCGCCGCCGGTTTCATCAGCGCACAGTGGGAAGGCACGCTCACCGGCAGCGCCATGGCGCGTTTCGCCCCGGCCTCTTTACAGGCCACAATCGCGCGCTCGACCGCGTCCACGGAACCGGCAATCACTACCTGTCCGGGCGCATTGAAGTTGACTGCCTCGACCACACCACCTTGCGCTGCTTGCGCACAGGCAGAGCGAACCTGCTCATCATCCAGGCCCAGGATCGCGGCCATGCTGCCTTCACCTTGCCCCACCGCCTTCTGCATCAGCTGGCCACGGGTGCGGACCAACCGCACGGCATCGCCCAGATTGATAACACCGGCACAGGTCAGCGCGCTGTATTCACCCAGGCTATGCCCGGCCAGTACATTCGGCCGCGGACCACCGCTTTGCTCCCACAGCCGCCACAAGGCAACGCCTGCGGTCAGCAGCAAGGGCTGGGTAATTTCGGTTTGATTCAGTGCTTCTTTCGGTCCTTCCTGGGCCAACGCCCAGAGGTCCTGATCCAGTGCACCGGAGGCTTCCTGAAAGGTCTGCTTCACTGCCGGACGTTCGGCAAATTCACTCAGCATCCCCAGGCTCTGAGAGCCCTGACCGGGAAAAATAAAGGCTGTCTTTGACATTCAACATCCCCTTAGAAATAGACAGGAATAGGCAGGCCGCAGTATGCCGGCTTTCGCTTTCGCTGTCCGGTCGGGCCTGAAACAAAGTATGAACAGCATCGGGACCAGCTGCCCCTGACGCAGATTTCAGTCGGCGCTGGCCTGGCTCAGTGCATCACTGATCAGTGAGGGCACATTGCGTCGCGCCTCCAGTTGAGCTACCTCCAACGCGCAGGCGAAGCCTTCCTTGCTGGTGCCACCATGGCTTTTCACCACCACCCCACGCAGGCCGACCAGGCTGGCGCCATTGTAGTGGTCCGGGTCCATGCGTTTTTTCAGGCCCACCAGAACCGGCAAGGCAAACAGGCCACACAACTTGCGTAACCAGGATTGCTTGATCTCTTCACGCAGCATGTTGCCGATCATTTTCGCCACGCCTTCCATGGTTTTCAGCGACACGTTGCCGACAAAACCATCACAGACCACCACATCCGCTTCGCCGGCAAAAATGCCATTCCCTTCCACAAAGCCCACATAGTTCAGGTCATCGGCTTCGCGTAACAGGCCCGCCGCTTCCTTGATCTGTTCGTTGCCCTTGATATCTTCCTCACCGATGTTGAGCAGCGCCACCCGGGGCTGCTCCACCCCATCCACAGCACGCACAACCGCCTGCCCCATCAGGGCAAACTGCAACAGGTGAGCAGGCTCGGAATCCACATTGGCACCCAGATCAAGCATGTGACAGTGGCCATTGGCCGTGGGAATCGCCGTGCAGATGGCAGGCCGATCCACTCCTGGAAGGGTTTTCAGCACAAAGCGGCTCACCGCCATCAGGGCACCGGTATTACCGGCACTGACCGCCGCCTGGGCACGCCCTTCCTTGACCATATTAATGGCCACACGCATTGATGAGTCTTTCTTCTGCCGCAGAGCAACGGCAACCGGGTCGTCCATGGCCACCACTTGAGAGGCAGGCTGGACGGTAATACGGGGGTGGTCAGCGATGCCGGCCTGGGACAAGGCATCGGCCAGGGGTTCAGGCTGACCGACCAGAATGATGTGCATGTGCGCATGGCGAGACAGCATGGCTGCCACGGCGGGCACTGTTACGGACAAGCCGTGATCACCCCCCATGGCATCCACTGCTAGCGTCACAACCGGCATGGGCTGCTTCCTTTATTCAAATTTGGAGGCATTCTGACAAAAATCATTCGGCGGCGACATGTTCCCGCCTTCAATCACAAATCCACTTACAAAAAATCCTCCCGAAGGAGGATTTAAGTGTGCCACGAAAGCCTGGTCTTTACTGCACAGGGGCAGCACGAGACCAGGCCGGCACAAAAAACGGGAGCCGCAGCTCCCGTTTTCGCACAACTTATTCGTCGTCAGATTCGCCCTGACTGATCACCTGACGGCCACGGTACATGCCGTCCGGAGAAATGTGGTGACGACGATGCACTTCACCAGTGTTGGTGTCTTCAGTCAGCGCAGCAGCGGGCAGCGCGTCGTGAGAGCGGCGCATGCCGCGCTTGGAACGGGTTTTACGGTTCTTTTGAACAGCCATTTCGAGCTCCTCGGGCGTTTATTCAGCCTGAATTTACTTGCCTTGACCTTTTAATTTGGCCAGCACGGCAAAAGGATTATCCGCGTTTTCGTGTTTCTCAGGTTCACCGCGGTCCTGCGGTAAAGCTGTCGGGCAAGGGTCATGCAGAGCCACCAGTGGCATGGCCAGCAACAGTTCCTCTTCGATCAGATCGGTGAGAACCATGCGTTCTTCGCCAACCAACCAAGGGTCCAATCGCCCCGGCAATGCCTTGGCCTGATCCTCATTCCACACCAGCGCCACGTCGATATGGGCGGTAACGGAATAACTCACGGGCTCCAGGCAGCGCTGACATGGCAGCACCAATACGGTGCTAACCTCGCCCTCGATACGCCGATGCCCCTCATCATCACGATCGAATGCCAGCGATATTGCTACTGGCTGGTCCAGACTTTCGCGGTATTCCTGCAGGCGAGGCAGGTCTCCAACGGTAAGCTGGCCTTCAACGATGCGACCTTGATCCGCATATTTGCGAGGATCGAGGAACTGTGGCAGTTGCCCTGAAAACATAAGCGCGCAATTCTAGGGCCGTGAGGCCCTGCTGTCAAAGTTAATGTGAGGCACTAAGCGCCTGAGTCAACAGGGTTTTTCGTGCGTCATGAAAAAATAATCCTTACACTTGCCCCCGCAACGCGCGGAGACCCCCATGACTGACCAGACACCTACCCTGTTACTCGCCTCTTCATCGCCGTTTCGGCGCCAGTTATTGGACAAGCTGAAGCTGGATTTTATCCACCAAAGTCCGGATATCGATGAATCCCGGCATGAGGATGAAAGCCCTACCGCCCTGGTAATGCGCCTGGCCCGGGAAAAAGCCCTGGCGCTGGCCGACCAGCATCCGGACACCCTGATTATCGGCTCCGATCAGGTCGCCGTGATCGGCGATCAGGTCCTGGGCAAGCCCGGCGACCGGGACACCGCCATTCGCCAGCTCAGCGCCGCCAGCGGTCAGCGGGTATCTTTTCTTACCGGCCTTTGCCTGCTCAATACCGCCACCGGCCGCAGCCAGGTGGCCTGTGACCCGTTTCATGTGCAGTTCCGCACCCTGAAACCGGCGCAGATTGAACGCTACGTGGATACCGAACAGCCCCTGAACTGTGCTGGCAGCTTCAAATCCGAAGGGCTGGGCATTGTATTGTTCAAGGCACTGGAAGGGCGCGACCCAAATACACTGGTGGGCCTGCCATTGATCGTGCTGACAGAATTCCTGGCCGCCGAAGGGATTCAGCTGCCTATATAAAAGGAAAGAGGCGAGTTCCGAGCACTATCTCTTTCTCGGAACTCGCCTCTTCTAGCTTCTAGCTTCTAGCTTCTAGCTTCTAGCTTCTAGCTTCTAGCTTCTAGCTTCTAGCTTCTCGTAGCTCGTAGCTCGTAGCTATATATGATCAACGAATCACCGGCGAGGCGCTCAGACCCAACTGGGCCGCCATGCCTTCACCAATGGACACACCAAAACGGCGAATAAACTCTTCCATGGGCGAACGGCTGGAGCTGTAATTCAGCATTTCTTCCTGACCAGCCACCTCACGGATCACCTGCCCCGGGCTCATCAGGCCGTCAATCAGCCCCAGATCCAGTGCCCGCTCACCGGTCCAGAACAAACCCGAGAACAGTTCCGGGTGGCTATCCACTTTCAGACGATCGCCGCGACCTTCTTTCACTGCAGTAATAAACTGCTGGTGAATATCATCCAACATGGTCTGTACATGCTTGCGATGGGCCGGCTGAATCGGTGAGAACGGGTCCATCAGGTCCTTGTTTTCGCCGGCGGTCAGCACACGGCGCTCCACGCCCAGCTTGTCGGCAGCCTGCTCCAGCCCGAACCCGGCCATGATCACACCAATGGAGCCGACGATACTGGCCGGATCCGCATAGATTTCATCCGCTGCGGAGGCGATAAAGTAGGCCCCGGAGGCGCCCACATCGGTAATGGCCGCATACACTTTCTTGTCCGGATACTCGGCCCGCAGCCGCTTGATGGCGTTGTACACCTGGTTTGATTGCACCGGCGAGCCACCCGGGCTGTTGATCTTCAACAGTACGGCAGTGGTATTTTCCGCTTCAAACGCCCGCGTCAGGCCGGTAACGATCAAGTCTGCACTGGCATCCTGATCCGGCGCGATTACGCCGTTTACGTCAACAATCCCCACGTGCTCTTCCGCCATGGTCACCGCAGAACCGGTTTTGCCCGGAATCACCATCACCAACAGGGTAAACAGGTATATAAAGGTCAGCGCCTTGAAAAAGATGCCCCAACGGCGGGACTTGCGCTGTTCATCCTGGGCCTGACCCAGCAATTTCTCGATCAGCTTCCATTCCCGCTCATTCTGCGGGGGCTGGGAAGATGGCTGGTTTTCCATAGTCACACACTCTCCATTACAAATTCAGACGCCGCCAAACCCACCAGCGGCAGCAAATGGTCCAATCGGTCTATCACCGCCAAAGGCTCGCACGGGAGCAATTGCTCAACCGGGTGGGCGCCATAACTCACGCCAATACGGTCCACCCCGGCAGCACGGGCCATCTCCAGATCGAATGTAGTATCGCCCACCACCACGGCCCGCTCTGGCGGCACAGCCATGGTCTCCAGCAACTCCAGCACCATGGCCGGATGCGGCTTGGACTGGCTTTCATCGGCACACCGGGAGGCATGAAAATAACGGTCCAGACCGGTATTCCCCCACACCCGCTGCAGCCCCTTGCGGCTCTTGCCAGTGGCCACCGCCAGCTTAAAGCCACTTTCGCGCAAGTGAGTCAGTACCTGTTCCGCCGCCGGATAAAGGGCGCTGGGGGTCTGCTCGGCGGCGATAAAGTGGAAAGCGTAGCGATCACGCATGGCGACGATCCCTGCATCGTCCAGCTGCGGATAGAGCGTAGCGATGGCCTCCGGCAAACCCAGCCCGATGATACTGCATACCACCGGGTCAGCCAGGGAAGGCAGCTCCAGATCCAACGCCGCCAGCTGCATGCAGCTGACAATGCGACCGGTGGAATCCATGACCGTGCCATCCCAGTCGAAAATCACCAGGTCATAAGGACGCGCATTATTCATCGCTGGCTCCTGAGGGCCGTCAGAATCGCCTCGTAATCGTCATCCAGTGGTGCGGTAACCGTCAGCCGCTTGCCCGTGTTCGGATGCACAAATACCAGGGTGCGGGCATGCAGACAAAGGCGGCGACGGCCAATTTCAGCCAACAACGCTTCTCCTTTGGCAATTCCGTATTTGTCATCCCCCAACAAGGGAAAACCGCCAAACTGGCTATGCACCCGAATCTGGTGGGTGCGACCGGTTTCCAGAGTGGCCTCCACCAATTGCGCCTGCGCAAACCGCTCGAGCAGACGATAATGGGTCACCGAGGGTTTGCCCTCGCGGGAGACCCGCACGATCCGTTCGTTGCCATTCATCATTTTCAGCAAGGGCGCATCAAGAGTGCGCTCCTTGCCCTTGAAGCCCTGACACAGCAACCAGTAACGCTTCTCCACCTGGCCGCCCTGCATCAGGCGTTGCAGCTTGCGCAGAAACGAGCGCCGCCGGGCCACCATAATCAACCCACTGGTATCGCGGTCCAGCCGGTGCACCAGCTCCATTTCCTTTTCATCGGGATACATCACCCGCAGGGCCTCAATCAGTCCCAGACTGACACCACTGCCACCATGCACCGCCAGGCCTGACGGCTTGTTGAAAATGAACAGCTGGTCATCCTCATAGACACAGGCCCGGCGCAAGCGCTCGGCCAACCCTTCGCTCACCGCCGGCGGCGCGGCGGATTCACTGGTACGAATGGGCGGAATACGCACCACATCACCACTGGCCAGGCGAGTGGTCTGCTTGGCGCGCCCCTTGTTAATGCGCACCTCACCGGAGCGAATAATCCGGTAAACACGGGATTTGGGCACCCCTTTAAGGTGGGTAAACAGGAAATTATCCAGGCGCTGACCGTGCCGGCCTTCATCAATGGTGACAAACGTCACCCGGTTCGCTGCGGGGGTATCTTCTGACATGGCGCGATTCTAAGCGTGATCGGCGGAAATGTCTGCATCTGGCGCGGGGAAGCTCAGCAATCTATCTGATTGATCCGGCTGGCCTTTTGTTGCTATAGTCAAGCGTCGACCTGAATAGGCAACGGCGACGCGCAGCGAACATTCGCCGTTCGGCCCTCTCCGGCTACAGCCGATGAAGACAGAGCCCGCCCCCAGGTCACAGAAAAAGCGTTAGGCCCACCTTCCACACGGGAAATACCCACACGGAACTGGGCACACGCTGCAGAAGACCCATTTACAGCGCCCGAAAACGGGCCCTGAACATTAACGATGGTGGCCTGCAGCGCCGGTCAAACGACCTGGAAAACAGACAGACAAGAGTTTACACATTGCTGTGTGAGGATAACCACGGCAATCGCGTGAAGCATTACAGACTGGCCAACTGCCAGCATGATTACGCACTAAACATTGCACACAACTCGGAGAGCCGCTGACTCAGGCAACACGATCACCAAGGAAAGCGATCCACACGCCCAGCGTGCGCCCGACCCGTGACATGCCTGCCACAGCACTCCCCCTGGTCTGCTACCGGTTACACCCGGCCCTGCCCCATGCCACCACAAACTTGTGGTAGCACCATGAAACGTATGCTTATTAACGCCACTCATCCTGAAGAGGTTCGGGTGGCACTGGTCGACGGACAACGTCTGTATGACCTGGATATCGAACACCGCACACGGGAACAGAAAAAAGCCAACATCTACAAAGGCAAGATCACTCGGGTAGAACCTTCCCTGGAAGCCGCCTTTGTCGACTTTGGTGCCGAGCGCCATGGTTTTCTTCCCCTCAAGGAAATTTCCCGCCAGTACTTCCAGAAAGACCCCAAGGACATCCAGGGTCGCATCAACATCAAGGAAGTCATCAAGGAAGGTCAGGAAGTCATCGTTCAGGTGGCCAAGGAAGAGCGCGGCAATAAAGGCGCCGCCCTCACCACCTTTATCAGCCTGGCTGGCCGTTACCTGGTCCTGATGCCCAACAACCCCCGCGCCGGCGGCATCTCCCGCCGCATCGAAGGGGAAGAACGGGCGCAGCTGAAAGAAGCGCTTGGCGCCTTGACCATTCCCGACGAAATGGGCGTCATCGTGCGCACCGCCGGGCTGGGCCGCAGCGCTGAAGAGCTGCAGTGGGACCTGAACTACCTGCTGAAGCTGTGGACCTCCATCGATGAGGCTTCCCAGGACCGCAAGGCGCCTTTCCTGATCTATCAGGAATCCAACGTCATCATTCGTGCCATCCGTGATTACCTGCGCAAGGATATCGGCGAAGTCCTGATCGACTCCAAGAAAGTCTATGACGAAGCCCAGGGCTTTGTTCAACAGGTCATGCAGGACTTCCAGCACAAGATCAAACTGTACGACGACGAGACCCCGCTGTTCTCCCGTTTCCAGATTGAGTCGCAAATCGAAACCGCCTTCGAGCGGGAAGTGAAGCTGCCTTCCGGTGGCTCCATCGTGATCGATCCGACAGAAGCGCTGGTCTCCATCGACATCAACTCCTCCCGTGCCACCAAGGGTGCGGATATCGAAGAGACCGCCCTGCAGACCAACCTGGAAGCTGCAGAGGAAATTTCCCGACAGTTGCGCCTGCGGGATATCGGCGGCCTGATCGTGGTGGATTTCATCGATATGGGCCCGGCGCGCAATCAGCGTGACGTGGAAAACCGCATGCGCGATGCGCTGGAAGCGGACCGCGCTCGCATCCAGCTGGGGCGCATCTCCCGCTTCGGCCTGCTGGAACTGTCCCGTCAGCGCCTGCGCCCCAGTCTTGGGGAAACCTCCAGCATTGTCTGCCCACGCTGCGACGGCCAGGGCCACATCCGTGACGTGAAATCCCTGGCGCTGAGCATCCTTCGTCTTATCGAAGAAGAAGTGATGAAAGAGCGCACCGGCGAGATCCAGGCACAGGTGCCGGTGGCCGTGGCCACCTACCTGCTCAATGAGAAGCGCGATCCCCTGCGTGCCATTGAGAAGAACCACAACGTCCGCGTGGTGATCATCCCCAACCAGAACCTGGACACGCCCCATTTCGAAGTGGAGCGCATCCGTGATGACCAGACCAGCACCCAGTTGAGCCATGAGATGGACCTGCTGGAAGGCAACAAGGATGCGGATATCGCCTCCGCCCAGGACACGGAAATCAAGACCCAGGAACCGGCCGTCAAACTGATGGCACCGGACACCGCCCCGCCGCCGCCCAAGCCCGCGGCTGCCGCACCGACGCCACAGGTCCAAAACCTGGGCCTGCTGGCACGTCTGTTCTCCTGGCTCGCCCAGGTCTTTACCGCTGAGCCCAAGCCGGCCAAGGCAAAGAAAGAACAGCCCCAGCGCAAAGGCGATAACAAGCAGCGCCAGCAGCAGAACAGCCGTGGCGGCCGTGGTGGTAATACTCGTAACCGTAACGACAACCGCAACAACGATAACCGCGGCAAGAACGACAACCGCAACAAGCGTGATGGCGGCAAAGGTGGCGATAACGACAATCGCAATAACCGCAACAAACGTCAGAACGACAAGGACGGCGGTCGCAAGAACGATAACCGCCAGGCGGACAATCGCTCTTCCGACAATCGTGACAACCGTGGCGACAACAAGGACGACGGCAACCGCAACGAACGCCGTGGTCGCAACGACAACCGTCGCAACAACCGCAACAACGACAACCGTGGCGACGGTCGTAACGAAAATCGTAACGACAACAAGCCCGACAACAAGGCAAATGACGGCGGCAAGCCGCGTAATAACCGCAAGCCGGACAACGCTGCTGACAACACCGAGAGCAAAGGTAGCGACAAGGGCCCGAAAGCCCCGCGCCGCACCGATGCCAAGGACGATCGTCCGCTACGCGAACGCCAGCGCCCCGGCAAAGGGGAAAACAATAGCGACGGCAAGAGTGCGGTAGCTGAAGCCTCTGCGGACAAACCGCAGCGCAACAATCCGCCCAAACCGGCCCGTCCGCGCAACGACCAGCCCGCGCCCGTGGATGACGAAGGTCACCCGCCTGCCAAGCTGGTCCCGGCTCAGGAGCCGTCTGCGCAAGCGAAGGCCGACGATCAGGCTAAAAAAGAGGTAGCCGACAAGGCTGCTCAGGCCGAGCAACAGCCGGCGGCCAGCAAGCCACAAGCCGCAGCTGAACCGAAGCAGGAACAGACCGCTGCTCCGGCCCAGCCGCAGCAACCTGCTGCCGAGCAACAATCTGCCGCCCAGGCCCCGGCCGCGCAAAACACCGCTGCACCGAAAGCCCAGGACAACAAGCCGGCAACCGCTCAGCCGGCAACCAGCAACAGCGATACAGCTGCCGCTGCTCCGGCGCAGGAAAAGCCGGAGGCCGATAGCCAGCCGCAGCAGCCCAAGGCTGACGCCTCGAGAACCGCCGATGCCGAGAAAGCGGCGCAACCCGCTCCACAAGCGGAAGCCGCCAAAGACGCTCCGGCAGCGCCGGCAGCAGCTCAGCCAGAAGCGGCCAAACCGGCTGAGGCGCCAGCGCCGACCAAACCGGTAGAGGAAAAGCAGGCAGAGAAAGCGGTAGAGGCCGAAGCCCCCAAGGCAGAAGCCCCCGCCGCCGAGCCAGCAGCTCCAAGCCGGGCCAGCAATGATCCGCGCTCCCCGGGCTACAAACCGACCCCGGCAGCCCCGGCGCCAAAGGCGGAAGAAAAGCCCAAGCCGGCACCGGCCAGCAATGAGCTGCCCAGCCGTGCCACGGAAGTGAAAGCGGTCAAGGCCGAAGCCAAGCCCGCTGCTGCCGAGCAGGGACGCGCCAGCAACGACCCACGCCAGCGCCGCCGTGAGCAGCTCGCTGCCCAGGAAGCGGCTGCCAAGGCGCAACAAGCGGAATCGCCCTCGGAAGACTGAGGACATTCCAGCCACAAAAAAGCCCACTTCGTGCGGGCTTTTTTGTGGCTTATGGTTCTTCACGGATTAGAGTGAACAACACGCTTCTCGCCGTCTGAAGGATTTATCGCGAATAAACGCTCGACGCCGGATGCCTGACGTACCCCCCCTTAGCCTGAACAGCTGTCGTTATTGCGGTATCTCTTTTGAGAGGTATTTTTGAGGGTTTCTTTGAGGAATTGTCAGGGCCATCATTCAGACAATAATCGGGTATTGCTCCAGCTACATGCTGAAATCAATTGTGGCCATGGGGTCTCATGCATCCCATGCGTCTAGGGGGGCTCTGGGGCTCCTGGCTATGGTAACAGCACCGGCTCCTGCTCCAACGACACACCAAACGTCGCCTGCACGTCCGCGCGCACCGCTTCTGCCAACGCCACCACATCCGCACTGGTGGCACCGCCATGATTGACCAGCACCAGCGCCTGTTCACTATGCATGCCAACAGGGCCCAACCGCTTACCCTTCCAGCCGGCCTGCTCGATCAGCCACCCTGCTGCCAGTTTCACGCCATCCGCTTGTGCGTACGCCACCAAATCCGCAAAGCGCACCTTTAACGCATCACCCTGCTCTTTGGTTACGACCGGGTTTTTGAAAAAACTGCCCGCGTTAGCCAACACGGCAGGATCCGGCAGCTTACTCTGACGCACCGCAATCACATGCTCGCGAACCGCAGCGGGGGAAATATCCGCTTGCGACAAGTGGCCAAAGCGCGCCTTGAGCGGCCCATAGCTCACATTACACTGGGGTGTTTTATTCAGACGAAGCTCGATGCCGGTTATGATATAGCGGCCACGATCACGGCTTTTGAAACGACTGTCGCGGTAGGAAAATTCACATTCATGGCCGGCAAAATGGTCTACCTGGGCGGTGACCACATCCATCACCGTCACCTGCTCCAGCACCTGGGACAACTCGACGCCATAGGCACCGATATTCTGAAAAGGTGCCGCCCCCGCCGTACCGGGAATCAAGGAAAGGTTTTCCAGCCCTTGCCAGCCCTGCTCAACGGTCCAGTCCACCAGATCATCCCAGTGCACGCCAGCACCGGCGGCCACCCAGACATGGGTGTCGTCTTCCTTCACCTGCGCCATGCCATCAATAGCCAGGCTCAGTGTCAGCCCCGGCAGATCAGAACGAATCACCAGGTTACTGCCTTCACCGATCACGAAAAGTGGCTCTGCCGGATTACGCTCCGCCAGCACCTGTGACAATGCATCCAGCGTGGTCGGGCGGGCCAGACGATGGGCTCGTGCTGGCAACCGCAGGGTATTCAGGGACGTCAGATCCGCATCGCAGATCTGCTCGAACGAACCGGTCGGTGGCGCCGCCTGGCTCACAGTTGCTCCCGCACGCGGCTCAACAATCCTTCAGCGCCATCTTCAATCAGGTCCAGCACGGTATCGAATCCGTCTTCGCCGCCATAATAAGGGTCGGGCACTTCCCGCACCGAAGTGTGCTGTGCATAGTCCAGAAAACGGGCAAGAGTGCCCTGATACGATGCTGGTCGCATGGCCTTCAGATCCGCCAGGTTGGCGTCATCCATGGCCAGCACCCAATCAAAGTCCGCAAAATCCGCCGGGCTGACTTGCCGGGCGCGCAAGGACGCCATGGAATAGCCCCGACGCAACGCCGCTTCCTGGGTACGGGGATCCGGCGCCTTACCAATATGCCAATCGCCGGTTCCAACGCTATCAATACGAATACGGTCTTCCAGGCCTGCAGCCTTCACCCGTTCACGAAAGACCACTTCAGCGGTGGGTGAACGACAAATATTCCCCAGACAAACAAACAATACCGACACATCCATCATTTGCCTCCCAGCTGCGCCCGCAGGCGATCAAGGTCCGCTTGGGTATCGACCCCACCGGGCACTGCCTCACAGGCAGGCTCCACGTGGATGGCCACGCCATTGGCCATGGCCCGTAGCTGCTCCAGAGATTCCAGCTTTTCCAGTGTGGCCGGCTGCCATTGCACATACTGATGCAAGAACGCTACCCGGTACGCGTAGATCCCGATATGCCGCCACCACTGCCCTGCGGACATATCCTGTTTGCCATCGGCAAAGGCATCACGGTGCCATGGCACCGGCGCCCGGGAAAAATACAGCGCCCTGCCCGAATCATCGAAAACCGCCTTCACCACATTGGGATTAAACAGGTCTTCCGCGCTTTCAATGGCTTCGCACAGCGTTGCCATCTGGCAGTCCAGGTTCGCCGCCAGATTGCCCGCTACCTGATTGATCACCGCAGGAGGAATCAATGGCTCGTCACCCTGCACATTGACGATAATGTCATCGTCAGCCAGCGACAGTTTTGCGGCCACTTCCTGAAGACGATCCGTCCCGGAGGGGTGATCATCACGGGTCATGACCACCGGCACGGTGTCACCCAGCACATCGGCAATGCGGGCATCGTCAGTGGCCACATAGACCTGATCAGCACCACTTTGCTGGCAGCGTTCAGCTACCCGCTCCACCATGGTTTTACCGGCAATGTCAGCCAACGGCTTGCCCGGCAAACGGGTAGACGCATACCGCGCCGGCACCACTACGTAAAAACTCATTCACTACCTCGAAAAAAATCAGGGCCGAAGTTGAAAGTGTAAAGTTCAAAGTTAAAACGCGAAAATGTTCAGCGCAGGTTTTGATAATTTTCCATTTCGCGCTGTTAGGTACGCGGGCACAGCCTTGGAGTCACTCCCGCTTTAGACGCGCTTTTCAACTTTGAACTTTACACTTTCAACTCTCTTTACCGTTCACTCCCAACGCCCGATCAATCATCTGATCCAGCAACCCGTCCGGCAAGCTCGCGGTCACCGGAAGAAACCACCAGTGGGGCTCGGCAAAGGGGGCACATTTCACTGCGTCCTTCTCTGTCATCAGGACAGGCAGCCCATCGGCAAAGGCCAGATCCGCCGGCTGATAGGCATGATGGTCGGGGAAAACGTGAGGCGTCGTGCTGAGCCCCAGAATACTGAGCAGATTAAAAAAGCGCTTGGGATTACCAATGCCGGCAACCGCATGGACCTGGGGATGTTGGCGCAGGAAGTCGTCAGGGCTGAGAGTGCGGTCGTCGGCCAGGCATGTCATGCCTGACGGGCGCATGATCATGGGATAGGCACCGGTCCATCCCCCGCCAGTGCTGATGACAAAATCCACTTCCTTGAGCCTGCTGGCAGGCTCTCTTAATGGACCTTCCGGCAGGCAGCGGCCGTTACCCAGGCCACGCTGACCATCCACCACCACCACTTCGGCGCTGCGCGGCAGAGCATAATGCTGCAAGCCATCATCGCTGATCACCAGATCCGGCGCGTACTCGCGAATCGCCACGTCCAGCGCATTGCGCCGATCCGGATCCAGCACCACCGGCGCCCCGGTACGGCGAGCTATCAACACCGGCTCATCCCCTACGTCCAGCGCATCACTGCTAGCAGACACATGCTGGGGATACTGTTCGGTTTTACCGCCAAAGCCGCGGGATACCACCGCCACTTTCAAGCCCCGGGAGCGCGCCGCTTCCACCAACGCAATCACCAATGGGGTTTTGCCTGTCCCCCCCACGGTGATATTGCCCACCACCAATACCGGGACGGGGGGCCTTGGCCGTTGTTTCCTGAATTGTTGCAAACGGCGCCGCGCCTCAAGAGACACCAGCGCAGACAGAGGCCGCAGCGGAACCAGCCAGGGACTGCCCTTATACCAACCCTGTTGAATCCATTCGCTCAGTGCCCCCATGTCGCCCGCTTACTCCTCGGAAAAATTCATCCGGTACATTTGCGTATAGAGCCCGTTCTTTTCCAGCAATTCCTGGTGCGAGCCCTGCTCGATCAATTGGCCCTGATCCAGCACCATAATGCGGTCCGCTTTTTCGATGGTAGACAAGCGATGGGCAATGACCAGGGTAGTGCGCCCTTCCATCACCTGCTCCAGGGCCTGCTGGATGTGGTGCTCAGACTCGCTATCCAGCGCACTGGTCGCCTCATCAAGAATCAGAATAGGTGCATCCTTGAGCAGCGCCCGGGCAATGGCAATCCGCTGCCGCTGACCACCGGACAATTGCACACCATCCTGGCCCAGCAAGGTATCCAGGCCATGCTCAAGCTGTTCAATAAAGCGCCAGGCGTGGGCGTCCTGCGCCGCTTTTATGATGGTGGCGTCATCCGCACTGCGCAGCTCGCCGTAGGCAATGTTGTTTCGCACGCTGTCGTTAAACAGCACCACCCGCTGACTGACCATGGCAATCTGGTTGCGCAGCTCGCCAAGCTGGTACTCATCCAGGGGAATGCCGTCGAGAAGAATGCGCCCCTGATCCGGATCAAAAAAGCGTGGCAGCATGGCGCTGATGGTGCTTTTACCCGCACCAGAACGCCCCACCAGTGCCACCGTCTCACCGGCCTTGATGGAAAAGTTAAGATGCCGCACCACCGGAGAGGCAGGGTCATAACCAAAAGTCACGCCCTGGAACTCGATATTACCGTCAGCTTTGGTCGCCACCGCATAGGTACCGGTATCCACTTCCTGCTCGGTGTCCAGCAGTTCAAACAGGCTGGCCGCACCCGTTACGCCCCGCTGCACTTTCACGTTCACATCCGTGAGTTGCTTGAGCGGTTTCTGGATCATGCCAGCGGCGGCAATGTAGGAGAGGAAGCCCCCCACGGTCAGGTCTTCACCCATCAAGTGAATATACAGATAGGTAATGGCCCCAATACCCACTGCCACAAACAACTGCACGATGACCGTACTGGCAATCTTGCTGGCATTGAGCTTTACGTTCTGCTTGGCAAAACTGCGGCTGACGTTGTGGAACCGGTCTGCTTCCTGTTTCTGGCCGCCAAAGATTTTCACCTCGCCACTGCCCTCGATGGCTTCACCCAGAAAGTGGGTAATGTTTGCCATGGACGACTGAATACGGCGGCTGATTTTCCGAAAACGTTTGCTGGTCACGTTCATAACCAGGGCAATCAACGGCGCCACGGCCACCAGAATCAGTGTCAGCTTCCAGTTCTGCCATAACAGAAAACCGAACAGGCCAATCACCGTGAGGCCTTCGCGGATAATCACAATGATGGCATCGGTACCGGCGCTGGTGACCTGCTGCGCATCAAAGATGATCTTCGACATGATGCGGCCAGACGCATTGCGGTGGTATTCCGACTGGGGCAATTTCAGCACATGGCCAAATACATCGTTACGCAGCACATACACAATTTGCTGGGCCACCCAGTTCATGGAATAACTGCCCATGAACTGGCCCAGGCCCTGGAAAATCACCAACACCAATGGCGCGATCGACACGATCAGCACGCGCGCATCGGTCGGGTTGACGATGGTTTCCCCCAAGTAACCGGCCAGCTGTGCCGCCCCTGCCTGGGTCCCGGCATACAGGGCATAGCCAATAACGCTGATAATCAGCATGAACCAGTAAGGGCGGACGTAGCTCAGTAGCCGCTTGTAGGTAGGCCACACGTCCTCGGAGGAAAGGGGTTGAGTCATTTTGCCTCGTTGGGGGATTCGCGAGTGGTGAGCGACAGCTTAACAAAACCCAGCTGCCCGGCCACGTCATAAACACGCACGACAGCCTGATACGCCACATTGGCGTCCGCATAAATTTGCAACGGTTGATCCGTCTTATCCTGCCCAAGACGCAGCAACGCAGTGCGCAGCGCATTGCTGTCACTGGCCGCCAGCTTCTCGCCGTTCACCAGGTAATCGCCCGTGGAGGTAATCGTCACTTCAACCTGATCATCCACCTGAGCCTGCGGAGCGCCATCGGCTTCCGGCAAGGTGATCGACAACTGTGTCTTGTCATCAAACGTGGTCGATACCATGAAGAAAATCAGCAGCAGGAACACCACATCAATCAAGGGTGTCAGGTTAACGCTGATCTCCTCCTGGCTGGGCCGGGGAAATTTCACGCCTTCTCTCCCGGTTCTGCCTCACGATCACCGTGTACCAGATCCACCACATGAACGGCGCTTTGCTCCAGTTCCACGGTAATTTCTTCTACCCGGCGTACAAAGAACCGATGGAAGAAGATTGCCGGAATAGCAACCACCAGGCCCGCTGCAGTGGTCAGCAGTGCCTGGGAAATACCGCCAGCCAGCTGTGCCGCGTCACCGGTGCCGTGAATCATGATCGCCGCAAACACATCGATCATGCCGACCACGGTGCCCAGCAAGCCCAGCAGCGGAGTAATCGCCGCAATAGAGCCCAGAGTGCTGAGAAATTTCTCCAGTTCGTGCACCACACCGGTAGCACTCTCTTGAATGCTTTCTTTCATGATGTCACGACCATGGCGAGCATTGGCCAGGCCAGTCGCCAGGATGCGACCCAGCGGCGAGCTGTCGCGCAGCTTCACCAGATTGCCTTCATTAAGCAGGCCGCGTTTCAGCAGCGTCTGCACCTGGGGAACCGTATCCGCCGGCGCCAGTTTGCTGGGCCGCAGGGTCCAGAAACGTTCAACCACAATGGCCAGCGCCACCACTGAACAGATCAAGATCGGGAGCATCATCCAGCCCCCGGACTGCACAAGATCTTGCACCTTAACTTCTCCCCTTGCTCACAAATCGGGTTACCAAAAACGCCAGCGAGCCGGTCCATGCCAGGGCCGGGCATACGCTTGTCGCCATTTTGTTATAAGCCGGCCATTATCGACGCCCCCCTGTCGAAACACAATCATGCCATCCAGGTCCGTGCGCAGAACTGTGATGCCCGCGCTATCCAGCGTATTCAGCACCTGCGGATGAGGGTGGCGGAACCGGTTGCGGTAGCCGGCGCTGACCAGCGCAACATCGGGCTGCAGCTGACGCAGCAAGGCATCGCTGGTGCTCGATTTACTGCCATGATGCCCCAGCACCAACAGATCCACGGGCGCCAACGCCCCAAGCAAACGGTATTCCTCCTGGAGGCCGATATCGCCAGGCAGCAACGCAGAGGCAAAGGCTCCATCCACATGCAGCACGCAGCTGGCGCCATTCCCTGCCCGACCTGATTCACGGGGCCACAGCACCGTGAAGGTCACGCCGTCCCAACGCCACTGATCACCGGCCTGGCATAATTGGCTACCTGGCACCCTGTGCGGCTCACCACTGAGCAGCAAGCCTGGTGCCGGCAAGTCAGTCAGCCCGCCGGCATGGTCATTGTCACCATGACTGATCACCGTGCGGTCTACCTGCTGCCCCGTCACCGACAGCCACGGCCTCATACTCTGGGCCGCCATGCTGCCACCGGGCCAGGACGGCCCGGCATCATAAATCAGCAGGTGTTCACGGGTACGTATTGCCAATGCCAGCCCCTGCCCCACATCAAAAGCGGTCAGTGACCACTCCCCCGGCGCCAGTGTTGCCGGCTTCTGCGTCAACCAGGGCAGCAGGAACAGCGGCAGCAAGCGTCGAGGAAACGGCAAAAAAGGCATCAGCAGCAACATCACCCCAACCATCAGGACAATACCTGCGGTCATGGACGGCAGCCTGAGCCATGGCGGCACGCCCAGATTCGCCAGCCATGTCATGACCCACACGGAAAATTCCACCCCGGTCGCGGCAGCACCCAACAGCCAGGGCTGCTGGAACAGCGCCCCCAGCAATGCTGCGGGGATAACCAACAAGGTGTAGAGCGGAACCAGAATCAGGTTTGCCAGCGGGGCGCTGGGTGTCCACTGCTGAAACAGCACCGCACCCGCCACGGCCATCACCACCGGCAGCAACAACATCAACCGCCAGGGCGCATGGCTGCGGGTCAACATGGCGATACAGGCGACCGCACCGAAGGACAGCCACAGGCTCGCTGACAACGCAGCCAGCGGCGTGATCAACAACACCACCAACAAGGCCATACCCAACGCGCGCCACAGCGAAACCGGCACTCGCCACCACTGGGCCAGTGCCACCACGATCAGCATTACCAGTGCACGCATGGTGGGCAGGCTGAAGCCCGCCAGTGCCGCATACCCCATGGCACCGAGCAGCCCCGGCAGCCAGGCAAGTTGCTGCAGCGAATATCGTCGCAGCGCAGGAATTACGCTTTGCAGCACTGGCGCAAGCAATGCCCTGCCCAGCCACCAGAACCACCCCGCCACAATGGCAATATGCAGCCCGGAAATGGCCAGCAGGTGAGCCCCGCCAGTGAGTTGAAAGGTACGCCAGAGAGACGACGGCAGCCCGGCACGGTCACCAACAACCAACGCCGGCAATACCGCTTTGCCGAAGGGAGAGCCAGACACCGATGCCGCCACCTGAGAGGACAGCGCCTCCCGCCAGGCATCCACGCCACCGTGATTGGCGATTATCGAAACACGCTCGAGCTTGCCACGGGCATCCACCCCGGCGGACAGATCTGCACGGGCACGGTCCGGACCAAACCGGTTATACACGCCACGCGGCACCTTCAGCTCTGCATCCAGAGCCACCCAGTCACCCGCGCTCAGCAACACCGAAGGCGCGTAGCTATTGAGTACCACCTGGTGCGTGCCGGGCCATGCCTCACTGCCCCACACCGTCAGATGGATCTGCTGGCGAACCTGCCAGCGGCCGAAGCGAAATTCACGGCGGGTAACCGGAATATCCCGCACCTGCCCCTGCAGGCTGAGCACCGCCCGGTCCTGCTCCGCAGGCAGGCGTTGTGCCAATCCCTGATGCTGTTGCCAAACGCCGAAACCATAGCCCAGCACCAACCAGACGAGCCACAGGGAACGGTAACGCCACACCCCCACCGCCGCCACGGCAGACAGCACCAGCAGTGGCCATAACACACCCAGCCAGCAGCCAGCCACCATGGCCGCTGCCGTCAACCACATACGCATCCTTGCTCCGCGGTATTTTCTGAAACGACGACGTGAAAACGATTCAACAGACATCACAACATGACGATTCTGTTGACGAACCCAACAATCCCGAAAGCCGTCAGCGAAGGAGTATGCCTTTTTTATCGATGCGGGCATAATAGCGCCCGCGGGGAAACAGGAAGGGAGCACACACGCCCTTTTGCCCCACTTTTTTCGCGGTTAATCCCGGCACGAACGTACCGGGCATAGCAACGAACTGATAGAGTGCGTTCGTGGACGGCAAGATAACGCCAGCCAGAATGTACCGGGGCAGCCAGACGCTCCCGACCCCAGCCAGTAGATGCGAGTTCATGCCAAAACGGATATTCCGCAAATACCTGCCAACACCCGAACGCATTCGGCAGACCAAGTCGTTGAGCTTTCTCGGGGAGGTGTTGTCGGACCCCAACCTCTGGCACATCAACCGCCGCTCACTGGCGGGCGCAGCCTTTATCGGCATCTTCTCCGGTTTGCTACCCATTCCCCTGCAGATGGGACTAGCCGCGTTACTGGCGGTACGTTTTCATTGCAACCTGCCACTGTCGGTGATGCTGGTCTGGATTTCCAACCCGGTCACCTATGTCCCCATTTTCTACTTCACCTACCGCATCGGCGCCTGGTTACTGGGCATGCCGCCCCACAGTGGCGAAGGCATTACCGTGGCCTGGTTTGTGGAGCAGTTGATTCCCCTGTGGGTGGGCTCGTTGCTGTGCGCATTCCTGTTCGGCGGACTGGCCTACCTGGCAGTGAAGGTCAGCTGGCGGCTGGCGGTGATTCGTAGCTGGAACCTGCGGGCACACCGGCGCGTCCGGGCGGAACGCCGGGAGGCCAGACAGGAAGCAAAGGAATACGCCAAAGAAGAGGCAAAACGTGAGGCCGACGAGGCCCGCGACGACTCAAAGCCGCCGCAGTAACCCGTCGTGCAGCTCATATTGCTGCGGGCAGCGGGAGGCAAACTCCCGGTCATGGGTCACGATCATGAACGCCGTGCCCAGATTCTCATTCAACTCGATCATTAGCGCCTGCACTTGTGCAGCGGTGCGCTCATCCAGATTCCCGGTGGGCTCATCCGCCATTACCAGTGCCGGCTCGGTCACCAGCGCACGGGCAATCGCCACCCGTTGACGCTCCCCGCCACTCAGTGCAGAAGGCTTGTGCTTGAGACGAGGCCCCAGCCCCACCCGTTCCAGAATCGCTGCGGCCCGGGCCTGACAATCCGCCGGCTTTTCGCCACGGATCAACAACGGCATGGCCACATTTTCCAGCGCGGTAAATTCCGGCAACAAATGGTGAAACTGGTAAACGAACCCCAGGTAGCGATTGCGCAGCCGCCCGGTTTCGCGGTCATTCAACGATGCCACCGAAGTGCCTGCGATAGAGACCGACCCGCGGGTAGCGTGATCCAGCCCGCCGAGCAAATTCAGCAAGGTCGACTTGCCTGAACCGGACGCACCGATAATCGCCAGGATATCGCCCTTGTGCACAGTCAGGTCCACACCCTTGAGCACTTCCAGTTCGTTATTGCCCTCTTCGTAGGCTTTCACCAACGTTTGCGCATGCAGGACAGGCGTCGAATCATTCATAACGCAGCGCCTCCGCAGGTTGTACCCGGCTAGCGCGCCAGGAAGGATACAGGGTGGCAGAGAAACTAATGAACAGCGCGATCCCCACAATGGTGCCCACATCGGACCACTGCAGCTCGGACGGCAGATAATTCACAAAATAGGCATCAAACAAGCGGGTATTAAAGGTCTTCTCTACCCACTCGGCGATATTGCTCACATTGGTCGCCAGCAGTACGCCAAGCGCGGTCCCCAGCAAGGTGCCCGCCACCCCGATCAGCGTACCCTGCACCATGAAAATGCGCATGATCGTGCCCGGCGACGCCCCCAGCGTGCGCAACACCGCAATGTTGCCGCGCTTCTCGGTCACCAGCATCACCTGGCTGGAAATGATATTGAAGGCCGCCACCGCCACGATGAAACTGAGCAACAGCGTCATCATGGTCTTTTCCATCTTGATGGCCTGGAACAGGTTGCCGTGGCTGCGGGTCCAGTCACTGGTGTAGTAATTCGGCCCCAGCTCCTGTTGCAGCGTCCAGCCCAGATTGGAGGCACTGAACAGGTCGTTCAGCTTCAGCCGCACCCCTTGCACTGTACCCGCCTGGCGAGCCAGTTTGGCGGCGTCCGCCACATTCACATAGGCGTAAAGCGAATCGACCTCGGCCCGCACCCGGAAAATCCCGGTGACGGTGAACCGTTTGAAACGAGGCATCACCCCGGCTGGCGAGATAGTGGCTTCCGGTAGCACCAGGGTCACCTTGTCACCCAGCTCCGCTCCCAAGCGCCGCGCCAGCCCATAGCCCAGCACCATATCAAACTCACCCGGCTCGAGGCTTTCCAGCTCGCCCTGGTGCATGAAATCGCCGACGATGGACACCTTGCGCTCGGCATCAGGCTCAATGCCGTTGATCAGCGACCCGGCCACATTGCCACGATGGGTCAGCATGCCCTCCAGTTGCACGAACGGTGCTGCCGCCTGGATCTCGTCGTGATGATCCACCCGGTTGGCCAGCGCCTGCCAATCCTGCACCGGCTCACGGCCATGCACCGAGAGGTGCGTCACCATACCCAGAATGCGGGTCTGCAGCTCACGATCGAAGCCGTTCATGACAGAAAGCACCGTTATCAGCACCGCTACGCCCAACATCAGGCCCAGTGCGGAAATCAGTGTAATCACCGAAATAAAACTGTTGCGGGCACGGGCGCCGGTATAGCGCAGCCCCACATAGAAGGATAGAGGTCGAAACATGCAGCGCATTTAACCCGAAACCCGGAGCAAATACTACGGCCATCACCGCCGGAAGCCGGCGCAGAGACCCCGGCACTCCGCTTTGTGATCGGCGTCAGCGTTCGCCTGCTAGCAAAATGGTTGAATAAGTTTACCTAACTTTCTAATATCGAAAGAAAATACAATCTCGCCGGGGGAAGAAATGAAGATAAAAATAATGACGTTGCTGGCCTCAGCAGCGCTGGCCATGCCCGCTGCCTCACTGGCGGCCGACGTTCCCCAACGCGGCATGTCCCAATCCCAGGTCCGCGCAGAATTCGGCGCCCCCAACCAGAGCAAGGGCCCGGTGGGCAGCCCCGCCATCACCCGCTGGTTCTACAACGGCTTCACCGTCTACTTCGAAAACAACACCGCCTTGCACACCGTCGTTGATCGACCGGCAAGTGCCGCACCGGATGTGGTCTCCGGCCAGCAGGTCGATACCCTGCCCCCCATCGAAGAAAAAACGGAAGAAAAAACCGCAGCGACCACCAACGCACCGGCATCTTCAGCCAGCACCAGCGACAACAATGATCAAGGTGCGCCAGTATTCGATCCGGTTTCCGGCCGTTTTGTCAGCGAAGGCGACAACGACGCCACCCCGGCCAGCAGCCCGGCACAATCCACGCCTGCCGCTACCACACCAGGCCAGGCCACAACCCCTGCACCGGAAACGAAAGCCGCAGCCACCACGGAAAGCGCCCCCGCCGCACCCGACACCGCCAAGCCAGCGAAAAAGACGGCTGAAACGGCCCCCGCCGCTGCAACCAAGGCAAGCACTCCTACCCAGACAACAGCCCCCGCCGCTGGCGCCACCGACGAAGGCGAATTCCGCTTTGACCCCGTCACTGGCCGCATCATCATCGCTGGCGAAGACACGCCCGAACAGGCTGCGCAGAAGAAAGCTGCCAGCGTAGAGCAAGAAGCCCGGCAGTCCGTTGACCAGGCCAGCGAAGCGGCCAATCAAGCGGTAGAAGACAGCCAGGCCAAAGCACAAGGCGCCGTTGATGACGCCAACGAGAAAGCACAGGCTGCCCAGGCTCAAGCCGAGCAAAACGTGGAAGAACACGTCGAGCAGGCAGAGCAGACCCAACAGGCCGCAGAGAACGCGGCGAACGACGTAAAAGACACGGCCGATGACGGCGGTTTCTATATTGACTGGGGTGCCCGCCAGTAGCACACTCGCGCGCATAGCCAACCCTGCGGACACTCTTCGCTATGCGCCAACTTCTTCCTGAATGGACTCCCCAATGGGGGGTCCTGCTCGCCTGGCCCGACGCCCATACCGATTGGGCCGACCACCTGGCCGACGCCGAAACCTGTTATCTGGATATCCTCGCGGCCCTGCTTGATCACGAGCATGTGCTGCTGGTGTGCCGTAACGCCCACACCCGTGAACATATTCACGCTCAGGTCGCTGCACGGGGCATCGACGCCCAGCGCCTGCAGGTGGTGATCGCCGACTACAACGACACCTGGGCCCGGGATTTCGGCCCCATCGCCATTCGCAACGGCGAGCAGACACAGCTGCTGGACTACACCTTTACTGGCTGGGGCGGCAAGTTCGCCGCCGACAAGGACAACGCCCTCAACCAGCAACTGCCCTGGCAGCTCCCCCTGGAAACCCACGCCCTGGTGCTGGAAGGCGGCGCCATCGATACCGATGGCCATGGCAACCTGCTGACCACCCGCCACTGCCTGCGCAACCCCAATCGCAACCCGGACCTTTCGGAAGCGGAACTGGCCGAACAGCTGAAACACCAGCTTGGCGTCAGTGACATCTGGTGGCTGGACCATGGCGAACTGGAAGGCGACGACACCGACGCCCACGTGGACACCCTCGCCCGCTTCGTGGACGAGAAAACCCTGGCCTATGTGCAATGCCAGGATACCCGCGACAGCCACTACCCCGGTCTCGCCGCCATGGAACAGGAACTGCAGAGCCTGGCGGATCAGCATGATTTGACGCTGGTTCCGCTGGCCCTGCCGTCTGCCCAATATTGCCGCGAGGGAGAACGCCTGCCGGCCACCTATGCCAACTTTCTGATCACCAACGAGAAAATTCTGGTGCCGATTTATGGCTGCGACACCGACCAGCAAGCACTGAATGCCCTGCAATCCGTATCCGGGCCGCGCACGGTGGTGGCCGTCAACTGCCGGGTACTGATCGAACAGCACGGAAGCCTGCACTGTGTCACCATGCAATTGCCGCAAGGCGCCCTTTAAGCCTGTTAACGACCCGGTCAAAACTGAGCCTGGCCAGCCCCAGTACAAGGAAAATGCCCATGCGTGTTGCCGTTATCCAGCAAACAAACACCGCCGACCTGCAAGCCAACCTGGATCATTCCCTGGCGCAGGTGCGCGAGGCCGCCGCCCAGGGCGCGGAGCTGGTGCTACTGCAGGAATTACACCGCAGCCTGTATTTCTGTCAGACCGAGGACACCAGCGTTTTTGATCTGGCCGAACCCATCCCCGGCCCCAGCACCGAAACCCTGGGTGCACTGGCCAAAGAGCTGGGCATCGTCATCGTCGGCAGCCTGTTTGAAAAGCGCGCCACCGGCCTGTACCACAACACCGCCGTGGTGCTGGAAAAAGACGGCAGCCTGGCCGGCATCTACCGCAAGATGCACATTCCGGATGACCCGGGCTTTTATGAAAAATTCTATTTCACCCCCGGCGATGCCGACTTCAACGATGGCCGCAGCGGCTTCAGCCCCATCGAAACCAGCGCGGGCAAACTGGGCCTGCTGGTGTGCTGGGACCAATGGTACCCGGAGGCCGCCCGCCTGATGGCACTGGCCGGCGCAGATCTACTGCTCTACCCCACCGCCATCGGCTGGGACCGCACCGATGAAAAGGACGAGCAACAGCGCCAGCTGGATGCCTGGATCACCATTCAGCGCGCCCATGCGGTCGCCAACGGTTTACCGGTGCTGGTCGCCAACCGCACCGGCTTTGAACAAAGCCCGGCCGACGACAGCGGCATTCAATTCTGGGGAAACAGCTTTATCTGTGGGCCACAGGGCGAATTCCTGGCCCAGGCCGACAGCGACAACGAGCAGGTGCTGCTGGCCGACGTGGACCTGCAACGCAGCGAATCCGTACGCCGCATCTGGCCCTACCTGCGCGACCGGCGCGTAGACGCCTATGGTGACTTGCGCAAACGCTACCGGGACTAGCAGGCTGCCAGGGAACCTCTGCAGAACACCTTGCATGCTCAGCGCGGCCTGGGCGTGTTGCCGCACTGGGCACGGCAGCTCGCTTCCCTGATCACAGAGCGCACGGAAACCGCCCAACAATAATACGCGCGTCCCTTTACCTCCTTGTCAGGCAGATAAATCGCGCCATTGAGAATGGATTTCACAATAACCAGAGCGAAAATGACGAAAATCGTGCGGGGAAAGCAGCAATTATTCTTTTTTGAGGGCTAAAAATAGCGATTCTGTCTCGCACAAGAGCGAAAGCACCATCAAAAAAATAAAACTTATATTCAGGAAAAAAACGCCCGTCAGACGATCAATGTTCCCCCTTTCCTGTGGGGACTTTCTCAAAAAGAAAGTCCATAAAAACCCGCGTCTTCGCCGGTAAACACTTCCTTTCCGGGTAAACCAAATAAAAATCCAGATCCGGCGGGCGATAATTCGGCAGCACTTCCACCAGGCGTCCATCATCAAGGTAAGGCTGAATATCCCAGGCACTTTTCAACGCAATACCCATACCGTCCACAGCCCATTGCAATAACACTTCACTATGATCGGTATGCAGCCTGCCGTGCACCTTGACCGCATGCCGGTCCCCCTGGTCATCGTACAGCGGCCAGAAGTCCTTGAACGACGCATGGCAATCCAGAATCAGGCACTCATGGTCGCGTAAATCCTCCGGAGTTTTCAGCGCAGGGTGCGTGGCCAGATATTGCGGCGAAGCGATCAAGTGGCAGCGGTTGTCCATCAGCTTTCTGGCCACCAGAGAAGAGTCTTCCGGCTGCCCAATGGCAATCGCCACATCCAGCCCCTCACTCACGAAATCATAGGGTCTGTCGCCCAGAAACAATTGCACCGGCACCTCTGGAAAGCGGGCAATAAACTCTTTCACAAGCACCGCAATACGGTTGCGCCCCAACCCCATGGTGGACCACACGCGCAAGGTGCCGTGGGGTCCCTTGGCAAGCTGCACCACCGCCTCGGCCGTGTCCTCCAGGTCGCCCATCAAACCATCCAGCCGCTCAAACAAAGCGCGCCCTTCATCGGTCACCTTCATCGCCCGGGCATTACGGTTGACCAACCGCACCCCCAGCTCTTGTTCCAGGTGGCGTAAGCGCTGGCTAATGGTCGCTGGCGACATCCCTAATACCCGCGCCGCATCGGTCATCTTCCCCGCTTTGACCAACTGCACAAACACGCTGAATTCCTTTATCAGCTTTACCGTCATTTTTATTCCTAAAAGTAGTTTTTATTTTTTTCGGTTTTTAAAAGATGCACCCAAGTCCTAGTCTGAAGTTCGTTCACAGGTCCTATACATAAACGTAAAAAGTCTCACGAACAACCACTAACCAACAAAAACAGATACCAACAACAGGGAAACGTGATATGAAAATGCCATCTTTCCGGCACGCCGGTTTGACTTCGCTTGCTTTTATCGCCCTCACCCCAACCGCCATGGCCAATATGGGCAATATTGGTACTAACTACGGTGTATTACCGGGGGATGTGGCCAGTGCCCAGGCACTCTCGCTCTTCAACAGCGATGTATCCGCTACCTATTACAACCCGGCCTACCTGGCCCATGACGAGCGCGGGGAACTGACACTGGGGCTGTTACATGCCGATCACGATCTGCGCATCAGCAGCCAGGGAGGCGCAGCACCGCTGGGCCGCAGTAGCGACGTGATTCAGGACACCCCCTCCCAGCAAACACTTATCGGGATGAAAACGAATCTCAGTTCGCTAACAAAAAGCGAGCACCCCATTTATTTTGGTTTTATCGCGGGGGTAGAAAAATACGGCGAAGAGATGCTGGCGTTTAACTCCAGCACCTCCAACAGCGGGCAATATTTCAGTTACGGCCGCCAGCCGCTGTTCCTGAACCTGGGCGGGGCCACCGAAATCCTGCGCGGCATCGACGTGGGGCTGACTGCCCGCGTCACCTTGCACGCGGACGCCGAGCTGTACGCTTATACGGACCTGCAGGGCAACACCAGCCTGGAAAGCCTCAATGTCAGCGCCAAGCCTTCCATACGCCCGATTTTCGGGATGAACGTGAACTGGGCCGAAACCTTCTGCGGCGGCGGCGACTGCCTGTTTGACGGTATCGAGACCGCCCTCTCCTTCCGCGGCCATTCCAATACCGAAACCAAGGTCGAAGCCACCACCATTATTCCCGGCACCATTCCTTCCCCCGGCCTCAACCTGGCCATCGCCACCCTGGATGCTTACCAGCCGGATATCACCTCCCTGGGCATGCTGTACCGCAGCGACCGCTGGCGCCTCGGGCTCACCCTGGAATACCAGGCCTGGTCCGATCTCAGTGATGAATTCGAAAGTGACACCATCAAGGACCAGGCAAACCTGAACTTCCAGGATGTGCTGATCCCGCGCCTGGGGGGCGAATTCCGGGTGAATGACATGCTCACCCTCACCGGCGGCGTCGCCTTCCAGGAGTCGCCTCTGGAAGGCAAACGCAGCCTGGATGTGAACTACCTGGATGCGGACCGCACCCTCATCGGCCTTGGCGCCACCCTGGAACTGCGTGATCCGCCTGTTCTGGCTTACCCGCTATCGCTGTCTTTCGGTTACCAGTACCAGATGATCGACGAGCGGGACTTCGAGCTCACCTCCACCGATCCCATGGTGCCAGTGAATCCCTATGAAACCGTCACCACCGAAGGGGACGTCAGTGTCTTCTCCGGCTCCATGACCATGAAATTTTAATCGGAGGCTATAATGAAAAAAACGCTAGCAACCCTCACCTCCGCCGTGCTGCTCGCCGCCTGCGGCGGCGAAGACAGTGGCAGCACCAACACCGATACCTGGAACGCCGGCAGCCAATCGCTGGTGTACAGCTACCCGGCCAAGGGGCAAACCGAAATTGCCACACCTGCTCCGGTGATCCTGCGTTTCACCAGTGCGGTGAACAGCAGCAGCGCACAAAGCCATATCACCCTGCACGAGGGCAATCGCAACGGCACCAGCCTGAGCTACACCCTGCGCGAAATCGATAACGGCCGCGGCCTCGTACTCACCCCCGATACCCGGCTGACACCACTGTCGCGCTACACCGTCGTCGTCGATGGCCTGCCGCTAGTGGATGGCGATACCGACAGCCATGTTTTCAGCTTTACCACCCGCGCCCTGGAAGAAGGGCCACGCAGCCAGGTACTGGCAAGCAGCGACTTTGCGCTAAGCCGCCTGGTGCCCGACGGGCAAGCGCTACCGGTCATGGACTTCTCCACACTCCGGCTGCAGTTCTCCCAGCCGCTGGACCCGGCCAGCGTTCAATACGGCAACGACAGCACCGACACCCTCACCCTGAGCGGCCCCGGCGGTGAGCTGGTCGAAGCCCGAGTACTGGTAGACGGCCCCTACCTCACCCTCGACCCAACCAGTGACCTGACACCGGGCCAAAACTACACCCTGACCCTGGCGAGCGGGCTGGCCAGCACCGCAGGCAATGCACTGGCTGCCGACAGCTACACCCTGACACCCAAAGACTCCCGCCCCCGCGAAGTCATGGTCCAAAAAGTCAGTGACTCGGCCAACCGCGCCTTGCTGTCGCCACTCACCGGCCTGCCGATTAACGAGGTGCCCATTAACGCCACCCTGCTGGGCGACGACAATGCCACCCAACAAGGGGGGGACGTTCACGCTGAACTGGCCTTCGTGCCCAACTACCCGGAGGTCACTCCCTTCACCGTGCCCCGCAGCACCGTTCTCGCCGGCAGCAGTATTGATGTGAATATTGGCGGCGAAGTCCCCGCCGGTTTCAGCACCGGGGCCGTCAATGTGCACTTCCTCTCTGACGCCAGCGGTTACCTGCTACCCAACCCCTACACACAGCGGGCCGATGCGCCCCGCCAGGTGCGCCTGTTCATGGATGTGGCCATGTCCACAGAAGACCCCACCGCCAACGGCGGCGTCACCCAGGATATTCTGCATATTGAACTGGTAGGCACCGCCCTGGTGGTCGACGGCATCATGACCATTGATGCGGTCAGCATGGTAGAGCCGAATATCCTTGGCCTGGAAAGGGGTTACGGCACCCTGAGCTTCCACATGGAAGCCTACCGGGACCAACTGAACCCGCCAGAACAGGTGGCGGATACCACACCGCCAGAACTGCAAAGCTGGATGCCCGGAGACAATGTCACGCAGCAGAAACCCGGCGAGCCGATTGTGCTGACTTTCAGCGAGCCCCTGGAAAGAAGCACCCTGGCCGGCAACATCCTGTTGCAGAAGGACGGCCTGGACATGCCCTTTCAGTTCGAGGTGGATGGCGCCAGTGTGGTAATCCAACCGGATGAGCCACTGGATTACAGTGAATACCAGCCAGGCGTGCCAGCGCCGATCTATACGCTGGCCCTGAACAGCCAGATTACCGACCTGGCGGATAATCCTCTGACAGCAGAAAACCTGCAGTTTGAACTGGCAGAGCGGATTCCAACCCGGATGATTCAGGTTGAGCAGTATTCCGATCAACTGGAAGAGGTGCCCGTTCCAAAAACTTCACCACTGGTTCTCAGCACGTATCCCGGTTATCCCTGTGTAACGGATGCAAGTACCCGGAATTTGGCCAACAATATCGCCGGCCGATGCCAAGGGGGCAGCCCGGGTTATACCGACGGCACACCGATGGATCAGGTTCCAGCAGACGACCTGCTGCCTGTCATGCCGTTGCCAGCCAATCATCCAGTGACAGTGCAGTTCAGTAAGGCAATTGCGCCGGAAAGCGTCGTAATGGGGCAAAGTTTTCAAGTCCATGAAATTACCGCAGACGGTAGCATCCTCGAAATGGTGCCGGGCAAAGTGAAAGTCAGGAGCAAAAGCCTGACGTTCTGGCCTGACATGCCCTGGAAATCCGGGTCACTGTATCGCTATCAAATGGCCTCCAATAATGTCACGGAACCAACGGCCGTCAATTTCGCCTATACGTATCTGGGCTCCAGCAATGCAACCTGCGATGGCACCGGAGCAATCTGCTCTCAAGATGGTATGCCGCTACTCACCCAGCCACTGGGTGAACAAGAAAGAACACCCACCCAAAGTTTTCCAACTGGCGGCATTAATGTAGCTAATTTCCTGCTCACTGCAGTCCCGTATTTTCAGAATGCGGGCGGCCCTCATCTGGAAATATTTTTTCGAGGTGAAGGCAGCACCAACCATGTACTACAAAGTCTTTCAGCTGCTTCATCAGCCGATACGAACAGCAATCTTATGGGTGAAACAACTGTAAAAATGGGAGTCCCGCCCTTGCTTCCAGCATTTGCAGGATTTGAATTTGATAGTGAGGGAATTGCACTTGGAAGTGACTTTGTGACACATGTTACCGCAGAGCCCATTGGAGAAGAGCCTCTTCCCCAAGAAACACAAAGCGGCATTGAACAGCTGCCCAATAGCGCAAGAATAACGTCACTCAATATAGAAGGATCGGAAACGCCGGCCATTTTAGATGGTGCCACACAGGCATTCTTCCAAAGCGGACTAACTTTTGCAGGCATTGACGGTGGAAATATCGGCTGTGGCTACGAGGCCACAATTGGGAATGATGGCGGTCGTTACACCACAATTGCTGATGTTCCTGCGATTGATTACGCATCCACGATTACAGATCCTAGTGCACCCATCGACTTTTCCTCCATTCCAGAAGGGCACAAGGGTGACCCAATCGAGTGCGAGGAAAAACAGTTCACAAATCTGCAGGTAGCATTGAGCGCTATTGTGACCAAGGAATATGACCCAGAAAAAGGCATCAAGGTTCTTATTTTTCCATCACAGATCTTTGGTAGCTCAGTCCCTATCTATACTCGCAGCTTTTTGTATGGCAGCAACCTGCTACCGGCTCCCACCGGCATGCAGATACTCAGGATGCGTTATGCTGAAGACAGTCAAGGCAACCGCACCAAGCCCATTACTGGCTGGATACATGCTGGCGAGGCTGGCCCAGAGCTTTCAGCCAACGTTGATCTTTATATGGACATTCCCTATGTAGACGGAATTCTGAAATCAGGCACTTTCGGCAACAACCTTCACAGTTACCCAATCAGCATGAATCTGAATGGCCCTGTCGAGTTTCTGGACGATGGACGGATGGTCATCGAGCAGTTCAATGAAAATGATGTGGATATTGATTTCAAAATTTTCTTCACATCTGGGGGAACACTTATGGGACAAGTACCCCTTAACATTCCGGCCGGAGGAAGTTATATGCAGCTAATATCCTCACCTATTAAAAATATTCAGTAATCAAGATGGCTGCCCTAACTGGGCAGCCTTCAGATATCACCCAATAAAAAACTTTCTTTCTTATCCAGCGCAAACCCCTACCCTGTGATTCACTACGCTCCTCATACGCCTTCCCATAAAATCTCATAAGACACTAAATCCAATTCCAGCTTTTATTCTTTTGATGTTGCTATGAAAACAAAAAAACACAAACATGAACCCGCTCTTCACAAAGCGTATCGCAGTTTCGTTGAAGTCTGTGAAGGGACTAATCAAATAATTTTCCAACTATGATAATACGGAGAAAACAATGATCAGTTCCCTTAAAAAAATAGTAGTCGCAACAGCGGCCGCCTCTTCCTTGCTGGCAACAGCAGCGAACGCAGCCGATATTTATCAGGGTGGTGTAGTCGTTCCCAGCGTCAGCGGGGTAACCTTTTACGGTAGCAATATCCAGCTCACCAAAGGTGCCGTTAACCTCAACTGCAACCTAAGCCTCGACGGCGACATTGCGCCAGATGGCAGCGGTGGCGCCAACATCCAGGTTACGGGTGGTAGCGTAACAGGTGGTGGTTTTTGTGGTTTGGTCAACCTGACCAACTTCCCCTGGACTGCTCATGTGGATGCTGCGGATGCTCCCGTACCCCCGGCGAACACTCTGGTTCCGGTCACCTTCAACGGCATCACTGTCCAGGCATCCTTCCTGGGCACTTGTGGCCCGGGCCCGGTGACTGCCATGTACAACAATGGGGCCTCTGTTCCCAACACCGATGCTTCATCTTTTGATTTTGCTGCAAGCCTGAATCCAGGAAACTGCTCCATCACAGGCAAGCTGTCTACCCAGATGCCTTACAGCACTGAAGATGTTGACGTGTACTAATGAGTAACCAGGGCACCACGCATTCTGTGGTGCCCTCCCCTTAAGCATCAATTCAAAAACAAGGTTCGTTATTCACTAAATATCGACACTGAGAAAAACACTAATTTTATTCATTCACTCTATCGCACTGAAAACTTGATCGCCGAGTGGTTTACAGTGTGCCTTTATTACCCGCCACCCGGCGGGTATTTTTTATTATCCCTGTCTTCATCGTTTATTTTAAACCAGAGACTATAACGGAATGGCTGCAGAGCGATTAACTAGCATTTCCAATGCCTGAGAATAAGAAAACGTCTGTGACATCGACGCCGCCAAAGGCAAAATCGTATTGGCAAGCCGCAATTCAAAATCGTCCGGATGCAGCCCGATGCGTATCGGTGTTCCAGAGCGGCGGGACTGGCTGATATTGATGGCATTGAAAAAGCGTAACGTCCAGGCACGAAACGCGGTGTCCGCTTCAAAACCCGCCAACGGCAGCCGGGTGAAGGTGTGTTTGTGGGTATCGTGAACACCAGACAATGTTTCCACATACCGAAACGGTAACCCGGCAAGCTGTGCCGGGGTCAGCGCGCCCAATGCCCACGCCGGCGGCACGTACAATGGCGACGGGGTTAGACCGTTACGGATAAACCAGCGATAACAGTCCCACACCAGCCGCTGAATGCCGTCGCCGGAGAACGACAGATGCTCCGCCACATCCCGTGACAACAGCGCGCTGTGCAAGCGGTGATAAAGCGTCATGGGTGGCTGACAACGGTGGGACCAGCCATGGCCGGCCAACGGATGCCCCGCCTCCTGCAGAGCCCGCAACCAATCCAGGTCTTCTGCCTGCCAGTCTTTACCGGGAACGACCAGCAAGGTCACCGCTTGGGCGGGCAGCTTCAGCCGCGCCAGCATGGCGGTGACACGCGTGCGGGTCTCGGGCATCACATCGTGAATCGAAACCAGTGCGGTTAATGGCTCAGAGCGCATTGCGGATATAACTGCTGCTCAGGCGGCGCAGCAATGCCAGGGTGGGAGAAGGCAGCGCCGGGTTTGGGTTGGGTGCCAGCGTGGCGCAGTGGGCCAGCACCGCCGTCCACTGCGTCACCGCATGGTCGTTCATGGATAATGCGGCCTGGCGGGCCTGGCCGGCCTTAAGCGAGCGCGTCACCGGGCTGAGTGATTGCAGGCGTTCGAGGGTATCGAACAGGCTTTCGCCTTCGTCCATTATCCACAGGCCGCTGGCCAATGCCGGCCATTCATTGATGCCGCAGGCCGGCGTGGTAATCACCAACCGCTCCCGCGCCATGGCTTCCAGCGCTACCGTACCAAAGGCTTCCACCGATGAGGGCAACACCAGCACCTGACAGCGATCCAGCATGCTGACTACTTGCTCACGGGAACACCAGCCGTGGAAATGCAGGTTACCCTGCTCGCCGCAGGCTTTTTCCACCTTGCCGCGTAGCGGGCCGTCGCCGGCAATTTCAAACTGCAGGTCCGGGCGACGGGACGCCAGCGCAAGGAAGGATTCAATGTTCTTTTCCGCCGCCAGCCGGCCCACATAACAGACCCGCTGCACGGTATTGTCCAGCTCGACCACTGGCGTATGCACGAACTCGCGGGCCAACGGTGTGCCCACCAGCTGTGGATTGCGCGCACCCGCTGCCCGGGCCTGGGCGATCATCGATTCGCAGATGGTAGCGGCGGTTTCGCTGCCCTGAAACAGGGTGCGGTTCACCCAGTTGAGAAAGCCGCCAGCCAGCCGCGCCAGCCGTTTTCCCCAATACAGCTCCACCAAGCGGTTGTAATCTGTCTGGAAGGTAACGCACACCGGAATCCCCCATTTCTTGGCGATCCAGTAGCCGATCATGGAGAAAATACCGGGCCCCGGAATGACGATCACATCCGGTTTCATTTCCCAGACTAGCGCGCTGAGCTCACGCACTTTGGGAAAGAACAGCCGCTGGGTGGGGTCGCCGGGAATCGGTATGGACGCACCCTGGCAAGGATGAGGATCCTGCATGCAGGGCTGCACCAGTTCCACTTGCGCCACCTGATCTTTCAGATGCGAGACCAGGTCCTGGAAGTAGGCGCCGACGCCATTCCGCCCCTTGATCGCATCCACCACAAACAGTATGCGTAGCTCTTTGGTATCCATGGCCGGCAGTATCCCGGCCGCTCATGTCGATAATGTGACAGGAGCGTCACGCCATGACGGTGTAATTGCGACAAGATGTAACGAACCCCGAACTCGCTGTAAGAGCGTCGCTGGCGGCGCGATTCCGTGACATCTACAACGACGCTGTAGGAGCGCCGCTTGAGGCGCGAATCTGCTTGCCTCATCAGCTGCGAGTCACGAGAAGCGAGTTTCGAAAATCGAAACCCGCGAATGGATTTTTGCTTTTCGAAACTCGCTTCTAGTAACTCGAAACTATTTTGGTTCGCGCCTCAAGCGGCGCTCCTAGAGCGGTTTTTCATCAGTGTTGGGGAGCGGGTATCCAAAACGTTCATAGACCCAGCCGAAGACATCAACCAGCTCATGGGGACTGATGCCCAGTTCGTCCGAACTGTAATGATGGCCGCTGCGGTACTGTTTGGCCTTGCGATCCTGCTCCTGCAGACGCTCGCAAAATTGCGTGTCGGGCTGCCAACCAAACCGCTGGTAAAAACCCAGTACGGTCTCGCCAGGAGCAGATGCCAGGGTTTCCATCACCGACAGCGCCTGGCGCTGTTCCGGCATCTGCTCTACCACCTCCAGCAGGTGACGATAGTAGTATTCCAGCATTGCCAGAAACCCTTCACGCCAGTAGCCGGTGGTGTCGCGACCATCGAACAGGCGCGCTCCTATAAGGATGGAATTCACCTGCGATGGCACCGCCGCGGTGGGGCTGCGCAGGCAGCCAATAAAACGGGCCTCCGGAAAGGCGTCGGCCAGGGTTTCCATCCACGGGGTAAACGATGGGTTCTTCGATAGCAGGATTTTTTCCGGGCCGTGGAAGTAAAGGTGGCGCTGAATAAAACGACGGTAAGCGCGCATCAATCGCTGCTTTTCTTCCGGGCGACCATCGCGGTCCAGAAACGTCAGCTGCCACAGACTAGGAACAGGCACTGCGAGCACCAGCAGAAAACAGCCCCACACCGGGATCAATCCCAGATAATCCTCTTCCGGGTCCAGCAGCCCGGTCTTGTGCACCCCGTCCAGCCCGCCCAACAAACGCCTTTCCGCCCAAAACAGAAGCCGCGCACCCGGGCGGCCGATCACTTTGTCCAGGCGAGCAACACCGGTCCAGAAATAGCGCTGGGTAATCGAAGGGGCAAACAGCAGCTCCCATAGGGCCGTGGTGGTAAAGCGTTCATCCATGGCCAGCAGTCGATGCAGGAAGGTGGTACCGCTGCGGGGCACGCCTACCACAAAAAGCGGCTCACGCACCTGGACGCGACGAAAATCAGGAAACAGCAAATAATCCAGCCCCAGGCCGATGCCATTGATGCCCTGCACCAGCAGGAATACCGGCCAGAACAGCAGCATTACCAGCAGCCGCTGCAGCGAGAATCCACGCAGTTGGCCCTGGTAACCGGGGAACCAGCTGGCGGCAAACAGTGCGGTATAACGTTTCAACAGCGTTGGCATGATCAGGCTCGAAGGGAAGGAACGTTGAAACAATAAAACCGTTTCAAGTCACAAAAATGACAACACTGCCTCTTGTGTCCCGGTCACAGCGCTGTCATCTTTCTCGCAAAGAATTGCGCTATGACACTGCCAATGACCGACCTGACGAACCCTTCTGCCTACCCTGCTCTGGTAGGCCACCGTGGCGCCCGCGGCGAAGCGCCGGAGAACACGCTGGCCAGCTTTCAAGTGGCAATAGAAGCCGGTGTGACGGAAATGGAACTGGACGTGCGGCTGTCCTCCGATGGGCAGTTGATCGTGCTGCACGACAGCGACGTCACCCGCACCACTGGTGTCCGTGGCAATGTACGCCAGTACACCCGTGCCCAGCTTGGCGTGATGGATGCCCGCCGCAATACCCCCGGCTGGCACAGCCCCACCGGCATTCCCTCACTGCAGGAAGTGGTTGAACTCTGCGGCCCGGATATGCGTTTCCAGTTCGAGGTGAAAGGGGCAGACCGTACAGTCCTCCACCAGCTTGCTCATCACCTGACGCACATGATCCATGATCAGCAGCTGCAATCACGGGTGGTGATCACGTCCAGCCACACCGGCTTTCTACGCATGATCGGCACCATGGCCCCGGATATCGAGCGGGGTTATGTATGCCAGTATCGTTACCTGCAACCCACTCGCCGCGCCAAAGGGCTGGGCTGCAGCTGGGTGATCGCACATTACTCGCTGGTAGGCCCGGCGTTGATGCGCCGGGCCAAACGACGGGGCTTGAAAGTGTCCGTGTGGACGGTGAACGACCTGACTGAAGCCGAACGGCTGGCCAAGCTGAAAGTGCACAGCATCATCACTGACTTCCCCACCAGCTTTGTCAGCCACTTCCGCCGCAAACACCGTTACGGCTCTTCGGAAGCCGCTTCCATTAACGGCTGATCGTTAAGAAACGCCATGATCTCCTCTTTACGGGCCATGGCGTCCTTGCGCCCCATCTCGATCAAGGCATTGGTGAAGCCGGGCTCAAACAGCAGATAACTCATGGCACTGGCCCCGGGAGAACGGGTCGCCCCGGAACTGCGCAGGAAGAATCGCAAGGTCCGGGGCAATTCACGAATATGCTCCGCCGCAATTTCATCAATGGGCCGCGAGGGGTAGATTTTTAGCACATCCACTTCTCGCAGTTTGATACCGTGCTTTCTGCGGGTACGCTCGCCCAGAGCAGACAGGGTGTGATTGATTCGCTCAAGCCGCTCCACATCCCCTTCCAGCGTATCCACGAATACACTGTTCAAAACATGCCCCAACACCTGTGCCATGGAAGGATAACCACTGAGCCGACGCTGATGCCCGGCACTGACGTTGCCGGAGACACCAATCACCAGTAAGCGCGTGGCACCCAGATGCAGCGCCGGGCTCAACGGTGCCAGCTGACGCAGTGCCCCATCGCCGTAGTAGGCACCATCCACATTGCTGGCGGGGAACAGGATAGGAATCGCCGCGGACCCCAATAAATGCTCCACGCCAATGCGCGAACGCTTGCCCTTGCGGCGCGCCCGGATCCATTCGGGCAGTTCATCTGCGCCCTGAAAAAAGCTCACCGACTCGCCACTGGCATAGGCAGAGGCCGTAATCGCCAATGCCCGCAGGTGCCCCTGATCCAGACTCTCCTGGATACGGCGAAAATTAATCACCAGCGACAGCAACCGCTGCAGTGGCGTGTTATCAAGCAGGGAGCTGCGCTCCGGGGTTTTGCCCGTGGCCACGCCGGAGAAAAACCAGCGCATCACACCACGCAGGCAGGCGTACAGGTCCGTACGGTAGACCTGCTCAGCGGTAATGTTCGACCAGACCCGTTCCAGCCCTCGCACCGCAGCGCGGTAGTTGCCCGCATTGGCTGACAGCGCCGCCGCATTGATCGCCCCCGCCGAGGTGCCGCAGATGATCGGAAACGGGTTGGGAGCACCGCGCGGCACCATCTCCGCAATCGCCGCCAGGACACCGACCTGGTAGGCGCCACGCGCCCCGCCGCCGGACAATATCAATCCTCTCACCGGATCCTGCTTGTGCATCGATACCCTCCCTGTTGGTTGTAGTCAGTATGCCGCGCTGACCGCCGCGCCACCACCGCCCGGCGTATGAATAATGCTGGCGGGACAATACGCACTGCCTTATTCTGAACGCTCTCAAGGACACAGGATTATGTGCGCTTTCTCCCTCCGCCCTGCTCTTCCCGACGATCTGGATGCACTCACTGCGCTGGAACAGCGTTGCTTTTCATCCGATCGCCTGTCCCGTCGCAGTTTCCGTAAATGGCTTAAACGTCAGCACACCGGCCTCATCGTTGCCCTGGATGAACAACAGCAACTGGCTGGCTATGCGCTGGTGTTGTTGCAGCCAGGTACGCGTCTTGCCCGGCTTTACTCCATTGCAGTGGATCCTCAACAACGGGGCAAAAAACTCGGCGAGCATTTACTGGAAGCCGCCGAAGACTATGCGCACCAGCAGCGGCGTCTGTTCCTGCGACTGGAAGTGCGCCGGGATAACGCCGCGGCCATCGCCCTGTATGAACGCCTGGGCTACCGCCTGTTTGCCCAGACGGCGGACTATTACGAGGATCACGAAGACGCCCTGCGTTACCAGAAACGGCTGCACTATCAGCCCGGCAACCCGCCCGCCAATCAACGCGGCAACCCTGCTCCTCAACACTTGCCCTGGGTCCAGCAGACCACCCCGTTCACCTGTGGCCCCGCCTGCCTGCTGATGGCCCTGGCCGCGCTGAAACAGCAAACGCCCACGACCACAGAGGAACTGTTGCTGTGGCGCGAAGCCACCACCATTTTCATGACCGCAGGCCATGGCGGCTGCCATCCGCTGGGGCTGGCACTGGCCGCCCGGCAACGAGGCCTCAACGCCCGCGTCTGGTGTAACCAGACCGGCCCCCTGTTTGTGGATTCAGTGCGTGATAGCGACAAAAAAACGGTAATTACCACTGTGCACGATCACTTTGTCAGCGAATGTGCGCAGCAGGGTATCCCTGTCCACTACGAAGATTTTGGCGCCAATGAGGTGGACAAGGCCATTACCGCCGGCAGCATCGTACTGGTGCTAATCAGCACCTGGCGGCTGGATGGCCGCAAGGCTCCACACTGGGTCGCCATCAGCGGCAGCGACGAAGAATGCTTCTACATTCATGACCCGGACCCCGGCGAAGACCAGGTACCTATGGACTGCCAGCATGTGCCCATCACGCGGGAAAAATTTGATCAGATGCGACAATACGGACAGGCAAAGCTGCGCACAGCGGTGATATTGAGCCGCCCCTGAATAACGCCTTGCGAGCGTCGCCATAAAACCGTTTCGAGAAGCGAGTTCCGAGTCGCGAAAACCTGACACTTCCGCTCTTTGAGATTTTGCTTTTCGAAACTCGCGACTGCTGTTATTCCGCCGCCAGCGACGCTCCTACGGGTCGTTCAGGCACAAAAAAGCCCGCACGGGGCGGGCTTCTTGTGGCCGGGCGCGAGCTTACATCTTCATCACGTCTTTACCCAGGGTGGCCGCTTTTTCGCTGTTCACCTTGCGGGCATTTTCTTCACATTCGTCGTCGTTACCGCCGCAGATTTCACAGTCCTGTTTCATGCCCAGTGAGGCCAGTCCACCACAGGAGCCTTTGACCGGCTTGTTGGAAAGAATCACGCCCACAGCCATGCCGGCGAAAAGCAGGCCAATGAAAACTACTGCTGCCACAATGGTCATGAACATGTTACTTACCCTCCACAATTGCATCGAAGGCGGGAGTTGATAACTCTTCCACGCCCTTATTGGTTCTGACAATAAAAAAGACTGCCAGTTCATGGTCTTTGGCGAAAGCCATTCCTTCATCCGGGCCCAGCACCGTCATGGCGGTGGCCAGACCGTCAGCCATCATGGCACTTTTGTGCAAAACGGACACCGAGGCCAACTGATGCTCCACCGGGTAACCGGTACGGGGATCAATCGTATGGGAATACAAGCGGCCGTCCGACTCAAAGAAGTTCCGGTAATCGCCACTGGTAGCCACGGCCATATTCTTCAGGTCTACCACCTGCTCCACTTCGCGAACACCCGCAATCGGGCGTTCTACGGCAACCCGCCAGGGCTGTTTATAGGGCTTGCTGCCCTTGCCCAGCAGTTCTCCGCCGACTTCTACCAGGTAATTATTCACACCATGGTTATCCAGTAAGGCCGCCACCTTGTCCACTGCAAAGCCTTTCGCAATGGATGACAGATCCACATACACACCGCCGGGTTGCAGCAGCTGCTTGTCGCTGAGCAGCAGTTTCTGCCAGCCAACCCGTTCCTTCGCTGTCTCGACTTCGCTGGCCTCTGGCGGCTCAAACCGGTCCGGGTCCGGCCCGAAGCCCCACAGGTTAACCAGCGGCCCCACCGTCACGTCATAGGCGCCGCCGGTTTGTTCCGACAGAGAGAACGCGGCCAGCAGCACCTTTACGGTATCCGCGGGAAGGTTCATCAGTGTCCCCGGCTCGGCGTCGTTGAAACGGCTCAGGGAGGAATCCGGGCGGTAGGTGCTCATCTCCGCGTTCACCTGCTCCAGCGCCGCTTCGATATCCCCCTTCAACGCTTCCACGCCTTCGTCCGGGGTGCCGGTGTATTTGACGCTCCAGGTCGTTCCCATGGTGGGGCCACTAAGTACAGACAGGCGATTCTTGCTGTCATCACAGCCCGTCAGCAGCAGCGCCAGGGAGACAATCAGCAGAGGAAGAATGCGAGGCATTGTCATGTTCCGGTGGTTAGCAGGAGCGAGCTCAAAGGTTAAAGTTCAAACGCGCGTTGCCCAGGCTCCACGCTGACACGGCTATAGCCGCGACGAGCAATTTCGCAGGGAAATGCACAAGATCACCGCTTACCTTTTCAACTTTAAACTTTGAACTTTCAACTTAAAGAAACGCCGGCCCGAAGGCCGGCGTCTGGAATTATCCGCCGAAGTCATCCAGCAGGATATTTTCCGGTTCCACACCAAGGTCTTCGAGCATCTTGATTACCGAGGCGTTCATCATCGGCGGACCACACATGTAGTACTCGCAGTCCTCAGGGGCCGGATGGTCCTTCAGGTACTGTTCGAACAACACGTTATGGATAAAGCCGGTAAGGCCGTCCCAGTTGTCTTCGGGCTGCGGATCCGACAGGGCCAGATGCCACTCGAAGTTATCGTTTTCGTCCGCGAGCAGATCGTACTCTTCATTGTAGAAGCACTCACGCACACTCCGCGCACCGTACCAGAAGCTGATCTTGCGCTTGGAATCCAACCGTTTGAGCTGATCAAAGATATGGCTACGCATGGGCGCCATACCCGCGCCACCACCGATGAAGACCATTTCCGCATCGGTTTTCTTGGCGAAGAACTCACCGAAGGGTCCGAATACGGTGATCTTGTCACCCGGTTTCAGGTTGAAGACGTAGGAGCTCATGATCCCGGGCTGAATATCCTTGGACCCGGGAGGCGGCGTCGCGATACGGATATTGAACTTCAGGATGCCCTTTTCTTCCGGGTAATTGGCCATGGAATAGGCGCGAATCACTTCTTCGTTGTTCTTGGTGTTCAAGTCGAAGAATTTGAAACGTTCCCAGTCACCGCGGTATTCCTCGTCGATGTCAAAGTCGGAAAACTTCACATCAAACGGCGGCGCTTCCAGCTGCACATAACCACCCGCGCGGAAATCCACGTTTTCGCCTTCCGGCAATTTCAGCGTCAGCTCTTTAATGAAAGTGGCAACGTTATTATTGGCAATAACCTCGCACTCCCACTTCTTCACGCCGAAGAATTCTTCCGGCACCTGGATCTTCATGTCCTGCTTCACGTTGACCTGGCAGCTCAGGCGCCAGCCATCGCGAATCTGCCCTTTGGTGAAGTGGCCTTCTTCGGTGGGAAGAATGTCTCCCCCACCGTCGAGTACCTGGCAGCGACACTGCGCACAGGTACCACCGCCACCACAGGCTGAAGACAGGAAAATCCCCTGGTCTGCCAGGGTGCCCAACAGCTTGCCGCCGGCGGGCGCATCAATGCCTTTTTCGGCATCGTCGTTAATATCGATGTGTACGTTACCGGTTGCCACCAGACGGGAACGGGCAGCAAGAATCACCGCCACCAGCGCCAGCACAATGGCAGTGAACATGACGACACCGAGAATAATCTCAACACTCATGATTCAACTCTCCCCTTACAGCTGCACGCCGGAAAATGACATGAAGCCCAGTGACATCAGACCCACGGTAATGAAAGTGATGCCCAGACCTTTCAGACCATCCGGTACGTCGCTGTACTTGAGCTTTTCCCGGATACCCGCCAGCAATGTGATCGCCAGCGCCCACCCGGTGCCGGCACCCACGCCGTATACCATGGACTCACCCAGGGTGTAGTCACGCTCCACCATGAACAGGGAAGCACCCAGAATGGCGCAGTTCACGGTAATCAGCGGCAGGAAGATACCCAGCGCGTTGTAGAGGCTCGGCACATACTTGTCCAGGGTCATCTCCAGAATCTGCACCAGCGCGGCGATAACGCCAATGTAGCTGAGCAGCCCCAGGAAACGCAGATCCAGCTCGGCCAGCGCCGGTACACCGGTCCAGGCCAGCGCCCCTTCATCAAGCAGGTAGGTTAGCAGCAGGTTGTTCACCGGCACGGTGATGGTCAGTACCACCACCACGGCAATCCCCAGGCCAATAGCAGTCGAGATCTTCTTGGATACGGCAATAAACGTACACATGCCCAGGAAGAAGGCCAGCGCCATGTTTTCAACAAAGACGGCGCGGACGAACAGGCTCAGATAATGTTCAAACATTCCTCGTCTCCGTTAAAACGCGTCGCTGACACGGGTGTGTGGCTTCATCTTGAAGTCGTCCGGCTCTACCTGCTCCGGCTTCCACGCGCGGATGGCCCAGATGAACAACCCGATCAGGAAGAAAGCGCTCGGCGGCAGCAGCATCATGCCGTTGGTCATGTACCAGCCACCCTCGGACACCTTGGGCAGAATTTGATGACCGAACAGGCTACCGGCACCCAGCAACTCACGGGTAAAACCGAGGCCCAGCAGGATCGCGGAGTAGCCCAGGCCATTGCCCACACCATCCAGGAAAGACGGAATCGGCGGATTCTTCATGGCGAAGGCTTCCGCACGGCCCATCACGATACAGTTGGTGATGATCAACCCCACGAACACCGACAGCTGTTTGGAAATGCTGTAAGCGTAGGCTTTCAGGAACTGATCCACCACGATTACCAGCGACGCAATAATGGTCATCTGCACGATGATCCGGATGCTGGAAGGAATGCTGTTGCGAATCGAGCTTACGAAGAAGTTCGAGAACGCGGTTACTGCGGTCAATGCGATACACATGGTGACCGTAGTACTCAGGTTGCTGGTTACCGCCAGCGCGGAACAGATACCCAGGATCTGTAGCGCGATGGGGTTGTTGTCGAAAATCGGACCTAACAGAATGTCCTTGGTTTTCTCCGCCATTACGCGTCTCCTTCCGGCTGCTCGCTGGATTCAACGGCATCAGTGACTTCTGCCACATCACCGCCACCTTGCCGCATACGCTTCAGGTAGGGGCCAAAGCCGTTCTCGCCGACCCAGAAGCGAAGCAGGTTGCTGACACCCTTGCTGGTCAGGGTAGCGCCGGCCAGGCCGTCCACCTTGTGTTCAGCATTCGGGGTGTTGCTTTCCACCGTACCCTTGATGACCTGGATTTCCACCTCGCCCTGATCACCGTACAGCTTCTTGCCTTCCCAAAGGGCCTTCCATTTGGGGTTATCCACTTCACCGCCCAGGCCCGGGGTTTCGCCATGCTCATAGAAACCCAGACCGGCCACGGTGTTGGCGTCCGGCTCCAGCGCCAGGAAACCGTAAAGCGTGGACCACAGGCCATAGCCGTGAACCGGCAGGATGATACGGCTCAGTTCGCCATTATCACCACGGGCCAGGTATACCTCGGCCACCTCCGCCTGGTTCTTGATACCGGCGATGTCCACGTCGCCACTAAGGCGCTCGGACTGGGCCGGGTCCTTGGCGGCGGTACGCTGATCGTAGCTTTCCGGCATTTCGACATAGTCACCGCTGTCGATGTCGACAAACTTGCGCTCGATGGACTTGAACTGCTCGTTCACGTCCTGGCTAGCGTCGTACATGCCGGCGGCAAGCAGGATGTTCATGCGCTTGTCGATCAGCTTGTTTTCGTTCTGCACCGGGCGCAGGCTCACGGCGGCGGTAGCAACCACCACACCGCAGACCACACACACCAGGAAGGCAACCAGCAGGGTCTTGCCGACGCTTTCATTTTTTCCAGCCATTACACTTCTCCCCCGGTACGACGCAGACGACGGCGAATGTTTGACTGAGTGACAAAGTAGTCAATCAGCGGCGCACACAGGTTACCGAACAGGATTGCCAGCATGATGCCTTCCGGGAAGGCCGGGTTGATTACCCGGATCAGGACGGTCATCACACCAATCAGGGCACCGAAGATGTATTTACCGGTGTTGGTCATGGACGCAGACACCGGATCGGTGGCCATGAAGATCATGCCGAAGGCGAAACCGCCCACGCTCAGGTGCCAGTACCACGGCATGCCGAACATGGCATTGGTCTCGGACCCAATCACGTTGAACAGCGCAGACATGCCCACCATGCCCAGGAACACGCCCAGCACAATGCGCCAGGAAGCGATCTTGGTCATCAACAGGGCCGCGCCACCGATCAGGATAGCCAGAGTGGACGTCTCACCGATGCTGCCCTGAATGTTACCCAGGAAGGTATTCATCCAGCTCAGGCTGGCGGTCGCCGCCGCCGCGCCTTCGGTCAGGGCGTTACCGGTCAGGCCAGCCGCGTAGTTCAGGCTGCCAGAGGCGGCCAGAGACAGGGAGGTCGCGCCGGAAAAGTTATCCACGGCGGTCCAGACTGCATCACCAGACATCTGCGCCGGGTAGGCAAAGTACAGGAACGCACGGCCAACCAGTGCCGGGTTGAGGAAGTTCTTGCCGGTTCCACCGAACACTTCCTTGCCGATAACGACACCAAAGGAAATCCCCAAAAAGACCTGCCACAGCGGAATGGACGGCGGCAGAATCAGGGTGAACAGAATACCGGTCACGAAGAAGCCTTCGTTCACCTCATGGCCGCGCTTCCACGCGAACAGGCCTTCCCAGATGAAACCACCCAGGTAGACGGTAATCAGAATGGGAATGTAGTAGACCGCACCATGCAGCACGTTGGCCCAGATACTGGCCGGATCAAACCCGGTCAGCGCCGCCACCAGATCACTGCGCCAGCCGGCCAGCGGACTGGCACCGAGCTCGGCAATCTGCAGGTTGGCCTGATAACCGGTGTTCCACAGACCGAACAGGATCGCCGGGAAGGTGCAGAACCACACCGTCATCATGATCCGCTTCAGATCGAGACCATCACGCACGTGGGCCGCGGAACGGGTTACCGAATCCGGGGTGTAGAGCATGGTGTCGAACATTTCGTAGAAGGTGTAATACTTCTCGAATTTGCCACCCTCATGGAAATGGGGGGACACTTTGTCATCCAGAAACTTTCTCATACCCATGCTCAGCCCTCCGCCTCAATCGTGGTCAGGTTGTCGCGCAGAATCGGACCGTATTCATACTTGCCCGGGCACACGAAGGTGCACAGGGACAGGTCTTCTTCCAGCAACTCCAGGGCACCGAGGGCCGTGGCGCTGTCGGTATCACCAACGATCAATGCGCGCAGCAGCTGCGTCGGCAGGATGTCCAGCGGCATCACTTCTTCATAGGCCCCCACCGGCACCATGGCACGCTCGGAGCCATTGGTGGTGGTGGTGAAGTTGAAGCGCTTGCCCGGCATCAGCTTGGACAGGTAGATGTTCATCACCGAAAAACGGTTGGTGCCGGGTGAGATGTAACCCAGCAGCTCACGTTCATGGCCTTCACGCAGGGCCGTCAGCTGGCTGGTGGTACGGCTCAACCAGGCCACCGGGCCACGGGCGTTGTGACCGTTCAGCACAGAGCCGGAGATCAGGCGGTTATCGCCACTTTTCAGCTCGCCCTGAACGAAATCATCCACGCTGGCGCCAACACGGGTGCGCAGAGCACGCGGTGTTTTTGCCTGCGGGCCGGTCAGCGCAACCACACGGGCGGAGCTGATCTTGCCGCCAGTGAACAGGTTACCAATGGCAATCACGTCCTGATATCCCACGGACCAGACGGTTTTGTGCAGGCCCACCGGATCCAAGTGGTGAATGTGGGTGCCCACATTGCCAGCCGGATGTTTGCCCGCAAACGCTTCTTCACGCACCTGGCCACCGGCAAAGCTCGGCAGGTCCGTGTTCGGACCACGACACACCCATACCGGGCCGTCCGTCAGGCGGCTCAGCACCACCAGACCATTGCGGAAGGCCTGCTCGTTTTCCTTGATCACCAGCGCCGGGTCCAGCGCCAGGGGGTTGGTGTCGAGAATGGAAACGAAAAGGGAATTGGGAGTACTGCCGGGTGCCGGCACCTTGCCGAACGGGCGGGTACGCAGCAGGGTCCACTCACCGGAATCCACCAGCTGTTGCTGTACCGCTTCGCGGTCCAGGGAAGCCAGCTGATCGGCATTGTGAGAGGCAAAGGTGACTTCATCTTCCTGGTCTGCCACTTCAATCACCACGGATTGAAGCACGCGCTTGTGACCACGATTGATCGCAATCACCTTACCGGCAGCAGGAGCGGTGTATTTCACACCCTCGGTTTTCTTGTCCGTGAAGATCAGCTGGCCTTTCTTGACCACGTCTCCCTCGCGGACTTCCATAGTGGGTTTCATCCCCACATAGTCACCGCCGAGCACGGCAACAGAACGAACCTGATGACCTTCCTCAATCGTCTGGCGCGGTGCACCAGCGATGGGCAGATCAAGGCCCTTCCTGATTTTAATCATAGTTTCTCGCCCACGTTGCGTGTTGCTGAAGTCGAGGCACACCCCCAGATCGCCCTGAAAAGCAGGGAATTACCGGGGATGTTCGCAAATTCCGGAATATGCAATGGATGCCGACAAAAACCCGGCGGGCACATTATAAAGTCGTACCTGCCTGTTCGCCAGCACCGTCAGACCCGCCTTTTGTCGCATGGAACCATCTTGGTGCGACAAAAAAAACGGGAAATGCACCGAAAAAAAGCCCGCAGGGCGGGCTTCTTCATTCCGGGGTTCAGTCCTTTGGATACGCCGGGAATTCCACCCCGGAGATCTGCTGCAGGATGCGAAGCACCTGGCAGCTGTAGCCGAACTCGTTGTCATACCACACATACAGCACGCAGTGGCGGCCATTCACGATGGTCGCTTCCGCGTCAATCACGGAGGCGTGACGAGAGCCGACGAAATCCGTAGACACCGCATCCGGGCTGCTTACGAAATCCACCTGGCGCTGCAACGGAGAATGCAGGCTCACCCAACGCAGATAATCGTTGAGCTCTTCCAGAGTGGTTTCCTTGCCCAGAGTCAGGTTCAGAATCGCCATGGACACGTTCGGGGTTGGAACGCGGATGGAGTTACCGGTCAGCTTACCGTCCAGATTCGGCAATACCTTGGTAGCAGCAGTGGCCGCACCGGTTTCGGTCAGCACCATGTTCAGGGGTGCAGAACGACCACGACGTGGACCTTTGTGGAAGTTATCCAGCAGGTTCTGGTCGTTGGTGTAGGAGTGCACGGTTTCCACGTGGCCAAACTCGATGCCGAACTTGTCTTCCAGCGCTTTCAGCGGCGGAACGATGGCATTGGTGGTACAGCTGGCAGCGGAGATGATCTTGTCGCTGTCCTGGATCAGATCATTGTTCACGCCGTGAACGATGTTCTTCATGTTGCCCTTGCCCGGCGCCGTCAGCATCACACGGGAGACGCCGTTGCACTGCAGGTGCTGGGACAGGCCTTCTTCATCGCGCCACTTGCCGGTGTTGTCGATTACCACGGCATTGCTGATGCCGTAATCGGTGTAATCGATGGACGACGGGTCGCTGGAGTAGATCACCTTGATGAAGTTGCCATTGGCGATGATCGCATTCTCTTCTTCGTCCACGGCAATGGTGCCGGCGAACGGGCCATGAACGGAGTCACGACGCAGCAGGCTGGCGCGCTTCTGCAGGTCACCCTTGCCAGACTCGCGCACTACAATAGCCTTCAGGCGCAGGCCATCGCCGGAACCGGCTTTTTCGATCAGCAGGCGAGCCAAAATACGGCCGATACGACCGAAGCCGTACAGCACCACATCGGTACGCTCAGGCATGCCAACCTTGCTGCTCACCGCTTCTGCCAGCTCTTCGCGCACGTAGTCTTCAATAGACAGGCCGCGATTGTCCTTTTTGTACTCCACCGCCAGTTTACCGACATCAATCCGGCAAGGGCCGAGATCCGACTTCGCCACTTCCTGAAGAATCGGGAAGGTATCGACCACAGACAGCTCGGAATCTTCGACCTGCTTGACGAAACGGTGGCTCTTCAGAATCTGGATAACAGACTTGTTGACCAGGGAACGGCTGTACACGGTCGTGGTAACGTTCTTTTCACGATGCAGGCGGCCGATCATGGGGATCATGGCTTCTGCAATTTCTTCGCGATTTTTCCAGCGTCCGAAATGGTCTTCCAGTTTGCTCACGGAGATGGCCCTCTCAGTTTGGGTTCAGGCGGCGGAAAGCGGCGTCATTGCCCTGCTTCCCGGCCCACCTGCGGTGGTGGAGTTCGGGGCGCGCATAATAGCGCCAAAAAGCCGCATTATCCACCCGGGTTACGGGGATATTGCGCGCCATGATTCGGCCCTGGCCGAAACAAACCGCCAGTGCATCAGCCTTATCATCCCGCAGGCGGTGCCTGCAAAGCGGTGGCAACCTGTTCGCGCAGCACCGGCACCACTTCCTCATCAAACCAGGGCCGCTGGCGCAGCCACAGGCGATTGCGGGGGCTGGGATGGGGCAACGGGAAAAACCCCGCCTCCAGCGCCCGGGCAAAATGCCGCACATTGTCGGTGAGCGTTTTACCCGGCTGCGGCAGGTAGTACCGCTGGGCGTACTGCCCCACCAGCAACGTCAGACGCCGATTCGGCAGCTCCGCCAGCAGCGGCCCGTGCCATTGCGGCGCGCATTCCGGGCGCGGCGGCAGATCGCCGCCTTTCCCGCGCCCCGGGTAACACAGTCCCATGGGCACAATCGCCACCTGATCCGCGTCGTAGAACGTTTCAGGGCCGATCTGCAGCCAGTCGCGCAACCGTTCACCGGACGGATCATTCCAGGGGATACCGGTTTCATGAACACGCGTCCCCGGCGCCTGCCCCACGATCAACAGCCGGGCGCCCTCCCCGGCCTGCACCACTGGCCGCGGCCCCAGAGGCAGGTGCGGCTCACACAGCCGGCAAGCGCGCACCTCTTCCAGCAGGTCGATCAGCTGTGTCATTCCGCCGGGCTGTCAGAGGGGTGCAAACGCATCAGCCCTTCCTGGGCCACCGACGCCACCAGCGTGCCGTCCTGACGGTAGATGGAACCGAAATTCAGGCCACGGGAGCCGCCTGCGAAAGGACTATCACTGCGATACAGCAGCCATTCATCAATGCGAAAGTCATCATGGAACCACATGGCATGGTCGATACTGGCGCACTGCACATTCGGCTGCCAGAAATTCATCCCGTGGGGCAGCATGGCGGTACCCATCAGGCCGAAGTCCGAACAGTAGGCCAGTAGTGCCCGCTGGGTCATGGAGTCGGCCTCGACCCGATCCACCACCCGGAACCAGACTTCGCGGATCGGCGGCTTGGGCTCAGAGGAGATGGAATCCTGCGGCGTTACCGGGCGGAATTCCACCGGACGCTCGGTCAGAAAATCCTGCCGGTACTGCTCAGGCAAACGATCCACCAGCTTCCTGCGAATCGCCTCATCGTTTTCCAGCCCCTCCGGGCCCGGCACGTCCGGCATCGGCGCCTGGTGGCAAACGCCTTCCTCGGCCACCTGGTAGGACACCGCCAGAGAAAAAATCGGCCGGCCATGCTGGATCGCGTTCACCCGGCGTGTGGTGAAACTCTTGCCGTCACGGATACGGTCCACGTCATAGACAATCGGTATATTGAAGTCTCCCGGGCGCAGAAAATAGGCATGCAGCGAATGCACAGGGCGACTTTCATCCACCGTCCGCGATGCCGCCAGCAGCGCCTGCCCGGCCACCAGCCCCCCAAACACGCTGCGCTGGCCATTGGCCTCGCTCTGCCCGCGAAACAAATTGTTCTCCAACTGTTCCAGGTCAAACAGACCCATCAGCTCCTGAACCGGTGCTTTCATAGCCAATCCTCAGCGCAATAAAACCAATGGTCGCCATACTACCTGCAACGAAAAAGAATTTTGAGATTGACGACATACTGGAAAGTAGGCAGGCGCAATAGCGGATACAGCTTGTTTGTTTAACAAAGAAATGCCTAATATGTCTTCAACGACTAAAGAAGGCCCGACCTTCTGCATCTCCTGGGGGACAATCTGATGCTTCAATCACTTCGCTATTGCCTGGCGGCAATAGGGGTTTTCTGTGCGCTTGCCACAACGTCTGCCCACGCAGAAGTACCTTCCCGCCTGGTAGTTCAGGGATATCTCACCGACCTTAGTAGCCAGCGCCCTTTGCACGGCACCTTTGATGTGGTGGTCACCCTTTACGATATGTCCGGGCGAACCACGGAATATCAAACCGCTGGCGGCACGGCCACCGATCCCCAGGGGCTCGGCGCAGTACTGTGGACTGAAACCCAGGTAATCACCGCCGAAGACGGCCGCTATAGCGTGGTTCTCGGCGCCGAACCACACAATTCCTTGCCCGACGATTTGCTCGGCAGCGATCAGGTAGAACTGGGTCTGGCCATCGATGGCGACAGCGAAATGACGCCACGCCTTGCGGTCACCACCGGTAGCGTCCCCTACGCCTTGCAGGCGCGTGAAGCCGAACAGGTCACCGGTGATATTGAACCGCTCTCCCTGAGCATTGGCGGGCAACTGCTGATTAATGAAAACGGCGAATGGGTTGGCCCGGATAGCGGATTGATTGGCCCAAAAGGCGATGCCGGTGACGCGGGGCCTGCTGGTGCTGATGGCGTTGATGGCGCAGCCGGACCGCAAGGCCCTGTTGGCCCTCAAGGTCTTGCCGGTGCTGACGGCGCTACCGGCCCCAAAGGGGACACCGGCGCCCAAGGGCCTGCGGGTCCCGTCGGTGCTACTGGCGCTACTGGCGCAGCCGGACCGCAAGGCCCTGTCGGTCCTCAAGGTATCGCCGGTGCTGACGGCGCTACCGGCCCCAAAGGGGATACTGGCGCCCAAGGGCCTGCAGGCCCTATCGGACCAGCTGGCGTAGACGGTATTGCTGGCCCCATTGGTCCACAGGGGCCACAAGGTGTTCAAGGTGCGGCCGGCAACATGGGGCCTCAAGGTCCAATGGGCCCCACTGGCATGACCGGCCCCGCCGGCACATTCAGCACCAGCAATGTTGCCCAAAACACCTGTAACAGCGCGACAAGCTGCCAGTGCAGCAGCGGCGTCGTTCTGGCTGGCGGTGTTCAGTGCGCCAGTGATAGCTACATCACCAACAGCTACCCCAGTGCCGCTGGCACCTGGAGTGGCAGCTGCGAAATCTGGCAAACCGGCGCGGTGACAACCCCTGCCGCTATCACCATTACTTGCGCGGTCACCAACTGATGGCCATCACCCGACGGCAATTTATCGCTGCAGGGGGCGCGGCCGGCGTGCTGTTAAGCACTCCTCTGCTTGCGGGAGCCACTGCCACCCGCGTAGAACTGGTCAATGGCGCCCGCGCCATTGCCCTGGGTGACAACCAGCGACTGCAGGTCAGCGATCATGGTCGCCAGGCCCTGTGGCAACGTAATGGCAGCATTAAGAGCCTCACTACCGGCGCAGCCTACGAAACCCGTATCGTGGCCGCCGCCCTGGATGGCGACAACCTTGTCCTTCTGGATCGCGGCCAGCGCCAGCTCCGCTGGTTCCGGCCCGACGGTTCACAGGCGCGCCAAATCGACCTGACCGAGCTGTTGGAGCCTGCTGACTTTGTCCTTCATGGCGAACACGCGCTGATTGCAGACGTACACGGCCACCGCCTGATGCGCCTGAATCTGCGCACGGGGGCGAGCCAGTGGGTGGAAAGCGATCGCCCCCTGAATGGCCCTGCCTCGCTGGCCAGGACCGGGGATCGCATCAGCCTGCTCACTCTCGGTGACCGGCGGCTGCATCACTTCACTCTGACCGGCCACAGCCTGGGAAGTGAAGTGAGCGCCATGAACATGCCCAGCGGGCTGACCGCGGTCAACGACCAGTTACTGGTCCTGGACCGGTGCCAAAAACAGCTCTGCTGGGCAGATCGTTCCAGCCCACTGCTGGCACTCCCCCAAACCGGCGCTCAGCAGCTGGCTCACTTGAGCTGGCAACCGGGCAGTAACCTGCTGATCAGCGTATGAGGCCACTATGAGCGATCCCTTTGTCGCCGAAATCCGCATCTTTGCGGGTAATTTTGCTCCGCGTAACTGGGCATTCTGTAATGGGCAACTGCTACAGATCAGCCAGAACACCGCCCTGTTCGCCCTCATCGGTACCACCTATGGCGGCGATGGCCGTACCACAATGGCCTTGCCCAACCTGCAAGGCCGGGCACCCGCCCACCCCGGTCAGGGCCCCGGACTGCCGTCATACAGACTGGGCCAGGTTGTGCAAAATAGCGCGTCGACCGTAAAGGTTGTGCAGGGCATCACCCCTGACCGCAATCTCGGCAGCAGCCAGACCACGCGCACTATTGCCGCCAAAGTACCCGCTGGCGATCAACGCCACCCATATCTGGGTCTGAATTTCATTATTGCCCTGCAAGGGCTATTCCCACCCAGAAGCTAGGAGCCTCCACTGATGAGCGAACCCTTTCTCGCTGAAATCCGCATGATCGGCTTCAACTTTGCCCCTCGCGGCTGGGCCTTTTGCGATGGGCAGATATTGCCAATCAATCAGAATCAGGCCCTGTTCTCCCTGTTGGGCACCATCTACGGCGGCGACGGCAGAACCAGCTTTGCGCTTCCGGAACTGCGCGGTCGCACTCCGATGCATCCCGGCACGGGTAACATCAACCAAGGCGACAAAGGAGGCAGCCCGAGCGGATCTGCCGACAACGGAGACACTTTGGACAGCCTGACCCTGGATCGCAATCTGGGCAGCACGCTGAACACAACCTCCGTTGCCACCCATGGCGCGCAGATGGACACCATCGCGCTGAACTTTGTCATCGCCCAGCAAGGGCTTTTTCCCAGCAGCAGCTAGAGGCTCCTATGTCTGAACCCTTTGTAGGCGAAATTCGCATGTTTGCCGGCAATTTTGCCCCGCGAAGCTGGGCATTCTGTGATGGCCAGCTGTTAGCGATATCGCAGAACAGCGCGCTGTTTTCCCTGTTCGGCACCTATTACGGTGGCGACGGCAGAACCACCTTCGCTTTACCGGATTGCCGTGGGCGCTCCCCGGTACACGCAGGCACGGGCCCGGGGCTTCCTCAGGCTCGCCTGGGCACCAAAAGTGGCAGCAATGCCAGTGGTGCGGTTGCGGCTACCACCAGCGTCAGCATTGATCGCGGCCTGGGGAAAACACAACAGACCTGGGATGCACTTCCGGTGGGCGCAGAACCGGCCACATCACAATTGTTTGTGAATTTCATTGTGGCCGAGTTCGGCATTTACCCTTCCCGTTCGTAATGCACAACTACCGTTTACGCCCGGCCAGTGACAGCGACACACCGGTGTTACTGGCCATCTACACCAGCACCCGTCAGGAAGAAGTGTCGCAGACCGGCTGGCCCCAGGCGCAGCAGGATGCCTTTCTGGCCCTGCAGGCCAAGGCGCAGCACGAACATTATCTTCAGCATTACCCGGAGGCGGAACGGCACCTGATCGAATTAAACGGGGAGACCGCCGGGCGGCTGTATGTCTCGGACTGGGAACAGGAAATTCGCATTGTGGACATCGCCCTGCTGCCCGCCTTTCGCGGTACAGGGCTGGGATCACAGATTCTCTCCACCCTGCAATCACGGGCTCGCCAGTCCGGCAAGCCCCTGACCATTCACGTGGAAACCAACAACCCGGCGCGGCGACTCTATCTTCGGCTGGGCTTTGAGGAGCAGGAAGACAAGGGCGTCTACCTGCTTATGCGCTGGCAAGCTGGCGATTGAACACCGCCTCGAAATGGTAGGTGCCATCGCTGGCGCCCAGCGGCCCCACCGGCACCAGAAACACGGACTCCTCACCCAGCGTCTCGTTGCGCATAACGACCGCGCCTTGCTCCAGTTGTAACTGGCCCGCGAACAGCAGTGAAAAGCACTCCCAGCCCTCGGGAGACACCGGCACATTCACTTCTGCCAGCGTCAAACTATCGCCATTTTCCAGCGCGAACGCCTGCCCTTCACAATCTTTCCATTGTTGTAATGTGATCATGCCACCTCCCCAAATGATGCCCGCAGTGTAGACGGCGCTGACGGCACCGTCACCCTTGGCTACAATACGCCGCCTGATATCTCACCGAATGCGCAGGAACAGGTCTCGATGAAGCTACTCCCCGACAGCAACCTCTTTCCCAGCGGGCGAGAGCACTACAAGGACTGGGCCGGCCTCAATGCCGGCAGCATGGCCGCAGTTCTGGCCGAGCTGGCCCGCAGCGAAGACCACCTGTTCGTGATCCTGGCGCCCAACAGCAGCCGCGCCCAGCAGCTCACCGACTCCCTGAGCTTCTATCTGGCCGGCAGCGACACGCCGGTGATGCTGTTCCCGGACTGGGAAACCCTGCCCTACGACCTGTTCAGCCCCCACCAGGACATCATCAGCGACCGCATTCAGGTGCTGCACCAGTTGCCCACCACCCACAAGGGTATTCTGGTGGTGCCGGTCAATACGCTGATGCAGCGCCTGGCGCCGCCGATCCACATCACCGGCAACAGCTTCCTGCTCAAGGTGGGCGATCGTTTCGACATGGAAGCCACCCGCAGCCGGCTGGTCGCCAGCGGCTACCGACAGCGGGACAACGTGTACGAGCACGGCGAGTTTGCCGTGCGCGGGGCGATCATGGATATCTACCCCATGGGCGCCGAGCAGCCATTCCGTATCGAACTGTTCGACGATGAAATCGAATCCCTGCGCCTGTTTGAAGCGGAAAGCCAGCGCTCCACCGGCAAAGTGGACGACATCACCCTGCTGCCTGCGGCGGAATTCCCTCTCAGCGCCGAAGGCATCGCCCGCTTCCGCAGCAACTTCCGCGATACCTTTGACGTGGATACCCGTCACGTTCCTCTCTATCAAGACGTAACGGACGGCCTGGCAGCCCCCGGCCTGGAATATTATCTGCCGCTGTTTTTCGAACAAATGGCCACCCTGTTCGATTACCTGCCCGACGATGTGCGGCTGGTAGAACTGGCCGACTGCCAGAACGCCATCGAACACTTCTGGCAGGATGTGGAACAACGCCACGAATCCCGCCGCCACGATATTCACCGCCCGATTCTGGCTCCCTGGCAATTGTTCCTGCGCCCGGACGAACTGAACGCGGCCCTGAAACAGCACCCGCGCGCGCGTCAGGCCCCTAGCGATGCGCCCAGCGTGGACCAGGCCATTCATTTTGATGTGGCGCCCATGCCCGCGCTCACCGCCGATGTACGCGCCAATAATCCGCTTGCCCTGCTGCATACGTTTTCCGACGCGCACCCGGACACCCACATCCTGATCTGTGCGGAAACCGCCGGGCGCCGCGAAGCGCTGTTGGAACTGATGCAGAAAATTCAAATCCAGCCGGCCATGAAAGACAACTGGCCAGACTTCATCGCCAACCCGGCGCGCTGGAGCCTGACCCGCGGCGAGCTGGACGCCGGTTTCTACGCCCCGGAACACGCCTTGTTAGTGGTCACCGAAAACGACCTGTACGGCGAACGGGTGCTGCAACGTCGGCGCCGTAAATCCAGCAGCGACGATGGCGCCGCCGAACAGGCATTCCGCTCGTTGGGGGAAATGACCGTGGGCTCCCCGGTGGTCCATCTGGAGCACGGCGTGGGCCGCTATCTCGGCCTCACCCACATGGAAGTGCACCGCCAGCAACACGAATTCCTGCTACTGGAATACGCTGGCGGCGACAAACTCTATGTGCCGGTCTCCTCCCTGCATCTGATCAGCCGTTACGGTGGCGGCGACACCGCACCACTGAACCGCCTGGGCACCGAGCAATGGACCAAGGCCCGCCAGAAAGCCGCGGAAAAAATCCATGACGTGGCCGCCGAACTGCTTAACACCTATGCCCGCCGCGAGGCTCGCGAAGGCCGCCAGTTCGATGTGGACCTGAATGACTACGATCGCTTCAGCGCCGCCTTTCCTTTCGAGGAGACCCCGGACCAGCAGGCCGCCATTGCGTCTGTGGTCGCCGACATGCAATCCAGCCAGCCAATGGATCGGCTGGTCTGCGGTGACGTGGGCTTCGGCAAGACCGAGGTGGCCATGCGCGCCGCCTTCGTGGCCGTGGAAAACCAGACCCAGGTGGCGGTACTGGTACCCACCACCCTGCTCGCCCAACAGCATTACGAATCCTTCACTGACCGTTTCGCCGACTGGCCCGTAAACATCGAAGTGCTGTCGCGCTTTCGCAGCGCCAAGGAAAAGACCCAGGTACTGCAACGGCTCAAGGAAGGCAAAGTGGATATTCTGGTGGGCACCCACCAGCTGCTCCAGGAAACCGTGGCCTTCGACAATCTGGGCCTGATTATTGTCGACGAAGAACACCGCTTCGGGGTGCGCCACAAGGAACGTCTGAAACAAATGCGCGCCGAGTGTGACATTCTCACCCTCACCGCCACCCCGATTCCGCGTACCCTGAACATGGCCATGAGCGGCATGCGTGATATTTCCATCATCGCCACACCGCCGCAAAAACGCCTGTCGGTGAAGACCTTTGTGCAGCAGCACAACGATACCGCCATCAAGGAAGCGCTGCTGCGTGAACTGTTGCGCGGCGGGCAGGTGTATTACCTGCACAACGATATCGACACCATGGAGAAAACCGCAGCGGACATTCGCAAGCTGGTGCCCGATGCCCGCGTTGGCATTGCTCACGGGCAAATGCGTGAACGAGAACTGGAAGCGGTGATGAGTGACTTTTATCACCGTCGTTTCAACGTGCTGGTAAGCACCACCATTATCGAAACCGGCATCGATGTGCCCAGCGCCAACACCATCATCATCGATCGCGCCGACAAGCTCGGCCTGGCCCAGCTTCACCAGCTTCGTGGCCGGGTGGGTCGCAGCCACCACCAGGCCTACGCCTACCTGATTACCCCCAGCCCCAAGGTCATGACCAAGGACGCCATCAAACGGCTGGAAGCCATCGAGCAAGCCACCGACCTGGGCGCCGGCTTTATGCTCGCCAGCCAGGACATGGAAATCCGCGGCGCCGGTGAACTGCTCGGTGAAGAGCAGCACGGCAACATCGAAACCATCGGTTTCAGCCTCTACATGGAAATGCTGGAGCAAGCGGTGGAAGCACTGAAACGCGGCGAGCAACCGGATGTGGAAAAACCCCTCAGCGGCGGCCCGGAACTGAACCTGCGTATTCCCGCACTGATCCCGGAAGACTACCTGCCCGATGTGTTCGGCCGCCTCACGCTCTACAAGCGCATCGCTGGCTGTAAAACCCGTGCGGGACTGAAAGAACTGCAAGTGGAAATGATCGACCGCTTTGGCCTGCTGCCGGAGCCGGTGAAAAACCTGTTCGCCGTGACCGAACTACGCCAGCAGGCAGAGCGGCTGGGCATTATTCGCCTGGACGCCCACGCCACCGGCGGCAAGCTGGAATTCGGTGAGCGCACCCCGGTGGACCCGCTCACCATCGTCAAGCTGGTCCAGTCCGGCCCCAACCGCTTCAAGCTGGAAGGCGCCAACGCCCTGCGTTTTGTGGAAGACAGCGAAACCCCGGAAGAACGTATTCAAGTGGTGCAGGAACTGCTCACGCGCCTCGCGGCCCAAAGTATCCAGACAGGCGCCGCAGGCTGAATACCCCTTCAGCCTGCGTGTCTGAGAGCGGGTCAAACCGCACTCTTGTCACAAAAACCGTGCCGATCGCCCCATCGCCCGTGAGCAATCCAGGCTGATTGGGGTATAGTCGGCCCCAAAATCAACGCCTGGTCGGCAGGCGGCACAAGGAGTGTTCAATGCATCGCGCTTTACTGTTGGTTGTTCTGGTTCTGTTGGGCAACACCGCTATCGCACAAAGATGGTACAAAGTGGAAGTGCTGGTGTTTGCTCAAAACAATGCCAGCAGTGAAGAAATCTGGGCGGCCGGCCTGCAGCCTCACTATGCATCACAGGCCGTGCCCATTGGCCAGCCAGAAACCAGTGAAGTGGCCGACCCGGATGCCGTTGCCCGGGGCGCCTGGCAGCCGCTGTCCCAGGACGACGAAGTGCTTGGCTATATGCTGGAACGCATGGAAGGCACCGGTGACTACCGCGAGCTGTATCATGCCGCCTGGGAGCAACCCATCGGCAGCAAGGCGGAAACCTTGCCGGTCTATGTACGCGGCGGGCAGACACTGCCCACCGAAGACGGCGAAATACCGGAACTGGAAGGCACCCTGCAGTTCAGCAAATCCCGCTATCTCCATGTGACACCACAGATCTGGTTTAACACGGAAAGTAACGGCGAGCGCCTGTACGTGGATATCGACGAAAAACGCCGCCTGGCGGGCCACCAGGTGTACTATTTCGATCATGCCCTGTTCGGCATGCTGGTTCGCGTTACGCGAGCCTGAACACCTCAGGCCGATGCTGGAGCATCCAGTTCCAGCAGCTCGGTCAAGAAATCCTGCCACAGATCGTAGACCATAAAGTGCCCCTTATCGGGGAAACTGCGAAACTGCACGTTCGGTAAATCTGCGGCAAGGTGGCGCGCGCCCTCAATGGAAATAATGCCATCGGTTTCGCCGTGCCACTGCAGGATCGGTACGGTAATCTGCTTGAGATCCACCCCCAGGGGTTTGAGATGGTTCAGGTACTCTTCCATCATGATGCGTGCCCCCTGGAAATGGCCTCGGCGAGTCCGCTTGATGGTCCGCGCCAGCAAATCAGGATTGTTGAACACCGCCTGGTCCGACGCTGACATGCCCCGCGCCAGCATCTTGTAGAAGCGTTCCGGGGCCTTCTGTACCCCACGCACCCCCAGCCGTCCTACCAACATGAACAGGCGAGGATCGCGGCGGGAAATCTGCAGGCTCATCCGGTGAATGGGCTCCAGCTTGTCCAGCTCAAGATGCTCGCCCGCCAGCGTCGTGCCCAGCAGGCCTAACCGATCGAACAGGTCCGGATAGTCCGCCGCGGCACACAGTGCATAAGGGCCACCGCCACAATACGCCGCCATGGGCGGTTTGCGGATATGCAGGTGTTCACACAACGCCCGGATATCCCGACCAAGATCCTTGAACTGGTAATTCGGCTTATAGGTGGAAATGCCATAACCGGGCCGGACGATCAGAATCATTCGCAGGCCGCGCTCACGGTACCAGTCTTCAAACACGGTATGATCAGGCATCGAGGCGCCCTGATTCTCCAGCGTCAGTACCGGCCTGCCCTTGGGATCACCGTATTCGTACCAGCTCAACACTCGCCCATCAGCAAGGGTGAGGGTGTATTCTTCGTCGTCATCCTGCAGTCGGGGCAAACGGGCAGCCTGTACCAGCGCATGTCCCATGGCATGGCTGACCAACTGCACCTGGCTGGTGGCGCTGAGCTTTCCCATGACCGATTTCAGCTGGCTACGGGCAGTGCTGATCTTGATGTTCAGCAATTGCGCACTCTGTTGGAGATTCCCAACCTTGCAGAGTAGATGTAGCAGCCGGGATTCTGCTTCGGTGATATTGAAAACCGAACGCAACATTTCTGGCGATGGCGTCACCACACTGTGCCCCGCCAGCACCCAGACAATGGTACGCACCTGGGCGATCGCCCCGGGCGCATCCGATTTTTGCACCGGCAGGCACAACAGTGAGATACCGTCCTGGGGTGAGGTGAGCAGCTGCGTGTCTCGCCCTTCCGCGAGCCGGTTCACCCGCTCAAGAGCCTGTTTCAGCTCCCTGTCTGCAATGCTCAAGGTACCGTTTCCGCGCAGCTGGACGGGGCCCTCGGCCAGTACCTGCTGCGCCACCGGATTGGATTCCAGCACCTGCAATTGCTCACCCAGCATCAGCATGGGCCAGGGCATCTGGTTGTACATGGCATTGAGCACATTGGTGCGGTCTTCCAGCGCATGCATGTACGAGCTGGAGCGTACCGCTCGCTCAAGGTGCGCTATCAGGCCTTCCACTTCTGCACGACGCGGTGCCGGGCCAGGCACCAGGGCCGATTCTGCCGTGCTCTTTTTGCCGGGCGAGCCATCTTCCGACTCCGTCCAGCCGGCAATGGTATCCAGCAACTCGACCCAGTCCCCCGGGGATAGCGCGGTTTCATAGATCTTGCCGATCAACGCATCATTGTCGTTTTTCAAAGCCGTTCCCGATTCCGTTAGCCATGAAATAGCATAGGCAGGGACCTGCGAAGCGGCAACCGGAAGGAGATGAAAAGGGAATCCTGAAGCGTGGGAGGGACTAGTTGCAGACAGCAGGCCCCACCCCCGCTAAACGGCGCTCATTATCGCTTAGCCTTTTTCATAAAACGCCCCACTCTTCTTCATGTACTCGCCGATACCCGTTCCATCAACGATCACGAAATCAACCGCTTGCCCATCCGGGGCGGTATCCACCACCACCGAGCCTGCCTCAGACATGGCACCCTCCAGGTCCAGGCCTTCAAAACCCACCACCAACGTCGGCGTCTCCGAGACCTCAGGATCATGCATCAGACACAGGTAGGCCGCTTTCACACCAGGGTGGCCAGCCAACAGCTGCCGCAATGCGTCCATCATGGCTGTGGGGTACTGCGCTGGCTGCCCCAGCATCACCCGCGTTTCTTTCTCCACTACCCGGGTTGCAGCTTTCTGGTTCATGCCGGTATCCAGCAAGGCCTCGATTTCATGGGGAACGAATTCCTTGCCGTGATCCGATTTCGGGTTGAGGAACAGCGTGGCTCCACGCGTCAGCTCAAACAGGCTACGGGCAGGCAGCGACAGGTAAGACGTCTCGTCATCAATGGCCCGCTGCAGCGCTTCCAGATGGGAAAAAAACGGGATCACGGGGGTCCCATCGGCCTTCTCCCAATTCACCAGCGATACATTAGCCCCGGCGGGGATGGTGTGGTGGCCGTGCGCGTTCAGATCGGGCTGGTCCGTATGACCGATCACGAATACATCCGCCTTCATCAGTGCCCGGTAAAAGGCCGGCCGTTGCGCCGGTTCCTGTGCAGCACGTTCCAGTGCCTGCACCAGTGGGATGTCTGTCATATCGTCTCTTTACCTTGCCGTTTTTTGCTTCTTCGAATGAAATGCCGACCCACCGGCCTGTCCGCTATTGTGGCGCGATCAGGATTCAAAATCGGCATTCTCTACATACCGGGACACTGGAATTTCTTTCTCACCACGGCGCGACATCCCATGGCAGCAAAGGAGCCCAGCCGATCACAGCCTTCCAGGGCAACGGCGAGCTTGGTGCACTCCACCGCCGTATCGGTGAGGGTATCCTGAGCGGGGGGTGATGGGGCCGTTGCCACTGATGAGCGCGCCGCGACATTGCGGTGTTGCGCTGCATGCTCCAGTGCCGCAAGCAATGTTTCACTCATACCAAGAAACAATAATAAATCACGATTTTCCGCGGTCAGCTCGGGATAGCGAAAGGACGGATGGCTATCGATGACACTCTGTAACTCGCCCATGCTCGCACCCGCCTTTTCCTGCTTCAAAAGCGCACCCACCGTCGCACTCTCATCAGGCCCAACCTCCAGTACGGCATAGTTACCCGGAAAAATATCACCGCAGGCACGGCACGCTCGCCGATACGCCTGGTATACAGCAACAGGGTCGGCAGCTTTTGCATGAATCCCAAGCACGCGTTTATCCACCTCTTTACGATTAGCGGATAAATCATAGATGGAGGAATAGGCGATGTAGCCTGACAGCGTGTTGGTTTTTATCGCCCGTTCATACGCCGCCGCTTCCTGCTTGTTCAACCTTTCCCTCAGTGCTTTTGCCTGCGACAGGAAAGCCGGGTCCGCCACTTCATTGATGTAATCCGCCAGCCCGCTTTGTGTTGGCGTTCGTTGAATGGCCTTCCAAAGAAGGGTTTTCGAGGCCGTGAGCTTGCCGGTTTTCACCAGGGCGTGGTTTGCAGGAATGATATGGGGCGCAAAAGTGATCGTCTGCGGCTCGCCATTGCGCTTCAGCTTGAATGTCACCGTATCGCCGAAACGGGCCGTCTGGATATCGGCGACCAGAGACACCATGTCTCCAGGCCTCTTGCCGTTATAAGCCAGAACCCGGTCACCCGCCTGGAAACCCGCCAGATATGCCGGAGAATTGTAGACCACACTTTTAATAGCAACCTGTGTTTCACCGGTATGGTCGAGGACGTCCTCAAACCCGATCCCCATGAACGGCCGCTCCCCACGAATCGCAAACGCCTTATCGTAGCGACCAATAGCCATGTCCGCTTCCAGCTCCGAATACACCGACAATTCCACGCCTTTGTCATAGAGCCCGAAAAATCGTAAGCCAGTGGCAGGGGCAAAGAATGTGACTGGCCCCTGCCAGCCCCCTTTAACCATCTCTCCTTCTGCCACCCCGCCATCAGGGCTGGTGATGCTCACCGGGCCAGTGATGCTATTACCTTCCATGACGAAATTGTCGCCGTCCGTTTTCAGCACACTGCCATCGGGTAAAGCAAATTCCTGAGCCGTAGCATGTGGCGCACACCATGCCCCCCACAAAGCCAAACCCATCGTTGCAGCCCGAAGCAACCGACCGATATAGGTCCCCACAATGTATCCCCCTTTCAGACATCACCGCCCACATGCCTGCTGGCACGCCCTTCAATAGTAACGGCTTATGCCGCGCGCTCTTCAATGCCCCTGTGTATTCAGGTAGCGAACCCCCGTGAGCCGTTCGGACTCGTCCCATAACCGTTGCGCCAGGCCTTCGTTATCCGTGATTTTTCGGGCAAAGGCCGGTGCAGGGTAGCCCCGCAGCTCGAGAACTTTTCCATCCGGGCCGTAATAACCTCCGGAGACCACCTCATCACTGGTGGCCGCCATCACCCCCGGCAGGCAGCCCATCTCGGCTGGCTGGGCCATAACCTTGTTGAACAGACCGCCGCCGGGGATGGTGTCCTGCAGATGGGTCGCCGAATAGCCGGGATGGGCTGCCATAACCTGAATGTTTGAGCCGCGCTTGCGCAAACGGCGGTGCAGATCCTTGGCAAAAATCAGGTTGGCCAGCTTGCTCTGGCAATAGAAAGGCCAACGGGAATAACGCTTCTCCGCATTGAGATTCCCCCACATGATCTTTCCGCTACGGTGCGCCAGGCTGGAGATCTGGACGATGCGCGGGGCCGGCGCCGCTTCCAGCAGGTCCAGCAAGGGGCCGGTAAGCGCGAAGTGCCCGAGATGATTGGTACCAAACTGTATTTCAAAGCCATCTTTGGTGCGCTGTAGCGGCGGCGCCATCAAGCCCGCGTTGTTGAGCAGAATATCCAGCTTGCTGATACGCTCTTTCAGCGCCACAACAAACGCCTTTACCGATGCCAGATCGGCCAGATCCAGCGGCATGACAATCAACCTGGCATCCGGAGTCTGCTCTCTGACCTGCTCCACCGCCGCTTCCGCCTTGGCTGTGTTTCGGCATGCCATGACCACTTCTGCGCCGTTGGCGGCAAACCGCTTCACCGCTTCCAGGCCAATACCACTGTTGGCACCGGTGACCAGTATAGTCTTGCCGGTAAGGTCAGGAATATGCGCTGGGCGCCAGCTGGATTTGGCCATGGATCCTCCTTGGATAATGGATAGTTGGCACTATTGTTCGCCGTAGCCATAACGGTAGCACGCTCCCGTTGAGCCAATTAGTCAGATCGCTGCCAGGCAACCGCTGGACGCCGGATGCCCTACGACGGACGCTTGCCTTCAAAACCTGAAAACCTTGGCCTCCATGCTCTCTGCGCATAATGCATGCCCCGATTATTGCCTGAATGATGGCCCTGACAATCCCTAAAACACCCCTCAAAAGAGATTCCGCAATAACGACAACCTCTCAGGCTATGGGGTTTTACGTCAGGCATCCGGCGTTGAGCGTTTGGCAAAGTGCCGGGTATTCGCGATAAATCCATCAGACGGCGAAAAGCGAGCCATTCACTCTAATCCACGAATAACCTAAAATTAGCGCCCTCCCCACTCCACCGGAGCTTCTTCCCATGGCGCGCGTCAAACTCGATTTGCCCGAGCAGTTTCTCTATACCCATACCATCAACGTGCGCATGACCGACCTGAATACCGGCAAACATGTGGGCAATGATCAGATGATTTCGCTGCTTTCCGAAGCTCGCTACCGATTCTTCTGCGATATCGATTACAGCCAGGAGCGCATTGTGGTGACCGACCTGGTAGCCAGCTATCGTGCAGAAAGCTTTGCGCAGGACGATTTGCAGTTTGAAGTGGGGCTGATGGATTTCAACAAGTACGGGGCAGACCTGATTTTTCGGGTAACCAAACAGCCCAGTGGGCAACTGGTGGTGTTGGCCAAACAGGGCTTCGTGTTTTTTGATCACCAAAATCACGGCGTGATGCCCGTACCCGAGGACTTCAAGGCAAAGTTCCCCGGTATTGCCTAAGCACGTGACCAGCCCCGCAGGCGGTTACCCGTTTTCCGTAGCCGCCGGCAATTCCAGCAACTCGCTGAGAAAATCCTCCCAGACGGCATAAATCATGAAGCGCCCCATTCCTGCAAAGCTTCGGAATTTCACACCGGGGATCTCTGACGCCAAACCGCGGGCGCTGCCAATAGAGATAATGCGGTCATCTTCACCGTGCCAGTGAATCACAGGAATGGTGATGTCACCCAGATCCACTTTCCAGGGAAACTGCAGACGCAGGTATTCATCGATAAGGATCTTTGCCCCCTGAAAATGGCTCCGCCGCATACACTTGATCAACCGACTCAGTAAATCCGGATTGCCGAGAACGTCCTGATCGTGCTGACAGAGTGACTTGGCCAGTTTGGCAAAGTACTTTTCCGGTGCATGTTGCACGCCGCGTAACCCGAGCCTGCCCATCAACACAAACAGACGCGGGTCACGACGAAAAAGCTGCAGGAACATTTTGTGCAAGCGGTCCAGCTTATCCAGTTCGAAGTGCTCGATGGGAACCGTGCTGGCAAGAATACCCAGCCGCTCAAAAATTTCCGGATGCCTAGCTGCTGCACACAGGGCATAGGGACCACCACCACAATACGCGGCCATCGGCGGGCGCTGAATTTTCAGGTGCTGACAGAGGGCCAGAATATCGTCAGCAAAATCCCGAAATTCAAAGTTCTTCTTGTAGGTAGAAATGCCGTATCCGGGGCGCACGATCATGATCATGCGCAAACCTTTTTCCCGGTACCAGCCATCAAAAAACGTATGGTCGGGCACCGCAGCCCCCAGGTTATCCAGCGTCAGTACCGGGCGCCCATTCGGATCGCCATACTCGTACCAGCTGAGTACCCGGCCGTCGGGTAACGTCAGTGTAAATTCACGCTCAGTTTGCACCTGCGGCAACCGGGCGGCTTGCACCAGGGCATGCCCCATGGCCTGGCTGACCAATTGCACCTGGCTGCTGGCGTTAAGTTTGCTCATGGTGGACTTGAGCTGAGTACGCGCCGTGTGCACGCTGATATTGAGTAGCTCGGCACTCTGATTCAGATTGCCGACTTTGCACAGCAGGTGCAGCAGCCGGGATTCTGCATGGGTAATGTGAAAGACGGAACGAAGCATCTCTGGCGAGGGTGTCACCATACTCTGTCCGGCCAATACCCAGACAATGGTTCGTACCTGAGAAATACTGCCCGGCGCATCGGATTTTTTCACTGGCAGGCAGAGCAAGGAAACCGAGTCTTGCTGGGAGTTGAGAAGCTGCGTTTCCCGCCCCGCTTCCAGTGAAATCACCCGCTTCAGCGACTGGCGCAGCTCCCGGTCACTGAATTGCAAAGAGCGGTCCGGCAGGATCTCCAGTGGGCCGCTGGACAACGCCTGTTCCGCCACCGGGTTGCATTCGAGCACCCCCATTCGCTCATCGAGCATCAGCATGGGCCAGGGCATCTGGTTGTACATGTCGTTGAGGATACGGGTGCGATCCTCAAGCGCATGCATGTACGCACTGCTACGCACGGCACGATCCAGATGATTGATCAGCACTTCGACTTCGGCAGGGGTTCTGCGGCTATCAATATCGGTGCTCACCGAGCCCGACGGTGGGTCTGAGGGAACATCTGTCCAGCTGGTAATGGTATCGACCAGATCCACCCAGTCGCCGGGAGAAAGCGCGGTTTCGTAAATCTGCCCGATTAGCTCATCATTATCCGTGTCACTCACCACCACCCCACCTGCCCGCGCACCGCTTATTAACCTTCATCATAGAAAGGGGGTATCAGGGGGGCAAGCTTTAAGGCCACCGTTCACTGCATCCAATCGCCCACCAGAGCAGCGCTTTACAACGCCAACCCCGTGCACCAGCCATTGGCCCACGCCCACTGGAAATTGAAGCCTCCCAGTTGTCCGGTCACATCCAGCACCTCGCCAATAAAATGCAGCCCGGGTACCGTTTTGACTTCAAAGGTTTTTGAGGAAATGGCATCGGTGTCCACCCCGCCCAGGGTCACTTCCGCGGTGCGATAGCCTTCTGTGCCAGAGGGTTTGAACGCCCAGCCTTTCAACGTCGCAGCAACACTGGCCAGCCTTTCATTATTGAACTGCTGGAGATTGCCCTGCCAGCCGAATTGCTCGGCCAGTGCAGCCGCCAGCCGCTGGGAGAAGTACTGGCGCAACCATCGTTCCAGGCCACGGTTGGGGTGTGCCCGGCGCTCTTCCACCAGTTGCTCGAACGGATCTGCCACCTGGGGCAACCAATCCACGATCACCGGCTGGCCTGGCGTCCAGAAGCTGGAGACCTGCAACATGGCAGGCCCGGACAGGCCACGATGGGTAATCAACATGGGCTCGGCGAAAGACGCCGCTGAGGTTTGCGCCACCACGTCGGTGCTGATGCCTGACAGGGCAGCCAGCCAGGCCTTGTCATCAGGCTGCAGGGTAAAGGGTACCAGGCCGGCACGGGTGGGCAGAACGTTTAACCCGAATTGTTCCGCCAGTTGATAGCCAAAACCGCTGGCCCCCATGGTGGGAATCGACAGGCCACCGCAGGCCACCACCAGCTTCGCACACTGGACGGTCCCCCCGCTGGTACTCAGCGAAAAGCCCGATTCCGTTTGTCTGACGCGTCGAATATCGGTCTTCAGGCGGATCTCGGCTCCGGCCCACTCACATTCCGTCAGCAGCATACCGAGAATGTCTTTGGCCGAATCCGCGCAGAACAACTGCCCGGGTGCTTTTTCCACGTGCTCAATGCCATGGCGCTCCACCAGTTCCAGGAAATGCCAGGGGGTGTAACGCTTGAGAGCCGATTTGCAGAAATGCGGGTTGGCGGAGACAAAATGTTCCGGTGTGGTATTCAGGTTGGTGAAGTTGCAACGCCCGCCACCGGACATAAGGATCTTCTTGCCGGCCTTGTTGGCATGGTCCAGCACCAGCACCCGGTGGCCCTGGTAGGCCGCCGTGGCCGCACACATCAGCCCGGCTGCGCCGGCACCGATAACCACCACATCTACCTGGGTTGTGCCTGCCCCTGCTTTATCTGACATGAAACCACCAGCCTGAATCCGGCCGGCAAGGATAACGGGGATGCACCGCTAGTGCCATCGGTGCCGCTCGGACGGCGGGCCGGCTTACGGCCCAAACCGGTGATTACTGAATAACGGAAATTTCGGCGGTGGTGCCGTAATGTTCGCTGGTCGCCTTGATCGCGGCAGCGCCATTGGCCACCTGAATGTCGTTGCGATAGCGGCCGCTGCTCATGACCTGCTCGCCCGGCACTACGCGGGTGCCTTGCGGCGCATCATTCTGCACAATAGGAAGTTGTTCCTGCCGATCACTGCTGCTGATGTCATCTTCTTCAAAGTAACAACCACTGAGCAATGTGGCACCGCAGAGCATGACTGCGAGGTATTTCATGGTGTTCCCCCAATACCGCCTGAAGGCGGAAACTGCCCGTGTACGGGCTTATGATGCAGTTATACCCTGCCCGCCGCTGACAGTACAGCGCTCAGCCCGGGCAGCCCACAGAGGGCAACCCAAACTGCACACCACATTCTACTCTCGAATCGCTACTGGCCACCTCGGTAAAGGTGTCCAAAACATGTCGTAGGTCGGCTTAGCCTGAAAGGCGTAAGCCGACATAAACCGGGCGTCGAATATTGACAGTCGGCTTACGGCTTCGCCTAAGCCGACCTACAAACTGACCTCGACGAACTACTGGCCGAGCTCCTGTTCAGTGAAGGTATCGGCAAACAAGGGGGAGCTGAGGTAACGCTCCCCGGAATCCGGCAGCACCACCACAATGGTCTTGCCGGCGAATTCTGGCTGCTGGCTGAGACGATCCGCTACACACATGGCCGCCCCACAGGAAATACCCGCCAGAATGCCTTCTTCCTGCATCAACTTGTGGGCCCACTCCATGGCCTCTTCGTTGCTGACCTGCTCAGCCCGGTCCACCACTGACATATCCAGGTTCTTCGGTACAAAGCCGGCACCAATGCCCTGAATCTTGTGGGGGCCATGGGTCGGCTCTTCGCCCTTCAGCGCCGCCGAAATCATGGTCGAGGAATCGGGCTCTACGGCCACGGCGGTAATCGCCTTGCCCTGAGTATTTTTGATGTAACGGGCCACGCCGGTGATGGTGCCACCAGTGCCAACCCCGCTCACCAGTACATCGATATCCCCGCCGGTGGCGTCCCAGATTTCCGGGCCCGTGGTCTTCTCGTGGATCGCCGGGTTAGCCGGGTTATTGAACTGTTGCAGCATCAGGTGGCTGTCCGGGTTTTCCTGCACCAGCTCTTCTGCCCTGGCGATAGCCCCGGGCATGCCTTTCGGGCCGGGCGTCAGCACCAGTTTGGCACCCAGTGCCTTGAGGATCTTGCGACGCTCCAGGCTCATGGAGTCCGGCATGGTCAGGACCAGATCATAGCCCCGGGCGGCCGCCACATAGGCCAACGCAATGCCGGTGTTACCACTGGTGGGCTCCACCAGCGTCATGCCCGGCTTCAGTTTGCCGCTCTTCTCTGCGTCCCAGATCATGGACGCGCCGATCCGGCACTTCACACTGCCCGCCGGGTTACGGGATTCGATCTTGGCGAGAATATTGCCCTGAGTGATGCGGTTGATCTTCACCAGGGGGGTATTACCGATGGTTTCGCTATTGTCTTGGTAAATGCCGGTCATAATGCTCTCCTCCATTCTCGGCGCGCGTTGCGCGATGCCTTACTGTGGTTTGTCCTGCTTTTTCAGCCGCCGGTTCCAGCGTTGGCGCGCATACAGGCGCAGGTCGGCCACGTTATCGGTTTCATCCATGATTTCACGGCCCAGGATGCTTTCCAGAATATCTTCCAGGGTGATCAGGCCCACCCAGGTGCCGTGGTCATCATAAACCACCGCCATATGCTGACGTTGGGTCAACATGGCGCTAAACAAGTCTTCAATATTGAGCGTGGTATGCACCATGGACACTTCGCGGGCCAACGCCTGCATGGTCTGGTCCGGGCCACTATCCAGCAAATCGGATTTATGGATATAGCCTTTCGCTTCACCACTGGCGCTCATCACCGGGTAACGGGAAAACGGCTGCCCCTTCTCCCGCTCCTTGAACGCGCTCACGGTCAGACCCGGCTCTACTACCCGGCAGACCGTGCTCGGGGTCATGATGGTGCCGACCCGGATATCATGCAGGCGCAAAATATTGTGAATCACCCGGTGCTCATCGTCATCCAGCGCGCCCTGATCCTCGCCCATGTCCGCCAGGGCCCGGATTTCCGCCCGTACATCCACATCATGTTCGTTGCCACCAATGCGGCTGGTAATCAGCTTGGACAGCCAGACAAACGGTAACAGCGACACCATGATGACCTTGAGCGTGGGCGGCAGCATGGTGGCCAGTGAACGCCAGTATTTCGCACCGATGGTTTTGGGAATGATCTCGGAGAACACCAGAATCGCCAGCGTCATGATGCCCGACGCCGCCCCCAGCCAGGCCTCCCCGAACACCACGGCCACCTGGGCGCCAACACCGGTAGCGCCAACGGTATGCGCCACCGTGTTAAGGGTCAGAATCGCTGACAGGGGCTTGTCGATATCGTCCTTGAACCCGCGCAGGCTTTTATACAGCTTCGGGTTAGTGTCGCGCAGGCCAGCAATAAAGCTGGGCGTAATGGATAGCAGTGCCGCTTCCAGTACAGAGCACACAAAGGAAAAACCGATGGAAATGGTGGCGAATATAATCAGCAACGTCACCGATGCATGCTCCTTATGCCAGCAAGCAACCGGACAAACCGGTTGCCTGAATAGGGGTTATGACGGCGCATAATGTCGAGCAAAGTCCGCCAGCAGTTGACGCACATTGGCCATCCCATCGTGGATGACTGCTTCGATTTCCGCCATGGTAATTTCATGGGTGGACTTGCCGGCGGCCGGATTGACCACCAGGGACAGCATGGCGTAAGGCAACGACAGCTCCCGGGCCAGCACCGCTTCAGGCATACCGGTCATGCCGACGATATCGCAGCCATCGCGCTCCAGGCGGGCAATTTCAGCGGCGGTTTCCAGCCGGGGACCCTGTGTTGCACCGTAGCAGCCGCCGTCATTCCAGTTCAGTTCTGCCGCCGCCAGGCGGGCTTTCAGGGCATTGCGCAATGTCACATCAAACGGCCAGCTGAAATCCACATGCACCAGCGGCTCATCCAGATCATCGAACAGGGTCATGGCCCGGCCATAGGTGTAATCAATAATCTGATCCGGCAGCACCAGTGCCCCGGTGGGCGCCTGGGCGGTAATGCCGCCCACCGCATTGGCCGCCACAATCGCCGTGGCCCCCGCCTCTTTCAACGCCACCAGATTGGCGCGGTAATTCACCTGATGGGGCAGCAACACATGCGGATCACCATGGCGGGCCAGGAACAGGACCCGCTGGCCATCCAGCTCCCCTTCCAGCACCGGCGCGGAAGGTGCACCAAACCGGGTTTCCACCGTGTGGGTATCGATGATGCGCAAGTTATCCATGCGCGTGAGGCCGGTACCACCAATAAAAGCCAACATCAGAGGTCGCTCTCTCTTACCGCATAAATACCCGGCGCATTACGCCAGAATCCCTTGTAATCCATGCCCATGCCGAACAGGTAATAATCGTCTGCTTCCAGCGCGGTGAAGTCGGCTTTCAGGCCCGGCCTGGCCTTGCGGTCGTGCTGCTTGTCCACCAGCACACAGGTTTTCACCGACGCCGCGCCCTGGGCTTTGCAAGCTTCAATAATCGACAACAACGTGGACCCCACATCCAGAATGTCGTCCACGATGACCACGTGGCGCCCTTCAAGGGTGGCATTGGGGGTTACGATCCACTCCACATCACCACCGCTGGTCGCGCCCAGATAACGGCTGGCGTGGAGGTAATCCATCTCCAGGGGAAAATCCAGACGCTTGACCAGTTCCGCCGCGAAGATCATGCCACCATTCATGATGGTGACGAACACCGGCACCTTGCCGGAACAGGCTTCGGTCACTTCGAAAGCCAGCTTGGCGATGGCTTCCTGTACCTGATCGGAGGAATGCAGTTCGATGGCGTTGCGCCGAACCCTCATCAATTCCTGTTGCAATTCATCAGCGCTGGACATGCTGTGCGTCCTCCGGGTTGTTGTCTTCCAGGCCCGTGGCCGGGCCATCATCATTCTGGCTGACCAGATGCAGGGTGCGCGTGGGAAACGCAAACTCGGCACCATGCTCATGGACAATGTTCATGATTTTCATCAACACGTCCTGCTTGATCTCATGGTACTGCACCCATTGGGTGGTTTTGGTGAACGTATAGATAAAGAACTCCAGGTGAGAGGCCCCATAACTATCGAAGTTCACGATCAGGGTACGGTTTTCCGTTTCCAGGTCTTCATGTTCAATCAGCATGGTGCGCACGTCAGCAACAATGCCAGACATCTTCTGCCAGTCATCATAGCGAATGCCGATTTTTTCATTGATACGGCGGTTGTACATCCGCGACGGGTTTTCCAGCACGATGGAGGTAAACATGGCATTGGGAATATACAGCGGCCGCTGATCAAAGGTGCGGATGCGGGTCAGGCGCCAGCCGATATCTTCCACGCTCCCTTCGATAGAGCGATCCGGTGAACGCACCCAATCCCCGACCCGAAACGGCTTGTCCAGATAGACCATCATGCCGCCGAAGAAATTGGCCAGCAGATCCTTGGCCGCAAAGGCCACCGCCATGCCACCAATACCGCCAAAGGCCAGCACCCCGGAAATGCTGTAGCCCAGTGTCTGCAAAATGATCAGCAGTGAGGTAATAATCACCGATACCCGCAACAGTTTGGCAACCGCAGCGGCCGTGGACCGATCCATCGGCTTGCGCATGCGCCCCGGATCAATCAGGTTTTTTTCCGTATAGGAAACAAACCGGTTCAGGAACATGGCGATAATGATGATAAAGGCGATACGACGCACCTGGGGCACCAACTCAAACAGGGCGTTTTCCTCAGCGGACACCGCCTGCAACAGCTCCATGGACACGGACAAGCCAATCACCCAGAACACCAGACGAACCGGGATACGCGCGGCCTCCAGCAAGGCGTCATCCCACAGGGTTTCGGTTTTTCCAATCAACCGCTCTGCCACATCGATGCTACGCATCAGAATAAAATTGATGGAGACAGTACACAGCACAATGATAAAAAGCTGAGTCAGCCAGATATCCATTGGTGTCTCGACTGTTGGCCACTGCAGCAATTGATTCCAGTCCCAGTTCATTAATGTCTTCCTTCGCTTCTACTGTTCAGTGAGAGTCTGTTTTAGGTTGCCGTCTGCTCGCGCAATGCAGCGGCCAGCTCAGTGGCAATGGCTCGGCGCTCCGGCACCATGGGCAAGCGTGGCCGGGCACGCAGCCCTGCTGCCGGCACCTGGCCCTGAAACCGGTTCGTCCCCAGGAAGTCCAGTACCTGCTCCGCCCCTTCACGGCAATTGCAGGCCAGCACCATGTCACAACCGGCATCCAGCGCCGCCTGCGCCCGTTGCGGATAACCTCCCACACCGTGGGCACCCGCCATGGACAGGTCATCGGAAAAAATAACGCCCCGGAAACCCAGCCGCTCGCGCAGCTGCGTTTGCAACCAATAACGGGAAAAACCAGCGGTCTGCTGCTCCACCGCGCTATAGATCACATGGGCGGGCATGATGCCGTCCAGTTTAGGCGTCAACGCCATGAAGGGGCGCATATCCGCCGCTTCCAGATCCGCCAGCGGACGCGGGTCTACCGGTAATTCAAGGTGCGAGTCGGCAACCACATGGCCATGCCCGGGAAAGTGCTTTCCCGTGGCCGCCATGCCAGCGGCGCTCATCCCATCAATAAAGGCGCCAGCCAGGGCGATCATGGCATCTGCGTCACCATGGAAACTGCGATCACCAATCACCGAGCTGTTGCCGTAGTCCAGATCCAGCACCGGCGCGAAACTGATATCGATATCCAGCTCGGTCAGCTCCGATGCCATCAGCTCTCCCAGCAGCGCCGCTTCGCGCACCGCCTCTGTGGGAGACTGGTCATAACGCTGCCCCAGCGCCGCCATGGGGGGCAGGCGGACAAAGCCGTCGCGGAAGCGTTGCACTCGCCCGCCTTCCTGATCCACAGCGATCAGCATGTCCGGACGTACGGCACGGACCTGGCGCACCAGTTCGGCCAGCTGTTCGCGGTTGGCATAATTACGGGTAAACAGAATCAGACCACCGGCACCGGGGTGTGCCAGCATGTCTTTTTCCGTGGCGCTGACCTCAAGCCCTTCCAGATCGAGCATTAATAACGGGGAGGCGGATGCAGACATGGCAACCTTGTAGGCAGAAGACATTAATCGGTGATCGTTACCCGGGTGCCCACCGGCACCTGGTCAAACAAACGGATCACCGCATCATTTCGCATCCGGATGCAGCCGTGGGAGGCAGGTGTGCCCATGGGCTCACTGTCCGGTGTGCCGTGAATATAAATAAAGCGCCGAAAACTATCCACGTCAGCGCCCAGATTCTGTCCTGGTTCCAGGCCGCCAAGCCAAAGAATGCGACTCAGCACCCAGTCACGCTCGGGAAAGCGGGCGCCCAGCTCGGCGTCGAACACTTCACCGGAAAACTTGCGCCCCAGCAGCACCGCCCCTGGCGGTAGCCCGGCACCGAAACGGGCCCTGACCACATGGGCACCTCGGGGCGTGGCGCCGCTGCCCATGGCTTCGCCGGCACCGTTAGCGGCGGAAGAAATCGCAAAGCGCTCGGTCCGCGTGCCACGCAGCTCCAGCCATTGTTCAGACAAGTTGATAATCAATTCCATGGGGATAGTTTCAAGTTGAAAGTGCGAAGTTGCAACGCGAACTCTTACCACATCACCGGGCCACGCAACCGGCCAGCCTCACCCGTTACCGCCTTTACTTGCCCGTGTGCAACGGCTGATCCGGCACTTCTGCCTGAATGCCACCGACCAGAAACGGCAGCAAGCGTTTGGTGATATCCGCCGTGCTGGCGTCCATATTGAAATCGGCTTTGCTGATGCTTTGCAGCGACTGCATGCCCGACAGGGTGAAAATGACCGCCCCGAGGCTGAACTGTACGCGCCAGAACAATTCCATGGGCGGTACATCCGGTACGGCCTGTTGCAGATGGCGCTGCAAACGGGCAAAGACCGCGCTGTAGTGCTGGTGGAGATATTCGCGCAAGTGGCTCTGTGGCTGACTGTACGCCTGCCCGGAAAGGCGGAAGAAGATGGCGGCTCGCTGGGGGTCCTCGGGATGTGTGCCCAGCGCCAGGCGGAACACAATACCCAGCACATTTTCGGGGGTATCGGGGATGCCGGAGGCTTCCATCTCGTCGAGCTTGGCATCCAGCGCCAGACTAAACGGTGTCAGAAACCGTTCAAACACAGCCTGAATCAGCGCTTCCTTGGAGCCGAAATGGTAATTCACCGCCGCCAGATTCACCCCGGCCTTGCTGGTAATGGCACGCAGACTGGTTTCCGCGAAGCCCTTCTGGGCAAACAATACCTCTGCGGTATCAAGAATCCGGTCTACTGTGCCCGCCTGTGCCATACCCTGCCCTGTGTGTTCAAAACATACGTTTCAAACATACGTTTGGCTGATAGGAGGGTCAAGAAGGAAAGCGTCCTCACGGATAAGAGTGCACAACCGGTTTCGGTCCGTTTGATTGGCTTATCGCGAATAGCTCGCACTGCGCCGGATGCTCGACGCCGGTGCCTGACGTGAAACCGGGCATCCGGCGTCCAGCGGCAGGGGGACCGCTAGAAGTAATACACCAATTCCGCCTGGATAAAGTCAGAACGACTGATCGGCCCCAGCCCAGGGTTGGTATTCACATTGCGCAGGGCATCCCGGTACAGTTGCGAGGCGCTTTGCGGCTTCCCGGTATCGGTATAAAAACGGGCCTCCAGGCTGGCTTTCAGGCTGTTCCCGAAACGACGGCTGGATTCCAGGCTGATCGCTTTTTCCTCGTCCTCGGTGTCATAGATGATGCCTGCGAGTATCTCGGTGGAAGCTACGTCGTTGAAGGTAAAGCGGGTTCCCAGCAACACATCACTGGCCAGAGGAGACGCCAGACTGTCATCCCGGTCTTCCCAGATGTACTCCACAATCCAGCCCAGGTCCGTGGCCGTATCGAGCAGCCCGACCTGGGTATATTCAAAACCGCCATCCACGGCATTAAAGCGCTCGCCCTGCCCGGATCGGCTGATCGCCTCCAGCTTCCATAGCCAGCCGCTATTCAGGTATTGCAGCTCCAGGCCGGTCTGGTCGATGACGTTGTACAGCGGGGTAAATTCCGGGTCGCTACCCGACGGCAATTGCCCAGTAGCGATCAGTGCCTGCAGCTCAGCCAGCGTCAGCGAATCCGGAATCAGTAGCGGGTCGCGGCTGGTACCGGAAAAATGCGACAGGGCCAGCTCCAGCCCGTTGTCGAAGTACTGCTGGTAGCGAATGGCAAAATCCACACGCTGATTTTCTTTCGAGGATTCGTACTGCGCGTTATCGGACACTGGCAAAGGTGTACGCGGACGCCCCTCTTCACCCGCGTAGGTACGCTCACGGAAACCGGGCAGCACGAACACATCGACGATCCCCCAGTCCCGTACCGTGGACAGGTTGATCATGGGCTGGCCGAGTTTTTCCTCGCCATCCACCTGATCCACCTGATCGGTCTGGTTGATGATATCCACCAGGTGGCGCCCTTCGGTGACGCCCCAGAACACCTTGCGAATACCCACCCGGGATTCCCAGCCATTGCCCACATGAATCCAGGACAGCTCGCGAATATCCCAGTGGGTTCGCTCGGTATCGTGTTCGTCCACCCGGGCATAGGGGATAAAAGTGAACAGATCATCACGATTATTCCACTCATGGAGTATTTCCGGCTTGATGTAGCCGGAACCATTGGTGGAATAATCCGCCCGGGGATAGGGAGAGTCCTGAGTAAAATAACGCCCTTCCAGCGCCACTTCACCGCGAAATTCCCATGCAGAGGAGATGAGTGGCACTGCCAGCAGCGATGCCGTAACCAACCAGTTCTTCATCATGATATTAACGGGCGCGTTTCAGACTGTTCTTGTTGAAATCTGACTCACTCAGGCCAGTACCATAACGGTAGTTGCTCCAGAAAAGGTCCGTGGATTTCCCTGTCTGGTGATTGACCATGGACATTTTGCCGGGCTGCCAGTACTTGTCCTGGTACTGTGAAAAATCACTGGCGGTGAGCGTCTTGAGCAGGCTTTTCTTGCGGTCGTAGTAGTCCACCTTCCAGGTGCGGTATTCCTGCTGGTCGATCCAGGAAACCTGCCGGGTGTAGCCTGAATCCTCATCTTGCGGATAACGTTCCACCACGAAACAGGTCAGTTCGCCGCAGGGTTCATCGCGCAGGTACTTGTAGGTGTACTTCTCCACCTCCTGTCCGCGCATGTCTTCAAAACTGAATTCACTGCCCATGAAAGGGCCGGATTTGTTCCGTGAGGCAATGGTCTTCACCCGGCGCAGGGCAGGCAGGTACAGCCATTGGTCGTCGTCGCGGGTCTTGTAGCTGAACGTAAGCATGGCGGTGCCGCGCACGTCACGGGGGGTATCGAAGATGGTCAGGCTCTTGTCGCCCTCTTCCTCACCGGTCCCTTCCAGCGTCTTGACGCGCAGCTCGCGCTCCGAGGTCTGGCCACTCTTGCTGATCAGAACCATCTTCATGTCGGCCTGAAAGTCCCCAAAGCCTTCGCCACGGCTATCCGCCTCCCGGGCGATTTCCAGGCCTTTCTCTTCCGGGGTCTGGGCCAATACGACGGGCGCGGCCAGGGCCATTAGCAAAGCGGCGGGCAGTAAACGGACGTTCATGGAGCTCCTCGCGGTATACATGTCTGGGGCTGCACCGGCAAAGCGGGCAACAGCATGTTTACCATGATAGCGATCCAGACAAAAACGGCGATGCCCAAAGAGGCCAAAAGATAGTTGAAAGTGGATAGTCGATAGTTGACAGCTACGCGCCCTTACGATGCTTCGGGTTTCCAACGTAAGAGGCCGCACCCGTTTTCCGGGCGCGGCCTCTTACGTTGGAGCGAATGAAAGTGCTCAGCCACGCACTGCCAACTATCCACTATCAATTGTCACCTGACCTTTGACCTTCACCACTCTTCCAGATAGCCCATGCAATGCTCCACCAGCTCTCCCACCCGGGTCACACTGTCGGCAAGGCGCTGGAGATCCCCTTCTGCCAAAGGCGCGTAGCGGTCTTCGGCCATCAGGTTGAGGGCATTCTCTTCGCTGGGCGGAGCCGGACGGCGGGCCAGGCCTGCTGCGCCCAATGCGGTCTGCATTTCCCCGTCCAGCCAGGCGATCAGATCCCCGCGGTCGGCACGGGCGCGGGCCAGAATAGCGATCTCCGGGGCTTCAACCCCCGCATCCCGAAAGGCCTGCTCAAGCGCGGCCAGGCTGAACAAGGTGTCCGCACCGTCTACCTGAAAGGTCTTGCCGGATTGGCGCGCCAGCCCCACCAGCACCGAATACAAATGAAAAACCACCGCACCGCGTAATGCCAGGCGCACCGTGGGCGTGGCCTCGGCCTGCTCGTGGGTCAGCTGGCGTAACAGGGCGTTGGCAAAGTAAATACGCTCGCGCAAACCACTAACGGTATTGTCTCGAACCATTCTGGACATAAAACACTCCGCTGCACGCACCACGCGACACGCAGGCTATCGCCTGCATGCGTGAAGCGTGATGCTTGCTGGATTACTTCTTGGCGGCGGCTTTTTTGGCCGGGGCTTTCTTTTTCGCTGCCTTTTTCTTGGCAGCCGCCTTCTTCTTCGCGGGGGCTTTTTTCTTGGTCTGTTCTTCGACCCATTTGCCATCGCGATAGAAGGCCATCCAGCCAGTGGCCTTGCCGTCAATTTCGCTCATCACGTACTGCTCTTTGGCCTTGCGGCTGTAGCGCAGCACCCCTTTGTTGCCGTCAGGGTCCGCAGCAGGGGCCTCGGCCAGATAAGCGTGTTTCGGGTCCAGCTGCTTGGCCACGCTCTGAATTTCTTCGATCAGCGGCGGGCGCGTTTCCCGGTTTTTCGGGAACTTGCTGGCGGCCAGGAACAGGCCGGAGGCACCATCGCGCAGCAAATAGTGATCATCCACTTTCTGGCATTGCAGGTGCGGCATGGGGATCGGGTCCGCCCGCGGCGGTGCCGGTTCGCCACTCTTGAGCAGCTTGCGGGTATTGCCGCACTCGTCGTTGGTGCACTTGAAGAACTTGCCGAACCGGCCGGTGCGCAGCTGCATCTCATTAGCGCACTTCTCACATTCCAGTACCGGGCCATCGTAACCCTTGATCCGGAATTCGCCCTTCTCGACCACATAGCCATCGCAATCCGGGTTGTTACCGCAGATGTGCAGCTTGCGCTTTTCATCGATCAGGTAATTTTCCATGGCGGTGCCACACTTCTGGCACCGTTTTTTGCTGCGCAGTTCGTTGGTTTCCGCTTCTTCATCGTCATCCGCTTTCACCGTTTCGGCTTCTTCACCGGGCAGCAGATTCATGGTGGCGGTGCAGCGCTCTTTCGGCGGTAGGCCGTAGCCGGAACAGCCCAGGAACACGCCGGTGGAACCGGTGCGAATCTGCATTGGGCGGCCACAGGTGGGACATTCAATATCCGTATCGGTGGGCAGGTTGGCGCGCATACCGCCCACTGCCTGCTTGCCACTGCCTTCACCCTGGGCGGCATCCAGCTTGCTGACGAAATCCTTGTAGAATTCGTTGAGCACGTCTTGCCAATTTCGCTGCCCTTCAGCAACTTCATCCAGGGTTTCTTCCATGCTGGCGGTGAAACCGTAGTCCATCAGGTTGGGGAAATTTTCCACCAGACGGTCGGTAACGATGTCGCCCATTTTTTCGGCATAGAAACGGCGGTTATCCTGACGCACGTAGCCGCGATCCTGGATCGTGGAAATGATCGCTGCGTAAGTGGACGGGCGGCCAATGCCGCGTTTTTCCAGTTCCTTGACCAGGCTCGCCTCAGTAAAACGGGCTGGCGGCTTGGTGAAGTGCTGGTTGGCATCCACGTTATCAATAGACAGCACATCGCCTTCTTTCACATCCGGCAACAGGGTGTCTTCCTGGCCCTTACGCGAAGCCGGCGGCTGAATGCGGGTCCAACCATCGAACTTCATGATCCGCCCTTTCGCTTTCAGCTCGTAACCGTTGCCGGTGGCCGTCAGGGTGGAGCTCAGGTATTCCGCCGGGGGCATCTGGCAGGCGATGAACTGTCGACGAATCAGCTCGTACAGGCGTTGGGCGTCGCGCTCCATATCTTTCAGGGAATCCGAGGTACGCCGCACATCCGAAGGACGAATGGCTTCGTGCGCTTCCTGGGCCCCTTCCTTGCTGCTGTAGGACAGCGGCGCATCAGGCAGGTACTTGTCACCCAGTTTTTCACCAATCCACTCCCGGCAGGCCGCCACGGCGTCTGAACTCAGGTTGGTGGAATCGGTACGCATGTAAGTAATGTGGCCGGCTTCGTAAAGCCGCTGCGCCATCATCATGGTCTTTTTCACCCCAAAGCCCAGGCGGGTACTGGCGGCCTGCTGCAGGGTGGAAGTAATAAACGGGGCGGAGGGCTTGGAACGAGTGGGCCGCTGCTCACGCTGGCTGATGGTCAGTGTGCCGGCGTTTTCCAGTGCCTGCTTGTGGGCACCGGCATCGTCGCCATTGTTAGGACGGAACGCCACACCGTTATGCTTTGCCACCTGCAAACGCAGGGCTTCGCCATCACCACTGTGGGTATCGCTATACAGCTCCCAGAATTCTTCCGGAATAAAGGCGCGAATTTCACGTTCGCGCTCTACCACCAGCTCCACAGCCACAGACTGTACCCGGCCGGCAGAAAGGCCACGGGCGATCTTTTCCCACAACAACGGGGAGATCATGAAACCCACGACCCGGTCAAGAAAACGCCGGGCCTGCTGGGCTTCCACCCGGTGCAGATCCAGCTTGCCGGGTTCTTCGAACGCCGCCTGGATCGCTTTCTTGGTAATTTCGTTGAACACCACCCGGTCGAACCGGTCATCCTCTCCGCCAATGACTTCCCGCAGGTGCCAGGCAATCGCCTCCCCTTCGCGGTCCAAATCCGTTGCCAGATAGATGCGGTCTGCTTTCGCAGCCAGGCGTTTCAGTTCGTCGACCACCTTGTCCTTGCCGGGAAGCACCTCATAGTGGGCCGCCCAGCCTTTTTCCGGGTCGATCCCCATGCGGTTAACCAGCTGCTTCTTGGCCTTCTTCTTTTTATAGGCATCCCGCTCCTCCTTGGGCAGGGAGCGCGTGTAGGCCGCTTCCTTGGCCCGCTCCTGAGGGGTGCTCTTTTTGGAGCCGCCACTGACCGGCAGATCCCGCACATGGCCGACACTGGACTTCACGATGAAGTCGTCGCCCAGGTAGCGGTTAATGGTCTTGGCCTTGGCAGGCGACTCCACAATTACTAACGATTTTCCCATTCTCAGGTACTCAACATCCGGTCTAAGGCTCGTGATGGGCGCTATTTAGACAGCGCCGGTATAGGCGGGTCAAGCAGGAAGTGCCCCCGTTTTCCTTTTTTAGTAGTAGTACAGGCAGACCGGTCAGGGCAACCCTCATCTGTGAAACAGCCCGCTGGCAACCCCGAAAAAGCGCGCTATACTGCAGGAAACCTCACGTTTTCAGGGAGAGAACCGTGCCCAGTCCCTACCGCAAAATTCTGGTTGCCATCGATGGCAGCGACGAATCCCCCCAGGTGCTGTCCCGCGCAGCGGGCGTGCTGTCAGGCAATGACGGTGAGCTGCATCTGATCCATGTCATCGAACCGCTGGCCCTGGCCTACGGGGCGGATGTGCCCATGGATGTGACGGACTTGCAAAGCGGCCTGATGAAACAGGCCCGTGAAATGGCGGACAAATACGCAGGGCAATACAACATTCCCGAAGCCAACGTTTATGTGGACATGGGGTCCATCGAAAAGACCATTCTCGACAAGGCGGACAAGATAGGGGCGGATTTGATCGTGGTGGGCAGCCATACCCGCAGTGGGCTGGCCCTGCTGCTGGGCTCAACCGCACGCGGGCTGGTGCCCGGGGCTCATTGCGACGTACTGGCCGTCAAGGTCGATCAGTAGCCGCAACGAGCCGTAAAGGAATTCCGCACGCAAGCTGGCGCAAGCGTGAATCAGGTCAGTTGTAGTGTGCCGGTGCTCGCCTGCCCTTCTCCATTCCAGCGGCACAGCAATTCAGCCAGCCCCTGGGCCTGCACCTTCAACGCGGCCAGCTCTTCCGGGCTGTTCTTCTCTCCGTGAAAAACCGGCAGCTTGCGCATGGAATGCACCAGTTCATGGGTCGGCGCCTGCATTCGCTTCACTTCCAGTGTCCAGCGAATGTGGTGAACAATCATATGGAAAAACGCCAATCGGGTCGCCAGCGAATAAGGGCCATCATCGTCATTGAATTCATTGAAATCCAGGCTCGCCAACACCGCTTCGCGGGCGTTGTCCGCCACCGTAATCGTGGCACTGCGCGGTGTCCCTAACAGCATGGACAGGGTACCGAAGACCTCCCCCGGAGACACATAATAAAGCGGGGATTCCGGCGCGGTGTCCGAGAGCACTTCCAGCTGCCCCCGAAGCAGAAAATACAGAGTGGAATCCACATCACCGGCCCGGATGACGCTTTCTCCGGAAGCCGCCACCCAAAGGCGGGTAGTCTTTTCAAGCTGTTCAAATTCGTCCTGATCATCCCGGGCGATTTCATTAAAAAACGGCACACCAGCCAACAGCTGGCGCCGCCGTTGCTGGCCGAAATCGTTATTATTGGCCTGCTCCATCCATTATCCCCACTGTCTTGATGGCATTTCTATCAACTCCACATGCTAGTACCCGCGCCTTAACAGAGCAACGACATGGACGTAAAAGCGGGATAAAACCTTGCCCGACAACTGTTCAAATAACACTGTTCATATTATCAGTGCCTGTGCTAGCATCCAGAATGTAGCACTGCCTGTCAGCCACGACTTACAAGCCCAGGCACGCAACCATACAAATGCCTACAGCCACCCGTGACAGGCATGGGATGAATACGACCCCGGCAAGGTTGCCTGCACGGCCACCGGCAGGCACTCCACTCTGCAGGAAACAGGGAGAAGGTTATGAGCAGCAAACTTACCGACCGACAGCAGCAGGTTCTCGATTGTATCCGCGAATGCCTCTCGGACAGTGGCATGGCCCCCACCCGTGCAGAGATTGCCGACATCATGGGGTTCCAGTCCAAGAATGCGGCCTCGGATCATCTCCGTGCCCTTGAGCGCAAGGGCTATATCAAGCTGCACAGTGACCGCTCGCGGGGCATTCAGCTGCTGGATAACGCCTACTGGGGCGAAGAAGAACTGCCCATCGTCGGCAGGGTCGCCGCAGGCGTTCCCATCGAAGCCATCGAAAACGTGGAACGCACCGTGCCGGTCCCCCAGGGGCTGTTCAAGCAACGCCCTACCTACCTGTTGAAGGTACAGGGCGACAGTATGGTAGATGCGGGTATCTTCGACGGTGACCTGATTGCGGTACGCAAATCCAATGTGGCGCGCACGGGTGAAATCGTAGTGGCCCGCATTGACGAAGAAGTCACGGTGAAGACCTTAAAGTTGAATAAATCCAGCGCCACCCTGCTGCCGGCCAACGAAGCCTATGAGCCGATCAAGGTGCCCGCTGATCAACTTATCATCGAAGGCATTTTCGTGGGGCTGATTCGTGATCCGAACTCTTATTAAAGCCTGTATCCACACGGGTATAGGCACTTGCCTGATTGTATGGAGTGCATTTGCCATGGCTGATACCCATCTTCTTGCGCCCTGTCCGGACTCACCCAACTGTGTGTCCAGCCTGGCGACCCAGGCCGATAAGCGAGTTGCTCCTCTACAGGTAGGCGCCGACCGGCAAAGCAGCCTGAAAAAGCTGGAAAGCCTGCTTGGCAACCTGCCCCGTGTGGACTATGACGTGGTAGGTCAATCACGCATCCAGGCGCGCTTCACCAGCCGGGTTCTGCGGTTTGTGGACGATGTGACCTTCTATGTTCGCGATAACGGTGTGGTGGAAGTGCGCTCGGCCTCGCGGACAGGCTACTGGGATTTAGGTGCGAACCGTCGTCGGGTAGAATCCCTGCGCGAGCAGCTATCTGAACAGGACACCGATGACCGCACCTCACAGCAACACGCCTTCGGAAACGCAGAACACCGCGTCTGATCAATGGGCCGATATCGGGGTTAACCTGACCGACCGGCAATTCAACGACGATCGCGAAACGGTGATTGAGCGGGCGGCCTCGGCCGGGGTTGCCTGGCAACTGATTACCGGTACCAACATCGACGAGTCACGCGCCGCCATTGCCCTGGCCGACCAACATCCCACCCTGTTTGCTACCGCCGGGCTGCACCCGCACAGCGCCCGCTTTTACTCGACTGCCCTGGAAAAAGAACTGCACGAGTTGCTCGCCCATGAGCAGACGAAAGCTGCAGGTGAGATGGGACTGGATTTCAACCGGGACTTCTCTCCACGACCGGACCAGGAGCGCGCCTTCGAGGCCCAGCTAGCGCTGGCGGCAGAGATGAAACTGCCTGTTTTCCTCCATGAGCGCGATGCCCATGAGCGTTTTCTACCTATCCTGAAAGCGTTCCGCGACGATCTGCCCGGTGCTGTCGTGCATTGCTTCACCGGGTCGCGTCAGGCGCTGTTTGACTATCTGGATCTGGATTGCCATATCGGCATTACCGGCTGGGTTTGCGACGAGCGCCGCGGCAAGCCACTGGCAGAACTGGTGCCCAATATTCCGGATCAGCGCCTGCTGCTGGAAACCGACGCCCCCTACCTGCTACCCCGGGACCTGCCGGAGCCTCCCCCGAAAAAACGCCGTAACGAACCGGCGCTACTCCCCTGGATTGGCCAGCGGGTCGCACAGCTACGCGGGCAGCAGACACAGGACGTGGCCGCCATGACCTATCAAAATGCGTTAGCGTTATTTCGCTAACCGGGACGCCATTCCATCACGGAACCGCAGAGGCTGGGGGCCGGGTTTAGCCAAGGGCACAGAGAGCCTGGGCGGCACCACCCCGGCCCCCACATCAGGACAGGAACTGCTGCACATCGAGCACACCGAACGGCCAGGCCAGCTCTTTGCCCTCGCGCACCAACACCGGAATCCGCTCACCATACTGCTCGATCAAGGCATCATCCTCAGCGATATCCACCGGGGTAAGCACCAGCCCCGGATTCACCATGGCCACCAGTTCCTTCGCTTGCTCACACAGGTGGCAACCCAGGGTGGTGTAGAGCACAACCGTCATGCATCCTCCACATGGCGAATCGCGTAACAGTAATGGATTTTCTCATTTCGGCGGAAATCTTCAGGGATACTCCAACGAGAAATATCTTCCACGTCGAACCATTTACTGATGCTTTCATCCATCTGGAAACGGCGGTAATTACAGGAAAAATACAACACCCCACCCGGTTCCAGGCAACGCATGATCTTGCGAATCAAATCGCCATGATGCTCTTCCACCACGAAGTCACTGCGTGATTTGTTGTTGGAAAAAGTGGGCGGATCGCAAAACACCAGATCAAACTGTTCCTTGCACTCATCCAGCCAGCGCATGGCATCCATACGAGCCAGCTCGTGCTGGTCGGTGGAGAAGCCATTGGCCGCCAGATTGCAGGCGGTCCAGTCCAGATAACGCTTCGACGAATCCACTGTCACCGTGCGTTTGGCGCCGCCCACGGCAGCATGCACCGTGGCCGACCCAGTGTAGGCAAACAGATTCAGGAAGCGTTTCCCGCTGGCCTGCTCCGCAATGCGTAAACGCGTGGGGCGGTGATCCAGAAACAGACCGGTATCCAGGTAGTCCTGCAGGTTAATCAGCAACTGAGCCTGGCCTTCACGCACTAGCCGGTAGTGCCCCTGGGTGTCCAGCTTCTGGTATTGCTGGTTGCCCTTTTGTTTCTCGCGTGTGCGCAAGTGCACCTGCTCACGGTGTACGCCGAGGGCAGCACGGACCGCGGTTACCGCCCAGTCACGCCGCGCTTTGGCCTTTTCAGGGTCAATCGTTTTCGGCGCCTTGAATTCCTGCACCAGCACCTGGTCGCCATAGATATCCACCGCCACGTTGAATTCCGGTAGATCACGATCGTAAAGGCGATAGCACTGGATATCCTCCCGTTCCAGCCAGCGACGCAAGTGCTTGCCGTTTTTACGCAAACGGTTAAGTAACGGTTGCGCACCTTCCGGGACATTGAATGCGCCCTCGTCGGCGACTTGTGCCACAGCAGGTGGCGTCGGCTTACGCGGTGAATACAGGCGAATAAAATTATTGAACGGCCCGTTCTTCAAGCGCCATTGCCGCTCCAGATTCATGCCGGAACGGTCCATCACGTCCACATCCGCGCCCAACAGTAACGCCTGATAACCGGGCGCGCGCAGCGCCAGAATCCGGCCGATGGCATAGTGTAGCCAGCCCGCCTGCTGCTTCTCGTCCAGACGCTCGCCCCAGGGCGGGTTGCCCACCACAATGCCGTTGGCCGCAAAGTCACGCGGTCGCAACGCACCCAGCTCCCGGCGCTCAAAATGGATCGCATTGCGCACCCCGGCGCGCTCGGCATTCTGCAACGCCAACGGCAAAGTCTTGCCATCAGCATCAAACCCCTTCAACGACAGCGCAGGCACCGGACGATTGGCGCTCTCCCCCGCCTCCTTCTGGGCATACAGCCACAGCTGGCGACGACAACCCCGCCAGTGCTGGAAGCCGTAGTGCTGACGCTGGGCACCGGCGGCGCGCCCGGCAGCCATCAGGGCCGCCTCTATCACCAGGGTGCCACTGCCACAGAACGGGTCCAGCAAGGCAGGGGGTCGCTCTGCTTTACCCCAACCAATGGCCCACAGCATGGCCGCCGCCAGGGTTTCACGCAGTGGCGCCCGACCGCCCGCAAGGCGGTAGCCACGACGATGCAGGGGCTCACCGGCCAGGTCCAGCCACAAGTGCGCTTCGTTCAGGTCCAGGCGGGCACGGATGCAGCAGCTACCCTTCGGTTCCCGGGAAATCGTAAACTGCTCGGGCAGCGCCTGGATAAAACGCTTGGCACTGATCCGGTTATCGCCACGCACTTCCGCACCGTGCTCAATATGCACGTGTACAGGGGCGTCATTCGCTACCAGCGACAGCCAGTCCTGACTAGCCGCCAGCTTTTCCGGAGCAATGTCCGGCGTCACCCCCAGCGTCGCCAGATGCAACAGCACCCGCTCGGACAGGCGAGACCACAGGCACACCTTGAGGGCGTCCGCCGAGCCCCCGGAGAAACTCACATGAGCCCGCCCAGCTTCTGTTACGGATATGCCCAGTGAAGACAATTCGTCACTGAGCAAATCTGCCAGGCCTGGCATGCAGGTGGCCACAAATTCCATTACAAAATCCTCTTAAGTGACTGATTCATGCCCTATGCGAAAAACTAACTACTTGTTTTTCATGGCATTACACAAACGGTCATCAACCTGTCCTTTATACGTCATATGCTTAACCAGCACTGACCATATTGCTACATGGTATTCGACACCACCTTACCGCTTTCCCATACTGAATGTGTCGGCCCCGCTACTTGGCTACGTTTTTAGCCGAGGGGCCATTTTTCGGTACCGCTATCTGTGAAAGGGAAAGCGTTTATGAAGCGACAAAAACGTAGTAAAGACGACCGCGCTTACAACCGGGGATACAACGCCGGCCTGGATGGAAAATCCCGCGAAGACTGCCCGTTTGGCACGCTCCAGGCACGCACCAACTGGATGGGGGGATGGCGCGAAGGTCGCACTGACTTTGCTCACGGAATGCTCGGCGTCGCCAGCATTCAGAATCTGAAAAATATCGGTTAATTTCTTCCAGTTTCACAACGCCGACGCGTTCAGCGCGCCGACCCACAGGGCCCCACCCGGGCCCTTTTTAATGTCCGTCTTTCAATGCCCGTCACAATCAAACCCTTTCACCACAGCGAACACCCTCGCTACTCGAGGTTCGTCCCCTGGAAGGGAACTCCTACAGCGGCTTCGTATAAAGCTTTAGATCAGGGAGCTTTTCAGCTCTTTCATCCAATTGAACGTGTCGCTCAAATGCCTTTCGGCCAGGCCCGGGCAATATCACCGATCAGGCCCGGGCCCTGGTAGATCAGGCCGCTGTAAATCTGCACCAGATCCGCCCCCTGACGCTGCTTTTCCAGTGCATCATCGGCGCTATTAATGCCCCCCACGCCAATAATCGGGATACGACCATTAAGCGCATGGCGCATGGTAGCCAGCGCCCGGTTGGCAATGGGGGTTAGCGGCGCGCCACTGAGCCCACCTTGTTCCTCTCCGTGCTTCAGGCCCTGCACGCCTTCGCGGGACAAGGTGGTATTACCCACGCATACACCGTCGATTCCGTGCTGCACAAAGGCTTCTGCCATCCCCTGCAGCTCTTCTTCGCTGTTATCCGGGGCAATCTTGATCACCAGCGGCACCCGGCGACGGTGTTCCTGGTCCAGGCGCGTCTGGGCTTCGCGCAACGTACCCAGCAGCTCATCCAGAGCCGCACCGTGCTGCAGGGTGCGCAACCCCGGCGTATTGGGTGAGGACACATTGACCACCAGGTAGCTGGCATAGGCGTGCACTTTCTGCTGGCAGATCAGGTAGTCCTGAACCGCATCTTCCACCGGGGTATCCTTGTTCTTGCCAATGTTGATCCCCAGCACTCCTTTATAGCGGCTACGTTTCACCGCCCCTACCAGATATTCCACTCCCAGATTATTGAAGCCCATCCGGTTGATCAGGGCCTGGGCCTGGGGAAGGCGGAACAGGCGCGGCTGAGGATTGCCCAGTTGCGGACGTGGCGTAACGGTCCCCACTTCAAGGAAGCCAAAACCCAGATCAGCCAGCCCATCGATGCAGTCACCATTCTTGTCCAGCCCTGCAGCCAGCCCCACCGGATTGGCGAACTCGATTCCCATCACTTCTTTGGGCGCCGCCGGCACCGTGCCAGGCCACAACTTGCCTGCCCGCTTGCGCAGCATTGCCAGCGTCAGCTCGTGGGAATGCTCTTCAGAGAGAGAGAACAGTAAAGGTCGTGCCAGGGAGTACAGCATGAAATAGCCCGATCGGTGGTAATCGGCGGCATTATAGCCAACGGCCCCGGTGACTTCGATGTTTTGTGTCCGACAGTGGGCGAATGGTGTCCCGGCTCATGTGCCACCCGCTCCTACACCCCACTACATCGGGCATGTTGCATGTAACGAAAACCGTGTTGCAGCCGCGAAACGGCATAAAAAAGGTTCATCGCGGAATTGAGTGATCAGCCGACTGCAAAGCTTGTCTCATTATCCCGCCCTGGCAACCGCTGGACGCCGGATGCCCGACGACGGACGCTTGAATTCAAAACCTGAAACCCTTGGCCGCCATGCTTTCTGCGTAAAATGCCTTACCCGATAATTACCTGAATGATGGCCCTGACTATTCCTCAAAATACCCCTCAAAGGAGATAACGTGATAACGACAGCCTCTCAGGCTAGGGGTTTACGTCAGGCATTCGGCGTCGAGCGTTTGGCAAAGTGCCGGGTATTCGCGATAAACCCATCAGACGGCGAATAGCGTGTTATTCACTCTAATCCGCGAAGAACCAAAAAAAGCCCGGCAGAGCCGGGCTTGAACATAACCAACGAAATCAGCGCGCCAGTTAACTGCGCAGTTTGGCGCGGGCCGGGTCCGGCTTGAGCAGGAAGCGAGCCAGAGCCGGCAGAAGCCACAGGGCGCCGATCATGTTCCACAGGAACATAAAGGTCAGCAGGATGCCCATGTCCGCCTGGAACTTGATGGAACTGAATACCCAGAAGACAACACCTACCGCCAGGGTAATACCGGTGAACGCCACCGCCTTACCCGTGGTTTTCAGGGTCTGCTTGTAGGCTTCTTCCAGCTCCATACCCTGCTTCAGGTATTCAGACAGCTTGCTGTAGATATAAATACCGTAATCCACACCGATACCCACACCCAGAGCAATCACCGGCAGAGTGGCGACTTTTACGCCGATGCCAAGGTGAGCCATCAGTGCCTGACAGAGAATCGAGGTAAGCCCCAACGGTACGATGATACAAATCACTGCACGGAAAGAACGGAAAGCGATCAGAATCAGCACCGACACCACCGCATAAACCAGAGCCAGCATGGGGTACTGGCTGGCGGCGATGGTCTGGTTGGTTGCTGCTTCCACGCCCGCGTTACCCGAGGCCAGCTTCAGCTCCATCACATCCTTGTTGTTACGGGCCTCGGCAAACTCTGCCACTGCCCCGGTAACGCGCTCCAGTGTTTCTGCCTTGTGATCGTCCAGGAACACGTAAACCGGCGTCAGGGAGCAATCCAGGTTGTACAGGCTGTCCGGCATGAAGCTCATAACGTTATTCAGCGCATACTGATCCCGGGAAATGGTCGCCCATTTCATGGACCCTTCATTCATGTTGGTCGAGATCAGCTTCGTCGCAGACGCGATGGTCGTGACGTCTTGCACCCCTTCCACGTTACGCAGGTTCCACGCCAGGTCATCCACGGTCTGCATGGCCTGATAGGTATTGCAGGACTCCATCGGTGTCTTGCCCATGACCACCAGCACATCCGCACTTACCGAGTAATTGGATACCAGGAAGTTCACGTCATGGTTGTAACGGTAGCGTGGCTTGGGCTCATAGCCGCGCGGGCAATCCATGTCTTCACACGGGTCCGGCCACAATTCGGGGGCCCCTTTGTCCAGATCACCAATTTTGAGATCCTGACTGAGATAAATACCGGCACCATAACCCGCAACAGCCACAACAATAGATAGCGCTGCCAACGGAGTGCGAGTAAAGCGGGCAAACAGCCCCGCCAGCGGGTGATCTTTCTTTTCCCCAGCCTGAATCTTGCGAATGGAAGCACCACTCACGCCCAGGTAAGACAATACCAGCGGGACAACGACCAGGTTGGAAATGATGATCACCGCCACGCCGATGCTCGCGGCCATGGCCAGCTCACGAATCACGCCCACATCGATCATGTAGAGGGTGAGGAAACCGATGGCATCCGACACCAGCGCCACCATGCCCGGCACACACAGCGCCTGGAACGTAGAGCGGGCCGAATCCAGCGAGCTACGCCCTTCTGCTGCATAGTTGGCCAGGGTGTTAACGATCTGAACACCGTGTGATACCGCAATGGCAAAGACCAGGAACGGCACCAGCATGGAATATGGGTCAATGGTGAAGCCCAGGCTGCTGACAATGCCCAGCTGCCAAATCACGGCCACAAAGGAGCAGGCCGTCACGGTCAGTGCACTGCGCAGGCAGCGGGTGTCGATCAACAGCAACAGTGCGATCAACCCCAGGGTGAAGAAGAAGAACATGGCCACTTCTTCCGCCGCTGCCATCACGTCACCGGCTTTTTTGGCCAGGCCGACAATGTGAATGCGAACGTTCGGGTATTTATCCTGATACTTGCCGCGGATCTCTTCCAGCCGGGCCGACAGGGCCGGAATATCGACACCGTCATCGCCCAAGGCATCCAGCAAATAGGCGTGCACCACGCTGGACTGGAAGTTATCGGCAACCAGACGACCCACCTGCCCGGAACGCAGCACGTTGGTACGCAGCTGTTCCAGTGAATCTTGTGAGCCATCATAGCCTGCAGGAATCACTTCCCCGCCCTGAAAGCCCTGCTCGGTCACTTCGTTCCAGCGAACATTGCTGGTCCACAGCGAACGGATTTTGCTCGGATCAACGCCTTCCAGTGCAAAGACTTCGTCAGTGACTTCTTTCAACGCGTTGACATAGTCTTCGTTGAAGATGTCATCGCCCTGGGTTTCCGCAACAATCACGCGGACGTCATTACCCAGGCTCAAATCATTCTGGTGTTCGAGGAAATTCTGGATATAAGGATGATCCAGCGGGACCATCTTGCGGATATCGGTGTTCAGTTCGATCTTGCTGGCCTGGAAACCCAACAGCACGGTGGCTGCGATAAAGGCCAGCAGAATCAGGGGCCGAACAGCGAACAGCCCACTGGCAATACTTTTGGAAATGCGACCTGACATTGCTGTGCCCCTTATTTAACGTCTTCGATCACACGCAACCCACCCTGCCCGGCGACAAGAATGCCACCCGCATCACGGGGAAGAACTGCGGAGATAGAATCGCGATCCGGCAAGAACCGCAGGGAAAAAGATTGACCGCCATCATGGCTGGTAAGGATGCCACCGGCGTTAGTGACCAGCACCACAGTGCCATCCGCCAGTACGGTGCCATCGTTCACGCCGCGGCTCAGCTTTGAGGGAATTTTTGCCCAGCTGCGCCCCCGATTAGCCGTCAACCACACATTGCCCTGAAGGCCATAGGTCAAAGCCTTATAATCAGAAATCGCCGTCACCCCGAACAGGGTACCGCTGTAAGGACTTTGCAGTTTTTCCCAGCTCACACCTTTGTCGGCAGAGTGGAACATCACGCCCTTTTCGCCCACGACATAACGATCGTTTCCGCCTTTGGCAGCGGCATAGTCATACAAATGCCAGCCATCACGGTTATCCAGGCTATCCAGGGCTTTATTCCAGGTTTCGCCACCATCGGTGGTTCGCAGGAAGTAGCCATACCCGCCCACAGCAACCGCACGATCACGGCTATCGCAGAACACATCCAGCAACGGTGCACCGGATGTATCTACCGGTGCCATGGCAGCACTATCGCCATAGAGATCGTCGCCTTCATCACCGTAGGCATCATCACCGTACGGGTCGCCATAGAGATCATCCATGGCGTAGTCATCCAGCTCCTCCTCAACCGGCGCCGCATCATCCTCGCCACTACCCAGAGGGTCGCTGTACTGCACGGTCCAGGTTTCCCCACCATCATCGCTGCCCAGCACCACCGCATCGTGGCCAACCGCCCAGCCGTGGCGAGCATCAGCAAAACACACCGAAGTAAGCAATACTTCAGATGGCGTTACCGCCTGCTTCCAGTGATCGCCCTGATCATCGGAATAGAGAATTTTACCCCGGTCGCCCACAGCAACAATCCGGCTATCGGCATAGGCGATATCCAGGTAATTGTTAGCGGTGACCAGAGGCGCATCATTCGAAACGAAATCTGCCTGCAGGGGCGCAGACAGTATGGCCGAAAAAGCCATTAGCACTGTTTTTTTCATTGTCCCTTACTCTTCCCGAGGGCCCTTTTTCAGGGCCGAGCACAAAACGACCGGGGGCCATGGGCGGCGTCCCGGTCGTTTTGCCTTGCCGGCTTCAAGGAGCCGGCGTTTTTATAATTAACGACCGCGGCGGCGTAGCGCTGCCGGGTGGAAATAGCGGTCGCCGGGTACCGGCTGGCTGTAATCAAGCATCGTTGACTCTTCGTTATCCAGGAACTGCACGTGATAACGCTGAGCACGCAGGTCGTGGAACGTATCCAGAGCGGTCCACTGGGTCGGTACTTCGTAGTAGTTCTTGATGTAAGCCAGGCTGACGCGCCACAGCTCGCCCCGACGGTCGTACTGGTCGATGGCGGCAATCTGCCAGGAATCCGCATCAATATAGAAGCGACGCTTCTCGTAGATGTGGCGCTCACCTTCTTTCAAGGTTGCTTCCACCACCCAGACACGGTGTAACTCCCAGCGCTGGTAATCCGAATTGACGTGACCCTTCTGCAGCAAGGTCTCGTACTTCACATCCGGGCTGTCCAGCTTGTAGTTGTTGTACGGGATGAACATTTCTACTGGCTTATCGCTAACCAGCTTCCAGTTGTACTTGTCCGGCGCACCGTTATACATGTCGGTGTCGTCTGCCGTACGCAGGCCATCGGCCGCCGCAATCGGCGTATCGTAAGCCAGGTTCGGTGCACGACGCACGCGACGCTGGCCGGCATTGTAGCCCCACGCTTGGCGCGGCATTTTCTGTTGGTCCAGCATTTCGTGTACCAGTACCGCACCACCGGCCAGACGTGCCGGCGCTTTGGTGAAGGACAGGTAGTAGAAAATGATGTTATCCAGGGAGTCGAAGTTGTACTTCGGATCGTAATAACGGAAATACACTTCCTGCTGCGAGGTAATCAGCGAGTAGGCACCGCTACGCTGAACGGCCACTTCTGACGCACGACGCACCACGTACAGACCACGCCAGCGCAGAATGTGATTCCAGATTGCCTGCTTGGCTTTCTGCTCGTTGCTACCACTCAGAATCGGGAACGGAATACCGCCAAAGGCGTTATCCACGCCGGTTTCACCCAGCTTGGCTTTGGTCGCGTTGCTTTTGGTGTTGTCGTACACCCATTGCGGTGCAGACGTGGAGCGATGGCTCGGATACACGTTCAGCTTGAAGGTGTCCGGGTAGGTTTTCAGCATGGCCTGCACACCATCCGGCACCTTGTCCGCATACTGGGACACGTTCTGGGCGTTGATGGTGAAGGCGATTTTGTCAGACTTGTACGGGTCCGGGTGATGCTGGCCCGGGCGGGTGTATTCCTTGGGAATATCCTTGCGCTGAATGCCACCGGTGTAATCCGGGATACCCAGACCTGTAGAGATCGCTTTGCCGTTGCCTTTAATCTGTGCACCGAATGGCGTCAGGGATTTACCCAGCTTCGCCGCTTCCTGGCTGGAAACACCAGCGTGCACATTGGCCGCTACGCTCAGAGACAGTGCCAGTGCACCACCCATTGCGGTCAATTTCTTCAACATGATTGCTCTCCGTTAAAAACAGGCCGGCATTCCGGCCTGGAACAAATTAGAAAGAGTACTTAACAGAAACCGAAGCGTTGTTCCGGTCGGCCAGTTTGTTGGAATATTTGGCGCCCCAGAAGGTGGTACCAGACATGGCCACTTCCAGGTTGTTCAAGTACAGGAAACTCACGCCCAGGGTGGCTGCCTTACGATCTTCCATAAAGTTGCCGCCAATCGGAGAGTTACCGTTTACATCATGGGCAAAACGTACACTTGGGCTCATGGAAACACCCGCGAAAACGTTACTGTAATCCGCCTTCAGCACCGCACGGTAGCCCCAGGAGGTGGGGTCCAGGTTGTACTTGTTCGGATCATCCGGGCTCAGGATCTGTGCTTCTGATTCCAGAATTGCCGCTGTTGAGTTGTATTCTTCATCCGGGCTTTCCAGCCCTTCGATGTGCTCAACACCCAGCTCCAGCAAGGCGATAAGGCCATCAGAGCCGAATGTAGGACCGAAGTTAAAGATGCTGACAAGAGAGCCGTTGTAGCTCTCCACTTCGTCATAGAAGTAATAGAGCTCACTATCAGTGACTACTGTATCGCCGGACAGACAGCTTCCACCCATTTCTGCACGCACACAGTGACCGGTCAGATCTTCAATTCTCACGACAGTATCAGGGCCCAGCAAACCTGCGGATTTACCAGCGGCTCCTGCCAGGGCAGAAATCAGGTCATCGCCCGCTTCGTTGATAATCGCACGCTTGGGACGGTAAGCAATTTCACCGGCCAGCGACATGCTGCCAATGCTGGTGTTAAAGCTACCACCGATCATGTCCTGATCTTCGGCGTACGCCATCTGATATTCTGCAGTGTCGATGATCAATGGCATCGCTGCCGCGCCACCACCTTGTGCCGCCTGGACATTATTCAGACGAGCCCCTACAACCGGCGTCTTCGCATGGGTGCGGGTGTAATACAGCGCGAACTCCGTGCCATTAAGGCCTTCAGCAAAATAACGATATGCCAGGCCAAACTGACCACTGTCTGAAGCTTCTTTGTCTCTGATGCGGTCTACCGTCACCTGAGTCGCTTCGTATTGATAGTCGGAGTAGTTAAGAGCGGTATAACCTGCAAAGGCCCCTTCGAGACCCGGAGCGTTAGCGCCCAGAGCAACGACCCGCCCGTCAATGATTACGTTATCTGCACCCTTGCCCGGGAAGGCGTCATGAGTGGAGAAGTAGGTACCCGTTGGCGCATCTTCCGAGTTCTTCCAGTCCAGCTGGTAGAACGCCTCAAGGGTGGCATTGAAGGTCAAGCCGTAGGAGAAGTACAAGCTATTGAGGGGAAGCAAGGCCTCTTTGATTTCAGAACCCGGCAGACGCAAGGCATTCAGATCAAAATAGTTGGCAGTGTTAACACCATTCTGCATGAACAGCGCCTCACCCCAGTTAATCACCTGCTGACCAAGACGTACGTTCAGGGGGCGATCGAACATATCGAAGTTGCCCCACACATACGCATCCAGCATACGCGCACGCTGGCCGGCGTAGCGCTCGGCATCACGGGTAAAGTCGTCACCCGTGCCATTGTTGGCATAATCCGAATAGGTCGCGTAACGGCTGAAACCATTTCCTGGTACATACGGGGCAGACGCATTCAGAACACCGCCATTATGGTCGCCGCCCATAATCACCTGATCATAAAAGGCGGTGCCACGCAGGAACATGCCGTACTTGCCCTGCCAGCTCAGATCCAGCTCCGGGGTGATTTTGTACACCAGAGAGGCCAGGCCCGTATCGTAGTTATTATTGGCATCGTTCTTGTTGATCTGAGAACCGTAACCGGCCTTGGTCATGTCCACCACGTCACCGGTGGCGGCAAGCATGGAATCCTGCCCCTCCGTCCGGAACAGGGCACCAACTGACAAGGTCGTATCCAGCCGCCCTGACCAGTCCGGGTTTTCAAAATCAAGTTGAACCGCTGAAGCAGGAAGGGACAGCCCGGTAAGGGCAGTGATGCTGGCAACAGCCATAGCCAGCCTGGTTTTACGCAGGTGATTATTATTCATGTAGCTCTCCGAATTGCCATGCGCATGGCTTTATTGTTTTTTACTCGGGCAACAGCAGCTCCCATTTGCAGCAGGTCCCATCATTCTTCCTGATACAAACCACCGCCCGAGCTAATGCATAATTCTTACACATCAGGAAAAAAAATAAATCCCCTGTGTACTCTATTATTAACGACTAGCCGGTCATCCCTTTATTCGCCCCGTACAGCTCCATCCGGTGAGGTCCGCAGAATCAGGATGACAGGATGCGGCCCAGCACTTCTGCCACGTTACCGGATGAATTTTTTTGCACATTAGCAAGCACTTCTGCCAGCCGCTCCCGCCGCTGCGGTTCGAGCCTGGGCAAGCGCGCCGCGCCATTGGCCAGGCGGGCCGCCACCTGCGGGTTGATCGCATCCAACCGGGACAGCGCCTGGGCAAACAAGCGGTACCCCGCCCCACTTTCCGCATGGAAGGCCGACGGGTTGCCATTGGTGAATGTTCCCACCAGAGCCCGCACCCGGTTCGGCGTTTTCCAGTCAAAGGCAGGATGCTCCAGCAAGCCATTGACCCGATCGACGGTCTGCTCGCCCGGCACAGTGGCCTGCACCGCGAACCACTGATCCATCACCAGTGCCTCCTCCTGCCACCGTTCAGCAAACTGCGCCAGAGCCTGGTCCGCCCCCGGCAAGTCATGGTGCACCAGCACCTTCAGCGCCCCCAGCTCTTCACTCATACACAGGGGAAGCTCAAACAATTCAACCGCCAATCGCGCCGCTTCGTCGTGTCCGCCTGCTGCCAAAAAGTCCAGTGCCAGATTACGCAATTGCCGTCGCCCCATGGCACGGCCATCCATGCTCAATTCCGTCGCCAGCAGGTTTTCTGCCAGAGACAGCCAGTGTGACTGCAGGGCCTTGCCCAATGCCCGTTTCATGGCACGGTGAGCCAGATGAATGGATGCCGGGTTCAAGGGTGTATGCCTGTCACCCAATGCCACTTCACTGGGCAAGGTGAGCAACAACGCGGCCTGAGCGGGATCTTCATCGCTGCGTGCAATGACTTGCTCCAGCACGGGCACCAGCGCCGCAGCTTCTGCATCCGCCTCTCCGGGCTCAACCACCAGCCGATCCAGAGCGGCGAAATAAAGGCGCTGAGCCGCATTCCAACGGCAATAGCCATCACTGTCATAAGCCAGCAGTCGTGCCAGCTGCGCCTGCGTGTAGTCATAATCCAGCACCACCGGGGCAGAGAAACCACGCAGCAACGAAGGCGTCACACCCTCAGGCACTGCGAAAGACACGGTTTCTTGTGCCTGATCCACAATGATGACCTGCTCACCCTGCCCGTTCGCGTCCAGCGCACAGGGGGCGCCCTGGTCATCCAACAGGGCCAGACGGATCGGGATCACCAGAGGCTGCTTGTCCTCCTGACCGGGGGTGGCAGGAGTATGTTGCCGAAAAGTGAGGTGATATTGCCCCTCACGGTACTCGTCGGTAACGGTCAGCACCGGCGTGCCCGCCTGGCTGTACCAACGCTTGAACTGGCCCAGATCACGGCCGGAAACGGCCTCCATGCTGGCCACGAAGTCATCACAGGTTACCGCTTTGCCATCATTCGCCTCGAAATAATGGTCTGTCGCCTTGCGGAAATTCTCCGCCCCCAGCAAGTGATACTGCATGCGAACAATTTCCGCGCCCTTTTCATAAATGGTCAGGGTGTAGAAGTTATCAATCTTCTGGTATTCCTCCGGACGAACGGCGTGAGCCATGGGCCCCTGATCTTCCGGGAATTGGTGATTCACCAGGAAGTCCACGTTCTCCACCCGCTGAACGGCAGCGGAATTCATGTCCGCCGAAAACTGCTGATCGCGAAAGACCGTAAACCCTTCTTTCAGACTTAGCTGGAACCAGTCGCGACAGGTCACCCGGTTACCGGACCAGTTATGGAAGTATTCGTGAGCCACCACGGATTCCACCCGCTGGAACCCTGCGTCTGTGGTGGTGGAGGGATGCGCCAGCACACAGGAGGTGTTGAAAATATTCAACCCCTTGTTTTCCATGGCCCCCATGTTGAAATGGCTGACCGCCACGATCATGTAGATATCCAGATCGTATTCCCGGCCGTAAACCTGCTCATCCCAACGCATGGCGTTTTTCAGCGACGCCATGGCATGGTCCAGCTTGTCCAGATCACGATGCTCGGCATACAGGCGCAATGCAACTTTGCGGCCGGAAACCGTCACAAAGCTATCTTCCAGGCAAGCCAGGTCGCCGGCCACCAGCGCAAACAGATAACAGGGTTTCGGGAACGGGTCCTCCCAGGTTACCCAGTGGCGGCCTCCCTTTTCTCCCTGATCTATCGGGTTACCATTGGAGAGCAACAACGGATAACGGGCTTTATCAGCCCGCACGGTGGTAGTGAACCGGGCCAGCACATCCGGACGGTCCGGGAAAAAGGTAATATGGCGAAAGCCTTCCGCTTCGCACTGGGTGCAATACATGCCATTGGACTGGTACAACCCTTCCAGCGCGGTATTTTTTTCCGGCTCAATATCGACCACGGAGGTGAGCGTACAGGCTTCAGGCAACCCCTCAACGGTTAACAGGCCGTTCTCATAGTGATAGCGGTCGCTATCGAGCACCACATCATCCAACGCCAGGGTGCGCAAGAGGAGGCCTTCACCGTTGAAGGTCATTACTGTGGCGTCAGGAGAGGCGGGATTGCGACGCAGAGACAGGCTACTGGTCACCGTGGTCACACCATCGCGAATATCTACATCCAGTGCCACGCTATCGACCAGATAGGCCGGAGGACAATAATCCTGAAGGCGTGTGATAGCGACGGCTGCATGACCAATTTCCATGAGAACAACTCCTGACAGGAAGAATCAATGAAGGCGCAGTTTAACGCGTCCCCATAACGACAACACCCCGCAAAAGCGAGGTGTTGTCGTTCTAACGGAAGGATAAAAGGAGCTACGGTGCGTCGACCTCAACGAATGCAGACGCGGCATTGCTTCCCGCAGTTCCAACCGCAATGTTGGTCGGATCCAGCACAAAAGAGACCACTTCAGTCTGCAGCTCTCCTGTGGCTAGCGTCTCACCGGTGGTAGCCGGCGTCACACCATCTTCACTCGGTCGCAACAGAGAGGCGTGATGACCAATAGTCAGACTGGTCAACAGATTTGCTGAAGACGCACCCGGTGCCGCACTTGGCAATGACGCACCAGCGAGAGTCGCCAGTGGGCTGGTGCCGGCCAGCGGCGCACCGTCAACACTATTAGGGATAACCTTGTCCGCAGTGTAGACCTTGGTATCACCAAGGCCACTGGCATCTCCACCACCCTTGATCTGCTGAATCAGTACCGGCACACCGATGCCGCTCAACGTGGAAGCGAAGTTCACCGGGTCACCGGAATCAACAGTGCTTTGTGCTGCGTACAGAAACTTCTCATAATCTGACGTGCCCTGATTCACTCCTGCCTCCGCCAGACCCGCATTTACGGTAGGACCAAGCGCCAGGGAATTGGCGAGAATCTGGGTCAATTGACCACCAGAAGCAGACGATACAACACCGCTAAGCGGCTTGAGGTTGCTGGTAAAACCTGCCATGCCATCAGCGCCAATCGACATCTGATTTACGGTTGCATAAACGGAACCGACGATGCCGCCAAGAGACACACCAACCACTTTCACGTCAGAAGTATCCAGGCTGCCCAGCGTCTGAGCCTCAAGATTATCGCTGATCACTGTCAGGCTGGCATTGAGGTTGAGCATATCCATGACCGACTGACGCAGGTTATCGCGAGTATTCTGAAGTACAGCCAAATTAATGAACTGACCACCAGAACCAGCCGCATCATTGAAGTGACGCTCACGGGGCGCATTTTCACCCAACCCGGCAAACGCCGCACCCAGTCCGGCAGGATTTTCTACATTCAGACCATAGAGTGGTGAACCGGTGTTGTTGGTTACGCCATGCAAGGGCAAATCAACCGCTACCGTCGCCACGCAGGCATTGCCAAGACTATGGGCAAGCGCAACCACAGAGCTACGATCACTGGTAATCCCGTGAATATAGATCACAACAGGATACGGAGCCGCACAAGCGCCCCCACCCGCTGCAGAGCCCGGCAACGTAACCTGAAGCGGCACGGTCTCCAGGCTTTGCTCAGTGGCAAACGGATAGCGGTAAGTGACATTGGTAGAACCATCCACATCCTGTGGCACACTCATACCCAATGCGCCCGCCAACGTAGCATCCGGCACCCAGCTATCCTGAGTATAGCTGGCGCTGGCGGTAGTTTCCGGGGTGGTCAGATAATAGGGAAGCTGAATATAACCGGTGTACAGATTGGCGATATTAGCTGGAAGCCCTGTCAAACCACCGATGTCTGTTTCTGTCGCTGCAGGCACACCTACAAGCTCAGACTCTACCGGCGTGGGCAAGAACCCGCCTGCCTGCAGCCCATTGATACTCGCGGATGGCACACCTAACCCAGCCAAGGCTGCTCTTGGTGCAGCCATGCCGACCAAAGGCGCGATTGGATCAGTGGTTGTAAAGGTGTAGGAGATAGCCACCTGGTCTTTACCAGACACAGGGTCTGCAGCAAGGCCATTAACTGCAAGAACACCACCAGCAATGGCTTCCCAGCCCTGAATTGCACCACGGACCGCCGCCAGTGAGCCCGACACTGCAGGCTCGTTTTCACCCAGCAAATCATAGGCTGTTGATGCCTTGATCGGATCACCATTGGCATCCATAACTGTGTTAGTAACGAACACCAGATACTTGGTTTTTGCCTGAAGCGGCTGCTCAGGGATAACCCTCAGCACATTGTTGGTGCCGCCATCCAGGGACACAACGGATGCGGTAACCGGTGTAATCGCTGCAGAAAGAACCGGCGACATGGGATCAATGTTGGACGGATCCAATGCGTCACCTGCACCGGTATTCAGGGGCAACAGGAAGACGTTTGGCAGAGCACACGCCATCTTGACGGTAGCGTCTGTCAGCGTACAGACACTGGCAGAATCAATACTGCCCTCAAAGGCAATATCGAAATAGGCATTGGTAGAGAAACCGTCCAGACCATTAACTGCCGCCTCCACTGGGTTCGTGGCGACACCCACATTCGCGGTGCCATCACTGGTAGGCGCATCGGCAAAAATCAGATCAGTATTGAGAGGCAGATCCGATGTAACAGGGTTAAATTTCGGGTATGTACCGTGGAAGGTGGCTCCTTCGCTCTGGTCCGGTACCGTGTCGCTCCCGCCGCCACAGGCAGCCAGCGCCATAGCCACTGCCAGAGGCAGTACCTTTTTATAAGTATTCATGATCTCTCCCAAACCACTTTTTATTATCTAATTCCTGCCGTTGCCTGCACTTACACTCAGGGGGGCTTGATACAAGCAGCAGAAGGCTCTTTAGCCAAACGAATTATTTGTGCCTACGCTAACCCCACTACCGAAGCGGGGTTTCTAGGAAGAATACATTAATTCCGTTTTTCCACAAACGCGCGGAACAGAAAAATAATGGCGGGAAACGCCGGCAGGCGTTTTTTCAAGGACGACTCGTCGGTCACCGACGAAAAGTATTCAAATAATTAAAATATGTTTACTGCAGCGTATCCGGGCCACGCAAGGTTACCGGCTGCTCTTCCGGTTTTTCCTCACTGCTCTTGCAAGCCTGCTCCATATATCCGGTGCGTTGCTCTTCCGGCAGGTTCTGCTGCTCCCAGGCAATCACTGCCTGCAGACACAATTCCTTTTGTTCACGGGTTAAAACGCGGCCATCCGCCCACTTCCCGGTTTCCACCGCACGGCGCATGTTGTCGCAGGCCTCCGGAGACATGGAAGCAATCAGGTCTTCAAAACTTTGGTAGCTCATTGGTTTCACTCTTCAAAAATCTGCAGCCTGCGACCCGCTTTATTTACCCCGAACAGATTCACCATGCGAAGATGACTAAACAACGGAATAACAGCGCGGCTCGGCTTTTCACTATTAGCTACTATTAACTATTGTCACCGGGCCGGGAGCTCCAGCCCAGCTTGGACCGACATGCCTGATAAAAATCGTGCCCCGGAGGATGAATCAGGTGTAGACGATGCGGTTTTTTACGGATCGCAATCACATCATCCACCTGCAGACGAATCCCTTCTGTGCCATCGCAGCTGACCAGGGGCCGTACTTTTTCCGTGGTGATGTGGATTTTAATTTCACTGTCACCGGCCACGACCAGCGGGCGGCTGGTCAGGGTATGGGGGTTCAGGGGAACCAGCACCATGGCATCCAGCTTGGGATGCATGATGGGCCCGCCGCCGGACAGGGCGTAGGCGGTAGAGCCGGTAGGTGTAGAGATAATCAGGCCGTCGGAGCGCTGCCCATAAACAAAGTGCCCGTCGATCATCAATTCAAAATCGATCATGTGCACACTGTCACCCGACAGCAACACGATATCGTTCAGGGCACTGCCCTCACCCACCACGGTTTTGCCCCGGCGCACTTCCAGATCCAGCAGAAAGCGCTTTTCCGTGCTGTATTCACCATCCAGCACCTGGCCAACCCGGGATTCGATTTCGGAAGGAAGAATATCGGTAAGGAAACCCAGGTGGCCGCGGTTCACGCCCAGTACCGGCACGTTATAGCGGGACAAAATGCGCGCAGCGCCCAGCAAACTGCCATCGCCCCCGACCACAATCACCAGATCGCAGGACTCGCCCATTTGCGACGCACTGGCGGCCTGCAAACCCATCTCCGGCAGATTGCCGATAATGTGTTTATCGAGGATGACGGTGCAATCGCGGCCATGCAGAAAGTGGATCAGCTGACGCAATGAATAGAGCGCCTGCTCACTTTCCGACCGAGCAATTAATCCGATATTGCGAAATTTCTCTTGCGCCACAGGGGGATCTCATTCAGGTAAAGCTGCGTTGGGTGATGCGAAACCCGAAAATCGGGCAACCTCACCATCCGGCAAGCGCTACCCCTGAGTCAGGTACTCGTGCAGGGTACCAGCATTGGCATTCAGGCCGCCATCCAGCACGATCACATCCAGGCCGGCGTTTTTTAACAGAAAAGCGGCGGTGGCGCTACGTCGCCCGGTATCGCAGTAGGCGATATAGGTCTTGCCCGGGTCCAACAGGCGGGATTTCAGGCGCAACACATTCAGGGGCATGTTGGTGGCCCCCACCAGATGCTCCTGATCAAATTCATCACTGGTGCGCACATCCAGCCACCAGGCGCCCTTCTCGGCAGAAGACAGTACCTGATCCCCCGGCATGGTGTTGATGATGGGCTCACGCAGCAGAGCATCAAAGTCCTGCCGGTCCAGCTTCATCAGCACCCCGTCTGTGGCCATGGTCACCGTGGCATTACGTGGCTTGCCCGATAACAACGCTTCTTCGCCAAACCACTGCCCCTCTTCCAGCATGGCTACCGGAGTCGGTTCGCCCTCGCCCAGACCGATTGACACCTCACACACCCCTTCTTTCAGGATATAGCAGCAATCAGCCGCCTCTCCCTGACGAATAATCACCTCGCCTTCTTTGTGACGGGTGGCTTTGAGGCGACGGAAAATTTCCAGAATATTGGTCGGCGGCACCCGGTGGAAAAGCTTGGACTTGAGCAACCGGATCATCCATTCCCGGTCGTTCTGGTAGGCGGAGTTGGCATTAATATCAAGAATGACGTAACCCGCCGACTGATCCCAGGACAAAATGGTATCCAGCCGGAAGCTGTCAAAACGCACCACGCTCACCTCACCCACGGCTTTCGCGGTACTACGGCGGGGCTGAGCATGCTCCAGCGGATGCCAGGACGCGGTATCACCGGCACTTACCGTATGGCTTTTACCCTCTTCATCCGTGAGCTCTACCCGGCCACTGAGCAGATAAATCGTGGTGTTATCCTGGTCACCCAGCGAAAAAAGGACATCATCTGACGCATAGCGGCACACTTCCTGCTGGTCGAGCAACCAGTCCAGCTGATCGCCGGACAGGGCATTAACCGGCACAAACGTCTGTAACAGGCTTTTATCGATGGATTCCTGCGCCATAACAGCGACTCCCGATGTTCTTGTTGTTGCAATGGTTGTTGCAATGCTGCCGGGCCAAAGCCCTGATCAGAAAAAAGTACTGCAAAAATCTTACCAATCAAGCACCTAGCGGAACCAGTTCACAGTTATTCGCTCAACGGAAACGCAGCACATTGTCGATGGCGGAATCATTGCGGCAGTTCGGGCAGCGGTTGGCGTTGCAATCGGACACCCCGGGCTTGAACTGGTTGGGCACTTCCACACGGATCACCCGCTTGCCACAAGGCGTCTCATCGGCCCCCACGGGAACCTGGCAGGTGGGGCTTTCATAGTGCGCCAACCAGGCCCGGTAATGGTCTTCGGTGACCAGGCATTTACGGGCGGCAAAGGCAATGGGGTTTTCCATGTAGCTGGCCACCTGGTCCGCCGCGATGGAGATATGCCCCGCGCCGGGGTGAAAGGCGATAAAGCTCAGCCCCAGCTCTTCCAGCTTCTCCAGGGTCTTCTGCGCCCCGCTATTGGCGTCTTTTGCCTTATTGCGTTTCTGTTCGGCGATTTCCCCACGGAGCTGGCCAATCAGGTCATCCCGGGTCAGCACATCCATTTCCAGCGCATGTAACTGCTCCGACATCTTCGCCCGCTCTTCCTCCAGCCGCTGCTCCAGCGCCAGCTTGTATTGCTCCGTCAGCACCTCCATCTCGCTTCCCTGGTGCTCACTGCGGCGGCTCTGCTCTTCCAGGCTCTGATTCAGGGATAGCAGCTGCCCTTTCAGGGATTCATTCTGCTCCCGCAAGGCGCCATTCTGGGATTTGATCGCCTTGAACTGCCCCATCACTTTTTCCAGCTGGGCATTGAGGATTTCTTCTTTCTGCTGGGCCGCGTACCGCACCTTGGCGGCGTCTTCAGACTGGGTATTCTCAAGGGTCTGCACCCGCAGGCGCAGCTCCTTGATAATGCGCGCCAAGCGGACACGCTCCTGGTCTGCTTTCTTTTGCGACTCATCCGTTTCCGGCGCAATCGTTGGCGCGGATGTGCCCACCACGGGCGGAGGCGCGACATCCATCTCGTCATCCATTTCCAGCCCCATTTTCGGGCCTCGCTCACGAATGGAATCACGGATGGCAATAAAATCGTTGGCACCGGGCTTCATTCCCGGATCCCACATCTGGTCCTGATGCCAGGCCACCGGGCACTGGCTGCGACACGCAAGACGAACCGGCCCCGCTCCCATATCCGGCCCCTGGCCTGCGTGTTCCGCAAGGTGGCGCAATGGCACATTCCAGGTGGTATCGGCCATTCCGTCTTCATCAAAATCGATGGTAAACAACACCAGGGAGCGCACCCGCAACTGGCCGTTAACCAGGCAATAGGCGCCCCGCACCTCTTTGTCTGCAAACTCAGGCACCCCGACCATCCCGTCAAGAATGGCTTCGAAATCTGCGTAGAGCATGCTTTTGGAAATACCCCGATGATCAAAAAACAGAATCGCTTCCGAGGTAACAGAGGATGCAGCCATGGTGCCGGTCCTTCCCTTGAAATTATTTTATAGGTGGCCGCCGCAGGCAGATGCGTCGCACATCGCGTCACTCCCAAAAGTGACACCCACAGTCGCGGCGCTGCCAATTATAGTCAGGCCTTATGGAAAGAGTGTGACCTGAAAGGCAGTTAAACAAAAGTCACGCCAATAGCTTGCGTCAGACGACGCCATCAGAACAGTACCGAAGTCACGTTGCGGCAGAAAAGGCAGGCAGAAATGAGGCGGGATGAACGGAGGGGTAACCAAAGAGGGGCAGAGAACAGCGAAGGATTACAACTCCTCGCCGTCATCTGCCCAATCATCATCTTCCAGCCACTCTTCCAGGCTTTCCATCAACAGCTTTTCTTCCAGACGCTCTTCCAGATAATCATCCATTGTCTTTCTCCTTCTATCACTTCACATGTCGTCCATGAAATTAGACAAAAAGAAGGTGACAAGTTCATGAAATAGGCGCTGCACGCTTCACGCGGCAGGCAACACGGAAAAGCAAAGAAGAAAACAGCAAGTTACAGGCATGCAGCGTGTTGCGAGGAGCTTGCAGCATTTTTCACATACAAAAAAGGCCCTCCCGAAGGAGAGCCTTTTTTGCTGAATAGTGGCGGAGCGGACGGGACTCGAACCCGCGACCCCCGGCGTGACAGGCCGGTATTCTAACCAACTGAACTACCGCTCCACTTATCCCTTTCGGAATTCTTTCACTTGCTAAATATGGTGGGTGATGACGGGATCGAACCGCCGACCCTCTGCTTGTAAGGCAGATGCTCTCCCAGCTGAGCTAATCACCCTTGTTCGCGCTGCGAAGTGGGCGCCATTTTAGGGATTGGGCCGGGGGTGTCAACGGCTTTTTTTCAGAAAGCCGTTCGTTTGCCTAGAAAATGGGCGATACGCCTAAAACTTGGACAAAACGGACACAAAAGCGGCGAAATGGCACCGATCCATGAAAAGCACCGCGGACGATCTACTCTGCCTCCAGCGCCTCGATTCTCGCTTTTGCCTCTTCCAGAGTGAATTTTCCCGGCAAAGACTGCCCATTGGGTTTGGCAATCAGGTAATGATGCACATCCAGCGCCCAGGTCTGCCGGTTCAGCTCGCCCTCCTCGATGATGGAGTAACCGGTTTTCCCCCAGGCTATGGCATTACCAATCATGGTGCGGACTCACCAATGACCCGGGCCAGCATGATATCGGCCAGGTCATCCAGGCTCAGCGGGCCTTCGCGATCAAACCAGTTCGGCGCCCAGCCGGTCATCCCCGTCAGCAGACGACGAATAATGAAGGGGTCCGTGGTGAATGCGCCCTGATCGTGCAATTCCGACAATACATCCAGCCACAGCTGCTCATAAATACCGCGCAATTTGAGTGCTCGGGCCTGCTTGTCTGCACTCAGGCAACGCCATTCGGTGACCATCACGGTCATCGCCTCAGCCGTATCACCCACAATGGACTGCAGCTCCGCCCGAATCAGCGCCCGCAATTGCTCCTTGCCGGTCGCATGGGACGCCACCGCCTGGCGCAGCCGCTCGGTATTGAAGTGAATCACCTCCTCCATCACCGCATAGAGGATATCCTCCTTGGTCTTGAAGTGATGAAAGATGGAACCGCTTTGAATCCCCACCGACGCCGCAATATCACGGACCGTGGTGCGGTCGAACCCCTTGTCCCGAAACAGGTGAGCTGCCGCACTGAGCAGACGCCCGCGGGGAGAATCATCGATTCCATTAATTGCCAGTGACTCAGCCATTCAATCCTCGCTTTCACGTTGCATGCAACACGCAACAACGCGAGCAGATGTTAAAGAAGCATCGGGCAATATGCATCACGGAACAACGCAATCCGGTATTTTTCCGATACCGCGCCCTTATGAGCTCTGGACGCGGCTGATGCTTTGCCAATCAGCAACACTCGCGATTCGTGTTGCTGCGTGATGCATGCTGCGTGCACGCGGCTCTTTACAAACCAAGCGCTTGCTTGGTAGCTTACGAGACCATGAACTCACACGCAAATGGAGCCACCATGTCAAAGCCTGTTCGCATCGGTTGTGCCGCCGGATTCTGGGGCGATACCAACAGCGCTGCCTTCCAGCTGGTTCATCAGACCGAGCTGGATTACCTGGTGTTCGACTATCTGGCCGAGGTCACCCTGTCGATCATGGCCGGGGCACGGATGAAAGACCCCAGTGCAGGCTATGCCCACGACTTTGTCACCAATGTGATGGCCCCGCTGGCCAAGGACATCAAGGCGAAAAACATCAAGGTGATCAGCAACGCCGGCGGCGTAAACCCCCGCGCCTGCCGTGATGCCCTGCAAAAAGCGTTTGCCGCCGCCGGTGTGGAAATGAAAATCGCACTGGTAGAAGGGGACGACCTGAATACACGCCGCGACGATTTTGCCAACGTAACCGAACTGGACAGTGGCGCCCCCCTGCCCCCCATGACGGTCACCATGAACGCCTACCTGGGCGCCCTGCCCATCAAGGCGGCGTTGGATGCCGGCGCTGACATCGTGCTCACCGGCCGCATTGCCGACTCCGCCGTGGTGCTGGGCCCGCTGATGCACGAGTTCGACTGGTCCGCCGAGGATTACGACAAGCTGGCCCAGGGGTCACTGGCCGGGCACGTGATCGAATGCGGCGCCCAGTGCACCGGCGGCAACTTCACCGACTGGCGCGACGTACCGGACTTCCACAACATGGGCTTCCCGGTGGCCGAATGCCATGCGGATGGCCACTTTGTGATCACCAAGCCTGACAACACCGGTGGTTTGGTCACCTGCGCCACCGTGGGCGAGCAGATCGTGTACGAAATTGGCGACCCCCGAGCCTATTTGCTGCCAGACGTGGTGTGCGATTTTACCCAGGTGACACTGGAGCAGGTCGGCGAGCATCGGGTCAGCGTCTCCGGCGCCCGGGGCCTGCCCCCCACGGACAGCTATAAAGTCTCCGCCACCTACCCGGACGGCAACCGGATTACCGCCTCCTTTTTGATGGGGGGCATCGATGCACCCGCCAAAGGCCAGGTGGTTGCCGACGCCATACTCAAAAAAGTGGCCGGCCTCTTTCAGCAGCTCGGCATGGCCCCGTTCCGCGACACCAGTGTGGAAGTGCTCGGCAGCGAAAGTACCTATGGCGCCAATGCCCGCCGCGCGGACACCCGTGAAGTGGTGGTCAAAATCGCCGCCCTGCACGATGACAAGAAAGCCCTGGGCCTGTTTGCCCGGGAAATCGCCCAGGCCGCCACCGGCATGGCACCGGGCCTTTCCGGCCTGGTGGGCGGGCGCCCCAAACCCATCCCGCGCATCCGCCTGTTTTCTACCCTGGTAGACAAAAGCGCGGTCACCGCCACCGTGGATCTGGACGGCAACACGCACTCCGTCGACATGCCCACCGGTCAGGTCTTTGATGCCAGCGCCCTGCCCCAGGACACGGATTACGGCACCGCCAACGGCGATACTGACACCAGCACCACAGTGCCACTGGTCAAACTGGCCTGGGCCCGCAGTGGCGACAAGGGCAACCATGCCAACATCGGCGTCATCGCCCGCAAGGCGGAATATTTGCCTTACCTGAATGCGGCGTTGACCGAACAAGCCGTGGCCACTTACATGCAGCACGTGCTGGATCCGGACGCAGGCAGCGTTCACCGCTGGTCCATGCCGGGCATGAATGCCTTCAACTTTCTGCTGAAAAATGCCCTGGGCGGCGGCGGCATCGCCTCGCTGCGCATTGACCCGCAAGGCAAGGCCTTTGCCCAGCAGTTACTGGATATGCCTATCTCCGTCAGCCAGACCATCGCTGACGAAGTAGACAAATAACGTTGATTTTAGCGTGCTGCATGCAGCGTGACGCATGCAGGCACCTTTAGGACTTCAAGGACTAAAACATGTCATACCGTTCCGTCTTTAAAGAAAACCTGTTTGCCGGCCAGAACATCATTGTCACCGGCGGCGGCTCCGGCATTGGCCGTTGCACTGCCCACGAACTGGCGGCCCTGGGCGCCCGTGTCGTACTCATCGGTCGCAAACAGGAAAAGCTGGATGCCGTCGCCGCCGAAATTGCCGAAGACGGCGGACAGGCGCTGGGCTTTTCTTGTGATATCCGTGATGAAGAAGCGGTAAAAGCCACCGTCGGCGACGTCTACAAGGCTGTAGACGTGGTCCACGGTCTGGTCAACAACGCCGGTGGCCAATTCCCTTCTCCGCTGGCCTTGATCAGTCAGAAAGGCTGGGAAACCGTGGTGCGCACCAACCTGACCGGCGGCTTTCTGATGGCCCGTGAAGTCTTTTTGCAGGGCATGAACAAAAACGGCGGCGCCATCGTCAACATCGTCGCCGACATGTGGGGCGGCATGCCGGGCATGGGCCACTCCGGCGCCGCTCGCGCGGGCATGGTCAACTTCACCCAGACCTCTGCCTACGAATGGGGCAGCTGCGGTGTGCGCGTCAACGCCGTCGCACCGGGCTGGATCATGTCCAGCGGCATGGACACCTACCCTGATGGTTTTAAAGAGACGCTTAAAACCTTGCGCGCCGCTGTGCCCCTGCAACGCATGGGCAATGAATCGGAAGTCTCCGGCGCGATCTGCTTCCTGCTCAGCGATGCTTCCGCCTTTATCAGCGGCGACACCCTGCGCATCGACGGTGCCGCCAGCCAGGGCAATGTGGCGATCTTCCCGCTGCCCGCCCACGACAAGAGCAAGCCGTTCGATGGCTTCCACCGTGCCACCACCCCGGACGTGTTCAAGGATCTCTAATGGCGACTCTCGACAGCGCACTTGACCCCAACAGCGAAGAATACCGCCAGAACCGCGACGCCTTACTCGCGGCCGTGGAGGAATTCCGTGGCATCGAACAGGCCGTGGTGGATACCGCGGAAAGCAAACGCGCCAAGTTTGAAAAACGTGGCCAGCTGCTTCCCCACGAACGTATCTCCCGACTGCTGGATGCAGGCTCCCCGTTTTTAAGCCTGATGAATCTGGCCGGCTACAAGATGCACGACGACAAGGACGGCACCGAAGCCGGAGGCAGTACCATTGCCGGCATTGGCTATGTGTCCGGTGTCCGCTGCCTGGTCACCGCCTCCAACTCGGCCATCAAGGGCGGCACCATTTCCCCCTCTGGCCTGCACAAGACTCTGCGCCTGCAGCGCATTGCGCTGGAAAACAAACTGCCGGTGGTCAGCCTGGTGGAATCCGGCGGGGCCAACCTGAACTACGCCGCAGAAGTGTTCGTGGATGGCGCCCGCACCTTTGCCAACCAGGCACGCTTGTCCGCCGCAGGCATTCCACAAATTACCGTGGTGCACGGCAACGCTACCGCTGGTGGCGCCTACCAGCCAGGCCTGTCTGATTACGTGGTGGTGGTTCGCGAACGTGCCAAGATGTTCCTGGCTGGCCCGCCCCTGCTGAAGGCCGCCACCGGGGAAATTGCCACCGACGAAGAATTGGGTGGCGCAGAGATGCATGCGGGTACGGCCGGCACAGCCGAGTACCTGGCGCAATCCGATGCAGACGGCATCAGCCAGGCTCGGGATCTGGTGAAACTACTAGGCTGGCGCCGGGCGGCGGCAACCGCTCCCGAGCATGAAGAACCCAAATTCCCGCCGGAAGAACTGCTCGGCGTGGTCCCCGCCGATGCCAAGAAACCCTACGATGTACGCGAAATCATCGCCCGCGTCGTTGATGGTTCTGATTTTCTGGACTTCAAGAACGAATGGGACAGCGCCACCGTCTGCGGCTGGAGCACGATCGAAGGCAAACCCGTGGGCATCATCGGCAACAACGGCCCGATTACGCCGCGCGGTGCAGCCAAGGCCGCCCAGTTTATCCAGCTCTGTGACCAGACCCGTCGCCCCTTACTGTTCCTTCACAACACCACCGGTTTCATGGTCGGTACCGACGCAGAACAGAACGGCGTCATCAAGAACGGTTCGAAAATGCTGCAGGCTGTGGCCAACGCACGGGTGCCGAAAATTTCCGTGCTGGTGGGCGGCTCCTACGGCGCCGGCAACTATGCCATGTGCGGCCGGGGACTGGATCCACGCTTCATCTTTGCCTGGCCCAATTCCAAAGTCGCGGTCATGGGTGGCCAGCAGGCCGGCATGGTGTTGCGCATTGTGGCCGAGGGAAAACAGCGGGCCAACGGTATCGAACCGGACCCGAAAGTCCTCGACATGCTACAGCAGACCACCGCCCAGAAACTCGACAGCCAGTCCACAGCACTCTACGGCACGGCCCGTTTGTGGGACGACGGCATTATCGACCCGCGCGACACTCGCCGGGTGGTGGCCTACGCCCTGGATATTTGCGATGACGCAGAACAACGCCAGCTACACCCGAATTCATTCGGGGTGGCGAGACTATAAAGCAGTTAAAAATGGAAAGTTGAAAGTTTAAAGGCGCGGATTATGCAAAGCCAAACGAACACAGCTCTGCCCGCGCCCAAAGACTTCGGCGCGCCTACCAATGGTTTCAGTCAATGACATACCAGGGCCGCGTTTCAACTTTGAACTTTTAACTTTCAACTCAAACAACAGAACATAACGAACACAACAGGGAGCCTCCCATGCAATTCACTCAGGAACACGAAGAACTTCGCCGTACAGTCCGTAATTTTGTCGACAAGGAACTGAACCCCCATGTCCGTGAATGGGAAGACGCCGGGCGTTTCCCGATTCATGAAGTGTTCAAGAAAATGGGCGATCTGGGTCTGCTCGGTGTAACCAAGCCGGAAGAGTTTGGCGGCATGGGGCTGGACTACTCCTACGGCATGGTTATGAGCGAAGAAATGGGCCGCGTCCATTGTGGCGGCGTACCGCTGGCCGTGGGTGTACAGACCGACATGGCCACTCCAGCCATCGCCCGCTTTGGCTCCGATGAACTACGTCGTGACTACCTGGCCCCCGCCATCGCCGGCGACATGGTGGCCTCCATCGCGGTTTCCGAACCCCATGCAGGTTCCGATGTGGCAGCCGTGAAAACCACCGCGGTCAAAGACGGCGATGACTACGTGATCAACGGCACCAAAATGTGGATCACCAATTCGCCCAGTGCCGATTTTTTCTGCCTGTTGGCCAACACCTCCGACGCCAAGCCCCACGTCAATAAATCCCTGATCGTGGTGCCCAAGGATGCGGCCGGCATCACCGTGGACAAGCCTCTGAACAAGCTGGGCATGCGCTCTTCGGAAACCGCCCAGGTGTTCTTCGATAACGTGCGCGTGCCCCAGCGCAACCTGATCGGTCAGGAAGGCATGGGCTTCATGATGCAGATGATGCAGTTCCAGGAAGAGCGTTTGTTTGCCGCCGCCAACAGCCTCAAGGGCATGGAACATGTGATCGATGAAACCATCGCCTACGCCAAGGACCGCAAAGTCTTCGGCATGTCGCTGATCGATAACCAGAGTGTGCATTTCCGCCTGGCCGAATTGCAGACCGAAGTGGAAGCACTGCGCGCCCTCACCTACCAGGCCTGCGAAATGTATGTGAACGGCAAGGACGTCCTGCAGCTGGCCTCCATGGCCAAACTGAAAGTGGGCCGCCTGAGCCGCGAAGTGGCCGACAGCTGCCTGCAGTACTGGGGCGGCAATGGCTTCATGTGGGAAAACCCCGCCGGCCAGCTCTACCGTGATGGTCGCCTGGGCTCCATCGGTGGCGGCGCCGACGAAGTCATGCTGGGCATTATCTGCAAGACCATGGACATTTTGCCGGGCAAGAAAAAATAAGAGGAGCAAGCTACAAGGCGGGGATAAAACAACCCAAGCCTCGTTCGCGTTGAAGCTTGTAGCTTGAAGCTTGCCCCTCACCAATCGCGCCTCAAGTGGCGCTCCTACAGCGGCTCTGTAGAGAGGATTTATGACTTTACCGACAACCGAAACACTGACCCTGAATGAAGACGGCCCCGTTCTGCATATCACGCTGAACCGGCCTGAAAGCCGCAATGCCATGAGCCTGACCATGGTGAACGAATTGATGGCGGTGTTTGAAAGCGTGGCCGGCGATACAACCATTCGCGCCATCGTTCTGCGCGGTACTGGCGGGCACTTCTGTGCCGGCGGCGACATCAAGGACATGGCCGGGGCGCGCCAGCAGGCCGCCGGCGGCGACGATAATGCCTTCCAGGCGCTGAACCGTCGCTTCGGGGAAATGATCACCGCAGCCAACCGTCAACCACAGGTAGTAATCACCGTGCTGGAAGGGGCTGTCCTTGGCGGCGGCTTTGGCCTGGCGTGTATTTCAGACGTGGCCATCGCCAGCGAAGACGCCACTTTCGGCCTGCCGGAAACCGGGCTGGGCGTAATCCCCGCACAAATTGCCCCCTTTGTGGTGGAACGCATCGGCCTGACCCAGGCCCGCCGCTTGGCGCTGACCGGCATACGCTTCAAAGGGAACGAAGCCTTGCGGCTGGGTATCGTGCATGAGGTTGCTGACAACAGCGACGCCCTGGATACCGCCCTGGAAAACACCCTGAAGGCGGTGCGTCGCTGCGCGCCCCATGCCAACCGGGTTACCAAGGAGCTGGTGCTGAACGTGGGCCACATTCCCATGAATACCTTGCTGGACCAGGCCGCCACCGACTTTGCTGCGGCGGTTAACAGCGAGGAAGGCCAGGAAGGCACCATGGCGTTCGTACAAAAACGCCCGGCGGCCTGGAATCAATAAAAAAAACGTTGCGAGCAACGAGTAACGAGTCGCGAAAACCTGGAACCATGGCTTCTTTTTGCATTTCGCTACTCGTCACTGATCCCACGCTACTGAGCTGTTCGCGCCTAAAGCGCCGCTCTGTGCGGGAAAGCATTTTCAACCGGAACACCGGTAAGGAATCACAATGAGCTTTGAAAAAATCCTGATTGCCAACCGTGGCGAGATTGCCTGCCGGGTCATCGCCACCGCCCAATCCCTGGGCTACCGGACCGTGGCGGTCTATTCCGAGCCGGATGCCGGTGCCCGTCATGTGCAACTGGCTGACGAAGCCGTCTGCATCGGCCCGGCCCTGGCCAGCGCCTCCTACCTGAACATGGACGCCCTGCTCGCCGCCTGCCAGCAAACCGGTGCCGATGCGGTGCATCCCGGTTACGGCTTTCTCTCCGAAAATGCCGCCTTTTCCAAGGCATGCAAAGAGGCAGGCATTACCTTTATCGGCCCCGATGAAGACGCCATTCAACTGATGGGCTCCAAGCGGCTTTCCAAGATTGCCATGCAGGATGCCGGTGTGCCGTGTATCCCCGGTTATCAGGGTGAAGAGCAAAGTGACGAACGCCTACAGCAGGAAGCGGAGCGCATCGGCCTGCCGCTGATGATCAAGGCCAGCGCCGGAGGGGGTGGCCGGGGCATGCGCGTGGTTACCGACGCCGGTGATATCAGCGCTCAGCTGAAAAGTGCCCGCCAGGAAGCCAGAAACGCGTTCGGCAGTGACGAGCTGATTCTGGAACGCGCTGTCCTGCAGCCCCGGCATGTGGAAATCCAGGTATTCGGTGATCGCCACGGTAACGTCATCCATCTGGGCGAGCGCGACTGCTCGGTGCAACGGCGTCACCAGAAAGTGGTGGAAGAAGCGCCCTCCCCGGCCGTGGACGAACCCTTGCGCCAACGCATGGGCGAGGCCGCCGTGCAGGCGGCCAGGGCCTGCCAGTATGTGGGCGCCGGCACGGTGGAATTCCTGCTTGCTCCGGAGGGCGACTTTTTCTTCCTGGAAATGAACACCCGCCTGCAGGTAGAGCATCCGGTCACCGAGCTGGTCACCGGCCTGGATCTGGTCGCCTGGCAAATCAAGGTGGCGCGCGGCGAGCCCCTGCCTTTAACCCAGGATCAGGTACAGCTCACCGGCCACGCCATGGAGGTTCGCCTCTACGCGGAAGACCCCGCGCAGAACTACATGCCGCAAACCGGCCCGGTGTTGCGCTGGCAACCGGCCAGTGGTGACGGTATTCGCATCGACCACGGTCTCGTGGAAGGGGCCGAGATCGGCAGCCATTACGACCCCATGCTGGCCAAGATCATTGCCGTGGGTGATAGCCGTGAAGACGCCCGTCGCCGCCTGATTCGTGCCGTGCAAGACACCACCCTGATGGGCGTCAACGACAACCGCCAGTTCCTGGCGGCAATCCTCGCCCATCCGGTCTTTGCCCGTGGTGAGGCGACTACCGCCTTTATTGGTGATGACTTTGCCGACGACAGCAGCCTGGCCGGCGATGCCCCGGACGCCCTGCTATGGGCACTGGCGGCCTTGTATCACTGTCGCAACGAAACCCCCTCTGATGCCCTGCGCGGCTGGCACTCCAGCACCCTGGGCGCACAGCCGGTCACCCTGCGCTGCGGCGAACACACCCAGACGCTCTACATCCGCTATCAGGATGACGCGGCACAGATCAGCGTCGGCGACCCGGCACAAGCCATCACCCTGGCGCCACTCAGCGACAACCGCGTGGCCGTCAACGGCGTCGCTGTGGACGTCAAGGTGTTACAGGATGGCAAGCAATACTGGCTGCAATGTCAGGGCCGCACCGCCTGCTTCACCGATGATACCCACACCGCTGCCGGCAGCAGCGACCAGGCCGGTTCCGGCCTGATCCGTGCCCCCATGGACGGCGCCATTATCGACGTGAACGTGAAAGCCGGCGATACCGTCAGCAAGGGGCAGGTTCTGGTGGTCATGGAGGCCATGAAAATGGAACACAGCCTGAAGGCAGACTGCGACGGCAAGGTAGAGGTGCTTGATCTGAGCCCCGGCAGCCAGGTAAAACGCCAGCAATTGCTGGTTACCGTCACCCCGGACGCAGCTGTCACATCCGGTCAGTGACAATTTAGCCACGGAGAGGGATGCTCCGCTGTGCTCCAATAATTTGCACCGGGCAAATTGGGCCAAAACGGGGCCCAACAATTTCCCCGGGCACTGCCACCGGGCAGGGCGCTTGCCCTGCCCTGGTGCTACGGTTAAGGTAAGCGCCCGCTTGCCAACACTGGGCTCCCGGCTTTTCCGGGCCTTCCAAGAACACAGACAATGGAGATCCTATGAGCAACGCCGACATCATCACGTTGCCCAAGCTTCTGTCCAAGGTTCCAGAGGTAATCACCAATCTTCCCGGCCTGATCAAGGGCTCGAAGATGGCGAAAATCACTGACACCAGCAAGCCATTGGGGCTGGGCGTTGCTATCGAGCGCGCCACCAGCATGAACCCGAATGGCGCTGCCGTGATCTACCAGGACACAGAACTTACCTACAAGCAGTTCAACGCCTGGGCCAACCGCCTGGCAGACTACCTGGCCTCTATCGGCCTGAAAAAAGGCGATACCGTTGCCGTCAACGTGGAAAACCGCCCCGAGCTGCTGGCCACTGTTCTTGCCTGCGCCAAGCTGGGCGTCTGCGCGGCCCTGATCAATACCTCCCAGCGCGGCAAGGTACTGATCCATAGTTTCAATCTGGTGAAACCCAAAGCCGCCATCGTTGGCGAAGAACTGATTGATGCTGTGGAAGAAGTCCGCGGTGATCTGGATCTGAAAGACAATTTCTTCTTCTTTGCGGATCAGAACACCCTGGAGAACCCCGGTGAAGCCCCCGCGGGTTACAAGAACCTGGCCAGCGAAAGCCGTGATTGCTCCAGTGAGAACCCGGCATCCAGCAAGCAGACTTTCCTGCGCGACCCGCTGTTCTACATTTACACCTCCGGCACCACTGGTCTGCCCAAAGCGGTGGTCTTCAACCACGGCCGCTGGGAAAAAGCCTATGGTGGCTTCGGCTTCTCCGCCGTACGCCTGACCAAGGATGACCGCATTTACACCACCCTGCCGTTCTACCACGCCACCGGCATGGTGATCTGCTGGGCGTCCGTGATCGCCAGTGCCGGCGCCATTGTCATTGCGCGCAAATTCTCCGCCAGTGGTTTCTGGGACGACATTCGCCGCCATAACTGCACCGCCTTCGGCTATGTGGGCGAGCTGTGCCGTTACCTGCACGAGCAACCGGAAAAGCCGAACGACCAGGACAACAAGATCCACACCATCGTCGGTAACGGTCTGCGCCCGAGCATCTGGAAAGACTTCAAGAACCGCTTCGGCATTGATCGTGTGGTCGAGCTGTATGCCTCCTCGGAAGGCAACGTGGCTTTCACCAACGTATTCAACTTCGACAACACCGTAGGGTTCTCTCCGGTCAGCTACGCCATCGTCAAATACGACAAAGAGCGTGACGAGCCGGTGCGTGACAGCAAAGGCCATATGATCAAGGTCGGCAAGGGTGAATCCGGACTGATGCTGGGCGAGATCACTGAGAAGACCCCTTTCGACGGCTACACCGACCCGGAAAAAACCGAGAAATCCATCTACCGTGATGTGTTCGCCAAAGGTGATGCCTGGTTCAACACCGGCGACATGATGCGCGATATCGGTTTCCGCCACGCCCAGTTCGTGGACCGCCTCGGGGATACCTTCCGCTGGAAAGGTGAAAACGTATCCACCACCGAAGTGGAACAGATTCTCGATGGCTACGACGGCATCCAGGAATCCGTGGTCTACGGTGTGGAGATTCCCAACACCAACGGCCGTGCCGGCATGGGCCAGATCCGCCTGACCGGTAACCACAGCGACTTTGACTTCCAGGGCCTGTGTGAGTACCTGAAGCGGGAATTGCCGCCTTACGCCATCCCGGTTTTCCTGCGTATCAACGAAGAAGCCATGGAAACCACGGGCACCTTCAAGCACCAGAAAAACAAGCTCAAGGAACAGAAGTATGACCTAAGCCAACAAAGCAACGCGGTGTACGCACTGCTGCCTGGTGAAAGCTGCTACCAGAAACTGGACGAAGCCACGCAAAACGGCATCGACGGTGGTGAGTACCGCTTCTAGCGCACTCGTTGCAAAGAAGCACAAAAAAGGCGCCTCACGGCGCCTTTTTTGGTTCTGCAGTCCACAGATAAACACATCGCAGGCATCAGCCTGTTAACACCAGCACAATTACTCACACCCGGTTTTCTATCCACGGCATCTGTGGATAACACTGTTAGCGAGTGTCGGATAACGCGGCCAAAGCCAGTGGTGGCGGGCCTTCCAGCGACTTGCGTGGTTTTTCACCAGGCTAACACAGGCTCGGACAAACAACGAAAGGTCAAGCCCATCATGATTTTTTCTGTGCTGGGGATTATTCCACAAAAGCTGTGCATAACTTTGTGAACAACCTGACTAAAAGCCCCCGAAGCGCCCGGCATACGCCGCTTCCCGCAAACTGGTTTATTTTTACGCGAATCAGAAACCATTGATTATTCAGTGACTTATTGGTGTTTTTTTACGCTATACACAGAAAGAGGTTGACCCTGTTGGCAAAATGGCGGGAGCGATCAGCTTGTGCAAAAGCGCCAGACAAATCATATATCTGTCATAACGAACCTGTGTTTTCGGTCTATGGCAGATTAGTGTCTCCCTGACTGCCAGACTTTTTCCACAGATCCTGTGGATAACCCTGTGCATAGACGGTAGAAAACATTGCAACATCACCCAAAAATCACGCCTCAGGACGACATGATCACTTTTTGATCAATCATTTTTTCATTTTAATATCAACAAGTTACGCTATTTTTTATGGGTATTTAACGTAGTTGTCATTTTTTTCTGCAGAAAAAGAGCATTGACAAAAAACTGTGTACAAAATTGGGGCAGCCACACGTTACCAAGGGTGACACCCTGGTACAGCCGTGCATATAACAAGCCACTTTCCTTCCCCTATCCGGTTCGCCACTGCCACCCTGCCCCTCAAGCACACACCTTCAGGGCAAGAGCGGCAGGGTTCGCCTGTTAGCCGAAGGCCTGCAAGCCGGTCTGTGCCCGGCCCAGGATCAAGGCGTGAACATCGTGCGTACCTTCATAGGTATTCACCGCTTCCAGATTCATCACATGACGAATCACATGGTATTCATCGCTGATCCCGTTGCCGCCATGCATGTCACGGGCCTGACGGGCGATATCAATGGCCTTGCCACAATTATTGCGTTTCATCAGCGAGACCATTTCCGGTGACCAGTCTCCTGCATCCATCAACCGGCCCAGCTGCAAGGCGCCCTGTAAGCCCAGGGTGATCTCGGTCTGCATGTCAGCCAGCTTTTTCTGAATCAGCTGGGTCGCCGCCAGGGGGCGGCCAAACTGTTTGCGGTCCAGGGTGTACTGGCGAGCCGCATGCCAACAGAATTCCGCCGCTCCCATGGCGCCCCAGCTGATCCCGTAGCGCGCCTTGTTCAGGCAGCTGAACGGCCCCTTCAGGCCTTCCACGTCTAACCGGTTTTCTTCCGGCACAAAGCAATCGTCCAGCGAGATCTGCCCGGTGATGGATGCACGCAGCGAGAACTTGCCTTCGATCTTCGGGGTGCTGAAGCCGTCAAAGCCCCGCTCCACCACAAAGCCGTTGATCTTGCCGTCCAGGTTGGCCCACACCACCGCCACATCCGCGATCGGCGAATTGGTAATCCAGGTCTTGGCCCCATTCAGCAGGTAACCGTCATCCACCTTTTTGGCACGGGTGCTCATGGAGCCCGGATCAGAACCATGGTCCGGCTCGGTCAGCCCAAAGCAGCCCACCCATTCACCGGTGGCAAGCTTCGGCAGGTATTTCTCGCGCACCGCTTCACTGCCAAAGGTGTAGATAGGGAACATCACCAGGGACGACTGCACGCTCATGGCTGAACGGTAACCGGAATCCACCCGCTCCACTTCACGGGCAACCAGGCCATAGCTGACATGGTTCACGCCGGCGCCACCATATTGCTCAGGAATGGTGGGGCCGAGAAAGCCCAGTGCCCCCATTTCCGTCATGATTTCCCGGTGGAAAATCTCGTGACGGTTCGCTTCAAGCACACGCGTCATCAACTTGCTCTGGCAGTAGTCCTGCGCCGCATCACGGATCATTCGCTCGTCTTCGGTGAGCTGGGTTTCCAGCAACAAGGGATCTTTCCAATCAAATCTCTGCATCTTCAATCCTGTTCGGTTCATTCCCGTAAAGCGGACATGTTCATCAGACAATGTCTGCGCTGCGGAGTCGTTAATTGTTCACTGTCTTTCGATCACCATGGCCACACCCTGACCTACCCCGATACACAGGCTCACCAGTGCATAGCGACCGCCAGTGGCTTCCAATTGCCGCGTGGCGGTGAGGGCCAGGCGGGCACCGGAGGCACCCAGCGGATGGCCCACAGCTATAGCGCCGCCATTCGGGTTCAGGCGTTCATCATCGCCAGCCAGCCCCAGCTGCTTGCAGCAGCCCAACACCTGGGCGGCGAATGCCTCATTGATTTCGATGACATCCATCTGCTCCAGCGTCAGGCCGGCCCGGGCCAATGCCTTGTTACAGGCCTCAACCGGCCCCAGCCCCATGACCCGAGGCGCCACACCAGCAACGGCCCCCGCCAGAATACGGGCACGGGGGGCAATGCCAGCCGCTTCTCCCGCCGCTCGGGAGCCCACGATCAGCGCCGCCGCCCCATCATTCACCCCCGACGCATTGCCGGCAGTAATAATGCTACCGTCCACAATCGCCGGCAGTTTGGCCAGCTTGTCCACGCCGGTTCCCGGACGCGGGTGCTCGTCGTCAGTCACCGTCAGCGGGTCTTTCTTGCGACCCTGCGGCACCGTTACCGGTGTTATTTCTTCACGGAAGAAGCCCCGCTCACGGGCGTCTTGGTAACGCTGCTGGGATCGGGCGGCAAAGGCGTCCGCGGATTCACGGCTGATGCCCAGATCCTCAGCCACATTCTGTGCCGTCTCCGGCATGGTATCGCCACCAAACTGCTGGAGGATTGTCGGGTTGGGGAAACGGGCACCAATGGTGCTGTCGAAAATCGTCATATCCCGGCTGAACGCTTTTTCCGCCTTCGCCATGACAAAAGGCGCCCGGCTCATGGATTCCGTACCACCGGCAATGATCAGCTCCCCCTCCCCCACAGTGACCATACGGGCGGCATCCAGAGTCGCGGCCAGGCCACTGCCACAGAGACGGTTCACGGTAATTCCCGCCACCGATTCCGGCAGGCCGGCAAGCAAACCCGCATGGCGAGCCACGTTACGGGCATCCTCACCGGCCTGATTGGTGTTGCCGATGACCACGTCTTCAAAGCCCGCAGGCTCGAAACGATTGCGCTGTACCAGCTCGCGGATCACCCCGGCCAGCAAGTCATCCGGCCGCACCGGCGCCAACGCGCCGCCGTGGCGGCCAAAGGGGGTGCGCAGACCATCGTAAATATAGGCATCAAGCATTACATTCTCCGAATGCGCAGCATGCTCCATGCAACACGCAGCAACGCGTAAACGCCCTCGGCCAGACGTCACGGCCGTGCCCACGAGTCAGTGTGGGGCGCGGGCAAAAAGGTCACCAAATCCAATGGCTTCCACCGCGTTGTTGCGTGCTGCCTGGAGCGTGCTGCAGCCAGTTCGTCCGCTATGCGGAATGATGTTTTGAAACTTGACGGGCAGAATAGGCCGTGACAGAGTGCGATGCAAGTGGTGCAACCGGGCAGTCACAGGACATGCCTCCCCAGGCCGCAACCACCCAACAAGAATCTGCCGTTACCGCCCCGAACCACATTATAGCCGCCGGACCCAGCCATGATTCGTGATGCCGAAATCCTCTCGCAGTTAACTGACACCATTGCCCGTTTTGTACGCGAACGACTCGTTCCCGCCGAACAGCAAGTGGCCGAAAGTGACGCTATTCCCGACGACATTGTCGCCGACATGAAGGCCATGGGCCTGTTCGGACTGTCGATTCCGGAAGAGCTTGGCGGACTCGGGCTGACCATGGAAGAGGAAGTGATGGTGGCCTTTGAACTGGGTCGCACCTCGCCTGCGTTTCGCTCCCTCATGGGCACCAACAATGGTATCGGCGCCCAGGGCATCCTGATTGATGGTACCGACGAACAGAAACAGAAATACGTTCCCCAGCTCGCTACCGGGGAGGTGATCGGCGCCTTCTGCCTGACCGAACCGGACGTGGGTTCCGACTCCGGCGCAGTGAAAACCCGTGCCGAAAAAGACGGCGACCACTATATCCTCAACGGCACCAAACGCTTTATCACCAACGGCCCCCACGCCGGCCTCTTTACCGTGATGGCGCGCACCAACCCGGATATCCCAGGCGGTGGCGGCGTTACCGCCTTTATCGTCGATGGTGACACACCCGGCATTCACCGCGGCAAGGCGGACGTGAAAATGGGCCAGAAAGGCGCCCACACTTGCGACATCATTTTTGAAAATTGCCGGGTACCCGCAGAGAACATTATCGGCGGACAGGAAGGCAAGGGGTTCAAAACCGCCATGAAAGTGCTGGACCGGGGCCGGTTGCATATTTCCGCCATCTGCGTGGGCGTTGCCTACCGGCTCATCGAGGACGCGGTGAATTTTTCTGCCGAGCGCAAACAGTTCGGCAAGCCCATCATCGAGCACCAGCTGATTCAGGCCATGCTGGCTGACTCCCGGGCAGAAGCCTTCGCCGGCCGTTCCATGGTGCTGGAAGCCGCCCGCAGCAAGGACCGGGGAGAACGGGTCAGCCTGGACGCCTCCTGCTGCAAGCTGTTCTGCTCGGAAATGGTAGGGCGGGTGGCCGATCGTGCCGTGCAGATTCACGGCGGCGCAGGCTACATGGCCGACTACCCGGTGGAACGCTTCTATCGCGATGTGCGCCTGTTCCGCATTTATGAAGGCACCACCCAGATCCAACAGATCGTCATCGCCCGGGAACTGGCACGGCAGGCGAAAAGCAGTTGAACGTTCAAAGTGGAAAGTTCAAACACGCGTTCCATGCCAAAGGTAACTGATGGAATCAGTGCCCGCGACCACTGGCCGATTCGCGATGCAGGCACCGCGAATAACACCTGTCGGCGCGGCGCCGGCGTTGTTCGATTGGTGGCAACAGTGATTCGCGTTTCAACTTTAAACTTTACACTTTCAACTCATCCATGCCCCTGACCCGCCCCCTCGATTACACCCTCCCCCTGTGCATGATCGGCACAATACTGTCTCTGGTGTTCGATCTGGACGCCGGGGCCTGGCTGGCGCGGGTCACACTGCTGCTTTACCTGCTGGTGCAATGGCCCCGGCAAGCGCGGATGGCCAAGGGAATTCTGCTGGTGGTTATGGTCATGGCCGGCGTTGTTATCTGGTGTGAAGCCCAGCCTGTTCCGGTTTTGCTGCAGGCCCTGGACCGCCTCTGTTTTTTCGCCACTTTCGTTTCATCACTGGGCCTGCTGCGCGTCTCTGCCATGCGCTCGCGGCTGGTTCGCGATGCCGGGCAGACCCTGATCCGCCAGAAGCCCGCCCTACGCTACCCCACACTGTCCCTGGGGACGGCGCTGTTCGGCATCATTATTAACATCGGAGTGCTGAACCTGTTCGGGGCCATGGTGATGCGCAGCAATACACTCAAGGCCGCTGGTGGCCACGATGATATCCAGCAAGCCCGCGAACGGCGGATGATGCTGTCCATTTTGCGCGGCTTTGCCCTGGCCCCTCTGGTATCGCCTCTGGGGGTGACCATGGCAGTCATTCTGGCCAATATGCCCAGCCTCACCTGGGCCAGCCTGGCCCCGGTGGCGCTGCCCACCGCCGGGCTCTTTTTTCTGCTCGGCTGGTGGCTGGACTGGCAGCTCAGACCCAAACAACTGGCGCAACGGGTCCCTGCAACACAGCCGCCCTCGCTGTCGCCACTGATTCGCTTCACCTTGCTGGCCTTGCTGATCACCCTGAGCGTATTTGCCGTCGCCCTGGCAGGAAATCTGCGTTTGCCCGTCGCCGTCCTGATTGCCTGCCCACTTGCTGCCATCCTGTGGATGGCAAAGCAGAGGCGGCGACTTGGGGGCGGCACCGGGCTGCGCCGATCGCTCACCTTGCTCGCCCGTCATTCGCGCTTGATCTTCGGTTCCAATCGGGGAGAAATTGCCGTGTTGGGCGGCTCCGCCTGCCTGGGCGCATTGATTACCCCCCTGGTGGATCAACATGCCCTGCACGAGCTGCTACTGGCCACCCATCTGCAAGGCGCCGCCATGGCCGTGGCAGCCATGTTGCTGGTGGTCGGGCTGGCGCAAGTGGGCCTGAACCCGATTGTCTCTGTCACCCTGCTCGCCTCCCTGCTGGGTGACGGCGTCGGGGTGGACCCGAGAATTCTGGCGGTCGGGTTGATGTGCGCCTGGAGCCTGTCGATGATCTCGTCCCCGTTCACCGCCTCCATGCTGGTGCTCAGCCAACTGATCCACCGTTCCCCCTACCGGATCGCCTGGCACTGGAACGGGTTGTTCTTTGTGTTGGTGGTGCCAATGCTGGCGTTGTGGATTGGGGTGATGACGCAATGGTTGTGAGAGCAGTTGAAAGTTCAAAGTGTAAAGTTAAAAAGCGCGAAAACTGGCAAAGCCATCCGATAAGTGCTTTCCCTCGCGTTTCCACAAAGTGGGCAACGCGGGCACGGCTTAACTGTTCACGACAGGATCGCGCGCGCTTTTCAACTTTACACTTTGAACTTTCAACTCACCCTCAGATCAAGCCGCGAAGAGCCAGATCCCATCGCGGTCTTCGCGCTGCACCCTGCCCTGCTCCAGCAGGCAATTAAGGTGCGCGATGCTCTCGCCCATGGCAAACATCATTTGCTGCACATCCAGGGTCCGCTTGAACATCACCGGCAACACATCATGGGCATTATGAGGCTGCTCACGGCAGGCAGCATGCACCTGATCCAGCTGCTCGGCATGGTGATCCGCCAACGCATTGATCCGCGTATGCAGCCCCCGGAAAGGCAAACCGTGGGCCGGCAACACCAGCGTGTCTTCCGGCAATGCATCGCGGATTACTGTCAGGCTATCCACAAAAGCGGTTACCGGATTGGCGTCCGGCTCCGTGGGGCGCACCATCAAATTACTGGAAATGGTCGGCAGCACCTGATCCCCGCTGAGCAATACCCGGTCACTGCTGCGATACAGACACAGATGCTCCGGGGCATGGCCGCGGCCGATATACACCTGCCAACGCTCCCCATTGATGGTCAGCGTGTCACCCTCGGCCACCAACTCGGGGCTCTCAGGCAAGGGCATCACCACCCGGCGAAAACCGTTCCCCTTGCCCGCCACCTTGGCCAGGTCTTCACCTTGCAACCCATGGCTGCCCAGAAAGCCCTTGAAGCGCTCAATGGTCTGGGCATCGGTGGCATCACAAATACTGGTGGCCAGCTGCCACTCGCCGCGGCTCATGATCACCGGCGCCTCGCACTGCTGCTGCAGCCAGCCCGCCATACCCAGATGATCCGGGTGATAGTGGGTAACGATCACCCGGGTGACCGGTTTTCCGTCGAGCTGCTCTGTCAGCAGCTGCTGCCAGATTTCCCGGCTGCGCCGAACACCAAGGCCGGTATCCACAATCACCCAACCCTGGTTATCTTCCAGCAACCAGAGGTTGATATGGTCGAGCGCAAACGGCAGCGGGAAACGCAGCCAGAAAACGCCTTCGGCCACCTTGAAACGCTGACCTGCCGGTGGCAGATCAGTAAACGGGTAGATTAATGGGGACGTCGTCATAACGTTTTCCTTCTACTGCTAAATACGGCGAATAGGAGCACAACCATGCGCGCCTGGTGTATTGAAGATCAGCAACTGCAACTGGACACCCTGCCCGACCCGCAACCCGGGCTGGAAGAAATCCGCGTTGAAGTCAAAGCCATTGGGGTTAACCGGGCAGACCTGCTGCAGGTGCTGGGCCGCTACCCGGCGCCACCGGGCACCAGCAGCCGCATCCCCGGGCTCGAATATGCCGGTGTTGTCAGTGTCGTGGGCGAGCGAGTGCAGCAACGGAAAGTGGGCGATGCGGTGATGGGGCTGGTGCCCGGCTGCGCCTATGCCGAACAGGTGATCACCCATGAACGCGAAGCCCTGACCATGCCGGAAGGCATGGACTTTGCCCGCGCCGCCACGCTGCCGGAAGCGTTTCTGACCGCCTACCGGGCATTGTTTCTGGAAGGCGGCCTGCAACCGGGACAGTGGTGTCTGGTGCGCCCGGCCACCGCCGGGGTAGGCCTTGCCGCTACCCAGCTGGCCAACACCCTTGGCGCCCGGCCCATCGGCAGCAGCCGGGACTTGAGCAAGCTCGACACCGCCAACGACATGGGCCTCGCCGCCCAGGTGAGTGACGACGGTACCCTCGCCACCCAACTCAACGCCATTACCCACGGCGACGGGGTAGCGGTGATTCTGGATATGGTCGGCCCGGACTGGAATGACCTGCTCGGCGGCCTCCGTGCAGAAGGCAGCCTGGTGAATATCGGCGTTCTTGGCGGCTTGAGCACCGAGCTGAATCTTGGTGCTCTGCTGATGAAACGCCAGACCCTGAAAAGCATGACCATGCGCAGCCAGCCGCTGGAAAACCGCATTCGCCTGGCGCAGATTTTCAATGACCGGCTGGCGCCACTGTTTGCCAGCGGCGCACTGCTGCCCCTGCCACTGGAAACCTTTCCCTTTGAAGACGCAAACGCTGCCCACCAACACATGGCCAGCAACGACTTCAGTGGCAAGCGCGTGATCGTGGTCGAATAACGGAAGCGTTGGACGGTGCATGGTGGTCCACAGGGAAACAGTATTCGGAATACTATTTCACATTACCTTCCGGCGCCTCAATGACCAAAACGATCAGCCCGGCTGAATCCGGCAAGCGCCCGCCCTCGCCCTGAGACCAAAAAAGGTTCTTCACGGATTAGGGTGAATAACTCGCTTTTCGCCGTCTGATGGGTTTATCGCGAATACCCGGCACTTTGCCAAACGCTCGAGGCCGAATGCCTGACGTAAAACCCCATAGCCTGAGAGGTTGTCGTTCTTGTGGCATCTCCTTTAAGAGGTATTCAGGGGCATCATTCAGGCAATAATCGGGTAATACATTCTGGGCAGAAAGCATGGCGGCCAAGGTTTTCAGGTTTTGAATTCAAGCGTCCGTCGTCGGGCATCCGGCGTCCAGCGGTTGCCAGGGCGGGATAATGAGACAAGCTTTGAAGTCGGCTGATCACTCAATGCCGCGATGAACCAAAAAAAAGCGGGTACCCAAGGAGGGTACCCGCTGAAAGACACCACTAAGGGGTTAGCGGTGTGCGCTACAACACGGTTTGAATGCCGTTAACTCTTTTTACGAGTCTGGCGTTTCGGGGCAGGTTTTTCCTCGGCGTGATCCAGCGCCTGAGTCAATTCCTGCACCCGTTTTTCAAGCTGTTCTACCTCCCGCTTGTTGGGCAGGCCTAAACGGGATAAAGCCTTGTTAAAGCGGTCATCAAAGGCTTTTTCCATTTTGTCCATGGTCTCGCCGGTATGGTGGCGAACCCGTTCTTTAATCTCTTCCACCCGGGACTCGGTTTTGTCCTTGGTGTGCCGCTCCACTTCGCGGCCCGCTTCCACCAGAGCATCAAAAAAGCCGCTGCCCTCTTCTTCGGCGCGAGCAAAGGCGCCCAGACCGGCAAGCCAGATCTGATGGGTGTACTTGCGAATGTCTCGTGAAGCCCCACTCAGGGCTTTCAGCGGGTTTTGACGCCCGTCTTTTTCGTTCTGGTTCTGTTCTTGGTCGGACATGGTCCAAACTCCCGAAGGCAATTCCACGAGCGAATGCAGCGGGAAAACAACACACAAGCATTATCAGCGCGCGGAGTGAATTATAGGGGGGTAGTGACGCCGGGTAGCGGCGCATTGTCGAACAATAAAACAGTGTTGGTCAGGAGATCCCTTCCTGTTATGCCAAGTGCTCAAAATCCAGACAGCCTGCACTATTCAGGCCTTATTCGCCGGTATCATCCTTGTCGCTGGCGCCTTGCCGACGGCCACTGATCAAGCCGACACCACGGGCCAGATCCCGGGCCCTGTCACGGATAACGTCCCGCGAGCGGCCGGTCAGCAGATCCAGAAAACGCTGCCGCAACCGTTCTTCAAGTTGTGCTGCACCCTCTTCAAGGCGCCGGTCTATCTTGCGCTCAACCCGGGGAGCCAACCAGAAATGCCCGATAATACCCAGCAGAATCAGGGTGAGCAGCGAAGAGCCCGCCGCCGCTGCAAACAACAACCACCCAAGGGTGGCCATGTCTATCTGCAGCACCTGCATTCAACTGACTCCAAACATAAACACTAGCTGGAAAACACCGGCCATGGCCCCCAGGAAACCACCCACCACAATCAGGATCCATTCGTCTTCCTGAAAGGCCGGGCGCAACAAATCCTGAAATTCATCGGAGCTCAGTGCCTGCATGCGCTCGGACATGAGCCGTTCCACAATTTGTCCGCGCTCCTTGTTGAAGCCCTGGTCCTCAAAAGGCTCCACCGCCAGATCCACCGCCTTTTCTTCCACCGCCTTTTTCAGGTCAGCGTAGCCTTCCGGCCCCACGGTGAGCTGGGCGGCAGTACGCACCACGCCACCGTTCAGCAGCGGTTTCAAATGGCGTTTGATCAGCGCTTTGGTACGGTCACCTCGCGGCCCGTTCACCACCTGGTACATAATATTGCGCAGGGTAATAACCTGGTCCGTGGACAGACGGGCAAAGGATTCCGCCACATCCTTCTGACGTTTCAGGAATAGCCCCTGAATCCGGAATGGCCCAACCTTGATGGGGTTGAGTGGACGGAAAATCAGGTTCAGTGCCAGCCAGTTGGTAGCAATACCGACAATAAAACCGAACAGCGGCAACACCCAGTTTTCCGGCATAAAGATAAAGACAGGAACCTGGATCAAGCCGAACAGGAAACCAAAATACAAACCGGAGTTGGTCACAAAGCGGAATTCGGGGTCGCCCACTTCACGAAACATCTGGACCATAAGCTGCTTGTCTTCGCTCATCTGGGTGACAACCATGTGCTTCATGTCCACCAGGCTGTCCAGATTACGGCTGATATCGTCAACCACGTTGTCCATGACGGCCGGAATGGCCCGGCGGGCACGGCTATAGACCCGCTTGCGCACCAACAGCGGCAGGTTTTCCCACAGCACCGCATTGCGCTCGGTCATGACTTCGTCGGTGTATTCTTCGATACGAACCTGAATGGTGCGGGTGAGGTGGGCAGAGATTTTTTCCGGTTCCATTTCGCGGAAGAACTCATCCAGGCTGCCCAGCTTCGAGAGCGCCTTGTCTACCACGATACCCGCCATCTTTTCGACCTTGGAGGGAATAATGCCCTGCCAGCCGAAAAAAGGGCGGATGCCCAGAAATTCCAGGGGATAGAATGTCATCTGCACGGCCATCCAGTTGGTTGTCCAACCGACGGCACCAGCGATGAACGGAATACTGACGTACTTCCAGAAATCCGGGTACGCAAGCAAAGATTCCAGCATTTAAAAACAACTCCCCTCCAAGGGCTGGTGCACTGTAACGTGACAGTGCCAAGGCGAACAGGTCCCGTGTACACCTATCCAAGTCAAAAAAGCCAATGTTGTTTAATTATGAAAATGCATAGTATAGGGAGCCGTCATGCCAAATATAAGCGACATCGCGTAATTTTTGGCAACAAAACGGGACCGAAAACATCACTTCGGCCCAACATAAAGACAGGACCGCGCTGCCACCATGCCTGAAACCGGTAGTTTCCCCCAGCTTATCGTGCTCGGGGGCCTGGAAAGTGCCCTTAACCAGGCCCTGACAGGGACACAACAAGGACGAGAACGCCTCGCCGCCCTCCATGGAACCGTGGTGCGCATCCGTGCCGAACGCCCGCGTTCGGTCCTGTACGTGCTGATTTATGAAGACGGCGTCGAGCTGCTGACCGACTACGAAGGCAATGTGGACATCCGGGTTCGCGGCCCGCTGGGCGGCATGGTCCACTGGTTGTTTGCCAGCGAACCACTGGAAGACCACGAATCATTACGCATCACCGGTAGCGACGCCCATGTGGCCCAACTGGCCGAGCTGATCAACCAGTTCAGCCTCTGGCCGTTGATCCGTAACTGGCTGGACGACCACGTACGGCTCAAGGAGCTGCTGGCACTGCTGCGCCGGGAAGATCCGGTCTGGCTGGAACAGCTGGCCACCCTGCCCCGGCAAGTGGGCCAGCTGGCTGAGCAGATGGCGCAACAACAATTGTTGCAGGAAGACATCCTTGATGAGCTGCGACAACTGCGCGGCGAATTTCAGCGCGCGCGTAAACTGGACCAGTTCTTTACCCTCACAGGCATGCTGCTGATTCTGCTATCGTTGATGAAGGCATCCGATCTCTGGGAAACCACCTGGCATGCGCTACAACAGGACTTCCTGTCCCTGGCCATGCTCAGCCTGGGCATCGCCTGCCTGGTGATTCGTTTATTGCCAAAACGTCTTCAATAAAAGCCCGATACTGGAGGCACCACGCCTGACGCTATAACCCGGAACCGGCAAACCGGGCCAAAGTCAGGGCTTGTCTTTACGCCCGAAGATTTGTCCAAGGCGCTCCCCCACCATCTCGGCACTGGTGCGCGCCAGGTTGCGGCTGGCGCCTTCCAGTAATTCCTTGGAAGGCAAATTACGCACCCCTTCCACCAGGCCCCGGCGAACCCCTTCTTCTACCCGGTCCGAAAGCACTTGTGCGGCCTTCTCCACCTGCTCATCCAGTTCCCGTTGCAGGCTGTCACGCAAACGGGGCTGAAAATAGAAATGTGCCCACACCCCGACAGCCAGCAGGGTGAACAGGGAGCTGAGCAACGCCGACGCGACAATCCAGGTAACCGACATGATTGATCCCTCTGAGTGAAACCCGTTCCGGGCCACGCTTGCTGGCAACTGTTTGCGTAACAGTGACCGACATTGTTGTTAAATAGAGTATGCACCCGATGCCGGACAGCCGTGAACCCGCTAAAGTTATGTCAGCGGGAATGGAAGCCTAGAACATGAGCAGGATGCCATCATAATCTCTGGTCCCGAGGTGCCAATGACTGCCGTGACAAGCCCGCAACGTGCAGAAAGCCATAGCCAACATGTTTTGCAACAGGCGTTATCGTTTTGCCGGCGACACAAACAACCCTTCGCACTCCTTGCCATCGACCTGCAGGAACTGAAAACCCTGCAGGCTGAAATTGGTGAGCATTACATTGCCCCACTGTTCGCACAATTCTGCCAACAGCTGAATAACCGCAAACGCTGTGAAGATATCCTGATTACCACGCGCAGCAATCAGGTGGTGTTTCTGGCCCTGCCCGGCACCCATGCAGACGGCGCGGACATCGCCGCCGGGCGACTACTGGACTGGCTAAACCAGCACGAATTCAGGATTGATGAATTTCGCGTCACGCTGAACGTGCGCATTGCCGTTCATGTGCACAGCGGCGCTGACAACGAAGGCACCGGGCGGCTGGTCAACGATACCCTGAAGCTGTTGCGCCAACCCGCGGAGCGCGGCCAGCGCATCCTCTCCCCCCAGGCGCAGAGGCAACAAAACCAGCAGGCCCAGGCTCAGGAAGACACACAACAAAATGAAGCAAACCAGCCCCAGGCGCTTAGCGATGCGTTACTGGCACAGGCCCGCAAAGATGGCTTGCTCGACACCCTGACCCCCTTCATCAACGCACTGGATGAAAGCGCGCGCCTGGAGTTGGTGGATCACCTGCTCGACGCCTCCACGCGCACGACATCGACGGTCAAACCTTACGGCTTTCGGGCAACCAACACCGCACGGCGAGGCGCCGGATAACCTTCACGGGTAAGGCGGTGGTCGTCCGGATCCAGAAAATCCGGGAGCGACTGGAAACGCATCCAGTCCGTGGATCGCTGCTCTTGCACCGTGGTGTTGCTTTCATCCACACACCGCACATCCACAAAACCACACCGTTCCAACCAGCGGGTGAGCATGGCCACCGAAGGCAGGAAAAAGACATTGCGCATGACCGCGTAGCGATCTTCCGGCATCAACACGGTGCGCTCGTCACCCTCCACAACCAGAGTTTCCAGCACCAGCTCGCCGCCGGCGCATAGCGCGCCTTTTAATTCCAGCAAGTGATCCAGCGGTGAACGCCGGTGGTACAACACGCCCATGGAAAACACCGTATCAAACTGCCCCCCTTCTGCCGGCAGCTCTTCCATGCGCAGGGGCAGGAACCACACGGGCAACTCAGGGGCAAAGCGGCGCACTGCCAGGTACTGCACCAGGAACAGAATGGTCGGATCAATCCCCACGATCGCACTGGCGCCGGCGGCCGCCATGCGCCAGCAGTGGTAACCGCTACCACAACCCACATCGAGAATCCGCCGCCCCGCCAACGGTGACAAATGCGGCGCCACCCGTTGCCACTTCCAGTCCGAGCGCCATTCCGTCTCCACCGGCACGCCGAAGAACGCAAACGGGCCCTTGCGCCAGGGAATCAACCCCTGCAACGCCTGTTTCACCGTCTCCTCGTCTTGCTCGCCGGCCCCACCAATGGTCAGTGTGTCCTGGTCCAGGGCGCACTCGGCAGGCCCCGCCGGCAACGCCTCCAGTGCCGCCAGCCAACGGGGCAAATCCCCGTGGGGACGGTCGACCAGACGCTCCCGGGACAGCGTCATCACGGCGGACAAGGGTTGCGGAGCAAACAGGGGCTCAAGCCCGCGTTCACAGGCCTGAAGGTAATCGGTAAGCATCAGCGTACGGCCAGTAGAGAGATGAAATTAAAACAACGGAACCAGACATGAATATGCCGGTAGCCCGCCTTTTTCAGGCGCGCCTCATGATCGGCCAGGGTCTCCGGGATCAACACATTTTCCAGCGCGGTACGCTTCTGGCTGATTTCCAGATCGGAATAACCGTTATTGCGTTTGAAGGCATGGTGCAGTTCGGTCTGCAAGGCATTTTCGGCCTCATTGGCAAAGCGGATTTTTTCCGACAACACCAGAATGCCGCCGGGCACCGTGGCCTCCGCCAGGCGCTGAATCAGGGCGTCACGTTTTTGCGGGGCAATGAACTGCAACGTGAAATTAAGCACCGCCATGGAACAAGGCGCGAATGCCATCTCGGCCACATCGCCCTCTTCCAGTGTCACCCGGTGGGCCTGCCCGGCGTCTGCCAGCAAGGTGGCGGCCTGCTCAATCATGGCGCGGGAATTATCCACCGCCACAATCGGGTTACCGCTTTCTTCCGTCAGCGACGCCATGGCCGTGGCCGCCGCCCCCAAGGAACAGCCCAGGTCGTACAGGCAGGTATCGGGCTGGGCATAACGGGCCGCCAGCACCCCGATCATATCGATAATGGTGGGGTAACCGGGCACCGAACGACGAATCATGTCGGGGAAAACCCGCACTACCGTATCGTCGAAGGAAAAACGCGCCACCTGCTGGTGGGACGTGGCGTAAATGCGATCATGCTGGTCTGACATAGAGGCCCCGGTATTCGTCTGCGGGCCGATTATAGCGGTGTGTGGAGCCGGGGAGAAACGGCTGCGAATGCAGCCGTCTGAAAAACAGGAAACGCGGGGCGACAGAAACGATGATTACTTCAGGCTGACCCGCAAGTTGGGATTGAAGTCTTCGTCGGCCAGATCATCCAGGTAGCTATCTACAAAGTCCCGGGTGGCGGCATCGCTGTCAGCACCAAGACGCGCCAGGGCATCCCCCAGACTCACCGTCTGGCCGTTCAGACTCACCTGGGACGCTGACAGGCTCAGACCCATATCAATCACCGCATATTCCAGATTTTCCGCGTGACGACCTTTGACCATATGGGTGAGTACGGTCTGCCCATCCTGACAATCGATGGAAAGCAGGGACTCACCGGCCGTCATTTGCACTTCTCCGGTTTCAATCAACTGATCCACCAGCGCGCCAAAAGCACTGTCCTGGGACGCCGCCTGGCACAGCCGGCCCTCCATCCCCGGATTCAACTGGGCCTGGGCGGGCAACACAGCGGAAAGAGTCAGAATAATTGCAAAAATACGCATATTTCCCCCATTTCTCTCTGTTGCCAGCCCCCATTGGCTTGCACAGCAAGAAATCAATAAATCACGATTGCCGGTATTGCGGCGGGCATTATACGAACTAATGCGTACATATGTTAACCATTTTTAATCATTAATAGGGTAGAAAAAAGACAAAAATTAACCTGATGCGCTGAGGACATTCACACAGGTTTCATAAATAATGCTTAGCCTTCAGATGAACAAAGGACAGGTTTCGGCACGGTGCTTGCTTGCACCATCTGTTACCACGGGGATTACCTTTCGGATGTTGAACATGCCAGCCACTCACCATCACTCGTCATTTTCATCCCTCACCGTTTGCGCTGCAGCACTCACCGCCTGCGGCATCGGCCTGACATTCAATGATGTTCAATGGCAGCTGGTCAGCATGGCCAGTTTTTTCAGTGGCCTTGGGTTGGCAGTCGTCGCCTGCCTGTTTCACGCCATACGCCGTCATCGGGCCTGGCGTATTGAGGGCGCGATTCTGGCAAGCCTGATGGCGCTGGTGTGGTCTGCACCGCTGCTACCGCCGGCCATGCAGGACACCTTGGTCTACCTTATGCCGTAACGCCCAGATACTGGGAAAGCGCCTGCTTCATGGCCGCCAGAGACAGGGGCTTGATCAATTGCCCGTTCATCCCCGCCCTGGAAACCCGGCCTCCCTGCTCGCTAATGGCATGGGCACTGAGCGCCAATACCTGACAGGGTGCCCAGCCATGCTGCGCCTCCAATTCGCGGATATGATGGGCACTGGTAAACCCGTCCATCACCGGCATGTCCAGATCCATCAACACCAGGTCCAGCTCCCCATCCTCAGCGTCAAAACAGTCGACCCCCTGCTGGCCATCTTCCGCGACGATGATGTGCGCAATGCCCAGCCGCTCCAGATAGCCTTTGGTGACCATCTGGTTGACCGGGTTATCTTCCACAATCAAAACACGCAGGCTGGAAATGGATTCCACTGCCACCGGCTCGGTGACAATCGGGATTGCCCCCGGCACATAGCTTCCCAGTAACTGCTGAAGATCATTGACCGTGACCACCGAGCGGCGCAGCACACGCACCTCCCTGGGTAACCAGTCCGGCGTGTCACAACGCATGCCAATCAACACCAAGACCTGGATACGGGCGGGGTTCAGACGCACCATCTGCAACGCTTCGTCGAGCAGCGCCTGTTCCGGCAGGCCATTGATCAGCAAAACGCCACTGCGGATTTCCCCGTTCGCTTCCGCCAGTTGCCCGGTGTTTTCCACCACTTTCACGGTTTCAAAACGTGGGTCATCGACCAGCCAATCCTCCAGGCTTCCCTGCACATCCCAAAGCCAACTGGCTGGCGGTAGCTCGGCCATCATCGGAATTTCATCCTGCTCGCTGGCCATCTGGATACTGAAACTGAACCGGGAACCCAGCCCCGGGGCACTATGCACATGAATCTCGCCACCCATCAGCCCCACCAGTTCCCGGCTGATGGACAGCCCCAGCCCCGTACCACCATAACGGCGGGCGGTATTGGCAGATGCCTGGGTGAAACGCTGGAAAAGTTGCGTTTGCTCGTCCTGGGTCAAGCCAATGCCAGTATCCGTCACCGCAAAGGTGAACAGCGGCGCTTCACCGCCGTGACGGCGGCACACCAGCGACAGTACAACCCGCCCATTGCGGGTGAATTTCACTGCATTGCCAATCAGGTTGATGAGGATCTGGCGCAGCCGGATCGCATCCCCCACCACATCCGACGGGGTGCGCGGATCCACATCCAGAATCACCAGGGTACCGTTATCACTGGCCGGCAAATTGAACATCTGCACACATTCCGCCAGCAGCGTCGGCAGATCAAAGCGCTCTTCGACCAACTCCAGTTTGCCGGCTTCAATTTTGGCAAAATCCAGCACGTCGTTGATCAGCGCCGTCAGGGTTCGGCCAGCGCTATCAATCAGGCTGATATATTCCTGCTGCCGTGGTGACGGGTCGGTCTCGCGCAACAATTCCGCCAGACCGATCACACCGTTCAGTGGCGTCCGGATTTCGTGACTCATGCGGGCCAGGAACAGACCTTTCGCCTGGCTCTCGGCACGGGCATTGATCGCCCGGGAATTGGCCCGGTACACCCACAACGCCAGCCCCAGCACCAGCACATACAACAACACAATCCCCAGCATCATCCAGACCGTGGCCCGGGCCTTCTCCTGGCGAGCATTGCTGAGCAACTGGTCCGCCAGTGAAATCAACGTGGCAGACAGCCCATCCAGTGATTTCATGGCATTGCGGCTGCGGTCGTAGGCACCTTCCCAGGACACCTGAATCCGTGGAGCCAGAATCAACTCACGTTCGGACCACTCCAGAAACGACAGCAAGCCGCCCTGCACCAACCGCCACTGCTGCTGCAACTCAATGGCACCGGTACGGGCTACCAGCGCCTTGATTTCACTGTCGATGATGCTCATCTGATGCTGCAATCGCTGCCAGGCATTCTCCAGGCGCCGGGCATCATTGTCCCCCAGGTAACCGCCACGCAGACTCACATACAGGGCCAGCGCCCGAATCAGGCCAATGTCTTCCTGGGCCTGGCGGAATGACCCCAGTGGCAAAGACAGTACCTCATTGGGTTCCAGCCCCTCACCAATCGACAAATCCGAGACAAACAGCACCGTGGACAAGGCATTGCTCAACCGCTGGGTAATCTGGTTGACGTTATCGAAGGGGCCGACCACATCCTCCAGGGGAATACCGGTTTTCACCGTCAGGTCGCGCCAGGCTTCGTTCAGCAAGCCGCCCTGATCATTCAGCCCCGGAATATCGCGTTGTCGGACCAGCTGCAGGAAGGCCAGCAAACGGCTGCCGGCACGGGAGCGGGTGAGCTCAAAACGGGAGACAATTTCCGGCTCCTGGGTATGAATTGCCGCCGGGGCCAGATCGCGCATGTCATTTAGCGGCGGGAACGCGGCCAACCCCTCATCGAACAGGCGCACGTCTTCACGCATGGTATCGTAGGTATCGAGCATACCCAGGCGGTGTTGAATCAGAAGCACCGATGCGATGGCGAACGGCACGGTGATTAGCGCAAACAGCAACAACATGGCCGCACTGGTTCGCAGGCCCACAACCGGCAAACCCGGCGCTGACTGCGATCTGTCTGGCGACACATTATGTGATGGCTTTTCCATCCGCCTGCCCTGAAAACGGTTATGCTCGTAGTTTGCCATTACTTAGGCTTTGCCACATCTCTGAACACAACGGCATATCCTTACAACAAGATGTTTACCTTGCCCTATGCTGCGACCCATGAATGTAAAAGCTTGCTATCTCTTGCCTGCCTTCACACTGGTGCTTCTACTGGCGGGCTGTGCCGGCAAGCCCGTGGAAGACACCCCGGATACACCGCTAAACGTGCAAAAGCTGGACAAGGCCAGCCTGAAAGCCACGGGTTCGGAACATCAGGCCCGCGCACTGCCCGATCGCCAGGCGCAGCTTGGGCTCTATCAGGCGCCCAAGACCCTGGCCGGCCTGCAATTCGATGGAGAGATCAGCTCCGAACACGCGCGCACCCTGCGTTACCGGGATCCGGATGGCAAGGAGCAGCTTTCGCTCACCCTGTCCGGCTTGCCCACGGGCTGGGATACCATGAAACCCGAGCGCGCCGTGGCCGGTTACTACAGTGAGCTGCGCCAGCGCCGGGTCGACAAGGCGCTCAGTGACAGCGCCAACGCGCTCAGCATCATCAGCGAGCGACTGGTCGACCTGGAAGGCAACCCCAGCGCCCAGTCACAAATGCGCTGGATAGAACCCAACCGCCCGATTCAGAACCAGGCATTACTGGTCACCCTGATCAACGACGACTTCATTCGCATCAGCAACGCCAGTTATCGGCAGAAAACCGTCTGGCTGCTACAACAGGCAAAGCGTGTACTGGCAGAATTCAAGGCGGCCCAGAGCGTGCCGGCCCCGTAATCACAACGTGTTACCCTAGGCGCTCTGCGAAGCCGCCAACCACACAGGTTCCATGATCACTGCCCTGCCCACTGCCCCGATCTCCACCCGATTAAAGGGGCCGTCTTTGCCATGACCGAAACCGCAGCCCCTGTCTGCCCGCATGCCATCGTCATCGGCGCCGGGCTGGCCGGATCCACCACGGCCCGCGCCCTGGCCGAACGGAACTGGCGAGTGACCGTTGTGGACTCCCGGGGCATTGCCGCCGGCGCGTCCGGCAATCTGGCCGGGGTGGTGTATAGCACCGCCAGCCCGCACCTGACACCACAGAACCGTTTCTACCAAGTGAGCTACCGTCATGCGTTACGCTGGCTGCACCATTACGGCTTTCCCGCCAGCGATCAGGACGGCCAGCTCAACGGGGTCATCCAGCACTTTGTAAACGACAAACAACGGGACAAGTTCACCGCGGCCATGGACAGCGGCGCCTGGCCCGCCGACCTGCTGCGCCCGGCGCCGGCCGGCAATGGCGTGGAACTGGTGGGCGGCGGCTACCTGCGCCCGGATCGCTGGTGCCAGCACCTGCTTGATCACCCGGGCATCACCCTGCTTCGTGAATCCGTGACCTCACTACACGAAGGCACGCCCGCCAGCGTCATGCTGGACAATGGCAGCCAACTGTACGCCAACGCCGTGGTGGTCTGCGCCGCCGGCGCCAGCCAGCAGCTATCGGGCCTGGCCTGGCTACCGCTTAAACACATTCGCGGCCAGGTCAGTTATTGCCAGGCCACCGAGGCCTCCCGGCAATGGCAGCAGGCCCAATGCCACGGCGGCTACCTGACGCCGGCACTGGATGATCTGCATTGCGTAGGCGCCACCTTCAATCTGCACGACAGCCAACCCGGCCCCACCGATGCAGACGACGCTGACAACCTGGCACAACTGAAACACTACCTGCCCGAACACTGGCAGGCACTAGGCGGGGAAGCCATTGTCATCCAGGACCGGCGCGTGGCCTTTCGTTGCCAGAGCCTCGACTTTGTTCCTCTGTGCGGCCCGTTGCCCGTGGCCACCGACAACCCGCATCGCGCGGCCACCGGCCTCTACCTGAACCTGGCCCACGGTAGCCGGGGCATTACTGGCACACCACTATGTGCCGACCTGCTGGCCGATTTGATAACCGGGCAAGCACTGCCCGTAGACTCACAATTGGTTGACGCCCTGGACCCATCCCGGTTTATTGTTCGCAAACGCAAAAAACAACCTGAGTGGAAACCATGCAATTAATCAGCTTGCCCATTACCGCCCTGTACGCCGCCCTGTGCGGTTTTCTTGTCGTCGCCCTGGCCGCTAACGTGGTTCGCTACCGTCTGGGAAAAAAGGTGTCCCTGGGTGACGGTGGCCACAAAGACGTAAACCGCGCGATCCGTGCCCACGGCAACACGGTGGAATACATTCCGCTGGCGCTAATCCTGATGGCATTGCTGGAAATCAATGGCGGCGGCAATAGCGCCCTGCACGTTTACGGCATCCTGCTGCTGGCCGGGCGCGTGTCCTACGCCTATGGCATGCTGGTGCCCCGCAGCAGCGCCAACCTGCCCCGCCAGCTCGGCATCCTCACATCCTGGATTGTCATTGTCGGCACCGGCATCCAGTTGCTGTTGGTATAGGCTGGAAGCGTGACGCTCCACGCCAGATGCCTGGCGCTAAAGACGAAAGAGAAAACAGCAATTCAGGGTTTGGCACGTCATCGAATGCTTCCCTGACAATATTCACTTTTTTATAGAACTGGATATATGCCCATCATTGTTCCCTGGAAAGACCTGCCACCGGATACCCTTCACAACCTGATTGAAGAATTCGTGACGCGAGACGGCACCGACTACGGCGACACGGAAATTTCCACCGCCACCAAGGTGGAGCAGGTACGCGAACAGTTGAAAAAGGAACAGGTCTTTGTGGTCTTCGATGAGACCACCGAGAGTGTTTCCGTGCTGAGCAAGGAGCAACTCGCGGAAATAGAAAACGGCCAGTGACACCGGCCTCGTTTCCTTGACGAATGGCTGGGTTACGCCGCAACGCGGCGTAACCCAACTGGCAACGCGCTTCAGAAGGTGAAACCCACCCCCAGACTGAACGCATAGACATTCATGTCAGCGTTGAACTCCGCATCCCCCACTTCAGCATACTGGTACTGCGGCAAACCCGGCGCGCGGATGAAAGTTCTTTCCACCGTGGCCGAAACATCTTTCACGCTGATGTATTTAAAATCCGCCGCCAACCACCAGTAGTCCGTCATCCGCCAATCCACCCCCACCTGGCCAACCCAGCCAAATTTATTCTCGATCTCCAATTCCGGCTCGCCCACTTCAGTAAGAATGGGGTTAGTCACGTGGCTGTCGTAGGTGAATAAATACACCACTCCCAACCCGGCATAAGGGCGGAAATTTCGCTCGTTACGAAAGCGTTTCACCAAAGTCACCATGGGCGGCGCCACCTTGGTTTCCGCCACTTTTTCCCCCAAGGCCGGAACACCGGTGGGAATCCCGTTGGCTTCGGTCACCAGGGGCACATCGGCAATGCGCCCCTTGGCTTTTAGCTCAAGAGTCGGCGGCATGGCCGCCATCGTTTCTACTGACCATCCACCACCCCAGGCTCCCCACCGCAGTTTATAGCCAATCGTTGCCGCCGGAATCATCAGCGGGTCGCTAAAGGCATCGCCTTCCTGTTCGCCTGATTCCACCGCCACTTCCGCAATTTCCGACAGGTTGCTCAAGGTGATCGAGTTGGTCTTCACATCCGGGCTCATGTAGAGAGCCCCGAGACGAAAATAAAGCCGGTCCTCACCAAACAGTTTTTGCGTGAACTTCACCCCGGGATAGTCCGGTCCGTAAAGCTCCTGAGCGGCAGTGGCGTTGCCTCCCAGCAGTGTTAATACGGCAGCAAGGTAAACCCGTTTTTTATTGGTCATTGTTATTTTCATGATTACCGATCTCCCGCGTTTTCCTGGCCAGCCGAGGTAAAGCGCGCGTGGGCCGGATTGTTGACCACCCGGATGCGGAAGTCGTCCTTGGCAATGCCCAGCTCCAGTGAGCCAACGCCCTCTTCCGGCAGCACCCCGCCAATAATCAGATCAAGCAGGTCACCCAATACCGGGATAAGGGCCCCCAGGTCGATACTCAGATTCAGAGAGGCAGCAATGGCAGACGCATTACTCGATTCCAGCGTAATCTGGCCATTGCGCAGGAATTTCACCGGCCCGTTCAGATAGGCAGACACCGGCAGGCTTCTCACGTTGGCGTCAGCCACATTCGGAATGGCTGCCCCGCCGGGGAGCAACGCCGAGAAAAGTCGCACATCAGGCGCATCCAGCCAGGCATCCAGACGGGTAATAAAAACCGGGTCGTCAATTTCCTCCCCGGTGTCCGGGTCGATGGCGTTGATGACAAAACCCCGCAACGGCTGCGGCGGCATGTCGTCATAGGGCCGGAAACGCAACACCAGCGCTCCCGTTTCCAATGGCAGAGGAATCAAATCGCCCAACACGGGAATGGCCAGGTTTGCGTTGGCAACCAGCGACGTCCCCATGACATGCTGGGCATTAATTTCCACCGGAATAGCCGTGTCCCCCACCGTCTGGATGCAATAAATATCTCCATCGGCATCTTCCTCGGTGGCACACCAGCGACCATTCCCTTCATCCACCAGACCGATGTAACTCAGGTCCAGCGGCACCTTGGGCAGAAACGCCATGGGCAGCGCCGCATTGGTAAAGATCCGGTCGCCCTCATCAAGATTGGCGCCGCCGATCAAACCGCCGGTGCTTTTGATAAAGCCCCGGGCATGGTTTTTTTCTGCACCCGGCTCGTCAACATCCTGAACACCGTTACCGTTTACGTCCGTGTATTTGCGAGTCAGCACCGTGGCATAGGCCGCCCCCACATCCGGCGTCGCGGTAAAATCAATCAGAATGGGTGGGCCACCTTCGCAGGGCATATTGGACAGAGGGCCACAGGTGCCCATGCCATTGAGCGGATCCGTATTGATACCCAAATTGTCGAATCGATCATGGCTACGGAATACCTCCTCCCCATTGTCACCACCGTTGATCACCAGCCGGTATGCCCTGCCCGGCACCAGGGTGTTGGGCGGCGGTACCGCACGCAGACGCAGACTGTTACGGCGGGCTGACAGCGGAATAGATGCCCAACCGCTCTCTGTTGCTTCAGCCAGACACATGGCTCCGCCTTCACAGGACTCACCATCAGCCGCAATGGTGCCGAAGGTCATGGACGCCAGCTCCATGGGCATATTGAAGCTCACCTCAATGGGGCGGCTGACGTCGTAAAAGAAGGGATAGTAAAGTGAGTCGTCGGCCAGGCCGCCCACGCAGCGCCCCGCCATTTCCAGCGTATTACCCTGGGCATCCTGGCGCTCGACACCACGGTCTTCCAGCGCACAGCCGATACCGGGGTACAACCCCAGCACCACCGGCGGCAGCACCGGAGCATCGTTGTTGGCCGCGTAGCTGGCGGTATCAAAAACAATCTGCCCGCTGCCGTCGGTGGCGTCACCGGGCACAAACTCCAGGTAAGAAGGATCAAAGATATCCATGTCTTTCAGGTTATCGCCCAGATCCAGGTTATAGCGTTCACCCGCCGCCAATTCATCGAGCGGCGTGATCACCAGATTGGAGCCACTGCTGCGCACCTGAATCGGCACCGGCTCGCTGCTGGCCTGGCGGAACAGTTGAACCCCTTCCATTCCCTCGCCACTCACCGGCTCGTTGAATACCACGATGATATTGTTGCTCGGCTCTACCTGGGTTTGGTTATGTTCGGGAAAGGAGCCGGTAACCTGCAGCGGATCACGGTTGAGCTGTTCAAATTCGAATGCCGAATCCGCACGCACCCCCAACGCAAAGTCCGCACTCACTTTGGCTGCACCACTGAGGATATCCAGCTCCAAAGTACGGAAGACTTCGAAAGTCAGGGCCCCATCCTTTACGTCCACCACCCCGACTGCCTGCACATGCATCAGGTTCTGGTTAACCGACGCATTGCCTCGTGGCTCCACCGCATGCATGGCGAGATCGAAATTCATGTGGACATACATCGGCGCAAAATCGTCATCGGGCTGAAAGTCCTCGGGCCGATAGGGATTGGTGGTCAGATAACCGGTGACGTCAGTGACAAAGGTGCCGATCAGGTCACCGGTGAACATGGGCGTGCGCACTTCACCGCCCAGCAGGATTGGATCGATACCGGTAATACGCAGCTGCTGACCGGCGCGGGCCACCACCGGCACGGCTTGTACATGCTCATCCGGGCGCCCCATCCAGCCTTCCAGCACCAGCGGCTTGGCATCCACCTGGGTAAGGCCCAGGGCCTCGGTGACCAGGTTGAACTGGTTGAGCGGCAGCCCGTGCAGGCGTGACGTTTCCGGGTACCCCGGATCACCCAGCGCAGGCTGGGCTTTCATCAACTGCTTGATCGGCGGATTGAGATCGGCCACATCATCCTTGGATAACCGGGGCGTCAGTTCATAAACCACCGTCTCCAGCACGTCCTCATCAAAATCCTGCAGCCCCTCCAGCGTCAGCGTGTAGGTATCACCGCCGATCAGATCGGTTTTCGGGTCGAGAGTAATGTAATGACGCTCGCTCAGAATGTGCGCATCCACCAGCTCCCCGGATTCCTGATGCACCAGTTGTACCGTGTCACCATAGCGTACGGTGGTTTGCACCAGCGGCTCGGTAAAGGTGATGCGTACCGGCGAAAAATCCATGAACGGAAAACGTTCAGCCCCTTCAGGCTCAGGCAGATAGACCCCGGGGCTTTCCTGATTGATAACCAACACCTCAGGCACCTGATCAGGCACTGGGTGGTACTGGCGAGTGCGGAAGGTGATCAGCGGACCGTCGTGGCCCAGGTTTACCACTCCCGGGGCAATCTCGGGTGACACCCAAAGGCGGTATTGCTCACCGGCACGCAGGTTTTCCATGGAAAACGTCAAGGTCCGATTCCGGTTCGACACCTCGGCACTGGCCAGGTCAACCAGATTCCCTTTGCTGTCCGCCAGGCAAAGCGCGCCGACAAAGTTGTCACCGTCGGGCTGACAATCTTCCCTGGCCGCAGCCCCATCAATACCGTTGGAAAACGTCAGCAGCAGCTTGCTTCCCAGAGGCAAGTCCACCATGCCACTGGAGGGGTAAGCGTAAATGAGGGCATTGCCAGGGTCCGGCGGCACGAACACATCCGGTTCTTCTTCACAGGCTTGCAGCAATGGCAACAGCAGCAGGCAGGCGATGGCGGGGAGTTTTATTATACGCATCATGTCACCCTTTTCTTGTTTTCGGACTACATAGTCACGGATGCATGCGACAGCGCGCCAGTGCCTGCGCGTTAGCGTTTGTAATTTAAAAATCTACAAAAATCAGGCTTTTATCTACTTTAACGGTATACGGGGACATTTCCTGTGTATCCGTCTCAAGCGCTCACCCCTTCTTTTACAGGCTCGTCCTCCGGCCGATCTTCATTGAGCGCTTTTGCGTTGATCAATTTATTGCTTAACAAAAAGGTGACAAAAAAAACCGCAACATGACGATAAGTATCATGTTGCGGCCTGATTGACATGATTCGCTTCAGTGGCGGATCGTCATGCCTGCCGGATACGCAGCGTTACCAGCACGGTGCGCAGATGGGGAACCGGCACATTCAGGCGGTCCGCTATGGCAACCACGTTGCCAAGAATCGCATCCAGCTCGATGGGCCTGTCGTTCAGATAATCCAGCGCCATGGAATTTTTATACGCGCCCATGGCCCGGGTTCCTGACAGGTTCTTCTCGATAATGCCGTCCGGCATGGGGTAGCCATCGGCCTGGGCCACCGCGATCACCTCTTCCATCAAGGTGCGAATCAACGCTTCACCGCCCGGCGCATCGAGCATCGATAAGGTATCGGCCCCGTTGGCCAACACACTCAACGGATTGAACGGGGTATTCCAGACGCACTTGCGCCAGCGTTCACCCACCACCGCATCCGTCTCGTTGATATCGATGCCCCCCTCGCGAAACAAGCCCGCCAACTGCGCGCAATGATGATCAAAGCCCGTGGGAAAACTCCCCATGACCAGCTGCCCATAGGCCTGATGGTTAACCGTGCCCGGGCCAGTGCGACTCACCGCAATAAACGCCAGACAGCTCACCAGAGGATTGCGCGGGAAGGCATCCGCCAGCTCACGTTCGATATCCAGGCCATTCTCAATCAACACCAGCCCGGTATGCTCGCCCAGCCAGGGGCGCACCAGTTCAGCCCGGTCCACGCCTGGCAGCACCTTGACGCACAGCAACACATAATCCGGATGTCGTACCGGGGTATCGCCAGGTTGATAGACCTGATCCGGTGTCCACGACAGCTCTCCCAGAGGACTGGTAAAGCGAAAGCCGTCGGCCTTTACTGCGTCATAATCCGACCGCAGCACCACGCTCACGGTACAACCCGCCCGCTTAAGAATCGCGCCATAGAAACTGCCGATAGCACCGGCACCAATTACCAGAATGTCCGGCTTGTCATTCCCGGTCTTGTTCATGTTCGTTGTTCTCCCAAATGTCGCATGCCCTGCTGCATGCTGCGCAGCGGCAACAGTGCCGCCACAAAGATGGCCAGCAACAGCAGAAATGCCATATCAAAACCCGCCTCGAACGATTGCGCCGCCGACGCATCCGGCCGAGTCTGGGCAAAGGATTCACTGAAAAACTGAATACACAGGGCGCACAGGTTCACACCCAGTGCGCCACCAATCTGGCGACCAAAATTAAAAATGCCCGAGCCCTGGGGGATCAGCGCCGGCGGCAACAGACCCAGAGCCCCGGTGGACGATGGCGGCATCATCAGCCCCAATCCCACCCGGCCCAGCAAGGTCCACCACACCAGCCACACCGCTGACGTGCCCAGGTTGGCACCCGCCATCAGCACCATGTTGAAGATAAACAACACCAGCCCCGCTGCCATGATCCGCGTTTCCGGGAAACGATCGGTCAGGTGGCCCGCTACCGGAAAGGTAAAGGCCATGGCCAGGCCCGCCGGCATCAACATCAGCCCCGCGCTGGCCGCGCTCTCGCCCAGCACTTGCTGAAAATACAATGGAGTGATGTAGGTGGAAGCGAACACCCCGGCACCAATCACCATGGACATGAGGAAACTGCCAATGAAGCCCCGGTAGCGAAACACCCGCAGATCCATTAACGGATGCTGCAGACGGGTTTGCCAATAAACAAAAAACGCGGACAGCCCCAGGCCACCGAAAAACGCCAGCAACCATACCGGGTCGATCCAGTCGCGGCGATGCCCATTGGCCAGTGCCCACAGCAAGGCAGTGATACCCAGCGCCAGCGAGATCAGCCCCACCCTGTCGAGTGCAACCGGGTCCGCCTCGGCTTCACGCCGTGGCAGGTAGCGGGCTGCCATGACCATCCCCACCACACAGGCCGGCAACACCACCAGGAACACGGCTCTCCAGGACAACGTATCCACCAGCACCCCGCCAATGGCCGGAGCAATGGCCGGGCCCAGGACAACACCCAGCCCATAGATACCCATGGCCTGACCGCGACGATTGAGAGGGAACACCTGGAAGATGGTAATCATGGCCAGCGGCTGGATCAGCCCGGCCAGCAGGCCCTGCCCTACCCGGGCAGCCACCAGCAAGGGGAAATGTTCACTGGCAGCGCCAATAATGGACACCACCACGAACAGGCCCATGGCCAACAAATAAGCACCACGGGCCCCAAATCGTTGGGTACACCAGGCATTGAGCAGCATGCCCACTGTCATTGCTGCCAGGAAACCGGTCGCCAGCCAGTGCACTTGATCCTGCGCCAGCTGGAACTCGATCATGATGGTGGGAATAGCCACATTGATAATGGTGGATGCCAGCACCACGGACATGGTGCCCAGCATCACCGTTATCGTTGCAAGCCAGCGGTAGCGCGGGCCATGCAGAGCAAAAAGCGCCTGGACCTGCGCCTCCACTGTTCCCATTACCGGGAGGTATCTTCGCTGACCCGTACCAGCAGCTTGCCCCGGTTACGCCCTTGCAGCAGCCCCTGGAAGGCATCCACGGTGTTTTCCAGCCCTTCAACCACATCTTCCTGATACTGGATTTTGCCGGCCTGCATCCAGGTGCTCATGTCGCGGACAAAATCTTTCATCAGGTGAGCATAATCGAACTGGATAAAGCCCTTGATCAATACCCGTTTCACCAGCAGCTTGGTCAGAAACGCGGGCAACTGATCCGGCCCCTGGGGCGCTTCGGTATCGTTGTAGTGAGCAATGCGACCACACAGGGGAATACGGGCGAAGTCGTTCACCAGCTTCATCACCGCATCGAACACCTTGCCACCCACGTTCTCGAAGTAAACATCAATGCCATTGGGGCAGGCGGCTTTCAGTTGAGCCTCGAAATCGTCGTCCTTGTAGTTCACACAGGCATCGAAGCCATAGGTGTCCACCACGTGCTGGCACTTGTCCGGTGCACCGGCAACACCGACCACGCGGCAGCCTTTGATCTTGGCGATCTGCCCAACAATCTGACCCACCGCGCCGCTGGCCGCAGACACCACCACGGTTTCGCCTTCTTTGGGCTGACCAATTTCCAGCAGACCTGCGTAGGCGGTAAAGCCCGGCATACCCAGCACGCCCAGCGCCGTGCTGATCGGCACCTGTTTCGGGTCCAGCTTGCGCAGCATCTCCTTGCCCTGCACGGAGTATTCCTGCCAGCCACCGAAGCCCAGCACGTAGTCACCGGCTTCATAGCCTTCCAGGCGCGATTCCACAATCTGGCCGACGGTGCCGCCCTGCATCACATCACCCAGCTCCACGCTCGCCGCATAGGACTTGGCCGGGCTCATGCGCCCACGCATGTACGGGTCCAGGGACAGGTAGATGGTCTTGATCAGGACCTGGCCCTCTTTCGGCGAAGGCATCGCGCCTTCTTTCAAAGGCAGATGTTCAGGCTGGGGCATCCCCTTGGGGTACTCGGATAAAATAATCTGGCGATTCACACTCATGCTTTCTCTCCCGTAAAACGCAAAACAGTAAAAGTCAGTCCACACACTGGGGGAAGGCAGGCCCGCTTCAAATAGCGCATTGCGTGGATTGTCGTTTCAGGCCGCCCCTGTGTCGTTAGCGACCGCCACATACAACGAAAAAGGGCGGCCGAAGCCGCCCTTTTCGTCTACTTATGCTGCATCGTCATCCACATCCAGCAAGCTTTCCAGCTGCTGCATGTGGTAACCCAGATCACCCAGCTGGTGATCAATGAGCACAATCCGCTTGGCGTAATGGGCCACTGCGGTTTCTTCCATCATGCCCATGCCGCCATGCAACTGGATGGCTTCTTCCGCCACCTTGCGACCGGACTTGCCGATAATCGCCTTGGCGGCGGCTACACGCTTGGCGCAAACCTGGGCCGGAGCGTCCAGAGAACAGGCCGCAAAGATGGTCATGGAGCGAGCTTTTTCCAGCTCCATACGCATTTCCACCATGCGATGCTGCAGCGCCTGGAACTTGCCAATGGCCACACCAAACTGCTGGCGTTCCTTGATATAGGCCAACGTCTGATCACAGGCCACTTCCATGGCACCGGTGGCTTCTGCGCACAGGGCAACAATGCCCAGCGCCAGGGAAGCTTCCAGCGCATCAATGGCCTTGCCTTCTTCGCCCAGCAATTCCGCTGCCGCCTTGTTAAAGGTAATTTCCGCCGCACGCAGCCCGTCGATGGTTTCGTAACCGCGACGGCTGACACCGTCGGCGTTGGCATCCACGATAAACGCAGACAAACCATCACGATCCGTGCCATTACCGCCGGTACGGGCAATCACCACCAGCTGGTCGGCGCTATCACCGTGGAGCACCACGGCCTTGTTACCCGTCAGGCTGTAGCCATCGCCGCTTTTCTCTGCGGTGGCTGCCACGTGGGTGTGGTCGTAACGGCCTTCCGGCTCGTAAGCCGCCAGTGCCAAACGCAACTCACCACCAACAATCGCACTGATCAGTTTTTCTTTCTGCGCATCGCTGCCCAGTGAATTGATCAGCGTGCCGCTCAATACCACTGTGGCCAGGTAAGGTTCCAGTACCAGGCCGCGGCCAAAGCCTTCGGCCACGACCATCAGTTCCGGGCCGCCGCCGTTGAAGCCACCAAAGTCTTCGGAAAACGGCACGCCCAACAGGCCAAGCTCGGCAAACTGCTGCCACATTTCAGCGGAATACCCCAGCTCACTGGTACGGGCTTTTTCGCGTACGTCGAAGGGATAGCCATCGCGAACCAAGCGGCCCACGGTTTCTTCGAGCATGCGCTGTTCGTCGCTCAGTTTAAAATCCATGCTCAATACTCCTTACAGACCGAGAATCATCTTGGCGATGATGTTCTTCTGAATTTCATTGGAACCGCCGAAGATCGACAGCTTGCGCATATTGAAGTACTTGGTGGATACCGTGTTGGCGAATTCCGGGCCAACCGGTTCACCGTCATAATCCGCCTCGAAACTTTCCGGCAGGAACGGCTGGGCGTAAGGGCCAGCGGCTCGGCGGAACAGATCGGTAATTTCCTGACGCAGTTCGGTACCCATGATTTTCAGGAAAGAACTTTCTGCACCAGGAACACCACCGGCCTGGGCCGCAGCCACAGTACGCAGGTTGGTCATTTCCAGCGCCATCAGTTCCATTTCCACGTCCGCCAGACGGTTGCGGAACAGTGGATCGTCAATCAGCGGCTTACCGTTCTGCTGCACTTTGCGCGCCACCTCTTTAAGGTGTTTGAGGGCCGCCTTGGACTGGCCCACACCAGCGATACCGGTACGCTCGAAGGTCAGCAGGTACTTGGCGCAGGTCCAGCCCTTGTTCTCTTCACCCACCAGATTTTCTACCGGCACTTTCACTTCATCGAAGAACACTTCGTTGACTTCATGCTCGCCGTCCAGGGTGATCAGCGGACGCACCGTGATGCCCGGCGTTTTCATGTCGATCAGCAGGAAAGAAATGCCTTCCTGTTTTTTGGCGCTGGGGTCGGTACGCACCAGACAGAAAATCCAGTCGGCATGCTGGCCCAGGGTGGTCCAGGTCTTCTGGCCGGTGACCACGTAATGATCGCCTTCGCGCACCGCCTTGGTTTTCAGGCCCGCCAGGTCAGAACCGGCACCCGGCTCGGAGTAACCCTGGCACCACCACACATCACTGTTGAGGATGGGCGGCAGGTACTTCTGCTTTTGCTCTTCGGTACCGAACTTGATGATCACCGGCGCCACCATGTTCACACCGAACGGCAACACACTCGGGGCACCGTACTCTGCGCATTCTTCTTCAAAAATGTGCTTCTGAATCGGCGACCAGCCCGTGCCACCATGCTCTTTCGGCCAGTGCAGGGCCATCCAGCCCTGTTCATTGAGAATTTTCTGCCAGCGCACGGTGTCGTCTTTGCTCAGATGCTGGCCGTTCTTCACTTTGCTGGCGATTTCTTTCGGCAGCTTGGTATCCAGGAAGACGCGCACTTCATCACGAAACGCCAGTTCTTCCGGGGTAAAATTAATGTCCATGTTCTGAACCTCTTGAAAGGTTGTTGAGCGTTTTCACCGCCGTGGTCATCGAGTTGAAAGTGTAAAGTTCAAAGTTTAAAAGCGCGGTCAAGGTCAACAGCAATCGAGAAACTCGGTGGCCGCGGCCCAGACTTTATTCGCTACAAATTAAAGTCTGGCGGCGCGGCTCAGTCCCTATTCAGTTGGTAACCACACTAATTCGCGTTTTAACTTTCAACTTTGAACTTTCAACTGACTCCCTCTGCAGCCGTTCGTTATTCCGGTTACTTGTAGAAGCCCTTGCCCTGTTCTGCCAGATCGCTAAGCAGCTTGGCAGGCTTCCAGACATCCGAGCCGGTTTGTTGATAGATCTCGTTCACTTTTTCGAAGATGGCTTTTACACCCACCTGATCTGCCCAGAACAGCACGCCACCCCGGTACACCGGGAAGCCGTAGCCGTAGATCCAAATGACGTCCACATCCAGTGGACGGGCAGCGATACCTTCTTCCAGGATTTTAGCGCCTTCGTTCACCATCACGTACATGCAACGCTCCAGAATTTCCTGGTCGCTGATCTCACGCGGGGTGATGCCGTTATTGCTGCGGTATTGTTCAATCATGCCGTCCACAGCGGTTGAAGGTACAGGGGTACGATCGCCGTCTTTATAGTCAAATACGCCGGCCTGGGTTTTCTGGCCCAGACGCCCCGCTTCCACCAGCTCGTCAGTCCAGTTACGTGCCGGACCATTGGCCGGATCTTCCTTGCGCAGCTCTTCACGAATGCGGTAGCCCACATCCATGCCCGCCAGGTCAGACATGGCGAACGGCCCCATGGGAAAGCCCAAGTCGAACAATACCTTGTCCACCTGCTGGGGGCTGGCGCCTTCATTGACCAACTGTACGGCTTCCGCCTGACGGCGATGCAACATACGGTTGCCCACAAAGCCGTGGCACACACCGACCAGCACACCGACCTTGCCAATCCGGCGGCTCAGGTCCATCACCGTGGCGATCACCTCATCAGAGGTTTTCTCACCGCGGACATTTTCCAGCAACTTCATGACATTGGCAGGGCTGAAGAAATGCATGCCCATGACATCTTCCGGACGCTGCGTGAAGCTGGCGATACGATCCACGTCCAGCGTGGATGTATTGGTGGCGAGAATGGCACCGGGCTTGCACACCCGATCCAGTTCGCTGAACACGGCTTCTTTCACATCCATGTTCTCGAACACGGCTTCAATCACCAGGTCCACATCACTCAAATCATCGTAGCTCAAGGTGGGCTGAATCAGCGCCATGCGCTGTTCCACCTGCTCATCGGTGATACGGCCTTTTTTGGCGGTGTTTTCGTAGTTCTTGCGAATCACCGCCACACCGCGCTCCAGCGCGTCTTCCTTCACTTCCAGAAGGCGCACAGGAATGCCGGCATTGGCAAAGTTCATGGCGATACCGCCACCCATGGTACCGGCACCGATCACCGCCACCTGATTGATCTCACGTTTGAGGGTGTTCTTGTCCAGACCTGGCACCTTGGCCACTTCACGCTCGGCAAAGAACACATGACGCTGGGCCGCCGATTCCGGGGACACCAGCAATTCGAAGAACAGCTCACGCTCGCGCTCCACGCCTTTGTCGAACGGCAGCTCCACCGCCGCTTTCACCGCCTTGATGCAAGAGAATGGCGCCTTGAAACCGCGCTGTTTACGGGCGATGGATTGCTCGAACTGGTCGAACAAACCGTCCTGCGCATCCGGCACAGCCAGATCACGGAGTTTTCTCAGGGGGGCGTTATCGGCCAGCAATTGACGGGTATACGCCAGCGCGCCGTCCAGCAGATCACCGCTGACCATCTCATCAACCAACCCCAGCGACAGGGCCTCTTTGGCTTTCACCGGGTTACCCCCGACGACCATTTCCAGCGCTTTTTGCGCGCCCACCAGGCGCGGCAAACGCTGGGTACCACCGGCACCGGGCAGCAACCCCAGCTTCACTTCCGGCAGGCCCAGCCGTGCGCTATCCAGCGCCACCCGATAGTCACAGCCCAGCGCCACTTCAAGACCACCACCCAACGCAGTGCCATGGATGGCCGCTACCACCAGCTTGTCGCTGGCTTCGTATTCGTCAATGACCGCCGGCAATGCCGGCTGCTGGGGGGGCTTGCCGAATTCACGGATATCGGCACCGGCCGGGAAGGTTTTGCCTTCACCGATCACCACCACCGCCCGAATCTGTTCATCTGCCAGCGCGTCACGCAGGCATTGCTGCAGGCCTTCACGTACGCCATGGCCCAGCGCATTTACCGGGGGATAATTGATGCGGATAACGCCAATGTCGCTATCGCGACTGAGGCTGACCGGGTTACTCATTACGACTCTCCTCAGGACGTCCTTTCCAGTCTGCATCGCCGGTACGGCGTAAAAGGCAGCGCCAGCCCTGTTAACGGGCCGCACTCGAAAGGATCAGATTCATACCAGTATAAGCAAAGACAAGCGGGTTTCAATTATTTCGGAATATAATTTCATTATTGGAAAAGGACCGAAAAACGGGGCGCCTGGCGCCCCGCTTTCGTGATAACGGCTTATTCAGCCAGCACTTCAGACATACGCTGCAATACCACTTCGCCATTTTTCACGGTCGCGATATTCGGATCAGCCATCATGCCGCCCTTGTCATCAATTGCCGTCACGCCGTAAGGGTTATTCTCCGGCTTTAGGCTCTTCAGCGCCGCGCTGAAAGCACCACGAATTGCCTCGGCATCTTCAACGGTACCGGCTTCCTGCATAGCCTGAACCACTGTGTGCAGGGCGAAGTAGTTATAGGCCACTTCAGTGGTAGGGTCCTTCTCCGCGTTCTGCTTGTGATACTTGGCCACAAACGCCTTGGCACCCGGCTCTTCATAAAGTGTCAGCGGCACCACGCCCACGGACCCTTCCAGCATTTTGTAGCCGCCGATGATCTTGGACATTTCACCCATCTTGGCCTGGTCCATAATCACGAAACCACCCTTGAAACCCAATTCACGGGCCTGTTTCGCCACCAGCGCGGTGGGTTCGGACGCACCACCAATGAACATCACATCCGGCTTCTCCGCCAGCACCTTGCTCACACCGGTGTAGAAATCAGCGGATTTGTTGTAGTCCATCGGGTTATCCGCCACCACTGTGCCGCCCATGGCTTCCCAGGTGGGAACAAAGGCTTTGGTCCAGTATTTGGCATAGTCGTGAGTGGCGTTGGCCACGGCCACTTTCTTGCCGTTTTCCTTCATGGCGATTTTGGTAAACGGCTTCATGTAACCGGTAAAGGTGGGCGGAATCCGTACGGTCAGTTCATTGCCTTTCTCCGTCACCGTGGGCACCGAGGTGTACGACATCACCACAAAACCATCGCGTTCGTTGAACGCTTGCAGCGCAAAGGTCCCGCCGGAGTGCGGAGTAAAAATCACCGGCGCATTGTACTGCTGCACCAGCCGCTTGCCGTTCACCGCTGCCTGACTGGGCGAATACTTGTCATCCAGCGACACCAGGTTGATCTCGTAGGTCTCTCCACCCACGGTGAAACCACCGGCTTCGTTGATTTCCTTTGCAGCCATCTGCAAACCTTCCAGGGTGTTCTGGCCGTATAACGCCGCACCACCACTCAAAGGCCCGGTGAAACCGATATTGACCTCTTCTGCCGCCTGCGCGCCTGTGGCTGCCAGGGCGATTGCGCTGGCACAGGCCAAGCGACGAAAGCGATTAACCAGAGTCTGTTTTCCGTTACCCATGAAACTCTCCCGTTGTTGTTTTGCTCAAAACCGTGAGTCTTGTGTTGTAGCAATTGATTATGTTGTAGCGCACACGCTGCTACCGGATAACAATTACGCGCCGATATAGGCTTTGCGAATAGCTTCGTTACCCAGCATTGCGTCTTTATCACCCTCCATGACCAGGCGACCGTTTTCGATCACATAGGCACGGTGGGCAATCTTGAGTGCGGCGAACGCATTCTGCTCCGCCAGCAAAACCGTGGTGCCCTGTTCGTTGATGCCCTTGATGGTTTCAAACATCTGCTTGACCACCAGTGGCGCCAAACCCAACGAGGGCTCGTCCAGCAACAGCAGCTTGGGCCGGCCCATCATGGCGCGCCCGATGGCGACCATTTGCTGCTGGCCACCGCTGAGAGACCCGGCAGACTGATCCTTCTTTTCATCAAGAATCGGAAACAGTGCCAGCACGTCTTCCAGTGTCTTTTTAATGGCCGCCTTGTTGCGGCGATGTACATAGGCGCCCAGCATCAGGTTTTTCAATACCGACATTTCCGGGAACAGCTTGCGCCCTTCCGGGCACTGCACCACCCCATTCTGCACCAGCCCCGACGGCTTCAGGCCGGTGACATCGGTGCCATCCAGGGTGATGGTGCCCGCCGATGGCTTGATCAGGCCGCTGATGGTATTGAACAAGGTACTCTTGCCTGCGCCATTGGCGCCCAGCAGCACCACCAGTTCGCCCTGCGCCACCGACATGGAGACCTGCTCCAGCGCCTTGAAGCTGCCGTAACGGGCTTCGACGTTTTTAAGCTGCAGCATCTTCATCACTCCCCAGATAGGCTTCGATCACCAGCGGATTGTTTTTGACTTCATCCGGCGTGCCTTCGGCAATTTTTTCGCCATGGTCGATCACCATGATCTTGTCCGCCAGGCTCATTATCATGTCCATCTTGTGTTCAATCAGGCAGACGGTGACACCGTGATCCACCATCTTGCGAATCAGGGCCGCCAGATTTTCAGTTTCTTCCGGGTTGATCCCGCCTGCAGGCTCATCCAGCAATACCAGCTCAGGATCTGTGGCCAGCGCCAAGGCAAACGCCACGCGCTTTTTTTCTTCCTGGCTGATATCCGCCGTAATGCGGTGACCGATGTGAGACAGGCCGACAAAATCCAGCACTTCCTGCGCCCGGGCACGACACTTTTTTTCTTCATCACGCAGGCGTTTGGAATTGATGATCACATCCCAAAGGCGGGACTGGGTGCGCAGACGGTGCCCCACAATCAGGTTGTCCAGCACCGTGGACTGATCGAACAGCATGGTGGTCTGGAAAGTGCGCGCAATGCCCAGCCGGGCAATGCGATCACAGGCCATGCCGGTAATGTCCATGCCCTGGTATTCGATACGCCCTTCGGTGGGCGCCATGGCACCGGCCACCAGATTGAAGAAGGTGCTCTTGCCTGCCCCATTGGGACCGATGATGGCGTTGATCTTGTTGGCTTCGAATTCGATGCTGACGTTATTGACCGCCGCCAGCCCACCGAAACGCTTGGTAAGGTTATGAATCTTAAGCATGGTTACCGGCCTCCTGCGTGGATGCTGCCGAGGGCTTGTTGGACGACGCATTGCTGGCCGCCTTCTCTTTCGTCTGGCTGGCATCGTGCGCCGCTGCAAGGCGACGACCGCGCCAGGACAGGAAGGAACCCACTACCCCTTTCGGGAAGAAGATCACCAGCACCACCAGCATCGGCCCGAACACGATCATCCGGTACTCTTCCAGGAACTGCAGTGACTGGGTCAGCCAGGTAATTGCCAGGGTGCCCAGCAGCGGGCCCATCAGGGTGCCGATACCGCCGACCAACAGATAGGTAATCATGTCGAAGGTGTGTGTCACCTCGGCTTCCGCCGGGCCGATGAAACGCACCATGCCGGCATACAGCGCACCTGCCACACTGGCGTAGGTGGTAGACAGCACAAACGCCAGCACCTTGTTACGCATCAGGTTGATCCCCAGCGACGCCGCCAGATCATCACTGATACGAATGGCCAGGAAGGTCCGCCCCAACAGGGAATGCGCGATCCGCGATGCCAGCCAGATGGACAGCACCATGAACGCCAACGCCAGGTAATAGAACGGGGTGGTCTCGGTGAAGTCCACCAGCCCGAAGCCACTCGGCGCAGGAATATTGATAATCCCCAGAGCACCGTGGGTCAGCTCTTCCCACTTATCCAGCAACAGATAAATGATAAAGCCCACGCACAGGGTGAAGATGGCGAAGTAGTGTTCTTTCAGGCGCAGGGAGATCACCCCCACCAGAAAACCGAGGATAGCGCCCACGGCCCCTGCCGCGATAAACGCCGGCCAGAAAGCCCAGCCATTATCCACAGTGAGAATCGCCAGGGTGTAGGCCCCAATGGCAAAGAAACCACCGTGGGCCAGATTCAACTGACCACACAGGCCGGTGATGATGTTCATGCCGTACACGGCAATGGCCCAAACAAACGCCAGTGCCATCACGTAGATCTGGTACTCGTTGCCCGCCACAAAGGGGAACAACAACGCCGCCACGATCATTACGATCTTCATTGCCGGGGTCATGAAAAAATTGGAAATCTTGGTCAGGGCGTTCATCAGTGGACCCCCTTGCTGAACAGGCCAGTCGGCTTGATGGAGAGAATCACCACGAGCAGCGCAAACGCGATGATGTCCTTGTAATCGGTGGAGATATAAAAGCCACCGAACGCTTCGGCAAAGCCGATGATCAGGCCGCCAACAATGGCACCGGGAATGGAACCCATGCCACCGAGGATGATGATCACAAACGCTTTCATGATCAGCAGATGCCCCATGGCCGGGTAGACCAGGTTGATCGGCGCAAACAGGGTCGCACCCACCGCCGCCAGTGCCCCGGAAATGGCAAAGGTCATCATCGCCACCCGGTTGGCATCAATGCCGACCAGAAAGGCGCCCTCACGGTTCTGGGCCATGGCCACGATGGTGGAGCCAGTCATGGTTTTCTTCAGGAACAGATGCAGTACCGCCATCAGTGAAAACGCACCGGCAATAATCAGCACCCGCTGAGCCGGAATGGTCATGCCGGCAATATCCAGAATCTCGGTATAGGGGGTCGGCATGCGGCGGAACTCGGCGCCCCACTGCATCTGCACCAGCGCTTCCAGAAACAGCATGATGCCGATAGCCGCAATTTTGTCGTGAATTGGGGGCGCATCGCGTAACGGGTTGAACACCAGCCGTTCGCACAGAACCGCCAGCGCCGCCACCGCTACAGCAGCCAACAGCATGGCCACCCAGTAGTTCACACCGAAGTCGACCATGGTGATATACGAGACATAGGCGCCGACCATATACAGCGCCCCGTGAGCAAAATTCGGTACGTGCAGAATGCCGTACACCAGCGTCAGCCCCAGGGCGACCAACCCGTAGATGCTGCCCAGCGTCAGGCCATTGAGCACTTGTTGAAAGAACAGTTCCAAGGCAAAGCCTCCTGTTTGGGAGAAACCCGCCGGCGACATGCCGCCATTTCCTCGCGGTTACAGACCACGTAAGGCACCGGTTTCTCGTTTTGCGTTGTTATTCAGCTCCGCGGAGTAGCGCTTCCGCTTATTTGTTTATGCTGGAGCTGACTCGGCCTGCCCACCATTAGACAGGTCGCAAGGGAGCACCTGAATCCAGACGCTCCCGGGTGCAGTCATCTACGATGCCTGCTGTTCCTCATGGCCGGCCCACTCCTGCTCCTGCAGAGCCCGCCACATCACCTTGCCGGTGGGCGAACGGGGCAGTTCATCGCGGAACTCCACCACATGCGGGACCTTGTAGGCCGCCATTTCCTCTTTGCACCAATCGATGACGGCCTGCTCGGTGAGCGTGCCTTTCATGTCATCGCGCAGTACCACACAGGCTTTCACCGTTTCACCACGGCGTTCGTGCGGTGCGGAAATCACGCAGCTTTCCTGGATCGCCGGGTGGCGGTACATCAGGCTTTCCACCTCCGCCGGCCATACCTTGAAACCGGACGCATTGATCATGCGTTTGACCCGGTCGACGATGAAGAAGTAGCCCTCTTCGTCGATGTACCCCAGGTCTCCGGTGCGGAAGAAGCGTTTGCCATCCAGCTCCAGAAAAACCTTCTGTGTCTCCTGCGGACGTTTCCAGTAACCCTGAAACACCTGCGGGCCATGGGTAATGATTTCGCCCACTTCGCCCTGCGCCAGTTCCTTGCCGGTTTCCACATCGATGATGCGCGAATCGATATCAAACACCGGGATCCCCAGACACTGGGACTTGGGACGGTCGGTGGGATTGATGTGAGTGCCGGCAATGGTTTCGGACAGGCCATAGCCTTCCATGTAACGCAGGCCGGTAAGCTTGAAGAGTTTGTCGGACACCGCCGCCGGCATGGCTGCCCCGCCGCCACCGATATTTTCCAGCGACGACAGGTCGTAGTTTTCCACTTCCGGATCGGACAACAGATCGATGGCCATGGTGACAATGTTCACCCAGCGGCTCACCTTGTAGCGCTCGATCAGCTTGGCCGCCACCCGGCGGTCCCAACGGGTCATCAATACAATCAGCGAACCGCCATAGATGGGCGAATTCATAGAGCCCTGCATGCCGGTCACATGGAAGTACGGCAGCGTGGCCAGGGTGACAGACTCGGTGGTGCCATGGCTCCACACCGCCCCCTGCACGCAGGTGGCCATCACCGACGCATGGGTATGCATGCAACCCTTGGGCGCACCGGTGGTCCCCGAGCTATAGGGGAAGACCGCCAGATCGTCCGGGCCGACCAGCAATTCGCTGGGTTGCCTGGCAGCCGCGATAACGTCCTTCCAGGCCAGGTGTGCCGGATCGGTCAGCGCAGCAGCAGGCGCTTCCACCTCCGGCGGCAGGGGCAGGTCCGTGTCACGGACGATGTAATCGCTGTAAGCCGCCACAATCAGGTGGCGCAGATTCACCTTGCCCACCACCGGCGCAATCGCCGCCAGCAACTCCTGACCGCAAATCGCCACCGAGGCTTCGGTATCCTCCAGATAGTGCTCCAGCTCCGCCGCCCGGTTCATGGGGTTCACCGGCACCACAATGGCGTTGGCCCGCAGGATCGCGTAGTAACTGATAATGAACTGGGGGGCGTTCTGCATGAACAGCAGCACCCGGTCGCCCTTTTCCACCCCCAGTGATTGCAGGTAGCCCGCCAGGGCATCCACCTGCTGCTTCAACTGGGCAAACGTGAGGGGGCTGTCGTAATAGTTGATCGCGTCCCGCTGTGGGTAACGCAATGCAGACACCTCCAGATTGGTATAGAGGCTGGTCTGCGGCAGGCTCAGATGCTTGGGCATATTCTCTGGCCAGACCGCATGATGCCGATCAGACATGTCTTACTCTCCCGAACTGCAGCCCTTGCCGAGCTGCTTTTATTGTTGATGCCCGGAAAAAGCGGGCAAAACCGACAAGATCCGGCTAGCGCAGCCTGCTTATCGGTGAATACAAAGTGTTGACTCGCCGGTCAATCTGACACGGCCCACGGAGAGCGTCAATACTATTTTGGAACTACGTTTTGTTTTTTGAAAACAAATATAACAAAGGGAAAAAGCGGGAAGGCAGGGAGGAGGACCAAGAACATACCACCGGGTATGCCCGAGGCACACACCGGCTATCGGAAATTCGGACAAGTATTTTATTGGTGGGAAAGCGTGGCGCCACGCCCCGTCAGGCCGGGGCTTCAGCCCCTCCAAGCAGGAAGGGGGAATGCTGCAGGCTGAACAGAAAGGTATCCACATAATCCGGCGCAGACTCCGCCAGATCGAAGCCCGACGGCTCCAGCAGCCAGTGCATAATCAGCCCGGTTAGCAGGCTGTGCAGCATGGTCACCGCACGACTAACGTCTAACCCGGCAGGCAACTGCCCTCTGGCCATGGCATTGCGGAACGTGGTGGCCAGCCCGTCGGACGCGTCATTGCACGCATCCTGCTGACGATGCAGCAGATCCAGGTTCTCACCACTGAATTCGCACTTCTGGAACATGATCTCGAATACCCGCCGCTGTGACGGGTCCCGTGCCACTTGCTGCAACAAATAGACCATAAACTCGCGCAGACGGCCCAACGGATCCATTTCGTCATTCGCCTCCGCCCTTTGGGCCAGGGCCTCAAAGGGCAAGCGCCGACGGTCCGCCATGGCCACAAACACATCGTGTTTGTTCTTGAAGTGCCAGTAAATTGCCCCTCGAGTCACGCCCGCCTCACTGGCAATATCATTCAATGAGGCGGACAACACACCCTTGCGGTGGAATACCTGCTCAGCCGCATCCAGAATCCGGGTACGGGTTTCCATCGCTTCTGCCTTGGTGCGCCTGACCATAGGAGGCTCCCAAATGGAATTAAGGTTTTTTTGTGCAAGTTGGCCTACAGGCCTATACATACATTGTCGAATGTATATACTGAACCTGATTCAATTTTCATGCAAGCGTCACTGGTCCGTCTGCACGGGACCGGCCTGTGGCGTGCTTTAGCGTGTTTCCAAGCACTGAGGTGATTATGCGCAGCGGTTTCATTCTCCCCCTGATGGCAGGCGCACTCGTCCTGCAGCTTAGCGGCTGCGGCGATGCCGGCCAGCCCGGTCAACAACAACAGCAGGCCCCCAAAGCCGGTTTCGTCACGGTAAAAGCCGAAACCATCACCCTGAATCGGGAGTTACCCGGGCGTACCACTGCGCATCAGATTGCCGAAGTGCGGCCCCAGGTCAGCGGCGTCATCGAGAAGCGCTTGTTCGAGGAAGGCCAGGAAGTGGAAGCCGGCCAACCGCTGTACAAGATCGACTCGCGCACCTATCAGGCCGCCGTGGCCACCGCCAGAGCGGAGCTGGCCCGCGCCCAGGCAACGTTGAAGTCCAACGACCTGCGCGCCAAACGCTTCAAAAAGCTGCTGGATTACAAAGCGGTGAGCCAGCAGGAATACGACGAAGCGCAGGCCCAGCTGGATGAGAACAAGGCCGCTGTGGCAGCCGCTCGCGCCAACCTGCAAAGTGCCCAGATCAACCTGGACTACGCCACCATCGAAGCGCCCATCAGTGGCCGCATTGGTCGCTCCAGCGTCACCGCAGGTGCCCTGGTCACGGCGAATCAGGCCAACACGCTGGCCACCATTCGTCAGCTGGATCCGATCTACGTGGATCTGACCCAGTCCAGCAATGAGCTGCGCCAGCTTCGTCAGGCCATGCAAGCCGGCGAGCTGCAGCAAGTCAGCGAGGATGAAGCCCGCATCACCCTGATTCTGGAAGACGGTTCTCATTACCAGGAACCCGGCGTTCTGCAATTTTCCGAATTTGCCGTGGATGAGAGCACCGGTTCAGTGACATTGCGCGCCCTGTTCCCGAACCCGGAAAGCGATCTGCTGCCCGGTATGTTTGTGCGCGGTCGCCTGCCGGAAGGCCAGCGCGAGGACGCCATTCTGGTGCCCCAGAAAGGCATCACCCGCGATCCCACAGGCCAGGCCTATGCCATGCTGATCGACAGCAATGATCAGGCCAAGAAGGTGAAGGTCAGCACCGAACGGGCGGTGAAAAGCCAATGGCTGATCGCGGATGGCCTGAAAGACGGCGACCGGCTGATTATCGACGGCCTGCAACGCATTCAGCCCGGCGCTCCGGTCACTCCGGTAGACACCGAGAATGGCGACAACACAGGCGAAGCCGCCCCGCAAGAACAGCCCCAGTCCCCCGCCGAGAACACCGGCGAGGCACAAAGCGCAGCGCAATAACGCGCAACGACGAGAAACGGGATTCCCATGGCCAGATTTTTTATTGACCGTCCAATTTTCGCCTGGGTTATCGCCATCATCATGATGATGGCCGGTGCCCTGGCCATTTACACCTTGCCCATTGAGCAGTACCCCACCGTTGCGCCACCACAGGTGTCCATTGCCGGTAACTACCCCGGCGCCTCGGCGAAAACCGTGGAAGACTCGGTCACCCAGGTGATCGAGCAGCAAATGAACGGGATCGACAACCTGCTGTACATGAGCTCCAGCAGTGACTCCTTCGGTAACGCCGCGGTGAACCTGACTTTCGCCCCCGGCACCGACCCGGATATCGCCCAGGTACAGGTGCAGAACAAGCTGCAACTGGCGACCCCGCTGCTGCCCCAGGAAGTACAGCAACAGGGCATGCAAGTCACCAAATCCTCTGACTCCTTCCTCATGGTGGCGGCTTTCACCTCCGAGGATGGCAGCCTGTCACGGGCAGACCTGGCCGATTATATTGCCTCCAACGTCCAGGACCCGGTCAGCCGCGTACCGGGCGTGGGCCAGATCCAGTTGTTCGGCTCCCCCTACGCCATGCGTATCTGGCTGGACCCGAACAAGCTGAACAAGTTTGATCTGACCCCCCAGGACATCACCCAGACCATCCAGGTGCAGAACAATCAGGTGGCCAGTGGCCAGCTGGGCGGCGCGCCGGCCGTGGAAGGCCAGCAACTGAACGCCACCATCATTGCCCAGACCCGTCTGGAAGACGTGGACCAGTTCAAGAACATCCTGCTGAAAGTGAACCCGGATGGCTCTCAAGTCTTCCTGAAAGACGTGGCCCGGGTGGAACTGGCGGCCCAGAACTACGATGTGCAGGGCCGCTACAACGGTCAGCCCGCCGCCGGCCTGGCCATCAACCTGGCCACCGGCGCCAATGCCCTGGACACCGCCGAGGCCCTGCGTGCCCGTCTGGCAGAGTTGGAACCCTACTTCCCCGACAAGATGGAAATGGTGTTCCCCTACGACACCACGCCCTTCGTGAGCATCTCCATCGAGGAAGTGGTGCACACCCTGTTCGAGGCCATCATCCTGGTCTTCCTGGTGATGTACCTGTTCCTGCAGAACTTCCGCGCCACCCTGATCCCCACCCTGGCGGTGCCAGTGGTATTGCTGGGCACCTTCGCGGTGCTGGCTGCCTTCGGTTTTTCCATCAACACTCTGACCATGTTCGGCATGGTGCTGGCCATTGGCCTGCTGGTGGATGACGCCATCGTGGTAGTGGAAAACGTGGAGCGGGTGATGCACGAGGAAGGCCTTCCGCCCAAGGAGGCCACCCGCAAATCCATGGGCCAGATCACCGGCGCCCTGGTGGGTATTGCCCTGGTGCTGTCGGCGGTATTCATTCCCATGGCCTTCTTCCCCGGTTCCACCGGTGCCATTTACCGCCAGTTCTCCATCACCATTGTGTCGGCCATGGTGCTGTCCGTGCTGGTGGCCATGATCCTGACCCCGGCATTGTGTGCCACCATGCTCAAGGCCAAGGACAGCGAACACCAGACCGATCACGGCTTCTTTGGCTGGTTCAACCGCACTTTCGACCGTGGCACTCGCCGTTACCAGGGCAGCGTGGAGAAAATCCTCGGCCGCCGGGGGCGCTACCTGTTCATCTATGTGATCATCGTCGGCGTGCTCGGTTTCAGCTTTATGCGGTTGCCGTCCAGTTTCCTGCCGGAAGAAGATCAAGGGATCCTGTTCACCCTGGTGACCCTGCCCGCTGGCTCCACTCAGGAACAAACCGTAGACGTGCTGAAAAAGATGGAGGACTACTATCTCAACGAAGAGTCCTCTGCCGTGGATGGCCTGTTCACCGTGGCCGGTTTCAGTTTCACCGGCCAGGGCCAGAACGCCGGCATGGCGTTCGTGAACCTGAAAGACTGGTCGGAACGGGACCTGTCCGTGGACGGCGCCAACAATGTAGTTGGCCGCGCCATGGGCTACTTCTCGACCATTCGTGAAGCCATGATGTTCGCCCTGAATCCGCCTTCGATTCCCGAACTGGGCAATGCCAGCGGCTTCGATTTCCAGCTGCTGGACCAGTCCGGCCAGGGCCATGAGGCCTTGATTCAGGCGCGTAACCAGATGCTCGGCATGGCCGCCCAGGATCCACGTCTGGCCGGTGTGCGTCCCAACGGCCTGGAAGACAGCCCGCAATACCAGATCGACATTGACCAGCAGAAAGCCAAGGCGCTGGGCCTGTCCATCAGTGACATCAACAACACCCTGCAGATTGCCTGGGGCTCCAGCTACGTGAACAACTTCGTGGACCGGGGCCGGGTGAAACGGGTGTATGTACAAGCCGATGCGCCCTACCGGATGCTGCCCGAAAACGTCAACGACTGGTTCGTGCGTAATAACCAGGGCGAAATGGTGCCCTTCTCAACCTTCGCCACCGGCCACTGGACCTATGGCTCGCCCAAGCTGGAGCGTTACAACGGCGTATCCTCGGTGAACATCCAAGGCAACGCGGCACCCGGCTACAGTACCGGTGACGCCATGGATGCCATGGAAGAACTGTCTGCCAAGCTGCCCGCCGGCTTCGGTTTCGAATGGACCGGCATGTCTTACCAGGAGCGTCAGTCCGGTGACCAGGCCCCGGCCTTGTACATCATCTCCCTGCTGGTGGTATTCCTCTGTCTGGCCGCCCTGTACGAAAGCTGGTCCATCCCGTTCGCGGTCATGCTGGTGGTGCCACTGGGTATCCTGGGTGCGGTACTGGCTGCCACCTTCCGTGACCTGAACAACGACGTCTTCTTCCAGGTGGGGCTGTTGACCACCATCGGGCTATCGGCGAAAAACGCCATTCTGATTGCGGAATTCGCGCTGGAGCTGGAGCAGAAAGGCGAGCACTTGCTCAAGGCCACACTGGAAGCGGTACGCATGCGGCTACGCCCGATTTTGATGACCTCACTGGCCTTCATGCTCGGTGTAACCCCGCTGATGATCAGTACCGGCGCCGGCGCCGGCGCCCGTAACGCCATCGGCACCGGGGTATTCGGCGGCATGCTCACCGCCACCGTCCTCGCCATCTTCTTCATTCCGTTGTTCTACGTGGCGGTGCGCAAATTGTCCGGCGTGCCCCTCGACGGCAAGAAGAAAGGCAAAGAGTAAGTCCAAGCGGAGTAACCCTGATGACCCGTAACCCTCTGACGCTCGCCCTTCTGGGCGGGCTGATGCTGGGTGGCTGCACCCTGGCCCCCAGCTACGAACAACCGGCCTCACCGGTACCCGCCCAGCTGGGCGAAACCACCGCTGACGGCGCCGCCGAATTGACACTGCCGGGCTGGTCCACGCTGTACCAAAGCGCCGAGTTACAACAACTTATCCAGAGCGCACTGGATAACAACCGGGATTTGCGCCTGGCCGTTCTGGATGTGGCCGCCCTGCGCGCCCAGTACCAGATCCAGCGCGCCGACCTGTATCCGAACCTGTCCGTGGATGGCAGCGGCACTCGCCAGCGCCTGCCCGGCGACCTGCCATCCACCGGCAGTTCCACCCTTTCTGATCAATACGGTGTTCAGGTTGGCGTCACCGCCTGGGAACTGGACTTGTTCGGACGCGTACGCAGCCTCAAGGATGCGTCTCTGGAAACTTACCTGGCCAGCGAAGAGGCCCAACGCAGCACCCAGCTGGCGCTGGTGGCCCAGGTGGCGCAAAGCTACCTGACCCTGGTCAGCGACCGTCAGAATCTGGCGATCAGCCGTGAAACCGTCGCCGCGCAAGAGAATTCGCTGGCACTGATCCAGCGGCGCTTCGAAAGCGGGCTGGGCACAGAACTGGATGTACGACAGGCACAGATTGCCCTGCAAGGCGCCCGCGCCAACCAGGCCAGCTTTGAGCGCCAGGTCAGCCAGGATTACAACGCCCTGGCCGTATTGGTTGGCGGGCCCCTGCCCGCACTGGAATCGGTAAACCTGAACAGCGACACCCTCTCCCTGGTGGCGCCGGTACCGGAAGGGCTATCATCCAGCCTCCTGACCCAGCGACCGGACGTGCAGCAGGCGGAGCATCAGCTACGCGCTGCCAATGCCAGCATCGGTGCCGCGCGAGCCGCCTTCTTCCCGAGCATTCAGCTCACCGGCGCCTATGGCAGCATGAGCAGCGAATTGTCTGGCCTGTTCGACAGCGGCTCCAAAGCCTGGTCGTTCAGCCCCAGTATTTCCCTGCCGATATTCTCTGGCGGCCGCAACAAGGCCAATCTGGATCTGGCTGAAGTGCGTCAGGATCAGGCCGTGGCCACGTATGAAAAAGCCATTCAGACCGCCTTCCAGGAAGTGGCCAACGCCCTCCAGGCCCGCGATACCCTGGCCCGCCAGCAGCAGGCCCAACAGGCACTAGTCACCGCCACCGAGCAGTCCCTGACGCTCTCGCAGCAACGCTACGAGCAAGGCGCAGATGACTACCTTGCGGTGCTGGACGCCCAGCGCACCCTGCTCTCCGCCCGCCAGCAACTGGTGACGCTGAAGCTGCAGCAGCTGACCAATGAAACAGAACTGTATCGCGCACTCGGCGGCGGCTGGGAGGCACAACAGCCCACCCACGTGGCCAGCCGTTAGTGTGTTTTGAAAAATACAGACAAATGTCGGATTACGCCGCTACGCGGCTAATCCGACCTTGTGTCTCTCCGGTGGAAGGATTTGCTACCCTTTCGCCACTGCTGGCGGGCAACCCGTATCCGACCTGAGGCCCTGAGCCTGTGATGTAGATAGGTCCCGCCAGCATTTCTCTCAAAACTTGAACGGTATCCGAGCCCGCCGTTGACCGGATGAGGCTGCACGAACAAGGAGAAGTGGAGAGATGGCT